>BNJU01005513.1_pt1 | contig 872621 bp, 815 predicted proteins | sample 8539281 | NCBI WGS metagenome assembly BNJU01 (sample SAMD00202456, study PRJDB9452) | human saliva metagenome | isolation source: human saliva | place: Japan
TCGCTTTGTTTATAGAGGAATGTAAACTTTTTCTAACCCTTCGAAATCAATACATGCTCTTTTTAGTTTTTAAAGACGCCCAATTGACTTGCAATAGGTGCCCTTTTGAGGTCTTACTAACGCCCTTTTGAAAGTCCCAATTAAGCACCTTTACTTTTTACTGTTTTTGTAACTTATTGATTCATTGAAGCGTTATAAACCTACTCGTGATAGGTTGTTTTTGCCATTATTTGAGTATTTTTATTTGGATTTATGTAATGAATTTTTCATAGTTGAAGATATGTTTTTCGAGGTGTAAAAAGGAAAGGTCCCTCCGTTAAAGATATACGCCTATAAAATAAGCGTCTACGCATTTAACGGAAGAACCTTTTAATTACTTTTGTATATAAGTAGGAAAGCTACTTTATATTTACTTAATCAAACTGATAGAACGCTTGAGGAACTTATCGAGTGCAGCACCCTGAAGCATACCATTTTGTAGCAATGCCAAGTCGATGAGTTGATGAACAATATCATTACCCTTAGCATATGTAGCGACAATAGCTTTCTTCTTGTCCTGAAGTTCAGAAACAGTCTTCTGAGTGTTCTGCATATCGTCCTTCTCCTCCTGTGTCAGTTCCTCAGCCTTCTTGCTGTCTTGTGACTGATGCAAAGCTGCCAAACGTGCCTCTTGTCCCTTCAGTTCACTGGCTACAGGCTTCAATTCATCTGCTGTATTAGCAGTAATATCGTCAAGCACCTTCTTTACTAATGGGTGATCAGCATTCAGAACGAGGTTGTAAGAATCAGGCAACTGAGCATAGAAACCCATTCCCTGCTGGAACTGACTCATCTCCTTCATACGGCGCATGTACTCGTTCTGTGTTACAAGAACTGGCTGGAAAGACTCTCCGAGTGACTGTACATCAACTGTGAAGTCTGCTTTCTCGATTGTAGGAATCTGTGAACGGAAAGCCTCTGACAAATTGTCAGTTTCTTCTACTGACAGATTATTCTTTGGTGCATCTTCCTTCTGAATAATGCGATCAACGATATCAGAGTCAACACGTACGTAGCGTGTCTTCTCCTGCTTCTGCTCAAGCATTGAAAGCAATGGTACATCCAATTGTCCGCTTGCATCAATAACACTATACCCCTTCTGCTTTGCAGCTTCAATATAGCTGTACTGCTCCTCTTTGTTACTTGTATAAAGGTTTACAAGGTAGCCCTCTTTGTCAGTCTGATTATCCTTAATGAGTGTGTTATACTCCTCAAAGGTGAAGTACTTGCCTTCGGTATCCTTGATAAGAGAGAAGTCCTTTGCACGCTCGTAGAAGTCAGATTCTGAAAGCATTCCGTAGTTGATGAAGAGCTTTTAGATCATCCCATTTCTCCTCAAATTCCTTTACGACTCTCTTTGAAAAATACTTGCAGTCTGTCCGCAACCTTCTTAGTTATATAGGTTGCAATCTTCTTCACATTCGCATCACTTTGCAAGTAGCTACGGCTCACGTTCAGAGGAATATCTGGAGAGTCGATAACACCATGGAGCAATGTAAGGAACTCTGGTACAATTCCCTCAACCTGATCGGTTACGAATACTTGGTTGCAATAGAGCTGAATCTTATTACGTTGCAGTTCGATATTGTTCTTTACACGTGGGAAATAAAGAATACCCGTAAGGTTGAATGGGTAGTCAACGTTCAAGTGAATCCAGAACAATGGCTCGTCATTCATTGGGAAGAGAGTACGATAGAAGCTCTTGTAGTCTTCATCCTTCAAACCTGATGGTGCCTTTACCCACAAAGGTTCAACGCTGTTGATGATATTATCTTCTTCAGTATCAACCATCTTGCCGTCTTTCCATTCAGTCTTCTTACCAAAGACAACAGGAACAGCCATAAACTTACAAAGTACTTTGTTTAGCAGTTCTTCAATCTTTGATTTCTGCAGGAATTCCTTGCAATCATCATCGATATAAAGGACGATATCGCTACCACGATCCTCCTTTTCTGCATCTTCAAGTGTATATTCTGGGCTACCATCACAGCTCCATTTTACAGCCTTACTACCTTCTTTATAGCTTTTAGTGATAATCTCTACCTTCTTTGAAACCATGAAAGAAGAATAGAAACCAAGACCGAAATGACCGATGATTGCCTCTGCCTTGTCCTGATATTTCTCAAGGAAGTCATTGACACCAGAGAAAGCAATCTGATTGATATACTTCTCAATCTCTTCAGCGGTCATACCGATACCGCGGTCGCTGATAGTCAATGTTCCAGCCTTCTCATCTAAACTGACACGAACACTCAAATCACCCAACTCGCCTTTGAAGTCACCTGTTGCAGAAAGAGTCTTCAGTTTCTGAGTAGCATCAACAGCATTTGACACCATCTCACGCAAGAAGATGTCATGATCTGAATATAAGAACTTTTTGATAACGGGGAAGATGTTCTCAGTTGTAACCCCGATATTTCCTTTTTGCATAGCAATATAAATTTTAATTGTTTTCTATTTTCTTCGTCGTATATAACAAACTCCGTGCCATGATATCACAACCTATCTTATATTAGTCAATATACAATCATAGAAAAAAGAAAACGCCATCTTGTTCTAAGGAGCAAGATGGCGTGTAAATAATTATGGTTGTGTCCTATTACTTGATATTCTTAAGAACGGCAAGGAGGTGATCCCATACCATTTGAACTGTAGGAATAAGCAGACACTCGTCTGGTGTATGAACATAACGAAGTGTTGGACCAAAGCTAATCATATCTAAATGTGGATACTTCTCAGAGAAGAGGCCGCACTCAAGACCTGCGTGAATACCAAGAACGAGTGGTTCCTTACCGAAGATATTCTTGTATTGCTCAACTGCAACGTGTACTAATTCTGAGTTAGGATTCATCTTCCATGCAGGATAACTGTCATCTACAACAATCTCAGCACCAGCCAACTCGAAACATGCACGAACAGTATTGGTCATGTTTACCAAGTTACTCATTACGTTTGAACGCTGTGAAGAGACAACTGTTAACTTATTCTCCTCTGTCTGTATGCTTGCAACATTACTTGAAGTTTCAACCATATAAGCCAAGGCTTCATCCTGGCAGTTGGTCAATGGACCGTTGTCGAGTGCCTGCAAAGCAAGGATAACGTTATGAGAAATCTGCTTTGGCATAACTGGAGCAGCATCTGCACTCTCAAGATTCCATACCATAGTTGTGTCAGTAACATGGAACTCGTCTGCAACCTCTGTGCTAAAGATATTCCAATCTGCCTTAACGGTCTCTTTATTAGCTGAAGGAACGGCAAAGAGTACCTTACCATCACGTGGGATAGCATTGTGCATCTTACCTGAATTCCAGTAGCTTAAACGAAGGTCCATCTTAGCCTGTTCAGCATAGAGGAAGCGTGCAAGGAGTTTGATAGCATTAGCGCGCTTCTTATTGATGTCATCACCAGAGTGACCACCAACCAGACCCTTCAAGCTTGCTTCCATAAAGAAGTAGCCTTCTGGCGCATTCTCACGCTCAAAGTTGAATACTGCTGTTGTACTATTACCACCCGCACAACTTACAAAGATTTGACCTTCATCCTCAGAATCAAGGTTGATGAGATAGTTTCCTGTCATGAAACCAGCCTCCAGGCCGAAGGCACCAGTCAAGCCAGTTTCCTCATCACGTGTAAAGAGACATTCGATAGGTCCGTGCTCAATGTCATTAGAGTCGAGGATAGCCAACTCATAAGCCATGCCGATACCATCATCAGCACCGAGTGTTGTACCCTTTGCATGAAGCCACTCGCCATCCACATAGGTTTGAATAGCATCCTTGTGGAAGTCAAATTCTATGTCAACGAGTTTGTCACATACCATATCCATGTGACTCTGGAGTACTACAGTTGGAACATTTTCCATACCTTTTGTAGCAGGTTTAGAAATCAGAACATTGCCAACTTTGTCAACCTTTACGTCGAGGTTACGCTCCTTAGCAAAGTCCTGTAAATAACTAATCATCTGCTCTTCATGCTTAGATGGGCGTGGTATTTGATTGATTTTAGCGAACTGCTCAAAGACACAAGCAGGTTTTTAATTCTACATTTGCCATTTTTTTAATAATATTTTTTGTAATCTTGTTGTTTTATATTACCTTTGCGGTCAATATAAATGCAAAGATAAAGAAAATGTTTGTAACATTATTGTTAACATTGTTAATAATTGCTATAGCCATGTTGCTCCTCGGAGTACGTGTGTTATTCAAGAAAGGTGGGGAGTTTCAGTCGCAGCATATATCGGATAATGCATATCTAAAGGAGAAAGGTATCCATTGTGTTATCGACCAAGACAAGGAAGCCCGAGTTAGAAATAAGGCATATTAGGAGAAATAATCAATTAAATACAATAGAAATGAAGAAATCATTTAGCAAAATGTCAGTGCTTGCTATGGCAGCATTCGCTTTTGTTGCATGTAACAATCAGCCAGTGAAGAATGATACAGCAGCAGGTAAGGCTGAAACATCTACAGCTGCTCCAGCTGCAAATAGTCAGAAAGTAGCTTATGTAGAGATAGACTCTATCATGAGCCAGTATACTTATTGGAAAGATGTTACTAAGCTTGTAAAGGCAAAAGAAGCTAATATCCAGCGTACATTGGCTGGTAAGCAGAAGGCTATTCAGGCTGCAGCTGCTAACTTCCAGCAGAATATTCAGGCAAATAAGTACACACAGGCACAGGCACAGCAGATTCAGGCAAGTATCCAGAAGCAGGCTCAAGATGCTGATGCTTTGCAGCAGCGTCTTGGTGCTGAGTATCAGAACGAGGTTGCTAAGTATAACAAAGCTCTCTCTGACAGCGTGCATAACTATCTGAAAGAGTATAATAAGGATAAGAAGTATAGTATCATTCTTGCTAAGAGTGGTGATAATATCCTTTATGCTGATCCAGCTTACAACATTACAGACGATGTTGTTAAGGGTATGAACCAGGCTTACAAAGGTATGAAGAAGTAATTTGTGGGTTCACAGTTACTTATTAAATAGATATAATAAAACCAGTCGTCATTAACGGCTGGTTTTGTTTTTATAACATTGTATCATAGAAAGGGATAAAGTTTACTTTCTTGTTTTGTATAGCACTTCCTGATAGTCATCTCTCTATAAGTTTGATATGCCACTCTTCTCTACAGATTTTAACGACCACTATAACTCTAATATTTCATATTTTACAGATTGTATTGGTGCTTCGCACATATCGTGTTGATGGTAAGCACCAATAGTGTTGAGCGTTTAATACCATGCAAAATATGGCTTTGTTGTTCTCAACTTGTTGTTAGATAAGTAGAAGACTGTTACAAATCAAACATAATCTCTTTGATTTAGTAGTTTACTTGTCTAAATAGATTCAACATTTGCGAGTGTGTTGTTTAATCCTTATGGGTATTGCTATAAATAATGATTTAATCCAATTCTAACTCATGGTTGAGGAAATCTATTATTCTTTCTTTTTGATGTATCAACATGTAGTGTTTCTCTTTCTCATCAAAAAGTAGCACAGCTTTCGTTCCACATCTTTGTAGTCGTTTAGTAGAAGTTGGGAGGTTATTAGAGCTATTATCTTGTCCTCCCCCTATTAAAAGTACTTTTGAATGAGTCTTTTTAACGACATCACAGGATGTAGAAATATATGTGATGGTCTTAAATTTATTATCAAAGCTTCGTAGTGCAATGTTAGATGCACTTCCACCATTTGATAGACCAATTAAATGTAATCGACTTTCATCAATGCTATATCCTTCTTTTTTAAGCATGGGAAGGTAAAACTTGAATATTCTGTTAATGTCTTCATGACTAAAGATACCTGAGAGATTGTGTGTTGCAATGCTAACAACGAAGCAATTTTTCAAACTTGAGAAAAGGCCTTGATAAAGTTCCCAACTACCCAAATAGCCATGGGCGAATAATACAACAGGGTACTTTTTTGAAGAAGTGTAATGTTGTGGCTTTGTTATATAAATACCATTGTAGTTTGTCCCAAACTGTTCATTATACGCTTGGGCTATAGCAAATGAGCCTGGATTGCTGAATTGCCATGACAATTGATTGTATTGAGCGTAAAAACTTAACGCCTTACCGTTCCAGAAGTCATTTTGAGCCTCACGGATAAAACGTCCTCCAAGTTTTTTTATCAAAGTTGGCTCTCCAGCTGGAGGTATAATTGCAGAAACTTTCATGCCTACATTCATTATTTCTTCCTCTGGGAATATTATGTTTAGCAGGTAGATCTTTATCGGTGTAGCAATATGTTTACCTGTCTTGTCAATGTATGCTAATTGTGTTCGACCGCGCTGATAATAGTTTGGGATTGTAATAAAGATGGCTATTATTAGTGTTGAAACCAGTAATTTATAAGATTGCTTGAACCGTAACAGCAGTGGATGAGACTTAATCCAATTCTTGTTTATCAATATAAATAGTAAGATACTTAACAAACGATACTGCCATGTTGCAAAACCTAAGATGGCCATGAATAGTAGTAAAAAAAGATAAAAATCTTCTTCCTCATAATCCTTTTATATTTATACTTGCAGGTTGTTATAATGCGGTCTTTTTGAGAAGGTCTATGCCATGTTTTGACATTTTGCTCTTGTTTTATACCCATTTGTGTTGGCCAATAGATTCTCCAGTACGGGTAACATGCGATTGAGGTTACCATATTGAATCATAAAGTTCCAGAAAGGTTCAAACTTCTTCCAGCCTCCCATATAAAGGAGGTGAGCCAATTGTTGCTTTATATTATCGTGCCCAAAGCTTGCCTTAAAAATATTACTCCATGAATAGAAGTTATGGTAAGCCCACTCGTAGCCTTGTTTTAACTCCTCTGCAGTCAATCCCAATGTTTTGTACACAACCGTTCGAGTATCATATTGACTCCAGTCATAGGATGTAATCCGTCCATCTCGTTCCATCTGTTGAAACAGACGAGTTCCAGGATAAGGAGTTAAAATATGAAAGGTAGCTGTTGTTATGCTATGTTCAATCCCCCAATCAACAGTTCTTCGAAATACGTCTTTATCATCATGGTCAAGTCCAAAAACAAAACTTCCGTTAATCATGATACCAAGACTATGCAGTCGTTTAACAGCTGCTACATAATCTTTCGATAAGTTTTGTAGTTTGTTACTTGAACGAAGATTGTCTGGAGAAAATGTCTCGAAGCCTAAAAATAAACTTCGTAATCCTGCTTCGGCGGCTTTTTCTATCAAATTACCATTGAGCACTGATGCAACTGTAGAGGCACTCTGAAAAACTCTACCCATGCCGCGCATACCTTCAAATAATTCTGATGCGAAGTGAGGATTACCTAAAAGATGATCATCAAGGAAATAAAGATGTCTGCCAGGTAGACTATCAATTTCAGCTAAGGCATCGTCTACCTTTCGGGTGTAAAACGATTTGCCCTCGCTATAGAAGGCATCCTTGTAGCAAAAGTCACAATGATGAGGACAACCACGGGAAACAACAAGTGAGTTTGGTACAAAATACTTCTCTCTTTTAATAAGGTCACGACGTACAGGGGGAATGTTTTCAATGCTTCTCCAACTTGCTACATATCGTTTTTGAGGATGTCCTTCGCGTAAGTCTTTGATAAATCGTGGGAATGCTTCTTCTCCTGGCCCTAAGATAAGTGTGTCGGCGTGTTGTGCAGCTTCATCAGGAAGACTTGTAACGTGAAGTCCTCCCATAACTACATACACACCTCTTCTTCTATATTCATCAGCAATCTTGTAAGCCCTATAAGCATTAGTAACGTAGACTTGAATACAAACCAAATCTGGAGTATCATCCAACTTTAGTTTCTCAATGTGTTGATCTTGTATCTCTACATCATCATTATCAGAGAAATAGGCTGCAAGTGTCGCCAGTCCCAAAGGTGGGAAAAGCGAGTATTTGATTGGTCGCCAATAAGGGCTTTCTGCCTCTTGCAACGCTGGTAATATCATTTTTACCCTCATGCTGTCAATTCTTTATTCTTCAAGACACTATATTATTTTAATGAGGCGATTAATTAGGTGAAGCTAATCAACGCATAGAAAATGAAGTTTAAACTATCGTCCTTAATAAATATGTTATACAAAAGTCGTTATTACATTTCATATATGCAAACTTTTTTCAAGAAAAGTCAATTCGATTAGACTGTACTTACATTTTCTATTCAAAAACAGATATATTCTATTTCTATCAATAATATTCTTGTTATTGCTGTGTTTTTTCATAGAATAAAAGAAAAAGACAACGAAAAATTTTGAGGTATGAAAATAAAGTACTATCTTTGCACTCGCATTTGAGATAATGCTTGGTAATTCGGTTATAGGCCATCTTGGAAGGATGGGTGAGTGGCTGAAACCAGCAGTTTGCTAAACTGCCGTGCGCATTCGCGTACCGGGGGTTCGAATCCCCCTCCTTCCGCTTTATCTCATAATCTCAAATGTATTTTGGTCGATTCATCTAATGGTTAGGATACAAGATTCTCAATCTTGGCATAGGGGTTCGATTCCCCTATCGACTACCAAACATCCTCTTAGTAAGAAATAATTATTCTGGTCGATTCATCTAATGGTTAGGATACAAGATTCTCAATCTTGGCATAGGGGTTCGATTCCCCTATCGACTACCAAACGAAAGTTCAGCTATTAAGCTGGACTTTTTTGTTATATAAGGTTATGTGATTTTGTGGGGAGGTAGAAGGGGGGCAGTTCTAAAACCGGGTGTGGATACATATTATTTGTGAAGCTGCTTGGGTATTACTGAATTTCAATTTGCTGTCACTGCTATCATCTGTTGTGTGTGCTTAACTTGTTAGTCTACAGGAAAATAAATGAAGTGTTAAAAGTGACAGGAAATTGAAACAAAAATATTCTTGTAAGATATGTGTATGTACGATGAAGTTAAGAATAGTTTTATGATAAAATCTTTCCTATCTATTTAAACTCAAATAGGTTGTTAGCTCCTAAACATATTTCCTTTCTCATCGATCAGATTAGCTGTCTTTTTGGTGCGAACGTAACGAGCTACGTCAGGTTACAAAGACAAACAAGATGTCGATAATAAATAAAAGATGTTAGGAAACAATACCATAGTAATAAGAACTATACGCATTGTGGTCTAATGACCGGTTGCGGTTAAATACATACTTGTAGATTAATCTATTTTCTTTTAGAATGCGTATTTATGGTTGTAAGCAACTCTCCTACTCTATTGTTTCGTGTAAGCTGCTTGCATAGATAATCTTTGCGTGTGTGGTGTGTGAATAAAGGTAAGGTTGATATAATGGGCTAAACCAAATAAAGGCTATAGGAAATCCTATAGCCTTTTATTGATTGTATCTTTATAGAATTAATTCTTAAAGAACTCCTTGACGTCCTCGTTTGGGACCATCTGCTCATCGAAGATGTAAGCACCTGTCTTAGGGCTCTTTACCATCTTGATAACCTTTGAATATGCGCGACCATCCGTAGAACCTTCGTGGAGGGTAGCGACCGCTTTCTTTGCCATAGTCTATTAATTTTAACTATTAACTATACTACTCTTTTTAGCGAGCTTACTTAATCTCCTTGTGAAGGGTAACCTTCTTCAGAACAGGATTATACTTCATGAGCTCAAGACGCTCTGGAGTATTCTTACGGTTCTTTGTAGTTACGTAACGACTTGTACCAGCTACACCGCTGTTCTTCATCTCGGTACATTCCAAGATAACTTGGACTCTGTTTCCTTTAGCTTTCTTTGCCATGATATTTAGTCTCCTATTACCTTAATGTCCTTCCAGTCAACATAACCCTTAGAAACAGCCTGCTTGAGTGCTGCATCAAGACCTACCTTGTTAATAAGACGAAGACCAGCAGCACTAATCTTCAGCTGAATCCAGCAAGCCTCCTCTACGTAGTAGAACTTCTTGCTGAAGAGGTTAACGTCAAAGCTTCTCTTTGTACGGTGCTTTGAGTGAGACACGTTACAACCTATCTGTGCCTTCTTTCCTGTGATTTGACAAATCTTAGACATTTCTATCTTTGTTTTGTGATTCGTTAATTGATACCTATTCCAAACAGGGTGCAAAATTACAAAAAAGTTTCAAATAAGCAAAACTTTTACTACAATAATTGTTGCTTTTAAGCTTTTTTGCGAGTTTATTCGGACTTAATATCTAATTCTTTTAAGAAATCAAGGAATAGACGGATTGCTTTGTTTGTTGCAATGGCAAGATTTATGTCACGTCCGAAGTCTTCGGTTAACTTAAATGTTCTTACGTCATCTTTGTTGCCATATGCCAACCAAATAGTACCCACTGGATGATCTGCTGTACCGCCTCCAGGGCCGGCTACTCCTGTAGATGCAATGGCAAAGTCTACTCCAATAGTTTTTATAGTGCCTAACACCATCTCACGTGCAACCTCCTCTGATACTGCACTTTTCTCCTCAAGTACTTCGTGAGATACGCCAAGTAGTTTCTCCTTTACTTCATCCGTATAAGCAACTACTCCTCCTTTATAATAATTAGATGATCCTGGGATAGCCATAATCGCTTCGCTGATACGACCACCTGTGCAGCTTTCTGCTGTTCCAATTGTGTAACCTGAAGCATAAAGGATGTCACCAATCTGACGTGATATTATCTTACTTTCAAATTCCATAAACTTATTCTTATTATAGGACTTAATTTTGTTATTATTCAAAAGTTACTTTACTAAATACAGGGATATCCATCTGTGTAAAGTCTTTGTCTTGATACTTGAAGTTACCTACACTGGCAATCATTGCTGCATTGTCTGTCGTATAGCTAAACTTTGGTATGTAAATTGTCCAACCATAACGCTCTGCATGGTCATGGAATGCATTACGAAGACCATTATTTGCTGATACGCCACCCGCAACGGCTACATGCTTAATGCCTGTCTCTTTAACTGCTAAGCGTAGCTTCTTCATAAGTATGTCAACTATCGCATGCTCAAGACTGGCTGCAATGTCTTCTTTATGATGCTCGATGAAGTCTGGATCTTCCTGTACCCACTTTCTCATATTATATAAGAATGATGTCTTAAGACCAGAGAAAGAGTAATCAAAACCTGCTACATTTGGTTCTGCAAACTTATAAGCCAAAGGATTACCTTGGCGCGCAAGTCTATCAATGATTGGCCCACCAGGATAACCGAGTCCCATTACCTTAGAACACTTATCAATAGCCTCACCAGCAGCATCGTCAATAGTCTGACCGAGTACTTCCATATCGTTATAAGCATTCACCTTAACAATCTGAGAATTACCACCAGATACCAAGAGACAAATGAATGGGAATGGAGGCATGTGATTGTCGTCATCGCTTTCCTTGATGAAGTGAGCCATGACATGACCCTGCAAATGGTTTACCTCAATCATTGGGATATTCAAAGAACGAGCAAAACCTTTGGCAAAATTTACGCCAACCAAAAGACTACCCATCAATCCAGGACCACGTGTAAAGGCAATGGCAGAAAGTTGTTCTTTGGTAATACCTGCACGCTTCAATGCTTGGTCAACAACAGGAACCACGTTCTGTTGGTGAGCTCTTGAAGCAAGCTCAGGAACAACTCCTCCGTAAGCTTTATGTACCTCCTGTGAGGCTGTTACATTACTGAGGATAACACCATTCCTCAATACGGCAGCACTTGTATCATCACAACTGCTTTCTATACCTAATATATAAATATCTTCTTTTACCATTTTCTGTTAGATTCTCTCCTAAGAGAATAAAAGACATTAATGTGTCAGAATCTCTAATCCATGTTCTGTCATAACGAAAGTATGCTCCCACTGAGCTGAAGGCTTCTCATCACCTGTGATAACCTCCCAACCATACGGGTCGTCAGCATCAATAAAGACTTTCCATGTACCCATATTAATCATTGGTTCAATGGTAAATACCATACCAGGAACCAGTAACATACCAGTACCTTTATGTCCATAGTGAACAACATCTGGCTGCTCGTGGAACTCGATACCTACACCATGCCCACAGAGGTCACGTACAACACCATAGCCATTCTTCTCGGCATGCTTCTGTATAGCATGACCGATGTCACCTACAAAGGAATAAGGCTTAGCTGCTTCAGCACCAATTTCAAGGCATTCTTTGGCTACACGAACTAATCGTTCCTTCTCTGGTGTTGTCTTTCCAATGATGAACATACGACTTGCATCTGCATAATAGCCATCTACAATCGTAGTCATATCAACATTGATAATATCACCTTCTTGAAGAACATCTTCTTTCTTTGGAACACCATGACACACAACTTCATTAATACTTGTGCATACACTCTTAGGATATCCCTCATAGTTCAAGCAGGCAGGGATTGCATCGTGGTCCTTGCAATACTGCATACAGATATCATCAATCTCCTGAGTATTCATTCCTACGTGGATAGCCTCAGCGACAGCATCCAAGCAGCCAGTATTGACTATACCACTCTTTCGGATACCTTCAATCTGCTCAGGTGTCTTAATCATATCACGTGTAGGAACGAGTTTGCCCTTCTTCTCAAGAGCCATTATCTTTAAGTCCATTTCGGTTGGCTCCTGTCCTGGAAGACAATGCCACCTTTTCTTTTTCAACTGCATATCGTCAATTTTATCTTTTTGCAAGAATAAAGCAAGCAAACACAAGAAATCATGTTTCTATTTTGTGGAGTGCTGCTTAGTTTCTGCAAAAGTACTATAATTCAAAGACAAAACAAAATAAATCAAGTTCTTTCTTACAGAAGAGTCTTATTTGATATATCGTACAACAGCCTACTGGAATGTAATCAAGTAAGGGGTACTAAATCTACATGAATATCACCTGAAATACTTCTACCAATGTTTGGTAATAATTCTGTTTGTCAAGTCTTTATTCTTAATCAAAAAGGTTTAGTTTGTTCTCTCTTGCCTTACTTAGAGACAAAACCTTTTGTTGTTCTTCTTTATAACCAGCTCTTAGCTTTTCGTATGTTGCGTCTAACTCTTTGCAGAAGCGTTCACGCTCTTTTTCATTAAGCAGTGCGGCTGCTATGGAAGGATTGACAGAAGCGTCTTTAACCCATACAACTGGGGCATCGTATAATGGAGCAATCTTCAGTGCTACATGAAGTTGAGAGGTTGTTGCACCACCAATCATAACAGGAATATTCAGTCCCGCTTCCTTAAAAGCTACAACACTATTTACCATCTCCTGAAGGCTTGGTGTAATGAGACCAGACAGTCCAATTAAGTCTACATTCTCTTCCTTGGCTTTCTTAATAATCTGATCAGCTGGCACCATAACGCCCAAATCAATTACTTCATAGTTGTTACAAGCCATCACAACGCCCACAATATTCTTTCCGATATCGTGCACATCGCCCTTTACAGTAGCCAATAGCACCTTTCCTGCAATAGCCTTACCGTCTACCTTCTCCTTTTCAATATAAGGTTGAAGGATAGCTACAGCATCTTTCATTGTGCGGGCAGTCTTGACAACCTGTGGTAAGAACATCTTACCAGCACCGAACAAGTCGCCTACTTCGTTCATACCCTGCATCAAAGGACCTTCAATAATGTTCACAGCGTGTGGATACTTCTCCAATGCTTCATGAATATCCTCATTCAAATAGGTTGAAATACCCTTGCGCAGTGCATATTTTAATCTATCTTCCAAAATGTCATTACGCCATGCTTCCTGCGCAACTTCCTGCGTTACACCACCATTCTTTTGTGCTTCTTTTTCCTCAAGAATCTTGTTAGCCAGTTCAATCAGTAGTTCGTCGGCTCCCTCTACCCTATCCAGAACAACGTCTTCAATTATCTTCAGATGGTCTTCTGGTATATCGGCGTATGTCACTTTGGTAGCTGGATTGACAATACCAAAGTCCATACCCACCTGAATGGCATGATAAAGGAATACGGCATGCATAGCTTCACGGATATAGTTATTACCTCGGAAGCTAAATGAAAGGTTACTTACACCACCACTAACGTGCGCACCAGGTAGGTTCTTTTTTATCCATTCCGTTGCACGGATGAAATCGACAGCATAGCTATTATGCTCTTTCATACCCGTACAAATAGCAAGAATATTTGGGTCGAAGATAATGTCCTGGGGTGGGAAACCCACTTTCTCGGTAAGAATCTTATAAGCTCTTTCAGCTATCTCAATACGACGCTCGTAGCTTGTTGCTTGTCCTTCTTCATCAAAGCACATCACAACAACAGCTGCACCGAAGCGCAGTACATCCTTTGCATGGCGAATAAAGACCTCTTCACCTTCTTTCAAAGAAATAGAGTTGACAATCGCTTTACCCTGCACACACTTCAAAGCAGATACCACTACCTCCCAATCAGATGAGTCAATCATCAATGGAACACGAGCAATCTCTGGTTCTGATGAAATCATATTGACGAAATGAGACATCTCATCTTTTGCCTCCAACAGACCGTCGTCCATATTGATATCCAGTACCAACGCACCATCATCCACCTGTTTACGAGCAATTGTCAGTGCCTCCTCGTAGTTCTTCTCTTTTACTAAGCGAAGGAACTTACGGCTTCCAGCAACATTACAACGCTCACCAACATTCACAAATGATATTTCTGGAGTTAATCGGAACTGCTCAAGCCCAGAGAGAATCATCTCCTTTGGCGCATCAACAGGTATATGAGGTTTCTTTCCTTCAACAACTTTTACGTAGCCGGCAATGAACTCTTCCGTTGTTCCACAACAGCCACCAATGATATTCACAAGCCCTTCATCCACGAATGAAGCCATCTGTGGCACCATGATTTCTGCTGTTTCATCATACTCCCCCATCGAGTTTGGCAGACCTGCATTTGGATGGATGCTTATATAATAAGGTGCTTTAGCAGCTAACTCCTTCAAATAAGGGCGCATCTGTTCGGCTCCGAACGAACAGTTAAGACCAACAGAAAAGATAGGATAAGACGATATTGATGCAAGGAAAGCATCGAGTGTCTGACCACTAAGCGTTCTTCCAGACAGGTCGGTAATGGTCACTGACAGCATAATAGGTAAATCGATACCCGCCTTCTTCATCTCTGACAATGACGCATCAATTGCTACTTTAGCATTAAGCGTATCAAAGATAGTCTCAATCAAAACAGCATCAATCCCCCCTTCTATCATCGCTGCAACCTGCTCGCTATAAGCATCAAAGAGTGCATCATACGTAAGGTCACGCTTAGCAGGGTCGCTTACATCAGGCGACATCGAACAAGTCTTGTTCGTAGGACCAATACTCCCTGCGACAAAACGAGGCTTGTCTGCGGTCGAATATTCATCAGCACACTTACGTGCAAGCTTCGCTCCTGCAAAGGCAATATCACGGGAGAAACTCTCCATGTGGTAATCTGCTTGTGAAATGCGCTGTGCAGAGAAGGTGTTAGTACTGATAATATCAGCTCCCACCTCTAAATAGCGACGATGAATATCCTCAATGATATCAGGGCGTGACAGATTCAACATATCATTATTACCCTGATAATTGAGCATCTGTAAAAGTTCAAGGTTACCTCGGGAAGTCTTTCTCCGTCAACTTATACCCTTGAATCATGGTGCCCATCGCACCGTCTAAAATTAGTATTCTATCTTTAATGTTATCCCTTAACTTCATTATGCTTTAATAATGTTTCTTTGCCCGATCCATTTCTCGTCGGTCTTCTTTTTCTTTTAGTGTTTGGCGTTTGTCGTATTCTTTCTTACCTCTTGCCAAGGCTATGTCAACCTTTGCTCGTCCGTTCTCATCGATAAAGATAAGTGTTGGAATAATGGTGAAGCCAGGAGTCTTTGAGTCAGCCTCAAGGTTGCGTATTTCTTTTCGGTTCAATAGGAGCTTTCGTGGACGTTTTGCCTCATGATTGGCATACGAACCATAGAAATAAGGAGATATGTTCATCCCCTGAACCCACATTTCACCTTTTGTTATATAGCAGTAAGAATCAACCAACGAAGCCTTACCAGCACGTATAGACTTTATCTCCGTACCAGTAAGAACAATACCTGCTGTGTAAGTATCGACGAAGAAATACTCAAAAGAAGCTTTCTTATTTCTTATCTGTACAGGTGATTTCTTTCTTTTCTCTTGTTGTTCCTTATTCATTTTCAATTGTTGCAAAATTCTCAATATGGTCATCGATATAGGCTGCAATCATTGCACACCAACGTTCTTCATTGACCACAAATTCATCATCAAACTCGTCAAATTCAGGCATCTGTTCATATAAAGCCATGAAATCTTCATCAGATTCAACAGCTTCAATCGCCTCGTGATACTTTTCGTAATACTTCTTTCCGTGACGAATGTGTGTGTATAGCTCACGAATTCCCCAGTTGCGCATTGCTACGGCAAAAGGATTTTTGAAGATAAAAGCACCATAACCATTGTATATCAACTGGACATAACCGCCATCCATCACTTCCTGATGGAGATAACTCCATGCTAACAGTGTTATCTGATCAGCATTTAGTTGCTGCATAGCTTCCAATGTCAGCTTATTATCTATTGCATTGCCAATAGCATCAACAAAGACCTGAACAAAACTGTCCATTCCTTCTTCAACGGCTTTGCGTATATCGCTATCTTTTACTTTGACGTCAATCATTGTTATATCTTTTGTAATACAATTCTAAGGGTTATGCATGTATCAGCAGAGAGAAATAGCCTTCAAACTATTGAGTGTAACTCGCTTCCACTTTGCCGAATACAGCTTATCTTCTGCAAAGATAACTTTTTTTTCTCGATTATGTCTTTATGAATAGGTATTTCTTTCGTATAAGCTTATATACAAGCGAATAAAGAGGGTTCTAAAAGACTTAAATCTGCCCTATGCTATTTTTTTAAAATGACTTTTTATCCGTAATTTTAATCACGCTTGCTATGAAATATGTTTACATATATCTTTGTCTTTTTACTCGAAAAAGAGTCTTAAAGTAATATTTTGATAACCTTTGTAATGTTTTGTAAATCAGAATATTGTGTGGGTAGTTAAATACAAGGTGCTTAATAGGGCTCTTAAAGGGCGTTAGTTAGCCTTCAATTGGGCGTCTTTTGCAAGGCAATTAAGCCTTAGTTAGAACGCAATTAAGCCACTTTTAAATTATTGGTAATGAAAATATGTGACAAAAGAGTGTGCTTCTTCTTTCTTTTAATGCAAACATTTCTATTTTCTCTTATTCTATCCTATATGTTTTATCCCTATAAAGAAATCATATATTCTATCTCTCCTACCTTCAGTTAACATCTTTCCAGCCATACAGAAAAAGCCCACTCATTAAAATGAGCAGGCTTTAATTCTATAGTTATAAATTGATTACTCTTCAACTGGAGTGAAATCATCCTTACCTACACCGCAAAGAGGGCAAACCCAATCATCTGGAATATCCTCAAATGCTGTACCTGGCTCAATGCCACTATCTGGATCACCAAGTTCTGGGTCATAAATATAACCACATGTCTCGCATTCGTACTTCTTCATAATGCTTCTGTTTATAATGTTAAAAATAAATTTAATTTGAATTATATCGCTTGCAAAGTTACAAGTATTTTGTAATAATTACACAATTAAATAGTTAAAAAATGCTATTGAATTAAAGGGTTGATATTACTTATTTATTCAAAACTTATTGATTTATAGGTATATACAATGCTTGTGTGTTTAGTAAAAAAAGAATCTTTAAGGATTTAATTCGTACATTTCACTTGGTATTTTTCGTTTCAATACTTCAAGTTTAAATTCCTTCCAATGATTATTCCACTATCACGTAAAACAGCCTCTATCGTTTTCTTAGCCAGTTCTGGATGATTATTCTCGTCACTCAGATGGCATAACCATACATGGCGTAAAGCAGGTGAAGCATTCTCTACAAGTGCTTTTGCACAGGCTTCATTACTAAGATGTCCGTTTGGTCCACTGATACGTTCCTTTAAATGGCGTGGATATGGACCAGCAGCCAACTTCTCTGGTTCATGGTTTGCCTCAATTACCAAGTAATTAGAAATAGAAATAAACTGAGCAATCTCATCTGTGATATGTCCACAATCGGTGATTAATGTAAATCGAATACCCTCATATTCTACAGAATAACCAACACAGTCTGTACTATCATGGGGTACTCCGAAAGGGGTTACTTTAAATTCACCAATAGTAATCTCTTCGCCTTTTTGTACGAATTTAACGTATTGTTGATCGACTTTACGTCTTACACACCAGTTCTGACTAATTCCTCTATGAACATCTTCTGTTGTATATACAGGTAGTTGCAAATCACCACTTATAGAGCCAACAGACTTCACATGATCGGCATGATCATGGGTGATAAGCACATTGTGAACCATATTTAATTGCAGACCATAGTTGTGGAAATGCTTCTTTAATGTACGAATACCAACACCACAATCAATCATTAGACAGTCTGTGTCAGTATATAAAAGATAGCAATTACCACTACTACCACTGCCGAAAGATAAAAACCTCAGCATTATTTTCTTATTTTAGGCAAATGTAACAAAAGTATTTTGATAGACAAAATTATTGTTTATGTTTGCCTTATTATACACTTTACTTTTTAGGAATAATTAAACATAAAAAGTATCTATGAAATGACTAAAATGGAAGTCCTACGGCGAAATGGAACGTAAAGTCTCGCTTCAGATTTGGATGCCATAAAGCATAATGCTCTTCCGTACTTGTATAAGCAGGGTTAATGGCTTTCATACCACCATCAAATCGAAGTATGAAGTAATCGAAATTGAGTCGTAAACCAAGTCCGTATGCAACCGCTATTTGATTATAGAAACTCTTAAAGCTAAACTGTCCGCCTGGTTGGTCAGCATAGTCACGTAGTGTCCATATGTTTCCTGCATCTATGAAGGCTGCTGCATCAAGTTTCCAAAACAGATGTGTACGATACTCTGCGTTTAAATCAAGCTTCATATCACCAGTCTGGTTGATAAAGTCTATTCGACCATCAACACCCTTAAACTTACCCGGTCCCAACTCTCTTACGCTCCAACCGCGAACAGAGTTGGCACCACCAGAGAAATAACGTTTCTCAAATGGGAGTACAGTACTGTTGCCATAAGGAATCGCAATACCCAAGCCACCATGTAAAGCTAAGGAGTTACGCTCGTCAAATCGTAGTATCTTAGTATAATCGAAGTCGAACTTTGCATATTGTGCATAGGCAATATTGAAAAGTGTTCGTTTTCCTTCGCTATTCTTTTTAAAGTTGAAGACACCACTCAATCCATTCAGTAAGTTGCCTGCCAATTCCATTCTTGCTCTGAAAGCTTGGTTTGCACCACTATAATTCACGCCAAAACCTGTTCGTAAAATAAACAAATCTTGATAGTTATATCGAAGAATGGCATTGCGTGTTGTCGCATTGTCGAGGTAATCATGCTTAAAAGTCTCACTAATCCAGGGCATATATACATAGCTGAGATTAAGGAGATCAAAGTCATAGGTAAGGTGACGAACAGGATCCGACCAATGATATTTCCATGCAGAAGAAAAGACTCGACGGTGGAACTCTGGTCTGTTTTTGTAGATTCCAGCCCACAGATACCTCTGATGTTGCACTACTCTTTCTTTTAAAGTTCTTTGATATGAATGGAGCTAAGAAGCGAGGGAACTGTAGATGTGCTTGTACACTATACTCCTCATAGTCGCTATTCTTATAGCCCTCAAGACCTTTGATGGCCTCAAAAGCAGCACGGAACTCTAAACTTAAATGTTCACTACCTCTAAAAAGGTTCCTATTTTGATAAGAAAGTACGGCTGCAGCGCCTAAATCTCCTGCTGTATTTGTTCCTTCTGGTTGGAAAGAGATGGTGTTTGGTTTATTGTTTGAAACCTGAATATCAGCATCTAAGTAATGCGTAGAAGATGTTGTATAGGTAAATGTCTTACCTATCACCAAACTATCATAGCGAGGAACTTCCCTAAAATTGATATTCGTATAGCGTACTGCACCAAGACGAGAGAAGTTGTTATAAGTCTTTTGTAAGTCTGTAGCCGAGAAGTATTTGCCTTTTTCTATTAGTGTATTGTCTTCCAATACTCCCTTTCTAAGATGAAAACCAGTTGAATCACCTGGAATAAAATTGACGTTATTGATGACATAGCGTGGGTGTAATGTTGGTTTAGCATCACTATTCTCAACGTATTTCATTAAGTGTAAGGTCACGTTTACATGCTGTCTACCTTGCGTAGAGTCTGCAGTATAATATATGAAGTCCTTATGAAATCTGTAAAAACCAGAGTCATTCAGGATATGTGTCAATCTTTTACGCTCGTCATCCAAGGACGTAACGGTAAACTGATGTGGTCGATCAGTATCTTTTTTGAGGTGAGGAGCAAGTACTCTTTCAATGACAGAATCCTCTATCTCATAGTTAAATCGATTAATAATATAAGGGTTGCCTGGGTGAAGTAGGTAGTTAAGGGTCAGTTTCTTTCCTTTAACCTTTTTCTCTACGTCTACAGTTGCATTCATATAACCCATATTCTGCATAGCAACCGTCAAATCTTCTGAAGAAAGGCGAGCCTGAACAGAATCATACAATACTGGTTCCTCTCCCATTCTACGTAGTGTACGGTTAATCCATTTCGTAGTATCTTCTCCCGCCATAGCGTAAGTTCCTAATGGAATCTTAAAGAGAGAGAACCAACGTGAGTTCCCTTTTTGACGTACATACTGCATCAGAAGTGATGAGTTAACGTCCTTTCTGTCAGAACGTAGCTCTACCTTATCCAAAAGATATTGCCCATCAGGAACAAACTTATCTGATGAACACGCTATGACAACAAGTATAGTCATAACGATAAGGAGGGGTGTGAGAAATCTATATGTCTTTGAAAATAGCATTGATATCCTAATTTGTTAATCCCAAAATAATACACGTAATCGCAAAGAAGGTTGACTTTCAATTTGCCGAACGCAGCTTATTTTATGCAAAGGTAGTAAAAAGTTAAGAAGTAATAGTCGGCGAGTGGATAGTTTTTTGTAAATTTGCGAAGTGATATCAAAAAATAAGATAAAGCTTATCCGTTCTCTTGAGACAAAAAAAGGCAGAGAGAAAGTAGGATTATTTGTAGCAGAAGGACCCAAAGTTGTCAATGATTTGCTACACGAAGGGTTTGTTGCAGATGAGATTCTGGAAGATATTGAAGATATCAAAAAGGTTTCTTTTCTCCAACATCCACAGCCTGTTTTGGGTATTTTCAGAATGCCAGAAGAAGATTGTAAAGTAACAATTGATTACTTAAGTCTATTCAATAGATACATTGATAATCAACTTGTATTAGCTCTTGATGGTGTGCAAGACCCCGGTAATTTGGGTACAATCATTCGAATTGCAGATTGGTTTGGAATTGAAACATTTTCTGTTCGCATGAAACAGCTGACTGCTGGAATCCAAAGGTTGTGCAGGCAACGATGGGAAGTATTGCAAGAGTAAAGCTTCATTACTTAAACTTGAATGAGCTGATAGACCATCTCCCTGTTGACTACCCTATCTATGCCACGCTTTTGGATGGCAATAACATTTATAGTCAAGAACTCTCTCATCACGGAATGATTGTAATGGGAAATGAGGGAAAAGGTATATCTTCGCAGCTTAGAACAAAGATCAACCGAAAACTTCTGATTCCAAACTATCCTCCAGAGCGTGAAACGGCAGAGTCTTTGAATGTAGCCATCGCAACATCTATCGTTTGTGCTGAGTTCAGAAGACGATAAAAGGCTGTTATTCTTGAAATAATTAACTACCAACCTACAAAGAAACATAATATGATAAACTTACAAAATCTAATTAGAACAAATATTAGAGAACTCATATCTTGCGCTGAAACAAAAGCTGAAGAGAATGTAAGGGATTCTCAACATATTATGCTTGATGCTAATGAAAATCCATATAACAAACCTTTTAACCGCTATCCTTCAGACGATCAGATAGAGTTGAAAGAAGAACTTGCCAAACTAAAAGGTGTTAGAATTAAGGAGATTTTCTTAAGCAATGGCTCTACAGAGGCGATAGATATGTGCTATCGAATCTTTTGTCAGCCAAAGGTCGATAATGTTGTTGCGGTAGAACCGACCTGTGAACTATACAAACATTTTGCCAGATTAAATGATATTGAATACCGTTCAGTACTTTTAGATGAAGAGTTTCAGTTAAATGCTACAGAACTTCTTAAGGCTTGTGACAAGCATACAAAGTTAGTATGGCTTTGCTCTCCTAATACGCCAAGCGGTAATTTACTGAATGTTGAAGAAGTTGAGAAGGTATTGAAAGGATTTGATGGTATTGTTATTATTGATGAGGCTTATGCTGATTTCACACGCTTACAAACCTTTCGAGAGCGTATATCGGAATTCCCTAACATGATAGTACTCAACACTTTCTCAAAGGCATGGGCAAGTGCTGCTATCCGTTTAGGCGTGGTTTATGCACAAGAAGCTATTATAAGCATTTTCAACAAGGTGAGTAGTCCTTACCATATTAGTCAACTGACACAAGAACAAGGACTTGATGCACTTAAGCATCGCTATGATATTGAAGATTGGATAAAAATACTCTTGTTAGAGCGGAAACGTATGATTCTTGCCTTCGAGAGTTTAGCTTGTTGTGAGAAAGTCTATCCATCGAATGCCAATTTCTTCTTAGCAAAGATGAAAGATGCACAAAGTGTGTATGACTATCTGTGTGAAAAAGGTATCCATGTTAGGGAATGTTCTAACGTTTCGTTATGCGGTAATTGCTTACGTATAACAATTGGTTCCAAGGCTGAAAACGCAGAAATCCTTGGATTACTTAGATGTTATAAGCCAACAAAATAGTCTTAAAGTCTATAAGTTGATGTTGCTTTATTACAGCATCAACTTATAGATAATCAAATACTTTTGTTTAGTATTATACAACAAGACGTTTTCGTATAAGTAATTTAGCAATGTCTTATTTATTTCATTGTGACTATAAGACATGGCTCTAATGCCTTTTTAGGATAGTGTGGAGGCTCAGCACCAATGGTGCGGATGGTTAACACCAATGGTGCGGATGGTTAATAAATACGCGGACCAAAGATAGTTGTACCCACACGAACCATCGTTGAGCGACATTCCACGGCTATATCATAGTCATGACTCATACCCCATGAACGCTCTTTGAATTCAGGGTCATCTGCAAAATACTTTGCCTTCAATTCGTCAAAGAGGTCTGCTGCTAACGTCATTTCCTTTTTAATCTGATTACGGTCATCTACATTTGATGCCATCATCATTAAACCTGCGATGTGTACATTCTTAAGTTCCTTCCATTCACCGCCTTCCAATAGCTCACGACAAGCATCAGGAGTGAAGCCATACTTCGTTTCCTCTTCTGCAATATGGAGCTCAAGAAGAACGTTGATGACACGGTTGTACTTCGCAGCTTGCTTATTGATTTCCTTTAAAGCTTCAAAGAATCAACAGCTTCAACCATAGAGATATAGGGAGCAATATATTTCACTTTATTGGTCTGTAGATGACCAATAAAGTGCCACTCTATATCCTTTGGGAGTGTCTCAACCTTATGGGATAGTTCTTGTACCTGACTCTCGCCAAAGATACGCTGTCCTTCACGATAAGCCACTTCCAAATATTCGTTAGGGTGAAACTTACTGATGGCAACCAACTTCACACCATCAGGAAGATTCCCAAGCACTTCGTGTAAATTATTTGCTACATCATACATAACTGTAAGTTTCTTTCTTGTTTACTTATTAAGTTATTGTTCGAATTCAGGCTTCTCGTTCTTCTTGCCAGCATGATGTTCAAAGACATCCATTATCTTTGTTTCAGTGATAGCTGCAATCTCGTAATCAATCATAGTAGAACCCATCACCTCGTCTACATGCTTAACAGCACCGCTTACAGAATGTGCCTGAACAAGATAAGTTACTGAAGTACGCTTTTCCTTATCAGTCTTTTCATCCAATGTTATGAAAGAAAGCTTTGCCTTAAACCACTTGTCGTCAGTATCAATATCGCTAAAGAAAATCTCACCGAATGGTGCTGGGGAAATGGCTTTTACGCCAAACTCACCGCTAACATAGTGTGACATTTCCTCTGTGATAAACTCCTCAGCCTCAGAGAAACTGAATGCATCAACCACATACTGTTCAATGACTTTCTTGTTCTGACCATCTTCCATGGTTTTGTCATATCTAACTCGTGTCTCAAACCAAGTGCTTGTTCTACTTCTCATAATTATTCTTTAAGTTTTAAGCCCTGCTTTTCAGCTATCAAATAAAGACAAAATGAAGAGCAATAGGCGGTTTTATAGATGTGCAAAAGTAGTAAAAAATCTGCGTTAATCAGCTAAAAGTGCGGTTAAAATAAAAAAAATGTCTATCTTTGCATCATAGTAAAGAATATAAGAGCAGATATCTTCTACTCTCATTCATTATCGGGAGAATAAATAAAGTCATTATGCCGGAAATATCAGTTCGTGGACTTGAAATGCCGGAGTCACCTATTAGAAAACTGGCTCCACTTGCTGTTGCAGCAAAGAAACGTGGTATTAAAGTTTACCATTTGAATATCGGTCAACCTGATCTTCCAACACCGCAATGCGGACTGGACGCTCTGAAAAAGATTGATCGTAAACTTTTAGAGTACTCACCATCTCAAGGCTATCTTTCTTATAGAGAAAAACTCTGTGACTTTTATGAGAAGTTCAACATAAACGTCACACCAGACGATATCATCATTACTGCTGGTGGTTCTGAAGCTGTGCTGTATTCTTTTATGGCATGTCTAAATCCTGGAGATGAAATCATCGTTCCAGAGCCTGCATATGCTAATTATATGGCATTTGCTATATCAGCTGGTGCAAAGATAAAGACGATTGCAACCTCTATAGAAGAAGGATTTGCACTGCCTAAGGTTGAGAAGTTTGAGGAACTTATCAATGAGAAGACGCGTGCTATCATGATATGTAATCCAAACAACCCAACTGGTTATCTGTATACAAGAAGGGAGATGAATCAGATTCGTGACCTCGTTAAGAAGTACGATCTTTATCTCTTCTCGGATGAGGTTTATCGTGAGTATATCTATACAGGGTCGCCTTATATCTCTGCAATGCACTTACAGGGAATTGAGAATAATACGGTTCTTATTGATTCTGTGTCAAAGCGTTATAGTGAGTGCGGTATTCGTATTGGTGCGTTGATAACAAAAAATGAAGAGATACGTAAGGCTGTAATGAAGTTCTGTCAGGCACGTCTCTCTCCCCCACTGATTGGTCAGATTGTTGCTGAAGCAAGTCTTGATGCACCTGCTTCTTACTATCGTGATGTCTATGATGAGTATGTGGAGCGTCGTAAATGTCTTATTGACGGACTGAATCGTATTCCGGGTGTTTACTCTCCTATCCCTATGGGCGCCTTTTATACTGTAGCTAAACTCCCTGTTGACGACTCTGATAAGTTCTGTCGTTGGTGTTTGGAGGAATTCAACTATGAAGGTGAGACTGTAATGATGGCTCCAGCCAGTGGCTTCTATACAACGCCAGGTGCTGGACATAACCAAGTTCGCATTGCTTACGTACTCAAACGTGAAGATTTACAGCGTGCTTTGATTGTTCTTCAAAAAGCTTTGGAGGCATATCCAGGACGTGTAGATGAAGAGTAAAGTCTGTTTATAATTCACAATTCATAGTTCATAATTCATAATTATGATTACTGATATTTGTTTTCGTTAATCCCTTTCTCAATTTTATTTAGGAGAGTATTACAGGTTGACGATAGGCAAATAACTGTAAGCAAGGAATAAAAAAATAAAGCTTGTATAATTAATATATTGAAATAGAATATACTCATACAGAATGAAGGTAATCATAATTATGAATTATGAATTTTTGAATTCTGAATTAAAGAAGTAATCATAATTATGAATTATGGATTATGAATTCTGCATTAAAGTAGTCATCATAATTTTGAATTATGAATTATAAATTAAAATAATGAACTATCCGCTTTTTATTGCTCGTAAAATATATAACGGAGGAGACAAGACACGAAAGGTGTCGAAGCCTGCTATTACTATTGCTACTATTGGTGTAGCAATCGGTTTGGCTGTAATGATTGTGTCTGTATGTGTTGTATTGGGTTTTAAGCATACTATCCGTGATAAGATGGTAGGCTTTGGGAGTCATATAACTGTAGCCAACTTCCTTACACTGCAGGGCTCTGAGCAATATCCAATAGCAGTAAACGATTCACTAATAAAGGAACTCAAGGCGGTACCTGGCATTAAACATGTGCAGCGTTATGCGTATACACAGGGTATTTTAAAGACCGACAATGATTTCTTAGGTGTTATGTTGAAAGGTGTTGGACCCGACTTTGATTCTACCTTTATACATAACAATATGGTAGAGGGAAGTCTCCCCCATTTCTCTGCTACAGAGAATCAGCAGAAGTTAGTTATCTCTAAAACGATTGCTGACAAACTAAACCTGAAGGTAGGACAACGTCTTTTTGCTTACTTTATCAACGATCAAGGTGTTCGTACACGTAAGTTTACTATCGCTGGTATCTATGAAACAAATATGAAGCAGTTTGATTCGCAGATTTGTTTTACTGATTTATATACAGCTAATAAGCTAAATGGATGGGAAACAGACCAATGTAGCGGAGTGGAATTACTTGTTAACGACTTCTCACAACTAAATAATATAACTCTTCGCGTACTTAATAAAGTGAAGAATACGACTGACCATTATGGAGAAACTTACTCTGCAGAGAATATTATAGATCAAAATCCGCAGATATTCTCTTGGCTTGATTTAATGGACTTAAACGTATGGATTATTCTTGCACTTATGGTAGCGGTTGCTGGTGTTACGATGATATCAGGTCTATTGATTATCATTCTCGAACGTACCCAGATGATTGGTATCTTAAAGGCACTTGGTTCACGTAATCGTCAGATACGTCATATCTTCCTTTGGTTTGCTACCTTTATTATTGGTAGAGGTCTGTTTATTGGTAACCTCATAGGATTTGGTATTATCTTCTTGCAGAAGTGGACTGGACTTATAAAGCTCGATCCACAAACTTATTATGTAAGTACGGTACCAGTAGAAGTCAACCTTCCACTTATCATTGCTCTCAACCTCGCGACATTGTTGGTATGTGTTGCAGTTCTGATTGCACCAAGCTATCTTATAAGTCGCATTCATCCAGCTAAGTCAATGCACTACGAGTAATAACATTTATCCCCCTTCAGAATGAAAGCTATGAAAAGGAATCGAGTGGTTATCTATATTTCTGTTGTTACGGAGATTATTTTGGTTGTACTCTGTGTTATTAAATATATCCCTGTATATAACATCTATATAGGAAAGCTGCGGGCTAAGGATATAATAGAAAGATTAGAAACTTATAAAAACAGCACGGAGAATATCCAGAAACTTTGAAGCCTATAGGCTTTCCAAAGGCTGAAATAGGTGAGTATGTGGAGTATAAAGGTACTTGTTATTATTATATAAGACAAAGTGAGTGTGACTTTGATTTGGAAATTACTGATGGTTTAGACTCCCCTATTTACTATTCACTCGCCGAAAAATGGTTTAGTGTCAACAGGGCTGAAATTATCAAACAGCTTACAGAACCACTTTATAAAAAATATCTATTAGCAGAGTCTTCAAATAAACTCACAACTTCAGTACGTAGCAACGTTACAAAAAGTGAGAAGGAAAACATTCCTTTCTTTAACTACACAACAGCAGACAGCATAATTTCTATTAAGAAGTTTTATGACAAGAAACATATTGCTTCAAAGGGTTTTGCTTTAGTTGACGTTAAAACTAAAAGAATAAAGCCTATTGGAGCTTGGACTATATTTACTTACAACGGAAAGAGTTATCAAGTTACTTATGACAAAGATTCATCTAAAGGACAAATTTTATCACGTCTTTACTTGCGGGTTACGTGCAGGTGCGAGTAAATTAGGTCTATTAACTATCTTATCTTTGATGGTATTTTCTTGTACGCATAGAAAGCCTATTGAAGTGAAGAAGCATAGAACTGATATTAGCTTTATTAATAACCGAGATATTCATTTTGATATCTTGAATGTGGCTTGCGATTCCTGTTTTCCTATTCACGATATTGGTTATCGTGTACGTGTAAAGTTATCCGCCGACGAGGATAGTCTTATAAGAACTATTAAGAAAGAACAATGGTTACAACTTTTGCAGAATTCGGCAACTGATTATGCAGCCAATGCCTTGTTATATTCCCTTTACAATCGTGATGCAATAGTTTTATTATATCATAGAGACATTGAAGATTGGAGGATGTCCATGAAGGAAGATGATATAAATTACTGGAAAGGTAATCTACGGTTTTGTAAAGAAAATTATAAGATTGAAAAATAGTTGAGGCTTAATTTGATCTGAATTAAGGCTTAATTGAAGTTCAAAAGGGCGTTAATTGAAGCCTTACTAACGCCCTTTAAGACTCCTATTAAGCACCTTTTTCTTATACAAGTTTGTAATCGTTTGATATGCTTTTAGTTACAAAGGTGATTTAAAACGTTGTTTTCTTATCATCGTAAGGTGTCAGATAAGAATTTTATGTAAACTATTTTCCAAATCTTCTCGTGATGATTTTAGAATGAAAATATCACATATAGGTATAAAGTTGTTACTAAGCACATGTCGTGCTATTGGTAAGCACCAATGGTGCGAACGGTAAACACGAATGGTGCGAGTGCTAAATACTTTATATAAAGTTAGCGCAGTGGAATCTTTTTAGGTATTAATTCCTATGATAGATATCTAAAGTTTATTGGGAGAAAACAGCTCTCCTTCTAAACCAACAATAGCGTCAATGCTTATCTTCTTTCTATCTTTCATTATAATGATACGTTCATTGGTACGAATATTCTTGACAATGCCTGTAGTCGTAAGATAATGTCCACCTGCCTTACGCCCATCGGGCTGGAAAAAGGTAATAGAGATAGTTGGCTCTTCTTCTAAATGAGAGGAAAGAATAGATAACTTTCGGTCCATTAATTGACGGTCGTCTTCCATCATTTCTATCTTAGGACTTGTCTGTCGGGCAGTCTCTGCAATCGCTGCACCATAACCAGTGAGGGCAGCAAAAGGAGCAAATTGAGCAGCACGGTTATACAGACTCATCTGCGGATGCCGCTTTGAGACGTGACGAGGAAGGTGAATAATATCGTCGTAATTATCTGTCATGCTTTATGTCCTCCTATCTGTTTATTACGCTCCTTTGCCGTTGAACCTTCATTAAAATTTAAACCACGAAGCAAAGAGTTCTTACCAAACTTGTTCTTGATATTAATAATGGTTTCTTGTATCTTTCGTTCACGTGCTAATGCCGCTTCTTCAATTTGCTTCTCTTTCTTTACAGCCTCATAATCTGTAGAACATATCAAGTTCAACAGGCTTGGAGGCTCGCTGTTTCATCTGCTCTTCACTGATAACGTGATTGGTTGATATATTTAATCTTCTAACCAATAAGCGTTTATCAACAATCTCATCATAAAGTGCAAGGATAGCCTTTCCTATCAGTCGAGAGGAAGATGTAAAGCGGTGGAGATTGGCTGTTCCGTGAGCACTCTTAGGTACTTTTCGTCCGTACCAGTCTACAGAAACAGGACCAGTATAATCCTTCCTGCAGGGGAAGTAAGGCTTTCACGGTCGTAACCAACATACAGAACAAGTTGGTCAGACACACAACGTTTCTCAACTAAGTCTAATGCAATGGCATCAGCCATCTCTTGTACGACAACTCTTGCCTTACGAAAACTATAAGCCTCTTGGAGAACTTGACCACTACTCATCGAACTATGCTCCGGTCGATAAGCCTTAACCATCTCCATCGTACAAGACTCCCAACCCCAAGCATGGTCGATAAGTAGTTCGGCATTCACGCCAAAGAGCTTATAAAGTAGTTCCTCTTGATGGATAGAACAACGTGCAATCTTACCCATTGTGTCAATACCATAGGAATAAAGACGCTGTGCAATGCCTCTTCCTACACGCCAAAAGTCTGTAAGTGGATGATGATCCCAAAGCTTTTCACGATAGCTTTGTTCATCTAATTCGGCAATACGTACACCATCTTTGTCGGCAGGTATGTGCTTTGCAACAATGTCCATCGCTACTTTACAAAGGTACATATTCGTTCCTATGCCTGCTGTTGCAGTGATACCAGTCTCACGTAAGACATCACGTATCATCTTTATTGCTAACTCGTGGGCAGTCATACGATAGCTGGAGAGGTAAGCTGTAGCATCGATAAAGACCTCATCAATGGAGTAAACATGTATGTCTTCTGGGGCAATATAGCGCAGGTAAATATTGTAAATCTTTGCGCTATGCTTGATATAATGCGACATACGAGGGATTGCCGTAAGATAATCAACAGCCCAATCAGGATGTTGTTCGAGTTCTTTCGCGTTGTATGATTTTCCTGTAAGTGCTTTTCCTGCTAAGAGACAACGTTCCTCATTAACCTCTCTCAAGCGTTGTATCACTTCAAAAAGACGTGCACGGCCAGGAATTCCGTGTGCCTTCAGAGATGGTGAGACGGCAAGACAAATAGTCTTTTCTGTTCTTCCTTTATCCGCTACAACCAAGTTGGTTGTCATTGGGTCAAGTCCACGCTCTACACATTCCACACTGGCATAGAACGATTTAAGGTCTATGGCAATGTAAGTCTTAGTAGATGGTTTTCTTGATGAAGACATTTTGAAGAAGGGATAAGTGTTTGAAATTTTTATAGAATAGTATTGCAGGAATCAAAAGACAACGAAAGAGAATTAGTGAAGTTAAGCATCAATTCTCCGTTACAGATAAATTAGAATCGTATCTTACTTCACTAACTCTCTCTAAAATCCTTTTTTCAGCTTTTAATAGTCCTTTTCAGTGTATTGCTCATCCAGCAACACCTTTGAAGGAGATTTGCCTGAACGATAAGTATATCGGAAGTTGAAGCCAGCGTCTTTATAACCTTTTGTGCCTGTATCAGCCTTCAAAGCATCACGCAAAGCTTTTCTTAACTCAGACTTCTTTGCGTTAACAGCCTGTTCGTTATCTGCATTTCCTACAAGTGAGTAATAGTAATGGATGGTTCGAGACGAAGGTTCAAAGACCATACTGTCCATTCTTGTGTCATTTACTACGGGTGTAGGACACTTCTTTTCTGTATATTCTTTACATTCTTGTGCTGCTCTGTCCTCCAGACTTTTATGACAAGCAGAAAGAGAAAGCAGCAGTACGCCTGCATAAAGTAAGTGTTTCATTCTCATTCAAGTTAATATTAATTTCGTAAGGGCTTTATGTAAAGATAACACTTTTTATCTTCACCCTAACCATATATCCGTTGCAAAGATAAGAAAAAATAGGCAATTTCTTATTTTAAGGTTCTTAATTCTCAATAATTATGACTATATTTGCACTTTGTAAATATAGACAAACTGATGAATCATATAAGAAATTTCTGCATTATTGCCCATATTGACCATGGTAAATCAACCTTGGCGGATCGTCTCCTTGAATATACTCAGACGATAAAAGATTACTGGTGGACAGATGCTTGACGATATGGACTTGGAGCGTGAACGTGGTATTACTATCAAGAGTCATGCTATCCAGATGGAGTACACATTGGATAAGGAGAAATATATTCTTAATCTTATCGATACTCCGGGCCATGTAGACTTCTCGTATGAGGTGTCACGAAGCATTGCTGCGTGTGAAGGTGCATTGCTTATCGTTGATGCTACACAGGGAGTACAGGCTCAGACGATTTCTAACCTCTATATGGCTATTGATCATAACTTGGAAATTATCCCTGTTATCAACAAGATTGATATGCCAAATGCTATGCCTGAAGAGGTTGAAGACGAGATTGTTGACCTCATTGGTTGTGACCCAAAGGACATCATTCGTGCCAGTGGAAAGACTGGGTGAGGGTGTGCCAGACATACTTGAAGCAATCATTAAGCGTATCCCTTCACCAACAGGTGATACCAAAGCTCCGTTGCAGGCGCTTATCTTTGACTCTATCTTCAACTCTTTTCGTGGTATTATCACACTGTGTAAGGTTGAAAATGGTGTCATCAAGAAGGGTGATAAAGTTAAGTTTGTACAGACAGGAATGGAATACGCTGCTGATGAAGTGGGCGTATTGAAGATGGATATGATGCCTACCCAACAGCTTTCAACAGGCGAGGTGGGATATATCATCTCTGGTATTAAGACTGCCACAGAGGTGAAGGTGGGTGATACTGTTACCCATATAGTCAATCCTTGTGAGAAAGCTATTGAAGGATTCCAAGAAGTAAAGCCTATGGTCTTTGCTGGTGTCTATCCTGTTGACCCAAATGATTACGAAGGATTGCGTTCTTCATTGGAGAAACTGCAGTTGAATGATGCCTCACTAACCTTCCAACCAGAGAGTTCTCAGGCTTTGGGCTTTGGTTTTCCGTTGTGGCTTCTTAGGTCTGCTTCACATGGAGATTATACAGGAACGTTTGGATCGTGAGTTCAACATGGATGTCATTACCACTGTGCCTAACGTAAGTTACATGGTGTATGACAAGCAAGGAAATGAAAAGGAGGTTCATAATCCATCTGGTCTACCAGATCAGACAATGATTGATCATATTGAAGAGCCTTATATTAAAGCCTCTATTATTACCTCCAGTGATTACATTGGTCCTATCATGACGCTTTGTCTTGATAAGCGAGGTGAACTCATTAGCCAGAACTATGTGAGTGGAAATCGTTTGGAACTCCTCTTCATGATTCCATTGGGTGAGATCGTGATAGACTTCTATGACAAACTGAAGAGTATTTCTAAAGGCTACGCTTCATTTGATTATCATATTGATTCTTACCGTCCTTCAAAGTTAGCTAAGCTTGACATTCTTTTGAATGGAGAGCCTGTTGATGCCCTATCAGCACTGACACATGAGAGTAATGCTATTGTTTTTGGTCGAAGAATATGTGAGAAGCTAAAAGACTTAATCCCACGTCAGCAGTTTGATATCGCTATTCAGGCTGCTATCGGAGCAAAGATTGTTGCCCGAGAGACCGTTAAGCAGGTACGTAAGGACGTTACAGCCAAGTGTTATGGTGGTGACATCAGCCGTAAGCGTAAACTTCTTGAGAAACAGAAGAAGGGTAAGAAGCGTATGAAACAGATTGGAAACGTACAGGTTCCACAGAAAGCATTCCTTGCAGTATTGAAGTTAGATTAATATCAAAGAGTTAAGAAAGGAAAGGAAAATGAAAGATTTGGTGAACGATTCAAGAGATATAGCGCGTGAATTGGCACGTAAATATAGTACGATGACTCATGATGAGTTGGATGTACTTGAAAGTATCCTCGTACCAATGAAATTCGCAAAAGGACAGATGATTCTCAGTGAAGGTGAAATCTGCAAGCACGTTTATTATATAGAAAGAGGCCTAATTCGTCAATTCTATTTTAAGAACGGTAAGCAGATTACTGAACACTTAGGAGAGGATAGAAGTATCTTTATGTGTATTGAAAGTCTTTTCCGTGAGGAGCCAACCAAACTACAGGTTGAGGCTATAGAGCCAACATGGGTTTATGCGTTACCAAAACAGAAGTTGGAGCAGGTAGCTCTTCATAATGTTAATATTCAGATTCTCTATCGTAAGATATTAGAAGAGAGTCTTATCACCTCACAGGTACATGCTGACCTTGTACGTTTTGAAACTGCACAAGCTCGTTATAAGAGAATGTGTAAGCTAAGTCCACAGGTTATCTTGCGTGCACCGCTGGTTTATATTGCCAGTTATCTGCAGATGACACCAGAAACATTAAGCCGTGTTCGTTCGTCAACATTGCTTGATGATTAATGAGTCTTTATATTTGTTAAGAGTATTGGAGTTAGAGGAGTTAAAATTAATCCTACTCGCAAAAATGTTTTGGGTAACAAATTCCTGAATATGATTGTTGGCGGAGTTAATATGTTTGCGACCAATCCTTTGCCTATTAATACTAAAACAGTAAATAGATTGGTAGAGCATTATGCGTCAGAAGACTCTGTAGAAGTTCCTGCTGAAGAACTTTTGGAAGTTCTGAAATATGTTGGAGATATTGATAACACAGATTTTGATAGTTCCAAATTTTCATATTGCATTTCAGCCCTGAGAGAAAAAAGACCAACTGTGAAATGTCGACTAATTGTTCGTATAGATAGAAATATCAGTAGAGGAACGGGAACTTTGCTTTCTCCTACTGATAGGAAATTAGGTGACAAATTCAATAACGATATTGTTCTTACGCTATATAGAGTATTGGGCGATGTAGAAAAGGGATGGTATGGACACCCACTTTGGATTCCGAATATCAAGTTTCCCGATAATACATGTTTCTACAATACTACCGATTAGTGGAATATACCTATTAGATCGTTCTTCTTCACGCAAACATTTATGAATAAACACCAACGCTCTTGGTTAGCTTTTTGCTAATAGTAAAGTTTGCAGACATGCAAACGCAATACACGATAAAGGCTTTATCAACTGGGGAATGAAAGATAACTTTCATTTCTCAGTTGGAGACATCATTATTTGTTTGTTTCAAATGAAAGACGTGTCATGTTTCAAATGGAAGTCATCGCCGAGAATTGTCCTCGCGAGGATCAATATTACTGGATTATTGATGCTCCCAATGATAGAACATATAAGCTACTTTTTGCGAAAAGGAATACAACGGAAAAGAACTGAATGAGAGTGTCCTTGAAAAGAATGGTTTCAAAGGTGGAGGTAGCATACAAAACCCTACATATAAAAACGAAAGGCTACTTTCTTATATTGAGTCAGTCTTTGACAAAGTTGAGTTTGCATTGATAGGATTGCCCACATTGGCTAATCGCCCTATTCTCTACGTTGACCTATTCTCTGGTAGATATGTTTCTACAAGAATAGGACACGAGGTATTCAATTTGGATAAGAATCCTGTTGATGGCAGATATTATGGCTATTGCCCTGCATACGGTAATGTTTCAATTTCAGAACTTGGGGCAAGACCTTCAGAGGAATCAATTTCTGGTGTTATCGTTGTTTATACGAAGAAAATGATAGGTTCATCAGACAGAGAGCTTATTGCTTTCTGCGACAATGCTACCATTCATAGGAAAGGCATCTATGATGATAATCTCCAAAGGACTATTGAAGAGAACGGAGAAAAGTCCGTTTGTAGCTATGCAATAGAATCAGACACGCTTTTTCAATCTTTCAGGGCTTGATGAAAAGTTTGTTATTCACGTTGCTGATTATAGCACTTGGATGTTCCGACAGCAACGTTTCTACAAAGGTACATATCCAAAACTGGACGACAAGATAATATCTTATATCGAAGCCTACCTTAAGAAAGAGGAGTCTGAAGATGATTTGAGCTATCAAGAGGCTATTCAGGATATTACACTTGACGACGAGGATAATTTCAAGGACACCTCCATGGATAAGCCAGACTTCTTGAATGGGAACAACAGCAAGATGGTCAAGAAAAATCCGAAGATTGCCAAGCAGGCACTGGCACATGCCAAGTATCGCTGTGTTGCCAATCCGAAACACATTACGTTCAATACGGCAAAGGGAAAACCTTACATGGAGGGGCATCACTTGATACCTTGCACGCAATCAAACGCCACTCTATTTTGGCAAACGAGAAATAGAAACATTGACTGTGAAAATAATATTGTCTGTCTATGCCCAACGTGCCACAGACGTATTCATTATGGCTCTATTCAAGAAAAGAAGAGTTTAATCAAGACGTTGTATGATTCTCAGATAAGCAACCTTAAAAAGGTGGGATTAGATATTTCCTTAGACGAGTTATTGAAATTGTATTCCATTTAGGAAGTTCCTCCGTGGGGCGGACTTTCGTGAATCGAACTTATAATCTCGACCTTTTGGCTTAAATCCCTAACTCATACTTACAAGCAAGTCTTGGATTCGCCATTGGGCTGCACCAAGGCTTGCTTTCTTTTTATCGGTAGTCGCTTTGCTTTAGCGGACATCCTGTCAGTGGTTGGCTACCACATGTCTAATAGAAGTTAAGCAGTCTGTCCACATACTTCATTCCATTTTTCCAATGCTTCAGCCATTACAAGGATTTTGCTCATCTCTTTGTCATTATCGCAGATTGTAGCCATAAGGTGTTGGGACATCATCCCAGGTGTTTCCCCTAAAACACAAAGAATGTGTTCGATGCAGGCAAGAACTCGCTTCCATAACGTGAGCGCCATGAGGTCGACCTCCTTATCCGAAAAGTGTTCGCCCATGGTTTGGTATTCTGTGAACCTCTTTTCCAAAGCCATGACGGTATTTGTAAGGTAACATAGCGTTGCGTTGGCTATCTGACCATTGAAGTCGCAACCCATGTATGAGCCGAGTCCGAGGTGTTGGAAAGGATTAATAAGTTTTTAGACAAAGGTAAAGAAACTGTTTTATACATATTGGACAAAAAAAGAGTTCACGTAAAGAGTGCAATATACAAGAACAGAATGTGTCCAACACTCACTTATGAAACGGAATCGGCAAGAGTGGAATTAGATAGGAATATAAACAAAGATTTTGCAGCTATGCTTTAAGAAATGGCTGCATATCTCGATGCTAAAGTAATTATTTTTGTGAGTGTAGAACAGTTATAATACTAATGAGCAAAGAAAGAATTAAAATAGGAAGATTGGACATTCTTTATATCGCCCAATCAAAATTCAAAATAATTGCCTATTGTTCGCTTTGTAAAGCGAATATTAAATGTAGATGGTAATTGCTTAACTCCTCTAATTCCTTTTATTTTGTTGTTCTTTCATAGAAAGAAGAATAGAAGGCTGAATATTCTTTTTTATTCTACCAAATCTCCCCTATCCTACTTCCCTAACTCTCTCACATAGTGAATAATTCTCCCTTCACTTGTCACACCTTCAATTATAATACGATAGTTTGAACGATATTCTGTAGGTAAAAGTAGACGGAAAGAGCTACCACGTAATGAAGGTAACCACACTGGAGTATGTGCGTTAGGAGTGTAACTTTGTGGAATTTGATAGCCTAATGTTGTAAAAGTCTTCGTATTTGTCAGTGGTACAGAAGCCGCTTTGAAATCCCCTTTCTTCGTTGTTATAGAGATAACACCCATACCACCAATCGCTCCCCAGATAACTGTTGAGCCGCCCTTAAAGACATCTACTCTCTCAACATCGGACATCTGGATGTTGTCTAAATCGTAATCATCATTGACAAATATCCCATCTATGGCAATAGCAGCTGGTCTTTTTCCATCTACAGCCGTACCTCCACGTACATAGCATTTCCCCAATTCAACCGTAACACTCGGTACTCTACGCAATAATTCATGCAAACAAGTTGCGCCAATGCTTTCTATATCACGTAGACCAAAGGAGAAGTCAGCAGTTCGTGCATAAGCATCAGAACGAGAAGAATAGGTAGGTTGATGACTGAAGATGTTCACTTCTTCCATCTGTATACCCCCTTTCGGCAATTCTAATGTTGCATCTACGCGTGTAGTATCATTACTCGTCCATTCAAACGGCGGAAGTTGACCTTTATAAGCAGGGAACTCTTCTTCATCTAATAGCAGTTTTACCCACGATTTTCCAGCTTTTGTAAAGGCATTAAGAACATACTGTGTACCTTCAGGAAAATCTATTCCTTCAAATGAAAAACGTCCTTGTGCATCGGTTTTAGTAACAGCATAAAAACCTTTATCGGGTGAAATAAGATTTACAATACCTTCTTTTATAGCTTTATGCCCTACCAATGTCTCAACTCGCCCACTTATCACAGCTGACTTTTCGATACCAATCTTTCCCTTCTTACATTCTCCTTTGATTACATCTGCCATTCGATACCGATTCCAACTACAGCTGTCAAGCAATCGTTCTGATTCATTATTAGAAAGAACAGATGCTGGTTCTTCTGGACAATCTGCCACATCCATATCGTATAATAAATGAGAAAGAATGTTTGATTGTCCTGTTAAATCGTCAGTTCCGGCGTATTCCACACGTAGAGAAACGTCCATTGTTTCTCCCTCTCGTAAGCTATCAGCCTTAATAATACAAGGTATTTGCTCATCATTTGATTTCTCTGCAGCCATCCATCTTACAGAAATCGGACACTGTTCTTTCTCTGGATATAAGAATTTCAGTTTCTCTACAACCGTTTTTAAGTTAGAATCCAAGAGCTGGAATGAATATATACCTCCTTGAGAAAGACTATCATAACTCAGAATAACATCTCTTTCTTGGCTTATTTTTCCAAAGAAAAGAGGGATTGAACGACAGTGAACAAATAGTCTATAGCTACTATTTAAGCTATCTGTTGGATTATTAATATTTACTTTAACATACTTGCTTAATTTATTGATAGATAGATTTATTTTCGAATTACTATTAATGATGTTTATAGTGTCCCCATACTTAAAAGGTAATAGCTTTCCATGTCCACCAATAAAGATACTTTTAAGACTTTCATATCGACTGAGGTTCAACATATTCTTCGTATAACTACGTAATAAATAACGTCCTTTCACCACTCCTTCAGGAATGTCAATATGACCAACAAAACCTTGATCGCTTCGTATTAGACGTACTCGTTTCACAACGAGACGTTCTGGATTAAAAGAAGTTCTACGTATACATAACGGCTCACACTATCCGCCTGATGAACTACTGCATTCACTAAGAAGACACGTAAGTTGATACGTTGTCCTGCTTGATAACTATCTGCATCGGTAAATACGTAGGTCTTCTCTTGCGGGAATAGCTGTACCTGCCGTAGGATACGACTCAGTAACACATTGTTAGTCTGAGCATACAATGATGTTTGAAAGCATGTTAGAAATATTATGAATAGTAGTTTTCTCATATAGATAGACCTCAGTGAATGAGTTTATGTAATAGACTTTCAGCAATAAAGATAATCATCTGTAGAATCATATGCAAACTTACACAAAAATATTAAATAATAGGTTCAAAAATAGAAAAACCATACATTAACATTGAAAAACTTGTATTCTTTGTCTGTTTAGGGTGTTATAATGTTTTTCAAACCACAAATTACTTATGTTTTAAACGTAAAGTGTAGTGGTGTTAACCATTAGCACCAATGGTGCGGAGTATCAACACTATTGGTGCGGAGTATCAACACCACATGTGCGGAGCATTCATACTCTATGTGATAAGCTGTAATCTGTTAGTAGGAAATGGAAAGTTAGAACTCTTATAGAAGTTGTGATAAGGTGAATAAGCTACAAACAACTCATCTGCTTGAGCAATGTTTTGTCGGGAAACAATAAAAATATTGATTCAAAAGACAATAGTATGAATTGAAATAACAGTCAGATGTGGATTAATAATCAACTTAGCGTCAAAGGTTCTGCACTTATACTATCCATATTACAGAAACATTTTGTAAATTTGCAGTTCAATAGGCTGTTTCATATATTAGCAAAAAAGGATTGTTGATTTAGTAATTTATCAGTGGAATCGATACTGATATTAAAGCCTACAAATAACACATTGAGAAGATAAAAGTAATGATATATCCCAAGAACTTTGAGCAAAAGATTGGTTTCACAGAGGTGCGCTCACTTCTGCGTGCACGCTGTTTGTCGCCTTTAGGTAAGGAACGAGTTGATGCAATGAGTTTCTCAACCGATGCCGCACAGGTGAATACTTGGATGGAAGAGATTAGAGAGTTTCGTAGAATACAAGAGGGACAAGACGACTTTCCTTTAGATAATTTCTTTGATGTACGCGAAAGTGTGGCACGAATCCGCTTGGAAGGAACCTACATGGAGGTTGAAGAACTCTTTGATTTGAAGCGGTCATTAGAGACAATTATTGCTATTGTGAACTTTCTGAGCCGTGGAGAGGAGACGGAACAGGGCGAAATACGTCATTACTATCCTGCTCTCTATAATCTTGCTGATGGTGTAGCAACCTTCCCACTGCTTGTTCAGCGTATCTCACAGATTATCGATAAATTCGGTAAAATGCGTGACAATGCTTCTCCAGAACTACTCCAGATACGCCGTGAGTTGGCGCGCATCGAGGGAAGTATCTCACGTACGTTATATGGTATCTTGCGTGCTGCACAGGGTGAAGGACTTGTTGAGAAGGATGTCACACCTACATTGCGTGATGGTCGACTGGTTATCCCTGTTGCACCGGGCTTAAAACGTAAGATTTCGGGTATTGTACACGATGAAAGTGCTACGGGTAGGGACGGTATATATTGAGCCTACTGAGGTTGTAGAGGCTAATAATAAGGTTCGTGAACTTGAGAATGAGGAGCGTAGAGAGATGATTCGTATTCTCACCGACTTTGCTAAGAAGGTACGTCCGAATGTGCGTGAGATTCTCGATTCATACAATCTTATGGCAGCAGTAGACTTTATTCGTGCAAAGGCTGAGCTGGCTCGACTCTTTAAGAGTTTTGAGCCACAGGTGGCAGAGGAGCCTCATATTGATTGGATTAGAGCTATTCACCCCCTACTTCAACTTTCATTAGAAAGAAAGCATAATAATAAGTTAAATGATTCATTATCTGTAGATAACAAAGAAATAGATAAAGTTTCTAATGAAGTTGATAATACACAAGATTACGACACGGTATTAGAAGAAGAGAACGATACACGAAACGTTCCTTCAAGTGTTGTTCCCCTCGATATTCAACTCACAAAAGATAAGCATCTACTGATTATCTCTGGTCCGAATGCTGGTGGTAAATCAGTATGTTTAAAGACTGTGGGGTTGCTTCAGTATATGCTCCAATGTGGTCTTTCAATCCCTGTTGGCGACCGCTCAACCACTGGCATTTTTACGGATATTATGATAGATATCGGTGATGAACAGAGTATTGAGAACGACCTCAGTACCTATTCTTCTCACTTGATGAATATGAAGGTGATGATGCGTCGTGCTTCAGAGTCTACGCTTATTCTCATTGATGAGTTTGGAACAGGTACGGAACCACAGATTGGTGGAGCTATCGCAGAGTCTGTTTTACGTCAGTTCTGGAAGAAGCATGCTTGGGCTGTGATAACAACCCACTATCAAAACCTTAAGCATTTTGCGGAAGAACATCCTGGTACAGTCAATGGTGCGATGCTCTATGACCGTCATGAAATGCGTCCACTTTTCCAGTTGGCAATAGGTAGACCTGGTAGTTCGTTTGCTATTGAGATTGCTCGAAAGACGGGAATACCAGAAGAAGTAATCCGTGATGCGTCAGAGATTGTTGGTTCTGATTATATTCAGAGTGATAAGTACTTACAGGATATTGTTCGAGATAAACGTTATTGGGAGAATAAGCGTCAAACCATTCACAGCCATGAGAAGGAATTGGAGAAACATATCGGTCAATATGAAAAGGATATTGCAGCGTTAGAACAAAGTCGTAAGGAGATTCTCAACCGTGCCAAGGCACAAGCAGAAGAGATTATCAAGGAGAGTAATCGACGTATAGAAAATGCTATCCGTGAAATCAGAGAGAAGCAGGCTGAGAAGGAAGAAACCAAGCGTATTCGTCAGGAATTAGCTGCTTACGAAGCGGGATTGACGGATGCCGAAAAGATAGATAAGAGCGATACGTCTAATAAGAAGAAACTTAAGAGTAGCGGACTACTCTCTGATGACGATTTCCAAAAGAAGGTTGATAAGATTAAGAGTCGTAAGGAACGCCACGAACAGCATCTGAAAGAAAAGGCAAGTAAGCAGCAAGCAGCTGCTGAAGCATTGAAGAATGCCGTGCGTAAACAGCAAGGAGGTGGACTCGTTATGGCTGGTGATTCTGTACGTATAAAGGGTCTAACGTCTGTTGGTAAGGTGGAATCTATTGAAGGAAAGCAGGCAACTGTTATCTTTGGTGGTATGAGAACAAAGATGGCTATTAGTCGTTTGGAGCATGTTGATGCGGAAACTATTCAGTCAGAACAGAAGCAATTTCAGCTTATAACTATAGTCGTGAGACTCGTGAGACCATTGACAAGCATCGTAATCAGTTCCGACAAGAGTTGGATGTACGTGGTATGAGGGCTGATGAAGCCTTAAATCAGGTGCAATACTTTATAGATGATGCTATTCTTGTTGGGGCAAGTCAGGTGCGTATTCTTCATGGTAAAGGCAATGGTATACTTCGTCAGCTAATCCGACAGTATCTTGGCAGTGTTCCTAATGTTACAAACTATCGCGATGAACATGTACAGTTTGGCGGTGCAGGTATCACGGTTGTGGAACTATAAGTTAGTTGACAAGTTTACAAGTAAACAAGTTTACGAGTTGATTCTTTTATTAGAAGACAGATAAAGAATATAGGTAATAAATTGAAAGAGCAAGCGTTAGAATATTAATATGAACTACCTAAGGCTTTTACATATACTTCGCAAACAGCGACAGAATCTTCTGTTAGCTGTTGGTGTCACGTTGATGCTGACGTCATGCGGTATAGATAGAAATATTAAGAAAGGCGAAAAACACCTTTCCTTGGGCGAATATTATGACGCTGCGAACCAATTTAAAACAGCTTATCAACGTACTTCGCCTAAGGATAGACGCCAACGTGGAGAACTTTCTTTGAAGATGGCTGAGTGTTATGAGCGTATTTCGTCCTCTCAACGGGCAATATCAGCTTATAGAAATGTTATCCGCTATAAACTGGATAATGGTGAGACGCATAAGCGTTTGGCTGATAATCTAATGAAGGAAGGTAGCTATGCAGAGGCTGTTAAGGAGTATCGCATTGCGCTTGATTCAATGCCTAAAAATCAATTGATAGCTCAAGAGCTTCAGGCTGCATCAATAGCTGCAAGCGTAAAAGAGCGTGGTTCAAAGTATATTGTGAAGCGTATGGATGTGTTTAACTCACGTCGACAGGATTATTCGCCAATGCTTTTTGGTGATAAATACGAACAGCTTTACTTTACTTCTACACGAAATGAAGCCAAAGGTGACGAATTGAGTGGTATTACTGGTGCAAAGGCTGGTGACATCTTCCTTAGTGAAAAGGATGATAAAGGCAAATGGAGTACACCGAAGGCTATAGAGTCTGCATTGAATACAGAGGCTGATGAGGGTACGCCTGCTTTCTCTGTTGATGGGAGGGAAATGTATATTACACAGTGTTTGACCGATCCAAGCAATCCTCGCTATGCTCAAATTTCAGTAAGTAATCGCTCTGATGCAGCTTGGGGAAAGGCTAATAAGTTAGAAATTAGTCGTGATACGCTATCAAGTTTTGCGCATCCAGCTGTCTCACCAGATGGTAATTGGCTTTATTTTACCAGTGATATGCCTGGTGGAAAAGGTGGTCTTGATATCTGGCGTGTACGTCTGACAGGCGGTACAACGGGAGGTGTTGAGAACCTCGGAGAACCAATCAACACCCCAGGAGATGAAGAATTCCCTACATTCCGACCAAACGGTGACCTTTATTTCTCAAGTAATGGACATGGTGGTTTGGGTGGTCTTGACATCTTTATAGCTAAGGTTGGTAGCGATCGTCGCTATCACTTAGAACATCCTGGATACCCTCTTAACTCACAAGGTGACGACTTTGGTATGACTTTCGAGGGCATTCATAATCGCGGTTTCTTCTCCTCAAATCGTGGTGATGGTCGGGGTTGGGATCATATCTATAGCTTTGAACTCCCTGAAATCATTCAAACTGTGAAGGGATGGGTCTATGAAATGGATGGTTACGAGTTGCCGGCAGCACAGATATTTATGGTTGGTGATGATGGAACCAACAAGAAGTTAGCTGTCAAAGGAGATGGTTCTTTCGAACAAGAGATAAAGCCTGGCGTTAATTATATCTTCCTTGCGACCTGCAATGGCTACTTAAATCATAAGGAGGAGATTAAGGTTGGGAATGTAGATGATTCTAAAGTATATACCCTTCAGTTTGCTTTAGCTGGAATCAACGTACCCGTATTGATAGACAACATCTTCTATGACTTTGATAAAGCGACACTTCGACCAGAATCAGAGAAGGCTTTGGACGCTCTTGTCAATCTTCTCAAAGAGAACCCTAACGTAACAATAGAACTCTCGGCTCACACCGATTACCTTGGTTCTGCTGATTATAACAAACGTCTTTCACAACGACGTGCAGATGCCGTAGTGGCTTATCTCACTGCACATGGCATTGTTCGCGATCGTCTTACACCTGTTGGATATGGTAAAGAACGTCCAAAGAAGATTCGTAAGAAGGTTACCGAGAAGTACCCTTGGCTAAAGGAAAACGATGTTCTCACTGAAGATTTCATCAAGAAACTCGATAAGGAGAAGCAAGAAATAGCCAATCAATTGAACCGTCGTACTGAGTTTACAGTGCTTCGAACCACATATGGTATGTTTGATGAGAAGGGAAACCTTAAGCAACAACCAAAACCAAAGAAAAAAGAAAGTCTTGATGACGATGGAATGATTATCATTAACATTCCCTAAACATATGATAAAAGATAAGAGCCGACAATGTCAGGCAGCACAATTTCCTTGTTCTTTAGACCCAAATGGGCAAGAAGTAAGGACTATAGAAGAAGTTGAAGAAAGACTTCCTCTTGCCTTTACTGATTATACTCGTAGTCTTTTTGGTGATAACCTTTATCATACATTCCTAAAAGGATTGGGAGAAACAGCACCGGTGAGTATACGTCTTAATCCCTTTAAGTTGGCAGAAACGACTCATAAAGTTAATCCAGAATTGAATCCTCATCCTATTCCTTGGTGCAAGGGGAAGGCTATTGGTTGGATACAAGACCTAACTTTACGTTTGACCCACTACTTCATGCTGGGGCTTATTATGTGCAAGAAGCATCATCTATGTTTCTATCTCATGTATTACAACACTTGGTAAAACAGCCAGTTATGGCACTCGATCTCTGTGCTGCACCAGGTGGTAAAACAACTTGCGCACGTACGTCTTTACCTGCTGGCTCCTTCCTCTTCTCTAACGAACCGATAGGGAAACGTGCACAAATCTTAGCAGAGAACGTTCAAAAGTTTGGTCATGAGGGTGTCGCTGTTACGAACAATTACCCTCGTGATTACAAAAAGACAAAGCTTGTTTTTGATGTTATTATAGCCGATGTTCCCTGCTCTGGTGAAGGAATGTTTCGTAAAGATCCACAATCAATAGAGGAATGGAGTCTACAGAATGTAGTGAACTGTTGGCAACTTCAGCGTAGTATTATTGCTGATATATGGGACAACTTAAAGCCTGGAGGTATTCTTATTTATTCAACTTGTACCTTTAATGCACATGAAGATGAAGAGAATATTGCGTGGATTCTCAACGAATATGATGCTGAACTCCTCTCTGTACCTACAGAAGAGGCATGGAATATAACAGGATCACTTATTGATAACCCACTTAAAGACGGTCGGGAATTTCCAGTTTATCGCTTTATCCCTGGTAAGACACGTGGTGAAGGAATCTTTATGGCTATCATTCGTAAGCGTGGAGGAGAACAAGACGTTTATCAATAAGACAACGATTGATGTTGATAAAGCAATCACAGAAGCTCGTAAACGTCTTCGTATTCTCTCGCATGGTGTAAAAGAAGGAATGCAAAAAGGGAAGAATGTTATCCCTGACCATACATTAGCACTCTCCTTTTCAGCTGATAAATCGGCCTATCCTAATGTAGAGGTTAATTATCAAACAGCTATCGCTTATCTTCGTCATGAGGCTATTGTACTATCTTCTGATACTCCACGTGGTATCATTCTGCTTACTTATAAAGGGTATCCGATAGGCTTTGCAAAGAATCTCGGAAACCGTGCGAACAATCTTTATCCACAAGAATGGCGCATAAAGAGTACACATATACCAGACGAGCCTTTGGTTCTTTTATAATATAAATGCAGACAAGAAAAATATAGAAAACAATATATCCCTATAATATCTTAGAAATAAACGAACAATTATGCAACAATATTTAAACCTCCTCAATCGCATCCTCACAGAAGGAACACAGAAAGGTGATAGAACCGGAACAGGAACTTTATCCATTTTTGGACATCAGATGCGCTTTGACTTGCGCGATGGTTTTCCACTGTTGACAACTAAAAAGCTTCATCTGAAGAGTATTATTTATGAATTACTTTGGTTCTTACGTGGTGATACGAATGTGCGCTACCTACAAGAACATGGTGTAAGGATTTGGAATGAGTGGGCTGATGAGAATGGTGAACTTGGTCCAGTCTATGGTCATCAGTGGCGTTCATGGCCTGATTACAAGGGAGGTACAATCGATCAAATTAAGAATGTGGTGGATATGATCAAGCATAATCCTGACTCACGTCGTATGTTGGTCACAGCATGGAACCCTGCTGAGGTGGAAGATATGGCTCTCCCACCCTGCCACTGTCTCTTCCAATTCTATGTTGCAGATGGTAGACTATCGCTCCAACTCTATCAGCGTTCGGCAGATAGTTTTCTCGGTGTCCCTTTTAACATTGCATCATATGCTCTCCTTTTGCAAATGATTGCACAGGTTACGGGACTTGAAGCAGGTGAATTTATCCATACTACAGGTGACACACATCTCTATCTAAACCATCTTGAACAGGCTAAACTCCAACTTACTCGTGAGCCACGTCCACTGCCAAAGATGAAGATTAATCCTGATGTAAAGGATATCTTTGATTTTAAGTATGAAGATTTGAACTGATTGGTTACGATCCGTTGCCACACATTCCGGGAGTAGTTGCAGTGTAAAGGAAGCCTCCCCCAACCCCTCCGAAAGGAGGGGAGTGCAAATAGAAAGTAGTTGGAGTATGAAAATTAATCAATTCTCTCAACTTCTAAAATAGTATATTAAATTAGTCAAGAACTATAAATCCTTCACCAAATTGATTGCTAAATCAGTACTCCCCTCCTTTGGAGGGATTGGGGGAGGTCCAAAAACACCATTATGGAAATAAATATCATTGCTGCAGTAGCAGCCAATCGTGCCATTGGTTATCAGAATGATATGGTCTATTTCATAAGAGAAGACCTTAAGCGTTTTAAGCAACTAACAACAGGACATACTGTTATCATGGGGCGTAAGACCTTCCATTCATTACCAAAAGGTGCTCTGCCTAATCGTAGAAACATTGTACTCAGTAGAACGGAAACAGACTTTCCTGGTTGCGATGTTTATTCTTCACTTGTAGAAGCGCTTAAACATATTGGGGCAGAAGAAAAGGCATTTATCATTGGTGGAGCCAGTCTTTATAAAGAGGCGCTTGCTATAGCAGACCATCTCTACCTTACAGAAATAGCTGCTATTCCTCCACAAGCAGATGTTTTCTTCCCAGAATATAATGATGGTACATGGGTTGTAGAATCACGTGAGGAACGTCCTGCTGCTGACGATAATCCTGCATATGCATTTGTAAACTATGTGAGGAAATAATCTTCACCCCAAACTCCTGTCCTCCAGAGAGGAGAATAACAAATATAGAGTTGTATAGTAACATAACTAAATATACAAGATAACTCATTTTTAAAAGCTCCTAACATAGGAGCTTTTTGTATAAAAGTTTGTTTCCATCTTACTTTTTGTCTGATATTTTCCATAGTTGTAATTCTAATACATACTCTTTTAGCTTCTAAAAGATGCCTAATTGGCCTTCAATAGATGCCCTTTTGACCTCTAACTAACGCCCTTTTGAAGCCTTACTAAGCACCTTTTAAAATGTAAGTTTATAACTATCTGTATTGCTGTAAGTTACAAACGTATAAGAAAGAGGTATTTTTTTGATTAAAAAACATTCCCTACTTTGATATTTTTTTGTAAAGTCTTTTTTTGTTTGCTTATAGTTGTTTAAAAGTACATTTCTGATGCTCTACAGCCTTCTACCAAATAGTAATATTCAATGCGTTTGATATTAAAGAATATGTGTACTTACCATTAACACTACATGTGTTAGGCATCAACACCATATGTGTTAAGCATTAGCACTATATGTGTCTGGCATAAACACGTAAGTAAGAATTGATGTTAGAGCATATTATAGTTATCATCTTAAACCCCAATCGGTCATTAGACCACAATGTTTCAGGAATTCTTATTTTTGTGTTGTTTCCTAACATCTCTTATTTTCTTGTCGGCATCTTGCCTGTCTTTGCAACTTGACGTAGCCCGCTACGCCTGCGTTACAAAGACAGGCAATTTGCTCGACAATAAAACAAAATCTGTTTAGGCTCTAATGACCGATTGGGGTTTAAGTATAATAAGACACAAATAAAACTATTCAGCCCCGCTAATCAGATTAGCAGGGCTGAATAGTTGAAAATCAAAAAGATTAGAATGGCAAACCAATCGCTAAGTGGAAGGCTTGTGCATCCTTAAATTTTGATATGTTATAGAAACCAGTCTTGCCTGTTTCATAAGGTACGTGTAAGCCAAGTCCCCAATCAAGACGAATCATGAAATAGCCAATATCATAGCGTAAACCAACTCCCGTACCGAGTGCCATTTCATTTAATATATTCTTAAACTTGAAATGTCCTTCTGGTCGACCATCATCATAGTGCATTGTCCATACATTACCAGCATCGAGGAAAACGGCACCATAGAGGGAGCCCATAAGGTGAGGACGATACTCAAGGTTGAACTGTATTTTGATATCACCTGTCTGTTCTACGTATGAGCGTCGACGCTGTGTTGAGCGATAGCGTCCTGGACCAATCTGGCGGGCATTAAACGCACGGATGCTATTGGCTCCACCTACATAAAACTGTTCTGTATAAGGTGCAAATCTACTGTTGCCATACGCCCATAACGTTCCTAAATTGACGTGGGCTGCAATACCACTCTTCTCTCCAAGACTCCATACTTTTGTAAGATTAGCGTCAATCTTCACAAATTGTGCAAATGGATTCTTAAAGAGTTTCTTGTCTTTTTCGCTCCAACGTCTACCAAAGGCAGCGTAACCTGCAGACAAGATGTTTGAAGCTTCACTAACCGTTGTCCATATTTTAATCGGACTCTTATAACGTGCTGGGCTCATAAACGTATGTTGGAACATCATCTTTGGAATGAACTGGTCTGCCAATGATACCTCAAGATAAGGAACACTATCTACCAATTCAAGATAACGGTCAGTCACGTTATGCATATACTCATAAGTCAGTGTCAAAGGAGAGAACGAATAGCTATTACGCTCGTTTGGCTGCCACTGGTATGTTAACTCGCCTGACACAACATGACGCTTGAAATACTTAGAACGGTTCAACACATCAACAGAAGCTTTAAGGGTCGTTGATGGTGTTGTATAATAGATGCGTGGTCCCTTAGGGATATATACAAGTCCCTTTTCTGCAGCCTCGGCAGTCTTCCTTTCTTCACGTTCCCAACGCTTTCGTGGTGGTGTAACGAATGGATTAACAAGGCGAGGAAACTGTAAACTGGCTTCAGCACCATACTCATAATTATTCAGTCCAAGGCGATCACGGCCGTCATCATCACTACTTGCCGACCATTCGTAAGAACCATGTATGCGTAAATTAAGTTTCTCACCACCACGGAATGCATTACGTTTTGTCAGACCAATAATAGCCTCTGGACCATATCTACCACTTGTTTTCCCCTTTCCATAAGCCTCAATATAGAAGTCATAAGGCTTATCAAAAATGCAATTAATGGTCATGTCTAAGATATTACATGAATCAGTGCTATCACGTGGAGTGAAAGTAAAGTTCGTAGCAGAGAATAATCCGCTACCATTCAGCTGTTGCTGGCTTTTTTCAAATAGTTCGTTATTATACACAGTACCCGGCCATATCTTTAAATCATTAGCTATGGCGCGTAGACGGAGTGGCATGTGCGAACCGTTGTAATTCACAATGACATCACGGAAACGCTTGTGCTGAGTAAGAGAATCTATGAACTGACGCTGTAGGTTGATGTTAATGGTTCCTATTGTCCATTTTCTCAATACTTTATCACTTACTGAATCCGCCATCTGCAGACGAATAGAAGCCAAGCCATAAGCCTTCGTTGTGTCAGCAAGATAACTCGCATCGTTATTCTGATAATAATAATAACCATTATTACGGAACAAATCAGTTATTCGCTTGCGTTCTTGTTCAAGTGTTGCTACATCAAAAGCATCTCCCTTGCGGATAATTGCTTTATCAAGATTGGTTCTTATCAAACTATCTGCTGAAGGTGGAAAGTTGGTATATTGTACGCTATCGAGCAACCACAGACGTCCCATATCAACAGCATACTGTAGTCGCATCTTCTTTGGATTACTCTGTGCAAGCTTCTCATAGCTTATCTTTCCGTTGAAATAACCACGTTTGCGTAAGAGATTTCACCAACCGTTACGCGCAAATCAGGTGTTGTTGAACTCATTAATACCGGTGAAGAGCCAAATGCACGTACTAACCAACGACTGAGTCCGGTTGTATCTTGTGAGAAAGCATTCCATATCCATAACCCGATAGGGAAAGGAGAACGCACACTGGGGCTACCCAACCAAGCGGCATTAGGCTTAGTTGCTAACACAAGATCCAACTCTTCTTTCACATCATTGAAGTGTTGATTTTCTTTGTAATTACTGTATTTTGTCGGCTCCATACCTGTATATAGGTGTTCACCATCTGGGATTGCTGAAGTCGTACTACAGGCAGCAAGTATAAATAAGAATGCCATAAAAGCAAATAGTTCTATGACTCCTTTTCCACCTGTTGTTCTAATATATTTATTTCTTTTTGTCATTTACAAAGTTTATTAATGTGTCTCGTTTAGGCTTCTCAGTCTGTGGTGCTACTACTGGATTATCTTCTTTAGAGCGGAAGATATCCTTGAAATGACGTAACTTACGACGCCACATGAAGCCAGCACCAAACTCACTCAAGTTACCTTCTAACCAATCGTATGCCTCACGCTCATAGTAGAGTTTCAAATATTTGGTTTCTTTTTGGTTTAGACGATATTCAAGCGAGAAGTTATCGAAGTAAGCGCCATTATCTTCAGAGAACTGTGAACCTGTTGAAACTCGTCCACCCATAATGATACGTAGGCGATTATTCCAGAGACGTTTTGAGAACTTGAAGGTATAGTCGGTGTGTAAGTTACCATTCACATCGGCAGCACTTTCCATATTGGCAGTCAAGTCGAGTCCCATAGAGTTAAGGGCTTTACCCGTAATAGAGTTGACTTGTGTCTGTAGGAAGCCCGCTAATGCACCACTCATGGCAGTATTAGCACTTGCTGAGTTATCACCATCGAAGTACATACCTGATGCCAACATTGTAACGGCAAGCTTTGAGCGTTCCTCAACACTCTTCGTATTAAGGATATTCTGCATCTCTTGGTCGTCTGGAGCAGTTATAATAAATTCCACACCAGGTTTAGGGAACTGCTTGGTAAGGCTTACACCACACTCAAAATCAACAATCCTACCTTCACCCGAACCATTCGAAACACTTGTTCTGACTTCTTCCGTTGCGGTAATTTTCAGTGTTGGTTTCATCGGATCACCCGTAAATTCAAGATAACTTCCGTCTTTAATGTTGAAAGTACGAAGTGGAATAACTGGCAGAGAGTATTTCATCTTACCATCACTCAACGTATATCTACCTCGAACCTGCACACCATTGGTTGGGTCATAATTAAGAAGTAGATTGCCACCACCTACAAAATCGACATAATTAGACTGATCTGCATTCAACGCACATAATACATGTGCCTGCTCATCAATATCTACATTAAGCCCCATTGTAAAGCCTGTAATATCTGGACGTTTGACAACATTAACCGTAGAATCATTGAAGTTGGTGAACTGAACGAGGTCTTTCAAATCGTCATCAGTAGATAATGTACCATCGCGTACTACGTATGTGACATCTGTACTACCTAAGACATCAAGCTTTCCAACTAACTGTAAGTTGTTTAAAAGGCCGTTTATTCGTCCTGTAAAGTCAACGAAAGCCTTTCCATAAACTTCTGAACGAGGATTTTTCTTTGCATTAATGATTTGGAAGTCCTTAGCTCTCAGTTGTGCATCAAGTTGCATCTTATCAAGGTTAGAGAAGTCTAAGTAGCCTGATATGTCGAGTGGTGAGCCATTACTTGCAAAGAGTTCGAAGTTCTCAAACTGAATATGGCTATTGTGTATTTGAACAGGATCATCCGCAAAGCGCATCCTTATGCCGTAAGGTGCACTCACCAAATAAGTTGAATCAAGATAAATCTCACCATTGAAGTCCAAGTTCTTAAGTGGACCCTTTACTGTTAAGGTTCCTTCTCCTACTCCATCGAGTCCTACAATTTGGTCAGGAACGAAGCCATTGACGTAATTCAGTGGGAAACGGTTCATCTCTAAGGTTGCATCAAGTTCTCCAGCCCCCTCATTATTATAGGTACCTGAAAGTGAACCGACTTCCTTTCCGTTTTGTGTTATTATACCATCAACATAGTGAGTACCATCTCCCTTAGGCATATAAACAAACTGTGTGCCCACATCTCCCATAGGACTATTCTCATAAACAAGCTTCTTAATAGTCATATCGCTTGATATCGTGAGTTCCTTTTCAGTCTGAACAAGGTGATAGTCACCGTCCAGCATACCCGACAACTTCGGTGCAAATGGTAAGATTTTAAACAAACTACCTAACTCAAAGTGGTTCATTGAGAGTGTAACATTTTGTAATGAAGTAGGATCATTATCTTCTGTTGATACGAGCATACCAGTTCCGTCAGCTGCTTCCAGACGAAGATTGGCAGATAGACGACGGTCACGTCCAATGTAGATATAGTTGGAATCATTGACAGCAAATGACTTATAACCTAAGATGGATTGAGGAGAAGTAATAGAAAGTTCTATTCCCCTACCCTTCATAGCAGCCTTCATCGCTAAGTCGAAACCAGTCTTACCCTTATTATCAAGGATGGTTGCATGTGTCTTCAAACCATGTTCGTAGAGCGCACCCTGCAAAGATCCATGATAAGGATAGGTATTATTAGGGCTATTTATTACAGATAGTGTATAGTTCAACTGTCCATCAATACTGGTAAGGTCAGCTCTGACACTATCGAGATGAATGTCATTATATACTAAAGAGTCTATACTTATTCTTCCATCAAGTCCCTTTGTTGGTGATGATGTCAGGTTAATATCTGCCTGACTAAAGGCATATCCATCTTGTGCTAACAAGTTAGAGAATAAGTTGTCACGTCCACTGCGGAGCGTAAAGTGTCCTGTTGGTAACTGACGGAGTATAGCAGACTGATCAATACGACGATTAGTCAATTGCTCACGTACAGTCTTATAGATTCGCTTTCCACTTTCTGTCAATTGGTTGACACTACTATTAAAAGCTGTACTGAGATGGAAGTCTCCACCATTCAGAACTGCATGCACTGTATCACGACGACTCATAAGGTCGACATTCACATCACCTGGAGTATAGGTACGGTCTTTTTCGGTAACACGAAGATTGCCAATCAAACCACGAACATTCAAATTATCTTTGCCAGACATTGCAAACGAGGTGTTAGCAGAGAAACTACTTGTCATCGCTTTGTCTACAATTCCTAATTGGTAAAGGTCTACATGTGGGAAAACACCATTTATTGAACCTTCAATTTGATCACCACGCATGGTTGCATCAAGATTGAAATTACCTTCAGCTAATGGTAAACGCTCTCCCTTACGTTGTTCACTTAGTAATAAATTACCCACATTTCCACTTACAGCATAGTACTTCTTCATATCTGAACGAAGCGTAATGTCTGTATTAGCAGATGTTATATAGTGCTTGTCTATAAATCCAAAAGCCTGCAAATCAGCTTCTGATAGATTTCCTTTTATGTGAGTGTCAAGGCTACCTGGGCGTACATCAGCTCGCACATCAAAGTTTCCAGCTGCTAAAAGTCTGCTTTTCTTTCGTCCTTCTTGCAGAAGGCGGAACGAACGAAGTGGACCACTGACATGATGAATGTTCTTCATATCAGAGTGTATATCAACATCAGCCCATGTAGAAACTACATATCTTTGATTCATTACGCCCATAGCGTGCAAGTCAACACGACGTAACCAACCACGTAGATGACCATCCACAAGTTTTGTATTAACTCTGCCTTTATAAGTGAAGTCGCCACCTATCATTCGGTTCGTACTCTTTACATGAGCCGAAAGTTGCTCTCCATGTTTTGAAATATCTCCATTCAAGCCATCCAATACGTAGTTACCATATTTGAAACTACGAATACGAAGGCTGAGATTGGTTGATGATTTTGGATTTAAGAAATCTGTACCTCGTCCTTGCGTCTTTATTGTTCCAGAGAAAGCTGATAAACCCATATGGGGTAAGAAACGATGAACAGGGAATGAAGTTGCATCTGCTGTAATACGATATAGTTCTGTTGCTGTATTATAAGCACCATTCAATCGAATACGTCCGCCACCTTGTGTCAACTGTATGCTACCTGTGTACAGCGTTTTACGCACATGAATATCACCATTTATACCTACTCCATGTGGGAAAGCTATTGTCTTGCGCACATCACGTGGTAATAATTTAGAAACAAAACCAAGATTACTTGCTGTTCCTTTAAGTTTTAAGTCACTGCGAAGATGACCAGCTCCAGACATCATATCAGCTATCCATCCTGTTCCTGTAAGGTCAAAATAGCCTGGCATAGCTAAACGAAGCTGTTTAAAAGCTGCTGAACGAAGATTTCCATCCAGTTGACCCTTTATGATGATACTTTGATTAGGAATTGCCTGATAAATATTCTTTGGTACGGAGGTTAGGAACGGGTGCAAATCTCCCAGACGTAGAAAACCATCTAACTGAGTAGATATCTGCCCAGGATTCTTATCAGCAAAGGCATTCATGTCCATCATAAACCGTCCAGAAAGCTCAGTGTTAGGTAGTCGGAAATACAAATCAGGTAGATTGATACTTGTAGAATCCATAGAAAATGGTCCACGGAAATCCTTTACTATCAGTCCACTCTTTTCCTTCATATTAGCTGTACGAACACGTAATCGAATCATTGGAGCAGCATATAGGAAGGAATCTATACCTAAATTAACATCTTGCATGGCTATATGTGCTGCATCAAAACCTGTCTTTGCATGGCGTACATAGTTTTGATCATAACTAAAATCACCGCCTTGCCAATCTACGTTTGCAAGCTTGTATATGTTGTCATGTAGTAGAAGTTCAGCTCCGTTAGCTACTGCTTTCTTGAAGTTTGCATGAACACTCATTGTGTCGCCAGGCATATGGAGGCGAAAATCCGTTTTTGTAAGATTAAGTTTATCTATATTGATACGCCAAAGTGGTTTCTGTTTGTTTGGATCTTCGGGTACAGTATCTCCCAAAGCAATATCTATCCATCCCCCTTCTATATCTGCTTTGTTAACACGAACAGAATCACCAACAAGGTTAACTGCATGGCTAACAATATGCAAGCGTTGCAAATCACCACGAATACGTAGGTCACCAATAAAGTTGACGGTATTTGCTTTGAGTTTTGTAAATGTTAATTCGTTTACTTCTACCCTACTTTTAAGCAATGGCAATAGGTCTACATTAGCCACCAAGCGATGTACATCTGCCACCGTATCTTTCTTATTAGGGATAGAATCATTCGGGCGAAGCATCTTTAGACCATCTAACTGAAGATCTAAAGGAAAAGATAGATTGACCCTATCGATGCTTACCTCCATTCCAGTCTTGTCTGAAACATAGGCCGCCACATGCTTTACAGCCCAATTTTGAACGGGTGGACAATATAGTAAAGCTACGAGGATAAGAAACAGAATGACAGGTGTTGCTACAATTGCAACCAGCCATTTCAAGCTCCTATTCATATTTAAAATGTTAGTCATTAACAACTTTCTCGAGAAAATATCCTTAATAAGTAGGATTAATACGTTAGTAAACTCATATAATTACCTGCAAAGTAACACAAAAAAATGGAATAGAAGAGTTTAAAAAGGTAAAAAAAGCAAAAAAAGTGTAAAAGAGATAAAAATAGGGTTTATTTATAAAAGTACCTAAATGATTGTTGCATTGCTTTTATTCGAAGAGTTGATAATAACTAATACACTAAAAACATAGTTATGGCATACTTTTAATCTACTAATTTTTTTCTTTTTTTGCTCAATAAAAACAAATCTTCTAAACCCTTCAAAAAAATTACCGATGTGGCTATGAAAAAATATTACATAATTTTGTATGAACAACTTAAAGTAAAGACAAAAAGTCATTTAAAAGGTGGTCTTGTAACTAACAAGTTTTCAAGTAGTTATAAGGATGAATTTTAAAAGGTGCTTAATAAGACTTAAAAAGGGCGTTAGTAAGAGATCAATAGGGCACCTTTTACAAGCCAATTAGGCATCTTTTAGAAGCTAAAAGAGCATATTTTGGTTTTAAAGGGTACGAAAATAGTTTACAATAATAGGTTGATGGAATACTTTTTATTGGTTTATATTTATTAGCCCAATTAGCCTAATATGCCCAATTAGCCTAATATGTCCAATTAGCCTAATATACCTAATTAGCCAAATAATCTCCAAAAACTTATTCAAATGATAATTTCTTCAGTCGAGTGCGTAGTTCTTCTGCCTGCCCTTTTCTGATAGAAAGAACAACTTCGCAAGTATTGTCAAATACTTGATTAACAATGCGAGATTCATTTCCTTAATGATTCGCATAACATCATTCATCATCGGATAAGTAAATGTATATTTCACTTCCTCTTCAATGAATTTTTCTTCTATCTCGCTATTTGATAATGCATCTGCTGCAGCCTCACGGTAGGCAACAATCAAACCACCAGTACCGAGGTTTATACCTCCATAATACCGAATAACACAAATGAGTGTATTTGTTAATCCATAACTGTCAATCTGTCCAAGAATAGGTTTACCTGCTGTTGAAGACGGTTCACCATCATCATTTGCTCGGAATTCTGTACCATCAAAACCTACTCTATAAGCATAGCAGCAATGGCGAGCATCATAATACTTCTTTCGATATTCTTTTACTATCTCTAACGCCTCTTCGACAGAATCAACATGATGCGCAAAAAGCGAGGAACTTACTCCGCTTTTCAGAGTAATATCCCTCGCTAATCGCTTTCTCTTTTATTGTCTTATATTTATCACTATCCATTCATTAAATGTTAATCTTGTATCAATCCAGCTTATGGATGACAAGACCAGAACGAAGTTTTGGTTCAAACCATGTAGCCTTAGGTGGCATAATCTTTCCACTATCAGCAATATCCATAATCTGCTGCATTGATACAGGATAGAGTGCCAATGCCCAACGCATTTCACCACTATCAACACGACGCTTCAGTTCTCCAAGACCACGCAGACCACCAACGAAATCAATACGTTTGTCTGAACGGAGGTCTTTAATGCCCATTAGTTCGTCTAAAATCAGTCGACTTGAGATGTCAACATCAAGAACACCAATAGGGTCATTATCATCGTATGTACCAGGTTTAGCAACCAAGCTATACCAGTTGCCGTCGAGATACATAGAGAATTCATGCAACTTTGTTGGGCGATATTCATCTTGTCCTTTCAACTCAACAGTAAAGTTCTTCTCCAAAGCTTTTAAGAACTCAGCAACTTCCATGCCATTTAAATCCTTGATAACACGATTATAGTCAAGAATCGTTAATTGACTTGCCTGGAAGCATACTGCCATAAAGTAGTTATACTCCTCGTCACCCTTATGATTTTCGTTGTTCTTAGCCTTCTCTGCACCTACTAAAGCAGCTGCAGCAGAACGATGGTGTCCATCTGCAATATAAAGACTTGGCATCTTCTTAAACTCTTCAGTTATAGTTTTGATGTCAGCTTCATCTGTAATAACCCAGAACTGATGTCTGAAACCATCATCAGGTGCAACAAAATCATATTCAGGTTTTGTTGCAGCATATCGAGCCAACAAAGTATCAAGTACCTGATTATCAGGATAAGCAAAGAACACTGGTTCAACATTAGCATTACAAATGCGAACATGTTTCATACGGTCTTCTTCCTTATCTCTACGCGTTAGCTCATGCTTCTTAATATTACCTGTCAGATAATCATCAACATATGCTCCAACAACAAGACCATATTGAGTCTTGCCATTCATAGTTTGTGCATAGATATAGTAATGCTCCTTATTGTCTTGGACTAACCAACCTTCATCTTGGAACTTCTGGAATTGTTCAACAGCACTATTATAAGCTCTTGGATCATATTCACTTGTGCCAACTTCAAAGTTGATTTCTGGTTTGATGATATGATATAAACTCTTTTCGTTGTCACCAGCTTCTGCACGAGCTTCTTCAGAATCCAAAACATCGTATGGACGACTTGCAACAGACTCAACCAAGTCCTTTGGAGGGCGGATACCTTTAAAAGGTTTTATTACTGCCATAGTGTTAGTTTTTAAATAATAATAAAAGGATTGAAAGTCACAACCTCACTTAGTAGATTAAGACAATCAACCCTTATGTATTAGAAAGTTATTTATTTACTTGGAATTTAGTATCACCTGTAGCAAAGAAAGCATTAATCTGCTTTGCTGCAGCAATACCTGCATTATTATTAGCTTCAGCTGTCTGTGCACCCATCTTCTTAGGAGTAGAGAAATAACGTCCTTCAAATTTCTTGAATTCAGCATCAGCATCAGGCATAATATCAGTCACAAACTTCAAGTCTTCACGCTCAGCCATCAACTTCAGAAGTTCCTCCTCATTGATAACTTCCTTGCGGGCAGTATTAATGAGAATACCCTTCTTTGGGAGAAGATTGACTAAACGATAATCAATACTCTTAACGGTCTGTGGAGTTGCAGGGATATGAAGTGACAGAACGTCGCAAGTCTGGAATAATTCATCTTGTGTCTTACAAGCATGAACACCCGCTGCTTCAATAGCCTCTGCTGGGCAGAATGCATCGTATGCGTACACTTCCATACCAAAGCCTTTGGCGATACGAGCTACATTACGACCAACATTACCGAAAGCAAGAATACCAATTTTCTTGCCCATCAATTCGGTGCCAGCCTTGCCATTATAGAAACTACGTACAGCATATACCAACAAACCAAATACAAGTTCAGCAACAGCATTAGAGTTCTGTCCAGGAGTATTTTCTACAACAACATTCTTCTCCTTTGCATAGGCTGTATCAATAGAGTCATAACCAGCACCTGCACGAACAACTATCTTCAACTGTTTAGCTGCGTCAAGTACTTCTGGTGTAACTTTATCAGAGCGTACAATCATTGCATCAGCATCTTTTACTGCTTCAAGCAATTCAGCTTTCTCTGTATATTTTTCAAGCAGAACAACCTCATGTCCTGCATTCTTAAGTTCTGTTGTAATACCTTGCACTGCAGATGGTGCAAATGGTTTTTCAGTTGCAATTAAAACTTTCATAGCCTTAATGTTTGGGTTAGATATAGTAAAGTTATCGTTTAGACTCAGCAGGTGGCATGTACACCACTGCTAAGTCTAATCTTTATATATTTAGTGTTTAGCTTCAAACTCCTTCATTGTTTCAACAAGGGCCTTGCAGCCTTCCAACTGTCATTGCGTTGTAGCAGCTTGCACGGAAGCCACCAACATCGCGGTGTCCCTTGATACCAACCATTCCTCTTTCTGTAGCGAACTTAAAGAACTCATCCTGCAAATCTGCATACTCATCGTTGAGAACGAAACAGATGTTCATGTAAGAGCGATCTTCCTCACACTTAACTGTACCACGGAACAACTTATTGCGATCGATTTCACCGTAAACAATATCAGCACGCTCCTTAGCAAGTTTCTCCATTGCTTCTACACCACCATTTGCTTTAATCCAACGAAGGTTCTCTAAAGCTGTATAGATAGGCACTACAGGAGGAGTATTGAACATAGAACCCTTCTTGATATGTGTACGATAATCCAACATTGTTGGGATTTCACGTTGTACACGACCAAGAACTTCATCCTTAATAATGATGAATGTCACACCCGCCATAGAAAGATTCTTCTGTGCACCACCATAGATGCAGTCGTACTTAGATACATCAACTGGACGGCTAAAGATATCTGAAGACATATCACCAATCAAACGAACTGGTACATCTAAATCTTTGTGATATTCAGTACCATAAATTGTGTTATTGGTAGTGATGTGCAAATAATCCAAGTCTGTAGGAACATCGAAGTTCTTTGGAAGATATGTATAGTTCTCATCTGCAGATGAAGCAACTTCAACAACATCTCCAAACAACTTAGCTTCCTTCATTGCCTTCTTTGCCCAAACACCAGTATTCAAATAACCAGCCTTCTTTACCAAGAAGTTGAAAGGAATCATGCAGAACTCAAGTGATGCACCACCACCCAAGAAAAAGCACTGAATAGCCCTCTGGGACATTTAACACTTCCTTTACTAAAGCCATAGCTTCGTCCATTACTGGCTGGAAATCCTTTTGAACGATGGCTGATTTCTGCAATTGAGAGACCAATTCCATTAAAAATCTAAAATGGCATTTGCTGTCTTTTTCGATTACTTCACGTGGAAGGATACATGGACCTGCACCAAAATTGTACTTTTTTTCATCTCGATTGTTTTAGTTTAAGTTTGACTTATGTTTTTGTAGTTATTATCAGTATTAAATATTGTAATAGGTTTTTATGGTCTACGATGCGAAGATACGCTTTTATTTTTATACTTCCAAATAAAATATCATTTTTTTTATTTGCAAGATAGTATGTGTTTTATACACGTGGAGAGGGATGTTAAAGAAAAAGGTGACACATTGTATAATGTGTCACCTTACCTCTTCCACAACGGTACGAATACCCTTTATTTTTTCACCTTTAGTCAATGAAATTATTTCTTTAATCTTTGTGCGTGAAACTGCTACATAAGTAAAACGATCTTTCACATCAATCTTTCCAATCTCAGAAGACTTTAATCCACCTTTCTTACAAAGAAAGCCAACAATATCTATTTTTGAGATTTTATCTTTCTTTCCTTTACCTATATATATTGTTGCCATACGAGGCTGAGCTGGTTTTGGTAAAGTCTCTGGTATCTTATATTCTTCATGCTCATTGGTAACATACTCTGGCAAATGTTCTTCTGGACCAAGAATGAAGAAGGTTCTTCCTTCCTTGTCCCAACGTGCTGTACGCCCTACTCTATGAACATAGCTATCTTCTGTTTCTGGGAAATGATAATGAATAATATTGTCAACATCAGGAATATCCAATCCACGTGAAGCTAAGTCGGTACTAACAAGTATTGGTGCAGAGCCATTAGAGAAACGATAAAGGGCAGCTTCACGTTCACGCTGGTCTAAGCCACCATGGAACCAACTGATTGTAAAACCATTCTCCTTTAAGAATAAAGCTGTGCGTTCTACGGAGTCACGATAATTCAAGAATACAATACTACTCTTGTCACCCAAAGAAAGTAAGAGTTTTTTCAGCACTTCAAGCTTATCTTTTTCAGGACTTGTAACGGTATAAAGACGAATACGATCAGGAATATTCTCATCTTCTGTACGATAATCCAAATGAACGGTCCTACCCATTGATACAAAATTAGGAATAGTTTCAGACTCTGTTGCTGAAAGTAGGATTCGTCTTTCTATATTTGGTAACTTACAGAGAATACTCATCATTTCGTCTTGAAAACCAAATTCAAGACATTTGTCAAACTCATCAATGACAAGCCACTTTATCGTTTCTGCATTAATATTAGTCTTATCAAGATGATCGTTTAAACGTCCTGGAGTTGCAAAGACTATCTGAGGTTTTACATCTCTCAATACACGATGCTCTTCCATTGTTGGACGTCCACCATATAAAGGCATAGAGCGTAAGCCACTACCCATATCCTTAAGAACATTAGCTGACTGCAATGCCAATTCACGTCCAGGTACCAACACTACAGCCTGCAGTGCATCTGACGAAGCATCTAAGCGCTGAATTAATGGTAGGAGGTAAGCATAAGTCTTACCTGAACCTGTCGGTGACATCACTACAACATCTTTACCCGTATGCAATACTGCATCAGCCGTAGCCTCCTGCATTGCATTGAGCGTGATGCCAAGTTTATTAAGAATATTATTATTCATCTTTATCTTTCCTTTCTCAACTTATCAATTTCATCGAATTCCTTACCCATATTCAAATTAAGGTAAATAGTATACAAAGGTGCTAACCATTTACTCTTAGCGGTAGGAGCAAGCTCTCTGTATTTCTCCATGTAGGGTTTAGAACGCTGATATAATGTTATAATCTTTCCTTGTTGGCACGATACTTCTGCCTATCTTTATTTAATTCTATCGCTTGATTAAAATAGGCAAGTCCTATATTATAATAAGCATCAGCATAAGTGTCTTTATCTTTTATCAGCTGCTTACAAATCTCAATACATTCATTGTATCTACCAAGGTTCAGCAATGCTGTACTTTTAGCAAAACGAAACAAAAGACTTGTGGAATCAGCTTTCAAAGCACGCTCCGTGATTTCTAATGCTTTTTGATGTTCTCCAATCTTAGCATAATATTCAACTAATCGTGGGAAGAAGAAGGCAAAATTAGGATATTGTTCGAAACCTGCTTGTAGAGACTTTACATACATGGCAGTATCCTTTTTTATCAAATATGCTTCAGCCTCATACTGCCTTACAAAGTTTAGCATAGAGGTATCACGCTCTGCCTGCTCTTTAAACTGCATAATCTTATCAGCATCACTAAGCTTATAGCCACAGAACATAGCCCAATAAGCAGCATGCGGAATAAGAGCATCTTTCTGCATATAGTCATAACCTTCAAATAGAGGATAATTTGCTGACAGCAAGTAATCGCTATAATAATCAAAGGCCGTCTTATAATCTTTCTTATGGATAAAATATGAACCTCCATTGAATAGATTAGGACGAATAGAGTTTAGGAAGTCTGCATGCTTAGCTCTATATTTAGCACGTACCCTTCCTTTAGCATCTGGTTGAGCATCAAGAGAATCAAAGCGTGACATTACATCATACAACTTCCTTGTTACAGTAAAAAGGGCTGCCGTGTCATACTTTTGTTTCAAATATAATTTTTCATTTCCCTGCTCATATTGTTTTGTTAATGCGTCACAGAGAAGGAGCCATATTTTATTATTCTTCTTAGAAGCCGAATCAACCAATAATCCACGAAGTGTGTTTTCTGCTTTTGTGAGTTCTTTTCCCGACTTTATCTGGTCACGTACTGCCTGTAATTGTTTCTTCTGTGCCATACCTGTAAGGGAAAAGAGCAAGCAGATATATATCAAAAATAACTTTATAAATTTCACTTTTTAAAATTTGTTACAAGAGGTTCAAGTTCTTCAGCCTTTATTTTATCATTCAATATTGTATAATCTAAATAGAGAGGACCTACCCAGTCTACTCTATTCCTACGAGGGTCTTTTGCTCTCACACGTTCAAGATAAGTACGTGCTTCTGCAAAATATTTCATATACTCATTATCTGATACGTCTTCCTTTTTCTTTCTTCGTTCAGCAACAGCCTCACGCGCAGCCATACCAACAGTGTTTAGACATACACCGATATTGTAGGCAACAGGAATACTGCTTGGGTCTATTTCATCCGCTTGTTTGTAAGCATCTATTGCTTCTTCCCAACGTTCAGCATGCATGGCAATTTCACCTTTAAGAATCCATGGCACTGCTGAATTTGTATTCTCTTCAAGAATTCTATCAATAAAGTCTTCAATATTGAACTTACGTGTAGGATTCTGATAGAACTTCATAATCCATGAGAAATAAGTCTCATTAGTAGGGTCAGTACGATAAAGTCGTTGTATTACAGAAAGATAACGTAAAGAATCTTCCTCTGTCACCATCTTACTGTGCATACACTGAGCTTTAATTTCTGCTGCTGCTTGTGCCGTTTCATCGTATTGCATAGCAATATCAGCATATTCATCAGCTTTCTCTAAGTTGTGAGCTTTTAAATAATAATAAGCAATGTAATAAGCAGCAACACCTGACTCATCGATATTATCCTTTACCAATGGAGATTTACGAGCTTTTAGATATAATTGTAAGGCCTCAAGTCCTTCATTTCTCGTATAACTTCCTTTGGTAAAATACTTACCAGCATCTATCAACATTGGATGCAGAACTGCAAGACGATTCTTGTTCTCCTCCTCAAATCTTGGGTTAACTTTCCCCTTTCGATTAGGCATTCTGTCAAATTCATCACTTTTCAATGAATATTCCACACCATCAACAACAGCATTGAAAATGGCTACAGAATCCCTATTCGAAAGTTTCTCTACACGGGTGAAAGCTTCTTTGCGAGGCGATTAAAAGATTCTGCCTGCTGATATGCTTCTTGTGCCTCTGCGATATTCCAACTTGTAAAAATAGAAATAATCAGTATTAGTACTCTTTTCATCGGCTATATTTTAGTAACACAAAATCCCCTCTTATATGATTTAACCTAATAATTCATATAAGAGGGGAATATTAAAAACTATTTACTGCTGAACGCCAGCAATAGCTGCAGCTTCCAATGTCTCAGGAGCTTGTGCACCCTTTACGAAATAGTAGCAACCGTAAAGTGGGTAAGCCCATGAACTCTTATGCTCTTTCATAACATCGAGATTCTTAGCTGTCTCAAGGTATGAAATTGCCTTATTGTAAACATCGTTGAACTGAGCACGTGCAGCTGGTGACAATACACCCTTCACAGCTGCTACACACGGTCCTGTGCCTTATAGAACCAGCACTGACCAATAGATGCATTGATAGCAATCTTTGCATTATCATCCTTTGCCAATGCCAATGCCTTAGAAAGGTAATCAGCAGCCTTCTCGTATTCCTTCTTCTGACTTGCGAACTGACCAAGCATTACCAACGCACCGTAGCTGTTAGGGTTCTTTGCAAGGGCAGCGTTTACGATTTCCTCTGCCTTGTTCTGCATACCAAGTGAGCTATAGATAGATGTCAAAGTTGTCAATACGGCATCATTATCAGGATCTTGAGCATAGATACCAGCGAGCTTATCTGCATAAGCTACAGAGTCTTGGCGACTATTAAGCTGTGCACCCATAATAGCCAACTGCAACTGCTTGCATCCTTACCACGGTCCTTACTCTTTACAGCGTATTCAGCATATTTCTCTGCCTTTTTGTAGTCCTTATTCTGATAAGCATAATAAGTTGCGAAGTAAGCAATCTCATTCAAGTTTTCATCCTTAGACTTATCAAACTTTGAGAACATTGGCTCATCAGCAGAGTCTACGTAACGTGCAAGATACTTATAAGCATTTGCATCATCCTTAGCACCCTGATAGAAGATACCACCATTAATAAGCTGACCACGGAGTGGATAGAGCTCATCAGCAATACCTGTATACTTAGGCTTAACCTTACCCTTTGCGTTAGGCATATTGTCATATTTAACAATTTCCTCAGCAGCATCGAAAGCCTGACCTACAGCCTCGTAGAGACCTTTCTCATCAACAGCTTTGTTACCTTCCTTACCCATTTGCTGGTTAGTCTGGTTCTCAAGCTGAACACCCTGCTCTGCACTTACCTTTTTCATAGCAAGTTGATAGAGCTTGTCATAAGCCTTTGCCTTCTCAGCATTGTCTGTAAGCTGTCCGAGGTTAGCCTTAATGAGCTCAGCAGCCTCTGCGTAGCTCTGTGCCTTAAGGATTGCCTTCAGTGGCTCGCTGTCACCAGCGAATGCAGCAGATGTACTGAGTAACATCAATGCTGCGAACATTAACTTCTTCATATTAGTGATCTTTATTAAAAGGTTTATAATCCTATGTTAATTCTTAATTCAGAATCCTATATTAATTCAGAATTCATAATTCATAATTTATAATTATGATTACCGTTGTTTCTAAGAGCTTTGAACCAAGCAACTCGTTTACTTGTCAACTCGTTTACTTATCATCAAGCAACTTGTCAACTCGTCAACTTGTTAACTCGTCAACTCGTTTACTCGAAATCAACAGGTGTCACCTCTGTATTATCTGCTACGGATGATGCATCTCCCTTGATATCCTCATCAGTGTTTGGGAGGTCTTCACGACTATCATCCTCAACCTGTGATTCCATCTCAGAGCTCATCACCTTACATACAGATGCGATAACATCATTCTTCTTAGCGAGGTTTATCAGGCGCACACCTTGTGTTGCTCGACCCATTACACGGCATTCGGCAACCGACATACGAATAACAATACCGCTCTTGTTGATAATCATCAAGTCGTTATCATCAGTAACGTTCTTGATGGCAACAAGTTTACCAGTCTTATCCGTGATATTCAGCGTCTTAACACCCTTACCGCCACGATTAGTTAATCGATAGTCCTCTACCTGTGAGCGCTTTCCGTAGCCCTCCTCAGATACTACCATAACCGTCTCGTTAACAGGGTCATTAACAACAATCATACCAACAACTTCATCCTGACCATCTTCGTCCAAACGCATACCACGTACACCTGTAGATACACGGCCCATAGTACGGATATTTGACTCATCGAAGCGACAAGCACGACCATTGCGGTCAGCGATGATAAGTTCGTTATGACCATTTGTCAGACGAACGTCTACAACCTCATCTCCCTCATTGATGTTAATAGCAATCACACCATTGGTACGAGGACGTGAGTAAGCACGGAGTGAAGTCTTCTTAACGATACCCTGCTTTGTAGCAAATACTACATAGTGAGAATCGAGGAAGTCGTCATCATCCAAGCCCTGAATACGCAAGAATGCATTAACAGAATCGCCTGGCTCAAGTGAAAGCATATTCTGGATAGCACGGCCCTTTGAGTTCTTATCACCCTCTGGGATGTCATAACACTTCATCCAGTAGCAGCGTCCCTTACGAGTAAAGAACAGCATTGTCTGGTGCATTGTTGCTGGATAGATATATTCGGTGAAGTCCTTCTCACGTGTACGAGCACCCTTAGAACCTACTCCACCACGAGCCTGCTCCTTAAAGTCTGCAAGCGGAGTGCGCTTAATATAACCAAGGTGACTAATAGTAATAACAACAGGGTCATTAGGATAGAAGTCCTCAGCATTAAACTCATGCTCATCAGGGATAATCTCTGTACGACGAACATCTCCATACTTCTCCTTAACCTCCTGCAACTCTTCCTTCATCACTTCCTTACAACGCTCAGGGTTATTAAGAATCTCCTGCAAGTCCTTGATGGTTTGCATCAATTCCTCAAACTCTTGATGCAACTGGTCAAGACGCAGACCTGTAAGCTGTGACAAACGCATATCAACGATAGCTCTTGATTGAAGCTCATCGAATTCAAACGCTTCTCGAGGTTTCTTTGGGCATCTGAAGGTGTCTTGCTGGCACGAATAATACGTACAACCTCATCAATATTATCGCAAGCCTTAATCAGTGCTTCTAAGATATGTGCGCGCTCCTGTGCCTTCTTAAGGTCAAACTGAGCACGACGGATGGTTACATCATGACGATGTTCAACAAAGTACTTAATGCACTCACGAAGGCTCAACAGACGTGGACGACCCGCTACCAATGCGATACAGTTTACAGAGAAAGAACTCTGCAATGCTGTCATCTTGAAAAGCTTATTCAGAATGACGTTTGCATTGGCATCACGCTTCACATCAACAACGATACGCATACCTTGACGGCCCGTCTCGTCATTTACGTTAGAGATACCTTCAAGTTTGCCTTCCTTCACGAGGTCAGCAATATATTCAATAAGTTGCTGCTTATTAACTCCGTAAGGAATCTCTGTCACAACAATCTTATCGTGGTTCTCATCGCTCTCAATCTCAGCCTTAGCACGCATTACGACACGGCCACGACCAGTCTCATAGGCATCCTTAACACCTTGAAGACCATAAATATATGCACCTGTTGGGAAGTCTGGAGCTGGGATAAATTCCATTAATCCATCAGTAGAAATCTCTGGATTGTCAATATAAGCACAGCAACCATCAATAACTTCTCCAAGGTTATGCGTAGGGATATTAGTTGCCATACCCACAGCGATACCATTACCACCATTTACAAGCAGGTTAGGAATCTTTGTAGGCATCACGGCAGGTTCACGCAGCGTATCGTCGAAGTTGTTGACCATGTCAACCGTATCTTTCTCGATATCGTCCATAACGTGCTCACCCATCTTTGAGAGGCGGCACTCAGTATAACGCATCGCAGCAGCAGAGTCACCATCGACAGAACCAAAGTTACCCTGTCCATCAACCAACTTGTAGCGCATATTCCAGTCCTGTCCCATACGCACAAGCGCACCGTAAACAGAAGAGTCACCATGTGGGTGATACTTACCAAGTACCTCACCGACAACGCGGGCACACTTCTTGTAAGGCTGGTTGCTAAAGTTACCGATACCACGCATACCGAAGAGGATACGGCGGTGAACAGGCTTAAACCGTCACGAACATCAGGGAGGGCACGTGCCACAATCACCGACATTGAGTAGTCGATGTAGGAGCTTTTCATCTCCTCCTCGATGTTGATCTTCATAATTCTGTCCTGATCAATTGTCTGATTTTCGTCCATTATATATTTTTTCTGTTATAAATTTCTATCACTTTAACGAGCTCATCCCCATAAGGCTAAAATTGCCCACAATAGCCTTTATTTCCTTTCTGAGCCGTTTTCGTACTTTTTCAAGGTGTAAAGATACGAATATTTTTTGATACCACAAAGGGCTTATAACGAAAAAATGTTATCAAGACCTATTATTTTGAAGTGTTTATTTCTTTTTAGGATTTACATTAAATCGCCATGACAAGGATAACATCATATATCGTGGAATACTATTATTCCATGTTTCCGTTCTTCCTTGTGCGTTCATTAAGTATTGAGTATTAGAGAGCTGACGGAGTATGTCAAAAGCCTTGCAACTAACTAAAAAGTTTCTTATTTATGAAACTGCGACTAAGTTGTGCATTCCATATCCAGTCAGTAGTATTCATCTCTGAGAGCTGATAACCACGGCGAGCAAACATTGTTAGGTCGGTTGTTAATTGTAGTTTCAAGGCAAAGCTACCTGCACATTCACACCTATATTATAATCTCCTGCATGAATATTGCTAAATCCCTCACGCTGACTCTTGATAAGATAATATGTACCTCCGCCATGGAGTGTGAACTCATAGTTATCATCGAGACGATAATTTAGTTTCAAGACGTTACTTATCTTCCAGTTATTTACAATACTTCGTTGACTTTGTGTAGCCCCTTGTACCATTGCCATGTCAACGTTATGATTATAGTTAAAAGATGCTTGATTATCAATACTTAATTTCTCTTTTTTATCCAGTGGACGAGTATATCCTATTCCTAAATCAATGCGATAATTACCATTTACGCTAATGGGCTGAACGGTTGAAACACCTGTTTGTTTATCAAATACAAGACTATAAGCCACAGCATTATCCGTCTGATGATAACCCATATTAATGTTAAGGCGATTATGTTTCTTCCCCTCAAATGTCTTACCACCTTCTATGTCATAATAATGAATATTACGAAGCTGCATATTGCCTAATATAATATTCATAGGATTGCTATCGTCACGATAATTAACCATTGTTGTGAGGTCAGGTAATTCAGAATTCATCTTAGCTTTTATCTCCCATGCGTTACCCCTCAACCATATATTAGGTTCAAAGAATATACTCTGCCGAGACACATCGTGTCGTCCCATGCGTTGATAATAAAGGTTGGCATGAGCTATACGAACAGGCAGATTTACACTTATCTCACACTTCAAGAGTTTACTATACAAATCTCTATAGCAGAAGTTAAAGCGATGACTATTTTGATATTCTGTAAAGTGATAAGTATTACTATTATCAAGGACTGTAGCCAAGATGTTTGTGGCAGAGGGCAATCTATCGAACAAACTACTATCACGTCCAGAAATCTTATCAAGACGATAGAGTGGATTATCCGTTTTTATATAAGAATATGCGTAATTATACTCAGGTTGCAAGCTGATATTTCTAAAAGCCCAATTATAACTGATACCAGCTGATAACTTAAGGTTTTGATTAAGGCGGTTTATATATTGATTACGATAATCACGTGGAAGGCTATGCTGTAGATAGGTCAAATCCTGTAGAGAAAAGGTCTTTGCGTGTTACGGTTATAATTGATTCCAAAATTCCACCTAATCATATCAGCAATAATGCTGATACCATTTCTATTTTGAAGATTAAAATCAACATTCCTCGATTCAAGGCTATTTGCCGACAACATACGGTTAAGCAACGATTGATTGTCAGACGTCTCGATATTGCTGTTGTTCAGGCCATGGCTATGGGCATAGGAAAAGGAAAGATTATTAATCGTATAATATTCGTCTTTTTGGATGCATAAATTGCTACCCGCTGTCCAATTATCAGAGCTTCCTAACGACTTATACCTGCTATGCTGATAAGAGTCTCCACCATATAAAAACGTTTGTTTTGAAGAGAGAGATTCGTCATCAGTATTTGTATGATTCCAAAGGCTACTAAGGTCGAACCAAGAAAATTCATTTCCTAAAAAGCGCATATATTGAGCACCAACCGTTTTAGTCGTCTGCAATCCACTCCCTACATCTTGTGGACTCCACTCGCCATTGAGTGCCGCTCGCTGATTGTCGTTAAGGTTGTTGCTATTGGCAAATATTCCGATGCGTTCTTTGTCAGAGAACTTTATGGCTAAGCCACGTAGCTTATATCTGTTGTTCGAACCTGCACCAGCTTCAACGTTACCCATATAGCCTACGGCATACTCCTTCTTCAGCTTTACATCCATCACATAGTTCTTGTCGCCCATATCACGTCCTGCCAACTTTGAAGCTGCTCCCGACTTGTTAAAAACCTTGATTTTATTAACCGTATAGGCAGGTAGATTCTCCAGTGCCAACTTAGGATTCCCACTGAAAAACTCTCGTCCGTTGACTAAAAGGCTTTGAATATACTTGCCATTGACGAATATTTGCCCATCTTTGGTCAGTCGTGCGCCTGGCAACTTGCTAATTAGCGCATCGAGCATGCTCCCCTCTGCAAGGTTGAAAGCATCAGCATTATAAACAATCGTATCGCCCGCAACAACCATCTTAACCTTTGTAGCCTTTACGGTCACTTCTGCCAATTCGTGCGCCTTTGCCAATCGTATAGGCTTTACAGATACAAAAAACTCACGCTTACTCCTCAACACACAGTGCATATAGCCGTCCTCATACCCCTCAGCACTTGCACGTACGATGTAATTCCCGACTTTTGTCAAGTGTTCAAAGCGGTAGAATCCCACATCTTCTCCAGCCTCTGCAGGATAGGTAATCATACTATCAATGACCACACTGTCTGATGTCATCAAGTAAACTTTTGCCCCTGGTATTCCTTCCCCTGTCATGTTGTCAAGTACTCTACCTTGAACAGGGATTGCGTCATCTTTTGCATGTACATTACTGCAGCAAAATAATAACATTAACAACAAAAGTAGTCCGTTTCTCATAAGATGCTTTTTAGAAATAGATTTATTTTTGATAAAGATTGTCCAATGTCAAATGGTGCATGCAAAGATAAAGAATATCTGATAAAAAAGCAAGGAAGATGTAAGTAGATTTCTATGTAGAAGTTTCTTTTATATACGTGTAAAGTTACGAACAAATCTTTGTGATTCCAAGAATCTATTACTTTAAAAAATGTTATTTTAAGTCTAACTTTTTGATATATCATGAGTTATCTTTTTATTGAGCAAGTATCCCCCTTATGTATACGGACAATTTATGGTTGTATTATCAGTTCTCAAAATTACAAATTACAAATTACAAATTACATTAAGGTCGTGGGGGTATGTCTGCCAGCAGCTAAGGAACATAAGTTTATTATTATATATATATATATTATATATAATAATAAAAAAATATTTATATTATAAATTATTATTTTTATTCATTATAAAACTATCATTTTTTTCACCTATTCGGCACCATACGAAAAGTCTGATGGTCCTTAATGTAATATGTAATTTGTAATTTTGTAATCGGAGGAAAGTAGCAAAGAAGTTATATTACTGATTATCAATCAAAACAGAAATATTATTCTCACTCTCACTATTGTAAAAAGTTAGGTCTTAACGTCTTATACAAGAAATAAAATGATGTTTTTTTAGCCTATCTATTCACCATAAAAGGCGCATCTGCATCGTATAGATATGGCATCAAAGAAGCTTAGAGAGAACCTCTATGCGAAAAAAAATAAATAATGAGCGTATTGTTATTAGCCTATGCGATAACTGCTAATCATTTTGTAAAATACTGATTAATAACGCATTATAATCAAAATAACATTTTATAACACTCACTTTTCTTGCAATCTTAGAAATTAAAACTTATCTTTATATCGTCAAAATGAAAAACAAGAGAAGAAAGTAGAAAACAAGTCGTTATCAGTTATGAAGCTCTAAGACGTACATATCTGCCCACACCGTCACGTCTGCTATCACAGAGCTGCCCTCACGCTGAAAACGAAGAACATTAGTCGCAGGCTTCACATGCTGCAGCTGGTAGCCATGCGCCCGAAGACCAGACGCCAATGTATGATAATATCCCTTGTCCCAAAAGACGATTTGCAACGCTCCTCCCCTATCGTCAATGACAGCAAGGCTTGAATTATCCTTCTTTGCAAAGAGCCTGTAGAAAGGTTGTTTTGATTGGTCGAAGTCAGCATTAGGACCGACGTGCCACCCCCACAACTGACGTGTGTCATCAGCTACTAACTCTGTCGGAATTCGTCTGAGTCCATACTTACTGAAAAGATAAGGTGCAACCGCCCGCTTCCCTTTCTGCACCTGATATTGCAATAATTCAAGCACAGGCAATGGAAGTAAAGGAAGATTCCCCTGCGCAGGTGTGCACAGAGGAATCAGTAGGAAAATAAGTTGAAAGATTATTCGCTTCATGACAGTCCTTCCAACTCGTTTAGCCAGTTGGTTGACATTGCATCAGAAGGCATTCTCCAGTCGCCACGTGGCGAAAGGCTCACGCTGCCCACCTTTGGTCCGTCTGGCAAGCATGAACGCTTGAATTGCTGGGAGAAGAACCTGCGAAAGAAAATGCGCATCCAATGGAGAATGACGCTGTCGGGATAAACTCCACGAAAGGCATTCTGTGCCATCCAATAGATTTTTGAAGGGCGAAAACCGCAGCGAAGAACATAATAGAGGAAGAAATCGTGAAGCTCGTAAGGACCAACAAGGTCTTCTGTCTTCTGTGCAATTTCTCCCTTATCATCAGCAGGTTTTAGCTCTGGTGAGATTGGAGTTTCCCACGATGTCTATCAATGTCTTACGTACATTTTCATCCTTAGTTGTGTCGGCAGCATAACGCACAAGATATTGCGTCAGCGTCTTTGGCACACTCGCATTTACGGCATACATACTCATATGGTCGCCATTATAGGTGCACCATCCCAAGGCAAGTTCGCTAAGGTCGCCCGTACCAATGACAAGTCCGTTCATCTGATTGCTTAAATCCATCAAAATCTGCGTACGCTCACGAGCCTGTGCGTTCTCATAAGTAGAATCGTGCACCTCTGGGTCATGACCAATATCCTTAAAATGCTGTAAAACAGAGGCTTTAATATCAATCTCACGAATCGTGATACCGAGATGTTCCATCAGTGCCATTGCATTCTTATAGGTTCTGCCCGTTGTTCCGAACCCTGGCATGGTAACGCCTACAATTCCCTTACGATCAAGTCCAAGCTTATCAAAGGTCTTGACAACGACAAGGAGGGCAAGGGTGGAATCAAGTCCACCGCTAATACCAATAATTGCTGATTTGCAATTAGTATGTACCAACCTCTTCGCCAATCCACTCACCTGAATATTATAGATTTCATCGCAAGCCTCCTGCATATTCTCTGTCTTAGGAATAAAAGGATGCTGGTCGAACTCGCGTGTCAGCGTAAACTTACGCATAGGCTTGAGCGGTGGCAAGCAATCTACGTGCAAGGCGAGTTCATCAATCTGACCAGTAACACCAGCTAATCCTGACGCAACAGGACGCTGCGCGTTGACAAAGGTACTATTGGTACGACGTTCGCTACGTAAATTTTCAATATCAATTTCAGATATAACTAACTGTGGGTCAATCTGAAAACGCTCTGACTGCTTAACAAGTGAGCCATTCTCAAAAATCAATGCATTTCCGCCAAAAGACAACATCCTGCGTACTCTCACCAAAGCCACTACTACTATAAACGTATCCGCTGATAGTGCGTGCGCTTTGCTGGGCAAGCAGTGACTTCAAGTAAGTGTGCTTTCCGATGAGTTCGTCGCTGGTAGAAAGATTGAAGATAATCTCTGCACCTGCCAAGGCAAGATGATTGCTCGGTGGTGTTGGTGCCCATACATCCTCACATATTTCTATGGCAAAGGTAGCCCCCTCAGATGTGCGGAAAATCTGCAACTCTGGTGTCACTCGAATATTATTCCCTGCAAAGCGAATGTGCTGTGGACGCAAGTCTTGTGAAGATGCAAACCATCGTTTCTCATAGAACTCGCTGTAGTTAGGTAGGAAGGTCTTTGCTACGATGCCTAAGAGTTTTCCTTGTTGAATGACCAATGCGCAATTAAAGGAGCAATGCTCCCACAGCTACAGGCGCACCGACAATGACGGTGATATCTAATTGGCGAGTAAATTCGAGCAGCTCGATGACAGCCTGCTCAGTATCGTCAAGAAGAAGTTGCTGCTGGAAAAGGTCCTGACAAGTGTAACCCGTTATTGAAAGCTCTGGGAAAACGATAATCTCTACGCCCTGACCTTCAGCAATAGCAATCTGCTTTTCTGTTTCTATAAGGTTGAACTTTGTATCTGCAACCTTCACTGCAGGAATAGCTGCAGCCACCTTTATAAGTCCGTGTTTCATATTGAATGAAAAAATTATTTAATTGTTACCTGAGTAGCTCCGTAGCCGTATTCACGGAAAGAAGCATCTTGGTAAGAATAATGTTTGTATTTATAATTAAGTTCATGAATGATTGCATGGCGCAATACGCCTTCGCCCTTCCCATGAATGAAGATGAGTTTCTTGCCACGATGCGCCTTGTATTGTTCGAGCGTACGACGGAAGACTTCTAATTGATATTCAAGAATATCTGCCGCTGTCATACCCGCTGTCGTCTCGAGCAATTCGTCAGCATGAAGGTCTATGATAATTTTGTCATCGCTAAGAATCTGTTTAGCTGGCTTCTTACGCTCAAACTTATAACGCTTGGAGAGTTCCTCCGTCTTCTTATCAATCTCTTCTTCTGACAGACGGCTTGGTGACGCATAACCCACCTTCAACTTCTCTGTGGCTTCGTCCTCACCTTTCCTTGTTAAAGGTTCCAACATCGGGTGTTGAGCAGGCTTATCCTTCTCAATCAACGTGTATATCAATGCTGGCTGCTCAAAGAAGACACTTTCGTGGAAAGTATTGAGCTTATAGAACTTCACGGCATCAATCTTTACCTGAAGATCACAAGTAGGCTTGAGTGTGAAAGGCTTATCCTTCTTATAGCTGTGAAGTTGAACACATCCCTGCAACATATCGTTGAGGTCGGCAAGCGTGAAGTCCTCTATCAGCAACTTCATATTTGGTTCCAATTCGCCAACAGCCTTCAATACCCACTTATCTTCCTGCTTTAAAGAGTAGGAGAAATGAACATAATAATTTGAATCATTGACAAGATAAGACTTGAAGTGCGTAGTCGTGAGGTTCTTTATATCGGTAGGTGTGAAAGCAAGATAAATAGACAACTCATCACCACCCACACGTTCTCTCACTGGAGCTTCAAAATTAACAGAAGGGTCGTCATGTGGTTCTATGTCTGCATCAACATCACGCCAATCCTCCCCTACTTCCTCTTCTTCAGCGCCTGTAGCGGTCAGACGTTGCTTGATACTGCGAGTATCCTCGCCTTTCTCCATCTTACGTTGCTGCTGGTCGATACGCAGTTTTGCACGGTCAGTAGCGGCATCTTCAACAACAACAACCTCACTGGCTACTGTTGGAATCTGAAAACCATCTTCGTCTTCAACCAAAACAATTTTACCTTGAAACCTGCAATGACTCCACCACCAGTAGAGCTTAAAAATCTAACTTTATCACCTATTTTCATTTTTTTTCTTCTTAATGTTTATAAAGAATACAACCAATATCTTATCAATTAGCTGCATTTCCTCCCTCTTTTAAATACCAAGTCTACTTATAATAAATAAGTTTTATAAATCCTCACGCTGAGGGAATAATACTATGGTATCAATAATGAAGAATCTCCATAGCTAAGGAAACGGAAGTCATGGCTGAGGGCATAGTCATAAACCTTACGCCAATCGCCCTTTAAGAAAGCACTCACTAAGAGCAACAACGTTGATTGTGGTTGATGGAAATTGGTAACGAGCGCCTTGACAATCTTATAGGTATAGCCAGGAGCAATGATAATCTGTGTACTTGAATGTAACACATTTAATCCGTCTTTATTCAAATAGGCAAGCAAATGACGGATTGAATCCTCTGCAGTTATCGCCTTGCCATTCACAATGACCAATCCTTCTTCATTATGTGGTAAGTCATATGGCTCCCATTGATTGACATGAAGGTCTTTCTCTGCCGTTTCTGGAGACAATACCAACTTAACACCCATATAATAAAGGCTTTCCAGTGTTCTAACACTTGTTGTTCCTACAGCAACAGCGTGACATTTATGCTTTAGAAGTTTCTCTAAGGTCTGACGACGAACAACAACAAACTCTGTGTGCATATTATGACCCTCAATCTCCTGGCTCTTCACTGGTTTGAAAGTTCCGGCTCCCACATGAAGTGTAAGTTCCTCACGATCAACACCATGTTCATCCAAGGCTTTCAGCACTTTATCGGTAAAGTGAAGTCCAGCTGTAGGCGCTGCCACTGAACCTTTAATCTTTGAATATACGGTTTGATAAGTTTCTTTATCACTTTCCTCTGTAGCACGGTTAAGATACGGAGGAATAGGTAATTCACCTACGGCTTCAAGAATCTCAGCAAATGATATGTTTGTATTATCCCACTCAAATTGAATCCAGTGATTAGTTCCACCAGCTTGCTCTTGAACCTTACTGCGGTCCATTGTTGCGGTGAGTGTCAGCTTCTGCCCTTTGATTTCAAATGCACGCTTTAATGCACCTTCCTTCCACTTCTTAAGGTTGCCAACCATACAAAGCCATGCACACTCATGATTTGTTTGAAACATCAATTCATAATCTGTTGGCTGTGCTGGTTCCATAAGAAACACCTCTATGAGTGCTCCCGTCTCCTTACGAAAGTGCATACGTGCCTGAATGACTTTCGTATTATTGAAAACCATCAACGCACCCTTAGGCAAATATTCAGGAAGATTATAAAAAATGTCCTCCGATACATCACCATGCTTATAAAGCAACAGCTTACTATGGTCGCGCTCTGTCAACGGAAATTTGGCGATGCGCTCATCGGGGAGGGAATAGTTGTAATCAGAAATGCTAATATGTTTTGTATCTTCAGACATAACTTTATTTTATATTGATAAGACGGCCCGAAAAGCCGCATAAATAAATGACAATATAAGTACACTAATAACAACGTCTATATCTGCAAAGCTGTAACCTGTTCGCGTATATTTTGTCGAAATATAGTGTAATTTGTCACTAAAACGAATATAAATGCGAAGGTATAAAAAATAAATGAAAACAGCGACGCTTGAGCCAAATATCATTCCAACAAATACGTCAGAAGGATAATGAACACCAAGATATGGACGTGTTAGGGATACCATAATGCTCCATGCAATCATCAAGATAGAAAAGATACGGTCACGTACCAATAAACAGAAGAATATTGCTATCACAAAGGCATTAGCAGTATGTGACGAGAAAAAGCTATAACCATCAGCCATATAATGGTTTACAGCCACAACAATTCCCTGTAAGTCTGGATTATTGAGAGGACGTGGTCGGGCTACAAGTGGCTTAACAATACCAAGATTTAAACCATTTACGATAAGAAGCCCCAATGCCACAGCTCCAATAACAAGTATTATCTTTTGCCAGTTCTCATTATTCTTTATAACCAAATAAAGCAAAGACGCATAAAGAGGAATCCATGTAAAAGCATTGGTCACTGTAAGAACAAAATAATCAATAAAAAGGTTATCGCCTCCATTGAAAGCGAGTAAAATTGATTTATCAAGTTCTCTAAATACGTCTAAATTCATTGTTTGGATTCTATAAGAAACTTTCTGTCAGGTTGTCATTTATATAGCTTCTACATTTTCAGCCTTAATCCAACCTTGACGACCATCACTCAACTTGATTTCCGTCCACTGGCTCATACTATTATCGGTAATTCTGACTTTTGAACCTTCATGAAGGATAAATGCTTCAGCAGACTTCTGATCAGGCGTCTTTCTTACAACGGCTGATGGTGTCATGATAATACCATGTGATGCTGAGTCTAACAAATAAACCTGTTGTATAGCAAAGAATGTGTTAATAATGAAAGGAAGAAAAAGACAGGCAATACTACCTTTGACAACTTCCTAAGGAACTCAATGTCAACAAACAAGTAAACAACAAGCGCTAAAATCGAAATAAATAGACAAACAAGACTGAGAATTGCCCACATGTCAACACTAAGATAATTAACTAATGCCTTATACCATGTTATAAAAACATTTCTGGCTCTGGTGTCAAATTGTCAATTGTCTTTGATTGTGCCAACTGAAGGTTGAAACGAATATCCTCATCGCTTGGAGCAAGACGCTGTGCACGCTCATATGATAACACGGCATGTGGGATGTTATCAAGGCGATAGTAGCTATTGCCAAGATTATAATATAAGGCAGCAGATTCGCCCTGCTTTAATAGTTTCTCATAACCTTTAACGGCTTGCATGTAATTCCCTTTTTGATATAGCTTGTCAACATCAGCCTTTGTTTGTGCTGATAACTGCAAAGAGAAAATAGACATGCATATGATAAGGAAGAAGAAGCTGAAAGTCTTCTTGCTTGAAGGCTTCAATTTCTTTACAGTCTCTTCCATATCTGATATAGCTTTCATTGCTGCATCAAGTGTTCGTTTCATATTACCTTTCTCGTCACCAGGAGCATAGCGTTCATATTCACATTCGTCAATAGCAGAAATGTAGTTATCAATCACTTCGAATGGAACATTGATTTTACTAAACTGCTCTCTAATATTATCACGTGATAATGATTCTACAGGCAGGTTGAGCTTATCACTTGCATAACCCCATAATGTCTTCAAAACCTCATCATAGAAATCGAGATTTTTATTCTTCAGCATTAAAAGTTCTGCAGCATGTAAACGACTGGAAGCAACACGATTGGCATTTTTTCCACGTTTTAATACCATATCCACACGATGCGCAAAGCGATCACGATAGTAGAATGATAATGCACCCCCTACTCCCAATAGTAAAAGAAGAATTATATAGTATGTCACAGAACCAAAGAAGAAGTTGCCAACTTTATCAAGTGAACTGTCGCCAATCTTCAATGGTAAAATGTCTTCATTTGGTAAATCAACAGAAAGAATATCTTTTGAAGAGCCGTCACCTCTTGATACTTTTAATTCCATCGGTTCTGTCTGCAGCGTTACATATTTCTTCTGCGCTAAGTCATAGTAGCAGAACTTTACTGGAGGTATGGCTACAAGTCCTTCCTGATGAGGAATAACAACCTGATCATAAACCATGTTACCCTCTGCACCCTTTGTTGTCAACTGGGTCTTATCAGTTGTTTTAATATCAAATGACTCAAAGCCCTTAGGAATCTGAATGATAGGTTTCTTTATCAACTTCAGATTTCCTGCTCCACTAACAACAACACGAATCGTAATAGGATTACCAGCCTTTACTTCTTTTTTATTTAATTGTGCAGAAAGATTAAAATGACCAACACCACCAGAAAAATCTGTAGGACGATTAGGTAAAGGTAAAACCTTAACAGCTAATCCTGGTGCTACAATGTCTTTCTTAAAATTTGTACTACCACCATCAATACCAAAGGCTTCAAATGGATTAAAGCCATTAGATTCTTGTATGATACCATGAAAAGTCAATGGTGGAACCTGTAAAGTACCTGTCATTTGTGGATACATTACATACTGGCTCCATGTAACACAATTATATAATCGCTTACCTATACGCTCCTTATGGAAAGTTTTTTGTTGTGGCAAGTCAACTTCTTGCACATGAAAACCAACCAAGTCGGGCATCTTACCAATAAGTTGGCGTAAGTTCTTTGTTGTATAGACCTTGTATGTCAGTAAAACAGGCTCCTGTTCATAAACAGTAGTCTTATTAGCACTTACCTTGATAAACAAATCGTTAGCTGTAATCTTTGCTGCAGCAGCACGAGAGTCTGTACGTGAATCATAATATCCACCACTTGTAGCACTATGAGAACCTGTAGTAGCTAAAATTTTTACTGGCGTTGATGCAAGTTCCTGATCATTCACAAAAATATGAGCAGGACCAATATTTACATTTCCTTTCTTAGTTGCTATAAAGACGTATGTAAATGAAACAGAAGATGAACTACTTGCATGCCCATCAATGAATTGATAATTTGATTGCGAAGAAGTTGCAGGACCAAACACTTTCTCAAGTCCACTTGATAATCTTCCCAATTGAAATCTACGAACATCTTGAGTGTATACGACGTATTCAACCTGAAATTCCTCGCCCTACTGTCACTTGTTTTGGTGCAGCCACCCGAACACGTTGTGCTTGTAAAAACACAAACACTCATTAGTGTCAGAAATAAAATTATATATCGTTTCATATTTTCAATATTACCAGTTTTTATCAAGTTTTTTTATCAGAAGGTTGGCGCATAACCTTTGATAGACGCTCTTGAGTTTCTTTCTCTTGCTGTTTAACAGCATTGAGAAGTTGCTCAGCATTATCTTTGCTCATGCCTTGGTTGTCTTTCGGTTGTTTATTCTTCTGATTATTTTTTTGATTGTTTTTATTTTGATTCTGATTTTGAGGTTGCTTCTTTTTCTTTTCTTTATCTTTATCAGATTTATTTTTATCAGATGATTGCTGATTTTGTTGCTGTTTCAATTTACGTTTACATAACTCAAGGTTATAGCGAGCATTCTTATGATTTGGATTACTACGTAAAGCACTCTTATAAGCCTCTATAGCCTTTTCATAATTTTGCTCATCTTGAAAGATTGTACCAAGATTATTATAACTGCTTGAGAGGCGAACTGGGTCTTTTTCTAACTTTGCAGCATTATCATACAATTTCTTTGCTTCCTCATTCTTTTTTTGTGCTTGTAGGCATCTACCCAAATTATAATTAGCAATCGCATTGCTACCATCTTTATCAATAGCTTTATGATAAAGAATTTCTGCCTGTGCATAGTTTTTTGAAGAGAAAAGCTTATTTCCCTCTCTTATGAGTTGATTAGCTGTTTGTGCATTACTCCCGACAAACACCAACAACATACATATTATGATATAAAGTCGTTTTACCATACCTTTTACCAACGTCTTTTTCTTTCAAGTAATAAGACATCTATAATTAGCAGAATGACAACAAGCAATGCTAATGCCTGAAATTGTTCATCAAAGTCGCTGTAAACAACATTGTTAATTTTACCTTTCTGCAATTTATTAAGTTCTCTGCCTAAGACAGCGTCAGCCATACTGCTATTTGTAACATGTAGATAAACACCATGTCCTGCAGTTGCAATCTGTTTACACATTTCTTCGTTAAGACGAGTCTTCACAACTTCACCGTTAGATGTTTTCAATTCACTGCCATCAGGCATTGGAATTGTTGCACCCTCTGTAGAGCCAACACCTAAAATAAAAACTCTTATCCCCCTTGCTTTGTGCCTGTTTTGCCATTTCTTCAGCACCACCTTCATTATCTTCACCATCCGTAATTAAGATAATAGCTTTCCCGACCTTAGAGTTAGGTGTAAAACTATTCATAGAAAGTTGAAGTGCCTTACCAATATCTGTTCCTTGTGTACCAATTAAAGAAGGATTGATATTATCTAAAAACATTTTAGCTGAAACATAATCACTTGTTATAGGTAATTGAACAAAAGCATCTCCCGCAAAGACAATCAATCCTATTTTGTCTTCACTAAACTTATTCATCAAATTTTCAACAAGCAATTTGCTCTTCTCTAAACGTGAAGGAGCAACGTCTTCTGCCAACATTGAATTACTAATATCAAGTGCAATTATGGTTTCTATGCCTTCACGCTCCTTGTTTGTAGCAATTCTACTTCCAACCTGAGGACGAGCGATAATAAGTATAAGGAGTAATAATACCAGTTCTACCAACACAAATTTAATCCAACCTCTTCTCTTACTTGTCATAGGAGAGAGCTGGTGTATAAGTGATGGATTCCCAAACTTCGCCAATCGTTGCTTATGCTTACGAATGGAGTACAAGTAGATGATTACTGATAGGGTATCAGTAATAATAACCACAGATATATGGGATTATCAAATCTAAACATTCTTCAACTAATCTTGTTAAACAAGCAAATCTTATTTGTATCGCTAAGAGATAATATTATGGCAATCGTCTGAAGACTGTCCAACGAAGAATTAACTCAAAGCAAAAGAGTAATAAAGCCAACCAAGCAAAAGGCATGTAAGCATCATGTAGATGGTCATACGACTTAATATTCATCTTTGTCTTTTCAAGTTTATCAATATCTTGGTAGATTTTTGATAACTCAGCCTGGCTTTGTGCTCTATAGAATTCACCATTCGTTAATACTGCAATATCTTGCAATGTCTTATAATCGATGGCACCAATATCTTCCCCTGTCTCTCTACCTAAGCCGATTGTATAAACTCTGATACCAAATTTCTTTGCTATGGTAGCAGCTGTCATTGGAGAAATAGAACCAACATTATTACTACCATCGGTTAACAGAATAACAACCTTACTCTTAGCTTTAGAATCTTTTAAGCGACTAACAGAGTTTGCTAATCCCAGACCGATAGCAGTACCATCTTGCATTAATCCATTTGTAACTAAATCCGTACGAACATTATGAAGAAGATTCAACAGGGCTGCATGATCAAGCGTCATTGGGCACTGTGTAAAAGCTTCACCTGCAAAGATAGTAAGTCCTATATTGTCACTTGGACGACTACTGATAAATTCAGAAGCAACTTCCTTTGCGACTTCCATACGATTGGGAAAAACATCTTCTGTTAACATACTTGCAGAAATGTCCATTGTCAACATGATGTCAATACCCTCAGTATCTTTATTATCCCAGGCATTATAAGTTTGTGGACGTGCCAAAACAATGACTACTAATGCGTAAACTATACAACGCAAAGCCATAGGGAGATGAATCAATTTCACCTTCCAACTTTTGGGAGCATGCTGATAAGCAAATGTATCGCTCATCCTCATGGTTGGTTCTTTACCTTTACCACGAAAGAAATACCATAATAGATACGGTATCAACAAGAGCAGTAAAAGGAGATATCCACTATTGGCAAATTCCATTTCTATAATTCTATTTATATTACATCAAAAGCGCATAGGCTTCAAATGCTGCGTAAATAAGCAAAGCTACGGATGTCACTAATAGTAATCCTATAGCGAGCTTTGTTATCTTACGTGAACGAGTATCACTTATGTTTTCTTTTGGTTCTTCAACAACCTCTTTTGTTTCTTCAACCTTTGTACTATCTATAAAATGAACAATACTATCAAGATAATAAGTCATGTCATTCGCATCTGTTGAATATTTAGCGAATTTTACAAGGTCTGCTGTGTTGAATACTACTTTTAATTCAGAAACATCACAAACATCCTTCATACTTTCTAATATCTCATGAGAAGTCATTTCCAATGCGTTGATATTGTAACGCTGTGAGATATATTTTCTGAGAACGTTTGTAACATCTGTATAATAAGCTTTCTGTTCTGCATACAACATCTTATTTGCAGCTATCTCAGAAAGGTCATGTTTTGCTTGCTCATAGTAAGATAGTGCACGTGTTTTCTTTAATGCCCTACCATTTTTGCTTATGGCAAAGAATTCTATAAAGATAGAAAACAAAACAGATGAGTATAAGTGCAAGTACAATTACTAAAATTACAGGAACCCATTCCCCCCATGAAAAAGGAACCTTTTGAATATCATCTGGTGGCATAGGAGTACTTTTCACTGTATCGACAGGAACAGCCTGGACATCCAGAGTAACATTACCTGTCGTCTTAGTCGCACCACCTACAATAACTTTCTGTGCAGGAATAGTATAACGCTTAGCATCCCATGCTGTAATGGTATATATTCGTCTTATTCTTACCTTACTATTTGCATCTGCTGTGTCAGACTTAGCACTTAGTACTTCAACATCTGATACTATCTCTTTTTTTATTGTTAAATTCTGGAAAAGATATCTTCGTCCCTTTAGGTGCATATACAGTAATGAAATAGTGTGAACGTCCACCTATCAATATTTTGGTAGAATCCACACTTGCCGTTACCTGTACTTGTGCATGGCTTACAACTGCCAGGATAAGCAATATAAATATAACAATATATTTCTCATCGGTTTCTCTTTGAAAACAACGTCATCAACATCTTTACATAGTCGTCATCCGTTGCTATAGCCACACTATCTACATGACTCTGACTTAACATCTCATGTAATCGTATCTCACGCTCCTCCCAATATTTATTATGTACTTTTCGTAAACGAGCATCATGAGTATCAATATACATCTCATGCCCTGTTTCTGCATCAACAACCTTCATTAAGCCAACATCAGGCATTTCTTTTGCTCGAGGGTCATAAATTTGAATGGCAACAACATCATGTTTTTTATTAGCTATTCGTAATTCTTGACTGAAATCCTTACGAGTATAGAAATCACTGATTACAAAGGCTGTACAACGACGCTTCATTACCTTGTTAAGGTATTCAAGACTTACACCAACATCTGTTCTCTTGCTATTCGGAGTAAAAGTAAGCATCTCTCGAATAAGATAAAGAATATGCTTACGTCCTTTCTTTGGAGCAATATACTTCTCTATATAATCTGAGAAAAATATAACACCAATCTTATCATTATTTTGAATAGCAGAGAATGCTAAAGTAGCGGCTATCTCCGTAGCACACTCGCGTTTTAACTGACCAGAAGTACCAAAATCAAGCGAGCCACTGACATCTATTAGCAGCATCACTGTCAACTCACGTTCTTCTTCAAAAACCTTAACGTATGGACGATGAAAACGTCCTGTCACATTCCAATCAATATCTCTAACATCATCACCATACTGATACTCGCGTACTTCAGAAAAGGCCATACCACGCCCTTTGAAGGCAGAATGATACTGCCCAGCAAAGATATTCTGGCTCAGTCCTAAGGTCTTGATTTCAATCTTTCGGACTTTCTTTAGTAATTCAGTAGTATCCATAGAAAATGATAATAATGCTTCTTAAACTCTTCTAAGAATATAATTGAAGATTAAGGCACCTGTACTTTGTTGATAATCTCACTAATAATCTTCTCTGTTGTAAGATCAGTTGCTTCTGCCTCGTAAGACAACCAATTCTATGACGCAAAACATCATGTGCAACTGCGCGTACATCTTCAGGGACAACATAACCACGATGCTTGATGAAAGCATAGGCACGACTTGCTTTTGCAAGATTGATACTTGCACGTGGACTTCCACCAAATGTTATCATTTGCTTCAATTCTGGCAATTGATAGCGCTCTGGGTAACGTGTCGCAAAAACGATATCAGCAATATATTGCATGATTTTATCATCAATATATACATCCTTAACTACACGACGTGCCTCAAGAATCTCATTCGCTGTAATAACAGGATGTACAACAGGCATACTCTCTTGAAGATTCTCGCGAATAACAAGTTTCTCCTCCTCTAATGTAGGATAATCAATAACAACCTTCAGCATGAATCGGTCTACCTGTGCTTCAGGAAGCATATAAGTACCCTCCTGCTCTATCGGATTCTGAGTAGCCAATACGAGGAATGGATCAGGAAGTGTAAAAGTAGAGTCTCCTATTGTTACTTGATGCTCCTGCATAGCTTCTAACAATGCACTCTGAACCTTTGCTGGAGCACGATTGATTTCATCAGCGAGTACAAAATTAGCAAATATAGGACCTTTCTTTACGTGAAAGGCTTCATCCTTCTGAGAATAAATCTGTGTACCAATAACGTCAGCTGGCAAAAGGTCTGGAGTAAACTGAATACGACTATAACGTGCATCAACAAGCTGTGATAGAGTCTTGATAGCAAGTGTTTTTGCCAGGCCAGGCACACCCTCAAGAAGAATATGACCATCACTGAGTAACGAAATAAGTAGTGAGTCTATCAGATGTCTTTGACCAACGATAACCTGATTCATACCTGTTGTAAGGTTGGTTACAAATGAACTCTGACTTTCTATCCGCTCGTTCAACTCTCTAATATCAATAGATTCTGCCATTATCTTACAAATTATTATTGTACTATTATATTCTTATTCTATTAGTCGCAAAAGTACAACATAAATGCGGATGAAGCGAAGAATAGTGTCTAAATTATATTAAAAAAGTCCTTAAAACTTCTTTTAAGGACTTTTTTCTACAAGATTACAGCTGTATAAAACAAATGCTGCTTTATTATATTTAAAATACTTACTTTCTATACTCTGGTCTTAATTCAACCTTTGGAACTTTCATAGTGTCACCTGCTTGCATTGTCTTACGACCATTAAGAACCTGAAAATACCCAACCATATCAGCACCAAGTGTCTTTCGGCTATACTTCTCCATAGTCTCACCTTTCTTCAACACTACAATGCGATCAATACCTATAATATTATAAGCACCATAACGGATACGAGGGTCACTATTTAAAGCCATAAAAGAATCAACTTTAGCTGTCTCTTTCTTTTCAGGTGTTTTATGAACTTTAGTTACAGATGTTGTATCTGCAGAGACGGTCTTTGTGCCAAGGGAAGAATGATCTTCTGAAGTATTTACTTGCTCTGCTACTTCTTTCGTCTTCTTCTCTGAGTTTGTGCTACTCATTCGTGCCCAAAGAAAATATACCAAGACATATGATTACAATAAATGCAACCAATGCAACCTTTCTTTAGTATACCATTCTCTGAACTTTCTACATCAGTGTCTTCGTCGTCAAGAATATGAGTTGATTCAGAACTATTTGGTAATTCTTTTTTATCAATATTATTCTCATTTGAAGACTCTTCTCGCTCTTCTGATGTATTAGGAACAGATTGTACAGACTTAACTTCAACCTCTATAGTTTCCTCCTCAACCTTTGGTTCAACTATAGCGTCAACCTTTGACTCAACAATTGAATCGACCTTAGAATCTACCTCTTTAGCAACCTCCTGTTTTTCCTCTTTCTTTTCTTCAAGATTAGAAGGTTTTTCTTCTGAATCAAAGATAGCCTCATTTTCTTCTGTAGTAGGCTCTTCTATAACATCAATCGGTAAGTTCTTTTCATTGAGATTATCTTCTGCCTCTATTTCCGCACCCCCTTTTACTGAACTAATATTATTAGTTTCATCCTTTGTATCTTCTACTTCTGTTCTTTCCTCCTCGACAAGTAGCTTTTCTTCAGAAGTATTTTTTGTTGTGGCATCATCAACAAGTTCTGATTTTACCTCATCAGAACTATCTTCAGCAGGAATACGTTCTAACTCCTCTGTATCAACGCCATCATTGATAACAACAGTCTCAAATTGCGAGAAAGGTTTGTTTACAAGTTCCTTCATCACTGTATCTGGAGTGAAACTGATCTTGTCATGACCTTCAATAAGTACACGTTCACCAGTATTAACGTTAACACTCTCACGTGGTTTAACAGCTTGGACCTTAAAGGTTCCAAGTCCTTTAATCTTTACTTGATTACCGTTTTTAATTCAGAACTTATAATGTCAAAAAAGGCATCAACAAAAGCTGCCGCATCATCAGCCGACAGATTATGCTGTTTAGCCAATGCACTTGTAATTAATTGTATTGCACTCTTAGCCATTGTCTTGTCCTCCCTTTCTTACATGTCCTTTGATTGTTGCTGCAGGTTTGAAGTTAAGAACCAACTTTGGAGGAACCAGCATACGCAAACCTGTTGAAGGATTAACCATAACACGTTCCAAACGCTTTTTAACTTCAAACGTTCCGAAACCAATAACTGGCACAGGATCGCCTGTTTCGAAGGACTTACCCATCATATCTACAACAGTTTTCACCATCTTTTGGCTTTCATCCTGTGTATATCCAGTTCTTGCTGCTAATGCTGCAATGAATTCTTTATTATTCATTCTGTTTTCTCCTTTTATTCAAAAATTCAGAATCTATAATCAAATTAACTCTTAGTTTATAAATTCAATATTATGAACTACAAACTATCACTTAACAACCTCTCCAAAAAGATCAAACTCATCGGAGTCTGTGATGCAAACATCATAGAATTTACCGATACGTAAAGACTTCTCTGTTGACGATATCAAGACCTCAGGATCCACCTCTGGTGAACAGAATTCTGTACGACCAACATAGTATTCTCCTTCCTTGCGATCAATAATAACCTTAAAGGTTTTACCTACCTTCTCAGATTCCAATTCTTCTGATATTCCTTGTTGAATAGCCATTAGTTCATCGAGACGAGCCTGCTTAACATCCTCTGGTACATCATCTTTATAATGATTTGCACTATAGGTACCTTCTTCTTCAGAATAAGAGAAGGCTCCCATACGCTCAAAGCGAGCATTAGTTACAAACTCCTTTAATTCCTCAAAATCTTCATCAGTCTCACCAGGGAAACCAACAAGAAGTGTTGTACGAAGATGAATACTTGGTACACGACGACGTATCTCTGCAATTAAATCAAGTGTTTCCTGCTTACTCACATGACGGCGCATACGGTCGAGCATATGGTCCGAAATATGTTGGAAGGCTATATCCAAATATTTACACACATTTGGTTTTTCTGCGATTACATCGAGAAGGTCAAGTGGGAACTGATTTGGGTAAGCATAATGGAGGCGAATCCACTCTACCCCCTCTATATCAGCCATTCGTGATATAAGTTCAGTAATATGATGTTTACCATCAAGGTCTACACCATAGTAGGTCAGTTCCTGCTCAATAATCTGAAACTCCTTCACTCCTTGAGCAACAAGCCCTCTCACCTCATCCAAAATTTCTTCAACAGAACGTGAATGATGACGACCCGTAATCAATGGAATGGCGCAATAAGCACAATGACGATCACAACCTTCAGCAATCTTTACATAAGCATAATGGCGTGGAGTGGTAAGATGTCTAACACCATTACATGCAGGAACATCAGCCTTACCAAGATCTGTCAGCAACTGTTTATAATTGAACTTACCATAGAACTTATCTACCTCTGGAAGTTCTGCTTCAAGTTCGTCTTTGTATCGTTGTGACAGACAGCCCATTACATAGAGCTTATTAAGCTGTCCATTCTTCTTTCTATTGATAAATTCAAGTATCGTATTGATACTTTCTTCTTTTGCAGCTTCGATGAATCCGCATGTATTGATAACGGCAATCTCACCTTGTGGACGCTTTGAGTCATGTGTACAATGAAAGCCGTTTTCTTCAAATTGCTTCATGATTAGCTCTGAATCTACAAGATTCTTTGAGCAGCCCATGGTAACAATATCTATCTGATTTCTTCATTCGTTTTTTGTTTAGTGATAGGCGTTGAATATTGGGTGTTGGGTGTTGGGTGTTGAATGTTGGGTGTTAGGTGTTAGGTGTTAATGAATTGCATAAATGGATGTAATATCACTTCATCAACACCCAACATTCAACACCTAACATTCAACACCCAACACCCTATTTAAATAGGCTATCAACAAACTGCACCTTATCAAAAAGCTGCAAGTCTTCCATGCCTTCACCTAATCCAATATACTTAACAGGAACCTTCAATTGGTCACTAATACCTATCACGACTCCTCCCTTAGCGGTTCCATCAAGTTTCGTAATAGCCAGAGATGTAATCTGTGTTACAGCAGCAAACTGACGTGCCTGTTCAAAGGCATTCTGTCCAGTACTTCCATCAAGTACAAGCAGTACTTCGTGTGGAGCCTCAGGAACAACCTTCTTCATGACATCCTTAATCTTCTTCAACTCGTTCATCAAGCCTACTTTATTGTGCAAACGACCTGCTGTGTCAATAATCACTACATCCGCACCATTTGCTTTAGCACTTTGCAGTGTATCAAAAGCAACACTTGCAGGGTCTGCTCCCATCTGCTGTTTCACTACTGGAACACCAACACGGTCGCCCCAAATTTGAATCTGCTCAACAGCAGCAGCGCGGAAGGTGTCAGCTGCTCCGAGATAAACTTTCTTTCCAGCTTGCTTAAACTGCCAAGCAAGTTTACCTATGGTTGTAGTCTTACCTACACCATTTACTCCAACAACAAGTATAACGTATGGGTGTGTACCTTCTGGTAACGTCCATTCTCCATTATCTCCAGTATTATTTTCAGTGAGTAATGCTGTTATCTCACTTTTAAGAATACTATTAAGCTCGCTTGTTGAAACATACTTATCGCGGGCAACGCGTTCTTCAATGCGTCGGATAATCTTAATAGTTGTATCTACACCTACATCAGACGTTACAAGAATCTCTTCAAGGTCGTCTAAGACCTCATCATCTACTTTTGACTTTCCTGCCACTGCACGTGTCAGTTTTGAGAAAACATTTTCTTTTGTTTTCTCAAGTCCCTTTGTCAAGTGTTTCTTTCTTCTTCTTACCGAATAAACCGAATAATCCCATATAATTAGCTAATTTGTTGCAAAGATAATAAAAAGTTGACGAAAAAGCAAATTTGCTTTACAACACAATGAAAATTAGTATTATCCAAGAAATATTTACGCTATAATTTACGTGTTTAAGCCTAAGTATATTCTTTTTTATGATAAGATTGAATAGTAGAGTTTGTTTTTAATAGAAATAATATAGCTCATCACATATCGTGTTAAGCCTCCGCACCAGTCGTGTTAAGGCTTTCGCACCAATGGTGCGGAGGCTTAACAACATGCTTTATAATACTAAAGAAAAAAACTATATTTGTTTGTGATTTAGGAGTGTCATTTACTATTAAAACCGGGTTATATAGTATAACATCAATCGAAATATTAGTTTTATCAGATTACAGTAAACGCAAGTAAGCATTCCTTATGCTCAAAGAAATGCTTACTTACAACGTTACTAAACGAGTTTATGAGAACTTATTAAGTATCTTTAATCAAATCGATATATAAAAGTACTAATATTCAAATATGTATCAATAAATAATTAAAGTAAATTATCGATGCTTATGCTTTACATACCAACTATGGATAAACGTATCATACAGAATCAGTGAGACTGCTAAAATTCCAAGTCCAATCCATAAGATGAAAGGTAGTTCAAGATTAAATACTCCATAAGAAAGAACCAAACCGACACCGATACCTGTTTCCCAAGCCAGTAAAAAAGTACTCTGACTCGTTCCACGTTGACAATGGTCTGACATCTTTATAAAAAAGAGTAAGAATCTACTTCCTATCAATCCTACACCCAGACCAATAAGGATTGGTACGATATAGCTAACACTTTCCTGATTTCGAGTAATCATCAGTAGAATCGCAATACCAATAACAATCATTCCTGTTGTGGCTTCGCTGCGAAGATCAGCATCTGCAAAGACAAATCTTTCAGCAAGAATTGCTATAATAAAGCCCACCATCAGCATTCCATAAAAACGAGGACTGTGTTCTATACTTAAAAGAAGTCCAACAACAGATGTGATAAGAGTCACATTGACAAAAAGCCAATGACTACCTTTCAATAGAAAACGATCGCAAGAAAAGCGAGAAAAATCCTCACTTGGCATACGAAATGGAAATCTTATTAAGTTGACAAAGATAAAAGAAACAGCCAAGCAGATACAAGACAAGAGGAGTACTGAAGCAAAATTCATTGTTTGATATACCATGATTCCCGCTAAAGGACCAAATGAAAGCGCAAAACGTCCAAACCATGTTGCAGCATGATTTGCTTCTGTTCGGTGTACAGCTTCTACAGTATCAATAATGAGTGTACTAAGAAGGACGAGTTGCGAAAGACCATAGAAAGCGCCTTGTATGAAACGAAGTCCTACAAGTAGCGTATAATCAAAAGAGTTATAAGGTAAAATACTTAGATAATAAAGTACCCCTGTAACTGCCAATAGTAATAATGTTGAGACATTAAATACATTTTTGCGACGATAGCGTTGAACAAGATAGCCAGAAAGACTACCAAAGAGATATATCCCAATAAAGAACACACCCATTACCAAAGCTATCTGTAACATAGAATATCCTCTAACTTCCATACGCAAAGGTATGGTAGCAATGAGCATATAAGACGACATGACTAACAAGAGATTAGCCATCGCCAATAACCAAAAATGCTTATTCCACAAACGAACGTGAACAGGTATGTTTTGAGTATCCATAAATCATTATTATCCAGAAATTAATCATTATGTGAGTTAGATGCTGAAATATGTAATGTATTTTGTTAGAGATAGATGAATACAACAATCTCTATTTAGCTTTTAAATACATATTTCCATTAATAAATCCAACATCATTTAGAGTCGTAATTTATAAATTCTTACCTATAAACGAATATTAATATGACTCAGATTCTGAAGGAAAGCTCGTATCCTTCACACATTTAATATATTCTTGTACACCCTCTGTCATACATTTGTTGACATTAGCGAAATGACGGAGGAACTTAGGCTTGAAGCCCTGTGTCATACCAAGAGCATCTGCATAAACAAGTACCTGACCATCTGTGCCATTACCAGCACCGATACCTATTGTTGCAGCTTTCACCATAGAAGTAACCTTTGTGGCTAAAGAAGCAGGAACTTTCTCAAGGGTGATAGCACTGACACCTGCAGCATCAAGCGCAAGTGCATCTTCTATAAGTTTCTCAGCTTCTGCGTCGTCTTTGGCACGTAGTCCATATCCACCAAACTTATGAATACTTTGTGGAGTAAGACCAAGATGTCCAATAACAGGAATGCCAGTATCAACTATTCCTTTAATAGTATCAGCAATCTCCTTACCACCTTCCATTTTGAGTGCACCTGCACCAGTTTCTTTTATAATACGAATAGCATTGCGAATACCATCTTCACGACTTATCTGATAAGAACCGAATGGCATATCACAAACAACAAGACAACGTTGACAAGCACGTACAACAGAACGTGCATGATAAATCATCTGTTCAACAGTAATAGGAGTTGTGTCTTGATTACCTGCCATCACATTCGATGCAGAATCACCAACAAGAATACTATCGATTCCAGCGGCATCAATAATTCCTGCTGTCGTAAAGTCATAGGCAGTCATTTGAGTAATCTTCTCCCCCGCTGCCTTCATTTCCATTAATGTTTTTGCAGTAACTTTCTTCTTATCTGTTGTTAAATATCCCATAATCACTTTTATAATTCAATAGTCCAATCCTTTCCATTTTATGCTTTATAAGCAAATATGATTTTGAACCTTGACTTTTGTTTCGGGCTGCAAAGTTACTCCTTTTTAATGGTCTGACAAAGTAAAACCATCATAATTACTAATAACCTCCTTTGTATAAGGTTCTATTTCAGCCACAGGATTAGTCGTAGCAAGACCTATTACACGTGCTCCTGACGCAATTCCCGAACGCAATCCATTAAAGCTATCCTCAAAAACAATACATTCTTTAGGTGATACACCAAAACGAGCAGCAGCCTTAAAGGTAACAATCAGGAGATGGTTTACTCTCTTCAAAGTCTTCAGAGGTTAGAATCTCGTCAAAGTATCCCTTAAATTCTGGATGCTTATTATAAACATTCAGCATCTTCTCAAGGTTAGAACTCGTAACAACAGCAGTCTTTATACCTTTACTTCTAACATCTTTTACAAAGTCCTCGAAGCCAGTAATATAATTAAAAGACATATTCTGTTCGTATTCATGAGAAGTGTAGTAACTTCTTTCTGTTTATCTTCGTCTCCAGTAAAATACTTATCGTATATCTGAACAAGTGTCTGTCCTTTAATAATATGCTCAAAATTATCAATGTTAGGACGAAGTCTTTTATCCAAATTTCGCCAAAACAAGGTGTATAAAGGCTCTGTATCGAACACAACTCCATCCAAATCAAACAAACAAGCTTTTACCATTTTCCTCATTTATTATTATATATTATAATGCAAAGTTACAAAAACTTTTCGTAACTTTGTAGCCTATATATGACAAAGAAGTTATTTACAATATTTGCTTTTTCCACAGTGCTAATATTCATTATGAGCAGTTGTGAACACAAGTCATCAGCACCAAAGAAGTTGGATATCCCAACAGCTGTCGTTTCTGTAGACACTGTAGCCCGTCTTTCAGATGCAATACAATGTCATGTACATGTAGATTTCACTTACTTAAAAGAGAGTAAACATGCTGCTGTCAATGATTCTTTACTCAGAATGGGGCTTTTACAACCAGACTATTTCGCTATCAATAACGATAAACTCACTCCTCAAACTGCTATTCCATCCTTTGTAAGGCAGTATATAAAGCAGTATATGGAAATAGCTCAGCTTATTCGTCAGAAAGAGAGAGATAAAAGTCAACTCATTGGGGAGCTAATTATCAAGACAGAATTAAGAGCTGCTGCGGACAAATATATTACTGCCTTATCACATATTGCCATTAACAATGGCAATGGTCAGCTTACAAAGTATACGATTGTACGTAATTTTAATCCCCAAAACGGCAAACTTATCACACTTCAAGACCAATTTGGTAAGGATTATAAAGAAACGCTAACAAAGGAAATCATTGCGCATTTAGCAGAGAAAGAGGACCTTGAGAAAGATGACATAGCAGGATTACAAGCAAAGGGTTATTTCATTGGTATAGCTCCCTACCCTGCAGAAAACTTCATTCTTACAGATGATTCAACTGTATTCATCTATAGCCCAGGTGAAATTAGTCAGAAAGAAGTTAGAGTTGCTATCGACAACTAACATTCTCTATGGCTTTATTTTTGTACCGCTAAACCTCATACAAAAAGATTATGATTGAAATTATAAAGAAATACTTTCCTCAACTTACTCCAAAACAGGAAGAACAATTTGCAGCGCTCGATGCACTATACCACGACTGGAATGCAAAAATTAATGTCATTTCACGTAAAGATATTGATAATCTTTATGAGCATCATATTCTTCATTCATTAGCTATCGCAAAATGTATAAACTTCCGTGAAGGTACAAATGTCCTTGACTTTGGTACTGGTGGAGGCTTTCCTGGTATTCCTCTTGCAATCTTCTTTCCTGAAGCCAACTTTAAACTCATTGATGGTACAGGTAAGAAAGTAAGAGTTGCACAGGAAGTTGCTGATGCAATTGGCCTTGAGAATGTCCTCCCTTCTCACTTACGTGGAGAAGAAGAGAAAGGAAAGTTTGACTTCATTGTATCACGTGCAGTGATGCCACTACCTGATTTGATGAAGATTGTCAAGAAGAATATTGCATCAGACCAACATAATGTTTTACCAAATGGTGTCATTGTTTTAAAAGGTGGAAACCTTGATGAAGAACTGAAACCATACAAAAACATTGCAGAGAAAACTGAACTTTCACAATGGTTTGATGAAGAATGGTTTAAGGAGAAATATCTTATTTACGTACCAGGATAATCCTATCCCTTACGCTTTTATAGTATAATTCTTCATCATTATCAACCATTTATACTCAAATATCACTTATGCTTAAAATCCAAACTTTTGAGGTTAATCCTCTTCAGGAGAACTGCTACGTTGTCAGTGACGAAACTAAGGAATGTGTTATTATTGATTGTGGCGCACTTACCGAAAGCGAACAGAACTCTATCATTGATTATATAAAGGAGATGGGCTAACACCTGTCCACAATCTTGGTACCCATGGCCATCTTGATCATCACTTTGGTGATGCTGCTCTTCTTACTGCTTTCAACCTCCAGCCAGAGGTTTCTGAAGGCGATAGTGTATTTATGAATAATCCAAAGCAGGCAGCTGCACAGATGCTGGGAATGCAACTGAACTATGACTTGCCTGCAGGTAAGTTAAAACTGACTGACAAGCAAATTATATCATTCGGTTCACACACCTTTAAGGTTATGCATACTCCTGGACATTCTGGCGGTTCAGTATGTTTTTATTGTGCAGAAGAGAATGTCATCTTTACTGGTGATACCTTGTTTAAAGGAAGTATTGGTAGAACAGATTTCCCTGGAGGTAGTATGTTTCAGATTATTAGTAGTCTTCGAGAACTTGCACAACTTCCCGACACTACTATTGTTTATCCTGGGCATGGACCACAGACATCTATCGGTTTCGAGCTATCTCATAACCCTTATATGGACCGATAAAACGCAAGTAAAATAATTCCTCAAGATGAAAACAAGAAGTTCACAACCCGAAAAGATACTACTTGGTATCGATCCTGGCACTAATGTGATGGGATATGGTGTGCTACGTGTCTGTGGAAATAAAGCTGAACTTGTTGTCATGGGTGTCATTGACATGCGCAGGGAGAAAGATGTATATCTCCGATTAGGCAGAATATTTGAACGTGTAACAGGTATTATCGACGAATATTTACCCGATGAAGTAGCCGTCGAAGCTCCTTTCTTTGGAAAGAATGTACAATCAATGCTGAAACTTGGACGTGCGCAAGGTGTTGTTATTGCTGCAGCTATTAACCACGATGTCCCTATTCAAGAATACGCACCATTGAAAATTAAAATGGCAATTACGGGAAATGGCTCAGCCTCTAAGGAACAGGTTGCTGGTATGTTACAAAAGCTACTACATCTACGTGACGATCAAATGCCTCATTTTATGGATGCTACGGATGCTGTTGCAGCAGCTTATTGTCATTTCTTACAGATGAGTCGGCCTGAAACGGATGCAAAACACTATGGGTCTTGGAAAGATTTTGCGCGCAAAAATGCGGACAGAATAAGATAAACAAAAGACCTAACACGGCTGTATTTAGTCATGAATACAATTATGTACATTAAACCTATAAAACTTCAATAACGTCAAAGATAACAACTAAAACAACACAAGGATTTAAGTATCAAGCGTATGAAAAATAGAATAATAGCTCTTTCATTCCTACTCGCATCTGTACTTACGGTGAATGCCCAGCAGGAGCGTGTATCGAAACAACTATATGCAAGTGCTTACAAGATAGCAACTGACAGTAAAGAAGATGTAAACGTGCGCAAAGCAGCTTCCTTTAAAGTCGACGCAATTACCTATCTTAATACTCGAACATTATCTGCTCTTGTTGATACAACGAAGCAACTTTCTACTAAGGATATTGCTCATCTCAACGCACAACTTGACTCTATGGCTTATTATATGCATGAGTATGTTAATCTCTTTACGAAAGAGTATGCACGTGCTGATAAGCAAAAGAGAAAAGAGCAAGTTCTCAAGATATTCCGTGATGCAAGTATTAATCACCCACTCTACAATGACCCTGATAAGAATCTTGTTTTGGTATACTTCAATAGTGAGGACTATCTTACTCAGTTCTCCCTCGATACCGACTGGATTAAAGCATTGGCAGAAGTGAAGAAGAAGTTGGCTGAGTAGTATAAATTCAATCTTTTAAGATACATAACAATGCAAGACGAACAATTAAGATATTCATTTGAAGATAAATTCAAAGAGGATTTGACAACTTATCTACAAGGGAAACAACTTGTAGATAATATGTTGCCAGATATTACAGACATGGAAGATAAGTGGGTGGGGATTGCTGAAGCTTACCTACCTGATGGTATGCGAGAGTTTGCCAACTACCCTACCGTCTCCCTTGGTTGGATGATGTACATCGGTATGGCAATAGCTAAATATTGGGATGAAGACTGGGGGTTGTATAGTAAGGTAGAGAATCTCTACACTTATCTACGCGATCGTATTGATTATGACCACATGGATGACTATATTTGTGAGAAAGTTCTACTTCTTTCTACTGAAGAACATAAGGATATTGCTGCTATTGTAGGAAAGTGTGCAGCACGAACCAATAGCCTACTCCGTCATCTTCCTATTGCACCAGGTAGTAGTGATGCCTTTCAAGCATATGTGGCAGCACTTCACCAAATGTATTATATGGGTGCAGCCATACAGTTAAAACGTATGGGCTATCACATGACAAAAATATAGTTTTAAGCAGAATACACTTTATTTATTGTAATAGATAATACTACTTAGTAATTTCTATTTAGTCTAAAGTTACAAAAATAGCTTACAATACATCAGAGTCATGAAGGTGTCTTACCCTTTTCAAATAATGTACAGACGCTTAGCACACATCGTGCGAATGCCCCGCACATGTTGTGCGGAAGCTTTATATCAATCGTTATAAGCATTTAAACACTCTTACTAATTATAAACAAAAAGCAAGAACTTATTGTTTTAATATAATAGAAAAAGCATCTTTATTGCATTTAAATAATTTCCATTGAACATAAGAAAACAGGGACACCCAATGAGGTGTCCCTGTTTTCTTATATATCTATCAACGTCTAAAGATAGATATTATCACTTAGAAGTACTCTTCTTGTATACCATTAACATTGATAGTGTCAGCCGTCTCACAAGGATTAAACTTAGCAGGAATAGCAAACTTAGTACCTTGATTATATCCTAATCGTTTGTCAGCATAAACACGCTGCATAAAGTAAGCCCATACTGGCAAGGCAGTTGTAGCACCTTGACCCATTGATGTGTGGTCAAAGTGGATATCGCGATCTTCACCGCCAACCCAGCAACCACTGACAAGTTCTGGTGTAATACCCATAAACCAACCATCCGAGTTATTATTTGTTGTACCCGTCTTTCCACCAATATCAGCTGTAAGATGGTAAGCGTAACGCAAACGACTACCTGTACCACCCTGAATAACGGCACGCAACATATCAATCATTTGATAAGAACTTACCTCTGAAATAACCTCTGTCATCAATGGTTGGAACTTAGCAATGACGTTACCATGGCTGTCTTCAATCTTAGTTACAAGAGTGGAGCACAACGAATACCACCATTAGCAAACGTTGTATAGGCACTTGCCATCTCACCAACAGAAGCCTCACAAGGTCCAAGACATAACACCGGACTTGTATTCTTATCAATATCAGGATTATTCAATCCAAAATCATGTAGAATGCTTACGAACTGAGACGGACCGAGGAGGTTAATCAGATACGCTGAAATCCAGTTGTTAGACTGTTGTAAAGCCCAGCGCAAAGGGACCTCTTGACCATAGCGAGCACGTGAACCATTGCGAGGAGTCCATCCTCCATAAGTGCGCTGTACGTTTGGGGCAAGTGTACAAGGAGTCATACCATTCTGCATTGCAAGTGCATAAAGGAATGGTTTTATAGTTGAACCAACTTGACGACGACCACCCATCACAACATCATACTTGAAATGTTGATAATCAATACCACCAACATAAGCCTTAACAGCGCCCGTATGTGGGTCCATACTAACAAAGGCTGAACGGAGGAATGACTTATAGTAACGTATTGAGTCGATTGGCGTCATTACCGTATCAATATCACCATGGTATGTAAAGAGCGTCATCTCATGTGGTGTACGGAAACTACGTCTAATCTCATCAGGTGTAGCTCCCTGCTCTTTCAAACGCTGATAGCGTAGTGTCTGGCGACAGGAGCGATTCAATATCTCTTTAATCGTACGACGTGATATATTAGATGAGAACGGAGCATTCTTCTTATAATGCATAGCCTGATTGAACTGTGACTGTAAGTATCCACCTACATGCTTACGCACAGACTCTTCAGCATACTGCTGCATACGTGTATCAATGGTCGTGTAGATACGTAAACCATCAGTATTCACATTATAAGGCTCACCATTACGCTTCGTATTCTTATTACACCAGCCATAAAGTGGATCCTGCTCCCATGCAATTGAATCAAGAACAAACTGACGATTCTGCCATGACTGATAATTCTCACGCTCCGGTTTCTTTGCCATCATGTATTGACGAAGGAATGCTTGGAAATAATCACCTGCACCACTCACTGGCTTTGACCTCGTAAAATGAAGTCCTAAAGGACGCTGTGACAATTCTTTATATTCATCTTTCGTTACATAGCCAGACTTAACCATCTGCATTAAAACAACGTTGCGACGTTGCAAACAACGCTCTGGATGACGAAGAGGATTGAACATTGATGGGTTCTTGCAAAGTCCTACTAACATAGCAGACTCAGTCACCGTCAACTTACGTGGTTCCTTATTGAAATAGACGTTAGCAGCTCGCTTGATACCAACAGCATTATGAAGGAAATCAAAATAATTGAAATACATAGCAAGTATCTCTTCCTTCGTGAAGTAACGTTCCAACTTCACTGCAATAATCCACTCAATAGGCTTCTGCAAAAGACGTTCTACTGTGCTGTGTGCCTTCTCTGAGAAAAGCTGTTTAGCAAGCTGCTGTGTGATTGTAGAACCACCTCCAGCACTTGCCTGTCCCATCACACCACGCTTCACAACAGCACGTCCAAGGGCTATAAAGTCAATACCTGAATGTTCATAGAAGCGTTCATCTTCTGTCGCAACAAGGGCATGAACAAGGTGTGGCGACAGTCCATTATAGTCGATTGCCACACGATTATTGTTATCCGCGTTCCAAGTACCGATAAGTTGTTGGTCTGAAGAATAGACTTGCGAAGCAAACTTATCTATAGGGTTAGACAATTCATCCATATCAGGCATGTACCCTACCCATCCGTTCCATACAGAGATGAAGAATACGAAGACCAAGCCCAAGATGGCAAGAAGTGACCCCCAGAGGAAATGTACAAAGTGTCTTCTCATAATTGTGAAAATATTATGCAAAGATAATGTAAATCAATGGATAAGCAAAATAAATAGATGTTTTTTTGTTATAGGTGGATATTTCCCTTTCTATAGTTCGTTGATTAGAAAATAATAATGTACCTTTACCAACAGAAAAGAACTAAAACATCACAAAACAAAAATGGAAAAGCATAACTTTGTGAATATCCAAGGGTTAGATCGTGAGCAACTACTCTACCTTATTGAAATGGCTCAAGAGTTTGAGAAACATCCAAACCGAGAGCTACTTAAAGGTAAGGTTATCGCAACGCTCTTCTATGAGCCTTCTACACGTACCCGACTTAGTTTTGAAACAGCGGCTAACCGACTCGGCGCACGTGTTATTGGCTTTACCGATGCAAAAGGTTTCAAGTGTCAGCAAAGGTGAAACACTAAAAGACACCATCCTCATGGTCTCTAATTATGCCGATGCAATTGTTATGCGACATTACATAGAGGGTGCAGCACAATATGCTTCTGAAGTGGCTCCAGTGCCTATCATTAATGCTGGCGACGGAGCACATCAACATCCTTCACAATGCTTGCTTGACCTTTATACGATTAATCAGACACAAGGAACATTAGAGAATCTAAACATCTATCTTGTTGGTGATCTTAAATACGGCAGAACGGTTCATTCTCTTCTTATGGCTATGCGCCATTTCAACCCGACCTTTCACTTTATCGCGCCAAAGGAACTTGCTATGCCAGAGGAGTATAAGGTATATTGTCGTGAGCATAACATCCACTTTCGAAGAGCATGAGGATTTCACGCAGAAGTGATTGCTAACGCAGATATTATCTATATGACACGCGTACAGAAAGAACGCTTCTCTGACTTAATGGAATATGAGCGTGTAAAGAATGTTTATATCCTTCGTCGTGATATGCTCTCATTGGCTCGTCCGAAACATGAAGATTCTTCATCCGCTGCCACGTGTGAACGAGATTGCATACGATGTCGATGATAGTCCACATGCTTACTACATAGAGCAGGCTCGCAATGGTCTTTTTGCCCGTGAAGCAATCTTTCTGTCATTGTCTTGGTATATCTATGGAGGAAGTAAAAAAACGATAAGACAATTTTTGGAATAATAACTTTATCATTTTTTTACGAGTATGAGTATATTAAAAAGAGTACGTTTGCCGCTCTGCTACTGATGCTTTTGACCACCCTATTCAGCTGCGAACTAAACTCTGAAGATGGTCGTTGGACTCGTATGAAGTGGACATCAGACCGACCAGGAGACCCAAGAAAGATTACTGCTACAGCAGAAGGTGGAACTTATCAATTAAAATGCACCAATTACGGGGGACCATGGATTAGTAGCGTGACAGATGCTGACACTGTCATCTATGCTGGTAGTAAAGAGCAAGATTTTCGTCATATTAAATATGATTGGTACGATGTGTTAGCGAAAGAGAATACTTTTTATATTACTCTTCTCCCCAACACAACTGGTAAGGAACGCAAACTATCTATCGTTGTGACGGCTGGCGACATCTTCGATTATGTAGAAGTAACACAGAAATAAATGCAATATATTCATAACATCTATATAACTATATCCATTTAATGAGCATGAATAAACTTACGAATATAACATTTGTAGCGTTGTTGCTGGGACTTTTAACCACCCTATTCAGCTGTAGCAAGGATACAGTTGATGAACTCCACAGAGCAACTTTTAAGTGGACTACAGACTACACTGGTGACCCAAGGAATATAACAGTTCCTGCTGAAGGAGGTACCTATAAGTTGGTATGCGCTGACTACCAAACTCTGCGATTTGCAAATATGGCTGCTGAAGAATCTGCAGCACAATATGGGGATAAGGTTATCAGCACCGGTATGGTGGGAAGATGGTACACAGCAGAATTAACAGGCAACACACTCACGATAACCATCGAGCCTAACACCACAGGTAAAAAACGTAAAGTAAGCTTTTGGTTAAGAGCAGACGATGCCGTTGATAGAGTAGAAATCACCCAAGAAAAATAGAAATAGACTCATAATGCCTATGAGTGAACAAAGAAAACTGCCCACAAATACCCTGTCAGGCATTCCTTCATATCAAGGAGACGGAGTGAGGCTCATATCATTATGTCAAAGAAAGAACGTCTGGTAGCTGCTATTGAGAGCGGCACCGTTATAGATCATATTCCAGCAGAGAAGACTTTTCAGGTTGTGAACCTATTACAGCTCCAGAAGCTCTCCACACCTGTCACTATTGGTTTCAACTTCTCATCGAAGATGGTAGGCACAAAGGGAATCATCAAGGTGAGCGATAAGTTCTTTACCGATGATGAAATTTCTCGCTTGTCGGTCGTGGCACCGAACGTGGTGTTGAACATCATTAATGACTATGAAGTGGTAGAGAAGAAGAAGGTTGTGACACCGGATGAGCTTCGGAGCATTGTAAGATGCAATAACCCAAAGTGTATCACTAATAATGAACCTATGGATACTATCTTCCATGTTGTCGACAAGGAACATGGTATTCTTAAATGTCATTACTGCGACAAAGAGCAGGAAATGGAGAAGGTTGAACTGGTATAGTCTGCCAGTTGCTGAATAAACAAGTTTTGAAGTAGACAAGTTGACGAGTTTACAAGTAGACGGGTTGCTTGTTTGAGGGATAAGTTATTATGTTAAACAACTATCTATTAGTTATTTAATTGATATCATTAAAGCTAATTAGATAGAAGTATTTTATAAATTATAGACTTGTTTATTCAGCCTTAAAACCATTTTTTCCTATTTATTTACGTGATGAGAAATCATTTTTTTAGTCCTTCCGTTAAATGTGTGGGCGCTTTTCGTATTGCGTTTAACGTGAGAACCGAGGTTACTTATCAAACAAAAGCATAGCTCAAACAGTCATCTATCTATCCTATTATCACCCTCCGTCATTGAAGACTTCTCATTTTAAGACTTCGAAAATCTGCTGACAAAGGTTTGAAAAATCATTACATAATTTCAAATAAGACATCTATAAATAACGGAAATAACATATACAAAAAGCAGGTTTATAACCATAAGGAAATCAATTAGTTATAAAGTAGCACGAGAAAATGTGCTTAATAGGACGTCAAAAGGGCGTTAGTAAGGGGCTTAAAGGGCACCTTTTGCAAGCCAATTGGGCGTCTTTTAGAAGCCAAAAGAGCATGTATTGCTTTTGAACTGTATAAAAATAGTTTACAAAATAAATGACATAGGAATAAATTGTGGTTCTTCCGAAATATGGAGTGATAAACTGAAAGTCTTATATAATAGGCACACAGAGTCACAGAGGGACGGAGGTAAACGCACAATGTCACGGAGGTGCCGACGGCACAAAGAGCGACGGAGGTGTAGCGTACAAACTCTGATAACTATTTTTGGGATAAACGCTTTGTATTTAAGCTAATAGATTGCAAACAAACTCGTCGCTCTATGCACCGATGTGCCTCCGTGACTTCCATTGCTTTGTTTTAGTAATCCTCCGTCCTCTCCGTGCCTCTGTGTGACATTTCGTCAGAAACCTAACCTTAAGTGGCAAACTTTATCACTCCAAAATACTGAAGACCCTAAAAAATAACAATGATAGGTTTTATACACCTACAATTCATTACGTTACAAATAGGTTTTATCATTTTTTTTTTGTACATTTGCAAGCATAGTATAAGGAGGAATTCCATTCATTCGTAGACAAGTAATAGAATTTTGATGGATAATAAGAATGCAACTTTAGAGTTAGGTACCAAACCTGTTGGTAAATTGTTGGCACAATATGCGTTCCCAGCAATTATTGCTATGATAGCAGCCTCACTCTATAACATAGTAGACCGAATATTCATTGGTCAGATTGTAGGACCAATGGCTATATCTGGTTTAGCTATTACATTCCCTTTTATCAACCTTGGCGCAGCCTTTGGTGCAGCAGTAGGAATAGGAGCCTCTACAGCTATCAGTGTGAAATTAGGTCAGCGTGACTATAATACTGCGGAGAACATACTTGGTAATACAGTAACGCTTAATCTGATTATAGGAAGTGCATTTGGTATTATCTGCCTTATCTTTCTTGACCCAATCTTACGATTCTTTGGTGCAAGTGACGCAACAATCCCCTATGCCCGCAGTTTTATGGAGGTTATTTTGGCGGGAAATGTCATCTCTCACATGTACTTTGGAATGAATGCAGTACTTCGTGCAGCATCAAAACCTCGTCAGGCAATGATGGCTACGATTTTCACAGTCTTGATGAATATAGTCTTAGACTTTATCTTTATTAGGCTCTGGGGCTGGGGAATTCGTGGTGCAGCTTTCGCCACAGTCTTATCTCAAGCATTGGCATTATGCTGGCAGATGAAGCAGTTGACTAACAAAGATGAGATATTACATCTAAAGCGTGGAATCTATCGACTTAAAAGACATTTGGTAGAAAACATCATCTCTATTGGTATTTCTCCATTCTTGATGAATGTTTGTGCTTGCATTGTGGTTATCTTTATGAATAATCAACTTGTCAGATACGGTGGTGATATGGCTGTTGGAGCATTCGGCATAGCTTATAGTGTGGCTATGATATTTGTAATGTTTGTCATCGGATTAGACCAAGGTATGCAGCCTATAGCTGGATATAACTATGGCTCACAGCAGACTGACAGACTTATGCGTGTATTGAAACTTACTATCTTTGCAGCAACAGGGATAATGGTTACAGGTTGGCTAATTGCTCATTTAGCTCCATATTACTGTGCACGTATGTTCACAAAGGACCCAGAATTAATTCGCCAAGCAATTAAAGCTATTCAAATAAACATGATGATGTATCCTGTCGTGGGATTTCAGATGGTTGTAACAAACTTCTTTCAGTGTATTGGTAAAGTAAAGATAAGCATTTTCTTATCTCTTTCTCGCCAATTACTATTCTTAATTCCATTACTTGTTATCCTACCACATTTCTTCAACTTAAATGGTGTATGGGCATCATTGCCTTCAAGTGACTTCTTGGCATCATTAGTTGCAGCTATCATTATGATGGCTTATATGCGTCGGTTGAAAAAACAAAGTGTGAACAATCAAAACTTAAATTCATAAATAAAGAATCTAAATATGGAAAAGGAACTAATCATAAACGTTGGTCGTCAGATAGGCAGTGGTGGTCATATTATCGCCAAGATGCTTGCTGAAGAATTCGATTGCCAATACTATGACCGTGAGATCCTTAACATTGCAGCTAAGGAAAGTGGGTTTTCAGAGAAGTTCTTTGAGCAAAACGACGAGCAAAAAGGATTTATGAAAGGACACTTTCATATACACCTTCCTCTCTTAGGTGACAATGACTTTTATAAGAGTAACTTCTCACAGGAAAGTCTTTATCAGTTCCAAAGCGATGCCATTCGTGAAGTAGCGAAGCAGAACCCACGTTGTGTGTTTGTTGGTAGAACAGCAGATTACGTATTACGTGATAATCCAAACACTATCAATATCTTTATAACAGCTTCAATGGACACTCGTATTGCTAATGTATGTGAGCGACGTGGATGTTCAAAAGAAGAAGCTCGTAAGTTTATTGAAAATGGAGAAAGCGAGCGTGCCAAATACTATAACTATTACACAACAAAGGTTTGGGGGCATGCTGAAAGTTATGACCTTTGCATTGATGCCAGTATACTTGGCTTAGAAAAACAAAGGATCTGATAGCTGATTTTATCAAAAGGAAAGGTATTTAATGAAACGAATTGGTATAATCTCTGATACTCATGGCTACTGGGATGATAAATACGAATACTATCTTGGGGAATGTGATGAGATTTGGCACGCAGGTGATATAGGTTCATTAGAAGTTGCGGATAAGTTTGAGGCAATGAAACCCATCTTCCGTGCTGTATGTGGGAATATAGATGATTACACTATGCGCAACCGCTATCGGGATGTTCTACGCTTTAAATGCGAGGATGTTGACGTGCTACTTAAACATATTGGAGGTTATCCTGGACGTTATGACCGTTCAGTACAGAGTATGCTCTATGCTTCTCCACCCAACCTTTTTATTGATGGACATTCACATATCCTCAAAATACAATTCGACAAGACACTAAACCTACTTCATATCAATCCTGGTGCAGCTGGTCTTCGAGGATGGCATAAAGATAGAACTTTAGTGAGATTAACCATCGAAGGTGATAAATTTACTGATTGCGAGGTTATAACATTAGGAAATAAACAACAAGAAAATAAATAAATTTGAATTGTAAAAGAACAATATTAAGATTCGATTACAATCAAAGACTATTAAAACTTACCCAAAAGAATAACAAACATTTTAAATAACATAGATATGAAAACTTATTTAGTAACTGGTGCTGCCGGTTTTATCGGTGCAAACTACATTAAGTATTTACTTCATAAGAAGTATGTGAATGAAGATATTAAGGTTATCGTCCTCGATGCACTTACTTACGCAGGTAACCTCGGTACTATCAAAGATGATATTGATAACGAGCGTTGCATCTTTGTAAAGGGTGACATTCGTGATCGTGAACTTGCCGACAAACTCTTTGCTGAATATGATATTGACTACCTCGTAAACTTTGCAGCTGAAAGTCATGTTGACCGTTCAATTGAAGACCCACAGTTGTTCCTTTCCGTAAACATTCTCGGTACACAGAACCTTATGGATGCTGCACGTCGTGCATGGGTGACAGGTAAGGACGAGCAGGGTTATCCTACTTGGAAAGAAGGCAAGCGCTATCATCAAGTTTCAACAGATGAAGTATATGGTTCATTAGGGGCTGAAGGCTACTTTACAGAGGAGACTCCACTCTGCCCACATAGCCCATATTCTGCCAGCAAGACAAGTGCTGACCATTTTGTAATGGCTTATCACGACACTTATCATATGCCTATCAGTATTACACGTTGTTCAAACAATTATGGTCCTTACCACTTCCCAGAGAAGTTGATTCCATTAATTATCAATAATATCCTCGAGGGAAAGAAACTCCCTGTATATGGTGAGGGTTTGAATGTACGCGACTGGTTGTATGTAGAGGATCATTGTAAAGCTATTGATATGGTTGTACGTGAAGGTCGCGTAGGTGAAGTTTACAATGTTGGTGGACATAATGAAATGAAGAATATCGACATCGTTAAACTCACAATCAAGACTATCCATGACATGATGGCAGAGGATAAGAACCTCCGCACTATCCTCAAGAAGCAGGTGAAAGACGCAAATGATGACATTGATATCAGCTGGATAAATGAAGAGTTAATCACACATGTTCCAGACCGTCTTGGTCATGATGCACGTTATGCCATTGACCCAACAAAGATAAAGAATGAGTTAGGTTGGTATCCTGAAACTATGTTTGCTGACGGTATTGTGAAAACTATCCGTTGGAACTTAGAGCATCAAGACTGGATTCAAGAGGTTACTTCTGGAGATTACCAAAAGTATTATGACATGATGTATACCAAAAAAGGAAGATAATAAATCTACTAAAATATAATCTCACACCCTCGTCTACCCAATCGAAATATACGACGAGGGTGTAAAAACTTCTCACAATCAAAAGATAGACAACACATCTTCAAATGAAAAAAATCTTGTTATTAGGCTCAGGTGAACTGGGCAAAGAGTTCGTTATTGCCGCTAAACGCGCTGGACAATATGTTATTGCTTGCGATAGTTATGAGAATGCGCCAGCCATGCAGGTAGCTGATGAGTCGGGAAGTAATAGACATGCTTGATGGTAATGCACTTGATGCTGTTGTAGATAAGCACAAACCTGACCTAATCATTCCAGAGATTGAAGCAATCAGAACAGAACGTTTGTTTGATTATGAAGAACGTGGAATACAAGTTGCTCCATCAGCACGCGCTGTAAACTTCACCATGAATCGTCGTGCCATACGCGACCTTGCAGCACGTGACTTGGGTTTAAGAACAGCCAAATACTTCTATGCAAAGACATATGATGAGTTCAAAGCTGCTGCTGACGAGATTGGTTTCCCATGTGTCGTTAAGCCTTTTAATGAGTTCAAGTGGACATGGTCAGAGTTATGTTCACAATGATGAAGAACTCGAAGAAGCGTTTAAGAATGCGATGGATGGCGCACGTGGCGATGTGAAAGGAGGTGATTATTGAAGAGTTTATTGAGTTTGAGAGTGAGTTTACACTGCTTACAGTGACACAGAAGAATGGCCCTACCCTCTTCTGTCCACCTATTGGACACATACAGAAAGGTGGTGATTATCGTGAAAGCTGGCAAACCATATGCCATCTCTAGAAGAATCATTACGTCAGGCAGAACATATTGCTAATGAAGTGACACGCGCACTAACCGGATATGGTATATGGGGAGTCGAGTTCTTCTTAACAAAGAAGGGAGAAGTAATCTTCTCAGAATTATCACCTCGTCCACATGATACAGGTATGGTCACATTGGCACATACAACCAACTTCAGCGAATTTGAACTTCATTTCCGTGCTGTAATGGGACTCCCAATCCCTGCTATCCACCTTGAACATGCAGGTTGTTCTGCTGTAATTCTTTCTCCTATTGAGACTGACAAACCTTTATCATACAACCTATTAGATGCTTGCAACGAAGATAGAACACGCCTACGTATATTCGGTAAACCAATTGCTCACGTGGGTCGTCGTATGGGTGTAGCACTCTGTTATGGAGAAGTAGGAACAGATATGGATGCACTTCGTGATAAGACTAAGCGTGTTGCAGCAACCGTATTGGGTACAGATCCCTATATGAAGAAATAAAGAGTGAATAGTCTAAAGGCTGTAAGAATGAAAGAAACAGAAGCTTCAATAGGAAAGATTATCTCCTTACAAAAGATGGTTGACCCACGTGGTAACCTCTCTATTGCTGAGGGAATGAAGGATATTCCTTTCAACATTTCTCGTGTTTATTGGACATACGATGTACCTTCAGGTGCTTGCCGTGGTGGTCATGCCCATAAACATTGCCGAGAATTCATCATTGCTGTTAGCGGTTCCTTTACGGTTACCCTCGATAATGGACGTGATAAGCAATCTTTTCTCTTGAATCATCCTTATCAAGGACTCTTAGTTGAGACTGATACCTGGCGTACGCTCGATGATTTTTCATCAGGAGCCGTATGCCTTGTTTTGGCAGAAGATTCTTTTGAAGAGAATGATTATATCCGTGAATACACAGAGTTTCTTAACTATAAGTGTTCTAAGAAAGGATAAAGGTAAAACCATAGATTAGATATAAAAGGATAAAAGAAGACCGTTCAGACTATCTTCTTTTATGCAATCCTAAAATATAATGTTTGAAGTAAAGCAATACACGCAAGAACAAGCACAAGCGTGGAACGAGTTTATTGAGGATTCACGACAAGGAACATTCCTCTTCAATCGTTCTTATATGGATTATCATGCCGATAGATTTCAGGATGCTTCGCTGATGATTTATCGAAAAGGACAGCTCTATGCACTCTTACCTGCTAATCGTTTAGGCGACACACTTTACTCTCATCAAGGATTAACTTACGGTGGACTTATAACAAAGAAACAGGCTACTACATCAGAGATTTGCGAGGTATTCATAAAGATTAATGAATATCTTTACCATTCTGGAGTACAAAGAGTTATCTATAAACCTACGCCATGGATATACCATCATTATCCTGCCGAGGAAGATCTCTATGCACTAACATATATTTGTCATGCAAAACTAACGGCTCGTGACATCTCAAGTACTATTCCTTTCGATTCACGTATAAAGTTCAATGAGAGTCGTCGAAGTGGAGTTAGGAAGGCCAAACGTGCTGGTGTGACAGTTCGGGAGAGTCAAGACCTTGCAACTTTTTGGGATATTCTCGATAAGAACCTCACCAATAAGTATGCTACTCACCCTGTACACTCCCTTGAAGAGTTAACTTTACTCCACAGTCGGTTCCCTAACTCGATTAGACTATTCATGGCATATAATGACAAAGGGATAGCTATTGGGGGTACTATCATCTATGAAATGCCACGAGTCGTTCATTCTCAGTATATCTCAGCATCTCCAGAAGGGAAAAGGCTTGGGGCTATCGATCTTCTCTTTGACTATATTCTTAATAATGTATATGCCAATCATAAGGGCTTCTTTGACTTTGGTAAAAGCACAGAAGAGGAAGGAAAGATTCTAAACACAACGCTTATTTTTTTCCAAAAAGAAGGCTTTTGGAGGACGAGGTGTATGCTATGACTGTTATGAGTGGGAAACAGATACTATCATAGAGTAATATAAAGATCCCGACCATACTCAACCTACTTCATTAAAGAATAAACATGATAAACTATCTCTCACTTCAAAAAATAACAGCATTACATGAATCAGAGATTACTACAGCTGTTAATCAGGTACTACGTTCTGGCTGGTATCTGCAGGGGGAGCATATAGCTTTATTTGAAAAGAATTATGCACAATACATTGGTACAAAGTACTGTGTAACATGTGGTAATGGGCTTGATGCACTCTGTCTTATCTTCCGTGCCTATATAGAGTTAGGACTTCTCAAAGAAGGTGATGAGGTTATAGTTCCTGCCAATACATATATAGCAACTATCCTTTCCATCACCGAAAACCACCTTACCCCTATCCTTGTAGAACCGGATATCAACACTTTAGAGATTGATGAGAAACAGATTGAACAAGCTATCACCTCTCGTACACGTGCCATTATGCTTGTACACCTTTATGGAAGATGTGCCTATATGCCTTTTCATTGGCGACATTTGTAAACACCATAACCTCTTACTGCTTGAAGATAATGCGCAAGCGCACGGCTGTCACTTTGGTAACAAACGTACAGGAAGCCTTGGAAATGCAGCCGCACATAGCTTTTTATCCAGGCAAGAATCTTGGTGCCTTAGGTGATGCAGGAGCTGTGACAACCGATAATGAACAGTTGGCACAGACTATTCGTAGCCTTGCCAACTATGGATCTACACGCAAATATGAGTTTTTCCTTCAAGGGAAAGAATAGCCGTATGGATGAAATTCAAGCTGCCGTTCTCAATGTAAAACTCCCCTATCTCGATAAAGAAAACCAACGTAGAAAGCAGATTGCTAAAGCATACTTAGAGGGCATTAACAACCCACAAATAAGATTGATAAAGGATAATGACAGAGATAATGTTTATCACATATTCCCTATTCTCTGTCCATCTCGTAATCGTTTGCAACAATATCTCAAAGATAATGGTATTGAAACGATGATACACTACCCCATTCCACCACATCAGCAAGAGGCTTATAAAGAATGGAACGAGCAACATTATCCTATTACAGAGTTCATCCATCACCAAGAACTCTCTCTCCCTTGCAATCCGACAATGACTGATGAAGAAGTTTATCAGATTATTGACAGCATCAATATGTATCAATAAAACTAAATCATAACGTATGAGAAAGATAACCTATATCACATCATCATTCGTTGCGCTAATGGCATTACAGGCGCAACCAATCAATGCTGACAATATTAATAAGGTACCAGCAAACCAACTCACCTGCCCTGCAGATGCAGTGAATTTCATCTCGAAACGCCCTAAAGAAACAGAAAGACTTTTCCGCTCAGAAGCTGTTGAGAAGGAAATACAGAATATTATAAAGAAGTTAACCAATAAACGTTTGGCATGGATGTTTGAGAATTGCTTCCCAAACACACTCGATACTACTGTTCACTATGGTGAGGAAGCTGATGGAACACCTGATACTTACGTTTATACTGGTGACATTCCTGCTATGTGGCTTCGCGATTCAGGCGCACAAGTGTGGCCATACGTACAATTAGCAGGAAAGGATAAGAAACTGAAGAAGATGTTAGCTGGTGTTATTAATCGCCAATTTAAATGTATCAACATCGATCCATATGCTAATGCATTCAATCATAAGCCAGACCCAAATGGCCGTTGGATGACCGATGAAACGGATATGAAACCAGAGCTACACGAACGTAAGTTTGAGATTGACTCACTCTGTTACCCTATCCGCCTTGCATATGAATATTGGAAAGTAACAGGCGACACAAGTGTTTTTGGTCCAGAATGGGTTAAGGCAGTAGAGAACATTCTAAAGACTTTTCATGAGCAGCAGAAGAAAGACGGCAGAGGAACCTATAAGTTCTTACGTGTTACCGACCGCGCACTTGACACAATGAACAATGCAGGTTGGGGTGCACCTGTTAAGCCTGTAGGACTGATTGCTTCTGCCTTTCGCCCTTCAGACGATGCGACGACTCTACAATTTCTTGTTCCATCAAACTTTATGGCAGTATCTTCTCTTCGCAAAGCAGCAGAGATTTTAACCAAGGTAAATAAGAATACAGTTCTTGCTACTCAATGTACCGACCTTGCTAATGAGGTAAATGATGCTTTACAGAAGTATGCTGTATACGAACATCCTAAATATGGTAAGATATATGCTTATGAAGTAGATGGCTTTGGCAGCTACTTCTTAATGGATGATGCCAACGTACCAAGTCTGTTAGCTATGCCATATCTTGGTGACGTAAGCGTCGACGACCCAATCTATCAGAACACTCGCCGTTATGTATGGAGTGAGGATAATCCTTATTTCCATCGTGGCAAGGCTGGCGAGGGTATTGGTGGTCCACATATTGGTAACGATATGATATGGCCAATGTCTATCATGATGCGGGCTTTCACATCAAAAGATGATAAGGAAATTCGACAGTGCATTGAAATGTTAATGAATACTGATGCGGAACAGGCTTTATCCACGAGAGTTTTTTTATAAGGATGATGCTAACAAATTTACACGTGAGTGGTTTGCATGGCAAAATACTTTATTTGGTGAACTCATCGTTAAGTTAGTAAACGATGGCAAACTTGGTTTGCTCAATAGTATAAAATAGACCCGTAAAGGCACAATTGTAGAGATATTTCAAAAGTTAGAAGATAAATCTTAATATTTACCTTATTTAACATTGTATATTTGGAAATATAACAAGATTTAGATATCTTTGCAACGTGTTTTTTTCATGGTATTAGATTATTAAGGTTAGAAGATTAGTTGTCGTGAGACAAGTAATCTTTTCAGTCCCAGACCAACAGTCTGGGACTTTTTTTATTTTAATATACTTTGACTTTTATTGTCTTAACAAATCGAAATAACAAAGTCTTGAAAAACCTCATTAAGTATAGAAGATGATGCTTTTGTTAGCTTCTAAAAAGCGAAACATCATTTAGGAGTTGTAACAAAAAAACATACTTCATAGATAAAAACAAGATTTTTATAGTACGATAAAAGAGCCAGTTTTCTATTGCAGAACTGGCTCTTTTTATTATGTTATCATATTCGTTTGGAAGAGAATATCAGATGGTTTAGTGTTACAATATTATCCTTCTCAAAAACAATCAACGAAGTATACCACTAAATCCAAAATAATCCTTTAATTCTCTGAATAACTTATTAGTTCTTTAATATTGATTGATTTCAACTCATTAAGATAAATCTCACGTATACTTCCCACCCTATTATATATGTCATGGTTCCATACTTTTTTAGGAGAGAAACCTAAAAGCGCAAAATCAGATGCTGGAGTAGACTCTAAACGAGCAATCATTTCACCTACAGTTATGTTATTTGTATCGTGCGTAGGCGTATAAGTTACTTCATCAGAAGTAGGTGAAAAGTTCTCTGAGATGAGATTGACCTCTATTAATCTATAGAGAATATCCGTCATCACACGAATAGGAATATGCGTTTCAGACTTTATTTGTAATGCAGTCTGAGGCTTTTGGTCATTTGCAAAACGTTGACAGATATGGCTCAATACAGTCGCACACAGAATTAAAAGGTCATTATGACATATATCTTCTGTATCTATCAGACACTCATAGTATTCTAAATTTTGATTAAAATAACAGAGTTCTGCACAGAATAGACAGATATACCACGATGCAAGTATCCACAACATAAACAGCGGAAGTGCTGCAAACGACCCATAAATGGCATTATAACTTGTAAGGAAAATCTGTCCATGTATATAAACCGCTTGTAAGCAAAGCATAGCGATACTGGCTATCATCGAAGGAACAACTGTCTTCGTAATCTTAACCTTTGCATTGGGCATGAAAACATAAAGCACAATGAACATAAGGGTAAGGATAGCCCATGGCACAAGATAACGAAGTGAAAAGCTCGCAATAGTTCCGAGAAAGCGCAAACCATTTAGATTCTCTACAAAGCTATAGAAATAGATGCTAAGTCCTGAAAGAATGATAATACTAATAGGTACGAGAAACATTAAAGCCGTATAATCTATGACTATCCTACTAAGAGGGCGACTATCTTTAACCTGCCATATATTATCAAAAGCAGTCTCTACCGTTCTAATCAGAGAGAAAACACTATAAAGCATTATCATCAGTCCTATTCCAATAAAGAGTCCAGTCTTAGCATGAACAAGGTAAGACTGCGTAAGCTTTAACAGCCAAGTAGCCGCTTCGGGTTGTGCAGACAACATTTCTCGAAACTGTTTTTCGAGAAACTGCCCAAAACCAAAGCCATTTGCAATAGCAAAAATCATAGATGCTATGGGCACGATTGCCATTATCGTAGAAAACGAAAGTTGTGCCGTGGAAGCAGCATGATCGCGCACAAAAAAGAATTTGACAGTCAGATAAAACTTCTGAAACTGTCTGATTAGCATATTTCTACGCTTTGAACTATGCTCAGTTTTCATGAACATACCAACAGTTAAGAAGTACTTAATGCTTTCTATATCTATCTTCATTATGGTTTCTTATTTCAGAAAAAAGTAGGAGTTATTATGCAAACTTAATAAAAAAAAGCGAAATTAGCAACAATTACACCTATTTATAATAATAACACTAACGAGATTCATCCAAAACAATAAGTCTACTTTTAGTTACTTCTTCTCATCATCTTGTAAAGTTAATAATCCTCGTCTTGTAATAAAAATTCATATCCTTAATTTTAAACAAGGCTTAATAGCGTTCGAATTAAGGCTTAATTGGCATCCAAAAGACGCCCTTTTGCGATGCTGTTAACGCCCTTTTGAAGGCTAATTAAGCACCTATTACCAAGCACTTTTATAATTAACTGATAGTCTGTTAGTTGCAAAAGTCCATATTAAGACTTTTATTTTGCTTATTTAAAGCATATCTACTCAGCTTTTTGTAAGTATTTTTTCATAAAGGCAAAGACAGCTATCAACGTAGATTATAAGAAGCAAATAAAACAGCGCATACAGTTAATCTAACATTTAGTTTAACCCTATGCGCTGTCTTTTATATCAAGAGCCAATTAGAACTGGAAGTAAATAAATGGCTGTATATCAGAACTCTTTACCTGCATAATAATAAAGATAACAATCGTAATTGCAATTGCAGAGAGTAAGACACCACCCTTCTCTAAGATACGAACACAACGGTTTTGCCATGAGTCTGGAATCCAATGCGTAAGAAGCGCAAATATCATCAGTAAGAATACATACTTATACCCCATGAAGACGTCAGGAAGTACGGAAGGATTGAACTTCGTAAACATTTGCTTTACCATAACCCACACTGCATCAAAGTCCTTGCAACGGAAGAACAACCATGTGAAACAGAGAACGTGGAAAGTAATAAATACTGAAATAAACCGACGAAGACCAGATGGATGATAACGACGATCGTGCTTCAAAACAGTCTGAGACCAGAACTTATGTACACAAACCAATGCACCATGCAAGACACCCCAAACAATGAAGTTCAACGAAGCTCCGTGCCAAAGACCGCAAGCTGTCATAGCCACCATCTGATTGAAATACATACGAAGTGTTCCTTCTTGTTTCCACCAAGTGAGATATAGACATAATCACGAATCCAAGTTGAAAGCGAAATATGCCAACGACGCCAGAAATCAGTCATGGAATCGGCTGTAAGCGGTGCATTGAAAGTTCATTGGAATCTTAAATCCAAGCAGCAATGCAATACCAATTGCCATATCAGAATAGCCAGAGAAGTCGCAGTAAAATCTGAATACAGTAGCCATAAAGACCAAGAAGAACCTCGCCACCAGAGAAGAGCGTTGGGTTGTCAAAGATACGATCTACAAAGTTTTTGTGAGATATAATCAGAGATAACCGCTTTCTTAAAAAAAGACCAATGATAATAAAGAATACTCCCTGAGCAAACATCTCACGGCTGATATGTAACGGCTTTGCGAATCTGTGGTCCGAAGTCTGTTGCACGCGTAATCGGACCAGCAAGAAGTGTTGGGAAGAAGCTGACGTAGAACGCATAGTCAAGAAGTGACTCCATTGGTTCAGTCTTCTTTCTGTATATGTCTACAACGTATGAAATTGTCTTAAAGGTGTAGAAGCTAATTCCTACTGGTAAGAAAATATCCCAAGGTTGGAAGTTTCCACCAATCATCTGTGTAACCATTCCAGCAAAGAAGTTGGTATACTTAAAGTAAGCCAACAATCCAAGGTCTATCAACAGTGTCAAAGCCAACCACAACTTAGGATGCTTTCCCTTAGCAACACGTCTTGCAATATAGAAGTCGCTGACAGTTACGATAAGTAACAATAGGAAATAGAAGCTACTACTCTTATAAAAGAAATAATAAGAGAAGAGCGTCACAAAGAGAAGTCTTGCATCAACCTTGTTTCGCAGACAGTAATAACCTATCATAAAGACAAGGAAGATAAAAAGGAATGCACCTGATGAGAAAAGGAGCGGTTCGCGTGGATTATAGAGCAAGATATCAGCTACCTTTGTAAAATCAAGGCCTGAGACATATGACTCTATATTCTGTAGGAAGATTTTTAATATAGCCATGAATTGGCTAAACAAATTACTTAAATCCATCTGTTTCTATGTTGTACTAATAAATACTTACTCTTCAACTAATTTCTCACGTCTTGTATAATTCTTTTGTCCTGCTACAATAGACTTGAAAATACGCTGACTGACATATTTACCACCTTTATAATTAATGTGTACATAATCCTTTGTACCCATACTCTGTTCGTCTACGATGCGCATCATCGTACCTGGACCACCCATAGCACGGAAAAGATTATAGAAGCCGACATGGCTATCGGCAGCAAGTTGTTCTTGATAACCCACCAACATCTCAACCCCCTTCATTGTACCATCAGGTGAAGTCTTTGAGCCACGGTCAGGACTACTAACAATAAGAATGCTCGTTTCAGGGAAACACTTGTGGAAGAGGTCTACAACAAGCTTCATGTCAGCCATATACTTCTTCAATCGCTCAGGTGTTGTCTCTGCATCTACAGCATTGACACCAAACTGAAATACAATAAGATCATACGGACGAACAAGAGCAAATTCCTTCAACATCTGTTCTGGAAGTTTTGCCAATGATGTTCCAGAAGAGCCACGCATACTGAAAGTTGTCAACAACAATACCTTCGCGTCCCTCTTGTGATGTACCAAAGAGAACAGTATTAGAACCATTCACCTTTATTGTTGCATGAGAAGTAACACCATCCATCTTTACAGCTTGTACTGCTGGCGACGGATTGACGCGCTGCGTACTTGTCTTACCACCATCAATCTCAAAGGTTACGTTTGCACCTCCCTTTGAACGAAGATAAAGCCATGTGCTTGCCCATTTTTCAGTGCGACTGTAGTCATGAGACAATGAAAAAGGAGCATAAGACATAGTAGCTTGTCCATTCATTGTATAATAACGCTCCGCAATACCTGCTTGATTAACATCATAACTTGCTGGCTTTCTTAACCATATGTTCGGTAAGTCCCGTGAATTTATTATCCACTGTATGCTTGTATTGGTCAAGATCATTACCAGCATCTATCCAACCTACGCCATAACCACCATACTGCTTCTGAAGGTCTTCACGTAAATCAGCTAATAAGATGTCTCCTTCTATATATGAATCACCAAAATAGGCAATACGAACAGGACGACCAACTGCTTGCTTCTGAGCCAACATATTAAGTTGACTATAGAAATGATCAAGTCCACCAGGTTTACCTGCAGAATAATCAACGATACGCTCAGTACCCTTAGGCCATTCTTCCTTAAAATCTATAACCTTTCCATCTTTATCATAAGCAACAATAGCAGAAGGTTTCTTTGGGGAAGGTATGACGTCTTCAAGTACTTTCTTCTTTTGTGCAAGATCACTCAGAATGTCTATCTCTCGGAGCTTCGCATCTCCTATCTTGAAGGTAGGAAGAAAATGAAGCAGAAAAAGAAACAATGCGACTAATAATGTTAGCAGCAATGTCTTATATGTATTATCTTTCATTTACTAATTATCTTTTACCTAAATGCATCACTTTTAAAATGCAAAAAACATAGTATATTGATTATTCACTCTAAGACAAGGGAAGAGAATTTAGTTCTTCATCCAATAACTTAACGCCTTTCATTGTGCAATAAGCGCGTATAAAGAATAATATACTAACATGCGCCAGTTCCTTTATATCGTACTTCTTATAAAGATATTGATTCATAATAGCATTCTGTAAAGCAACTGTCATTGTACGTACGATATTATAATTTAAATTAGGAAGAAACAAACCTTCATCTATACCACGCTGTATAAAAGCATGGGCATCGGTTTCTCTTTCATCATGCACTCTACGGACATAAGCCAATAACTCTGGATATTTATGTAGTTCTTCAAAGAAGAGAGGGTTAATCTGACTAAACTCTTCTAAACGGAAACGGCAGATTTCTATAATTATATTAATTACGTTCGATCCAGTTCTGCCTATCTCGTCCAGCCGTCGTTTCTCTCTTTGCTTATCACGTCGCACGACTTCTAACAGCAGTTCTTCCTTATTGCTGTATATTTCATAGAGTGTACGCTTTGATATCTTAAGTTCATTGGCAATATCATCCATCTTAACACTCCTTATTCCATGTTTATGGAAAAGGTTTATGGCAGTAATGAGAATCTTCTCTTTAAGTTCTTGCCGATAAGTGGTTTCTGTAGCTGTATTATACATTAAACTTTATTTTTGCGACAAAATTACAAAAAACTTTCATAATGACATCTGTTTTAGAGTGGATTTTACTAACTTTGTAAGTCAAATATACATTTTTGTAATATTAAAGTAAAAAGATTAACTATGGTCAAGGTAACAAAAGAAGCCGCTCTGGAATATCATAACAACGGGCGTCCTGGCAAAATTGAAGTAACGCCTACAAAACCTTATAGTACACAGACAGACCTTAGTCTGGCATATTCGCCTGGCGTGGCATACCCATGCTTAGAAATTCAGCAAATCCAGACGACGTATATAAATACACCGACAAAGGAAATTTGGTTGCAGTTATCAGTAATGGAACTGCCGTTTTAGGATTGGGTAACATCGGTGCTATGAGTGGTAAGCCTGTAATGGAAGGTAAGGGCTTACTGTTTAAGATATATGGTGGTATTGATGTTTTCGACATAGAAGTAGACGAACAGGACCCTGATAAGTTTTGTGAAGCTGTAGAAAAGATTGCTCCAACCTTTGGTGGTATCAATCTTGAGGATATCAAGGCACCTGAATGCTTTGCTATTGAGGAGCGTCTAAAGAAGACACTTGACATTCCTGTCATGCATGATGACCAGCACGGAACTGCTATCATCTCTGCTGCTGGTTTGAAGAATGCACTGGAGGTAGCTGGCAAGAACATTGCTGATGTGAAGTTAGTTGTTAATGGTGCAGGTGCTGCAGCTATTTCATGTACTAAGCTTTATATGGCTTTAGGACTAAAGAAAGAGAATATTGTAATGCTCGATTCAAAGGGTGTTATCACTTCTGATTTAAAGAATCTTACACCACAGAAGGCTCTCTTCGCTACTGACCGTCGAGATGTTCACACCTTAGAGGAAGCTATTAAGGGGGCTGACGTATTTGTTGGATTATCAAAGGGTAATATTCTTACACAGGATATGATTCGTTCAATGAATGAGAATCCTATCGTCTTTGCTTTGGCAAATCCTGTTCCTGAGATATCATACGATGATGCTATTGCAGCACGTCCAGACGTAATCATGTCAACTGGCCGTTCAGACTATCCTAACCAGATTAATAATGTGATTGGTTTCCCATACATTTTCCGTGGTGCATTGGATGTTCATGCTAAGGCAATCAATGAGGAAATGAAGATGGCTGCTGTCCATGCTATTGCTGACTTGGCTAAACAGACAGTACCAGACGTTGTTAATCAGGTTTATCATGTAAATGACCTTACATTTCGGTCCTAAATACTTTATCCCAAAACCAGTTGACCCACGACTGATTACTGAAGTTAGTGCAGCTGTTGCTAAGGCTGCTATGGACAGCGGTGTAGCACGCACTCCTATCAAGGATTTCAAAGGCTTACAAGCAGCACCTGCTTCAGATGTTAGGTCAGGAAACAAAATTGACACATACTCTCCATGCCACTGCTGCACAGCATCCACAACGTATTGTATTTGCTGAAGGCGGTCACCAGACTATGATGAAAGCTGCTGTACAAGCTAAGCAAGAGGGAATCTGTGTTCCTATCTTATTAGGAAATCCTGACCGTTTAAATCGTGTTGCCAACCGTTTGAAGCTTGATATCTCAGATATTGAGATTGTTGACATGCGTGCGGATAAGGAGCAGGGACGTCGTGCTACTTATGCAAAGCACTTAGCAGAGAAGCGTGCACGTGAGGGTTATACTTTTGAGGAAGCATATGATAAGATGTATGAGCGCAACTATTTCGGTATGTCAATGGTTGAGAATGGTGATGCTGATGCGTTTATCACGGGTCTATATACCAAATATAGCAATACGATTAAGGTAGCAAAGGATGTTATTGGTATTCGTCCAGAGTACAAACACTTTGGTACTATGCATATTTTGAATACGAAGAAGGGTGTATTCTACATAGCAGACACACTTATTAATCGTCATCCTGACGCTGAAGTGTTGGCTGACATTGCAAAGTTAGCTGCTAACTCTGTCAGCTTCTTCAATGATAAGGCTGCTATCGCAATGCTCTCCTACTCTAACTTTGGTTCTGATAAGGAAGGTTCTCCATTAAAGGTACATACTGCTGTTGAAAAGTTGCAAAAGGAGTATCCTGACATGGCGATTGATGGTGAGATGCAGGTTAACTTTGCATTAAATAAAGAACTACGTGATGAGAAGTTCCCATTCACTCGCTTTGAAAGGATTAGATGTTAACACGCTCATCTTCCCTGACTTGTCTTCTGCCAACAGTGGTTATAAACTTTTGCAGGCATTGAGTCCTGAAGCAGAGGTTATTGGTCCTATTCAGATGGGTCTTAATAAGCCAATTCACTTCACTGATTTTCGAGTGCTCTGTACGTGACATCGTGAACATCACAGCCGTTGCGGCTATTGATGCTTATGTGGAGAAAGTGAAAAAGAACGCATTATAAAGTAATAGTACTGTTCAGAAAAAGTTTATTAGCATACGCCTTCATGAGGAGCTTCTTTTAAATGGATAATATAGCATTATCATTGAAAGATTAACTCAATTCATCAAGTAAACTTTGCTTGCTTATGGTGGTATCACTTTTTCCTAACATAAAGTTGATTCAACTTTGTTAGCAAGTTGAATTGTATTTAGTACTTCGCACCATTGGTGTTTACCAACAACACAATACGTGTTGAGCATCAACACATACTTGTGCCGAACATAAATACATCAACTAAAAGTAAAATAAGAGGTTCATCATGATATATAGTAGCACACTAATTTCATGTGGACAATATTTACAGAACAGTATATGTAAATAATAAAAGCAGGATACCACTTGGCATCCTGCTTTTATTTTCTAACTTGTTTACCTTTATCGGGAATAGCTTTATATTATTGCATTCATATAGTAGAATATAAACACACTCTATTCCATTAAAGAGTTTGATAGTCTCGAGAGTAACGTAGCATTTGTTCTGTGTATGACTCTGAATAATCAACAACAACATCTATCGTCTCACCAAGTTCATTATAAACTGGTTTCAGAATAGGATTGATAAATCCTTTATAAGGTGCAATATTCAAGCCCTCATACCTTCGAAGTACTTCTGCATGAAGTACAGGGTCAAGATTGATAGCATACTTCTCTACTAACGTTCGTGCAGCCTCGAAGTCACCTTCACTCTTTATACGCTGTATCTCTGCAAGTTGATAAGCAAAAATATTGCGTAAAGCATCATAATCGTTAATGCGAACATATGTTTTAGATTCACTTGTGATCTTGTCCTCACAAGTAATAAGTTCTACAACATTATTCTCTTCGCCTAACTCCATAGCCCATTGTGCTATAAGTGCACGATTCTGCATATGCGACTCTTCTATCTGCTTTCCTGGTTTTATGCGAACTTGCTGTGTGAGCAGACCATTCATCATATAGCTGTAATACTGTGCCTTGTATGCCTCTTTACTGTCTAAAAGTCCAAGTTCTAAAAGTTTTTGATCAGCTATATAATATAATCCAAAGAGGTCAGCACGTGCTTCTTCAATTGTATTACCATAATTCTTCAGTGCGTCAGGGTCAGTCCCAGGCAATAATCGTCCACTACCATGACCTAAACACTCATGAAGATCTGTATGAAGATTATCTGTTTTATCCGCATATAAATCCAACAACTTACAAGTGTCAGCATCAATAACAAACTCCTCACGGAATCCGTTACCCTTAGCAGCCATATCATATGCATGTGTAAGATTAGAAATCGTGACACTCTTTGAGCCATGTTCTGCACGAATCCAGTCTGCATTTGGTAAATTAATTCCAATAGCAGAAGCAGGATATTCGTCTCCTCCTAACATTGCTGCACATATAACATTGGCTGTGACACCTTTCACAATAGCCTTGCGAAACTGAGGATCAACAGGCGAATGGTCTTCAAACCACTGTGCGTTGGCTGATATAGCCTGCGTACGATGAGTTGCTTCAAGGTCTTTATATTCGACTATGCCTTCCCAAGAACCTTTCAATCCCATTGGGTCACCATAAACTTCTATAAAACCATTAATAAAGTCTATTCTACCTTCTTGCTCACGTAACCACTCAATAGAGTAGATATCAAAATCATGAAGGTCACCTGTCTCATAATAGCGAATCAACAGATTTATAACATGAAGCTGTTGGTCGTTTTCAACAAAGTCCTTTGCACGATTCAACCAATATACAATCTTTTCGATTGCTGCACTATATTTGCCACCAATCTTCCATACATCCTCACGGATAGAATCACCTTCTTTTACAAGAGTAGAATTTAATCCATAGGATGGAGCTTCATTTGTTGGACCATCTTTCTTTAACTTAGCATAGAATTCTTCAACTTCATGCTGAGAAACTCCGTCATAATAATTGCAAGCAGAAGAGCGTACAATATCTTACCATCTGACTTATCAACTCGCTTTGGAAGAATCGTTGGATCAAAGATTACTGGACACAATTCGTTAAGTAAAGAAGTAACACTCTCTCCATCATTAAGTGGAAGCAACTTAGAATCAATTGCTAAGACTTCATTGCGAAAAAAATCTTCCGTAAATAAAGGTGAGAATTTGTCGCAAGCATAATGATGATAAATACCACTGGCAAACCAAACGTGCTTCAGATATTCTTCTAAAGCACGAAAATTATGTTCTAACCTATCACCATTGAAGTTCAAATAGACAGCCTCTAAAGTTTTTCTAATACGGAGGTTGTATTTGCCAAATTGATCAAACGTTATATCACGTCCAAATAGTGTTGCTTCTGACAAGCAATAAATTAGCTGTTTTTGCCGAATTGTCAGTGATTCGAAATCCGGGAGCCGATATCGTAACATTTGTATATCGGCAAACCGTTCATCCTGAAAGTTAAAAGCTTCTTCTCCTATCGATTCTATCATTTTGTTTTAATTCATTTCTTAAGTGGTTTTTTCAAACGCACTTCTTCTGAAGAGGGTTGTGCCAAATGGCGCATTCTGTAGTCACGAGGTGTGACACCATTTAATTTGTAGAAAGAAGCATAGAAAGACTGCCTATTAGAGAAGCCCACCATATCACTGATATCTTCCATATTCAGTTCTTGATAACGCTTATCAACCAAAAGAGCCATTGCTTCCTCTATTCGGAATTTGTTAACAAATGACGTGTAGTTCATGTGGAATCGCACATTAACTACAGCCGAGATGTAGCGCGTATTAGTTCCTAAGTCCTCAGCAAGTTGCTTGGCAGAATAATTCTTGTCTTTGTAACGCTGCTGAATAAGAATGATATTAAAGGATCTTCTCCTTTAACTCATCCATTAATTGCGGACTGACCAAACTACGGTAGGCGGCTACCTTCTCTTTTTTTTCTGTTAAATTGTACTTAGCCATAATCCGTGTATTTTTAGTTACCTATTCTGTTATTACACTGCAAATATAACATATTTAATTAAGAATGTCAAGTTTATGGCAAGTTTTTTAATATCTATTAGTTATTAAATTTCGCAAATATTTTATTACATTCCAATATATACATGTAGAAAATATTTACAAACATCACCTTAACATCTTTTTATACAAAGCGTTTCCGATTTTTATCTTTTACGCTCTTCTTTACATCAAAGTAATATTATAGATAAAAAACATCACATAGTTAGATTTATTGTTTTTTAACCTTTAACCGTCACATATGTTACCTTATTGGCTTTTTTTTATCTATACATTTTGCAGCCATAATAACATTATAGAAATAATATATAAATCAAAAAACATGGCAGAGAACAAAATGTTCTGTTTCCAATGTCAGGAGACAGCAAAGGGTACAGGATGTACCATTCAAGGTGTTTGCGGTAAAAAAGCTGAGACAAGCCGTTGGCAAGATTTGTTACTTGGTGTTGTAAGAGGTGTAGCTACGATTTCAGACTCACTTCGCAATGCAGGTATTAAAACAAACCAGGAGGTTGGTGATTATATTGTAGATGCACTTTTTGCAACTATCACCAATGCAAACTTTGATGATCAGGCTATATTAAATAAGGTGGACAACGGTGTACGTATCAAACGTGAGTTGCTCGCACTTGCAAAAGAGAACAATGTAACATTGCCTAACTACCAGGAAGTAAACTGGGGTGGTGAGAAAGCAGACTATGAAGCTGAGGGGGATCGTGAGGGCGTTCTCCGTACAGAGAATGAAGACCTCCGTTCATTGAAGGAGTTGACAGTACTCGGTTTGAAGGGTATGGCAGCTTACTATGAGCACGCATCACGTCTCAATGAGCGTAATGAAGAGATTATTGCATTCATGGAAAAGGCACTTGCCACCATTTCTAACCCAGCAGCAGACATGGATACATTGTTAGCTACTGTTATGGAAACAGGTAAGTTCGGTGTTGATGCAATGGCATTACTTGACAAGGCTAACACTCAGACATACGGTAATCCAGAACTTACAAAGGTAAATATTGGTACAGGTAGCCGTCCAGGTATTCTTATCTCTGGTCATGACTTGAAGGATATCGAGCAGCTTTTGGAGCAAACAGAGGGAACAGGCGTAGATGTTTACACCCACGGAGAGATGCTCCCAGCTCATTATTATCCACAGTTGAAGAAGTACAAGCACCTCGTTGGAAACTATGGTAATGCATGGTGGAAGCAGAAGGAAGAGTTTGAAACATTCAATGGTCCTATCGTCTTCACAACCAACTGTATTGTTCCTCCTTCACCAAAGGCAAGCTATAAGGACCGCGTATTCACAACAAACGCAACAGGTTTCCCAGGTTGGAAGCATATCCTTGCTGATGAGAACGGTCACAAGGACTTCTCTGAGGTAATCGAAATTGCTAAGACTTGTAAGGCTCCAACAGCTATCGAACAGGGTGAGATCATCGGTGGATTTGCTCATGCACAGGTATTTGCTTTGGCTGATCAGGTTGTTGAGGCTGTTAAGAGTGGTGCAATCCGCAAGTTTGTCGTAATGAGTGGATGTGATGGTCGTATGAAGAGCCGTGACTACTATACAGAGTTTGCTGCTCAGTTACCAAAGGATACTGTCATCTTAACCAGTGGTTGTGCTAAGTTCAAATATAACAAGTTGAACCTTGGCGATATCAATGGAATCCCACGTGTATTGGATGCAGGACAGTGTAATGACTCTTATTCATGGGCAGTTGTTGCCTTGAAACTGAAAGAGATTTTTGGTGCAAACGACATCAATGATCTTCCAATCGAGTTCAATATTGCATGGTATGAGCAGAAAGCAGTTATCGTTCTGCTTGCCCTACTCTATCTCGGCATTAAGAATATTCATATTGGTCCTACATTGCCAGCCTTCGTTTCTCCAAACGTTCTGAAAGTGTTGGTTGAGAACTTCGGCCTTGGTGGTATCACATCTGTTGAAGAAGACCTCAAGAACATGGTAGGATAAACCAAATAACCACTTATTAAAACCAAAAGTCCATTCTTTTTAGAGTGGACTTTTTCATTTAACCCAAATCAATCATTATAGCCTAAACTGATTATATTATGGAATAATACTACAGTAAGAGTTTGAGTACTGTGTCCTAATTACTCCATTTGAGTTGAAGTTTGAATGCGTATTATTATAAGGTGTATCAAGGTTAGTAAGCATGAATGAAGTAGTAGTTGAACTAACATATTAGAATAAAATAGCAGATTTGATTCTAACCAAAAGTTTTTGTGTAAACATTTTTCGAACCACAACTTATTTATAGATGCTCTTTTGGCATAGAAAAGACGCCCTTTTGGCTTGCAAAAGGTGCTCTTTTGGAGTCTTATTAACGCCCTTTTAGAAGCCAACTAAGCAGCTTTTCAAATGCAATCATGTAAGACTCTTAAAATAAAAGAGTTACAAAACTAAGTAAAATGCTCCTTTTATGACTTGTATCAACGTAAAATACCAATGAAAATGTAAATAAAATTCAGCACAAAAACATCATAATTTGCAAATAATCATATCAATAATGACCTAACAAAGATTAGCATTGTATATCTACTTGAAAATAAATTAAATATAAATATGAAGTTTCTTATCCTTAAATGGATAAATTATTAATATTAATTTGTATCTTTGTGCTATCATTAAGAAAATTATAAACTCAAAAGAAATACAATGCAGAAAAAAGCACTTATTACGGGTATTACAGGCCAAGATGGTTCCTATTTGGCAGAGTTATTACTCGAAAAAGGTTATGATGTACATGGTACTATTCGCCGTTCATCAGTAGATTTCCGTGAGCGTATTGCTCATTTGGAAGGTCGTCCACACTTCCACTTGCATTATGCAGACCTTGGCGACTCTATGAGTATCCTTGGTGTAATCAGTAAAGTGCGTCCTGATGAGATTTATAACCTTGCAGCACAGAGTCACGTACAGGTAAGTTTCGATTCTCCTGAATTTACTGCTGACGTTGATGCTGTTGGTGTATTACGTATCTTAGAATCAGTTCGCCAGTTGGGTATGACAGAAACTTGTCGTATCTATCAGGCTTCTACTTCTGAGTTGTATGGTAAGGTTGAGGAAGTTCCACAAAACGAAAACACCCCATTCCATCCTTACAGCCCATACGCTGTAGCTAAGCAGTATGGCTTCTGGATTACAAAGGAGTATCGTGAGGCTTACAACATGTATTGTTGCTCTGGTATCCTCTTCAACCACGAGAGTGAGCGTCGTGGTGAGACTTTCGTTACTCGTAAGATTACACTGCTGCTGCACGTATCAAGCAGGGCAAGCAGGAAAAAAACTCTATTTGGGTAATCTTGGTTCTCTTCGTGACTGGGGCTATGCTAAGGATTACGTTGAGTGCATGTGGTTGATTCTCCAGCAGGAGAAGCCAGAGGATTTCGTTATTGCTACTGGTGTACAGCATAGCGTACGTGATTTCTGCTATTATGCATTTAAGCGTGTTGGTATTGAACTCGAATTCCAAGGTGAGGACATGGACGAGAAGGGTATTGATAAGGCTACAGGAAAGGTACTTATTGAGGTTAGTCCAGACTTCTATCGTCCTACTGACGTTGTCAATCTCTGGGGAGACCCAACAAAGGCAAAGGCGAAACTCGGTTGGAATCCTAACAGTACAAGTTTTGAAGAGCTTGTCAACATTATGGTAGACAGCGACATGGCTAAGGTTGCTTCTGAGGGTGCAGCTGAGAAGGTTAGAACAAACCTTGAAGAGTATTTGGAGAAGGGTATCGTTAAGTAAGAACACTTCATCCTTCCCTCCCCCTCTTATGAGAGGGATAATTACCGCTTATGCTGATAGTTGGCGATTCCAAATAATCGCTTACTATCAGCTATTATTACTTTTTATCGTCTATTCAACAAACACGCAATGAACAAAAACAGTAAAATATACATTGCTGGACACAATGGATTAGTTGGCTCAGCAATATGGAATAACCTTCTTCAACGAGGATATACAAATCTCGTTGGAAGAAGCCATAAAGAATTAGATCTGACAGATCAGCAGGCTGTGAAGCGTTTCTTTGATGAAGAGAAACCTGATGCCGTTGTCCTTGCTGCTGCTTTCGTTGGAGGTATTATGGCAAACTATCTCTATCGTGCAGACTTCATCATGCAGAATATGAAGATGCAATGCAATGTTATTGAGCAGAGCTACCTTCATAAGGTAGAGAAACTTCTCTTCCTTGGAAGTACGTGTATCTATCCAAAGAACGCACCACAGCCAATGCGCGAGGATTGTTTGCTGACTTCTCCACTGGAATATAGCAACGAGGAGTATGCTATTGCAAAGATAGCAGGTCTTAAGATGTGTGAAAGCTATAACCTCCAGTATGGTACTAATTACATAGCTGTCATGCCAACAAACCTCTATGGCCCTAATGATAACTTCCATTTGGAGAACTCTCATGTGATGCCAGCTATGATGCGCAAGATTTATCTTGCGAAACTTATTCACGAAAACAACTGGGGTGCTATACGTAATGATATGGATAAGCGTCCCATCAATCCAACTGATAAACTGCGTGCGGAGATTGGTGAAGGTAATGTTGATGGCAAGAATACAGAAGAGCGCATCTTGAAAGCACTCGCTTTCTATGGTATTGAGAATAATAAAGTGACCCTATGGGGTGACGGAAGTCCATTACGCGAATTCCTTTGGAGTGAGGATATGGCTGATGCCAGCGTTCACGTCTTATTAAATGTAGACTTCAAAGATATCATTGGCATTGAGAAAATATTCAAGTGTTTTCTACGGTGCAAAGATTGATGGAGCTGTTGACCGCAACAACTCTGAGGGTCGTGGTGGTGCTATCCCATCTTTAGGGAGAGATTCGTAACTGTCATATCAATGTTGGTACTGGTAAGGAACTTACTATCAAAGAACTTGCAGAACTTGTTAAGAAGACCGTTCACTTTGAAGGAGACATCATCTGGGATGCCGAGAAACCAAATGGTACACCACGTAAACTCATTGATGTTGAGAAGTTGCATAGCCTTGGTTGGACACACAAAGTAGAAATTGAGGATGGTGTTGAGAAGCTCTACGAGTGGTATCAAGAAAGCTTAAAGTAATTTTTATCATTGATTAGGCATATTGGGCATGTTAGCCCAATAAGCCTAATTTGATTAATAAGTCTACCCAATCGCAAACAGCGAACATTCATTCAAATCTTTACTATATGAAGAAACAAGTATTACTAACCGCAGCATTATTGTCTGCTACAAGCATGATGGCACAGAAGCTAACGTATCCACAAGCTCCAAAGGACGGAACTGTAGACACCTATTTTGGTGTTCAAGTTGCCGACCCTTATCGTCCATTAGAGAATGACAGTTCCAAAGCTACCGCTGAATGGGTAGCTGCTGAGAACAAGGTTACACAAGAGTATCTTTCTCGTATTCCATTCCGAGCAAAGCTCTTCAACCGTATGAAGGAGTTGGCGAACTATGAGAAGGTATCGGCTCCTTCCTATATCAAATCTATAGGTAAGTGGCTTTTCTACAAAAATGATGGTCTTCAGAACCAAAGTGTACTCTACATTATGGACTGTCTTGGGGACGAGAAGAACGCACGTGTTTTCCTTAACCCTAACCAATTGTCATCAGACGGAACCGTTGCACTGAAGGGTATCTACTTCTCACACAACGGTAAGTATGCAACCTACTCTATCTCTCGCAGCGGAAGCGACTGGCAAGAGTTCTATGTTATGGATGTCAAGACTGGAAAACTGCTTGATGACCATATTACTTGGGCAAAGTTTTCTGGCGCATCATGGCAAGGTGACGGATTCTATTACAGTGCTTACGATGCTCCACAAAAGGGACATGAGTTTAGTAATGTGAATTCTATCCAGAAAATCTACTATCACAAGATTGGTACTCCACAGTCTGAGGATGTTCTCTTCTATCAGAATCCAGCGAATCCTATGCGCTTCTATGCTGTAAGTGTCAATGAAGAAGAAACCATGATGTTCCTATATGAGAGCGGTGCAGGCTCAGGTAACATTGTCTACGTACGTGATCTCCGCCAGCCTAATAGCCAATTCATTCAGATGACATCAAATCTTGACTTTGCAATATAGTTTAGTTGAAACTATTGGTGACAAGATGTACTTCCTTACAAACGATGGCGCACCAAAGAACCGACTTATGGTTACTGACCTCAAGCACCCTGGTTTCAGCGAGTGGAAAACACTTGTACCAGAGTCAAAAGGATATGCTTGAAGGTGTTACCTTTGCTGATGGTAAGATGATTCTGAACTATATGAAAGATGCTTCCAGCCACGCTTACGTTTATTCTATGGATGGAAAGCAACTCTCTGAGATAAAACTTCCTACATTGGGCAGTGCAAGTTTCTATGGAGAAAAGGACCGGAAGGAAGTATTCTACTCCTTCTCATCTTTCACCGTACCAACCACCATCTATCAGTATGACCTCGCCACAACTAACAGCAAGGTGTATGCTGCACCAAAGGTTAAGTTCAAGGAGTCTGATTATGTCTGCGAACAGGTATTCTATCCAAGTAAGGACGGAACAAAGATACCTCTCTTTATCACTTATAAAAAAGGTTTAAAGCGCAATGGTAAGAACCCAGTATTCCTCTATGGCTATGGTGGTTTCAACGTACCTTTAACCCCTTACTTCTCTTCGGTACGTATTCCTTTCATCGAAAATGGTGGGAATCTATGCTCAAGCATCCCTACGAGGTGGCAGTGAGTATGGTGAGGACTGGCACATAGCTGGTACGAAGATGCAGAAACAGAAATGTCTTTGATGACTTCATCTCAGCTGGAGAGTGGCTTATTGAAAACAAGTATACAAGTAAAGACTACCTCGCTATTGTTGGCGGTTCAAATGGTGGTTTGCTTATAGGAGCTTGCATGACACAGCGTCCTGACCTCTTTAAAGTATGTATTCCACAAGTAGGAGTAATGGATATGTTGCGCTATCATAAGTTTACGATTGGTTGGAACTGGGCTCCAGACTATGGAACAAGCGAAGATTCAAAGGAGATGTTTGAGTATCTTCACGCTTATTCTCCACTCCACAATCTCCGTCCTGGCACAAAGTATCCAGCAACTTTGGTAACAACAGCCGACCATGACGACCGTGTTGTACCTGCGCACTCATTTAAGTTTGCAGCTACCCTGCAGGCTGACAATGCTGCCAACACACCAACACTCATTCGCATTGATACCAAAGCAGGCCACGGAAGTGGTAAGCCTTGTCTAAGCAGTTGGAAGAGCAGGCTGACATCTACGGCTTCATCCTTTATAATATGGGATTGAAATATTAAGAGTTCAGAGGAGTTATGTTCATATATCTTTGTTTGAAAAGTAACTTCTTGCAATAGCATAACTCCTCAAACTCCCAAACATATTTCATGAATAACAGTATTGTATTAATTCAATTTTAATACTCAACCTATTAAGTTTCCAATCAAATGCAGATTCTATTAGCATCCGCTAAGATAATGAACAGTACCACTACGGTACAAACCCCAAAAACACACCTGCCTCGCTTCAAAAAAGAAGCGGGGCAGATGGCGTTAGAATTAGGTGACCTTTCTGTTGAAGAACTTGCAAAAGCGATTCCATGCAATGAAAAGATTGCACTTGAAAATAAGTTACGTTATCACGATTTCTTCAACGAGAAAGCCTACTTACCTGCCCTCCTCGCTTACTACGGACAAGCATATAAATGCCTTAAAGCACAGGAGTACAGTCAGGAAGACTTCTCATATGCTGACAAACATCTTTGGATAACAAGTTTTCTCTATGGTCTCTTACGTCCATTAGACCTTATCCATCCCTATCGTCTTGAAGGAAAAGCTAAACTTCCTTCGTCTGAAGGTAAGAACATGTTTGCTTATTGGAAGCCTTTCCTCACAGATATCCTCATTGAAGCAGTGAAAGCTGACGATGGAATCCTTGTACACTTGGCAACAGAAGAGTTCCAACATCTATTCGATTGGAAACGATTACAAAAAGAGATACGTATTATTCAACCACTCTTTATGGTTGATCAAGCGAGTCGACTGAAGGCTGTTAGTGTCTATGCAAAGAGCTGTCGTGGCGCTATGACAAGTTATATACTTCGTAACCAACTGGCATCGCCCAACGACCTTCTTTCCTTCGAGTATGATGGTTTCACCTATCACAAAGACTATGGAGATGAGAACCATCCACACTTTATCCTAAAGCCTTAATCAGTATTCACACCTTATTATAAATATAAAAGTCAAATTAATTATGTCAATAGAAGAATATCGCCAAGAAATACTTACCTTATTACTTGCTAAAACAAACAGTAAGGGTGAACCACGTTTTGAGGAAGCAGCTGCTAAGGAGCTACTTGACCAACTATCAGACGAAGAACTGGAAGAGGGTATCTTATTCAACACACCTGAGGACGTAGCTGAAATCCTATCAGAAGTTGGAACACTCTAAGCACACATTATAAGCAACAAAAGAAAACATAGACGACAAACGATTGTTTATTAGAGTTTTCTCTCGGCTTATTAAAGCTTATTCCATCTTAAAATCTCACATTCATAGCAACGAAATATCTTTACATAGTTTTTAGATATTTCTACTTAAAAACAAGAAATAAAAGCATTTTTCAACCTCTTTGTAACCTTCTACTTATCAAGAAGTTATAAAGTTGTGCAAGAAAAGGTGCTTAATTAGCTTTCAAAAGGGCGTTAGTTAGCACCTTAAAGAGCATCTTTAACAAGTCAATTAAGGCTTAATTAGAATGCTATTCATGGTTATTAAAAATGCTAATGAGGATTTATTTTGACAAAACAACAAAAAAGGTAAAAGAGAATGAACCCTTTTACCTTTTTATTATTTACTAAGTTTCTACTTAGAAACGATAACCCAATGTAAGGAGTAACTGACTTCTGTTATTCTTAACATCAGTAATTGAAGCAATGTTAGACTCCGTTATTGTTGTAGTACCAGATGTGTAAGTAACGTCTTTTACATTAGAGAATGGAGCAAAAGAACCTTTCTGTGCACTATACTGATAAGCCAAGTCTATATTGAACTTCTTAACCTGATAACCAACACCTAATGTGAAGCGATTAATTTCGCCCCAGTTTGTGTAGTCTGTTGTTGAAGAATACGCTGTACCTAAAGAAGCAAGACCTGGGTCTTTCTGACCATCATTTGCATACTTTGCACCAACATAGTTATAACCCATACGCAAAGCAACATTGCTTACAGGCTTGTACTCAATACCTAACTTCAATGTGCTAACACCCTTCAGAACCTCCTTAGTGTGTGCATTCATATTCTTGTCAGGGATTGATGACTCGTAGTACTGATCATAGTAATAATCATAATAGCCACCATTGTTAACTCTGCTATTAATATTAGCATAGTTCTCATATTCATATGTAGCGCCCAAGGCAATGTTATTACCAATAGTGTGACCAAGAGAGAAGCCAAACTTCCATGGTGTCCACATCTTGAAATCGTATGAGTTGCTAATGTAAGATTCCTTATTTTTTGTACCCTGAGCGTAAACAAGCCCTGTAGTATTTGATGTTGTTAAGTCATACCATGTTGGAGACTTCACGTATGCACCAATTCTAAATGGAGACTCAGCTACTGGGCGAACAATTACACCAGCTGTAATATCAAAACCTGAACCCGTTACCTTTCTCTCATCACGAACAAGTACACCACCAGCATTGTTTAAGTTCTCACGATACTCACTGTATCCCTTATAATTAACATCCTTCATACCGAATGTCAAACCGAGATAAACCCTGTCATTGAGGTTTCCACTCACAGCAAAGTCATAGTTACCAATATAGCCTGTATGCGCGCGGTCTAAAGTATAACCAGTAGCTTTCTCATAGTTGAAAACTCCAGCACTACTTGGAATCAATGAATTCCAATAAAGGTTATCAATCTGACTCCAAGTATATGCAACATTCGTTGATGTAGCATTTACATAGCCAATATTCTGACCATCTTTATTCTTACCAACATAGAATCCTCCATTGTTCTCATCACCGAGTATGCCTTTAATATATGACTGCTTATTCTGTGAACTTCCATTCAAAGAGCCTGCAGCATTAAGGATATAATCAAAGTTCTTGCTCTTATGATAGTTGAAACCAAAGTTAAGGAAAGACTTCTGACCAGTACGAGTAGTATAGACACCACCAATCTGGTCGAACTCAGATTAGTCTTCTTACCATTAGAGAACTCTTTACCATCTGATTGCATAAGAAGACCAGCACTGAGACTAACATTGCTGTGACGGAACAAACCGATACCAGCTGGGTTAGAACCGATAGTAGAAATATCAGCACCCAAGGCTTCCATGGCTCCACCCATACCAACATAGCGTGCAGTACCATTCAAGTCCTCTCCTGCTAACTTAGCATTCTCGTATGTCTCCTGTGCATTTGCAGACAAAGCAGCAAACAACGAAACAGCAAAGAAAATATATTTACTCTTCATTTCTGATATTCTTTATTAATTAAACATTCATTATCCAAAATACTATCTATGACTACCGAAGGCACTGCGTGAGCCACCAGAACTGCTGCCTCCACCGCCAGAATATGAGCCACCGAAGTTACCACCACCTCTTGCACCACCAAATGAGCTTGGTGAAGGCTGTGAGAATGTAGAACGCTCTGGCTGAGAATAAGAACGTGTCTGATTCTCAAAACCATTCTGACGTGCACCAGCAAAGCGATCATAGTAGCTTCTCATATCATTACTCTGAGATGCATTGTTACCATACTGGTTTACATTGCCACGACGATTTGAGTAAGATGAGCGTCCGTTATCATAGGAACCACTTCTTGCTTGAGAACCAAAATCTCTTGGAGAGTTACCCCAGTGATTAGCTGTACCCGTATGACCATTGTAAGCATAGTAGCCACCTCTTCTATAACCATAGTAAGGATAACCACCATAATAGCCATAATATCTGCTCCATGGGTTGTACCAACCATAGTCAGCATAACCATAATAGTATGGATAACCGCCGTAGTAGCCATAATATGGATAACCACCATAATAGCTATAGTAAGGATAGCCACCATAATAACCATATGACCATGGATCATCCCATCTGTCATACCAGCCACCATAATAAGGTGAACGCCATCCCCATCCTACATAGAACGAAGAGCGACCAGCAAACCATGGGTCATAATAGCCACCCCAAAATCCATCAAAACGACTCATTCTTCGGCTATAAGCAAAGTCATCGTTATCACTTTCGTACTGACGAGTGAAACCTCCATAGATAGTATCTAACACTACAGAGTCGCCATGCAACGTAGAGATACGCGACATAAAGATATCGTTTCCAAGAGAATCAACTCCTATTTCTTATAATTATACTTGCCACGACGATTGTATTCGTCATTAGACTTACCAATACCGCTATAATAAACAGGGCGATCCTCCTCCACTTTACTCTGTTGATAAACAGACTGATCCGCCTTTGACGGGGTAAAATAAAGGTCATCTTGCGCCATTGATAGCAATGGCATAGCTCCAAATAAAACTGAAAGTAATACTGAACGTTTCATATACCTTTTTTTTAATTTACACTTGTTTTAACACCAAGATAATGTTTGTACACAATCTTTATAGTGCAAAAATAAGATAACTTTCTTTGCAAATATACGGATTTTCCCTAATCCATGGTAGGTTTTTCCCTATTTTTTATAATTTTGCAGTAGAAATTTAACACCAAGATGAAATATATACAAGTAAAGTTTACGGCAGAACCTGATTCTCAGGATGTAAGAGACATCATTGCAGCTCTTGCAGCTGAAGTTGGATTTGATTCTTTCACAGACGAACCAGACGGACTCGTTGGCTACTGCCAAGAAGATCTTTTCAATAAAGAAACACTTACTGAAATCATACAGAGCCTTCCAATTCCAGACGTAAAAGTTTCTTTCGAAGCTGCTAAAGCTGAGGATAAGAATTGGAATGAGGAATGGGAAAAAGCAGGTTTCGACCCAATCATCATTGACGACCGCTGTGCTATCATCTGTAAGAATATGGAAGAAGATGCCACAGCTACCTATCCTCAACTTGAGAAAATCCCAATGAAGATTGCCATTGATGCACAACAAGCATTTGGAACAGGTACACATGAGACAACACAGATGATTGTTTCATTACTACTAAACCAAGACCTCAAAGAAAAGAGAGTTCTTGATTGTGGTTGTGGAACAGGTATTTTAGGCATTGTTGCTGCAAAGTGCGGTGCAAAAGAAGTTGTAAGCTATGACATTGATGAGTGGAGTGTACGCAATGCTGAGCATAATGCCGAACTAAATGGTGTAGAATTAGATGTGCTTGAAGGCGACAGACGAGTCTTGTCACACGTGAGTGGTGTCTTTGATGTTATCTTAGCAAATATCAACCGTAACATTATCCTTGAAGATATAGACGAGTTTGTCAGCGTTATGACAACAGAATCAAAGATTATTCTGAGTGGATTTTATGAGCAAGATGCAGAGGCTATCCTTCAAAAAGCTAATGAACTCGGTCTGAAAGAGAATCAACGTTTGTTGAATCACGATTGGTGTTGCCTACTACTTGAACGTCAGTAACATCATCTTGGATAAGTAGTTGCTGTAAGTCATAGAAGCTACCATTGTAGATGTCTAAGTCTACATATCCCTTAATACCTGGCAGCCTTCCCGCATCGGTATGCTGCCAGAATTTCCAAGCACCTTGGTACTCCATCTGATTAACATAATAGTGAGCTATCCAATAAGGATAATCATCAAAGCGAGAATCAGAAAGGTATTGGTCTTTAAACTTATAATAGGTATAGATGATAGGTTTCACATGATACCTATCTTCTACTATATGTAGCCATGTCAGAATATTCTGCTGGAACTCTTCTGTACTGATATTCTTTGGTTTATGTTCCACATCAAGCACAGGTGGTAAATCTCCCGGCTGCAGATGAACCATGGCAAGGAAGAAATAAGCCTGCCGACGTGCTGACGACTTATTACTCCAGAAATGATAAACACCACGTATAAAACCATGTTCTTTCGCATTGGAGAAGTTATCACGGAACTTAGTATCAATATGACTATCGCCCTCCGTTGACTTGATAATCACAAAACGAATAGGCAAACGGTCTATCAGTGCATTTCTAAGTCGATTCCAGTTAATCGTACCTTGATAACGACTTACATCAATACCATAAATCGTATAACCTTCAGGATAATCTGGATCACCATAAATAGCACGCCATCTAAAACCTGTAGGGTGATACAAAAAAGAAGTAAAACAGAAAACTATACCCTACAGCAAGACACAATCCTCCAGCCCAACGCATCCAACTTGGCATCTGAATCCAAGTCTTTAGTATTGATTGAAGCACTTTAGAGATAAACATTTTCTTACTTTTGGATAATTTTATATTCTACTTTACATCTCTATATATATTGAACTTTCAAGTTTTTTTCATGAAGAAAAGAATTTCTTTTCATGAAGAAAAAGATTTATTTACGTGAAAATAAATAATTATTTTCATGAAAATAAATTAGCACACTACTTAAATATGAGTTCAAACATATTGTTTCTTTTAGATCAATAGACAACAAAAATGAAAGCGATTAAGCACTACTTACAGCTGTATTCATGTGCTTTTATTCTCGTATGAATACTATAATAATAGATTGAATATCAAAGGGATAATTTAAAATATTTACCAACTACTCAAAGCATAAAGGTCAGAAGAAAATAAGAAATTGTATAAAACAAAAGAAGAAACAGAGGATAAAGTTATCCCCCATCTCTTCTTTATGAATATACTATTACTTAGCCTGCTCTAATCCGAGAGTCTTAGTAGTCTGATCACATACTGAAGAAGGGCCCCAGTACTGGATAGGACCTGGATAAACATAGCATGTTTCCTTAGCCCACTTCTCACGCTGAGCAGCAAAAGTCTTGAATGGAGCACCATCAAGTTCAACGAGTGCCTTACGAATAACAGGCTTCATCTCACCATTACGTCTCTCCATGTTCATCATCATAGTGATTGGCACACCTCCTGCCTTCCACTGATCAGCAGGAGCTGTAGTATTCTTAACGATAGCCATATAACCTGTCTTACCGTTAGCTATCAACTGAGCTGCTGATGAACCAAGTGCATAGCAGTAGTCTGCATCAAAGTTAGAAGGAGCTGCACAACGACCCTCGTAACCAAAGAAGTGGTGCAAAGGAGAGAACTTACCAGCATACTTACCTTCCTTCTTCCACTGATCAAGCTTAGCTGCAACCATCTCAGAGATGAGTTTCTCTGTCTCGATGAGAGATACCTGTACGTTTCCGTGTGGGTCACGGTCGAGAGAAAGCTGACGAGCAACGCCCTCTGGAAGTGTCTCAAATGTAGCCTTGTTCTCTGCAGAGAGGTGTTCAAGGATATACTTACGCTGTGCATCCTTGTCAAGGTTCAAATAATCAGCACCATGAGCAGCAAGCAAATCATTCAACTCCTGAATCAAACGACCGATAGCAGGAATAAACTCGATAAGACCTTCTGGAATCAAAACAACACCGAAGTTGTTACCCTGCTCTGCACGGTAAGCAACAACACCTGCGATATACTCAACGATATCATTCAAAGTCTGATCCTTAGATTCAATTTCCTCAGATACCAAGCAGATGTTTGGCTGAGTCTGCAAAGCACACTCAAGAGCGATGTGAGATGCAGAACGACCCATCAACTTGATGAAGTGCCAGTACTTACGAGCAGAGTTACAGTCACGCTCGATGTTACCGATAAGCTCAGAGTAAGTCTTTGTTGCTGTATCGAAACCGAAAGAAGTCTCAATCTGATCGTTCTTCAAGTCGCCATCGATAGTCTTAGGGCAACCAATAACCTGTACACCATACTGCTTAGCAGCATAGTATTCAGCCAATACACAAGCATTAGTATTAGAGTCGTCACCACCAATGATTACAACAGCCTTGATATCCAACTTACGAAGAATCTCAAGTCCCTTCTCAAACTGCTCTTCCTTCTCAAGCTTTGTTCTACCTGAACCAATCATATCGAAGCCACCAGTGTTGCGGTAAGCCTGAAGATTCTCAGCAGTAATCTCAATATAGTTGTGATCAACAAGACCACCAGGCCCCATAAGGAAACCATAAAGACGGTTCTCTGGGTTCAACTTCTTAACCTCATCGAAGAGACCAGAGATAACGTTGTGACCACCAGGAGCCTGACCACCTGAAAGGATGATACCAACGTTAATCTTAGCATTGTTAGCCGAATCAGCTGGAACAAACTCTACGAGAGGCATTCCGTACGTGTTAGGGAATAACTTCTTGATATCCTCTTGATTGTCAACACTCTGTGTAGGAGCACCTTCCTGCACCTTTACTGCACCCTGAAGAGCCTTAGGCAACTTTGGCTGATAGCCTGCTCTTTCCTTCTGCAATGCGCTAATTTCCATGTGTTTAATTTAAATGATTTGAATATAATGATTTATTTAATGTCTTTACTACTCTGCAAATTTACCTTTTTATCCGATAATAGAAAGGAAAAGACGCTAAATTAAAATTTTAACTCTATTTTTATGTAAGAAAGTCTTGCTTTTCTTTTTTTTTATTTATCTTTGAACGAAAATATAAAATATAGCTATTTAGGATTAATATGAGCAACAAAAGAGATTTGAAACGCACCATCAATTACATTTGTGGTGATTTGTTTACAGAGGGCATCGCAGCATCTCTCTATGGTGAGAATCGTGATAATGACAATACTGAGGCTATCCTCACTTCTATTTTAGTAATGCACAGCAATTACATCAGACGCGTATCTCACGTTCAGCCGGGTATGCCTGCCAAAGTATATTTCAAAGACTTGAAGGACAAGTTTAGTAAAGAAGTCAATGAGATTGTTGATCAACTCAATAACCTTGCATAATGTTACAGGGTATATCAAAGTGGCTTCTTTATAGTTTTATGGGGTGGAAGAAGGATGTTAGGTTTACATTACCTGACAAAGCTATTATTTGTCTTGCACCTCACACAAGTAATCATGATTTCCTAATTGGTCAGCTTTACGCAAACGCTGAGCGACTGGAGAGCAACTTCCTTATGAAGAAGGAATGGTTCTTCTGGCCGCTTGGTCCTATCTTTCGCAAACTCGGAGGAATCCCTGTATGGCGTGATAAGAAGACAAGTATGACCGACCGATTAGCCGATTATGCTATAAAGCGTGATAAGTTCCAACTTTGTATTACTCCCGAAGGAACCAGAAGTCTAAACCCTGAATGGAAGAAAGGCTTTTATTATATTGCACTAAAAGCACAACTGCCTATCTACCTCTACGGATTAGATTATGAAAGGAAGCTAATAGAGTGTTCAAAGGTTATAACACCATCGGGCGATTTGGAACAGGACATGAAGGAAATCAAATTGTATTTCAAAGACTTTAAGGGTAAACATCCAGAATTGTTTACGATAGGAGAATTAAACGGATAATGAAGATAAAATTGCTGTGTACAGTCCTTCTTGCAATGTCGTTTGCAAACACTTTTGCACAATCGAGTAAGTCAACATGGGGGAAAACAGATTATGAAGATGCACCATGGGTAAAGAATGTTTCTCGCCCTAATGAAATCACAGAGGGATTACAGAATAGACATCTTTCTGTATGGTCATCGCATGGAAGATATTACGATGCTAAGAAGGGTGGATGGAGATGGCAAAGACCAATTCTATTCGGTACTACTGAGGACCTATACACACAAACAATAGTTCTTCCTTATCTCATTCCTATGCTTGAGAACGCAGGAGCAATTGTCTTTACACCTCGTGAAAGAGACTGGCAGAAGAATGAAATTATAGTAGATAACGATAGTCGCACCAACTACAAGGAAGAGAGTATGAAGAAGAAGTGGGCGACCACTTCGGATAAAGGCTTTCGCACAACATTATGGAAGTTATAATGATGGTGAGAATCCATTTACAGCTGGTACGGCTCGACAAGTAAAGGCAAGAAAGCGCAACAGTAAGATTAGCTCTGTTGTCTACCAACCTACTTTCCCTGAAACAGGACGCTATGCCGTATATGTAAGCTATCAGACACAGAAGAAGAGTGTGGAAGCGGCAGAGTATATTGTTTTTCATAAAGGACAAGAAACACATTTCCGAGTAAACCAACGTATGGGTGGTGGCACTTGGGTTTATCTTGGCACTTTTGAGTTTGACAAGGGAAACAGTATCAATAACTCTGTTGTACTGACTAATCATAGTTCGCATAGAGGTATTGTAACTACTGACGCAGTACGCTTTGGTGGTGGTATGGGTAACATTGTTCGTGGTGGAACAGTGAGTGGTTTACCACGTTTCCTTGAAGGTGCAAGATACTCAGCACAATGGGCTGGTGCACCTTGGAATGTAGTCAGCAAGAGTAATGGCTCTAATGACTATAACGACGACATCAACTGCCGTTCCTTGATGACGAATTGGCTCGCTGGAGGTTCTTGTTATCTGCCTGAAAAGAAAGATGGTAAGAAAGTACCTATCGAACTTACGTTGGCTATACATAGCGATGCCGGAGTTAAAACTGATGATAGTTACGTAGGAACCTTGGGAATCTGTACTACGCAAGACGGTAATAAAACATTGGGAGATGGACTTTCACGTAAGGTTTCAAAGACCTTTGCAGAACAGTTGGTAGCCAACGTAAAGAAGGATTTGGACAATGCTTTCCACATCAATTGGACAACTCGTTCAGTGTGGGATCGCAACTATAGCGAGACGCGATTGCCTGAAGTTCCCTCTGCTATCCTTGAAACGCTCTCTCATCAGAACTTCCCCGACATTAAATTAGGTCAAGATCCTAACTTCAAATTCACCTTTGCACGTTCCGTATATAAGACTGTCTTGAAATATGAAGCTAACATGCACGGTAAGACTTATACTGTTCAACCACTTGCACCAAATAACTTCAAGATAGAATATGTATCAGCAAACAAGGTGAGATTGCAATGGAGACCAACTACGGATGCCAGTGAACCTACCGCAACCCCTACTTCCTATAACGTGTATGTTGCGATGGGAACAAGAGGTTTTGACAATGGTATGAACGTTCGCAATCCTTATTTTGACATAGAATTGCTACCTGGTGTAGTCTACAACTTTAAGGTAACGGCTTGTAACCGTGGTGGTGAGAGTTTCCCAACAGAAGTTCTTTCAGCCTTACGCAATGAAGGTGCAACTCAGACAATTCTCATTGTCAATGCTTTCAGTCGCCTTTCTTCTCCTGCTGTTGTTAATACAAGCACCGAGCAGGGCTTCGACCTTGAAGCAGATCCAGGTCTTAGCTATGGTCCTGTGGCTGGATGGGCAGGAAGACAAGCCAACTTCAACAAGGCAATGATGGGCAAAGAAGGTCCAAGTGCCTTAGGTTATGGTGGCGAAGAACTCGTAGGTAAGGTTATTGCAGGTAATGACTTCAACTATGTCAAAGACCATGCAGAGGCATTACGCCATGCAGGAAAATACAATATCGTCAGCTGTAACAGTAAGGCTGTAGAGTATGGCGAGGTGAATCTTTCCAAGTATGCAATGGTTGACTTACTCCTTGGCAATGAGAAGGATGACGGGCATAGCTTGTATTATTACAAGACTTTTAAGCCTGCACTTCGTCAACAGTTGACGAAGTATCTGAATAATCGTGGCAAACTCTTTGTCAGTGGTTCTTATCTTGCATCCGATATGCAGGGTGTTGATGAGCAAGATTGGTTGAAAAACAACCTCAAGATTACTTTTGATGGGGCAAACTATGACAATTATAACTCTGTAGTAAGTGGTATGGGAATGTCATTCGATGTTTATCGAACCATCAACGAGCAGCATTATGGTGCTTATACACCAGACTATATTCTTCCTGTTGACAATGCTTTCAGTACCTTAACTTATGCAGATGGCAAAACTGCAGCTGTGGCATATAAAGGAACTGACAACAGTGTTTTCACACTATCCTTCCCATTCGAGTGCATCAAGGATGCTCCTACGCGTAACAGTATCATGAAGGGTATTGTCAACTTCTTAATGAAGAAATAAAAACAAAGAAATTGGAATAATCTAAAAGCGTAAAGACTATGTATAAAATTCAAGCAAACGCTTCGGGAACACGAAGCATTGAGATTACAGACAGCCATCTTGAGACAATAAAGAAATATTCACTTCTCTCTGGACTGGTTGATTCCAATGGTATTATTGACGAGGATATCCTCGACAAACTGAAATTCAATGTTCGTGGACTTCTTGAGTCAGAACCTGGTAAAGATAAAGACTTGTTAGACTTATGTCTTGATGTTATTTATAATCAAAACATGAAAGCTATCGGACTTAAAAATCTTGTTACACTCTTCAAGGAGTGGGTCTTAACACACCAAGACACTGAAGAAGAGAACAGTGAAGTCCTTTAATCATAAAGAAGGAATAATAGTAAAGTTCAATTTCTTGAAAACAAGTAACATACTTAAAAAGAAATTCATTTAAAAACAAAAACATTTGAGTTCACAAAAAGAAAATAGAAGACCTGCAAAGCAGCATAAAAAGACAACACCTACACAGCGACAAGATAGAGAGGCTACTGTTAAGAATGAAGCAAAAACTACAAGACCTTCAAGATTTCAACTGACAGACTTCCTCCCTACTACAAAGAAGGAGGTTGAACTCCGTGGTTGGGATCAGTTAGACATTATCCTTTTCTCGGGTGATGCCTATATAGACCATCCTGCCTTTGGTGCTGCTGTCATTGGTAGAACACTTGAGGCAGCAGGTTATAAGGTAGCTATCGTTCCACAACCCGACTGGCATGGCGACTTCCGAGACTTTAAAAAGTTAGGCCGTCCACGTCTCTACTTTGGTATATCGCCAGGTGCAATGGACTCGATGGTGAACAAATACACTGCCAATCGTCGTCTACGCTCAGACGATGCCTATTCACCTGATGGCAGACCCAACCTGCGCCCAGAGTATCCAAGCATTGTTTACTCTAATATCCTCAGACAGCTCTATCCCGATGTTCCTATTGTCTTAGGCGGCATCGAGGCTTCATTGCGTCGTCTTACTCATTACGACTATTGGAAAGATTGTGTTCGCAAGTCCATTCTCTGCGATGCACGTGCCGACATGATTATCTATGGTATGGGTGAAAAACAGGTGGTAAGCATAGCACAAGAGTTGGAAAATGGTGCTAACATTAAAGACTTGAAGCATATTCCACAGACCGTATATCTTTGTAAAGAATCAGAGATTCCTGACGGAATAAAAGAGAGTGACATTGTACTTCATTCCCACGAGTCTTGCTTACACAACAAAAAATATCAAGCAGAAAACTTCAAACATATAGAAGAAGAGTCAAACAAGAAGCACGCACAACGTATTCTGCAGGCTGTTGACAACGTTTATGCCGTTGTTAATCCACCCTATCCTACCATGACAACAGAGGAGGTAGATGCAGCCTACGACCTACCATATACACGTGAACCACATCCGAAGTATCGTGGTAAGACTATCCCTGCCTACGAGATGATTAAGCACAGTGTGAACATTCATCGCGGATGCTTTGGTGGCTGTTCGTTCTGTACCATTTCTGCACATCAGGGTAAGTTTATTAGCTGTCGCTCGAAAGAGAGTATCTTAAAGGAAGTAAAGCAGGTTATACAGATGCCCGACTTCAAAGGTTATCTCTCCGACCTCGGTGGTCCGTCAGCCAATATGTATGGTATGGCAGGTAAGAACCAGAAGGCGTGTGAGCATTGCAAACGTCCAAGCTGCGTCAATCCTGAGATATGTCCTAACCTTGAAACCGACCACACCAAACTGCTTGAAATCTATCATGCAGTCGATGAACTACCAGGAATCAAGAAAAGTTTTATCGGTTCTGGTGTACGTTATGACCTACTTCTGCACAAGAGTAAGGACGAGAAGAGTAATGAGGCTGCCAGACAATATACTCGTGAGTTGATAACACGACATGTGAGTGGACGATTGAAGGTTGCACCAGAGCATACTTCAGACCGCGTTCTACATCTGATGCGTAAACCTTCGTTCCAACAATTCTATGCATTCAAGAAGATTTTTGACCGCATCAACCGTGAGGAGAATATGCGACAGCAGATTATTCCTTACTTCATATCTTCTCATCCTGGCTGCCAGGAAGAGGATATGGCAGAGTTGGCAGTACTAACAAAAGACCTTGACTTCCACTTGGAACAAGTGCAGGACTTCACCCCTACCCCAATGACTGTTTCTACAGAGGCATGGTACACGGGGTATGATCCTTACACACTCGAACCAATCTTCTCAGCAAAGACACCAAAGGAGAAACTTGCACAGCGTCAATTCTTCTTCTGGTATAAGCCTGAAGCACGACGAGATATTGAGCGAGAGCTTCACCGCATTGGACGTAGTGACTTGATTGCTAAGCTCTATGACAATGTTCCGAAGCGACACCCTCGTGCGGTTTATGATCCTAAGGCAATTGGAAGTACTCCCGACATTCCAAACAAAAAACGGAAGGGAAGAGAGGAAAAACCAACAGAGAATCGTAGAAAATCTGCTAAACAAAATGGTAAACAGCCAAAGAGTTTCAACCCAAACTTTTCTGGTAACCATCGTCGCAGACAAAAATAAAGTTATAAAAAAGGAGTTATGAAGTAAAAATCATAACTCCTTTTTTTAATCATTAAGGAGATGATAGGGTTAAAAACAAAGAATAATCTTATTTCAGAGGATACCCAACAAAAATAAAGATAACATCCAAATAAATTAATAAAACAAACTTTATAATATTGAAATATTATGACAAAAACAAGAAGAAAAAAAGCCCATAATTTTATCAAAACATATACTTTCAAAGTGCTTTTAATAACTTACTAATGCACAACGAGTTACAAAAATGGTTTTTAAAAAGATGCTTAATTGGACTTCATAAGGGCGTTAGTAAGACCCTCAAAAAGGGCACCTTTTGCAATTCAATTGAGCGTCTTTTAGAAGCCAAAAGAGCATCTTTAATTTTTTTCGATGTTTGATTTTTTTATTACAAATCAGCAGATAAAGTAATGTATTTATTTTGTGTTTGAACATCCTACTAAATAATTTATTCTTTATCACGATTTATCATTATCATAAGAGTATGTAACACATAATTCTTGCCTATTAAACCTAATCTTTTACCAACAAACCAAAGTTATCAGTTAGAAATAGAAGTCATTAAACCTAAAACCTTAACAATATTTAAAGAGGTGAAGATAACTATCTCCACCTTTTTTAGTAATTTTGCATTTGATTCTGTAATAAGAGCCTTTTTGCTCCTACAAAGTAGAGTGGGCAGGAATAAACAGATGATAAAAAAAGATAATTTATTAAGAAGCTATAAATAAGAAAATAAATTCAAATTATGAGTAAGCAAACAGAAAAGATCAAGGCACTCGTGGAGAAGCGCGAGTTAGCACGCTTAGGTGGTGGCCAGAAGGCTATCGACAAGCAGCATGAGCGCGGAAAGTATACTGCACGTGAGCGTATTGAAATGCTGGTTGACAAAGGCAGCTTCGAGGAATACGATATGTTCAAACTCCATCGTTGTCATAACTTCGGTATGGAGAAGAAGCAGTACCTCGGTGATGGTGTTGTTGCTGGTTCAGCAACTATCGACGGTCGTCTCGTCTACCTCTATGCACAGGATTTCACCGTAAATGGTGGTTCGCTTTCTGAAACAATGGCTCAGAAGATCTGCAAGGTAATGGATATGGCTATGACCAACGGTGCACCAGTCATCTGTATGAACGACTCTGGTGGCGCACGTATTCAGGAGGGTATCTCTGCTTTGGCAGGTTACGGCGAAATCTTCGAGCGTAATATCCTCGCTTCTGGTGTTATCCCACAGATCTCAAGCATCCTTGGTCCATGTGCCGGTGGTGCAGTTTACTCTCCAGCATTGACAGACTTCATCATCATGAAGGAGCAGACAAGTTACATGTTCCTGACTGGTCCTAAGGTTGTAAAGACCGTAACTGGTGAAGATATCGACGCAGAGCACCTTGGTGGTGCAAGCGTTCACGCTTCAAAGAGTGGTGTAACAAGCTTCACAGCTAAGACTGAGGAAGAGGCAATGGACCTTATCAAGAAGCTCCTTTCTTACATTCCTTCAAATAACCGCGAGGAAGCACCACGTGTAGAGTGCACTGACCCTATCGACCGTAAGGAAGACCTCTTGAACGAGATTATCCCAGACGATCCAAACCAGGCATACGATATGTACAAGGTAATTCAGGCTGTAACTGACAACGGAGAGTTCTTCGAGGTTCAGCCAAAGTTTGCTAAGAACATCATCACTGGTTTCGCTCGTTTCAATGGTCAGAGTGTTGGTATCGTAGCTAACCAGCCATCAGCCTACGCAGGAGTATTAGACACTAACGCAAGCCGTAAGGGTGCGCGCTTCGTTCGTTTCTGCGATGCTTTCAATATTCCAATCGTTTCACTTGTTGACGTACCAGGTTTCCTCCCAGGTACTGGTCAGGAATATAACGCTGTAATCCTTCATGGTGCACAGTTACTCTATGCTTACGGTGAGGCTACAGTTCCAAAGATTACTATCACACTGCGTAAGAGCTATGGTGGTTCACACATCGTTATGGGTTGTAAGCAGCTCCGTTCTGATCTCAACTTCGCATGGCCAAGCGCAGAGATTGCCGTTATGGGTGCATCTGGTGCTGTTGCCGTTCTCTGTGGTAGAGAAGCTAAGGAAGTTAAAGAGCAGGGTGGCGATGTTAAGCAGTTCCTCGCTGAAAAGGAAGAGGAGTACTCAGAGAAATTTGCTAATCCATATCAGGCAGCTCAGTTCGGCTACATTGATGATGTTATCGAACCACGCAACACTCGTTTCCGCATCTGCCGTGGCTTGGCTCAGTTGGCTCATAAGAAGCAAGACTTACCAGCTAAGAAGCATGGCTGTATGCCAATGTAATAAGGAGGCACGCGACTATGGATAAGAACGTATATGCAGCTATTGCAATGGCACTCTATGAGTTTGCCGGAAACAATGTTCACGATAACGAACCAGGTATTATCACTATTCTGCCAAAGCAGACAATGTGGGATGCTAAGTTCGAGATAATGACAAAGAAACCATAATAGACAACAATGAAAGAATTCAAATATACTATCGACGGCAAGGAATATAAAGTCGAGATTGGTGAGATTAATGCCGAGAATGTTGCAGAAGTATCTGTCAACGGTGAGCAGTATGCAGTACAAATGGAGCAGCCTGCTGAACCAGAGAAGAAGAAGGTTGAGCTTGGTAAGCCAGCTGCTGCTGAGGCAAGTGAGGAGGCTACTCCTGCTGTTGCTATCAACAGTTCTGCAGCTGTTAAGGCTCCACTTCCAGGAACCATCACATCTGTTGAGGTGACTGTTGGTCAGGAGGTAAAGGCTGGCGATACTGTTGTTGTCCTCGAGGCTATGAAGATGCAGAACAACATCGAAGCTGAGAAGGATGGCAAGGTAACTGCTATTGCTGTGAAGGTCGGTCAGGCTGTGCTTGAGGACGACCCATTGGTTGTTATTGAATAATTCTGCTATCAGTTGACATTCGTCACTGATGCTATTATCATTTTCTTAAGAGGGTGTGTCATTACGACATACCCTCGCTTTTTTGATAATAGTACATTAAAATATAGGACATAGAAAAACACACAATCACATTTCATTTTCCAAGTAGGAAAGAGGGATATCTATTATTAAGTTTCACCTTATTAATAAACAACTTCCTTACCTTACATTGAAAGAAGAAATGTGATTGTGTGCTTATAATAGTAAGGACGCTATGCCCTATACTTACAATCCCAAAGGGTTCATTCTCTGACTGATACCCTTTTCTATCTGTTTATAACTTGTTGCCTTCCTTTGGAAATACAATTGAAGGCTTGAAGGTTTTTGCTTCTTCAAAATCCATCAACGCATAAGAGATGATAATTACCTCATCTCCTACTACAACCTTGCGAGCTGCTGCACCATTAAGGCAGATACAGCCAGAGCCTCTTTCTCCCTTAATAATATAAGTTTCAAAACGTTCACCATTGTTGTTATTCACAATTTGAACCTTCTCACCTGCTATCATATTAGCAGCATCCAACAAGTCTTCATCAATAGTAATACTACCCATATAATGAAGATTTGCCTCTGTGACAGTAGCACAGTGTAACTTACTTTTTAATACTTCTATCTGCATCTTTTCTTATTATCCTCTGTATTTTATGTGGTCAATAAGTCGGATAGGCGTATGGCCACAATAAACAGTAATACAACCTACGACATACGCTTCCCATGTATTTACTTCAAGAAGCGTGTTGCCATCTACAATCTCAAAATATTCTACCTCAAGTCCGTCTACTGCATTGATATCGGCAATGACTTTTTCACGTGTTTCTGCTACAGTATGGGTCTTAGAGAACGCTACACTTTGACTTAACGCCTCGTAGATCTTCGGTGCTATAGCACGCTCGTCGGCTGTCAATAGCATATTGCGTGAACTCATAGCTAAACCATCCGCATCACGTATAATTGGACACTCCACTATCATTATTTCATCCTTCATGCCAATGAAGTCAACAAGACGTTTGATAACAGCTATCTGCTGCCAATCTTTCTCACCGAAATAGGCTCTGTCTGGATGAACAATATAGAATAATCTGCTGACAACTTGGCAAACACCATTGAAATGACCAGGGCGTTTTGCACCCTCCATCACTGTAGATTGTGGTGGAAACTCGTATTGACGATTATCTGGCTTAGGGTATACTTCTTCAACAGATGGGGCAAAAACATAGTCTGCTCCACAAGCTTCAATAATCTTACAATCAGCCTCTAATGTGCGAGGATAACGTTCTAAATCTCCCTTATCATTAAACTGGGTAGGATTAAGAAAAACAGAAACGACTGTTATATCATTCTCCTTGACGCTTTGTTTCACAAGTGACGCATGACCATCATGCAACGCACCCATCGTAGGAACTAATCCAATAGTTTTGTTTTCCTTGCGACAAGAGAAAAGTTCGTTCTGAAGTTCAACAATCTTTTGGATAACTTTCATCAGTCTCTAAAATTAAAATCGATGCAAAGTAACAACAAAATAATTAAATAGACGAGATTTTAATTAAATAATCTCAACATGCCCTACTTTTTTTATTTGTTTTTCAGCCGAAAAGCAGGAGTTGTCTCATTTTTTTTTCGTACCTTTGCAGAAGATAAGCTGCGCCCAGAAAAGACTAACATTCTATGCGTTTGCTTGCAATAGTTGCAGAAACAAAAATTCTAACATAAAGAATGGGAAAAAAAGTATTATTTGTTAATCAAGAAATCATGCCATATGTGCCTGAGACAGAGATGTCTTTCTATGGCTCAGAAATGCCACACATCATGCAAGAAGCTGGATTTGAGATCCGTACATTCATGCCAAGATGGGGAAATATAAACGAACGTAGAGGGCAGTTGCACGAGGTTATTCGCCTTTCAGGTATGAACTTGATTATAGACGATACCGACCATCCATTGATTATCAAGGTGGCAAGTATTCCGCAGACACGTATACAGGTTTATTTCATTGATAATGAAGATTATTTCCAAAAACGTCCTGCAATGACAAAGGACGAATTGGGTAACGACTATCCTGACAACGGCGAGCGTGCTATCTTCTTTGCAAGAGGCGTATTGGAGACTGTAAAGAAGCTAAGATGGACTCCTGATGTGATTCATTGCCAGGGTTGGATGTCTTCTGTTATCCCATTCTATGTAAAGACTGCCTACAAAGATGAGCCACAGTTTACCAATTCAAAGGTTGTGACTTCACTCTTCGCAGAACAGCCACAAGACAGCTTAGGTACTAACTTTAAGCATTGTCTTGAGTTCCGTGAGGCGAAGGCTAAGTACTTGAAGAACTATGGTGACGACTTCGATTTCATGGAGTTAGGTAAACTGGCTATCGACTATTCAGACGGTGTCATTGGTACCAGCGACAAAGCTCACGCTGATCTTATCAACTATGCTAAGACTCACGATAAGCAGCTTTTGGAACATGCTATCGATGATGCTGAACTAAAGGAGAAGTATTCAGAATTTTATAATAAATTGTTCTGATACACTTAGATTCATACAATTAAGATATTCTAAATGAGAAAGAAATTCATTGCAGCCTGTATGCTTGCAGCTTGTATCGGAATGGTATCATGTGATGATACTACAGATACCCTTGGAGGCTCACTTATCGACAATGGCGACAAACTTTCTATAAAGGCAGACACCTTCAGCGTAGCTTCTGAAACAATGGTTGCTGGCAGTGTTATAGCACGTTCATCAACTGGATATTTGGGCAGAATGGTTGACCCTGAGACAAATACAACTGTTACAGGTAATCTGATGTCTCAGTTTCATGTGCTTAGTAATTTTGAGTTGCCAGCAAAAACTCTATCATGAGTCGCGATGCAAACAATGAGATTATAGCTGATTCATGTGATATAAGACTGTATTACAGCACCTACTACGGCGACTCTCTTAGCCAGATGAAAATGACAGCATACGAACTTTCAAAGCCTGTTAAGGAGGGAGAGAGCTATTACTCAGATTTCGATCCAGAGGCACAAGGCTATATTCGTCCAGCAGCACAAGGTGGTATTGCTGAGAAACGTTCGTTTACTCTAACAGATTATACGGAAGCTGATAGCATCAGAAATAGAAGAAACTATAACAGAAACATCATTGTTCGTCTGAATAAACAGTATAAGGATAAGGATGGAGTAACGTACAATAACTATGGAACTTACCTGCTCCGCAAGTATCAGCAGAACCCTGCTGCATTCCGTAATCCTTATCGTTTCTTGCATGAAATCTGTCCAGGATTCTACTTCAAGGTAGATGGTGGCTCTGGTTCAATGGCACATATACAGATTGCACAGTTGAATATCTACTTCAAGAACAAGCAGAATGGTAAGGTTTCAGAGATATCAACCAACTTTGTAAGTACTGAAGAGGTCCTTCAGTTGACAAACTTCTCTAACGACAACACAAAGTTACAGCAGTTAGCCAGTGAGTCTGGTCATACCTATCTTAAGACTCCAGCAGGCTTGTTCACAAAGTTGACGCTCCCTGTATCTGACATTATGGCAGGGCATACAAACGATTCTATCAATTCGGCTAAGGTTGTACTCTACCGAGAAAACAATAGTACAACATCCGATTATCAGTTTGGAATACCACAGAATGTCGTTATGGTAGCTGCAGATAGCCTACAGTCGTTCTTTTCGAACAACCGTCTACCTGACAACAAGACTTCGTTCTTGGCAAGTTACAACAAGACAACGAACAGCTATGTGTTCAACAATATCTCGGGAATTATCAACCTCTTCTCACGCAACACATCAATGCCTGCATGGGGTAAGGTTGTAATTGTACCAGTTGAATTGCAGACTGTAACACAAGGTTCAGGCAGCACTCAGAAAACGATCATTACCAAGGTTTCTCACGACATGGGCCTCTCAAGCACAAAGTTATTGGGAAACACACCAACTGGTAAGAATATTCAGATTTCGATAATATACGGTAAGTTTAATGGCAGATAACTTCTTAGAACGTCATCGTGAGGAATATGAGCAGCGCAAGGCGGCTTGGCTTCGTAAGAAAAAGCACTTGGGACGACAGCCCAAAGCGAAACTTCAGAAGCCTGACGACGAAGCACTGTAATAGAATATAAAATGTAGAATCGGACTTACAACACCCATGTATGTCCGATTCTTTGTTTTTGGCACACCTTTTGTTTATAAAATCCTACTAATACAGGACATATTGTCCACAGATACAAGTAAAGAAAAGAAAGGTTAGGATATGATGAATCAATTCTCCCCAAAGGTCTCTGAAATACTTTCATTCAGCAGAGAGGAAGCAGAACGACTGACAAGTGCGTCAGTTGCTCCTGAGCATATCATGCTCGCTATTCTGAGAGAGAAGTCAGGACCAGTATGGGAACTATTCAACCAATGGAAGGTTGATATAGATAATATAAAGAAAGAAATAGAAAGAATACTTCAGGGGGAAACAATTGCCCCAAGCGCTTCAGTGCCTGATATGCTTTTGAACGAGCAGGCAAATAACATATTGAAATTAGCTGTACTTGAGGCACGTATACAACATGCACAGACAGTGGATATTCTTCATCTCTTCCTTGCAATATTGCATGATTCTTCTAATAATGGTGCTAAGAAGGTAATGGAAGAGAATGGATTCAATTATAACAACGCAATATCGATGTTACAACAACGCGCAAACCAACCAAAGAATGGTATAGGAATGGCTGACGAAGAGGAAATGGATGATGATATGATGTCATCTTCATCGTCTGAAGGCAGCAATAATACCAAGACAACACAGGCTCCTCGTACAAAATCTAAGACACCAGTACTCGATAGTTTCGGTACCGATCTTACTCAAGCTGCTACCGAGGGAAAACTCGACCCAGTTGTAGGCAGAGAGAAAGAGATTATGCGTGTCAGTGAGATTCTTGGTAGAAGAAAGAAGAATAATCCTATTCTCATTGGTGAACCAGGTGTTGGTAAGAGTGCTATTGTTGAGGGTTTAGCACAACTTATTGTGAAGCATCTCACCTCTCCAATTCTCTTTAACAAACGTGTCATCACACTTGACTTAACAGCTGTCGTGGCTGGAACCAAGTATCGTGGTCAATTTGAGGAGCGTATCCGTGCATTGATTAAGGAAATCGAACAGAATCCAGACATTATCGTCTTTATTGACGAGATTCACACACTCATCGGAGCAGGTTCTTCACCTGGCTCAATGGATGCTGCTAATATCCTCAAACCAGCCTTGGCAAGAGGTACTATACAGTGTATTGGTGCAACAACACTTGACGAATATCGCAAGTCTATCGAGAAAGACGGTGCCTTAGAACGTCGTTTCCAAAAGGTACAGGTTGAGCCAACAACAATTGAAGAGACATTACAGATTCTTGAGAATATCAAAGATCGCTACGAAGCACACCATCATGTAAGTTATACAGAGGATGCACTGAAGGCTTGTGTGAAGTATGCTGACAGATATATCACTGATAGATTCTTCCCTGATAAGGCGATAGACATTATTGACGAAGCAGGTTCACGTATCCACCTGCAACATGTAAAGGTGCCACAGGCGATTCTCGATATTCAGAAAGACATTGAAATAGCGCAAGAGAAAAAGCAAGCTGCTGTAAAGAATCAGAACTTTGAGTTGGCAGCAAGTTTCCGTGATAAGCAGACTGAATTAGAAAAACACTCAAAGAGGAGCAGGAAAAATGGCAGAAAGGTGATACCGAAGATAAGGTTGAAATCAATGAAGAAGCCATTGCTGATGTTGTTTCTATGATGACAGGCGTTCCGGTACAGCGCATGCAGGAGGCAGAAGGCATCCGATTAAAGAATATGGATGCTGAACTCAAGCAGGTTGTTATCGCACAGGACGCAGCTATCGACAAGATGGTAAAGGCTATTCAGCGTAACCGCGTTGGTTTGAAAGACCCTAACCACCCTATCGGTGCGTTTATGTTCTTAGGTCCTACGGGTGTGGGTAAGACTTATCTTGCCAAGAGACTTGCTGAGATGATGTTTGGTTCTGCCAATGCTTTAATACGCATTGATATGAGCGAATATACAGAAAGTTTCAACACCTCACGCCTTGTTGGTGCGCCTCCAGGATACGTTGGCTATGATGAAGGTGGACAGTTGACTGAGAAAGTGCGTCGTCATCCCTACTCTATCGTCTTACTTGATGAGATAGAGAAAGCACATGGTAACGTATTCAACATGCTTTTGCAGGTACTCGATGAAGGTCGATTGACAGATGGTAACGGTCGATTGATAGACTTCCGCAATACGGTGATTATTATGACATCAAATGCGGGTACACGACAGCTGAAGGAATTCGGTCAGGGCGTGGGCTTTAAGGCTGCTAACTTTGAATGGCCTTTCACAGAGTGAAGGTGACAAGGAGCGTGCACGTGCTATCATTCAGAAAAGTCTCAGCAAGCAGTTCGCACCAGAGTTTCTCAATCGTTTGGACGAGATTATTACCTTCGACCAACTCGACCTCGAAGCTATCAAGAAGATTATTAACATCGAACTCAAGAGTTTGTTCAAGCGTGTGCATGAATTAGGCTACGAAATGGAGATAACAGATGAAGCCAAGGAGTTTGTTGCAAGCAAGGGATATGATGTACAATTTGGTGCGCGTCCATTGAAGCGTGCCATCCAAAACCATATCGAGGACGGACTGAGCGAACTGATTCTCTCTGGCGAAATCAAGGCTGGTGACACTATCAAAGTATCTAAAGAGAAAGATAGTGAGAAACTAAAGTTTGATATTGTATCGGCTGAATAAAATCCAAGGGAAGGAATAATCACCTCCTATCCTTACCAAATTTGTAATATAAAAGTCATCTTTAAAGAATGAATTGATGCTTAGTTGCATTCCAATTAAGCCTTAATTGACGTTCAAAAGATGCTTAATTGAAGCCTTAAAGGTGCTTAGTTAGCGTCTAACTAAGCACCTTTTCTTATGCTATTTTACAACACACTGATTAACTGAAAGTTACAAACACGGTTAAAAAGGCTCTTTATTAAGAAAAAACATATAGAATGCCTAACTTTTTTGTAATGATATTTTTAACCCTTAACGATAACCTAACAACTTAAAATAGCAAATAGCGTAGCCCACTAAAAGAGACAGAAAGCTATCCAAAGATTTATATATAAGAAGGGCATAGAACAATAAAAACAGGAGTTCCCACAAATAAAACTTTATAGAAACTCCTGCTTTAATTATAATATCAAGCCCTCACAAATATTATCAAAGGCTAAAAATAGACAATTACAAACCCAAGCTCTTCTTGATAGCCTCAATCTTTACAGCTGCACGCTGCTCGCAAGCAGGGAAGTCAGAAGCAGAGTTCATTGTATCCTTTATCTCAAGATAGAACTTAATCTTTGGCTCAGTACCTGATGGACGAACACTAACCTTAGTACCGTCTGTACAGAACCACTGGAGAACATTGCTTGTATCAGGCATATCCATCTTCTCCTTAGAACCGTCAGCCTTTGTAATCTCAAGACTCTGGAAGTCCTTATAAACATCGATTACACTACCGCCAAGCTCCTTAGGAGGATTAGAACGGAAGTTCTTCATCATCTGCTGAATCTCGTCAGCACCGCTCTTACCAGGACGCTCAACATTGATTGTGTACTCATGACTGTAACCATACTCCATATAGATATCCATAAGAATGTCATACAAAGTCTTACCATGATCCTTTGCGTATGCACAAATCTCAGCCAACAAAGCACAAGCACTTACAGCATCCTTATCGCGTACAAAGTCTTCTGCAAGGAAACCGTAGCTTTCCTCACCACCACCGATATACTGCTGCTTACCCTCAGAGAGTGCAATCTCACGTGCAATCCACTTGAAACCAGTGTAGCAATCACGCATCTCAACGTGCTGTTTCTCTGCAATCTTACGGATAACCTCTGTTGTAACAATAGTCTTTACAATAAAGTCTGTTGGCTTCATCTTGCCCACAGCCTGACGATTTGTAATGATATACCACAAGAAATAAGACAGGTTTGGTTACCATTAATCAGTACCCACTCGCCATCGCTATTCTTACAAGCCATACCTACACGGTCAGCATCTGGGTCAGAAGCCATCAAAATATCGGCATCGAGAGCCTTTGCATCACGCAAGCCAAGTGTCAAAGCCTCTGCTATCTCTGGGTTTGGACGGTCAACAGTTGGGAAGTTACCATCTTTAACCATCTGCTCCTTCACACAATGAACATTGTCAAAGCCCCAAGAAGCCAATGCACGTGGAATCATTACACGACCAGCACCATGCAGAGGAGTATAGACAATCTTAAGATCATGCTGATTCTTGATTACCTGTGGGTCAATGCTGATAGTCTTTACCTGCTCCAGATAAACCTTATCAACATCCTCGCCGATAATCTGAATCAACGCCTTATTGCCTTCGAACTTAACATCCTCAACCTTAACCTTGTTTACTTCGTCGATAATACCCTTGTCATGTGGCGCAAGCACCTGTGCACCATCATCCCAATAAGCCTTATAACCATTGTACTCACGTGGGTTATGACTTGCTGTAATATTCACACCTGCCTGTGCCTTCAAATGACGAATAGCAAAAGAACACTCAGGAGTAGGACGAAGATCGTCGAAAAGATAAACCTTTATGCCATTAGCAGAGAAGATATTAGCAACGGTCTCAGCAAAGAGACGAGAATTGTTACGGCAGTCGTGGCAAACAACTACACTAATCTGCTCCTTATCCTTGAAGTTAATCTTCAGATAATTAGCAAAGCCTTGAGTTGCCATACCGACGGTATAGATATTCATACGATTAGAGCCTGCGCCCATAATACCACGAAGTCCACCTGTACCAAACTCTAAATCCTTATAAAAAGACTCAATAAGGTCAGCCTTATCGTCATTGTTAATCATAGCCTCAACGGCAGAACGAGTTTCTTCATCAAAAGCAGGAGACAGCCACTGTCTTGCTTTCTCTTCGCATTGTGCGATGAGTGTTTGGTTATTGCTCATAATTTAAGTATTTCTTATTTACAACTTGTATTTGCAAATGTAATCAATAATTCTGAGAAAGACACTTGCAAATAGAGTTTTTTTTGTATTTTTGCAGCTATATAAACCGAGGTTTTGCTAAGAATAATACGTTCTATAGCATATTTCTCAACATAAGAATTATATTTAATCTTGAAACTTTACATAAATGGATTTAAATTTTGAAGGTATACTCCTCGCAGTATGTACGTTTTTAATCATTGGACTTTGTCATCCACTCGTTATAAAAACAGAGTATTATTTCGGTACAAAACCTTGGTGGCTATGGCTCATAGCGGGTATTGCTTGCTGTGTAGCAGCCTTGTTTGTACAAAGTATCTTTTGGTCTGCTCTACTTGGTGTCCTTGGAGCTTCATTCCTTTGGGGAATTGGTGAGCTCATCTCGCAGGAGAAGCGTGTCTTAAAAGGATGGTTCCCTATGAATCCTAAACGTAAGGAGCACTACGAAAAACTTAGCAAAGACGAGTCTATATGCCCTTGTAAGCATAAGAAATAAAGATTATCAACTCTTCTTTTATCATCGTGCTAACGCCCCGCACATATGGTGCGGAGGCTTAACACCAATGGTGTCAACGGCTTATTACTTTACAGTAGTTTGTCAAGATGATAGCATCTTATGATTCAAATATTGTTTAGGCATTATAAGTCAGTCTCAAAAAAAGGCGTAATGGACATTTGGTAGGCTGAAAAACTCTCGGAATTCTTTTATTTACTACCTTTGCAGCATTTGAAAATCTATGAATAAAAAAACTGTATCTTCTGTAATAGCTCAAATGTTAAAAAGAATGGGCATCGACGTTCTGTTCAGATGTATTCCTGCAAGGATTGTGGTAGACAATTTCAAGGTGGTCTGCGTATAAATAATATTTCTCTATGGAACGACTATCTGACGGCAAATCGAACGATATCTGATCTATCCACTCTTTATAAATGTTCAGAACGAACCATACGACGTAGGTTGAGCTTAGTAGTAGATAGCTTTACTGCTACTTACCCCAAATCTGCAGTAATAATATTGGATACAACATACTTTTCCAAGACATTTGGTGTGATGCTGTTTCAGGATGCTTCATCAGGCAAAATACTCTATCGCAAGTTTGTCAAAAACGAAACTAACAGAGATTATCTTGATGGACTTCGGTATATTACGGAGCGTGGAACTATGATAAAAGCAGTGGTGTGTGATGGGCATGTAGGACTTTTACAAGCTATAAGTTTCTGTCCCGTACAAATGTGTCAATTTCACCAATTTCAGATAGTTAGAAGACTCCTTACTAACAACCCACATTTGCCTGCAGGCGTTGAACTGTTGGCATTAATGAGAAGGATGTTCTCTATGAGAAAAGAAGAGTTTATAACCGCTTTTGATAAATGGTGTGATAAATGGAAAGAGTTCCTAAACGAACGAACTCTCCTAATCTCGGGCAAGACAACTTATACACACAGAAGGCTGAGAACGGCAAGACGTTCTATTAAGACACATCTGCCATGGATCTATACGTGTGAGGAGTATCCGGATATGCAAATACCTAATACAACAAACCTGTTGGAAGGATTTAACTCACAACTTAAAAGAGCACTACATAATCATAATGGATTGAATGAAGCTAACAAGAAGAAGTTTATAGATGGATTCATAAATACAAAAAAGTAGGCTGGAATAACCAGCCTACCAAATGTCCATTACTAAAACCCGAGAGTTTTTCAGCCTACCAAATGTCCATTACGCCCAAAATAACAATCCCGTGATTTCCAAAAGAGAAATCACGGGATTGTTATAATGTATCATTTAAATCAGGAAGTGTGCTTCCCCAGATTATAATATCAGTTAAACAAACCTACACTAAAACCAATGTTATACAGGTTTGGATGTCCTGCAGTATTGGCAGAAGTAAAGTCTCCAAAGGCTTTCACAAACCACATAGCACGCGATTTCTTTATAGTCAGCGGGAACTGATACATCACCTGTAGACTTCCATGAAGGAGATTAGCATCATAATAAGGTAAGTCTTTCAGTAAGACACGCTCTGCGAGAATGGAAGTATTATCTGCTAATTTAAGGTCAGCACGTGTAGAAAGACTATAACCGAGAGTTACATCTGCCGTAAGACGTTGCTTAAACAGCGAGATACCATTCTCTAATTGAAAGTTCACACGGCTGTAATCAGACGATGATAGCGGCAAAAGATGACGATTGCTTGCCTTATGTGTATCAATTAAAAAGCCTGTATAGCCTTTAATAGAAGATGTCAAGTATCGACTTCCTGCTATTGAAGTAGTGTTAATGAAGTTAGCACGATAGCGGAAAGCGAAGTCGAACGTACGAACCTGATAGCGTTTGCGGAATTCTAATTGCTTCTCATAGGTATAAGAAGTCGTTCCAATCTGTGGATCATTCTTGATAATCAACTGCTGACGATACTCATCTGCATAGCTTTGCTGCCAATCCATACGGAGATCGGCTTGATGTAAGATTGTACCCGTGTACAAACGATTCTGCGACTGAGCGTTGTATCGATAAATAAAGTATCTGCCCGGCTCATATTTATAAGTACCATAAGCATACTCTTCACCACGACTTATACCAACACTATTCAATGTATGAAAGCGTGCTGAACGGTATCCATAATCAAATTCTGTCCCTAATTGGTGATTCACCCATTCACGATTAAAACTTGAATATCCACCGATTGTACCAGTTGCATTCTCCATACCAGAGAGAAGGTAATAGGTTAACGTAGCATCACTCTGCACTCGTTACCAACGGACCCATCTTCTCTTTACGACGATCATAGTAACCCGACAAGCCGAGTGTATGGTTTCCCATCGTGTAAGAGACAGCTGGTGTCAGTCGATAATCAAGCAGTTGCGAACGAGAACGAGGGTCACGAAGACGAGAAAGGTCACCTAACTGATAGTTTAGTTGTAGACCAAAAACGCCAACCAGAGAAGTCTGTCGTACCCACTGCAGCCGTCATATCGAGGTTCTGATGATCATAACTTCCAGCAATAGCACTACCTGATTGATAGGGATTAGCATTGTAAGGGCGATACTGGTCAGCAAAAAGTGCGATCCTTTGTACGACCAAGATTAAAAATCTACCTTACCATAGCTGTACAGGTATTTACCTATTTTTCTGATAACGTTCCGTAAAGAACTGAAGATTATTCATTGCTCCTCCTTCCTGCACACGATGATAGTCACCACCACGATGACTGAATCCTACGGATGCAAATCCTCTGTTTGAGGAATCATCAAGAGATAGTCCTGAAGCGTTGTTTGTGTTATGCCAGAGTTGTGTAAGACTTGCAAAGCGATATTCAGCCTCAACCATAAGAGAGTCAGAAGGCGTCTGTGCCATTGTAGGGAGTGTGAATAGCAATAAGTAAAAGCCTTTCCCCAGCCTCTTTGCAGTGAGGATTGTGCAAACTTGGATAAGCCTAAAACTATATGTGAAGTATTCATAAACTAATCGTTAATATAAGTAATGATTGACGATGACATACGGAATTTATATTATGGAGTTACCGATGTTGACACTTGAAAATCATTAGTACTATTGTTTGTATCCATGAGAATGCTATGTCCGCCTGCTGCTGTAGAAACTGTCTTACGATAGACAACCTCACCCGACAGACCTGCTGTTGCATTAATACTTATATAACCAGCATCAATGTCATTGTAAAGACGCTTCTCACCAACGTCCGTTCCTGTTGCCTTATGACGAAGGAAATCAACACCATCAATAATATAACGCTTTGGTAGAAGTCCATACTGTGTACCGCTTGTCTTGCCAAACTTATAAGTAAGTTTCAGTTGACTGATGTCTGCAGAAGAGCGGAATATAACCACACCTTGCCCTGTTGTGAGGATGTTCATATATGAAATACCCGAATAGATATTAAAGACATTCTGCAAAGCAGGTACCTCTGGATTGTTTAAAATCTTACCTTTCACATCCTTTGCTTCAAAGTTTGCGTTCAAGAGACTATGCTCTAACGGACTGTTAAGACTATGATCAATAGCACTATTCACCAAGAGAACTGTTCCACCTGGAGCTACCTTATAACTCTTATCAGTTGGTATACGGAACACTTGCTTAACCAATACGACTGAATCAGCATAGTTTGTCTTGAGGTTTTCGAGGGTATAAGCCTGTGGGACATCCGTCTCAAGCAGTCCAATATAAAGTCCAGCAACATCTACAGAATCGTTAGATTGATTGTAAAGTTCAATATACTGACCTGCTACATATCGCTTATTATTATTGTCTTTAGAGCCAGCAGCATATATCTTACTGATGACTATATCTCGTTTTACAGAGAGAGTGGTCGTGAGGAGCAAAGGTCCTGAACCATTGATAAGTTGTGAATTCAAACTACCTGATACTGTTGCGCCATTAATTACCTGACTACTTCCTGTAATCCTATTATACTCTGACGACGTTATATCCCATGAAGCAGAGATATTATAGACATCAGGAACAATATTAGAGAAGGTTGCTACGCCCGCAGCATCAGTCTGTGCAGAATAGGTAACACCATTCAATTGGAGGGAAACGGTATGCCCTTCTAATGTCATATGACCATTCAACTCATCGGGAAGTTGGAGTTGTACCTTAGCTGTTACAGCCTCTGAGGCATCCGAATAATCAACACAAGAACTAAACAAGCGCTATTGTGAGAATCGAAAATAAATACTTTATTGCTTTCATATCGTTACAAATTAACATAAAGCTCTACACCAAAACTAAACTTACCCGTGTTGCGCTGGCTTAACGTTAGTGAGTTGTTGCCTGTTAGGTATGGCTCATAATAAATCATATTGTTCACATAAAGGGAAAGACCACCAAAGTTACTAAGCTGTTTAGTAAGTCTTCCTTGCAAATTCCATTCTATTGGCGACTTTGAAGGCTTATTATCGCTAACACGAAGAGTAAGGTCATTAATGGCAACAACATCAACTCCTGTTGGACGTGACGCATAATACTGGCCATCCATACCCAAGAAACCTGACATCATGTCCGCTGTTATAGGATGCTCAATAAGGTCTGCACCAAAGTAACCTATTGGATTCTTATTTGCTTTAAAGGATGTATGCCAGTCATACCAAATTGCCTGAGCTGTGAACGAAGCCACCATCTTGAGTGCTGGAATATTCGTTACGACACGCAATGTATTGAGGAAACGACGATACTTTTCGTAATCTTGTCCTGAAGGATAGACTACTCTAAATGGTGTAACACTATAACTTGAATAAGACGATGACAATAATGCTGCCTTTACTGCTTCTGTATTGCGACCTGTTGAATAGGTCTTTGTCTCAGAATAAGCACCACTAAAGAAGAAAGATGTGTGCAAAGGACGAATCTCTCCAAGTTCAAAATCAAACTCTAAACCTTTATTAATAGAGGTGTTTGTATTACCAACTGCACCCGTTGTCATATAGCCATTAAAGGTACGATAAGGGTTTGTATAATCAATTGTTGTAGCCTGTCCCGGTGTTATATTCAGTCCTTGCGCCTGCGTAAAGATACTATAAGGATAGACAAAGAACTCACCTAAGGATTCAAAACCATTCGGTGTACGGTCACGATAGGCAAGAATACTCAGACGACGACCACCTTTCAGTTTAAAGTCTACGCCCAACTCAACCTTAGTAGTTGTTGCATTCTTCAAGTTCTTAGAGTAATCTACCTTGTAAGCCTGCGTATGATAGACAAGCAACTGTGCTGATGGATCAGACTGTGGGAAATAGTTAGCAGCCACACGGTCATCATACTTCGTATCAGGATAGAGGTATGCCAAGCCTGGAGTCTTAGAATTCATACCAATTCCACCACGAATATCAAGCCAAGGGGTAACGCTTAATGAAAGATTAAGACGTGGAGAGAGCGATGTTGTAGCAACATTACTGAAAGGTTGCATGGCTGTAAAGCGAAGTCCAAGGTTCGCACGCAGTCTGTTTACCTTATTGATATTCCACAAGAAGTTATCCTCTGCGTATGCAGCTATCTGATGTAAGCCCGGCACATCATTGAAAGCACGAGGACGACCATTGCTGTTTGGTTGTAGTGGTAACAAATCATTATCGTTATAATAGCCCTTTCCACTATTCCAATCATAGCGGTATTCCACACCAACTTTAAAGTTCTGACGCGTCTTACCGGCTTTGAAATAGAAGGTATCATTAATCTTTGCAAACAGATTACCAGGTCTGCTCTCTGTTCTTCCAGTAGCCTTATAAGACTGTGTCTTCCAAGGTACGCTGAAATAGCCAGTCTCTTTAGATGTCAAGATAGGAAGCAAACCAGTGCTAACAGGTACAAATGCAGTTTGTACATTGTCTGTCTCTCCGTAGCTAAGACCTAACGTATAATTGAGCGAACGCATAAAAAGCTTATCAACAGAGATACGACCATTATGCGTCAGACCAACCGTTACGGTCTTATTCTTGGTTTCCGTACCATCTTGAATAGCATCAGGATCATTACCCGACCAGTCTTGTGCAGATAGCAAGCGTAGCTTTGTCTCAGTGTGCCAACGCTTACTAAGATCATAACTATACCCCAAATTGAAAGTATAACGGTCATAACTGCGTGTCTTTTGACGTGGGTCGCCCCAAGCCTTAGCATAGTCTAAGTTTACATTCATTATACCAGCTTTGTTCAAAGAGAATCCCTTTGTCAATGAAGCATTTGTCATAGCTGGATTCACCTTTGCCTTTATCTGCCATGGAGTTACACCCACCTTGGAATGAACAACCACAAGACCACTTGTCAAATCGCCATACTCAGCAGAAGGAATACCACGTATTACTTCTACATTATCAATGTTATCGGCAGCTATCTGACGCAAATCTGTACCAGTAAAAGCCGTAGATGAGAATTGTCCTTGTGTCAACAATCCATTATTAGAGATAGGAACACCATCAACAACAATGCTTGAACCAAAAGCACTTGTATTATTATTACGGAGCGTACGGAGCTGTAGATTAGACTTCTGAGTCATGTCTACATTGCCCATCTCTTTACCTGGAATGAGCTGCATGATATCAGCTAATGACGAAGCCTGTAAGTGATCGATTGCCTGACGTCCAATAATAGAAGACGTGGAAGCGCCCGATGCATTCTGCTTTGCCGTCACAACAACCTCCTTTAATGCCAAAGAGGTTGGAACAAGCTGAACATTAACTGTTAAATCTTTCTCTACTTTGAACGTTGTTGTATAGGTTTCATAACCCACATAACTAACTTTCAGCGTAAACGTGCCTGTTGGAACCTTTTGGAATACTGCTTTTCCGTCTATATCCGTTACATTAAAAGAACCTAATGGATCAAGCGAACAGTTAGCCATAATCACACTTTCTTTCGTATTCTTATCGGTAACAACAATGTTAACAATATGATTTTCTGCTGCTTTTGATGTTCCTTGAGCTCTTAAAATTTGCCCTATCGACAACAAAAACAATAGAGCTATGAGCTTTATTACTTTCATTTAAAAATCCTGAAATTAATACCTTTAATTGTAAAACACATTGCAAAGGTATAGAAAATACAAGTATTAAGCAATACTCTAAATTAGGTGTTCTTTACCTAATAATTATGAATAATCATGTAATTTAGCCTTACAAAATGTGCATCTGTACCTTTTTATATCTTATTTCATAATTAATAGTATCCCAAACTTTCATTATTTACACTGGTGCTAACGCCCCGCACATATGGTGCGGAGGCTTAACACCATTCGTGTTGACTGCTAAATACATCGCAAAATACCGTAGTGGCAAGTCCAAAACGACAGTTAAAGAAAACGTCCATAGCAGGAACTTCAAACTCTACTATGGACGAATATTACAACCATAAAATACAAATAGTCTTATTGTATATGGTTAGGAATTTACTTAAACAATTACTTTACTGTCACACGACGCTCACGAATCAGCTTAATCTGACGTAACAAATCGTTGTAATGAAGGAGGTTAATACCCTCACTTTGTGCTGCTTGTGCCTTACAGAACTGCTCAACAGTATCTAAATGCTGCATGAGATAGAGCATAATATCTGAATTACTTGCATGGTCAGCAACGGTTGGTTTGTCTTTCTGAACAGGATTTAAAAGGCTATTCAGTTGGTCTACATAGTTACGCTCGAGTAAGCGACGTGTGCGTACCTGCATATCATTAAGACCAGTGAGCGGCTTCCAAACACTGTGGAACAAATCATTAAGATAGTCTTTGAACTGATAAGCACCTGCCTCACGCTGGTCCTTATAAATCTTATCCATAATGGTTCCGTTCATCATCACCTTCAGAATACGATCCTGATAAGTACTGATTTCATCGACAAGGTCGGTACCTGCAATATCAGTCATAGATGAAGGATAAAGCCAAAGTGGTGCTTCAAACACCTGACGACCGATATAGTCGACAGCATCTCTACCCTTCTTAGCTGGTGCAACCTCATAAGGTTTCTGTCCAGGCATATTGTTAATGTAACGACCACCAATGTTCTTCAGTACATGATTCGTATAACGTCCATACTGACCAACAACACTTCGCCACATTTCCATGCGGTCCTCGTACTGGTCGTTAGGCTGACGTGTCCACTCTGGAAGTTTTGCAACGATACGTTTCAAGTTCTTAATACCATAATCACTCGCCTTCACATTGTCATCTCCAAGGTCTTCTGTCTGTGCACGTGGGTCTTCATTCTTACCCTCACCACCAAACCAAAGACGCGGATTCTTAGCAAGAATGGCTGTTGTCTCAGTCATCAACTTCTCCTTCTCGTCCATCTCATCTTTGAACTCTGGACGATACTGATAGCCCCAACGGATTGCCCACTTGTCGTAATCGTTCACACGTGGGAAGAGTCCGCGCTCAGAAATGCCATCTTCTGGCTGTGCGACGTAATTAAAACGAGCGTAGTCCATAATGCTGGCAGTGTGACCATGTTCCTCTACCCACTTCTTATCACGTAGTTTCTCTACTGGAGTAGCATGGCTTGCACCCATATTATGACGCAAGCCGAGTGTATGTCCCACCTCATGACTTGATACAAAGCGAATCAATTCACCCATAAGTTTGTCGTCCATGTGTGCCGTCTGTGCACGCTTATCTAATGGAGCACACTGAGTGAAGTACCACTTTGTCAAGAGGTTCATCACATTATGATACCAACAAATATGACTTTCGATAATCTCTCCACTACGTGGATCAACGATACGAGGACCATATGCGTTTTCAATCTCAGCTGGAAGATAACGAAGAACATTGAAACGAGCATCATCAACACTCATCGTTGGGTCATTAGGCCACTCTTTTGCCTGTATAGCATTCTTAAAACCGGCAGCCTCAAAAGCAACATTCCAATCCTCGATACCCTTCATCAAGTATGGAACCCACTTCTTTGGTGTGGCAGGATCAATATAGAATACAATAGGTTTGATAGGCTCTGAAAGCTTACCTTTTGCGTATGCCTTCTTATCTTTAGGCTCTAAACGGAATCGAGAGATAAACTGCTCGCGGTCTGTCTTTGTCTGATCGTCGCTGAAGATAGTATATCTATTCGTAAAATAACCTATACGATTGTCCCATACTCGCTTACGCATAGGTACCTTTGGAAGAAGAACAACACTGGTGTTCAGTCCGATTGTCACCGCACCTGTATAAGAAGCTGGTACCGCAGAAGGTGCACTTGAATAAGTACGTGTCGTAGCAATCTCCACATTAATTGGATAAACCTTCATCGTATCTATGAAAGTACGGTCAGACATGAGTCCACCTAACTTCAATTGCTTAGAGTTATCTGACGATACACTCAGCACTGCATTGTCTTTAACAAACAATGGTGTGACATCAATCAGCTGTGCCTTAGTATCCTTGTTACGTCCAATCACCTTGAACGAAGCTACGATAGGATCAGCTGTTGAGGCTTTCAACGTACGCGAAATACTGCTCTTTGGATCAGCTTCCTGCGAAAGAACGTAGGCACGAAGCAACATTGTCTTGTCATCACGTTGCTCAAAATAAACAGTTTGTTGGTTTACTGCCTCTCCTGCAAACTTACCAAAGTTCTGTGGAACAGCTGTGAAACGAGTCACAGCGAGCAAGTATCGACCGATAACTGAGTCTGGGACCTCAAAATACCATTGGTCGTCAATATGTCTTACAGTGAAGAGTCCCTGCTGTACACTTCCTTTTTTCTTTACAAGTTGTTCATAAGCAGAAGGCTTTTCTTTCTCTTTCTCAGGTGCTTTACCTTTCTGAACATTCTGTTTTGTAGTGTCTATGCGCTGTGTAATCGTATCTTTTACAGCACGATAGACAAACCTGTTACCTGCTACACCTACTCCACTTCCGAGCATAAGCGCAAACAGACAGGCTGTTGCTTTTCTGTTGATTGACATAAATTTATAGTAACTTTACTTTGTATTTACTGTTTGAGATAATAAAGACAACCCTATTTCAATATGGTTGCTTTACGGATACGGACATCAACTAATGGACGGTCGTTGGCATCAACAGGCTGGCGTTGAATACGTTCAACAACATCTAATCCATCTAACACCTGTCCAAAGACAGTATACTGTCCGTCCAAATGAGGCGAACCACCCACTTCTTTATACATTTGACGCACCTCAGGTGTCATCTGCACCGTACTGTCTGTATGTTCGTTAAGGCGTTTCTGTGCCCAATCAAGCTGTCCATCAGAGAACTTTATACCCCATACAATATAGAATTGTGAGGCAGATGACTCTCGATTTGGATTGACATCATCGCCCTCACGAGCTGCAGCAACAGCTCCACGACGGTGCAAAAGCTTCGGATAATCTATCTCTGCAGGGAGCGAGTAAGTCTCTGGCGTGTCACCTAAAGCCTGTCCTGGCTTTGCTTTCTTTGAGCCCATATCACCTGTTTGAATCATAAAATCTTTAACAACACGGTGGAACAACACCCCATTATAGGCACCACTTCGCACCAACTTTAAGAAGTTATCACGATGACGTGGTGTCTCATTGTAAAGTTGGATACGGATGTTTCCCATCGTCTGTTTTCTAATAACACTTCATGGCGTAATGTGTCAGTTAAAGACGTGCATGAACATTAGCTACGAATAAAAGCCAGTAAAAAGGAATATATTAACTTCTTCATCTGTTTTAATAAAGCATAAATTATTCGCAAAGATAAACAATTAAGAACAAATAACCTAATTAAGCGGAGATAAAAAAGCGGCTAAAAGACGACATATGTCGAAGAAAGAACGTACCTTTGCACAATGAATGCAGGTCGTTAATAATATTTTTCTCGTGAATTATTTACGTGAAAAGAGGAGTTTATTTTTCATGGAAATAAATGTTTTTTTATCACGTAAATAAAAAAACTTATTTCCATGAAAATAATTTATGAAAGCAAGTTTATACATATTAAAGTAAGAAAAGAGATGATTCTCAATAATGACTGATTATCAATGATTTAATATTAATTCAAATTACAACAAACAACTAATGACACAAACAAAAAGTATATTTCAACAACCTCTATGGGTGACTATCTTTGCCCTCACAGCTGCCATTGCATGGGGCTGGGCTTATCCTTTGATTAAATTAGGCTTCTCAGAGTTTGCCATCTCAGCAGATATGACCGGCTCAAAAATGCTTTTTGCTGGTATTCGTTTCTGTCTTTCGGGACTGATTATATTGGCTATTGCAGGTACTAAGAAGCGTGATTTCAAAGTGAGAAAACCTATAGATTGGTGGTATATCCTTCTTTTCTGTATGATGAATACCACCTTACATTACGCCTTCTTCTACTTTGGATTATCACATAGTGAAGGTTCACGAGCAGCCATTCTCAACTCGCTTAGCGTCTTTTCTGTCGTTATCTTTGCTTGTATCTTCTTCAAGAGCGACCGCATGACAGTCAAGAAGATTATAGGATGTATTGTTGGTTTTGCTGGTATTCTATCACTGAACTTGGGTGGAGCTGAGAGTGGAAAGTTCACTTGGTTAGGTGACGGAATGATTATTCTCAATGCTCTTTGTGGTGCATCAGCATCACTGCTTACGCGTGGATTAGGCAAACGTGTAGATGTATTTGTTGGTACAGGCTACAGCTTAGCAATAGGTGGTGCATTATTGATTATCCCTGGACTAATGATGGGTGGTGAACTTCCACAGATTACCCTTTTAGGTATTACCTACCTACTCTTACTCATCGCTATTAGTACATTAGGTTTCACGCTCTATAACAAACTACTCACTTGCAATCCTGTTGGCAAGGTAGCTATCTACAATTCATTGATTCCTGTTGTCGGTGCAGTTACCTCTTGCCTATGCCTTGACGAAACATTCTATATTAAATATATGATAGCTGGTGCATTAGCAGCAGGGGGTATATACATTATTAATAAGAGTTAGACACCTAAACAGCTACTTTGTGCAAAGAAACCATAGCTATAGAATGTCCCCAAAAGACAAGTTCTATGGTACCATTGTCACATAATAGCATCTTAACATCAATCAGATTGTAAAATAAAATCGTAGTATTAGAAAACAACTAAGGCTTAATTGCATTCGAATTAAGGCTTAATTGACGTGCAAAAGGGCGTTAGTTACATCCCAACTAACGCCCTTTTGCAATGCTATTAAGCACCTATTACCTTACAGCTTTATAACTACCTGTTTATCTGGAGATTACAAACGCATTCAAAACAGTAGTGTTTTGAAGAGAAACATGGTATAAAAGCCATTAAGATTGTAATAATATTTCAAATCTATCGACGGCCGTGATAACCCATACCATGCTTCTCGTCATGTTTGAAACGAGTAGCAAAATCGGGCTTTTCCATCTCTATAGGATTTGCATTCAGCTCTGGTTCTCCCATCCACTCTACAATCTTATCCACCCAAAGGGCAGCACCTTGACGTGTTGGATGAATACCATCCGCTCGAGAAGCAATGACAGAACTACTGTCAAAGAATCGACCTTCACCCGTACATTCACGTATCACATCAACAATTGTTCTATCTTTTATCTTCTTCCAAGGGAGAGGACCAACCCATACATATGGAATATTACCAACACGACTCAGAATCGTTTGAATTGCTGTTTCACGTCTACTATAATCCTTATAACCTAAGTCATTGGTACCTAAGCTAATAATTATATAAGTAGGGCGTACTCTTTCAATCTGATATTGAAGGTCGGCAGCAATCGCCCAGTCGCGTGTTGTGCTACCATACCATACGATTGAATGAAACTTAAAACCGTTCTTTACGGCATAATCATTAAATCGAGAGCCAAGACCATCAGCCATAGAGTCACCGATGAGAAGTACTACTTGGTCACGACTTTCTGTCACCTGTGACACTCGGGTTGTCGATGTGGGCAATGGTTCCATTGCCATCTCTTCTACCGAGGCTGAAGCTGTTTGAGATTTAGCAGCTACTGGCATTACATCTGGCTCTACAGATTTAGCCGGTTCGACATCATGTTCGTTTATTCCGTTAGCATCCTGCGCTGAAACAGCAGATGACAAGAGGAAAAGAAATAGTAATACTATAAAATACTTTATTGTTCTCACAATTATTTATTTTTGCGTTTAATGGCGTGGTCATACCGCCATATCTCTACGCTGTTAATAATGTTCTGCCACAAGATGTAGCAGCCTGGACCCACAGTTGACAATGGATTCAGATAAGTGTAGGCTATCCAGATAGCAAAAGCAGTGTTCTTCTGCCCTAAAGCCTGTCCCGCATTAATCGTACTGCGGAAGAAATGACCAATATATCTGCCTATGGCAAATTGTATCAAGCAAAGCACTAATGCCAATATTGCTATCAACAAAAGGAAGCTGACAGCTACCTCAGCATGGACAATGTTCTTTACTGTTGTGCCTGAAACGATGAGTAATGAACATCCCCAAAGATAATAACTAAGGTTGTTCACACTGATTACCCATTGATAGAACCTACATAAAGTGTGCCAATGTTTCGTTATATAAGCCAAAATCATCGGTACTACCAATACCAGACACACCTTATAAAGAATTGCCACAAAAGCACTCCAGAAAGTTATATCTGCTTCAGCATCAAGCAAGGGAAAGCAGACTGGTATCAACAAGGCACAGAGAAAGTTGGAGAGGAAGGTATAAGTTGTCATTTCCTCAAGGTTTCCACCTAACTTCTGTGTAACCACTGCGGCTGCTGAGGCACAAGGACAAATGATACAAGTGAGTAGAGCTTCAAGTAATATGAGCGACTTACTGTGACATGGAAGAACAAGATTGCCCCAATAACGACCGCAACCATCAACACTTGAGAGAGTGCTATCCAAAGATGCCACCCTACTGGAATTAGCTTACGGAAGTCTACCTTACAGAAGGTAACGTATAAGACGAGGAACATAAACAATGGAAGAGCTGCGTCAAGGATAGGAGCAAAAAAGTTTGCTGCGCTATCCAAGGCTGGTATAAAGGCAAAAACAAGGTATAATAAGCTACCTGTAGCTATTGACACTGGCAGTGTCCACTCCTTTATAAATTGTATGATTCTCCTCATCTTTTATCATCAAATCATGCAGCTTCTCCCCCTTTTCAGAAAGAGAACGGACTGCAAAGTTACGAAAAAAGACTGAAAATCAGCAATATAATTCAAAAATCGTAAATATGATTAAGACAAATTCAGAGTTTACAATTATAGAATACATTAATTAAACGACAAATAATAAAGACAAAAAAATCCGATTCTTCCGTTAAATGTGTGGACACTTTTTCGTATTGCTTTAATGTAAGAAACGAAGTAACTCATTAAACAAAAAAATATGGCTGAGATAGTCAACTATCTATCTTTTTTTATCATCCACTTTCATTGAAAAACAATTTCATTTAAGACTTCAAAAATTTATAGACAAGAATTTGAAAAAAATCATTACATAATTTCAAGTAAAACATCTATAATTAATGGCAAAAGCACATATAAAAAGCTGCTCTATAATCAACAGCAAATCAATTAGTTATAAATTAGTAAAGTAAAAGGTGCTTAATTGGACTTCAAAAGGGCGTTAGTTAGACCTCAAAAGGGCACCTTTTGCAAGCCAATTAGGCATCTTTAGAAGCCAAAAGAGCATGTATTGGTTTTGAACTATACGAAAATAGTTTACAAATTTCAACTAATGAGGGAATAAGTTGTTTGTATAAGACAGATAGATATCGAACCTAATTACGTTTATCGTGTAGTTTATCCCCCGTTCTAAAACCCTCTAATTGAGGGTAAACATACTGGTGTTGGGTGATAGTTGTTGGGGGGTGAGCCTTTATAAAACTATCTTATTGGAGGAAATCATACCATGTATGTGAATTAATCTCATTCTATTAACAATCTAAGGATTTAACGGAGGAACCAAAAATCCCACCAACTTCGCAGTTGGTGGGACCCATTCAAGTATATATGAAGCTATAGAAAAGCGATTAGCTTTTGTTATCTTTCGCGCAGGCCATTTACTGCTCCTGCACTATTCTTTGCATAGTCGTTCGCCTCAGCAGAACCAAAGGAAGCCTTGCTTGAAGCTCTTGTCAACGCATTTTGAGCCTTTGCACTTGCTGGTCTCTGACGAGCAAGGTCGAAACGCATAACATCTGTTGTGTTTGTACTGCGTGCTACACCATAGAAGGTGTCATAACCCTTTGTCTCATCATATCCTAAATGGAAACCATCTTTAGTAGCATTGATGTCAAGATTGAAGATAGTTCCACTCTTAGAATACTTTATTTCGATATTTCCATTATCCAAAACTTTCCAAGAGAATGCCAATGTCTGTGTGTTACCCTGTGCATCAGTATCTACCTCAACACCATTACCTTGACGTGAATCAGTAGAAGAATTATACTGGAAGAACTTCATATTAGCTCTAAAACTATTGCGCTTACGCTGATGTGTTGTATCATCCGTGTACTCAAGAGTCATATTACCATCCCACTCGCCAGTAAGTGTCTGTGCCTCAACCAGTGTATTTACTTGTCCATTCTCCTCCTGACGATAGTTATTATTCCAATTATAACTACTGTTATAACCTACCGCATCCATAAAGGCGTAGAACTCTGAGGTTGTTGCTTCTGGGTAATAATAATAAAACCAGTTGTAAGCTGTATAATAACTTGAGCCACTTGGGTATTCACGCAGGTAGTTTCGTACCGCATCACTTACCAAATCATTATAGTAATAGTTATTATCTCCCCAAGGATCATCGTCACAGCTTGTCAATGCCAATGGACTCGCAACTATTGCAAGTGCCATGAAAAATTTTGAAATTCGTCTCATACTCATATCCTATTTAATTCTTATTCTTTGTTTATTTACTGATGCAAAAAAATAGTGAAATTATAAGATGTTTATCGAGTAAATACACTATTTGAAGATAGGGAAATCCCTATTAAAAAAGATTCCGCTCCATATCATCAACCCGAATAAAGAATCTCCAATAATCTATTACGAATTAAATCGATTACTAAAAAAACTCCTAAACAATGAAGGAGGAAACAAATAAAAATTCGTACATTTGCAACACACAAATAAGTAAACTATATAAAGAGAAGATAAGAAACAGAAATGAGAACAGTTTATGAATTCTCTGTCAAAGACAGAAAAGGTAAGGCATTTTTCACTGAAAGAGTTTTCTAATGAGGTGCTACTGATTGTAAACACAGCTACAAAATGTGGCTTCACACCAACTTACGAGGAGTTGGAGGCACTCTATGAGAAGTACCATGCACAAGGATTTGAAGTACTTGATTTCCCTTGCAACCAGTTTGGACAGCAGGCACCAGGTACAGACGAAAGCATCCATGAGTTCTGCAAACTTACATACGGCACAAAATTCCCACGCTTCAAGAAGGTAAAGGTGAACGGTGAAGACGCTGACCCACTCTTCAAGTTCCTCAAGGAGCAGAAGGGCTTTGCTGGTTGGGATGAGTCACATAAGCTCTACCCTATCCTCGACAAGATGCTTTCTGAGGCTGATCCTAACTATAAGGAGAATCCAGATATTAAGTGGAACTTCACCAAGTTCCTTATTAATAAGAAGGGACAGGTCGTTGCTCGCTTTGAACCAACAGAGAGCATTGAGAATATCGCAAAAGCAGATTGAAGAATTCATGAGGGAAAAAAATAACTTGCAAATAACTCTCTCTTAAGGAGATAAAAAGCTATTGGCAAGATAACATACAAACAAAAAATAAAAGGCAGAGGGTTTAGTGCTCTTTGCCTTTTATTATTTATCATACTTATTGCTATCCAGTAAACATAAGCCTACTTACTTCATATTTTGGATTTACTTGTAGCAGATATGGGGTTTCCTAATGTTTGTTTGCCTTTACTATCGTAAGATATTGCAAAGTAATTAGCACTCAGCAACAATGGTGCTAAGCAACAACACAATGCGTGCTGAGCAACAACACATAAGTTAAATATGCAATATAAGTTTTAAGCCTACTTCATTTCGCAATCCAACCCCTGCTTTCTTGCAGGAAGAAAGAAGCATGCTAAGAATGTTATCAATCCATTCAACATCAACAATTCATAGCCAAACTTGTAACCAGTAGTTTCGAAACAATTGTGTCTAAAGCAAAGCAAAGAAGCGGACTGGCTACTGCTATATATGGAGTCAACCGATCATTCACCACACGTTTAGTGCATAAACCAAACGCAAAAAGACCTAAGAGTGGACCATATGTATAAGAAGCTATCGTATAAATTGCATCTATCAAACTCGTTGAGTTAACATAACGGAAGATAAGGATAAACAAAATAAACACAATAGACACGCCTATATGTGCCTGTTTGCGTAACTTTTCATCCTTTGGACGACCACAGATGTCTACACAATAAGTTGTTGTTAAGGCGGTTAAGGCAGAGTCTGCACTGGAGAAGCACGCTGCTACAATACCGATTGTAAAGAGAATGACAACCAATGTACCTAATTGTCCACCTGCAACAGCCTGCAACATAAGATTGTCTGGCTCGTCAGGCAAGGCTTGTCCGATACTATTGAAATACATCATTAACAGTACACCCAAGGACAAAAAGAGTAAATTGGCAGGTACAAAGGCAAAACCATAGGTACACATATCCTTCTGTGCTTCACGCAGAGTCTTACAAGTAAGATTCTTTTGCATCATATCTTGGTCCAGTCCTGTCATAACAATAACGATAAAGATACCGCTAAGAAACTGTTTCCAAAAGTTCTGTTTTGATACCCAGTCATCGAATACAAATATACGAGAATGACTGTCATTGGCTATCGCTTGAGCTGCTTCCGGAAGCGACATGCCTAATGTTTCGACCACCTTATATATAATAAGAATGAGGGCAAGCAGCATACAAATGGTCTGAAAGGTATCTGTCAAGACCAGTGTACGTATTCCTCCCCTACGCGTGTAGAGCCAAATGAGTGCCACAAGAGCCACAACGGTAATGGGGAAAGGTATGCCGTAGGCATCTAAGACGAAACGTTGAAGTATCATACAAACAACATAGAAGCGCACTGCCGCACCTGTCATCTTAGACAATAGGAAAAATGAAGCACCAGTCTTATAGCTATAATTGCCTAAACGTGTTTGTAGATAAGAGTAGATAGTTGTCAACTTTAGGCGGTAATAAACGGGAAGTAACAGATATGCAACAGCAAAATAACCCAACACAAAACCTAAACATGTCTGCATATAGGTCATATCGCTCAACATTACCATTCCCGGAACGCTAACGAAGGTAACGCCAGAAATACTGGCGCCAATCATTCCGAAGGCAACAAGATACCAAGGTGACTGACGATTTGCACAAAAGAAAGCATCGTTGTCTGCTTTATGTCCCGTTATTCTACTTATTAACAATAAGATGCAAAAATATGCAAGAATAGTAGCGATTATTATCATAATGGCAGCAAAATTACTAAAAATATTATCATTTCATGCAATTAAGAAATCTTATTTTGTAACTTTGTGAGACATCATCTTTCAATAAACATTCATCCATTGTATAATTGAGTATGATGATGGCACAACAGAAAAAGATTTATACTTGACGAGAAAGATATCCCTACACAGTGGTATAATATTCAGGCAGACATGCCCACTAAGCCCCTTCCTCCACTTCATCCAGCTACACGTAAGCCAATGACAGCAGAGGATCTTTCGGAGATTTTCAGTCAAGAATGTGCAAAACAAGAGCTTGATTGTGAGCATGCTTGGATTGATATTCCCGAAGAAGTGTTGGAGATGTATAAGTATTATCGCTCCACACCTCTTGTCCGTGCGTATGCTTTGGAGAAAGCATTAGACACACCAGCACATATCTATTTCAAGAATGAAAGTGTAAATCCACTTGGCTCACATAAGGTTAATTCTGCTATCCCTCAGTGTTACTATTGCAAGAAGGAAGGTGTAACGAATGTCACGACAGAGACTGGTGCGGGTCAATGGGGCGCTGCACTATCCTACGCTGCAAAGGTATACGGTCTTGAAGCAGCGGTTTATCAGGTAAAGATTTCTATGCAACAGAAACCTTATCGATCGCTGATTATGAAGACTTTCGGAGCTATGGTTGAAGGTTCACCTTCAATGTCTACACGTGCAGGAAAGGACATCGTTACACGCGACCCAACACATCCTGGTTCGTTGGGAACAGCAATCTCAGAGGCTATAGAACTGGCAAAAACTACACCTAACTGTAAGTACACTTTAGGTTCAGTACTCAATCACGTTGCATTGCACCAAACCATTATTGGCTTGGAGGCTGAGAAACAAATGGAAATGGCTGGAGAATATCCTGATAAGGTCATAGCCTGCTTTGGTGGTGGTAGTAATTTCGGTGGTATTGCATTCCCATTTATGCGCCACAATATCCTTGAAGGAAAGAATACAGAGTTTATCGCAGCAGAGCCAAACAGCTGTCCTAAACTGACACGCGGCAAGTTTGAATACGACTTCGGTGACGAAGCGGGTTACACTCCTTTGCTACCAATGTTCACACTTGGCCATGATTTCAAACCAGCCAATATCCATGCAGGTGGTTTACGCTATCATGGTGCTGGTGTCATCGTCAGTCAATTGCTCAAAGACGGATACATGTGTGGAATGGACATACCACAGTTAGAAAGCTTTGAGGCAGGTATCCTCTTCTCTCGAACAGAAGGAATTATCCCCGCACCAGAGAGCTGTCATGCCATTGCAGCTGCCATTCGAGAAGCAAAGAAGGCAAAGGAAACAGGAAAGAAGATGTTATTCTCTTCTGTCTTTCTGGTCATGGGCTCATTGACATGACGGCTTATGACACTTATATCAATGGTGATTTGAGAAACTATACACTCTCTGATGACGAGATAGAGAAGAACCTTGGGACTGTTCCGAAGGTATAGTTAAGGTTCTTCTTTTAAATGCGTAGATTGTTAATAGAATAAGGTTAATCCACATACATGGTATGATTTCCTCAAATAAGATGGTTTTACAAAGGCTCAACACCCAACAACCATCACCCAACACCGGTATAATTACCTCCAATAAGATGGTTTTATAAAGGGGAATAAACTACATGTTAAATGTAATTAGGTACGATATCTATCTTTTTTTATACAAACAACTTATTCCCTCATTAGCTGTAACTTGTAAACTATTTTCACACAATTCAAAACCAACACATGCTCTTTTAGCTTCTAAAAGATACCTAATTGGCTTGCAAAAGGTGCCCTTTTGAGGTCTAACTAACGCCCTTTTGAAGTCCAATTAAGCACCTTTTATTTTACTACTTGATAACTATTTGATTCTCTGCTGATTGCAAACCTGCTTCTTATATGTATTTTCGCCGTTAGTTATAGATGTTTTCTTTGAAATTATGTAATAATTTTTCAAGCCTTTATCTGCATATTTTCGAAGTCTAAAAGAAATGATTTTCATTGTCAGAGGATGAGAATTGGATAGATAGTTGACAGTCTTAGCCAAATTAGGAGAAATCTTCTCTTTAAGTAAAATATTATCTTAAAGAAAGGATAAAGCTATTTATCTTTAACTATCTATACAACAGATAGGTTACTATAACATTACGGGCACCATGTAGATAAGCCTACAGAGTGCCCGTACCTTTTATATATAGCGATTAAACAGTCTCAATGTTATCTGCTTGTAAGGCAGCTCCGATTGCCGTACAATACTCAGAATTCTTCGGAACAATAAAGCGAACATCATATATCTTCTCCATAACAGGAAAAAGAAGTTCGCATTGTGGCAACAAACTAAGATTACCTATGAGTACAAAGTCACGGATATCGCTATTCAAAGAACTCAAGATTGTTGCTGAACCGATAGACTGTAACACCAAACCTATCAAACCTAAGGCAATATCTTCACGACTGGCATTAGCCTGCGCATTAGCAAAGAGAGATGCAGTAGCATCCATTGGCAAGCCGGGAAGTGGGCTGGTTGAGATATCTTTAATCTGAAGATTGATACGAGAAATATCTCCCTTATTGGCTAAGCTATGATTTCGTTAATATTATCAGTCTGTAACAACAAACGTGAAAGACCACTCAACGTACCTCCACCAATACCGATACCACCAATATGACGTACCTCATTGCCATCACAAAGTACAAGTGAGGTGCCCGTACCCATAGAAACAACAATCATACGTTGTAACTTTGACTCAAACTGAGCACCTAAGCCATCAGCCAAAAACTCATCTGCCTTAGCCGTTGGAAGATCATAAACAGGCTTATCAATATAGTGAGCACCTACACCCGTAAGCATAACACGCTCAACCTCAGATAGATCTATCCTATTGTCATATAGATATTTTCCAAAAGCTCCATACAAGGACGTTACTGGATCAGTAGCCTTGATACGCAAAGGTTTAATAACCTTTCCCTCTCTGATTCCAACAATCTTGGTTGTTGAAATACCCACATCTATACCGATGGAAATCTTCATACACCTTATATAATTATACAGAAGTCTTGCAAAAACTGCTTTCTGAGAGAAAATGAATAAACAAAAATATATAAGAATTTACACCAAGTAACCACTCATAAAGAATCATCTCTATGCAAGTGTTGGTAACAGTTCAAGTCCTTATAACATCATTAAACCCAATACTCCACATAAGCATGAAATACAACTTATAATGTCGCAAAAGGTACGAAAAAAACCTTAAAGTTTAGAGCATTTACCGAGATATTTTTACAAAAAAAGACACAAAAATATTTCTCTATTAAGCTGAAAATGAGTATCTTTGCATTCCGTTATAATGAGAGATTAGAAATAAACATCAATAAAGAACAAAAAAACAAAATGACGAAAGCAGATATCATCAATGAGATTGCAACGTCTACTGGCATCGCCAAGAAGGACGTTTCAGCTGTGGTTGAGTCTTTTATGGAAACCATCAAAAGGCAGTTTGTTGGAGAAGAAAGAAAATGTATACCTTCGTGGTTTCGGTAGCTTTATCGTTAAGCATAGTGCGGAAAAAGACAGCTCGTAACATCTCAAAGAACACGACTATCACTATCCCAGCACACGATTTCCCAAGCTTCAAGCCAGCAAAGACGCTTCATCGAGGATATGAAGAAATAAATTAAACATAAATACAATAACAATTTAAAACAATTTAAAAGCTATGCCAAACGGAAAGAAGAAAAAAAGGGACACAAGATGGCTACGCACAAGCGTAAAAAGAGATTAAGAAAGAACAGACATAAGAGCAAGTAAGCCCCAAGGCTGAAAGGCTTTACAACTGACTTTCAATAATATGGCGGGGCGTGTCATCGCAATATACTTCTCTTCCCTGGAAGTGCGACGACAGGTTCCGCATTTTTTTATTTTTATCTATAAGTATCCTTTAGCATCATTGTAGAGACTATAAAAGACGCTAAATGATAGCTTATAACAAACGAAGAAGATGACAAGCGAAGTAATTATTGATGCCCAACCGAAAGAGATTTCGATAGCGCTACTCGAAGACAAGCGTCTGGTTGAATACCAGCGTGAGCCAAGAGAGGCAAGCTTCTCGGTTGGAAACATCTACGTGGCAAAGGTAAAGAAACTGATGCCAGGGCTGAATGCCTGCTTTGTAGATGTAGGTTATGAGCGTGACGCCTTTCTTCATTATCTTGACTTAGGGAGCCAATTCAACTCCTATGCAAAGTATCTGAAACAGGTTCAGAGCGACCGCAAGAAACTTTATCCCATTCAAAAAGCCACTCGCCTACCCGACTTGCAAAAAGGACGGAACAGTTCAAAAACACACTGCAGGTAGGACAAGAGGTGATGGTACAGATTGTTAAAGAACCCATTTCCACCAAAGGACCTCGCCTTACAGGCGAAATATCATTCGCTGGCAGATTCCTGGTGCTTATACCATTCGGGCATAAAGTTAGCGTATCTTCTAAAATCAAAAGCGGTGAAGAACGTGCACGCCTCAAGCAGCTCATACAGAGTATTACCCCAAAGAACTTCGGTGTAATTGTCCGTACAGTAGCTGAAGGAAAGCGCGTAGCCGAACTTGACGCTGAGATGAAAGTCCTACTGAGCCGCTGGAATGAAGCAATCACAAGACTGCAGAAAACGCAGGAACGCCCTCAACTTGTGTTTGAGGAGACTGGACGTGCTGTTGCGATGCTGCGTGATCTCTTCAATCCAACCTACGAAAACATCTACGTCAACGATGACGAGATTTGCACTGCCGTTCGACACTACGTCTCTCTAATAGCCCCTGAAAAGGCGGGCATAGTGAAGAAGTACACTGGTAAGGTGCCAATCTTTGACAACTTTGACGTTACGAAGCAAATTAAATCAAGCTTCGGTAAGACCATTAATTATGGTCATGGCTGCTACCTCATCATCGAACACACAGAGGCAATGCACGTTGTGGATGTGAATAGTGGAAACAGAACGAAAGAAAAAGCACAGGAACAGAATGCGCTTGACACCAACCTTGGTGCCGCCGACGAGTTAGCTCGCCAGCTTCGACTGCGTGATATGGGTGGAATCATTGTCGTTGACTTCATCGACATGAATCTTGCTGAAGACCGCCAGATGCTGTATGAGCGTATGTGTAAGAACATGCAGAAGGACCGTGCACGTCACAACATCCTTCCTTTGAGCAAGTTCGGACTGATGCAGATTACTCGTCAGCGTGTACGCCCAGTAATGGATGTAGATGTAGATGAGAACTGCCCTACTTGTTTCGGTAGTGGTAAGATTCGTTCAAGCATTCTTTTTACCGATCAGTTGGAGCGTAAGATAGACCGATTGGTTAATAAGGTTGGGGTAAAGAAATTCTATTTGCACGTTCATCCTTACGTTGCAGCTTACATTAACAAGGGTCTTATTTCCTTGAAACGTAAGTGGCAAATGAAGTATGGTTGGGGTGTAAATATCATTCCTTCACAGAAACTTGCCTATTTGCAGTATGAATTTTATGATGCAAATCAGCAGTTCATTGATATGAAGGAACAGAACGATAAATCCTAAACTAATAACTAAGTCGTTAGATAAAACGAAAGGTTTACAACATTAGAAATCCGCAACCTATAATATATAAGGTGGCGGATTTCTTTTTTCCTCTACTTTTCATATTTCATAAACACTTAGACTTCAAACCTTAGAAAAAGTCAATTTGTCAACAATTTTCCTCTCTTCGATTTTTATTAAGGCTTAATTATACTCGAATTAACGCTCAATTGACTTCTAAAAGATGCCCTTTTGAGGTCTTACTAACGCCCTTTTGAAGTCCAATTCAGCACCTCTTGCAAACTATTTTTGTAACTTATTAATTACAAGAAAGTTACAAGGATGTAGGAAAGAGTGCTTTTATGCTTGTTTTAAGTGGGAAACATTAACCACAATGTAAAATAAATTCGCATCAACAAAAACGCCCTCACATGTCTAAAAAAAGACGAGTGAGGGCGTTTACTATATGGTTTAATAAACGTTTTAAGCCGGAATGACTTTAAAGCGTACTCTGAATGCACGTTTCTGTTCATCCCAGTTTGTACCCAACATTTCAAAGCGACCAATCTGAGCAGTTGAACGGACGTGCTTACCTATGCAAGGCAGACATCAAAATCGCCGATACGAACGAGTCGCAACATCTCTGAAGCGTCTTCAGGTAGTCTATCAACAGTGACACCTTCGGGGATATTATTGCGGTCGACCATTTCAAAAGTTACAGGCAAGTCTTCTGCAATCAAACGATTCATCTCCTCCTCTATCGCCTTTTCCTCCTTACGATCAGGCTTATGATCGAGGATAAAAGTCATCTTACTCTTCTTCCGTTCGATATGAGCATTATTGCTACGCTCTGTGCCAAACATACGAATCATCACCTGATTCAGCAGATGTTCAGCCGTATGGGCAGGAGGGAACTCCTCTTTGTTATGCGAATTCAATACGTAATCCACAGCCTACTTCTTTATTTTAAACTTATAAATTCTACCATAGTTTGCCTCTACATCCAATGCTACCTGACCGTCACGCTTCAAGTCTACTACCTTTGCAAAGCCTGAAAGTAAGTCGGTCATCTCAACCTCCTGCTCTGGAATCCCAAGGAAATCGAAGGCATGAGCAGGAATAGTTACATTGATTTGTACCCGTTCTTGGTCGAAATTAGCAACAACCAACAACACCTCATCGTCTGCCTTACGCAAGAAAACAAACTGTTTATGAGGATTAAACTGGTGGCTCTGTTGGTTGACATACATTAAATCGAAGGTCAATCCTTCACGTACAGCTTTCTCCCGATTACAGAAACGGAGAAGTCCTTGATAGATTAGTGAGAGTTTCTTCTCATCTGTTGTCAAAGCATCACGATTAAAGAAGCCTTTGTAGACAGTATCACTCGTCCAATAGTCAAAGATTGTTGAACGCCCGTCCTGCCCGGAGAAACCTTCTTTATCCATACCTCTTTCGCCAAACTCCTGACCAGCATATACCATAACAGGATTCTGTTGAAGCAGAGCAGACACGATCATACCCGGAACTCCCTTCCAAGGGTTACCCGCGAAGAAATCAGAAGCAATGCGCTGCTCATCATGATTCTCAAGGAAATAGAGCATGTGATCACGAATATCGTCAACCTTCTGCCACTCATGTGTTATAGACGAAGCGGAACGTTCACCACATATCACACCACGAATACAATCATACATCCCAACTTTGTCATAGAGATAATTGAATCCTGACTCTACATACATACGATATTGATTAGGATCATAAACCTCACCAATGAAGATCATTTCAGGATAACGCTCCTTAACCTGCTGTGTTGCGTATGTCCAAAACTCATGTGGAACCATCTCAGCCATGTCACAGCGGAAACCATCAACACCCTTTGCTGCCCAGAAAAGAAGGATATCAGTCATCTTCTTCCATGTAGAAGGGACAGGATGATAGTGATAACTTCTTCCACCAGCATCACAATAGTCTACACCATAGTTTAGCTTAATGGTCTCATACCAGTCGTTCTGCTGCGGGTGAGAATCGAAACGATCGTTACCAGTACACTTGGCTGGGAACTCATGATAAAGCCCTCAGCACCATGAGCATAAGTATTCTCAACAACTCCAGAAAGGTCAAGCTGTTCGCCCGGACGATAATAGAAATTGTTCTGAGGGTCAAAGTGCTTACCTGTATCATCACGCTTCTCCGAGGTCTTCAACACCCTTTGGCTTAGCAATACTCTTGTATTGACGAGCTACATGATTAGGTACAAAGTCAATGATTATCTTCATACCTTCAGCATGTGTACGAGCAACTAAGGACTCAAACTCTGCCATACGTGCATCTACATCTACCGCAATATCTGGGTCGATATCATAATAATCGGTAATAGCATAAGGCGAACCAGCACGTCCCTTTACGACACGAGGGTTCTGTGTAGGAATACCAAAGGATGAATAATCAGTACATGTAGCATGACGGATAACTCCTGTATACCAAAGATGAGTGACACCGAGGTCATGAATGTGACGTAACACACCCTCATCGAAGTCATTCATCTTTCCTGCTCCGTTCTCTGCTAAGCTACCATACTCCTTCTTAGTTAGATTCTTATTACCAAAAGTACGGGTGAAGACTTGGTAGATAACTAATTTAGTTTTCATAAACAAAAATAAAAAGAAAGTCCCTCCTTCGTCCCCTCACTTTTTGAGAAAGAGGACGGAAGAGGAATCAGTCACTAATAATAAGGTAAGCCTTATACATCGTAGTGCATTAACGATCTTATCGATACGACCGAGCATACCCTGCAAAGCAGCACCAGGTCCGCACTCAACGAACTCTGTTGCACCATCGGCAATCATATTCTGTGCGCTCTTTGTCCAACGTACGCTTGATGTAAGCTGAGCGATAAGATTCTTCTGAATCTCAGCTGGATCAGTGTGTGGCAATGCGTCCACATTCTGATAAACAGGGCACTTTTGGTGCATTGAAGGTTGTTGCCTCAATAGCTGCCTGCAACTCATCCTTAGCTGGCTGCATCAATGGAGAGTGGAAAGCACCACCTACCTTCAATGGCAATGCACGCTTAGCACCAGCCGCCTTCATCAACTCGCAAGCCTCATTGATACCCTCTATTGAACCAGAGATAACCAACTGACCAGGGCAGTTGAAGTTAGCAGCTACACAAACCTTACCTTCTTGAGATACAGATGCACAGATTTCCTCAACCTTCTCATCAGGCAAACCTATGATAGCTGCCATAGTACCTGGGTTCAGCTCACAAGCCTTCTGCATAGCATTAGCACGAGCAGCAACAAGCTTCAAACCATCTTCGAAACTCAATGCACCAGCAGCAACGAGTGCTGAGAACTCACCCAAAGAGTGACCTGCTACCATATCTGGCTTGAACTCATCGCCTAAGCAAAGAGCTGAAATAACGCTATGGAGGAATACTGCAGGCTGAGTAACCTTAGTTTCCTTCAACTGCTCGTCTGTACCAGCAAACATAATCTCGGTTATCTTGAAGCCAAGAATCTCGTCAGCCTTATCGAAAAGTTCCTTTGCTAATGGGTTGTTGTCATAGAGGTCCTTACCCATACCAACAAACTGAGATCCCTGTCCAGGGAATACAAATGCTTTCATATACTATTGAATTGTTTAATTATTAATATTCTACAGAGTGCAAAGGTACAGAAAAGAAAGGAGATAGAAAAGAAACTAAGTAAAAAACACGATGTGCTTTGCATCACTCTAACCTTGTAGAAATAATTTCTTGTTATTTCCACTATGTATTTTGTATCAATAAAATTGTATACATTAGGTTTGTATAAGAATACTTTAGGGTTATAAATTGCTAAAGAACATTCACTTTGTCAGCATTTTCAATGCCATCGACATCCCCTAAGACAAACATTACTTACCCCTTTAAAACCATATAAGTCTTGTCTTTACCTACTCTTATAATGGATGTTACAAGTTCAGAAAGTCATCCGCACCATCCGTGCGAAGGCTTAGCACATGTGGTGCGAACGTCAAACACCATTCGTGTTGTTGGTAGATAGCTTACCATACATAACCAAAACGAAAGAAAAGAATTGTATTATCGAAAGGATATAACACCTACTTTATTCATATAGTAACCATTACCTTTACATCCAAATGGGCTAAATGAGCAATATAATTACATTATTGAAAAGACATAACAAGGTGGCGACCAGCTAATAAAGCGATAAAGCCTAATGCAAGGGAGGCAATGATATAAAGGGAAGAAATAATAAAACCATCCCCTCCCTTTAATAACGTTGCATGCTCATTCATGAAAGTAGAGAAGGTTGTAAAACCTCCACAGAAACCAGTAGTAAGCATAAGGCGAACAGCAGGACTGACTCCGCCATTATCACTGGATAATGAAGAGAAGATACCTATAAGGAAACAGCCAAGCACGTTGACGACCATTGTTCCCAAAGGGAATGAACCTACTACAGCAAGTTGTATATACTTCGAGATAACCATTCGAAGACTGCCGCCAACAAAACTTCCAATACCTACTAAAAGAACATCCTTTATCATACTGAACGAACAATTATTTTTGTCTATAAGGCTTAGAAAACCAGATTAAATCCAAATCGAATACCATTCTTTGAGATACCTGGAGCATGTGTATAAGTTAGTCGACGAACGTAATCTACCTCCAAACTTGAAGATATTATGTACTCCGACAACAAACTCCATGTAAGGATCGCGTGTCATAACACGTGTATCGACAGGGAACTTATACAATTCCGTATCATTAGCATTCTGTGGTAAATATGGGTTGTTCTTATCTGTCAAATGTCCCCACATTCCTTTAAAGGCAACATACTCACGCCACTTCAGCTTCTTAATGAGTGGAATACGGTTGAAAATCTTACCCTCTAAGTCCCATGCAAGATTAAACTGTGCATATCGGTCATTAAGGAATTCAAGTCCTTTCATGAGGTTGAATGTTCCTTGATGCTCGAAATAAGACGTGTTCACAGGAGGAGTAATAAGGAATTGGAATGGTACCTTATTCCATTGTGCACCACCTTGTACACGTGTATCAACATGTCCCCAACTTCCTAACCAGAAACGTTTATAAATAGAAACCTCCGTAAGATTAGTATTAAAGTCACTTCCTAAGAAATGCTTAATACCCATTGTATGTTTAATATTAAACTCAGGAGCATCAAGGTTCACTGCCATACGTTGCTGTTTTGAGTTGACATAAGATTGTCCTGGACGATAGTTAAATCCAAGACTGACTTCACTCACACGCAGTTTGTCAACCAGCGTACCATCCATTTTCTCATACACAAGCTTTCCTGTTGGCTTATTACTTTCTGTACGGAACTCAAAACTCGTAGCCAATCCATAATCTGTCTCCCACATGAAGTTAATCTTCTGACGATTTACAAAATACATCTGCTCAACCTTTATAGGGCGGAAAGTCATGAAGATATTATCCTTATTGTGCTTCAGATACTTGTCTGATGGAGACTCAACATCACTTGTTGATTCGAAAGATATGGTACGGATAGGGAACTCAATAGGCTGATACTCGGGCTTATTAAACGAGTATGTTACCTTTGCACCGTAATAATTACGACGCGATAGTGTACCATAAGCATAGTAACCCTCAAAAGAACCAATGAGGATTAAACTTAGCTGTAGTACGGGCAGAGGCACGTAAACGAATGCCATCAACAAAGTTCTTTGAGATAAAAGTATTGACAGGACCAATATCAAACTTACTTGGCTTGTCTTCTGAACCTGTTTCAATGAAGTTCTCTATCAAAGCCTTGGACGCAAACATCACCCATTTGAAATGCTTTGTGCTTGCCATACGCTTGATAAATGAGTCCATTCCAGCCTCACTCTTCGTCAGTTGCGTTGTTCTATGTGCTGCCCAGAAATCATTATCGCGCAATTTAGCATTCGCATCATACGTTACCTTTGCCTTACCCTTAAATAGTTTATCATCAATAGGAGTAAAGGCATAGTTTGTCAGACCCGTTGTTCGGATAACAATAGCATGTTGTAAGAAATCAGTAATCTTAAGTTCAGCAACCATATTATCCGTTGTTAAGGCCCATTCCCCATTGCTTAACTTAGTGTACTCCTGCTCAAATTTCATCGCATCAACGAAGTTCACGCCCGTATTAGCAGGCAGTTGCATATCGCATCTCTTAACATGAAGGGAGCTGTCGTTTAAGACGTAGAGTTCACCTCGGAACCCGAAGTCTTGTTGATTGGCTGGCATAAACTGCAAACGGATACACTTGTCTTGATTAACATAGACCGTATCGTCTATATAGAAATGGTAGAAAGAGATAGCAGTAGAGCCTATTGGCGATGGAAACGTTTCTGAAGGAGATCAATCTGGTCGTCATATAAATTGATATCTTTAAAGAGATCCTTCACAATCGTGTTCATTGCCTCACCAGTCTGTATCAGTTTTGACATTCCCTTAGTAGACTGTCCCAACACAATGTCCTTCATGTCCTTTGGATTCTTGCGATAGATATGTTGCGTAAGGGTCTCATCAACAGAGATAGGGAGAATTAGCTTCTTATTATAAAGGCATGTTTCAACCTGGCTAAGGAGCCAAGGAGCCTTCTTGAAAAAAGAACTTTCAAGGTCATCAGGAGTAAGGTTATTTAGCGCCATAGTCACCTTCTGATACTTATCATACTGATAATAATCATGGTTTTCCAAGTGAGTTTGCTTCTTCGCAGCAATAACTCGCCTCATCAACTCTACTGCTGGGTTATCCTTACGTGAATATTTATGACGACGTTTAGCCTTCACAACAATACCCTGCAACTGCTTAGAGTCTGCGATAAGCGTCACTTTCAATTCTCTTGAAGTATGTGCAGTAATCTTAATATTACGTGATTTATAGCCAACAGCTGTGATTGTAAGTTGTTCTCCTACTTTTCTTGCAATAGAGAAATGACCATTCGCATCACTCGAAGCACCTAACTTTAAATTCCGATAGACTGCATTCGCATAAGGAATACTATCTCCTGTTTGCCAATCAACCACATAACATTGAAGTAGCGTACTATCTATCACAGCTGGTTTAGCAGCTATCTTAGCTAATGAATCCATCATTTGCAGCAACGAATCAGTTGCTATTCCCATCGAATCAGCTGCTGTCAACAAGGAATCTTTACCTACAAACGAAGAGTCCTTACCCACCAACAACGAATCAATGTGCATAACATAAGGCTTTGAATTAAAGTACAAAGACTTAAATGTATATGCATGTGCTGAAATGATACGAACACAAAGAGGAAAGCAACTATCACTCTCAACCTTATCATTCGCCGTCTTCCTCTTGTCTTATCAAAGACAGAGGATGTATGATTACGCATATTTAGACTCATTAATCTATTCATATATTACTTTAGTTTTAGAATCATGCAAGACAACTTACTATCGTCATTTTGCATTCAAGCGTCCTCCTATCCCATAAAAGGGCTTGGAGGACTTCTCTGTTAATTGAGGAGATGACTAATCAATCTCCTCATCAGCTTCATATCCACCCATTTCTCGAATGGCATTCTTCAGCATTGTATACTGTTCAAAGAGATTATTGACAGCTTCCTCACCACGAGTGAAATCGTGCATTGGACTCTTGAGGAAGATACTCAAGAAACGCTGAATACCATAACGACCAGCCCTTGCAGCAAGATCAGAGAGCAACGTAAGGTCAAGAAGCAATGGTGCAGCAAGGATGGAATCACGACAAAGGAAATTAATCTTTATCTGCATTGGGTAACCCATCCAGCCAAAGATGTCTATATTATCCCATCCTTCCTTGTCATCATTACGAGGTGGATAATAATTGATACGCACTTTATGATAGATATTACCATAAAGATCGGGCTGTTCATCTGCTCTACAAATGGTCTCAAGTGTCGACAACTTACTTACTTCCTTTGTATGGAAGTTAGCTGGTTCATCAAGAACTAAGCCATCACGATTACCCAAGATGTTCGTTGAGAACCAACCTGCAAGACCAAGGTTACGTGTCTTAATGATAGGAGCAAAGCCCGACTTAACCAATGTCTGTCCTGTCTTAAAGTCCTTACCAGCAATAGGCATACGTGTCTTCTCAGCCAACTCCCACATTGCAGGTATATCAACCGTTGTATTAGGAGCACCCATGATAAACGGACAACCTTCCGTCAAAGCTGCATAAGCATAACACATAGATGGAGCAATATGCTCTCTATCATCTGACTTCATAGCTGAGTCCAATTGCTCAAGCGTCATGTGGTATGCCTCATCGTATGGTACATAAATCTCGGTAGAAGCTGCCCAGATGACAACAACACGTTCGCAGCCATGTTCTTTCTTAAAGTTCTGAATGTCTTTCTGCAATTCCACCACCATATCCCAGCGTGTCTTGCAGTCTTTAACATTGTCTCCATCAAGTCGCTTAGCATAGTTTCGGTCGAAAGCTGCGCTTCAAAGGCTTGATAGCCATCAGTTCTTCGCGTACTGGTTCGATATCCTTTGCGCTTCAACACTTCAGCATATACTGCTGCTTGATAAGCATTCTGAGGGTACACATCCCATGTACCAAAGACGATATCATCTAAGTTTGCCAATGGTACAATATCTTTGTAATGAAGATATTTCTTATCAGCTCCGCGCCCAACACGGATCTTATCATATTGAGTCATTGAGCCAATGGGCTTCGTAAGACCCTTGCGTGTCATTAACACTCCAGTCATAAAGGTCGTAGCAACAGCGCCGCAACCAACGACCATTATTCCTAATCTGCCTTCTGCAGGCTTTACGTTTGTTTGCTTCATGATTATTACTGCAATATTTTATTAACGCATTATAGTGGCGTATATTGTCTTAATATAGGTTGTAGTTCAACTAAATTCTTAATATTATAATCTGCTACACACGTTGTTGGCTCTTCAGACGTCCACCCTTCGCCTTTTAACCATACGGTATGACAACCAAGTTCATGTGCAGGAAGTATGTCTTTGGTATAGCTATCGCCAATCACAACAACGTTTTCAGGCCTCACTTCCATAGATTTCACAGCGATATTAAATATCTGTGAATCAGGTTTTCGAACACCAACAACAGCACTTTCCGTTATAGTTTCAAAATAAGAAGATAAGCCAAACTCCTCAAGCACAACCAACATGTTGCCATAGAAGTTTGTCACCAAGCCTATTCTATAATGCTTCTTTAAGTCCGACAGCACTTTTCTACTCTCTACTATATTGGCTTTTACCTTGTCATAAATATCATTCAACAGAATTCTTTGCATCCGTTCAGCCTCAACTTTATCTGCCACTAACCAGCCACAGTCTACCAAGTACTCAAACTCTAATTTCAATTTAGACGTTAACATCGAAAGAAATGTGTCGTGTGACCGTATAATAGGCTGCTTTCCTAAGGTACGTTCTGCATGTACATAGGCTTCACGAAACTGCTCTTCTGTCACAGGAATTCCGTTTCTTTTGTATGCATACCAAAGGAACTTTCCCCAGTGACAACCTGCTGTATCAAGCGTACCACCAAAGTCAAAGAGGAGCGTTAACCCTCTCTCCTCATCACATTGAGTAGCGTGTGTTATCTTTGTTCTTAATGATATATCGTTTAACTCTTTGTTCATTCTAAAATGGTTTAAGCTATAATAGATTATAATAGACTGTTATTCAACACTAAAAGATAAGCATTAAAAGTATTTCTTCAACATATTTTCAATCTTAAATACAGCCTAAGGAACATATAATTTACTCTTTTTGGCGTAAGACTTTTACATAAATCTTCGTGCCGTTTGTGCATATAGATGTACAGAAAAATTATATAAACTAACCTCAAACACAAAGTATATCCACGGACAATTCATCAAGCAAGTGACATAGATAAGGATAGCACGACTATTAAACGATAGGAAGTTTGTAAACGGCATCAGCGGTCGGCTACCTGCCAAGAAGCAGTCTTTGAGTTCCTGTGGTACCTTATCTATACTTCCATACTTCTCTATCAATGCCGCATGAAACTTCTGAAAAGCAGGAGTTCTACGCTCCTGACTCTTACAATAACGTTGATAATTACTATGAAAAGCACGGTCCCAAAAGACTCCCTTCTTTCCTTTCAAGCTTTCAACAATAGCATGTTCGCGTTCGTACGAGTCAAGTTCTGAACCTTCTTTACCTTTCAAAAAATAAAGATGAATCTGTCGATAATAGTCGCTCAATGAACTTTGTGGGGAGTGACATAACAAACTTGCAACAGCTGCCAAACCTAATCCCCAAAAGCCCCACACCTCTGATGTGCCGGGTATTGGCTGATACCAGAGTCGTAAGACAATGGCAAGATAGATTGAGAAGAACCACACATCACCTGCAAATCCATCTAAACAGCGACCCTTCATAGACTGTTGACGAGTAAGCCTTGCCAACTGTCCGTCTGTTGAATCACAAAAGTTTGCCAACATCAAGAGGACAATTCCGATGATATTATGCAAGGTATCGGTAAAGAAAAACATTACACCCGCACCAATTCCAAGGAAGATAGAAAGGATGGTGATAGTATTAGGTGTAACACCCAAGCGATGCCAGAACAGGGCAAATGCCAAACCTATGGGACGAGTAAAATAAATATCAAGCCATTCTTCCGTGTCCATAGACTTGAAAGAGGCACGAAGTAGACTGAAAAATCCCATCTTACCATCTTGCCCTTCTCCCAAATAAGGCGAAGAGGGCTGAGCTGCGAAATGAGCGTTGTCCCTTGTTTGCTGAGCAGATGCTCTATTATTTTGTTCTTCTTTTGTCATTGTATTCTGATTATTTATAAACAATTCGAGTTGAGGAATAATTGACTATCAATCAACTACGACTATTCATATCGTCCTTACACTTCTCGTTTAAGGAGGTTTTACGAGAAGCCTCAACCTTCTGTTTCATCCGTCCAACGATAGCTTTTGCCGCTTCTTTCCTACATCTTGAGAAACTGGGGGAAGTCATTAAAATCAATGATAACATAACTGCCGTCTTCCCTTACTATCGCATCACCACCATAAATAGGCGTCTGTAATAAACAAGCTAACTTCTCCGCATCAACTTGCAAGTTAGAAGATGAAAATGGATAATATTGTGGTTTACCATTCCTTTCTTCATCACCAAACTTTGTTTCAGTATCATCACCTGAATAATAATAACGGAAAAAGCCAGTACCTTCAACACCATAAAACTTCACAACGTCACCTTTTACGTGTGCTTGCGTCACAACATCTGTGATACCACGCTGCATAAAGGTTGATTTTATCTTTTCGACTTCTGACCAATCATGACAGAAACAGACGTCTTCTTTGCTTTGAGCGGTAGTATCAGCACGCTTTACCCAATACCCATCATCACCCTTATCAGGTGGCAATGGGAGATGGTTTTCACGCATCACCTTATCTACATTACTCCTTTGGCAAGCCCGAACACCAACCGATGGGTTAAGAACTCGTATGCCACTCTGCTCCAACTGCTCAAGACAATCTAACGCTTTTGGACTGCGAGCCATAGAAATAATTTGGTAATACGCATTTACAGAGCCTACCGATTCAGCTGAAATTAACTGATTATAAGTACTAAAGTTTTCAACGAATTCACCTTCACCAATTATCTTAGCATCGTCAAAAAGGCAACCAACCTCTTGCAAGATAGCTAAGTCTTTCTCCTCAGAATTAGGTGAATAGCAGGCTGCACGTTGTATCAACAGGGTTTTCCCCTTACAACAAGAAGATAAGTTATTTACTCCTTCATCAGCCTTTCTTATATCTTCTATATGGTCGACATCAAACACCTTTGTCAGCGGAAAAGCTTCTATTCGCAAGCCAGCTGCAACCAATGCACGCTGAAAATTACGCATCCGACTCTCACCTTTCTCTATACAAGCTTCAAGAATATTAAGCGAGGGAGCTGTCAAACCATATATACCTGCAGAAATAAAGTGAAAATCGGCTTGAGGTGTATCATAATAACCATTAATACGCATGACATTGTCTACACCTACATAAAGTGGTTTTTCATCATCAATATAGTCTGTAACACCCATCAAAGCGTCTGTCCCCTGTGCTATCTTATCTTGAAAGGATAAAACATAATCATGAAACTCACTCTCGTCAAAGATTGTATCGACTGTTGTTAGGATAAAAGGATCATCACGAAGGAAATTGCGCAACTCATAAAAACTATGCATTGAACTCGGAGTTGATTTTATGACAAATCGAAGTGGGACATGCACACCATTCAATCCTTTGTCTTGTATCATCTTCAGATGGCTTGCCACATCAGACATCTGCTCATTACAGATAACAACAATCTCCGTGGCATTATTTCCCATGAAAATCCTTATTAATCTGTCTATGAGCCGTTCTCCCTTACGCTTCACCAATGGTTTTGGGTTCGGTGACACCTTCTTGAGCCAGTCGTGAGCTAGTCGCCAGCTGCAATAATTGCGAATTTCATCCCTGCAAAGATACATAATTCTAAGGAGATAAGCCCCTTTCTCTGTAACGTTTTTCTACTAAAAGATAAACCAAAAGAAGCTTTTCAGGCTCTTTACCTACCCTACCTCAATAGTTATAATACAAGACTGATAAGTAAAGCTGATAAAGAAAACCCCTATTAAACAACAATTAGTTGCAAGAAATTTTATTACAAAAAAACAAAAGGGCTGAAAGGCTTTAAAAACCTGTCAAAAATATCTTGTTTGTAAGATCATTGTAAACCAAAGACTATCAGATGCATTACAAAACCGCAAACTAAAAGGCGCTTAATTGGACTTCAAAAGGGCGTTACTTAGACTCCAAAAGGGCACCTTTTGCAAGCCTATTAGGCGTCTTCTTGAAAGCCAAAAGAGCATATCTTACTTATAAAAGGGAATAAAAAAATCATGACAAAATAATAACAAATTGGATTCTAAACAACAATATCTAAGTTAACACTCGACTAAAAAAATAGAATAGCAATAAATTCTTAAAGTAAAAAAATAACATGCTGGAATAAAAAAATAGAGGAAATAGCGTTTTTAGACATAAAGAATATAAAAAAATGGTAGAAACTTGAGCAAAAAAACAATGCGTTTAGAGGTCATTTTTGTTAATTTAATGTTAAAGCGCGAACAATCTAAATAAAAAAATTTGCTTGATTGAATATTATATTCTATCTTTGCATATATAGAACTAGAGGATGATAACAACAACATAACACAGATTGTTTAAGACTAAAAGAAACCAATCCTCTATAGATATTCACAAGCCAAGTTGAGATTTAATTTGACTTGTATGAGATGAAAAGAGGTTATAAAAAAACTATTTTTACTAAAGACATCAAAAGCAATATATAGCTACTTAGTTGCGTTAACCACGCAAGGATAATTCACGCAAATAAGAGCACGAAATACATAGGTTAGTTTTTTAAGGTGAAGGATAACAAAATTGTCATGGGTCCCACTCTATCTCATGTTGGGATTTCGAAGACATTCAGCCAGTCCTGATTTCACGTCGGTGAAATCAGGATTTTTTATTTGAAATATTTTGTTTTATCCGTTAAAGTGCCTATATTTGTAACCATATATGTTTAAAGATAAATACAAGCGAATAAGTTGTATGTTGCTCTTTTTCCTCATTGTAGGAAGAACTATGGCACAACAGCCCTTGACCTTTGAGTTGGAACGCGTCAGCGACTCACTTTCATGGCTTTGTTTATATCCTAAGATAGAAAGCAAGACAGCACTGAAAAAGACAAGAGAAGAATAAAAAGCAGAACAGCTATTGCGAAATGGCGGCTTCCCTACCCTGTTTATCGACTCGTAACAGGCGATATTAATGGAGATGGAAAGGACGAAGCAATCGTTGGGGTTATCAAACCGACTCGCTTCTATCCACAACCTGCACGCCGCCTCTTCATCTTTAAGCAAATAAATGGTAAAATACGCCCATGTGGATGGGGTCGCGAATGGGTGGAATACTATGCGATTTTCGTTTTATTGAACCATACGTACGTACATTGCAAGCAACCACCGATAACAAATATGTTGTCGCAGACTATGTTTGGGACGACTTTGGGCTCTCTTTCGTGCGCTTTTTAACTGAAGCGATTAACCATGAAGAAGCCCTAAAACGATTTACTTCGAACGAATAAAACTAAAATATAACAATTTAAACCCAAACAAGATGAAACACAATCCCTATTACAAGCGAATGCAAAAGAACGCATCCAGAACTGTAGCTATTGCATTACTAATCTTGTTATTCTCACCTACTGCGTGGTCACAAAGTGAAAAGTTAGTTGGCAACACAGGTGATGCATATATTGAACGTACCCAAGAGAAGAAGACTCCTCTTATTCTTCCTGGTGCTGGAAAAGTCAATATTGAAAAATTGAAGGGTAAGATTGATACGCAGATGGACATCTCTAAACTCAATCTTGTAGAGCTACGTGCAATCAGAAACGCCTTTGCAGCAAGGCAGGGATACCCTTTCAAAGATGCAACCTTACGTGCATTATATAATACAACAACATGGTATAACGATGCACTTTGGGATGTCTATGAAAAAGAAGAGACCCCTGGTAAGAAGTTCTCACCACGTTATACGAAAGAAGAACTTGCCTTTACAGAGCGCATCCGTGCACGAGAAGCTGAATTACGAAAGCTGAACTTTAAACCAGCGAACAGTAAGGACGTGGTGAATATGAAGAATCTTATCAACCCGTTCCAGCTGAAAGAGTTTGACCCAAAGCTATATAGCATGTTGGGACAGAATGGTTTTGCTATCGTTCCTGCCGAACATAATCAGCTTTTCCACGTATATGAGAAGAATGATTATGCTGATTTTCCAAGCTTCGTAACCACTGACCTCTACCTACAACTGTTCCATCTCTATTTTGATTGTGTATTGCGCGATGTGGAGGAAAAGCACTTAGACTCACTGATGATTGTCTTTTCTTCCAAAATGGGAGCAGAGATGAAGACACTTACAAGCAGTCAAAATGCAGAAATAAAGGCTGCAGCGGAATATGGTCAGGCATGGTTTGCAGTCGCATCTTGGCTCTTTAGTCATGATAAAGCACCAAAATCAATAGCTACACTAAATGCCCCAGAAGCATACAAGAAGATGGTAATGGAAGAAATTACTAAGTCTTTCGAGGCTGAAAATGGATATTCTGAGATGCTTGAATATGACTCTCAGACAGGAATGTTTGCTTATTCGCTCTTCCGTCCACGTGGTCACTATACCCGTTCTAAGGTTTGTAGTCGTTACTTCCGTGGTATGATGTGGTTGCAAACAGCCCATTTTGGTACGGACAAACCTGCTAAGATGAAGCAGATTGCACTTATCGCCAATGTCTTCAACCAACAACCAAAGATCAAAACCATATACGACAAGGTAAGTGAACCTATCACTTATCTTATGGGAACACCTGATAATGTTACCCTCATACAGGTTGCAGAACTTGTTAAGAAGATGAACTTACCTATAGAAAAGCTATTATCTTCAAATAAAGACATGGGTAAACTGACAGCAAACATTGAAGCAATAGCAAGAAACAGACACGTATCGAGTTGAAGAAAACACATGGAACCAAATATGTTGTAGATATTATGCCACAGCGTTATCAACCTGATGCAGAGGCATTGATAGCTACTACGGATCAAGATAGCCCTATCTCTCTCCGCCCATGTCCAAAGGGACTCGACTGGATGGCTGTCATGGGATTACCAGGTGCCGAACGTATTCTCATGGACGAGCTGAAAGAAGCACAGAAATGGAAGGATTTTCCAAAGGCATTAACCACTGCTCGTAAGAAAGTTGCTAATACTCCTTGGGAGGCTTGTGTAGCAAATCAATGGATGTACACGCTCCAGTCATTAGGTGACACCGCACAGTCGCTTCCTTATTTCATGCAGACACCACAGTGGCAGAAGAAGAATTTGAACACAGCACTTGCTTCTTGGGCTGAATTAAAGCATGATGCTATCCTCTATGCAAAGCAGCCTATGGTGGCAGAGTGTGGCTCTGGAGGTCCAGAACCACCTGTCGTAAAGGGTTATGTTGAGCCTAACGTGAAGTTCTGGGAGAAAGCTATTGCACTTGTAACAAAAATGGATAAAGTTCTCACCACTTACAATTTACAGACTGAAAAGGCAAAGGCTGTATACGAACGAATAAAGGAAATGGCTGAATTCTGCCGTGATATCAGTAAGAAAGAACTGAATGGTGGGAAGATAACTGACGAGGAATACAACCAGATTGAAATCATTGGATCAACTGTAGAGAATATCTCTTTGGAGCTTGTCAGCGAAGATAACCAGATGTTGCAGGGATGGTCTGATGTGGTAAGTACCGACAAGAAGGTTGCGGTTGTTGCTGATGTCTTCACTGCTGGAGGCGAGAATGTAGCCATAGATGATAAGTGTGTGCTATATGAAGGAGTTGGTCCGGCTTACGAAATATACGTAGTAGTTGAGATAGACGGCTCCCTCTATCTCACACGTGGCTCTGTTTTCTCTTACCGTGAGTTTACACGATTGATGTCAGACCCACGCATGACGGACGAAGAATGGCAAGAGGAATTAAAGAAGTCACCAACAGGTGGAACGCCATCATGGATGAAAGAGATCATAGCTCCAGTAAAAGGAATGAGTGCTGATGATGAAGAGACATTCTATAGCTCGGGTTGTTAAAGTTACAATATGCTTGCTAACTCCTATCCTACTATCTTTCAGCGGGATAGGAGTTAATGATATAGACAAAAAGAAGTCTACTTCTAAAGAGGTAGACGACACCTTACGTATCGTTATTACAGGTGACGCTTCTACTTGACAGAGGGTAAGACAGAAGATTGACATGGCAGGAGTTGATGCTCTTTTTTTCATCTGGTATCGACTCGTTGTTCCAATCTTCCAACTATGTAATTGCTAATTTAGAGTGCCCTGTGACTAAAATTAGGGAGCGTGTGTTCAAACGTTTCATCTTTAGAGGGGAACCAGAATGGTTGCCTACACTCCGTCGTCATGGCATAACGCACCTCAACTTAGCCAATAATCATAGTATTGACCAAGGAAGAAATGGACTTTTAGACACACAAGAACAGATTAAAAAGGCAGGAATGATACCTATCGGAGCTGGTAGAAATATGGAAGAAGCAGCAGAGCCAGTACTCATTTCTACAAATCCACGCCATGTTTGGGTAGTTTCATCTCTACGTTTACCCTTAGAAAACTTCCTCTATCTTCCTCAAAAACCTTGTGTTAGTCAGGAGAGTATAGATAGTCTTATCATGCGAGTTAAACGCTTACGAGCCACAGATAAGAATTGTTATATTCTCCTTATACTACATTGGGGATGGGAACACCACTTCAGAGCCACTCCACAGCAGCGTGAAGATGCACACAATCTAATAGATGCAGGGGCTGATGCTATTGTTGGTCACCATAGTCATACACTCCAAACAATAGAGACATATCGAGGAAAACCAATCTATTATGGTATTGGAAACTTTATCTTTGACCAAAGAAAACCGATGAATTCACGGGCTTGTCTTGTGGAGTTAAGCATCACTGCAGAGAAGTGTAAAGCAAAGGCTTTACCTATAGAAATCAAGAACTGCACACCCTACCTTAGTAAATAGCGTTTTTAATTTGTGCTTATTTCTCACTTTTGGATAACTTTTCAGCGAAAAAGTTTGGAAGTTTACGTTTAAGTATATACTTTTGCAGCAGGTCTGAGGGTATGGCTTTGCACAAAGCTATACCATAAAGCAAAATGAAAAAGTAAACACAATATGAAGCGACAAGGACAAGCACTATCGTTAAAGAATCTAACAAAAAGCAATGTGTGGGACATTCAGGAAAACGATGTCTTCCGCCTTTGGGCACAAGCAGAACGTGACGCCGATTTAAGGGATAATGAGCGTCATTATATTGATGTAATCAAAAGTGCCTTTACCATAGAAGAAGTTAAGGTTGATAAGCCTGAAGTTATCAAGAAATACGAAGAACGTGGCTGCCAAGTTGGTCAAGTTAGACTTGATGAGGGTACCACTGTAAAATGGGCTTTAAAGAAAAAATCAATCCAACGTATTACTGATTTAACTTGGGAAAATATCCATCATATATCAGCTCAAAAGCTAATAGAAGTACTTGAGCGTAACTTTGGCGGTGGTTGGGAGAGCCTTCCACAGAGCGTACAGGATATTATCTTAAGTGGATTTGATATAAGTACAACTACGCTTCCGACCGCTCGTCTGAAGAAACCAGGTGGCCTTTATGAGAAGAAAGTCGCTGATGGCTTCGAAGTTCTTGAGATTTCAAAGGGCTCATGGACAGAAGCTATCTTTGCTAAGGAAAAGCCAATTTCAAACGTACCTACTACTAAACTTTCATCATTTGATGAGATTGGAGAAGAAGAAAACTTGAAGGATTTGGATGATGAAGACGAAATGATGCCTGAAGAAGAGAGAGGTACAGACGATGAGGACGATGAGGATTTCGATGAGGACAAGCTCACTGAAGAAAGCTATCGTACCACATTCGACACCAACCCAGAGGATTTGGAAATGCAAGCCGATGAGGTTGGAGAGGATGTCGACTTCTAAACAAGCATAATAAAAATAGTAAGTGATTAACCAAATCACTACAAGAAAAGACCCAATCATTTGATGATGATTGGGTCTTTTCTTGTTTTCTAAGATTAATCTTGTACACGTTTTCTTACCTAATTCGCATTACCGAGCTACAAATAGTCACTAACGCGAGGCGTTTGTTTTAGTGCTTTTTAGCCTTCTGAGCCAAAGCCTGACGACGAGCATTCTGAATCTCGAGGAAACGAGTATCCATACTGCTGTCAAACTCTTGGTTCTTAATAATGAGCCTATCCATAAATGTATGTTATCTTAAATACTTAATCGTATGCAAAGATACGTTTCTAAGTAATCATAACAAATTTATATGACCTTTTTTGGAATCTTTTTAGTTACTTTTTGACCATAGTCAATACTATTGACTTACATCAAGCATCCACGTGTTATATTGCCAACAAGACTAAAAAAGTTGGCTATGTCAAATATCTTTCCTACCTTTACACTGAAATCACAAAGAAAAATAAGTAATAACCGCAGAACCAAAGGGGTTCCGCACAAAAGAAGAAAGGATAACATTATGTTGACATTTGGTATTGTTACTATCGTTGCAGCAGTAATTGCAGAGGCATTGATTGTTTCAAAGAAGATTAATCTTGATTAGTAATTATCAAGTAACCAAAAGACCAGAAATTAAATCGTAAGCTGTTGAAATCGATTAACAGCAGACAAATAAAAAAGAAAAGCCGATGCGCCAAATGGTGTGTCGGCTTTTTCTATGGATAATATTACTCTTATCTAATGATTATCTTCTCTCAATTCTACACCCTATTCTATCGTATTTTGCCCTCAATATCATTGGTGTCATCCATCCGCACATGTCGTGCTAAGCATCCGCACATATGGTGTTAAGCATCCGCACCACATGTGCTAAGCAACAATATGCCATTTGAAAAGTAGCTATACGTTGGTAGAGAATAGGAAAAAAGACTGTAATAGTTCTTCTAACAAAACATTATGAAGCCTTAAAAAGAAGACATCCTTACTTTAGCTTGTTGATAAAAGAGTAGTTTTTCTACTATCACTTTATACTAAAGGATATTAAGATCAGCAAGCGCTTTCTGTGCTATAGTATTGAAGTCTTCTCCTAATTCGCAGAAACTTAGAACACAATTATATGCAGCATGTCTCAATGGTAGGCTCTCACCTGCTAACGTTGTGTGTGCCTGATCAAGGAACTCATTAATCCCTCGCTCATTAGGTTCCATACCACGAGCAAACAAACGAGCAAGCAACTGATAGCCACAAAGCTGATACATATCACGGTTTGAAGCTATCCACTTGTATGCCAAAGCTGGTGCGAAGTCAAGATACTGAAGTAGATTAAAAGCCAATAACTCAGCCATTTCTTGTGTGCGAAGGCGTTCCATCCATACTTCCACAAGGTCTTCATCCATTTTCTCAGCTGGCATAATAAGCGTAGCCAGTACCTGACACTCACGAATATCCTCTTTCCATAGTTCTATAGCGAGCTCATAATCCTTACCATATTCAGCTGCCATCTTCTGCAAATCAGGGATTGGTACTCCCCAGTTTATCTTATACGTAACACCCTTTTGACGCATAGAGTGCGATGCAACTCCATTCATCAAGAGGCGGAAAGACTGTTTAATCTCTTTCAGTTTCTCGTGTATCTGTTCATTCATTATCCTATTAATCTATATAAATTGATAAATTCAATTATGGCTTTTCTATACCACAACAGTTTAATTATTAAGTATTTGAAGACCTATTGATAGTTGAAATTAACCAACTAAACTCAACATTAAGAAGCAGTCAGTTTCAGAAATACCATACATCTCCAATGTGTCGGCATCACTACGGAACTCTTCTAATAATTGTTCAGTACTCTTTCCACTCTTTACCATCCATTCACGGAACAATTCAACAGCACGTTGAACATTGCCCATAGCCCACTGACAATAGCCTGCATTCAGATAATCTTCATGTGCTGGAGTTGATGTTAACAGCGTATCATACAACAGTGAAGCCTTATCAAGACTATTATCCGACAGCATTGCCCATGCAAGAACACGCTTCACATTCATGTCTTCCGGATATTGATAGTCAAGACGGAATAACTCTTCACGCACCTCGCTTGTCCTACCTAACTTCAAAGAGCAACACAACGATTCATTGTGTAATTCTTATGACCTGGTTCTAATTTCAGCAACTCAGTATACACCTCTTCTGCTGTCTTATAATCCTCTGCGTCAAGTGCTGCTCTTGCTTTTCCTTTCAGTGCCCACTGATTATCAGGCTCAGCCTTCAACGCATAGTCGAAGAACTGATAAGCAAACTCAGCCTTACCCATATGGATATTTGTATAGCCCATTAAGATAGCATATCGTGGGTCTGCACTCTGGAAAGTAGTGAGCAATTCTGCAAGTTCCGTCATCTGCTGATGCTTATACAAGTGTGAAGCCAAGCGCAACTTGACATCATCGAGCCCTGTACCCATGAAGGATTTATACGTAAAGAAGAAGGTATCAGCAACAAAGTCACCCTTACCATTATCCTCAAATGGATTAATAAAGTCATTAGCTGTATGATAAAGACGGAAGAAACGGTAAAGGTCTTGTAAGTAGGTACGACGAATACTAATAGCATCTTCCACATCATCACTTTCTGCCAACGGTCCTAACATTGCATCAGAACCTATTACCTCCTTAATATCAGATGGTAACTGATTGATGATTTGTTCTAAAGCAAAAGCAAAAGAGTATCTATCCGACTCACAGAAATTACTTCTTTCCATGAGAGTATTTAAGAACTTTGTGTCGCCTAATTTACTTATCACAGGGCGTAAAGCAGGGTGATTCAAGTAAAAAGGAGTAAACCAATTCACCATATCATTGAAGAAAGGGAATCGCTTCATCTGACTGAAACCGCCAAAATAGATATCAGAACCTTGCTTCTGCATATCCATCATCTTGCGTACCTTCTCTTCCATCTGCTCCATGCGCTTCTCATCAGCATCTTGGTGGAGGATACTCTCTATCGCATCTTCTTCCTTTTCCATAATGCCAAGACGCCCGATTGTCAGATTAGAGTTGCGCATGATATCAGGCATAATATCACGTTGAATCTTGTCATTATCCTTCTCAGCATCCTTACTATAGAAGAACTGAATCTGTAAAGTCAGTAATTCACGAGTGATAGTAGGGTTCTCACAGAGCTCACGTATCAACGCATCCTGCTCTGGGAAGATGTCCATTCCTTCAAAGACTGCTAACACCCAGCCCACCAATGCACGCTGTCTTACATGCTCGTCTGTAGCCTGCTGATATACATTGACAAGTGTTTTGAACTTATTAATATCAAACTGATTCATTGCGCCAAGGCTAATTGCACTTACAATTACCTGCTGATCAGTTGACATAACAGTAGGAGAAAGGAGCAACTCTGTATAGAATTTACAATCATCATCAGTCCATTGACACGATGTCCATAAGGCACTAAAAAGACGATTTATAAACGTTTGGTGTCGATCATATAACTCAGTACCCTTCTGTTCTCTTGTTTCTTCTGGTTGAAGTGAGAGCATAGCGATGTCTGAAACAAATGATTCTAACACCGTACGAACGAAGTCATGGCTGGTATTCAGGTGGTCAATTACTCTAAAAGAGTTAACGTATGCACTAACATTCTTGCATCGCCAGCTAATCTCAAGGTCGGCAGCAACACGGTAAAGCCGCTGCAACAATGTGCTGTAGAGTGATTCACGATGACTATCTGAGAAGCCCCTTCCCATATAGTCTACCATCAACTGATAATCAGTTTTGATAGCTTCAAACTCACTGTGTCCCATAAGTGATGGACGCTGAACATAAAGTTGCTCTAATACCTCAATGGCATTACTCAACCTTCTGTCCATTAAACAGTTTATAGCCTTACTAAGAATCTCCTCTACATTCACTTCCCTACTCCTTTATATGATTACTATTCAGTTCTTACTTACTAACCTTACCACTGCTAAGAAAGTTCCGTGCCATGAGCAAGTCTGCCTTACGTGGTGGTCCAATCTTCGTATATTTGATATCAGGTAATGCACGTACAACAGATTCATCAACCTTCATATACTTCTGAATCAAGGCAGAATAATACTTCACACCATTCTTATTGATTTGCTCTACAGCCTTATCATAAGCCTCTGCAAAGGCTGCTTCTTCATCTTGACGACGCACTTTATCCATTATAGCCACCACACCAAGGTGTACACCAGCATCTTCCGAATTAAAAAGGGAATTATTATCTGCTGCTAAAGCCTTTGTTATCTGTGGTTCAGCAAACCAGTAAGCATCAATCTCATGGTTCTGCAACATGGCAAGTCTCACCAGTACATCATTAACCTGTACACGAAAGACTTGATACTTAGGCTTAGCCTTCTTCACCGCCATATCAGTCAGAAGGTCAGTTCCAGAGAAACGAGTCATAGCAACAATCTTATCACTTAGGTCAGAGAGTTGCTTCAACTTCGAATCCTTGTCAGCAATCAGTTGCCAATTAAGATTCGTATCTGTCAGATAGTGCATCAGCACCTTGTTTCTATGTTTCAGTCTTTCTGTACGGACGAGGTCACTAAAAGCTGCTTGTACACTTCCCCCAATCATAGCCGTATCACAATCCATCTGTGCATTAAACCTACAAAGTCTAATGTCAACCTTTCGCTGTATCGTATAACAAGCTATCCTTCAATAGATACGCCGGAAGGCAATCCATCGTAGGCATCACAGCTATTTTATAAGCTTTCTGATAAGCTTCACGCTCAGCCAACTTCTGTGCCTGACGTTCAGCTTGCAGCTCCTTGTCGCTCTTACCGCAGCTGACAAAGGTAAGCACAGCCAGTATGAGCAGGTAATTAATACGTTTCATATAGTTGCAAAATTAAGAATAAATTTTGTAACTAAGAAAAATCTTATTACTTTTGTCTTACTTATGGCAAAGGACAAGATAGCTTTCGTCTGCAGTAATTGTGGACAAGAAAGTCCAAAATGGATTGGTAAATGCCCCAACTGTGGGCAGTGGAACACATTCAAGGAGTTCCGTATCGCTGCTGATACGGGTTCTGAAAGCTGCACGCAATGCCGCAACAACATTGCGCAATGCGGCTTCTGGCGGCTCTGTTTCGGCTTTAGCAAATAAGCCACAGCGTCTCCGTGACATTTCATCTCACGATGACCCACGCATAGACATGCACGATGGTGAACTTAACCGTGTGTTAGGTGGCGGCTTGGTACCGGGTAGTATCGTACTACTTGGTGGCGAACCCGGTATTGGTAAGAGTACGCTGACACTGCAGACAATACTCCACATGACGCAACGTGTACTCTATGTCAGCGGTGAGGAAAGTCCTCATCAGATAAAGATGCGTGCCGAGCGTATTTCCAAAGATATTGCAGAAAAACATCATTATCTTGTCGGAAACATCCTTAGAACATATCTTTGAGCATATTCGTGACGTACAGCCAGAGCTTGTTGTGATAGACTCTATCCAGACTATCTCAACAGAAGACGTTGACGATGAGTCCCGGAAGCATTACTCAAGTGCGCGAATGTGCATCAGCCCTTCTACGCTTTGCCAAGACAAGTGGCGTTCCTGTGATTCTCATTGGACATATCAATAAAGAGGGAAGCATTGCTGGACCAAAGATATTAGAGCATATTGTTGACATCGTAATTCAGTTTGAAGGCGACCAACATTATATGTATCGAGATCCTCCGAAGCATTAAAAAAACCGATTTGGTTCTACTTCAGAACTCGGTATTTACGAGATGGAACAGCAGGGACTTCGTGAGGTTAGCAACCCTTCCGAACTTCTACTTACCGAAGATCATGAGGGATTATCGGGCGTTGCTATCTCAAGTACTATTGAAGGCGCACGTCCTTTCCTCGTTGAGACACAGGCACTTGTATCATCAGCTGCCTATGGAACCCCACAGCGTTCAGCCACAGGTTTCGACCAAAGACGCCTTAACATGCTCCTCGCTGTCTTAGAGAAGCGTGTCGGTTTTAAGCTGATGCAGAAGGATGTCTTCCTGAACATTGCAGGTGGTTTACGTGTGACAGACATGGCGATGGACCTCAGTGTCATTGCTGCCGTACTTTCATCGAATGTTGACACACCAATAGAACAAGGCTGGTGTATGTGTGGTGAGGTCGGATTGAGTGGCGAAGTACGTCCTATCAGCCGTATTGAGCAGCGCATTGCAGAAGCTGAGAAATTAGGTTTTAGCCATATCATTATTCCAAAGTATAACCTTTCAGGACTTACAGGTAAGTACAATATACAACTTCACCCCGTAAGAAAGGTTGAAGAAGCACTTAGAGCATTGTTTGGCTAAAACGAAAATGAATACTTTGAGACGAACTCTCACAATACACAACATCTCATTTTTGTAATAAAAATTCAGTGCCCAATATTCTTAGTGGTGCTTAATTGGACTTGAATTAAGGCTTAATTGGCTTTCAAAAGACGCCCTTTTGAGGTCTAACTAACGTCCTATTGAAGTCCAATTAAGCACCTTTCCGAATAGACACTTATAACTCCTTTATAACTAAAGAGTTACAAAGACGTTCAAAGTGGCGTTATTTTACTGTTTCTTTGAGTAAAACACAAGAGAGTAATGTAAAGATAATTCAGCATACAATAAACGTAAATTAAGGGCTATTTAAAGAATAAAACCAACTGAACAGATACAAACGAAGAAAGGCAGTAGCTAATGGGATAAAACCATTGCTACTGCCTTTAATATTTTCTTTTAATACTATTGCTTTAGAACTTAGCCATCTTGATAGCATCAATCGCACACTCATCACCCTTGTTTCCAAGTCTGCCACCACTGCGATCCTTAGCTTGTTGGAGGTCATTGGTTGTCAGAAGACCATAGATAACAGGAATATTTTGTGATGCGTTGAGATGAGCTATTCCGTATGTCACACCCTCACAGATATAGTCAAAATGAGGTGTTTCACCGCGGATAACACTTCCAAGAATAATAACAGCATCGAAACCGTCATTCTTAGTCATCATCTGTGCACCATAAATGAGTTCAAAGCTACCAGGAACTGTCTTAATATGAATATTCTCTGGAATAGCACCATGCTTCTCGAGTGTCTTTACAGCACCATCAAGCAAGGCACCAGTAATCTCCGGATTCCACTCAGCTACAACGATACCAAAGCACATGTTACTTGCATCTGGTACGCTCTGCGCATCGTAGTCGGATAAATGATGAAGTTCTGTTGCCATGTTTGCTTAGTTAGAAGCACGCTCAATATACTTGTCAATATCTTGATAGATAGGAGAGTTGACGTAAGTCTTCTTGATATCCTTGTAAATCTCAAGTGCTTCAGCCTTCTTACCTTCGCTCTCGAGGAGGACGCCAGCCTTGCGCAATGCTAATGGAGCAATAGTGAGATTGGTGTTATCAGCAGCCTCAGAGTTAGCCATCTTTGCAGCTTTCTTGAAGCACTCAACAGCCTTATCATTCTGGTTGTTGTTAGCATAGATATCACCAAGTGCCATCTGAGAAGCTGGACTAATCATCTCATCGTCGCTTGTGCTAAACTTCTCTGCGTTCTCCAACGCCTTTGCCCAGTTTGGCTTAGCCTGATGTGCATAGCAAAGTGCAACATAAAGGTTTGCAAGGTTGCCAGCATCAGTGCTGCTATAGTCACTCTGAACCTTCTGGAAACCAGCGAGAGCCTGGTCATACTGCTGACTGTTGAAGAGTGTCTGACTCTTAGCCAACTCAGTACTTGCCTCTGCCTCACGTGGAGCAGAAATGTAGTTTTTGTAAAGGATAAAGCCAGCTACAACCACTACGATAGCAACGATAGCGATAATGAAAGGCTTCTTGTACTTCAAGAACGTAGCCTCTGATTTGTTAAGGGTATCTTCGTATGTACCCTGTTCTTTGTTGTTTACCATTTTTACGTTATGATGTTTTTATTTTATTCTAAACTGTAAGGTGCGCATTATAGCGGGACAAAATTAATCAAAAAGTCGCATATATTGAAATTTATCAACGACTTTTTTCTTTTATTGAACGGAAATGAGTTAACTTTGCAGAGAATGGAAAGGAATAATATAGCGTTTAAAGGTTAATTAGATTAACTCTACTTTTTATTCTCTTAACAGAGGAGGGGCTGTTTCTTTACAGTTCTTTTAGTTATAAGGAGCATTCATTCACATTCATCTCCTTAACATTCAAGCAATAAAATAAGACAATGCAATTAGAGAAACTATCCATTATCAACTATAAGAATATTCAGGCGGCAACATTAAACTTGTCGGCTAAGCTTAACTGTTTTATTGGGCATAATGGTGAGGGAAAGACTAATCTGCTTGATGCAGTCTATTATCTTTCGTTCTGTAAGAGTGCTTTTAATCCAAAGGATTCGGAAGTGATGCGCCATGATGCAGACTACTTTGTACTGGAAGGTGATTACTGTACGGATGCTGGTGAGCATGAACAGGTGTACTGCGGTATGAAGCGTGGCTCAAAGAAGCATTTTAAACGCAATAAGAAAGAATATAAACGACTGTCACAGCATATCGGACTGGTACCATTGATTTTTGTTTCTCCAGCTGATGCAACCCTCATTGAAGGAGGAAGTGAGGAGAGAAGAAAGCTGATGGACGTGGTTATCTCGCAATACGACACACCTTATATAGAATCGCTCAGCCGATATAATAAGGCTTTACAACAGCGTAATAGCTTGCTGAAGCAAGAGGAAGAACCAGATACTACACTTCTGGAACTACTTGAGATGCAGATGGCAGAGCATGGTGAAGCAGTATATAAGAAGCGGGCAGCCTTCGTAGAGGAGCTAACCCCTGTTTTCCAACGTATCTATCAGACTATCTGCAGTGAGCGAGAACAGGTATCACTCGAATATGTTTCGCATTGTCAACGTGGAGACTTATTAGACGTTATTCAGCGTGATCGAGCAAAAGACCGTATTATGGGCTATTCGCTTCATGGCACGCATAAGGATGACTTAGTGATGAAACTTGGTGGCTATCCTATGAAACGGGAAGGAAGTCAGGGACAAAATAAGACATACGTATTAGCGCTGAAGCTTGCACAGTTTGATTTTCTCAGACGCACAGCAGGTAATAACACACCATTATTATTGCTGGATGACATCTTTGATAAGCTCGATAGTAGTCGAGTAGAACAGATAGTACGCTTGGTTTCTGGTGATGATTTCGGACAGATTTTCATCACAGATACGAACCGTGACCACTTAGATAAAATTCTACAAGGCAGCGGCTTCAATTACAAGCTGTTCTCTGTAGAAGGTGGAGAAATAAACGAAAGAGAAGGATAAGATATGTTTAGACGGAAAGTACAACCATTGGATGACCTGCTCAATCAGTTCTTACGCCAAGAAGGACTTGAGTCTCCCCTACTACAGAAACGTATTATTGCTGCATGGGACACTGTGGCAGGCGAGACTGTTGCTCAATACACACAAGAGAAGTTTATCAAAAATCAAACTCTATTCGTAAAGATAATAAACCCAGCTTTACGTGCCAACCTCTGCATGATGCAATCAGACTTAGTCAAGAAGCTTAATGCAGCAGTTGGTTCTATGGTTATTTCCGAAGTGAAAATCTACTAAATCGCCCTTTCTATTATAGGAAATAACAAACTTATATAATCAAAGAAGTAATAGGATAATTACTTGTTATCATTCCTCTCTCTTTGCAATCTGTTTTCATTATTTGTAATTGATACAAATCAAGAAACGACGAATTGAAGAAAATTTATGCGTAAATTATTTGGTGTGTGCGCAAACAATGCTTACCTTTGCATCGTCAAAAGACAAATAATAGATTGTTTAGGTTAGTAGTAATAGATTTAGGGTTTTTTTAGTTATTTAGTTTAAGGTAGAACAAAAGAGATTGTTCAAATAACACAAATAGGTTTTTAGTTAAGGTAATAAAAAGGATTGATTAAGGGTAACAATGATGCAAGATGATTGGGGATTGCCGTGAGGCATGAACCAAAAATCAAGCATAAAACAGACATTTCACACAAGAAATAAGAAAGAGCATGGTAGAGTTTCTATCGTGCTCTTTACTTTTATAACCAATATAAAAGGGCAGTCACCTGCCCTTTTGTTATACTACGATTCTGATACTTATTATCGTTAGATTCTCATCCCTTTGAGAATCTCATTCATCTTCTGCTTTGTCTCAATACGTGTTGGAACCAAAGGAAGACGCAAGACATTCTCTATCATACCCATATCATTCAAGAGTGCCTTACAACCTGCAGGATTACCATCAACGAAGAGAAGTTTGTAAAGCTCAGTAAACTGATGATGTATCTTGCGTGCTGGCTCATACTCGCCCTTAAATTCCAAACGAATCATACGCGAGAACTCCTTAGGCAGGGCATTACCAATAACTGAGATAACACCTACCGCACCACTTGCTATCATTGGGAAGGTCAAGGCATCGTCACCACTGATAACCTCAAAGTGCTTTGGTTTGTTCTTAATAATCTCGTCTACCTGCTCTAAGTTACCTGACGCCTCTTTGATAGCAACAACATTGGTAAACTCTGAAGCGATGCGAACTGTTGTCTCTGCAGTCATGTTGACACCAACACGACCAGGCACATTATACAGGACTATCGGCAGTGGGCTTGCCTTTGCGATAGCTTTAAAATGCTGATAAAGTCCCTCCTGACTTGGTTTATTATAATAAGGACAGATACTAAGAATACCATCAATACCACTCCAATCAGTCGTTTTGATTTCTTCTACAACAGCTGCAGTATTGTTTCCGCCACAATACTTTAGAATTGGCACGCGCCCATTAACGATTCGCTTAATGACAGCAGTCAGTTGATCCTTTCTTCACGTGAAAGACAAGGAGACTCACCAGTAGTAGCAAGAATGCAGAAGAAGTCAGCACCGTTATCTAAATGGTAGTTAACCAAGTTTTCAAGTGCTTCATAATCAATACTGAAATCTTCCTTAAATGGAGTTATCAATGCTATACCTAATCCATGAAAAACATTCTGCATAGTAATTATCGTCTTTTAAGAGACTCACGGTAAAGACTCCATGGGGAGTTAATGTGCAGTCCTATTCATATTAAACGCTGAAGGGCGTCTACCAATATCGTTGCAAATATAGCAAATATTTATCAATAACCAAAGACTTTTATCCTTTATCTTAAAGAGGAAGTCATCATCTTAACGTGAGCCAATCCATAGGAATATCATTCCAAGGAGAACAAAACATAAGTCGATTGCCTTTGCTTTTAAGTTCTTTTCTCTAAACAGTAATGCACCACATAAGAACGATACGAGGACGGAACCACGACGTACCATTGACACAATGGAAATCATTGCGCCTGGTAATGAGAGTGCATAAAAGTAGGCAAAGTCTGCCATTGATAGGAATATAGATATGAGCAAGATCGACCACTTCCATGAGAAATGGGCTGTAGGCTCTGCTTTCTTTTTCTGATTGAAGATATAGACAAGGAGAACTGCACCCATCATCATACATTGATAGATATTATACCAGCTCTGTGCCATCATGCGGTCGAGCCCTACCCCACCATTCTCAGGGCTTGCCATCAGATATTTGTCAAGCAGTCCACTGCATGTTCCCATCATGGCTGCCAATACCAAGAAGAAAATCCACTTGTTATGCTTGAAGTCTATACCCTCTCTCTTACCGCTTCTTGCCAATAGGAACAAGGAAATAATAGCCAGACTGACACCAACCCATTGCCAAGTATTTAATCGTTCGCCAAAGACAAGCATAGCACCGACAAGTGTCATCACTGGGCGTGTAGCGTTGATTGGACCGACAATCGTCAAGGGTAGCTGCGCAATCGCAAAATAACCGAACACCCAAGAAAGGAGTACAATAACGCTCTTTAGTATGATCCATCGGTGCATCTCCCATCCACCAGCTCCGACATGAAAGATACTGGAATCGAGTACATGGGTATATTGTGACAATAATATCAATGGCAGAAAGATTGCCGAACAAAAGAGTGTATTGAGAAAGAGTACAGGTATGACGTCATTTCCACGAAGAGAAAACTTCTTCGATGTATCATAAAGTCCCAGTAATGTTGCTGAAACAAAAGCTAAAAGAATCCACATAAGCTATATCCTAATACTTTACTTCCCAAAGGAAGAGGGCGTTGCCAGGCATACTTTCACCAGCATCGCTTCTTGTTCCACCGTCTACAATCTTCTTAAAATCATCTAATGAAAGGCGTCCTCGCCCCACTTCGACTAAAGTTCCAACAACTGCACGTACCATATTGCGTAAGAATCGGTTAGCAGTTATTACAAAACACCAATTCGTAACAGTATTATCTGTAGTCAAAGCAAACTCATCATTGACTGGGATCCATCGTGCTTCTGTCAGATTACAGATAGTAGTCTTTACATCTGTACCCGCTTTACAGAAACATTTAAAGTCCTTCTCGCCTATTAAATAGGCTGCAGCTTCATTCATCTTATCAAAGTCTAATGAGTAATGAAGCGCACACGAATACTGTCTTGAGAAAGGTTGTTTCCCCGTATGAACATAATAATGATAAGTACGTGAGGTTGCAGAGAAACGTGCGTGGAGGTCTTCACTAACAGGTTCAACCCTACTTACAGATACATCACGTGGTAATAATCGGTTTACTTTATAAACTAATTGTGCACAATCAAACGACAATTCCGTATCAAAGTGCGCAACCATCATTCTGCCATGTACACCAGCATCGGTACGTCCTGCACCTGTAATAGCAATCGATTCTCTTAGTATTGTAGACAAAGCGTGTTCCAATACTTCTTGTACAGAAATCCCATTGGGTTGAATCTGCCAGCCATGATAGGCCGTTCCATCGTATGAAAGGGTGATAAAATATCGTTGCATAACTATCTGCAAAGGTACAAATAATTACTTAAACTCTATCTTCCCTGCTAAAAACTCCATAAAATCCAAATAGCCATCAGCATGAAATAGTATATAAAGAGTTGGAAAATGGTTACATGGACATTCTCTATACTTGCACAAGGTAGGCTTGCAAGCCAATGAAGTGAACTATTCAATCCTTCTGTAATAACACAAATACACTTCCCTATAAACGATGACAAAGAAGGGAATGGACTAAGAAGTAACAAACAGAATGACGCGGATACGATTAGCATTGTGCATGGTACAGCTATAAGACTACTAACAGCAAAGATTGTGGAAACCCTTCCAAAATAGAAAGCTATCAAAGGTGCTGTTCCCAATTGTGCAGCCAATGACACTGCAATCATCCCCCATAACCACCTGATAACTAATAAACTCTTCTTCTGCTGTAAAGGGATTAAATCATAGATGAGTGGATAGAACAATAAAATTGACCATACAGAGATAAAGGATAGCTGAAAACCTATATCGAAAAGACTATTAGGATTGCTAACAAGCATTATAATAGCGGTTAGTGCCAAAGTATTAACTGACAACCGATCTCTATTCAAGAGGGTTACAAAAGAGTAGATAGTCAGCATAACAGCAGAACGAACAACAGACGAAGACATCCCTACCAAAATAACATAGCTCCAAAGGATAAAAAGGATAAGAAGTTCACTTATTCCCCTTTTAAATATTCTTGGTAGGATACGTTCACACCAACTCAGAATAAACAAAAGCAAACTATACAAGATAGTTAGATGTAAACCTGACAAAGCTAAGACATGACTTGCACCAGTTATAGAGTAATCTTCTTTTATATCTCTACTAATCAAATGTTTATCTCCAAGTGTCATTGCAGACACAACAGCTAAATGAGTGCTATCAAGATTACTTTCTAATACTCTCATCAACTTCTCTCTATGGAGTGCTGCAGATAAAGATGTACGTTGAAGAAAACTCATCTGACGAAGACTCACTTTGGTTTTCTGCCATTGATTATAAAGATAAAGGTTTCTGCAGAATAGCCATGTAACTTCAACCAGCGGGCATAATCAAAGGTAGCATCCGCAAAGTTCATTGGTTCTTCAAGGTAAGCTGCAGCTTCTATTCCGTCTCCAAGGTGTAGTGTTCGATAACGATTTGTTATCGTATCACGAAGTATTGATGCCTTAACCTTCATTGGTTCGCCTTCGGTCATAACCATTAAGTCTGTTTGTATGACTTTACCACGAACGACAGGATTACTAAGAAGAACTGCCTTAAAGGTTATTTGCTTATTGGGAAGCTGTATCTTTGCAGCTTGCCGGCTCATTGAAACAAAAGTTCCACCAACAAAAAAGACCGTAAAGAGCAATAATAGACTCTGAAGATACTTCTTCCTCCACACCACAAAGGTAATGCCAATCATACAGATTGTCATCAACCACCAAAACATAGAGGATATATCTTCTTCTAAAGCATCACCAACAGCAATACCCAACACAAAAGGTAAGAGTAACTTTACTGAGGGATACATCAGTAAGTCCATTTTCTTCTTCACAGCATTAATGTTTTCATGTACTTCTTGCAAATGTAAGAAAAAGAACTGAAAAACAACAACATTGCACTTACTTATCTTGCAAGATTTACAAAATATCAGTACCTTTGCCACATGATATTCTACTTTTCTGGTACAGGTAATAGCAAATGGGCTGCAAAGACATTGGCTTTAGAAACTGGTGATACACTTGTTTCAATCCCAGAAGTAATCAATAGCGACTGTTCTTTTACATTAGAAAAGGATGAACACGTAGGTTTCATCTTTCCTATACATGGTTGGAGAGTTCCGAATATTGTAAAAGAGTTTCTAACTAAATTAACAATAAAGACTCTGGGAGAAGACACTTCCCACGTTAAACATTATTGTTTCTGCTTGGTTACAGCTGGAGATTCTATCGGTAAAGCTATGGAACGCTTTCAGCAGCAATTAAAGAACGTAACAGTGAATGACGCACTGTCACTTAAGGCGGTATGTTCTTTAATTATGCCAGAGTCATATGTTGGCTTGCCAGGTATGGATGTAGATACGAAAGAGAAAGAATTAGAAAAGAAGGAACTTGCTTCAAAGCAGTTAAAAGAATTCTCTAACATTCTTAAACAGCGTCCTCATAAGGATAGCAATCAGATTTGGGGCTGGAACCAATTAATAAGAGGTCCTATTCCTTCTTTCTTCTCTGGTCCTGTAGGAGGCTTCTTTGAACGCTTCCTCATCACGGATAAGCCCTTTCATGTAGACAGTCGTCGATGCGTGAAGTGTGGCATTTGTGCTAATGTTTGTCCTGTTAGTGACATCAAAGGTGGCTTAGGCTTTGAACCAGAATGGCTACACAATGGCAAATGCCTCACCTGCTTCTCGTGTTATCATCACTGTCCACACCATGCAATTGAGTTTGGTAAACGTACACAGAAGAAGGGACAATATTTCTATAACAAATTAAGTAAAAGAAACTAAACAGCGAATATAATGAAAACATTAAAACAACTATCGCTCATAGTATGCCTGATGCTTTGTTCCCTTACCACTTGGGCAGCAAAGGCAGAATCAATCCCTGTACAAGTAAGACAGGCTGATGGTTCTGTTATTACTGTCATCTTGCGTGGTGACGAACATATCAACTGGTACACAACCCTTGATGGTGTACTGCTTGTACAAGGTGCGGATAACAGCTACTATATCGGTAAAGTAGAGAAAAGTGGCAACCTTATTGCTACCCAACAGCTTGCACACGAAGCATTAACTCGCTCACAAGCAGAGCGTAACTTGATTGCTAAGCAAGATAAGGAAAAGTTCTTTGCTTACGTTAATAAGGTTGCTGAAGAATCTGAAAACGCATATAATAACTCTCCTCTTACACGAGGTCCAATCGTAGATACCGGCTACCGTGGAGTACCTTATTTTCCTCACACAGGTAGCCCAAAGGTCCTTGTCATCCTTGCAGAGTTCCAAGACACAACTTTTACTATCCAAGATACTAAGGAGATATTCACAAACTATTTGACGAATGAAGGTCATTTCTCAGATACTCGTTATGGTCAGAATCAGAACTATAAAGGTGTACTTGGCTACTTCAAGGATTGTAGTTATGGAAAGTTTACACCAGAGTTTAACGTTGTCGGACCCGTAAAGTTACCTAGGGAACAAACCTATTACGGAGAAGGTGATGATAATATAGAAGCACTCATGGAAGATGCTTGTAATGCCATTGATAATATAGTCAACTTTGCGGATTATGATGCAAACAATGACGGAATGGTTGATTTGGTTTATGTTATTTATGCAGGACATTCTGCCAATGTTACTGGAAATAAAATAACTGATATATGGCCAAAATCTGGTACTGTTAATACAACCAATACGTATGATGGTAAAAGGATTCGTCGCTATGGTGTGAGTAATGAACTTGCAGGTAAAGAAAACAAGAAAAAAGAAAAAGAGAAGATTAATGGTATTGGCTTATTCTGTCATGAGTTTTCTCATACACTCGGACTCCCTGATATTTATGCATACAAAACTCCTGCAGAAGATCAGGACGATCAAGGTATGGAATATTGGGACCTCATGGATGGTGGACCTTCAGTCTATAATGGAATGATTCCTCCATCTTATCTAGCTTGGGAGCGTGAAGTTATGGGTTGGATGGAAATTGATGAACTCAAAGACAATTGCGATATTGAGAACCTAAAGACTATCGACAATGGTGGGAAAGCATACAAGATTGTCAATCCCAATAACTCTAATGAGTATATCGTATTGCAGAGTATGCAGAAAGGTGCTTGGAATCAAGGCTGGGGAGATGGTACTTATGGTAAGGGCTTACTTGCCTATCGAGTTTCATACAAGTCAGACAAAGTAAATATCTTTGATTATCCTAATAATGTAAAAGGTAAACCACGTGTCATTCCTATCCCTGCTGATGGTAAAATATTAGCAGCTGCCAATACAAAAGGTTTAAATATGAGAGAGAGATTTACCGCATTCACAAAACAGCTCAATGGCGACCCTTATCCTTATAACGGAAATAATAAGATAGACAAATTTACGATGTATGATGGCACCATACTGAAAAGATCAATATCTGACATTGTAGAGAATGATGCAGAGCGTCATGTTAGCTTCAAATTTATAAATAACGAACCTGAACCTACTGGCATTCAGTCACCTTCAATCGTCGAAAGAACTACTTCTGACAACCGTATCTATACCCTTGACGGCAGATATGTAGGTACTGATGCTTCTATCTTACCGCATGGCATCTACATTCAGAATAACAAGAAGTTTGTAAAGTAATACTAACTTCAGAACTTACATAAAGCTGCCTCTTAATGGGAACGAACCATTCAGAGGTGGCTTTCTTTATCTTTCAAAATAGCATAGACACTTATCAGTTGATAGATAGAAAACAAACAAAATATCAGGACATACCGTTTCAAAGTTACTCTCCTCTATTACATACAAAATCTATCACGCCTTCTTTCGAGCAATGTAGACATAAAGTCTACTAAAGTTAGAGATGGATTATCATACTAAAATACAAGAATAAGTTTTATTTTAGTTTGCTGTCACTTTTAACATTTCGTGTATCTACACTATTAATCAATAAGTTAAGTGACGGAGACAGATGACAGAAATGACAGGAAAATTGGTTTTCAAAAAATCACTCTACCATGTGTACACCAAAAGATGCACAAAGATTACCCACGTGAGGTAGCTTTTATTCTTCCATACATTGGAAGAACAAGGTACTACCCCAAACATAATAAGGGTTCTATTCAGCATCTATGAATTTGATTAATAGCCGACCCTTACCCTATTATATTATCTAACAATAACTCTCATGATAAGTTCTCTCAAACGTGTTAATACTCAGCACATCATGTGCAAATACGCATCATTAATAGTGCTGAGCGCAAACACATTACAAAGAGAGCGTTAGGGAGGGCTGTATTATCTTACTTCTCTTGATAAAGATAACGCTTAATACTCTTCTTCGGAGTCTTCGCAAACTCTTCATCACGCAACTCTATAGCCGAGAGGTGGCAGAAAGATGGCAACATATTGTTCAGTTCCAGACGGTTCTGCTCCATAATCTCTTGCAAATCTAATTGTGAGAAGCCCATCTCTTTTGCCTCATCAAAATCAGGATAGACCAAGCCAACAATCTTATCACCACGCTGAATGATAATACACTCACTGACCATAGACATAGAGTTTAGCTTGTCTTCAATTTCCTCTGGATAGACATTCTGACCGTTAGAGCCTAAAAGCATATTCTTTATACGTCCGCGAAGAAAGAGATGACCATCAGCACTCATCGTGCCAAGATCGCCCGTATGATACCAGCCCTCCTCATCAAGAACTTCTTTAGTAGCCTCCTCATTCTTATAATAACCAAGCATCACGTTCTCTCCTCTGGTAATAACCTCACCAGGAACATTTGCAGGATCAGGACTAACAATCTTCACTTCCATGTTCAAGACAGGTGTACCACAAGAACCTGGAACAAAGTCTTTGTAATCACTATAAGTTACCATCGGACCACATTCCGTTGCTCCATAACCACTGGTCACAGGGAAATTAATACTTACCAAGAAGTCTTCAATCTCCTTGTTAAGAGCAGCTCCGCCGGTAACAAGTTCATACGCATTGCCACCAAAGGCTTCCATAACAATCGCACTGATTCTTTCCTTCACCTTCTTGCTAACAACAGGCATCTTCAGCAGCATACGAGTTGCTGTACTTTGTACCTTTGGAAAGACATTCTTACGAATAATCTTCTCAACAACCATTGGTACTGTAATAATAATAGCAGGACGAATATCAGTACAAGCCTGAGCAATCAAAGAAGGACTCGGCAGTCGTGTAAGGAAATATAGATGACTACCAAAGCTAAACTGGCAGATAAACTCACAAATCATTCCATACATGTGAGCCATTGGCAACATACAAAGAACTTTACTACCAGGCTTAATATGTGGTTTCAAATCGGCTGTTGCCCAAGCGAGATTACTACGCACAGAACGATAACTGAGCATCACACCCTTTGAAAAAAACCTGTTGTTCCGCTGGTATAATTAATCAGTGCAAGGTCGTCAGCCTCGTCTTTGAAATAATTTACATCCTCTGCACGGAAGAACTTTGGATACTTCTTTCCAAAGAGTGCATTCAAGTTTTCACGAGCATTTGTCAGTGACTCTGAACGAGAAAGAATCAATGAGAAGTCTGGTAGATATATTATACGCTTCCCAACTGAGGCATCTGTTCTCCATCGATAGTTGTTGCCACAACATCACCAACAAAGAGAAGTTTTTGCTTCCGAATGATTAACAATATTGTAAATCTGCTCTGGCTTAAACTCATGCTGAACAGGTACTGCCACAGCTCCATAAGAAAGCGTTGCAAAGAAAGCAACTGCCCATGACGAGGAATTTCTACCACAAAGAGCAACCTTATCACCCTTCTTCAAACCGCTATTCTCAAAAAGAATATGTAATTTCTCTATTTTACGGGCTACATCATGGTATTGAAGTGTAGCACCAAGATAATCCGTCAGAGCATCTTTATCCCAGTTATCCTTGATACTCTTTTCTATACACGCGTTGAAACTTTTAATAGAAGCCATTGCACAAAAATATGATTTGCGTGCAAAGTTAAATAAAATCCTGCACATTCACAAAAACTTTGTGCAAGAAAAATATGCCAAGTAAACAAAAAGAGGAGAAATATTCCTTTTTTATCTTCGAAAAAAAGAATTCAAAGTTGAATTTAGTTTTTCATCTTTTTGTACTTATTTTCTTATTTAAAAAGCGTACTAAACAATTGAAATATATTTACATAACAGACTGCAAATCACCTATAAAAGTCATTTATTAGCGCTATTTCTCGCCCCTTTGCAACTTGCACGATATCAATAGGTTACATAGTCACTTTACAAAAGGTGCTTAGTTAGACTTCAAAAGGGCATTAGTTAGACTTCAAAAGAGCACCTTTTGCAAGTCAATTAGGCGTCTTTTAGAAGCCAAAAGAGCATGTTTAAAAAACAAGGTTATGAAAAATTACAACAAAACAGACTTTTATTATCTTTCAATAGGATAACAATAGGAGTAGAAACGCCAACGAAAAAAAAACAAAAAGAGACTATATCAAAGATGTAGAAACACATGATTTGTGTATCTGCCAGTAGCACTTTATTGGGAAATATCAGTTTTATTTCCCTATAAAAACTCTGACTACATTTTTGAAATAGTCTCTTTCTATACTCTTAAAACCAATTACACCTTATCATATATAGGTGTATTAGAGGCGATGATTAGTCTTCAGCTGGCTTCATGTTAGTATAAACATTCTGCACGTCGTCGAAGTCTTCCAAACGCTCAACCATCTTATCGATAGTCTCACGCTCTTCAGGTGTTACGTCCTTCAAGTCGTTAGGAATACGAGTGAACTCAGCAGAAGTAATCTCAAAGCCATTGTCCTCCAAGTGTTTCTGAATCTCACCGAAGCTTGTTGGCTCACCATAGATTGTGATTTCGTTCTCTTCCTCATCCTCATCGAATTCGTCCTCAACGCCATAGTCAATCAAATCGAGAATCAACTCTTCCATATCCAAGCCGTCCTTCTTCTTAAAGGTGAAGACTGCCTTATGGTCAAAAAGGAAGCTGAGAGAACCCTGTGTACCAAGATTACCATTGAACTTGTTGAAGATTGAACGAACATCACCCTACGAGTACGTGTGGTATTGTCGGTCAATGTCTCAACGAACACAGCAATTCCGTGAGGACCATAACCCTCGTATGTTACCTCCTTGTAGTCGCTGGTGTCTTTACCCATTGCGTTCTTAATAGCGCGCTGGATATTGTCCTTCGGCATGTTTTCACGCTTACATGTTGCTATAATCGCACGAAGGCGTGGGTTGTTCTCAGGCTCAGGACCACCTGCCTTAACAGCAATAGCGATTTCTTTACCTAACTTTGTGAACGTACGGGCCATGTGACCCCATCTCTTGAGCTTACTTGCTTTGCGATATTCAAATGCTCTACCCATTGGATTTGTTTGTTAACGGAGTTCTGCTCCGAGTTTATTTGTTAAATTCTTAATTAATTTCTGCATGATGGCATCAATTGCCTTGTCGTTGAGTGTCTTGCTTTCGTCCTGAAGAATGAAGTTTACTGCATAGCTCTTCTTACCCTCAGGAAGATTCTTACCCTGATAAACATCGAAGAGTTCGACACGCTTCAAAGTTTCTTGTCTGCCTGACGAGCGATCTCCTCAATCTGTGCAAACTCAACATTGTTGTCGACCAACAAGGCAAGATCACGGCTTACAGCAGGATACTTAGATATCTCCTGGAACTGAAGTTTATTCTTGCGGATGGCCTTCATCAATCCAGCCCAATCCAACTCTGCATAATAAACCTTCTGATCAATATTGAAACTCTTCAAAAGCTTGTGGCTGAGAATACCCATCTCTACGAGTACCTTACCGGTACGTGTCTTCAGTACTATCGCCTTATCAAAGACGTTGTTATCAGACTTTTCGCTAACGAGCAAGCCCTGTGCAATACCGATACGACGAAGAATATTCTCTACGTATGCCTTTAGTTCATAGAATGTACTTTCCTCATCAGGATGTGCCCATGAACCTTGTACACGCTTACCTGTCACCCACAATGCCATGTGATAATCCTGACTATAAGCCTTAACAGGACTTTCCTCTGACCACTTTCCTTATTGAACTTGTAGACATTACCTACTTCAAAGAAGCGGAGATTCTGTGCCTTACGGTTTACATTACGTACAATACTCTCCAAACCACCAAAGAGAAGGGTCTGACGCATCACACCCAAGTCTGCAGAAAGTGGATTCATCACCTTTACTGTCTCCTCCCAAGGATAAGCATTAAGGCCTGTCTCCTCATAGTAAGAACTCTTTGTGAGCGAGTTATTCATAATCTCTGAGAAACCAGCACCTACTAACTGCTCACCGATGATGTTCTCACGGTGATAGTTCTTGTCAGCCTCTTCTGCAATTGTCAATGAAGACTTCAACTCTGTAGGAATCTCTACATTATTATATCCATAGATACGAAGGATGTCTTCAACAACATCACAAGGACGCTGTACATCAACACGATAAGGAGGAACGAGGAGATTGAGTCCCTCTGCATCTTCCTTCTCTACCTTCATTTCAAGGCTTTCAGCAATACGCTTAATCGTCTCATTACCGAGTTTCTTACCAATAAGACGGTCGCAATACTCGTAGTTCAGACGAACTGGGAAGCCCTCCATCTTAGTTGGATACTCGTCACGAATCTCCATACTTACCTTTCCACCTGCAAGTTCCTTACAAAGGATTGCAGCCTGCTTCAGCGCATAGATGACACCATTTGGATCAATACCACGCTCAAAACGGAAGCTGGCATCAGTTGAAAGACCATGACGACGAGCACTCTTACGAATCCATGTTGGATGGAAGTAAGCACTCTCCAATACTACATTTTTTGTCGTTTCGTAAGTTCCACTACCCTTTCCACCGAAGACACCAGCAATACACATAGGGTCTTCCTCATTGCAAATTGCGAGGTCGTGCTCACCAAGTATATGCTCTTCACCATCCAAAGTAACGAACTTCTTTCCCTCGTTTTTATCCTTAACGATGATATGATGACCCTTAACCATGTCTGCATCAAAACAGTGCATAGGCTGGCCATAAGCCATCATGATATAGTTGGTAATGTCAACGATATTATTGATTGGACGCAAACCGATAATATTCAGTTTGTCCTTCAACCATTGTGGACTTTCCTTTACCTCACAATCAGTAATGCTCAAACAAGCATAACGACGGCAAGCATCAGTGTTCTCAATTGTCACATCAATAGGAAGGTCATGATTGTCAACCTTAAATGCATCACAAGATGGGCGATGCAGCGAAGTCTCATAACCATTCTGTGTCAACCATGCATAGAGGTCGCGAGCAACACCATAATGACTTAACGCATCTGCACGGTTAGCAGTGATGTCTATATCAATCAGCCAATCATGTCTAATTGGTAATACTCTGATGCTGGCTGACCTACTGGTGCATCCTCTGGCAACACAATGATACCATCGTGAGCAGTACCAACACCAATCTCATCCTCGGCACAAATCATACCAAGACTTTCTACACCACGCAGCTTACTTCTCTTGATAGTAAACTCATTGTCGCCATCATAGAGTACACAACCTAAGTCAGCAACGATTACCTTCTGTCCTGCTGCAACATTCGGTGCGCCACATACAATCTGCTGTGGTTCTCCCTTGCCAAGGTCAACGGTTGTTACGTGAAGGTGATCAGAGTTTGGATGTGCCTCGCAAGTAAGCACTTTACCAACATATAAACCCTTTAATCCACCACGTATCGTTTCAACCTCGTCCAGTGAGCCTACCTCCAAACCTATGGAAGTGAGCGCAACTGCAATCTCTTCTGGACTAAGATTGAAATCAACGTATTCCTTTAGCCATTTGTATGAAATCTTCATTATATAGTTATATTGTTTGTTCTGAAAATACATGCAAATTTACGAAAAAACTCAGATATAGCAAAAGGATAAAAGAAAAAAGCCGTTGCTTATAGAGAAAGTCACTCTTTCAATAATCGTAACAAAGAAAAAGTAGACTATTTTTTACGCACATAAAGCTATCTTCCAAAGTCGCTATCACATAGCTTTAATCCATGAAAACACCAGCATTATAGTATGTAACGCATACATTTAAGTTATAGGAACAGGGTTGTAATACTTGCAGATTTCAAGATAATGCCTTACCTTTGCCAACATAGAAACAATTAAGCTTAAAAACAAAGGAAATAAAATGAGACTTACAGGACGCAGAGAAAGTAATAATGTAGAAGACCGTCGTGGCATGGGTACTGGCGCTAAAGCTGGTATTGGTGGCATCGGAGGTATCATTGTCATTGCGCTTATCACCTTTTTAAGCGGTGGAAACATGGGAGACGTGGTCAACAACATCGTTCAACAGCAGATGCAAGGACAGACTGAGATACAAACTGGTGGAGAACAACATCAGTTTACAGAGGAAGAAGAGAAACTTGCTGACTTCTCAAAACAGATTCTTGCAGGTACAGAAGACGTATGGACGGAGCAGTTTCAGCTGCACGGTATGAGATACCAATACCCTACACTTGTTCTTTTCACAGGTGCTGTACAAACTGCTTGTGGCAATGGCTCTGCTGCTATGGGTCCATTCTACTGCTCTGCTGACCAACGTCTTTACCTCGACTTGAGTTTCTTTAGCGGTATGCGTAAGGACTTAGGAATACAAGCAAAGGGCGACCTTGACTTTGCTTATGCCTACGTGATTGCACATGAAGTAGGTCATCATGTGGAATATCTCCGTGGAATCCTTGGCAAATGTCATGCAAAGATGGCACGTGTTAGTAAGGAAGAAGCGAACAAACTGAGTGTAAAATTAGAACTTCTTGCCGATTATTATGCTGGTTGTTGGGCACATTATGACAATGAGAAATATCAAAGTCTTACTGATGGTGATATCGAAGAGGCGATTGATTGTGCCGAGAAAATCGGCGATAACTATCTCCAGAAGAAAGCTCGTGGCTATGCACTTCCTGAGACTTTCACCCATGGAACTTCCGAACAGCGTATGTACTGGTTAAAGAAAGGTATCGAAACTGGTGATTGGAATACAACAACCTTTGCACCAGGGGATTTAGACTAAGGATATTAAACATCCTTATATTCATCTAAAAGTATGGTTCTTTCGTTAAATGTATGAACGCTTTTCCTATTGCTTTAACGGAAGAACCACAGTTACTTATTAAACAAAAACTTGGCTAAGACTGTCAACAATCTATCCTGTTATCATCCTCTGATATTGAAAATCATTTCTTTTTAGACTTCGAGAATCTGTAGACGGAGGTTTGAAAAATCATTACATAATTTCAAAGAAAACATCTATAACTAACGGCAAAAACACATATACGAAGCAGGTTTGCAATCAACAGAAAATCAATTAGTTATAAAGTGGCGAAATAAAAGGTGCTTAATAGGAACTCAAAAGGGCGTTAGTAAGGGGCTTAAAGGGCACCTTTTGCAAGTCAATTAGGCATCTTTTAGAAGCCAAAAGAGCATATATTGGTTTTGAACTGCACGAAAATAGTTTACAAAAAAAATAAATAACCTTAATTCCGTAGCATAAATTCTTGTAAGAACTCCAAGTGCCTGAGAAACAAAGTTCTCAAAACACTTGGATATGTCAGAAATTTCACCTATCTTGGTGCTGCAAACATAACAAGTAAGCAAAAATCTGACATGGCAAAGGTAGCAATTAAAAACGTGAATATCACTTCTTTCGGTGGAATTTATCACATTATGGATGTTTTCTCAAAGTTGGGCTTTGAAAAACTTACCGAATCTGTATTGGGTAAACGTGGAAGTAGTGGCAAAGCATTCAGCCATGGAAGTATTTTCGGCTCTCTCTTCTTCAGCTACCTTTGTGGTGGAGAATGCCTTGAGGACATCAATGCGCTTATTGGACAGTTCAAGCAGAGACCTAATACGCTATTACCCAGTGCCGACACTCGTGGGGCGCGGACTAAAGGAGCTTGCCGAGAAAAAAATATTGTCTATAAGAGCGAGACCTCCGACAAGTCGTATAGTTTCAATACGGCAGAAAAGTTGAATACCTTACTTTTTACGAATGATACGGAGGATGGGGCTTATAAAGGTGGGTAGCCATGTTGACTTGGACTTTGACCACCAGTTTATTCCGCCCACAAGTTCGATGCAAAAGTATTCTTACAAGCAGGATCATGGTTATTTCCCAGGATGGGCTTCCATTGGGGGAATCATAGTCGGAGGTGAGAACCGTGATGGGAATACCAATGTAAAATTCCATCAGGAGGATACGCTCCGTCGCACTATGGACCGTGTGACCTCTGAACTTGGTGTGGTGATAGAGCGTTTCCGTGCTGACTGCGGGTCGTTCTCAAAGGAAATCATCCAAACCGTAGAGCAGCGCTGCAACACGTTCTATATACGTGCTACCAACCGTGGCAGTCGCTATGAGAACTTCCGACAGTTAAAAAGAATGGAAGAGCGTTGAGCTTGGCTATGAGAAATGCGATGTCACATCCATCAATATGGACAACTTAATAGAAGGAAGGTCATACAGGCTTGTCGTACAGCGTAGTCCCTTGAAAGACAAGGATGGCAAGCAACAGACGGATATGTTCGGAGTAATATACACATACCGCTGTATCCTCACCAATAACTGGACATCTACTGAGAAAGACATCATTACATTTTTATAATGAGCGTGGAGCAAGCGAAAAGAACTTCGACATACAGAACAATGATTTCGGCTGGGCACATCTGCCCTTTTCCTTTATGGCTGAGAACATGGTTTTCATGATGGTTACCGCCATGCTGAAGAACTTCTATCTCTATCTCGTCCGTCATATCAGCGAAAAGGTCAAGCCGTTGAAAAAGACAAGCAGGCTGAAAGCCTTTATCCTACATTTTGTCAGCGTGCCAGCAAAATGGGTGCGAACTGGAAGACAGAACGTTCTGAACCTATATACAAATAAAACCTACTACGCTGAAATCTTCATAGAATAAACTGTATTTCTTTGTAGTTATCATACTTCCCCATTGGTTTGGGTGGGGGATTTTATGCCTATGCAAGAACCAAGAACTCCGGAAAATTCCCAAATCAATGGATAAAGCCCAAAATGTCACTTCAATATAAAAAAGTACCTCACAAGGAATAATGTTGCGGAATTGAGGAATAACATAGGGAAAATTGTTTGTAGAAGACAGATAGACATTGCACCTAATAACGTTTATCATGTAGTTTATTCCCCTTTATAAGACCATCTTATTGGAGGTAATCATCCCATTTATGTGGATTAATCTCATTCTCTTAACAATCCAAGCATTTAACAGAAGAACCAAAAGTTTACTTATAGCATGGCAAGTAACGCTTGCCCGCTACCCCTACAGAATACTTTTAGAAACAAAACGTCCATAGACTACAATTTATCTTCATGCTAAAAAAGAATTACTTTCACGAAAAGAAATCTTTTTGTTCACGTAAATAATTATTTCTTTTCATGAAAGTAATTTGATAAGATAGAGTCTATAGAGGTAGAAAAAAGGTACTACAAGGAATCTAATACTTTCTCTATCAAGCTATAAACAAAGCCTATTGACCTGCTTACTAACAGAAGCAAACGACTTTATAATTGCTGGAGATAAGCCGAAACCATTTCAGCACAGCGCTCTCCATCAATGCCCGCACTAACGATTCCACCAGCATAACCAGCACCTTCTGCACAAGGGAAAAGACCCTCAAGGCGGACATGCATGAGGCGTTCTCTGTCACGGAGGATACGAACAGGAGAACTTGTACGAGTCTCGGAAGCAATCATGACAGCTTCATTCGTAAGGAAACCATGCGCTTGTTTACCAAAGGTTCTGAATGCTTCTTGAAGTCGTTTTGTGATAAATGATGGCATCCAGAAATGCAGTGGACTGGAAATAAGTCCTGGTGCATAGCTCGATTTAGGAAGATCATACGACAGACGATTGTTCACGAAGTCTGCCATTCGCTGTGCAGGAGCAGTCTGTTTGCGGTTTCCCTGCTGCCATGTGTCTCGCTCTAACTGTTCCTGATAACGCAAGATACGCAACACATCATCGCCTTCAACATCCTCTGGATTTAATTGAACAACCATACCCGAGTTAGACCATTGCGTTCCACGATTGGCAGGACTCATACCATTGGTTACAGTTTGTTCTGGACCAGTTGCTGAAGGAATCACAAAACCACCAGGACACATACAGAAAGAATATACACCACGTCCCTGTGCTTGTGTCACAAAAGAGTACTCTGCTGTTGGAAGATATTTACCCTTTCCATTCTTATTATGATACTGTATTTGATCGATTAAGTGAGAAGGATGCTCCAATCGTACACCGACAGCAATTCCTTTTGCTTCCATTTCAAATCCTGCCTCTGCAAGATAGCGATAGACGTCACGTGCAGAATGACCCGTAGCAAGAATGACTGGACCATGAAACTCACGCTTCACACTCACAGTTCCACTGTTATCAACAGCCTCAACACCAACAACTTTATCACCATCGAGTATCAAAGAGGTCATCTTTGTTTGGAAATGAACCTCACCGCCACACTCAAGTATTGTGTTACGCATATTCTCTATCACACGTGGAAGTTTATCTGTACCAATGTGTGGGTGAGCATCTGCGAGGATAGAAGGTGATGCACCATGCTGACAAAAGACATTTAGAATCTTATCAACAGGTCCACGCTTCTTACTTCGTGTATAAAGTTTTCCATCAGAATACGCTCCTGCACCACCTTCACCAAAACAGTAATTTGACTCAGGGTCAACCTCTTGTGTCTTTGAGATTAAAGCCATGTCGAGTTTACGATCGCGTACATTCTTTCCTCGTTCAAGAACGATTGGGCGTAATCCCAACTCTATTAGCTTCAGAGAAGAGAACAAACCAGCAGGACCAGCACCTACCACAACAACCGAAGGACGACTGCTTACGTCTTGGTATTCAGTCTTCACATAAGGGTCATCTTGTGGAAATTCGTTAATATAAACACGAATTTTCAGATTAACATATATGTCACGATGGCGTGCATCAATAGAACGCTTCAATACTCGAACACGATAAATTGTACGCTCATCCAGCCCCTTTTCTTTTGCAAGATATGCCTTCATGTTGTTTTCATTATAGGCAACTTGGGGTAAAACGCGTAACTGATATTCCTCTGTCATATATAGTATAACTTCTTCTTTTTGCCACAAATTTACTCAAATATATCGAGAAATTCGTTGGCTATTGCAATATTTCTTATTATTTTTGTGGCTAAGTTTTGCACCTCCCCCATTGTAAAGGGGATGCCAAATAATAACAAAATAAACATCAGGAATGAAAGTATTAAAGTTTGGTGGAACATCCGTAGGTTCTGTATCGAGTATTTTAAGTCTACAAAAGATTGTAGAAAAGGAGGCTAAACATCAACCAATTATTGTGGTTGTTAGTGCCTTAGGTGGTATAACAGATCAGCTCATAGCTACTTCTCAACTTGCCTTGAAGGGTGATGAAAGTTGGAAAACAGAGTTCGATTCTATCGTTGCACGACATCATAAGATGATTGATGCGATTATTACCGACCCACATGACCGTGAGATGCTATTCAACAAAGTGGATAGTCTTTTTGAGCAACTTCATTCTATTTATTACGGTGTATTCTTAATTCACGACCTCAGTCATAAGACAGAAGATACTATTGTAAGCTATGGTGAACGTCTAAGTTCAAGAATAGTAGCTACGCTTATTCGTGGAGCAAAGTGGTTTGATGCACGTGAGTTTATCAAGACTGAAGAGAAATTGGGCAAAAGAAGTCTCGATTCAGAACTAACCAACAAACTTGTAGTAAATACTTTCTCTGACCTTCCTCGCATCTCTCTTGTACCTGGTTTATAGCACAAGACCGTGACTCTGGCGATATTACCAATCTTGGGCGTGGTGGAAGTGATTATACGGCATCCATCCTTGCCGCATCTCTCAACGCTGAAGTCTTGGAGATATGGACGGATGTTGACGGCTTTATGACAGCTGACCCTCGCGTCATCAAGAGTGCCTATACCATTAATGAACTTTCCTATACGGAGGCTATGGAGCTTTGTAACTTTGGTGCAAAGGTTGTCTACCCTCCAACGATATACCCTGTCTGTGTAAAAAACATCCCAATCAAGGTAAAAAACACATTCAATCCTGATGGACAGGGTACGATTATTAAAGCACACATAGAGAACAATCAAAAACCTATTAAGGGTTTATCATCTATCAAAGGTACTACGGTTATTACCGTGACAGGTCTTTCTATGGTGGGTGTTGTTGGTGTCAACCGACGTATCTTTAGTTCTCTTGCCAACAATGGTATTAGTGTCTTCCTTGTATCACAGGCAGCCTCAGAGAACAATACCTCTATCGGTGTGAAGGATGAAGATGCCGACAATGCAGTGAAGGTACTTAATGAAGAGTTCCGTCTTGAGATAGAAGATGGACGTATGTTCCCTATGCATGCTGAAAGTGGACTTGCAACAGTGGCGGTCGTTGGTGAGAACATGAGGCGAACACCAGGTATCAGTGGTAAACTCTTTGAGGTTCTTGGTCGTTCTGGTATTAGTGTTATTGCTATTGCGCAGGGTGCATCTGAGATGAATATCTCATTTGTTGTGAAAGGCTCTGACCTAAGGAAAGCACTGAATGTACTCCATGATTCACTTTTCTTATCGGAATATAAAGTACTGAATCTCTTTATTTGCGGCATTGGTACAGTAGGTGGTAAGCTCATTGAACAGATCAAGAGCCAGTATGAAGAGTTGAAGCAAAATTCTAACTTAAAGCTGAAAGTGGTGGGAATTGCTTCATCTAAGAATGCTATTTTCAATCACGACGGCTTAAATCTTGATAATTATCGTAAAGAACTAAAGGAGGGCGAGCCTTCTAATCCAGAACATTTGCGTGATGTTATCCTAAAGATGAATATCTTTAACTCGGTATTTGTGGATTGTACTGCTTCTAAGGAAGTGGCTGCACTCTATCAGTCTTTATTGGAAACAATATCTCTGTGATTGCTGCCAACAAGATTGCAGCATCTGGAACATACGATGATTATTACCATTTAAAGCAGACAGCCATTCAACGTGGTGTCAAATTCCGCTTTGAAACAAACGTGGGTGCAGGTCTACCTATCATTGGTACAATCAATGACTTGCGCAATTCGGGTGACAAAATACTTAAGATTGAAGCTGTATTGTCTGGTACACTGAACTTCATCTTTAACGAGATTGGAGCAGACGTTCCTTTTTCTGAGACTGTAAAACGCGCTAAAGAACAAGGTTATAGTGAGCCAGATCCACGCATAGACCTTAGTGGAACGGATGTCGTTCGTAAGTTAGTTATCCTTACACGTGAGGCTGGATACAAGGTGGAACAAGAGGATGTAGAGAAGCACCTCTTCGTTCCTAATGATTATTTCCAAGGTTCTGTAGAAGACTTCTGGAGGCGTCTTCCAGAACTTGATGCTAACTTTGAACAACGTCGTCAGCTATTAGCAGAGGAGGGTAAGCGTTGGCGTTTCGTTGCCACTATGGAACATGGTAAGACTAATGTTGCATTAAAGGAGGTGGATTCTAACCATCCTTTCTATAATCTTGAAGGTTCTAATAACATAGTTCTATTGACAACCGATCGTTATAAAGAATACCCTATGCAAATTCAAGGCTATGGTGCCGGTGCATCTGTTACCGCAGCAGGTGTGTTTGCAAACATTATGAGTATTGCGAACATATAATGATACTATAAATCCAAACGAGAAGGGCATACGCAATGTATGCTCTTTTTTTGTGTTTCTCTCGAAATATGAAGTTAATATGCCCCTTTGCTCCCCACACAGCCGATGACTCTATGGACTACGTATCCATAAATAAAACTTCCGTTTACACCATGCCTCTGTGTCAGATTTACATACATTCAATTAGTAAATGCAAATATTCTCGACAAGAAATATATTTACAAAACATTCAAGGAAAAGGTAGAGAAATGGATAAAATGTGAGTTCTTTTAATACATTTGTAAGTTGTTATTTATCAAAATGTTACAAAGTAAGGCTTTAAAAGGTGCTTAATTGGACTTCAAAAGGGCGTTACTTGGACTTCAAAAGGGCATCTTTTGCAAGCCAATTGGGCGTTATTTGCAAGCCGTTTGGTGGTCTTTACAAAATCAACATGTGAAAAATACGGACAAAATAGCGTCTGTGGAGGTTGGGAGTGATAAGGTTTTTCTTTTGGGTTTAGCATTTGAGAAATAACACACAGAGCATCGTTAAGTTTCTTATTGCAAACTTAGCGTTGCTTTGTGTGCCTTATTCTATAATAGCATTAGCTTACCATTCTATATTTCTAAAGAGCTTTTTTTATAAATACAACTAAAAGCTATAATAACAGATTCCATTCAACTTTCTCTGTTTTCATGTCATTCGGCTCTTCATTCAACGTAAAACCCTGTGGCTTTTGTCCTTCTACCCTTATTTCAACGACGGTCATGACATTACGTTTTAACACTAACTGCTTACTTTCTTGTTCGACAGTTCCATCGTCTTTCGTCCATGTTACCTTCACCTCCATCGTCAATTGATATCCATCTTCACACGCTTTTGGAATGTTAGAAAAGGAGTAGACAGAACTATGATCATATGTATCACTACCCTTTGTTAAAGAGATACGCCACCCGACATAGTTAATTACCAGACTACCTTCTTCTGGTGGCGACACCTTGAAGTGCAACCCGAACACCGACCTTTTCATATCAATGGTCAGTTCCTTTGATGTTTTTGGACTGAAATCATTAACAGTACCATAGAGTTTTACAAGGCGTGGATATTGAACAGTACGCCCCTTAGCTACAGTTGTTTCGCCTTTTGTTAAACTATTTAAGTTTTCTTCTTTTGAAAACACAAAGCTATTAGATACTTTGGTGCCCTTATTCGTCCCATGTAAGAAAGGAGCTGAAAACTCATCTTCATTTGCAAAAAGTTCATCATCACCTTCCTCCACAATCAAACACTCTACTTTATAAAGATTGTTCACATTCATCTTTAGTGCAATCTTTGAAAGGCTGGTAAACAAACCATAAGCATACATTGAGTAGTTTTCATCATTAGGTTTCTTCTCGTAGACATTAACAGCATAATACTTCCGTTTCTGGCTTTCGCTAACAGCCCTACTCAAAGGCTGATATTTCGCCCCTATAGCTTCTTCTATTGTTTCTATACGTAATTCTTTGGGGTGAATACGCACGACTCTTGTCAACTTTTGCTTAACATTATTCGGTTTTTTACTATCTTCACCATTGTCTAAAACTGGCTTTTCACAGGCTGCAAACAATAGTAAGCACAACAAAAGTCCAATCCATGTTACTTGTTTTTTCATATCGGTAATTGTTTAAGTTATAGTTATTCATCCCAATCCATCTGCGTGTCAGAAAGATTAAAAGCGGAGAAAGAGTCTTCTTTTGACAATTGCTGAATACCAGGCCCTGTCTGATTATTAATCAGTCCTTCTTCATTCGTCAATGTATCTGTTCCTTCCCCAGGTGAGCCACCCAGCAAATGACAAGAGGTTAAAACGTGATATTCACTTATTAAAGGTTTGATATATGTTTTCATGTTTACTTATTAAAAATCAATTATTTATCATGGTTTTGTGTACAAGTACAAGAAGGTTTATCTATTAAGATACTTCTTACCATTCACGATTATAATCCCCTTATAATCTTTGTCTACCCTTTGCCCTGCAAGGTTATAAATAGGACCATCGAAAGTTACCTTCTCTCTCATCGTAGGACCTTGTATTTCTAATGCTACATCAAAGCCAAGGAAACTCTTTGCGTTCGTAGTCTTTGATGGGGTATAAACAAGATAGGCTTTATGTGCTTCGGTCGTAAAGGCTTTTCCATTTGCTTTTTTCCAATAAAAGCCTACTCCGTTACTACCTTTTCCAAACACATAGTATACCTCTCCGCCTGATGTTGTAGTCTTAGTATCCGAACCACGCAACGCATTATAAGGGTCTGTTTCACCTGCCTTACTTGTTTCTTCAAAGATATACTTACCTTCCTTTGCTTCTAAAACAACAGCTGTAGCCTTGGGAAGAACATCTCCTTTTTTATATTCCCGACTTCGAGAGAGGACATTACCTTCAATCTTATAGGTACGTGCAACAATACCTTCAGGAATAATAAACGACCTGTTACTATAATAAAGTGTTGCTCTCTCAGCAGAAGAAACTGCAAGAGAGATGTCCTTATTAAATGTCACTACTATTGATTTAATATATGCAGCTCGTGAGGCAGAAGGGGTAAAAGCCACTTTCTCAGTTTCTTCATTCCATGGCTGTTTATAAAACTCGTTCCTACCAACACGGATTTTGGAACAAGAAAGTTGGTCTTTTTCTTTATTATATAACTTTAGTAGGTGATTAACATCAGAAATAACAAAAACAATTGACGTTATTAAACAGTCCTTGCTTTCAACCGTCAGCAGCCTATCAAAGTTAAGTTTAATGAAATCATTATCCTTGATTGTGATAAATGTAGGTGTAATAGGCTCTCCCAACAGATCACTAAACTTTAGAGTTATACCATCCTTCTCGATAGTGTTTTGCACTTTTTGAGAAGAACTTGAAAAATCGAATGTAACGGAATTCTGCGCCCATATTATTACAGGCAACAACAACAATAGGAATAATACAATAAACTTTTTGGTCATAGTTATTAAGTTATACGTTTTATCAATCAAGTTTGTAGCCAACGCTATTCATGTTCCATTAAGTAGGAAATAGGTTTCTGTAGACTACTCTTTATCAATAAGTTGTTTAGTTCTTTACAGTGCAAAGATAAATAAAAATCAACAAAAAGCAAATAAATCAGAACCAAGAATATACAAAAACAAGGATTAAACTCTTTAAAAAAATAAGATTTACATCTATGGTTCTTTTCTATTCATCACACCCTCTTTTCACTTAAAAAGAACTCTGTGTAAAAAAACTCAAACTACCAGCGGTAAAAGCGGTAATAATCCTTATCTATCGAATTATTTTCACGAAAAGAAATAATTATTTACGTGAACAAAAAGATTTCTTTTCATGAAGAAAAATCTTTTTCTTCATGAAAAGAAATCAGAGGTATTGGTATTTAACTAAGAATTAGTCTTTTGGAACCACAGCCTTGAAGCTCATATCAAGTCCTTTTACACTATGTGTTAGTGCACCAAAGGAAATAAAATCAACACCTGCTTGCGCATAAGGAATCATCGTATCAAAGGTGATCCCACCACTTGATTCCGTCTCACACCGCCCAGCAACCATCTCAACTGCTTTTCGAGTATCCTCTGGTGTGAAATTATCAAACATGATACGGTCGCAGCCTTCATTCAATGCTTCTTCCAACTCGGTAAAGTTTCTTACCTCACATTCTATCTTAAGATTACCCTTACCATGGTCTTTACAATACTGCTTTGCCATAGAGATCGCATTATGTACACCACCACAGAAATCAACATGATTATCTTTCAGAAGAATCATATCAAAGAGACCAATGCGATGGTTCATACCACCACCAATCTTCACAGCCTCTTTTTCCAGCATTCTCATACCCGGTGTTGTCTTACGTGTGTCTAAAACGCGTGTCTTTGTACCAGCATCTATGAGTGCTTGCTGATACTTGTTGGTCATCGTTGCAATACCACTCATACGCTGTAAGATGTTAAGCATAAGGCGTTCTGTCTGCAAAAGGCTCTGTGTTTTCCCCTTCACACTCATAACAATATCACCAGGCTTCACATGAGCACCGTCTTCTACATAGACTTCTACCTGTAGTTCAGGGTCAAAAAGATGGAACACCCTTTTAGCAACATTAACTCCTGCCAAGACTCCTTCTTCCTTAATCAGTAATCTACTTTCACCCTTAGCATCAGCAGGGATGCAGCAAAGCGTTGTATGGTCACCATCACCTATATCCTCACTGAAAGCGAGTTCGATAAGTTTATCGTTTAGTTCTTCTACTGACAACATAATAATATATTTAAATTATAAACCTAATCTGTTTGAGATATCCAACATTCTATGAATTGATTTGACAGCCTTCTTAGCCATTTCTGGCTCAACCTCAATAGCAGGCCACTCATACTTCAAGCAATTATACAGCTTCCTCAAAGTAATATATTTCATATACTCACACTCATTACAAGGGCTATCGCTATCATTAGGAGGAGCAGGAATAAAGGTCTTTTGTGGAGCCAATCGCTGCATTTCAACAAGAATACCACTCTCTGTCACCACAATAAACTCCTGAGCATCATTCTCAACACTATACTTCAATAAGGCAGATGTACTTCCAACCTTATCAGCTAAGCAGAGTACAGAAGGTGGACACTCAGGATGAGCCAGTACTTTTGCTGTTGGATGCTCGCGTTTTAACTGCTGAATCTTCTCTACAGAGAATCTATCATGAACTTCACATGCACCATCCCAAAGCAACATCTCACGTCCTGTTTGCTCGCTGATATAATGTCCTAAGTTCCTATCTGGTCCAAAAATGATAGGAGTATCCTTTGGTAAAGACTCAACAATCTGCTTTGCATTACTGCTCGTTACCACAACATCTGTCACAGCTTTGGTTGCTGCAGTTGTATTGACATAGCTTACCACGGTATGATTAGGGTGTGCTTTTACAAACTTCTCAAACTCATCGGCTGGACAACTCTCTGCCAACGAACAAGAGGCGTTAAGGTCAGGGACGAGTATTGTCTTCTCTGGACATAAGATTTTATTTGTCTCACCCATGAAATGTACACCGCACATAACGATGATATCGGCATCTGTAGTAGCAGCCTTTTGTGCCAAAGCCAAACTATCTCCTACGAAATCTGCCAACTCCTGAATTACGCCTTCTGTATAATAATGTGCCATGATAAGTGCATTCTTCTCCTTACACATCCTGCGTATTTCAGCCTTTACATAAGTCCCTTCTGGAATAGGTTCATCTATAAACCCCTGTTCCAGCCATTTTTTATCTATCATGTTATTTTGTATTATAAGCTGAGAGTACAATGGTTATTGTGCTTCTCTCATCATCTATCTATACTCTTTTACTACTTCTCGTCATATGCATGCTTCGGATAATCTACCGTGTAGTGCAATCCTCGACTTTCCTTTCGCTCTATGGCTTGTCGTGTTATCAGATAACCGACATTTATCATATTACGAAGTTCGCATATATCCTTCGTTGCCTTCACACGCTTAAAGAGGCTTTCTGTCTCCTCATACAATAAGTCGAGTCTTGCCCAAGCACGTTTCAAACGTAAATCACTTCGAACAATACCGACATAGTTGCTCATGATTTCGCCAACTTCCTTAATACTCTGTGTGATTAAAACATGCTCTTCATTGGTCATTGTGCCTTCATCGTTCCACTCAGGAATATTTGTGTTAAAGTCATAGTTGTCTATCATCCGTAGTGTATGTTCAGCAGCAGACTTAGCATAGACGACTGCTTCTATCAGCGAGTTGCTGGCAAGTCGGTTTCCGCCATGCAATCCCGTACATGAACATTCACCAACGGCATAGAGTCTATGAATAGAACTTTCTGCATTCAAATCGACCTTTATACCCCCACAGATATAGTGAGCACTTGGACAAACAGGGATATATTCTTTTGTTATATCAATCCCAATGCTCAAACATTTCTCATAAATATGTGGAAAATGATGCTTCGTTTCTTCAGCATCTTTATGTGTTACATCAAGACAAACATGATTTAGTCCGTGAATCTTCATTTCATGATCAATAGCTCGAGCAACAATATCACGTGGAGCAAGAGAAAGACGTTTATCATACTTCTGCATGAACTCTTGACCATTCGGAAGTCGCAACACCCCACCATAGCCACGCATAGCCTCAGTAATCAGAAATGCTGGATGCGTCTCAGAAGGATTATAAAGAACCGTCGGATGAACTGTACGAACTCCATATCCTTTACCGTTCCCTTTGCTCGATAAACCATTGCAATACCATCGCCAGTAGCTATCTCAGGATTAGATGTCATTGCGTAGACTGCCCCCACTCCACCTGTAGCCATGAGTGTTACTTTACTTAAGAAGGTATCTACCTTTTTCGTTTCAGGATTGAGGATATACGCACCATAACATTCTATATCTGGGGTTCTGCGTGTCACCTTTATACCCAAGTGGTGTTGCGTGATAATCTCAACAGCATAGTGATTTTCGAAGACTGTAATATTTGGGTTAGCTCTCACCGCATTCATCAATCCACGCTGTATCTCAAAGCCTGTATCATCAGCATGATGAAGAATACGAAAGTCGCTGTGCCCTCCTTCACGATGTAGGTCGTATGTACCGTCTTTATGCTTATCAAAATTTACACCCCAGTTAACAAGCGCCTTGATAGCTTCTGGCGCATTACACACAACTTGTCTTACAGCTAAAGGGTCAGAAATATAATCACCAGCGACTATAGTATCGTTGATGTGCTTTTCAAAATTGTCAATGGCAAGGTTCGTTACTGCTGCTATTCCTCCTTGTGCTTTAGCCGTATTAGCTTCGTCCAAAGAAGTTTTGCAAACAAGGGCAACCTTTCCCTTACCACTATTTGCCACACTCAGTGCATAACTCATTCCTGCTATACCGCTGCCGATAACCAGGAAATCGAATTTGTGTATCATAATATGATTCCTTCTGATATCAAAAATTAATCGGTACAAAAGTAATAAAAATTACCATAACAATGGTAAGAAAAGAGCATATATATTTGTGCGTGCATAAGAAAAGTTTTTTTCTTATCCTATCGAACACGAGAACCTTTTTTTCTCTGAATTAAGTATAAGCAATCCTCTTTCAGCACGTTTCCAATCCCAGTATTGATGATTTTTTTATATGCTGTCCGAATACTGCGCACATCATGTGTGGAGGCTTAACACATATAGTGCGAAAGCGCTTAACACCATTGGTGTGGAGTACTAACACACGATAAGGATTACTATAATTTATGATATACTAACGAGGTTTTCATCTTTACTTTATACAAAAATCCTTATCCTTCCACTTCCATATTGAACAAGAAAAAACGCTATTCAATCCCCTTAAAAGAGGAAAGAATAGCGTTAATATTTAGTGGTTCTGTAAAGAGAAACTTACAGAATAAAGTTTTTACTGCTCGTCTGGAACGATGAGTTTATAACCCTTACCGTGGATATTGATAATCTCAATCTGTGGGTCTGGTTTCAAGTGCTTACGCAACTTAGTGATGTAAACGTCCATTGAGCGAGCATTGAAGTAGTTATCATCAATCCAAATGGTCTTCAAAGCATAGTCACGCTGAAGAATCTCGTTAGAATGTGCGCAAAGCAAAGCGAGCAACTCATTCTCCTTTGTCGTAAGCTTAGTAGCCTTCTCTGGATTGTTATCCAGTGTAAGCAACTGCTTCTGTGTATCGAAAGTAAAGCGACCAATGGTGTACATTGTTGATTCCTTGGTCTTCTTTCCTCTTACACGACGGAGGATAGCCTCAATACGGAATACGAGTTCCTCCATAGAGAATGGCTTAGTGATATAATCATCAGCACCAATCTTGAAACCTTCCAAGATATCCTCTTTCAACTGCTTTGCAGTAAGGAAGATGATAGGAACTTCTGCATTAGCCTGACGAATCTCCTGTGCAAGGGTAAAACCATCCTTCTTTGGCATCATAACATCAAGCACACAGATATCATACTTGCTCTTCAAGAAGGCTCTGTAACCAACCTCACCATCAGGGCAGAGGTCAGCCTGAAAGCCTTTTTGCCTGCAGATATTCACTCAACAGTGTTCCGAGATTCTCATCGTCTTCACACAACAGAATTTTTCAATTTATCATCCATAACTTATACGTATTAAATTGTTTATACTCTTAATTATCTTTTTATTCTTCATCCTCCTCATCACGAATAACGGGGAGTTTAATTACGAATTTTGTTCCTTTACCATATTCGCTCAGTACCTTAATCTCTCCTTCATGTAAGTCAACCATCTTCTTTACATATGCCAAGCCTAATCCAAAGCCTTTGACATCGTGAAGATTACCAGTGTGAACACGGTAGAACTTATCAAAGATTTTCTTTAAGTTCTCCTTCTTTATTCCTTGACCAGTATCACGAACAGAGAGATAGAGATTTTCATTCGTGTTCCATGTCTTCAAATAGACATCTAATGGTTGGTCGGGTTTCGCATATTTAACAGCATTATCCAAGAGGTTAAAAATGACATTCTGGAAATGCATTTCATCAACATACATTAGCGAATCAACCGCTTCTATCTCTGTATACACCTTACCGCCAGTATGCTCAACACGTAAACTAAAGGAGTGAGCAATCGTCTCAACCATCTCGTTAAGGTCGGTATATTTCTTCTTTAGAACAGCCTTCTTGCGGTCGTACATACTCATCTGTAGTACCTTCTCCACAAGGAAGCGCAGACGTTTTGACTCATCATTGATAACACCTCCTAAGTGTTCTATCATCTTCGGACTCTTTGTCAACGTCTTATCGTTCATCATCTGAGCTGCCAAAGAGATACTTGCGATAGGCGTCTTAAGCTCATGCGTCATGTTATTGATAAAGTCATTCTTTATCTCACTGTACCGTTTCTGTCGGAAGATGGTTACAATCGTGAAGATAAAGGTAACCAACAGTACGAAAGTAAAGATGATAGACGGAATCATAAACCGTACACTGGAGAAGATGTAGTTGTTCATCTGTGGGAAATGAACCTTTACAACACCCATTCTGTTTACAGGATCGTTACGGAACAACACCTGAGAATAAGTATTCTCCTCACCATCACTTACATAATCAGGACATTTATAAACCTCTCGACCGTCTTGAGTCGTCACCGTGAAATGATAAGGAATATTGATTCCATTGTTCATCATCTCCGCCTTTAAGTCTTGATCTAAGAGCTTAAAGTTTATTCTATTGCGTAAAGGCTTGTCTGAAGCAGAATAGAGAATATTATAGATAACCTCCTCTAACATAGCTTTCTGATAGACATAACGATTACGAACAATCTCTTGCATATTACGTTTTGTAGCAGACAAAGAACTACTATCACTCCGTAAAATAGAACCTTTCGGAACTAAAGAAGGCTTCGATTGCTTTAGTTTTGCTTCAAAAGAGGTGTAGACATCACCCTGATTATCTGTCGACGGAGCCTGATGTGCAGCAGTAGATGTATCTTTATCAGTGTTCTGCTCATCGTCTTGTGAGCGTTCCTTCTTGTTTACATCATCCTCCAAATAACGAAGAGTCTCATTCAACTCCATATTGCGTGATGCCTGATAGAGGGCACGGTTGACGGATTCGTCAAACTGTTCCTTCTTCATCTCAGCCATCTCTTCAATATAGTTGAGCTGGAGCAGAAGCAAACCAAGGAACGAAAGTCCCATGATTATGGCTATTGTCCAAATTGTTTTCTTCTTCATTACTCTCTGTTTATATTCATACTGATCATGGAAAGACTCCACTCACAGCACCATATATTTATTTTTCGAATGCAAAGATAGGATTTCCTTAAACAATTAACATCTAAAAGTTAAGAAATAACTCATAATTGATTTTCATTAACTAAATATTACTTTTTAGTTTAATAATTATCAAGTATAATCTTTAAACATACAGCTTTTGATTACTCCAAAAGATATACAAGAAAGTAAAAGAGCTAATAAAACATTTGTTTAGATTCACAAAACAAAAAGTAAGTAAGTCTTTCTATAAATCAATAAAAAGCATTAGCTGAAAACAAAACGTTTATTCTTTATACAAAAAAACACCTAAGGAAAATATTATTTTATTATCTTTGTAGAATCCCTCAATTCCGCAACATTATTCCTTGTGAGGTACTTTTTTTATATTGAAGTGACATTTTGGGCTTTATCCATTGATTTGGGAATTTTCCGGAGTTCTTGGTTCTTGCATAGGCATAAAATCCCCCACCCAAACCAATGGGGAAGTATGATAACTACAAAGAAATACAGTTTATTCTATGAAGATTTCAGCGTAGTAGGTTTTATTTGTATATAGGTTCAGAACGTTCTGTCTTCCAGTTCGCACCCATTTTGCTGGCACGCTGACAAAATGTAGGATAAAGGCTTTCAGCCTGCTTGTCTTTTTTCAACGGCTTGACCTTTTTCGCTGATATGACGGACGAGATAGAGATAGAAGTTCTTCAGCATGGCGGTAACCATCATGAAAACCATGTTCTCAGCCATAAAGGAAAAAGGGCAGATGTGCCCAGCCGAAATCATTGTTCTGTATGTCGAAGTTCTTTTCGCTTGCTCCACGCTCATTATAAAATGTAATGATGTCTTTCTCAGTAGATGTCCAGTTATTGGTGAGGATACAGCGGTATGTGTATATTACTCCGAACATATCCGTCTGTTGCTTGCCATCCTTGTCTTTCAAGGGACTACGCTGTACGACAAGCCTGTATGACCTTCCTTCTATTAAGTTGTCCATATTGATGGATGTGACATCGCATTTCTCATAGCCAAGCTCAACGCTCTTCCATTCTTTTAACTGTCGGAAGTTCTCATAGCGACTGCCACAGTTGGTAGCACGTATATAGAACGTGTTGCAGCGCTGCTCTACGGTTTGGATGATTTCCTTTGAGAACGACCCGCAGTCAGCACGGAAACGCTCTATCACCACACCAAGTTCAGAGGTCACACGGTCCATAGTGCGACGGAGCGTATCCTCCTGATGGAATTTTTACATTGGTATTCCCATCACGGTTCTCACCTCCGACTATGATTCCCCAATGGAAGCCCATCCTGGGAAATAACCATGATCCTGCTTGTAAGAATACTTTGCATCGAACTTGTGGGCGGAATAAACTGGTGGTCAAAGTCCAAGTCAACATGGCTACCCACCTTTATAAGCCCCATCCTCCGTATCATTCGTAAAAAGTAAGGTATTCAACTTTTTCTGCCGTATTGAAACTATACGACTTGTCGGAGGTCTCGCTCTTATAGACAATATTTTTTTCTCGGCAAGCTCCTTTAGTCCGCGCCCCACGGTGTCGGCACTGGGTAATAGCGTATTAGGTCTCTGCTTGAACTGTCCAATAAGCGCATTGATGTCCTCAAGGCATTCTCCACCACAAAGGTAGCTGAAGAAGAGAGAGCCGAAAATACTTCCATGGCTGAATGCTTTGCCACTACTTCCACGTTTACCCAATACAGATTCGGTAAGTTTTTCAAAGCCCAACTTTGAGAAAACATCCATAATGTGATAAATTCCACCGAAAGAAGTGATATTCACGTTTTTAATTGCTACCTTTGCCATGTCAGATTTTTGCTTACTTGTTATGTTTGCAGCACCAAGATAGGTGAAATTTCTGACATATCCAAGTGTTTTGAGAACTTTGTTTCTCAGGCACTTGGAGTTCTTACAAGAATTTATGCTACGGAATTAAGGGAATCATTAAACCTATTGCCTATAAACAAAAATAAATTAATATGCTATCCAGTAAACATCTCTCACATAAGTTAATCTTTCATGTATTACAATATTATAATGATAATAATAACCTAACTTCTCATATTTTACCGATGTGTTGATGCCCAGCACGAGTGGTGTTGATGGTAAACACCAAGCGTGTTGAGTGCTTAGTATACTATAAAAATAGCTATAAATATAACAAACCTCATGACAATTCAAAGATTACAAACAAGACCTTTCACAACACACATCATCTTAGTTATAACTCTATTGTTACTGAACCCATCTAATCTTATGGCTCAACAGACCGTAACCTTTAGTATCCAACAACAAACAAAGGAACCTATTGATGCAGCAACAATTATCATTTCTGATCAGAAGACAGGAAAAGTAATTGCCAATGGACTAACTGAGACGGACGGAAAGTTTAATTACACTCTTATTGATGGTAGTTATCAACTATACTGCGGAGCTATCGGATGCCGTGATACTACTATTCTTTTCTCCATTCCAAATAACCATTCCATTTATAACATCTATTTATATCCTGACGGTACAGAGCTGAAAGACGTTCTTGTCACAGCTCGCAAACAACGCTCACTCATTAAAATGGAAAGTGGGAAGATAAGCATTTCTGTTGCAGAATCCTATCTTGCTAACCTTGGCAACTCTTTAGATGTTCTGCGCCACACCCCAAGTGTAAGGCTTGATAATAAAGGAAATCTATCGCTTTCTGCCCTTGGCAATGCCGCCGTTTATGTGAACGGAAAACGCATACGACTTCAAGGTGAAACGCTTACAGCCTATCTGCGTACTATTCCATCTTCTAACATTGCAAGCATAACTACTTCAACCAACCCTGATGCAAGTTATGATTCAGAAGGGGCAAGTGGTATTATTGACATAAAACTAAAAGACAACAACGAACGAGGACTTTACATTTCGACCTCTCATGGTATGTCTTTTTGGAATCACATACGCCAAAGTTCTGATTTTAGTATGACTTATAACAAACAGACATGGCAGCTGGGCATCAACTATAGTCATAACATTGGACACTATGACATGGAGTATGGTACTGATAGAATGCAAGAAGGAGACCGAAACTTCTCAGAGACCAATGATACAGACAAGCGTAACACTTACGCAGGGGGACTGGCTTTTGTATTCCAACCTAACAAGAAACACAAACTTATGCTAAATGCATCAGTTGATGCCTTAACAGGTCCCGGAGTGACAGCAACAACTACTTGGATATATAAAGGTAGAGACACGCTTCATGAAATTCTTAAAGCAAGGAATGATTATACCAAGCAAGAGAATACAAAATATACAACAGGCATAGGCTATCAGTTCAATATTACAGAACAGCAGACCATCACTGCAAATGCAGATTGGATTCACGTTGATGTTGTAAGTAATAACAATCAGCCTAATACGTTTTACTCTCCAAATGGAACATTACTAAGGGAAGACAACTATCCAGCTAAATCCAAGAAGAATATAAACATCATATCATCTGCTATTGACTATAAACTGAAGAATAGCCATGACGGAGAGCTCCTTACAGGTATTAAAGCTGCCAAGGTAGAAAGTAACAATCGCTTTGGCTTCTATGCTAAAGGTGTGCTTGACAACACAAGGTCTAACAGGTTTACCTACCAAGAGTCAAACCTTGAAGGGTATATACAATATGCCCAGAAATGGAAACATATACAGGCAACTGCAGGTATGCGGATTGAATATATGCAGACTATCGGGACTTTAAAATCCTATCAAGACGGAAAACTGATGGAGGAGAATAAGAACAATCACACAAGACTCTTTCCTAATCTTTCTATCAGTTATGATCTTAACAACAATGCAAAGCTCACACTTGCCCTACGATAGAACGGCAAGACAAAAGCAAGATACGAAGACCTTAACCCCATTGAATATCTGTTAGATGAACTAACCTATTGGAAAGGGAATCCATTTATTCAGCCACAAATAAATCATAGGATATCTTTAGATTACACAAAGAATAATCTTAGTGTAATGCTCTCTTACAATCAGCTAAACAATTATTTTACGCAACTTCCCGATGCATACAAGAAAGACTGCATAGTCATGACAACCAAGAATATTGGTAAACAGAAACAGCTGGCACTTGACCTTATCTATAACAAACGTCTCACCTCATGGTGGGATGTCAGTGCAAACATCGGTGCTTACTACTTTATCAACCATCTTGATTATGAATCTTATAGAGAAGACTACCGGCGCCCCTCATGCAATCTTTCACTTTCAAACGACATACAACTACCTGCAAAAGTTCGTATGGAACTGTCAGCAAGATACGCAAGTAAACGACAAGGCAGAAGTTATGAGGTTTTCAAACCAAGTGGAAGTATAGATATCGGACTGAGTAAACAATTACTCCGAGACAAGCTCTCCCTATCTTTAATGATTACCGACCTACTTCACACTGAGCGTTGGGATAGCTATGGACGTAAGGGAGCATTGAATTTAGACATTTGGGGGCACAGTGAAAGCCGCCAAGTTATCTTCCGTGTACATTACAATTTCGGAAGTAGAAAGTTTGAAACAAATAAGAACAAAGTAAAGGAGGCAGAACGTCTGTAATTATTTACTATATAAAGTTTACTATACTCTAATAAACTCAATTACCACAGATAGTTAGGTCAATTTTAATCAACTATCTGTGGTGATACTTTAGACTTTTTCGAAATATGGAATGATAAAGTTCACTAAAATAGGAGGTGTACTTTGATCTGAGTTATTAGAGTACCTGACAACTCATCTTGTGTGTTATTTTTTAGGAGAAGGACTATTTTCTCCACTCAAGAAAAACACAACTATATTACTAAAATAGTTTTAATTTCATGTTGCTGTCACTTTTAACATTTCATATAATCACACTAAGAATCAACAAGTTATAAACTCATTTCAACTGACAGGAGTGACAGGAATTTTTCTTTTAAAAAACTCTTTTGTTATAGTAAAGCAGAGATATGAGATGATAAGAGCGATAATGTATTACGCTTTAAAACCTTTGTTATAGAGGACTATTAAAAAGTCATAGCCACATTAATGACATACCTTATCAATATGCCCCTACACTCCATGTTAAGAATGAGTCATAATAAACTTACCGCCCCATTCCTTACTAATACACAAAGCCCCCGCACACACATTGTGCAGATAGTAAGCACCAATGGTGCGGATGGTTAACACCAATGGTGTGGACGGTAATAAGCCCCACAATTACTAAGCATAAAGAAGCTTTTTGACCACGAAAGAACATAAAGAATTACAGAGGTTTACATCATAAAGAATTATAACAGTATAATTCAAAGTGTCTTATGAATCATATTTTATGCCACGAAATAATACCAAAAGGACAAAACAAATAATGGAAGATTGTGATAAATAGAAAAACATTCTAAGCTACAGAACCTCTATACGCAGGCAAGAAGTGCTCTGTGGGGTCAACTTAAAACGGTCATTGATACGAAGACCGAGGACCCAAAGGATAGTACCTGTAGCATCAAGGAGGACCAACTGGTTACGTTTCTCAAAGCGGTTACGTTTGAGATTGGTGAGAAAATCACTCACAAGTTGAGTACCACGCATGCCAAGAGGAGTAAATCGATCGCCTTCTGCAACACGTCTTAAGGTCAAAGGGAATCGGATAGAGGATGCATCAAGGTCTACAACAGTAGGAACCTTTGAGAATGAAACGTTTGAAGAAGGTGTCAATGCTCGTTCAGTCAGTCGAAGAGATAGTTGCTCATCATAGACATAACGCCCTGTTTCGGGGATAACAAGCTGACGTGGTTCAGCTTCCTCACGAGGTAAAACCATGAAGACACCACGATCGTGTGTTATCTCATGCGATGGAGAATACCACAGCTGTCCCGTCTGTCCATCAAGATGTGAAACCATCTCTGCAATCTGAGATGATGAAAAACCGAGTGGTTTTAGTATATAAAAGAGGAGATAAGAAGGGAGAAGGAAACGCACGAACAACAGACAAGTCGAGCAGAAATGGTTCGCTACTTAAACTGTTTGAACTAACTTGAGTTGCAGGATTAATAAAGCTAACAGCCTTTCCCAAAGCTGTTTTAAGTGACTCCTGCACAATAGCATCTACCTCAGAGAGATGATTGGCAGTAGTAAGAATAGCATCCGTAACCGATGGGTTAATCTCAGATAATTGTGGAAGGACATTCAAGCGAATCTTATTCCGCACTACATCATCTATTAGGTTAGTGCTATCAGTAACGAAAGAAACAGCGTGTTGACGAAGATAATCTTCAATTTCTTGGCGTGTTACACAAAGCAATGGACGAATAACATCATGATTACGAGGACGAATACCCATCAAACCACTCAGTCCTGTTCCACGAACAAGATTAATGAGAATCGTCTCTACTGAGTCTTCTTTATGATGACCCACGCAAATACCATCAGCACTCAACGCCTCTTTCAACTGAAAGAAATAACGATAACGTAACTCACGTGCAGCCATCTCAATGCTCACCTTATGCAAATCAGCATAAGCCTGTGTATCGAAATGGACTTTATGAAGTGGGATATTCTCGCGTTGACAAAGGTCCTCACAAAACTGTTCATCCCTCAGACTCTCCTCTCCACGCAAATTGAAATTGCAATGAACAGCCTCAACACAATAGCCCAACTCCTTGAGACATAGCAACAGGGCAACACTATCTGCACCACCAGACAGCGCTACTAAATAAAGAGCATCTACCCGTAGCAGATGCTCAGAAACTATGAATCGTTTGATTTTATTCAACATAAAGGACTAATCCCTTCAAATATTCGCCTTCTGGATGATAAATATTAATTGGATGATCAGCAGGCTGATGAATCTGATGCAGGATGCGCACCTTACGTCCAGCTTGTGCAGCAGCGGTGAAGACAGCCTGTCTGAAATTATCTTTAGTGACAACCTGCGAACAACTGAAAGTAAACAAGATTCCGCCTGGCTTAATCTTTTCAAATCCTTTGACGTTCAATCGGGTATAACCACGCAAACCATTCTTCAATGCGTTACGATGCTTTGCAAAGGCAGGTGGGTCAAGAATGATAAGATCATACTTACCATCGTTATCATCAAGATACTTAAAAGCATCCTCACAGATAGCCTCATGACGTGAATCATTAGGGAAGTTGAGTTCGATATTCTTATTAGTCAGTTCGATAGCCTTAGCCGAACTATCCACAGAATGTACCACTTCAGCCCCACCACGCATAGCATAAACAGAGAAACCACCCGTGTAACAGAACATATTCAGTACACTTCTTCCCTTTGCATAATACTCCAAGAGAGAGCGGTTCTCACGCTGATCGATGAAGAAACCCGTCTTCTGACCCTTCAACCAATCAATATGGAACTTTAAGCCATTCTCAATCGCTATGTTATTGTCAGTATCTCCATAGATAAAACCATTCTCTTGACCAAGGTCAGCCTTGTAAGGAAGCGTTGTCTCGCTCTTGTAATAGATGCTATCCAACTTATCGCCCATCACTTTAACAAGGGCTTTTGCAATTACCTCACGGCATACGTGCATACCTACAGAATGGGCTTGCATAACGGCAGTCTTGCCATATATGTCAATAATCAATCCTGGAAGATTGTCGCCCTCACCATGAACAAGACGGTAAGTTGTGTTTGGGAACAGTCCTGTTCCTGTTGATTCTTCTCGAATTACACCAATCGCCTGACGCACTTGAAGAGCCGCTTTCAAACGACTTTCCCAAAACTTATCATCTATCTTCACGTCGTGGAATGAGAGCACACGGATAGCAATAGAACCTATTTGGAAATGACCAACAGCAATAAACTTCTTGTCATGCGTCATAACACGCACAATATCACCTTCCTCAAGTCCTTCTTCTATCTTGTTGATAGCACCAGAGAAGATCCATGGATGGAAGCGGAGAAGACTCTCTTCTTTGCCCCTTTTCAAATATACTTGCTTATACATAAAGTTCCTTTTTAGAGTTTATTGGTTTCCGCTTCTTGCCAATTAGCGAATTATTTTCATGAAGATAATTATTTATTTACGTGAAAAGAAATCTTTTTCTTCATGAAAAAAAACATTTATCTTCACTATAATAATTTACATAGAGACGTTATTCTGATGTCACTTCTGGTGTATTCTCCACTTCTTCTGATGTAGGTTTCACCTTTGGAGGTACGACAACGAGTTCGTAATTACCACTATGTTTCAATTCATGCAGACGCTCATAGAGTTTGATACACGTCCAAGCATCTGTAGAAGCATATATTTTCTGCTTATCACTTAATATCTCGTTCTCCCAGTTAGATAACTGTTCACGTTTTGTGATACGCTCATGAAAGACATTTGCATAGAGTTTCTGAAGACTCATATCTTCAATACCTAACGACTTAACATAGTCTTGAAGGTCTATAAAATAACCTGGTTTGAAGTCGAGACGCTGATGTAACATCAACATGTCATCGCCCAAAGAGAGACCCACTTTAGGCACTGTTGTATCTTCAAGAAAACGTTTAATACAATCAGGTACGCCTATGAGATTCAATCGAAAGAGGAAACACACTTCATGGTCGCAGGCTTGCAAGAGTGCAACCTTACGACGTTGCCCTTTCTTAAAGACAGGACGCGTTTCCGTATCAATACCGATAATGTCCTTAGAAAGCAAATAATTAACCGCCTTCTCAGCTTCAGCTTCATTTAAGACAACGACAATCTTCCCCGGGAAAGTAACCCTTGGCAACTGTGATATTTTTACTCTTATCGAATCTATTGTATAATCATCGTACTCATTTCGGATTGCATACTAACTTGCAAAAATTAAAAAAAGTTTGAAAAAAACGGCACTTATGTGGCACTAATTTATTACTTTTTGCAAGTATAAAAGAATAGCGATAAATGGCAAAAGAAGAAAACAGAACATAAAAGAAAGACTTTCACCGAGGCGATCGGATTAAATAACATTATTAACGACAAGACTGGATTTATTGCGGACTTATCCTTTTATGCGTTGCCATCTATATCTGTGTAGCTTTTTTTAGCTATTTCAGTACAGGTGCAGCAGACCAAAGTTTAGTAACAGACCTTCGTCCTGGAGAGGTGGAAAACACAAGTAGAGTTTTCCAAAATGTCTGCGGTTCACTCGGTGCAATCATCTCATACGGACTTATTTCCCGCTGTTTTTGGTATTCCAGCCTTTATCATTCCAGCCTTCATTGCACTTTGTGGACTTCGCATGATGGGAGCCTACAAAAAGCTGAACCTAACGAAATGGTTCATGGGAATGGCTTTGGTAATGATATGGTCGTCTATTACTTTTGCCAAAGCTCTTACCCCACTGATGGGCGACCAAGTCTATAATCCAGGAGGAGACCATGGTGCTTTCTGTGTACAATACATGGAAAACCTTGTTGGTACACCGGGATTAATCGCTATATTGGTGATTATCATGTTGGCTTATCTCACTTATCTTACTTCCGAAACGATTACTGTCGTACGCAAGATGATTAACCCATTTGGGTATATTCGTGACAAAGTGAAGTTTACGGTGGTACATGATAGTAAGGGAGACAACACCGAAAACGTCTATGATGAGGAGGTAGTTATTGAGGAAGAGCCTGTAGAACCAGCAGAATATGTTGACCCTACTCTCGCTGAACCTATCGACTTGCCAACAGAGCCTGCAATCGTTCCACAAGAACCAGACTCACTCTATTCACCTAATGGTAGTGACAAGGCTAAGAATACAGCAGAGAAAGAAGGTCCAGGCTTTGAAGTTGAGGAGGAGAAAGTTGAGGAGAAAGCAAATAGCAAGACGCTTGCTAACAACAACCTTCCACTGACTCCTATCAATCCTCGTGAGCCATTTACAAAGTGGAAGTTCCCTTCACTCGACCTATTAAAGGAATATACTTCTGATTCTAAGACCAACTACGTTAGTCAAGAGGAATTAGAAGCAAACAAAGACCGTATTATCAAGGTGCTAAACGATTTTGGTGTACAGATTCGTAGTATTCGCGCAACAGTCGGTCCAACAATTACTCTCTACGAGATTACACCTGCCCAGGGTGTTCGTATCTCTAAGATTAAGAACCTTGAAGATGATATTGCACTGAGTTTGGCGGCTATCGGTATCCGTATCATTGCTCCAATGCCAGGCAAGGGTACGATTGGTATTGAGGTACCAAATGCTAAGCCAAACATTGTATCAATGTTCTCTATACTGAACTCACGCAAGTTCCAAGACTCTACAATGGAGTTACCAATCGCATTGGGTAAGACTATTACTAATGAGGTGTACATGGTCGACCTTGCTAAGATTCCTCACCTACTCGTTGCGGGTGCTACCGGACAGGGTAAGTCTGTTGGTTTGAATGCTATTATCACCTCCCTTCTTTATAAAAAGCATCCTAATGAGCTAAAGATTGTACTGGTTGACCCAAAGAAGGTAGAGTTCAGCGTTTACTCTCCTATAGCCAAACCATTCATGGCAGCTGTTGAGGAGAATGAAGATGAACCAATCATCACAGACGTTCAGAAAGTTGTAAAGACGCTGAAAGGTCTTTGTGTATTGATGGATGAGCGTTACGACTTATTGAAGGCGGCTCGTGTTAGAAATATAAAGGAATATAATCAGAAGTTCCTCAGACACGAACTGAACCCAGAAGAAGGTCATGAGTTCATGCCATACATCGTTGTCATCATTGATGAGTTCGGTGACTTGATTCTTACTGCGGGCAAGGAAGTGGAGATGCCTATCACACGTATCGCACAGTTAGCACGTGCTATCGGTATTCACATGATTATTGCAACCCAGCGACCAACAACAACAATTATCACTGGTAACATCAAAGCAAACTTCCCTGGACGTATTGCTTTCCGCGTTGGAGCGATGATGGACTCACGTATCATCCTCGATCGACCAGGCGCACAGCAACTTGTTGGACGTGGTGATATGCTTATCTCAATGGTGCTGACCCTGTTCGTGTACAGTGTGCCTTTGTTGATACTCCTGAAGTAGAGAATATTACCAAGTTCATTGCTAATCAACCAGGACCGGTTCGCCCATTAGAAATCCCAGAACCATTGTCAGAAGACGAAGCTGGAGGTGGTGGTGCATTGGACACTCACAACCTTGATCCATTGTTTGAAGAGGCTGCACGTGCTATTGTCGTCAGCCAACAAGGTTCAACAAGTATGATTCAACGTCGTCTGTCTATTGGTTACAACCGTGCTGGTCGACTGATGGATCAAATGGAGAAAGCTGGAATCGTTGGTGCTGCAAAGGGTTCAAAGCCACGTGAGGTACTAATAAGCGACGAGGTAAGTCTTGACAATATGCTTACTATCCTACGTGGATAACTAAGAATAAAAGTATAAGAAATCAGAATAAAAACGATAAAACAATGAAACAGATTAAATATTTACTATTGTTCGTAGCCATCTTTATGGCAAATAGTATTTTCGCACAGAATGCTAATCAGGCTAAGGCTTGTATGGATAAAGCTGCAGCCAACATTTCTAACTTGGGTGGTTTTACGGCTCGCTTTGCACTTTCCAGACCCGGTGCTGTAGGTAGAACTGCAGGTACTATTTCTGTGAAAGGTGTTAAATTTGTCGCCACAACGCCACAGACAACTGTATGGTTTAATGGAACAACACAATGGTCATACATGAAGTCTACTGACGAAGTGAATGTTTCTACACCTACAGAAGCACAGCGTCTTTCAATGAACCCTTACGCATTGATGACATTATATCGTCAGGGTTACAACCTTTCAATGACAAATGAAGGTGGTTCTTACGTGGTACACATGAAGGCAACCAATCCAAAACGTAATATTCCTGAGGCTTATGTAACTGTAAGCAAAGCCTATCAGCTACAAAAGATTAAGATTAAGCAGGCTAATAAGTGGACTACTATTACCGTTTCTGGTATTCAGCGCAAGAACCTTTCAGACAATATCTTTACTTTCAACAAGAAGAACTATCCGTCTGCTGAGGTGATAGACTTGAGATAAATGACTTACTGGGAAGCTATACAAACATTACATAAGCACTTCTGCCTATCGGGTAGAAGAAATAAAATATGGCAAGCCAACAACGTAGCAAAGTACTTTTACTACGTGTTGGCTATTTTTCTTTGTGCTTATTTTGTATGGATTGGATGTGAATTGGCAGACCTCGTTATCGAGGATAATCTTGGCGGTTATCGTTTCATCTATGCCCTAATACCTGGGTTTCTGTTCATTGATTATCTTTTCAGATATACGACAGACCACCGATTACTGATGCATATCCGTCCTTACCTACTCTTACCGCTTCCCAAACATAGCTATACAGACTATCTGATTCTGCGACAACTGATAGTTTTCAAGAATGTAAACCTTCTCTTTATCTGTATTCCCTTTGGTGTTAAAACAGTCATTCCAGAGTTGGGGGCATCGGCTATGATTGGTTATACTGCAGGACTTTATCTCCTTCTACTTATCAATGGACAGTTCTTCCAATTTACACAAGTGCTGACAGCACGTGGGCTGCGCTACTGGCTCATACCTATTCTTACCTATTTATTTATCGCCATAATAACAATCTTCTTCCCTTCCCCACAGAGTTACCTCCAACGTTGGGCAGAGATTGGTAATGCAATGATAAGAGGAGAAGTGTGGATATATGCTGTAATGATATTGTTTCTAATAGGAATGATATTGCTAAATCGCAACGTCCTTGAGCATCGTATTCTCCAAGAGCAATACACAGCAGCACCAGTGAAACATGACAAAAATAGCATAAACCTTACTTTCTTCGACCGATTCAACCAGATTGGTGAATATCTTAAGATTGAAGTGTGGGGTATTCTACGCAACAAAAGACTCCGTTTGATCTTCTTTCTCAACACCTTTGGTATCTTTATCTTTAGTCTAAACACAGCCATTGACCCAGAGAGTGACATGGTTAAGATTAACGGCTTTGTCTACTATAGCTTTATCGCCTACGGACTAAGCTCACTCTCAAGAATCATGTGTTATGAAGGAAATTACTATGAATGCCTACTGATGCAGCGTAATAGTATCCAGAACCTTTTGCTTGCAAAGTATTATTTCTATACTGCCCTACTCTTAATACCGCTGCTCGCTTTCCTCCCTGTAGCTCTAATTGGGAAGATAAGCTTTTGGACAGTACTATCTTATGCCCTCTTTGCGGCTGGTGTCGCCTATCGTATTCTATTTCAAATGGCAATATATAATAAGGTAACATTCTCTATGCAAGCTACCCACACGGGCAAGAATGCGAATACTAACTATATACAACTCATCGTTACAATCATTACCATCATCAGTCCATTCCCAATTACCGCATTAGGTACATGGTGGCTAAACCAACCTATCCTCTCCAATACTATCCTCTCCCTCTTTGGTATCATCTTCATAACCACTCATCGTCGTTGGATTAGTAGTATCAGTCGAAAGATGAAAGACAACCAATACGAACAACTTGAAGGGTTTCAGAGGAGTAGATAAAGAAAACAACTTTCCGTTAAAACCAAAACTAAAAAAGAGCAGTTAGACTGGGTAATCACTCACAACTTGCATCTTCTTCACCACCTTTTTACATAGTGCTAAGCATCAGCACCACATGTGCGCAGCGTGAGCACCATATGTGCGCAGCCTCAACACCACAATAAAAGTACTAAAAATAAGATGGACTTTAGGGTGAATAGAGTCACTAAACAACAATGAATAAGGTGACAAGAGGAATACTTATAAACCAAGCATAGCCAATATAATCTAAGAAACTCTTCTCTTAACAGGAAAATATCTACAATCATTAGAAAAAAACAACTATAGTTAATTCAACTCAACACTGAACAAAATAAGTAATATAAATGTTTTTGACTTATAGAAGTTTTTTCGTAACTTTGCTCTCAGAAACAAATTAAAATAAAGATTAGAACGTTATGCTTACATTAAAGCTCATCAGTGAAGAAACTGAACGCGTCATCAAAGGACTGGAGAAGAAACACTTCAAAGGTGCACGTGAGGCAGTTGAGAAAGTATTGGAATATGACCGTTTGCGTCGTGAGACTCAGCAGAAGCTTGACACAAACAAGCAGCAGCAGAATCAGCTCTCGAAGCAGATCGGTGGACTGATGAAAGAAGGAAAGAAAGACGAAGCTGACAAGATAAAGGAAGAGGTAGCACTATTAAAATCTTCTGACAAGGCTCTCCAAGAGATAATGGATATGGCACAGAAGGATATGACAGACGTGTTACTGACGATTCCTAACATCCCTAACGAGATTGTACCTGAAGGTAAGGATGCTGAGGACAATGTTGTTGTAAAGGAAGGGGGCGAGAAGCCAAACCTACCTGCTGACGCATTGTGCCACTGGGACTTGCTGAAGAAGTTTAACTTGGTAGATTTCGATCTTGGTGTGAAGATTACTGGTGCTGGTTTCCCACTCTATATCGGTAAGATGGCACGCTTCCAACGTGCCTTAGAGGCATTCTTCCTCGATGAAGCTCGTAAGAGTGGCTACTTGGAAGTACAGCCACCATTGGTAGTAAATCAGGAGTCTGGTCAGGCTACTGGTCAGTTACCAGATAAGGAGGGACAGATGTATCATGCTAATCTTGACGACCTCTATCTCATCCCAACAGCTGAGGTTCCTGTAACAAATATCTTCCGTGACGAGATTCTCAACGAGCAAGACCTGCCTATTAAGCGTTGTGCTTACTCTGCTTGTTTCCGTCGTGAGGCTGGTAGCTATGGTAAGGACGTACGTGGTTTGAACCGCTTACACCAGTTTGATAAGGTTGAGATTGTACGTATCGATACACCAGAGCACTCTTATCAGTCATTGGATGAGATGTTAGACCACGTTGAAGGTCTTTTAAAGAAGCTTGAATTGCCTTATCACATCCTCCGTCTTTGTGGTGGAGACATTAGCTTCACAGCTGCTCTCTGCTATGACTTTGAGGTGTGGAGTGCTGCACAAGAGCGTTGGTTGGAGGTATCAAGCGTGTCAAACTTCGAAAGCTATCAAGCAAATCGTCTGCATTGTCGTTTCCGTCATGCCGAAGATAAGAAGATTGAACTCTGCCATACATTGAATGGTTCAGCCCTTGCTCTGCCACGTATCGTTGCAGCTATCATCGAGAACAACCAGACCCCAGAGGGTATTCGTGTACCAAAGGTACTCGTTCCTTACTGTGGTTTCGAGATGCTCGACGACAAAATGGACTAAAGAATACAGCCCCTCCCTTAAAAAGGAGGGGCATCATTACCGCGAACAACTAATAAAACAACAAAAGCTACTTACCCTTATCAATCTTTTATACGACTCTTTACAATAGAAGAACACCCAAAGTATAAAGAACACATAGGGTCAGTACTTTTAATATCTATTACCACTCCATGAACAAGATTATCCGTAAACAACAGTTTTCAGAGAAGGTTTTCTGCTTAGAAGTAGAAGCACCGCTCATTGCACGAAGCTGCCGTCCAGGTAACTTTATCATCGTGCGTGTTGACAACCACAGCGAACGTGTACCTTACACCATTGCGAAATCAGACCCAGTAAAGGGTACGCTCACCATGGTTATCCAAGAGGTAGGACGCTCATCAACAAAACTTTGCCAGTTGAATGAAGGCGATGAGATTGTTGATATTGTCGGACCACTCGGTACTCCATCCCATATTGAGAACTACGGTACGATTATCTGTGCGGGTGGTGGTATTGGTATCGCTGCCATTCTCCCTATCCTTACAGCACTGAAGCAGGCTGGTAACAGAGTAATCTCTGTCCTCGCCGGTCGTACTAAGGAGTTAGTTATCATGGTAGACGACGTAAAGAAATACTCTGATGAGGTTATCATCATGACCGATGATGGTTCCTACGGAGAGAAAGGTGTCATCACCGTGGGCGTAGAAAAGGTGATACAGCGCGAACACGTAGACAAGGTGTTAGCTATCGGACCTCCTATCATGATGAAGTTCACCTCTCTTTTAGCTAAGAAATACGGCATTCCAAATGACGTTTCACTCAATACTATTATGGTGGACGGAACTGGAATGTGTGGTGCTTGCCGTCTAACGATTGGTGGTAAGACTCGCTTTGTCTGCATTGATGGTCCTGAATTCGATGGCGACCTCGTCGACTGGGATGAGATGTTCAAGCGAATGGGGACGTTTAAGGATATCGAGACCTCCCCCAACCCCTCCGAAGGAGGGGAGTGTCTGGCGGAAAACAAGTCAGGGAATGAGGTTCAAGGGAAGAATGGAGATTGTTGCGACAGCGAGAAAAACAAGTCTGCAAATAACGACGAAAACACTTCATCACCTACAGCCCACGTATCAGAAGAGCTGGAGGGAGCCGATTGGCGCACCACATTACGCAAGGAACTTAAGCCAAAGGAGCGCACAGCTATTGAGCGTGTGAAGATGCCTGAACTGGATGCAGACTATCGTGCGAAGACCCGTTTAGAGGAGGTTAATATCGGACTAACCCCAGAGATGGCTATGCAAGAGGCTAAACGCTGCCTCGACTGTCCGAAACCTTCTTGCGTAGAGGGCTGTCCTGTAAACATTCACATACCAGACTTCATTAAGAATATAGAGCGTGGCGACTTCCTCGAAGCAGCCAAGATACTCAAGGAAACATCTGCCCTACCAGCCGTATGTGGTCGAGTTTGTCCACAAGAGAAGCAATGTGAGAGCCGTTGTATTCATTTGAAGATGAACTCACCAGCCGTAGCCATCGGCTATCTTGAGCGTTTCGCAGCCGATTATGAGCGTGAAAGCGGACACATGGCATTGCCAGACGTTGCACCATCCAATGGTGTCAAGGTAGCTGTTATCGGTTCTGGCCCTGCAGGCTTAAGCTTTGCTGGCGACATGGCAAAGCGTGGCTTCGAGGTTTATGTCTTTGAGGCACTGCACGAGATTGGCGGTGTTTTGAAATATGGTATCCCTGAGTTCCGTCTACCAAACAAGATTGTTGATGTCGAAATAGATAATCTTCGTCGCATAGGCGTACACTTCCAGACCGATACTATCGTTGGTAAGACCATCAGTATAGAAGACTTAAAGGAGAAAGGCTTCAAGGGTATCTTCGTTGGTTCAGGTGCCGGATTGCCTAACTTCATGGGTATTCCAGGTGAGAACGCTATCAACATCCTTTCAAGTAACGAGTATCTGACACGTGTAAACCTCATGGACGCAGCCAATCCAGAGACCGACACACCTATTATTATGGGTAAAAAAGTCTTGGTTATCGGTGGTGGTAACACGGCTATGGACTCTTGTCGTACTGCCAAACGATTAGGTGCTGACGTCACACTTGTATATCGTCGTTCTGAAGCCGAGATGCCTGCACGTCTTGAAGAGGTGAAACATGCTAAAGAAGAGGGTATCAACTTCCTCACTCTTCATAATCCACAGGAATATAAGGCGGATGAGAAAGGTCGTGTATGTGCAGCTGTCTTAGACGTAATGAAACTCGGAGAACCAGACGCAAGCGGACGCTGTCGACCAGAACTGACTGGCGAGACCGTCACTGTTGAGTGCGATCAGGTTATCGTTGCCGTAGGTGTATCACCTAACCCTTTGGTACCTAAGTCTGTAAAGGGACTTGAATTAGGTCGTAAAGACACCATTGTTGTCAACGAACAGATGCAGAGTTCACAGCCAGAAATCTTTGCTGGTGGTGACATTGTACGTGGTGGTGCAACGGTTATCCTTGCCATGGGAGACGGAAGAAGAGCTGCTGCAAACATGGCTGAACAATTATTAGCAGAAAAATAATCATCTTTGCTTGTTGCTTGTATTGGTTAGTAGCACGTTTTATTAATAACAGTTACTCCCTTTCCAACAACAACAAACAGTGGTGCTAAGCCTTAGCACGAATGGTGTTTACATACAGCACCATTCGTGCGAAGCACCAGCACATGTGCAAAGAGGCATAAATAGCTTACTTTCTGTACTCTGAATAAAGAGCAATATACTCACAAACAATGTATATGAGAAGCGTGTACAGGATAGTATGAAAGCCTATAATCGAAACAGTCGGATTGAGTTCTTCAATCCGACTGTTTTAGTTTTTGTAATTAAGAAACTAAAAGTAATAGAACAATCCTATCATTCCTTGCTATAAATCGTTGGGTCTTTCACACCTGCAGCTTCAAAGGCTTCCTTACGTTCAACGCATGTTCCACACTTACCACAGTGAACATCCGCACCTTTATAGCAACTCCATGTCTTGGAATAATCAATACCCAACGCAGCACCACGCGCCACAATCTCAGCCTTAGTAATCTCCGTATAAGGAGCCTCCACACGCACTTTCACAAAAGTTCCAGCCTCCGTAGCACCATTCATCGCATGGATAAACTCTGGACGGCAGTCAGGATAAATCGTATGGTCACCACCATGATTTGCAATATACACACGCTTCAACTCATGACTCTCAGCAATCCCCGTTGCAATCGCAAGCATAATGCCATTGCGGAAAGGTACAACCGTCGACTTCATATTCTCTTCCTCATAATGCCCCTCTGGGATAGCATCAGCCCCATCAAGCAACGAACTCTTAAAATACTGGTGCATAAACGACAACGGAATCGTTATATGTGGAATCCCCAACTTCTCACAATGACACTGAGCATAAGGCAGTTCCTTAGCCCCATGGTTCTGACCATAGTCGAAAGAGATTGCTAAAGCGATCGTCTCCGCCTTATCATAAAGCAACGTGATAGAATCAAGTCCACCACTGACAATAATAACCGAATCTTTCATTACAATCTTATTTTTTTCTGCAAATTTACAAAAAAAGATAGTGTTTGATTTCACCAATCCATCAAAAAAATTAGTATTTTTTGCGGATAGGAATATTATAACGTTACAAATAATAAAGAACAAATGAAAATTAACGATTTTAACTTCGCTGGACATAAGGCTATCGTCCGCGTAGACTTCAATGTACCTTTGGATGAGAATGGTCATGTAACTGACGAGACACGTATCCGTGGTGCTTTGCCAACACTTAAGAAGCGTATTGGCTGACTGTGGTGCTCTTATCATGATGAGCCACATGGGTAAGCCAAAGGGCAAAGTGAAGCCAGAGCTTTCATTGAGCCAGATTGTTAAGAACGTAAGCAATGCTCTCGGCGTTGAGGTTAAGTTCGCTAAGGACGCTGGTAACGCTGAAGCTGAGGCTGCTGCATTGAAACCAGGCGAGGCTCTCTTGCTTGAGAACCTTCGTTACTATCCTGAGGAGGAAGGCAAGCCAGTAGGTGTTGAGAAGGGAACTCCAGAGTTCGACGCTGCAAAGGCTGAGATGAAGGAACGTCAGAAGGACTTCGCTAAGAAGCTCGCTTCATACGCTGACGTATATGTAAACGATGCATTCGGTACAGCTCACCGCAAGCACGCATCTACAGCAGTTATCGCTGACTACTTCGATGCTGACCACAAGATGTTGGGTTACCTCATGGAGAAAGAGGTTACAGCTATCGACAACGTATTAAAGAACGCTCAGCATCCTTTCACTGCTATCATCGGTGGTTCAAAGGTAAGCTCTAAGCTCGCTGTAATCAAGAACCTCCTTGACAAGGTTGACAACCTCATCATCGGTGGTGGTATGGGTTATACCTTCATTAAGGCACAGGGCGGTAAGATTGGTAAGTCACTCCACGAGGACGATTTGATGCCAGAGGCATTGAACGTTATTGCTGCAGCTAAGGAGAAGGGGGGTAAACCTTTCACTCTCTGTTGCTACTGTTTGTGGTAAGGACTTCTCTAACGATACAGAGCGCAAGGTATTCCCTATCGACCAGATTCCTGATGAGTGGGAAGGTATGGACGCATCAGAGGAGAGCATCGAGGCATGGAAGAAGATTATCCTCGCTTCTAAGACTATCCTTTGGAACGGTCCTGTAGGCGTATTCGAGTTGGAGAACTTCGCTAAGGGAACTGGTGAGATTGCTAAGGCTGTTGCACAGGCAACTCAGGAGAACGGTGCTTACTCTCTCGTAGGTGGTGGTGACTCTGTTGCTGCTGTTAACAAGTTCGGTCTTGCTGACAAGGTTTCTTATGTATCTACTGGTGGTGGTGCTATGCTCGAGGCTATCGAGGGTAAGGTACTCCCAGGTGTAGCTGCTATCGAGAAGTAAGAGATTTATCTATCTCTCAAATATACAAAAGCCGTTGCTTCATCATGAAGTGACGGCTTTCTTTATATAGCGAACTAAACGAGGAAACGAACCATATACGAGAGTAGTATCTAATGGATTACAGGAGACTAATTAACGATTTACAACCAAACAATAGGTTATAATCTTCATCAAGTGACACACTTTTGTAATAAAAACATCACAGTTCCAATTTTAATAGATGCTTAATCGGAGTTGAATTAACGCCTAATTGGCTTCTAAAAGATGCCCTTTTGAACCCTTACTAACGCCCTTTTGAACCCTAACTAAGCACCTTTTAACACACACACTCACAACAACCTGATAACAAAACATTTACAAGAACGCTTAAAACGCATATTTTTTGAGGTTTTTCTTGCCTTATCTCCCATTATTTTGTAAATATAATTGACAACTAAACTTAAAACCTTAAACTTTGACGTTTGAACTGTCCCCCAACCGGTAATCATAATTATGAATTTTGAATTATGAATTATCAACTCGCAGTTTCATACAGCCTGAGCACTATTTCATCAGCAGATAGAAAAAAGATAAACGCAGGAGAGACATAAAGCATAACTTTGCATCAAGGTTATTAGAAACAATACCAAAACAAGACATTCATGTGTCTGACAACATGAAACATTTAATTCAAATAGAAAATGAAAACGACAACACACTCTATGAAAACACATCTGACATGGTTTTATACGTGTAAAGAACATTCAGAATATACGGATATCTAATACATCTAATCTTTAGAGGATGTAACTCACAACTAAATAAAGCGCTATTTAATTATAATGGATTGAATGATACAAATAAAAAGAAGATTTATAGATAGAGTCATAAAACAAAAAAAGTAGACTGGAATAACCAGTCTACCAAATATCCATTACGCAAAAAAATGAAATTACGAATAAAAAAACTTCCTATGATTACTTAAATATGTCTTGAATTTGGCTATCGTTATTAATAGATGGATCCCAAAAAAAATCAGGTTTAATGTCATATAAAATCTTACGAATCCTATCTTTTAATTGATGTTTACCAGCTAAAACTCCAGTAGAATTATTAAATTTTGTGCGCAGACTATCCTTACGAGTTTGTTCTGTAATACTAGAATCAATCCATTGTAAATATTCTCTCTATACTTTTACTGATATCATTGCGGCAATCTTAACGCCAATCTCATCTAACACATGATGTCCATTCATAAATTGCCAACAATTTTCAATCTCAACACCTTTAGATCTCAATTGAGATAGAAAATCATCATATTCAGAATGGTTTTCATTTATATACAACATATAGTCTTTTTAAACGATCGCTCACATATTTTTGTTGTCTTTACACTTATCTTTTTCTTTTTGATAAGTAAGTTTATTTAGATCTGACTTAAACTTAGATTGTCTATATTTACCATCTTTTTCTTGCTACTGAAAACAAATGTATCGTAAATAAATTATAGAACAATTGTGATGCTTCACGCATCATTGCATCAATATCTTCAGTTATATGTTCACAGAATGAAGTAAGATATATAGCATCTCTAAGTATAGAAGGGGTAATCTTATAATTCTCTATTGAATATGTATCACTAGTATGAATTACATACTTACAATTCCTTATTTCTTGTGTGTAAGTATGATAATTATCTATAATATAGTCGTAATCAGAATCGATTGCTATTAATTTACTGCAACCCAATGAATCTAAACTGACATACTTTATTAAGGATTCTTTACCGCACAATTCGTTGTTTTCTTTTCTTAAAACTTTAATCTTGAAAATTTTATCTGATTCATACTTAGCAAAGAAGTAACGCCAAAATACAGAGTCAACTTCATCTTCTACAAAAACTTCGATCTCTTCTTTTGCACTTGAACTATTTGCTCTAAACCATCTCCGCGCAGCTAAAAAATCTGAACTACCTCCAGAAGATATATCACTAGCCATTTTTTTCAACTTTAATCTTTAAGTCATCAATATTCTTTACATATGGTTGCCAACCATCTAATAATAAAGATGGGGCATGTGTTGCAATTATAACTTGGCAGTTAGGATTCAATAATCTAATTTTCTCAATTAAAGATTCTTGCCAATCAACGTGAAGGGATATTTCAGGTTCATCAAGAAACAAGATATATGGCTTTTGATCTTGCAATAGAATTTTCCATAGAATATACAACATTTGTTTCTCTCCAGAAGATAGTTCATAAATAGATATAGGTAAATCATCTTCTACAATCTTAAAAACTCAGCTTATCGTTTCCTGTATCTATAACTTTACCTGTTGATTCAAATAGTTCATTAATTGTCTCAATAAATAAATTTTTTTAGGAGTATACAATTGCGTTAAGAATTCTATATTAGGCTGATTCCCAGATATAACCATATTCTCTATTATATTTGCCAAATTACCTATGTAATAAGAATATTGCTCTTGTAATTCATGAAGTTCTTTATCCAAACTAGACCAAACACCATCATCATGCAAAGAATCCCATTTTGTCTTTTTCCTCAATATATGATATTGGCTCATCAAATGTACTTACAATATCTACATTTAAGTCTTTTAAAAAAATTTTTGAATATGGTATTTTTTTCCTTTTTGATTTTTGTAATAACGAAACTAATAGACGCATTTAGTATCAGACTATTAAGCCTACTTTTTCTAGTAGGACTAGCAAAATCCAACTCAACATCTTCTTGCAACTCTTTTAAAATATCATCACTTTGGGCTTTTTTTGTTAGGTTGAGATAACTATCATTAAAATTTATATTTGTTATAGTTGCATCATCTTCATCAAACTTAATCTTTACCATTGAAGCTTTTTTTCACTAAAGACTTTGGAAGTTTACCGCCAATTGCAATACATGCTATCAAATCTAGCAAAGTACTTTTACCTGCTCCATTAATACCAGTTAAAATATTTACGCAAGAGTCAAGTTCCCATTTGATATTGTACTTTCCCCAAAAATCTCTAATTTCAATCTGATTAATATTCATAGTTGTTTAATTTTTTTATATTTATCTATAAAACTTGATATATTACTACTTATTTCTTGGCATCATTTAGACTTAATTATTTATCGGTATATTACTGTAATTATTTGCAAATATATACTTTTTTTCTAATAGTTGCAAGACAGATATCAAAAAAAATAGAATAAAATAATAAAAAGGAGCACAAGTTGTGCATCCTTTTATTATATAATTTATTGTAATAAGCCTTAGAATAATAGCCTAATCTCTTAATCGGTACAAACCAATCTCAGAGATAGCAGGTACGGCACGTACCTCACTGATGATAAGGCGCACCTCTTTAGCAGTCTCAACAGGGAACTTAAGCAAACGCTTATGACCAACGGTCGTACCCTCTGTAACTTTCTTCCAGTTGCCCTTAGCATCCTTTACTTCGAGTGAGAACTTCTCCACACGCTGTCCCTTACGGATATCCTCTTGCACAGAAAGGACATTGAAAGTAGCAGGTTTATTCAGTTTGAATGAGAAGACAGCCTTACCATCCTTCATCTTTGGACGTACAGAAGTGTCATAATTATCGTCAATAACATTGCGACCCTTACCCTCTGAAAGCGCACAAGTGACCTTTGCTTTTACCAAGAGATTATCAGTGAAGGTTGTTGCATACAACTGACGGAAACCACGAAGACTTCTTATATCTGCCTCAGAGAGTTTACCTTCCTTATTAGGAGGGAGATTCAAGAGGAGTACACCATTCATTCCAACAGATGTGAAATAGATATCCATCAGTTCCTTTGGCGACTTCACCTTGCTATCCTGATCCTCATGATAGAACCATCCTGGACGGATAGATACGTCAATCTCAGCAGGATACCAAATAAGTGACTTTGCCTTTTCAATCTTCTTACGACTACCAAGGTCTTGCCCCATCATATCACCAACAGGTGCAGTCAGTACTTCCCTTCTGTGAGTTCTTTGCAATAGCATCCTGATCAAGATTGTCTTTTGGCACAACACTCCATTCCATCTCACGGCCACGACCAGTCTCTGTACCAACCCAACGAACATCAGGTCCCATGACAGCTATCACCGCCTCTGGCTGCAACTTACGAATAAGCTCATACCAACGTACGAAGTCATACACCTGCTTCTTACCATTTGGTCCTTCACCACAAGCACCATCAAACCACACTTCACTTACCTTACCATATTGTGTAAGCAATTCAGTCAACTGTTTAACAAAGAAGTCGTTATAAGCTTCGGTTCCATAAAGGTCTGAATTACGATCCCATGGAGAGAGATATACACCAAAGTCCATACCATACTTCTTGCAGGCATCGCTCACCTCACGTACAACATCACCTTTACCCTTCTTCCATGGAGAGTTCTTAACACTATGTTCTGTATAAGCCGATGGCCACAAACAGAAACCATCATGATGCTTACAAGTAAGGATAGCACACTTAAAGCCTGCTGCCTTCAACTCACGTATCCACTGATCAGCATCAAGGTCAGTAGGATTAAAGATAGCTGGTGACTCCTTACCATCGCCCCACTCTCTACCAGTATAGGTGTTTATACCATAATGCAAGAAAGCAGTAAGTTCCTGACGCTGCCAATTAAACTGACGAGCAGAAGGAACAACATTTGCTGCCTTACGAACAATTTCCGCAGGAGAATCTGTCGGATTGATTATTACAACATTCTGCTCCTGAGCATGAAGCGTTGGAAGAACTACCGGCGATAATAATAAGCTTGTACAAGCTATCGTTGCCTTAAAAAAATGGGAATAAGAATTCAGCCACATAATTATATAGGTAATGATTTATAAATGTAATTTTTAATATTCTACGGCAAATTTAAATATTTTTCGTCGAGAAAAACCAAATACGTTCACAATAAAAACACATTTATAAGCGTTATATATACAATAGTAAGAATTCAAAGAAGTGCGGTTTTCAAAGTTAGAGATTCACTGCATTGGTAAATTAAAGTTAAATAAAACCTTTTTGATAAGTAAAAAAACCTCTTTAATCAGTACTTTCTTTTAGAAATCCTATATAAAGAAAATGAGTCTAAACCCTAAGAACCTAAAAGAGGAAAACAAGATGCTGCATAGTCCAGCAACATGGGTTCCTACGCTTTATTTTGCCATGGGTATGCCCTTCGTCGTACTCAATATGGTTTGTACATTAATGTATAAAGGAATGGGAGTATCTGATGGACAGATAGCCTTCTGGACCTCTCTCATCATGCTTCCTTGGACCCTAAAACCATTATGGAGCCCGTTCTTAGAAATTTATAAGACAAAGAAGTTCTTTGTTGTATTGACACAGCTGCTTACAGGTGTGCTTTTTGCATTAGTAGCCTTTGCCCTTCATCTTCCTTTCTTCTTCCCCGTCACAATAGCGATACTTGCTGTTATCGCGATGAGTGGTGCTACGCATGATATTGCAGCAGACGGAACCTATATGTCTGTGCTCTCAAACGAAGAGCAAGCACGATGGATTGGTTGGCAAGGAGCATTCTATAATATTGCAAAGATTGCTGCGACTGGAGGATTAGTCTACCTTGCAGGTACGTTTATTGAACATTTTGGAGTAACAAAGGCATGGATGTTTATCATGTTTATTATCGCTACAATCATGTTAGTGATAGGCTGTTACCACATCATTATACTCCCAAATCCAAAGAAGACTACAACTGATTCTCCTAAAACATTAAAAGAATCGTTAGGTGAACTTGTTGAGGTATTTATCGACTTTTTCAAGAAGAAACACATAGTATATTATATCTTCTTCATCATCCTCTATCGCTTTGCTGAAGGATTTGTAATGAAGATTGTTCCTCTCTTCCTCAAGGCATCACGTGCCGACCAAGGCTTAGGATTGAGTGAACAAGAGATTGGACTTTGCTATGGTACCTTTGGTGCCGCTGCCTTTGTCATCGGTTCAATCCTTGCAGGCTATTATATTGCATGGAGAGGACTGCAAAAGAGTCTCTTCTCACTTGCATTGGTATTCAATATCCCATTCATAGCTTATACATTCTTAGCAATCTATCAGCCAGAGAGCCTTTGGTTGATTGGTGGTGCTATCGTTATGGAATACTTCGGCTATGGCTTCGGCTTTGTTGGACTCTCCCTCTTTATGATGCAACAGATTGCACCTGGTAAACACCAGATGGCACACTACGCTTTCGCAAGTGGTATCATGAACTTGGGCGTAATGTTACCCGGTATGTTGAGTGGTGTTTTCAGCGATTTTTTGGGTTATCGCCAGTTCTTTATCTTCGTATTGGTATGTACTATTCCAGCACTATTGGTTACATGGTTTGTCCCATTCACCTATACAGATGATACGAAGACAGAAAAACTTGAAGCATAAGAAAAAAATTCAATAACATAATAAACCAAACATAATAATTAAAACCAAAGATTATGAGATTAATCATAGAACCTAATTACGAAAAGTTATCTAAATGGGCAGCAAACTACGTTATTGAGCGTATTAATGCTGCTAAGAATCAAGACAAGCCTTTTGTACTCGGTTTGCCAACTGGTTCTTCACCAGAGGGCATGTATGCTGAGTTGGTAAAGGCATATAAAGAAGGTAAGGTAAGCTTTAAGAATGTTGTTACATTCAACATGGATGAGTATGTTGGTTTGCCAGAGAGTCACCCACAGAGCTATCACAGCTTTATGGCTGAGAATCTCTTTAACCACATCGATCGTCCCTAAGGAGAACATTCATATCTTGAATGGTAATGCAGAGAACCTCGAAGCAGAGTGTCAGCATTATGAGGAGATGATTCGTGAGGCAGGTGGTATCGACCTCTTCTTGGGTGGTATCGGTCCTGATGGTCACATTGCCTTCAACGAACCAGGTTCATCTCTCCGTTCACGCACTCGTATCAAGACATTGACATCAGATACACGTATTGCAAACTCCCGTTTCTTTGACAATGACCCTAACAAGGTCCCAGTACATGCACTGACGGTAGGGGTGTTGGCACAGAATGGATGCAAAGGAAGTGTTGATTCTTGTAAATGGTCACAACAAGGCAGAAGCTTTGCGTGCAGCTGTAGAAGTCCACTCACACAGAAGTGGACTATCAGTGCTTTACAGATGCACGAGCACGGTATCATCGTTTGTGATGAAAGTGCAACAGACAAGCTAACAGTAGAAACATACAAATACTTTAAAGACATAGAAAAGGAGAACTTGTAATGAAACTGAATTTAAGTTCACAGATTGTACTCAATCAAATACCTGAGGAGTTTTATCGTCCTGCAACAGCTATCGAACGCTCTGAGATAACACGTTTTGAGAAGGTTCCTACTGATATCTTCCCAACGATTGAAGAAGGAGCTATCGACATTGCTAACCACCTTGAGGCAGACATCAAGAAGAGAGAACAGGAAGGAAGAAAGTATGTTATGGGCGTTGGCTCTGGTTCTTCCCTCACTCCTATCTTCCACGAGCTTATCAAACGTCATCAGGCTGGCAAGTTGAGTTTCAAGAATGTTGTTGTATTCAACGCATACGAGTACTTCCCACTGAGCGAAGAAACGTAAATCGCGGTATCAACCAGCTTAAAGAGCGTTTCTTGAATCATATTGATATTGATGTAGAGAACATCTTTACGCCAGATGGTACTATTGCTCAGAATGACGTACAGGAGCATTGCCGTCAGTACGAGCAGCATATTAAGGAATTAGGTGGTCTTGATGTTATCCTTTTGGGTATTGGCCGTATGGGTAATATCGCTACCAACGAACCAGGTTCAAGCATTACCTCTGCTTCTCGCCTTATCTTGATTGATGAGACATCACGTGAGGAGATGAAGATGAGCTTCGGTTCTCAGGAGTCAGTTCCTCCATGTTCTATCACTATGGGTGTTAGCACTATCCTCTCTGCACGTAAGATCTTCCTTACAGCATGGGGTGAAGAGAAAGCTGAAATTATCAAGAAGACTGTTGAGGGTAAAGTAAGTGATGCTATTCCAGCATCTTTCTTGCAGACACATAACGACGCACATGTTGTTATTGACCTCTCTGCAGCCGCTAAGTTGACACGTATTCAGCATCCTTGGCTTGTTGCTTCATGCAAATGGACAGATAAGTTGGTACGCTCTGCACTTGTTTGGCTTTGCCAGATTACAGGTAAGCCACTTCTCAAGTTGACCAATAAGGACTATAATGAGAATGGCCTTAGCGAACTCCTTGCGCTCTATGGTTCTGCATACAATGCAAATATCAAGATCTTCAATGATCTCCAGCATACAATTACAGGTTGGCCAGGTGGTAAGCCAGATGCTGACGATACTTATCGCCCAGAACGTGCTAAACCATTCCCTAAGAGAGTGATTGTATTCTCTCCACACCCTGACGATGATGTTATCTCAATGGGTGGTACCCTCCGTCGTTTGGTACAGCAGGGACATGACGTTCACGTAGCATACGAGACATCTGGTAACATCGCTGTAGGTGATGAGGAAGTTGTACGTTTCATGCACTTCATCAACGGCTTTAATCAACTCTTTGCTAATGAGCAAGATGAGGTTATTAAGTCTAAGTACAAAGAGATTAAGGAATTCTTGAAGAACAAGAAGGAAGGAGACATCGACTCACAGGATATCCGTACCATTAAGGGACTTATCCGTCGTGGCGAGGCACGTACTGCTTCAACGCTTCAACCAGATTCCTCTCGACCATGTTCACTTCCTCGATCTTCCTTTCTATGAGTCTGGTAAGATTGAGAAACTTCCAATGGGCGAAGCTGATGTGAACATTGTAAGAGAACTCATTACCAAGGTTAAACCTCATCAGATTTATGTAGCTGGCGACTTGGCTGACCCACATGGCACTCACCGTAAGTGTACAGATGCCGTTTTGGCTGCTATCGACCTTGAGAAGGAAGCTAAGGCGGAGTGGTTGAAGGATTGTCGTGTATGGATGTATCGTGGTGCATGGGCAGAATGGGAAATTGAGAACATCGAGATGTGTGTTCCTATCAGTCCTGAAGAGCTACGTGCAAAGCGTAACTCTATCCTCAAACACCAGAGCCAGATGGAAAGTGCTCCATTCCTTGGCAACGACGAACGTCTTTTCTGGCAGCGTTCAGAAGACCGCAATCGTGGTACTGCTAAGCTTTATGATGACTTAGGTTTGGCTTGCTACGAGGCAATGGAAGCATTTGTTGAATACAAGTTTTAGTACTTATAAGACAAACAAGAATTAATGTATAAGAAGATCTTATTAACTGTTTCCCTCTGCGCCTCACTCTTACAGGTAGGTGCAGTAGGAACAGAGAAGAGCAATAATATCAAGAACGATGATGGTTTTACCACCATCGTTTTTGATAGAGCAAACAGCCCTGTTCCTTATCGTATCCCAGCTATTACCGAGACACGTAAGGGAACACTGTTAGCAGCTTGCGACTTCCGCCTTAGTCATACCGACGTGGGATGGAACAACAGAAATGGTTTGTGGCAGATTAACATTGTTATGCGAACGAGTAAGGACTTTGGTAAGACTTGGTCTGACACTGTTTGCGTAGCACGAGGTAACGAACATGCAGCTGACCCAATTCGTACTGCTTTCGGTGACCCAAGTATCATTGCTGACCGCACGTCAGATAATGTATTACTTCACTGTGTGGCAGGTAAGAGTGCTTATCAGACTGCAACCCGTCAGAACCCACAGCATGCTTACTTCTTCCACAGTACTGATGGTGGTAAGACATGGGATAATGGAACAGACCTTACCGAGATGATACACGGTCTCTACGATGGAAAGCTACCTAATGGTGGCAACCCAGATGGTATCTTCCTCACATCAGGTAAGATTATGCAGAGCCGTTACATCCGCAAAGGCAAGTTCTATCGCCTTTACATCGCACATCCTATCCGTCAGAAAGGTGTTGACCGTTGCGGTACTTTCGTTATCTATTCTGATGATTTCGGTCGCACATGGCACGTCTTAGGTACTCCTTCAAAGGCTCCTTCTATTGCACAGGATGAGTCAAAGGTTGAGGAGATGCCAGATGGTAGTGTATTACTTAGCTGCCGTGACGTTTACGGAGGCAGACGCTTCAACATCTATACTTACAAAGATGCTGCGAAGGCTACAGGTAGTTGGGGCGAAGAAGTTATGCCACAGAATATGACTGGCAAGCAGGTAAATGCCTGCAATGGTGGTATTCTGATTGTTCCTGCAAAGCGAGTTGCTGACGGCAAGAAGCTTTTTGTAGCCCTTCAGTCAGTACCACTCAGCGCACGACGTGACAGTGTAGGTTTCTTCTATAAGGAGTTGGCAGCTTACGCTGACTATTCTACAGCAAAAGCATTGGGTAGCAACTGGAAGAAAGGTTTGCGCGTAACAGACGAATCTTCATGCTACTCGACAATGGTACTTATGAAAAATCAGCGCATCGGCTTCCTGTATGAGGTACGCGGACAGAATGACGGCTATGACATTGAGTTCAAGAGTCTGTCATTGAAGGCGATTACTAATGGAGAATATGACATTCTTCCTTACGTTGATCGTTCTAAGTACGTGATTGATGCAGCTAAGGCACATCAGACCAAAGCACCACTTGCTGTAAAAAAAAAGCAAGTGAAAAGAAAGAAATAACAGCCTGGAGAGGCGAACGTATTGGACTTGAGTTCTTATTACCAGAATCGGTAAAAGGCAACTTAAAACTAACTATGAGCTGTAGCAATCGACTCCTGTCGACTGCTACAGCTCATTTTCTTTCTGCCGTTATCACTGATGACTTCCAAAACTGTGGTAATCACCCTGACTCCTTACAGACTTGGCTCATGCCCGATATCATTGGGGACGACAACATAAAGGCTGATGATTCTATGTATGGCAAGTCTGCATGGTGCACAATTGAGATTCCACATAACATTAAGGCAGGTAGCTACAAATTAAACTTACTGTTACAACAAGACGGTAAGACTGTAAGCACCATCCCATTCACAATCAAAGTGCTCAATCGCAAGCTTACCCTCTCTGACAACTTCCATCTCAACTTCTGGCAACAACCCTACGCTGTTAGTAGATATTATGGTGTAGCTCCTTGGAGCCAAGTACATCTCAACATCCTCCGTCCTTATATGCAGTTGCTTGCACGTGCTGGACAACGTAACGCTTCAGCCATCCTCTTCTACGAGCCTTGGGGCGTACAGAGCAATGACAAGTTCGATGCGATGATTGAAACGACACGAAAGGCAGACGGAACATGGTCGTATGACTATACAGCCTTCGACCGTTGGATTTCGTTCCTCGACTCTTGTGGAATCAATGGAGATATCAACTGTTTCTCAATGGTGCCTTGGGACATGACTTTCACCTATTATGATGAAGCCTCGAAAAACTATAAGGAACTTAAAACGACAACTAACAGCAAAGAGTACAGCGACTTATGGATTCCATTCTTACGATCCTTTGCTGCCCACCAGAAGGAGAAAGGTTGGTTTGACAGAACCGTTATAGCGATGGACGAACGTGCCCTCGATGCTATGCAAGATGCCTACCGCATTGCGCAGGAGGCAGCACCAGGTATCAAGATGTCATTAGCAGGAAACTACCACAAAGAACTTGTCGATAAAATCTATGACTATTGCATTGCTTGGAAACAACAGTTCACACAAGAAGACCTTGCTTTGAGAAATTCAAAAGGTTGGATTAGCACCTCCTATACCGCTTGTCCCGATGCCATGCCAAATGTTGGCAGCAACAACGAGCCGATAGAAGCAACCTATCTCCCACTCTATTGTATTGCTAATGGCTTCAATGGTTTCCTCCGCTGGGCATGGATGAACTGGACTGATAACCCTATGTATGACAGTCGCTTTAAGTTGTTCACACCTGGCGACACCTACATCGTATATCCAGGAATGCACTCAAGCCGCCGTTTTGAGCACATAATAAGAGGTGTTCAAGACGTTGCAAAGATTGAGACATTACGCAAGGAGTACAAGCAAAAAAGAAATCAGAAAGCCTTGCAGCTGTTAGAAGATGCCCTTTCTCAGTTCAAAAATCCAACACCAAACGAGGCTGAATTGAAATCAAGCATAAATAAGATTGAGTTACTGCTCAACAAATAAACATTATAGGGAAAGGTCTTTCAAAACCCGAAGTGATTAAGCCAAAACAAATTAAGGAGGTATTACACAATACTACTATTATATTACGATGAAATTCTTTTCCTGTCATTTATAACAACTCAAGTAAGCCGATTATAAATTTACAAATTTACAGCATACATGAGATGATAAAAATGACAGGAAACGCATTTTTAATGGAATTACCCTATCATCGTCATATTGAGAAACTGAATTAGAATTATTCACAAATGGTTATATCCTACACAATAAAAAGAAAAAAAATATTCCTTTCAATCTAATAAATAACATCAAATGGACAAAAAGAGAGACATCTTACAACAAAAAAATCTATTTAAATTGCTCATATGTAGGAACTTTTATATCTTTGTAGCAAATAAACAACTTATAAAAATCAAATGGAAGACAAATTAGTTTCTAAACACATATTGGATGCAAGCCAATATGAAGGGAAAGGAAAATGGAAAGGAGTTATACAAGGATGGGTTGTATTCCTAATTATTTATGGCATTACACGCATACCAAACGTACAGCAAGCTATGTTAGACTTTGCTAATTCGATGAAAGGCGTAGCTTGGCTCTCATCTGGAGTAAACTTTATTATTCATGGTCTATGGATAATTGCAATTCTTTTAGTAATAGGAACGCTGATAAAATGGAAAGAGAAACAGCCCTTCATGGAGTTACAAATCTATGAGGATGGAATCGGCTTTGTAACAATGTTTGGTAAATTGGAACGTGTAGAGCACAATAAAGTTTATTTCCACTACGGGAAATATCAAAAGACCATATTTATTGATTGTGCTGTATTGGGTATATCAGCCCATAACATTCCATGGGAGTACTTCTCACAGGCTGACGTTCTACACAAGAATCTTGAACGCTATGCGAACTGGGATATGCATAAGTATCAAAAGAATTAACCTACATTTCAACATTCACAAATGGAAATAAACACATATTACATAATGGCTGCACTTGTTATCTTGTGCGGAATCATAGCAATAGTCATAGGGGTATGGTACAATATCAACTACGGAAAGTTTACACCAAAGATTGAGATCTTCTCAGACGGGACTGGACGTATGCTTTTCCTTGGTGTCTCTGAACGCTGCAAGAAGCAGATGGTTCGTTTCAACGCAGAGTATCAAGTTGGACAAATCATCAATTATCAAGGACAGAAATATGTCATAGAAGAAATCAAGCCTATTACTACAATAGACGTCAAATATCTTGGTCCACGCCATGGTCTTGCTGCGTACTTGAAAAGAGCATAACCCTTAACAAGTGAAAAATCGAGTAGAAAGAGAACAAAACCTTTCCTTTCTACTCGATTATTATTTTTAATCTACACGTTTATAGTTCTTTTATTGGGTCTTCAGGATTTTGGAGTGATAAGGTTTGTCACTTAAGGTTAGGTTTCTTACGAAATATCACACAGAGAAAAGGAGAAGACGGAGGATTATTTAACCCCAATCGGTCATTAGACCACAATATGTATAATTCTTATTACTATGGTATTGTTTCCTAACATCTTTTATTTTCTTATCGGCATCTTGTATGTCTTTGTAACTTGACGTAGCCCGCTACGTCTGCATTACAAAGTCAAACAATCTGCTCGATAATAAAACAAAATATGTTTAGCCTCTAATGACCGATTTGGGTTAAAACAAAGCTATGGAAGTCACGGAGGCACCATCGGTGCATAGAGTGACGGAGCTTGTTTGCCAATTCTATTAGCAATTTATATACAAAGCGTTTACCTCAAAATAGTTATCAAGAATCTGTACGCTACACCTCCGTCGTTCTTTGTGCCGTCGGCACCTCCTTAACATTGCGTTTACCTCCGTCCCCTCCGTGACTCCGTGTGCCTATTATATAAGACTTTAAGTTTTTCACTCCATATTTCGAAAGAGCTCTTTTATTTGTAAATAAAAAGTCGTCATAATAAAATAAAGAGATGATTAATTGGATTCGAAAAGACACCCAATTGGCTTGCAAAAGATGCCCTTTTGAGGTCTAACTAACGCCCTTTTGGAGTCCAATTAAGCACCTTTTCAAAGGCACTCTTATAACTATCTGATTAGATGATGATTACAAGAGTGACTAAAACTGTCATTTTGAGTATAAAAACAGCATCTCAAAGCGCAGATTTTTGTAAACAAATTTCCACCAAACTGTTGCTAAAATAAACAGAGAAAAACAATCTATCTCTGCCACCACATTGGTGTTACATAATCATCAGGACCACCTAAAAGTTCGACAGCCTTGTCGTAATTACTACGATTATTAATCTGTTGATTCTTATCAAAAGGTATTCTATTAGGTGTCAACAACGTATAACCATTTGTTGCCTGTGGTACGGAGAAGATACGAGGATAACCCGTACGACGAATTTCGTTCCATGCTTCCTGTCCATTCGGGAACAAAGCAATCCACTTCTGTGTAATCAATCGCTCCATTTTCTCATCCATAGGCGCATTGTCATCCCATTTAATGGTAATCGTAGAAGCCTTTGCAGCTGCTCCACCAAAGCCACCTAAGGCATCTGCATAGTTAGCTTCTGTCGAGGTGTCATCCAACAAATAGTTTACAACACCATCTGCTCCCCATTGATTGAAAGACAGTGTTACACCTCGTTCATAATACTCCTTGGCAGTACCACCACCCATATTCCAACCACGCAAGACACCTTCCGCCTTACAAAAAGCCATTTCCGATGCAGTGAGCCATAAACTTGGTGTCGTTTCTTGCACATTGACTGTTGAATAAAGACGCTTAGCAACAATGTTACTCCCTATCGCTGCTCCAGCCCGACAACCAATATATTTACGCTGTCCTGCCGTCATAGGCTGTAGGAAATACATACTCATTCGTGGATCTTTATAACCAGTCATATAGCTTTCAATGTCAGCACAGATACGACTGTCGCCCCATGAAACAGCAGTTGTCCACAAACCCGACTTATTATAACGAATAGCACAATTGTCCTCATTCCCTTCTATGACACCATCTCTCACCGCTTGTTCAGCTAAAGAACGTGCCAACGTTGGTTCTACATTACTGATACGCACAGCAATGCGCAATTTAAGCGAATTAGCAAACTTACGCCACTTATTGAAGTCACCTTATAAACGAGGTCGTATGGTGCAAAGACTATCATTTCCTTAGCCAGTTGCGTGTCAGATGAGATATAAGCAGTAGCCTCATTTAGGTCCTTTATCAGCTGTAAATAGATATCTCTCTGAGATGTATAAACCACCGTATTATCTGCATTCATACTGAGTGGGAAAGGTCCATAGATATCTGTAAAGCGAAGGAAAGCCTGTGCACGCAGAATCAAAGCCCACGCATAAGAAATATTCTTCTTACCATTCAGTTTGACAACCTCATCAAATGCAGACACCATAGGAGGAGCATAAGAAGCAGGCCAAGCACACCAAGCATTACTTGCATTAAAGAGTATATGGTTCTTAGGTAATTCCTTGGTATAGGTTGTATAACGTCCCAGATAATTACCGACAAAGTCTATCATTGTTTGATAGGCATTCTCCTGTTCTGGAAAAGCAACCCCCTGCATCTGAATCAAGAATGAACCGACAGCGTAGTTATCACGCTTCAACTCCTCTGGTGATAGCTTACTGCCTGGTCGGTTAATATCAACGAATTCACCCGTACAGGAAGAAAAGACTGTCAGCAGACAGAAGAAGAATAACAGTTTCTTTCTACTCAACTTCATGATCTTAGAGTTTTACGTTGATACTAAAGCCCAATGAGCGTTGACTGGGCTGCATGAAATAATCAAATCCCTGATAATAAATATCTGTTGAGGAAGTTGCCTCGGGGTCAAAAGGTGCCTTACAATATAACATCAAGAGGTTTCTTGCTGTCAAAGCGACTGACACCTTTGCGCCACGAATCAGTTTATCAAAGGTATAACCTAAATAAAGTTCCTTAATTCGGGCGTTAGTAGCACCTGTAGACATACTCATCCCAAATCGGAGTTTCTCCTCCGACAACTGTATAATACTTCTCCGTAGAAACCAACTGATTGCCAACTGAAACACCACCATTGTTTCTCAGTTCTGCAGTCTTCTTAGAAACGCCATACGAATCCATAAAAGCTTGCGTCTGTGACACACAGACACCACCCAAACGAGCTGTTATCAACATTCCGAGTTCTATTCCCTTCCATGAGAAATTATTGCTCAAACCAAGTTGCGCCTTAGGTAAAACAGAACCAACTAACTTAGGTGAAGCTAACTCCATCTGCATCACCTGCCCATCGGAATTGAGCAAACATTCCCTTGTGCATCACGCTTAAAATCTGTGAATGTATAGAGATCCCCCATCGTACCGCCTTGTGTCAATATCACCTCACACCCATTCAAACCGCCTTGGCGCAAAGTTTCATTAGGATTATCAAGTAATCTAACAACCCGGTTACGGTTTGTACTATAAGTCATATTGCTTGACCAACGAAGATTACTCCACTTCTTGTTATAGCCAATGCTCAATTCTAAACCTCGATTCTGCACGTCTCCTGCTTGAATATACTCACGATTAAACGCCCCACCAAGTGTAATTGAACGAAGGAAGGTTTGATTCTTCGTATCTGATTGGTACAACGTGAACTTTACAGACATAGCTTCTTTAAACAGATGTGCCGTCATTCCTGCTTCCCAAGAGTTCGTACGCTCTGGGTAGAAGTTATCTGGAAACTTATAAGTAACCGTATGATAAGTGCCTGTAGAAGGAACATACTCATACCGCCAAGCAGAGGAAATATTAGGAGAAATGGCAGAACCCACTGATGCCCACGAAGTACGGAACTTCAAAAAGTCAACGAACTTCGGCAATTTGAGCATCTTTGAGAGAATAGCCGACATACCCACAGAAGGATAGAAGAAGGACTGTTGGGCTGTATTACTAAGTGAAGAATCCCAGTCGTTACGCCCTGTCACTGTCAGATAAACACGTTCTTGCCAGCCCAACTCCACACTCCCAAGTACGGAATGAATTGCATGACGCGTGATATCAAAGATTGGACGGTTATCTCCCGACACCCTATTATAATCTATTCCATTAGGAGTAAAGATATTTGAAGGCGCTTTTAAACCTCCTTGAAAGCCTGACACGTCATAGGATGTATGTGAGAAAGCAGTACCAACGTTTGCTACCAGCGAGAGAGTACTCCACCGTTTAGTAACGTCAGCCATAACATCTGCATAGAAAGAACGGTCATTTATCTTGCAATAACTATAATATCCGTAAGGCGAATGAGCGAAGATATCAAGCGTTGAAGCGTATCGTTTGTCTTCCAATCTATTAACAGCTTCATCCCAACGAAGTCTTCCTTCAAGGGCAAACCAATTCGTAAGATGATACTTCACACCAAGGTCAGTGAGGTATCTGTTACGCTTTGTTGTCCTCAACATACGGTTCGTAACCCAATAAGGGTTTTGCATCTTCAAGTCATCTCCATAGTTCCAGTTCTGCAAATTGATATTGCGCACTGCATCATAGGTTTCAAACTCCTTTATAGCATTAAAGTTCTCACCACGCGGAAAAAGATAAACAGAGGTCAGCGGATTGAAGTATTGCCCCTGTGCCAACATATTCTTGTCATTTTCTCTGACGAACTTAAAGGAGAAAGTTAGCCTTAACTTGTCCTCCAATGCGGTAAATACGTTTTTAAATGTGAGGTTATAACGTTGGAAATCGTTGTTAGGAATAATACCAGACACCGTCGATGAACCTAAAGATAGGTATACTTGATTACGCTCAGTACCTGCCGTCAGACTTGCATTATTCGTAAAGTTGACTCCTGTACGGAAGAAATCCTTTGGCGTGTAACCACCAGTACCCGACGTATTCTTCGTTCCCCATGACTTCATCTCATTGGTACGATTGCCGTATTCATTCTGGAAATCAGGTAAGACGAAGGGAGAAAGGAATTGTGTACTTGTAGAAAACTCCACCAATGTCTTCCCCACTCGACCCGATTTTGTCTTGATCATCACAGCCCCCTGTGCTGCAGCTGACCCATAGAGGGCTGCTGCAGCAGCACCACTAAGTACCGACACACTCTCAATATCATCAGGATTAATATCCGAAATACCCTCTGCACCAGGCTGTATCGAATAGATACCCCCCTTCACATCATCATTACTACGATTGTTAATAGGAATACCATCGACCACATAAAGCGGTTGATTGCTCTGCGCTAAAGACTTCGGACCACGCATTACCACACGTGCTGCACCGCCCATTCCTGCTGCTGACTCATTGACAGAGATACCAGCCATCCTACCCGCCAAAGCATTAGCAATGTTAGTTGTCTTCACCTTGTTCAACTCGTCACCATCCATCTGCTTGACATTATAGTTCAAAGCCGTACCCGAACGGCTGATACCCAAAGCTGTTACAAAGACTGCATCTAACTCATAGGGACTCTCCTTCAACACAAACAACTGATTGTTTCTATTCTCTATACGCGTTTCTATCGCATCAAAACCGATACAAGAAATAACCAAAATAGGGTTAGGTGTTTCTGATTTTAGGACAAACTTACCCTCTAAATCAGACATCGCACGTACCTTAGAACTACCCTTTACCATGATGGTTGCACCAATAAGCGGATTACCCTCTACATCTTGCACCTGCCCATTAAAGGTATAGAGCGTTGGCGCAACAGGCTCCTCTCTCTTACGCTGTTGGTAAGCAGCTTCCGTACTATTCGTATATCTATTTTTAATAGCTGGTTTCTCCTTCTTCAGATAGATAATATTATCGATGATTTTATAAGTTATCCCCGTATTTTCAAAGAGTCTATTCAAGACAAAATCAATCGGTAAATTACTTATAGAAACAGCATTAACCTTCTGTTTTCCAAGCGCATCATCATAGAAAAAACGATACTTAGTTTTCGACTTAATTCGTTGTATAACGATCTTTAAATCAGTTTGGTTTGTTGTTAGTGATACCTGTGCAGAAACACTATGTACACCTATCATCAAAAGAAAGGCACACATAAACGTTCTGAGGGAAAGTAATACTTTCAGACGACCATCTATCACCATGGAATCAGTTTAAATAGTATTATTCTTACAATACACTAACAAAACATTGAGTTTACATACACAAAGATAGTCAATTATCTTTATTTAAAAAAGATGCCTCATACCCATTTCACATAAATTAACCCCTTCATTCCTCTTTACAAGCATAAAAAGTGTATCTTTGTTCATAAATATTGAAATTCTCCTGCTAACAACATTGCAAAAAATAAAGTTGTAGATAGGATAGAACCATAGTAAGCAGGATTAAAGAATAAACAATGACATTACCAGAACAAAGGTTCCGACAGATATTTAGGGCATTATATCCCTCCCTCTCCTTCTATGCTACTCGTCTTGTACAAGACGATGAGGCAGAGGATATCGTACAGGAAGCTTTCATGGAGTTATGGAAACGAAAAGAAGACATTGAAGACGAGAGTCATATCAAGGCTTTCCTTTATCGTATTGTCTATACTCGTGCACTCAATGTCATTAAGCACCGCACCGTTGTCAACAACCATGCTGACAGCGTGAAGAAAGTAACTCAGTTCAAGTTAGACTATTATGACCCAGAGGCTAACGACGTAATGGGCTACATAGAAGGACTGGAGACAAGAAAGCAAATCAACGATGCCATCAGCGAACTTCCTGCTAAATGTCGTGAAGTTTTCATACTGAGTTATCAGCACGATAAGAAAAACAAGGAGATTGCAGAGCAGTTAGGAATCTCGATTCGCACTGTTGAGGTGCATCTATACAAGGCTTTGAAGACTTTAAGAACAAGGTTAAAGCGACATACTTAAGGACTTTTCAAAGAAAAAGTATGTGGCAAGAAATTTATAGTGGTTATAAGTAGTATCTCTTAAAAGTTTAAACACAAAAAGTAGACCTTATATTCCAAACCGCAAAACACCTTGCTTTGTCCTAATTTTTCACATATTGCTTTTATAAAGACCACAAAATGGCTTGCAATTAACGCCCTTTAGGCTTGCAAAAGGTGCCCTTTTGAGGTCTTACTAACGCCCTTTTGAAGTCCAATTAACCACCTTTTAAAATCCTTACTCACAACTATCTGATAGTAAACAACTTACAAACGCACTGAAATAATTCATTTTTATGCCATTTTTCTACCTTTTCTTCGAATATTTTGTCAATATATTTCCTTGTCTTTTTGAGATAAATCCCCCACGGAGATACGAAGCTAACAGCGCTTTTATTTAAAGACACGTAGCCCACAGAGGCATCGATGGCGTAAGAAGTAAAGGAATATAACAACAATATTTATTGAGAAGAATACGCCATCAACCCTTAGTTAGCAATGTAAACACATTATATAATCTGATGATATATCAATCTTTATAACATTTTTTATTAATTCCTATTACGTAAAAAGACGAATTAGGTTGTTATAAGAAGTGAGTAGCAGGAAAACTGCTGACTAAAATATTAAAATACAATACGCCTCAGTTGAAACAAAACAGAATGAGTGAAATAAATAACAAGACCATTAAAGACTATCTTATTGGCAAAGCAACAGCCAAGGAGATGGAGCAGCTGGCTGAATGGCTGGCAGTCTCGGAGGAAAACCAAAAGGAATTCTTCGAGATGGAGTTGGCTTTCCATTTAGGAAAGAACAACTCGTTTGCTACATCTAAGAAAATTGAAGAAGCAGAGACTAAACTATTTGACCAAATCACTGAATACGAAGAACAGAACAGAAATAAGAATAAACTTTATTTTCTACGCTATGCTGCAGCAATTATTGTTGCCGTATTACTGATTGGAGGAGGACTCTTTGCATATCTTCACCAGTCTGCAGAAACTATCACTGTTGCAGCGATGAACGAGGTAAAGAAAGTCGTTTTACCTGATAATTCTACCATTTGGCTCAACAAGGGAGCTACAATTAGTTATGCAGATAACTTTGAGGGCGACGAGCGTAAGGTAAACTTAAAGGGCGAAGCATTGTTCCACGTAACAAAAAATGCTGAAAAACCATTCATTGTAAACAGTGATGGAGCATCAGCAAAGGTATTGGGAACAACCTTCAACTTTAAAGACCAAGCTGCTGATGGAAAAGAAGTTATCAGCTTGATAGAAGGTAGATTGGAAGTAACAGGACTGAATGGAGAAGGAAAGGTTGTCCTTCATCCCAACCAAAAGGCTACTGTCAGCAAGGATTCCAAGACCATTAAGACAGAAAATAGTTATGCACTTGCCGACGCTGTATGGCGTGACGACATAATCCCATTTAACAATATGCGAATCAATGAGATTGCTAAAATCCTTGAGCAGCTCTACGATTACAAGATTATTGTTGACGCTAAGTTAGACCACACAAAAACTTACACAGGTGTTATCAAGAGAAACAAGGATATAAGAAATGTCTTAGACGGACTTTCTTATACCATCTCTTTCCACTACAACATTCACGACAAAGAGATAACCCTCTCAGAATAAGTGTCTGAGAGAGCTATCTTTTTGCCACGAAACGTCTAAATCAGTTTCTTAAATTTTCATTACCTAACATAGACATGAGAAAACTTTACGCGCTTCTTATAGGAGCACTCGCCCCTTTATGTTCGTATGCTCAGACCACTTTCCCTGAGTGGCAGAGTCAGTACACCACTGGTTTGAACAAGATTGAGCCACATGCCTACGTCCTTCCTTATAGCTCGGTTGATAAGTTACAACAACCAGGTGGCTATGAACAGTCAGATTATTATATGTCGCTCAATGGCAAATGGAAATTCCATTGGACTAAGAATCCAGATAATAGACCAAAGGATTTCTTCCAAAACGACTTTGCTGTGCAGGGTTGGAATGACATCAACGTACCAGGTAACTGGGAGCGTCAGGGCTATGGGCTGCCTATCTATGTAAACGAAACATACGAATTTGATGACAAACTCTTCCAATTTAAGAAGAATCCTCCCCCTCGTTCCATATGCACAGAACGAAGTTGGCTCTTATCGTCGCACCTTTAAGATTCCTTCAACATGGAAGGGTCGTCGTGTAGTTCTTTGTTGCGAGGGTGTTAAGTCATTCTTCTATCTTTGGATAAACGGCACTTACGTTGGTTATAACATGGGTGCTAAGATGCCTTCAGAGTGGGATATTACAAAGTATCTGAACGATGGTGAGAACACTATCGCTATGGAAGTCTATCGTTGGGCATCAGGTTCTTACCTCGAGTGTCAGGACTATTGGCGCATAAGTGGTATCGAGCAGGACGTTTACCTCTACTCTACTCCAACACAATATATCGCTGATTACAATGTAGCAGCAGGTGTTGACAAGCAGGACAACGGCTCTTTCAATGGTAATTTTAGCCTTACTACAAATATTAAAGGTGCTGGAAGCGGTAGTGTAAGCTATGTTCTAACCGACGAGAAGGGCAATACTATCCTCTCTGAAGATAAAGCTGTCAGCGCAAAGAACAATGATGAAATAGTGAATTTCACCACAAAGACCGTACAGAACGTTGCTGCGTGGAGTGCTGAACATCCTAACCTCTATACCCTTCTTATCACTTTAAAAGACAAGAATGGTAATATTACCGAACAAACTGGTAGTAAGGTAGGCTTCAGAACAATTGAAATTAAGAACAAACAGCTCTGCGTGAACGGTACACCTATCCTCGTAAAGGGTGCCAACAGACATGAGCATTCAGAGTTAGGACGCACCGTGAGCAAGGAACTCATGGAACAGGATATCCGTTTGATGAAGCAGAATAACATCAACCTTGTACGTTGTTCTCACTATCCTAACGACTCTTATTGGTACCAGCTTTGCGATAAATACGGCTTGTATGTTATCGATGAAGCAAATATTGAGTCTCACGGAATGGGTTATGGCAAGGAGTCTTTGGCAAAGGATAGCACATGGCTGACTGCTCATATGGACAGAACGCGTCGCATGTATGAGCGTTCAAAGAACCACCCAAGTATCATCATCTGGTCATTGGGTAATGAGGCGGGTAATGGTGTGAACTTTGAACACACCTACCGGTGGTTGAAGAACGCTGACAAGACACGTCTTATCCAGTATGAACGTGCTGAGGAGAATTTCAACACAGACATCTATTGTCCTATGTATCAGTCGCTCGACCATATGAAGGCATATGTAAAACGTACCGACATAACACGTCCTTACATCATGTGTGAGTATCTTCATGCTATGGGTAACAGTTGTGGTGGCATGAAAGACTACTGGGATTTGATCGAGTCAGAGCCTATCTTGCAAGGTGGTAGCATATGGGACTGGGTGGATCAGTCTTTCCGTGAGCTTGACAAGAATGGTAACTGGTATTGGAGTTACGGTGGTGACTACGGTCCAAAGGATGTACCAAGCTTCGATAACTTCTGTACAAACGGACTCATCGCTGCTGACCGCACTCCTCATCCACACCTTTCTGAGGTGAAGAAAATCTATCAGAACATCAAGTCTGAGCTCGTTTCAAACGAGAAGGGCATTACAATAAGGTAAAGAACTGGTTTGATTTCACCGATCTGAATGCTTACCAGCTCAACTGGCAGATTGTTAATGAGAACGGAAAAGTTATTGCGAAGGGAACACAACACGTAGATTGTGCTCCACATGAGACGACAACAATCACGCTCCCTGCTGTTTCTGCAACAACAGATAAGGAGCAGTACCTCAACCTTGAGTGGTATCCTGCTAATGATGCATTGATTCTTACAAAGAATGATGTTGTAGCATACGACCAGTTTGTACTGAAGAAAGCAAGCGATTGCACGACCTTCCTCCCACGTGAGAAGCAACGCATGACGTATAAGGTGAACGAGAACACAGGTGAGTTGACCTCGCTGAAGAGTGGCAACCAGGAGTTCCTCGAAGCGCCACTGGGCCTAAGTCTCTACCGTCCAGCTACCGACAACGATGGTCGTGACCAGTTCGGTGTAAGAGTATGGCGCAAGGATGGTATCGATTCTATCAGTCAGAAGGTTACAAAGATTACCCGTACTAAGGACGTGACACGTGCAGAAGCCGACATTATCGGTAAGAAGGGCAATGTAATCGGTAAGGCTGTCTTCACCTATCAACCACAGAAGAATGGCGCATTGGCAGTGAAGGTTGACTTTACTCCAGACACAGCAGCTGTCAAGGCACTTGCACGTCTTGGGCTTACCTTTCGCGTAAAGGATACATTCGGCAAGGTTGAATACAATGGTCGTGGTGATATTGAGACTTACAATGACCGCAAAGCCGCTGGTTTTATTGGACGTTACAATACTACTGCAGAGGCTATGTTCCACTATTATGTGAAGCCACAGGCAACGGGTAACCGCACGGATGTACGATGGGTATCCATCTCTGACACACGTAATCGTCTGATGATAGCTGCAAAGACTCCATTCCAGTTCTCTGTAACTCCTTTCTCTGACAGCGTTATCGACCGTGCGACGCATATCAACCAGCTCTCACGTGACGGTCTGCTTACCGTACACTTAGATGCCAATCAGAGTGGTGTTGGTACCGCTACTTGTGGTCCAGGCGTTGCAGAGAAGTATCGTGTATCTGTTAAGCCAACAAGCTTTGAGTTTGTACTTTACCCTGCTATGGCTAAATAAATAGCACATAGTAAGAAACTATAACAAAGCCCTGTTCCCTTTGCTTACAATCAGTAAGACAGAAAGGAACAGGGCTTTTTGTGCTCTATAGACTTCAACTTAAAACGCAATTAGCGGTCAGCACCATTGGTGCTTACCATCCGCACGACATGTGCTAAGCATCAACACGTCAACTAAAGATAGCAAGAAAGGAATATTAAGGTCGTTATAACAAAGAATGTAAGATGCTAACCTCTAACAAAAAAGAGAGAAGTTAACCAGATAACACTTATAAAGAAATAATTATTTACGTGAGAAAGCAATATCTATTCTCACGTAAATAATTCAATAAAAAGATTTCTAAAGGACGTGCGAACCAGCCAAAGCCCAATACGCAAAAGCAAGAACAGCAAGCGTAATGATGATACGAAAGATACAACCTGTTATCTTCTTAATCAGAATAAGACCGATAACTAATACGGCAAGAAGGGCTATAAAATATTGTAAATTCTCCATTAAAACATGCTTTATTTGAATAAATGTCTGAATACAGCAGGTATTGGTGTCTCAAACTCCATGCGCTGGTGTGTAACTGGATGATGAAAACAGAGTACGTATGCATGTAGACAAAGACGATGAAGTGGATCATCACCATTACCGTACTTATGTCACCGCAAACAGGATGTCCCATATCGGCTGAATGTACACGAATCTGGTTCTTACGACCTGTCTCTAACTGATACTCAACAAGGCTGTGCGCTACCGTACGATCAAGTACATGGAAATGTGTAACGGCATATTTTCCACCATTATCCACTGGCGAACTATAGGTTACATATGACTTATTATCCTTTAGCCAATTGGCAATCGTACCTTCATCATGCTCCATCTCACCACTGACTACAGCCACATAACGACGGTCATAAACGATATTATGCCAGTCATGTTCAAGTAACTGCTCCGTCTGTATGTCCTTAGCATAAATCATAAGTCCTGATGTATCACGGTCAAGTCGATGGACAACATGTGCCGTACACTTCTGCTTTGTCTTACGGAAATAATCGTCAAGAACAGTCTTCACATTCAATGAAGAATGCCCAGCAGCCATTGAAAGAATACCAATATTCTTTTCAATCACTACCAAAAATCTGTCTTCATAGACAATCTTCACATAGCGACTACGGAAGAGATCGTTCTTCTTGCTCTTGCTAACAGATATCTTGTCGCCAGCCTTCAGTGGATGGTCAAACTGTGTAACACACTTACCATTCACCTTGATACCACGATTCTGTAGCGTTGCCTTAACCTTACTCTTACTCTCATTCAGGTTAGCCAGCAACCATTCAAGCAACGGAGCGGGGGCCGTCACCTTATAATGCTTATATTTTTCTTCTGTATATGGGTTCTTTCTTATCATACTACAAAAGTACAAAGAAATAATGATTAAAACTATTACACGCCTAATAAATCATCCGAATGACCTACGACAGAGATAAAACAGCTAATATATTGCTTTCCTATAATAAGGTTGTCAATACGCTCAATGCCGTTTTAGAACATCTTAACCCACTCACGAAAGCGTGCAACACCTTCTTTGCCAAACTTGGAAAGACTTGCTATTGCCTGCTCAATCGTCTTCTCTTCATCAAGATGAGACTTAGAAAAGAACTTATCAGCATAACAAATTACCTTCTCTTCCATGGTTTCAGGGAGGAAGTCTTGCTGAGGAAGTGGCAGCTTTTGTGCAATGATTTGGCTACGAGTGATACCCGCTCCAGTATGACGTTCACAAACGCGAGCATGTCGCGGGAAGCCTTCTGCACGCAACATCTCTGCACCAATACGACCATGACAAATATAAGGCTCAGTACCAAAGCATTGTATACCTGGGGCATTGCAACGAACAATACCTATATCATGCAGCATAGCAGCTTCCTCTATAAACTGACGGTCAAGCGATAACTCTGGATGACGATCAGCAATAGCAAGTGCTTTATCCGCTACAGCACGACTATGAACAAGAAGGATATGACGTAGTTCGTTATCCTCGGGATAGTATTTATTGATAATTACTTGGTAATCCATATCACGAAAAAAAGCCACACCTCCTCTCCCAGTCGGCTTACACCGCCATGAATGAGGAGCCGTGGCCCTATCATTTATAATAATGATTCTTTATTCTTCGTGTGCTCTCTCGATGTAAGCGATAACGTCGCCCTTGTCTACCTTAGCACCCTGCTTAGCGTTGATTTCCACTAACTTACCACCAAGGGCAGCAGGAACGAGTTACAAACTCACCCCAAGGAGCCTGAATGTAGCAGAACACATCACCTTCTTTATACTCCTTACCGATGAATGGTTCGATAGCTGGAGCAGCCTCACCATCACCCTGGAATTCCCAGAAGAGCTGACCCTTAACAGGAGAAACAATAGCATCAGCCTTAGCATGCTTGAATGCTGCTGCCTCCTCAGGGCTTACCTTTGCACCGAGTTTAGCATCCTTTGCAGCCTGAAGGTCAGCAAGGAAGTTCTTCTTAGCCTGTCCGCTCTTGTAGTTACGGTACTGCTCTGGGTGCATAGCCAACTCGAAGAGTTCCTCATCATCCTGTCCGTAATCCCATCCGTTCTCATCCATTTCCTTACGGAAGTCGTCAAGAGCGTTTGCAAGTAAGGTGTGAGGATCGGCATCAGTGAACTCAAGACCCTTCTGCTTAGCAAGGTCTTTCAACTCCTGACATATCTCACCAGGAACACGACCACTCTTACCAAGAATCATACCCCACATAGAATCGTCCATCATTACGAAACGACCCTTACCCTGCTCAAGGGTGAGGAGGTTCATAAGAGCTATGTTCTTTGTATATTGTGAGAATGGAGTTACCAATGGAGGATAACCTACGCGTGGCCATACATATGCCACCTCATCGAACAACTTAACGAGCATATCATCTACAGAAAGCTCTGGTTCGCCCTTCTTCTTGCGGAGGTTATTGATAGTTGAACGAATACCACCAAGGTCAGCCATCATAGAACCCATCATACCACCTGGCAAACCACACTCAAGGAGCAATGAACTCATAATCTTGTTCTGTGGGTTGATGAAGTAGCCGAGCCACTCATCAATAAACTCCTGAGTCATAGCACGTGCCTTCATGTAGGCATCCATGTTGATTTCTGGTACATCAAAGCCAGCGTTCTTCAACATGCTCTGTACAGAGATAACGTCTGGGTGAACCTTACCCCATGACAATGGCTCAATAGCAACATCAAGAATATCAATACCATTCTTGGCTACCTCAAGCATAGAAGCCATTGACAAACCTGGACCAGAGTGACCGTGATATTCAAGAATAATGTCTGGATGCTTCTCCTTAATGCGACGAGTCAACTCACCAAGGAATGCAGGCTGACCAATACCAGCCATATCCTTCAAACAAAGTTCCTCTGCACCAGCTGCAATTTCCTCATCAGCCAACTTACAGTAGTACTCAATTGTATGAACAGGAGAGGTAGTAATACAGAGTGTTCCCTGTGGAGTCATACCAGCTTCCTTAGCCCACTTCAATGCAGGCGCAATATTACGAATGTCATTCAGACCGTCGAAAAGACGAGTGATATCCACACCCTGAGCATGCTTTACACGATACATCAATGCACGAACATCATCAGGAACAGGATACATACGCAAAGCGTTCAGACCGCGGTCAAGCATGTGCGTCTTGATACCAGCTTCATGCAGAATCTTGGTGTAGGCACGTACAGACTCGTTTGGGTTCTCACCAGCTAAAAGATTAACCTGTTCAAATGCACCACCATTGGTTTCTACACGTGCAAAACAGCCCATCTCAACGAAGACTGGTGCGATACGAACTAACTCATCCTTACGTGGCTGGAACTTACCAGAGCTCTGCCACATGTCTCGATAAATGAGACTGAACTCAATTTTCTTTCCCATATATATTTTCAATATGTTACTTAATGAAGGGATTGCAGCATGCAATCTGACCTGCAAAATTAGATAAAAATTTCCAAAAAACGACTGACCGCTAATATTTTTTGCAATAATTGACTATCTTTGCAGTCTAAAAGTTAGTACATGAAGAAAATGTTTTTCCCTCTCTTCGGCTTTGCACTGCTTTTCCTTACAGCTTGTTACAACCAAGTATCGACTGGAGATCACAGTGCTATCGATGTTGAGGTTCAAATGAAAGGTGATAGTACACGCTACGGATTGGCGTGCGACGGTTGCTCTGATTCTATAATTGTTCTCCTACCAAATGAAGGAGGTGACCCTGTAAAGTTTGACATTGTAACAGCAAAACGCAATGGCATGGTTTATGGTACACCCGAGATAGGCGACGAATTAGCTATTGTTCCTAATCCTATTGACCCCTTTGAGGCAGAAATGGTTATTAATCTTGAACAAATGAAGGGTACATGGACTTTCCAAGTCTTACCAAAGTTGAAGCCTAATCCTACGAAGACAGAGGAGGAAATATTGGCTGGTATGAGCGATTCTATGAAGGCTGCCTTGTTTACGCCGCGTGAGTATGGCTTTACACTGAAGAGTTATAACCAAGCTTCGCCAGTGGGTTATGTCATGAAAGCTAACTCTTTGGAAGATGAAAGTCCTGTGGAATATCCTAAGGTGACTGTCTATACGAGCTGGCACATCTTCAGCGTGAGACTTTATATCTATAAAGACACACTTGACGAACAGGGACACCGCATTCCACAAGACTCTGTCGGCTTTGACTCTGGTTCTATGCGCTACCTCTCTGAAGACTCTATGGCTGCTCTTTTTGGTAAGAAAGTGATGCAGTATCACCGCAAGAAGAATGCTTTGGAAGCAAACAAAGAAGCTCAAAAAGCAGAAGAGAAGAACGCTATTATACAGAGTTTTAAGAAATAAATATGTTTCTTCCGTTAAATCTATAGATGATTCTTACATAGTTTTTAACGGAAGGACTGAAAGTAACTTATTAAACAAAATGATAGGATAAAAAAACTATCAAACTACATATTTTATTTAACTCTCCGACGCAAGATACCTTTTCTTATTAATACCTCAAAGATATGGATAGAGATTTGAAAAATAATTACATACTTTCAAATAAAACATCTATAAATAAGGACAAAAACACATACAAAAGGAAGACTTGTAACCAAAAGGATATCAATTAGTTAGAAAGCAGCATATCAAAAGATGCTTAATTGGACTTCAAAAGGGCGTTAGTAAGGGGCTTAAAGGGCACCTTTTGCAAGCCAAAAGGGCGTCTTTAAGAAGCCTAAAGGGCATGTATTGGACTTAAGTCGTCTGAAAATAGTTTACATATATTGCATAATCAAGGAATAAGTTGTTTGTAGAAAACGGTCAGACACCAAATCTATTCACATTTTACCTTGTATTTATTCCCCTTTATGAAAGCATCTAATTGGGGATAGTTATCGTAAAAATATGAGCGTTGTAATCTAATAAACCGATTTAGGTTTAATCTTTTCAAGCACAAGATTTGGCTGTTATTACAATTTTATATACCTTTGCGCAGATAATTATAGAGGTAATTCAGCCGTCATATACATAGGCTAAAAAGCCTTTCACAACCAAGGCAGCAATGCCATTATAAAAAGGAGACCACTACAGGTTTTAAGAATATGAAGAAATTAATAGCGTTGTTTTCAATCATAACAATACTCTCCTTCTCTTGCTCAACCATCGTTTCAGCACAGGCACCAGCCAAAGCAGCGACCGCAGCTACTGCTGACACACTTTCAGATGATGCACTGAACGAGACAGGTGTAGCCGATACAGCAACCGTTAAAACACCAACCGCACAAGATACGGGCATCCATCAATCCTTAAAGCGTAAGTTCATCGAGGGTAATGCTGGCTTCATGTCGTTGGTAGCGTTAGCTTTGGTGTTAGGCTTAGCATTCTGTATTGAACGTATTATCTATCTAAGTCTTTCAGAAATAGACGCCAAACGATTTGTTGGTAAGTTGGAGGATATGATTGTTGCAGGCGAGATTGAACAGGCAAAAGCACTGAGCCGCGACACACGTGGACCAGTAGCTTCCATCTGTTATCAAGGTCTGTTGCGTATAGACGATTCTATAGAAAATATCGAACGTAGCGTTACCTCATACGGTAGTGTTCAAAGTGCTAACCTTGAGAAGGGCTGTTCATGGATTACACTCTTCATTGCAATGGCTCCATCACTCGGTTTCCTTGGAACCGTTATCGGTATGGTTATGGCTTTCGATCAGATTCAAGAGGCTGGCGATATCAGTCCAACGATTGTGGCATCAGGTATGAAGGTGGCTTTGATTACAACCATCTTCGGTATCATCGTTGCCCTCGTACTGCAGATATTCTACAACTATATCCTCTCAAAGATTGACCATATCACAGCACAGATGGAAGAATCAGCCATCTCATTGTTGGATGCAATCATGAAATATAAACTTAAGAGAATTCAGAATTCATAATTCACAATTCATAATTATGATTACTATATAATTCAGAATTCATAATTCACAATTCATAATTATGATTACTTATGAGTCACAATACATTAACAAATACTCGAATGGGAGCTTATTAGTACGCAAGAATTATGATATTCATATTCAACTATTCTTACCAAGTTTCCTTCTGTAACAAACATAGAAGACATCGGTAATCATAATTATGAATTGTGAATTATGAATTATAAATTAAAGTAGTAATCATAACTATGAATTATGAATTTTGAATTTTGAATTAAAAAGTGGTATGATGAAAATTAAAGGAATAGCAAAGATGGACGAGGAACGCATATCACAGCGTGTCCTCTACGTGATAGTAGCCTTATCGGCTATTGTCTTTTTGGCATTCTATCTCATTGGCTATGACACCCCTTTTACAGGCAACACAGCATTCAATGCACCTATGCTTACCGACGTTTTGCTTGGGTTTATGTGGGGATTGCTTGCTATCACAACTACAGCCTCTATCGTTGCCGTAGTTCGAGGCATACGAAGAGCCAACCGAAGTGAAGGAATGACGAATGGTATTCCTGCAAGAAGGATTACCTATACTACATATGGAATAACAGTACTCATCTTACTCTTGACCTTTGTTTTCGGTTCTACGCAGACAATGATGGTCAATGGAGAGAACTTCACAGATAGCTTCTGGCTTCGTATAACAGATATGTTTGTGAACAGTTCACTACTTTTACTTGTTCTTGCAGCAGGAGTAGTAGCCTTTGGAGCGACTCGTTATTACAGAAAGGGACGCGGAAAATGATGTTTCGTAAGAGAGAACGAAGGAAAGTTCCTATACTAAATACGACGTCAACGGCAGATATTTCGTTCATGCTGTTGATATTCTTCCTTGTTGCCTCTTCTATGGACCTCGACAAAGGACTGTCACGTCAGTTGCCTGCTATCGACAAAACAAAGACACCACCTGCTGCCGTTGATAGCAGAAAAGTAATGCGTATTGTTATCGATGAGAAGAATCAAGTGACACTTGATGGAAAGGCTGTGACGATGAAGGAGCTCTTACAGCGCGCAACACAGCTTATTCAAACTAACGGAAAGGGGCATCTTATCCAGTTACAGAGTAGCCGTAACGCTTCATACGATACTTATATCCACGTGCAAAACCAATTAGTTGCAGCGTATAACACCCTTCGCAACCAACGCGCACTCAATCTTTTTGGAAAAGAGTTTGAGCTATGTAGCAACGAACAGCAGAAGCAAATAGCCGAAGAATTACCTATGCGAATATCAGAGGTGTATACTGTTAGCAAGGCAGACAACACAGAGAAAGGGGGTACAGAATGAAACTCTATCGCGGAAGAAATCATGAGATCCCGGCATTGAACACTGCTTCTATGCCCGATCTTATCTTTTCTATTCTTTTCTTCTTCATGTTAGTTGTACACATGAGGAAAGCAAACGTACACGTAAAGTACCAAGTACCAATGGCAACAGAGCTTTCACGCATGTATAATAATTCAACTATACAGCACATCTATATTGGTCGTCCCATCAATAGCCTTGGACAAGTAGAAGGAGAGAAGATGGTTGTACAATTAAATGACCATATCACAACGATTCCTGAAATAAGGAAATATCTGATTCAACTCTCTGCTGCTTTACCGCCAGAACAGCGCAAGGAGCTAAGTGTAAGTATCAAGGCAGACCGCCATGCAGATATGGGTACGATTATGGATCTCAAACAAGTGTTGAGAGAGGCTAACGTGTTGAATGTCAACTTTACAGCCACAATGAGTAGGAATAACAAACTGAAGTAGGTTATAAAGTTGTAATTTGTTGTAAAAAACGACTTTTTAACTTGCTTATTAAGAGTTTTTTTAATACCTTTGTAAGCAAAATCAAATTGTAAATAATGGCACATAGAAGTTTAGATCGTCTTGATAAGAAGATTCTGCACCTCATCTCTGAGGATGCAAGAATTCCATTCCTTGAGGTTGCACGTGCATGTAACGTCAGCGGTGCAGCCATTCATCAACGTATTCAGAAGTTAACAAATCTTGGAGTATTAAAGGGTTCACAGTTTATTATAGACCCAGAACGTATTGGTTATGAGACCTGTGCATTCATTGGTTTGAACCTTAAGAATCCTGAGAAATTTGATGATGTTGTTGAAGCTCTGCGTCAGATTCCAGAGATTGTGGAGTGTCACTACACCACAGGTGAGTATGACCTCTTCTTGAAGATTTACGCATACAACAACCATCACCTTATGTCTGTCATTCACGATAAGCTGATGCCACTTGGTCTATCACGCAGCGAGAGTTCAATCTCTTACAATGCTGTTATCGACCGCACCTTACCTATTGAGGGCATGAAGGTTGCTGACGTCGTTCTGGATGATGAAGAAGAGGACGAGGAGTAAAAACATTTCTACCTATAATTAATAGCGTAGAATAAACTAATATCCTTTTATAAAGGATGACTGATACAAAGAAACCCGTACAACATTTGTGCGGGTTTCTTCATTTTCATACTCTCCTACCCTATTCAACCAATTTATCTATCGATTTTATCAGCTCTTATCATGTCACTTTTCATACATCATCAGCAGCGAAAAGTATTGACATAAGACTCAACAACAAGCCTCTTTTTAATGCTCAAAACTACCAAAGCCACACACGCATAACTCCTTATTAACTAAACTTTTACAAAGTAGCATTCCTACAGGTGCTTAATAAGGGTTCAAAAGGGCGTTAGTTAGACCTCAAAAGAGCATCTTTTAAAAGCCAATTGAGCGTTAATTCAAACACTGTTAAGCATCAATTAAAATTGGCTATTTGATTTTTCTTGACAGAACCAATAAATTTAAAGACTTTAAGAAGAACTTAATAAGGAGGTACCGAACTCACAGAAACTTTATCATTTTATAAATAAAAAGTCCTCACAAGCAGAAATGTGCTTGCGAGGACTTTCCAATATAATTTATTTTAAACTGTACAACAACTTACGAGCGACCCATTACTACTTGAGTACATAGGCTTCCACCCGTTGTCATACAACTATTATTCCTTGATGTTTGGCTCTTCCAAACCGAGGTTGCGCTTCTTATCTACTACCTTCAAAGTAAGACCAATGATAAGAGCAATCACACCCAAACCAGCAAGCATAACCAACGGAGCTGTGTAGTTGAGCTGTGTTGGATCAGTAACACCTACGTTTGTCTTGTCGAGAACCTTACCAATAAGGAGTGGGAACAACCACAAACCGATATTCTGAATCCAGAAGATAAGTGCGTAAGCAGAACCGATAATCTTTGCATCTACGAGCTTTGGAACACTTGGCCACAATGAAGCTGGTACGAGTGAGAAAGAAGCACCGAGAACGAGGATGGTTACATAAGCAACGATAACGCCACCTACCTGACTTGACTTGAACTGTGGGAGAACAAAGGCAAAAGTGAGGTGACAAACAATCAGAAGTAATGAACCCAAAACGAGCATAGAAGCAGCCTTACCCTTATGGTCAACATAGCTACCAAGGATTGGTGTAATACCTACTGCGAGCAGTGGGAATACAGCAAAGATAGACTCTGCAGACTGACGCATATAACCCATGTAGCAGTAAGCAACAAGGAAGAATATAGAAAAGAAGAGCATAAGATTCTTCAAAGCCTTATTCTTCATGAAGTTGAACATGAATGCAGTAGCAGCTACAACGAGCATGATAACGTATTGAACGATTGTCACACTTGATGAAGCCCAGTATGAACCTGAAGGAAGTTCGTGGAAGGTAAGGTTACACTGAAGCATATTTACAGCGTACTTCTGGAATGGGAAGATAGCTGAGTAATAAAGCACACAGAGCAATGCTACGAGCCAGAAGCCCATACTTGAAAGAATCTTACCGAGGTCGCTAATCTTAAATGGATCTTCTTTTTCCTCTGCCTCACCAGTCTGTGAGTCGAGCTTCTTATCCATGAAGAAGTAAACGATGAACATCATCAATGCAATACAGATAAGTACTACACCGAAAGCTACAGAACGAGAAACATTAATATCGCCACCGAGTTTTGCAAAGAATGGCGAGAAAATCATACAGGTAGCAACGCCAAGACGAGCTAAAGCCATCTCTGAACCCATTGCCAAAGCCATCTCACGACCCTTAAACCACTTTACAATACCACGAGAAACGGTGATACCTGCCATCTCAACGCCACAACCGAATATCATGAAACCACAAGCTGCAACCTTTGCAGATGCTGGCATTCCCTGATAGAAAGGAGATACACCCAACTGCTCGAAGACAGGAATGTGGTTGAGGTTATTGGTAAACCATACGTCAAGTGCACTACCAGCAAAGCTATCGCTGATGGCATAGTACTTGATTAAAGCACCAGCTAACATCACTGCACCAGACAAGATAGCAGTGAAACGAACGCCCATCTTATCGAGGATGATACCTGCGAAGATGAGGAAGAACACGAAGACATTAAGGAATGTCTCTGAACCCTGCATAGTACCGAATGCGGTTGAGTCCCAACCTCTCTGCTCCTGCATCAACTCCTTGATTGGAGAAAGGATATCAACAAAGATGTAGGCACAGAACATTGCCAGGGATAAAAGGAGGAGAGCCGTCCAGCGCATCGCTGCTGAATCTCTCAATGATGTTTGAATTTTATCAGTCATGATGATTTTTTTAGTTAATAAGTTTACGAGAGGACAAGTTGACAAGTTTGACAAGTTGACAAGTAAACAAGTTGTTTGTTAGATTATAAGTTGAAAGTGAACGAGTGAACATGTTGACGAGTGAACGAGTGGATACTATCAAGCAACTTGTCTACTTGTAAACTCGTCAACACGTTAACTTGCAAAAGCTACTTCTTCAGCCAACGGTCGAGCCAATTAAAGAATGTACGCTGCCAAAGAACACTGTTTTGTGGTTTCAAAACCCAGTGGTTCTCATCAGGATAGAGAAGTAACTCAGCTGGAATGCCACGCAGACGAGCTGCATTGAAAGCACCCATTCCCTGATTAGCATTAATACGATAGTCTTTCTCGCCGTGGATACAAAGGATTGGAGTATCCCACTTATCAACATTCAAATGAGGACTGTTTGCGTAAGTACGCTTTGCAGCTTCGCTCTTGTCCTTGTTCCAATAAGCATCGTCATACTCCCAGTTGCTGAACCAAGCCTCCTCGGTATCTGTGTACATACTCTCAAGATTGAAAGCACCATCATGAGAGATGAAACACTTGAAGCGCTTGTTGTGAATACCAGCAAGATAATAAACAGAGAAGCCACCAAATGAAGCACCAACAGCGCCTAAGCGGTCTTTGTCTACAAATGGTAGATTGTTAGCTGCATCGTCAATCGCTGAAAGGTAGTCGTTCATACACCGACCAGTCCAATCGGTACTAACTTCCTCGTTCCATGCACTACCAAAGCCTGGCAAGCCACGACGGTTTGGTGCAATGATGACATAGCCATTGGCTGCCATAATCTGGAAGTTCCAACGATAGCTCCAGAACTGAGAAACAGGACTTTGTGGTCCGCCTTCACAGAAGAGCAATGTAGGATATTTCTTATTTGGATCGAAGTGTGGAGGAGTAATTACCCATTCCATCATTTCCTTACCATCAGTTGTCTTTACCCAACGAGACTTTACATCACCCAAAGCTAACTGGTCATAGATGTGCTTATTCTCAAAGCTGAGCTGTGTCTGAACGCTTGCTTTCTCCTTCTTAGCAGGAGTTATAGCGAAGATCTCATTAGCTTGAGAGATGCTCTGACGGATAGCAAGCAACTTCTTATCACCAAGGAGTGAGATGCTTACATAGTTATGATCGCCTTCTGTCAACTGCTTTACTTCGCCCTTAAGATTCGTCTGATAGACGTTGACCGTTGCATGCCATACACCAATGAAATAAAGGTCCTTTGAATTAAGGCTCCATGTGTAGTCGTCTACATTTGAATCAAAGCTTCAGCGACGTATGTCTTCTTGCCTGTTGCCAAGTCATAGACACAGAGACGGTTGCGATCACTCTCATAACCATCGTTCTTCATACTTTGCCATGCAATATACTTGCCGTCAGGTGAGAACTTAGGGTTAACATCGTAACCTACATTCATATCGCCAGCTTGATGATTCACAGCCTGATTGCGCATACTCTTTGTTGCATCAATCTTTGGCTCAACATAGTCGGCTGGCTTGCAGAGATTCTTTGTTTGGCGAGTCTCCACATTATATATATATATGTCGGCATCGGTAGAGATAGCATACTGTGTACCTTCCTTCTTACGGCAGGTATAAGCAATGAACTTAGAATCCTTGCTCCAATCAATCTGCTCAATACCACCAAATGGTGCCAACGGACTCTCGTAAGGTTCGCCTTCGAGTACATCAACACCTGCACCGATACCCTCAGCAGTAACATCTGCAACAAATGGATGTGCATTTGTTGTAACGTAATGGTCCCAGTGACGATAGTTCATATCGGTGATGACCATACCCGTAGCCTTTGGCAAGTCGCTTGGGTTCTGCTTGATAGTGCCATAGTAAGGGATGCTCTTGATGAGAACAACACGCTTACGGTCTGGAGAGAATCGGAAACCTTCGATGTCGATATCCGAGTGTGTCAACTGCTTACGGTTAGTACCGTCTGCATTCATTGTCCACAACTGTCCACCTGTAAGGAATGCCAAGGTGTTGTTGTCGAGCCATGCTGCATCGCCCTCACTCTTTGCAGAGGTAGTCAGCAGACGATCGTTCTTACCATCGGCATCCATCACGCGTAGTACCTGGTGTCCTTTGTTTTCTTTGACACTGTAATAACCCACCTGATAGACAATCTTCTTGCCATCAGGTGAGGCTTGTGCAGCACCGATACGTCCCATAGCCCAAAGTGTCTCAGGAGTCATGAGGTCACTTGTCAGCGTAATGTTGCTACGTCCGATGTTCACATCCTGTGCTTGTGCAACACTACCACTCATCATCAGAGCCGCAGTCATTGCCATGGTTAAGTTTGTTCATAGTTATAGACCTTTCTTTTTCTTATTTAGCTCATCTTGCTTGCGTCGAAGTTCTTCTTGCTGCTGCTTCTGTAACTCCTGTAAAGCCTGCATACGAGCGAAGAGTCCACTACCCATATTGCTCTTAGGGTTGTTCTTTCGCTCTTCACGACGTGCTTCAAGGATAGCCAGAAGTTTCTCTTCATTGGTTGTCTTGCGCAATGCCCACATGATAGCAGCTGAGAAGAAGAGAGATATAAAGTAATAGAAGTTCAGACCTGATGAATAGTCATTGAACATGAAGAAGAAGAACAATGGCATACCAAACATCATCCACTGCATCATCTTCATCTGATCAGCCTGCTGTCCAACCATCTGATCCTTCTGCTGCTGCATGGTAAACCATGTGTAAAGCAAGTTAGCACCACAGAAGAGGATACAAGTCAATGAGATATGGTCACCAACGAGCCAAACGTCATGATCCCATGAGAAGATTGGATCGAAAGTACTGAGGTCGTGCATCCAAAGGAAGCTTTGACCACGAAGCTGAATAGCATTCGGCACGAAGTTGAACATCGCAATCCAGATTGGCATCTGTATCAACATAGGAAGACAGCCTGACAAAGGACTCACTCCATACTCTGAATACTTCTGCATCATAGCCTGTTGCTTCTGCATCTGGTCTTCTGGCTTATTGAATTGCTTCGTTGCTTCATCCAACTTTGGCTTCAACACACGCATCTTAGCAGAGCTCATATAGCTCTTCTTCACCATTGGGAAGGTAATAAGCTTTAATAATAAGGTAATGAGAATCAATACAACTCCCATAGGGAACACCTTACTCAACCAATCGAATACATAAAGAGTAAACCAACGGTTGATAATGCGGAACAATGGCCAACCAAGATATACGAGGCGTTCCATGTCAAGTTCCTTTGCAAACTTACTCTCTGTTTCAACAGACTGAAGCAGACGGAAGTCGTTAGGACCAAAGTAAAACTCGAACTCAGAAGGACGCTTACCTGTTGGATCAAAGCCAGCCTTCATGTTAGCCTCATAGTGCTTGAGGTAATGAGAAGACTTCTCAAGTGGTGTACTCTTAAGCTTTGCACCTGTTGCAAAGTTATCCTTTGCAATCATCACAGCAGAGAAGAACTGGTTTTTGAAAGCTACCCAATCCATTGGGTCCTCTGTTGTCTCTTCCTTTTCAGAAGTCTCACTCAAGTAATCAGTACCCCCATCATGCTTCTTATAGGTAAGTGTTGCGTAGCGGTTCTCAAATGTGAAACCACGTTCCTGCTGCTTACAACGCTCCTGCCAGTTAATATCTATCTGGTTATAGTTTGGCGCAAAGAGTCCACCCATACCCTCTGCCTGCAAAGACATATTGAGCAAATAGTCCTTACCAAGTGTATAGTTCAAGGTAAGTGTCTTACCCTCTCCTGCCACAGCAGTCAGCGTAACAGTAGAATCTGTCACATTTGGAAGGAGTGAAGATAAGGTCTTTTGTCTCAATATTACTATTCTTTGCAGCCAACATAAAGTTAAGGCTCTGGTCGTCACCACTAAACAAAGTAACATTCTTCTGGTCCTGTGAACCATCCTTAACAGCTATATTATGACCGATATAGTTTTTGATAACAGCCTTCTTTACAACACCACCCTTGGTACTCAAAGTCAGCTCAACCTTACTATTTTTCAATATAATATCCTGTGCCTTGCCATTCAAAGCAGAATGGAATAGTGCTGTTGAATCAGTAGCCTGCGCAGCCTTCAGCTGTGCCTGCTTCTCAGCAGTAAGTTTCGCAGTCTGTGCTTTCTTAGCAGAAGCGATAGAATCCTTTACAAATTCAGCTCTCTGCTGTGCTACCTGTTCAGCTGATGGCTGCTGCCACCAAGCAAAACCAAAGAGGATCAGGGCAATAAGTACAAACCCTGTGATTGTTCTTTTATCCATTTATTTGTTTTTCTGATTTTCAATTGAAGTCTTTACGAAGTCGAGGAAGAGCGGATGTGGACCGAGTACAGTTGACTGATACTCTGGGTGGAACTGTGTTCCAATATACCACTTCAAACCTGGTATCTCAACGATTTCAACCAAGTCGCTCTCTGGATTGCGACCAACACACATCATACCATGCTTCTCAAACTCCTTTTTCATAGTCGTTATTGAACTCATAACGATGACGATGGCGCTCCTGTATATGCTCTTGCTTATAGATATTAAAGGTATGTGAACCCTGACGCAGTACGCACTCATAGGCTCCAAGGCGCATCGTACCACCCATATTGGTGATATTCTTTTGCTCCTCCATAATATCAATCACATTGTGTGTTGTCTTCTCATCAATCTCTCGTGAGTTAGCATCCTTATACCCAAGGACATTACGAGCAAACTCAATCACCATCATCTGCATACCAAGACAGATACCGAAGGTTGGGATATCGTGTGTACGTGTATAGTGAGCAGCAACAATCTTACCCTCAATACCACGCTGACCAAAGCCCGGACAAACCACAATACCGTCCTGTCCCTTAAGTTTCTCAGCTACATTCTCCTCAGTCAGTTCCTCAGAATTGATAAAGGTAATAACTGCTTTTACTATCGTTATAGGTTCCAGCCTGCAACAATCCTTCACGAATACTCTTATAAGCATCCTGCAAGTCATATTTACCAACAAGTCCAATGTGTACTTCCTTAGTTGCTTTACGCTGACGATCAAGGAACTCCTTCCAAGGACCGAGCGCAGGTTTAGGACCAACTTCCTCACCGCACTTACGCAGAATAGCAGCATCCAAGCCCTGCTCTAACATATTTACAGGAACATCGTAGATACTTGGGAGGTCCTCACTCTGTACAACGCAGTCGAAATCAACATTACAGAAAGCAGCAACCTTCTTACGAATATCATCGTCAAGATGCTTTTCTGTGCGCATCACGAGCACATCTGGCTGAATACCTACACTCTGCAATTCCTTTACACTGTGCTGAGTTGGCTTTGTCTTCAACTCACCTGCAGCCTTAAGATAAGGAACATATGTCAGGTGAAGATTGATAGCACGCTTACCCAATTCCCACTTCAACTGGCGAATAGCCTCAAGGAATGGAGCTGACTCAATATCACCAATAGTACCACCAATCTCAGTAATCACAAAGTCATAGTGATACTTCTGCCCCAAAAGCTTAATATTACGTTTGATTTCGTCCGTAATATGAGGAACAACCTGAATAGTCTTACCCAAGTAGTCGCCACGACGCTCCTTGTCAATAACGCTCTTATAGATACGTCCAGTAGTCATAGAGTTAGCTTTTGTGGTCTTAATACCTGTGAAGCGCTCATAGTGACCAAGGTCGAGGTCGGTTTCCATACCATCCTCTGTTACGTAGCACTCACCATGCTCGTAAGGATTCAGCGTACCCGGGTCAATGTTGATGTACGGATCAAATTTCTGGATGGTAATGTTGTAACCTCTTGCTTGAAGAAGCTTACCGATTGATGACGAGATAATTCCTTTACCAAGTGAAGAAACTACGCCACCCGTAACGAAAATGTACTTTGTTTCAGCCACGATGTATGTATGTTTAATTATTATCTTCTAAAACGAAAATCGTTGGTTCTAAACTAAAGTGCAAAGATACTAATTTTCCATGAATTAGGCAGGATATTAAGTAATAAAAATAGCATCAAATATTCCATTTAACTGCAACAAGTCCCAAACACAATGCTATCGTCAAGGATAACAGCGTGCCAGTCAGTACATATTCAGACTTGACACTGCCCGACGTAGCCTCACTAAAACGTAAGATAGACTTTGCAGCGATAAGAAATCCAATTGCCTCATACTGAGAAAGAACAACGAATAAAACTATCAAACATTTATTGCAAGCATATTAACTTGTTTTATAGGATTGCAAGTGTATTTACTTGTTTTGACTTATTACAAGCGGATTCGCTTGTTTTAAGACAAGCATTCACTTGCTTATTCATCTGAAAAGTTACAGATATACCTATTGCGCAAAGATAAACATTTTCCTTTAATTAAGTCATAAATCACTAAAAAAAGATAGAATACAAAGGGTATCTACCCTCTATTACGCTTGCTACACCTCATTATTTAGCCCATATAAACTCACTTACTCTTACCATACCATAGTAAGAATTGTAAGTATTGTAGGCTAATAATCAATTTTAGTTTAAAGCTTTTCTTGCCCAATGATAGGAATTCATACACGCAAACAAAACAGGGGTTTGCTTTAAAAAGAATCGTAGTAGACAATTGAATAAAACTTTAAAGAAACTTAAAATCCTCTTTACTGCCGCATTATTGTAAAACTAAAGTTCTATTTTTGCAAACCAATTTGAGGCTAACATATAGACGGTATACGTTAGGATTCACAAGGAAAGATGCTCGAGTGGTTGAAGAGGCACGCCTGGAAAGCGTGTATACCCCTAAAGGGTATCGGGGGTTCGAATCCCCCTCTTTCCGCAAGAAAGGTGTAAGCCAATGGATTACGTGGCTTGCACCTTTCTTTTCTGACAACTTAATATAGAAAGGGAAACATTCTAATAACCACAACTACACATCCTTACACAAAACACGTATTTTCCAATTCATTGCTTGTTATACGGCTTTATTTTCCTAACTTTGCAGAAAGTAAGATTAGGAAATAATATTGTATCCACGTAATAACATCCAAATTTAACGAAAGAAATGATAGAACTCGATACTACCAATATGTGTTCACACCTACAGAAGAAGCTCTTTAATGAGGAGGGTGTCTACTATCCTATATGGCAGGCGATGCAGAATGATGATGAGATAACAGCTGTGATTCGTTCACGACAGTTGCACATCTATCGCAATGGCAAAAAAGTTTTAGTGCTGCCCGGCAAGGCTGTACCAAAGATTATTCGCGAAGATAGCCTCAACGAACTCTTACCTAAGGACTTACTGAAATGAAAAAAGCAATCGTCGTAGGCGCCAGCAGCGGTATCGGACATGAAGTAGCACGACTGCTCATCGCACAAGGATGGGCGGTTGGTGTGGCTGCTCGCCGTATAGACAAGTTGACAAACTTGCAAGCTATGGCACCAGAGCGGGTCTACACAGCACAGATTGATGTAAATAACGAAGATGCAGAAATATCCTTACTGCAACTTATAGAACGTATGAACGGTCTCGACCTCTATTTTCATGCAGCGGGAATCGGTTGGCAAAACCCAAGTCTTGAAGCTGACATAGAACTTAAGACGATGGAGACCAACGCCCTTGGCTTCACACGAATGATTGGCTGTGCCTATCGCTATTTTGCCAATAAGGGAGGTGGACACATCGCTTGTATCACTTCTATCGCAGGAACAAAAGGACTCGGACCGGCTCCTGCTTATAGTGCAACAAAGGCGATGCAGAACACCTATCTACAAGCATTGGAACAACTCGCAGCTTGTAAACATCATAACATCCACTTCACCGATATCCGTCCTGGCTTTGTTGATACTCCCCTACTCGCTGGTACCTCCCACCTCCCTATGTTAATGACCACAGAAAAGGTGGCGCGAAGCATCATAAAAGCCATCAACAACCGTCGTCATATCTGCATCATTGACACCCGTTGGTGCCTACTCACTTTCTTCTGGCGACTCATCCCTAACTGGATATGGAGGCGAATACGATTATGCTAATCTCTTTCTTGCGATAAACATAAGCGACCACACCTTCTATTTGTAAATAAACATTAATTATTCCCCATTAAAATAAACTTTATTGAGATTCATACATCTAAGCAATGGAGTCATAATTATCATCCAAAACAGAAGTGAAGAGAAAAGATTGGTAGAAAATGACATCTTACAAACAAATAACAAAACAATAATTATTTAGGATATGAGAAAATTCTGTTTAAAGATTCACCGTTGGTTTGCTTTACCATTAGGCGTAATAATGGCTATTTTGTGCTTCAGTGGTCTGGCAATACTGCTAATAAAAGACCTTGCACCCCTCTTTGACATGAATGCCAAAGAGATGCCAATCTATACAATGGTAGTACGACTGCACCGTTGGCTCTTTATGAAACCAGAGAATGCACATGAGGGTGGACTGTCACTTGGACGCATCCTTACAGCCGTGTCAGCAATCTGTATGTCAATCGTATTGTTATCGGGTGTTGTCATCTGGTGGCCAAAGACCAAGAAGGCGTTGAAAAGTCGTTTGACCGTCAGCACTGACAAGGGTTTCCGTCGCTTTGTTTACGACTCTCACGTGTCATTAGGTATCTATGTCTTTATCTTCCTTTTCCTCATGGCACTCACAGGTCCTGTCTTCTCTTTCGGCTGGTACAGAGCGGGAATGTCTAAACTCTTCGGTCAGCCTATACCACCAAAGGAAATGAAGATGCAACAGCCTAAAGATGGAATGAAGCAGGGCGGAACAAACGACAAAGCTTTTGCACCTACGGACGCAAGTCAGATGAAGGGACAACCACAAGCACACAAGGAGGGAGCAAAAGACATGAAAGGTGATCAGCATGGTAAGAAGCCAAAGGGCGGTATGCTCTTTAAGCAGTTACACACAGGAACATGGGGCGGATGGTTCTCACGCGTTCTCTATGCTATCGCAGCCCTTATCGGTGGCTTCCTCCCTATTAGTGGTTACTATCTGTGGTGGAAGAGAAGAAGTGCTAAGAAGAAAAAAGCATAAAACATAATCATCATATATCACAAGTCCATTGATTGTATTCGGTTGATTAACCAATAGAATACCATCAATGGGCTTTTACGTTTATCCTTCAACGAAGCACATACCTAAATGTACAGACAAACTCCCAACTGCATTCATCCACTCACAGAGGATTAATCAATCAACATTATGTAAAGATTATTCAAACTACTAAAAAACAACTAACGCCCAATTAGACTCGAATTAAGCCTTAATTGGCTTTCAAAAGATGCCCTTTTGAGGTCTAACTAACGCCCTTTAAGAGTCTAAAAAATGCCCTTTTCAAATCGTATTTGTAAGACCTTGATTATCTGACCGTTACAAAATCCCATTTTTAGAGCGGTTTTCTATAAACAAAAGGCTTACAGAAAGCTCATTCTGTAATTATTTTTCACAATCCCCAAAACCCAATAAACCATAACTGATAATCAATATTATGTAATCTTTATTAGGGATAAGAAAACCTAATCACAAAAAAATCAACAATAAATTACTTATAAATGAGTATTGCCACCTTAACAAGAAGCTAGTACCTTTTGCACTCGAAAAAAATTTTTACAGACCGTAATAATAATGATGTTATATAGAATATTAAATAAGGTGATAAGTCTGGTGGAAGACTTGACTTGCCGAAAAGTAAATCAGAAATATGTGTTAAAAAGAACATATTTGTATTTATTTACATACGTGTATAAGATGAAAAAAATAAAGAACAAATGATTAGTTTATTTTTAACCAAATCCACTTTGCTTTTTTTGTTCTTATCAAATAGTATATTTGCGGCAGATAATCTAATTTGGCGCGAATAAGATAAATACCATCATTTAAAGCTTTTTACTCATTTTTTTAAATACCAGACAAAGAGATCTTTCTCTTTTAAAAAAAGTCTAATCAATATTATATTTTTATCTAATAAAACCCTTGAAGAGTATGGAATTAAAAAGACACTCTACTCCCTAATGTTAGGCGGCATTCTTCTTTGCTTGTTCTCATGTGCAAAGGAAGACGAATTTGAAATGCCAACACTGGTGCTTTCTGAAAACAGTATTGCCTTTGATAAAGGCGTAAGTGAAAGAAACATTAGTGTAACAACAAATCAAAACAGCTGGATTGCATCGTCTCCACAGGAAGGCGACTGGCTCTCGCTGGTTCAGGACGGTAACGTACTGAAGGTGAAGGTAACTGAAAACAAGATTGGAACAGAGCGCACAAGCTATGTACTCGTTAACGCCAACGGCGCATCTGGTAAGATTGCTGTGACTCAGAGCGCAGCTGACATAACGCTTGACGTGGTTCCAAATGCTATCTATCTGCCACAGACAGGTGGTGAGAAGACGATTGACATTACGACGAATTCGTCTGTCTATGACGTAACAACCAGCGAAGAAGTTAGTTGGCTAAAGATTGTCAAGTCGGAGGAAGAAATAAAACTGATAGCTGAGCGTAACGATACCTATCAGAAGCGTGAGGTGAAACTTTACGCAAAGAGCGGTAGTGTTATCCGCGAGATTGTTGTTTCTCAGTCGGGTATTCAACGCTACCTCCTCCCTATTCATCCAGGTGTACCACAGGATGAGCATAAGATTATGGACTTTGAGTTGGGTCGTGGTAGCTACCTGCGCGAGTATCAAGCAGCTATGCCAGCTTACGGACTTGAGGAGACTTACACCTTTATCACTGCTTCGCCTATCTTTACTTTGATTCAGTATTGTAGCACTGATGGTATTAATCCGTCACAGATTATCATGATTGGCGATGGTAGAAAGGCGATTGATGCCGTGAAGGACAAGGCTTTCGATAAGTTCTTGACTGACAATGGCTATGTGCGCAGCAACTCTCAGTCTGACAGAGAATATACCAATGATAAGGAATTGCTCTCTTTGAAGGTTTATATATCAGAAAAGGAGAACAACGAAGGAGTTAACCTCACTTTCACACCTATTATGAAGCAGAATGGCGAATACAAGACTTTCAGCAAGTTACCATTCTATCCTCTTGAGCTTCTGCAGAAAGACAACGTGAAGTTGGCACAGATTGAACAATACGAGCAGAAGGCTGGTAGTACAGAAGAAGAGCGTAGCCTCAACGAACATAAGAATACTGAGGTTTCACAGATTCAATATAAACTGAAGGCAAGTACAGACCCTTCTGCAGCCTACGGACGTATTCACATCTTCTACACAACGGATAAGGATGGTGATGCACCAGACAATTTGGGTAGTGTTCAGATTGGTGCATTACTCTTCAAAGACACCAACCTCGGTGTATGGAAGTATGGTACTAAATGGGTTGCAACCAAAGAAATCAAGAAGATATTGGGTGATGAGGGCTTCTCGTTCCTCCGCACATCAGGCAACAACCACTTCTTTGTACGTGAAAGCGACCACTTGGTTATTGATGTTACCTGCGTGTTAGACAACGATATGCCAGTACTCGCATTGCTTTACAGCTACGATCCATCCGTATCGGGTGCAAGTAGCAAAGCCGTAAAGGCACAGGCTAAGATGATTAGAAACTTCGCTGCTGCCAAGAAGGCTTTGAAGTTCTAAGCAAATTGTTATACCTTATTTAAATAATTACATGATATGCGTATAATCAATATACATAAGCTGCTTCAGTTCTCTCTGCTATGCCTATTATTGGGCATAGCGGTTGGATGTGCTGAGAATGACAGCTTGACCAGCCTTATCTGAATGTTTCAGAGAAGGAGCTTTCTTTCTCTAATCAGATTGGTGAGAAGACAATTACCGTAAACACGAACTGTAAGGAGTGGATGGCTACAACACCGAAGGCGTGGGTGCACCTTACACAAAGTGGAAACGAGATTGCTGTACACGTTGATCCTAATACAACAGGAATGGAGAGAAGTAGCTATATCCTGGTTGATGGTGGACTGGCTGTACAGAAAATCATGGTAAATCAGAGTGCTGCTGATATCACATTAAACTTAAACAATGGTGAGGTAATTCTGCCACAGGCAGGTGGTACGACAACTGTCGACTTGAAGATGGATGCTACTTCCTATGACCTTACACAGAATGAGCAGCCAGAGTGGATGCAGGTTATCAAGAAAAAGCACGGTTTGAAGTTTATTTCTAAGCCTAATTATAGCACTACGGAAAGAACTACAAAGCTGACAATAGCCTTTGCAGGGAAGAACCATGAGGTGGTTGTTAAGCAGCCGGGCGTTGCTACTTTTATCTTGGCTTGTAACCCAGGTAATCCTTATAGCTTGCATAAGATGATGGACTATGAGTATCGTCGTGGTAGTTTCTTGACGGAATATGGTGGCCCTGACGAGGTAAACGGCATCTTTGAAGAGAGTTACTTCTTCAAGACTCCATCGCCTTTGTTCAAAGACGTTGTCTATGTACATGATACAAAGCACTCTGTTCCAACACGTATCTACACACGTTCGCTGACAAGAGAGGGTGTTAACGCTGTTAAGTCGCAGGCTTTCCAAGAGTTTATGAGAGCCAATGGATATACAAGGGACGAGAAAGACACGAATCATTACGTCAATATAAAGGAAGCTTTCACGATGGATGTAGATATTAGAGAGGAGAATAATAGCGTTGTGTTATTCTTCTATCAGATGCACACACAAGACCGTAGCTACCCTACCTTTAGTAGTCTTGACCTTGGTCCTGTTGACCTTTTGAACAAAACTGACAAGAAGATAAGTGATGTCGAAGCTTATGAGACAGGTAAGAACAGTGAGGAAATGAAGCGACAAATGTCTAAGAGTAATGAGGTTGAAGCTATTCTCTACAAGACAAATGACCCTACATTGATTGCTCGTACTTACTTCTTCTATCTTCATAGTGATGCCGCTGTACCACAAGAGAAGGCTGGAAGCGTTGAACAATACAGTTTATTCTACAGCCAACCAAACTTAGGAATATGGCAGTATGGTAATGAATGGTTCGTAACCCATGAGTTCGACAAACTGCTTACTGCAAACAACTTTGAGTTCGTTGGCTACAATGGTAAGCATCATGTCTATGCGCGTCGTTCTGACTATCTGACCTTAGCAATCTCAGGTGGAGAATATGCTGACGTCAACAACGGTAAGGCAGTCATGCAAATTACTGTTCTATACAAGCCAACTGTCTTTGCAGGAAGTAAAGAACAGCGGTTAGCTAAGGTAGAACGTATGCTCAAACAATACAATCCAAAGAAATAAAATAAAGGAACATTGATGAGAAAATCGATTATATATCTATGTGCGTGTGCGCCTCTCTGGCATGATGGTTACTACCTCATGCCAGGATAACTTGGACTCGGATGCGGGCGTTTCCAACACACGCTCTGTCAATATTGACAAAGACCTTTTTGCCATAAAAGGCTGTATTAACGTGAAGTTGGCAAAGGGTACAAACCAATCTATTCCTACAACACGTAGTGGTAGTGTGGAAATGCAGAGCGTCCCATCGGCTATGACTTCTGCAATGCAGTATTCTGGGGCTTATAAAATGGAAAGAGTCTTTAAGCCAGCAGGTATCTATGAAGCGCGAACCGTGGCTGAAGGACTCGACCGTTGGTACACAATCTATTTTGATAAGAGCAAAGATGTGGGGGCTGTATTAGATCAATTCAAGAAAGCTGAAGGTGTTGAATGTGCTGAACGAGTACTACCAATGGCAAGACCAACGGTTAAGATGACTCCTTATAGCCCTTCTGGCGCAAGTATGCAGGCTACAGCAAGCACTTTTGATGACCCTCTCTTAGCTAAACAGTGGCATTACTACAATGACGGTTCAGTAAATGCACGTGCGAAGAAGGGTGCTGATCAGAATGTTAAACCTGTTTGGGAAAAAGTACACAACAGGTAAGAAAAAAACGTTATTGTAGCCGTTGTCGATGGTGGTATTGACATCACCCACGAGGACTTGAAAGACAATCTTTATGTCAACGAAAAGGAGAAAAACGGTCAACCTAACGTCGATGATGACGGCAATGGCTTTGTTGACGATATCTATGGTTACAACTTTGTGACAGCGAAAGACGTTGTTGGTGGTACTATCGAACCCGATGATGGCGGACACGGAACCCACGTTGCGGGTACTGTTGCTGCCCGCAACAACAACGGAAAGGGTGTGGCTGGTATCGCAGGTGGTGATGGTTCGCCAGATAGTGGTGTACGCTTGTTGAGCTGTCAGATATTTAGAAACAAAGACGAGCAGGGCGATGCGGCTGCTGCCATTAAGTATGCAGCTGACAACGGAGCTGTTATCTGTCAGAACTCATGGGGATATTCCTCTACTGCAGGTGTCACCTCTATGCCTCAGTTGCTGAAAGAAGCAGTGGACTACTTCATCAAGATGGCTGGTTGTGATGCTAACGGCAACCAGCGTCCAGACTCTCCAATGAAGGGTGGTGTGGTAATGTTCGCTGCTGGTAATGAGAACAAAGAGTTCTCTGCTTACCCAGCTTGCTATGCTCCGACGGTCTCTGTCGCTGCAATGGCATGGGACTTCAGTAAGGCAAGTTATAGTAATTACGCTAAATGGGTGACCATTACCGCTCCAGGTGGTGATCAAGACCGCTTCGGAACAGAGGCTGGCGTATTGAGTACAGTACCAAAGAAGAAGGTTGCATCAGGTTATGCTTACTTCCAAGGAACATCAATGGCATGCCCACACGTGTCAGGTATCGCAGCACTTATCGCCTCTTACTTTGGTCGTCAGGGCTTTACGAATGAAGAACTAAAGTCACGTTTGATTACTGCTTACCGCCCTTATAACATTGATGAGCAAAACCCAACCTACAAAGGGAAGTTAGGTAAGGGTTATATCGATGCCGAAGCAGCCTTCGAAACTGATACAAAGATTGCCCCAGAGAAGGTGGGTACACTCACGCTCAAGCCTGATTTCGTAGACATCAATGCGGAGTGGAGCATCGCCAAGGACGAGGATAAGACTGCAGCCTTCTATCGACTCTACATTGCTCAGGGTGAATTGACAGCCGATAAACTCAAGGATATGACCTACAGAGAAATCAATGGCATGGGTCATAGCTTGGGTGAGACACTTAAGTATGACTTTGATGACTTGAAAGACAACACCACCTATAGCGTTGCTGTTGTGGCAGTAGACCGTTGGGGCAACCTCTCTGAACCACAGATTCAGAAATGTACGACCAAACTCAACCATGCTCCAGAGGCGACAAACTTCCCAACAGAGGCAATAGAGGTCATGGAGAACGATCGTAAATCATTCTCTTTCAACGTTGCTGACCCTGATGGTCACAACTGGGACATCAAGGCTACGGGTGAGACAAAGGGCGTTTCTTACACAGTGAAGGGCAATACTGTGACCGTTAACCTCGTTCCTGTGCTCGAAGCTGGTAGTTACAACTGCACCTTTATACTCTCAGATGACTTAGGCGCAAAGGCTGAAAAGAGTTTTACATTTAAGATTGTGAAGTACATCCCACCACAGCTAACAAAGCCATTCGAGAACTATATCATTGGATTGGACGAGGGAGTAGTAACGATTCCATTGACTGGTCATTACACACATAGTAGCAATACTCAGCTTACTTACAAAGCCACAGCTGCCAATGGTAGTATTGCTACAGCTACTATCAGCAATGACAACCTTCAGTTGAAGGGAATGGCAAAGGGTGTTACACGTATCAGCATCGCTGCTACAGACGGTCGTGAGACATCTTCTGATGGTTCTTTCCAAGTACGAGTTGTTGAAAAGAAGTCGGCTCCTGTCTATGCCGTCTACCCTATTCCAGTACAGAGAGACATCCACACCCTACTCAATCCAGAGGTAAAACAGGCTGAACTCGTTATCAGTTCTACTGTGGGTGAGCGTCTGATGAAGGCTACTGTGACTCCAGACAAGAACAACGTAGCCACACTTGACCTTTCTAAACTAAATCCTGGAACGTATAAACTGACCGTATATACCAGTAAGGGCAACCATACCCAGATGTTCATTAAACGATAAACACAACAAGTATGAATACAAAACATATCATTCTCATGGCTTGCGCAGCACTCCTCGGTGCTACGCAGGCTAATGCTCAGGGACAAGATCTCTCGATATTAACAGCGAATACCGATGCCCGAACAGCCGCTATGGGTAATGCTTCGGCTGCTGCTGAGGGCATGTATCTATACAATAATCCAGCTGCTATCTTCGCAACAGATAAGAAGTTCACCGCAGATGCTGCTGCCTCTCTCTTTGAAAAGGCTGAGGGTGCAGATGGAACCTTCGGCATTTACGCGCTTTCTGCAGGCTATAAGTTGGCTAAGCGGCATGCAGTCTTCGCTGGTTTTCGTTATGCTGGAGGACTAAGTCTAAAGGGTTCCGACCTCTTGGGCAATCCAACCAAGGACTATAAGCCTTATAACTGGACCCTCGACTTGGGTTATACCTATTTCTTAGGTAAGGGATTCGCTGCCTATGCAACAGGAAGTCTTATCTATAGTCACCTCTCAAAGAATGCTACAGGTGCTGCTTTCAGCGTGGGTGGAGCCTATCAAAACAACGAGTTGGCCCTTGCCAACAAACCTGCCAACCTCATGCTCGATGCGAAGGTGGGCGCCATTGGTCCTCAACTCGACTATGGTAACAAGCACAAGACGACGCTCCCAACCTATCTTGCCGTAGGTGGTGCGCTGTCTGTAGAGGTAGCAGAGAAGCATCAAGTTGCTGCAGCCTTGTCTTCTCGTTACTTCTTCCAACCTTCAGAAGCCAAACTCTTTATGCTTGGTGGTGGACTTGAATACACCTATAATAAGATGGTATCAGTGCGTGCAGGCTATGAGTATGGTGACCACGACCTTAGCCATATCACTATGGGTGCAGGCTTAAGTATCACGGACTTCGTTTGAACGGAGCATACAACCTGAAGACAGCAGATACAGGAAGTAGCTACTGTACCATAGGTATTGGCTACGACTTCTAAAACAAGGACAAACAAAACAATTCATTTAATCAAAAGTAACAGTTATGAAAAGAACTTTATTCTCAATTTGTGCATTAGTACTGAGCCTTACAGCTTCCGCTCAGATAATAAAAGACACACCTAAAGGTAAGCTGATTGAAAACCTGTATCGCTCAAGTAAGTCTTGGGTTAAGAAAGGCTGGACAGGTGTTCAGCCTGGCAGATATGAAGGTATCGTATCTAAGATTGTTATCGGCGAAGATGGCTGTATTTACATTTACAATCCACTATCAGGACTCGACAGTAAGTCATGGTTGAAGCTTGAGAGACAACCTGATGGCAAGTATAGAGCAAAGCTACCACAGGATATCTTTACAGACGACCTCGGTGGGGACGATGATGAGGAGGAAAGTAGTGAGCGTACTATCTCTCTTAATCGTTTGATTTCTTCTGATGATGGAAAGAGTTACGAGTCTGTTGGTCCAGCTTTGAACTACGTAGATTTCACAGTGGAAGGAAGAACACTCAAGATGTCTGGTATGGGTCAGAAGAAGCAAATATGGGGTGCTACCTATAATAATAGCTGGCTAAATAACTATGGTGGCGACTGGGCTCTTACGATTGAACCACTTAAAGAGCAGCTTATTACACCACCAGCTACAGCTACAAAGAGCCAGTACACCGTTACTTCTAAGTCTGATCCTTCACCACGTATTGTTGAAGTAATGACCAATAATAACGATATCTATGTCAAGGGCTTGTTCAAGGCTGAGAAACTTGCAAACGTTTGGGTGAAACTTACCAAGCAAGGCGACAAGGCTGTCATGCCTACTAATCAGTATTTGGGTATTACTAAGAAGACAGACTTCAAGAAATACGATAGCGATAAGTCAGAGTATCACACCTTTGCCGCAGCTTTCGAGAGTGAGACCAAGGCTGCAGAGAACCTTGAGTTCAGCATTGATGCAACTGGTAAACTGACTGCTTCTAAGATTCTTAGAACTTCTTTAGGTAGAGCAAGTAATGATAACATTACTGGTGAAGACTATATAGAAAGCTATGATGCTCTTACCTTGACACCTTACGTTCAGAAGGAGATTGGAGCCCCAGCGACACCAGAATACTTCTATTTATCATCTACTCCAAACTACGACAACACTTCTAATGAAATTAAGTTAGCATTCTATGTAAAGAACGCAGACGTTAACGGCAACGTTCTCGACCCAGAGAAGATGTACTACAATGTCTATGTTAATGGCAGTACAGAACCTTTCAAGTTCAAGAAGACTGAAACTCAGTACCGTGACATGCATGAGGACGAAATGACTAATATTCCTTTCAACTACAAGGACAAGAGTAACTATGACTTCAAGGTTGTCGATAACCTACGTATTCTTCACTTCTTTGATAGTTCTATCACACGCCTCAAGGTCGTAATGGTTTATGAGTCTGACGGCAAGAAGTATTCAAGCGAACCAATGGTTGCCTCACTTCCTACCGATGGTATCGAGAGTGCAAACTTCAACAAGACTACAACAGAAAAGTATTATACTGTTGATGGTCGTCAGATTCAGAAGCTACAGAAGGGTCTTAACATCATCAAGTCTTCTGATGGTACTACACGTAAGGTGGTTGTCAAGTAAACAAGTTGACGAGTAAAATAATTCACAATTCATTTAAAAAGACCATTTCTATACTCGATTTTGAGGAAAGAGATGGTCTTTTTCTTTTGCTTTTAGGAAAAAAACTACTTATAGTTTGAAATTTGTCAATTTATTAATTTGCATTTTTGATACATCCTCTCATCTTGTTTTTCCCTTTAGTTTCTCAAACAGAAAGAAAAAAAATAAAACAACATCTCTGTACATCTAAGATTTTTTTAACTTTCATTCGTCAACCTACTCCTCTTTAATTTATTACTTTCCGCTTTACAGAAATAATTTGATATTTTTTTAGGATGGTATACAAAAATATTGCATTACTTTTTATTTTTTATATATTTATTGTATCTTTGCAAAAAAAGTAAAGGTGAAAACAGCAATATCAGTTAACGATCAGATTCAAAAAGTTACGTGCTCGTGGTATGACTATTGATGCCGAACAAGAAGAAAAAGTAAAGGGAAGCATTACTTGATATAGGTTATTATCGTATGGGCTGTTATTGGTTTCCATTTGAAGTTATGCCAACCAGGGGGGAACCTCGTAACCATATATTCATAAATGGAACTATTTTCGAACATGCAATAAAACTATATTATTTCGATTTTGACCTACGAAATATTCTGCTACGATACATCAGTCGCATAGAGGTGAATTTTTAGAACCATCGTTATTTATCTTGTATCAAACAAATACAAAAAAACATACCATGTTGGTATAAAGATAATAGCGTCGTAAATGATTCACTCTTAAAAAGTCGTACATATAAGGGAATCCTTAAGAATATTAGAAAAGAAACACTGATTAATCAACATTATACCAAGTACAAAACCGATGCTCCGGCATGGAAAGAACTTGAGTTTATGCCCTTTGGTACAATAATTAATCTATACGATAATTTGAAAGATCAGCATCTAAAATGTGATATTGCTAAAGTGTATGGCATCTCAAAACCTACGGTCTTTTCTAATTATATAAATACGGTCAGACGCCTACGCAATTGCTGCGCACACGGAAAAGTACTATTCGACCTTAGCTTACCTGAAGCTATAAGTAAAGGTCCTTTGGGTGATTTAGGTGGACGTAAAACAATGCTATCAGGTTCATATCTGGTTTTCAGATATTTTCTACTGAAAATATCTAAAAACAGAGTAATAGAGATGGAAACTAAATTGCAAGAAGCCTATAATAGTATTCCGTATCAATGTGTCAAAGACGTTATACTGCACAATTCGGGATTAGAAGAAGAAGAAATAAACAAAAAAAGTTAAAACACTTGTTTCCTCTAAATAATTTATCTAATTTTGCATCGCTATTTAGCAAGTGCACTTGTTAGTTTCGACTTTCATACTGCACTATAAAAAGAACTAATGAGGGGCTGCCTATGGCAGTCCCTCGTTTTTTTTTACTATACAAGTAAAGCATAAGGGGGGACAGTAGATATTTAGGGACGCTTCGTGTCAAAATATTTCAAATATCGAATTCTAATTTATGCCCATTTACCTTCTAAAAGATGCCCAATTGGCTTGCAAAAGATGCCCTTTTGAGGTCCAACTAACGCCCTTTTGGACCCTTACTAACGCCCTTTTCAAACGCAATCTTGCAAGTATTTGATTCTCTGCAAGTTGCGAGACCACTAAGATTAGCCCTTTTAAGACCATTTTTCGACCCAAAACGCACTGCCTTTTGTAAACATATTTCACCCTTACCCTACATTATCAACTTGTTACCGCATCCCCCAAAAAACCTGTTAAACATGTTACTCTGTCTCCTTGTCCCCCTGTTACCCTGTCTCCCCTTACTCTGTCCGCAAGCAACTTGTTTACTTGTCAACCCGTTAACTCGTCAACTTATCCACAAAACCTAAGGTATTCTTGTATTATTTTAATATCTTTGCATAATCATTAAAGAGTCAATACGCAAAAAGAAATAAGACGATGACAAGTACCGAACTTAAAGACCTCGAAGGCCGTCTGTGGCAATCTGCCGACATGCTGCGTGCTGGTGCGCACCTCGCAGCCAATAAGTATAGCCAACCTATCCTTGGTCTTATCTTCCTCCGTTATGCCGATGTGCTTTTCAAACAGCATAAGGAGGCGATTGATGCAGCCTATAACGAGTATAAGGGCACACGCATGGAGCGTAGCTATAAGGACATAGCCATAGAGAAGTGTGGCTTCTTCTTGCCTGAATGTGCTTATTTCGACTATCTCAATGATGCCCCCGACGATGCTCAAAAGGCGTTGTTGGTAAAGGCTGCGATGGAGGCTATTGAGCATGAGAACCCACGCATGGACGGTGTCCTACCAAAGGAGGTCTACGGACAGTTGGTACCAGAGGAAGAACCGGAGCTACTGAGTCGCATCGTACGTGTATTCAAAGACATCCCTGAGAATATCAGTATTGACATCTTCGGACAGATTTACGAATACTTCCTTGGCAACTTCGCCCTTGCTGAAGGTCAGGGAGGAGGAGCCTTCTATACCCCTGCCAGTGTCGTACAGTATATGGTTGAGGTCTTACAACCTGCCACTGGCGATAAGAAGTTTCTTGATCCTGCCTGTGGTTCGGGCGGTATGTTCGTTCAGGCAGCACGCTATATGCACCGCCACAATGCCACTAACGAACAGATGATGAACTTCCGTTGCTATGGCGTGGAGAAAGAGCCTGACACGGTGAAGTTGGCAAAGATGAACCTTCTTCTCAACAATGTGCGTGGCGAGATTACGGAGGCTAACTCTTTCTATAGCGACCCTTACAATGCTGTCGGTCAGTTCGATTATGTCATGGCTAACCCTCCGTTTAATGTCGATGAGGTGGTTGTTGAGAGGGTGACAGACGATGCACGCTTTAACACCTATGGTGTACCACGCAACAAAACAAAGTCTGCAAAGAAGGCTTCTGACAAGAAGGAGACCGTACCTAATGCCAACTATCTATGGATTGGCTATTTTGCCACAGCCCTCAACGAGCAAGGTAAGGCAGCACTTGTCATGGCAAACTCTGCCAGCGATGCAGGAGGCAGCGAACTCGAGATACGTAAGAAGATCATCGAGGATGGCATCATCAGTCAGATGGTGACCCTCCCCAGCAATATGTTCTCTACAGTGACCCTCCCTGCCACACTCTGGTTCTTCAATAAGCAGCGACCAAAGAAAGACGAGATTCTCTTTATTGACGCTCGTAACATCTTTACACAGGTAGACCGCGCACACCGTAAGTTCTCTGATGAGCAGGTGAAAAACCTCGGAATCATCTCTCGCCTTTATGAGGGCGACAGCGATGCTTTCTGGGCATTGGTCGAGGAATATAAGGCAGAAGGCAAGCAAAGCGAAGTAGACTGGCTCTTAGAACGTTGGCCAGACGGCAAATATCAAGATATTGTCGGTCTGTGTAAGGTAGCGAAACTTGAAGGTGAAGATGGCATTATCGACAACGATTATAGCCTTAACGCAGGACGATATGTGGGCGTAGTGATTGAAGACGACGGAATGACCGAAGAGGAATTCCGCACCGAAATGCTATCGCTAAACTCGGAGTTTGCCAAGCTGTCGGCTGAAGCTAAAGACTTGGAGAGTGAGATTGAGAAGAACTTAAAGGAGTTGTTGGGGTAAGCAGAGTATGGAAACGATTCGATTCGATGATTTTATCAGACTTAACCGTGGATTTGATTTACCAGATTATAAGATAGAAAAGGGAGAATATCCTGTAATAACATCTACCAATATAAAAACCTTTCATAAAGAATATAAAGTGGAAGGTCCTATGGTTGTTACTGGACGTTCAGGAAGTTTAGGTAAAGTTCAATATATAGAGGGAAGATGCTGGCCTCTAAATACGTCCTTATATGTTAAAGACTATAAGGGGAATTTTCCAAGATATGTGTATTACTTCTTACAAATGATGCATTTAGAACAATATAATGCTGGAGCAGGTGTACCTACACTGAATCAAAATCACTTACATTCTCTTAAGATTAAAATACATAAAAAAAAGCTTCAACAGAAGATAGCCTCTATCCTCTCCTCCTATGACCGTCTTATCGAGAACAACACTCGTCGTATCCGTCTATTAGAACAGATGGCAGAGAACCTTTATAAAGAGTGGTTCGTCCGTTTCCGATTCCCTGAACACGAGAATGTAGAAATGGTTAATGGATTGCCTAAAGGATGGAATAAAAAAGAACTGGGCAACATAGCAGATGTTTGTATGGGTTCAAGCCCTAAGTCAGAGTATTATAATGATGAAAAAAGGGGGTTACCATTTCATCAAGGGGTAGGTTCATTTGGTGAGAGGTTTGTCTTAGACAACACTTATTCAACGTCCTACTCACAGATAGCAGAACCTATGAGTATTCTATTTAGTGTACGCGCACCAGTTGGACGTCTTAATTATACACGTAATCGGATTGTTATTGGTAGAGGTGTAGCTGCTATTAATCATAAAGAAGGTATGCAGTCCTTACTATTTATACGCTAAAAGTAAAGTTCTTTAAGGAAGACATTATTGGAAATGGAGCTATATTTTCATCTATAACAAAGAAGGAGTTACTCAAGTTGAAACTTATTGTTGCTAATAAGGAACTTAGAGTAGTTTTTAATAATAAGATAAATAAAATAGACCGAGAGATTGATATTCTATATAAGCAGAACCAACTCCTCACTCGCCAGCGTGACCTTCTCCTTCCACGTTTGATGAGTGGCAAACTTGAAGTAAAATCTTAATCAACCCATTGTATTATGAAATCGTTTATCAGTGAAGACGACATAGAGCAGACCCTTTGTACCCGACTATCGCAACCAGAGTTCGGATGGAAGCGTATTGAGTGTGACCCGAGTGTGGAGGCACAAGACGACGTTAGCAAGACGGGGCGTCGCAATTCGTCAGAGTGCATCTTACCCGCAGTGTTCCTTACTGCCTTAGAACGACTTAATCCACAGATTGACAAGAGCATCTTAGCGCAGGTAGTAGCCGACTTCCGTAAGGATTATACGGGTAAGGACATGATGGACACGAACTATAAGTTCTATAACTATCTGCGCAATGGCATCAATGTAAAGGTGAAGAAGAATGGCAAAGACGACTTTGACATCGTTCGGCTGATAGACTTTGACAATGTAGAGAACAACGACTTCCACTGTGTTAACCAGATGTGGATAAAGGGTAGAATTCGTTATCGTCGCCCCTGATGTACTCTTGTTTGTCAATGGACTTCCAATGGTCTTCATCGAATTAAAGAACTCAACCAGTAAAGATAAAGGAAGCCTATAACAAGAACCTCGTTAGCTACCGAGAAGATATACCCAATATCTTTGCACTAAACCAGATATGCGTACTCTCAAATGGTATGCAAACGAAGTTGGGTGCGTGGAACTCTAAGTATGAATTCTTCTTAGACTGGCTAAAGGTCAACGATGAACATGAGAAACTCGTACCGTGAGCATATAGCTGAGTATGGTCTTTCAATCATCAACCTCATTGACGGCCTTTTTCCGCAAGGAACGCCTGTTAGACTATATAGAGAACTTTATCTTCTTTGACAATAAGAGCGTGAAGATTATCGCTAAGAACCACCAATACTTAGGCGTAAACAACCTCATGAAGAGCGTGGAACGCAGAGAAGAACTAAAAAGGAAAGTTAGGTGTGTTCTGGCATACGCAGGGGTTCGGGTAAGAGCTATTCGATGGTGATGTTCGTAAGAAAGGTAAGGCGCAAGCTAAAGGGCAACTTCACCTTCCTCGTCATTACCGACAGAGACGACCTCGACACACAGATACACAAGACGCTTCGTGCGCAGTGAGGTTATTGGCGAGAAAGAAGAATGCCAGCCAAAGAATGCAGCCCAGCTACGTGAGTTCCTTAGTGGTAACAAACCGATGGTCTTCACGCTGATACATAAGTTTCAGTATGACAAGACGAAGAAATATCCCGTCCTCTCCGAGCGTAACGACATCTTTATCTTAGTAGACGAGGCACATAGAACACGAGTATAAGCAGTTGGCAGAGAACATGCACACGGGTCTGCCTAATGCCAACTACATCGCTTTTACAGGAACCCCTTTGTTAGGGTTCAAAGCGATTGACCAACCAATGGTTTGGCGACTATGTATCAGAATATAACTTTGCACAAGCGATTGAAGATGGTAGTACTGGTGCGCCTGTACTATAGTCGTCGAGTGCCAGAGGTGGGATTAGAGAATAACTGGCTTGACTCAGATATTGACAAGATAGTCGAAGAAGAAGAACTCAACGATAGAGAAAGAGAACTCTTAGAGAACTCCTCCTCACGTATCTTAGAGGTAATCAAGCGCGACGGACGTCTTGACCGTATTGCACAAGACATTGCCCACCACTTCCCAAGACGAGGTTTCTTAGGAAAAGGAATGGTAGTCAGTGTGGATAAGTACACGGCTGTGAAGATGTATGAGAAGGTGCAACACTACTGGGGAGAAGAGAAGAAAGCCCTCATCAAGGAGCGCAATGCAGCCAAGACGAAGGAAGAACGTGACGAGCTGACAGCACGATTAGACTATATGAATAAGGTGGAGATGGCTGTCATCATCAGTGAAGAGGCTGACGAAGTAGAGAAGTTCAAAGCGCAAGGATTAAACATCACTGTTCATCGCAACAAGATGAACGAGATAACACCAGAGGGAAAAGACATAGAAGACAGATTTAAAGATAAGGACGATCCGCTAAGTTTAGTCTTTGTATGTGCGATGTGGCTCACAGGTTTTGACGTTCCTTCGCTCTCAACTCTTTATCTTGACAAGCCTATGAAGGGACATACACTGATGCAAGCGATTGCTCGTGCCAACCGTGTGTATCCCGGTAAGAGCTGCGGTATCGTAGTAGACTATGTCAATGTGTTTAAGTATATGCAGCAAGCACTGTCTGACTATGCCTCAAATGGTGAGGAAGGTGCAGAGTTCCCAGCAAAGGATATTACGCAGTTAATCACAACCATTGACGGTTGTATTGAGGAGTGCGACTCGTTCTTACAAGGATTAGGGATAAGATTAGATAAGATTATCACCGATGGTGACACATTAGACAAACTGGAGTCCTTGCGATTAGCATACGACAAAATCCTTGAGAAAGACGAGAGTAAAAACAGGTTTAAGGTGATGAGCAACCTCATGATGAACCTGCATGATGCTGCAAGCCAGAGATATTTGAACTTGGATGGAAGAATGAGAAGTTCTCTCCACTGAGTTATCTCAATGGACTGTTCTGTAACAGAATAGATGATGAGAAACTAAGAAGGGCAAAAGAGAAGATGAGCTACACACTGGACGATAGCGTTACGGTGATGGTTGCAGAAGACAAGCCACAATATAGTATTCATCAGAGTAAGGTGATCGACTTAAGTAAATTAGATATAGAAAGTATTCGTAAGTCTATCAATACAACTCCTTATAAGTCAATGGAGATTGATAACCTCCGCACCTTTATAGAAACAGCTTTGGAACAGTTGATTAATAAGAACTGTACGAGAGTGCCATTCTCCCAAAGATACAAGAATATCATTGACACCTATAATGCAGGTGGTACGGAGAATGAGGATTACTATGAGAAGTTGTTACAGCTGATTGATGAACTCAAGAAAGAGCAGGGACGGTCGGCAGATATGGGATTAAGGGAGGAAGAACTTGAAATCTACGACCTTCTTATCCAAGGTAGAAAGCTAACAAAGGATGAAGAGAAGGAAGTTATCCTTGCTTCTAAAAACCTCTATAACAAGTTGGTGGAGGAAAAAGAAAGATTGTTGGTGGTTGACTGGTATAAAGACCCACAACCAAAGACAAAGGTGTTGGGACTGATACAACGGTCGCTGGATAAGGATTTGCCAAAGACCTATGATAGGGAGGTGTTTTCGAACAAGACAAACCTGCTGTTAGATCACTTTGTAGATATGGCTGTACAGGGGTATGGTTGGATATCATAATGGTTAGTCTATGCCATGCCATAATGGTTGGGGCTATGCCTTCTCATTAAGATAAACGAACAGCCTACATATATCTGTACATAGATGTGCCTTGCATTCCTTTCATGCATTGATTACCTTTGCAACGGTAAAGTTCAAACCTCAACGCTCAAAGGATAAAAACTCATATCATAAAGTTCAAACTTCAAAGTTCAAAGGATAAAAATTCATATCATAAAGTTCAAAGTTCAAACCTCAAAGTTCAAAGGATAAAAGAGTTCAAAGGATAAAAACTCATATCATAAAGTTCAAAGTTCAAACCTCAAAGTTCAAAGTAAAAGAAGAGTCGAACAAAAGCTGTCCGACTCTTCTTTATATTATTTATTTAAGGTGAACCTTATTGAAGATCCTTCATTGTGAGTGGTTGAGCAAGGGTAGTAAACTCAAGACCACCTGTGGTACACTCGATACCCTTAGCAGAATCCTTAATCTTATTGCCATTTACGGTCTCTGATCCATTCAACTTGAAATAGAGTTCCAAGCCATCAGACTTAGGATCAACACTCAGCATATTCTGCTTAATCTGATTCTCGCTACGAGCAACACTCCATACACGAACCTCACTCATATAACCATAGAATGGACGCTCACCCCAAGGGAAGCCAGGAATCTTACCAATGTTGAAACCGACATCAGCGTTAGGATCGAAGCCAGAGATATTCCATGCAGACTCAGCCCACTTCGTGCCATTAAGGTACATAACAGTCTTACCAGTTGCCTGATCGTAGGTCAATGCCACATGATACCACTTGTTAATCGAAAGTTTCTCTGGTGCTTCATAGTGCTGTCTACCTGCTGCCTGTAAGATACCAGAAGAAATACCACCACCAACATCACCTACACGGAAAATCATCAGACCCTCAGAGCCCATGATGGTACAGTTGCTACCCCACCAAATAGAGTGAACCAATGCCTCATAGGTAAATGACTTAAAGTAGGTTCCTGCAGGGAACTTCACAGAGATATACTTATTATAGAAGTCACCAGCCTTTGTAATCTTAACAGGTTTTGCTAAAACAATATACTCAACATCTTCGCCATCAATAACAGGAGTAGAACTTGAATGTAGCTTGATAGGCAACATATAATTCTTTCCCTCTGCTAACTGGTCGAGATTGTTAAGCGTCAACGACACCTTATCAGCATAGATACTTCCAGCAGCAATCGTTGAAGAAACCTTACTGAACGTAACATTCTGATGCTTAAAGCAACGTAGTCAGTTCCGTACTTGCTATTATAAAGAGCAACCAATGATGAGTCGGCAAGTGAATAAGATACATCTACTGCCCCATCTTGCTTGTTAGAAAGGCGAGAAGTAATGTCGACACCTAAAGTTGAACCAGAGTCAGGCATTTCGACTTTGTATAGATTGCTATCAAAATAAACTTTCTGCTTCAACAAATCGCTCTCGCTGTCTTGGCAACTCACCACACAGCATGCAGCAAACGCCACAGCAATATGTTTGAAAATATGCTTGTTCATATTTGTATTCTATTAAATTTATAATGTGAGATATGCAGTGTTAAGGTTGAGTGGTCTGCCCCATTCTCTCCTTGAACACCTGTTGGTTAATCTGAATTGCCTGACGCATCCACTTGTAGTTAGGAGTATTGTCGTAGTCGTTATCGAAACGATAAGCACCTACTCCACCCTTGTAACCCTTAGAAGGCATACTCTTGGCTTGTCTTAATAGCTGACCACCACTCTTAAAAGATGACTCAAAGTTATCGGTTGTGATAATTGTCTTTGGGTCAACACCATAGTAATCGAAGTGAGTTGTACGACCATAAGCTTGATCAATCCAGTAATCAACATATCCATCCAATGCCTCAGTAAGTCCACTGAAATGGCCATCAATACAGATAAGACGGTGGCCCTTGTGATCTGGATCACTCTTAGGACCGATGTACTTGTTCATCTCCTTTACCAAGTAAACGAGGTCGGCATTGGTACTGAGTGTACCATCCATATCGAAGACACCACTGCCAATCTCCCAGTCGATATCGTAACCGTCCCAGTCATTGGCCACCAATGAGTCGCAGAGAGCCTTAGCAAAGCGAGCCAAAGCCTGTTTATGGTTGTCAGAACCAGCAACACCCTCGTAGCCCCAGAACTTCCAACGCGCCTTCTTCTTAGCTTCTTCAACACGAGCTTGATCGTTTGCCCAACCCTCTTTTTCAGCCTGCTTCTCAACAGCAGTATAGACAGAGTCAGGAGTTCTACCCTTACCAATGTAAGACAAGAGTGTAACTTCCAAGAGTTTTGTACCCTTCACCTTCTGCACAAACTCCTTGTCTTTCTTCTGCTCAGGTGTAATATTAAAGCGGTTAGGTGCACCACTCCACATGGAAACGATGTCCATACTATCTGGCATAGAAGTAAGATAGCCACGGCGATAGGTACCTGCTGGCGACCAGTTAGAATACCAACCGAAGGCAACAGGACGACCATAGTTAACAGCTTGCTGCTTATAAGCTCTCAAATCGGCATAATACTTCTCGCTCTCAGCATTGTTCATCGTATTATATCCACCGATATGATCGTAAGGTTCGTTCTCTACCTCTGTCATCTTGCTACATCCACAGAAAAGGACTCCTGCACAGAGCAATACCAACGAACTGATGTATTTAAAGTTTTTCATATTCAAAATGCTTGATATTAATGATTCTTATTGTCCCACCACAAACGTGTACCAGCCTTATCAAGACCACCACGAAGTAGCTTGCGTGCACTCTCTAAGTTGGCAATATCCTCTGCCGATGTAGACTTATTAGTTGGGAAACGCATACGACGGATGCCTACCTCGCTATCAATCTCACCGTTGCTATAGTTTGTAACCACACTATGCAACTTAGGATAACCTGTACGACGATACTCAGACCAAGCCTCTTGTCCGTTAGGATAGAGTGCAATCCACTTCTGTATCATAATCTTCTCAAGTTTCTCCTCATCGGTTCCACTCCATGCTGTAGTAGCCTCAGTTACTGCTGGTACGTCAACATTCACACCTGGATTGGTGAGATGGAAACTGTAAGCAGATGGCTTGAGACCAGACGACATATAGTCTGCTACCTCAGAACTTGCAATACCATTCTCTTCAAATGACATCTCGATACCCTTCTCATAAAGTGATTCAGCAGTACCACCCACAGCGAATCCATGCAGAGCAGCCTCAGCCAAGAGGAAGTAAACCTCAGAAGCACGCATCCAATAAGTTGGAGTTGTACTTGTGATAGCTGGGCGTGAAGAATCCCTGAAAGCATCGTTAGAGCTTACGTCATGACCTGTTGGTACACCTGAATACTTTCCGTATGTGCCCACAGTCACTGCCTGAGAAACTGTACTTGTATTGAAGTACTTTGGCAAACGTGGGTCTTGATAACCGCCTAAGTAAGCCAACATAGAAGAACCCATACGGCACTCGTTATACTGGTTGATAAGAACATCGAGGTTGTTCTTGAACTCCAAGCTTGCGCCTCTCTCCATCTTAGCCTCATCATCCTTGGTCTTCATCACACCATAAGAATGATTGATAGCCTGTAAAGCATACTTCTTTGAGAGTGCAGCATCAGCATAATAAACACGCATAGCAAGACGTAACATCAAAGAGTTAGCATAGACAACCCACTTGTGAACGTCACCTGCATAGACAGCATCAGCATTTGGCAAGAGTTTGCTATTACCATTATCAGCGTACTTTGTCAACACCTCAATAGCATCAGAGAGTTCTTTGAACATTGCCTTATACACTTCTTCCTGACTATCGTATGGCACAGTGATAAGTCCTTTACCTGCCTCCTTATAAGGGATAGGTCCGAACATATCGGTAGCCTTATGCCAAGCAGAAATCTTCAGAATCTGTGCTAAGGCGAAAACCTCTGGGAACTGAGTCGCAGTCTTACCCTTTAAGTCTTGCCACAAAGGTACAACAGTAGAGTAAGACTCGGTATAAGACGATGCTACCCAACCATCCTTGAGGAAATAGTTGAGGTTATTAGGACCGCCCCAGTTATTATTCTGACCGAAATAACCACTCCAACAATCTGCTGCAAGGTTATAGGCTGTTTGATATCTATTAGCAACACTGGTACCATCTGCCTGTGTTCCTACTGGGAAGACGCATTTCTGCATGGCGGTTATAGGACCACCAATAGAAATACCATCCATCAATCCCTCCTCTGGAAGGAGTTCAAATTCGTTAGTGTTTACCTTTTGGAAGTCACAAGCCGTAAACAAGGACAGCGCAAGGAAACCTACGATATATTTATATGTTTTTGTCTTCATGTTCAATTAGAATTTGAATTTAACACTGAAACCATAACTCTTCAGACTTGGCTGCATGAAATAGTCATTGCCCTGTCCGTATGTACCTGTTGAAGCTGTAAGCTCTGGATCGAAAGGTGCTTTACAATAAATCATCCATGGATTTGTAGCCACAAATGAAAGTGTCAAATCCTTAATGACATTATTAAACAGCCTTGAATTAAACTTATAGCTCAAAGTAAGTTCCTGCAAACGAACGTTTGTTGCGCTGTAGGTATAGTAACCTGCGAGGTCGTTCTCACCTGTAGCAACAAGTGTATAATACTTCTTTGCATCATACAAGCCCTGATTTGGAATCATCACGCCACCAGCATCTCTTGCATCAGCCGATGCCTTAGACACACCAAAACGGTCTAACAATGCCTGTGTTGAAGAAGTAACGATACCGCCAACACGTGCATTAATCAAGAAACTAAGCCCGAAGTTCTTGTAAGTGAAGTTGTTGTTCCAACCCATTGTGAAGTCTGGGGTAGTCTTACCTAAGTAGATAGGCTCAACAGTCTCTAAGTTCATACCGCCTGATGGACTAACATTTACGAAGCCCTGATTGTCCTTGCCAATACCTTTCTTGCATAAATATCATTGATAGAACCGCCTACCTTAAGCAGAACGCGACCATTATCCTTTGATACTTCAGGGATATTGATTGGCTTTGGACTCAATGGGTGATGGTAGTCCTTCACCATCTCCTTAATCTCATTGACATTCTTAGAGTAAACCAATGATGAGTTCCATTGCAAACCACCGAAGTTATCGCTATAGCCTAATGCCATCTCGACACCACGGTTCTCTACATTACCAGCCTGCAAATAAACAGCCTTGTAACCAGAACCTTTCTGGCAATTCACCAATAAAGGTTTGATTATAAGTATTAGACTTGTACCAAGTGAAGTCGAATGACAACTTCTTCCAGAAACGAGCAGTCAAACCGAACTCGTATGACTTTGTACGCTCTGCCTCATAATCAGTAAATGGATAGATATCAGTAGACTTCAAGCTACCACCCACGATTGGAGTTGTAATAGTACCTGGTGTCATACCTGAACGTGAAACAGGAGAACCAACCTCAGTGTAAGAACCACGAACTTTCAAATAAGAAATGAATGAAGGGAGTTTTGTCATCTCTGAGATAATACCAGATAAACCAACTGATGGATAGAAGAATGATTCCTCAGATGAGTTTACAAGACGTGAGTTCCAGTCGTTACGACCTGTCAAAGTAAGATAAACCATACTTCTCCAACCCAATTCGGCACTTGCAAAAGCTGCAACATTACGTACCTTTGAGTCACCACCAGCCTCACGAATCTTGCTATCAGTTGGATTTATGTTATTCAAAGAGAACTTATTTGGAACTAACACTAAGTTACCACCATAACCACGGGTGAGAGATGCATAGTCAGAATAGCTATAACCAACGTTGGCAGCAAGACTGAACTTACCAAAGGTCTTATTAATATTGGCTATAGCGTCAATATAAGTCTGATGATCCTTATAATCATAGTAATCATAAGCGCCCTTCTCCTTGGCAAAGTAATTGAATGAAGATGCATAAATCTTACGCTCACTTGTGATAAACGTCTTGTCAAGACGAATACGACCTGCTACACTCAACCAATCAAAGATATTATAAGTAAGACCAGCATTGAACATGAAGCGATCCTTATCGTCTGGTGCTAAGTTACGATAAGCCGTCCAATAAGGATTCTGATTTGCAAACGGCTATCGCTGATTGGCCAATACTGAGTTGGGAAGTTTCTCACGTTATCGTAACGCTCGAAGGTCTTGATTCCCTCAAATGACTCACCGCGTGGGAAGAGATAAGCTGCAACGATTGGGTTCCAGTACTCACCCTGTGACACCATATTATTATCTTTCTGCTTGATATAAGATGCACCAAGGTCGAGTTGCACCTTATTCTTAAACATACGGGTGGTGTTACGGATGGTGAAGTTGTAACGGTCGTAAGTATTATTTGGTACGATACCACGTGAATTAGTTGTTGCTACAGAGGCAAAAGTCTGATTAAACTCATTACCCATGTTCAATGTCAAAGCATTGATGAAGTTCGTTCCTGTACGGAAAAAGTCCTTCTTTGGATCGTATGAACTTGGTGTTGCAAGTTTCTCACCCCAACTCTCATAAGAGCCAAGCTTGTTGCCATACGTATTCTGGAACTCTGGCATCAACAATGGTGAGCTAAAGTCTGCAGAGCTTGAGAAAGAAATGTCTACACGTCCTTCTTTACCTTTCTTTGTCGTAATGAGGATGGCACCATTAGCAGCATTACTACCATAGAGGGCTGCAGCAGAAGGACCAGCCAAGACGCTAATACTCTCGATATCCTCTGGGTTAAGGTCGGCAATACCTTCACTGCTTACACGGCCTTCTCCCATGATACCGCTATCGCGTCCACCACTGAAATTGAAGATTGGAATACCATCAATAACATACAATACGTTGTTATCACCTTCGATAGACTTGGCACCACGCATGATTACACGTGTTGCACCACCTACACCACTGCCACTCTTAGAAATGTTAACACCAGCTACTTTTCCGTTTAATGAGTTCACAAAGTTAGCATCTTTGTTACGTGTCAACTCATTTGAGCCTACTGACTGTACATTGTAACTCAAAGCTTTCTCAGCACGTTTAATACCCAAGGCTGTCACAACAACCTCGTTCATTGTGTTTGCAACTTCTTTAAGCGTAACATCGATGGTGGTTTTGTCGCCCACAAGGATTGTCTGGGTAGTATAGCCAACATAAGAGATAACCAACTTTGCCTTTGACGTGGTATTGATAGTAAAGTTACCATCAATATCCGTTACAGCACCTTCCTTGGTTCCTTCCACCATAATAGTGGCACCAATCAGTGGCTCACCAGCAGAGTCAACAACGCGACCAGTTACCTTGTGATTACCGTTTTGTTGCACAGCCTGAGGCATAGAAGCATCAGGTGAGCCTACGGGATTTCCTACTGCATAAGCACTCGTTGGAGCTAACGCAATAGAAAGGGCAAAAGCGACTGAGAAATACAGATGCTTCTGCTTTGTTTCATGAATCATTCTCATTAGGTTCAGGGTTTAAATATTTATATTTTAGGTTCCTAATTGTTACTTATTAATAACAGCTGCATGAACAACTGCATTACTCCACTATCACCTTATTATAGTAAGGTAATGATGAATAAAGAAACATTTTTTTATTTACACAGGTTGTTTAACGTATAAACGTAAAGATTATTAATGAATAATAGGTTAGGTCAATTAACTCATAATAACGAGTGCAAAAAGTATAAAATAAATTTGTAAACAGCCCTCCTTTTTATAAAAAAAGTAAATAATATATTTGTTATTGCAAAAAATAGAGATATACGCCAACACGTATATCTCTATTTTTTTATATATAAACACGTAAATGCCGTTTACCCGTTCTTTACATCAACTATCTTTGTTGGAGCCTGTTCCTTATTGCGACGATTGACAACAGTGACTACACTCTGCGCAAGACTGAGGAACGACTGACCTGTAATGGTGTCAACCTGTGACGCTGCTGGTGTTCCGTTATCACCATTCTCGCAAATGCTCTGTACGATTGGAATCTGAGCAAGTAGCGGACATCCAAGTTCCTTTGCTAAGTTCTTGCAACCATCTTTTCCAAAAATGTAATATTTATTCTCAGGAAGTTCAGCTGGAGTAAACCATGCCATATTCTCAACCAAACCGAGAATTGGGATATTCACCTTGTCATTACGATACATATCAATACCCTTACGTGCATCTGCCAATGCAACATTCTGAGGAGTTGACACGATTACTGCACCCGTAATAGCAAGTGTCTGCATAAGTGTCAGGTGAATATCGCTGGTTCCTGGTGGTGTATCGAGGATAAAGTAATCGAGTTCGCCCCAATCAGCATCAGCAATAAGCTGCTTAAGAGCTGAGGTTGCCATACTTCCTCGCCAAAGGGTTGCTGTGTCTGGATTGACAAAGAAACCGATAGAAAGCAACTTCACACCATACTTCTCCACAGGCTCGATAAGCTGGCGTCCATCCTTTTCTACACCGTATGGACGAGCATCTTCTACACCGAACATCTTTGGCATACTTGGACCGAAGATATCGGTATCGAGCAAACCTACCTTATAACCAAGGCGTGCCAAGGCTATAGCAAGATTAGCTGAGACAGTGCTCTTTCCTACTCCACCCTTTCCTGAACTAACAGCAATGATATTCTTCACCTGAGGCAACAACTTACCCACCTCTGGGCGTGGCGCATTCTTGAACTCTGTTGTAATGGTTACTTCAACTTCCTTACCAACAGAATAGTGAATCTGAGCCTCAGCAGCCTTAATAGTAGACTTGAGGAATGGGTCGGTCTCACGTGGGAAAATAAGCGTAAAACTTACTTTATTACCATTGATGCTGGGTGTATCTGCCAACATCTCACTTTCAATAATATTCTTTTTCGTTCCTGGATAAATTACTTTCTCCAGTGCATCTGTAATGAGTTTCGGATATAATGTCATTGTTTTTATTATTTTATAATCTTTTGGAGAATGAAGCTATCTCACTGCTATAAAAGCTTATATTCCTTCTTATTAGAATTTCACTTACTTCTTTAAGTTAACAAAAAGAATGCCACAAAATAATCGGACACATTAGTTACCGTTATTTTGCGAGTTCTCCCATTCTTCCCATTCCTTTGCAACAGCTTTCCAGTCGGTCATCTCTCCCGCTTCAATGGCTTGCTGCTCACGTGCAGCCTCTTCACGCGCCTTATCACGCGCACGCTTTGCCTTCATATCAGCGATAGTGGCATCATCAAGAATCTGAATAGCTCCTCGTTGGATAGCATCCTGTAACTCTACTTCACCGAAGGCCTTACCAGGCTCATTGAAGTCAGAGATATTAAATTCATAAATTGTACGGAGGTCATGACGAACCAATTTCTGTTTCGCCCGATTACCCGCATTCTTCAGTCGGAGTAGCTTTGCTATTTCTTTTATCTCGTCTTCTGCGAATTTATTTCTTCCCATGTTTTGATTCTTATTCAGATGCCATTGATGGCTTTCGTGTCTGCGAAGATAGCAACAAAATCCCAATACTGCAAGTTTTTTCTTAAGGAATACATTGCGCAAAGTATGATAAATTGGCTTCGTTCGTTAAACTCAAATTTGTCATCAGACCACAAAATGTATAGTTTTTATTACTATGGTATTGTTTCCTAACATCTTAATTTTGGTTCTTCCGAAATATGGAGTGATAAACTAAAAGTCTTATATTATAAGGCACACGGAGTCACGGAGAGGACGGAGGTAACGCAATGTCACGGAGGTGCCGACGGCACAAAGAGCGACGGAGGTGTAGCGTACAGATTCTTGATAACTATTTTGAGGTAAACGCTTTGTATATAAATTGCTAATAGAATTGGCAAACAAGCTCCGTCGCTCTATGCACCGACGGTGCCTCCGTGACTTCCATTGCTTTGTTTTAATAATCCTCCGTCCTCTCCGTGCCTCCGTGTGATATTTCTTAAGAAACCTAACCTTAAGTAGCAAACCTTATCACTCCAAAATCCAGAAGAACCCATGATATTGCGTTTAGCTCTATCCCTCTATGTTTCCATGTGCCTTATTAGATAAGAACTTTAGCCTATCATTCTATCTTAGAAAGCAACCTCTTTTTATCCAACCCACCTATATTTGTAAAATTATTTCGAACACTTAATTATCAATACATACTCTTTAAGCTTCTTAAAGACGCCTAATTAGCTTCCAATAGGTGCCCTTTAGAAGGCTTACGAACGCCCTTTTGAAGTCCAATTAAGCACCTTTTAAAATGCTTCATTATAACAAACTGACTTACTGACAGTTACAAAACATCTTGATATACTTATTTTTCTCCTTTATTTTAAGACTCTTATTCAAAAACATGTAAGTATTTTTCGCAAACCAATACACGCCCAACAACCTACTCTTTTCAAAGTATCAACTCATTAAGTTACGAACAATGTTATAGATTGGCTGCCCGATAGTTGGCATGGTAGGTTTTCTTTTCTATTGATTCCTTGGCACTATCCACAACAATCTCCGCATGAAAAACACTTTTGGGCAGCAATAAACAGGGATGTCAGAACGTTATTGTTGACAGAATAGGTTACGACAAAAGACGGTCATACGACCTATACGAAGTTCGATTATGGGACGGAAACAACCTATACCTACGATAAACAGTGGGAACGTCTGCAGGTGATGAACCTTACAGTAGGCGGTCAGACTGCAATGGAGAACTGATATTAATCCAGAGTAGATTAGCATAATTCTCAAAAAATAGTAGTAATAAAGTAAACAGATAAGAAATTATGAGGCAGGCTGTATCGATAATTGTCCTATATGCTTTGATAAATATTCTATCATTGTTATTCAATATAACTTCTTTTTCTACTGATGGGAAGATAGATATTGGCTTCCCTTTTATTTTTTTATCCATTTAACGAGTGCAAAAGTATGATTCTACTTTTCCATACAATAAATTACTCATAGAGCCTTTTTTATGGGATATTATTTTTTTATTTACGATAGTTTGTTTATATTTGTGCTGCCTAAAATTTATCAAAAGGATTCGTGATTGAGAAGAACCTAAGAATGAAAAATAAATGATGACCTATGATGCGGTGAGCAACCTCCTGAGTAAACTCACGGCATAGTTGAAAAAGTCTATCGCTAAGAAGGAGTTTGCATACGCATGAGTATGATAATTTGAACACCCTTATCCATGCAAACGGTAAGGCGAGTTGTTATACATCCAACACTGCTGGCGAACGCATCATGAAGAAATGCAAATATTAGGAGATAAATATGGGTTGCAGGCGTAGAGAAAGTCAGATGTCTTCTTCCCTGCATTTACTGAGCTTAAACAAACGATTTATGATTATAGCACATCGGCTGAGAAAGAACATCATGATTTAATACAAAAGTGCCCTAATTTGCAGGGAACTAAGTTGTATAGAGCAACTAAATCCGAGTTAATTGAACAAAATAGTAATTTTAAAAAACATTTGATCATGACAATCTATGTGAGATATGGAAAGAAAAGAAATTAAAACAATAAAATGTCTGTGCCTAATTATCATTGTTTTCCTCTGTGGTTGTAAAGAAAAACATGTCCCCAAACGAACCAGTTCTGGGAATGATCGTACATGGGAAATTATTGATGCCAACAAACACTTCTATTATATGAAACCTTCAATAGTGATTATCCCCACTATAAAGACAGATAGTACAGTTATATATTTATACAATGATGGGACATTGCATTCTATTGATACACATATAAAAATAAAGAAAGATGGTTGGGTAAACGACGGAAAGAGATACCATTTTAATGAGATTTCACAGCATATAGAAAAATGTGTTACTTATACGAACAACAAGTTGGATGGTCCAACTATCTACTATTATGATAATGGCTTAGTAGAACATATAGAGCAATACTCAGAAGGTGAAAAATGTGGCACATGGAAGTATTTTAACAATCAAGGTGAACTTATTCGCAATGTTTATTATTAGAGATTCAATATAGAATGAAGACAACCGCCTGATGGTACTCTCTGATAATGGCAAGACGAGTCGTTACACTTACAATGCTGCTGGCGAACGCATCATGACGAAATGCAAATATTAGGAGATAAATATGAGTTGCAGGCGTAGAGAAAGTCAGATGTCTTCTTCCCTGCATTTACTGAGTTTAAGCAAACAGTTTATATTATAGTACATCAGCTGAGAAAGAACATCATGATTTAATACAAAAGTACCCTAATTTGCAGGGAACTAAGTTGTATAGAGCAACTAAATCCGAGTTAATTGAACAAAATAGTAATTTTAAAAAACATTTGATCATGACTTTAAGGAATACAAAAAGAATTATTAATTATTGTGTGTTAATTATAGGGCTTGGCGTGTGGGGATCATGTAATTCTAAATCTCAACATGTTTTACTCCCTGTAGATAATGTCAGAACATTAAGTATGTTTCAATAATAAGAAGAAATGGTATGAGAAACAGAATAATTAAATTGTTGGTTGTAGTTATAGCGTTATTATGTTCTTTATCGCAACATGCGTTAGGGCAAAGACGAGATGGTTTTGTTGACTTATATGCAGTGAAGAAGCACATACTACTTCCCAATGAATATGACGTGTTTAAATGTAAACAGATATCTGACTATTTAGTTTCTTTGTATTTATGTGAAACAAAAAATGATTGTTTAATCAATCCTTCTAACGGATATGAATTTTCATATTACGCAATAGGGAAGGTTGATTTTAAATCCTATTGGCTACTTTTATATGGTCAAACGGATGGATACACGCTTAATATTTATCTTGCATCATATTCAAAAAAAGACAATCGAATAATTGCAAAACTTAGAATCAGTGAAGATGTTGCTGGTGAAAAGGTAATGTGGTATAAACTAAATTCTAACTAAAGTTTCCCACCCAAATAAATAGATAGAAAAATAACAGTTTGTCGAATTTTCTTTGTAAATTAGTAATCGCTAAAGAACTGATTTTAAAGACAAGACAACAAAACTGTTATGGAAGCAAAAATAGAGAAAATAAGTGAGTTATCCAAACTTTTGAGTGTTAAAACCCGAATGAGTGATGATTTATTTCATCTTTTTGGCAAGTTTGGCATCGGTCACCTATTATCTCGCCTTTCATTGGAGAAACAGGACGGAGTTTCGGCTTCGGAGTTGCTCCTCTCTCTTTGCCTCTTCCGCATTGTGGGCGAGAGCATCCATAGTATATGCAAACATAAGATATATGAGCTTTCAAATCATGGTAAGAACTGCTTTCTATCGCATGATGATTCGCCCACAGATGGATTGGAGACGATTGATGAACCACTTTGCACTGCGTTATATGTGCCTATTGCGTAAGTATGGCGAAGTTCCTCAATCAGATACCACTACATGTTTCATTATAGATGACACCGTACTTGAGAAGAGTGGTGTGAGGATGGAGGGTATCAGTCGTGTTTTCGACCATATGAAAGGCAGATGCGTATTGGGCTACAAGCTGTTACTTTGTGCCTTCTTTGACGGCAAGACAACTATACCCTTTGATTTTTTTCACTACATCAAGAAAAAGGGGAAGCAAAGGCAACTACGGGCTGACAAGACAGCAACTCAAAAAGGCATATCACACCAAGAGGAACACCGCAATCCTGATTATAAGCGCTTTCAAGAGTGTAAGATGTCTAAGCTGGAAGTTGCCATGGATATGCTTCGCCGTGGATGGAAGATGGGGTTACATGCGAAGTATGTGATTACCGATAGTTGGTTCACCTGCGAGCAACTTATGACATGTGTTAGAAGCATAGGTAAAGGGGCAATGCACTTTGTTGGACTTGCAAAAATGGGAAAGACAAAATACACTATATCGGGCAAAAAGAAAAATGCTGCAGAACTCATTGCCACCTATGAACGTGAACGAGGAAAGAACTGTCGTAAATACAAATGTCGATATATTCAGCTCAACGGCAACTTAGGAGATATACCTATCAGAATCTTCCTCATCAAGTATGGTAGAAACTCCGCATGGAACGTTCTGCTCACCACGGATACAACGATGTCTTTCGTAAAAGCCTTTGAAGTGTATCAGATTAGATGGAACATAGAGGTGATGAACAAGGAGACTAAGCAATATCTCGGATTAGGAGGTTATCAAGGTTGTGACTTTAATGGTCAGATAGCCGACGCAACGCTGTGTTACCTTACATATACCGTCATGGCTTTGGAAAAGAGATTCACAGAATATCAAACCATGGGCGAACTCTTTTCGGATATGGAGGGTGATCTCATGGCACTCACGTTATGGAAGCGAGTTCTTACCTGCATCGAACGCATTCTTCGCATTTTAGGAGAAATACTTGGAATGACGCCCCAATACCTTATGGCTACAATCAGCGGAAACGACAAAGAGATGAGCAAAATCCTTGTAATGGCTGAAGCGTTGGAAAAATGGGACGAAGTATGTGGATAGTCTGCATAACTTCTGTTAGGCATGTGTTAACAGTCAATGGATATGGGGGAAGACAGACAAAGGAAAATGAGAAAAGTTAGTGTTTTAAGGGGTGGGAAACTTTAGTTAATAATTATCTTCTCGTTAGTTAGTTGTATAATACCTTATGTCCACAAAGTAAAACTAACAGATGAAGACTTGAGTTGGATAACTCATTACAAGATAAATGATAGCATCTATTATGCTTCAAATACTGACGATACAGATACTTTGATAGTAAAAGATATTCAAATATGGAATCCTAAAAATACATTTCCATTTGACCCTGAGGGACATAATTGGATAGAGGTGGGACATGAATATGATGGTATTGCAAGTGTTGATATGACTTTGTTACATTCTACCGACACTTTCTTTATAAGTTTTGAGGTAAAAAGAGATGACGAAAGTGGTCCTCTAAAAAGCAGTTGCAACTTTTGCGAATGGAGTTGGATATCTGCCTCTATGAATCCTAAAACTTTAGAAATAAAGAAGCAAAAATACAAGGATTGTATTTCTGTAGATATTAAGCAAATGGATAGGAATAAAGGCGACCAACCTGTTATCGGTCTTAAACAAGTAATATGGAGTAAAGACAAAGGACTCTTGCAATATTCTTTGAAGAACGGAATTTCCTATACACTTAAAGAATAAATAAATAGATAGTTTGGAGCAATGAGGGGATATAGGATATCTTTTATTGGAAACTTAGCTTCTAATACTCCGTAAAGAAGGTTGGCAATACCTTAAGTATTATATAATCAAAATATTTTCTGTGTGGTAATATTAGGACTAAAGAATGTTAATTCAAACAATCTTTCTTTATAAACATCTGTAATTCAATTAATTTTGCAAGAAACAATGAACTTAATGTTACTTAAAGATTTCTTTCAAATATTTCCTGACGAAGAAAGCTGTATAGACTATTTTCGTCAGATTCGAGAAGAAGTAGGAATTACCTGTCCTAAATGTGGCTATACTGAGCATAAATGGTTAGATGGTAGAAAAGCATTTCAATGTAAGACTTGTGGTTATCGTACTCCCCTAACAAAGGGTACTGTTATGGAAAGAAGTCACATACCCTTATATGATTGGTTCTTTACAGCTCACATGATGACTTCATTCAAGCAAGTCCTTTCTGCAAAAGAGATTCAATATCAATTAGAACGAAAAGATTACCCTTCCGTATGGCTGATGATGATGAAGTACCGTGATATCATGGGTAAAAGAGAAACACAATATAGCTTATCAGCACAGGTAGAACTGGATGTATCTTACTTTCAAACCTCTGTTATAACAGATCCTGAATCCGAAGATATTGAGAAAGAGACCAAAATGGTACAAACGCCTGTATTGGTAATTGCAGAAAGTAAGCCTGTGGATGAAATATTGCGCGAGTATCTTACAAATATAACTGAAAACAAGTACGTTAACAAAGCATCAAAACTTCTCAGGAGGTCTTCTACACAGAAAGTCAAGAAGGTTGTACGTTATATCAAGATGTTCGCTATGCACGATAGTAAATATGCCTCCATAAAACCATATGCAGAAAAGGCTGTGAGTCCCACTGCTAAAGTTGTTACTGACGGAGGAACAAATCTTATTAGACTGAGAGAGTTGTTCTGTCATGAATCTTATAGGGAAACGGAAGGGGAGGTGCATGAGGTGGTGACTAAGGTTCTGCCGTGGGTACATATAGTAACCGGAGAATGTCGTAGTGCAATAGAGGCTATTCATAAGGAAGTGGATTAAAGATTTCTCCAACTCTATCTCAACGAGTATTGTTGGAAGTTCAATCGTCGATTCTTTCGGGACAGTAAGCTGCCGAAGTATGATTTGTTTTATAAACTCATAAGGACTGCCGCAAATTACACATCTGATATAAAGTGGAGAAACTATAATACAGGATATTAACATTTATTAGTCCAAACATCACCACACAGAAAAAATATTTTACACATATCGTACTAATTTATTATTTAACTAAAGTTTCCCACCCAAATAAATAGATAGAAAAATAACAGTTTGTCGAATTTTCTTTGTAAATTAGTAATCGCTAAAGAACTGATTTTTAAAGACAAGACAACAAAAGCTGTTATGGAAGCAAAAAAATAGAGAAAATAAGTGAGTTATCCAAACTTTTGAGTGTTAAAACCCGAATGAGTGATGATTTATTTCATCTTTTTGGCAAGTTTGGCATCGGTCACCTATTATCTCGCCTTTCATTGGAGAAACAGGACGGAGTTTCGGCTTCGGAGTTGCTCCTCTCTCTTTGCCTCTTCCGCATTGTGGGCGAGAGCATCCATAGTATATGCAAACATAAGATATATGAGCTTTCAAATCATGGTAAGAACTGTTTCTATCGCATGATGATTCGCCCACAGATGGATTGGAGACGATTGATGAACCACTTTGCACTGCGTTATATGTGCCTATTGCGTAAGTATGGCGAAGTTCCTCAATCAGATACCACTACATGTTTCATTATAGATGACACCGTACTTGAGAAGAGTGGTGTGAGGATGGAGGGTATCAGTCGTGTTTTCGACCATATGAAAGGCAGATGCGTATTGGGCTACAAGCTGTTACTTTGTGCCTTCTTTGACGGCAAGACAACTATACCCTTTGATTTTTTTCACTACATCAAGAAAAAGGGGAAGCAAAGGCAACTACGGGCTGACAAGACAGCAACTCAAAAAGGCATATCACACCAAGAGGAACACCGGCAATCCTGATTATAAGCGCTTTCAAGAGTGTAAGATGTCTAAGCTGGAAGTTGCCATGGATATGCTTCGCCGTGGATGGAAGATGGGGTTACATGCGAAGTATGTGATTACCGATAGTTGGTTCACCTGCGAGCAACTTATGACATGTGTTAGAAGCATAGGTAAAGGGCAATGCACTTTGTTGGACTTGCAAAAAAATGGGAAAGACAAAATACACTATATCGGGCAAAAAGAAAAAAATGCTGCAGAACTCATTGCCACCTATGAACGTGAACGAGGAAAGAAGCGTCGTAAATACAAATGTCGATATATTCAGCTCAACGGCAACTTAGGAGATATACCTATCAGAATCTTCCTCATCAAGTATGGTAGAAACTCCGCATGGAACGTTCTGCTCACCACGGATACAACGATGTCTTTCGTAAAAGCCTTTGAAGTGTATCAGATTAGATGGAACATAGAGGTGATGAACAAGGAGACTAAGCAATATCTCGGATTAGGAGGTTATCAAGGTTGTGACTTTAATGGTCAGATAGCCGACGCAACGCTGTGTTACCTTACATATACCGTCATGGCTTTGGAAAAGAGATTCACAGAATATCAAACCATGGGCGAACTCTTTTCGGATATGGAGGGTGATCTCATGGCACTCACGTTATGGAAGCGAGTTCTTACCTGCATCGAACGCATTCTTCGCATTTTAGGAGAAATACTTGGAATGACGCCCCAATACCTTATGGCTACAATCAGCGGAAACGACAAAGAGATGAGCAAAATCCTTGTAATGGCTGAAGCGTTGGAAAAATGGGACGAAGTATGTGGATAGTCTGCATAACTTCTGTTAGGCATGTGTTAACAGTCAATGGATATGGGGGAAGACAGACAAAGGAAAATGAGAAAAGTTGGTGTTTTAAGGGGTGGGAAACTTTAGTTATTTAACAATTCTCTTTAAATCAATGTAATTTCGCTTTACTACAAAGTATTATAGCTTTTTTGAATAATAATATCAAATTAAATAAATTACCTATATTTACATCCCAAAAGATGAGATAATAATAAAAAAATAACTATCTTTGCATTCGTAGACTTTTATTTAATAATACCTTAATTCCGTAGCATAAATTCTTGTAAGAACTCCAAGTGCCTGAGAAACAAAGTTCTCAAAACACTTGGATATGTCAGAAATTTCACCTATCTTGGTGCTGCAAACATAACAAGTAAGCAAAAATCTGACATGGCAAAGGTAGCAATTAAAAAAACGTGAATATCACTTCTTTCGGTGGAATTTATCACATTATGGATGTTTTCTCAAAGTTGGGCTTTGAAAAACTTACCGAATCTGTATTGGGTAAACGTGGAAGTAGTGGCAAAGCATTCAGCCATGGAAGTATTTTCGGCTCTCTCTTCTTCAGCTACCTTTGTGGTGGAGAATGCCTTGAGGACATCAATGCGCTTATTGGACAGTTCAAGCAGAGACCTAATACGCTATTACCCAGTGCCGACACTGTGGGGCGCGGACTAAAGGAGCTTGCCGAGAAAAATATTGTCTATAAGAGCGAGACCTCCGACAAGTCGTATAGTTTCAATACGGCAGAAAAGTTGAATACCTTACTTTTACGAATGATACGGAGGATGGGGCTTATAAAGGTGGGTAGCCATGTTGACTTGGACTTTGACCACCAGTTTATTCCGCCCACAAGTTCGATGCAAAAGTATTCTTACAAGCAGGATCATGGTTATTTCCCAGGATGGGCTTCCATTGGGGAATCATAGTCGGAGGTGAGAACCGTGATGGGAATACCAATGTAAAAATTCCATCAGGAGGATACGCTCCGTCGCACTATGGATAGATGTGACCTCTGAACTTGGTGTGGTGATAGAGCGTTTCCGTGCTGACTGCGGGTCGTTCTCAAAGGAAATCATCCAAATAGTAGAGCAGCGCTGCAACACGTTCTATATACGTGCTACCAAGCTGTGGCAGTCGCTATGAGAACTTCCGACGAGTTAAAAAGAATGGAAGAGCGTTGAGCTTGGCTATGAAATGCGATGTCACATCCATCAATATGGACAACTTAATAGAAGGAAGGTCATACAGGCTTGTCGTACAGCGTAGTCCCTTGAAAGACAAGGATGGCAAGCAACAGACGGATATGTTCGGAGTAATATACACATACCGCTGTATCCTCACCAATAACTGGACATCTACTGAGAAAGACATCATTACATTTTATAATGAGCGTGGAGCAAGCGAAAAGAACTTCGACATACAGAACAATGATTTTCGGCTGGGCACATCTGCCCTTTTTCCTTTATGGCTGAGAACATGGTTTTTCATGATGGTTACCGCCATGCTGAAGAACTTCTATCTCTATCTCGTCCGTCATATCAGCGAAAAAGGTCAAGCCGTTGAAAAAAAGACAAGCAGGCTGAAAGCCTTTATCCTACATTTTGTCAGCGTGCCAGCAAAATGGGTGCGAACTGGAAGACAGAACGTTCTGAACCTATATACAAATAAAACCTACTACGCTGAAATCTTCATAGAATAAACTGTATTTCTTTGTAGTTATCATACTTCCCCATTGGTTTGGGTGGGGGATTTTATGCCTATGCAAGAACCAAGAACTCCGGAAAATTCCCAAATCAATGGATAAAGCCCAAAATGTCACTTCAATATAAAAAAGTACCTCACAAGGAATAATGTTGCGGAATTGAGGTAATATAGAAATAACATGAATATTCCTCAAGATATTATCATTCGCTTAAATAGTCTTCCGATTGAAGAAGTTGCCGATAAACTTGGAATAGAGGTTAAAAAGCATAAGGCACTTTGTTTTAATCATGAGGACCATAATCCAAGTATCTCATTCTCCATATCAAAAAATATATATAAATGTTGGGTATGCAACGTTGGTGGGAATCCAATTAAACTTGTACGAGAAAAGAAAAAAATGCAGTTTTCAAGAGGCATGTCTTTGGCTTAGTGAAAATTTTGATATATGGTACCCTCAAAAAAAGACTTGATAGGAACACTTTTTAAAAGAAGCCCTATCAAAGTATCTTTACCTAAAAGAAAAGAAACTCAAAATATTTTTTTGATGAGGAGATTTTCAAGTATTTAATTAATAATGCAAGTCTACTAGACCCTGCAAAAGTTTTTTTCTATTTAAAGAAAGACATTTAAGTGAAGCTATAGTCTTAAAGCAGCAGATAGGATCGATTGTTAATTCTAATCTAATTATAAAAACTCTCATCAAGAAGTTCGGAGAAAAAAGATGTTTGGAGGCAGAGATTATTCGGAAATATAACAATAACCTTTACTTTTGTTTTTACACTCCCTGTTTACTATTTCCATACTATGATCAGAATGGTAATCTAATAGGTGTACAGTCTAGATATTTAGGAACCAATCAAAAAGCACCACGTTTCCAGTTTACATCATCACAAACAACAAGATTATATAATTTATCCATTTTAAACAATCTAAAAAAAGGAGAAACACTATATTTGAGTGAAGGAATTACTGACTGTCTAGCCTTATTGTCGGATGGCTTAAACGCTGTCGCAATACCTAGTGCAACAATACTACCTACAGCAGATTTATTCCTGTTAAAAGACTACAACTTACATATGTTCCCAGATAAAGACGATGCGGGACAAAAGGCTTTTAGGTCATTAGTAAGTTTTTTTATCAATCATTATTCAATAGTACAAAAAGAGGAATTACCTGAAGGGTGTAAAGACTATAGCGAATATCATATAAAAAACATAAGCAAAATAATTGTAAAATGACATCTAAAAAAATTAAAGAGTACTCCTTTGATACACTGTTTGAGGACATATTATCAGAGTGTGCTAATAATTTTGATATTAGCGAAAAAAATATAAACGTGAGTATGGTGAGAAATTAATTGTAATTAAACTACTTTTTAAACTTAGGGAATTTATACAAAATAAATAATCCAGAAGAAATTGAGATACTGAATAGAGAAATAGAATTAAATCTAAATCATAACGATATGCTATCAGGTTATATATTCTTTGTTTCTCAAAGAAAAGCATTTTTGACCATTTGTGGAGTTACATGAGGTGGTACAAAGACAGCTATAAAAGATTTTTTTAGTTAATTCCATCCGTTTTTTTAGTAACATATTGGTAGATATAAACATGCTGAGAAAAAGAAATACCGATAGAAGAAAAATTTTCATGCAATATTTCATGATATATTGGATGTAGAGTTTATTAGTCAAGAGCCTTATGTAAAAAAACTCGTTTTCTTTGGGAAAAATTTTTCAAAAACTAGTCACGATACAAAAATAAGTATATCATTTGTGTAAAGATCAAAGATAATGTGCTTAAAGTTGCTAACAGACAAGATACAACAGATACCCAAAAAAATTATAAAAACAATTTTTTTAACAAAAGGGTTCCTTTTCAGAATAAAAAAATAAGAACTATGAAATTATTGAATAAAAATATTAGATGAACGCAATATTTTCAATTCCATATTTTGTATGGAATCATATGTATTTGAAAAAGGACTTTTGAATACATCAGAGCCCGTGTATGATATCGATAAAAAAATATATTGCAGAAAATGATCTTAAACTATTCTATGCACTCACAGATAAATATAATTTAGAACTAATAGCAAAAGTTATTAAGTGTTGCCAGAAAAGGTTGGAAGAAGTGTTGAAAGATAAGAAAAAAACTTATTTAATATAACAGTCTATTTCAAGTTAAAGAACTATGATAATGACGAATTACACTTCCGTCCCATACATACAGCTAGACTTATTGATCTTATTTGTATGGTAAGTATTATGAGCTGTTTAATGTTTGACGATGATTTAGATACGGGAGTTAGAAAACTCTCTGACTTATCTAAGTTATTACCTCACAATTTTTATGGGAATATCCCATGCACTGATGTTCAATATTTATTTTATAAGTGGCAAGCAAAATACAAGGAATATACTGATGAAGTGATAGAGCACTGTAGAGACTACCAACGGAATCATAATTACTTGACGGAAGTAAGTTTAGATATTAAAAATTTCTTTCCATCAATTTCCCCCAAATTGTTATATGATTACATTTTAAATAAATTATCTAAGACCTATGAAGATGACAAGGAAACTTTAAGTAAAGCGGTAGCTAAGTTATTGTATTTTAACATTTCAAAGGAAAATATTGAGCCATGGAAGGATTATTACTTCCCTCCAGGTACAGATTTGTCAGGTATAAAAAAACACGTGAATTGTGGAATACCGCAAGGATTACCTCAATCATATTTTTTTGGTAATCTTTGTATGATAGAGGTGAAAAATATATTAATGCACGATAAAGCTTTTTAGAGGAGATGCTTATTTTTATGTAGATGATTCGGTTATATACATCAAATCTAAACTAAAACAGCAATGATTTTTAAAGAAAAAAATACAATATGTCAATGAAACGTTGGAGGTTAAATGTCAAGAAGTAGAAAATGCTCCTAGTACTATAAGTACTTATATTGACGAGAGCTATTTAGACATCCAAAAAATAATGGATTATAAGATTGTTTTCCATGAAGAAGGGAAGAGTACATTTACGCATATTGATGATGCAGAGAACCAGTATGGTCCTATAGCAAATGTAACTAGAGAAACATATATGAATTCAAACCTCTCATATAATTTGGATGAGATAGACGACAATGTTTCACTAAAGAAGCTGGAGGCTCTTGACCTAGTGATTTCTTATGAGATTGAAAAAGTTAACACAAAAACAGAATTCTCCTATAAATAATAATAGCGAAGATTCAATAGCTTCTAAAAATAAAAACTATTAAAACGATTTAAGAAGTTTTTTTATATCGTAATCGTCTATTAAAAATTAGAGAACAAAAATCAACTTAATACAGATGATTTTTCAGGAACGTTTTTAGATAAGTCGAATAAACCTAAAGAATTCTTTGAACAATACGAAGCAGACATATTTCAGGCGGAGTATCGTCTAATTATTCAAAAATCTTATAAAGAAAGCTGCAGAAGAATTTTTATAAGAAAATAATAGAGTTTGAAAAAAAATATACTTAAAAATTGCAAGGTAAGTGTAGATGATAAAAGATTTTTTTATACTATTCTAAGGATGTAGAGGCTTCTTATAAAATAAAGTCTATACATCAAAATCCTTATACTTCTTTAACCTGTTGGGCTAGAGAAAATTTTAGTGCCTTCAAATGTGTTAAATCAGATTGTCAACTGAAAGAATTACGTAACATACTGTCAATGTGTGAAAAATCTGAGTACAACATATTTGAAATGCAGGAACATGGGTTTGATCGTAAGAATTTTACAACATTTGTGATGAAATCTTCTACAGAATACAAACGCAAAATACTTAATGTATTCTTCTCTGAAATTATAGATGTCACTCCATCAGACTCGTTAACTTTTGTAAAAACAAATGCTAGACGATTTAAATATGTAGAGCTACGAATACTAGCCTATCTTAGAAATAAAAATTTTGATTTAGATCAGTTTAAAGCAGTTTGTTGACCATATTGATGAGAAAGATGTTTCTAATCAGATGGGAATTGATATTGGGATACTTCAAGTACTAAATATCTTCATACAAAATGTGAGAAATCCAATATGGATAGATTCACTGATTGTAACCCATCGACTAACTAAAGGGTTGTGGTATAATGGCTCCAAGTTCTTAAATTCATATACCCTACATAATGAAGAGCATGCCGTAACCTTAATAAGGAAAACAATAGAACTAACAAATAGAATTGACTTTTTTTACTAAAAAAATTGATTACTACATTCTTTTTTTAGCATGTTATTTGCATGATATTAGTATGGTCATACATCCAGATTTAGGTAAATTAAGTTCTGAAAGTGAAAAGAACTTTATTTTAATTACAGACCTAATGGAGATGATGCAGAAAGAAGTCGATAAGTTTGAGAAGATAGACAGCGCTGATAAAAAGAACTCACGTTATAAAGATGCTGGTATTTTTTTAATATCAATTTTCAATAAGGTATATGGATATTTCGAAACTTTAGTTAGGGAAAATCATGCCAATGATAGTGCAAAGTTTATACGTGACCGCTCGACTTCTCTACTTAACTATCTTGAACCAACATTACTCTCTTTTGTAGCTAAAGTTTCAGAAAGTCACGGATATGATGTTATGGATGTCTATGGTCTCAAATCAAGAGCAAAAGATGATGTCATTAGTCTAAAGTATTTAATGATTCTCATCAGACTAGCTGACTTACTTGATGTGGCAAATGATAGAGTTAACTACCATTTACTAAGGCAAAATTTAAAAAATCTATCTACCACATCAAAGTTTCATTGGATATCACATCTAGTAACAGATAAAAATTGTACTTAACACATATTATTCTCCTGAAAAAAAATTAGACTTAGGACATAAACCAATTACAGAAAATATTAATATAGAACTTTATCTAAATGTTAAACAATTGTGAGTTGCAAAGAAAAAAATAAAAAAATGTAAAGGATGTGAATTAGAAAAAGGAATAAAGAAAAATTGTCTTCATATAAAAATAGTGGGTGGAACAAAATCTTCTAATGAGTGTTCAGAACAAGAATGCACAATACTCTGCTACTGGATGATGCATAAGCATGACTGGTTAATTAAAGAACTAATTGCCCTGAAAAATTATCTCTATTCAGTAAACAACTCATTGTTCAAAACCAACATTAATTTTATCATAAATTACCGTGACGATATGAGATTAGACTCAGACATGTTTGATAGTGTACAGGAATATTTAGAAGAATAAAAGATATTGTGGTGTAATAAACATTTGGTTGCGACATTCTCGCTTGCTAAATGTTCATTACGTCATATTTAACGTGAGTTCAACGAATTCACGTTATTTATAAGAAACACTTCTGTGTTTTCGTCATTGAGCCAGAGAGTCGGGAGACAGTTAGGCAAGGCGAGATAGTTGTAAAGGATATAGACTACCGTAAGACCATCAAAGCTCGGATAAACAAGTACGAACTAAACTCTCCTCGATATGGTTCTAAAGCCAACCCAGTCCCAGTGTTAGACTATGACTATGATTTACAACGATAAAGAAGTGCTTATGATGACAAGAAATACAAATATGCATTCAGTAGACCTACCTATTACAAGAGAACTGTGGAACTATACCTCACCTATATGATGAGTAAGGAAGAGTTCAAGGAACGGTTTGAAAAGGAGTAATTTGGTGGGCCTATCAATACAACGGTAATACGTTATGAGAAAGAGCGGTATGAGTTGGTTTACAGGTGTCGGGCTTGTTGTAAAGTTGTTGAAAGTTGTTATTCTGATGGTTTACAGACCCTCGCACGCTCAGAGCAGGTGTTCTCTTACCACTCTGGTGCTGACCATGAGATGCAGCGTATGACACCAAACTTGGCATATGGTCATGACAAACTTGCGGGCGATGCTTTCCGTGCATCATTAGTATGTTCTCAAAACCCGCACGACAGCATGCACTGCCACGTATCAGCAATGCGACGGAACTCGATAACTACATGGGGCGTAAGCAGGCGGCTGAGACGGCTGAGACACATTACATCACGGCTGAGAGTCAGGTGCCTACCCTGCGTGTCGGTTCTGTCGTAAGTCTCTACAGCTCGTTCTTGGAACGTGTAGGAAACTTATCAGAAGAAAGCTTGGGTAACTTTATCATTATCGAAATAACACATGAGGTGAGTCAAGGAAGCTACTACAAAAACCGCTTTAAGGCTATCCCTGCAACAATAAAGGCACTGCCAAGTCCAAAGGTGCGTATGCCATTGGCTGAAACACAGATGGCAACTTTGCTTAGTAATGCTGACCCAGAGGGCAAGGGCCGTGTTCGTGTACGTATGAACTGGCAGACGGATGGTATGCAGATAGGTTGGGTGCGTGTGATGACCCCAGATGGCGGTAGTAGTAGTGACGTAAAGAGCAACCGTGGTTTTGTATTTATCCCAGAGGTAGGCGACCAAGTCCTCCTCGGCTTCCGTCATGGCGACCCTGCAAGACCATACATCTTAGGCAGTTTGTTTAATGGAGTTACAGGTAGCGGAGGCTTTGCTGCCAACCACAAGAAAAGTCTTACCACCCGAAGTGGCTCGATGTTACCTTTGATGATACAGCCCATACAATCCTCCTACAGACAACTCGTGCCAATAAAATCTTCATTGATGAATTAAATGGTACCATCACCATATCTTCTGCTGAAGAAGTGAATGTCAATACGAAGAATGTCAACATCAATGCATCAGAGAACATGAATGTAAACGTTGGCAAGAACTTTACAATGCAGGTGGGAGAAACAGTCATCTGTCAACATCGGGAAAGATTCTTCGCTTTCTATAAATGGAAGTTCTGTATTGAGTATAATGGAAGATGCCAAATCGTCTATTAGTGGTGACCAAACGACCAATATTTATGGTAATATGAACTTAAGTGTTATGAAGTCAATTAAAACAAAAATAAGTGAAGATTCAACTTACGAATCGTATGGAGTCACCACAATTACATCACAAGATAATTTATATCTTAAAAGCAGTACCAATGTGGATATAGCTAAAGAATAAGAATATGAAGAAAATTTATCCAGTATTATTTATTTTGGCATTTTGCATAACAACACTGTCATGCAAGGGCTTATCAAACGGAAAGAATGACATGAAACAAAGTTTAGTTGGGATTTTTATATCTCATCGCCAACCCATTATAGCTCAGAGTTAAAATATGCAAAGGCTTTCTATGGGGATAACGGAGAAGAAACTGTAGATGTTTTTGATGAAACAGCTATGGCAGGCCTTGGAAATGTTACCGCAACTCCTTTTTCTGTAAATCCGCCTCACAGTGAAGTTAGTATTCCCAAAGGTATAGACATGGTATGGGTATCAATAGCAGATAAAAAGATTTATAGGGCAAATATTAAACTCTCCCAGCAAATACAAAACAAACTCCTAAAAGCCTTTAGAGAAGGATTTTATAGCCACTGGAGAGAAAGTAATATGGATTTTAATGAGTTTGATGTAACAATTCTTCCAGGAGGACATCTATGGCTATACTTGGGGATAGGAAATTTAAGAAGGGTACTTATTTGCGATACATTAAAGGGGGAAGAAACGCACATGACACTTAAAGAATTCAGTGAAGACTTTTATAATGCATATCAAACTGTTGATAGTCTTTGCACTAATGATGAAGATAATGAATTCATTAATAGACACGGCTCTGAGTATGACAAAATATGGGCATTCTATGCACAACGCTTTAATTATCAATTTGATATACAATTTGAAAATAAGCAAACAGAGTTACGCAAAGGAAATTTTATTATTAATTTTGCCAATGGTGAGATACTGAATCATGATGACCCTGGATATTTTGAACAGCCTTCAAGACCCAACAAGATAGAGTTCCAATGGATTGCAGATGATATGCTCTATACTGGACATTTTTATTTTGATGAAGAAGAAGTGAAGAAAGCATTTATGGATGTTTATGGCAACAATCCTACTCAGCCAGGAAAACTTATCATTCAAGTAAGTAAATATAATAACTGGTTCAACATTTATTTGGAAACTGCCAATAAGAAATATAAATTTGAAAAGACAAAGATTCATGTCTTTAAGCAAGGTGTTCATGATTCTGATGACAAAGCGGTTGTAAGTTATGATAATCATCCTCAAGATGGTAATGATATTCTTAATTTTATAGGAGAATAAATATAGTATAAGTTTTGTAAAAACAACTTTTTATAATGAAGAATCTTTTTTTACTTGCATTTGTAATTTTATTGTCTTGTTCCAATAAAGAGCAAAACTACATCTCCATTGAACAGACAATGTCAGACGATCCAATATCTTTAGCACTTGATAATGATACTGTCAAATATATGGATATCCCTTTAGCTTTTTTAATGAGTAAGACCAGTTCTAAAAGAGTAGTTTTGTCAAGTAGTACATACCTATGTGCCAGCGATTATACGTGTGCGCCACACGCTTGGGATTTTAATGGGGCACTATTCTTCAATGTGAATGGAAAGATTGTCCGGACATCTGATATAGAGGGGTTAAGAGAAATGGATAAGCAACAGCGCAAGGTTCTCGTTTATATTCGCTATCAGTGTTTCACACCTGAATTCCAGAAAATTGTAAAAAGTAGTATAAAACTTCCACAGAAGAGCGGAATAGTCAAGATAGGGAGTGTACAAGAACTTAAAAAAAAATAATAAGGAACTGATTGAAAATTTACTTAAGCATGACAGTATCTGCTTTTCATTTGATTATAAAGACGATTTTAATGAATATTGCGTAGGGTATGTGTATTTGCCTGTAAGTGTAAAGTAAGGATCTTAAAAAAAATGGACTGATCAACTAAGCTCTTATATATTATGGCACACAAAGTCACGGAGGCGACGGAGGTAACGGAGGCGACGGAGGTAACGCAGTGTCACGGAGGTGCTGACAACACAAAGACCGATGGAGGTGTAGCGTACAGCTTCTTGATAACTTTAGATGTAAATACTTTGAACAGAAAGTGTCTAATAGAACTGGCAAACAATCTCCGTCGCTCAATGCACCAACGATGCCTCCGTGACTTCCATTGCTTTGTTTTAATAATTCTCTGTACTCTCCTTTTCTTTGTGTGACATTACGTCAACGTTCTAAACTTAGGGCGGTAAATCTTATCATTCCAAATTATTGAAGATGTTTTCGCACATTCGCACAATTCAAACACTGAGTGTGAAATATGTTTACAAAGGTAAGAACGTTTTTGCTAAAAATAAGCATAAAAATGCCACCTTTCGCTGTGGCCGTAACTAACGGATAGTCAATAACTTACAAAACAGTGAGGCAAGAGGTGCTTAATAGGGGCTCAAAAGGGCGTTAGTAAGACCTCAAAAGGGCATCTTTTGCAAGCCAATTGGGCGTCTTTTCGAAGCCAATTGGACATCAATAAGAGTTTAGGCGTTGGAAAAATATTTACATTACAGTGCATATAAACAAGTAGTTCATTGTCTGTTCTTTGTTTTCACTATGTCTTTAAACCTAAATCGGTCATTAGAGCACAGTGTTTCAGGAATTCTTATTTTTTGTATTGTTTCCTAACATCTTTTATTTGGTTCTTCCGAAATATGGAGTGATAAGCTAAAAGTCTTATATAATAGGCACACGGAGTCACGGAGGGGACGGAGATAAAGGCAATATCACGGAGGTGCCGACGGCACAAAGAGCGACGGAGGTGTAGCGTACAGATTCTTGATAACTATTTTGGGGTAAATGCTTTGTATATAAATTGCTAATAGAATTGGCAAACAATTGTTAAAACCTTTATATTTTATGTCTCTCAGTTGTATATCTGAAATTATCTTCTTACATTTGACATATTAAAGACAGAAGATTAAACATTATTCATGTCTATCTAAGAGTAAAACAACTTGTCATTGACTATTTATAATACGAAAAATGAGGGTACTATCAGTCTATGTGAGCGTAAGCAATGGAGGGACTGCTCATACAGAACGAAAGAAAAAGCTAATGTCTGTATTTATATATAGAATGCATAACACCAGGCGCTTTTAATTACAAGTTTGTTGTCTATTACCTACGTTATCTCTTACTGGAAGACGAGTTTGATAGACTGTTTGAAGAGGAATAATCTAAATGATAAAAGATGAAGAGTTTCAAAATTAATGCAGAAGGAATAGGTGCAGCCATAGGCTTATTGCTGGTAAATGGGATAGTTTATCTCATTTTTCATCGCACACCAGCAAGCGAAGAAGAGATTAACGCATATATTCAAAACTCGGAAGTTGTGGAACTGACAGATTTCACTTTTTTCGATGTGGAAGACATGGTAAGGTATGCAAGACAACCTTTGAGACGCAACAATAGTACACTGTATAAAGATATAGCAAAAGTTTATTCGTCTGACAGAAAGAAAAATTTTGTTTTAGAGACTTACGACGTCCCCGGCAGAATATCGGTAGATGCAGAACTTTTACGAAGGAGTCCTAAGATTTATCTTGTTGTTAATAAGGATGATTTGCATAATCCAAAATTAGGAAGTAAGGAAAAGCCTGTTCCTGCATTATTATGGTATACGGATCCAAATTATAAAAATTATGAAGTTTCTGAAGAGAATTATAGACATAGTGTAAAGGAATACCTTACCTATTGCCGAACTGAATAAAGAAAGAGTATAATAATAGGCAAGCGAGGAAGACACGATGAAATTTGCAGGAAAAGGAAAACTGAAGATAGAAATAACGTGTATGAAAGCAAGATATAAGATACTGATAATTTTTCTTCAATTATTTGCATTCTTTAGTTATATAGGCTGCTTTGTTTATCTAACCTATAAGGCTGATAAAGAGTTGATTTTTGTTGATATTCCTGTAAAATACACAAAGGATGACATTACAGGAAAAGAATATGGGATTACAATTACGGGTAGTAGAGGAAACCATACAGTTCGGTTTGAGTCAGAAAGTTTTCCAGACAAAGAGTTTGAAGCAACATATTATATGTCTCTTCCTTATCCACAGCGTTCTTTTAGTAGTATAATAGAATCTCACCCCAAAAACTTGCTATGCTATTTGGAGCCTGAATTTAGGGAGAATCAAGGGAAACACATTCCCTTTGTTTATTCTGGGCAGCGAGAAAAAAGTTCAGTTTATTACTTAAATTTAGTGGCTTATGTGAAAGGTAAATACATTCCTTTATGGGTTTTCTTCACTTTTTTCAACCTCTTAATGTGCATTTACACTGAGAAAATAAAAACAATCATATTGATTGTGGTGATGATTTTAAATGGCGTGTTTAGTGTCCTTACATAAATAAAAGAAAAGATTCATGAAAAAGAAAAAACTATTAGCTGTATTATCCCTGCTGTTCATATGTGGGCTATTTGCTTTCTATATCAAAGCTATTTTATTCGAAAAAAGAATTCCTGTCACTTCTGTCATTGGAAACAGACGTATAACAGTCTGACTTATAATATATTTATACGAATTGTTAAAAAGTGACAGCAAAATGAAATCAAAACTATTATAGTAATATGGTTATATTTGTGCAATAGAAAATCATTTAAAGATAATATAATCAAGGAATATGCGTTAGAAGAATAATAGAGTTTATTGAACTTGCCCTTTAATGAGGTTAGGTAATATCATAAATTAAAGTTCTAAGATGATAAACAACTTTGTTTCGGATGATATAAATATAGTGTTTGATGGGAAGTAGCAAGGAAATTGGGGAAGATATGGATTACAAGCATTTGGAATTTCAGTGCTTGGACCACTTTTGTTTTTTCTTATTAATCCTATCATTGAACATTTTAAGGGAAATCGTGATGCTGTCGCATATACAAAGACATACGTAAGTCAATGGGACAGTATAAAAATAGTGCTACCCACTAACCTATTTGATTTCTCATCTGGTGAATTTACTCATCGAACAGAAGTCTTGACTGGTGATGGTAAACAAAAACAAAGGATACTTGCAAGCATTGAAAAGTGTTATATTTCACAATATAAGAAATATTTTGAAATTATATGGATTGTAGGTGGTATAGATGAAATTGTTGGGCATTATCAACGTCGTCATGATGCTGCAGGTATACAATGTCAACTGATGCGTCCAAACATGGTACTATCAGTCTATGTCAATCGCAAACAATGGAAGGATAAATCATACGGAACAAAAGAAAAGCCAATGCCAGTCTTTCTACATAGAATTATCTCTGGAGATGATATAGAAGAGCGGAATAAGAATGCGTTAAGGCAAGATAGTCTTTTCCCTGGAGAAATTATGGTATATTTTTATCTCCCACCTAAGGCTGTTCAACGTATGCGTAACACACCAGACTCTGTTAACTATAAGTTTGCAGAGTATTACTTGCGTTATCTCTTACCCGAAGACGAGTTTGAAAGATTGTTTGAAGAAGAATAATCTAAGAGTTCATTATGATGGGAAGTAGTAAAGGTAATTGGGGAAGATATAGTCTACAAGCATTTGGAATTTCAGTGCTTGGACCACTTTTGTTTTATCTTATTAATCCTATCATTGAACATTTTAAGGGAAACCGTGATGCTGTAGCATATACAAGGACATACGTAAGTCAATGGGATAGTATAAAGCTCATACTACCTAATGACTTGTTAGAACAATCGATAAAGGAAGGTTCAAGTCATATTAAGATGTTGTCATCCTACAGAGACAAAAATCGAATAGTTGCAGCAAACGAAATATATTATATTCCACAATATAAGAAATATTTTGAGTTAATTTGGATAGAAGGTGTTGATGAAATTGTTGGGCTTTACAATCGTCATTATGATGCAGCTGGTGTGCAAAATGACTTAATGTGCCCAAACATGGTGCTTTCAGTCTATGTCAATCGTAAGCAATGGAAGGATAAATCATACGGAACAAAAGAAAAGCCTATGCCAGTTTTTCTACATAGGATTATCTCAGGTGATGATATAGAAGAGCGGAATAAGAATGCGTTAAGGCAAGATAGTCTTTTCCCTGGAGAAATTATGGTATATTTTTATCTCCCACCCAATGCTGTTCAACGTATGCGTAACACACCAGACTCTGTTAACTATAAGTTTGCAGAGTATTACCTGCGTTACCTCCTACCCGAAGACGAGTTTGAAAGACTGTTTGAAGAAAAATAATCTAAAGGGTCATTATGATGGGAAGTAGCAAAGGAAATTGGGGAAGATACGGATTACAAGCATTTGGAATTTCAGTGCTTGGCCCCCTCTTGTTTTATCTTATTAATCCTATCATTGAACATTTTAAGGGAAATCGTGATGCTGTAGCATATACAAAGACATACGTAAGTCAGTGGGATAGTATTAGACTTGTTTTACCAGAAAACCTATTTGATCAAACCTTGCAAGGAGAAGGGACAAGTTATGTCCAAGTAATAAAATATGATAAAAAACAAAGTCAGAGAATATATGCCAGCAATAAAAGATATTATATTCCTCAGTATAAAAAGAATTTTGAATTGATATGGATTAAAGGTGTTGATGAAATTGTTGGACTTTACAATCGCCATCATGATGCAGCAGGTGTTCAAAATAGCTTAATGCGTCCAAACATGGTGCTATCAGTCTATGTCAATCGTAAACAATGGAAGGATAAATCATACGGAACGAAAGAAAAGCCTATGCCAGTCTTTCTACATAGAATTATCTCAGGTGATGATATAGAAGAGCGGAATAAGAATGCGTTAAGGAAAGATAGACGTTTTCCTGGAGAAATTATGGTAGATTTCTATCTCCCACCCAAGGCTGTTCAACGTATGCGCAACACACCAGACTCTGTTAACTATAAGTTTGCAGAGTATTATCTGCGTTATCTCCTTCCTGAAGACGAGTTCGAAAGATTGTTTGAAGAGGAATAATTATGCTTCCGCAAATTATTTATACACTTATTCAATTCTTGGCAAATGTGTTTCCGCCTAACAAAAGAGAAGAAAATAGGAAATACCTATGGAAATGAATTATATAAAATATTATGTTTCATTACAGTATGAAGAAACAGATCTTTAATTTCTATGCCACCCCCTTGAACATATGGTCCATAGTAGGCTTTATGTTTCTTGCAATGATTTGTAGTGGAATCATTTACGAAGCTTTTTTTGCTCCTGCATATGGAATAGAATCAACATTACGTTTTATTAGTATCACAGGATTGGTGACAGGGGGTATCTTCCTTTTGTTAATCATTGTAACCATTCGAAAGAAAAGCATTGAGGTAACTGACGATAATCTATTTAAGTATTATTCGGGAGGAAAGTTAATATATACAAACACCATGGATAATCTGTATTATATTGAGGCTGTGGATATAAGCAGAGGAATAATTGGAGAAATGGCCTTCTGTTTTAATGATAAGAAAATCAGAATCAGTATGCCCTCCCATCTACCCCATTTCTATGAACCAGGAAAATATGAATGGATATTTTCATTCTTTGTTAAAAGTCTAAATCTTAAGAAAATGCATCATCATACACTATTTGGAAAGTCTAAATATGTCTTTACCTATTGGAACCCTGTGAGAAATGCAAATTATGAAATATATAGCAAGTCAAGAGGACAACGATTCCTTTAAAAAGGGGAATGGATATCCTTGTTTAATAGAATCTCTATCGTGACAATGAAAAAACTATTTAAGGATAATGACCTGTCTGGGTTAAACCAACTAATGTAAGTTTATACATAGAGAAAAAAATAGTAGATAGCTATAAGATAAAAAAACAAATAACTACATTTGTATTTGTATACTACGATTAACATATTATACAGTAAACCATGGTTTAGGAAAGAACTGCTGATAGCTTCTATTAAAAAATAAATATTTAGAGTAATGAGCGAGTTGATATTGCAAAACAATAATTATTTAAAAGGCAGAATTGTTATCATTATTGGTCTTATCCTTAACGCATTGACTTTGGTTTCATGTAGCAAAATAAACAATATGTTTAAGGGAAACAATACAAAATTCCACTGGACACCAACAGTAGTAGCACCTCGCAATTATCCTGTAGAGACTGGATATGCTGTGTTTATCTATGGGGATAAGAATGTGGGATATCCTGTGATGGAAACTCGTTTCGCAAGAGGTATAGGCGATTCACTGAGTGCAGAAGACCTTGATGCCCCAGGAAGTGTATATGAACTTCCTAAAAGAATCAGAGTCTTATGGCTCTCTATAACTGAACAGAAATACTACAAGGCTGATATAGAGATACCTGCAGAAGTACAAGACTCTATGCTTCATCTCTTTCAGAAAGGTTTCTATTATCCTATAGATAAGACTTCAGAGGAATATAATACCATCGTTCTTACCTTATTGCCAGGAGGGAAAATGTGGCTGACCGTTGCTGGTGCCGGAAAACGAACACTTGTCTGTGATAACCTTAAAGCAACAGAGACACATGTAGACTTTAAGGATTTCAACAAAGAAGCATACGAATGCTTTTCTACAATGCAGAAATATTGCGCTGCAGCCTTAGGTGATTATGATGGAGTCAAGGAGAATTTAGAAGAAGTGGGTATCCCCTTTGACTTATGGGATGTATATAAAGAACGTTTCAACTATACAATAAAGATTGACTTTGAAAATAATAAAACCGAGTTAGACTCAGCATATACAAGTTATGAATTCACAAATACCGACTTCCTTTATGATGGGGATAAGTCACCACTTACAATGAAAGCTCGCCCATTCCATATTGGTTTTATATGGCTCGTAGATCATTATAAATATACAGGAGAGTTTTATTTTGATGAAGAAGAAGTAATCAACGTTTTTCGTGAAGCTTTCAATCACGGAAAACGTAAGGAGAAAGGCGTACTACATATCCATATCAGCAAATATAATAATCGTTTTGATTTATCCTTAAACGTAGGAAAAGACGAATATAAATTAAAACATACTAACATCTATGTTTTTAAGAAACGTATTGGCTCAACTTCTACCAAAGAAGAAGTCTTTTATGATAATTGTAGGGATGTTGATACTGACGAACTAAATTTTTTAGGCTTTTAAGAAATGGCAGAATATTCAAAACGTAAAGTTGTAGTTAAATCTAAAAGATGAAACAAAATATAAGAATAATATCATTCAGTTTGCTCTGCTTGATAACATTAAATTGTAAGAGTCAGTCTTCTGTTTCCAGGCAAATAAAGACTGGAAATGAACATGTAAATGCCATCTTCATGAAGAAAGAAGACAGTATGCAGTCCCTCATATTGGAAGAGTATGCAAAATCACATGGTTATAAGGCACCAAGCTATGAAGTGTTCAAAGAAAAGTGTCTACAGTTTTTTGGAATACGACTTCATCCGTCTGCACGAGTGTACAGCTTAGATATAAATGAGGATATTATATATTCTGTCAATGAGATTGGCAGGTTTATCTATACTGGCAACGAAAGTCTGTTTTATCAGCCAGCATTAGACCATGAGCCAACTATGGATGAGGCTCGTAAAGTTCTTTATACAAAGGAAAATGGTATAGCAGATATGTTCCTGGCATATAATAAATTATTATTCAATGACAATCCTTCTTCCTTGTCTTATTTCTATAAACATAAGGATAATGCAATAGATGTTGTCTTTGACTTGGATTATGAAAATAATGACCTGCTTATCCAGCGTGCCATAGAATACGCTTGTCAAAACAGTTATATTGTCAATGATGTTACGAACGTCCTGTTCTATAACAATCCATCAAGGGGATATAGGAAGAAACTGATTACCATGTTTTACAAGTATGCAGAAACAAGCAAAGAACGTATGGAAACTTTCGAGAATCTTGTTTATGCCTATTATAAGCATTATAAGCAAATCAATGTGAGGCAGAAAGTGAAAGATGAATGTCTGGTATGTCTGTTGGATTGCTTGAACAAGTACGATGAGAAACATCAAGACAATATCCTCAAGGTGATGGATAAAAAGTATATCAGCATCTTTCTAATTTCATGTTAGTTGACAAAGAGCTTATACAGCGTATGGAGAAAAATAATTATTATGGGAGTACTGCTTTGCGTGATGTTGCAAAGGCTGTACTATTGTTAAGCTCTACAACAGATGATTTCGCAGATTATTATATTGAAGATCCTGATGGTTATACCAATGTACGAATGTCTGGAAGTTCTAAAGCTAAGATTATAACACAGGTTAAATCAGGCAGCTTTGTTGATGTCATTGAGAAACGTGGAGATTGGTGGAAAGTAAAGACAGACAATGGTAAAGTTGGATATATTCACAAGAGTAGGATTAGATGTCATTAACTGCTCCTATTGGACTTTAATCACAACTTCCTAAAGAGGAACCTAATATTATGCTATTCTTTGACGTTATGAGGATGGCGTATATATAATGTCACTGTTCTATATAATCTGAAGGATTGTTGCATTGAATATTCTGATTCGTATCAAGTATATCTTGCAAGCAGAACTTCATAGCATAGACAAATATTAAGGTATGAAAAAAGAAAATAATTTCCACTTTTTACTAAACAGCTTTGAAGATATGATACATATAAAAGATAAGAACACTCTGAAAGTACTTATTCTCTGTTTATTCTTGGTACTTGCAGAGAACTGTAGTAGGCGGACTGAATTTACTGAGATAAAGCGACGGACAACCCTTATTAATGGACAATATTATTATGACATCTTAGTATCTAATTGTCCCGATTCGATTGGAGAACTTAAGTCTCAGATGATTTCTTTTTATAATATGAAAATCCAAGATTTAAGAAATAATGGAGATGATAAGATTATTGCAAGTATGATATTTTACAAAAAAACATCCTGTACTTCTTATTTCTTAAATCATGATGAAGAGCATACAGACGCTTTTGATTTTACCGTTAAGGAGATTGAATTCTGTAATGACGACCTTGGAAGTATAACCGAAGATAACATAGATGGTAGAAGTATCTATACGATTTCTCTACCTCAAAAGAATGGAGAGGCTGTCGTTGAAATTCTCAAATGGGATAAGAAAACCAATACCTTGTCCGAATAATAAAACCTCTCAGATAATTTTATGCAGAACCCTATTCAATAAAGATGAGCATACAAAGCGGAGAACGATGACTGTAATATGCAAAGTTCTTTAAACGTGTATAAGATAGATATGAATAATAAAAAAATAGAGGCTGTTTCTTATGAAAAATGTTCTTATGATTTTAGCGTTCTATATACTAACTTCCTGTAGTCAATCCTGTTATTCTGGGCCTTATAAGAATAACAGCCAGCAGGATAGTCTAATCATAACAGTGGTGGAAAATGACACATGCTGTATGAATAGACTTGTTTTATCGCATGATGGTCATAGCGATGTGCTTCTTGAGATACATTGTGAAGATGGGAGCTCCATTGACTTTATGAAAAATATAAAAGGGAAGAAAAGGAAGGAGAAAATTGGAGTCTATGCTATTTATAATGCAGCCGCTGATGGAAATAGCTTTTTATTCTTTAACTATGTGACACGACGAGCTTACATTACTCCTGCATGTTTTTCTGATTGTCTTCCTGAATACACCTCATTAAATTTCAAGAAAAGAAGTATAATATTAAGGAATACAAATCGTTTCATAGGCGGGACCAATGACACTTTAGAACTCGGCGATAAACCAGAGTATGTAGTCTGTGGTAAAAAGTTCCATTTCGTCAAGGCTACACTAAATATAATATATTGATGGTGACACCTCTCTATGAGCTTACCTATGATTATGTCCGCATGCCTGGTAAGGTTGTTCTGCATATCATAAACCAAGTATGTGACCCCTTCAAAAAAAAAGGTTCTTCCGTTAAATGCGTAGATTGTTAATAGAATGAGATTCATCCGCATACATGGTATGATTACCTCTAATTAGATGGTTTTATAAAGGGGGATAAACTACATGATAAATGTAATTAGGTGCGATGTCTATCTGCCTTCTACAAACAACGTATTCCCTTATTAATAAAAGTTTGTAAACTATTTTCACGCTCTTCAAAACTAATACATGCTCTTTTGGCTTCTAAAAGACGCCTAATTGCCTTGCAATAGGTGCCCTTTAAGAGCCTTACTAACGCCCTTTTGAAATCCAATTAAGCACCTTTTATTTTACTGACTTATAACTAATTGATTTCCTGATGATTGCAGACCTGTGTTTTGTATGTAATCTTATCGTTATTAATTGATGTCTTGCTTAAATTGTGTAATTATTTTTCAAACCCTTGTCTACAGAATTTGAAGTCATAAATGAAAAGGTTTTCAATGTCAGAGGATGATAATAGGATAGATAGTTGATTGTCTTAACTATGTTTTTGTTTAATGAGAAGCTTCGGCCCTTCCTTTTAAAGCAATACGAAAAAGCGTCCACACATTTAATGAAAGGATTCAAAAAAATCTAAGGATTTCAGATATTTTTATATCTTTGCAGTATATTATTCAAAGTTATTAGAGGCTTGTTAAAATAGCCCACGCATATCAACTTTAAGCCATAAATATATTAAGGAACCGAAAATAGTTATCTTATGAAGAAAATATATCTTCTACTGCTTATTCTAAATGTAGTATTAATGAATGGATGCAAGGAACAGGCTCCAAAGCAGAGCTCAAAACAGCAGGTTCATCAAGAAAGAACTGTAAAGAGCGAGGTTGACTTGATAAAGAAGTATGACCACGAAATCAGAGACTACTATAGAGAAATATATGATATAGGCTTGGATGGGATAATAGCCATGTCAAATAAAGACCAGGTAAAGTACACTGACATTGCTGTTGAACTGATGTGTCATGCACTCTATCGGTATGGATTCAAGTCGGTAGATAGTATTACAGCTGCGAATGCAATAAGGAAGTATTATGGTGTGGATATTAACAGGACTGCCTCCTTGTCGGAGAATGGCTTTCATAAGTTCGTCTTCTCGGGTGGTGATGCGAAGGAACGTGCACGGCAGAGCAAGATGCTTTCAGACGGATATACCTTTTTTAATAATACAATATTCATTCCAAAAGATAACTTGCTGCTATATGCTCCTGTGATTGACAACGTCGTAGAGCTTAAAGGGTACCTTTATGAGGACGAGGTTCCAGACAGCGTCTTTAAGAAGGGCAGAATTACTTACTCATTAGAGAAGAGTATTTTTTATGTCAACCAGTTTATCTTTCACGACAGCAAGGCTGCACTCACTTGGCTTATGAATAATGACAGGAACTTCCTTCGTGAGTTGTTCCTGAAATACGGCTATGACAAGTCTGATATAATCAACAAGATGATGATAGACGAAGTGAAAGAGAAAGGAGAACTCCCTATAGGGAAAGATTACAAGGAACTCTTTGTTTCAAAAGGTGCGGATGGGCGGCTTCTCATTCATCAAGGACTACTGCAGTATATGTTGAAACATGCTGACAGAAAGAATCTGTATTACTGTATGTTGGATGAATATTTATCATATTTGTTGGATTTAGAAAATGAACCAGAGTTCGACGACCTGACAAAGGATGAAAGATACAAGGCTGGTGCATACATCGGGTATTATTATGGTCTGATGTATGAGAAATGTATAGGGACACCTTGTGATAATCAAAGTTTTGGATATGCCCTGTACTATCAGAAAGACTTTATTTCATACATCAAGAAGAATAATTACTTCCACCTAAAGGACTTCGATAAGATAATACAAAGGCAATATGACCGGTATCAGGAAGGAGTTGAAATCGAAAGTCATCGTATGTCTGGTGAATAGTATAACATTGTGCTATTCCTTGACATTATGAGGATGGCGTATATATCATAATTCTATTCAAAACATCAAAAAAAGATATGAAACGATTCTTGTTTATAAGCTCTTTATTACTATGCCTTCTTACTTTTACACAGTGTAAACCAAATTCTTCTAAGGATAATACCCTTGCTGTAAAGAAACTAATAAACAACGAGAATAAGAAAAAGCATGAGATAGATTCCTTAAAATATTGGGGAGTTGATAAAGATAAGCTGTTGAAGCATTTAAAACTTCAAGAACTTGCGTGGTATGGTGGTGATTTTCGAGATGATCAATCAAAACCAAGATACATGCCAACACAGGAGGATTTTCTCTTGACAATACCTTTGGTGGAGCATTATTTATATACTCATGGCTTTAAGAAGCCTTCAAAAGAACTATTTGAAAAAAGAATCAAACAAGTTTTTGGAAAAGACCTTGGAACGAATACGAGGTCAACATTCATAAACCTCAGTAATGAAAAGAGCTTCGATTTTGCCTCTTCCTTCTTTGCCATCAAAGATAAAGGTTTCATAACCTATAATTGGCTTCTCAGAGACTTGATATCTGTCAATGGGAACACTATTAAATTCAAGAGCACGACCTTGAAACAAATCTTATTATTAAACAAGTTCTTGATTTATAATGATACAGGTGCGTTGAAGCAATTAGAACTGTATCAAGGTGAGGGAGAAATTGATGACATTGGCGATTATTACGACAGTAACCGAATGTTAGGTGATTTATTAAAAGAATATTCTTATTTTGGAAGTCCTGAATTAAATCAATGGTTCTTTAATGCGGAAAGGGAAAATCCTTTTGGTTTCCTTTGTTATATATTTGATAAAGGAAAAGGGAATAACCTTATTGTGCATCCAGAACTGATAGAGACTATCGAGAAGAACACCACAGGCAAGAACAGTTCTTATTACAATGATAAGTTCTTAATATATGTGTATCAGGTGTTACAAGACGAAGATGGAATGAATGCTGCACATTTTAATCTGGAACAAAAAGCACGAATGTTTTGTTATCTTGCAAATTCTGAATATAAGATGCGCAACAAATATGCCGATTATATCCCATCAACCGATTGGATTCGAACCTCTATGACCTATGTAATAATGACCAACTGCGAGAAAGTCTACCGGTATGCACGTGCACACAAGTTCTTTGGTATCAGTAGTCCTGAAATGATGGATAAAATAGAAAGGGAGGGATTAGACTTGAATCCCCCTACAGGTAGTGAATAATAGGGAATATTGTAACTACACGCAAGTTCAATATAGGACTTGCGTTACAACTCCCCTAAAGAAAGTACCAAAGAGTTCTAAGAACTTCAAGTGTTTTTTATATCTTTGCGGTATGTTATCTAAACAACTCAATGAATATGAAAAGAATTGCTTTTTTATTTCTGTGCCTGTTTGGACTGCTAAGTATTGGTCACTGCCAAGAAAAACAATCCTTTGACCATTATTATCTAACCATAAAGGCAATAAAAGAAGGGAATATATCTGACTTTGAAAAGAACATTAAACATATAAAGAATATTGACTCCTTGTTCCATACAGATACTGACCATTCCTATACCCTGTTAGGTTATGCTTGTCTTTATCAGAACAAACGCTTTGTCCAAAGACTCATAAGAATGAAGGCTAATATGGAATGTGTGTACTCTGATGATATGTATTGCTATGATGCGCTATATATGGCAGTAGATAATGGGAATGCCGAGTTGGTAAAGTTATTTCTGTCATTAGGAACCAACGCTAACGTGGCTTATAATGAAGATGGACTTTGCCCTTTGGTGATGAGCTGTAGTATGAACAGTTATCCAGTTACTTGCCTTCTTTTACAATATGGAGCAAAGGCAAATGGCTTGGGTAACCTTGGTGGAGACTATATAACTTATCCTCTGATGGTTGCTGTGGACAAGAATAATATAAACATAGTGAAGGTATTATTAAAGTATGGAGCAAAGACAAAGGTAAAGGATAGAAGCGGAATGTCTCCCCTTTCCATTGCTCGTCGTCATAAGAATGTTGAAATGATAAAACTATTAGAAAAGTCGCGATAGATTGTAATAGGTCTGATTCGGCAATAAAGAGATAATACGAAATCTTATAGAATATTGGTATGAAGAAGGTTTGTTTTTTACTGCTTATTCTAAACATTGTAGTGTTGATTGGTTGCACAGAACAGCCTCCAAAGCAGAGCTCAAAACAGCAGGTTCATCAAGAAAGAACTGTAAAAACTGAGGTTGACTTGATAAAGAAGTATGACCACGAAATCAGAGACTACTATAGAGAACTTGCGGAAGTAGGACTTGATGGCGTTACGGTAATGGATATAGACAAACAAGTAGAGTATACAGATTTGGCTATAGAACTTATTTATGATGCGCTCAAAAGAATGGGATACCAGTCTGTCAACGATGATGAAGCACGAAAGGCCATCAAAAAATATTATAACATTGATATCTCTGAAAATAACATCTATTTGGCAGGGAACAAACTTCGTAGATATGTATTCAAAGATGGAGCTTCTAAAGAACGGTTGGAACAGCGAAAGGCTATGGAGGTAGACTCTTCGGAAACGGTTTCTTACTTTTGGAATAAGAGTATCTATGTTCCAAAGTATAACTACATCGTATCCTATCCTTCCATAGAGAACACTGTTGAGCTTCAAGGATTTGACAATGAAGATGCCAACGATGATATAGTTGAGAAAGGGAAACTTTACTATTCGATAGATACAGCCTATTTTTACAGAAACCAGTTCATCTTCCACAACAGCAAGGCTGCCCTCACTTGGCTTATGAATAATAACCGGAGCTTCCTGCGTGATCTGTTTCTGGAATACGGCTACGACAAGTCTGATATTATCAACAAAATGATGATAGATGAAGTGAAAGAGGAAGGAGAACTCCCTATAGGGAAAGATTACAAGGAACTCTTTGTTTCAAAAGGTGCGGATGGGCGGCTTCTCATTCATCAAGGGCTGCTGCAATATATGTTGAAACATGCTGACAGGAAGAATCTATATTACTGTATGTTGGATGAATATTTATCATCCTTGCTGGACTTGGAAAATGTACCAGAATTTGATGACTTGACGAAGGAAGAAAGATACAAGGCCGGTGCATACATCGGGTATTATTATGGTCTTATGTATGAGAAGTGTATAGGGACACCTTGTGATAATCAAGGTTTTGGATATGCCCTGTACTATCAGAAAGACTTTGTCTCATACATCAAGAAAAATAATTACTTCCACCTAAAGGACTTCGATAAGATAATACAAATTCAATATGACCGGTATCAGGAAGGAGTTGAAATCGAAAGTCATCGTATGTCTGGTGAATAGTATAATATTGTGCTATTCCTTGACGTTATGAGGATGACATATATATCACAATTCTATATTATCTGAAGGCGTGTAGCGTTGAATATTCACAAGTATAACAAGTCTATTCTGTAAACAGCTATTCTGGAAAGTGGTGCAAAAACAATGGACTGCTCAGAACTATTAGGACGTTATGCTGCAAAAATAGAATGGTGTAAGAAACCTATATGGGTTGGACAACATGTTATATGGTTGATTATGCAATGAAAAAAAACAAATGGCTTATAAAACATAATGACTCCAACTATATTCCTAAAAGAGGACAAAATATAATAAAAAAATTAGCTTATAAATGTCTTTTTCACATTTAATTTGCGAGAATTACATATAATTTTTATAGCTTTGTACCTGATTTGAGTATATTTGTAATTTATTAGATAAAACTTAAATATAAGAAATATGGCCATTTATGATTATGGAATTGGAGGAAATGAGGTAAATGTTGACGCTAATGAGTCAATTGCCGACATCCCTTCCAACAGAACTTTGTTAGTACAGAAGTTAACCGATGAGGCTCCAGTAAGCCCTGAAGCGGTTTATGGTTTACAAACAGTAGAAGATGTCTTCGAACATTTCTCACCATCTGTTACACTTGAGATGCAAGATGATAACGGTGAAGATGTTACAGAGACGATGCACTTTAAGAATCTTGGAGATTTTGACTCAGAAAAGCTAAAAGAGAATAGTGCTTTCCTTAGTAAACTTGATGTTGAGAAAGAGCAGAATATAAAGATTGCTCGTCAGCTTTCATCAAATAAAGCCTTATTGAAAGCTTTGGCTAATCCAGAAACCCGTCAAGCTGTAATAGATTTGTTACAGAGTTCACTTGACGAAATTAAGAACACAGAAGCCAAGTAAGAATCAAAACTAAATTGAAAATGGACAATAATAAAATAAAGGCTAAAGAACAGCAGGCTCCTTCTATAAGTAAGAGTACTATTGCACAGCAGGGGAACCTCTTCTGCTGCCAACGCGCTTGACAAACTGAAAGAGTATGGCGGATTTACTTTCTTAGAGAATATCATTGACGGCTTTTCTAATCTGAATCCTTCACGTAAGGCACGCCGAAACATCTTCCTCTCTGATGCACAATGGGAGAATGATCGTAAGGTTTTAGCTAATCGTCTTGAAGTTTGGATTGATCTCTTAAAATCTGGTCAGTCTGCTGAACAGATGAGAGATAAAGCTAAGGAAAGAGCCTTGCATGTTGAGGACTTACTGAATAAGAATCTTAGTAAGGTTTTGGCTCGTACACGTGAGCTTGAGACTTCTTATCGTTCAGTTGCTTTATTCTATCGCAATACAGAAAGTCAGAAGGTTAAGAATATCACTATTGTCAATGCTGAGATGGATCAATTGACAGACTTAGACAACCCTGTTTTCATTGACTATATCAGCAACGAGCTTAAGCATAACTTCGACCGTCTCGACCTTCGCCGTAACTATTCTCTGCTTGTCATCCCTGGATATTTGGGCTCTAACGCTATCCTTGACAAGTGGGGTAAGATTGCACACAGCAATAAGGTTATGCTTCTAACTGACTTCCAGGATTTGGAAACACCAGACGATGTGGTTGATGTCTTCTTTAATGCTGACCATTCTGGTGGAGATATATACAAGTCAAACATTATTATGACATGTAACTGGCTCTTAGGTCGCCAGAAGGTAGTACAGGTAGGAGAAGAAGACAATCTTTACGTACCAGGCTCATCTGCTCTCGCTGGTAAGATTTACAGCACATTGATGTCACAGGTAGTTGCCGGTAAGAAATTTGGTGGTCTTAATGATGTTGAAAGCGTACGTTTCGATTTGAAGAAAAGCGAAATTTCAGAAATTGAGCGCATGGGTCTTGTACCAATGGTCAACGAGTATAGTAAGGTGATGGCATTCTCTGCTAAAACACTCTTCAATGGTGATAACCTTGGATTGCAGACTTACTCTGTTGTTCGTGTATTCGATTATATCTCTAAAGTTCTTTTCGACTTCCTGAACCGCCGCGCATTTGAGAACTGGACTACTCGTACAGAGGCTGACTTGAGAAGCCAGATTGTGAAGTTCCTTGATAGCATACAGGGTCCAACTCGTCTGATAGAGAAGTTCCGAGTGATGAGAATTGAGCAAGATCCAAACCAAAAGGATCGTGTATTACTTGATATTCACATTACTCCATACTTCCCTGCAAAGAGTTTTGTTATTCAGCTTGAGGGTCGTAAGGGAGAAGAACCAGAAGAGGCTAACTGGGAAAGCCAGTACTCACAAGATAAATAAGTTACTCTTATTTCTGGGTCTTCAGAAAGTTAGAGTGATAAGACTTGTTTCTTACACTCAGTTTTTTTAGATATAATGGACATTTAGTAGGCTGGTTATTCCAGCCTACTTTTTTTGTATTTATGAATCCATCTATAAACTTCTTTTGTAGACAAAGATTTGAAAAATCATTACATAATTTCAAAGAAAACATCCATAACTAACGGCAAAAATACATATACGAATCAGGTCTGCAATCAACAGAAAATCAATTAGTTATAAAGTAGTAAAGCAAAAGGTGCTTAATTGGACTTCAAAAGGGCGTTAGTTAGACTTCAAAAGGGCACCTTTTGCGAGCCAATTAGGCACCTTTTAGAAGGCAAAAGAGCATGTGTTAGCTTTGAACTGCATAAAAAGAGTTTACAAAAGTCAATAGTATGAGAATAAATTGTTTGTAAAAGACAGATAGACATCACATCTAATTACATTTATCATGTAGTTTATCCCCCACTTTATAAAACCAACTTATTGGAGGTAAGCTTACCATGTATGTGAATTAATTTCATTCTATTAACAATCTACACATTTAACAGAAGAACCTTTTTTATTTTTATCTTTGCTTATTGACTACTTTTCTGTTTTTAGTGGGTATTCCTTATCCACAATTCGTTTGATAATGTAATTGCGAATTTCTATTGGAATTCCAATGATGAATATACATGGTAAGAAAACGGGAAAGAAAAGCTTGCGATGATACCCATATAGTTTGCATTACATCTGCATTGTTCTCATCACAAAAGTACAAATAATCTGGGGCGTTCTCAACTTTTCATTCACATTTCTTACTTTGCAAGCAACTTGTCAACTCATAAACCAGTCCACTCGTCAACCAACTCAATCCTTTAGTCCCAAGCGCTTCATGTCTTCTCCATAAAGACGATTAAACTCTTTTGAAGACAATTCGTGTGCAAGATAAAGTTCAACTAACTTCTTGTTAATACTGGGCTTGAGAGAACACCTGCTCAGAGCGTACAAGAGTCTGTAAGCCAGCAGAATAACAACTTTCAACAACATTGCAACAAGTCCAACACCTGTAAACCAGCCCATACCACTCTTTCTCATAACGTATTACCGTTGTATTGATAGCCCCTTCAAATTACTCCTTTTCAAACCGTTCCTTAAATTCTTCCTTACTCATCATATAAGTGAGGTATAGTTCAACAGCTCTCTTGTAATAGGCAGGTCTGCTGAACGCATATTCGTATTCCTTGTCATCATAAGCACTTCTTAATCGTTGTAAATCATAGTCATAGTCTAACACAGGGACAGGGTTTTCTTTAGAACCATATCGAGGAGAGTTTAGTTCGTATTTGTTTATACGAGCTTTGATGGTCTTACAATAACGTATATCCTTTACAACTATCATACTTTGCCTAACTGTCTCCCGACTCTCTGGCTCGATAACGAACACACAGAAATATTTCTTATAGTATTTATCATAAAAAGCCAGACTATCAGTTCTGATTCTTTCTGTTGAGTTCATTAGGACACCTGTCATTATGCTCTCAGGTCCATAGCTGACATCCTTTGCTCCTTCTGGAATATGCAATGTAATATATTCCGACTCGTCAATATACTGCTGTGCATACTTTTCCCCATTATTCCGTGTGCAGGTGTAAATCAGATTACCAATAGCCAACAACATTGCAACAAGCCCGACACCCAGAAACCAGCCTATACCACTCTTTCTCATAACATATTATCGTTGTATTGATAGGCCCACCAAATTACTCCTTTTCAAACCGTTCCTTGAATTCTTCCTTGCTCATCATATAGGTAAGGTATAGTTCTACTGCTCTCTTGTAATAGGCAGGTCTACTGAATGCATACTCATAGTATTTACTATTCTTATCGTTCTGGAAATGTGCTATCTTATAATCAAAGTCTAACACAGGGACTGGGTTGGCTTTAGAACCATATCGAGGAGAGTTTAGTTCGTACTTGTTTATCAGAGCTTTGATAGTCTTACGGTAACTTATATCATCTCCTACAAATGAACTTTGTCTACCCATATCCCGAAGCTCTGGCTCGATAACGAATACACAGAAATATTTCTTATAAGTGGTATCATAAAAAAGAATACTATCAGTTCTAATTCTTTCTGTTGAGTTCATTAGGACACCTGTCATTATACTCCCAGCTCTATAAGTAACATCTTTTATCCCTTCTGGAATATGCAATGTAACATACTCCGACTCGTCAATATACTGCTGTACATACTTTTCCCCGTCATTCCGTGTGCAGGTGTAAATCAGATTACCAATTGCCAACAACATTGCAACAAGCCCGACGCCTGCAAACAAGCCTATACCGCTCTTTCTCATAACGTATTATCGTTGTATTGATAGCCCCTTCAAATTACTCCTTTTCAAACCGTTCCTTGAATTCTTCCTTACTCATCATATAAGTGAGATATAGTTCTACTGCTCTCTTGTAATAGGCAGGTCTACTGAACGCATATTCGTATTCCTTGCCATAATAAACACCTCTGAATTCTTGTAAATCATAGTCAAAGTCTAACACAGGGACAGGATTGGCTTTAGAACCATATCGAGGAGAGTTTAGTTCGTACTTGTTTATCCGAGCTTTGATAGTCTTACGGTAACTTATATCATCCTCTACAAATGAACTTTGTCTACCCATATCCCGACGCTCTGGCTCAATAACAAATACACAGAAGTATTTCTTATAAGTGCTATTATAAAAAAGAATACTATCAGTTCTAATCCTTTCTGTTGAGTTCATTAGGACACCTGTCATTATACTCCCCGCTCTATAAGTAACGTCCTTTATCCCTTCTGGAATATGCAATGTAACATACTCCGACTCGTCAATATACTGCTGTACATACTTTTCCCCGTCATTCCGTGTGCAGGTGTAAATTAGATTTCCAGCTGCCAATAACATTGCAATAAGTCCAACACCCAAAAACCAACCCATATTAATCTTTTTCATATATATTATCCTCGTATTGATACAACATTAATAGAGTTTAATTTATCATCTATCTCTGCAAAGTCATTTTTTCTTGAAGCTTCTTTTTGATAATCATCGATATTATTATCAGCCACAATTCCAATTCCCACATTTACCGCAGCCCCTACAAGTCCAGCAGCAAACCCCTTTAATTGACTTGGGTTTATCTGCTTAGAGTGTATCGCAGTTCGTATTGCTCCTTCCAATTGGGCATCCAAATTTTTTTTCAACACTGCATATCCATATTGGGCATATCCACCTACAGTCTTGGCACCTGTCATTATTAATGAAGCCGTACTCTTAACTTCTTTGGTGACAACCATACCAGCAATGTAGGTAATAGCGCCAGCACCTATATTACTTGTTGTTGATGATAAATCATCAGGTAACCACCAGCTAAAATATGAAGGCACAGCCAAAACTGCTGCAGCAACGAGTGTAAACTTTGCAATAAGGCTAATAAGCAGTGGTGTTGCTACGGTAAGTGCAAACACCGTTCCTAATGTCGCTCCTATGGCTGGTATTCTTGAATAAAAAGTTACTCATTGTTTTTATAAATTTGCGATGATACCCATATAGTTTGCATTACATCTGCATTGTTCTCATCACAAAAGTACGAATAATCTGGGGCGTTATCAACTTTTTTTAATCACATTTCTTACTTTGCAAACAACTTCTCAACTCGTAAATTAGTCTAATCGTCAACCAGCTCAATCTTTTAGCCCCAAGCGCTTCATGTCTTCTCCATAAAGACGGTTAAACTCTTTTGAAGACAATTCATGCGCAAGATAAAGTTCAACAAACTTTTTGTTAACACTGGGTTTTATGGTTTCCCACGCCTCCATTCCCCCTAAACTCTCAGGCCAAGATAATGCCCGCTTAAAGAAGATTGGTACGGGATTTTCTTTCGTTCCGTAGGTTGGATCCTGCCATTGCTGACGATTGACATAAGCTGAGAAACTTTTAATCTCATAAAGATAATCTAATCTTAGAGTTTCTATGTCATCATACCAGATTTTCTCGCCACTACCCCTTTGAATGATATTATAGCTGCCTTTAAAAGTAACAACTCCTAAATATTTCTTATGTTCAGGGGAATAGAAATAATACATATTATAAACTGCTGAGCGTGTTTGTGCTACTCCCATAAACCATCCGCTGGTAGTAAAGATATCATCATCCTTTTTAATTTTGTGACGGTCTTTAGGAATTTTTACTACTATTGTGTCTGAATTCTTTATATACGTATCTGCGTAAGGGATAGCGTCTTTATTTCCACCAAGCGTAAACCTCGTTATAATAAAGATAAGTAGTGGTGCACCTACAAGAGATGCAAAGACTGTTCCTGCTGTTGAGAATATTTTAAATCCTCCTATTGAAAAATTATTTGCCATTGATATTATGAATTTGCGATGATACCCATATAGTTTGCATTACTTGCAATATCGATGTCGTCAGAGCTATTTATACCTTCCGAAATATCACTTGTTCCCTCTTCTATTTTATTTTCTACCCAATTAGACCCTTCATCTACCGCATAACCAACTGCAGCTCCTGCAAGACCTAACCCCAAAGACTTTCCAAAATTCTTAAAGCCATCTTTCCATGCACCTGTTTTAGCGGCTTTTACTGCAGCAGTTTTCCCTCCCCTGAGTGCTTGCTGCTTCAGCAAGAATATCCTGTTGTTCGAGTGCTGCTTGAATTGATTTATGCATTAGTTCCTCAGAAGATTCTTTACACATCTGTTCTACTAATTCTGCAGAAGCAATAGAAGTCGCACTTGCACCATTTGAGGTACGCGTAGCTACTTGAGACCCCCAAGTAGCAGCTTCCGCACTTGCATCGGCAGCTTGTGTTCCATAAGCTAAAGACTCCCAACCTTTCATCTTTGCCTCTCCTATTTTTGATGCTACCTGTGCATCTATCCTTGCAGCCTCACCCACTCCTGCCTTATTTGCTTTTACACTTGTAGTGATACTACTTTCAACAACAGACTCTCCAGTCCCTGCACCAGTAGTCATGCCTGTGTTTTTTAAATTTCCCATAGGGTCATACTTTTGGTTGGATTTGTCCGTCTCACTAAAGTCAAAGCCTCCAAAGTTCAGTTTACCAATGTAGAAGCCTACTGAGAGGGCTAAAGCAAAAGGATTGGCTCCTCCTGTAAGACCACCTATAGCACCTTGAATGAATTTACTTTTCAGCTGAACATATATTTCTGCAACATTCATTGCGGTAATATACAAGGCAGCTTTTTTAGCCTGTTCAGGATTAACAATGATATTAATTGTTCCTCCCGTTGTACAAATCATCTTCGATTTATTTAACAATGCATGCTGTTTTTCTATAAAAACATTATTATGAAATGGATTCCAAGATGATTCCAGTGTGTTATCACAATCGTGGGCAACCCCTTTTATCCCTCTATAGCCTGCATAACCGGCTGCTAAAGTTCCAACAGCTATTGCTGCACCCACCATCCAACCTTCGATAGCTACAACAGATAGTAAGGCAATACCACCAGTTGCTACAGCAGCAGCGACTATTAAGGCTCCAACTGCAACGCCAGCAAGAAATGTCAACAGACCTCCCCATTTCTTTATAGGCATTTTGCAAACAAATGTGTCAGAGATTTTTTTGTCATCAATATTTAGTAACGGCAGCTTTGAGGCAGTATTGATAACATTACCATCCTTATCAACTCTCCATATTTCTCGCGGTGTTCCGCAGGTCATATTAGTACAAACTACATTCGTACCATGTCTTACATAGGATTGTCCCATAATTTAAATTGTATTAGTCAGTCTTCGTATTTGTAAGTCGACACTCAATGTGACATTATCAGTAACTTCTTCTATAACACTCAGTGAACCTTTCTGAAGGCATCGTTCAGCCTGATTAATCCAAGATTGTTGTGTAAAGTTGATGTTATACTGCGTAAAGCTATATTGTATCAAAGGTTTTATCTTCTCATCGTATGCTTTGCGTATTGTCTCGTCAAAACGAGAATCTGGTGCATTTTTACCACTGCATTCCCATAACAATGTCCCATCTTCTTGAACCTCAGACTTTCGTTGTATTTCCAAACTGAATTTGTTATCTGGGAAAAGGCGCGATGCGTAAGGGATGATATCATTCCCAACACATAGCTGGTCAGAAACTAAATGTTGACCAAAGAAAATAGAGTAAAAGGGATTGGCTATCAAACTCTCCATAAACTTATCATACTGGTATATTATCTTATCTTCCAGTTTGATGAGATTGTTCAGTGCATTGCTTCCAGCCGTACCTTTCAGGAAGTTATATTTGTCCGTTAGCTGTTTCTTCTCCTCATCCCATAATGCTGTGATTTCGTTATGATTGAGAACCTTTGTAATTAATCCTGTATCGGGATCAACACCTATTATGGCATTGACCTTCATATTCTCTAATTCATTAATTAGGGTTATTGATTCCACATATTGTTCTGGGAAAATAGAAGGAATATCATCTTTTACACTGAAGGCAAAGCCCTGTGTTCCTTCTGCATCCGTAAATCTCTCTACAGAGTAATCTTTCTTACTGACAATTGTACTGACAGGTATCTCGTCAAGCTTCGTGATGATGGTCTGTACACAACGGTACTTGTAATCTCTTTGTGTCAGACCACCTTCTTGAACGTGACCGTGTAATCGATCTATTAAACTCATTATCTACGTGTTATTTAATATTGACAACTCCGCCTTTACCTTGATTAATGTTGACAGGATTACCCACGATGTCTACAGGACCATTGGCTGAAACGGTTACACCCAAATTTTCATTTGGTCCGACAACAGTCTTTGTTGTTCCCTTTATGTTTATTGTAGTACCATTAAGATTAATATTAGGGCTTTTTATATTAACACTATTATTATCCATAACGATAGAAGAACTTCCAACCGTAAAGGTAATAGTAGAATCAGCAGATAAAAAAACGTTACCATTTTTTTCAAGTATGAGTTCACTATTAGTATCCCCTACTGAAAGACCTATTTTTGATTGAGCATCTAAGCAAGCATTTCCTGCACCATCAAAGTTCATGTTTACGGTGCCCTTATCGTGCAATGTGACACTACCTACAGAATCATCAAGTTTCAAGGAACTGCCAGTGCGGCTGGTAAGGCTCTTGCAGTTGTTGCCTTGACCACCGCCACCACCTGTAACTCCGTTAAAGAGGCTACCCATAACATAAGGACGGGCAGGGTCACCGTGGCGGAAGCCGAGGAGGACTTGGTCGCCTACCTCTGGGATAAATACAAAACCACGGTTGCTCTTTACGTCACTACTGCTACCGCCATCTGGGGTCATCACACGCACCCAACCTGTCTGCATACCATCTGTCTGCCAGTTCATACGTACACGAACACGACCCTTGCCCTGTGGGTCAGCATTACTAAGCACAGTTGCCATCTGTGTTTCAGCTAATGGCATACGCACCTTCGGACTTGGCAGTGCCTTTATTGTTGCAGGGATAGCCTTGAAGCGGTTCTTGTAGTAGCTGCCTTGGCTTACCTCATGGGTAATCTCGATGATGATAAAGTCACCCAAACTCTCTTCTGATAGGTTCCCTACACGTTCCAAGAACGAGCTGTAGAGACTTACGACAGAACCTACACGCAGGGTCGGTACCTGACTCTCAGCTGTGATGTAATGTGTCTCTGCCGTCTCAGCCGCTTGCTTACGCCCCATGTAGTTAACGAGTTCCGTCTCATTGCTGATACGTGGCAGCGCATGCTGTCTTGCAGGTTTTGAGAACATACTAATGATGCACGGAAAGCCTCACCCGCAAGTTTGTCATGACCATATGCCAAGTCTGGCGTCATACGTTGCATCTCGCGGTCAGCACCAGAGTGATAAGAGAACACCTGTTCTGAACGTGCCAATGTCTGTAACCCAATGTCAAGTGAAGACAGTGTTGTTCCATATTCTAATCTTATAGGGTCAGCCAATTTCCTTGGTTTACCAAAGATTAGTTTAGTTCCATCGAAATACATCCACTCTTGATACTGATGAGCAAGACGACGGATAAAGTCAAAGTCCGACTCTTCATACTGGCAGATAAAGTCCTTGGTTTCCTTGAATGCAGGATTCAACTCTAATTGCGAGTTTCCGAATTTAATAATTGTTCTCGTTCGATTCTATCTAGAATAATTAAAATTATATTTTATTTTGTCAAGAAGTTGCTCTACTTGCTTTTCAGAATCGGTATTACAGTAGAATTTGGTAATTAGAATTGTTGATCCTGCCCGTACTACGACAAAACTTGGGTTGTCATAGTTATAGTTTTTATATACATCAGCATTTCCAAAAACCCTATCAACTTTGACTACGCCTATACCATCCTTAATATTTCTTTGCAGCATCTCAACAATATAGGTATAGTATTTAGTAGCATCAGTTTCATTGTTCAACTCATAGAACTCCAGAGGGATATCGATCATTACATTATGCAGGTCGTCTTTGACACTTTTCATCATAATGGTAATATTGGCTATTCCTGTCTTGTCAGATATTGCACTTTTATCGACTGCTGCCTTTGTAAACCCTAAGGTAAGAGCAGCCTGTTCAAACTGCTTTCCAGTAACAGGAGTCAATCGAAGAAATGCACCACCAACATAGGCAAAGTAAGCAAATAGCCCACCTATAATCAGTAGGGATAATACAACTAATAGTTTTTTCTTTTTCATAAGTTATTACTTTAATTTATATAAGGATAAAAAATATCGTACTTAAAAGCATTACTACAAGTAATATTTTTGATTTTATTTTTTCGGTGAAAAGACACATCAAAAGAATAAAAATTGATAGGAAAATCCATAAAAAAGCATACTCATACTTCACATAAGATACTAAGTTCAAGTAATAAACTGAGCTTTTCTCTCGCTGCCCAGAATAAACAAAAGGAGTGTATTTTCCCTGCTTCTCTCTAAAATCAGGCTCCAAATAGCATTGCAAGGTTTTTGGGTGGGATTCTATTATACTATCAAAAGAACGCTGTGGATAAGGAAAGGACATATAATAGTGAGCCTTAAAGTGCTTATCAGGAAACCTATTTGATTCTAAGTGAATTGTGTGCCTTCCACTGTTTCTCGTGATAGTAATACCATATTCTTTTCCAGTAATGTCACCCTTTGTGTATTTTACAGGAATATCAACAAAAATTAGCTCTTTATCAGCTTTATAGGTTAGATAAACAAAGCAGCCTATATAGCTGAAGAATGCAAATAATTGTAGAAAAACTATTAGTATCTTATATCTTGTTTTCATACACATTGATTTTGGCTTTTTCCTCCTCTTCATTCTTCTCTGCAGCGTTTTTTGCTTCAATTTTACTTGCTAATAAATAGTTTCCAGAAGCACGTAGAACATCTGTCAGAAGGTTCATTACGATTCCTTTGCCCGCTTCTTTGGCATTTGCCAACAGAGTTTTCCCTAAATTCCAGTTTCTCATAACCCCATTAACTTCTCCTTCTACAACCACATGATAATTCCCATTCCTATCGCGATAGCTATTAGTAGATGTATGAGTTGTCTGATGTTGAGTCCTACTCACATTTCCATTCCCTACAGTGTTTCGTAAAACGGTAGTATTATGTATATCTACTGTTGGAGTAGGAGTTATAGTTCCATCGGGAGAGGCTACATAAACAACCCTATAGTTCGTAAAATCAATCGATCCAACATTGCTATAGACACCCGTTTGTGCATTTGCTGTCGTAGAGGCATCCGGTATTTTAGATACCGTCTCACTTCCCTCTCCGCTACCTAATGGATTTTGAGCAATATCTGAATACTTATTAAAATCTGACTGAGAAACATCATCCCCAAAAGCTGTTCCATCAATAATATCATTAACTTCCTGATCATTAAAACTTGTATTTTCTTTTACTTTGTCATAAACAACCCCCAATGCACCATTCATAGCAAATCCACTTGCCATACCTAAAAGTTGTTTGGCCAAAGCTTGTACTCCAAACTCTGTAAATGTAGCTGCTAAAGAACCTACTGAAGACAATAGTCCTCCAATTGCAGAGCCTACAGCAGCAGAGGCAGCAGCTAACGCTGCTACAGACAATCCTGTACTCCAACGTTTATAATCCTGCAAAGCTTCTGCTTTCTCTTTAGAATAGCAGATTTCCACAGTACCTCCTAGACAGCAAGTCATCTTAGATGTCTCTAAAATGGGCATATGTACTTTATTTATAATTATCATAGGGTGGAAAGGTGTCCAGTCTGATGTAAGCATGGCACAGATACAAGGTATCATACCAGCAAGAAGACCAGTTCCTGCATATCCAACTGTTGCTGCTGCCGCTGTTGCTGCTGCAACAAGAGCTGTTCCACCAGATAAAACAATAGCAGCAGCGGCAATGGCACCAATTATGGCACCGATTATAGCACCTGCCAAAACCATCTTTGCACAATTAAAGTTAGCAGTCATCCTATCATTCCTTGTAGCAACAGGATGCCCTCCATACATCAAGACTGATGACTGGCTTGTCACTTGAAGTTGATTAGTAGTCATACCATCTGTGCAGACCAAATAAACTCCCTCTGGGACTAATAGTTGCGCCATACCTTTATTTCTTCTTTTAAGAATTTAAATTCAAATTCCTGCTTTGAACACATTTTGTTGTTGGCAAGATTCTCTACTAACTCTGCCTGACAAGATTCAATTATTCCTTGTTTGCTGTCATACGAATAGCTTGCTCTCAGTTTATTTTTATACAGATAAGACGTGTCTTGGAAAAGCTGCTTAAATTTATCATTATATAATTTTCTAAAGTCCTCATTTGGTACACCTTCTGCATCAATAGAAAGTTTCAAATGACCATCCTTATTGTCCTGTATTTGTCTTGAAGATTTGAAAGTCACATCTTTCCCTGTAAAAACTTGTGACGGTAGTGTAAATAAAGAAGAATTACTGATTACTTCTTGTCCATATACATCTGAAAAGAACAAAACATATAATGGTGTCTTTTTTATCAAACTTATTGTATTTTTTTGAAGTCATTTTCAGCAGCATCAAGTATTGGTCTAACTGTCTCGTCATTCTCTAATTGTGAAAAACGTTCAAGACGTAAAGATTTCCAACGATTATAAATATCTTCCTGATTCTTAACCTTAACAGGCATTCCTGTCTTATTGAGAACTAACACAAGGTCTGAAATGGGAATATTAAACATACACATAAACTCTATTAGTTGACGATATTGAGGGTTATATTTAATAATATTATGTACCCCCGTTTTTATATGAATAATGGTTTCATCATCAGAGCTACTAATATCTTCGATATCCCATTCTATCTCTGTCTCAGTTTCATTAATCACGCTTCCATTAACGGAAAAAGAAGTCTTCTGAAATATCTTATAAGCTAGAGGGAAAAAGCCCTTGAGTTTTTAAAGCTTAACATAAAGATAATTTTTTTATAGATTTAATTTAGATTTATTATTCCATTGTCAATTGTTGTTGTTCCTTTAAGATGATTTGTACCAGTAATATTATTGGATGTACCAGATATGTTATTTGTTGTCCCATTTATATCAATTTGGGTACTTTCTAGTTTAATTTCTCCATCAGATATTGTAATCGTGCTACTTCCAACTTTAAGGGTAATAGTACCACTACTTGTTAAGTCTATAACACCGTCCTTATCCATTTTTAGACAACTGGCATCACCTCCAACATTAATAGTAGACTTACTGCCAGCATTTACTGTATGTGCCCTTCCTGCTTCAACGGTAAAGTTTGAGTCTGTTTTTGTTTTTGCATTACCTGCACCATCAAAGTTCATGCTTACACCACCCTTATCGTGTAGTGTGACACTTCCTTTAGAATCATCAAGCTTAAGCGAACTACCGCTTCGTGTGGTGAGGCTCTTGCAGTTATTGCCCTGGCCACCGCCACCACCAGTAGTTCCGTTAAACAGGCTACCCATAACGTATGGTCTTGCTGGGTCACCATGACGGAAGCCGAGGAGGACTTGGTCGCCTACTTCTGGGATAAATACAAAACCACGGTTGCTCTTTACGTCACTACTGCTACCGCCATCAGGTGTCATCACACGTACCCAACCTGTCTGCATACCATCTGTCTGCCAGTTCATACGTACACGCACACGGCCCTTGCCCTGTGGGTCAGCATTGCTAAGCACGGTTGCCATCTGTGTCTCAGCTAATGGCATACGCACCTTTGGACTTGGCAGTGCATTTATCGTTGCAGGGATAGCCGTGAAGCGGTTTTTGTAGTAGCTTCCTTGGCTCACCTCATGGGTTATCTCGATGATGATAAAGTTACCCAAACTCTCTTTTGATAGGTTTCCTACACGCTCCAAGAAAGAACTATAAAGACTTATGACTGAGCCTACACGTAGGGTTGGCACCTGACTCTCAGCTGTGATGTAATGTGTCTTTGCCGTCTCAGCCGCCTGCTTACGCCCCATGTAGTTAATGAGTTCCGTCTCATTGCTGATACGTGGCAGCGCATGTTGTCGTGCAGGTTTTGAGAACATCGCGAGTGATGCACGGAAAGCCTCACCCGAAAGTTTGTCATGACCATATGCCAAGTCTGGTGTCATACGTTGCATCTCACGGTCAGCACCAGAGTGGTAAGAGAACACCTGCTCAGAGCGTGCGAGGGTCTGTAAACCAATGTCAAGTGACGACAGCGTCGTTCCATATTCCAATATTATAGGGTCAGCCAATCTCCTTGGTTTACCAAAGATGAGTTTAGTTCCATCGAAATACATCCACTCCTGATACTGATGAGCGAGACGACGGATAAAGTTGAAGTCCGACTCTTCATACTGGCAGATAAAGTCCTTGGTTTCCTTGAATGCAGGATTTAATTCCAACTGCACCTTAGCTTGTTCGCACAATTTCTTGACTACATCACCAATGGTTCTGTCATTCCATGAGAAGCAGCTGTGTGCCGTTTCCAATCTATAAGTAGCAGAGTAGCCAGAAACGATAATACATCCAAAGTCACTTCCTTCTCTGTGTAGCTGTACATTTGTCACCACACCAACGAAGATAGGAGTGTTTGCAGCCTTTACGACGATGCTTTGTCCGAGCCACTTTTTACTACTGCTGATATTATGTACATATTTATTTCCCCCCGATTCGAGTTCAACGGACATTTGGAATCGGTGGTGTTTACCTATGTTTTGTTCGATTTGTAGAGAAATAAAAGAAGAAAGAGTTTTCTTTCCGACGCTGATAGTAATGGGGTTGAAAGGAATTGACATGGGTTGTTTGTTTTGAAAATTAAAAGCTAATTGGCTTATGCAGCATTACATTTAGAAACTCAAGGGAAAGCAATCTGATTATATAGGATTGTTACATCTCGCCCTTTAAGTAAAGAAAAGGAAAAGGACTATGCCAAGCATAGCCTGCCCTGCATAGTCCTTTAAGTTTCCTAAGCTTATGTGCGAGGCCAACGGTTGTCGAGCTCAGCATTGCCCACGGTGATGTTCTCAGCAGAGAAAGTCATACCGATGGTCATAGGAGCCTCGTTGTTAACGTCGAGTGTCTCCTTGTAATGAACGATGTAAGCATTCTTGAAAGAAATCTCCTTCATCTTAGCATCCTCTTCGCTCTTCTTGTAAACGATTTTACCCTCAACAGGTTTAAACTGGCTGTTAAGCATAGCCTCGATAGTAGAAGTGTCATCAGTAGACTCGATAGTTACACTGATACGACCGCCAGAGATGCTTGATGCAGGCTGACCCTTCTTGTCAGTTGTACGGCTGAACTCGTAGTTAGAGTAGAGTACGTCATACTCCTTACCACCTAATTCCAAAGTTGCTCTAAATGAACTCATAATTGAAAAGTTTTAAGTTGTTAGAAAAAAAATGATAAACGAGGCACCCTTATCATCTCCTTTACCAGAAAACAAAAAAGAGAAAACCTCAACAACTTCTTGAAGTCCCCTCTGTACGGCTGTTAAACAGTCTTGCTCTTGAAAGAAGAGGAAGATTTGCAATCTGTTGTTTTACGATGCCAAAAGTAGAAAGATATTTTTATAAAAACAAAAGAAAAACATAAAATAACATGGGTTTAACATCTGATAAGTAAAATTCATACTTTACTTCGAAAGTAGAGGGAATACCTAATTATAATAAGAATAAACTTGTCAACTCACCAATCTGTCTACTTATCCACTTGTTCATCCTCATAGAAATGTAAACAATTTTTTATCTTCTATATTTCCATTTATGCTTAATAGGCTTTGAAAAGACACCCTTTTGGCTTGCAAAAGATGCCCTTTAAGTCCCTTACTAATGCCCTTTTGAAAGCTAATTAAGCACCTTTTGATTTATTGCCTTGTAAGCAACTGACTACTAAGTGTTTATAAAACCACTTAAAAACTTAGTTTTAAATGTATTTTTCTTACTAAAAACGTTTAGTAATGTAAAGACTTTTCGATTCATTTTTGGTTCTTCAGGAATTTGGAGTGATAAAGTAAGCCTACTACATATAAAAGGCACACAGAGAGGGGGAGAACACGGAGGTGAAAGCATAAAGACAATATCACGGAGGTGCCGAAGGCACAAAGAGCGACAGAGGCGTAGTGTACGTGTTGCTGATAGCTTTGGTAAAAAGCGTTTTAAGAAATCTTGCAAACCACAGCTTTGTAATGAAGTAGACAAAAGCATTAATAAAACTCGCAAATATCCTCTGATGCTCCACGCACCAACAGTGCCTCTGTGCCTAACGATTTCTTCTATATAAAACCTCTGTGCTCTCTATTTCTCTGTGTGACGTTTCTTCAAAGTTCTTATCTCAAAAGGTATGACTCCACATTGCTGAAGACCCTCATTTTTTTTTATATCAATTCATAGCTTTATACTTTTTCATAATGTAAAACGTGACAAGTCATCAGTAAATAAGAAGATTGCTCTTGAAATAACTTTTCAGCTATTACAACATTTATAATACTGAAAGTTGATTTTAGATACAGCGTTAAAGCTTGTTTTATGAGAAGAGAATCTCGTGTTTATGTGGAAAACTTCATCAATTAAATACTTATAAAATATTAAAAACAGAAAAAAGTTGCCCATATCTATTAAAAAAATAATATATTTGCACAATATTTTGGTGTGATATGAACTATCTAAAACTGCCTTTGGATTTATCAGGGGCTTTAAATGGACAAATCCAACGCTGCTCTTATGAGGAGTCAATTGCCCAGCATCTCATGATGTTGGTGGTTTCTCGTCATGGAGAAGTGGAAGGAAGAGAGGATTACGGTTCGATTATATGGGACTTGGAGTTCAATCAAGTTTTGAAAAACGAAGACTGGGAAGATAAGGTCAGACAGTCATTGGAAGCCACTATAATTAAGTATGAACCTCGTCTAAAAGACGTCCATGTAAGAGTAGAACTTACTGAGGTTGAGGAAGATGTCAGAGATAAGTTCCCTAATGCTCGAAAGCGTGTACGCTTGTGGGTAAGTGGTCTTATTGTAAGAAATGACCAGCACTTCAACTTTAATACACATCTTTATATAAGTCCGATATCACAGTGAGGATTGGCTGATAGAAAGGAAAGTGTAATATAAGAAGATGAAACGAATAAACATATTGAACTACATAACACTCTTGTTACTTTTTTTCTGTTGTACATCGTGTGACAGCAAAAGAACTATGGACAATATGAGAAACGATTCACTTTTTGTATGGCAGCCCGCTTTGACGGCTCCAAAGTATTATCCCGTACAAGCCCAGTATGCACGTGTTATGGTGGAATGAGCATACAAATCGTTGACAATCTTTGTTAAAGGATTAAGTAGCTTACCCAAATGAGATACATCATTATTATAGATGAAAATAAAATATGATAGATAAAAGGCAACAGAGTATAAAAGAACGTCTTCGGAGATTTGCAATGGACTTGTGGAATATCACAGATCTGAGGCAGATGGACCCCGTTATTGATTTAATTCTCGACGTAATAGCCTATAATAGTAGTAGACTTCATCAGAATATATCTGATTCTGATTCAAATATTCTGTATCGTTTGGCATGTTTGTTAGTGCCTCAGCAGTGGTCACTTCCAATGCCTTCCCATGCTTTGTTGAGTGTGGAACCTAAGAGTGACGAGTCTCGCTTACTAACATTAACAGATCGTTTTTATACGAGGAAGATGATGTTTGAAAAGGGATGGGTAGACCTTGACTTCTCTCCTCTAAGTAATTACCCTTTAGTAAATGCCAAGATAAAGGCCCTATCCTACGATAGTCGGGTAATGTATTCGTATGAGGGTAGTCTGCAAGAAACAGAACTTCCAAACGTAGTAGTGCCGTCAGAAGATGGTGTTGTGTGGATAGGTCTGGAAATGACACAGAGTTTACTACGCTCAACTCATGAACTGATATTGTGTATTCTTTGGAAGACAATAACCTCACACCTTTCCTGCGAGATGTGCATGTTTATGATGGAGCTGGAGAGAGATTAGAAGTATCGGTTCCACAGTTCCCACTTGAACACAGTGAGAAATATCACTACTTTAATGAGATTAGTGACTATTATGCAAAAAACTATGTTCAGATAAGCCTTGATTCAAAAGCCCTCTCATCTAACCCTTTCAGTACTTATCCTTCAGAATGGGAAGTTTCTGAAGAGGGAGACGATGAAAGCAGTAAACTGGTATGGTTAAAATTGAAATTTCCAGTGATGTTTAATCATGTGGATTTTGGGAAAGTACGTTTTCTACTCAATACTTATCCAGTTGTCAATCGTAGTTTGGTAACAATACAACATGATTTTGCACGAAAAGGTAATATCGTAGCTCTACGATGCAAAGAAAATCGTTTCCTGCTCAATGTAGAATCTTTTCATGATGATTCTAACCACCAGTACGTGGATATTGTGCGGAATTATAATGAGTCCTCTACAGGTACTTACAGCCTTTACTTTGGAAACATAGAAAGATTTGATTCAGACAATGCCCGTATATTGATTAACAAACTAATTCAGTTAATCCATGAAGACGGAAGTGCTTTGAGAGTATGGAGATAGATACGCTCACGGATCAGCTGAACAATCTCTATAATAATATAGAGAACATAGAAAAGAGCATCTACGATTTCACTCAAGATAAGAGTATTCCTCGTGCTTTTCTATTTACACAGCCTTACAAAAAGACATCAGAGGTAGAGGTGAGTTATTGGACTACTGATGCCGAAGTTGCTAATGGTTTGGATAGTCGTACGGTAGTCTACCAAGCGGAGAATGAGAAATTCTCTGCAAGTGGGTTGTTGTTCCAGACGACGACAAAACAAGGTAATGCTCACGACTCAGAACGTGATCTGATTAATCGACTCCGTTATGGTTTGCTATCAAAGGACCGTATTGTTACGCGTGAAGATATAAAGAGTTTCGTACTTTGTAGTTTAGGGAAATTGGCGAAATCTGTAGATATCAGAGATGGTATAGCTATCTCAAACGATGTGCGACGTGGTATTATCCGTACAACAGAAGTAAGAATAGAACTTTCAGGTGCAAGTAAAGAAGAGAAAGTCGATTTACCTGCAATGACAAGTTTCTTAGAAGACGAACTTTCAAAGCGTTCTATCAATAAGACGCCTTACAAGATATTTTTCGTATGAATACACAAAATTACAGCAATAGCCTCATAGCTGCTATTAAGTTAGCCAAGGCAATGGCACATCAGGATAAGCACCTATCATTCGGTGTAGCTCATCTTGTTATAGCTATGCTGACAGAGCAGACAGGTTTGCGTGAGATCCTGAACTCAATGCAAAAGGAAGTGACATACATCAGCGATTGGTTTGAGACTTATCGTGAGATGTATGTCGGTGTTGAGCATGATGCAGGTGAGATAATCGCCGACCACGAGGTTGAGACAGTACTTGATGAGGCAGAACGCTCAAAAGATAAAACTTGGTACAGACTCTGTTGATGCCTTGTGTGTGTTCTCAGCAATTGTCAGAGATGGTGTGGTTTATTCCCATCAGCAAATAGAATCAATCGGTGTGACAGAGGATGAGATAATGGAATATTTTGAGGCTTCAACCTCTCCTTTATCTCCAGTTGCAGAGATGGATATGGGTAGTTCTATCCAGTACGTATCTGATCTCCGCCGAGCAGAACTCTTAGAAGAAGGTAAGTCTATTATCGGTCGTAGCAAGGAAATACGTCTGATATTGGAAACGTTGGAACGTTCTGAACGACAAGGTATTCTGCTTGTAGGTGCACCGGGTGTTGGTAAGACGGGTATTATCAGAGCACTTGCCCATGAAATGGAAATCAACCAAGATGAGATTATCAACCAAACATCATTGGTCGGGCTGAACACATCAAAGATTCTTGCACAATCGGGCAATGAAACGGAGATTACCCAAAAACTAACAGGTTTACTGCAGAAGATGAATCAGGCAAAGAGTCGTGGTGTGCTTGTTATTGACGACTTGCAGTTGTTACTCGAAAGTGGTAACCCAACGGCAGCCACCTATATACTCAACAACCTTGATGCACAAATTTGCGATGGTGCAGTCACATTGCTGATGGTTCTCTCTATGGATGCTTTCCGTAAGCACATTGAGAAACATTCTATTGCAAATAGACTGAATATTATAAATGTAGAGGAACTCGAACCAAATATCCTCCGCAGTGCATTACTAAAACATAGAACAATTCTGCAGGCTTATTATAGTCTGCCAATGACAGAGGAGGCATTCATAAGTGCATATAATCTTTCTAACAGATACTACAAGGAAAAGAGCCAACCAGCCTCAACATTAGACCTCATTGATAGTACTGCAGCCTCGGTAAGACTGAGCAATAAGAATGCTGCAGGTATTGTAGAGCAACTTGTGGAGCAGTATGAGAAGTACAAGGCAATGCCGGTAGAAGATGTGAGTGATTTCGACTTACATCTGCTTTATCATACAATCTTTAACAAGGTGAGTGTTGTTTTGACTTCAAAGATAGAAGACGACTTCGTACTGACGGATGATGATTCAACACAGGAGAAATTAGATAAGCTTGGTAAGATGTTGAACGAACTTTCTGCCCTTTCACAGAAAGGTATTGAGAAGGTTAGCTCATTAGAAATAGAATCAGTTGTGGCAGATGACACCGGTATCCCAATCGGAAAGATTCAGGCACAAGAGAAAGACCGACTCTTGGGTATCGAAACCAAGTTGCACGAAAGAGTTAAGGGACAGGATAAAGCTATTCGTACACTTTCAGATGCTATCATCGAGTCACGAAGTGGTCTGAGTGACCCAAAGAAGCCTATCGGTTCATTCTTCTTCCTTGGTCCTACTGGTACGGGTAAGACAGAGTTGACGAAATCGTTAGCCGATCTTCTTTTTGATGATGACACGGCAATGATTCGTTTCGATATGTCGGAGTTCAAGGAAGAGCATTCTGCAGCCTTGCTGTATGGCGCTCCTCCAGGATATGTTGGCTATGAAGAAGGCGGTTTGCTTGTGACAAAAATCCGCCAAAAGCCTTATTCTGTCGTACTCTTTGATGAGATTGAGAAAGCACATAGTAGTGTCTACGATATTTTCCTGCAGATTATGGATGAAGGTAAGGTGCATGATAAATTAGGACGTGAAGGTGACTTCTCCAATTCTATCATCATCTTTACTTCTAATATTGGTAGTCAATGGATTGCTGAACAGATTCAGAAGGGACATCAGCCAACCTCAAACGAACTGATTGAGGTTATGTCGAAGTACTTCCGTCCTGAGTTTCTTGGTCGTTTGACAGAGGTAGTCCCATTCTCACCTATTACAGAGGCGGTTGCTCAGCAGATTTTCCTTCTCCAATTCTCACGCCTGCAGAAGCAGTTGTTGGAGCAGAAGGATATTCAGTTGGATTTAGCACCAGAGACAATAGCCTACCTTACCTCCAAAGGATTCTCGCCACAGTATGGTGCGCGTCCTATTGCAGGTGTAGTGAGAACTTATCTGAAGAAGACTATTTCCAAACTGATTGTCTCAGAGGCTATCAAGCCTGGCGACCACATAATAGCAACCTATAAAGATGGAAATCTGCAATGGAATCACGCATAACAACTTCTAACAGGGATTTAGAAGGATTCAGTAATAGTGATGCACGTCATCTTATTGCGGAAGTCTTCTATGCTGAACTGCAGTTTATTACTGGGGAGGATCTGCTTGATAAGACCGTTGTTGTGACTCACGGAATGAATAGCCGTGTGAACTCTCAAGATATTATCGAGTTGCAGAAAGAGGAAGTCTATAAGGATGGACAATTAAGGGAACGACTGATACTTAACCTTGCAAGAAATGGTTTTTATCATCAGTTGCCTGAGTTTATGTTCCACCCTATTTCTCTTAGCTCACCAGGAATGAGCAACAAGGAGGTTGTTGAAGCGATTCGAGAGAATAGGAAGAAGGCAGAGAAGGCGATACACTTTTTCTCTCCGTTCGACACAATGATGTTCCATGATAGTGTACGTATCTTTGAACGGCAGTTATCCTTATTTGAAAGGCCGTCTGAGAATGTTATTATCAAGAATGTCACCAGTCTTTTCTTTTCGAAGACAGCCCCTCTTACTATTGACGAAAGATACAAGATGTTTTTGTGTCTTCTCAATGTAGAGCATTACAAGGAGAATCTTTCTGCATTGGAAGAATTACTTTCAGTAGTCTGTGCTATTGACGCTAAGATACGATATGTCTATCATTACGAAGAGAATCTTCCTTACATTAGCTTGGGTGATTGTATGTTGGGGGTTGACTCAGGACTTGATGGACAATTACTATGTGAGTTGGATGATGTTGAAGTAAATCTCTGCTTTCATGATACGATAAAAGAAAGTGTATTGAAAAAGCAGATAGAAACAGTAAAGTATGTGCTGTCATTCTTTCTCATTTCGTCCAGAGATATAAAGATAATATATACTGTCACGACAAATACAGAACTCGTCTTAGGACAGAATTATTTAGGTTATGATACGAATTTATAAGAAGAAATAATGAAACCTTTAATATTTTTCTTTTTGAAATACTTATTGGCTCCGCTTCTTGCAATGGTCATGGTGTTCGTTATGGGAGCACTAAAGTCTATTCGACAGCAGCTGGGCATGAAGAGGATTATTGTCTTTGCTCTTTTAGCAGGACTTTTCCTTGGACTTCCTTCTCTCTTCGGCTATTTGAAGAATGAATATGTGTGGGGAGGACTTGTACTGACTGTTACTTCTTATCTCATTCTCGGATTTTTCTATCTATGGGCATTGCGCGTGGTCATTAGCAAGAAGAACGATGATATGTCTATCGAACTTCTCGTAACAGTGCTCTCAGGTATTATCGGAATGTGGATTTACTATCTTGTATTCAACTGGATTAGCGGAGGATTGGAATATACCCCTTGGGCGATGACAGCTGTCTGCTGGTTTATGATTCCTTACTTCGTCTTCCGTAGCTTCAAGTATTTCCGAAACATACAACCAGCAATCTACGACTTGTGGAGAATCAATCATAGTGGATTTAATCGAAACTATTGGGACAATCTCGATACTTTCAAGGCATTAACTGTCAAAGTGAAACTTAAACGAAAGGTTGGTGATTTCGACTATACTACCCTTTCAGTTCGCTTGGCTGAGGGTATCGCTTTAGGAGACTGGTTCGACTGGCTTGTTGAAGACCAAAATCGACGTTTCCCACAGGCACAGATTGAAATCAATATGGAAGGTGCAGAAAGTGGTTGGATATTCTATACGAGCCGATGGTTCCGCTATCCTCTATTTATTCGGATGCTGGACCCACGTTGCACAGCCACAGAAAACAAAATAAAGAAAAATCAAGTTATCTATATAAAACGAGTAAAAAGCATAAACCAGATACAACATGAAGAAGATTGAGCATTTGCCAATAAACTGGGTTAACGGCCAGAAAATTAATAATACCCATTTCTTTGAGACATATTACAATGTAGTTGAAATGCTAAGACAGAACCGTGAAGAGGAACTGACAAGCTATAACTATGGATTCGGTGATAAGTCTGAAAAAGAAGAATGTTCTATTGATATGGATATTAAGGGTGAGTCTGCAGAGACTTTATCAGTAGAACTTAGAGCATGTAATGCGGTGACTCGTAATGGTTACCATATTCTCTTTACAAAGGAATTGTATGGCGATTTCACACCAAAGTGTACGCTCAAAGATATCGAGATTGATCTCTCTACACGTCAGGTAGTCTGCATTCTCCTTACTGTTAATCCTTACAAGATGTTGCCAGTTGGTGTGCCAGATCCAGAAACTACCCCACTCCATCATCCTTACGTATTACCAGAGGTTACTTTGCAATTGGTATTGGAGCAGAATCTTAATAAGGCCTTCCTTGAGGGTAATAGTATAGTAGCGGGAAAGGTTATCGTTGATGGTGGTTCCTTTCTCGATAGATAGCGACTATATCCCAGCTATTCAGCGTATCAACTGTTCTGAGAGAGCTATGCATGCTTTAGAGAATATGACAGAAACACTTGAGCGTATTCACAGCAATGCACTCAAGGTATATGCTAAGAATATTTCTAACCCTCACCGCAGTATGCTTGCAGATAATACTTTTGCTCTTTGCGATGTGGTGAAGAATTTCTACAGCCAGCACTGCTTTGAATTGAAGAATATTGCAGCTGAGCAGCCTCCAATCTATACTGTACGCTTTGCAAATGCATTAGCTAATCTTCTGCTCACTTCACTCCGTTCTTTACCTGAGAAGGACTTTGAGACACTATTGCAGTACTTTGATGAGTGGACAAATATTAAGCCGTCTGACTTTATGCACAAGACAAGCGATATTGCTCATTTGAGCTATAATCATCTTGAGTTGAATACTCTCTTTGTGAGCATTGCAGCATTCCTCAATGTAATTGATACGCTTTTCCATAAGTTGAGCGAACTCGAATACGTTGGACTCATCAAGGAGAATATTATTATTAGCGAAGATAACAATGGCAAGGCCTCTGAGAGTGAGCGCAAGTCATGGAAGGTGTGGGATTAACAGATACACTTGACAATGGTAGAAAGAAATAGAAAAGAACGCCGTCAGGCAAAGAATTCTTTTATTTTCATCTTTAGCTTCACGCTATTGCTTTTCGTACTCTTTGCTGTTTGCACATTGAAAACTGCCGAACGTGGAATCAACATGGTAGACGAAAAGAAAGTGCGTTACGATGAGGTATTCCGTAAGCAGGCAAGCTATAATTTCCGCATGGATCAAATGTTCAAGGATATGAATAATCTTGTTACTGAGAAGCGTACGGATAATGAGCAGGCGCAATATCAGATGATAATTGCTCGTCACAGACAAGATATGCAAGATGAGATCTATCGTGGTGATAATGACACCACCAACTATGTTCTCTATAAAACGCTGTTTGATCAACTACAAGCTACGCAGGAAACCACTGCAACTTACTTTGATGAGAAACGTGACTTAGACTACATTATGGAACAGATTCAGAAGGCAACGGAAATTTTAAATAAAAAAAGAAATTAATAATTTATTATTATGACAAGAGACGAAAAGATATGGTCCAGTATTAAGTTTACGCTTTTGTTATGCTTTTCTGTGGCCTTACTCTATATCCTCCTTTGTAAGTATGTCACACCAATTCCAGAATCCATTACAGGTAATGCGGTGACAGAAATCAATGATGCCGAGGCTATTCTTGAAGATCAGAAGGAAATGAGTGAGAAACTGATTACGCTGAAGAAGGATATTGATTCGCTTAACTTCGAGATACAGCAGACACAGCGTATCAGTGAGATAAAAGATCGTATGACACAGCTGCAAGACAACTATCGCAAACATTCTTATGATCCGAAATATCTCTATTGTATGCGTGCATTCAAAACGATACAAGACTATTTCGACATAAAGCAGAAACTCTATTGGACAACCAAGAATACGGAAGACAGAAAAAAGATTCTCGAAGAAATGAAGACTAAGATTAGATAAGGCTTTTATTGACTTTGCCTGGTTTCTCGTCTACCTTTCTGCTGGAATAGTTGATAAAACTCATTCATCCACAAGAAACATATGCTCTCCATAATCCTATTGCTATGAATATAGAGCATCGGTTTACAACCAAGTTATATGTGGCTAACAATTAACAAATTAAACCCCTTATGATATAACAATTAAATAACAATAATTATGACTGAAAGACAAAAAAATCATTTTGGCTATCGTTTCGGCACTGGCTGTAGTCGGATTATTGGTGGCTTTTGCTTCTCCCTCACGCAACGTCAACAAGAATCTTGACTTTTTTTCATTCAGGACAGTAATGCGAATAGTCAATTGGAAGTAAACGAGCCTTTGAAGTTTACCATTAATGACTCTGCGGCAGTTGTTGACAAGAGAGTATTATGGAAAATGGGTAATGGCGACAGTATCGTTGGTAAGCCTAACATTAGTTATGTTTACAAACAGGCAGGAAAGTACCTCATCACACTACAGGTTGATGGTAAGGTTGTCACAGAAAAGACTATTGATATTGTGAAGATTACCAAGGACACTCGTAGCAGTTGATTCTATTCCTAAGATTGTCGGACCAACACAAGGTTATGCAGGTGAGCGACTCGTATTCTCAGCTGAAGGTGACGAGTATGACAAGTTGGCTTTTGGGAATTCGGTGAGAGTGGAACTATTGATGCTTTTGAGCGTCAGGTAGTTTATAAGTATGATGAGCCTGGTAAATATCTCATCAAACTGAAGACTAATACAACTTTGTATCCTGTATCTCATGTCATAACTATCCTTCCAAAGGTTGAAGACATTATCGAGAATCCTGCTGATGAGGCTGATCAGCCAAAACCTGAGCCTATTGATACATTGGCTATGGTACAGAATGGTATCAAGAAGCATTTACAAGCTATTGCCAATGCGGGTGCAAGAGATAAGGAAGCATTCTATGCACATCGTAATTTCATTATCAATAACTATCTCGGCGGTAATGGTAATCAAGTCGTTGTACACATCAATGGCGAGCGTTATAATGTATTCCCAGACTATTGTCAAGGATTACATTTCCTCGAGAGTAATCGTTACGGACGTGTGACTATTGACGACGTGAAGGTAGATGATTTCCATCATATTACAAAAATTGAAGTAACTCAAAGAAATACAGGAAAATAAAATTAGGAAATATGAAAGCGTTCCATATTATAGCAGGTCTTGCATTCTTCTTTTTAGGTGCTCAGAGTAGTCTGGCACAGGTGGGAAGATATGATAAGACACATGCTGTCGGTAAAAAGAGTTTTAATTACCTGACAGAAGATACACGAAAGCAGAAGACACACAACAATAAGGATGTGCATATTGTCTTCTCAGATCGTGACCATAACAAGGCATACGCTGGACCGTATGCACAGCGCATCCTGAGTGAACAGAAGCTTGGTGCACCATTCTATGTTATTGGTGAGAAAAACGGATTCTATAAGGTTGTTGCTGCTAACCAGAGTTTGCTTGGACAGCCTAAGGGTATGTTTGCACCACTTTTCAGTTCAAGAACTCACTTTAAAGATGCTAAGAATTCACCATTCGTAGGATGGATTGATAAGAATAGCGTGCTGGAGTATAATCATGCCTTTGTGTCTAAAGATAACAACTTCCCTGTACGTTATCGAATTGGTGCATCCACTGTATCACGATTGTCAAATATAAAGAGATTCTTTACTCTTGACTCTCTGAACCTCTATAGCGATCCTTTCTTCCTCGATAAGAGCAAGGGAAAGCTTGTAGCTGGTCAGATTGTGTATGCTTATAAGTACGATGCAAGTAAACAGGCTATACTTGTTTCTGATCGTCCTTCGCTCTCTGACTCTACTCGCACAGCACTCGGGTGGATTCCTGCTGACCTCACTGCAATGGTAGGACAGAATCACGTTTATCTGCTGGATGCTAATTATCCTGAGTTCGCTGGTTTCCCATTGGGTTCTAAACTTCTCTTTACTGCTGACGGAAATTGGACAAACACGTCGACAGATCAGAAAGTGGCTATAAACCTTCCATTGTCTGTATGGGACAGGAAGAAGACTTATATGCTTAATGTAAAAGGTGGAGATGTTGCTGTGGCAGAACTCGATCGACTCATTGAGAATAGCAAGAATATAAATGTCCACCTTGTGTTCTTTGATAAGGACCGTCTACTTGTGCGCAACCTTGTTAATGCTTTCCAGGGCATAAGCGAAAAGGTATCAAGGATTCTCAGGCGAAGTTCTCTGTGACATCAGTTTCTCAGAAGGGAAATAGACATCTCTCACCAACGACCGACTTTGGTAAGTGGATTGACTATCTTACAAAGATGACTTCACCAAACACTATTGGGGCAACAGGTGGCTACGGCTTCCATGATGCGATGAATACCATCTTTAGAGAGACACCTTATTCTAAGTTTGATAATAATGTGTTCATTATCTTGGGTACTGATGAGTTCCCAACTTTCACTTCTGACATCAACTCTGAGATATATTCGCGCTCAGCTACTCTCCTTCTTGCTCAAATCCTTTCTAAGGATGGTATGCCTTATCAAGACTTCATCCTGCAGTCTAAGCAGCTACTTGATAATAACATCCTGGAGTATATGAGCTTCTCTGGAGACTACCTCTGCGAACCAAAATGGACAAAGAATGGCTCGTTCAAAGATATGAGTACTGATAACGAGAATGTTTATTTGCTTGATGCACCAAAGAACAGCGTTATTACAGGTGGTTTTGTCTATCCAAAACTTTATTCTGAACTTTCAAGTGCAGGTCTTTCAAATGTACTTGATTCACTGTTTATGCAGCTCAATGCACGTAACAACGAAATTGTAAATGTGACACGTAGCGCAGAGAATAAATATGGTGTTCTCCGTGCTGTTCCTACACAAGAGGTAGTGAATCTCTGTGACAGTACAGCTATCTCTGTAACTGACATTGAAAAGAACAACATCAACGACCTTCTCTTTAAGAAGATGTGGTTTACACCACAGCAGCTTTCAACTTATGACGAGGGATATCTTTTTGATAAGGATGAGATGCAGAATCTTCTTGATGGCTATCGTGATTTGATGCCTTATATCAATGCAGACTCTCTTGGAAACCAAGAACTTGCAGTATTGAGAAATAACTTTAAGCGTCAGAGCAAGCTGGTAAACATGCTTTCTTATCGCAAGGCCCTCAGTACGAAGTCTTCAATTTCAAAGGTTTATTATCATCGCGTTTCAGTTCCAAGTTCTGATGCATTGAATTATATAGTACGCATAAAGGATATTAGTCGTAAGAAGTGTAATGAAAGCGAATGGGATCAGGCTTATAAGGAGATGTTTAAGAAGCTTGTTAATCTTGAAACACGCTTCAAGTCTGGACGCTTGAATACTATATCTGTTGCTGGAAAAAGCTATTACTTTATTCCATTAAAGGAGCTTCCATAAAGCATTTAAGATATAATGATATGGATAAATACATTACTGACATAGTTCAGGTGTATTTGTCCATATTTTATTTTCTTATTATGATGTCTAATGAACTTATTTCAGGTACTGTCCTTAAAAAAGCGTGGTACTGTCCTTAAAAGTGTGTAAGCCCATATTTTTATTATCTTTGTATTTGAAATCAATTAATTAAAAAAAACAATGGAACATACACACTTTTTTAACCCCACTCGGTCATTAGGATTTCTCTATGCCATACAACACAGAGAAATCCTAATGACCGAGTGAATTTTATTGTCATAATTCCATCGTTTTGAAATGAAAAGCTCGTCCCTGTGTATAGGGCATTCAGTCAGTTCTGATGATGCAAAAGTAGAGGGCTTATGATATTATTCCAAGAGGTAAGGATATAGCGGGAAGTAGAGGGAAATGCAAGGAAATCAACGACTATCAAAAACGCTCAATATACATTCTAAAAGTAGACTGTTTTAGATAAAAGTACGTTGTTAATCAATGATCATTGATTGTTTAAGAGATTCCTTAGGACTTCCTCTCACTGGAAAAACCATTTTTAGTAGCGTGAAAGTTCTTTTTTCTTCGTTTTATTCATTATAAGTTCATATCTTTGTAACAAATATCGAGTTATACAATCATCTAATGGGACAGAAGAAAGAGCACAGCAACCTGATTAAGGAGCATTTGAAGAAGCGAGGTATCACCCAAACGTGGCTTGCCAAAGAGTTGGGCATGAGCTTCAGCATCACCAACGCCTACGTTTACAATCGCAAGCAACCCAACCTTGCTATCATTTTCAAAGTGGCAGATTTACTAAATGTTTCACCAAAAAAATTACTAAAGTAATGGCTTTATCACTATCAGCAGAACAGAAAAATCTAAAGAATATTTTTATGAATGACAATAGATATATTGTTCCATCATATCAGAGACCATATAGTTGGACACAAGAGCAGTGTGTTCAGTTATATGAAGACATAACAAAAGCTTTTGCAGAGAATGACTCATATTTCGTGGGAAATATTGTTCTTGCATCAAAAGAGGATAATGAACAGCAAGAAATTGTAGATGGACAGCAACGTCTCATTACATTATGGCTTTTCATAAAAGCTCTATCAATTCTTCTTCCCGTATTAAGTAAAATTACACGGATGCTTTGGGTTGAATCTTGGGAGGGAGGGATAGAAAATGGATGTAAATTCATCTCTAAAGCAATTGAATCAAATAATCAAAAAGACCTAAACAAAATTCTACAGTATACAGAGGAAGATTACTGTTTAGAGTCTAATGAGCTTAAAAAGTTGAGAGAGCCTATATACAAAAAAGAGAAAGGTATTTTAGCTACAAATGCGGTGGTTATATACGATATGTTAAAAGAGTATTTCACGTATTGGAGATGATGAGAAGAGAGATTTTTGGGAATATTTTTCAACCAAGGTTTATTTACTTCCCATTGTCCTTTCAGATATGGATATAAATAAGGCAAGATCAAAAGCTCTAACCATATTTGAGACAATAAATAATAGAGGGATGGACTTGCAAGATGCTGATATTTTCAAAGCTCGTCTTTATGAGATGTCTTTAAGAGCAAATGAGGCATCTTCATTTATTGAAAAATGGCAGGAAATAACCACTGACTGCAATAATCTCAACATAAGCGTTGATGATTTATTCCGCTATTATTATCAAATTATTCGAGGAAAAGAAAGGATTGTTACAGCAGAAAAAGGATTAAGAGATTTTTTTCAGAATGATAAGGCTTCTCCTTTTTTAACCGGCAATTACCAAAACATCATGGACTCCTTATGCGAAATATTGGATATACTAAAACATGTCTTATATCTGAGAAACACAAACAGAGAGATTGCTAAGTGGTTACAAGTCCTATATGCTTATACAAATCTGTACCCTCAGTATGCTTTTATAGTATATTTATTTTTCAATAAAAATAGTAATGAAAATGAACACATTGAGTTTATCAAAAAGGCTATCCGATATTGCTATGGAAAGGGAGCGACTACAACGGTCAAGTTTGAGATATATTCTATAATGAGCAAGATAGCACATAGAGAATCTGTCAATGATTATTACCTGCCAGAATTTAGATTTGATATGGTTAATTTTCCTGGAAGATTAACTACAGGACTGTCTCTTCTATTTAATTATCTTGAGAACAGCAAAGATAGAGTCGTATCCTCATTCTATGTAGAGAAAATACTAAAGTCCATAGATCAAAGAGATTTGAGCACTTGGGACAAAGAATGTTTCTATAGTTTAGCTAATTATATTGTGTTAGATAGAGCCTTAAAAAACACATCATTAGCCAACAGAATCAAAGATTACCAAAACTCTCCTCTTCCGTATGTGCAAGAGTTATTCCAATCTGGGAACTATACATTGGAAGACTTTAATAGTCGTGAGAAAAAGATTAAGGAAGTACTAACGATTTTTTTCAAGGGAAATGAAAGGAATTGAAATTAAAAATTTCAAAGCATTTACTAATGCATCTATTGTATTGGGGGATCTTGCAGTTTCAAAACATAAGAATATTCTATGTTACGGGGAAAATGGCTCAGGCAAAACGTCTATCTATGAGGCAATAAAATTTTTCTTTTTCAAGGAAAGAATTATAAAAGAAAAAGTGCCAAATATTAAGGTCGGAGAGGAAAGGAAGGCAGAAATACGACAATTAGAAAGTAATTATCGCAACAAATCGACGATAGAAGAAGATATCTTCATAGAAGTTGATGGTATGAGTATCGAAAGCTTCAATTTTGACGAGCAAGAGGTTTATATGGTTAGTGGCAAAGATCTTCAAGTTTCGAACGAAATAGATATTCTAGAGCTACTAAACAATTGCTATTTAACAAGAAATACTATCATCGGTGAAGAGGGGTGTGTAGAATTGATTATCCATGAAGTCAATCGATTGTTGTCTGAATATTTTCATTCTGATATAGAAATATGTTTATCTCAAGATCAAGGAAATAAGATTGTAATAGAAGATCGTATCAGAGGGTTGAAGCTTGATAGGTTTTTCAATGATTTTTTTAATGAATCCATAATTCATGTTATTAAGTTACTTCTCATACTCTCGTCTGTGTCTTTATTGCAAGATTCAAAGAAAAAATCTTTATTGGTTTTTGATGATATAGTGACGAGTATGGATAACTCATATCGCTCGTTTCTCTATAGATACATACAGAATGAATTTAATGATTTTCAAATAATAATTTTGACTCACAGCACCAGCTTCTTTAACCTATGTGAACATTGGATAAATGAGAAAGATAAAAGTAATCAATGGGTGATTCAAGGAATATATGAATATGGGGGAAGGCATAAGATATACACCAAAGGAAGGCTAAGTACAGAGAATATTAAGAAAAAAATAGACGAAAATGAAGATATTACGACATTGGGAAATGAAACTCGTCAACTTTTTGAAATGTTAGTACAACAATTTTGTATGCTTACAATGATTGGAGCTAAAGAAGAAACAGACAAACTAATTTTGGAAATATCTAAGAATGAGCAGAATGGGTCTTTTTATATTACCGAACAAGACATTCAGACCTCTACAGACCTCTTGAAAAGCATACGAAACCTTTTGAGTAATTGTCCAGCCGATCAACAATTAAGTAAAATAAAGCAGAAAATAGATACCTTCGATAACAAAAAAACTAATAGATTATCGTCTTGGTTAGACGAGATGAAGATGTACCAAAAGTCTACTTTGCATCAAGCCTCTCATGGGCATACAGGGTTACCTGATATAAGTTCAAGCGAAATAAAAGCATCACTACAAGTTTTATCTCAGTTGGAATCTGCCATAAAGAAAATGAAAATAGGAAAAATACAAGTGTGATAGACATAGTATTCAAGATTGATTAGTATTAAGAATCAGCAATTAAAGAATATCACTGTCGTGTCTAAAATGATTATTACAAATTAATTACTCTTGATTATCGAATACAGTCTTGGGTGCATTTTTTTATTGCTTGCAAGTTTTTTTGGGTGTAATAAAGGGTGTAAATCGCATAACTTGCTGATTTACACCCTTGTTTGCGGAGAGAGAGGATTCGAACCCCGGTACCTCTCGGTACGACGGTTTTCAAAGACCGTTGTAATCGACCACTCTACCATCTCTCCAGAAGGCTACTTTGTAGTCAACCTGCTTCCTTGTTGAAAGCGAGTGCAAAGGTATAGATATTTTTTTGAAACTACAAAATGTATAGGGAAGGAATTTGAAATTAAAACACTTTTTTTAACTAAAGACAAAGTGGCAAGATGCTAACTACCTGCAGCACATTGCCCAGCCACAACACCTGTTGTCCATGCTGCTTGAAGATTAAAACCACCAGTAATAGCATCAATGTCTAACACCTCACCCGCAAAGAAAAAGATTTGGACAAACTTTACTTTCAAGTGTTTTAGAGTTAACAGAGCTAAGACTCACACCACCACACGTCACAAACTCATCACGAAAGGCACCTTTACCAGCAATGGTGTATTGATCGTTTACCAATGTTTCAATCATTCTGTTTAGTGTTTTACGTCCAATCTCAGCCCATGGTTTCACAGCATCTATGTCAAGTTTACTTAGTATATAGAGACACAGACGACTCGGCAGACCAAATGGATGTAAGGTAGCAACCTGCTTACGTGGGTTAGCAGTTTGCAACTTCAGGAGATTCTCCTCCACTTCTTGCCGTGTTAGTTCGCCAGTCCAGCTGATGGCAAGCGGAGCTTTATAATCATTTTCAGCAAGCAAACGAGCCGCATATGAAGAAAGTTTCAAGACAGCAGGACCACTTACCCCCCAATGTGTCACCAACAATGGACCCTTCGCACGCAGTTTTGTTCCAGGAATAGTCGTCACAACAGGATCAACAACCGTTCCCATAAGGTCGCAAAAAGCACGATCTTTTATATTAAAGGTGAAAAGTGAAGGTACAGGAGGCTCTATATCATGTCCAAGTTGGGCAAGGTATTGTAATCCACGTCCATTGGGTGAGCCTCCAGTTGTTATAATAGTACGATGAAACACACGATGTGAACCATTCTCAAACTCCAGTTTTAATCTTCCATCTTCCATCCTATGGATGTTCACCAAACGATGTCGACAACATATAGTAACCCCCAATTCATTAGCCTGACGCACTAAACAATTAATAATAGCATGAGAATCTTGCGCCTTTGGGAAGACACATTCATCTTCTTGCGTTACCAATGGCACACCATATTGCTCAAACCATCTATAAGTATCTTCATGGCTAAACGTCTTCATTAACCGTTTCATAAGTTTATGCCCACGTGGATAAGCCTGCTTCATGTCCGTAATGGCTGCAAAGCTATTTGTAACATTACAACGTCCACCTCCGGTTATTTCAACCTTAGCCAACACCTTCTGTGCACGTTCAAAGATTGTCACCTTACTTGCAGGTTTGTCCTGCGAGCCACGATAGCAGCCATAAACCCTGCTGCTCCTCCGCCAATGATAGCTATATCCATTCGCTAAAAACTAATACTTAGGTCCTGAAAGATGCCGACCTTTGCTATGTGAAACATTTAATGTGTGGTGAATATCATTCTACGAGTATTCCTTTAATCTCCGGTTGGCGTACCTGATGAATGCACCTTCTTTCGTTTACCACTGAATTCAGAGAAATCAACACGGATAATTTCAACGCGATGAAAACTCATGTGAGCGTATTTATCGCCAAGCTCTTTGAAGTCAGGTGATAACTTATCTATCAATAGATGCAGTGCATGCATCTTCTCCTCCTCAGAAAGATGAATATGCGCCTCACCAAAGAAGATAGCACTCTCGTACTCAGTGGTGAAATTGCGTGGCAACAAGTTTACTTTACCAATGACACAGAGCGAAACTTTAGGATTCTGCTCAATAGCCACCAACTTACGTCCTTCAGGTGCACAATGGATATAGATACTATTCTTGCCGTCCCAAACAAAGTTTACTGGAATACCATATCCCATATCTTCTGAGACCATACTCAAAACTCCGTATTCTCCATCTCGCAGAAGTTCTATCGCTCTTTCCTCATCCATCAGACGATCTTGTCTGCGTATGCGGTCATTAACATATTTCATATCGTACATAATTAATAAAAAAATGATTAGTTGAAACTGTGAATTATCTGTTATGAGTTAATCTTACCTATACTGGAATCTTTGTATAAGACTTCCAGTATATACCAAAAAAAGACCTTGACTGATTCACATCACCCAAGGTTTAAATACTAAAACTAAATTAACCACTAAAAAAACTTGATGCAAAGATACGCGTTTATTTTTTTAAATAACCAAATTTTTTTGGAGAAATATTTTTTTATTATTTAAAAAAACACTATTAACCTTTATTGTTGATTTTTTTCGAATGGACATAACTATAAAATTAAGATTATTATTATACGGATAATATGTATCAATCCATTTGATATAATAGCCTTTAACATTTTTTTATTGTCGTAATTTATTACGTAAAAAAAATAAGGTTAAAAAAACTTTAGCGCATAAATTACTTCACACGAGTCAGCATCTTGCTTATATAATCAACCTCTATCATTTTACAAACTCATAGCAAGATTATCTTGCTCACTTTCCTTATCCTTACCCCGAACATAATGATTCTCATAACGTTAAAACTAATTTTTCAGAGTCTGAAAAATTATTACATAACGTCAAGTAAAAACCTCGGAACAAAGCTAAAAAACAAACACACAACCCAAGTTTATAACCATCAATAAATCAGCAAGTTACAAAAAAGCACTTTAAAAGGTGCTTAATTAGACTCCAAAAGGGCGTTAGTAAGACTTCAAAAGGGCACCTATTGGAAGCTAATTAAGGCTTAATTCGAATGCAATTAAGCCTTAATTAAAAAGCAAAAGAGGAAAAATATTTACATCGAACGGTTCTAAAAGACTTTATAACAGTCCCAATTATCTCCCCTCTGTTAATATCTTTCGAGCATGAAGAACACTTTCCTCCGTAGGCGATTCTACATCCTTGAGTGCGTAAGGAATACCTAACTGCTCCCATTTATAGACACCTAACGAATGATAAGGCAGAATCTCCACTCGCTCAACATTGCTTAAAGTATCTATGAAAGCACGAAGTTTATAGAGAGATTCATCATCATCATTAATACCAGGAATCAAGACATGTCTTATCCATACAGGTTTCCCGATGTCAGAGAGATAGCGAGCACAGTCGAGGATATTCTCGTTTCCAACCAGTCAATTGCTTATGGGCATCGCTATCAATATGCTTTATGTCCAACAATACTAAATCGGTATATTTCATTAACTCCTCAAAAGCAGAGAAGCTACTCGACTCCCGATTGAAAGGTTGGGCTGAAGTATCAAGGCAGGTATTGATTCCTAAATCCTTAGCTTTACGGAACAGTTCCGTAAGAGGTTTTATCTGCAACAGAGCTTCACCCCCACTCACAGTGATACCGCCCTTCTCTCCCCAATAACTCCGATAACGTTGGGCTTGGGACAAGACATCATCAACAGAGCGGAGGTTTCCCCCCGCCCTGTCCCATGTGTCTGGATTATGACAGTACTGGCATCGCATAGCACAACCCTTAAGGAAGATAACGAAACGAATACCAGGTCCATCAACCGACCCGAACGACTCTACAGAGTGTACCCGTAGCATCATTTCGGAAGTCGGCGAATCCGATAAATTGTTATGTTGATTATTCACTTTACATTGAACCATGCGCGCGACGTGCAATAACATCCATCTGCTGTTCGCGTGTAAGGTCGATGAACTTCACAGCGTAACCACTCACACGGATTGTGAAGTTTGCATACTCTTCCTTCTCAGGATGTTCCATACAGTCAATCAGTTTGTCTACACCAAAGACATTCACATTCAAGTGGTGTGCACCACGGTCGAAGTAGCCATCCATTACACCAACAAGTGTACTGATACGCTCCTCATCATTGTGACCAAGAGCATCTGGGCTAATTGTTTGTGTATTAGAGATACCATCAAGCGCATACTCGTATGGAAGCTTAGCTGTTGAGTTCAACGATGCCAACAGCCATTCTGCTCTGCTCCGTAAGAAGGGTTTGCACCAGGAGCAAGCGGTGCACCAGCTGGGCGACCATCAGGCATATTACCCGTAAACTTACCATATACCACGTTTGAAGTGATGGTAAGGATACTTGTTGTAGGCTCTGAATTGCGATAGGTATGGTGCTTGCGAATCATATTCATAAAGGTCTTCAACAACCATACAGCGATGTCATCAGCACGATCATCGTCGTTACCATAACGTGGGAAGTCGCCCTCAGTCTTGAACTCGATAGGGAACCCAGTCTCATCACGTATGATATTAACCTTTGCATACTTGATTGCAGAGATAGAGTCGACCACATGACTGAAGCCAGCGATACCCGTTGCGAAAGTACGACGTACGTCAGTGTCAATGAGTGCAAGCTCTGCAGCCTCATAGAAGTACTTATCGTGCATGTAATGGATGAGGTTCAATGTGTTTACATAGACACCTGCCAACCACTCCATCATATCCATGAAACGAGGCATGAACTCATCATATGTTACGACATCACCCTCTATTGGACGATAAGCAGGTCCACACTGCTCACGTGTCTTGCTGTCAACACCACCGCTGATTGCGTAGGTAAGACATTTAGCGAGGTTTGCACGAGCACCAAAGAACTGCATCTCCTTACCTGTCTGTGTTGCAGATACGCAGCAGCAGATAGAATAATCATCGCCCCATATTGGTCGCATCACGTCATCATTCTCATACTGAATAGAGCTTGTAGAGATAGAAATCTTCGCAGCATAGTCCTTGAAGTGCTTGGAAGACGTGAGCTATAGAGCACAGTGAGGTTAGGTTCTGGTGAAGGACCCATGTTCTCAAGTGTATGGAGGAAACGGAAGTCGGTCTTAGTTACCATTGAACGGCCATCCATACCCAATCCCGCAACTTCGAGGGTAGCCCAAACAGGGTCACCAGAGAAGAGTTGGTTGTATGAAGGGATACGTGCAAACTTAACCATACGGAACTTCATTACCAAGTGGTCGATGAGTTCCTGCGCCTCAGCCTCCGTAAGTGTGCCTTCCTTGAAGTCACGCTGAATGTAGATATCGAGGAAAGTTGAGATACGACCAACTGACATCGCAGCACCGTTCTGTGTCTTAATGGCTGACAAATAACCAAAGTAAAGCCACTGTACAGCCTCACGTGCGTTGTTAGCTGGTTCAGAGATATCATAGCCATAGATGGCTGCCATCTCCTTCATCTCCTTCAAAGCCTTAATCTGCATAGAGATTTCCTCACGCAAACGGATAACCTCTTCGGTCATAGTACCGTCACCACAGTTGCGGAGATCCTTTGCTTTTTCGTTGATAAGGAAGTCTACACCATAGAGTGCAACACGACGATAGTCACCCACGATACGACCACGACCATAGGTATCAGGAAGACCTGTGAGGATATGGTTGTGTCTAACGAGTTTCATCTCGTCTGTATAAGCATCGAAGACACCCTCGTTGTGTGTCTTACAATACTTCGTGAAAATCTCATGAAGTTTCTCTGATGGCTCATAACCATAGGTTGTACATGCCTGCTCAGCCATCTTGATACCACCATAAGGCATAAAGGCACGCTTCAAAGGCTTGTCTGTCTGCAGACCAACAACCTTCTCCAGTTCCTTTGTTTCTTCACCGATATAGCCAGGACCATATGCAGTCATACTGGATACCACCTCGGTTTCCATGTCTAAGACACCACCCTTAGCACGCTCCTGCTTCTGTAGTTCTTTGAGCATACCCCAAAGTTTGTCTGTTGCTTCTGTTGGCTTCTCAAGGAAGGAAGCATCACCATCATAACTATCATAATTATCTTGGATAAACTGACGCATATTGACTTCATCAAGCCACTTGGTTCCAGTAAATCCTCTCCATGCTTTTTTCATGACTGTTTATTTGTTATTATGTGAAACGAATTAATTAATATGCTTGTTAATTGTTATACTGATTGAGCATTACTAATTACCGAGGACAAAGATAGACAAAAAAAACGTAATATCAAGTATTTAGAGATACTTATATTTAAAATATGCATGTAAATACCTATAAATAGTGAGAAGAAATCTACTCTTGCAAATATTCCAAACTTATAGGTATGAAATTTGATTGTTGAAAAAACCAAATAATAAGAGTAAAATGGTAAGTATGAAGCTTCAACACCAAGAGGGAAACGCATACTTCCCATTCTACCCGACGAGAATAGCCATTGCCACTAAATACTTTCCGTATCAACTGAAGACCTACGATTTACGAAGTCGGGAATCATCACTGGCATTGAACCTTGTTCAATAGAGCGTTTGGATAGCTCAGCAATGCAACACCACTCCGCTAAATCATACACATCCATATCTAAAGGCAAACCTTGTTGTAGGCATTGAGCAAGCCGTAAGTCCATAAAATAAGACATTCCGCCACGTGCGTCGAGCTCTTTGGCTAAGGCAATTGTCTCTGAAGGGAAAGAAGGCGCATAATGATTGAGTAGTATCTCTATCTGAGAAGCGTTCAGAGGTAGCTTATTATCCTCCATTTCAATACCCACTTTGGCTGCCATCTCTGGGCTTAACTGCACCTCTGGGACAGGATATTTAGCTGCATAACCCGCTGTTCCGACCGCTTGAAACATACGACTATATGGGCGAGGGGTCATCACATTATGTTGAATAAGCATCGTCTTCCCTTTACGGTACGTATCATCGTTGAGGTCTGGTCGCCATTAGCAAAGCTATCACACGCCTTCCCCATTACCGCTTGATACATCTCTGCACCCTTAAAAGCATTGGTTTGCATGGCTGTGAGGTAGTGCATACGGTCAGTACGATGAATATCAAGCAATCGACAGACGGGTCCGATGCTGTGTGTTGGGTAGACATCGCCAGCATTCAGACGGCTATATTCCATGCGCCAAGGTGTCCAACGGTCGCCAATAGGATGAGCATAACCGCCTTCCACGTGTACAAGTTCGCCAAGCAAGCCTTCATGTACTATCTGACACACCGCCATTTCAAATCGGTCGTAGACTGCATTCTCAAGCATCATACAGTGCTGTCGGGTCTGTTCAGCGGTGTCTATCAACGTCCAAATATCTTTTAAGGTGAGGGCTGCAGGTACTTCTACTGCCACGCTCCTACCCTGCTCCATCGCATGAATAGCGATTGGCACATGCGACATCCAATCCGTACAAACATACACAAGGTTAACTCCTTGCTGTTGGCATAAGTCTTTGTAAGCCGTCTCACCCCAATAAACCTTTGGGCGAGGCTTACCCAACTGCTCAACGTGCCGTGCGACCTCCTCTGCCACTTCCTTTGACACATCGCAAACAGCAGCTATCTCAACCTTAGGAATATGACACCAGCGTGTCACTGCCATTCGTCCACGCGCTCCTACACCCACAAAAGCCACGCGCAACAGTGGCATTGGCGGAAGCGCCAACGATAAGACAGCACGCTGACCAGCAGCACGAGGTGGCACAAAAGTTTCTAACGGACGCACCGCCGACATCATTTCCATTGCCATTATGATTTAATTTCAGTGCAAATATACCTAAAAAAGAGAGAAGAAAAAAGATGTTCCAAAGAAAATCAAAGGTTCTTCCGTTTATACACTATCGTCTATTAGTGCATAAACAGATTTATTTTAGTTTCGAACAGACTTACTTGTCGTTACAATACAAGCGCAATAACAATACCAAATTTCAAGCCCAAACAACGATGACAACAAGAAAATAAGAGACATGTGAATGTCATACAATTCCATTAAAAACAAGAGGAACCACGACTCTCCCATTCTATTTTGTAAACTATTTTCACATACTCCGAAGCCAATACATGCTCTTTTGGCTTCGTAAAGACGCCCTTTTGGCTTGCTAAAGGTGCCCTTTAAGACCCTTACTAACGCCCTTTTGAAGTCCAATTAAGCACCTTTTGGGAACCACTTTTATAACCTACTGATACTCTGTCGATTACAAACTCGCTTTTTATTCCTATTTTTCGCCATCCTTTTAGGTCAAACACTCTAATTCATGTAATCATTTTTTACCTCTTATTCATTCCATTTTTCGTTGTGACTTGCTATTTGTTAGACCTACTATACGACTTTAAAAACAGCTTAATCCAAATAGAATGAGAAAGAAGTAAACAAGCCAACTACACATGATAGCCTCATAAAGCAATTGAGTTGAACACATATTCTATAACAAAAATGGGTTTTCGGTAATTTGGAGTGATAAGTTTTGCCACTTAAGTTTAGAACTTTGACCTAATGTCACACAGAGAAAAGGAGAGGACGGAGGATTATTAAAACAAAGCAATGGAAGTAACGGAGGCACCGTCGGTGCCATAAAGCGACGGAGCTTGCTTGCACACATTTTTAGTAACTTTATGCCCAAAGCATTTATCCCAAAACTTATCAAGAATCTGTACGCTATACCTCCGTCGCTCTTTGTGCCGTCGGCACCTCCGTAATTATTACGTTACCTCCGTCCCCTCCGTGACTCCGTGTGCCTAATTATATAAGCCTTTTTGTTTATCAACCATATTTCAGAAGAACCACAAAAATAACTTCAGAGAAAACTATTCAGTACTTGCATAAAATTAACTACAGAATTACTTGCATACTACACAAAAACGACGTACCTTTGCGAGCATATTCAACAGGTAACATAAAGGATACATTTCTATATCGCAAAGCAATGATTCTGAAGGGTATTTTAGGAAACACTTTTCTTAATAAGTTTCCATAAAGATGTAACGACAGTTCTGTTTTCTATTATTATAAGATAGAAAAGAGAAAACAGAATGAGTAAATATGGCTACAAGGAGTAGTCAGGATGTGTTGGATTAACGCGTTAACTTTTCACTTGTTTTTACGAAAACAAAAAGACCAATTTATGAAGAATTTAATTCAATTGTCTTGTTTTGCAATCATGTTTCTTCTGTGTGCATGTCATTCAAAGAAAGAAACACAAGTAAAACCAGTTTACACTGCAACGACACCATTGGTAGAAAGCATCTCCCTACCACAGTCTTATGTGGCAAACATTGCCTCACAACGTAACATTGAAGTTCACTCTCAGCAAACCGGTATTTTGCAAGATGTGTATGTTAGTGAAGGTCAGTTTGTGAAAGCAGGTCAACCTCTATTCCGTATTGCAATTGTTGGTGCTAACGAAGAGATTGCCAAAGCGAAGGCAGCTGCGGAGCAGGCAAGTATCGACTTACAGAATGTAACAACGCTAACGGATAACAAAGTGCTCTCAAATAATGCGAAGCGCATGGCTACGGCTAAGCTGAAAGGAGCAGAAGCCGACTATCAATTGGCTGTATTACATAAGCGTCTGTCTCTTATCCGTGCGCCTTTCTCAGGCATCTTAGGGCGTATTCCTAATAAAGCAGGAAGTCTGGTAGAGCCGAGTGATTTACTTACCAGCTTATCAGATAATAGCAAGGTGTTTGCCTATTTCAATATTTCAGAAACAGATTATTTAGATTTCCGCCTCCATCCAGAACGCTTTTCACAAACTCCACTACAGCTTGTTTGGCAAATGGTGATGTCTTTCCTGCAAGCGGAAAGATATTAGATATTGGTGGACAGTTTGATAGTTCAACAGGTACGATTGCTGTTCGGGCCGTCTTTAGCAATACCAACAATCTTTTACGCAATGGTCAGACGGGTACGATAAAACTCTTTATACAAAAGAAAAATGCAATATTGATACCACAAGAAGCTGTCTATGAGCTTCAGGATAAGAAGTATGTATTTGTGGTTGACAAGAATAATATTGCCCGCCAACGTGCTATCAAGATTGATGCTGAGTTTACAGGAGCATACGTTGTTTCCTCAGGGTTACAGCCTACTGACCGTTATCTTCTTGACGGTATACAGAAAGTAAATGATGGAGATAAGGTACGTGTGTCTATGGTTTCTCCACAAGCATCAATGAAGTTGGATAAGTTAAACGCTAATTAGGTATGTTTAAGATCTTTATTCGTAGACCAGTGCTCTCTATTGTAGTGTCATTGGTCATAGCCTTTATTGGAATTCTGTCGCTTTCAAATCTACCTATAACGCAGTTCCCATCCATCTCTCCTCCTAAGGTAAACGTGATTGCTAACTATCCAGGAGCAAATAATGAGTTGTTGGTAAAATCAGTTATCATCCCTTTGGAGCAGGCTTTGAATGGTATTCCTGGCATGAAATATATCGAAAGTAATGCGGGAAACGATGGTGAAGCAGAGCTAAATGTCGTCTTCAAATTGGGAACCGATCCAAATGTTGATGCTGTAAATGTTCAGAACCGTGTGTCATCGGCTACCAATAAGTTGCCTGCGGAGGTTATCCGAGAAGGTGTAAAGATATCACGTGAAGAGCCAAACATACTTATGTATATCAATCTTTACAGTGATGACCCAAAGGTTGATCAGGGCTTCCTCTACAACTATTTCGATATCAACATATCACCAGAGTTGTTACGTGTCGATGGTGTTGGCGACCTTGATATCCTTGGTACACGTAATTATGCAATGCGTGTATGGCTCCATCCAGACAAGATGATAGCCTACGGATTATCAACAGATGACGTCAGTGATGCACTTGAAGATCAGAATATAGAGGTCTCTCCGGGTAAGTTGGGAGAGAGTGGAGGACAACGTCCACAGGTCAAAGAGTATGTCTTAAAGTATCCAGGACGTTACACAACAGAGGATGAATATAAGAATATCATCATCAAGAGCAATAAAGATGGTAATATCGTACGCTTGAAAGACATTGCTGATGTACACTTAGGTAGCGAGGTATACGATATCTACTCAACCTTCAATGGACGTCCTTCAGCTGCTGTAACCTTGAAACAAGCTTATGGTAGTAATGCTCGTAACGTTATCACCAAGGTGAAGGACGCTATGGCTCATCTGCAAAAAGATATGCCTAAGGGGATGCACTATGAGATTAGCTATGACGTTAGCCGCTTCTTAGATGCAAGTATTGAGAAAGTAATACACACCTTGTTTGAGGCTTTCATCTTAGTAGCAATAGTTGTGTTCATCTTCTTAGGGGATTGGCGCGCCTCTATCATACCGATTATGGCTGTGCCAATATCACTTTTGGGCAGCTTTATTGCAATGATGTTATTCAACATAACGCTCAATATGATATCCCTCTTTGCCTTAGTCATGGCTATTGGTATTGTGGTGGACGATGCTATTGTGGTGATTGAAGCGGTGAATGTTGAGATCTCTCGCAACAAACTTTCACCTGTTGAAGCTACGGAAAAAGCCATGAAAGAGATCAGTGGAGCGATTATTGCAATCTCTTTAGTTATGGCTTCTGTATTCATTCCTGTAGCCTTTATGGGTGGTCCAGAGGGTATGTTCTATCGTCAGTTCTCAATCACCATGGCGTCAAGTATCCTCTTCTCTGGCTTTGTTGCCCTAACTTTGACCCCTGCATTGTGTGCCCTTATCTTGACAAAGGAGCAGGAGAACCATGTTAAATTAGGGTTTATTGGACGCGTCCTGCAACGCTTTAATGCTAAATTCGATAGTGGTAGCCGTAAGTACGAACGCCTCATACAACATACAGTAAAGAAGAAGTCTTTAACAATAATATTGATATTGGTGTTCTGTGGATTAGCATATTGGATCAATATGGGACTCCCTTCGGGCTTCATTCCACAAGAAGATCAGGGTATGATTTATGCCGTAATAGAAACTCCTCCAGGGGCTACTATCGAACGAACTAACGCTGTTGCGCAACAGCTTCTTAAGATAGCAGAGAAAGAAGAGGACGTCGAAAGCGTGTCTTCTTTAGCTGGTTTTGAGATTCTTTCTGAGGGAACAAGTGCCAATTCTGGTAGTTGTTTGATTAACCTCAAAGACTGGAAACATCGCAAACGTACCGCAAAGGAGATTATTAGTGACTTGGAACAGAAATGTGAGAACATCACACAAGCAAACATAGACTTCTTTGAACCGCCATCAATTCCAGGCTATGGAGCTGCCAGTGGATTCGAATTACGTCTCTTAGATAAGACTGGTAAAAACGATTATCATGAGATGGAGCGGGTGAGCAAGGCGTTCGTTAAAGATCTAAACAAGCGCCCTGAGATTGGTAACGCGTTCACTTTCTACTCTGCGAGCTTCCCTCAGTACATGCTTCATGTTGATGATGAGAAAGCTTACAAAAGGGAGTTAAGCCTGGAAAGGCACTGAACAACTTGTCAATCTTAGTAGGTTCGGATTACCAAACAGGATTTATTCTGTTCGGAAAACCTTATAAAGTAATTGTACAAGCTGCTCCACAGTATCGTGATTTCCCTAATCATCTATTAAGTCTTTATAGTAAAAATGAAGATGGACAGATGGTTCCATATTCCGACTTTATGTCGCTTTCAAAGACTTATGGTATGAGTGAGATTACTCGTCATAACCTTTACAACTCCTCAGAAGTGACAGGAGCACAAGCACCTGGATACTCAAGCGGACAGGCATTGCAGGCTATTCAAGAGGTAGCACAACGCTCTCTCCCTAAAGGATATGACTATGACTGGGCTGGTATCTCTAAAGACGAAGCAGAACAAGGTAATACGGCTATCGTCATCTTCGTGGTTTGTCTCGTATTTGTCTACCTTATTTTGGCAGCACAATATGAGAATTTCCTACTGCCATTACCTGTGATTATATTCCTACCAGTGGGTATATTTGGAGCATTCCTCTTTTTAAAAGCTTGTGGATTAGAGAACAACATCTATGCGCAGATAGCCTTGGTGATGCTCATCGGTCTGTTAGGAAAGAATGCCGTACTGATGGTAGAGTATGCCGTTCAGCGTAAGAATGCGGGCGAACGGATATCTCAAGCAGCCATCTCTGCCGCTATTGCACGCTTCCGCCCTATCCTTATGACGAGTATTGCCTTTATAGCAGGTTTGATTCCATTGGTATTTGCCTCTGGTGCTGGTGCCATTGGTAACCGAACCATTGGTACTGCTGCTGTCGGAGGAATGGTCATTGGTACCTTAGGCGGCTTGTTACTCATCCCTGGCCTTTACTATATCTTTGCAGGAATGACTGACAAACTGGTACATTACCAGAAAGAGAAGCCACTGAGTGAAGAGAAAGATAAACGTTATAAGAACAAACAATTAAAAGAAAGTACTCATGACGACAAAGAGTAAACTATATCATGTCATTACTATTCTTGTAATCCTTATGAGCATCGTTGCCTGCAAAACACCGCAGGCTACAATGCCCAAAGATACGCTTAAGGACTCTTTACCAGCCTTATCCAAGGATAGTAGCGTAACTATATCTCCTGCATGGCGAGAGTTCTTCCAAGATCCAATGCTTCAGACACTGATTGAAACTGCCTTACAAAATAATCAAGATCTTAAGATTACATTGCAGGAACTGGCGATAGCAAGAAGTGCAATTACTGCTAAACAAGCTGCTCTCCAACCTTCTGTTACAGCAAATATTGGTGCGGGAGTTTCTAAAGTTGGCCGCTACACAGCAGAGGGAGCTGGTAATGTTGGTACGGAGATGACTCCTGGACATAAGATTCCAACCGTTATTCCAGACCTCTCTCCATCACTACAAGTAGACTGGACCATAGATTTATGGAACAAATTAAATAGTGGTAAAAAGCTGCTGTAGAACGATATTTGGCTTCTGAAGCTGGACAACGTGCTATCAAAAGTCAGTTAGTGGCAGATGTAGCAGAGAACTATTACCTATTGTTGGCTCTTGATTACAAGTTATCGGTTATGCAACAATACATCTCGCTACAGAAGGATGCAGTGAGAATCGCTCGTATTCAGAAAGAAGCTGATGCTGATACACAGTTAGCGGTTGAGAAGTTCGATGCTGAATTGGCTAAAGCACAGGCTGATGAGTACCTTCTACGTCAGTCTATCGTTGAGACGGAGAATAATCTAAACCTTCTGTTAGGTAGATTTCCTCAAACCATACAACGCACAAAGGTTGACTTCTTACAGCTGCCAATGCCTACAACTGCACATTCCTTATCTACTCAACTCCTATTACAACGTCCTGATGTTATTCAAGCCGAGCACCAGCTAAAGGCTGCGAAATGGGATGTGGAGACTGCACGTAAAGAGTTTCTCCCCTCGTTTAATATCTCTGCGGCTATTGGGTTAAATGCTTTTAACCCTAAGTACTTATTCAAACTACCAGAGTCTTTGGCGTTTAATGCCTTAGGTGGACTTACCGCTCCTCTCATCAATAAGAAGGCTATTCAAGCCAACTTCGCTCAGGCTGATGCGTTACAGATAGAGGCTCTTTATAATTACGACAAAACATTGCTTACTGCTTTTATAGAAACAAGTACGCTGCAATCTAAGATTTCTAACATTAAGTTGCTCCAACAATTTAAGCAGAAACAGAACGATGCTTTGGTAAGAGCCGTTTCAGCTGCTCAAAAACTATACCTCAATAACAGAGCTACTTATTTAGAGGTGATAGATAGTGAACGCGGACAGTTAGACTGTAAAATGGAACTGATTGATGCAAAGTCACAACAGCTCTCAACCCTTATAGAAATGTATAGTGCGTTCTTTTAGCACTAAGAAAGACTAAGGATTCTACTTTCTGCAGCTAATAAAGATGTTTTATTACGCTGCGGAAGGATTGAATTTTCTTTACATTGCTTCTCTGTATTTACGCTTAAAAAGGGTAAAAAACGAGCGCTAAAATCGCCTTTGTAAGTCGTTTGCTATCAAGAAGTTGCAAAACAGCATTTCAAAAGGTGCTTAGTAAGGCTTCAAAAGGGCGTCAGTTGCATTGCAAAAGGGCATCTTTTAGAAGCCAATTGGGCGTTAATTGAAAGCCAAAAGAGCATCTTTTGATTTTCAGTCTTTGAAGTTTATTTACAAATATTGGTGTCCGATAAAACTTTTAGGGGTTTATCTGTGTTAGATAAAATAGACTTAAACTTATGATTTCATTAATTTATCAGGTTATTATAGGCTTTCCTTGTCAAAATAAGCACATTTTATAATGCTTACAGTTTGAAACTGAAAACCAAGCCCCTGGATAAGTAAAACAGCTGCAACACCGTTGGGTAAAGAGATGCAGAACTTTCAGTTTATTTATCGGACAGCAATAATTTACAAAACAGAGGATATTAAAGAGGGATACACATCAACTTGTGCATCCCTCTTTTCGTATCATTCCTCGGCTTCCCATCACCTCATAGTCTTTTACTCGTTCAAAAAATGAGAGTGGAAAAGTTAGTGTGGGACTGTTTAATATGAGGAGGTATGAGCGGATTAGTCACTCAAACCGAAGAGTTCTTTATAGCCTGGGTTTTGCGTTAGCTGCTTGTTGAGCGCACGCTGACTGGTAGGAACCATGCTTAAGTAGTAAGTATCTAACCATCCACCATGTGCAAGTGGACTCTCGTAGGTATAGATCCAGCCACTCCCAGCACTGTTGTTCTCAGCAGAAGCCCTACCACTTCTCATGATTTCCTCGTAGTCTACAAACTGACCTGAGTAGGCATTAGCCTTTGGTGCATAGATATTATCGCTGGCAGTAGTCCACAAACCACAAGGCTGACGGTTGACATAATAGGCAGCCTTTGCCCAACGACGGATGTCATAGAAGGCAAAGCCCTCACCGAACAACTCAATCTGACGCTCACGGCGAATCTCCCACAAGACTGGGTTTACATTGTAGTTACCAAACTTTCCGCCCTTACCAGTCCACCAAGGAGCATTACCCTTGTCACGATTAGGGTCGAAACTGTCGTTGATATCAGCTACTGTCATGTGTGCAACACCCGCACGATCGCGCAGCTTGTTGATAGTCTTATCAGCCACAGCTTGGTCGAACTGCTGCAATTCCCAAGCTGCCTCAGCATAGTTCAACAACACCTCTTCAATCTTAAAGATTGGTTTGTCAGCTGTACAGAAAGCCGATGAACCGGTTGAGAACTCCCACATATCATAGTTCTTCCAGAAGTAGTAACCCGTACGACAACGCATATATGGCACACGAGAGTCGGTCGTGAGGTTAGGGCTCACTGGTGTAAGCGCAGCGCCCCAGTTCTGTCCAGGACATCTCTTCATACCCTCACCGCCGTAAGAACCACCACGCAAGCACCTCTCGTTAGCCCCCATATAGTCGATGTAGTAACGATACTTGGCAGCCTCATCAGCTGTAACGACGTGACCTTGGTTGTTATCACCCGCCTTCAAGAACTTCCAACTCTTAAAGGTGTTTACGTTATCAACCGCCCCTTTATGAGGAGCAACAACGTAAGGAGGTTGGATATTCTGGTAAAGACGAGGGTCACGATCAGCGAAGGTACCCCACATATCCTTGCCCTTGCCACCTTGATAGCCTGACGCTGTATTGCCAATAGGCAAACCATTCTTCATCAAGAACATATCCACCGTGTACTGAGGTACATCGGCAGAGTTGGCAGCAATGTGTTCAAAGTCGTTATAACGATTCATCAAGACATTGTTAACAAACTCCTTATAGAAGATAACTCCCGGCTTACCCTTTAGGCTCTCTGTGGTCCACATCTCACCATATCCAGTAGCAGGTTGGTTTTGCTTGTCCTCGCCCTTATAGAGGGTTGGATAAGCATCCATCAGTTCCTGCGAAACCGTTAGACACTTCCGTAGATAGTTTCATAAGGCTCGTTGAGTCCATGATACTTCGCCCATGTACCTTCGCGGAGCAAGAAACGAGACAAAGCTGCCTTAACAACATTTGCATTCACCGTGTTATCGCCATCGTTAAAGTTGCCAATGTTTGCCGCAGCATACTCCAAACGTGCCACGATACTATCTGCCACTTCAGCACGTGGTGTACGTGGTCCGTAGCTTTCTGGCGAACTCTCGTCAAGCACTTTGTTCACCCAAGGCACATCACCAAAGCGGTCGATGAGTTCCATATACCAGTAAGCTGAGAAGAAATAAGCCACCGAACGCCAATGGGCAGCCTGCGCCTCAGTGAGCGCACCATCATTAAGATGACTCAACATAATGTTCACTCGACGGATATAAGAGAAGTCCCATCCTCCACCATCAGCTGTTGCCGTAATGGTTTGATAGGCATATGGGTTGCGAGCATTATCACGATGGGTCACCAATCCACCATACCAATCGCCATAGAATTGCGCATTCATATAGCTGTTGTTGATGCTGGTAAGAATGGTGGTGTTCGTGAACATCTCATAACAAGGGTTCATAAACGCCTTGAAGTTATCGTATTCCTTAAACGCATTCTCCTCAGTGAGGTCGGTCAAAGGGTATTTCTCAAGAAAATTATCATTGCATGCCGTTAGCGTTGTTGCTGCAACACAGATGGCTGTTAATATCTTTTTCATAAGTACTTATTATGATTAGAATGTGATACTTGCACCTAAAGAGATAGTGCGGTAATATGGATAGCCCCATGAAATGCCGTTGCTTAGAGCGTTAGCAGTTGATGATGGTGCCGTACCTTCTGGGTCATAGCCCTTTGGCAGACTGCTGAATGTAGCGAGATTCTCGATACTTAGATAGAACTTAGCATCTTGTATGAAAGCTCTTCTTACCCATTCTTTAGGCAACGTATAGGCAAGTGTGATATTCTTTATACGCATATAGGCTGCATTCTGCAGATATTTGTCGCTTACACGAGTGTTAGAACCCACGTTGTTACCTTGATCATAAATACGGAACAGCTTACTATCTGGATTTACAGGAACCATATAATCGCTGCTTGATGGGTCGTAACTCTTAGCTCTCCAATAGTCGGTTTGGTTCGCATAGAGTGCTTGGAACACTGCATCTCCTGCTCCTGCACCACCAAATGGGAACATTGCTGGACCGCCAAGCCAGTAGTCTCGCTTGCCAACACCTTGCAAAAGTACTTCTAAACTCAATCCCTTATAAGAAGCACCGAGGCTAATACCGAACTGATAACGTGCTGCATCATTACCAATTATCTTACGGTCACCAGGGTTATCTACGGTATTATCGCCTGCATTGATTACACCATCAGTACGCAAGTCTTTGAACTTCACGTCACCTGGTTGTGGATTATAGCCATTGATTTTTTTACTACACCTTCTTTCAATGTCCAAGTCTTGTGCTTTGCATCATCTGCATTGAAGTCGTTGATGGTGTAGTATCCATCCGTCTCATAACCCCATATCTCACCGATTTTTTTCTTCCTACATAATAGTCCGAAAGCAGGCGAGACTCGTTATTAAACTTCGTGATTTCAGCCTGACTATCATAGATGTTGAAGCCTACATGATAGCCGAAGTCACCAATCTTATCGCGCCATGTGACGTTAAGTTCCCATCCTCTGTTCTTCATGTCTGCCACGTTCTGCAGCGGAGCGGCTGTACCTACAACCTTAGGAATCTCTATTCCAGCTGCTAACATACCTGTTGTACGACGGTCGAACCAGTCGAATGTAGCGGTAAGACGATTCTTAAAGGCATAGAGATCGAAGCCAATATTCAACGTAGTAACCTTCTCCCACGTGAAGTTGCGGCTTACCAAGCCCGGAGAAGTGATGTAAGTGGTCTTTCCTTCAGCATCCAAGATGTAAGTACCATTGCTATGTAGGCTCATTACTGGTGAGAACTGATAAGGGCTGATACGCTGATTACCCACAGAACCGTAGGATACACGCACCTTAAAGTCGTCCAACCAACTACGTGACCAGTTCATAAACGACTCCTGACCTAAACGCCATCCCACACTCACTGATGGGAAGAAGCCGAAGCGATGACTCTTAGGGAACTTAGAAGAACCGTCATAACGACCGTTTAACTCAAGTAAATAGCGGTCCATGAAAGAATAGTTCAGACGTGCAAAACCACTACGAATAGAATACTCAGAGTACTTATCATCAATGGTCTTCTCACCTGTTCCGCCTGCAAACGATGGTACGGTAGGAACTGCCTGAGCAAGTACATTACCATAGAAGTAGCGATAGAACGACTTTTCTTGGTTGAAACCAGCCATTGCCTTGAATGAATGTGCACCCCAAGAATGGTCGTAATTCGTAAAGATATTCAACGCATTATACTTTGTTGTGGCGTCATACATACGATAGAAGTCCTGACCTTTCTCGGTTGAATACTTAGCAGCCAACTGCACATCAGCAAATCTAAATCTGTTAGAATAGAACTGATAGTGCTCATCAGTGCGGTTATAGGTGTACTCACCAGTAACGGTCCAACCCGGCAACAGCTTGAAGATAGAGCGCAAAGAGATGCGTGGCACAGACTGCTCACTAAAAGCAGAAGGTGCATTGGTCAACATATTCAGAGGGGTCTGCGATGGTAAATCATCTTGAATACCAAGGATATCACCCGGAATGAGTCCTTCTGGGTAATAGTTAATCAAACGAGTTGAATAGAAACCACTCATGTTACCAACGTTCTCAGGCGACTGTCGCACTGAATTAGTATAGGTAAGGGTTGCCTCTTGCGTAAACCATTTCTGCAAATCAGCTGAAACAAAGCCGCTGATTGTCTTACGTCTAAACATATCTTTATCCGTAACCAATGGTCCATTCTCACGGCTCAAACTTCCTGAAACACGGTAGCGAATCTTGTCAGTTCCGCCAGAGATGGTCAGATTATGATTGGTTATCGAACCTGTTGTAAGGATGTTTTTAGCCAAATTCTTCTCTGACAACCAGTAAACACGGCCATCAGTATCCTTGAAGATACCATCACCTACAGTTGCAACAGATAAGGATCAGTCTGATACTTCTGCAAATAGTCACGCCACTTGCTCACATCACCATTACCAGCCCAGTAAGAATTAGAGTAACCAGCCTCAAGATAAGCATCCAAATACTGCATCAAAGAAGCCTGCTCCAAATGGTTGAGCGACTGCTCCCAGCCTAAACTAAAGTTGTAGTTAGCTGTGAAACGAGCGTCATTCTTCGGATGTTTCAGTGTTACCAATATCACACCGCCTGCTGCACGCGCACCGTAAATAGCTGAACTGGCAGCATCTTTCAATACCGTTACACTCTCGATATCTTCAGGGTTCAGCGTACTCAGGTCGCCTTCTACGTTGTCAATCAAGACTAATGGACCACCTCCATTGATAGAAAGCGTACCGCGCACGTTCAAAGACTTTGAATAACCGGGACCAGAACCACCGCCGATGGTAAGTCCAGGCATAGCTCCCTGCAGTGCTGCTGCAGCGTTCACCACAGGTCTATCACCCAAGACGTCGCTCATCTTCACTTGAGAAACGGAGCCAGTGAGGTTGGCTTTCTTTTGTAATCCGTAACCAACAACCACCACTTCGTCAATGGCTTTGACATTACTTTTCAGTGTTACAGCCATATTAGCAGCTGCCTTCAACTCTGACTCGTCAAAACCTACGTAACGGAAAACCAGCGTAACGCCAGCTGGCACCTGTATAGAGAAGTGTCCGTCGAGGTCGGTAATCGTTCCGTTTGACGTTCCTTTCTGCATAACAGTTGCCCCGACAAGCGGTTCACCTTGGCTGTCTTTTACAGAACCTGTGATTGTTGTTAACGTTTGCGCATCCACACAGAGTGGGACAAGCAACAGCATGATGAGCAAAAGCCTGCCCATCGCTTTCATAGTTCGATGTAGATAAATGTTCATTTGTATAAATTTAGGTAAATTGTTTTCAGTTATCTATAGCTTCATTTTAGGTTGGCTATTCGCCATTATGTGCGTTCATATCGCCATCTCTGCGCCATGTCACACACATAGTAGTATGCCTTTTCAGGCGTAACCCTGCTTTTGTTTAATCGACTGCAACAACGTTCAAACTATTCTTTTACTTATTGTGCGTTTAGGTTTATTCTTGCTTGCAGCGGGGTTAGTAATTGTTTAGGGTTGTAAAGATATATAATTACATCAAATAAAAGGGGTATGCTTAACAATTATTAAGCATTTCAAGACATGCGCTTCATTATATCTTACAAATGTTGTAGTGCTTTTATGGCATTATATTAGGATTAAATTGTTTTCATACAGAGAATATATTGCAAGGGATTTGGTACTCCGCACCATTGGTGCAAAGTATCAACACCAAACGTGCGAAGCATCCGCACCACATGTGCGGAGCATCAACACATCAATAGAAAAGACTATGAGCAAGGCTTAATCATATACTATTAAATACGAATGACAAAGGTTTGTGAGAATTATTGACCTATCAATATTATTTTATTGTAATCATCTTTCTGCAATAACTACCCTACCCTGTCTGCCTGTCTTGATAGTAAGGGGAGAAGTCCCGCGGCAACCTGACATACGGTAAACTTCATAGGAGGTGTTTGGTCGTAAGGGAAGCCGACGAAGAAACAAGGTATCTCCACGTAAAACAACATTACAACAAGTGGGAAGGTTGTTGATTTCAAGGACAGATGGATTGTAACTATCATACCAAAAGGCGTGTACATTCTTATTATAAATGACAGAGAACTCATCTGATGCATCTTCACCGCTAAAGTATAAGCAGCCACCACAGACACAACCTTGCTCCACAACGAAAGCTTGTTTATCTATATCGAAAGCAAGACCTACGCCATCAGAACAGCCTTGTAGGAATACTAAGATGAATTCTATCATCAACGTTGAAAGGAACACTGTGATAAAAAGTATTATATTCCTCGTCTTTAATACTCTTCTCTTCATCACCTAAAAGTTTATTCGTAGTAAGTATTTCATAAACAAAAAGGTCAATATAAACAGCAGTATGCTTACATTGACTTATCGTTAGAGGATATCAATATTCTGTTTTATCCGTCTTTGCTGTCCATTGCATAAAGACTTCTAACGCTTCATTGCGCAAAAGGATTTCTGAAGGCTTCTTGCGATATTGCGGTTGTACGGCTATCTCCTGATAGATGAAATCGTCATCAAAACCAATGTCGGCAGCATCTTTGCGGTCGTTGGCATAGTAGATCTTATCGAGGTGAGCCCAATAGATAGCGCCAAAGCACATAGGACAGGGTTCGCAAGAGGTATAGATTTCGCAACCACTGAGGTCAAAGGTATTCAATTTCTGACACGCTTTGCGGATTGTAGAGACTTCCGCATGCGCTGTTGGGTCGTTGTAAATGGTCACACCATTGCTTCCTTCGGCAATAATTTCACCATTACGGGCAATGACAGCACCAAATGGACCGCCCCCATTTCGTACACTGTCGGCAGAGAGTTCGATAGCTCTTCGCATCAATTCTTCTTTCGTCATTTCAGTTGTATTTTGTTAGTTCTTTTCTTCTTGCTCACGTATTTGCTGATAGATGCGGTCAAACACCTTTCTTAGCTCCGCCTCACTGTCAATCGTCTTACGGATTGTTTCAAGATTCTTTGCGTTCGGTGAACCGGGAATCCATAGTTTCAGATAGCCAGAACGACCATACTTCTCTTTCATGTGGTCGCGGAAACGTTGCCACATCTGTTCATCATTCTTCTCTGGATAGTTCTCAATACCATAGAGAATGGCACGTGAGAAGACAACTTCTGGCTCAAGGTCACGATCAGCCTCAGCAACAATCTTACCATAAATGCTACGTGGTACACGTGAACTACTGGCCCGATGGTCTTCGACTGCCTCCTTCATAATCTTCAACTGCTCGGCTGAGAACCATTTTCGGAGTCGTGCATCGGCAATGAGAATCTTACCACTGGTGATATGATGAATGGCTCGTGGTCCTGCCATACCAAGGTCGTGATAGGCGGCAATGACATATACCATATTCACATCGGCACCCGTTACGGCTGCCAAAGCAAGTGAACTCTTAATGACACGCTGTACGTGTCCGAGTCCATGGCTCTTTCCAAAGTCATTATAACGTGGGAGTATCTGTCGCTCCACAAAGTTCATTAGTTCGAGGTTGGGTTGGGACATAGGGGTTGGGTGATGATGAAATGAGATATTGGGTGAGGAGTGTTGGATGTTGGGTGATGATGAAATGAGATATTGGGTGAGGGGTGTTAAATGTTGGGTGATGATGAAATGAGGAGTTAGGTGAGGGAATTTAAAAGCGGATTTATAAACCAACTAATGCAATCGTGGTTGCTATACCATAGATTAGCATGTTCCGAGCGGTTTGCGCCAAGATGATATTTAGCTCCTTACCTTTCTTTATTTGCTTCATTTGCATAGCTGTCTTGTAATGCAAGATATTATAAGGTGCAAAGATGATGACCAAGAGAATTAAGGTAAGAAGGTTATGGCTATCTTCTAAAGAGAGAAGGAATGATAACTGAATATATGCCATAAGCCCCAAAGCTAAATAGAGTTTTTCTGCCTTTTCCTCACCTATTCTCACAATGAGGGTTATCTTTCCGTCACGTTTATCATTCTCTCTATCACGGTAGTTGTTGACAACAAGCAGGGTATCTATCACCAGACCGCAGATAACACCTGACATAATTACGTCAAAGCACAGGGCTTGAGAATGGTCAGGAAGGATGACATAGGTGGTGAAAACGACGGGTACAATACCAAAGAATACCAGTACCAAGACATCGCCTAAGCCAAGATAAGAGAAGTAAGTGGTGTAGAGAGAAAGGCAAAGAGAACGCAGGCTGCACCAACGAGTATCATTTCCCAACCACCAAAGAAGATGAGGGGAATACCAACAAGAGAGGCTAACAACGAAGTGATAACAAGTCCTATGCGCATGGCAGGAAGGGTTATCCAGCCTTCAGAACAAGCCCGCTTCGGTCCCAAACGAGTGGCACGATCATCATTACCTTTCAAACAATCAAAGTAGTCATTGATGAAGTTGGAATCTATCTGCATCAGAAAGGCAAAGAGAAAACAAAGAATGGCAGGGACAACCCGAAAGTTCTCCCCGCCACTTAGCTTCCAAGCCCAACCAGTTCCTATCATTACAGGTACCATTGCACCTGTGAGCGTCTTCGGACGCGCAGCAAGTACCCATGCAGAAAGACTGTTGGTCTTTATCTTGTCATTCTCTGAAATCACGTATTCGTATGTCTAAACGATTAGTTAAAGAAGTTCCAGCTGATACCAAACTGCAGTACACGCTGGTTCAATGGATAGTGAGGCGTATAGAAATACTTACCCCCATCAGCACTGTTTACATGCGTGAACATTACATAGAAGCGAGTATGCTGTAACTGGAAGTTAGCATAAGCATTCAAATGTGGATAGTTACCAATCTTTGTACGGCTCGCATCGGTCTCCTGTATACCAAAAGTACCGATTCCAGGAATATACTCTGGCGCATAATAACTTGTGAAGTAACGACCATCAACACCAAGATCAACATCCAACACACGTGCTATCTTAAATCGTATAAACAGATTACTATAAGCATTGAAAGTCGGCACTGGGAGTATATCTTCCTTACTTGACTTCTGCAATGTCAGCACGTTCTGCCAGTTTAAGATACCCAAACGGAAGTCTTGTTGTAGCTGTAAAGTCAGCAAGTTGATAGGACTGATGGACTGACGGACATTCAAGTTGTTGTGCTGTACAAGGTAGTTATCACCGCTTTGGATGCGGTCGTTCTGTATACCAAAATAGGTATAGTTCTTAAGAACATCATAACCAACACGCAACTTGGTGCGTGTCTTCTTCAAAGAGAACTCACCCAAGATGCGAGAATGTATCTCTTGATTGAGGTTATTGTCCCACATATAATGCTTACCATAGTACTGACCCATATAGAAGGATGGAGCAGAACGGTGGAAGAAAGCTGTTGCAGCAAGTTGAACTGTGTCACCCAAAAGAGGGAAACCGAGGTCAGCATGACCATCAACATGAACCTGCCCTGCCCTACTTCCAGCCAACCAAGCCTCAGCACTAACATCATAATGGAACGTCTTACCGAGTGTTTCAACAGCTGACCACCGACAGAAATGTCATGTTGGTTCCATGTCTTATCCCCATTATAAAATGCTACCGTAGATCCACTTGGCGTTATCATTGAAGGAAGAGCATAATGGCGCAACTCATAGGAAAGGAAAGCTTTCAGCCCAGCCTTCGCCCATTTGTTGAATCCCTCAAGCAAAGCGACAGCAAAGGTATTCTTCAATGACCAGTGCTTTGTCGTATCATAAATCGAATCATTGGCTGCAGTACCATAGTTAAAGTAGTTCTGCGCATAGAAATCAGTCGGAGTTTCGTACGCTTGATAGGTACGACGATAATTATCGAAGCGTGCTGTATGGATAAAGCTCGTTACAGGAACATATTCATCTTTCATCCATTTCTGGGTCGAATCCTTAGCCAAAGCATCCTGTTTCTTGAGGTTTGCCATCTGAGTAGAGTCCTCCAAATTAACCGTCATACGCTCATTGCCATTCGCATTGTCCGCTGTTGTCTTAACTTGTGACGCATCTCCAGCGATGACAGCATCGTCAGGTCGACCTGCAGAACGCTTCTCCTTATCGTAAGCCTCCTCATCAAACTTCTCGCCCTTTGCCTTTGCACGGCGACGAGCCTTCTCTTTATCCTGCTGTGCTTCTTGTGCTTTCTGAGATTTAAGAGCAAACTGCTTTGCCTTAATCTCCTCTTCCGTCATCGGCACTTTACGGAAGAATCCGAGGCTATAACGGTGATTGAAGAACACATGTTGATTATCATTTCTATTCCAATTCTGCTTCAATATGGTTGGAATCTCTTCCTCGCTATAGCTATCGCGGAATGATTCTGGATGCGTAATATAGGCATCATTGGCAATACCACCATTCTCAGCGACTTTCTGATGATTCAAAGAAAGGAGCAAATGTGCCTGATAGCGTTCACCTAAATAGCTTCCCCACATTGAATAGTTGAAGTGAGAAGCACTCTGACTGCTATAATATCCACGTCCATAAAGGTAATCAAACTTAAAGCCAAAGCCCCATTCCTTACCCGCATTCACCGCAAAGATTGCCTTAAATCGGTCTTCTCCGTTGTTTCTGTTACCAGCGGTATTATAAGAGAGAACCGTGATTGGCGAAAGGGTTGAGGTAAACTGGAAGTTGTTTGGCTGTACGATAAACATATCATACGGGTCGAGGAAGAAGAATTCTGACGTGGCAGGACGATCAATAAAGATACGATTCTGACGTGGAGAACCCAAGTTTCCTAAGGTGTTATACTCCCCTCGCTTTCCGTAAGTGAGGTTAGAATTCATATACATATACGACAACGTATCGGGAACAGCAGCTTTGCGGTCACCGAAACGTTCATCAATCGTCCACACCTTCAAGCCACGTGGTATCTCCTTGTGCTCACTTTGTATAGAATCCGAACGTCCTATGTTACGATTGTTTCTATAACCATCAGCCGTGAAAGTACCATCATCATACGGAGTGGTGCCGTCTGTCTGTGCCATAGCAGCATTAGCCACTAACACAAAAAAAGGGAAAAATAAGATAGTAAGTTTCTTCATTTAACGAATAAAACGGAGTACGCTTTCGACCATCTTAAAGACCATCGAAACAAGAATAATAATTGTACCAGTCGTAGTGTTATCGGTTAAGAAATAGACAATCACACCAACAAGCGCACCTAACATAAAGATAATGTTAAGCCACTGGCGGATAGGAAGAAACCTATCTTCTGTCTCACGTTTATGACGACGACGCTCTGGACGACGTGCCGTACTATTCTGTAGTTCCATTTTCTATTCTTTATTGTGTTAAAAGTATTTGCCAGCGGCTTTGATTTAACGCTTTATTCAGCGCATTAGAATAGGCAAAGAACAAACGTACATAAGGTAGTTATCCCTACCCATCACCACTGACACACCCAAAAGTATATCCCTTCTTTGTCTTACTTCAATGCCTGCGCGAAGCGCTTCAAAGATACTATTCTTACGGTCAGCGATGGCACGACGGAACTTACCAGATACTGGCAAGAGACGAGTCTGCTTCTTGTTCACTGCATACTTATCGATAATCCACTGCTCTGCCGATAGGGTCAGAAACATTGCCTTGAACATCATAACGATAAGTCAAACGGTTCATTGTCAATGTTGCCTGTCCATCACGACAAGTTGCTTGAAGCACATAGTTAAACTGCGTATAGTCTAATGAGAGGAACGAAGATGAGAAAATCAACTTCTCACGTATCGTTGCCACAATACTATGCTCACCCTTGTTCACCAAGGCAACCTTACTACCACTCAACTGATTGTCGCCCTGTGTGAGTTCTGTAAGATAAGCAAACGCCTTGTCATAGAGTTCGTCAGCAGTTGCTCCTGGTACATTGAATGTTTCAGTCCATACCACCTGACCGTTCACCTCTGGTATGATACCCTTCTGAAGATAAAGGTCTTTGTTTGCTTTAGTGTCTGTACTCACGTTCTTATTAGCACGTGCAGCAGCAGTCGCTGGCGTTGTTGGAACAACCCACGCATCTGAAGAAGCGTTGCTAACAGCCTTTGTAGTGGTTGCCGCAGCCTTTGTTGCTGGTGCTACCGTAGTTGTCTGAGCTTTATTAGCAGCCTCACTGAGTGCCTCAGCCTCACGTGACAATCGTTCAGCCTCAGCCTTCATATCAGCAATCTTCTTTTCTATATCCTTTGCTTTTGCCTTATCCTCAGCTTCTTTCTTGGCTCTTGCTTCAGCCTCAGCCTTCGCTTTTGCAGCGTTTGCCTTCGCCTGTTCCAAGGCAGCCTTAGCCTCCTCTAACTGGCGTTGTGCCTGTTCCAACTTCTGTTCTGGAGTCAGCGTAGTCTGTGCCGCAGCCATCATTGGAAGGCACATAAACAAGAATATCAAAAATTTCTTCATATGTTCAAACTTTTATCTAATGACAATTTAACAAGCAAAGATACAAAATATTGTTTGCTTTATCGAACCTTTCAGTAAGTTTTTATCTTTTTTTATTGACCATAATAATGAAAAGACAAAGTAACAGAAGAACAGAAGACAGAATAATGTAAGTCAGAATAAGATAAAGACAAAGTAACAAAAGAACAAAACAGGGTAATGCAAAGACAAAGTAGAAGAACAGAAGACAGGATAATGTAAGTCAGAATAAGATAAAGACAAAGTAACAAAAGAACAAAAACAGGGTAATGCAAAGACAAAGTAGAAGAACAAAAGACAGGATAATGCAAGACAGAATAAAATAAAGACAAAGTAACAAAAGAACAAAAACAGGGTAATGCAAAGACAAAGTAGAAGAACAGAAGACAGGATAATGTAAGACAGAATAAGATAAAGACAAAGTAACAAAAGAACAAAACAGGGTAATGCAAAGACAAAGTAACAAAAGAACGAATGTTTACAGTGGTATAATTTGTCCTATATTTTCATATTCCACTTTCTTAAACATGCTCTTTTGGCTTCTTAAAGACGCCCAATTGGCTTGCAAAAGGTGCCCTTTAAGACCCTTACTAACGCCCTTTTGAAGTCCAATTAAGCACCTTTTGAAAAGCAGTTTTATAACATACTGATTTACTAACAGTTACAAACTTACTTTTTACACATATTTTTCACCTATATTAGGGACCCTTTACCTAAAATCTTGTAATATTTTTTCAACCCTCAGCAATGACATAAAAACACGAAGCAAACGAGCTAAACAAACACTTTTTCGACCATCTTTTATCCCTCTTTTTACATTTAAGATATGGGGTATCTCGCATTTTACTCCCCTCTCCAATTGGAGAGGGGCTGGGGGTGAGGCTACTATCTTATACATTTAAAACTTCGGGGTATCTCGCTAATCACTCCCCTCCCTTTGGGGGAGGGGTCGAAAGTGAGGGCCAGTTGGTTGATTGGGGTTGTTGTCTTGCCTATTTCCCCTCCAACTCCTTCTGCAAACGTATTATCTCATCACGATACTGCGCTGCCTGTAGGAAGTCGAGGTCTTTTGCTGCCTGCTTCATGAGGATAGTTGTATTAGCAATACTCTTCTCCAACTGTGCTTTACTCATCTTCGCAACAATTGGGTCAGCAGCAAAGAGGACACCATTATTTGGTTCAACGTATGCCTGTCCGACATTCCTACCGATAGAAGCTGTCTGTGCGGTGAGATTCGATTCACCACCCACTGGTAGCGTACCCTTAATCGCTTTGACAATCTGTGTCGGAGTAATATTGTGTTCCTCGTTGTATTTCAGCTGCTTCGTACGTCTTCGCATCGTCTCGTCGATGGTCTTCTGCATACTCTCTGTGATGTTATCGGCATACATAATCACCTTTCCGTTCACGTTACGAGCCGCACGACCTGCCGTCTGTGTCAAACTTCTATGACTACGGAGAAAACCCTCTTTATCGGCATCAAGGATAGCAACCAATGAAACCTCTGGTAAGTCTAATCCCTCACGCAAGAGATTGACACCCACAAGAACATCATAGATACCCGCACGGAGGTCGTTGATAATCTTAATACGGTCCAAACTGGCAACATCACTGTGGATATAAGCCGTACGGATATCGTGATTCAGCAAGTATTCGGTCAACTCCTCTGCCATTCGTTGGTCAGTGTCGTCACCAAAACACGCTCCTCTTTCTCTGCACGGATAACGATTTCGTTCATCAAGTCGTCAATCTGATTCTCCGATGGGCGCACCTCTATCTCTGGGTCGAGCAAACCAGTAGGACGAATAAGCTGTTCAACGACAACACCTTCCGATTCAGCCAACTCAAAATCAGCTGGGGTAGCCGACACATAGATAATCTGATGAATCAAATCATGAAACTCCTCGAAGCGCAGTGGACGGTTGTCAAAGGCTGCAGGAAGACGGAAACCATACTCCACAAGATTCTTTTTTCGGGCTCGGTCGCCACCATACATCGCTGAAATCTGCGGTACACTCACATGGCTCTCATCAATCACCATCAAGTAATCTTCTGGGAAAAAGTCTAACAAACAGTAAGGACGCATTCCCGCCTCTCTACCATCAAAATAGCGTGAATAGTTCTCAATACCAGAGCAATGACCGAGTTCCTTAATCATCTCAATGTCATACTCCACACGTTCTTTGATACGTTGTGCCTTGATGTTATCCCCTATCTCGGTGAAGAAATCAACCTGCTTCACCAAGTCATCTTGTATCTGACGAATGGCTCCTTCGGTCTGTTCCTTAGACGTAACAAAGAGATTGGCTGGGTAAATCTCGTAAGCATCGAAGGTAGCAAGGCGATGGAAATCGACAGCATCCACCTCTTCGATAGAATCTATCTCATCATCCCACCACGTAATACGCAGGACATTGTCGTTATAAGCCATTGCAATATCCACCGTATCACCCTTCACACGGAAGTTTCCACGCTGTAGTTCGATGTCATTGCGCATATAAAGCGCATCGACCAAGCGTCTTAAAAAATCATTACGATCAATGACTTGTCCCTTCTTGATAGAAATGACATTTTCCTTCATGGCTATTGGCGCCCCCATACCATAGATACACGAAACGGAAGACACGACAATAACATCCTTACGACCTGATAACAAAGAAGATACAGCCGACAAACGCAACTTATCAATCTCGTCATTAATCGCAAGATCTTTCTCAATATAGGTATCCGTCACAGGCATGTAAGCCTCTGGCTGATAATAATCATAATAAGAGACATAATACTCCACAGCGTTATCGGGAAAGAAAGCCTTCATCTCCTCATAAAGCTGCGCAGCCAAAGTCTTGTTATGCGACAAGATAAGTGTGGGTTTATTGACATTCGCAATCACGTTCGCAACCGTAAACGTCTTACCCGAACCCGTCACACCCAAGAGCACCTGACTCTTATCGCCACGCTCCAATCCGTCTGTAAGTTCTCTGATTGCCTCCGGCTGGTCGCCTGTTGGTTTATATTTCGATGTTAATTTGAAGTTCATTTTCTATACGTCAAGTGAATCAATCTTTGATTGCAAAGGTACAAAAAACCACTGATAGTATATAATTAATAGTGATTTTTTGCTAAAAAAGCGGACCTCCTTTGCGTATTTATAGAATAATATGTAACTTTGCAGTTCAAAGTCAAATTATGAAGAAAAGAATTCTCATTGGCATTTGCGCTGTTTTGCTATTGACAAGTTGCGCACACGAATATAATCAAGTCTACAAGACAACTAACAACGATTATAAATACGAATTTGCAAAGGAATGCTTTGCAAAGGGAAAGTATGGCTTTGCTGTGCCCCTTTTGCAGGACCTTGTGACAATCGAGAAAGGTACTGACAACGCACAGGAATGTCTCTATATGCTCGCTATGGCGGAGTATTGCTTGAAGGATTATCAAGCTGCTTCAGAGACATTCAAGAAGTATTACCAGACTTACCCACGTGGTCAGTATGCTGAAATGGCATCCTTCTACATTGGGCAGAGTCTCTTTGAAGGAACCCCTGAGCCACGTCTTGACCAGACTCCTCTAGTCGCAGCCATCGCAGCTTTCCAAGAGTATTTGGACATCTTCCCAAATGGTAAGATGAAAGAAACTGCTCAGCAACGCCTCTTTGCATTGCAGGATAAGCTTGTCCGTAAGGAGTATCTCAATGCAAAGTTATATTATAACCTTGGCTCTTACTTTGGTAACTGCACCAGTGGTGGTAATAACTATGAGGCTTGTATCATCACCGCACAGAATGCTTTGAATGATTATCCTTATAGCGACTTACGCGAGAACTTCGCCATCCTTGTTATGAAGAGTAAGTTTGAATTGGCTCAAATGAGTGTTGAGGAGAAGAAGGTACAACGCTTCCAGGATGCAGAAGACGAGTGCTACGGATTTATCAACGAGTACCCAGATTCAAAGGAACGCAAAACAGCTGAGGAATATATCAAGAAGTGTAAGCAATATACAAAAGATTAAAGAATAACAGACTTATAAAATATAGACAATTAGAATGGATTACAAGAAGTCAAAAAGCATAATCACATCGGTAACCCGAGATGTTCAGGAACTTTGGAAAGATACTGGTAACATCTATGAGAGTGTTGCTATCATAGCAAAGAGAGCAAACCAAATCTCGGTTGAAATTAAGCAGGACTTGAGTAAGAAACTTGCTGAGTTTGCTTCTTATAACGATTCTCTTGACGAGGTATTCGAGAACCGTGAGCAGATTGAGATTAGCCGTTACTACGAGAAACTACCTAAGCCAACATTGTTAGCTACTCAGGAGTTCATCGATGGTGACGTTTATTGGCGCGATCCTTCTAAGGATGCTCTGAACGAGGAAGAAGATTAAATTATGATACAAAGGAAACAAACTGTATTCCTGTTTCTTGCATTGCTTACTACCATTGCGTGTCTCTGTCTACCTGTAGGTGGCTTTGAACCAAAGGGTATGGGTGCAGAGAGCATGTTAATGAATCTCTGGATAAGCGATGCTAACGGTGGTAAGGACTTTAACGTATGGGCGTTGTTTGCTATTCTTTTAGTAACTTGTCCTATCAACCTCTTCGCCATCTTCGACTATCATAACCGCAAACGTCAGGCTCGTTTCTGTACGTTCTCCATGTTAATGATTATTGGTTGGTATGTGGTTTATGGTGTATTCAGCCAAGTACTGATGACTGGCTTCGACTTCCACATAAAGTTTGCAGCCTGTCTTCCACTCGTAGCTTTCATCCTCTTGTGGCTTGCACGCCACTCTATCCTTGCTGATGAAGCCTTGGTTAGAGCAGCTGACAGAATCAGATAAAACAAAAGATTCCAATATAAAAGCGACAGCATTAAAGGTTATCCCTTGATGCTGTCGCTTTTCTTTTATTAGGATATTCTGATCTATGGGGTGAGAAGAATCGATCTAATGTGCGAGAGAAAACTATTACAAAACTTACAAGAATAGTTTTATATTACGTTGCTGTCATTTTAACATTTCACGTAATCTCACTGTAAAAGAACAAGTTAGGGGAACACTTTGGATGATAGCAATGACAGCAAAATTTATTTCAAGTGATTTGTCTTGTAAAGGGTATCATGATAGAGCGTTCAAAAACCATTCAATCTTTACATAGAAACCAAAAGGTTCAAGGAGAGATGACATTTTAACCCAACTCTCTAAGTTAGGCTTATGTATAGTCTTTACTATGGTATTGTTTCCTATTTAGATTTAATAAGGTTATAAACCGCCCAATCGATTGGTGCCAACCATCCGCACCATTAGTGTTTACCTTCCGCACCACATGTGCGGAGGTCCCGTACGTTAATAAGAGAGTTTCATCTATCATACTGAAGTTCCACTTACAGAAGTAAACTTTATCGCTTTACATATTGGATGAAGATTTATTATTTGCCTAATTGGGCTAATTAGGCTAATAAACTAAAAAGACAGGCATTCACCTGTCTTTACTTATTCTTAATCCTCTGGCATTAAGCCTTCGATATACTTACAGAGAATGTTGATACCCTTTACATTCTCGCCTCCCTGTGGGATAATCACGTCAGCATAACGCTTAGTAGGCTCGATAAATTGCTCATGCATCGGTTTCAACACTTCCAAATAGCGGTCTACAACCATCGAAACCGTACGGCCACGGTCTATCGTATCACGCTGAATATTACGGATAAGGCGCTCATCTGAATCACAATCAACAAAAATCTTGAGATCCATCATATCACGCAGACGCTTGTTGCTCAATGCCATAATACCCTCAACGATGATTACAGGCTTTGGCTCTACATGAATTGTCTCTGGCAAACGATTACTGAGAATATAACTATATGTTGGCTGTTCAACAGATCTTCCCTCACGCAACTCATTCACCTGCTTAATTAGTAGTTTCCAATCAAAGGCGTCTGGATGGTCGAAATTGATAGCCTTGCGCTCTTCATCGGTAAGTTCTGTCGTGTCATTATAATAAGAATCTAACGGCACAACAGCCACATAATGAGGAGGAAGACTCTCTACGATTTTCTTCACTACGGTGGTCTTTCCCGAACCAGTACCACCAGCTATTCCTATAATAGTTACTTTATCCTTCATATTGGTTGATTTTATTATTCTTATTATTGGGCTTATTTGCCTTATTAGACCAATTAGCCTTATTAGCCTAATATCCCTAAGTCCCTAAACATCCTTTCGTAATACTCAGCCTTCTTCTCGACTTTCATCGGATAAGCACGACTACTACTTGGCTCACGATAAAGGTATAATGTCCGGTCCTCAAAGCTAAACTCCTTGTGATCTCCCATCTTCATCTTTCGCGCATCAATACCATAATGCTCTGTAAAGACCGTTGTAGCCAACTGACCTGCTGCCAACACAGCCTTACACTCTGGCAATGAACGAAGCATTCCATCAAGGTCGGCACGCTCAATGATTTCTAAGTCTTTATCAGATGCCGTTCCTGTTGTACGATAGATACGCAAGGCGGTATCGAAGATAGCTATGCCCTTCTCTTTTAAGAAGGGCTTTAGTAAATCAAGCTTATAGGTCTTCTTTTCTTCATCCACAAAGTACTGCTTATCACCGAAGAAGATATGACCAAAGATACGCCACATATCATTCGTGTAATTAGGATAATACCATTCCATACACCAACGTTTTGGTGCTGGCGGGAAGGTTCCTAACAGCAACAATTTGGCATTGGATGGGAGCCACGGCTCAAAAGGATGAGTTTCTATTTCCATTGTTTTATTATCAAATTGGGCTTATTAGGCTAATTGGGCTAATAAGCCTAATAATCTTTACTGCTGTTTAGCAAAGTAAGTTACAACTGGTAAGTGGTCTGAATAACCATCGAGCCACACACCACCAGCAGTGGTTCGCTTGGTATTACCCTTATACTTACCTGACTCCTGGAAGAGATAATCGCGACGGAAGATTTGATTCTTCCAGAACTTCAACTCTGAAAAGTCTTTCTTACCATCCTTATTCAGCAAGTTAGGAGTCATGATAATCTGGTCAAAGAGATTCCACTTACCCTGATACTGCAAAGTTCCTGTTCCTTCCTTTACAAGGACATTATACCAAGGGTTGTACATATCATTTGCACCAACCTCGTTGATTTCGCCCTTTGCTGACAGACACTCATACATACTCTTATTGGTTGGGTCGTCATTCATGTCACCCATTACAAGCACCTTCACCTTTGGGTCTTCACGAAGAAGTGAGTCCTTCAACGCCTTTACCTGCTTACCACCCAACTCACGATAGTAAGAACCTGCACCACGACTTGGTAAATGGCACACAATGATGGTCACATGTTCGCCAGCCAATGTACCACTTACAGTAAGGAAGCCACGTGTAGCACGAGTGCTGTCCTTTGGTAAATCATAAACATAAAAGGTACCAACTTTGTATCTCTTACGGTAAAGAGTTTTGGGTTATAAATCAAGGCACAGTCTATGCCACGATGGTCGGGCCCTTCGATATGTACATACTTATAGCCACGTTTTGCCAACTCTGGCTGGGATGTGAGGTCGTCCATTACATGGTCGTTCTCAACCTCTGCTAATCCTATAGCCGCACAACCAATATTCGGAAGAACATCTGTACCCATCTCTGCCAATACCGATGCCATATTATGCAACTTATGACTATACTTCATTTCGTTCCACTGATAACTACCAGTCGGCGTGAAATCGTGGTCGTTTTTCCCTTCATCATGTGTTGTATCAAACAAGTTTTCTACATTATAGAAGCCTATAGCATAAACAGAAAACTTCTTCTGGGCTGAAGCTGACGTACCGAAAAAGAACGGCACAGAAAAGAACTAATAGTAACTTTCTCATTATTTTTTTAATGTTGTTGTTTTTTTATCAGAACATCTAAACAAAGACTTATAGTTCCCTGGAAATCAGTAATAATACGAAAACAAAAAGCATAAGCGGATATGTACTCGACTTTTTAAGTATAGACACACAAAGCCTATAACTGAATCCTGGACACAGTCACGTTTAGTTTGCAAATATCGGTAAATAATCCGACATTTACGCATAATTCTCGAAAAAAATTCATCAAAAAGACTTTCTATTTCCAAATTTATTTCGTTACTTTTGCAGTCTATAGTATAACACCTATTTAATGTAATCAACTATGCAGAAAAAAAGCTGAAACTTGCCGTTTTTAGCACTATGCAGTTCGTCTATGGTGGTCGCACAGAATACCGACACAAAGACGAACCAGCAGGCGCAGACGGCCAACGCTATGGATGAATCGGCGTTCACGCTTCACTGAAGCGCAGTTAGGTGAGAACAATGACATGAACGAAAATGTAACGATTCTCAACTCAAAGCGAGTAACGTCTATGCTTCACAAGTGGGTTTCTTGTATTCGCCCATGCGGTTCCGTTACCAGTGCTCTGAACCAGAAATATAACGATATTTATATCAATGGTGCACCTATGAACGATATGGAAAGCGGACAGTTCCGCTACTCTATGGTAGGTGGTATCAACCAGCAGACACGTAACGTTGACTATGCACTGCCTTTTGAGAGCAACAACTTCTCAATGACAGCTTTGGCTGGAAGTAACAACTACGACTTCCGTGCTGGCTCAATGGCTGGCGGACATCGTCTCACGCTTTCTGCTGCTAACCGTAACTATACCCTCCGTGGTATGTACAACTATGCGAGTGGTTTCAACGCTAAGGGTTGGGCTATTGCTGCCAGCGTCGCTTATCGCTGGGCTAACCGTGGTTACGTTGAGGGTACTTTCTATAACTCATTGTCTTACTACTTCGGTGTTCAGAAGAAGTGGAACAATGGTCATTCTTTAGCTTTGTCTACATGGGGTAACCCAACTGAGCGCTCTACACAGGGCGCAAGTACTGACGAGGCTTACTGGCTTGCAAATGACTATCAGTACAACCCATATTGGGGTTATCAGAATGGTCACAAGCGCAATAGCCGCGTTGTTAACGACTTCGCACCTTCTGCTATCCTCACTTGGGATTGGGATATCAATAAGAAGATGAAGTTGACAACAAGTCTTTTTGCTCAGTATTCTATGTATAAGAGCACTAAGCTGAACTATAACAACAGCGAAAACCCACAGCCTGACTACTGGAAGAACCTTCCAAGTAGCTACTATGACGTGTGGGATCAGAGCAATGCACGCTATCGTACAGCACAGACTTTCTCTGATTGGCAGACAGCTGTCAACTGGTGGGGCAATAAGGAGAACCGCCAGATTCAGTGGGATCGACTTTACTATGCTAACCGCCAGGCTGCAGCCAATGGCGAGGATGCACTTTACTACGTGCAGGCTAAGCACAACGATGCAATGACAACGACACTGTCTTCTACTCTTACTAACCATCTTGGTAAGAACAAAGTGCTCAATGTTGGCCTTTCACTCGGTCAGACTTTAGCTCGTCACTATCAGACGATGGAAGATCTCTTGGGTGCAAAGAGTTTCCATAATATCAATACTTATGCACTCGGAACCTATGCTGCAGCTGACCCACGTGTTCAGTATGACCTTAATACAACCGGTACTTTGGGTTTAGGTAAGCTCGTGTATGAGGGTGATACATTCGGTTACGACTATAATATCAACGTACGCCGTGCTAAACTTTGGGCTAATTATGCACAAACTATCGGCAAACTTCACTATATGGTAGCTGGTAGAGTTGGTTATGACAACATGTATCGCGTAGGTAACATGCGCAATGGTATGTTTGCTGACAACTCTGCTGGTAAGAGCAAGGATGCTAACTTCCTTACAGGTGGTGTAAAGTCTAATGCTACCGTTACGCTTGGTGGTGGCAATGCGCTCTCTCTCGGTTTGGGTTATGAGCATCGTGCACCAAATGCAAACACTGCTTTTGCTTCACCTGAGATGAATAATGACTTCGTTCTCAACCTCCACAATGAGCGTATCTTCTCAAGCGAACTTAGCTATCAGTACTCTGGCAGTTGGCTCCGTGCTAACCTCAGTGGCTACTACAACCACATGACAAACGTGACAGAGTGGCAGAACTTCTACTTTGATGATGCTAACTCTTTCACATATGTTAGCATGACTAACATGAAGAAGCATTACTATGGTATTGAGTTGGGGCTTGATTTCAAGCTCACAAGTTTCCTTAACTTCAAGGCGCTCGGTACTTGGAGCGAAGCTAAGAACGCTAACAATGCTGATGTTATCTATTTGAACTCTACAAAGAGCACTTATAACAAGGATATTGTTTACAATAAGAATATGCACGAAGCAAGCACTCCTCTGAGTGTTTACAGCGCAATCCTCAGTTATCACAAGGGTGGTTGGTTCATCGACTTGAGCGGTAACTACTATGATCGTATCTACCTCTCTTACGCACCAAGCCTCCGTTATGGTAACACACTCCGCACAATGGGTACGGCTCTTGGCGGTATGGATGCTAATGGCAATTATACTCCTTACGCACAGACTGAGGGTCATGGTGGCTTTATGCTCGATGCTTCTATCGGTAAGAGCCTTTATCTCCGCCATGGAAGTTTGTCTATCAACTTGATGATTACCAACTTACTGAACAATCAGAAGATTGTAAGTGGTGGTTATGAGCAGGGCAGAAGCAACTACACTGTCAACAAGACTACTGGAGCTGCTACAACACGTGCTTACGACTTCTACCGCAATCCTAAGAAGTATTACGTGAATGGTATCAATGGTATGTTGAACGTAGCTTACAAATTCTAAAACTAAATACAGGAAACGATTATGAAGAAACTGAAATATCTAATGATGGCAGCTGTCTGCGTACTCTTTGCATCTTGTATGGGAGATAGTTACGCAGAGCCAGCTGAAACAGGTTCTGCGCCATACGGCAACAACGAACTGACCGAAACGAATGTCATTTCTATTGCGCAGCTGAAGAGTAAGTTTGCTAACTATATCGCTACTGACTACCGTGATGGTATCAGCTATGCTAAGGTTACAGACGATATCAAGATAAAGGCTATCGTTACAAGCTCTGACGTTGCTGGTAACATCTATCAGGAGTTAGCTTTGCAGGACGCAACTGGTGCTATTATCGTTAGTGTTGCTCAGGGTGGTTTGCATGGTGCACTACCTATCGGCACGGAAGTCTTGGTAAGTCTGAAGGACCTTTACGTAGGTAACTATGGTAAGCAGGCACAGATTGGTGTTCCTTCTGTGAATGCTGCTGGTGCAACAACCATTGGTCGTATCAGCCGTACTGTCTGGGATCAGCACTATAAGATTCTCTCTTCTGGTAACAAGGTTGAACCTACTGAGTTTGCTTCTGGTACCAACGCAACAACTTGGGACCTCGATACTGATGGCGGTAAGTTGGGTGTTATCCGTAACGTTAGCTTTAAGAGCAGCAACAGCAGCAAGGTTACTGATACGCTTCGCTGATGCTAATGGCGGTGCGGGTAGCGTTAGCTGGACCCTAAACGAGCAGGATGGCAGAAAGGTTATCGTTTACAATAGTAACTTTGCTAAATTCGCTAATAGCAAGGTCCCAACGGGTAAGGTTGACATCGTTGGTATCTTCAAACGCTTTAATAACCAGTGGGAGATTGTCATCCGCTCTCTTGATGATATCAAGACTGCAGAGAAGGTTGACCCATTCAAGGGTCTCCCTGGCAAGGGTGATGGTACACAGGCTAACCCATTGGACATCACACGTGCTTTGGCTTATGCGAAGTTGAATAAGAAGGATGCTAACACTTACTATATCAAGGGTATCATCTCACAGATCGATGAGGTTTCAACTCAGTATGGTAATGCTCGTTACTACCTGTCAAACGATGGTACAACAACTGACCAGTTGCAGGTATTCCGTGGCTTGTACTTGAATGGTGATAAGTTCACTGACCCTTCACAGATTAGTGTAGGAAAGAAGGTTCTTATCCTTGGTACTTTGGATTTCTACGAGGCAACATCAAACCCACAGGTTGGTCGTAACAGTAAGATTATCTCAATTAATTAACAAGACAAATAACTATACAGAATATGAAAAAGATTATTTATTCAATGATGGCGCTGGCTATGACTACAACTGTCTTCACAAGTTGTGAGGATGTTCCAGCTCCATACAGTGTTACATTTGAAGAGAACAACAATAACAACACTAACACGCCTACCACTCCTACTGCTGGAACTGGTACAGAGGCTGACCCATTCAACGTTGCTGCAGCTTTGAAGTATATCGATGCTGGTCAGGACCTTGATAAGAATGTATATGTTTCTGGTACTATCGTTAGCGTTAAGGAGATTGATGCTGCTAACTATGGTAATGCTACCTATCTTATCTCTGACGATGGAACGACCAACGGACAGCTGACTGTGTATCGTGGCTATGCGCTCGGTAATAAGAAATTCACTGCAAGCGATAAACTTAACGCTGGTGATAAGGTTGTTGTATATGGTAAACTTGTAAACTTCAAGGGTACTAAGGAGTTCACACAAGGCAACTATATCTATTCTCTCAATGGTAATAAGGCTGCTCAGCCAACACCAACAGCTGACTTGAATACTGAGGCTACTGCATGGACTGTTACAGAAGCTGTACAGAAGATTCAGGCTAACCAGACTGCTACGGGCGAGGCTTATGTAAAGGGTGTTATCTCTGAGGTCGTTTCTTATAACGAGAACTATAAGAGTATCACTTACTATATCTCTGATAACGGTACAGACAAGACGCTCCAGGTATTCTCTGGTAAGGGTCTCAATGGTGCTGACTTCGCTGCTAAGACTGATCTTCAGACTGGTCAGACGGTAGTTGTTAAGGGTAACTTGAAGGCTTTCACCAATAAGCAGGGGAAAGGTTATCATGGAGATTGACAAGAACAATAAGATTATCTCTATCAGCGGTGCTTCTACTCCTCAGCCTGCTGCTACTGGTCTTACCGCTAAGTTTGAGACTGGTATGGATAACTTTACTATCAATAACATTACACTCCCAGCAGACCTTTCTTTCGTATGGAAGCATGATGCAACAAATAAGTATATGAAGGCTTCTGCATTTAAGAAGCCTACTAACTATGCTGCTGAGAGCCGTCTTACATCTCCTGCTTTCAGTCTCGCTGGTAAGACTTCTCCCACCCTTTCTTTCAAGCATGCAGCAAGATTCTTTGCAAATGCAGCTAACGAGTTTAAGGTACAGGTGTCAACAGATGGTACAACATGGCATGACGTTGCTGTTTCAGCTTATCCTACAGGTAATGACTGGACATTCATCGATGCTACATGCGACCTCTCTGCTTACGCAGGTAATGCAACTGTTTACATTGGCTTCCTCTACACAAGCACTGCTACTAAGGCTGGTACATGGGAAATCAAGGACGTAGAAGTTAAGTAAAATTCCCTTATCTCATCTACGTGCGAAGGCTCCGCACCAATGGTGCGCATGGTAAACACCAATGGTGCGGAGGCTCATGACACACGGAATTACTAAGTATAAGGAAACTTATTGGTTACGAAATGACCTAAAGGGAAGCAAAAGTTTATAACGTAGATATTTTTAGTTGTATCACTCGAAATGACGAATGAGCCTAAAAAACAGCTTAAAATATTTGGCTACCTACAGAATTATTCGTAATTTTGCACCTTGAAAAGTATCTGTATCCTTTTTAGTTAAAGGAAAGACTACAGCAAGTATATTATTAACAATTAGATAACAACAAAATGAAACAAGGTATTCATCCAGAAAACTATCGCCCCGTCGTATTTAAGGATATGTCCAACGGCGATATGTTCCTTACAAAGTCTACATGCAAAACTTCAGAGACTGTAGAATTTGAAGGCGAAACTTACCCAGTGGTAAAAGTCGAAATCTCAAGCACCTCTCACCCATTCTACACTGGTAAGAGTAAGCTTGTCGATACAGCAGGTCGCGTTGACCGCTTCATGAGCCGTTACGGTAAGTTGAAGAAGTAATCGATAATACCGCTTCGACATTAGTACATACAAAGTGCGGACAAACGTAGTTGCATATACGTTTGCTCGCACTTTTGCTTTCAACAGAACAGAAACTAATACTGCGCTGTTTACAGATTGTATAAGATAAAGGATAAAGCTTCATAGAAAGCTAAAGATTCGGGATAACGCGTAGAACAGACCTCTACTCATAATCCGTCTGCTTCAAACAAGCTAAAACTTCATAGTCAACCATCCAAAGACAAAAAATGAATAAGATAATACGATACACAACTGTGTGGGGCTTAACACTCCTTACAGTTAGCACAATCACATCATGTAGCAAGGACGATGATAATTCTAATAATTCAGGAATTGCAGAAACTATAACCAATAACACAAACTCAAATCTCAAAGATTTACGTACAGCAACGCACCGCTTGGAGTTTCCGAAGCTAAAAGGGTGGGCACTGATCTATCCTCACTCATAAACTAAGCAATGGTGAGATTAATTACAGCGTTGAATGGGACATTGAAAAAAATGTCCAATCGTTGGACCTGCTATCAGATTTATGCAAGTAATGCTCAACAAACTGTAAAGAGAAAAAGTCAACAGAGTGTTGACCTCTATCCTAAAGACCCACTGTGGACTCCTAATTCCTTCTTTTCATCCGATCCTTATTATAGATCTGGCTACGACCACGGCCATCTCTGTCCATCACAAGACAGAGTGAACAGCCGAGAGTCTAATGACCAAACCTTCTATCTCAGTAATATGCAGCCACAAGTTCACGGCTTCAACGCTGGTATCTGGGAAGTGATGGAGAGAAAGATGAGAACATACATCACCTATACAAGTGGCTCTAAAGATACTTTATTCATCTGTCGTGGCGGTACAATTGACAAACAAGACCAGTACACCTATATAAAAAATAAGTTTATTGTACCGACTTATTTCTTCTCTGCAGCACTAATGAAATACAAAGTGAGAGGTCAAGGTGACTGGCAATATAAAGCTATTGCCTTCTGGTTCAAACACGAAAACAATAACGGAACCTCCCTAAAGCCATATGTTATCAGCATCAAAGAACTCGAAGCAAAAACTGGCATCGACTTCTTCTGTAATCTCCCTGACAACATAGAGCGTGATGTAGAATCGAAAACTCCAGACCAAATGATTCTCACTTGGAATATAGTATAGATTAATACACTATAAACAAAATATAAGAGCACATTAAGTATTGCCATTACAGCTTACTTAATGTGCTCTTTTCCCTCCTAATAATACTATACTCAAATGCTCACATTTGGGCTTATATGACAAAAAGAGACCTAAAATCTCTTGTAATCCCTTTATTTACTATAGTTTTGAGCAAAAACTTTTCGATGACAAAAAATTGCTTTTATTGCAGTTCTCATCGCACCATTAAAAAAAGTAAGGAGAATGGTTATCTGCGTTGGTTTTGCAAAAGGCGTAAACGCTATTTTTATAGGACATCGTCGATTGACAAGTAACTATACCCAATCTTAATAAAAAAAATATAAGAGAAAGTAACTTCAATAAAGAAATAAAGATTATATTTGCAGAAACAAAGAAATATAACAATGCAGAAGAAAAACCTAATACTCATCCTACTATTAGTTATATCTTTCCAATTAACGCACGCAAAAAGATGACAATTGTATGAGATACGATTACAGCCGTTTATTGCTGAATAACAATACTATTGGCTGCATCGGTAATGGGCAACGGCTATACATACACTTTGATACCATTTACAAGGATAAGAAGATAGCTGAACTTTATCATGTTATTGGCAAAAGCCGCGTAAAAGATAACGTATGCTTCTTTACGGGTAATATTCATATCAGCAGATTTAAGCAGCTTGATGCCGAATTCTATCCTATCAAACGCTACAAAATGTTTGCAAAGTATGAATTTAAAGAAGATACTAAACAATATGGTGCAGGGTTATTCTCTGGTCAGTTAGAGTCTGACTTCTTCATATATAAAGACTCTGTCTATATGGATGAAATATATAGTGGAGTGGATGGCTATTATAATAATCAGTATGGAAGGTGTGGAAATCGTATAAAACTAATGCTATAAAAAAAGCAAATTTTGGTATTGGGCGCATTCCAAATGATAATGGATTAGATATTGGAAGTAGTGAGTTTAGGGTTGATCCTTCCAAACAACATCTTGGATGGAATTCCTATATGAACATAATGAATCCAAATAACAAAGTCTATCAGAGAGCTACTGCAGAAGAACAACAGGAATGGTGGAGAAAAAAAATAAAGAGAAAGTAGTTACTTGGGAAATAAAAAGCGGTAAAAAGAAAAAAATACTTTGCCAACATCTATGTCAATCAAAAGTACCTCCAATCAGTACAGCTTACAAAGTCACAATTATACACAATTGAACAAAAAGATTACAACTTTGACGGACAACGTGACATCTGTTTCTATCCACAGCAAGATTCTAAACCAAATATCTATCTATGGTCTACTGCTCAAGGTAAATACATAAAAAGCAAAGTCTGATAGCATTAATAGCTATCCTATTATTGTTCAAGACTTAAAATTTATTGTCACTCAACAAAGTGATGATAACCAAAAGCTATTATACATGGGAAATGTATCAATACACCAACAATAAGTTTGTTTTATACTCCAAACTCATAAGAGACTATACAAAAGGAATCTACCTCCTCGAAGAAACATTTGCGCCAAATGGTACCACACTCCACTGAAGCACAACCCTACTTATGAACAACTAAATAAAAAAATGGCAAAAAAATACTGCTTCTATGATTATCTTGACGACCTCTACAACGAGAAAGCAGGCTACGATAAATAATTCTTTCCTTAACAGACAAGAAAACAAATAAGAAAAATAAAAGACTTTTTAAAAAAATACTATTAAAGAATATATTCCTCTAATTAGCCCTATTATGCCAATTAGACTCATAAAGCCAATAAACTTTATGGTTCAGTAAATTAAAGTTTCTTTCTTTTTAGACTTGCTAAAATATATGCCCATAGCCATATCAGGCACATCAGCCTTAATAAAAAGTATTAGCCTTATTAGCCTTATCAGCCCAATAAGCCCTATTAGCCCTATTAGCCCTATAAGCCTTATTAATCCAATTAGGGCTCAGTAGGAAAAAGGTGTGGAAATTTCTTTATTTGATATCTTTTTCTTTCCTTTGCATTATGGAAGATACTTATCTATATCATTTAGCATCGTTGGTTCTCCCTAAGGATGTATTGAAATACTTCTCTGTAGTTAAAATAGAACCTAGTCCTTCATTAGTGCGTATCCATCTTGACGAGAAGATGGAGAAAGAACTTTCCGATGACCTTCATTTTGAGTCTAAAGGCTTTATGGACGCTGTTGAGGTTACCGACTTCCCTATTCGTGACCATAAAGTTATTCTTGTTCTTCGCCGTCGTCGTTGGTTAGATACGCGTACAGGCAAGAGTTTCTCTCTTCCTTTACAGATTGATATTACAGCCTCCGGTACTCGTTATTCCAAAGAGTTCGGAGCTTTTTTAAAAGAAACGTATGGAGACATCCCCAGTGACCTGCCGTACGCTTGAGGAATTCTATCATATCAATGGACGTAGTTTGAGAAACAATACAAGGAAACACTAAGTGGTTACAGGTCTTGGGATCAGTTGTCTCATGCTCAGAAGTGGCTTCTCTTTGAGGATAATATTGGTAAGAATATAGCAATAGACGAGACATCCTTGTCCAATGGTGAACTCTATACGATTATCACTAATAGGGACAAACACGGCAAGCAAGGATGTCTTGTAGCCATTGTTGCTGGAACCAAATCCTTGGATGTCTGCAAGGTATTGGATAAGATAGATGAAAAGAAACGGGAAGCCGTAGAAGAGGTCACCTTAGACTTATCCGATAGCATGCGTAAGATTGTAAGGCATTGTTTTCCAAAGGCTAAACGAGTGATTGATCGCTTTCATATACAGAAACTTGCAAGTGATGCCGTGCAACAGATGAGAATAGAGTATCGCTGGGCAGCTTTACAGCAAGCAAATGACGAGAAAGAGAATGCGAAGTTAGAAAAGATAGCGTATCAACCACTGACTTTTTGAAAATGGAGATACACGTAGTGAACTGCTGGTAAGAAGTAGGTACCTGTTGTTCAAATCATCAGAGAAATGGACTGATGAACAGAAACTAAGAGCCAAAATACTGTTCAGAGAATATCCTGACATTAAGAAGGCATATGGTTTATCACATTCGCTAAGAATGATTTTTGCTAAGAATACTATCAAAGATGCAGCCAGACTATCATTGGCAAAATGGTATAATAACGTCGCAGAAGCTGGCTTTCATTCCTTTAATGTCATTGCTGCAACTTTCTACGAGCATTACGAAGACATACTTAACTTTTATATTAACAGATCTACAAACGCTGCTGCGGAATCCTTCAATGCAAAAATAAAACTATTTAGGGCTAACTTAAGAGGAGTTGTAGATAAAAGTTTCTTTCTTTTTAGGCTTGCCAAAATATATGCCTATCCCCACTAAATATCTACCGTCCCCCTATAAGCCCTATGTGCCCAATATAATATTGCAGCTTCTGTCCTACCAACACTTCATCAACACCTAACATCCAACACCCATCACCCAACAAAAAAAGAGCCTTGAAGATTTCTCTTCAAGGCTCTCGTAAAAGAAGGCGGCCACCTACTCTCCCGCATTGCATTGCAGTACCATCGGCGCAAACGGGCTTAACTTCTCTGTTCGGAATGGGAAGAGGTGGGACCCCGCCGCAATAACCACCTGATATTTCTTTCGGATGACTACTTCACAGTTGACAAGTTGAATAGTTATTTGTCTTTATCCTTGTCTTCTTACCGTCTTCTTATCAGTAAATCCGTTGTTAAACATTGTCCATAGAACTAATAACCTGTTTACTCGTTATCTTGTCAACTCGTCTACTGACTTGTCAGCCGTATAAGGTGACGTATTTCCACAAGCAAAACATAATAGAACTTTTCTTCCCTTCAAAGAAGAATACACAGCTCAAAGTCTGAGTCACTGGTCCCCACCTCCAAACTTTGGAGGCAGGGAGACCCGAAGAAAGTTTCGGGCAATTAGTAGTGCTCGGCTTTGACGTCACCGTCTTTACACCTACACCCTATCAACGTCATCGTCTATGACGACCCTTATGAGGAGTTCTCATCTTGCGGCTGGCTTCGCACTTAGATGCTTTCAGCGCTTATCCAATCCAGACTCAGATACCCAGCGGTGCACCTGGCGGCACAACTGGTAAACCGGAGGTCTGTCCAACACGGTCCTCTCGTACTAGTGTCAGCACCACGCAAAACTCCAACGCCCACGATAGATAGAGACCGAACTGTCTCACGACGTTCTGAACCCAGCTCGCGTGCCACTTTAATGGGCGAACAGCCCAACCCTTGGGACCTTCTCCAGCCCCAGGATGTGACGAGCCGACATCGAGGTGCCAAACCACCCCGTCGATATGAGCTCTTGGGGGGGATCAGCCTGTTATCCCCGGAGTACCTTTTATCCTTTGAGCGACGGAGTTTCCATACACGTCCGCCGGATCACTATGCCCCAGTTTCCTGCCTGCTCGGCATGTCTGCCTCCCAGTCAAGCGCCCTTATGCCATTGCACTCTATAAGGCCGGTTACCAATCGGCCCGAGGGCACCTTTGGAAGCCTCCGTTACGCTTTTGGAGGCGACCACCCCGAGTCAAACTACCCAGCAAGCAGTGTCCGCGCCAAAGGCGCGTTAGACCTCAGACAGCCAAAGGGCCGTATTTCAAGGATGGCTCCACGAATGCTGGCGCACCCGCTTCGAAGCCTCCGGCCTATCCTACACATCGGATGACCAAGGTCAATGCTAAGCTGTAGTAAAGGTTCACGGGGTCTTTTCGTCCCATCGCGGGTAATCGGCATCTTCACCGATACTACAATTTCACTGAGCTCATGGTTGAGACAGCGTCCAGATCATTACACCATTCGTGCAGGTCGGAACTTACCCGACAAGGAATTTCGCTACCTTAGGGACCGTTATAGTTACGGCCGCCGTTTACAGGGGCTTCAATTCAATGCTTCCCATTGCTGGTGACATCTCCTCTTAACCTTCCGGCACCGGGCAGGGTGTCAGGCTGTATACTTCATCTTTCGAGTTTGCACAGCCCTGTGTTTTTGTTAAACAGTTGCCTGGACCGATTCTCTGCGCCTCATATTGCTATGAGGACCCCTTATCCCGAAGTTACAGGGTCAATTTGCCTAGTTCCTTAACCATGAGATCTCTCAACGCCTTAGTATATTCTACCCGACCACGTGTGTCCGTTTGCGGTACGGGTCGCATATACATTAAGTTTAGCGGATTTTTCTCGGAAGTATGATTACCTGCACTCAAGTTATCCCGAAGGATTACCTGTACTTTCATGGTTCAGCTCGGAAGGTGGATTTGCCTGCCTTCCTCATAGCCTACGCACTTAAACGCCCTATTCCGTCAGGGCGCGGCAGTGTCACTGCTCCGTCTCCACATCACTGTATATGCGAGTTGCGGAATATTAACCGCATCTGCCATCGCCTTCGCCGTTCGGCTGAGACTTAGGGACCCGACTAACCCCGGGCTGATTGGCATCGCCCGGAAACCTCGGTCTTTCGGCGAAAGGAATCTCACCCTTTTTATCGTTACTTATACCTACATTTGCTTTTCCATAAGCTCCAGGATCGGTTACCCTCACCATTCAACGCCGATGGAATGCTCCCCTACCGATACTTTTTAATATACATTACTATCCCGCGCCTTCGGTATCTGACTTATACCCGATTATTATCCATGCCCGGACCCTCGACTAGTGAGCTGTTACGCACTCTTTGAATGAATGGCTGCTTCCAAGCCAACATCCTAGCTGTCACGGGGACCAGACTTCGTTAGACTAACTTAGACAGAATTTCGGGACCTTAGACGGCGGTCTGGATTCTTCTCCTCTCGAGGGACGGACCTTAGCACCCGCCCCTTACTGCACGACTGCAGTCCATAAGCATTCGGAGTTCGTCAGGTCTCGATAGGCGGTGAAGCCCTCTTGACCTATCGGTCGCTCTACCTCTTATGGAGATCGTCGCACGCGGCACCTAAATGCCTTTCGGGGAGTACGAGCTATCTCCAAGTTTGATTGGCCTTTCACTCCTACACTCACCTCATCGGGAAGCTTTTCAACGCTTATCCGTGCGGTCCTCCATCCGGTGTTACCCGGACTTCAACCTGGGCAAGTGTAGATCACTTGGTTTCGCGTCTACCCCATCTGACTCGACGCCCTATTCAGGCTCGCTTTCACTGCGGATGCGCGTCTCATGACGCTTATCCTTGCCAGACATGGTAACTCGTAGGTTCATTATGCAAAAGGCACGCCGTCACCGCTTACGCGGCTCCGACCGCTTGTAGGCGCATGGTTTCAGGAACTATTTCACTCTCCTCATCGGAGTGCTTTTCACCTTTCCTTCACAGTACTCGTTCACTATCGGTCTCACGGGAGTATTTAGCCTTACCGGATGGTCCCGGCAGATTCGCGCAGAATTTCACGTGTTCCGCGTTACTCAGGATACCACTACGTCTCGTCATGCTTCGAATACGGGATTATCACCCTCTATGATTGTTCTTTCCAGAACATTCTTCTCACAATCTAAGTACGACAGCGTGGTCCTACAACCCCTGCTAAGCGTTGCCACAAAGCAGGTTTGGGCTATTCCCCGTTCGCTCGCCACTACTAGGGGAATCATTATTTATTTTCTCTTCCTAAAGGTACTAAGATGTTTCAGTTCCCTTCGTTCGCCTCACTACTTTTGTAGTGATAACAGGTCTTCAACCTGCTGGGTTGTCCCATTCGGAAATCCTTGGATCAAAGGTTATTTGCACCTACCCAAGGCTTATCGCAGCTTATCACGTCCTTCATCGCCTCCGTGAGCCAAGGCATCCGCCATGCGCCCTTTCTTACTTTCTTCGCCTTCTCTGTAATTACTTACAAAGAATGTAGCTCATACTTTCAGCTGTTGTGTGATTCTAAAGAATTTGAAGTTTTTTCTTCAATAATTAGAATGCTAATTCTTCCCATTATAGAAAGAATAGTTCTACATTACAGTCTTGCTTGTGTCAATATGTCAAAGATCTTATGCTGTTGATCTCTGTGTTCTGAGGCGAGTGCCTCAGAAGCAGATGACAGCAAAGTGGAGAATAACGGATTCGAACCGTTGACCCCCTGCGTGCAAAGCAGGTGCTCTAGCCAACTGAGCTAATCCCCCAAGGGATAGAGAAAGTTAAGTCATCACATAGCTGCGCCGATGTGGTCTAAGTCTTGTGCCTGACACATTGGCTTAGCGCCGATGTGTAGTCCCAGGCAGACTTGAACTGCCGACCTCCACATTATCAGTGTGGCGCTCTAACCAACTGAGCTATAGGACTGAGTTGGAAGAAAGCACTGCGGCTTCTCATGCCAGACTTCCTTTCTCTTATTCTTAAAACAGTGTCAGTGCAGTACAAGAAGAAACGAACCAAAGGTTCTTTTATTTATCTTGATTACCGTTAACTTCTTGACTTGTATACTTAAATACTTGTCAACTAAATCAACTAATAAGCGAACTCTCCAGAAAGGAGGTGTTCCAGCCGCACCTTCCGGTACGGCTACCTTGTTACGACTTAGCCCCAATCACCAGTTTTGCCCTAGGCCGATCCTTGCGGTCACGGACTTCAGGCACCCCCGGCTTTCATGGCTTGACGGGCGGTGTGTACAAGGCCCGGGAACGTATTCACCGCGCCATGGCTGATGCGCGATTACTAGCGAATCCAGCTTCGTGGGGTCGGGTTGCAGACCCCAGTCCGAACTGGGACCGGCTTTCAAGATTTGATGCAATTTGCATTACACCATCCCTCTGTACCGGCCATTGTAACACGTGTGTAGCCCCGGACGTAAGGGCCGTGCTGATTTGACGTCATCCCCACCTTCCTCACACCTTACGGTGGCAGTGTCTCCAGAGTGCCCAGCATGACCTGATGGCAACTGAAGAGAGGGGTTGCGCTCGTTATGGCACTTAAGCCGACACCTCACGGCACGAGCTGACGACAACCATGCAGCACCTTCACAGAGGCCCCGAAGGGCGTCATTATCTCTAAATCCTTCCTCTGCAATTCAAGCCCGGGTAAGGTTCCTCGCGTATCATCGAATTAAACCACATGTTCCTCCGCTTGTGCGGGCCCCCGTCAATTCCTTTGAGTTTCACCGTTGCCGGCGTACTCCCCAGGTGGGATGCTTAATGCTTTCGCTTAGCCGCTGATACCAGGTACCAACAGCGGGCATCCATCGTTTACTGTGCGGACTACCAGGGTATCTAATCCTGTTTGATACCCGCACCTTCGAGCTAAGCGTCAGTTGCGCTCCCGTCAGCTGCCTTCGCAATCGGAGTTCTTCGTCATATCTAAGCATTTCACCGCTACACGACGAATTCCGCCAACGTTGTGCGTACTCAAGGAAAACCAGTATGCGCTGCAATTCAGACGTTGAGCGTCTACATTTCACAACACACTAATCTCCAGCCTACGCTCCCTTTAAACCCAATAAATCCGGATAACGCCTGGACCTTCCGTATTACCGCGGCTGCTGGCACGGAATTAGCCGGTCCTTATTCGTATGGTACCTGCAAATAGGGACACGTCCCTAACTTTATCCCCATACAAAAAGCAGTTTACAACCCATAGGGCCGTCATCCTGCACGCTACTTGGCTGGTTCAGACTTCCGTCCATTGACCAATATTCCTCACTGCTGCCTCCCGTAGGAGTTTGGACCGTGTCTCAGTTCCAATGTGGGGGACCTTCCTCTCAGAACCCCTACTGATCGTCGCCTTGGTGGGCCGTTACCCCGCCAACAAGCTAATCAGACGCATCCCCATCCATTACCGATAAATCTTTACTTCAAATCTGATGCCGTCATCGAAGACTATGCGGTATTAGTCTGCCTTTCGGCAGGTTATCCCACAGTAATGGGAAGGTTGGATACGCGTTACTCACCCGTGCGCCGGTCGACGTCCAAAGAGTGCAAGCACTCAATGCCGTTTCCCCTCGACTTGCATGTGTTAAGCCTGTAGCTAGCGTTCATCCTGAGCCAGGATCAAACTCTCCATTGTAAAATATGTTTTGGTGATAAGTGATAGGTGATAAATGATAATGAATACCAATATTTCCCCAAACGCTTCACCGAGTAATCTCTGTTTCAGAACGCTTATCCTAAAAGTATCAAGTAAAAAGCACCTTTTCTTTTGTTCCTTTAGTTTTGAGGCGATGCCTCAAAAGTAGGGACAACGAATTGATCGGTTCGTTTCTTTTACCCATCCATTTGATATAAAATCAAACAGACGCTTCTTGTACTACTTCTCTGTTTATGTAAATCTTTTCAAAGAACTCTTTCTTTATATGCTTTTAAGTAACTTGCCAGGTGGCTTGTTTTGTAAAGCGAATGCAAAGTTATAGACTTTCCGTGTAACCTCCAAATGTTTTGAAGGAAAATTTTATCAAAAAGTAGTTTTTTCTTCGTTAGAGAGAAGATAAACCCTATTTCACCTTATTATATATATAAGGCCGTGATAAAACTTTTTTGTAATCACATCACTATGGGTAATTCCCCCTTCAAGGTACTCAACCACTCACAAAAGAGACTTATAACACCCCATTCACTTATTCTTTAAACGATTTTATCAGATGCCAAGCCTCTCTAACCCATAAGACTAAAGAGGAACCAATCAAGATGATAGCCCAATCTTCAAAAGATAGACCACCCTTAACGATATTAAAGAACTTCTGCAGAATAGGAAGTTCCACCATCGCAATCTGTCCAATGAAAAATAATTGAGATAATAAAGAGCAATCCACGACACCCCTTAAAATGAAGCGCACTACGTCCAGTTTCAAAAGCACGCGCATTGAACAGATAGAAGAAATGCGTCATCACAAAGATAGTAAAAATCAAAGTCAGCTCATATGGGCTAAGTCCATTAACCTCACCAAGCTGCAAATGAAGAATATCTCTCAATGCAGTAATATCAGCATGTTCGAAGATATAAAGCAATACCAACAGCAACACAAAGAAGAAACCACCCACACCCAATGATATTCCAGCCCATAGAACGATTGATAATAAAGGCATTCCTATCACGTGGACTATCCTTCATCACTTTCTCTGACGGAGGTAAAGAAGCCAACGCCATTGCCGCAAAGGTATCCATAATAAGATTTACCCACAGCATCTGCGTTACCGTCAGTGGAGACTCCGTACCCATAAACGCACCAGCAAGTACGAGGAAACAAGCCGCAACATTGACAGTTAGCTGAAAGAGTAAGAAACGTTGTATATTCTGATAAAGCGAACGCCCCCACATCACAGCCTTACCAATACTACTAAAAAGAATTATCGATAATCGTAATATCCGAAGCCTCCTTAGCAACAGAAGTACCATCACCCATCGAAAGACCCACATGAGCCGCTTGTAGCGCAGGTGCATCGTTGGTTCCATCTCCCGTAACAGCTACCACCTCATTACAACGCTGCAACGATTCCACAAGCCGTTTCTTATCTAACGGACGAGCACGAGAGATAATCTTCAGATCCTTCACCCGCTTATCCAATTCATCATCAGAAAAGTGCAGCAAAAGTCAGGACCACTAATAATATTCTTATCCGTATCATTACTTGTCCACAAGCCAATTTGTCTACCTATCTCCTTTGCCGTCCTTGAGGTATCACCAGTTACTATCTTCACATCAATACCCGCCTTCATACATTCACGAACAGCCCCAGGCACATCACTTCTCACAGGGTCGCTAATTGCGACAATACCCTGAAAAGTTAGTTTATCAGCAACAACCCGTCCATCCTTAAAGACCTCTGTCTTACCATCTACAATCTGATAAGCAAAGCCCAACGTTCGCATGGCCTGCTCTTGATAGTCTTCCAACTGATGCTCAATCTCCTCTTTCGGCACATTACAATCAGTTTGTTTGCAAAGACCATAGACAATCTCTGGCGCACCCTTCACATAGAGAATCTGCTTACCTTCCATCAAAGCAGAGTTGACAAGCACTGCCATATACTTCCGTTCTGTAGTAAAAGGAAGTTCATCAATAACCTGCACAGCCTCTCTCAGTTCCTGATAAGAAACCTGATTATCCTTCAACCAAAGAAGCAAGGCACCCTCCGTAGGACTACCCAAAACCTTAAGATTACACGCATCAGTATAATCTATTGAAGCAGTAGAATTGACAGCTATCCCCTCTTTCAACAAACAAGAAGCAAGCCCCTCATCTAATCTTTGATTATCTAAAGCATAGAATTGAGTTTGATAAACACGCATCTGGTTCTGTGTCAGCGTACCCGTCTTATCCGTACAGATAACCGTTGTAGCACCCATTGTCTCACAAGCATGCATCTTACGTACAAGATTATTGGTCTTCATCATTCGGCGCATACTATAAGCCAAGCTCAACGTCACAGCCATAGGAAGGCCTTCTGGTACCGCAACAACAATCAATGTAACGGCTATCATCATTGTATTCAGTGCATGAGCAAGTAATCCTGCCATACTCTTATCAGGCATGAGGCAATCGTGGAAAACAATCACACATGCCATCAGAATACAGAAATACGCTATAGTGCTAATTGTTTTCGAATACCATTTCCAACCATCAAACTTCGTGATAACAAGCCAAAAAAATACGATTGTAGGAATGGTTAAGGTCCAAACAATAGGACTCCAATGGAAAAACACCATTAATCTACCTACAATGATAAGTCCTGCAAAGACGTAACTTAGTTTAGTAATAAGCACACTCAGTCCATCAAGTTGCTCACTAAGAGGTGTTTTTAACGCTATCATCAATTTGTGCAGCCTCAAACACCTTACCATTTTCAGTCCTATCGCCTACAGCCTCAACCTGAAAGATACCATGCCCCTCCATTACCTTCGTACCACGTAACACCTGGTTCGTAGCGTATGAAGCATCCTTTTCAAACTCCTCCTTTTTACCGATTTATAAGCAGGTACGCTCTCTCCATTTCAGTGTAGACTCATCAACATGCAATGAGATTGCCTCAACAACCTACCGTCAGCAGGAATCTCAGCACCCGTATTGATAATGACAATATCGCCAACTACAATATCTTTTTAGCAACAGTCGTTGTATTTCCATTTCTGATGACCTCCACCTCCTCTTCATCGTTCACTTGATTGAGGATAGCAAACTCTTTATCCGCTTTTAATTCAAAGAAGAAAGCAATCGTCGTAGCCAAGAAGATAGCGAGGAATATACCGACTGGTTCGAAAGAAAAACGGCTGCCCATCTTCAACATGAAGGCTCCCAATACTCCCAACAAGAGATAGCAATAGAGAAAAACCCGCAATAAGCAGAATAATAATCAGTGGGTCTTCAAACTTTTCCAAGAACTGTTTCCATAGTGGTTCCTTCTCTCGGGGCGTTAGCACATTAGCCCCATATTGCTCACGACTCTTCAACACCTCTGTGTCAGTCAATCCTTCATAATGTTTCTTTTGCTTCATAATAATCTTAGCAAGTTTATTTTAGATGGACTTAATCCTATCCTACAATTAATAAGCAGATAGCAGTTCCTTTCACTAATTCCTAATCCTTTTCATAACTTTATAAACTTTGATATATCTGTTTGCAAAGTTACAAATAATCTGATTATAATCCACATTTCTGTAACATTACAAGTCATAAAATCATGTATTTCTTAATAAATCTCTGAAATTATCCGTAATAAACGATGTTCACTCTCCTATTCTTTTTCCTATCATTTTAGTATTATTGTCATCCCAATACATAATGTTTTTGTCGAAAATCGCGGCAAAGATAATAAATTATGGGAAAGTAAAGAAATAATAGAAGGTAAAACATTAATCATTCAAACCATTACATAAATCCAACAACAAATTATCATTATTTAACTAAATAAGGTAACATATGTTATCTTTGTATTTCCCAATAACTCAGTATCTTTGCACTAGAAATAATAAAAATCAGTAACAAAGTTATGGCAAATAAGATGAAAGACTTTCTCCCAGCAATTGAGATGGAGAAAATGCAGGCAATGCTTGAGCTTGAAGAAAAGTATGAAACAGGACAGCTCTCATTAGAAGAGGCACGCGAAGTGATGAAAACAAAGATAGGAAAGATTCGCCCTTATCACCTTGCCTTCATCGAACAGAACATGAAGTCGCGTGAGGACGACGAGTGTATCCGTGCAGACATGCGCAAGATTATCGAACTCGTTGAAGGTTTCATGGACTACAGCCGCCCTGATGTTCCAGAGGATCACCCACTCTCACATTATTATAAAGAGAATGACGAGATGCGAAGACTGCTCCTTGCGGTCGAGGATCTTGTACAATATCCTGTCATTAAGAACCAGTGGTTAGAACTCTACGACCAGATTCGTCAGTATCCTATCCACTATCAGCGTAAGCAGAATCAGCTCTATCCACTTTTGGAGAAGAAGGGATTTGACCGTCCAACGACAACAATGTGGAACTTTGACGACATCGTTCGTGATGAAATCAAGGATTCACTCCGACTCTTAGAGGCTGGCGAAGATGAAGCTTTCATCGCAAAACAAAATGAGCTTATCGCTTATGCACGCGACTTGATGGAAAAGGAGGAGACTATCCTCTACCCTACTTCCTACGCCCTTATCTCGGCAGAGGAGTTTGAGGATATGAAGTCGGGCGACCAAGAGATTGGTTTTGCCTTCTTCAAAGTAGACACTCCATCAACACCCAACACTCAACACTCAACACCTCAAAAGGGCTTTTGCAGAAGACCTGCAGGCATTGCTCAGCAAGTATGGCTACTCTGCAGGTCCACAGCAGGAGTTGGATGTGGCAACAGGTAAGCTGACCTTAGAGCAGATAAACCTTATCTATAAGCATCTGCCAGTAGACATCTCTTTCGTGGACGAGAACGAATTGGTGAAGTTCTATTCAGATACCGACCATCGTATCTTCCCAAGATCGAAGAATGTTATCGGACGACAGGTGTCTAACTGCCACCCACGTAAGAGTGTACACATCGTTGAGGAAATCGTAGAGAAGTTCCGTAGTGGCGAACAAGATAAAGCCGAGTTCTGGATTAATAAGCCAGAAGTATTTATCTACATCGTTTACTTTGCTGTGCGCGATGCAGAAGGCCGCTTCCGTGGTGTACTCGAGATGATGCAGGATTGCACACATATCCGTGAGTTGACTGGGTTCACAGACCTTGCTGACATGGGCTGGAAAAAGAAGAGGAAAGTGCTGCAAACACTACTCCTTCTGACAATGAGGACGACGAAGCGTCTGCTGCACAATCAGACACTCCTATTGAGATAACACCAGACACACGTCTGAAAGACCTCTTTACAGCTTATCCAAATCTGAAGAAAGAACTTGCTTCTCGCTATCCATCTTTCAAAATGCTAAACACCCCATTGGGTAAGTTGATTCTCAAGAAAGCTACTGTCCGCACCGCTTCTGAGCGTTCAGGATTGGGCGAAGAGAAGTTTATCAATTTACTAAAGGAGTGCATCAAAGACGCCTAAGGTGGTCTTTTCACTCATTGTGTAACAGGTTGTTTCTCAATAGAATCTCTTTAGGATGCACATTTCGTGCATCCTTTTTTTATGTCCAGCATTTTCATCCTAACTCTTTAGCATCGATAAGCTACGTGTTAACGCCTAACACCAACGGTGCGGAGCGTCCGCACCATTGGTGCGCAGGGTCAACACCATTTTAATAGTGACTTTATGATGAGCATACTAATGAGAGATTCATGTTTGATTAGCGATTTCAGGAAATAGAGAATCTTCCTCTTTATATCCTATCCGTATCCTTAGAATCCAGTATCGTTACCCCACTTGAAAAACTATCTTTTACACTTCATTCTTGCAGGGTTCAAAGAAATTACGTACTTTTGCGTACAAGATTTACGCATTATGACAAGAAAGATATTTCAATTATTAAGCTTGGGCTTGATACTTTTTGGTATCACAGCCTGCAAGCAAGAAAAGAAATCAAACGATATTATCACCAAGATAGCACCTAAACCAAAGGTACCAAGCGGTCCACAGCCAATGACCGACTTCAAATATGAGAAGAAGATAGAATGGATGGGTAGTACCTATACGATTCGTATCCACCGCTTTGCAGACAAGTCATTGTCAATCGTCAGTGATGAAGACGGACGTAAATACTACGATAACAAATTCCAGGTACAGATTCTTCGTCAAGATGGTTCATCTTTTTATGAGCGTACACTTACGAAAGATGATTTTAGAGAATACACTGATAACCAATATGGTAAGGATGGTGCACTGATTGGTTTCATGTTCGACCGTGCAGAGGGTAACAAACTCTACTTTGGTGCAGTGTGGGTTCACCTGATCCAAAGAGCGATGAGTATGTGCCATTGGATGTTACCATTGATAATATGAGTCGCATGCGAATCAGTAAGGCTACACAACTTGATACACCAAGCGACCAGCCACAACAACAACCAAAGAGTGAGTTGGAGAAGGCAGAGGAAGAGGGGGTATAGGAGCCTCCCCCAACCCCTCCGAACCAACGGTCACTGACCGAAGGGAAGTAAAGGAGGGGAGCCCAAATAGATTAAAGTGGGGTACAGTGAAGTTGATAAATAGATAAGGATAAAACTCAAAGTTCAAACCTCAAAGTTCAAACCTCAAAGTTCAAAGGTCAAAGTTCAAACCTCAAAGTTCAAAGTTCAAAGTTCAAAGTTTAAAGGCTTACCCCTCTCGCACAAAGTCAAGGGCTTCCTTAACTTCATCCTCACTGACAGACTGGTTGATACGGACATCACCAATACCACCTAAGAGCGTAACATTGATTTCATTACCACGATTCTTTTTATCATGATGCATGAACTCAATGAGTTTAGGATAATCATTACATGTAATAGGTAATGTGCCATAATACTCACGAATGAAGTTGACCGTCTGGCGCATACGTTCCGTTGGGAAGCCAGTCTTCACAACAGACAGATAAAGCTCAGCTATCAAACCGAAAGCCACTGCATAACCATGAAGAATTGGACTATTTTCTAATGCCCATGATTCAAACGCATGACCAAAAGTATGTCCAAGATTTAATGCCTTTCTAATACCCTTTTCATGTGGATCTTCCTGAACAATACACTCCTTTACACGCACACTCTTACCAAGCATTTCGCTCAATTGCTGTAAGTCTAACTGAGCAAGATTGAAGTTTATCAGCTCTGCCCACATGGCTTCATCAGCTATCAAACCATGTTTCAACATCTCAGCATAACCGCTACGGATGTTTGCCGTATCGAGTGTTTTAAGCCATTCGGTGTTAAGAAGAACGACATCAGCCTCACTAAACACGCCAATCTCATTCTTCAATCCTCCGAAGTTGACACCCGTCTTACCACCCACACTGGCATCTACCATCGCAAGCAACGTGGTTGGAATATTAATAAAGTTGATTCCACGCTTGAAAGTTGAAGCAGCAAAACCACCAAGGTCGGTCACCATACCACCACCAAGGTTTATCAACAGTGAGTGGCGTGTGGCTCCTCCCTGCTGCAATGCTTCCCATACAGAAGCCAATGTGTCAAGCGTCTTACTGCTATCAGTCGTACCAATCGTAATTACTTGTGCCTGCTTCAGACAGAAATAGTCCTTGATAAGTTCCCAACACATCTCACGTGTCGTTTCATCAACGAGTACAAAGATCTTATCCTTCTCACATTCTGAGATGGCTGTTGCCAATTCACTCTTGAACTGTTTTGATATAATAATATTCTGTCTCATAAGCTTTCTCCTTTAATATTCAATACAAAAATACGCCTTTTCTTTTTACACAAACATAGAATTACATACTTATTTCACACACTTTAATACTCAAACCAATGTTTTTGCGCACATCACTTACTCCGTGTGCAGTGTTTGCAAGTTCTTTACTATCAAAATGCCTTCAGCACTACAAAAGAACCAATAGCATTCTTCCTAGACTCCAAACACCGCTTATATATAAGCCTCTTGAAATCTTTTTTTCAATAAAATATTAACCTGCATTAAACCTTATCACAGTCTTGTCGTCATATATATCGTTCAACGACAAGATTTAGAAATTAACAATAAACTTATGGTAAAAAGACTGTTGACATTTGTTCTTCTGCTGACTGGCTCTATATCGATGCTGGCACAGAACCGAACAATTACAGGATCACTCTACGATGGAGAGTTAAAAGAGAAGGTACCATTTGCTGTTGTTCAGCTGTTGAAGCAGGACAGTAGCTATGTTGTTAGTGCCACTTCAGACGAGGCAGGAAGCTTTCAAGATTACGGCTCCGAGCAATGGACGATTCATTTTGAAAGCGTCTTATGTAGGTTATAAGACTATTTTTTTCAGAACATTACCATTGCCAATGAGCAGGATGTGGCAGTGGGTCAGTTAGACTTCCAAGTAGACTCACGCACTTTGAAAGAGGTGAAAGTTGTGCAAGTGCACCGAAAGTTGTCGTAAAAGCCGACACTTTCCAGTACAATGCTTCGGCTTATCGTGTACCAGAAGGTTCGACGATTGAGGCTCTTGTAAAGAGATTACCTGGTGCGGAAGTGTCGAGTGATGGAACCATTAAGATTAATGGTAAGGAAGTTAAAGAAGATTCTTGTTGATGGAAAAGGAGTTCATGGTGGGCGATACCAAGACCGCGATGAAGAATCTCCCCTACCTCTATCGTACAAACTATTAAGGCTTACGACCAAAAGAGTGACTTGAGTCGTGTGACGGGTATCGATGATGGTAACGAGTCAACCGTTCTCGACTTTGGTATAAAGTCGGGAATGAACAAGGGTTTATTGTCTAATATTGACCTCGGTATCGGTACCCATAACCGCTATTCAGAGAAGGCGATGGGCGCCTATTTCAATAATAAGTTCCGTATGATGGGCTTTGCATCAGCCAATAATGTCAACGACATGGGTTTCGGTGGTGGTCCACGTGGCGGTTTCGGTGGCGTAAGACAGGGATTGAATGCGACCAAGATGGTGGGTCTGAACATGAATTATGACAATGGGAACACCCTGCAGTGGGATGGTAGTGTGCGTTGGAATCACTCTAATGGCGACCTGAACACACGTGTATCAAGTGAGAACTTCGTAGCAAGTCAAGGCTCATTTGCCAACCGTCTCTCACAAGAATACACCAGAACGAACTCTTGGGACGGCCGTTTCCGCTTGGAGTGGCGACCTGACTCTGTATGGAATATTATGTTCCGTCCTAACTTCAGACTCACTAAGAACGACGGACAGGTGGTTAGTTCTTCTGCTGCCTATAACGCTGACCCATACGAAACAGTGGATGATCCATTGTCAGCAGCCTCTATCGCACAGCTGAAAGCATTGGGAACGATGGTGAATACACAGCGTAATATGACCATAAGTTATGGTAATACCACCGCTTTGGGTGCTATGCTGCAGGTGAATCGCAAGCTCTCAAGCAACGGAAGAAACGTTACTTTGCGCGTAGATGGTAACTATAGTGACTCGGATTCAAAGACATTCTCAACGCAAGATATTCAGTATTTCCAGTTGCAAGATGCACTCGGAAACGACTCTACTTATCGTGCCTATCGTTACAACCTTATGCCAACAAAGAGTTGGGACTATGCCCTACAGGCAACTTATAGCGAGCCAATAGCCCGCAAAACTTACCTGCAGTTCAGCTATCAGTTTAAGTATGGCTTCTCAAAGAGCGACCGTGACACCTACGATCTCTCTGCTATGCCATCAGGTGCGTTCGGTAGTCTGCAACCAGCTTACCGTTCATGGGACAATTATCTCGGACTGCTGACCAACCCTATGGCAAGCTATCTCGATGATAACTTGAGTCGTTACTCTGAGTATCGCACCTATACACACGACATGCAGTGATGATGCGAATGATTCGTGATAAGTGGAAGATGAACGTGGGTGTGATGTTCCAGCCACAACACTCTACTTACATGCAGGATTACCTCGGTGTACACGTTGACACAGCACGCACAGTATTCAACTGGAGTCCTACCTTCGACTTCCGTTATAAGTTCAGCGAGCAGAGCAATCTGCGTATCAATTATAAGGGTACAATCACTCAACCTACGATGAGTCAGCTGTTGAGTATCGTCGACAACACTGACCCACAGAATATTTCAATTGGTAACCCTGGATTGAAGCCAGCCTTCACCAATAACTTCCGCTTGTTCTATAACACGTACAAGCAGAGTCATTCACAGGCGCTGATGACCTTTGCGAACTTCTCAACGACACGAAATGCGATTGGCAACAGTGTGACCTACGATGCGATTACAGGTGCACGTACGATACGGCCAGTGAACGTAAATGGTAACTGGGATGCTGATGCAGGATTGATGTATAACACAAGTATCGACTCTGCTGGCGTATGGAATCTCCACACCTTTACGCGTGCTAACTTCAATCGTTACGTCAGCTATCTGCAGCTTAACAGAACAAGCAACTTAGAGAAGAATATCACTAAGTCATTGACCTTTGGAGAGCGACTTGCTGCCAGCTATCGCACCTCTTGGTTAGAATTAGAGTTAGACGGTTCGGTTGACTATACTCACACGAAGAATAATCTTCAGAGTATGAGCACCTACGTACATGGCAGTTTGCATATGGTGGTACGTTGAGTCTTAACCTCCCTTGGAACATGAGTATCTCGACCGACCTTCACCAGAACAGTCGTCGTGGATATAGCGATGCTTCATTGAATACCAACGAGCTGCTTTGGAATGCGCAAATCTCGCAGAGTATGTTGAAAGGTAATGCACTGACCTTCAGTTTGCAGTTCTATGACATCTTACGTCAGCAGAGCAACCTCTCACGTGTCATCAACTCTATGAGCCGTACAGATACTGAATACAATAGTATTAATAGCTATATCATGCTGCGTGCTACCTACCGTCTGAACCTCTTTGGTGGTAAGAATGCTATGCCTAAACCAAAGGATGGTCCAGACTTCGACCGCAATGGTCCCGGTATGGGTCCACGTGAAGGTGGAAAGAAAGGCTTTGGCGGTGGTCGTCCTGCAGGTCCTCCACCAATGGGCGGTGGATTCTAATAAAGCCTCACCCCCAGCCCCTCTCCGAAGGGGAAGAAGAAGCCTCACCCCCAACCCCTCTCCGAATGGAGAGGGTGATACCGTGATACCCCTATAGAAGATGCTAAAAGGTATAATACCAATCCATCTTGTAGGGTATATCGGTGACTCTACCCCTCTCCTTTCGGAGAGGGGTTGAAAAGTGAGACTCTAAACTAACTCTCTAAAAAAATGCTTACCTTTTGTCTGCAAATCTAAATAATACAAGGGTTAAGCCCAAATAAACAAATACATTGAAAGGACAAATACAGACAATGAAACCTATCAAGAACTTTATCGCAGCTGTGGGCTTGACGCTCGCACTCTCTGCTATCACCAACAACGCTCACGCACAGGGAAGTAATATGCAGGAGAAGGTGAAAAACTACTTCCTTCAAACGCTTAAAAAGAAGCAGAATGAAGAACAGAAAAGCAAGGATGCCTTTCAACGTAACAAGACTTATACTACGGATATACAGCAACTGATAAAGAACAAAGATATCGCTCAAAACCAAAAGATGGTATGGGATGCATGGTGTGAGGCGAATCGCGAACTAAATGAACAGAAGCTCGCAAAGCCTGAAGACTTGCGGAAGGGCGTGAAAAGCATCGTGGAATTTGCCTGAAGCATTGGAAAAGAATGCCGTCATGCCTTACTACTATGGTGTAAAGGGAAACGCAGCAGGCAAGCTTCCGTTGTTCCTTTACCTGCATGGTTCTGGACCAAAGGAACATGAATGGGCGACCGGACTTATCTTAGGAAACAGATTCCAAGATGGTCCTTCTCTCTATTTCATTCCACAGATTCCTAATGAAGGCGACTACTATCGCTGGTGGCAAGTAGCTAAACAGTTTGCTTGGGAGAAACTTATCCGACAAGCACTGGTCGAGGGTAATGTTGATGCTAACCGCCTCTACGTCTTCGGCTATATCTGAAGGTGGCTATGGCAGTCAGCGTCTTGCCTCTTTCTATGCCGACTATTGGGCTGCAGCGGGTCCAATGGCTGGTGGCGAACCATTGAAGAATGCACCTGTAGAAAACTGTGCTAACATTGGTTTTTCATTCCTCACAGGAGCGGATGACACTGGTTTCTACCGTAATATTCTAACTTATTATACGCAGATTGCATTTGACTCTGCTCAGTTGGCACGACCGCTTGATGCCGACAAGCGTCCGCTCTTTGTTCATCGCATCAACCTACTGCCTGGCATGCAGCATCATATTAAATACGACCTCACTACTCCATGGCTCAAGAATTTCGTTCGTAATCCCTATCCAAAGACGGTTCTCTGGGAAGATTATGACATGGATGGGCGACATCGTTCGGGCTTCTACAACCTACAAGTGTTAAGCTCTCCTACGAAGAATCGCACTTACTATGACATGAATATCCATAACAATGTGGTGAAGATTAATATCAAAGAGGTGGAATATACCGCTGTTGAGAGAGACAAGCATTGGGGTATTGAAATGAGATTTAACCGCAGCTACACAAATGCAAAGGGCGGTAGACTACGTATTTATCTGAATAGCGAACTCATAGACATGAACAAGCCTGTGACAGTTATCGTCAACGGAAAAGAGCTCTATCGAAAGAATGTGAAGGCAAATCTCCAAGACATGATTAATAGCTGTACCGAATATTTCGATCCTTACAGAATTTATCCAACTTCCATTGAGATTAATTATTAACTCAATGGGAGCTGGGGAAATCCCCCTTTACCCTTCGTTTTGTAATAAAATTTCACTCCCTCCATTTCAAAAGATGCTCTTTTGGCTACTAAAAGACGCCTAATTGGCTTCCAAGAGACGCCCTTTTGACCTCTTAAAGACGCCCTTTAAGAACCCAATTAAGCACCTTTTATCAACCAACTTTGTAACAGTCTGATTATAGGAAACTTACAAAGGCAGTAAAATACACGTTTTTCATACCGCTTTTTAAGCCTTGAAAGCGGAATTATTGTAAACAAATTTCAAACCCTTCTTTTGAGTATTCATAATTCTGGTGTAATGTGCTTTGACGTAATGTCACACAGAGAAAAGGAGAGGACGGAGGATTATAAAACAAAGCAATGGAAGTCACGGAGGCACCGTCGGTGCATAGAGCGACGGAGTTTGTTTGCCAATTCTATTAGCAATTTATATACAAAGCATTTATCCCAAACGACTTCTCAAGAATCTGTACGCTATACCTCCGTCGCTCTTTGTGCCGTCGGCACCTCCGTAATATTGCGTTTATCTCCGTCCCTTCCGTGACTCCGTGTGCCCATTATATAGTCTACCCTTAAAAGCCTAATATTCCTCTGATTCACAGTATATTATACTACAAATCATTTGCTTATATCTGCAAGTTTTTGTACCTTTACATTATAAATCTTGCAGATATTTATCATAAACATTACATCAAAACAGGCTCTCTATGTTCTCTTCTTTAGAGGACATGCTGATCATCAACATCCCTTTTTCCAACAGTAATAAGATTAATTGAGGAGTGTTTTTGAAAATGCTTTTTCTCCATTGTATTGCAATACTAATGGTCGCCCCATCATCCCTATTCGCTTGATGTGTGGTCTTTTTAATCTTAAAACATTTGCGTAATGTTTTCAGGATGAAATAGTGGTTTCTCAATGGGTGAGGAATGCTTACTATCAATATTTTTGTGGTGGACTTGATTTATCCAAACAACCCTGTGACGCTTCCGAGTTAGTTCACTTCAGAAATCGTATAGGTGAGGAAGGTATGGATTAATATTAGCAGAGAGCATCCGTGTTAATACCGACCATGATGACGAAGATCGTTTTTGATACGGCTTTCATTGATTCTACCGTGCAGGGAGAAAGAATATAACCTATCTACAGATGCGAAGTTGCATAAAAAGATAATCAAAAACGTTCTGAGAGATAGTTCATGACAAGTGTCTTCCTCTACGACAGAGTTACACGCGTACGTTGAAAGGTTTACCGTTCCCAACGTTTTCGTAATCATCCAAAAGTCGTAGAAAAGCTCAAGGCAGATAGACAACTAAGAACCATAGCTAGGAAGATTGGTAAGAGAATTAGGCGTAATCTTGAGGAAAGAAAGGATATGAGAAGATGTTTGAACTATATTATAGAAGTTCTTTCTCAGAATCGAAAGTCAAAGAACAAAGTATATTCTCTACAGAACCAGATGTGGTTTGCCTCAGCAAGGTAAGGAACATAAGCAATATGAGTTTGGTAATAAAGTATCTATTCTTCGCTCATGGTCAGGACTTATTTTTGGGTGCATGTTCTTTTAGGAATGAATATGATGGGCATACTATCGAAAAGACGTTGGAACAAACCCAAAGGATGACAGGAAAGCAGGTTGATAAGTTAGCAGGGAGATGAGGGTATAGAGGGTGTAAAAGCAGATTGGGCAGACAAAGATACTCATTCAGACACTCCTAAAGCTAAAGATAGCTACTACCAAAAGAAAAAGAAACACAAACTATTTTGTAAACGAGCAGGTATAGAGCCAACCATAGGACATCTTAAAGCAGACCATCGATTATCTCGCAACTTTTATAAAGGTGTGAAAGGAGATGCTATCAATGTATTATTAGCGGCGGCGGCATATAACTTCAAAAAGTGTAGAGTTCTTTTGGACCTTATAAAAAGAATCAGCATAGAGCTTGTCAGTACAGGCTTTATGCTGAAATATAGTTTTTAAGGGATGACTATATAAGTCTTTTAATTTATCCTCCATATTTCGGAAGAGCCTCTTATTACCCTGTTACTATGTCTTTTATTATCCTATTACCATGTCTTGAATATCCTGTTACCATGTCTCCCATTACTCTGTTACCATGTCTTCCATTACCCTGTCTCCATCAAGGAATGCAAAGCCACAAAAAAGAGTTGACAAGTTAATTATCCAAAGGAGGCATACCCCTCAAAACAATTAACTTGTCAACTCGTTTACCTGTTTACTCGTCTACTTAAAAGACTCGTCTACTTAAAAGTTTCTCAAACCTTTCATTATTTTTTCTTCAAGAACGCTGCAGGCTTAGCACCTGTGCTTAAAGGATGGAAAAGCATCACTGGCTGAAGCATGAACAGAGGACCATTAAGGTATAACTGGCTTCCCTGCTGGTTGTACTTATAAATCGCAAAGACATTTCCATTAAATGAATTAAGAGGGAAACCTAAAGGTCCTAAATACGTTAAGCTCTTAATGTAAGCAGCATTCTTACCACTATCCTCAAGCATACCAGCAACCATTTTATCTGCTTTTGAGTACGCCATTCTTGCTGTCATTGTCAACTGATTTGATGCATAATTGTTATAAATACCAGGAACAACCTTCTGGAATTTAGCAAAATCAGCATCACTCACCTGACCAGAACGATGTGCTTCAGTTTGCTGACGAATAAGCTTCATGAAATGTACTATAATGATTGATGTCCCAAATAGCAGTTCTGTAGTGATAAGTAGTATCATTCACTCTCTTTGAAAGAACATATTCGCCAGCATTCAATGTCAATGAAACGTTAGCAGGATCGAAGGTGAGCGTCATCTTCATACCCGTGTCACTTGAATTAAAGATCAACTCGGTATCAGATTTCTTCTCAAGTGTACCAACAATCTGCGTAACCAATGTCTTAATATCAGTTGTAGATGATGTCATCTTAAGAAGATCGTAACCATAAAGACTATATGTCTTACCTGCAAGGTCGTCAATGCTACCCTGTGTTACAGTGATAGTATCACGGTTCTGTTGATTCTTCAAAATGAGTGAGATAGTACGAATTTCGCCTGTTGTGTTTGCACTAATATGTGCCACAAAAGCAGAGTCTTTATCCTCAATAGATGTCACGGCAGAAGCATCTGCAGCATCAGCAAGTTCCAATGTTGGCGTGCACCTAACTTTTGAATAAAGGCAGGGTGAGAGTTGTAGCATTGTCATTCATAACATAAGACTTAGCACCCTTGTATTTGAATACAGCTCCTGACTGCAAGATAGACAGATTAGTTGAATCATTACCATTCTTGATTGTCAACACAGCAGAACGACTGTCAACACCTGGGTTGTTGGTTACGCTAACAATAACAGAGTCATTCTGCAGCTGAGCGGTTTGCCCATGAATCACTAACTGATACTGTTGAGCCAGCCGGTGCGGTAAACTTCACACCACCCTTCTGTGCTGCGGCATTGAAGAAGAATTTGAAAATCACTACCTTCACAGATGTTCTCACGCAAGTAACTACTACCTGCATCGTTGTCGTCACTGCAGGCAACGAAGCCTGCAGTAACAGCAAGGAGAAGACAAATATTAAATATCTTTTTCATAAAACATTTACTTGTTTAGTTTTACTTGAGACGCTGCAGATGTTGTGATGAATGAGTTCCAATCTACATCGAAGCGTGCAATACGGTTTGGCAGATACTGTGGCATCAACACTGACTCTGTATTGTCAAATGACTCCTCTGGCAAGATAGAAGGCTTAGCAGGAGAAGCTGTAGCCTTCTTGGTGATGACTGGATTAATCCATCTATCCCAACAACCTGCAAGATTCTCAGATGTGAATGGTTCACCAGTGTATGCCCAAAGGAGGATACGCTCAGTAGTCAAACCAGTATACTGTGCCTGTCCAGTGATGATGCTGAACAATGGTCCACAGAGTGATGCACTAATATCGCCATTGTCTGCTACTGTGAAGGAAATTAGGTTGTAAGCACCTGTGCCTGTACCTGTACCACTCTTCTCATCAATATTAAAGGCATTACCAATATTATAGGTTACATTTCTGCCTTGTACGGTCAGCACCTTCTGTCCACTCTGCATCAAGAAAGCATTAGCAGAAGCCACGTAGGTCAATGAGATACATAGTCTGAGCCATAATCACTATGAACATTGAGGTAGAACTTGCGGTTCGCACCAGAGCCTGCATATCTCAATCGTGCTGTACGTGTATTCTCAAAGAAGCCTTTCTTTTCTGATACGTATGAGGTCATCGTGAGTTCATAAGTACCCATGAGAGCAGAAAGGTCAAACTGCAAGATCTGTACCTGCGCCTCAGCAGTACCATTTGAAATCTTAAGCTTTGCACCACGTGCGTTAGTTGCCACTGGGTTAGCTTCTACCTTAATAATAAGCTTGTTACCCTCCTTAGAGAGCTGAACCCACGATGCATCACAACTGATGTTGAGCTTGCTAAGGATATGGAATGGTCTTCGTAATAGTCTTTTCACCATTAGAAGCGTTGATAGCACCAATCATATTCGCAATGAGGTTAACATCAACGTTTGAAGCAGTAGACTCTACACCAGTACCAGAGAACTTTGCTGTCTCAGCGTCAAGGGTCAAATCATACAACTTTACACCATTCAATGTGATAGGCTCATACAAACGGATTCCCTTATCTGTAAATGCATAAGCAGACTCTGCAACAATCTTATCACCATCGTAGATAGCTAACTGACGATTATTCTTATCTGTGACAACGAGTCTGTAAGGCTTTCCACCAATGTTAAGAGCTACATCAGAGAAAACAAAGAGGTTGGTGAGATCGGTCACCTTCTCCATATATTCTGAGCTTTCGCCAGAGAGTTTGCGGAGATACATAGTATTCAACGAACGCTTGCCGTGAATCTTGATGCGGTCAGCACCAATACTATCGATAACGAACTCGAAGTCGCCTTCCTTACCACGATACTCACCCGACTTTGGTGTTGCATAGGTGTGGAGGAAGGTATTGTATGTATCAAACGACAAAACTGGTCCGTCGTCTTCCTTCATCTTATACAATGACTTTACTTCGCCATCATCAGGGTTTGTTCTCATAACGCACAATCGCATTATCACGAGTGAACTTGATAGTATAAGCCACACCACCATAAGACTGGTTGCTCTTTGGATAATAGTCTAAAGCCCAACCGTACTGAGATGCCACCAACGTTTCTTGTGCCTTCTGAAGGAAATCGTCCATACGCTCAGAGTAAGACTTATCGAAGACGTTCTCCTCTTCGAGTCTGACGATGACTGAAGGAAGAGTGCTAGCAAACAGCAAAGTAGGAGATATATAAATAATTTGTTGCTTTCATAATGATCCTTTCTTAATAATTAGATTTGTCAGATTATAACTGCCATTGACTACGTTATTCTGCGCTCGATGACTGCATCACGCACCTTGTCAGGTCACATTAAAGGTATCTTTATAGTAACGTTTAGCAATCTCGAGTTTCTTCTCAATAGCTGTTACACCTGGCTGATCCGCTGCAGCTACCATTTCGCATCCACGACGGTTGCTTTCTTGAGGGATAGCGTTCCACTGTGCATCGGTAGATATAATGTAAGTACTAACTACCTCAGCAAAGTCCTCACGCTCTTCCTTCTGTGAATAGGCTGAAACAAAGCCACGCTGCTCACTAACCTGTCCCACTACTTCTCAAAAAGCCACGAGTCATTAACAGTAACCTGTTGGGGTTATCTTACCAAACTCACGTGGTGAGTCCTTGGTCTGGTTCACGATGTGAACAAACTCGTGGTGAATCGTCTTAAGATAATATTCATCAAAGCGGTACGATTGTTCTTGACTTTATCAAGATGATTAACACCCAAGAGACAGAATCTTCTTTTCCACCCTCAGCAGTACCAAGTTTCATACTACCATTGTTTCCAAACTCAAACTCGCCGAGGAAGCTGAAGAGCTTCGGGAAGTAACGACGAGTGAAATCGATGCCAGCAGCTTCAGTATAAGCCTCAACACAAGTGTACTTCACAATATGCGCTAATTGTACAGACGCAGAACTGTGAATCGGCTGGTACATCATAGTAAGACATATCGACTCATTGTCCTCATAACGCCACTGTATCTGAATGTTATAAGGTGCCTACGAAGTTCTTATACAGCCACTTATCAAAGGCTGTGTCTGCTGCCTTAGAAGGCTTAATAACGCTCTCGCTTGACAAAGTATCGTCCGAACAAGCTGTGAAGCCTGCTGCAACTGCCGCCAACAGCGATAAAGCTAATATGTTTTTCTTCATTTCTTAATTCTTTAATTAGCTATTAAAAAGTGTGTGCACTTACTGGAGCAGAATACTGATTGATCGCTGAAAGTACTGGTAATTTGTACAGAGAAAGGTCAACAATCTTTGCACCTGCTGCAAGAGCCTTGACTGGGTTGCCTGCAACACCAGACTCACGAATACTCTGTGGAATCTGTACCACCTGACGTGGGTCGTCCTTCTCCAACCAATCAAGGTTCTTTGAAGGTCTACCATTAACACCAATCAGACGACGTGGAATCTCGATGTTGTAACGTCTGATATCCATCCAACGCAAACCCTGGTGTACAGTTTCGATACGACGAGTTAAGCAGACACTGCAAGAGTGACTCCTGCACTGAGCCTTCAACGCCAATTGTGAAGCGAGGGCTGATGTGCTTCATGAAACTTGGCACCATCTTATCAGCATCAGCGTATGCGTATGGAACTGTCTTGAAGTAAGTTTGTACACTTGTTGGGGTAAGTGTTACATTGGTATTGAAGAAGTTCTTCATCCAGATAGTCATATCTGCACAAGCAACATCATTCTGACTAAGCATGATTTCAGCCTCTGCACGGTTGAGCAAAGCCTCATCCATGGTGAAGTCAACATTCAATGTGCAGAGATGTCCAGAGCCTGTTGTTGTGTTAACAATCTCCATCTCACGTGGAAGTTTCATCAACAAAAGCAAAGTTACTCTCAGCTTGAGTTAACGGTAAATGAAAATCTCAAATGAGATTTGATGATGTACCCCCAAATATTATTGCTCTGAGACAGTCTGTCTCTGACATAGTTAGTGAGTGTGTAACGCTTACTTGTTAACCATGGTGCAAGAGCCATACCAGCATTGCTGACACTGGTTTGAACAAGGAGATTACAATCTGCAGAAGCACTACAATAAGCCTCAGCAATCTTTACTGCCTGCTCTGACTTACTCAGTGGCATAGCTTGTAAGGAAGCGTAATCACGCAAAGAAGCGGCTGGGTTGCTACCTAGAGAACTATCAGCATATTCCTTTACTTTCTCACTTCTCATAATAGAGGTAGAAACAGGTTGCAAAAGCATAAGCAGCCTGCTTATTGAAGTGGTACTTTGGTACCTCGTATGTATCATTAATCAATGGAATACCAGCCTCAATATCTTCAGCTATCTTTGCATAGACATCAGCTACTGTACCACGAACACTCTGTTCTGCAGCTGCAGAGAAGTCTGCAATACCTGTTGCATAATAGAGTCCAGCATCCTTTGTACTGGTCTTGCCATTATAAGGACGGCAGAATTCGTTAGCAAGAACAAAGTGGTTATAAAGCGCGGAAGCAAAGCCTCACCCTTTGAATTACGAAGTATATCGTTCTTTGGTCCGCCCTGATCCTCAATGGCAGCCAAAGCCTCATTCGCCTTATAGATACCTCCATAATAAAGCATCACACGCCCGCTCTGGAAGTCATTACCACCCTCTGTCTGCTCCTGCCAGAAGAAGTACTGGTCACGCACCACGGTTACCTGGCTATTCTGTGCTCCCCATAATCGATTGATCAGACATCCACTCATTAAAGAGAGTCGGTGTACGATCGGGGATAGGCTGTCACAAAGTAGACCCGCAATCTTCTTTTGGAGTGTCCAAAGTCGTACGAGTTGTCCTGTAACGTATCAGTGGTCCTTTAAGACGCAAGTATCGCTACAGAATGCAAGCATCATGCTGCCCTTATATATGATATTCTTAATTTTCATATTCGTTCTATATTAAATTACTTCTGGTTCTAATTCAACTTCTTTCTTTTAGACTGGTGCTGTCATATTCCTACCACTTGCCTTGTTGAGGTTTCCAATGTTACCATCAACATTTGAAAGATTCTCAGCTGAACTTAAAGCCTCAGTTAAAATATTAAAGACCTAATCTCAGTATACATGGTGAACTGTGCTTTGGAACTGGGGCAGCCACACCACCTGTGTTGAAAGAACTCTGGATCCTGACCGTTCAACTATCTTATCTGAATAGAAGAGGAAGAGGTTGTTGCCTGAGAGTTTCAAAGCCAGACTGCTAACACCAATACTTCTAATCATTGCTGCAGGAAAGTGTAACCCCAGTGAGATTTTCCTTCATACAGAATAAGTCACCCTTAGCGATACGAATATCAGAATGAGTTATAAGCATTGTAGCACCATCCAGCTATGGTTGTTACGATTCTGACGACGTGCAACAATAACAGAACATTAGTCACAGCCTCATCACCACTGTATGTCCAACGATTACGAACTCGCCAGGCAAAGCATCCATATCGTCATAGCGATTGCTGAAGATGGTTCAAACGAACTATATTGCCGAAAAGCTATAAAGTAACGAGAGTACGTTGAGGTCCCAGTTCTTACAACGGAAGACGTTACCGAATGAACCCGTTGTCGTTGGGTCGGCAGGGACCTTCATACTGCAGATAGTAATCTTCTCCTGATACGATTTCACTAGAAGATTAAGGCTTGGATTAGTTCTTCTGCCATCCTCATTCATGAATGTTGGCAGACCCTCACCATCGAGTCCAGCAAAGTGGGATGCTGAGAGATGAGGTTGCCTGGGTAACCTACAAGACTATAACCAGTTCCTGTACGAGGTCGATAACACGTGCATGGGTGAAGAGACTTGTAATCTCATTGTGTGTCCATGAGAAAATAAAGTTAGATTGCAACTGGAAGTCCTTTGTCTTGATGTTATGTGTTCAAAGACAACTCCATACCATTTGACTTCATTGAGCAACGTTAGCAAGGTTATAAGAGACCCAACTGTGGATGACTTTACACGTAACCGATAAGGTCACTGTTGCGACGCATAATAGGAAGTCAGTTGTAAGATTGATACGGTTGTCAAGGAAACCAAAAGTCGAAACCAAGGTTGAACTAGCTTCTTCTCGTATGTAGTTCTTATTACCAAACTGCTCTTCGTATCCTGTCTCCTGAATGAAAGCAAATGGACGTCCCAAGGCACTGTTGCACTGAAGATTGAAATGAGGTTTGTTACAGGAGGACGATCGCTCATGATAAATTAGCTCACAACGGAATGTAGCATGTGTCAACGCCTGCTTGAACATCTTATTAAAACCAACCTTCCTCATGTGCATTCCATGCACTCAGAAACGATATAAGTTGGCAACCAACGAGCAGAAGTAGCCTAAATAGTTAGTACCCTCATAACGGAAAGTACCAGTCATCTGATAGCGACCCTTATAAGAATAGGTACCTGTACCGAAGTAAGCAAGACTGCGGATGTGAGTATTAGACAAGCTATAATAATCAGAACCCTGCTCCTGTAACATCTTGAAAGCACGATGGTTCAGCTTAGCAATCTCACCAGCATCAAACATCAGTACTCTCACGATCGAAATGTAGCCTTCGGTCAACACTATTACTCTCAACACCAGCATGAGAGGTTTACGATGTGTGTATCATTGAATACGTCGTTGTAAGCAGCAGAAAGACGAGTATCCCAACCAAAGAAGTGATTACCTGATCTGTCAAGAATACCACCTTCTTTAAGAATTGATTCTGGAAGAGAGAATGGATTATCTGGATCGGTATAAAAGATGAGATTGAGCATCGCGGATAGTTGTTGTACCCATTGCCACGATAAGCCAAAAAGCCTGATTAGAGTACCACGAACGATATGCTCCATCGTTGAAGCTGCACTCTTAACAGCTACCAAAGCAGTAAGCTTCAACTTTGTAATTGGCTTATAATCGACACTTGTCTGTATACGGAAGTCGTGCACATTCAAGTCCATATAGTTATTGTTCAACTCATTGAAGATATTGAACTGGAGCATAGTTACGTGTATATGACTCCGGTTGCGTCAGTGTACGTGAAGTGTTCAAAGAATAAGAGTATGGGTTGATGTCGAATGCACGACTAACAGCACCAGTTGAAGGGTCAATCGTACGTCTCAACGAACCTGGAGCTCTCTGCTTACGATAAGAAGCATTAGCAATAGGTTCAAACCTATCTTCTTATTAATATTGTGAAGTCGTATTGATGTTACCAGTGTAACGCTGAACACGGCTTGACTTATACCATCCTGGATCGAGACATAGCGAGAGAGAAGCATAGTACTGACCTTGTCTGTACCACTGCAGTAGCACTCACAGAGTGGTTGTGCATGATTGAACTTGAGAAAAGTTGGTCAGAACCAGTCTGTATTGACGATGCTCAGCAGCACAGATAACATCACGTGCAGCCTGTGTGACTCTCAAGACCGAACTGTCCTTAGTAGCATCATATTCAGAGATGAGCTGGATACATACGACCATAAACACCACTTGTAGAGGCGTTAGCGATTTCCGCATAATTCAAACAGCCTTCTTCTCTAACTCACGATAAACCTCCATCTGGTCCTGTGAGTTCATGATATTAAAAAGTTCTTATAGCTTGGCTTCAAACGAAGGTGTACTCACCAGTATAGGCTCAAATGGCTCTGACCTGCCTTACCCTTCTTCGTTGTTACAACAATCACACCCGCCATAGCACGAGCACCATAGATAGATGTAGCAGAACCATCCTTCAAAATCTGGAAACTCTCAATGTCGTCAGCATTCAGTCCAGCAATAGCTGAAGAAATCAAAGTCTTTGCATCACCCGATGACAAAGAACTTGCATCAACATTAGCAATGTCTTCCATGATGAGCACCATCCACAACCCACAAAGGTTTTGACGAACCGAAGATTGACGTGTTACCACGAACACGAATCTTAGGAGCTGTACCGAACGTACCTGATACGTTCTGAACGCTCACACCAGCAGCACGTCCTTCGAGCGAACGGCTCACGTCTGCCATACCATCGAGCTTAGCTTTTGAAGCATCAATCTTGGTTGCAGCACCAGAGAAGAGGCGTTTGTCTTGCTGGGTCATACCTGTTACGACGACCTCAGTAAGCTGATGATTGTCATTAGAGAGGACAACCTTCATGCCATCTTTTGCTGTTACGGTCTGTGTGACCATACCAATGTAACTGACTACGAGTTTCTTTCCTGCAGGAACGTCGATAGTGAAGTGACCATCAATATCGGTAACTGTACCCGTCGTAGTACCTTGTACCATGACAGATGCTCCGATAACGGCTTCTCCATCGTCCTGAGAAACTACGGTTCCGTTAATCTTTGCCTGACCAAACGCTGTTCCTAATGACAGAATAAGACCAAACAAAAAGAGAGTAATTCTTTTCTCCATAGATCTCTTTTGATTATTAAAATATTATTGTGTAACTGTTTCGCTAAACTTTACGTTTTTGTTTCCCAATGAAACTTTTTTATTAGAGATAGGTCATAAACTTAAATGTATTGCTGCTTTTTCACAACATACAAAGATTATTACTTCCATGGGATGCAAAATATATATTATTATATAAAAATCGCAAGCATTTTTTCAGGTAAAAATTACATTCTCTACTAAAAATTTAATTAAATACTTACTAAATCCAACAAAAGAGTACATAAAACACTTATAATTATAAACAAAAGAGTGTGCAGTTGACAAGTTAACGTGTTTGATTGATAAAGTAAACATGTTTACAAGTGAACAAGACTTTTTGCTATTATGAAAGACAAAATGCACAAAAAGGAGACAGAATGACATAGAACAGAAAAGACAAGATAAATAGAAAATAAAAAAGACAAAAATACAGCGTATTTGTTTTCCCTTTTACTCTTGAAAATACGAAATAAGTTCTAAGTGTACAACAAGAAAAATAAAACAGGATATAAGCTAACTTCGTCTCAAATCTCTTAGTTTTAATATAAATTGCAAACTAAGAGAGATTTAGATGAAAAAGCAGACTTGATATAGAGCACAAAAATAAAGAGTAGCAGAGTTATATTTTGCTCTGTTACCTTTTTACTTTCCCTTTAGAGTTTGTCTTAGGGATATGCGCTATTTACTTCCCTCCCTTCAGGGGAGGAGTTAAGAGGAGGGGCTTCATCAAATAAACAGCAAGCCCACTTGGAAGACCACTGCACTGACTATCCAAGCTAATGCCGTAGTGTAACCTGCAGCAAAGAGAGCCCAACCCCAACTGCCTGTCTCGCCTTTAATAGCTGCTATCGTGGCTACACAAGGGAAGTAAAGCAGTACAAAGAGAAGGAACGAGAAGGCTGTAAGTGTTGCAATAGGCTCTGCTTCCTCGTAGCTGATGTGATGCATTGTTGCTACATCCTTTGTAATCAGATTATGTAGCTTTGAGTATTTACCTGTCTCACTACTATAACCATTGTCGTCAGAGAAGCTACCATCATTAGAATAGAGTACGCCCATTGTTGATGCAACAATCTCTTTTGCACCCATACCAGACAACAAGCCAACATCCAATTTCCAATTGAAACCCTGTGGACGGAACACTGGCTCAACGGCTTTACCGATTCGTCCGATATAGCTTTGTTCCTGTCGTGCTTGATTATCCATATTCGGATCGTCTGGAAGAGGGAAGTAGCCTAAAGCCCATACGATGATAGAAGCAACAAGGATAATACCTCCCATCTTTTTAAGATACTGCTTACCTTTCTCCCATGTATGGCGACCAATTGCCTTCCATGTTGGGAAACGGTAAGGTGGTAGCTCCATCACAAATGGCGTATCCTCACCTTTGACCACAAAAGCTGAGAACAAACGACTCATTGCTACTGCCATCAACACACCTATTATATATAAGGAGAGCATGGCAAGCGAACGATATTTCAACGCAAAGAACGAACCCGTAATCATTACGTAGATAGGTAGACGAGCCGAACAACTCATTAAGGGGAGAATCAACATTGTTATCAATCTACTCCTCCGACTCTCAATCGTACGTGTTGCCATCACCGCTGGCACATTACAACCGAAACCCATGATGAGTGGGATAAATGACTTTCCATGCAGTCCCATCTTGTGCATCAGTCGGTCCATGATGAAGGCGGCACGTGACATATAGCCGCAGTCCTCCATGTAGGAGATAAAGAAGTAAAGTATTAATATCTGAGGAAGAAATACAATAACAGCTCCTACACCGCCGATAACACCATCGACGATCATATCTTTACTGGTCCAGCAGGCATATTCGTAGAAATGAACTCGCCTAACCAACCCACACCAGCCTCTATCCAATCCATTGGATACTGACCAATGACGAAGGTTGCAGTGAACATCACCAACAGTACAAGGAAAAAGATTGGGAAGCCAAAGTATTTGTTTGTCAAGACATGGTCGATGACATGGGTGGTCTGATAGGTGTCTTTCTTATCACCTGTCGAGAAGTTCGCTTCCTTCAGCGCACCATTAATAAAACCATACTTGGCATCCATGATGGCTGTCTCGCTGTCATTACCCGTCTCCTCCTTTACACGAGCGGCTGCCGTATCACGATGATTGAATATCTCAATCGAATCACCTAACGGACTAACGAGTTGCTCTACGTCCTTGTCATGCTCTAACAGCTTGATGGCAAGATAGCGGGTAGAGTAGCGATGGCAGAGTTCAGGGTATTTCTTCAAATGCTCCTGCATCTCTTTAATACCATTTTCTATCTCATGTCCGTGGTTGATATGGATATGACGGAACTGCAACGACTCGTCTTCTTTCCCTTCATAAACGGCAATAATCTGGCGGAAGAGTTCCTTCACACCTCTACCATTGGTGAATACTGTTGGTATCATCGGCACTCCGAAGAGCTCAGAAAGCTTTTGTGCATCAATATGGTCACCACGCTGTTCTGTCTCATCAAACATATTTAGCGCACAAACCATACGTATGTGCATGTCTATCAGCTGGGTTGTAAGATAGAGGTTACGCTCAAGGTTAGACGAGTCTATCACATTGATGACTACGTCTGGTGTCTTGTCAACCAACTGCTTACGCACGTAGAGTTCTTCAGGACTATAGGCTGAAAGACTATAAGTACCTGGGAGGTCTACAAGGTTAAAAACATAGCCATCAAACTCGGCACGTCCCACCTTCGCATCAACCGTCACACCCGAATAATTACCTACTCGTTCGTGTGCTCCCGATGCAAAGTTGAAGAGCGATGTCTTACCGCAATTAGGGTTACCGACAAGTGCCACATTGATTGTATGACTCTTACGGCGTGCGGCATCTGATTGTTTCTCGGGCGTTAGCTCCTTGTCCGTGCTGTCGTATGTGGTTGAATCCATCTCAACCTGATTGTCTTCCTGCTCCTCCTCATTCCCAACAGAGTGAGTCTTCACATCCGACAATACCTCAATCTGGTCAGCCTCGCTATGACGAAGACTAACCTCATAACCCATAATCTTATATTTAACGGGGTCTTGCAAGGGTGCATTGAGCAATACCTCAACGGTCTTACCCTTGATAAATCCCATCTCTATGATTCGTTTACGAAAACCACCGTGTCCCGATACCTTTACGATAACACCAGTTTCTCCAGTCTTTAATTCTGATAGTTTCATATCCTCTGTAATTCAGAATTCACTTTTGATAATTCATTATTCATAATTCAAAATCCATAATTATGATTACTACTGTTTGCTATATTTATTGCTGCAAGCAACTTGTTTACTCGTCTACTCGTCAACTTGAAAGACTTGTTTACTCGTCAACTCGTTAACTCGTCTACTTGTCTACATCGTAAGAAACAAAGGTAATGAAAAAAAACAGAATAAAAAGCGTTTACTATGTAAATACCTAATAATGGGGATAGGCAACGGCATGAAAAAAGGTTATAACAGGTATTTTTCTTCATGTAATAATAACAATACACTTGCCAGAGAGATGAGGTAATAAAAGCCTCCTTACACAAAGAGCTACTATTGCTAAACCTACAAGAATAGTTTTGTTTTAGTTTGCTGTCACTTTTAACACTTTGTGTAACAATACTGTAAATTAATGAGTTAAGTAATGATTGTGGCTGACAGAAGTGACAGCAACTTTTGTGTTAGAATATATCCTTTTTCTCAGACTACAGCAACAAAACGTGTAAAAACGTCCAATTATCATAGGTAATATCAACAGGTTTATACCGATACAAAAGTAGAACACAACAACAGATAACACATTGATTAGTCGTATAAACCCGTAAAAAACACAGTTCCCTATAAACGAACAACTGCACTCTACGAATAGAGTGCAGTTGTTAAAAGAGTTGCAGTCATGACTATCGCCTGCTGCTAAAGATTATGTTTTTATTCCTTGATAGAGATTACGTTAGCGCCCCATGCCATATTTTGGAACATTGGGAAATTCTTTGTTGTTGAGAAGTCTCTTTTCAATACCAAATCCTTTTGGCTACCTCTTGCTAATGCAAAAAGACCATAATAGCCATAGAATTCCTGATTTGTTCCCATATTACCAGGTCCTTCCTTCTTCTCAGACGACCAATAGTAACCATTAGTACCCTTATTCATAATAGTGAAGTTCTCATAGCTAAGAACACCTGTAAGCGGAGTAAATGCAGCCTTACCATTATTACCATTGTTGATCTTCTCGAATTCAGCTAAGCGAGGTACACGGAAACCAACAGGACTTGGGTCATACACAGTCTTTACAAATGTGCCTGTATATCCATGACCTTTTCCGTTGTTTGCATCCCACAAGTTGAAATAAGTAGTATTTGCAACAACACTTTCTGAATAATAGGGTTCACCATTTCCTATATCTCCAGTACTAATTGTCATCCAGTCCCAATTACCCTTAGTTGTAGGGTTTGACCAGAGTTTACGTGGACGCGCCATCAGAGTAGCAAACTTCACAGAATTAATTAAGGTCAAGCCTCTTCTGAGCGCATCAGAACTACCACCATTAGACTGCAACGCCATAGGATTTTCAGGATAGAATGGATCCTTACGTCCCTGCTGATAGTACATAGCCTCCCCCTCTCTTTCCATAGAAGCAGCTTTTTGAGTGAACTCTACCTGCGCAGTCTTTCCTGTACGAGTCTGAGTAAAGGTAAGACGAACCTTACGATCCTGTTGGTAGCTTGTACCCTGCCACTTTGTATGACGGAAACCTAAAGGTTCACGCATAAAGTAACCATTATCAGTATCAACAACATCCTTAGATGTAATCCAGATATGCCAGCTCCAAAGAACATTTCCAGACTTAAAGGAAGGATACTCTGCATCATTATTCTTAACAGCAATAATAGCACTTGCCTCCTTAATCTTTGTCTTATCAACAGAGAACTTTACATAACCACCATCGATTGTAACATCTTTCACAAGATCTGGTGTACTACACCACAACACTTCAGCCTTTGTTGCACCAACGATATCAGGACTGGTGATTTTTGTAGCACCCCAAAAAGGATTAATTGCTGTACTTGAACCAACAATGTTAGAAGGGTTGTAAGCCTCTGTGTTGTTTACACCATTCTTATAAGCATTACCATATACCATAGGGAACTTATACGTACCACCTGCAGAAACAATATAACAGTTAGCTGTAGACTTACTACCATTAACCATAGAGAGATCCTTTCCATTTTCCTCTGAAGCCGCCTTAAGTGCCGCCTCACGCTCTGCCTTATAGTCGTGATAGTCATTGGTAAATGTCATCGTACGTGCGTCAGCAGAAGTACCACCATTACCACTCTCTGAACTTACAGACGCAACCATTGAAGGCTTGCCCTCTGTCCATGTAGTACCATCAGCACTGAACTCATACTTTGTAATTGTCCAAGGCTCTGCCTTAGCAGGTCTACCACTTCCAGTCAACTCACTATAACTTGTAACCTTAAATGGTACGTTTGTCTCATTGTAGTTGTATGTAGACTTATCAGAGCTAACTGTTAATACAGCATTTCTATCTTCAAGATCCTTTGGATTAGAAATAGCATAAGTTCTGGTTGTACCAGCAACCCACTTCTTACCATTGCCACCAATCTTTGCAACCACGCTCTTACCGCTTACAAAGGTAATCTTTACGTCTGCATCTGCAGGAATGTCCTGAGGAACCATAAAGAAAATTCCATCACCACCATTCATAATAGCACCAGGGTTTACTGCTGTTGAGAATGGTGTGCTAAGTTCAAGCGCAAAGTTCTTCTTTGTTGTACCTACTGTCCATGCTTTTGTAGCAATATCGTATGTACCATTACCAATCACATTTCTAATCTCAATCTTCTTAACTTGCTGATTGTAAGAGAGGTCATTACCTACCTTAAACAGAACGGCAGTTGTTGCGTGTGAGAATGCGATAGGAATCTTTTGATTTACATAATCATCATAATTGAAAGAGTTTGTATTTGCTACCAAAAGGTCAAACTGCTTCTTTACGTCTGTGTCTGGAGTATAATTTACAACTGGGTTAGTACCAGAAGTGGTAGTAACCATTGAATTAGCACCATTTGTAGCTGGATGAACAGCAAAGAACTTCAACTTTGAAGACTCGCTCTTCTTCCACTTTACAGGATTTACCATTGTACCATCAACGTTCACCTTCTCATTGTAGAGATAGTTAGCAGCTGTACTACCTTCCTTTGTAGCGAAGATTGCAAATGGCTTATTCAAACCAGCAAAGTTGTCATTTGTTGTGATAGTACCACGAGTAGCAGCTGGTTGGTATACAGGATTTACACCCTCAACTGTAGTCTCTAACAACGACAACCCTTCAGCTCCTTCACCTTCAAGCGGAGTAGAAGTTGTTTCATAAACAGATGGTGCCTTTGTCTTTGGAAGTGAAGACTCTGAGATGTTCTGAATATCAGTCACTGCAAAGCTAATACCATCTTCTACTTTCTTTTGTGTCTCCTGCGCAGTATCACTGTCGGTACAAGCAGTTACAACAAATGAGGCTAAGCCCACGAGACCAGCCATCAAAGCAAACTTAGAATTTCTTGATTTCATTTCTTTAAGTTTAATTTCTTAGGTTTGTTACGGATTAACTGTTGATGGGAATGACTCACCCTCCAGTTCTTCTTCTCCTCCATTTTCAAATCCACCTACGGATGCGCCAAAACCTGGTTGACCACCAGAACCAGCCAAAATTGTCTCTGCCTCTACAATGTTATACATATTGATAGCAGGCGAAAAATACTTCTTTTTCATACTTTTTTATAATAGTTATCGTCTGTAATACAAATTACGTTTATGCTCGTCTGAGCGCAATAATACGGAACAGACCCTTTTTGCTATCCGTTTTCCTATATATTTGTGAGTAAAACCTCTTTTACGTGGCTTTGATATTTATTTTAGTCAAAGTGCTTGAAAGCGGTGCAAAGGTACTATTTATCATATATCTCCCATAAAAAGAGATTAGTTTTCTAGTAAATTTTTAACCCGACTAACAACCTAATTTAAGTGTGCACAGAACAAGAAACCTTTTTAGTTTTTGCAGAATCCAACTGATAATATAACTTGCTTAAATAAAAGAGTTTTTAACACAAAACAAACATTAGTCTTAACTTTGTAAATATAATTCACAACCTCAAAAAAATAAAAGACCATCTTTTTAGCTTTGAATTAACGCTCTTTTGTCTTGCAAAAGATGCCCTTTGAGGTCTAATAAACGCCCTTTAAGAGTCCAACTAAGCACCTTTTAATTTCGCTCTCTTATAACTTATTGATTACGAGCGACTTGCAAAGGCAACAAAAATCACTATTTATCATGCAAAAGATAGCATTGCAGAACATTTCTTTGTAAATATATTTCAGCCTTTATAATAAGTAAATATAATGATTTATACCGCTTTTAAAAATAAACAATAACTACCCTATCTGTATGACTTTTAGCTTATTAGCAATAAAAACATAAAAATGACCACAAAGATGGTAATTAACATACCACACACATGGTATTTTTATCGTTCTCGACAAACTTTGTGGTGGATTTTTGGGCAGAATAGAAAAGAAGCCCTATCTTTGCAAGCAGTTAAAGTAACGATGCCACATGCTACATGTCATACAAAGCCACATATTATATTAAAGGTAGAATGGAGTAGCATCAAAGGTAAAAATATATAAATACAAAAGATTGTAAGAGATGAAAAGTTTAGAATTATTGTTTCCAAAAGTTGAAAGTACAAAAACATCCCTCCTATTATTGGCATCACGCCTTGTATTCGGATTGACATTTGCGACCATGGACTCGACAAACTACAACATTTCTCAGAAACGGCTGCACACTTCCCTGCACCCTTCGGTCTGAGTGGTGACATTGCTGTTGGTTTGAGTATCTTCGGCGAGTTAGTGTGTGGTTTGGCATTTGCCTTCGGTTTCCTCACACGTTTAACACTACTACCAATGATTTTCACAATGATCGTTGCCTTCACAACTGTACATGGAGGTTCTGTCAGTGGTGGTGAGTTAGCCTTCCTCTATCTTGTCATCTTCGTTCTCTCATGGTTTCGCTGGCGCAGGCAAATTCTCTGTTGATGGTAGTCATTCGAAGCAAAATAAGTCAGGGTAATTCATAATTCAAAAATTCATAATTATGATTACTTCAGTGGTAGACTATAATGAATAAAAAGACATAGTATTTATAGACATGGTAACATAGTATTTATAGACATGGTAACATGTTAAGTGAAGACATGGTAACATAGTATGTAAGGACATAGTAACAAAAATAATGTTTTTAGTAGAGTGTGGGCTAATGTAATGTAAATAAAATTCTAAGCTTGAAAATAAGAAAGGCGTTAATTAGCTTTTAATTAACGCCTTTTTAGCTTGCAAAAGATGCCCTTTTGAGGTCTAACTAACGCCCTTTTGAAGTCCAAGTAAGCACCTTTTTGAATTGGAGTTTTACAACCAGCTGATAGATAGTAACTTAGAAGGGTGAGAGGAAAGATGATTTTTAGCCTCTTTTGACAAATTAATAGCGAGATAATGTAGGAAAATTCACTAACATAATAAGCCCATTGTCATCTAAAAGCAGATGGTTGAGGGCTTTTGTATTTGGCTTTATATAACTGTCCTTGTTGATTGAGAGATAAACGAATTTGGGTGCATCAGAAGTCTGATACACCCAAATTATTTTTCTTTTATAGCTTATTCTTTTCCTAAATCTGGCAGAAGAATAGTACAATTACCTGCGCTAAGAAAATTCTAAGGAACATACTGAGCGGATAAACTGTTGAGTAACCTACAGCTGGAGCCTCACCTGCACAAATTGAATTAGCGTAAGCCAATGCTGGTGGGTCGGTATAGGTTCCGGCAAGCATACCCATGATTGTGAAGTAATTGAACTTATACTTCAGACGAGCAATAGTGCCGACGATAAGGATTGGAACAATCGTGATGATGAAACCAGTGTAAACATACTTCAATCCGTCACCCTGTACTACGGTGTCCCAGAAGGTTGCACCTGCCTTAATACCTACCGAGGCAAGGAAGAGTGCCAAACCAATCTCACGAAGCATCATGTTAGCTGATGTCGTAGTATAGGTCACAAGTCCCATTCGATAACCGAAACGACCGATAAGAATTGCGATAACTAATGGACCACCTGCCAAACCGAGCTCATCGGTACAGGCATGTGAGGAATAGCGATTGGCAACATTCCGAAGATAATACCAACGATGATACCCACGAAGATGGTAGCAATGTTAGGTGCGTTAAGACGCTTCTCTGAGTTACCCATCATTGCTGCAACACGGTTTACGTTCTCCTCTGGACCAACAACCATGATACGGTCACCAACGATGAAGCGGTGGTTGCGACCAGCAAAGAGGTCCATACCCTGACGGCTGATACGTGTTACGTTCACGCCATATACTGAGCGGAAGTGCATGCTGCCCAATGTCTTACCGTTAATCTTGCTGTTGGTGATAACGATACGACGGCTAACCAACTGCTGTGGCTGGTCTTCCTCGTGCCAATCTACTTCAATCTCTGGACCAACGAAGGCACGAATAGCCTCTGCATCACCCTCTGCGCTGACAACAAGAATCTCATCGCCCAACTCGAAGACAGTATCTAAGGTTGGGAAGTAAGAGTTCACCATTGTGCATAAGACGTGTACAAACGAAGTCACGATTAAGGAACTCTGAAATCTCCTTGAGGTTACGACCTGCGATATAAGCATTCTGTACCTTCAAATACATTGAATGAGGTTTTGCATTAGGATTCTCAGCTTCTTCCTCATTCAGCTTTTCATTCTCCTCTTGGAGGTTTACCTTGCAGATATAACGGATAGCAATCGTTGCACCAATGATACCTACTACACCCAAAGGATAAGCACAAGCATAACCTGAAGTGATGTCGAAGTCCATGCCGTTCTTGTAAACACTATGGAGAGCTTCATTAGCAGCACCAAGACCAGGGGTGTTAGTTACGGCACCATAGAGCGTACCCACCATCATTGGAAGGGTTGTCGAGTCCTTCGTATCAAAGAAAATGTAGTAGCAAGCAAACATCACAAGGACGTTGAGCAGAATTGCCACCGTCGAAAGGATGTTCAGTTTTAGACCACCTTTACCAAAGCTCTCGAAGAAGCCCGGTCCTACCTGAAGACCAATCATAAAGACAAAGAGAATCAATCCAAAGTCTTGTACAAAGGTCAATACGGGGATAGGTCCTGTAAATTTAATGTGACCTGCAAGGATTCCTACAAACAACACAAAGGTAACGCCAAGCGAAATACCTCCAAATTTAATTTTGCCAAGGTAGATACCCAAGGCGATGACAATAGAATACAATAGCATAATATGGGCTACCGTATCCTGCTTCTCTGCCGAAAAAAATATCAATTAACCAGTCCATAAGTATTATTTATTCTGTGCAAAGGTAAGGATTAAAAGGCATATTAGCTAATCTTTTTATGACGAATTTTAACCATACCTCCGTTTTTGTTTGTAGTTGACTCTTTTCTTTGTAATAAAACGGCCTTCTTCATGGTAAAAGGTATTTATATAAGAGTTTTTCTCTTAATATTAGATGAATCCTTAAAAGTGTCTTCTATTCTTTTTTTGTTTGATTCTTTCAATGATTGGGATGAGGTTTTTAGTTCCTTTTTCTTCCCAATCATTGAAAGTTTTTCTACCTTTTAATAGATAATGATACGCTGTGCCTTGTTACCATTCACTTGAATAAGATAAACACCCTTATTCCATGAAGAAGCATTCAGATTGTATTCATTGCCCTGTGCGGAAAGCGAATGAACGAGCTGTCCGCTTGGTGTGAAGACACGTACGTTGAGTCGCTTAGCACCAGCAAGGAAGAGGTTGAACGTGCGGTCGCCAGCCTTCGTAATGATAGGAGCATCCTTGCTTTCAGTAGTTCTGATACCATTAATTCCGTTGGTCTGCTTCTCTTTCAGTACCTGCTTAAGACCTTCGTATGCATCAAACTTGCCTGCACCCCATTGTACTGGGTCGCCCGTTGTTTTGACAAAATCATCCTTGCGAGCAGTTTGCTGAATAATACGTAACACGTCTTTAACGGTCAGACTTGGGTTTGCCTCAAGCCATAGAGCAACACCACCAGCCACGACAGGTGTAGCCATTGAGGTGCCGAGCGACTGGTGCCAGTAGTAGGTCTTCTGTCCTTTCTTCAATCTGCCCTGCAGTGCGCCGTCATCATAGTCCATATCTGGATTCTCTACAGCGTATGTGTTCACGGAAGCGATGACAGTGGCACCTGGTGCACACACGTGCGGTAGGTTCCTACCGTCGCCCAGCGTACCGAAAGACGAGAATTGTGACACCTCGCCAATGGGGTAGAGCTCTGTCTTTTTTCCACCGTTGAAGCTGTATAGATAGCCGTCAAGGGACGGAATACGGTTGCGCACGTTATAGCTGCCGACAGTAATGATGCTTGCCGCACAGGCCATATCGCTGATTGTTCCGTTGCGTGAACCGTTCACATAGCCGCTCTGGCGGTTGGAATCGAAATAGATGTTCTGTGCATCAGTATACACCTCCACGCTCTGTCCGGCTTTCTTGCTTGTTATTTCATTGCGAACTTTATAGGTTCCGTCCTGGTTGGTCAGCTGGTTGTCGCTGGTCATCACCTCTGCAAAGACATAGTAGCGGCCGGTCTCCGAATCAATTTCAGAAGCCGCAGAGACATATCCGTCGAAGGCCTTGGCAAAAGTCTTGTTGACAGCCTTGCTGTTGGTAACATACTGGTCGTCCGAAGCACAGATGATAGTTCCGCCTTGCGTATTGTGTGGAACGGAAATGCTGAGGACAGGGCGGTTGTTCTGCTGTATTGACACGACGATGCAGGAACTCAAACTCCGTAGAGTCCTTGCCGTAGGCAGCTATCTGTCCGTTTCGGAAGTTGTAGTAAGTCTTTGAGACCCATTTGCATCGTATCAGGCTCAGACGGTGTGAGGAAGGTCTTTACTGTTTCACGGGCTGTTCCGAACTTCTTCTTCAGTGCTATCGGCATCTCGCCCTCGTTGCCAGCTGCCACACAGATGATGGCCTCTTTGCCCTGTTGTGATAGGAATCTGTTCATCACACTTGTTGAATCGTGAGCACCGATGTTACTGCCCAGTGAGAGATTGACGACACAAGGCTTTGGTTTCTGTCCCGATGTTCGTGCATACTCGATGGCATCCTCTATGCCCAGTGCTATGTATAAATCATTCAGACCACCCGCAGGAAGCCCATGAGTTTCAGCCTCCGTAGCTAAAACCATGAAGGGTTCGGACCGCTTGTCAGCTTCACTTCGTAGCTGCCTTCCTGCTTTGCATAGGTAATGTTGCCCTTGTATCCGCCTGCCATAATACCCGTCGTATGCGTACCGTGTACAGAGGTGTAGGAGTCAGTTTCAAAGGTTTCCAGGGCGTATGCATTGTCGCGCTGTGTCATCGTGTCGAGTATGGCTGGGTAATACTTGTTATAGAGATAGCCTTTTGTGCTGCTCTGGTCGGAAGTAATCTTTCCTACATAGGCAAATCGGCTCGTACCGTCAGGCTTGAGGAAGTTGATATGGTTCGGGTCGATACCTCCGTCGACCACTGCTGCCACGACTCCCTTTCCAGTGTATGCCCGTGGAAGCTCGGCACCCTGGTGTATTTTGTCGACACCAGTCTCCTTTCTCACGATGTCCATCTTCTGGTACATACGGCGTGGGAGTTCCATACGACGGACAGCCTTCAGCGCAGAAATACGCTCGACGTCAGTCAGCGGTAGCACAACGATGGCGATATCGCCACGCATTCTGAGCACCTTCACACCTTGCGCCTCTAACTCTGCACGGCTGCCCTCACCCTTGAGTTCAACCATTGCCATAATGTTTGTAGGAGTAGTCTTTGGTTGTTCTACCGAACGTGTGCGGCTGTTGTAAGTTGGGATAGAGGTGTTGCGGAGCTGAAGAGTTCCATCTGGCTTTGCAGGTCGAGTTTTGACTGACCAGCAGTCCCCACCATACATAAGAGAAGATTGTGAGTAGAAATTTTCTCATTGCTTGTTGATTATAATTTTATCGTTAATATTTCCTTTTAATCTTGTTTAGACGCTTCTATGGTGTAAAAAAGAGTAGGTAAGTCCTACTTCACACATAGTATTTCTTGTTAATGGGTAACACATGAGAGTTTATGGGTAAACACATAGAAGATTAAAGGTTTTCTTCTTTCGCAGTACCTTGTCTGGTCGATTGTTTTGCAGGACGATTCTCATACCAGACAGTCTGCTGATAGTTAGCTGTCTTAGAAAGGAGTTGCAAAGATAGAAATAAATCACAAGATGATAACACTTTTTCTCATTTTTTTGCACAACAAACATCTAAGCGAAACTGAAAAACACATAACTTGTTGACTTTTTACCTGTTTATTTGTTCACTTACGTTATCTTTACCGGACGAGTTGATGCTTAGCACATGTCGTGCTGATGGTAAACACCAATGGTGCTAAGGCTTAACACGTTGATTTTGTTACAGAAGGAGAAACTTAATTGACACTTCATGGGCTTATACAAAACAATCCCCTTGTTTGTTGCTGAATACTTATTCTGCAACAAGCAAGGGGAATGTCAATTAGTTAGCTATTATTTACTAACGCTACCTTTGCTGCCTTGTTTCCTACGTGCAATGTAAGTACCACGACCGAGAGGGATGCGGCTGCTATCGTCAGCAACCTTACCCTGGTAAAACGAGCGCCATCGATTGAGTAGATAGCAACTGTGCTATTCTGTGCACCAAGAACGCTGATTGCACCGTCGAGGAACTGAATCTTAACATCCTTATCTGTAGTCACTGCATCAATACCTGTTGCAGGTGTGAATGTGATGTAGTTTGTATAGATAAGAGCATTAGGGAAGTTATCGTTCGCCATCACACAAACAAGGTTGGTGAATGTCTTGTCAAGCTTCAATGTGGTAACACCATTCTCAAGTGTGTACTCCTCATTTAGGCTCTAACTTCTCGCCTTGCAACTCGCCATCTCTATATGTCACATTACCGATGAACCAGTGATAGGTTGTCATCTCACCTCCTACGACAGCCTCAGAGCTGAGGTCTACCTTACCATTAACGCACTTAACGTCGATTGGTGCCTGAAGGTTGTAAGAGTATCTATTAAATGGTTTACCGTTGTTGCTTGGCAATGGCATTGTAGAGAACTTCAGACGGTTACCAACGACATTGAGAACTGTAAGGTTGGTATTCTTAGATACGTCAACCTTTGTCAACTTGTTGGCATTCAACCACAACTGCTCCAGCATAGGAAGCTTGTCAAGTGACACGTTTTCAAGGTCGTTATCACTCAAGTCAAGGTTCCAAAGCTTAGGGTTGTTAAGCTTAATTTCCTTCATCTTGTTGCTTGAGAGGTAAGCAATACCAAGGTTTGGTGCTTGTGACAAGTCGAATGTCTTAATCTTATTACCCGTTAGTGAAATGAAGTTAAGATTTGGGAAAGCTGACAAGTTAATGTCAGTCAACTCATTTCCTTCAAGGTTCAAGTCGGTAAGATTTGGTGCTGCAGGGAGCTTAATTGAGGTCAGTCCGGCACGAGTTACAGCAATGAGTTTTGCTTCCTTCAAACCAGTGAGGTCTACATCAGTCATATTAACATTTGCAACACTGAAGACTTTCACCTTATCATCAGCCTCAGCAACGAGTACACGTACCTTTGTGTTCGCCTTTGATTTAGCTTGGAAAATCTTATATTTATCTCCAAGTGTGTACTGTGTGACATTTCCATTACCGCCCCACTCGAAGTAAACAGACTTACCTGGGATATAGCTTGCAAGAGACAATACTACGCTATCAGTCTGGTTGACAGTAGTAAAGGAAGCCAACTCGTATTTAGGGAAGGCGATAGGATGAACATTAGTAGTCTTGAAGACGTTCTGTCCTTCGAAATCAGGATAAGCAGGATGAGTCATCTCGCAATAGATAGAGTCAAGTGCGAGGTTGGTGAACTTAGCTGAACCATTGGTAATGGTGTAGTCCCTTGCCCAACTGTAATGATGAGCCATCTTTCTTCTTCCATACAAAGTTAGTTGTTGCACCATTCTTTGTAATATTCTGTTCAGAGAGATCAATACCTGGTGAAGAGGTTGAAATCTGCAATACGTGCTGTGGTGCATAGATAAAGTTACCACGAGTCAAGCCGAAGTCGTTAGGCATGTTTGCCAATGTGAAGTAGTTACCACTAACATTCAACTTCTTGATAGGTGCTACTGGTGGAATCTTCACCTCTGTCAACTCATTGTTTGAAACGTTTACATCCTCTATAAGTTCGCTGTGGTTGAGGAGAAGTCGAGTGAACTTATTGTGAGAGATATCAAGCATACGCAAGTTGTCGGCATCCTTAAGATCCAACTTATTCAGTTTGTTGTGACTTACATTGAGTTTGGTTACACCATAGATGGTATTGAAGAGCAATGAGTCAATCTGATTGTAGCTTACGTTGATATCAGACAACTTACTCTTATTGAAGTAAGATGATGGACCACGGAGGTCAACACGTCTGAGCTGGTTTTGAGAGAGGTCGAGCTTTTCAAGCTTATTGTTATAAGAGAGGTCGATAGTAGTAAGATTTGCTCTCTTCAATGTAAGCGTACGAAGCTCTGTGAGTGCAGAGAGGTCGATGTTGTCAATGTACTGACCATCAGACTCAAGACTTGTTACGTACTTGTCCTGTGGGACATATACGATAATGTCTCCAGCACCAGTGCGTGTAGTCACGATATTGGCTGTAGCTGGGCGCTCATCCTTGATCTGGAATGGAGTAGTATTACCATCGCCTAAGTCAACCTTTACAGTTACAGGATTAGCTGCAGTAGCACCAAGGATACCGACAGACATCTTCAGAGGAGAACCTGCGTCGCCAAGACTTGCGAGCCTGAATAGCCTTCACGTCCTTACCAAACTCTGCAACAGTCTTCACACGGAAGTTTTCTGTGCGGATAGGATAGTCTTTGAGGCGGCTATTATTGAACTGAACAAAGACCTCTTCATCAAGTTCTTTCTTCAAAGTAACCTTACCATTCTCGTAAGAATAATAGCTGTCATCTAACTCAACAGGCTTTGTTGGGTCTGCCTTTGGAACACGGAAGAGTCTTGCCTGTGTAGTTGTTTTTGGACGAAGCACACGCTTACTAAGGTCGATGACATCACCTACCTTATAAGTATCATTCAACTCCATAGGGTTTTGCTCGTGGTAATACTCAAACCAGTTGCCTGGTTCAGGCAATGTAGCAAAGTCCATATAGTTGTATCGTACATTAACACTATAGAGTACTGGGTTCTGACTAACGTCAAGTTTTCTCAAGAGGTTACGGTCACAAGAGAGTGTGAAGAGCTTTGGATTGTTTCTTAAGTTAAGCTCTTTAAGATTATTACCACCACAATAGAAGTAGTAAAGCTCAGGACAATGAGATACATCAATGCTCTCAAACTTCACGTCTGTATTGACTGTACCTGATGAGTGAGAGATGTATAGCTGCGTAATCTTAGGGTTGTTGCGAAGGTCAAGTGTCTTTACACGAGAGTCACCCACGTTAAGAATCTCCAATTCTGGGTTCTTTGAAAGGTCAACGCTTTCCACGCTTGTCATGTCAAGGCTCAAACGCTGCAGATTTGGACAGCCTGTTGGGTCTGCTACCTTAAGGCCGATAGTGTGATAAGCATCAAACGAACGTAGCTTAGGGAAGTTCTTAAGAGTGAAGCTTGGAGAGATATGTCCAATCTGTGGTACTTCCAAAACTATGAGTTCAGGCATCTTTCCAATCATCAATGGAGTTGTGGCAGAGAAAGGGTTATCCTGCAAATAGATAACATTCAGACTCTGTAAACGGTCGATATTGAGGGATGTTAAGATGTTATGCTCTAAGTTCAACACTTGTAGCTTTAAGTTAGGATTAAACTCAATCTTGTCAATCTCATTACCAGAAGCATTGAAGAAATAGAGATCGTTTGGGTCACCTGAAATCGTTACCCAGCCTGCATCTGTTACAGCATTTGTACAGAGAGTACCTTTGATAGCCAATTCGCCTTTGTCATTCTCAACAATGGCTTTCTTAATTTCGACTTCGGTTTCACCTGATCCATAGTCGATGTAGACATTGGACTTGTCAGATTTAGAACCTAACACAAAAGAAACCTGTGCTTGAACACCTGTGTTCTTTGCCTTTTCAGGCACATTCGTATGGAGACTTTTATCATCCAATCATCTTGCGCATGAGCAGCAAGCGAGCTCCATAACATAGCCATCACTAAGAGGAGAAATGATGGTAAAAAAGTAAATTTGTGCTTCATATAATTAAAAAATATTATTGTGATACTGATTTTTATAGCTTGTGTTTACTTTATCGTATTCCCAAGGATTAGGAGTGTTATTCCTATCCTTTGGGAATATTATTCGATACATATTAAGGCTTAATAGATAACGATACGTTGTGCCTTACCGCCATTTACTTGAATCAAGTAAACGCCCTTGTTCCATGAAGAGGCATTAACGTTAAGTTCGTCACCTTGTGCAGAGAGTGAGTGAACCAACTGTCCACTGAGTGAGTAGGCACGTAGGTTCAGCTGCTTTGCACCAGCAAGGAAGGCTGTGACGCGTTCTCCAGTCATTGTGATAACTGGAACTTCCTTGTCCTCAGCATATCTTACGCCATTAATACCATTGGTGTTCTTCTCTTTTAGCACCTGCTTCAAACCTGCGTAAGCGTCAAACTTACCTGCACCCCACTGTACTGGGTCGCCTGTATTAGTAACATAGTTATCTTTACGAGCGGTCTGCTGAATGATACGTATTACGTCCTTGACAGTCAAACTTGGGTTTGCTTCAAGCCAGAGGGCAATAGCACCAGCTACAACAGGCGTAGCCATAGATGTACCGAGTGATTGATGCCAGTAGTATTTCTTGCCACCTTTCTCCAATTTACCCTGCAAAGCCATATCAGAATAACCTAAGTCAAGATTCTCTACAGCGTATGAGTTGACAGAAGAGATGATAGATGCGCCCGGAGCACATACGTGTGGAAGGTTTCTACCATCGGCTAATGTACCGAAAGAAGAGAAGCGTGAAGCTTCGCCTTCAGGGAAATCATCTTCGTCACCTCGTTTGTTGTAACCATAAACATAGCCATCAAGAGAAGACCAGTGATTGCGTACATTGTAGCTACCAACAGTAACGATGTTTGCTGCACATGCCATATCGCTGATAGAACCATTACGTGTTCCGCTTACAAAACCATCCTGCTTATTGCTATCGAAGTAGATAAACTGTGCATCAGTGTAAACTTCAACACGCTGTCCAGGCTTCTTGCTCTTTATTTCCAACGCCAGTTTATAGTTGCCGTCTTGGTTAGTTTTCTGGTTATCACTGGTCATAATCTGCGCCATAGCATAATAACGACCTGTTTCTGCATCTACTGCAGAAGCTGCTGTAACGTAACCATCAAACGCTTTTGCAAAACCTTCGTTAATGATTGCACCAGTCATTGAATAGTCACCACCTGATGCGTAGGTTACAGGTTGGCCATTTGTATTCTTTGGAAGAGAGATTCTTGTAACCGCACGATTACGTCGACCCGTATTGGTAACAACTATCTGTAACTCAAATTCAGTAGAGTCATTACTATAAGCTGCTATCTGTCCGTTACGAAGGTTAAAGTAGGTCTTGTTTCCAGAACGTAAAGTATCTGGCTGCATTGGTGTGAGGAAGGTTTTAACCGTCTCATCCGCAGCGGTAAAATTCTTCTTCAATGCGATACCCATATTAGCTTCGTTACCTGCTGCAACACAGATGATAGCATGCTTACCTTCCTCTGCAAGGAAGCGGTTCATCACGCTTGTTGAGTCGTGTACACCAATGTTACTACCTAATGAAAGGTTGATAACACATGGCTTAGGCTTCTTTCCAGATAGTTTTGCATACTGCACAGCATCATCAACACCAAGTGCAATATACTGATCACGCAAATCACCACATGAAGCTACAAGTTCTGACTCTGTCGCACAACCATAGAAAGGATTAGGACCTGTCACTTTATAAGACCTGTCGTTATCGTTAGTCTTAGCGTAGGTCATATTGCCTTTGTATCCACCCGCCATGATACCCGTTGTATGTGTACCATGGAACGTATTGTAAGAGTCAGCAGTAAAATCCTCAATAGCGTATGCATCTTCACGGTTTGTTAAGGTGTCAAGCACGACACGAGGGTAATAGTTATCGTATTGATAACCATTCTTATTCGACTGACTGGCTGTAATCTTACTGATATAACCGAAGCGTGTGCTGCCATCAGGCTTGAGGAAGTTGATATGGTTAGGGTCAAGACCGCCATCAACAATACCCGTTACAACACCCTTACCAGTGTAAGCCTGTGGAAGGTCGAGGCCTTGATGAATCTTATCAACACCAATCTCCTTACGTACGATATCCATCTTCTGATAAACACGACGTGGGAGTTCCATACGACGAACGCACTTCAAGTCTGCTATACGCTCAATATCAGCCAGAGGAGCCACGACAATGGCAATGTTACCACGTACACGCAGCACCTTTACACCTTGTGCCTCTAAGTCTGCACGGTCGTTCTGATCCTTCAGTTCGACCATTGCCATCGTGTTCTCTGGTACACTCTTTGGGCGTTCAAATGAACGTGTACGACTGTTGTAGGTAGGAATGGAAGTGTTACGGAGTTTGAACAGTTCCAACTGACTTTGTAGGTCAAGCTTCGACTGACCGTAAGCTAATCCTACCGAACAAAAACAAAATACTGTGAGTAGAATTTTTCTCATCGCTTGTTAACTATAACTTTTTTACCGTTAATAATATATACTCCATTAGGAAGTTGGGTGCCTTCTATACGCTTGCCATCAAGACGATAGACTACAGCCTTACCTTGCTTTACTGATTCAATGGCTTCAATACCATTTGTGTCGCCCTTGAGAAGGACATCCAGACGGTCGTTGTTCTTCAGATCAAACTCAAAACTTGTGCCACCAGGATAAGATGGGTTAAGATTTGTTCCATTCAATTTTATCACCATCTTACTCATGTCATTTCCGTTTGCAACAAGCATGAAATGATTGTCGTCAGCTGAGAACATCACAGTATTTTCACCTGTCTGCATCTTTACCATCGAACGGTCAGAACGATAGAAACTCAAACCATAGTTCGCAACGCTGATGTCGTCAATGACGACCGTTGCTTTTGGTCACGTACAATAGCAGATGTTTTAACCTCGATAGTCATACCTTCGGTTAGTCTTATCTCGTATGCTCCTTCGTAATTAGCTGTTACAGGAGTGCCATTTGCCTTGATAGACTCAATCTTACAACCGCTATTAGGCTTTATTTGAATGAGGTTATTCTTCTCTCCTAACTCAATATTATTGCTGCCATCCTTAAGTGTTATCACCTTATTATTATAGCTTGGACCCTCATAAGCGGTGATATTTTCAGCCTTATCAACAGTCAGAATAGCCTTTACAGTAGCATATTTATGTGCTTGAATATCAAAGACAAGATTGTCTTTTACATAACATTCGTAGGTACCATATACAGTAGTGGTAGCCCCATTAACCTTGAAAGCATCTAAAGCATAGTTGCTTTGATCGAATTTCAACGATAACTTGGTGCCTGCTTTGAGCTTAAAGTCTGCATCATTGTAGTTCTTAACTTCCACACCATCAGCCATTACCTTTGAGATAACACCCTTTGCTTTCTCGTCAGTAAAGTTGAATTTAACTGGATAAGATACGTTTGGATAATCGGCTTTAATGTCAACAACACAGCCAGCGGTCAGCGTGACAAAGTATTGACCACTTGAAGGAGTAACGTCGTTACCATCAAGTGTCACCTTATATATAGGGGCATCACCATAATTAGCATTGGTAATCACAAGTGTTTTCTCGGTATTAGGAATCCATTTAACTGTGTTTTCACCATTTTGTAACTCTACAGACGTGCGTGATTCATTGCGTGACACCCTCACTTTTGAGGCATTATCAACGTTTACAGTACATGAACCTGTAGCGAACTTTTAGCTAAGTCAGCACTTTTAACCGTGAAGAGCTTTATTATTGTCTGCATCCGAAACACAGACGTTGCAACTGGTTAGATTATTAATAGTCTGTGGTGCAGAGTTCTCATTATCAATCGTTTTGAGGACACTCTTTAAGTAATAACCTTGTTTTGCCTCAATGGTTAAGGCACCATATTGAGGGCAAGTAATTTCATTTGTTCCGTTAGCAAGATTGACAACGGGCACGTAATTTACTTTGACTGAAACTCTGTTGATATCATCAACCTGACTCTCACAGTTGTGTCAGCCTTTTGCGTTTACTGACGAGAACGCCAGTAGCACTAAGAAAAATAAAAATAGTAAACCTGCTTCATATATACATATTTATAGTTAATCAATTGTCGGATGTAACACTTTTTTCTATGGTATCTGCACGTATGGCAGAAGATATTTTTAAGAGAATTGATGAGTAAAGACTCTTACAGGTTATTCGTCCTATTATATATCTGCTGCAAATATAAATATTATTTATAAAAAGAAACAATCTTTTTGCGATTAAATTTATACTCTAAATCATAATTAGTCTTATTTCTTTCTATTTCGAATAAAAAGAGTACATAAAAACACTTATAATTATAAACATTTGTGGATTTCTGCCTATGAAAGGGCTGAATAGGTATATGGATGGGTGATTGTGAGAAATGATATGCAAAAGAATATATACAGAAATGTAAAGAAGTAGACAAAATAAATGGTAATATCTTAAGAATTAAAAAGATGTAAAGAAACAATACTATTGTAAGAAGAACTATACATTTTATGGTCTAATGATCGATTGGGGTTCAATAACAATAGCGTATTTGTTTCGGAACAACAAGCCTTTTTAATCAATAGGAATGAGTAGAGTTTGTGTAAAAATAAGCCGCTTCTAATCAGAAATTGAATCTACTTTGATAGCAAATTGCAATGTATTAGCCCTTAGCACCATTGGTGCTAACCTACAACACGATATGTGCTAAGCATGAACACATCTATTGAAGACGAAAAAGTAAGGGATATTAAGGCTATTGTTAAAAGGATAGTAAGTTGCTTATGTTTAGCAAATATAGGAAATATTTATAAGACAGAAACATAAACATACAATGCAGTTTATGCGCTAAAAACTAACAGGAGGGATTAAATCCTACTTTTTATATATCTGAAAATAGCTGTTTTAAGCTATCTCCTCTCTTCTAAAAATAAACTCAAATGGAATTATATTTTTTGCTTTTTGGACGCAATAAACCTTACGGACCAATTTACAAACACATAACTGGTTCACCCATCAATTAGTCAACTTGTTAGCTTGTAACAATAAGGTTGTCAACAGAATATATAACTGGTTTACTCGTCAACTTGTCAGCTTGTAACTTGTCATCTCGTTAGTTTGGTGCAAGAATCAGTCAACAGAACACATAACTTGTTTGCTCGTCAACCCGCCAACTTGTTATCTTACAAGAATAAATCAGTCAACAGAACACATAACTTGTTCACTCCTCAACCCGTAAACTTGCTATCTTACAAGAATAAATCAGTCAACAGAACACATAACTTGTTTACTCGTCAACCCGTCAACTCGTTAACTTACAAGAATAAATCAGTCAACAGAACACATAACTTGTTTACTCGTCAACCCGCCAACTTGTTATCTTACAAGAATAAATCAGTCAACAAAACACATAACTTGTTCACTCGTCAACCCGTCAACTCGTTAACTTTTCCACCCTTATAACGTAATTTCTCCTGATCCAAAAGCAGCGGTGATGCTGTTCATCATAGACAACACAGAATTGTCCGGGAGCAACGCCGTGGATGCTTTCGGCAGAGTGAATGATACACCTACCGTCCGACAACTGTTCAACAGTTGCGGGATGGTACTCAGGTGTGTGGCGAATCTTGAAGGTAATCTTCTCAGGTAAGGTTGTGATACCTTCTGTCAAGAAGTGGAAATCATGGAGCGGGAAATCTTTCTTGTAGGCTGTAGCAGGGGTCGTAGCCATGACTTACGTACAGGATATTTTTAGTTACATCTTTCTTGATGACGAACCAAGGGCCACCGCCAAGACCGAGCCCCTTTCGTTGCCCAATGGTATGGAACCATAGTCCTTTGTGTTCGCCAATTTTCTTTCCCGTTTCAAGTTCGATGACGTCGCCCATCTGTTCGCCTAAATAGCGGCGTACATACTCGTTATAGTCGATATTTCCAAGGAAGCAGATTCCCTGCGAATCCTTGCGTCGTGCATTGATGAGATTCTCTCGTTCGGCAATCTCTCGTACCTCATTCTTCTCATAGTGGCCGATTGGGAAGATAGCTTTCTTTAGCTGCCAATCGTAAATCTGTGCTAAGAAGTCGGTCTGGTCTTTACTGGATCGGGACTTGTGGTGAGCCATTTACGTCCGTCAATCCATTCGGTCTGTGCATAATGGCCCGTAGCGATGAGGTCATAGTCATGTCCCATCTTCTCATCAAAAGCCCCAAACTTTATCAGTCGGTTGCACATCACGTCCGGATTAGGCGTAAATCCAGCCTTCACCTTCTCCATGGTGTAGCGTGTCACCTGGTCCCAATACTCCTTATGGCAGTCGATGACTTCCAACTTACAGCCAAAGCGGCGTGTCACAAGTGTAGCCATCTCAAGGTCTTCCTCAGAGTTGCAGTCCCAGTCTTCCTTCTCTTCCGGTCCTATTTTGATATAGAAACAGTCTGGATGCAGCCCTAATCGTGCAAACTCATAGACGACAACCGAGCTGTCAACACCTCCAGAAAGGAGAACGGCAATACGCTTACCTTCGAGTTCCTGAACATTCATCTTTACAATCTTTCCTTCTTTCTTATTCTTTTGTTCTGACCTTCTCGTCAGCTGTTTTCTTTTTATGTGCTACCTTCATTCTATCGAATCCCATACCATAAACACCATTTACGGCACCCTGTGACACAAAGGCGTTAGGGTCTATCTCGTCAATAACCTGATAGATAGAGTGCGCTTCAGAACGGCGTGCGATGATAAAGAGCATTCCCACCTTCTTACCCGTGTAGAATCCGCGTGCTTCGATAACCGTACAGCCACGATCGACATCATTATTAATAGCAGAACCAATCTCCCCCCAGTGTTCAGAAATGACAAAGAACTGCACTGAACCACGCATACCATTAATAAGGTAGTCCACGACATAGGTCATTACGAAGAGAACAATGTATCCGTAGATAACCTTTTCCCAATTCTCCAAAACGAGATAACTGGAGGTGATGATACAAAGGTCACAAGCAAGGATGACACGTCCGAGTGACACATCACGATACTTATGAATCATTGCCGCAATCACATCTGATCCGCCTGAACTGGCATTATACTGTAAGGCGATGCTAACTCCGACACCTAACAATACACCACCCACCACGCAGGCGAGGAAAGGCTCGTCGGAAAAGAGCGGATGTCCAGCAAAGACTTCGCGCAGAATCGATGTTGTAAAGGCGAACACCAAGACGGCAAAAATGGTCCTGACACAGAATTTCCAACCCAATATCTTTAATGCGACAAAGAGCAATATGCCGTTGATAGTGAGATAGGTATACTGTACAGGGATGTCAAGACCCCATTGAATGACAGATGCAATACCAGCAATACCGCCGATAGTGATTTGATGAGGCAATAAGAATGCACACCAGCCGAAGCTGCCGATGAGCATTGCCAATGCAATCATCAGAAATTCGCAGTACATCTCTAAACTTGTTTTTCTTTTTCTTACCATGTGTTTATCAACCATTAGTAATTTGCAAAGTTAGTGAAATTATTGTGAATGTCAAGTGAATAGCATTTTTGTGAACAAATCTGATATCTTTCGGATGTTTTTAGTATTTTTTGTATCTAATATTTAATCTCTTATTAAATGATAGAATTGTTTTCTGCAGACGGATGGTTAAATCAATCCATTGTATCTGTCAATTATTTTATATGGTCTTATATCCTTGTTGCCGCGCTCATTATTTGTGCGTTATGGTTTACGTGGCGGACGCGTTTCGTACAGTTTCGCATGGTTGGCGAGATGGTTCGTTTGCTGACGGAATCGACAGGTACGCATGATAAGGGCGAGAAACATGTCTCATCTTTTCAAGCTTTTGCCGTCTCGATTGCCTCACGTGTGGGAACGGGAAACCTTGCAGGTGTGGCAAGTGCCATAGCCATTGGTGGTCCCGGTGCTGTCTTTTGGATGTGGGTCATAGCTCTCTTGGGCTCTGCGACAGCCTTTATTGAGTCTACGCTTGCCCAACTTTACAAGCGTCGTCATGCCGACTCGTTTATTGGTGGACCCGCTTATTATATTCTGCATGGAATGCATTGTAAATGGATGGCGAAGCTCTTTGCTATACTGATTACGATGACTTTCTGTATGGCTTATGTTTCCATACAAAGCAATACCATCTGTGGTGCAATGGAGAAGGCTTTTTCGATTAATCCGACATGGATGGGTATCGTTCTCGCAGTCTTCTCTTTAGCAGTTGTTTTCGGTGGTATTCAGCGTATTGCTAAGGTAAGTAGCGTACTCGTTCCGCTGATGGCAGTGGGTTATGTTCTCCTTGCTGTGGTGATTATTGTAATGAATATTCAACTCATTCCTCATGTCTTCTGCCTCATTATAGAGAATGCTTTCGGCTTTGAACAGATTGCAGGTGGTGGATTAGGAGCGACGATGATGAATGGTATTAAAGCGTGGATTGTTCAGTAATGAGGCGGGTGAAGGTTCCGCACCTAATATTGCTGCAACCGCATCGACCACTCATCCCGTGAAACAAGGACTTATCCAGTCGCTCGGTGTATTCACAGATACGCTTCTCGTTTGTAGTTGTACTGCTTTTATTATTATCATTAGCGGACTTTATACCAGTAATTCTGAATCGGGAATATTACTTACTCAGGCAGCGTTAGAGAGCGAGGTGGGTACGGCTGGACCTGTGTTTATTGCGATAGCTATTTTCTTCTTTGCTTTCAGTAGTATTATCGGAAACTATTATTATGGTGAGACTAATGTGCGTTTCTTGACCGACCGTCCTTCAGCTATTTTCGTTTTGCGTGTGATAACAGGAGGTGTAATGGTTATATTTGGTGCTCTTGCCAGTCTTGACCTTGTGTGGAGTATTGGTGATTTCTTCATGGCACTCATCACAATTTGCAACCTTATAGCCATCTTTACACTTGGTAAATACGCTTTCCGCCTGCTCGATGACTATCGTAGACAGAAGCGTGCGGGCGTGCAAAGTCCCGTTTTCAAGCGAGAGACAATGCCTGATATAGCAAAAAGAAATTGAGTGCTGGTAATTCATAATTCACAATCTATAATTCATAATTCAAAGATTCACAATTCATAATTATGATTACTATTGTTAGCTTTGAACTTTATGATATGTGCAAACTCTATCTTACTTTTTAGCGACTACGAATTTCGCTAATGCTTATTGCAATGTAATTTGTGTCATTTGCGTAATTCGTAGTTGACGAGATAACACGTTACTTGTAGCGAAAAACCACAGCTAATATCGGTAATCATAATTATGAATTTTTGAATTATAAATTATGAATTGCAAATTATGAATTATATGAGAAAAAGTTTTGTATATTTGCCTTTGATTTGTATATGACCAATAGCAAAGGCTATATAAAAAGTAGATGAAGAGAACAAAGACATACAGCATAATAACGGGATGGGTAGCTTGTCTATTCCTTCTATTACTTGCTGCATGTAGTGTTCCACATGTACAGGAAGTTGACGATTTGAACGATAAAGCCTACGTTTTGCACTATCGTAATCTCGACTCTGTAAAAATCTATGCCAACAAAGCATATAACTTAGCGGGGAAGTATGATGCAGGAAAGGCAGAAGCATTAAACAACCTTGCTTTTGTTGACATGATGAAGATGCGCTTTACTGCAGCCTATGCTAAGCTTGACTCTGTTCTTAAAATCACTGACAACCAAGTAGAACTCTTAGTAGCTGATATTCAGCTGATGCGTCTTTGCCAGCGTGAGTCACTCAATAAGGAGTTCTACGACTACTATGAAAAAGGCAAAGAAGCGAATTCATCGCATTGAAGAGGATGAGAAACTCTCTCTCCTCGTCAGCGACGTCGCATGGTTTATGTGCGCTCTGAGTTTGCCATTGTCACTTCTACTTACTACTACTATGTAGGTTTAGAGCAGCCCTCTATCAAAGCGATTAGCCAGATTAATCCCGATGGAGAGATTCAAACCGACATGGCACAGCTCTTGTCTTATTACTATAACATCGGAGCTGGTGGCATTATCAATACAAATTGCAGAAAGCTATTGAACAAAAGGAGTTTGAATATCTTATCCGTTGCTATATGTTAGCACGTCAGCACAATATCCCTTATTGGGAAGCCAACTCCTTGCAGGCTATCAGTGAGCTGATTCTCAACGATAAGAGTAGAGCAACTCTGATGCATGATAACCTACCTTCGTTCCAGTATATCAACCTTGACAACATGCCAGAGAAGCTCCTTGCGGGCAACTTAGCACAGCGTTCACTGAATATCTTCAAACGTTATGGAGATGTTTATCAGACAGCAGGTTCCTATCGTACACTGGCTTCATGCTATTGGCAGATAAAGGATTATCGCTCGGCTATCATCTGTTTGAACAAAGCTTTGAATAATAATCCTGCTATCAAGCAAGCCCCCGACCTCGTTGCGTCTATTCGTGAGCAGTTGAGTGTGGCTTATTCAGCTATTAATAATAAACAGCAGAGTGATTATAATCGTAACATCTATCTTGATTTGCAGGACGAAACCCGTCAGGATAGATACCTTACATCACGTGCTGAACAATTAGAGCGTACCTCAAAACAGCTGAATCTTATTATCATTGCTGTGGCACTCTCTATCTTCTTTGTACTTGCTTCGCTCGTCCTCTTCCATTATCTTCGTCGAAGAAAAGACACACAAGGTTCGTTGGACGATCTTCTCCTTCCGCTTGAGCAGTGGCGTCAACACCACCAACAGCACATGGAGGAGTTGGCTGAAAAGTATGAAGAAATATCAGAACAACTTGTTATCAACAAGTTACATCTCACGGACAATAAGCGTAAACACCTCGAACAGCGCGCTAAGATTTCACTTGTTAATGGTGTTATCCCACTCATCGACCGTATGTTACATGAGATTGAGAAACTCAAGAAGGGCGGAGAAAACGAAGCTGTACAGGCTGAGCGTTACACCTATATTCGTGAGTTAACCGATAAGATTAATGAACTTAACGCCGTACTTACAGAGTGGATTCAACTTAGACAAGGTAAGCTGTCACTACATATTGAGAGTTTCCCAGTACAACAGGGTATTCAATATCGTGAAGAAAGGACGTATGGGCTTCCACATGAAAGGAATTGACCTACGTGTAGATGACACTAAGGCTGTTGTCAAAGCCGATCGTGTTCTGACGCTTTTCATGGTGAATACATTGGCTGATAATGCCCGTAAATTTACGGGAAAGGGAGGTAAGGTGACGATTACATCCATTGAGGAGCCAGACTATGTTGAGATATCTGTTGCCGATACAGGATGTGGACTCACTGAAGAAGAACAACAACACCTCTTCGACCATAAACCAATTCATGACCAAAAAGATAGTGCTTCGCATGGCTTTTGGACTGATGAATTGTAATGGTATTATCAATAAATACAAGAAGATTAGCCAGATATTCTCTGTTTGTGAGATTGGCGTAGAGAGTGAGAAGGACAAAGGAAGCCGTTTCTTCTTCCGTTTACCAAAGGGTATTAGCCGTATCTTGTTGGCATTCGTCCTCGTTACTGCCTCACTCTTGACTGCTCAGGCTCGTCCTACAAGAGCCAGCGATAAGGCTACAGCACTTGCTAAGAAGGACTATAATACCCTTGCAGGTATCTATGCTGACTCGGCTTACTTCTCAAACATCAATGGTGCATACAACAAGACATTGGCGTATGCTGATACTTGTCGTTACTATCTGAACCAACATTATCTCCAGCTTCGACCTAAAGGAAAGGATCTGATGAAGCAACTTGGAAGCCTTTCTATCGTTCCAGCAGAGATTAAGTGGTATCATGATAGCCTGCCGATGAACTATGGTATCATCCTCGACATACGCAACGAGAGTGCTGTGGCAGCATTGGCACTGCATGAATGGGATGTTTATAGATACAATAACTCTGTTTACACCCACCTCTTTAAGGAGCGTTATGCCGATAACTCATTGGGCGAATACTGTCGAATGATGATGAAGTCGGAGACGAATAAGAATGTGGCTGTTGCCCTTCTTGTACTCTTCTTACTTTCTATCTTCCCCGTTTATTACGTGATGTATTATCGTCATCGTCTTTCCTACCAGTTCTGTTTGGAGCGTGTGAAGCAGATGAACACTACCCTTCTCAGCGATGTGAGCGAAGAAGACAAGCTTAAAGAGATTGAGAAAGGGGTGAGCGACAGATTCCCAGAACGATTACTGGTTATCGTCAACCAGATTAAGGAGGCACTAATTGCCTCTGTGGAGGAGAACCAGAAGAGCCAATCAGACATCGAAATGCTCGAAGATGAGGTGCGATGTGTGGAATACGAGAACGAGCGTTTACATATTAGTAACAGCATTCTTGACAACTGTCTATCAACACTCAAGCATGAGACGATGTACTATCCTTCACGTATTCGACAGCTTGTAGACGAGCCTGATGGTGAACTTGAGGCGATTGATGAGTTGGCTATCTATTACAAAGAACTCTATCAGATTCTTAGTCAGCAGGCAATGAGTCAGGTAGAATCCGTGAAACTCGTGTCACGCCCAGTGGACCTCTCGACAGTTGTAAGTACTGCAAAGTTGACAACAACCTTCGAGTCTCCACTTATCAATGGCGACCCTGTCTTCCTTGCTTATTTATTTGATATACTATATCTTATCAATAAGAACCAACCACTGACGGTCACAGCCGAAGAACATCAGCCTGGTTACGTCACCCTACATGTTCTCATGTCGACGTTGAGACTCTCTGATGACGTTTGTCGCGACCTCTTCCAGCCTTCTGCCGACCGTTTGATGTTCTTCATCTGCCGACAGATAGCCCGCGACAATGGTGAATCAACCAATAAGCGTGGCTGTGGTATCTCAGCTATCGAGACACCGAATGGCGTGAGAATAGATGTGGTTTTGGCAAAAGCAAATTAAGAAACATAACTAAACAACATATACCTATGGAGAATTTTAGAGTCATCATCGTTGAAGACGTACCCTTTAGAGTTAAAAGGAACGGAGGGTATCTTCAGAAACGAAATCCCTGAAGCTGAGATTATCGGAACAGCAGAAAGTGAAGTTGCCTACTGGAAACTCATTAAGCAAAACCTGCCTGATCTCGTGCTGCTCGACCTTGGATTGGGTGGTTCAACAACGGTGGGAGTAGAAATCTGCCGCCAAACAAAGCAGACTTATCCACACGTGAAGGTACTTATCTTTACGGGTGAAATATTGAATGAAAAGCTATGGGTCGACGTTCTTGATGCTGGTGCTGATGGTATCTGCCTGAAGAGTGGCGAACTATTAACGCGTGGCGACGTGGCAAGTGTTATGTCGGGCAAGCGAATGGTATTCAATCAGCCTATCCTTGAAAAGATTGTAGGCAGATTCAAGATGAGCGTGAGCAGTCAGCTGATGCACCAAGAAGCAATGGTTAGCTACGAGATTGACGAGTATGATGAGCGCTTCCTTCGCCATCTTGCACTCGGTTATACCAAGGAGCAGATTACCAACCTACGTGGTATGCCTTTCGGTGTAAAGAGTTTGGAGAAACGACAGAACGAACTCGTACAGAAGTTCTTCCCTGATGGTAACAATGGTATGAGCGTCAACGCAACGCGCCTTGTTGTACGTGCGTTAGAACTACGTATTATCGACATCGACAACCTCCACACTGATGAGGAATAAGTTAGGTTATATAGTCTTAGTGCTTCTCATAGCCCAGTTGGCACTGATACTGCTCTCATGGCTTCTTACGGCAGCTTTCCCCGAGCTTCCGATGCGATCTGTGTTGAGTAGTGAGGGCATCCGTTGGTTCTTTGCTCTTTGTCAGCAACCAACTTTCACCACTGCTCATCTACTTTATTATGACAGTGATGGCAGCAGGTGCGTGCGTTCGTAGCCGTCTTTACACTGCACTACGTGCAATGCTATCAAATATGAGAAGCAGCCTAACAAACTCCACAAACAATCGTTACAAATTCCATTACCGTGAGAAGGCTGGTCTTCGCGTGGCATTAGTCGAGTTTATCGCCTATGTGATTATCATGATTCTTCTCACAGCTGTTCCACACGCAATTCTCCTGAGTGTGACAGGGCAGCTATTCCCCAGTTCCTTCTCATCCAGTTTCATCCCTTCCCTATCGCTCATCATCACGATTATGTCACTAACCTACGGTGTGGCAAGTGGTACGATAGACAGCGTTTCCAAGATGCACAAGATTCTTGTAGGCGGTTTGGAAGTAGGTTCAAGACTCGTTCCCACCTACCTTATCGGCATTCAATTGTATATGTCGATAAGGTATGTATTTATCTTATAGCCTCAACCAATCGGTCATTAGAGCCTAAACTTATTATGGTCTAATGACCGATTTAGGGTTAAATATATACTACAATAAGTTTGTTTTCATTTGCTGTCACTTTTAACATTCCGAGTAAACTCATTGTAAATCAATTATATAAGCATTCGTTAAAGGTGACAGAAATGACAGCAAACTTATTTTAGTTCAACTTGTCTATGCAGATTAAGCACACATAAGAGCAAGAAAAACCTTAAATCATTCGTTACACTTAGAGAACGCTGTGCATATATTACAATTGCACCATGATGATTGCCTTAAACTTCTTCATCATTGTTTAGTTACTCAATGACTTATAAACACGCTTACCATTACGAGGAGTAGCCGTAAACGCAATTACAAAAGTAATGGTTCCAAAACAAAGAACTGCAGGCTTTTTCTTACATACTACCTTCTGACTGACCTTTCCTAAAGTAAAAATACTACTAAAAGAGGAAGAAGTACTATGCGTAAAGAATTACTATATTTCTCAGACTTGACACCTCTATTTAACCTTGTTATAATGGAAGATCTCTCAGAGCCTGAAACAATATATCTCACAGAGGAAAAAAGAAAGTCTTAATCCTTGTTTTAATGGAAGATACTCTCAGAGTTGGTAGCTCTGGTTACTCTGCACAGATTGGTAGCTGTCTTAATCCTTGTTCTAATGGAAGATACTCTCAGAGTACCAGGTTTGATTGATAAGATTAAACCGTTTAGTCTTAATCCTTGTTCTAATGGAAGATACTCTCAGAGGGAGCAAGTATTCTTGTAGCAAAAGGGTTGACTAAGTCTTAATCCTTGCTTTAATGGAAGATACTCTCAGAGAGTGACGACTTCGCAATCATTACCCCCGAAGATTATAACCCGTCTTAATCCTTGTTTTAATGGAAGATACTCTCTGAGAATTTCTTGACCTAAGAGGTACAGGTATTACTTCACTGTCTTAATCCTTGTTATAATGGAAGATACTCTCAGAGGAGCCGTTAACGAAACGAACGTATTAAACGTCATAGTCTTAATCCTTGTTTTAATGGAAGATACTCTCAGAGAAGTTCATGGGAAGTGATAAAGGTGGTATTAAGAGGTCTTAATCCTTGTTTTAATGGAAGATACTCTCAGAGACCAAATGTTCGCAAACATCGTAAAAAATCAGTACAGTCTTAATCCTTGTTTTAATGGAAGATACTCTCTGAGCAAGAAAAGGACAAGTTACACAATCTTATATAACGTCTTAATCCTTGTTTTTAATGGAAGATACTCTCAGAGGTCAAGTTAACTACCATTCTTAGAAAAAAATGTTCAGTCTTAATCCTTGTTTTTAATGGAAGATACTCTCGAGAGAGCAATGGTGCAGCAGACTATCGTTCCTTTGTGAGTCTTAATCCTTGTTTTAATGGAAGATACCACAGAGGATATTTTTGATATTGCAAAATTACAAATTTATTTTTTTAATTATGCAATGAACCTCGACTACTCAGTTGAAAATACTACTGAAGACTTGCATGAGGCTATCTATCGATTCTAGTTTCTACCCTGCCATCTGAGTATCTTCTATAGGTGATATTTGGTGTATTCCTATCATATTCATCTGCTGCTTCTAAGACTTGTAACTGAGCCTTCACTGCCTGTATTTGAACCCGATAAGCCTCATACTGTTCTTTACTTATCTCCTTGCCGTTATAATAGTATTTCATCTCTTGCTCAACTTCTGGAATATCATAGCAGTCATACGAAGCTTGTAGTGTTTCTGATTTAACATCTGGAAAACTATCAATAAGACTTGCTACTTTAGTTCTAGGACTATCCCATTTAGTTGAGAATAACAGACTGGTTAATATAGCCAGCCCTATTACTATAAAAATCTTTTTCATATCATTAATGTATAATAAGTTATTAATCTGTCTTAATCCTTGTTTTAATGGAAGATACTCTCAGAGCATTGGGAATGGATTATTAAGGTGAGCTAATAACTGTCTTAATCCTTGTTTTAATGGAAGATACTCTCAGAGACATTGGTAGATAGACTTCGCAAAGGAATTGTTTGTCTTAATCCTTGTTTTAATGGAAGATACTCTCAGAGTTCTATTTCAGCAACTTATGACTGTTATAACTTAAAAGTCTTAATCCTTGTTTTAATGGAAGATACTCTCAGAGAGAAGTAAAATCCTCGCTCACACTTCGTAATGATGGGTCTTAATCCTTGTTTTAATGGAAGATACTCTCAGAGCAGGTATTACCTATAAAATCGGCTTTTGTTAACAGAAATTAACTGATTTAAAAGCGAGCGCAAAGGTAGTGAGTTTTAAGCAAAAAGTCAAGGAACGCAGGGTTAAATCTTATTAAGCAAAGACTACTTTTTTATAAGTTCTTGTCTTCATGGGCTTTCCAAAAGTGGGAGGTGATATCCTCAAAGCTGCCATCGGGACTGCGGCGGTACATTCGCTGATTGGTGCGAGGAGAGTCGAGGGCACCGAGATGGCGCAAATAAGGTCCCACCTTGATATAGTCGAAACGCTGTTGGTCGATGAGCGGAGAGATAGCTGTGCGCCCAGTGTACCACCCGACTTTTAGTCCAGCATGATGACATCTAACGTATTCAGCGAGTCTGTCAACTTCAGCAGGGTCGGCATCGCCCCCCATAAAGCCCACACAGGTAATCGTGGCTTCCGTCTCACGAATTAGTGCAGATAATGCTTCAGCCGTCAACTCCTCTCCTCTGTCTGCCCATAGAAACTGACTGTGGCAGCCCGGACAGCGACACGGACACCCCGAGATGTTGATGGCAAGCGTCACCTCATCGGGGAACTCCTGAAAGACGATATCTGTATTGATATAACGAAGCATCGCTGTATGATTATTTCTTCTGAAAAACATTCACGCTCAAGGATCTATTATCGCCAGCCTTATACGGTGACTACTCCTTTCTAACGTGCTATTTTTCTAAGCTACAAAGATATAAAGAAAGTATTAAACACAACAGACTTTATACGAAAAATCTTAAAACTTTGAGGGTTTGAAATTTGAACTTTGAACTTTATGATTAGACTTTTTGAGCGTTAGTAAGTCATCATAATTATGATGTACTAATGAGAACTCTATCCGAACAATTATAAAGTCTTCTCTCACAGAACTCACAGATGAACAGAAGCAGCAGAAAAAACAAAGACATTTTCTCTCTCACAGAGTATACAGATGAACAGAAGCACAGAGACCTAAAGGTCATTTGAAGACACAGATTCTTTTGCTATTCATTTGCAAAAGCTGCTCGGTGCATTCCAAGACCTTTAGGTCTCTGAGCCTTTTACTCAGCAAAAAGGAATCTGTTCTTTCTCTTTATCTGTGTATTCTGTGAGAGAATGAAAACACAAAATAAAGTTTGAACTTTGAACTTTATGATTTGACTTTTGAGCGTTAGTAGGTAATCAAAATTATGACATACTAATGAGAACTCTACCCGAATAATTATAAAGTTTTCTCTCCCAGATACCACAGATGAACAGAAGCAGCAGAAAAACAAAGACTATTTTCTCTCACAGAGTACACAGATGAACAGATGCAGCAGAAACACAGAGACCTAAAGGTCATTTGAAGACACAGATTCTTTTTGCTATACATTTGCAAAAGCTGTCTTGTGCATTCCAAGACCTTTTAGGGTCTCTGAGCCTTTACTCAGCAAAAAGAAATCTGTTCTTTCTCTTTATCTGTGTATTCTGTGAGAGAATGAAAACATAAAATAAAATAGAAAAAGACTGAGGGAAGAAGGCATCGACTTATAATTTGTAATAAAAAGTCACTACTCATAAATCAACAGATGCTCTTTTAGCTTTCTAATTAACGCCCAATTGGCTTGCAAAAGATGCCCTTTAAGACGCTTACTAACGCCCTTTTGAAGTCTTATTAAGCACCTTTTAGAAAACAACTTCATAACTACTTTATAACAAGAGAGTTACAAAAGGCAATAAAATTAGCGTTTTTAGGCACTTGATAAGCTGATTTCGTTACTCATAATGTAAAGGAAATTCAGAAACACAAGGTGTAACAAAAATAGATTAAGGCTTAGTTAGAATCCTAACTAAGCCTTAATTGTAGCATTATGAAAATACTTTTAGAGAGATAAAAGCATTAGTTACTTCTTGGATTTTGCTCCAAATTACCCTTATAGGCATTGATAGCCGACTGTGGTATGAAGTAAATCACACGATAATCAGTTGCTGGAATGTCAACCATTGGCTGATGTGGGCCAGGGAAACGACGTGTAAGGGTGTCGCCATTGCGGAACACATCGTAGCTGCGCTCTGCCTCAAACGCCAACTCTAACTGACGTTCTTTATCCACCAAAGTCTTTGCTGTGGCAGCAGTAAACTGAGCACTCGTATAGCTTCCACCCACGATCGCACGCTCACGAATCGTGTTCACGTCAGCCATTGCATTAGCAATATTACCCAACTTCACATTTGCTTCAGCACGATTAAGATACATTTCGTCGAGACGAGAGATGATAGGCGAATACAACTGATTCTCCTTACCACCCTGACGAGAGCACTTCACCACATAGAACATAGGATAAACGCGGTTGAGCTTCATCTGATAATCAAGTACACCACGATAAGTATGTCCCTGATAATTAATCGAGTAAAGACGCTGTGCAGGGTCGATTGGTGTGAGAACAAGCGGAGTAGTGTGTCCCGTTCCAGTGGTATCGCAAGTCAAACTATTGTCTGGCTGACGAGTATAGCGCAACTGCACGTAGTTGAAATTCACCTGATTACCACTTGCATCATAGACATTCTTGATGAAACGGAAGACAGGGACGTACTTGTCTGTCTTATCTTTTACATACTGTGGCTCAATGAATTGCGCACGAATATCGGTGTATTTCTTATTAAACCAGTCGTTCTGACCCGTCTCGTTCAGCAAATCAAGGTATTTACCAGACGCATACATTTCGCCCCAACCCATACCGCCGATATTTGAATACATACCGCCGATGGTGTAATAATAGTCCCAACCGGGGAACTCAGAGTCTACCCTTTCACCACGAAGATGTTTTCAGGGTTGTTTTCTGGCTCAAGGGTGTTGCTAACGCCATAGTCCTTACGGCTCAAGAGACTAAACTTACCAGAGTCAATCACCTTTGTTGCATACTCAACACTCTTCTGCGCGTAGGCTGTGTTAGGCGTTTCATAAGTTCCACTCATATAGAGATAGATTCTACTCAGCATAGCCCAAGCAGCCTCTTTAGAAGCAAAGATACAACGTTCTTCGCTGTGCAAGTCTTCTGTCATCAGCGAAGCCGCCTTCTCTAAGTCCTTAATCGCCTGTTCGTAGGTTTCCTTTACGGTTGAACGATTCGGCAACACAGCGTTTACTGGGTCGTCAGGTGTACCGTTAACGATAGGCATACCGAGGTTTGTATCAGGGTTTTGCGCGTATGGTCTACCGTATGCACGACAGAGATAGAAGTAAATCATGCCACGCAGATAGTAGCATTCTCCCAACTGTGTATCGGTAATCGTACTCTTTACCTTCAGGAATATCCTTGATGATATTAGATGCCTGCGCAACCACTTTATAGCTATAATCCCAGAAATTCTGCAATCGGTAGTTATTAGGAGTGCGCGAATAAGAGATAAACTCATAGAAAGCATCGGTGGAAGTACCACGAATCATGATATTATCTCCAGCATATTCGCCACAGCGATACATAGGGTCCGACCACGTTTTTAGGAATCCATAGCATCCATTCAGTAGCGATGGAAAACTCTCATCAATGTTTTTAGTCATGGTATCATCATCCATCATGTATTCAGGATGACGCTCTACGCTACACGATACCATTGCAATAGCTGCTAAGAGCAGCACATATACTTTTTTCATAGGGCAGATTCTTTATTTAGAATGTAACGTTAACGCCGAGCATAAACTTACGAACAGAAGGATAAACGCCAGCGCCTGTTGAGATTGAAAGAGCTGTTGAGCGTTCGCCAGAAGCATTGCGACCAGCATCGGCAGCAGGCAATTCTGGGTCAACACCAGAGTAATCGGTGATGCAGAAGAGGTTTTCACCACTGATATAAACGCGTAATGCCTTCACGATATCACTCTTAAGACTGAAGTTGTAACCCAAAGTAATTGAGCGAAGCTTCAAGCAGTCAGAGCTCTCTAAGTAGCGAGTTGACGCCTTGTTAGAGTTAGATGGGTTGTTATAAGCTGCAACTGGGTGTGTTGCTACGTCTCCCTTCTGTGCCCATCTCTTCCAACCTTTCTGCAAACTGAACTGGTTACGATCGGTATAAGCACCATCAGAGTCATACTCCTGTCGTGAGTAGTTATAGATGTAAGCACCCAATGAATAGCCAAAGACAGCATTAAAGTCGAAGTTCTTGTATGTTAAGGTCGTTGAGAAACTACCGAATACGGTTGGCGTAGCGTGTTTGTCAAGTGCTATTTGGTCAGCCTTAGCATAGTTGTTAGTAATAACACGATTGCCATTCGCATCCGTTGTGTACCATTGTGGTGCACCATTCTCTGGATCAACACCTGCCCATTCACGCAAGTAATAAGTATCTGCGCTCAGACCCGGACGTAACAACGTGTTGGTTGAACCAGCAATACCATCACCTTCGATAATCTGGTCTCTACCGCTATACAGCTTCTTAATCTTATTAGAGTTGGTAGAGAGGTTGGCATCAACTGTCCAAGTGAGGTCCTTTGCTCTTGATGATATCAGCCGAAAGAGTGGTCTCAAAACCAGTGTTGGTAAGCTCACCAATGTTCTGCCAGATGCTTGTCACACCGATAACACCAGATATAGGCACTGCAAAGAGCAAGTTGCTTGTACGCTTGCTATAGAAGTCGAAGGTCATACGCAAGCGTTTAAACATATTCAGGTCGATACCTACACCAGTGGTATAGCTCTTCTCCCAAGTCAGTTTCTTATTGGCAAGCTGAGTGATGACAGCACCAGGAACCTCGTTATAGCTTGCACGTAAGCTGTAAAGTCCGTATTGAGGATAGAGGCTGTTAGGGCGACTACCTACTGAACCAAACGATGCACGCACCTTCAAATAGTCAATGCAAGGCACCTTAAACCACTTCTCAGCCGTAGCAACCCAGCCACCACTGACAGAGAAGAAGGTTCCGTATGCAGCATCAGAACCAAAGTTACTTGCACCATCGGTTCTCAGTGAGAGTTGCAACAAGTACTTATTAGCATAATCAGCATTGAGATTTGCGAAGAAAGACTGCACTGCCCACTCATATTTATTACCTCCAACAGATTCAGGTGTAGAGGTGATATCAAGTTGAGCAAAGCCCGGTACTAAGCCTGTTCCATCGCTGCTATGATAACGATATTCACCATCATTAAACTCATAACCAAGCATTAAGAAGCCGTGATAATCACCAAAGCTGCGAGTAGCTTTCAGCAATTGGTTGGTATAACGACGTGTGTTCGTACTCGTGCTTTCACTCACACGCCCCTTACCCTCTGCTCCTGATGTACGAGGATCAGCATAACTCTTATCGAGGTGGGTACTCCAACGATAGCTATTCACAGAAGAGAACGTCAGCCAATCAGTGAGATAGATGTCAAAAATCGAAGTTGCCATTAAAAGCATAAGAATCGTACTTGCTCCAATTATACTGCAATTCGTAAAGGTAATTAGTAGAGTTGCTATTCACCCATGATGATGATCTATTGCCAACAATCTTGCCCTCTTCATCATAAGGGCTATCCCATGGCAGCATAGAATACATAGAATAAGTAGAGCGTTGGCGGTCGTCAATCACTCCCTTGCTACCATTAAAGGATGGACGGATAGCAATCCAAGAATAAGGTTTGAAGTTCAGCTTCATCATCGTGTTGTATCGAGGAAGTCATATCCACGCACAGCACCATCCTCCTTATAGACACCACCTGTAAAAACAGCACTCAGTTTCTCGCCACCACTGTTAATAGTAAGGTCATAGTTCTGCACGTTTCCCGCGTGTGTAGCTAACTTCCACCAATCGAAATTACTATCACGTAGCTTATCATTCCAGCGTGGGAAAGCAATCTCTGCAACATTAGTAAACGACTTATAATAGTCGTATAGCCCGGCACCATCCATCATCTTCACATTACCATTGTTCAGAGTTGAAACGCCCATCTTGGTAGAGAAGGTAATAGAAGTCTTACCAGACTTTGCCCCCTTAGTTGTCACAACGATAACACCATTGGCACCCTGCGAACCATAGATAGCTGTTGAGGCAGCATCTTTGAGTACGGTAAGTGTCTCGATATCGTTAGGATTAATGTCACCTGGGTCTTTACCAACGATTACTCCATCAATAACCCACAGCGGTGCAGTGCTACCGTTGATAGTAGACTTACCACGAACGATAATGGCACCGAACGAACCTGGCTTACCAGAACCCGGCATAACGTTCATTCCCGGCACCTTACCCGTCAACATATTGGTGACGTTTGCAGTCGTGATATTAGTAAGTTCCTTACTATCAATACTCTGCATAGAACCCGTCAGGCTGTTACGTTTCTGCGTGCTATAACCCCACCACGACCATTTCATTAAGCATTGTAGATGAAGAAACCATGCTTACGGTCATGTTGTTTTCAGCTCGCACCGTCGTTTTCTCATAGCCTAAGGACGTAATCACCAGCTCGTCACCAGCCTTTGCGTCGATAGAGAACTCACCATCAATGTTGGTAAGTGCGATTTTCTTCGTCCCCTTTACGGTGATACTGGCACTGATAACCGGTTCGCCCGTACGTGAATCGATAACTTTTCCTTTGATAACAGAGGCCTGCGCCTGTATGGTTACTGTCTGGGTGGCGTATGCCTTATGCGCAGTATAAAGGGCAGCACACAAGGGCACTACCAACAGCAGCGACCTTCCAAGGTTAGTTTTTCCTCATAGCTTTCATGCTTTAAAAAGGTTTTTTATATTATATTGCGTTTAGGTCTTTTGATTGCAGAGATGCGCTTAGATTATTGATTGTTTAGATAAATGCAAATATAAATTATTTTTCAAACCCTCATGCGTTTCATATTCTTTAACATATATCTCCCATGACTTTTTAGATTCTTCTTGTATCTGAGACACATAATAGTGCATATTTTGTGGTGTGTACCTTATATAAAAAGCGGAACGAAAAGCATAGGTTGCTTCTGAAAACAAATGCGAAGCAACACATTGATAAGAAGGATAGCATCTAATTAGTTGTAATAAAAAAGTCACTACCTCAAAACCAATAGATGCTTAATTGGCTTCGAAAAGACGCCCAATCTGGCTTGCAAAAGATGCCCTTTAAGACCTTTACTAACGCCCTTTTGAAGTCTAAGTAAGCACCTTTTGAAATGCAGTTTTGTAACAATTTGATTATCTGTTGGTTACAACGCCCTTCTTTTAGCTGCTTTTTTAGGTAAAAAGGGGGCTAAAAGAGCGTAATAATTGTAAGGATTTTTCTAACACCCTACTGCTTAACAACTGAAGGAAAAGAGGATATAAGAAACGCAAAAATTAGAACGAATTTCTTATTTCAATATAGTTCTTAAACAGCCATGAATGGCCCTCAGACAGGAGTTTTTACCACCTCTGCACAGATGAAAAAGACCTGCAATGACCGAGAGGATGAAAACAAAACTAAAACCAAAGAATATCCAGAGGTCGCCATCCGTGTATTTCTCTTGAAAGCGACGAAGGCGTGAAGAGGATTTATTGACAAACTCACTGGTGCTTTCTGTCGCATTCTTTAGGGTTTCACCAGCCTGCTTTTGACACATGAAGGGCACGTTGAGAGGCTTCAACCAACTTACTCCTCATCTCGGCAAGCTTCTCTTTTGAAGGCGAACTGATGAGATTGGTTGAGACAGTTGGAGATTCTTGGCTTTTCTTTACTTCGACAGGTGAAGCCTCAGCCAAAGGAATAACGGAACGAGCACGGGTACGGAAAGACTTCGGCGCATCAAACCTACAGTTCAACACGTTACCACAATAGGGGCAACGATACTTCATTGTCCCATAGCCTCAGTCTCAGCCACAAAGTCGCGACCGCAGTTATTACATTTTGACAGTATATCTCATGATGGGAGCAAAATTATAAAAATGTTGAAAAGAAAGCAGGAAAGAGTGTTAATTCATAATTCAAAATTCATAATTATGATTTGTCTTAATTCAGAATTCATAATTCAAAATTCATAATTATGATTTGTCTTAATTCAGAATTCACAATTCATAATTCATAATTATGATTACCGGAAAAAGGGATGTTTCATATCGAAGTTCAAACCTTAATTTGTTCTTACAAAAAGACAAGAATGGACAGAAGTGATGCTATCCAGAAAGCTAACGAGTTAACAAGAAGCTTGTAGCAATAAACCACAGTTTACGGTAGTAATCATAATTATGAATTATGAATTATGAATTATGAATTATAAATTATGAATTTTAAAAAGGAGTACGCAAGATTAACCAATATCGAGTTGCTGGCTGCATGATACTTACCGTATGCAAGATTCAACTTGAATTGCTCAAGGTTGATACCCGCACCAACGCTGAATCCAGCACCATGCGCACTGGCGTTATCAGCCTTACCGATGGTCATCTCGTCTGAACGACGGAAGTTATAACCACCACCAACCCAAATACTTTCAGACAATAAGATATCCGCTCCGAGGTTGAGATGATTGATAAAACGATAGTCGTAATGGGTAAGATCAACAAGCGTTGCCGATACTCTGACAGGGAGGGCAGCGAAGGTTTTGCTCACACCGACCTGCACGTCAATCGGCATCTTACCATAATCCTCTTCGTATGCCTTGATTTGTCCACCGAGATTCTTGGCAACAAGCGATACCGACCACTGTCTTTCAGGCTCATACCAGTTAAGACCAAGGTCAACACCTACCGCCATTGAGTTGTAATTACCAATGTAAGAAGTAATGAATTTTGCCGTAATACCACCAACAAGGTTGCGTGCCAACTCGTAGGCAAAGATACCTTCAACAGCGATTTCGCTGGCATTGAAGGTACCCGTCTGTACGTTGTTCGCATCGACCTCCTTCATCTTTCCATAGTTCATATACTGCACTCCACCTGCCAACGTAGCCTTCTCGCCCAATGCTTTGGTATATGAAGCCCCCATATAATGCGCCCCACGCATATAATTCATATAGCTGAGTCCCACCGTCTTATCGCTCACAGAAGAAGCCAAAGCAGGGTTAGAGAACATCAGTGAAGGGTCGTCCTCAATGATAGTAATATTCTCTCCACCCAATGCAGCAGCGTGTGCACTCACTGGAAGACGTAGGAAGTTGTATTCAGTTTGACTCTCCTGCGCTTGTATTACAACCGCAAAAAGGGTTAACAGGAGGGTGAAAACGATTTTTTTCATTTAATCTAAATTAATTTCTCGGCAAAGTTACATCTTTTTCCGAATATCTTATTACTTTTGTCGTTGCAACTTATAATGTGGCGTTTTTGTGCCCATTATGGATTGTATAACGGCAGAAAAAGGTGTTTAGTATATCTTATCTTGGAAAATAAAGAAGTCAAATAGAGCAGATTTAGAGAATAAGCGGTGGGTTGGTTTCCTATTGGGAATCATCGTTGCGCTGTCCTTCTTCTTTGTTGCCATAGAGTATAATGCAACGGGGAGTGACGATGATTCGGCTAATACTAAGGCCATCAAGAATGTCACGCTCCATGATATGGACATGCTGCCTGCCATTGACCAGCAGGACCTTGCTAAGATACAAGAGGACAAGAAACCTACAATGGAGGACCTGCTCAACCTCAAACGCCGTGACATTCCGAATAAGGTAACGCCTCACGATGCGGGAAGTATGAACTCGAACGATGAGAAGACGGGGGCACCACAGGTGAGTGATGAACCAATTATCATGCCTAAGATAACCACAACTCCTGAACCTCCGAAGGTGAAGGAAGAAGCAAAGAAGGAAATGGAGAAGATGACGGATGACAATTCCGACAAGGTTGTGGAACGCTATGATGATAAGGTTAGCAAGCGAATCCTCTCCGAAACGCCAACACCACCGGGTGGATGGGTGAGTTTATGAAGTGGCTCACGAAGACGTTACAGTACCCTGCGGCTGCAAAAAGAAAGTAAACTGCAAGGAACAGTGAATATTACTTTCATCATCAATGCCGACGGTACGGTCGATGATGTTAAGATTAAGAATGGCAAAGTGCCTGTTCTCAACGACGAAGCACTGCGCGTTCTCAAGACAATGGGTAAGTGGAAGCCGGGCATTGAGAAGAATAAACCATGCCGTTCGCTGATAGAAATACCGATTGTTTTTCCAACTCTCATGATGCTTCCGAGTCTATGAGAGAATATTTAAACGATGAATATAAAATAACTTTTAACTTCAACTCATATGTACACTGCCGATGAAATTCTGAGTAAAGTAAACGAGTATATAAACAATCTCAGTTATGACCGTAAGCCACAAAGCTTGTACGAACCGATTAAATACGTCCTATCGTTGGGTGGTAAGCGCATCCGTCCTACGCTGATGTTGCTTTCTTACAACCTTTTTAAGGACAGATCCAGAAACGATTCTCTCACCAGCTTGTGCCCTTGAAACCTATCATAACTATACACTCTTGCACGATGACTTGATGGATGATGCACCACTTCGTCGTGGACAGCAGACCGTTCACGTGCGTTGGGATGCCAATACGGCTATCCTTTCAGGCGACTCTATGCTCGTGTTGGCTTTTGAAAGAATGGCACAGTGCGACAGCAAACACCTCAGTGAGGTGCTTCGTCTTTTCACCATTACGGCACTTGAGATTGGTGAGGGTCAGCAGTACGACATGGAGTTTGAGAATCGTAATGACGTAAAGGAGGAAGAGTACATCGAGATGATTCGTTTGAAGACCAGCGTTCTGTTAGCTTGTGCGATGAAGATTGGTGCTATCCTTGCTGATGCACCAGCTGAAGACGTAGAGAATCTCTATAAGTTTGGCGAGCAGATTGGTCTGGCTTTCCAGCTGCAAGACGATTATCTTGACGTCTATGGCGACCCAAAGGTATTCGGAAAGAAGGTGGGTGGCGACATTATCTGCAACAAGAAGACCTACATGCTCATCAATGCTTTCAACAAGGCAAACGCTCGTCAACGTAAGGAGTTAGAGAAGTGGATTGGCTGTGAGAACTTCAATCATGAGGAGAAAGTTGCCGCTGTCACTGAGTTGTATAATAGTATCGGTGTCGACAAGATGGCAATGGAGCGCATCAACTACTATTTTGATGAGGCAAACAAGTATCTCGCTGCAATAAACCTACCTGATGAACGGAAGGCAGAACTGTTAGCGTATGCACAGAGGATGCTGCATAGGAAGTGGTGAAAAAAGCCTCCCCCGACCCCTCCGAAAGGAGGGGAGCCCAAATAGAAAAGGCTGGGGAGACTGGGGGGGGGGAAGAGTCGCAGAGCATCAACACCCAATAAACACTTCATCAACACTCAACATTTAACACCCATCACCTAATAAACACTTCATCAACACCCAACATTTAACACCTATCACCCAATATTCAACACCCAACACCCATCAACCAACACCCAATGATAATAGACACACACGCACATTTAGACGTTGAAGACTTTGCTAACGACCTGCCAGAGGTAATCAACCGTGCCCATGAAGCGGGCGTAGGAAAGATATTCCTGCCTGCTATCGACCTCAAATCAGTGGATACTGTATTGGCTGTTTGCCGACAGTTTCCTGATACCTGCTATCCAATGATTGGACTGCAGCCGGAGGAGGTGCGCGATGATTGGCGTGAAGTGTTGGACGCTATGCACGAACGAATCCTACTCTCGCTCCGTCAGAAGGCTGAGGGAACAGCAAAACCGGGTGAAACTGTCGTTGCGATTGGCGAGGTAGGACTCGACTTCTATTGGACACGTGAATACGAGAAACAGCAGCTTGCAGCCTTTGAGGAGGCTGTGAAATGGAGCGTTGAGACACGTCTTCCGCTGATGATTCACTGTCGTAAGGCACAAAACGAGATGCTACACATCATGCGTCCGTATGAGAAGGAGTTGCCGGGTGGTGTCTTCCACTGTTTTACCGGTAATCAGAAGGAGGCAGAGGAGTTCCTCCGTTTCGACCGCTTCGTACTTGGTATCGGTGGTGTATCAACCTTTAAGAGCAGTCATCTACGCGAAGACTTGCCCGCAGCCGTCCCTCTTGACCGCATCGTCCTTGAGACCGACAGTCCTTACATGGCTCCAGTCCCTCATCGTGGTAAGCGTAACGAGAGTGCTTTCATCGTGAAGTGATGCGCACCCTTGCCCTTTAGTTATGGTGTTGATGAAGTCGAATTTGCCCGCCAAACCAATGAGAATGTACTGTAGGGTATTTGGTGTTGAATGTTAGGTGATGGGTGTTAAGTAGTTGATGAATTGTTGTTGTGGGTGATAATGAATTAACAAACTGCGTATAGCAATAAACACAGCAACTTACGGTAATCATAATTATGCATTATGAATTATAAATTATGAATTATAACGGTAATCATAATTATGAATTATGAATTTAAATTATGAATTATAACGGTAATCATAATTATGCATTGTGAATTATAAATTATGAATTATAGCAGTAATCATAATTATGAATTATGAATCGTGAATTATGAATTAACAAAGCATATGAAGAAAATAACTATCGCCATCGACGGCTTTTTCATCATGTGGAAAGAGCACAATGGCAAAAAGACCTTGCCAAAGAGATTGGCTATATCTATGTAGATACGGGTGCTATGTATCGCTCCGTGACACTCTATGCGCTACGTCATAACCTCTTTAATGCTGACGGAACCATCCGCGAAGAGGAGTTGCAGACACAGATGAAGGATATTAATATCAGTTTCCAACTCAACAAGGAGACGGGTCGTCCAGACACTTACCTCAATGGCGAGAACGTTGAAAACGAAATCCGTACAATGGAGGTGTCATCTCACGTAAGCCCTATTGCCACACTCGCCTTTGTGCGTAAGGCTCTTGTAGAACAGCAGCAGCGTATGGGAGCAGAGAAAGGTATCGTTATGGACGGTCGCGACATCGGTACCGTGGTATTCCCAAATGCCGAACTTAAAATCTTCGTTACCGCATCAGCTGAGGTACGTGCGCAACGTCGTTATGACGAGTTGAAGGCAAAGGGAATGGAAGCAGACTTTGCCGACATCCTTAAGAACGTGCAGGAGCGCGACTATATCGACTCTCATCGTGAGACATCACCTCTCCGCAAGGCTGATGATGCCCTCGAACTCGACAACAGTCAGCTCACTATTGCCGAGCAAAAGCAGTGGCTTTACGACCAATATTGTAAGGCAGCAGAAGTAGAATAATATCTTACGCGTAACAATAGCAGAGCAAAGCATCTACATCCTGACTACAAGCACGTTAGAACTTTGTGCTATTGGGGGAGTTATTCCTTATAAGTTAGGGATTAATAACTCATCATCTTAACTTCCACTTGCCATCCGCACGCTATGTGCTAAGCATCCGCACATGACGTGCGGATGCTTAGCACCAATGGTGTTGAATGCTATTTAAACCGCACTAAACGCCAATAATTCTAAGATTTATGAATTAAGAAATACTAAAAATCAACAGAATTATACATTGTTCGGTCCCGCTATCTCAACTTAAAAATGTTATCTTTTGCATCTATGAAGTTAAAAAGATAATACTGCTCATTGCCTGCATATTCTCTTTTGCAGGTCTAAAAGCACAATATACTATTCAATGCGAAGACACCTGCAGCCATGTTCATGGACTTGATATGAGCCATTACCAAGGTGATATATGGTGGGAAACAGTGGCTGAAAACAGCAATCATAAGCTCAATTACGTTTACTTAAAAGCCACAGAAGGCGGTACACGCATTGACCAACGCTACCTTGAGAATATCGAGGCTGCACGACGATGTGGTATGAACGTGGGGTCTTACCACTTCTATCGTCCAGCTGTTCCACAAGAGGAGCAGTTGCGCAACTTCCGCATGCAGTGTCGTCCACAAGACCAAGACCTCATTCCGATGGTAGACATTGAGACTACGGGAGGACTGAGTACAGAGGCATTGCGCGATAGTTTAGACAAATTCCTTGTGCTTATGACAAAGGAGTATGGTGTCAAACCATTGGTTTATACCTATACAAACTTCTATAATAAACACCTCAGCGGTGCGCTTGACGGCTATCTACTCTTCATTGCTCAGTATAACGGACGTGAACCAGAGCTTAACGATGGAAGAGATATCTTTGCTTGGCAGTACACTGGAAAGGGACGAATCAACGGTGTGAAAGGATATGTTGACAAGTCTCGACTGATGGGTAAGCATAGTATGCGTGAGCTACGATTCCGACGAAAAACGTTAGCTACCATAACAAAGAGAAAAGGAAAAGATAATTATCCACACTACTATAATCTTACGTTAGATAAACGATCATCAAATGCCCTGAATGTGGACATCAAGTGAGCGACAAAGCTCCTGTATGCCCAAGCTGCGGTGTAGAGATTGCCGGACATATCGTTAAATGTTCTAATTGCAGTGAATTATACCCTCAAAGAGGAATCATCATGTCCGAACTGTCATCATACGGAAAGCATACAGAGCCTTCCGTAGCTGCTGCTGAACACCACACTAACAAGGCTACTAACGAAGGTAAGGTGCAGGAACCAGTTGTTCTCATGTCTGTTGACAACGAGGAGACAACAGAGAATGATAATGTTATTATCCAAGTAGAAGAAACAGAAGAACACATAACGGATAATTACAACGACAAGACACCAGATTCTTTTATTGAACCAGAGGTGAAGGAGGAGGCAGTTGATGCCGACTTCGTCATTGACGATAACGCTGACGAAGAAGTGATTGCCAATACCGAAGCAGTAGCTGAGGACGAAGAGGAAAACACTCCTGATAAAAACAATCATCTTTCATTGGCTGTGTCACTGCTCATTGCTGCTATCACTGCTGCCGTTTTGCTATTCCTCTATAACCAAGGAGTGGGCGTCAGCAAGGCAAATAACGAGCAGGAGGCGTTCGCACAAGCAATTAGTAGTAGCGAACCAACCGTACTAACGAACTATCTCAAAGAGAATCCAACTGCTTCTAAAGCTCACCGTGATAGTGTATCAGCCCGCTTGAAGGAGTTGACAACTGCCACACAGAGTATGCAACAAGCCAATAACGACTTGTCTGTCGCATTGGCAAGCAACTCAAAGGAAGTATTAAAACAGTTTATCGCTAAATATCCAGACTCAAAGCATCGCGGCGAGTTAGAGGCTAAGATTGACGAAATGGATTGGGCACAGGCTGTAGCTAAGAATGATGAGAATGCTTATCTTGGCTATAAGGCACAGCACCCTAATGGTGTTCATAGCAAGGAGGCTGATGAGAAACTAAAGAAACTCTTAGCTCCCTACTACCACCGAACCAGAAGGAAAAGACTGAGCCAAAACCTGCCCCAGTAGAGCCAAAGGTATCGGAGGGTGAACGCTCAAGAGCTGTCGCTGCCGTACGCCAACTCTTACAAGGTATTAATAGCAAGAGCAGCGACAAGATTGCAGGTGCTGTTGCTCCATCATTGAACTTCCTCGGTGCAGGTGGTTCTACATCAAAGGATATTCGTCGTTACATGACCGACAAACTTTATCAGGCTGATGTAAAGACCCTCAACTGGCACCTTGGTCCACCTGCTGAGGTAAGCAAAAAGAGCAATGATGCTGGGCAGAGGTTCGTATAAAGATTCCTGCAACATTGGATATTGAACGAAAAGGCGGTAAGTCTAAGCGTAGTTATGTCATCTCTGCAACTGTCAAAGATGGTAGAATAACCCAGATTAATTGGTAAATAGATTTAGGGCTTACCCTTTAAGACAAATAAGTCATTAGCACTTTAAACAAGTTTTGTTTTATTATCATATAGATTAATTGCCTTTATTTCTATGAGTACTAATTTACTCTAAGATAGAAAGGCTGACAAATATCGATAATAAAACAAGACTCTAGGAAAGAATACATAAGTATTAGGGTGCTAATGACCGATATGGATTAAGACTTGCTGTCACTCCTGTCACTCATACCAAACTGATAAATGCCTACATTTCATCCATTTACACGAAAATGTTAAAAAGTGACAGCAACTCATTTTTAAAACTATCAAGTATATACCTCTCATTCTTTTTATGAGAGATGTTAAATAGGACTGCAGTTCATTTTACAAACCATCAACACCTAACTTCCACGCATTTAATTTGCTCATCAAGTAGGATAGCAGCTCATTTTACAAACCAACAACACCCAACATTTAACACCCAACACCCACGTTAATTCTCAATCTGGTCGATTGTTGGCTTCTTAATCTCAGGCACTGGAGCCTTTACAACTGGCTCAGTCTGTCCTTCTGGAAGGTTAGGAACGATAACAGGGTTCTCTGGTTCAGTCGTTTCCTCCGATTCAGAAGATTCTTTCTTAGGAGCTTCGGTCTTCTTCTCCTCCTTCACCTCTACCTCCTTCTCCTCTTCCTTTGTCAATACAGGAATCTTCGGACCATTATCAATACCGATAACTTCACCCGACATATCGACCTCATACTTACGAGGAGGAGCCATCTCACGTGTTTCCATGAGAATGGTAAGTATTACTGCACCCAACACCAGCACAATAGCACAGATGGATACAGGCACTTTATAAGTTGGTTTCTTTTTCATTATCTACGTTTTCTATCCGTTATTTTTATTCCTTTTTAGCCTTACTCCGTAATCTGCACGCAATAAGGTAGCGGCTGCTGGAGCGTCAGGAAACTAATCGTTGGTCGATCATCCTTCGTGCAAATCAGCGTAGCCTTGTCTCCTTTCACCGCATTACCCATGTCATAACCCATCGCCTTCACCTGCGCTTGCAAGCCCGCAAAGGCTGTACGATTGAAGACATAGATATAAACCGTCTTGCCATCTTGCGCCAAGAGCACCATACTGGAGTTACCACGTCCCATCGCAGTTGGCAAGAAATCGCTGGTTAAGTTCATATTCTTCACCCAGTTATAATCCTTTCCAAACTCATCAGACGACACACCTTTATAGATATAGCCTTGCTTTTCAAGCACCTGCTTACCTACTTGTAACGTCTTAGCTTGAAAGATCTTAATCGCATCTGCCACCGAGACAATGTCTTTTTGAGCACGCGCCCCTATTGTAAAGAGAAGCGCAGTGAGTAAAAGTAGTATTTTTCATTTGTTTTCGTTCCTTTATACTATGCTTGCAGTTGCTCCCATTGCTTTGACACAACCGCATTATGACACGTTACAAAAAGTATGAAAAATATAGAGAATGGGCAAGAAAAGAAAGAAAAAGACAATTGGTCGTCTCAACAAGTTGACTGTTACGAGTGAACAAGTTGACTGTTACGAGTGAACAAGTTGACAAGCGAACAAGTTGACAAATAACCGAGTTAACAAGTTATTTGTATCAATAAACACAGTTAATAATGGTAATCATAATTATGAATTATGAATTGTGAATTATGAATTATGAATTGTGAATTATGAATTATGAATTATGAATTATGATTAACAAAGGTGTACCCTAATAGTCATCCCTATTATAGATACACCTTTTGTTACTTTTATGCTATAAAGCTATATGAAATTACTTTCTATTTCTTTTAGAAGCTAAGCGCTCTTCACGCATCTTAGCCAAAGCTTCCTCCTTCTCCTTAGAACGCTGTCCTGAAAGACGAGCAATGAGACGATCAAGATCTGTAGCTATCTCCCTTGAATTGAACAAACTCTTCTTCGTTCTCAAACAGTTTTTTTCTACCATGCAAGATGGGATATCCTTTGCCTTCTCCTGCAAAGCCTTACCACGCTCAGTAAGCGACACATAGGTTTCTCTTCCATCTTTCTCACCTTTTACACGGTCAACCAATCCAAGTTGAGCCATACGCTGAACAAGTGGAGTCATGGTGTTTGAGTCAAGGTAAAGACGATGAGCAAGTCCATCACCTTTTGGTTGTCTTCCTCCCAAAGAGCCATCAATACAAGATACTGAGGATAAGTAATACCCTAAATTCTCAAGCATTGGATAATAAGTTTGAGTAACTAGTCGGCTCACTGTGTACAATCTGAAGCAGAGTTGACTCTGCAATTTTAGTTGGTCGTATACCATACTTTTTCTTCCTTAAATGTTTTGATAACTTCAAAAATATGAAGTAATATCGATCTCTTTGTTACCTGAAAATAATCTATTCGCTCTGCAAAAGGTACAACAATTTATATTTATCGTTAATGATATGCTCATTTTTTAACATTAATTGTATAGCAGAAACCGTGTTTTAATAGCATAAAACATGATAGGCGGTCATAAACGATACAAATCGTCTATGGCCGCCTATGTCTATTTATGTTGCTTTACCTCTACTTATTCAAAGTAATAAAGGAAGGTAGCAACACCCTCGAGTGCTGGCTTACGTTCTGCCTTCAATCTCTATCTGGAACTTGATACCAGCCTTTGCAGATACCACGGATATTCTCAATGCTATCGAGGGTGGCAACAAGACGAATGCGTGAGTTCACGAGGACTGGACGACCGAATCGCATCTTGTCCATACCATAGTTGACCATCATCTTGATATTATGCACCTCCATAATCTCCTGCCACATGTGTGGGAGCAGTGAAAGTGTCAGATAGCCATGAGCGATTGTACTCTTAAATTGACTTTCTACAGCTGCACGCTCTGTGTCAACATGGATCCACTGATGATCGAGGGTAGCATCAGCAAAGAGGTTAATTCTCTCTTGGTCAACGAGTAACCACTGCTCTCACCAAGCTTCTCACCCAGTCGGGCAGCAAGCTCATCGTAATTGTTTACTGTTAATTTTGCCATAGTTATTGTTTCATGTAATTCTTCATTACTGCGAACAATAGCTTTTCTTTGTCCTCCCTACCCTCCTTATATATATTAAGGTTTGAGGGAATATACTATCATTCAGTGCGCAAAAATACAAAAAACTTTCCAATTACCCAAATCGGCTTGGTAGGGCAAGCGATATTATGCTTCTACCAGATGCACACGCAATGTACGTACCTTACCATCTACAGCAACGTCATTGACGTAAACAAGCTTATAAGTAATATCAAGATAGTTACCAGTCTTCTTAGCACTTGTCACCTCAATACGTGGTTCTAACAGATAGATATCGAAATACTTAGCCATGTTGCTGGTAGGCACCCATGCTGTAACATTACCACCTCCATACTCGCTTTGCACCTCATTTGCCTGTAAGTCAATCTGCTTGTTATCACGTGTAACGTACATTTCAACCTTATTAAACCACAACTTAGTATTCAACCTTGATACTGCTGCTGAGTAATCACCGTCTGCCTTAGTCTTATAACGCTTTGCTAAGAAATCTCTAAGTTCTGTGCTGGTTCCAATAGTCAAATCATTGTCTAATGCAGAAAGTGGCTTAAAGCCTGCAAGTTCCACTTCAAAGTTAGCCAACTCTGTGTCATGACCGTCCTTAGCAACAAACTGGATAGAAAGAGTGACAGCATTTGTACCATCGTCTCGACGCTTACTTTTGAGATAAGGTACGAACTTCTCTCGCTATCAAACTTAAGCAAAGAGGTATGGAAAACATCCGCATGCTCGTACACACCACGCATATATAACTTGCTAACTTCCTCAGTGTTTACGCTAACTTTCGTGCGATAATACAAGTTCTTATTAAACTCAACACTTGGCGAACCATTCGTAACTCCATTGCCTGTATTACCCTTTCTGCCCTTATATGTAATCGTAAACGCAATACGCCCAGAATGGCTTCCGCCAATATAGCGCACATCGCTAACTATAGTATTTGCCCAATCTTCTGGTGTAAAAGTATAATGTTTATTGCCTTCAACGCTTGAAGAAGACAGATCAACAAACTGCTTCAAATACGCCGCAGTAAACTTACTATTATCTTTCAGACGATAAAGTGTATCGAAATCGAAGTTGTTCAGATAGTTAACGTCTGCTTTCCAAGAAGCAACAGCACGTGAAACCATCTCGTAATCATTAGGTTTCTGTGCGAAACCAGTATATTCTACGTCCTTAGTGAAGGCTTTATCAACACTATTACCGATAACTCTCAGTGTAAACGTACCCTTTTCTTCATCTTTATTCAGCACGTTCACAGCGATAACACTCACCAACTTACCGTTGACAGTCTTATTTCCTAAACTTGCCTTTGCTTTTTCTAAAGCTTGATAAACATTCAGTTGCTTATCAAGATTGAAATACTCAACGATATCATCTGTCGTTACCTCAGAAACATTCTGCTCTGTAGATGGGTTGGGTAATATTGGATCCGACGAATTTCCGTTGCTCCACAAGCGGCACAAAGTAATGCTATAGATGCCGCAATAATAATTTTTTCTCATTTTATTATCCTGTCTCTAATTTGTAACTGGCGTGCCTTACTTCCCGTTTTTAGTCTTTACAATAATGATATAATGGTCTCGTATATTTATAGCACACAAAAAAAATCGAACACAAAGATACTTTAAAAAGTTGAAATATCAGCAACAACTCCTAAATTTAACGCCCTGATATAGTAGAAGATATCCCGTACAATCTACTACCTAACACGCTGACTACAAAAGAATGAAGCAACACCAACTTACTCTACTCCCCTAATTTCTTGGCTCTAATCACACGCTACGTCTTTATATTATTCGCTCAATGCAAGACAACCATAATATCCTAACACAAATTATTAAAAACAACAACCCACGTCTTCCTACTACATAACTTGTAACAAATTTTCAAACCCTGCAAATCCAACTCATGCTCCTTTGCCTTTCAATTAACGCCCTTTTGGCTTGCAAAAGATGCCCTTTAAGCCTCTTACTAACGCCCTTTTGAACCCTTACTAAGCACCTTCTGAAAACCACTCATGCAAACACTTGACTACAAGACATTTACAAAGACACTTAAATCACTTGTTTTTAACTCTGTTCTAAGCCTTTTACACAAAAATTTTGTAAGTATTTTTCAGAGGGTTAGACAAGTTTTTTCACAGGTAGTACGGTTAGGAAAAAAGCTCTGAACATAAAAGAAAAAGCTTAGAAAACTTATTACTAAGTATTTCTAAGCTCAAAGTTGCGGGTGCAGGACTCGAACATGCGACCTCCAGGTTATGAGCCCTGGCGACTACCAACCGCTCCAACCCGCGATATTAATTAAGATCAATTCGTCAATGAACCGTGGTGCATTTCTGAATTGCGAGTGCAAAGGTAGTGGTTTATTACGAAACTGCCAAAGAATTATACATTATTTAACAAACTATCCACTCTGCTCCCTGCTGCTTCTAAACTCTCTCTACTGCCATTACTGTAGGTAACTCCGCAGGTGTGTGTACCTGCATTTCGTCCCATAAGGATATCAAACTCAGCATCACCAACAACAAGCGTTTCATGCGCTTCGACGTTAAAAATGATGCAAAGTCTTAAGCACTGATTCGGCTGCTGGTTTCTTCTCGACAACATCGTCGGCAGCAATCAGATAAGTGATATACTTCGAGAGGGCTAATTCATCCATCAGTTTGGCGAGCGTTCTATGGCTACGGCTACTGCAATAGACATCAGAATGCTTTTGCGAAGAAAGTCTTTCCAACGTTTCAATAACACCCGGAAAGGCTTTTACAACACCCGGAACATTCTTCACATTGAATATTTCGCTATACACCTTAGCACACTCCTCAGCCTGTTTATCGCTCATTGGAATGATAGACGAAAAACATTCCTTCAGTGGTAAACCAATCGTTTTGGCACACTCCTCACGACTTCGCATCGGAAGATTCAACTTCTCTATCGTTGCAAGCATCGTATCAGTAATCAACTTTTGGGAATCGCCAAGTGTTCCGTCAAAGTCGAAGATGACAAGACGAATACCCGAAAGTATCTCAGGATTGGAGAAAAGGTCGGGACAATAGCGAGGGTTTGCATCGCCATCACCCTTCAAAGCCTCAGCTTTCGCCTGCTTTTTCCGTTTGAAATAGCCCTTTACACGTTTGTAGCCTTCCTTTCCAAGAATAGCAATACCGCCATATTGAAAGCTTTTTGCCAGTCCGAAGAATATGGTAAACAGTACGCCTTTCGTTGCTGTTGACACTGGGAAAAACACTTGTACGAATGAAAGAATATAAAAGGGAATACACATCAGGAGTACGATGACACCTGTGCGAAAAGACAGCTTTTGAAGTTTACTTTTAATAGACATATCTGCACGCAGCATTATTTCAGAACGCAAATTTAGTTAAAAACTTCCTATTACACTGACATTCTAAAACGTAATTAAATGATAAAAAGGAGCATATAGCATAAAATCTAACGCTGTGCTTTCGCACATTCCAACAATTATTAGTAAATTTGCAGCGCAAAAATATTATATTTATTTCCCATATTTATGGCAGAAAAGATAAGAATCAAAGACATTGCAGAACGTGCAGGCGTAAGCGTTGGAACAGTTGACAGAGTATTGCATAAACGCCCGAATGTATCGGAATCCGCACTGAAACGAGTGGAAAAAGGTGCTAAAAAGAGATGAATTATCAGCCGAATGTCTACGCAAGTGCACTGGCTTATAACAAGAGTTATACGTTCTACTGTTTGATTCCAAAGCATAGTAGCGAGGCCTATTGGGAAGAGATTGAGATTGGCGCAATGAAGGCGGTAGAGGCACGTAGAGACTTTTATATCGACTTGGAAATCATGTATTACAGCCGATTAGACTCTAATTCCTTCATCGAAACCTACCAGAAATGCCTTAGGAAGAACCCTGATGGCGTTATCCTTGTGCCTACAACCTTAGAGTTGACAAGCCAGTTCACCGACGAACTGCACGACCGCAACATTCCTTTCATTCTCCTCGACTCTTATATGCCATCGCTGCAACCGCTGTCGTTCTACGGACAAGACTCTATACAGAGTGGTCGTTTTGCTGCGCGAATGCTGATGCTCATTGCTCAAAAAGAGGAAAGCATCATGCTTATGAAGCAGACGAAAGACGGAAAGATGGCGAGCCGTCAGCAGGAGAATCGTGAGGTAGGCTTCCGTCATTATATGGAAGAAAACTCCCTAACATTAAGATTTTAGAGGTAAACCTGCCATTAGACGAGGAGCGGAAGCGTTATGATCATATCTTAGAAAAGTTCTTCAGCGAGCATCCAGAGGTGCATCATTGTATCACACTGAACTCTAAAAGCGCATATCGTGGGTAAGTTCCTACTGAAGACGCACCGCCATAACGTTCAGATTATGGGCTATGACGTGGTGCATAAGAATGCTGACTGCTTTGCGAGAGGGTAGTATATCGTTCCTCATCGCACAGCATGCTTACCAACAAGGCTACTTCAGTGTTGACTCTCTTCCGTGCTATTGTCCTGAAAAGAAGGTAGAACCGGTCAACTATATGCCTATCGACTTGCTCACACCAGAGAATATCGACTTCTATCATAGGGGCTTGGGGGTAAAGCCCCACCCCAACTCACACGAAAGGAAAGGTTAGAGAGGAAGCCTCACTCCCAACCCTCCCCGAAGGGGAGGGAGGCAAAAATGCTAAAAAAAGAAGATGAAAGAGAGGATGTAAAAGGAGGATAAAATTAGAGAATAAGGAGGACAAAAATAAATAATAAGGAGAATAAAATTAGATAAAAGAAGGCGTTGATAAAATGGTACTGACACTCAACACAAAATGTGCTAACGCTTAACACATAATGTGCGGAGGCTTAACACAAGATGTGCGAAGGCTCAAAATATGATTTGATAAGTAAGAATAGGGAATGAACAATAGGTGAAGGTGGAATGAATAATAGGTGAATAGAAATCATCACACCCAACATTTAACACCCATCACCCCATCACCCACACAATCCATCAACACCCAACATTTAACACCCAACACCCAACATTAAACACAACACATGACAGAAAATAAAAAAGGACTCCTCGCGTTGAGTCCGTTACTTGTGTTCATCGTACTATATCTGGTCACCTCAATCGTATCGGGCGACTTCTATAAGGTACCGATTACCGTAGCATTCATGGCATCGAGTATCTTTGCTATCGCTATATCAGGAGGCTATCCACTCGCAAAACGAATTCAGATATATAGCAAGGGAGCCAGCACAGAAAACATGATGATGATGCTGTGGATATTCGTACTTGCTGGAGCATTCGCTAACTCGGCTAAGGACATGGGTAGTATTGACGCAACGGTCAACCTAACCCTCTCCGTCCTACCAGATAATATGTTGCTACCGGGACTCTTCCTCGCTGCTTGTTTCATCTCAATCAGTATCGGAACGAGCGTCGGAACCATCGTTGCTCTCACCCTATTGCAGCAGGTATTGCCAGTTCTACGGGAAGTTCGCTTCCTTTCGTCGTCGCAGTCGTCGTCGGTGGTTCGTTCTTTGGAGATAACCTTTCGTTTATTAGCGATACAACCGTTGTGGCAACAAGAACGCAGGAGTGTAAGATGGCAGATAAGTTTAGAGTAAACTTCTTCATCGTTGCCCCCGCAGCAGTTCTGATTCTGCTTATCTATATCTTCATGGGAAGAGACATACACACAACCGGACAGACCGCAATCGTTGACATCCACAGAGTCATTCCTTACATGGCAGTACTGATTTGCGCGCTCTTTGGCATGAACGTAATGGCTGTATTGACCATTGGAATCGTCCTCACGGGTGCTATTGGCATCATTGATGGTAGCTACGATGTCTATGGTTGGTTTGGAAGTATGGGCACAGGAATCACCGGTATGGGCGAACTGATTATCATCACGATGATGGCAGGTGGAATGTTAGAGATTATCCGTGAGAATGGCGGTATCGACTATCTCATTAAGATGATCACCCGACACGTCAACAGCAAGCGCGGAGCAGAGCTAACAATAGCCTTCCTCGTAAGTCTGGTGGATATCTGTACAGCCAATAATACGGTGGCAATCCTCACCGTGGGCGGTATTGCGAAGCAGATAGGCGACCGCTATGGCGTAGACAAACGTAAGGCAGCCAGCATCCTCGACACCTTCTCATGCTGTGCACAGGGCTTGATTCCTTACGGTGCACAGATATTAATGGCAGCAGGTTTGGCAAAGATAAACCCCGTGAGCATCGTCCCATTCTTGTATTATCCAATGTTATTGGGCATCACAGCCTTCCTTTCTATCCTCTTCCATTATCCCCGTCGTTACTCATAACATATCATCATCATCCAATATTCAACACCCAACACCCCCATTCACCACCTCCATAAACATATCATCATCACCCAACACTCATCACCCAACACCCAATCACCATGCAACCAATAGAATCATCTGGAATGGACATCATTCAACGCAACTTCTTCCGTATCCTCTGTTCGGGCGCATTCGGCACACAGTCGAACCTCGAACCGATGTCGCCTTTCAAATGGCGAAGACTCATACAGATGGTTGACGCACAGCAGGTGATGCCCATCTTCATCAATGGTATCGCAAGACACTCTATGGATGAAGGGCTCAATCTACCTGAGAGTATCATTGCAGATATCAAAGCAAAGCAGGAAGAACGCAAGACATTAACTGCAAGAATACCCAAGACAGTTAAACTTAGTAACGCGTTATTAAACCGAAGACTAAAGAATCTCATCTACAACGAACTGCACAGTATTGACACTTCGATTGAGGCACTTGACCTATTGAAGCTGATTGTCAACAACTCTGAGACTATGTTTACACGTGGTATGAACTTAGGTGGAATCATTACGATGGGCGAATACCTAAGAACACGTGGACACAAAGTAGACTTCGTGAAACTTGAAAACTGGCTAAACACCCTGCAACTGCGTGCTATGGCAGAGCTACAAGGTAATGTTCTCATCTCCGTCTTTGGCTTTGAAGAAGACGAAATCCCCTTCGTTAGCAAGAGTGATCCTAATGCTTACCGCCTCACATTACGCAGTATTTCAGACTTAGCTAAGGACACTGCTCACGAATGGCACTTCAAACAAAACGCCGTAGGATTTGTACAAAACAACAGTTCCGTACTTCGTCGCAACGTCCGTCGCAGTATCCGCTACGTCAGATATGCACCCATTGAGACGACAAGTAACTTCTTTAGCAACTTCGTCAGAAGCCTCTCTGAGATTGAAGAGTAAGCTTCATAAAACAAAGATAATGCCTTGCCCCATGCGGACAAGGCTTTTTTCTTTAGTAGAATAAGTAGATTTTTCTACACTTTTCACCCCTCATTAAGCATTTAATCAGATATTTTTTTGTATCTTTGTCCATGGATAGTTGAAACCAGAATATAAAAAAACCCTAAATACAAAATATTCATATTAATCAGAATGAAGAAAATCTTACTTTCAGTGGCATTGATGATTGCGAGCATCTCGCTTCATGCCACAGACGCGAACTATCAAGTAGTTCCTCTCCCACAGAGCATTACTGCTGAGAAGGGTGCAGCATTCGTTTTGGATGCTAACACCATTGTAAACGTAGCAAGCAATGACGAGGCTATGCTTCGTAACGGTGAATTCTTGAAACAATATATCCAAGAGAAAACGGGTATTGTGCTCAATGGTATGAACAAGAAGGGCAATACCATCACCTTGAAACTCAATGCAAAGGTAGAGAACGAAGAGGGCTATGTTATCACCGTTAAGGGTAAGAATATTACTGTTGAGGGCAAGACTCCACGTGGTGTATTCTATGGTGTACAGACCCTTCGCAAGTCATTGCCATTGGAGAAGGCTGAGAACGTAACCTTCCCAGCAACTCGTATCGTAGACTATCCACGCTTCGCTTATCGTGGTACGATGCTTGATTGCGCTCGTCACTATTTCAAGATGAGCTTCATTAAGGAGTTCATTGATATGTTGGCACTCCACAATGTCAACACCTTCCACTGGCACCTCACTGAGGATCAGGGCTGGCGTGCACAGATTGACCGCTATCCAAAGCTTACAGAAGTAGGTTCAAAGCGTGCGCAGACAGTTATCGGTCGTATGACAGGACTCTTTGACGAGACTCCATACGGTGGTTACTATACAAAGGATGAGATGCGTGAAGTTGTGAAATATGCAGCTGATCGTTATATCACTGTTATTCCAGAGATTGATATGCCAGGCCACATGCTTGCTGCCTTGGCTGCTTATCCAGAGCTTGGTTGTACTGGTGGTCCTTACAAAGTGGCTGAGCAATGGGGCGTATTCCCAGACATTCTCTGCGCTGGTCATCCTGAGACCTACGAGTTTGTGAACAATGTTCTCGACGAGATTATCGACATCTTCCCATCAAAGTATATCCACCTTGGTGGTGACGAGGCCCCACGTACTCGTTGGCAACAATGTCCACGTTGTCAGGCTGAAATCAAACGTCTCGGCTTGAAGGGCTCTAACGGCTTCTCTGCAGAGGCTCAGCTACAGGCTCACTTCATGAATAAAGTGGCAAAACACTTGGAGTCTAAGGGTCGTAACATCATCGGTTGGGACGAGATTCTTGAGGGTGACGTAGATAAGGGTACAACTGTCATGAGTTGGCGTGGTGTTAATGGTGGTATCGAGGCGGCTAAGCGTGGCTTGGATGCAATCATGACTCCAACCACTTATTATTACCTTGATTTCTATCAGAGCCAGATAATCGTATGATTCTCATCGGTAATATGCTCCCTGTTGAGACAACTTTACGGCTACAACCCAGTGCCAGACGACGCTGCACCTGAGTTGAAGAAGCACGTTAAGGGTGTACAGGCAAACCTCTGGACAGAGTATGTTATCGGTCGCGACCTCGCTTTCTTCCAGCTCCTCCCACGTGTTGCTGCAATGGCAGAGACAGGTTGGACAGAGAACGACAAGAAGGACTTTGCTTCTTTCAAGGAGCGTGAGACACGCCTTAACGAGCTTTACAAGCACTTCGGTTGGAAGACTTGTCAGGATCTTTACAAGGAGAAGAAGTAACAACAAAGCGTATTAGTACCGTCTAATACAAGCTTAAAATATATTCAGCTGATAAGGCGTGAGGACTCTCCTCACAACTTATCAGCTGTTTTTTCATTTGAGAGTTTTTTTGTTGAAAAATGAACGTAAGCATTTCTTACAGAAACTAAAGAAGAACATAATAGAATGGATAAATAGATTAACTATCATTCTTCTTTAAACTACGAATTATGCAAATTACAGCAATATAGACAGACTAAAGTTTTAGATAGAGTAACTTTTGGTAGACATTATCATACAATCTCAATTAAAGTGGTTTGCCTTTTTGATTACAATTTATAGATAACTTCTTCTCTACAAAAGTTAAAATTTAAAGAGCAAACATAAGAAAATGATTAAAACCCTTGTATTTAACGGAGGAAAGATGTATATTTGCAAACAGAATGCAAAAATAACACCCTTTACTAAAAAGGTAAGGGTTTAATTCTATCTAATATGGTTTTTAGATTTTTACAATTTCTAACTTTCGCTCTATCAAGGAGCCTCAAACGATTTCTTTTGAGGCGACCAACAATAAGCACTTAGAAGATTACTATGTTGTCCAGAAAGATAAATATCGTATCTTGAAGATTGCAACTATCCTTGGAGCAAATGCTTCTGGTAAGAGTAATGTTATCAAAGCTTTCAATATGATACATAATCTGATTTTAGAACCTTGCGAGAATAAAACTTCTAAAATCAAATATGATAAATTTGCTTTAGATAAGACATCTGCCAAAATAGACTCTGTAATGATTCTTAACTTCCTTTGTGGTGAGCAGAAATATCGTTACGAGATACATTTTAATAATGAGATGATTACATCCGAGCTACTTCAAAGACATCCTTTTGGAGAGTTGCGTTCACATAAAGTATTCGAACGATCAACTGATATTGATACTGGGCTCTCGTCTATAAAATGGGGAGAAAAGTTCCATTCTGCTGTTAATAGTCGTGCTTTAGGTGTAAACTTAATCCATAATAGAACTGTTTTTGGAGCATTTCAGAATAGCAATGTAGACATCCCATGGATGAAAGAAATTGTGGATTGGGTTGATGCATATTTCCTCCCTCCAATTCTTACTGTTGAGCAAAACCTATTTGAGTATGTTTCACGCAAAAATAGCAAGAAACCTCATCGATAAGAAACAAATGGTAGCTCTAATACACAGTGCAGATGTGGGCGTATCTGACTTCATTATAGAGAAAGTTAAAAACCACTTCCTAAGGAAGTAATACAAATGTTCTTAGAGAGTGAATCTCTATCCGAAGAAGAAAAGAATAAAATTAAAGCCGATCCAACAATAGATGAAATGAAGGTAAGTTTAATTCATAAAGGTTCTAAGGGAAATGTGCCATTCGATTTCGAACAAGAATCTAATGGCACACAAAGGTATTATGAGTTGACAGGTGTTTTTACTCATGCTTATCAAAGAGTCACATTTTGTTGCGATTGACGAGCTTTTGAATGTAAATTACACCCCGACCTTTATATGCACTTCATTACGACATATCTCACCTATGCTAAAAGATTCTCAAATGGTATTTACAACCCACATGAGAGAATTCTTAGACGAAAAAGAAAATTTTAGAGATGACTCCGTATGGCTCACCGAGAAGAATGACGAAGGGGCTACTGACCTCTATTCTCTCAGTGACTTTGATAGTGATGTGCTCCAGTGCTTCGACCAACCGTTACAATGCTTATCGTGCAGGGTAGGCTGGGAGCTAAAGCCGAGACTAAATGACCCATTTATCAGTCCTGCAAACAATTGATGGTATGGCAAGAAAGACTAAACAAAAGAAAGGCAAGCCAGCTATAGCATTAGTTGTAGATGGAAAAGATGAAAAATGGTATATGTCTAAGGTCAAGGAGCACTATTCTTGTAGTGCTCTGAAATCAGCTAAGATAAAACCAGACCTACCTGGGAAAAAGAAGATTCAAGAATTATTTGATTGTGCTAAGACAAAGTTGGAAAAAGAACACAACTTTGTCATCTTAATTATTGACCTTGACGAACCTTTGAAGATACCAGAGGAACTGAATAAGTTCAAAGAATTATATGGTAAATATATAGGAATAAAGAATGGGACTTTATCCGACAAACAAAAGAAAAAAATACAAATGGATGAATCAACTTCTATTATCATCAACAACCCATGTTTAGAATATTGGTATCTCTTGCATTACAAAAAAACGACCAAACATTACAAAGACTTTGAAACCCTATGCCTAGACTTACATAAGATACCAGAATTGAAAGATTACTGCAAATCTGAAAGTTATTATAACGGTTCACCTAATATCTATGAACGCCTAAATGAGAACAATGGTTTTAAATACAGCAAGGAAGAACGCAACACCATTTGAATCAAACAAATGCAAAGAGAATGGTTGCTCAGAAATGAATAAGATTTTCGATTATTTCGATAATCTCTGATTATCTATTGGTAGATTTCTGCTTCTTACGTTCACAAGCTTATCATACCCTTAGAAGCAATGTCGCTTGAGGAACTCCTCATACTGGTTGCGATAGCCATTGAAGACATTAATATCGACATCGCCATGAATGCCACGCACCTTACCATCAGGGCTTAACTGCCAGTAAGCTAACTTAAAGTTGGGTTTATATTCGCCATAACGGGCTATCCAAATGTGGTAGTTATCGCCCAAATCGGGTGCCAATGGCATATAGGTATTGGCAAACATTTGACTGATATAGAGGATAGGACGTTTACCTGTTCGCTTCTGCACAAGGCTCATCCATGCCCGAACATGGCGGAACATCACCTCCGCTCCACCCATCGCCACAATCTGCGCATCAGTCGGCTCAACGTCTAAGACAGGGGGTAGGTCGCCCTTATTAAACTTACTACATTTGAGGAAATACTCCGCTTGCGCTGCACCTGCTGATGTAGTCGAGAAGAAATGATAGGTACCTGTTCGAATACCATGCGCACGTGATGCCTTATAATCAGCTTCGTAATAAGCGTTGAGCACCGTACATCCCTCCGTAGACTTCACGTAAGCGAAGGAAACAGGATAGTCCACCTTACCTTTGATAGTCTTCGTACTCAGCGTACCGAGATCGGTAATGCGCAGTTTATCCCAATAGATGTTATACACCTTATTATTCTTCTCGTGCTGATGACGTGAGAGGTCGATGCCATAGATGCGGTCGGCTGTGTAGGTAAGGCGTTCACCTTTGAATACATCCGCCTTCCATTCGCCCACTTGAAGATACTCGTGAGGCGCAACATAGATACCGAAGCCGTCACGTTTCCCGTCCTTCCAATGTCCGTCATAGAAGCTACCATCGTCGCCATAGAACTTTCCATAACCATTCGGAATGCCCTTCTGGCTCTCACCCTCATATCGTCCGCCTTCAATAAGAATACCAGCTGACAACTTATTGACTGCCGTCGCATGAGTCTTATAGTATGCTTTCAGCGCATCCACAGCCCCACCCTTTTGCAAACGAGTTATCGTACGAATTGGAGTTCGTTTACTTTCGGTTTGCAAGAGTACGCAATCGTTCTTCTTATCTATTTCCAATCGGTTGCAAACAGTAGCTTTTCCCTTCTTAGAGGATGACTGAATAGCATAGCGATTTTGCTGTCGGATGCGCAGTTGGGCAGAAGAAGTTGACATCGAGTCCAACACCTTTATCATCCGACGGAGCGAATCCATCTGCTGCACCACTTCGGTATGATATTCCGCAATCTTGTTATATCCGTAATCCTGAACACTGTGTACACGAAGATAATAACCCATCTCGTTGCGCTTCGTTTGCAATCCGTCTATCTCCGAATCCATTTGAGCCATCGTCTGACGAATAAGTCGCAGCACCCCTTTTCCTTTCAAGTTGACGATTGTTAAGGGTTTGTAATTCCAACGAATGAGAATACGTCCGTGGCAAGAAGGTACTACAGGCAGTCGGTTCACCCAATAACCGCGTTGCGTCATGCTGCGTGTATGGATAGAATCCTTATTGATTGAGCCACCTACAAACGCCGAATCGACATAATCAGCAAAGTATGCAAGGGGCTTACCATCAGCCTCTAACGTGTAATACGCTTCCTGACGGATAGCCACAGCACTCTTATCCACCTCCTCTTGTAAAGGGGGTAGACAACGAAAGATAATATATACGGATAGAAGGACAAGCAAAATGCCCCTCCTACATACAGGGTTCGCCTTGAAGGGCGGTAGTTGAACATTAAAATAAATTTAAAATCTTTGCAAAGTTACTAATAATTATCTAACTTTGCAGCCAAGTTTATGAGAAAAACGACAGACATATTACTATCCCTTCTATTGTCAACGATGATAGTATGGATTGGTTCGGGCATCATGACAGTGGTGTGCACATACTGGTAGTGTGTCTGTTGCTAAGATGGAAGATAAAGGTCATTGCAGTGATAACGATGTTAGGGATTGCATGAAGATTGAGGTAAAAACCTTGTCGCCCACAGACATGGCGCACAATGACTTTTACCACATTCAACCAATACAGCTTTCTCTTCCCCACAATTCATAAGTGATTGTCAATTATTGCCTTTGCCTGTTCTGACAAAGGCTCCAGAGGATATTGTCGTTGCCTGGCATAGTCCGCCACGCCAATACCTCCAATTACTTACGACACTTATCATTTGATTTTTGGTTGTTTTCTGTTCCTCATGATATGGGCAACAGAAGGTTTATCATACCTGTTACACAAGTGTGTTCAGGCTAAATGTCGTATCAGTATGTTTCCCATTCTGATACCACACAGGCTTTATAAATTTTAAAAACAACTGAAAATCAAACGAAATGAATAAAATCATATATTTAGCAGGACTGACCTTGCTGTCTGTCCTACCTGCTACCGCACAGGAAGCTGCTGTCGACACGACCGCAACCATGAAAGATCAGACATTGGAAAACGTGACCGTTACAACGCGAAGAGCCTCTGTGCGCTCGTTAGGTGGAGCCATCAACGGCAAAGACATCCTACGTGACGAACTCTTCAAGGCTGCTTGCTGTAACCTTGGTGAGACCTTTGTCAACAATGCTTCGGTAGATGTAAACTACTCGGATGCGACGACTGGAGCCAAACAAATCAAACTCCTTGGTCTTAGTGGTACGTATGTTCAGATGCTGACAGAGAACCTTCCTAACTTCCGTGGTGCTGCCCTCCCTTACGGTTTGGGCTATGTGCCAGGCAGTTGGATGAAGAGTATGCAGGTGAGTAAGGGTACACATCTGTCAAGAATGGCTACGAAGCGATGACAGGTCAGATTAATGTAGAATACGTTAAACCTGAAGACCCAACAGGTATGAGCGTCAACCTCTATGGCAGTACAATGGGAAAATTCGAGGCAAATGCGGATGGTAATATTCATATCAATGGCAACAAGAACCTCAGTACGGAAATCCTTGCCCACTATGAGAACAACTGGCGACATCATGATGGCAATGGAGACGGATTCCAAGACGAACCCCAAGTAAGACAATACAACCTGCAGAACCGTTGGTTTTGGAAGCAAGGCGACTATATCTTGCATGCTGGTTTATCGCTATTAAAGGAAGACCGCATGAGTGGTCAGACTCCTCATGCTGCTGCAACAAATCCTTATCGCATTAATATCGGCACCGACCGCTACGAAGCTTACATGAAGCATGCCTTCTTCTTCGACCATACACATGGTACGAACATCGCCCTGTTAGGTAATGTCTCTATGCACAAGCAGCAGGCGCAATATGGTATTAAGCAGTATGATGTCAAAGAGAAGAATGCTTACGCATCACTTATCTTTGAGACAAACTTCACCGATGAGCACAATCTCTCTGCTGGTTTGAGCCTCAACCATGATTACTTACATCAGAGTCTGACACTCCCAGCAACGGCTGTGCCTTCTGATTATGGTAATATCTACCCACTCACGCGTGGCATTGAGCGTGAGACAACACCGGGCGCATACGTTCAGTACACCTATAACCTGCATAGTCGATTCATTGCTATGGCAGGATTACGCGCCGACCATAGCAATGTTTACGGTACATTCTTCACTCCTCGCTTCCACTTGAAATGGGTGCCAGCCGACTTCATGACCCTCCGTCTCTCTGCAGGTAAGGGCTATCGCAGTCCGCACGCATTGGCAGAGAACAATTACCTCATGGCTTCGGGTCGCCGACTCATCATCGGTAAGCTCGATCAAGAGGCTGCATGGAACTATGGTGCGAGTCTTAATTTCAACATTCCAATAGGAAGTAAGATGCTGAAAATCAATACTGATTACTATTACACGCACTTCCTTTCACAGATGCTGATTGACTATGACAGTAATCCACAGGAGTGAATATCACCAATCTCAATGGTAAGAGTTTCTCGCACACCTTCCAAATCGATGCTTCCTACCCCGTTTTCAAGGGTCTTGAGCTGACAGCAGCCTACCGATATAACCTCGTTAAGGCGACGTATGGAGGAAAACTGATGTGGAAACCACTGCAGAGTCGTTACAAAGGACTCTTGACACTCAGCTATAAAACCCCTTTAGGACTCTGGCAGTTTGATGCTACTGCAGCCTTGAACGGAGGCGGCAGAATGCCAGAAGCTTACACCTTAGCATCGGGCGAACGCTCATGGGCAGGCAGCTATAAGGCTTACGGACAACTTAGCGGTCAGGTGACACGCTACTTCCGCAACTTCTCGCTTTACATAGGTGGGGAAAACCTTACTAATTACAAGCAGAAGAACCCTATCATTGGTTATCAAAATCCATGGGCTAACGGCTTCGAACCAACAATGGTCTATGGTCCTGTCGAGGGTGCAATGGCATACGTTGGTATCCGTCTGAACCTCGGTAAACGACAATAAACATACATTTTTCACAATAGAATGTTATAAACGACAACACAGAGAGACGTTCTGAAATCATCTTTCAGACGTCTCCCACAAACAAAGAACAATTATGAAAAAAGCTATTTTCACAATGATGTTGCTCATGGTAGCCATGATTGCAACCGCAAAAGACGTTAAGACAGTTATCTTCACAACTACTTCCACAGATGCACTGCATAAGCTGTGAGACTAAAATAAAGAATAATCTCCGCTTTGAAAAGGGTGTGAAGCAGATTAAGACAAGTGTTGAAGAACAGAAAGTTTATGTAACCTACGATGCCCAGAAGACCAATGAGGAAAAGCTTCAGAAGGCTTTTGAGAAGTTCGGTTATAAGGCAGAAAAGACTACAAAGGAGGCAAAAATCCCTGTTCATGAGAACGAGGAGTGCGAGAATATGTAATCGCTAACAGTAAAGTCTATAAGTAAGTAATCGACCATTACATGGCTTTCAACAGCCTATGTGATGGTCGATTCTTGTTTAATCTCTATCGTTTATATAATAAAGGAATAGTATCATTGAGTGGTGCGGAGGCTCCGCACATTAGGTGCTAAGCGTTCGCACAATTGGTGTTAAGCCTTAGTACGCTTCTTAAAGAGGGTCGGAATATGAGAGGATAGGCGTTATCGTCCCTTTTCCTATGCGCTTATTCTATTAGATGTCTTTATAGGAAAGCTGCTTATTTCTTCCCCTTTGGCATCCTTCCCATTAACTGCAGCAACGAAGGAACAAAGATACAGAGCGAGAAGAACAGACCTCCATACATCATGCGGTCGTTGCCGTGGAAGAAGTCGATGAGTTTTCCATCGTTCATCTGTGGCATGAGGTTGAACATAAGATAAGCCACCGTATTGTTCACCCAATGAAATACGAAGCCTGGCAGAATACTACCCGTTTTTGAATAGAGCCAACCCAATAGCAGACCAATCAAAAAAGCGTGTAAGCCCTGTGCTAAATTGAAATGTATAATACCGAAAATGAGGGCTGAAATAACAATAGCTACCCATCGATTGCGCTCTCCCAAGGCATGTTTTTGCAGTACGCGAGAATAGCACCACGGAAGACAATCTCTTCGGCTATTGGCACCATGATTCCTAAGGCTGCATAGCCCCAAGACACCTTCATGATACTTTCAAACATCTCTTCTGTGCCCTCTGGCATCGTTAGGTTAATCTTCTCGGCAAGGAATTGCATAGGGAGTATCGAACCTAAAGCTATGAGAGCCGACCACATGAGGACAGCCCAAGGACGCGTCTTTAGATAGTTGCCAGATACGGGTGCCCACTTTGTACTGATGAAGAGGATAAAGGTTGCAAGACTACTGATGACTGCCGTTATTGCAAGAGTCTCACCATTTTTAGTCAGATAATCCCCATCAACAGCCTTAGCCCCTCCAAGTAGGCTTACAAGCTGCTTACCTCCCTCGAAAGAAAGACTTTGTATTAAGATGAAAAGTGAAACAAATAAGATGACATAGAGCGTTGCGCTCAAAACGTTTTTATTGTTCATTTCTACGAATCTTAGGGTGTATTAATAATATCTCTTGTATGTTATAAGTCTCATCAAACAATCGATTGATTTGCTCTTTGTCTTGCTTCAGCTGTTGTGCTAAGGCTTCTAAAGAGTCAAACTTATGCTCGTCTCCTCGATCTTACTAATGAAACTTACAAGGAGTTCCTGTCCATAGAGATTTCCTGTGAAATTAAAGAGGTTCACCTCCATGGAGATAGTTGTGCCATTGAAGGTAGGGCGTTGTCCAATGTTCATCATCCCTCGCTTCCATCCAACAGAATCCTTCAAGCGCACCATGACCGCATAGACACCGGTTGCAGGGAGTAGTTGCTGGCAAGCATTCACATCAAGGTTAGCTGTAGGGAAACCCATCTTGCGCCCATTCTGATAGCCATTCACAATCCGACTTCTATCGTATAAGGATAGCCTAAAAGACGGTTGGCAGCCCTCAATGTTTCCAGCACGGAGATGATTTCTAATAATTGAAGAACTCACCTTCTCATCATTTGGCAGGAAGGCATCGGCACGAATGACCTCAATACCCATCTCCTTACCATACTGAACATAGTCTTCAAAAGTTTCAGAGCGGTTGTGTCCGAATCGGTTATCATAACCAATGATGAGCTTCTTTACGTTCAGCTGTTTGCATAACACCTCTTGCATGAAGTCATGAGCTGAGAGCGCAGCCAACGAAGCATCGAAATGCAGTACGAAACTATTGTCAATGCGTGTCTTTGAGAGCAGCAATAGCTTCTCATCGAGTGTTGACAGCAGTTGTGGCTGGTAGTCAGCCTGCTAGCACCTGACGCGGATGTCGGTCGAAGGTGATGACTGCCGATGCCATTCCAGACCGTTCAGCCTCATCAATGACACGACTAATCAGGAACTGATGTCCACGATGCACCCCATCAAAAAATCCTATGGTTGCAACCTGTTCTACTAATTCATGCGCCTCGCCCTGCTTAATATATATTGTATTCAATCCTCTTATCTTATAGTTCGTTTACTTTCTTGCAAAAGGTATTTTTTTATTTCTCTGCAAAGCAATATTTACTTCCTTGCAAAGATACCTCCACCTCGTAACAAAGTTATGTTTACTTTCTTGCAAAGGTACTCCAAATCACCCACAAACCCACGCTCCTGCAAACAAAAATGTGTTAAAACATTAAATTTCTTATCGTCCTTTCTCCTTTTTCCATTTATTTTCATTATCTTTGCACCCGAATTCACGAAATTCAGGACTTGTAGCTCAGTTGGTTAGAGCAACAGACTCATAATCTGGAGGTCCCTGGTTCAAGCCCAGGCTGGTCCACAAAGGGAATTAAGGAGTTACAGCAATGTAACTCCTTTTTATTTTTTAGCCCATGTTTATTGGGATAAACATTCTAAGAATGATATACTATTAGTATAAAAATAGATTTATTCTGAAAGAATACTACCCTATAAGCATTCTACATATAAGTTGGCTATTAATGCCTTGCAGTATCTTTTTATAATAATGATTAGAATTCTTCTTATCATTTACTACTGATGTGTTAATGCTTAGCACGTGTGGTGCTATTGGTAAACACCAATCGTGTTAGGTACTAATAAGATTATAATCTATTGCAAAAAGAAAGTGACATATTGTTAAAAAGACTTTATTATCAAAGAGAATAAATATAAAAAGTAATAAAAAGAAAGTCCTTTTCCCTTTGCAAAACAACTGAACAACTGCTGTTTATAGGCTACTACCATTGACCATACAATGAAAATATATTAAATATCTATAACAAAATAGTGTTAATTCAAATATTATTTATAATTTTGCAACAAATATAGAATTAAAAGGTAAAAAGATTGAAATGCCCAGAGTAACAAAAGTGTTGATTCTTATCATACCAAGAATAAGATTACAAACACATAACCACTCTTTTTCTGTCTTATATTTTTCACAACACATTAATGCGGGCGAAGCCCATTTTATCATAAAATGATAACAGTAAAATGAAAAAACAAAACTATCTTAGACCGACTATATCGGTTTGTAGTATCATTGAAGAAAGCTTTATTTTTAGCAGCAAGCCCTAATGTTCGCCCTGGTGGAGACAATGGTGGAAGTGTCAAAGTTGTAGACCCAACACCAGACGTTGGTGAAAACAATGACGAGTTGGTTGGATAATTAAATTTTGTTAGATAATTAGAAAAGGTAAAAGATAAAACTAAAGAATAATGAAGAAGACATTTTTCTATCAAGCACTCTCAGCTTTGTTCGTAGGCGGTATGGCATTCTCTGCTGTATCTTGTGCGGATGACGAGTTGGGTGAGAAAACAACAATGGCGAAACAGAAGCTATTGTGCGCTTTGACGTAAGCGATTCACAGGAAGATCGCACAGACTCGTGGTGCGTTGACACGTGGTGCACATTACTCCAGGTTTGACCGACAAGGACCTTAATGGTCAGAAGTTAGCCGTACAGAGTTCAGAGAATCTCGATGTATGTTTGATTGAAACAACCATCGAAGGTGTTAACCCTGTAAAGCTCGAACCGGGTACACGTGCGAATATCGTTACTACACAAAAACTTAGCAAATCTCATCAACTGGTGTTCGTGGTACTGCTGCAAATGCTATTAACCAAGAGTGGTTCAACGAGGAGGAGACAAGTAAAGAAGGTATACTCCATAATACAAGACGTTGGTCATGGTTGCAGCCTCACGGCCGTTTCTATGCTGTTTACCCAGAGAGTACTAACGGCAGTAATGGTATTACGTTTACCAAGCCAAACGGGACAGCTGCGCCAAGTCTTGAATTTACTGTAAATACTGACGTGAGAAAGCAAGTAGACCTTATGACTGCTTGCTCTGACAACGTGCATTATGCTACTCGTTTCCAGGCACCAAGAACTAATCTTCAGTTCCGTCATGCTTTGACAGCCATTCGTTTTGCTGTGGGTCAGAACCTTTCGTTCAATAAGACAATCAAAGGACATCACACTCAAAAACGTATTGCTTAAGAGCAAGTACACACTCTCTAACAAGCTTGATGGTACGGGTGCTGCATGGAATCATAGCGGATACAATACACGTGGAAATGTGACTCTCAGCAACGTGAATTATAACACCAATGAGAATGCTAACAGCATTGTAAGAGATAGAAGTAAATATAGTAATTCAAACGAAACCAACCTTACAAAGTTGGATGACAACTATACATTCTATATGATTCCACAGGACCTTGATGGGAAGGTTACAGCTGAGGTGGACTTTACTGATGGGAGCAAGATTACTGTACCTCTCAAAGGCTCTTGGAAGGCGGGTACAACACGTACTTATAAGTTGAGCGAGAAGAATTCTACATGGACTTATGCTATCAATGCGGAAGTTCTTAACACTGTTGCCTACAACGGCACACAGGCTTATTATCAGATTGAGAGCTACCGTGAGGTAGATCATACCAAGTATCCTGTTGCTTGGAAGGTTGTTGGATATAGCGTTGACAACGGAAACACATGGTCAACCACCAAGCCATCATGGTTGAAGAGCCTTAGCAAGGAGCAGAGCAATGGTAGTACCATACCAGAACAGCTTACAGCAACCTTGGGTACAGACATTGTAGACCTTGTAGCAGAGCGCAATAAGGGACTTCAGAACGCTGCACCATTGGGTACAGCCGCTGCACCTTACAACCTCTCAAATGAAACTGGAGCTGCAGCCGTACAGAACACAGCTAACAGCTACCTCATCTCTGCACCAGGACATTATATGATTCCATTGGTATATGGTAATGCTATTAAGTATGGTCAGACCAATAGCAGCGCATATATAAGTTCAGCACCAGCAACTCCTCTCGCATTTGAAAACCCTGCAAAAAGAACAGATGTTATTCTTCATCATTTTGTAGACCATTTCAGTAGACCCATTACAGACCCATGGATTGAAAAGACAAATGGCGGATCTTACAAAAATATTGATGGGGCTGAAGTTACTTGGTCAGATGAGAACAACCTTGCTACACTTCCTGGTAGTCCTATCTATCGTGATGCAAGTGGTAATGCATTTGTAAAGTTTGAGGTTAAGAAAGAGAATCTCAAGAGCGGTAATGCAGTAATCTCTGTTAAGAAGGGAGATACTATTCTATGGTCATGGCACTTGTGGTTTGCACCAAAGAATGCACTCGACAAGATTAAGGTTACCAACTTCCAGAACAAGGTTTATGAGTTCACCAACGAGACTTTAGGTTGGAAGCCAACCGAATGGACTGGTACATCTTATTCTACTCCACGTACTGTAAAGGTGAAGGTTGAGCAGACACTGGGTAATAACGGTGTTAAGCAGTCTGCAGTTGTTACCATTACACAGAATCCTGGCCTTACAAAGAAGAACGGTACAACAACGTTCTACCAGTGGGGTCGCAAAGATGCTCTCCCAGGCACAGATGCAACACTTCCACAGGGTAGTATCATTAAGTGAGACAACCAGATTCACATGAATAATAAGATTCAGAAGCCAAACACCTTCTTTATAACCTATTTTGATAAATGGGGAAAAATTTTGCAGAACGATGGCTTGATAGTGTTTAATTATTTCTATAACCTCTGGTCAATGAATACAACCATCGTGGTGATAAGGATGCAGCAAACGACATCGAAGTTGTTAAGACTATTTATGACCCATGTCCAGTAGGTTTCAACGTTCCAACCAATGGAGCTTTCTCTGGCTTCACTACAGATGGAAGGTGTCAGGGACCAATGAATGTAAATGGGACTGATGTTAAGGCTACCTATGACTTAAATTCAGGACATATCTTCTGGACGAACAGTAACAAGACTGAGACCATTTACTTCCCAGCTTCAGGTTATAGAAGTTTAAGAGATTCTAAGATTGGTGCAGCAAACGTTCAAGGTGATTATTGGTCTGCTGACCCGTATGATTGGACTGCTGCTTGTGTTTTGGGATTCAGTTCTAATGATGTCTACCCACTCTTCTTTAATACTCGTACCTACGGCTTCGCTGTACGTCCTGTTGCTGAGAAATAATATAAAGGCTACATAGCAAGCAGCGTAACGCTGTATTTACTATAGTTTACTTGAGTAGGCTGTGTCAAAGTAGGAGTAATCCTATTTTGATACAGCCTTTTTCGTTGTGTGTAATAGTTCATTAGTAATGAATTTTTATGATAAAGACTACTATTTATCCGTATATTCTGTAAGATAGAATTTAACTCACAACCCTTTAACCTTAGATTTTTAGTGTTTATATTTTTGATACTTACGCTTTTGAAATATCATTACAAAAAAATATGATGAAAAGACTAAAAAAACAGACTAAAACAAGCATCTTCGCCATCTTCGTAAGTCTTTCGTTATCAATTAGTTGCGAACCTGCTTTTTTAAAAAGGTGCTTAATTGGACTTCAAAAGGGCGTTAGTAAGGGCCTTAAAGGGCATCTTTTCGAAGCCTAAAGGGCGTTAATTCGAAGGCTAAAGAGCATCTTTTAAATTTGAACAATGACTTTATTCTTACAAAATGGATTGTTAGGATAGAAAGAAGAATCCATGTTTCGACTACCAAGAAATAATGATTAGCCAAAATCACCAAAAATTAAGTATTGTGCGACCTATATCTTTTATCTACTTTTGTAGTCGTAAATTGTAAAAATTGAAAGTGTAAGGCTGACTTTATTTGCAGACACCTGCATCTTGGTCTTATGCCTGAATAAACCCATATAGACTCGTTTCCTCCGCTATGAAGGTAGGGGGGGATTGCGTCTATTCATTAAAAACCATTTGTAATCTAAGTATATGAACAAATCAAAAGTGAACTATGAAAGACGGGGAAGATACTACCTATCCGCCATTCTCTTAAGTTCTTTGTTCTTATTCCCACCCACCTACGTCCATGCTACGGCAGTACATGGGCAGGAGATAGTGGAGGATGAGGATAAAGATGTCAAAACATCTGTAACCGTTCGGGTTGTTTCCGAACAGTCACAAGAGCCGCTCATCGGTGCTGTCGTACGCTGCGAAGGCGTTTCAAATCCTTCGGTGACGGACATCGATGGTAGGTGTACGATTAAACTCAAGCGCACTACCGACCGCATGAAACTGACGGTTTCCTACGTAGGATATAAGACGGTGACACGTGTTGTCAGCATCCCCGACAGCCGCATGATAACCTTACAGCTGAAGGATGATTCTAAACAATTAGATAATGTCACTGTCACGGCACTGAAACGACACACGAGTGTCTTGCAACAGTCCTCCGCTATCAGTCAGGAAGCATTGGAAAAAGGTGGTGCTACATCCTTGGCAAAACTACTTGAAACCATCCCCGGCGTTAGTTCTATCAGTACTGGAAATACGATTGCAAAGCCTGTTATTCAAGGTATGCACAGTAGTCGTATTCTCTTGATGAACAATGGAGTACGATTAGAAAGCCAGAGTTGGGGTGCCGACCACGCACCAGAGCTTGACTATACAGGTTCGAGCATGGTAGAAGTGGTGAAAGGTGCCGAGTGTATTCGCTATGGCTTCGGTGCAATGGGTGGTGTGGTACTCTTGAATGATGCGCCTCTACCCTACGAAAACAAGAAGATTAAGGTGAATGGAAACGTCAACATGGGTTACGATACCAATGCGCGAGGCTTCAGTGGGTCGGGTACTATCGAGACGGGTTATAAGCAGTTTGGTCTGCGCCTGCATGGAATGTACACGAAAGGAGGCGACTATCATACAGCCGACTACGTACTGAATAACACAGGATATAACACCATCAGTTTCTCAGCCTTAGCTGGTTGGCAAGGAAAGAAGCTCACGGCAACCCTCTTCTCAAGTATCTACTATCAGCGAAGCGGAATCTATTACGCCAGTAAGATATCCGACCTATCACAGTTGATAAAGCGTTTTGAATACGGACGCCCTGATCCAGAGACCGTTAAACCCTTCTCATACGAAATCAAACCACCGTTCCAGCAGTCGCAACACGTGACATTAAAAGGTGAACTGAAATGGGAACTTAATCCTAACCATCACCTAAATTTCACGCTATCCTTCCAAGAGAATCTCCGTCAAGAGTTCGAAAACCGAAAGAAGACACAATGGAGTTGGATTCCAATGCAGGACCTGATGCTGAAGACCTATAAGTTCGACGCACTTTGGCAAGCGAAATGGAAACTATGGAAGATGACGACTGACGCTGGTCTTTCTAACACCTATCAAACGAACTTCAACTATCCGGGTACTAAGCAGCCAGCTTTCGTTCCTAACTTTGCAGCCCTGTCGATGGGTGGATATTTCCTTCATAAGGCAGAGTTTGGCAAGTTGCAGTGTGCACTCGGTATGCGTTACGACTTCCGTGTGCTGTCGGTTAATGGCTATAGCAGCCTCAGCAACTATACCTACTATGACGACTTCAAACTTTATAGTAACTTCACAATGAGTCTTGCCACCCACTATCAGTTCAGTGACAAGTGGGATGCACGTGCGAATATCGGTTGGTCATGGCGTCCACCAGATATCAACGAACTCTATGCCATTGGCTTGCAAGACGGTTCCTATTGGGTAGTAGGCAACAAGAATCTTGCCAGTGAGCGTGGTTATAAACTTGTGTTAGGTACAAAGTATAGAAACACATGGTTCTCAATAGAGCCAAGTTTCTTCTTCCAGCGTATCAATAGCTATATCTACGACCACATCGGAACAGGTAAGGACCGCTTCCATAACCATCCAAGTGGTAAGTATCCGAAGTTTATCTACGACCAAGACGATGTGAAACTCTATGGTGGTGATATCGAAGCAACCGTGAAGCCACTGCAAGGACTGACCTTTGTCGGCAAGGGAGAATGGATGTTTGCACGCAACTTGACCCATAACGACTGGCTACCTTTCATGCCATCAGACCGTTACGGACTATCAGCTACCTACGACCTACCGCTGACGAAGAATCATAAGTATCATTCGTCGCTGTCGCTCTCAGGTATCTACGTGACCAAGCAGACCCGCTTCGATCCCGATAAAGACCTCGTTCCCGACTCGCCACCAGCCTATTTCCTACTGAATGGTACGGCTGAGTTCCGCATCGGACTGCCACAGAATAGAGAGTTGAAGTTTATGATTGTCGGTGATAACATTCTCAACGCACTCTATAAGGAGTACACCGACCGCTTCAGATACTACGCCCATGAGCGCGATCAAACTTCTCTTTACGCACATTGTTTAAGTTCTAATTAGCTGAAAAAGAATATGAAACTATATAAAGACATACGCCTCATACTTGCCACGGCAGCAGTGGGACTTCTCTTCGGAAGTTGCTCTAACGACCAAGTAGACGATTTCTTCAAAAAGATTATACAAGCCCCTCCTTCCTCTATTGAGCGAGATGTGAAAGGACATGAGCAGATTTATGCGGTTCATGCCATCTTGAGAATGGGCTATAAGGGGGATGATTGGTGTTGGACCAGACGGAAACGACTCTATTCGAGCGTATAACACCTATCATCTTGTCAGTGGTTCGACCTCTATCCCAGTCATGCAGGAGATTGATATCGCTAAGGATGACGACGGACAGATGACGATTACGACAGAGCGCGACTGCTTTGATGTGATTGCTTCGGACGATATCTACTATGGATTGGAACTGAAATACTATGACCAAAACGGTATGCTCATCAATCATCAGTTCTCAGGTTATCCCTTCATGAAGGATAAAGACGGCTATAACGTTCCTGATGAAGACAACGCAACACTGCTTGTTCACCAGCACTTCTTCGGTATTGGTAACGCATCTTTGAACAAAGCTGTGGCAGATAGTAGCCTGCAGGGACGCGGACAGGAGGTGCGTGGATTGCAAATGGCATACCCACGTTCGTTGGCTTCACTACTCACTTATTATGACCGATACACCTTTAAGGAGAAAGGTGGAGCACTGGAAGCTGCCACAAAGTTCTCAACTTCTAACATCTATGTCCCTGATGGCTACACGTTGGGACAGAATTTAGTGCCGTTCGATAGTGAGTTGGCATGGAAGTCGATTGAGGTATCGGTAAAGCCAGAGGCTTTGCAGCCTTATAACTTCGGTGGAAAAGACTTATCACCTCTACAAAACTATTGATCCAATGGGTCAAATAAGATTACACCAGAGGTCTTTACCTACGAGTATCGTGACACGGATCCAGTGGAAGAAGAACTCGGAAAACTTTTTACAGAAGCTTATAACGATGACTTCACCGACCCAGACACTGAGTCGCCACGCCAGCGTTATGGTCATACTGTGGGATTACTGCGTCAGAAACGCAGCTTAGACTTCGGCTCAGACATGGACCGCTTGGGCTTTAAGGGTATCATGCAGTTCCACAAATCAGACATTGCTTTCCAGCTGCAGGTGCGCATTTGCCATATTCTTAACAAAGGACAGCAGCACGTGGGAGAGTCGGAAAAGCCTGCAAAGTATTGCAATACGAACAATAGTGAGAATAGCTTCCTATGGGATTTCAACCAGTTACAACCCGGTTGGGATAGCTTTGATATCGACTATCCGCTGTCTGTTCGTGTGATAGCCAATACCAAGGACGGTGAAGACAAGTGTTTTGAGGATGTTAAGCGATTCTATCCTGCTGCCAACAAGGCACAGCTCTGGCGTATGCTGACACAGCCACAAGACTTCTTCACACAGTACAGACATAACGTAGTATTGATGTAAAAACGAATTGGGAAGATGAATAAGATATTCAAGAACATTCTTTTATTATCATGTGTTGCCGCAGTTTTCACTTCATGTGACAACTTTGTGTTTGGCAATGTACATGTTGATTATAACGAAAATCCCTTAGAAAGCAAGGGATTAGCACGTAGTGGCGCAGACCGTTATGTAGATAGTCTGTCGAAAGTTAAGGTCTCTGAGCAGGTGAATAACCCCGACCCAGACGGAGCCTTCAATGGTTGGGCTACCTGCTTAGCTATGTTTAAGGAGGGACACTCCCACGGTGACGGTATGATGCATGGTAACTTCGTCTATCATAACGCCCCTTGGAAGCAGGAGGAGTTTGTCATTATCCGCAACAATACGGCAAAATGGCCTACGGTTGAGGTGCAACGCCAGAGTACGGTGACGTATCTTGAACATAGCGATGGTAAGACTGGACCCGATTACATCCGTATCATCGGTGGAAAACTGAAGCGTTGGGGACTCTGCCTCTACTTCTTCGATAAGGAGGGAAAGCTGATGAACGACAATATTCTCGACCACTCTGATGAGTATCAGATATTCTTCACGGTGAGCGAGGTGGACGATAAGGGTAATCCTTACGAGGTAATGGACTGCCGTGGTACGTGGAAACCAAAGAAGAACAAGTTTGGTGACTGGAAGAAGGGCGGTACAGTCGACACGACACCAGTTCCTTCTCCGCTCTTTGCGAATAAGACGACGTGGAAGGAACGTGCCGAACTGACCCCAAAGATATTTGAATATACCTATCGTGACACGTGGATTCATAACGCAATGGCTGACGGAGCGCGTGAGTTGTTCAACCAACGTCTTCTCCCACCGTTGACCCGTGAGGATGCTGACTGGGCTGTTGCACCCTACGACCAAGACCGTGTAGGACTGAAGGGACACTTCAATTTCGACATTGATGCCGATGAAAAACGATGAATTACATCAAGAGTGGCCATTAGAGATTACACGTCGTTTGGACCCAGCAACAGGCGAGGCTGGCCGTTATACACGTCCGTCTTACCTCTTACCAAAGTTCTATCTGTCTGTAAGAGTGATGAAATGCCCGAAAGGAAAGAAGGCATTGATACCGAAGGACGAGTATCTTAATCGCCATTCAACCTATGTCTTCCGCAGTCCGTTCATCTGTTCAGAGGCTTACAACCCCTGACGAACCAAAGGAGTATGGGGGCTGATTCTGAATGGAAGGAGTTTTTCCGCTTTTAATATTCCTATCAAGGTGTTCTGCAGTAGCTTTGACACTGACCCAACAACCATCGACCCGAACGACCCACTCTATTTCTACTTAGGTCACGAAATAGGCTTATCATCATTAGATGCGTTGGAAGCTTCGCAGAATGTACAGACCCACGGCATTGGTGGTGGCTCTGGTTTCGGAAACTGGTTCTTGTAACATGGACAGAGGGAGAGGACAGTGTCGTCGCTAAGGAAGTATCTATACGTCTGTAACTCACAATCTATTCCTCTCGTGGCAATAGTCCCTCCCACTGCTCACAATGATATAAACATAAATAGAAGAAAACAAATGATGAAAAAGAAGATAACTGCGTACCTGCTTCTTAGCCTTATGCTTTTAGGGCTAAACAGCTGTACGCGTAATGAAATGCCTGTGAAGCAATCCACTTCTAAGACAAAGTTAGACCACTTGATTATCAAGGAAGTGTTCTATGTTGGGCATTATTGGTATCGTGATGTACGTGCGTGGGGTATGAAGAATTTGAACCAGATGTACAATGACGATCAGTATATCGCCATCTTTAACCCTACGGATGAGGTGAAATATCTTGACGGATTAGCGTTGTGTGTCAATGCCATTGAACCAAGCAAAGCCATCCAGTTCGCACCGAAAGACGATTTTGTTAACCGTTATTATGGTGCATCGGGTATCTCTTATTTCCCCGGTAAGGGCAATGACTACCCAGTTAAGCCGGGGCAGACTATCATTGTTGCAAAGTATGCCATCGACCACAAGGCTAAGTTTGAGGCTGAGTTAGAGGGCGAGGACCTGAGTATGTATGGCGGATTGAATGCCTTTTTAGACTTGAGCAAGGCTGATTTCGAATGGACAAACAGCAACTATGACCCCGGACGGAAGAACAATCCGAACGTTCCAGACATGAATGCAATCCTGACATCTACCGATGCCAGTGGCAATATTGGTCCTGCTTACGAGTTCTCTCACATCTCTGAGAGCAACGGTATAGCCTTGATAAAACTGCCATGGACACCAGAGGAATTCAAGAAGAACTATGCTGAGACAAAGGATAGCAAGGGTTATCTGCATTACATCACCGTGACCAGTAGTACCTTCGGTGACTTCTATGCCATCGAAATACCCTTCGAGAGCGTCATCGACTGCATCACCATCTGTCCTCGTCGTATGTTCCAGATGCGTCCAAGCAAGTTAGACAGAGGATATAATGCCGTTACCGACATCTCTTTCTCTGGCTTAAAGCAAAGCGACTACCCCATTTCTTCTGGCCTTGCACTGGTAAGAAAGTGGGATGGTAAGAAATACGTGGATGACAACAACACAACCGCCGACTTTGAAGTAAAAAGTCGCATCACTATCAAGAAAGGATGAGAAGGGAAACGCAATAAAGTAACGATTAAGAAACGGTTGCAAGGTATTAGAAGCGACTAAAGGTAAAAAGGTGAAGGGTAATAAGGCTGTGTCAAAGTTAGAGTAATCTTTTTTGATGCAGCCTTTTGCATTGTGTGTAAGAAGCAAGTTCTATTCAGAGTTAATACCAAATCATAAAGGTCAAAGTTCAAACCTCAAAGTTCAAAGTTTCTCTTTTGTAAATAAAATTCAAAGGTTGAAAATTAAAAAGGGCGTTAATTGGCTTTCAATTAACGCCCTTTTGGCTTGCAAAAAGATGCCCTTTTGAAGTCTTACTAACGCCCTTTTGAAGTCCAAGTAAGCACCTTTTCGAAGACAAGTCTGCAAGTGTTTGATAATATGTTAGTTACGAATGCGAGTAAAAAGGCATTTTTCGCTCTTTTTAAGGCATAAAACACGAAAGGAAATGTAAAGGAATTTCAAAACGAAGGATCAGCAATAGGCAAGTAGAATGGGGAGAGAGGAACAGATAATTATCTGATGATTAGTCGAGATTTTTATGGTATCTTAAATAAATTATAGTCCAAATTACACGGATATCCAAATTAATTCGTATATTTGCGACCATCTTTTTGAGTGACTTGCTGCCTTGATATAGCAGCACAGAGGTAAACAGGTTGCTCGCAATGACAAAAAACTAAACTAAACATTGTCAATCAAATATTTATAAAATGTTACGTCTAAAGTGCTGCTGAACTAAAAAACCTAATATGAACAACCGATTTCTACACGGTGTGCTTACTGCACTTGCCTTAACGGCATCGGCTACGAGCTTTGCTCAGACCAATACCGTTATGACCCTTAAGACGCAAATCGCTCCCAATACGGAGAACGAACCACGTCCAGTGTTCCCTGTACCCACTGACCGTCAGTGGAAATGGCAGCAGACAGAGTTCTATGCCTTCTTCCATTATGGTATGAATACCTATACCGGTAAGGAATGGGGTAATGGTGATGAAGATGTAAACCGCTTCGCTCCAACCGCAAAGCCTGACCCACGACAGTGGTTAGAGGCTGTGAAAGAGGCTGGTATGACGGGCGGTATTGCTGTTGTGAAGCATCACGATGGTTTCTGCTTGTGGCCTACGGAGACTACAGATCATAAGAGTTCGAACTCATCAAGCCCTAACGCACAGGTAAACATTGCTGAGCTCTTTGCTAAGGCAGCACAGGATTTGAAGATGAAATATGGCTTCTACGTATCTCCTTGGGACCGAAACAGTGGTCTTTACGGTACAGACAGCTATGTGAAGGACGTCTTCTTGAAGCAGTGTGCGGAGCTTGCAAAGTATGGCTCTGACCAGTTTGAGATGTGGTTTGATGGTGCGAATGGTGGCGATGGCTACTATGGTGGTAAATACACAAAGATCAATATTGACCGTGCAACTTACTATGACGTACCTAACCTCCGCGATTCTATCCATAAGCTCAGCCCTAATATCATCCTTTGGGGTGTCGGTGGTGAGGCACGTTGGATTGGTAATGAGGACGGTTGGGCAGGCGAAACCAACTGGTCTAATGAGAATCGTGGCTTTGCTCCTGAGCGCAATGGTATGTATGGCACAGAGAATGGTTGGTTCTGGCTCCCTGGCGAGAGCGATGCTAAGTTTACAGACAAAGGTTGGTTCTGGCATCCTGGTTGTCAACCAATGTCGGCAGAGCGCACGTTCCAGATGTACTTAGAGACCGTTGGTCGCAATGCAACCCTCATTTTGAACTGCCCTCCAGACCAAAGTGGTAAGATTCCAGAGAACCAAGTAAAACGTTTGAAGGAGTTTGGTACTATGTTGAAGAGCCGTTTCAATATCAATCTTGCCAAGACTGCTACTGTTGAAGCTACTAACACACGCAGCAACGGAGCGACACGTACTTACGTTGTTAACAACCTCATTGACGAGAATCCAGATACTTATTGGGCAGCAGAGGACGATGTAAAGGATGTTACCCTTACTTTCAAATGGAACAGCCCACAGACTGTTCGCTACGTAACCTTGCAGGAGTATGTAAGACTTGGACAGCGTGTAAAGAGTTTCTCAATCGAATATACCACTGATGGCAGCACATGGAAGCCACTTGCTAACAAAGTAAAAGCAGACCACTATCGGCTATAAGCGTATCATTCCGCTCAACGGAAGTACTTCAAACAGCTATGGTTCAGGCTTTGATGCTAAGGCTATCCGCGTTCACATCAAGGATGCTAAGGCTTGTCCTGTAATGAGTGAGATTGCAATTTATTAATCGTTTGACTTGAGAAACAATATGAAAAAGAATATATTAGCTACCTGTGGTTTGTTGTTCTGCACCTCTTTGCTTCATGCACAGACCACAGAAGAGGTTAGAATAGATTTTGAAAAATCAGAACTATAAGTCGTTAGGGTGTCTACGACACTTGGCATAAGTCGCCTTTCCGCAGCCAAAACAAACAAGCTGCTGTATTGGAAGGAAACGTGCAAGTAGTAAAGCAATATTGATAAAAAAACTACGACGAGATACTGAAGGCTACACCAAATGCTTCTAACAATGTGTTGGGCTTCCAGCGTTCACGCTTTGGTTCAAACACTTTCGGTGCACGCATCGATCTTAAGCAGCCATTCGCTTTGACCAAAGAAACAAAGTACGTACACGTGATGATTCACAAGCCAAAGGCAGGTCGTACGATGCTTATCGGACTCGGAAAGCGTACGGATCGTGAGGGTCAGAGCGTTGACACAGAGCAGTTCTGGGGCTTTTCAACACGAGAGGTTGAGCCAAACAAGTGGGTAGATGCCGTTTTTCCCAGTTAAGGGAGCAGGTGGCATCGAAATCCATAGTCTTGTAGTTGTTGTCGATTGTGAGGACACCAACGGTATGAAAGATGATTTCCTTGCTTATATCGACAATATCGTCGTAAACAACGAGGCTTTCACAGCAACCAATCGTGAGGACTATCCGATGAATTATAGCAAGGATGCGAAGTGCTCACGCAGTGATCGTGGACTCAAGGGTATCAGCCTTGGCGACCAGACATTCAACCTCTATAGCGACATTACCACATCAACTCCAGCTTACACCTACCTCAGCAAGCAGTCGTTCTTAGCTAAACCGGGCGAGACACTCAACCCAGCTGTTCAGTACAAGGGTGTATGGATGCACAGCTATGTTTATCTTGACTTGAACAACAATGGTCGCTTTGAGCCAAAGATAGAAGGTGGTAAGATTGTTCCAAACGCTGGTAATGAGTTGTTAGCTTATTCTTTCCTTGGTGGAGAGGATGAGAATTCTGGCTTCAACAGCGCAGGAACAGAGATTTCTGGCAATGGTCGTAACACGCTTGTGATGCCTGAATTTACCCTTCCAAGCGACCTTCAGCACGGTTTCTACCGTATGCGTTACAAGGTGGATTGGAACTCTGCAGACGCATGGGAGGTAGCATTGAGAACAACAACCATATCCTTAACAATGGTGGTGGTGCCATCGATGTGCGCCTGAATGTTCATGGCGACAATGTGAAGATTTACCAAGGTGCACTCAATGGTAAGGTCGTTGCAGAAGATGGTACTGAGCTGAACGGTATCTCTATCCCATTCGGTAAGCCTTACACTATCAAGATGAAGCCTGAACATGGCTTTAACTTCAGCGGTCTGAAGGTGCGCCACGGCTACAACCTCACTGGTGATAGCATCAGCCACGGCACCTATCAGTATGTTGACGAGCTGATTCCACGCGAGCGTTTCAATGCTGATGGAACCTTCACCCTCCCTGCTGAGATGATTGATGGTGACGTATCACTTGAGGGTATCTTTCATTGATGCAAAGACAGCTTTGACCTATGAGGTTTACTTCAATAATGAGTTTGTTTATTCAACCGTTGTCAATGGTGCGAAGACAGGTGCTGTGACGATTCCTGAAGGACTTGCAAGAGATTACGTTGAACTGACAGCTGACAAGCAGACAATCACAAGTCTGCCAGCTACAGTACGTACTAATGCTACATGGACAGCCCCAATGAAGGTGGCTACACCAGCCGACACTACTTGGTATAATCTCAAGGTGAGCAACCAGCCAAGATGGGTTTCGTCAGGAAACTATACACCTAACGTTTACTTCATTGACGAGACTTACATCACTACTGATTATGCTCTTTGGGCATTAACAGGTAATCCTTACAGCGGTTTCCGCCTCATCAACAAGGCAATGGGTCCTACAATGGTCCTCGCATCGGCTTCTCCAAAGGGCTCTGCTAAGGCTGGCGGTAACACATACGCTACCCTACTGCCTGCTGACAACCTACCTGCTGGCTACACCAGTGACTGGACTGTGACAATAAGCCCAAATGATGAAGACGGCTTCTATATCTGTAATCCAGAGGGCTTCGGCTTGAACTATCGTGCTGACGGCAACCTCGCTTACTGGACAGGTGGTAAGGATGCTGGTTCAACCTTCGTTCCTACAGAGGTTAAGAAGACTTCTACTGGCATCCACGCCCTTATCTTCCAGAACGATTCAGCTACTACTTACGACCTCGCAGGCAAGACTGTTAGCAAGAGCCATAAGGGTGTTGTTATCCGCAATGGCAAGAAGATGCTCGTGAAGTAGCAGCAAGTGGACGAGTGGACAAGTGAACGAGTAGACAAGTGAACAAGTTGCTTGTAAAGAAGACAAAGTAACAGAAGAACATGTTTTAGATAACAAGTGGACGAGTTAACGAGTTGCTTGTAAAGAAGACAAAGTAACAGATGAACAAAAAGGCGGAGTAACAGGGAAAACTTGTTACTCTGTCTTTTTTTATGCTTCTTACTCATTCACTCTCTTTGTTCCTCTGTTACTATGTCATTCTGTACTTTCTCCCTCTATCCTTGTGTACATTATGTCTCTTCTGCCATTCAGTCCACTTTGTCTTTTTGTCATTATGTCTTCTTCCGATACGCTGTATTGTAAAGATAATTCAAAGAATGAAAAATAAAGGTAGATTCAAGTACCAAGTGCGAATTTACTCAATTTTTTTGTTAAAAACAAATATTGGTGATTTAAAATTTAATTTTTCCCTTGGTCTACTATTAATTTTTGTTCTGTATATATGCCAAATACTGTATTGACATGGTGTTTATATTGAATCCTTTTTGGTACATATTGTCTTATAAGCATATTGGCATTCTCCACTGCTCCTTTCTGCCATGGTGCATAGGGTTTTGCATAGTACACCTCACATTGTAATTTCTGCTCAATTTCCTTGTACTGTGCAAACTCTGGTCCATTATCAGTTGTAATTGTCATTACATTCTTCTTGTATGGTTTCAATGCGTCAATAACAGCCTTGCTCACCCTGTTCAGACTTATATCGTTGTGGTAGCTTTCTATGATAAGATAATTTGTACTCCTTTCTATCATTGTAAGAGCAGCTGAACGTCTTGGTCCCTACAATGAGATCCCATTTCCCAATCTCCAAATCGTCTACCATCAGCCTCTAATGGTCTTTCTGTTATGCTTTTCCTACCGTCTGGTAGTTTTCTTCCTTTCTGCTAAGCCAGTGATTTATGTGTTTTAGCTGGAACTCATAATGTTGATAAAGCTTTCCTCCAGAAGCTTTTATCTCTGCGTATCATCTCATAGATGGTTTCATGACAGACGACCGCTTTTTCCTAAAGCCCTCAGTCTACCTGTTATCTGCTGTGGAGACCAATCCTTCTTCAGATACCCTAATGACAGTTGCACGTACTCTGGTGTTAGTTTTGCGGGGCTTTTGAAAACGGCGTTTGCGGCGTTCCGCCATACGCTGAGCACGAAAATGGACGGTATTCTCCAGTGTAAGGTGACCTGTTACGGTCAACTTCTGTAAACCGTACTGAAAATGAACTCCAATAGTTGAGGCTATCTCTTTTTAGAGAAACCTTTTTGTAATAAGGCAAATATTGTGTACCTTTGCCCTGAGGTTAATTGTTTATACATATCAAATACAAAGATAATTAATCTTGGGGAGACTTTAGGTCTCCCTTTGTTTTTATATCTCGATACTTGAATATGCTCTTAGGGGGCGCGACCCCCTGCCGCAGGGCAACCCTCGGTGTTTTTCATAGTTTTTGTAAACTATTTCTTACCGAGAGTATTCGCATTTACTAATTGAATGTGCGAAAAGGGCGTTAATTGGCTTCCAATTAACGCCCTTTTGGCTTGCAAAAGATGCTCTTTAAGCCCCTTACTAACGCCCTTTTGAAGTCCAATTAAGCACCTTTTGAAATTGACTCTCACAACTATTTGATAATAAACTACTTATGTTGACATTAAAAATGCTTGTTTTTAGCTCTTTTTCTCGCCTTTTTATTGGACAATTTGTAATAATATTTCAAACTTCGACATTCAAAGTTTTTAAACTTAAAGTTGCGGTGCATTCTCTCACAGAACTCACAGATAAACAGATGACACAGAAACCTCCCCAACCCCTCCAAAGGAGGGAGCTGCCTAACGGATAGTGGGTAAACTAAATCAACTAACCTGCAATAGCTTTTACACTTCATATCATAATTATGACGTACTGATGAGAACTCAGTTCGAATAATTTTTGACTTATGAATTCTTGAATTACAATAGTAATCATGAGTATGGATTATGAATTTTGAATTACAATAGTAATCATAATCATGAATTATGAACTCTGAATTACAATAGTAATCATAATTATGAATTATGGATTATGAATTTTTGAATTACAATAGTAATCATAATTATGAATTGTGAATTATGAATTATGAATTAAAAAGTGTTATCTTTGCACCTGCTAAAATTTATATATTAATGAACAAACATTTCTTATTGGCTACCTTATGCCTCTGCCCTTTGGGTTTATACGCGCATAAGGCTACTGATTCTAAGGCTACTACTTTGAAAAGTAATGCGCCTGTACAAAGAGTAATTCGGGGTATTGACGAGGACAAGATGCGACAGCGTTTTACACTCAGTGGATATGTGAAAGACCGTAATGGAGAACCACTTATCAACGCAACTATCTACGACCTCACTACACGACAAGGTACCATGACCAATGCCTACGGACATTTCTCGCTCACATTAGGCGAGGGGCGGCACGAAATCAGATGTAGCTACGTGGGCTATAAGACCCTTGTTGAAACCATAGAACTTACTGCCAATCAAAATCATGACATCATCCTGCAGAACGAAGCACAGTTGGATGAGGTTGTGGTAACAACCGACCTTAACTCGCCTTTGCTGAAAACGCAGACAGGTAAGATTTCTCTCACCAAAGGATATTAAGACTGAATACGCATTGTTGAGTAGTCCTGACGTTATCAAGACTTTGCAGCGTACGAGTGGTGTGTCAGATGGTATGGAACTTGCCAGTGGTCTCTATGTTCATGGTGGTAATGGCGACGAAAACCTCTTCCTCCTCGATGGTACACCACTCTATCATACCAACCACACCTTAGGTCTTTTCTCCTCGTTCAATGCCGATGTTGTAAAGAATGTCGATTTCTATAAGAGTGGTTTCCCAGCACGCTATGGCGGTCGTTTGTCGAGTGTCATCGACGTGCGTACAGCTGATGGCGACCTTTATAACACCCATGGCAGCTATCGTATCGGTCTACTCGATGGTGCCTTCCATATCGAAGGACCAATCAGAAAGGGCAAGACATCCTATAACTTCGGCTTGCGTCGTAGCTGGTTAGACCTCTTGACCCGTCCTGCCTTTGCGATAATGAACAGCAAGAGCGACAATGAAGACAAGTTGAGTATGTCGTATTTCTTCCATGACTTAAACTTCAAGCTGACCAATATCTTCAACGACCGCTCACGTATGTCGCTGAGTGTCTACTCTGGTGAGGACCGATTAGACGCAAAAGACGAGTGGCGTAGTAACAATAGCAGTGGTTATAACGACATCGACATCTATGAGAACCGTTTCCATTGGGGTAACTTCAATGCTGCCTTAGACTGGAACTACCAGTTCTCACCGAAGCTCTTTGCTAACTTCACAGCCGTCTATACGCACAATCGCTCAACGGTTAGCAGTTCGGATGAGTGGAGATTTACACGTCCAGGAGAGAAAGAACAGCTGACACTGACCTCTCATGGCTATCGTTCTTCTATCGATGACCTTGGCTATCGAGCAGCTTTCGACTTCCGTCCAAACCCACGTCATCACATTCGCTTCGGTCATGACTATACTTATCACCGCTTCCAGCCACAGACCACCAGTCGTTTTGACAGCTATCAGGGCGAAGGTATGGCAAAGACTGACACCATTGCGAGCCACAGTCATAACAAGAATGTTGCACATCAACTGACCTTCTATGCCGAAGACGAAATGATGCTCAACGAGAAGTGGAGCCTCAACGGCGGTGTGAATGCGGATGTCTTCCATATTAGTGGTAAGACCTTCTCAACGCTGAGTCCACGTCTGGCAATGAAGTTCCAGCCTAACGACCGTCTATCTTTCAAAGCAAGCTACACGTTGATGAGCCAGTTTGTACATAAGATTGCCAACTCCTTCCTCGATCTTCCTACCGACTATTGGGTGCCAACGACAGCCCGTCTACATCCAATGCGCTCATGGCAGGTGGCTGCGGGAGCCTATATGAAACCAAACAAACACTGGTTGCTCTCGTTAGAGGCTTATTACAAACGTTCAAGCCATATCCTGCAATATTCAAGTTGGGTAGGACTGGAGCCGCCAGCAGCCAATTGGGACTATTTCGTTATGGAGGGCGAAGGCCGCTCGTATGGTGTTGAGTTGGATGCTGATTACAATATCTCCAACCTCAATCTGCATGGTTCTTACACGCTATCGTGGGCAGAGAAGAAGTTTGATGACTTCTACGATGGATGGTACTATGATAAGTTTGACAACCGTCATAAGCTCACCCTCACTGGCCGTTGGAACATCACAAAGAAGATTGCAGCCTTTTGCCGCATGGACCTTCCGCACCGGTAACCGCATGACCATCCCAACACAGTATATCGGATTGCCAAACGTACCAGACCAGTCTGCCGAAGCCTTGAACTTCACTTGGAATAGTGACGGTGGCTTGAACTTTGCTTACGAAAAGCCAAACAACATCATCTTGCCAGCTTATCACCGTCTTGACATCGGCTTCGACTTCCGTCATACGACCAAGAAGGGCAATGAGCGCATCTGGAACCTCAGTTTCTATAATGCCCTATTGCCATCTGAACTCTATGTGGGTACGTGTGAAAATCGACGATAAAAACAGATGAAGATAAGAACATGGCGTTCATCCCTGTTATTCCATCGTTCAGTTATACATTTAAATTCTAAGTTCCGAGCATGAAAAAGATATTATTTTTCCTCTTCCTTGCCCTGTCGGTAATGAGTTGCAAGGATGAATTCAGCGTCAGCAACCTGCCTGAGGCAAAGGCAAAGTTGGTTGTCTATTGTATGCCTTCTACCGCCGACACCACTTATATCACAGTGTCACGTAGCATACCTTTGAAACAATATAACGCAACACAGAAGAATGTGCTAATTGACGATGCAGCTATCAGCTATCAGTTGAACGGGCAAACCATGCCGGTGACAGCCTTAGGCAATGGTCGCTATCGTGTTGTGGGAAAGCAGAAAGCAGGCGACAAAGTGCAGTTGCGTGTTGAAGCACAGGGCTTAGAGGCTGTCGAGGCATCTACAGAGATTCCACAAGCCATTGGTATAAGCCACCTTGCGACGCGCATGGTGCGTATGAAGGAAGACCCTTCGTCAAGTGTAAAAAGACTTCCTACAGCTGCAAGCAACCTTCACCGACCCTGCTGGAGACACACGACTACTATGCTGTATGTGTGAGAAGGAAGATGTTGCGCAATTTTCATGTGGCTTGCTACCGTAATATGGGAGGAGAAATGCAGGTAGTAAGAGTCTACTATGATTACGACGAATATTTAGAGGACCGCAAACATAATCAATGGGATAGCATCTCTATCGAATATCAGTACGATAACTTCTATGTGCCTATTACTACGGCAAGTGAACCATTGCTGAATCCACTGTCTGATATAGACCACGATTTCGACTTCAGTAGTGACTTCTATCAGAACTTCTATATCTTTGATGATGCTACTATCAACGGTAAGACCTATACCCTTCATCTGAACATTGAGCCGTTTGTGCGTGCCACAAATATGTCTGATGAGGCGGCGAAGGAGTTGAAGAGATTGTATAATATCGAGGAAGGTGTGGAGGTAGAACTCTATCATATCACCCCTGCTTACTATCGTTTCTTGCAGGCGTTGAACGATGTTTCAAACAACTCTCTTGCGCAAGCAGGCCTATCTAACATCCGTACTACTTACAGCAACGTGCGGAATGGTATGGGTATTTGCGCTGGGTTTAATGTGCAAAAGAGACAATAAAAAAGCCTCACCCCCAGCCCCTCTCCGATTGGAGAGGGGAGTGAAATGCGAAAGAGAGACGCACACATAGAAACCGCTCCCCGCTCTCTCCCCCAAAGGGAGGGGAGTGATTAGCGAGGTTCCCCTGTGAGAAGTTGATGAGTTGCGTGTATATCGCTTCTTCACTTTATTTCTCCTATCGCATCCGCTACTCTATTTTGTAAAGAAAAATCAAAGACTGAAAAATAAAAGGGCGTTAATTGGCTTTCAATTAACGCCCTTTTGGCTTGCAAAAGATGCCCTTTAAGACCCTTACTAACGCCCTTTTTGAAGTCTTATTAAGCACCTTTTGAAAAAGCACCCTTGCAACTATTTGATAACAAACTACTTACAACGATACTAAAAACACTTGTTTTTTGCTCTTTTCCTCACCTTTTTGTTAGGAGAAATGTAATAATATTTCAAAAGTCAAACATCAAAAAACAAAGGTTAAACGTCAAAGGTCAAACCACGTTCTTCTGTTACCTTGTCTTCTAATACTCTGTCTCTGTTTCCCCCTATCGCTATTAACTCGTTAACTTGTCCACTCGTTAACTCGTCAACACGAAAAAAGGATACTGCCGAAGCAATATCCTTTCTTGAGTATATATTTTGCAAAGTTTGTTGGGACTTACGAGCCGCAAGTCCCAATGTTTCAAATGGATTACAATGAACCGTTGTTTGCCTGACGAATCATCTCAGATGAAGCATAGAGATAAACCTCTACACGGCGGTTCGCCTGACTAACAGTTTTGTTCTCGATAGGGTTTGCACTACCGAAGCCCTGTACTGAACGAATCTGACGGCTGCTTACGCCACGGCTCTTGAGGTAAGATGATACCGCATCAGCACGGCGCTGTGACAATGGGAGGTTGATATTATCATTACCAGAAGCATCGGTATAACCCTGAATAGCTACGTCACAAGTAGAGTTACGCTGCATCAAAGAAGCGAACTTTGTGAGGTCGTTCTTTGCTGATGCGCTGAGGTTTGAACCGTTCAATGGGAAGAGGATACCAGAGTCGAAGGTAACCTTCACACAGTCTAAAACCATTAGCATCTGTCACCTTGTCAACACGTGCGTTTGGCAACTGCTGTGCTGCTCGGCTGCTACCTTGTCCATGTGACGACCGATGAGGGCACCAGCACTCAGCACCTACCGCACCACCAATAGCGGCACCAATGGCTGTACTCTTACCATTACGACCTATAATCTGACCAACGATGCCACCTAATGCTGCACCAGCACCGCCACCGATTAATGCACCTGAACCTTGCTTTGTCTGACAACTTACAACAGTGAGGAAACACATTCCTGCTGCTATCATTTTTCATATTCTTCATAATCAAACGTATTAATTGATTAATATCTTTTACCTTTTGGCTTGGCTTACAGCCGCACCTTAATTCATTTTAATTCGTGCAAAGTTAAACAAATATATGCCATTGGGCACGCATTGCCAACATTTTTTTGTATTTTTGCAAAAAATAAAGCTAACTCGGCAAATCGAAACAAGTTTCATTTGCACTCATTTGCATTCTTTTTTTGCAAAGGATAGGCTGGTATTAGCAAGTGGGAATTAGATTCTTTCCGTCTTCGCTTCTCAGCTGTATCTGTGTGCAAAGTTAGTGTTTCGGAATATAACCGCAAAGGGGAAATGCCTATAATAACATGGGAAATCCCCTAAACATGCAAAATAAGAAAACAGAATAATATATTTATGGCAAAAGAACTGAAAGAACTGACCAAGAGAGCAGATAACTACTCTCAATGGTACAATGACTTGGTAATAAAGGCAGACTTGATAGAGCAGTCTGCTGTTCGTGGTTGTATGGTTATCAAGCCATACGGCTATGCTATCTGGGAGAAGATTCAGGCACAGCTTGACAAGATGTTTAAGGAGACAGGTGTGCAGAATGCTTACTTCCCAATGCTGATTCCTAAGAGCTTCCTCTCTCGTGAGGCTGAGCACGTAAAGGGATTTGCCAAGGAGTGTGCTGTGGTTACTCACTATCGTTTGAAGGCTACAGAGGATGGCAATGCTGTTGAGGTTGACCCTAACGCAAGACTGGAGGAGGAACTGATTATCCGTCCTACCAGTGAGACCATCATCTGGAACACTTATAAAAACTGGATTCACTCTTGGCGCGATCTGCCATTGATGTGCAACCAGTGGTGTAATGTTATGCGTTGGGAGATGCGTACTCGTCCTTTCCTCCGCACGTCTGAGTTCCTCTGGCAGGAGGGTCACACCGCTCACGCTACACGTGAGGAGGCTGAGAAGGAGGCACAGACCATGTTGCGTGTCTATGCTGACTTCGCTGAGAAGTGGCTCGCTGTTCCTGTCGTACAGGGTGTGAAGAGTGAGACTGAGCGTTTCGCTGGTGCATTGGATACTTACACTATTGAGGCAATGATGCAAGACGGTAAGGCACTCCAGAGCGGTACTTCTCACTTCTTGGGTCAGAACTTCGCTAAGTCGTTCGACGTTACCTTCCTTAATAAGGAGAACAAGCCTGAGTATGTATGGGCTACCTCATGGGGTGTAAGTACTCGATTGATTGGTGCACTCATCATGACCCACTCTGACGATAACGGTCTCGTTCTTCCTCCAAAGATTGCGCCTATTCAGGTGGTTATCGTACCAATCTTCAAGGGTGAGGAGCAGTTGAAGGAACTCACAGATAAGTTGCAGCCAGTGATTGATCAGCTCCGTGCATTGGGTATCACCGTTAAGTTCGATGATGCCGACAACAAGCGTCCAGGCTTTAAGTTCGCTGACTACGAGTTGAAGGGTGTGCCAGTACGTCTCGCTATGGGTGGTCGTGACTTGGAGAACAACACCATTGAGGTGATGCGTCGTGACACCTTGGAGAAGGAGAGCGTAAGCTTTGACGGCATTGTTGAGCGTATCAAGAACCTCCTCGATGAGATTCAGGACAACATCTTCAAGAAGGCTAAGGACTTCCGTGATGCTCACATCTACGAGTGCGAGAACTATGAGGAGTTCAAGGAGAAGGTGAAGGACGGTGGTTCTTCCTCTGCCACTGGGATGGTACTGAGGGAGACTGAGGCGAAAATTAAGGAAGACACGCAGGCAACCATCCGTTGTGTCCCTTATATGTTCGAGCAGCACCGAGCGTCGACATGGTAAGCAGCAAGCCTGCTAAGTATCGTGTCCTCATCGCAAAGATCGTACTAATCATCAATAATACACATAGAATTAACGGCTTCAGGATGTTTTATAAAGGCAGGACTAACAAGGAATGCTTATAAATTCTGGAGCCGTTAATCTTTATATTCTAAATTCTAAAAATACTAATTAAACAACTATTGTCTTATGAAAAATCACTTCTTACTTTCGTTTTACTCCTCGCTGTAACAGCGTTGAACGCTCAGACCTTTAATCAAGGCTAACTTCCAAAAAGGCGATCAGGGCTACCCTATGAGAGCGTAGCTGATATTAAAGTCAGTGTTCCGATGGCTGGAAACTCTGAAAAGCATAAAGACAAACAGCCAAAACAAAGATTATCGTAAAAGATGCTACTGCTGATGGTTATGTCATCGAAATGACGACAACCAATGTGAAGATGGACGGCAATCAGGAGGTTGTTCAGCAGACAGGAAACATAATGAACCAATACCTCAGCAATGTCCCAATGCTCCTAAAGACCGATGCTAACGGAAAGGTGAAGGACCTCTTGAACTATACTGAAGTTCAAACAAAGGTCAGCAAGTTAGCAATGGTATTCATTGACTCGCTCTATAATTCCAAACCTGAAATGGAGAAGACACTGCCTAAGTATAAGATGGCGATGTCTGTCAATAACCAACTTACCAAAGAGTCTTTCATTGAGTCTGCTGAAAATAATTCTTTCTTTATCCTTTTTGGTAAGACACTCAAGACGGGTGACAAAGAAGATATGAATATGCAAGGCATCAAAACCTCTGTAACTTACGAGGTCAACAAGGAGCCAAACGCACTCAATATCATTGGTAAGATTAAGGGTAATATGACCGAAGACGACGTCAAAGCCTTCTTTATTGACAAGATGAAACAGATGGGTGCTGACGAAGCTATGACCTCACAGATTGACGCTAACTGGGGAAGAATGAAGCAGATGGGTATGACTAAGATGGATCTCGACGGTACTTCTATGACCAAACTCCTCAACACGGGTTGGGCTACTGAGTACAGTACGGACGTAAAGACAAAGATGATGGGTATGGAAATGTTCATCACCTCTGTTACTAAATTGGTAGAAAAGAGTTGGAAATAATCGAGATTACGATATGAAGAAACTACTTTTTATCCTTGCTTTCGTCCTCGCGGTAACAGCATTGAACGCCCAAACCTTAATCAAGGCAAAGTTTCAGAAAGGCGAGAAGGCAGTCTATGAAACCGTGACAGAGATTGAAGGACAGTCTGCTGCGGCTGGTTCTGAAGCGGTAAAAGTAACCAGACAGACCAAGATAACCGTACAAGAGGTTCTCCGTGATGGGTATATTATCGAAATACTGACCAAAGACATAGCGGTAGAAGGAGATCAGTCGTTCCTAACACAGACGGGAGATATGATCATCCAAAGTCTGGATAATGTCCCTATGCTTCTAAGGACAGATGCAAACGGAAAGATTACTGACATCTTAAACTATGACGAGGTGCAGCGCAAGGCTTGGAAATTTGCTCTCACAAAACTCGACTCCCTCTACAATAACAATCCGAACGTAGAGAAGAGTATGCCGAAAATGAAGGCTATGATGAGCATAACAAAAGATGTTGCCAAAGACGTTCTTATCGCGAATATCAATAATAACACCTTCTTCTATCTCTTCGGTAAGTCGCTGAAAAATGGCTACAAAGAGAATAAGGAGATAAGGGATATCAAGTCAACCGTTACCTACACGCTTTCCAAGAAGGGGAATACGATGAACATCGCTGGGGAGATTAGCAATAATATGACCGAAGCCGATGTGAAAGCTTCATCATTGACAAGATGAAGGGAGTCGGTGCTGACGAAAACCTTGAGCTGATGATAGCACAGCTTGAGACCCACTGGGACAGAATGAAGGAAATTGGTATGGCTACAATGGATATCAACGGAACAACAAACTTTCAACTCCTCAAAAGTGGTTGGCCTACCGAATATAGCTCGAAGATAAAAGCGAATAGGATGGGCGTGCGTATAACCATCAACTCTGTGACGAAGTTAGTGCAGAAGAATTGGAACTAATCTTAGCATATTTATAAGGTATAAAGGTGGTGTAGGCAATCCTAACACCACCTTTTCATTTCCTCCACTCTCACAAAAATACCTTCTTACATCCGTTTATGTGCTTATGAATCTTACTGACAAGTATTGACAAAACAGATCACACACCTATATTAACTTCGTGCTAATGCTTAGCACCATCTGTGCAAAGCATCCGCACCACATGTGCGGAGCGTCCGCACATCCATTAGAGGCGGCAAAAGAGATTGAAACTTTAGATTTTTGAGTGATAAGGTTTACCTCTTGTGTTTAGCGTTTGAAGTAATGTCACACGGAGGGACGGAGTGGACGGAGGATAGTTTGGCACAAAGCGATAGGAGTCGCAGAGGTACCTTCGGTGCAGGGAGCAACAGAGATCGTTTGCAAGCTTTGTTCGGGAGGTATGCCCAAAGTATTTGTACCCAGAGTTATCAAGAATTTGTACGCTACGTCTCCGTCGCTCTGTGTGCCATTGGCACCTCCGTGCTATTACGTTTATCTCCGTTCCCTCCGTTTCTCCGTGTGCCTTATTCTGTAAGGAGTATAGTTTTTCAATCCATATTTTTAGAAGTATAGAAAGACACTATCTCTTACATCAGAAATCATTACAAGGCACTACTTTATTTACCCACAAAAGGACGGATTTAGCACATTACACATTGATTTTGTCTACAATAACAGGCGATTGCGACGCGAAATCGTATAAAAAAACATAAAAATACACAACCAAAGGTGTTTGGATTTGGTTATTCACATAATTATATGTACCTTTGCACGCCGTATCAATTTTGGATAACGGAAATTAGCTATATTTTTAGGAGGAAATAGTAAACAATTCATGAGACAACTTAAGATTTCAAAAAGTATCACCAACCGATCAAGTGAGGCACTGGATAAGTATCTCGTTGAGATTGGTCGTGAACCGATGATTACCGTTGACGAAGAGATTGAATCGGCACAGGAAATCCACAAAGGCGGTCGCAAAGGCGAGCGTGCGAAGGAGAAACTGATTAAGGCTAACCTCCGTTTCGTCGTTTCTGTAGCTAAACAGTATCAGCACCAAGGTCTCTCTCTTACCGACCTTATCGACGAGGGAAACATTGGTTTGGTAAAGGCAGCTGAGAAGTTCGATGAGACTCGTGGTTTTAAGTTTATCTCATACGCTGTTTGGTGGATTCGTCAGAGTATTCTGCAAGCTATCGCTGAGCAGAGTCGTATCGGCGTCTCCCACTGAATCAGGTGGGCGCTATCTCAAAGCATCAATCAGGTAACGAACGAGTTTGTACAGAAGCACAACCGCCGTCCATCTATCCATGAGTTGGCAGAGTTGACAGGTATCGACGAGGCTCGCATCCGTCAGAGTCAGAGTGCAGACAACCATCACATGAGTATCGACGCGCCATTTAGCGATGACGACGATAACTCAATGAGTGATATGCTGTCTTCAGGTGATGACTCTCGTACCGACCGTGGCGTTGATTTCGAGTCAATGTCAGACGACCTTCGTGCTGTTCTTCAGAACACTTTGAAGGATCGTGAGATAAAGATTGTCACCGAGTGTTTCGGTATCGGTTGCCAAGAGAAGGGTTTGGAGGAGATTGAACAGAGATGGGTCTTACCCGTGAACGTGTTCGCCAGATTCGTGAGAAGGCTATCGAGAAGATTCGTGAGAGCGGCAATGCACGCGTACTCATGAAGTACTTAGGCTAAGAAAGCAAGATTAAGATGATAAATAATAAAGAGGATGTGTTTTCTTACACATCCTCTTTTCTCTCTATAAAAGTCCCACAATCTTTTGTTGCAGGGCTTTTAGCTTTTGTTTCATACGATATTTGAAACCATAAGATTTCGCTTCATTGTCGCAAGTTAGTTCATAATGAAACGCTTATCACATTTTGTGAGTAAGCTCTTCAGCATAAGAAAGTTGAGTATCCTTCCCCAACAAGAAATCATTTACCTTCATAGGTACAAGGTAGTGAGGCTTAATGCCTTCACCCTCTAATGGGAATCCCTTAGGAGAATACTTAAAAGGATGACCGATTGGAACCCAGTAGTACATTCCGTACGTGGTCTTAAACAAATGAGGATTACCACCAGTATCACCCGCAGAAGGCGTACCCACAACAATAGCATCACCACTTTCTTTCATCGTTATCAGAAAGCTCTCAGCAGCAGAAACCGTAACAGGTCCTGCCAAGACAATCACCTTGCCCTTATAACTATCTGGAGAAGGCGACAATGTTGTGCCGTCCCAAATAGTTCGTTTGCCTTTTATTAGGTACTGTGCTATGAAATCCCCGACACTACTACTCCCTCCGCCGTTATTACGAATGTCCACTATAAGGAATGGCAGTCGGTTTAAAGACGCAAAAGCTTTGCTGAACTGCTTGTCAACTCCATCCAACATACTTCTCACATCTATATATCCAACCTTTGAAGAAAGTTTCTTCCATGTCACGTCTTGCACTTTATCCTTTGTAGGGATATACTGAGATTGCAGATGAACGGTGAGCGTTAGAGGTTTGCCTTGTCGGATAACGTCCAGCTTCTTCACCGAATCCGTATAGCTACATAATATACTCTTTGCCGCTCTAAAGTAACGGTCGGCATCTGTAGAAGCCGAAACATACTTGGTATAATCAGTTACCCATTTATTCACTGGCACCCCGTCTACCGCCACAATCTCATCTTTATCCAACAAACCTGCCTTTACAACGAAGTCAGAAGGTTTGTCAACAAACACCCGATCTTCAATCACTGTGATATGAGCACCTTGTATAAACCAAGGTTCCTCTATGGATACATTATTTGCGTGAGCACATTTCAGGCTACTAAAAAGTTCCTTTATCAACAATGAATAAGCCACCTTCGACTGCATTGTGTCAAGACGTTGAAGGCAGGCGGTATGAATTGAGTCGAGGTTTAAAATGCTTCGTATCTTTATATGCATACTTGTCTTTGATGACGTTAAACATCTCTTCAAAGTCATTTCGGAAAATCTTTTTGGTTCGACAGGTATCTTATCAGCATTATACGCTTGTACATCTTCCCATTTTAAAGACGTACGCTCCTGATTCCAAACATAAAGAACAAAGGCTGTAAGTAACAGTCCTAAAAAAACACAAAGGTAAATAAAATAAGCTTCTTCATAATATTTCAAAATGGCATAAATTGTTCGTGACAAAAGATATAAAATATCTTTTTATAAAACAAATAACAATATATAAATATGACCCATAATTGCAATTACTTTCTCGGTGAATGTACGAGAACAGCTTTTGCAACAAGTCTTTCTATTCTAAGTAACTGGGAAAGACAATAAAACAAAATCACCAACGTTATATAACGTATGAAACGTAAGAATATTCAGAAATGCATATGCTATCTATTGTTCATGCTGACCGCCCAGTTAGCATTTGCACAATCGTTCACCCTTCAAGGTAAGGTTTCCGACAAGGATGGCAACCCTATTGAATTGGCTTCTGTCATGGTTGTTACGCAAGGAAAACTGTCGATGACCAACCTAAAAGGCGAGTTTAATATGCAGTTGCAGAGTGAAGACTCCGTGAAGGTGCGCTTCTCAATGATTGGCTACAAGACCAAGACGAGAGATTCTCGTGCGTCCCAAAGGGAAAGCAGACACTGCTCATCCAGCTTGCTGACGACAACGCATTGGAGGAGGTTGTAGTGCAGGGTAAAGCCAAACAGCACGGAACAACGGAAGAATTGGATATTCAAAAAACCAAACAAGGACCATCGACTTCGGGCAATGCTGTCGAAGAAATGGTACAGACTCAGGCGGGTGTTTCGACCCACTCGGAGCTATCCTCGCAATATAACGTTCGTGGTGGAACATTCGACGAAAACTCTGTCTATATCAATAATATAGAAGTGTTCCGTCCCTTCCTTGTGCGAAGCGGACAGCAAGAAGGACTCTCTGTCATCAATCCCGACATGGTTGAGGGTATTGGTTTCTCAACTGGTGGATTCGAAGCGAAATATGGTGACAAGATGAGTTCAGCTTTGGACATCACCTATAAACGTCCGAAGAAGACAGAAGCCTCCGTCTCTGCCTCACTTTTAGGTGCCAGTGCCTACCTCGGATTAGCTACGAAGAAACTGACATGGACCAATGGTGTGCGTTATAAAACCAACCGTTACCTGCTTGGTTCACTCCAAACAAAGGGCGAATATCGTCCGTCATTCCTTGATTATCAGACTTATCTCTCATGGCAACCCAACAAACGTTGGCAGGTAGACTTCATCGGTAACATCTCTGACAACCGTTATAACTTCGAACCAGAAGACCGTGAGACAAACTTCGGTACGCTGCAGAACGTGAAGAAGTTCCGTGTCTACTTCGATGGACAGGAGAAAGACCTCTTCCGTACCTACTTCGGTTCGTTGGCTATCACACGCCATTTGAGTTCGCACACAGACCTCTCTCTCCTCGCATCGGCTTTCACAACGAAGGAGCAAGAGCGTTATGACATTCAAGGACAGTACTGGCTGACACAGACGGAGACGTCTGAAAACCTCGGTGTGGGTACGTTTATGCAGCATTCTCGCGACTATCTCAACGCTGACGTGAAGAGTTTGAAGCTGATGATGCAGCATCGTGCAGGCAAACATAAGATTGAGGGCGCAGTGACCTATAAACTTGAGAATATCAAGGAGAACTCTGCCGAATACGAATACCGTGATTCTGCGGGTTATAATGTCCCTCATACGGGTCGTGACTTGAAGATGATTTACTCGCTTCGTGCTCGCAACGAACTCAAGGCGAAACGCTTTTGAAAGCTACTTGCAGGACACATGGAACTTCCAGACTCGTGACTCTGTGCCAACGCTTTTCACACTGAATTATGGTGTTCGCTTTGCACATTGGGACTTCAATGGTGAGAGCCTATTCTCTCCTCGTGCATCGCTGACCATCACACCGGGCAGAAACCGCAACCTTAGTTTCCGCATTGCAGGTGGTATCTACTATCAGGCACCTTTCTATAAGGAACTTCGCGACACGTCAATCGTCAATGGTGTCACCTACGCAACGCTCAATCAGAAGATTCGCGCACAGCAGTCTATCCACGCATTGGCAGGTATGACCTATCGCTTTGAGATGTTAGGTCGTCCGTTTAAGTTCACTGCGGAGGCTTATTATAAGGCACTCTCTCGCCTCGTTCCTTATTCAGTTGACAATGTGAAGGTGACGTATTATGGTGAGAATACAGCCACAGGACACGCCACAGGTCTCGACCTTAAACTCTTTGGTGAGTTTGTTCCGGGTGCTGACTCATGGCTGACACTGAGTGTGATGAACACGAGTATGAAGTTGAATGGTAAGAGTATTCCGCTCCCAACCGACCAGCGTTATGCGCTCAACCTTTATTTCACAGATTTCTTCCCAGGTACAACACGTTGGCGTATGTCGCTGAAATTAGCATACGCAGACGGTTTGCCATTCTCTGCTCCACACAAGGAATTGGAGAATAACACCTTCCGTGCCCCAGCTTATAAGCGTGCCGACATCGGTATGAGCTACCGCCTATTAGACAACAACGATGGCCGTCGTAACACAATCTTTAAGAATATTTGGCTCGGTCTTGACTGTCTGAACCTCTTTGGTATCAATAACGTCAACTCGTATTATTGGGTGACAGACATTGCTGGACAGCAGTATGCCGTTCCAAACTACCTTACTGGGCGACAGATAAATGGTAGGGTGACGGTGGAGTTTTTAGGCCTCACCCCCAGCCCCTCTCCTACAGAGAGGGGAGTAGATAGCAGATACCCCTATTGGTTGGAAAAAGCTATTTAGTTATTCTTTAGCAAATTATTACCAGCACTCCCCTCTCTGCAGGAGAGGGGTTGAAAAGTGAGGCTTTTAGTCATTCCGAAGCAAACGGTTCCTGCACTCCCCCCTCTGTAGGGAGAGGAAGTTAGGGACGTGAGGCTTTTCTTTCTGTTTCTACAAACAACTTATTCTAATTTTTAATTGATTTTTGTAAACTATTTTTCGTGTGATCAAAATCAATACATGCTCTTTTAAGCTTTTGAAAAGACGCCCTAATTGACTTGCAAAAGACGCCCTTTTGAGCTCTTACTAACGCCCTTTTGAAAGTCTTATTAAGCACCTTTTCATGTACTACCTTTCAACTAATTGATAGCAAACAACTTACACAAGGTGTGAAATTTGCCAATTTATCGTCATTTCTTAGCTTACAAACGGGCTTATTTGTAATGAAATTTCAAAAACCAAAAGAGGATATATCAGACGAGCTGACATATCCTCCTTAGATCTTTTAACCCATATCGGCATTAGAGCCCTAAACTGATTTTTATATTGCGGGCTTTTGTCCAATTTGGGTTTAATAAAAGTATTGTTCGAACTTACTTCTCTAAGATGTTCTCTTTCTTACGGATAGGGTCATCATACTGCACCTGCAGCTGGAGGAGTTGCTTCTTCAAATTCTTTGTGAGTTTCTCCGTACCTGGCTTACCATAGATATTGTGCATCTGTTCTGGGTCTTTCTTTAAGTCGTAAAGCTCCCAAGAGTCAATATCATTGTAGAAGTGCATGAGTGAATAACGCTTTGTACGGATACCATAGTGACGGCAAACAGAGTGCTCGGCTGGGTATTCGTGGTAGTGATAGTAGAGCGACTGACGCCAGTCAGCTGGCTTCTTACCCTGCAAGAGTGGGAGGAAAGAACGGCCCTGAATGTCAGAAGGAACCTTCACGCCTGCTGCCTCGAGGAAGGTTGGTGCATAGTCGATGTTCTGTACCATCTGCCTAACAACGCCATGCTTGCCACCTGGGAGATAAACCAATAGTGGTGTGCGGAAAGACTCCTCGTACATGAAAACGCTTGTCGAACCATCCATGCTCGCCCATGTAGAAACCTTGGTCAGAGGTGTAGACAATCATTGTGTTCTCAAGAAGACCATGTTGGCGCAGATATTCGATGACACGACCCACGTTTCGGTCAACAGAGTGAATTACACGCATATAGTCGTGCATATAACGTTGATACTTCCATTCAGCGAGAGCCTTACCTGATAGTTTGTCTTCCTTAAACTTCTTGATGATTGGATCGTAGTAGCTATCCCACTGCGCACGCTGTGAAGGTGTCATACGTTTGTAGTTACCACGTCCCCACTGTTCAAGACCAGTAGTGGTATGAATCTCATTCTCCTTGTCAGCCATCTTGTTGTCATAGATGAGGTCCATATCCTTCATGATATTCATTTCTGCTTCTGTGCAGCAAGACGACCAGAATAGTCATCGTAGAAAGTCTTTGGCAACGGATAGGTTACGTCATCATAGAGACGAAGATCGCAGGTATCAGGGTTCCACACACGATGTGGCGCCTTGTTGTGCATCAACAAACAGAAAGGCTTGTCCTTGTCGCGTTTGTTCTCCATCCAGTCTATCGCCATGTCGGCAATGATGTTAGTAACGTATCCTGGACGGCGTATCTTCTTACCATTGCTAAGGAAGTCAGGGTTATAGTAGTCGCCCTGTCCGATAAGGATATCCCAATAGTTGAAGCCTGTTGGCAGTGAGGTGAGGTGCCACTTACCAATCATAGCGGTCTGATAGCCCTGCTTCTGGAGCAACTTAGGGAAGGTTTGCTGACCACCATCAAAGGTCTTAGAGTTGTCCGTGAAGCCATTGGCATGGCTATGTTTACCTGTAAGCATACAAGCACGTGATGGACCGCTGAGCGAGTTGGCAACGAAGCTCTCTTGGAACTTCACACCATTATCAGCCAACCAGTCGATGTTTGGTGTGTTGATAAAACGCTTGTCATAAGCACTGATAGTCTGATACGAATGATCATCGCTCATGATGAAGACGATGTTCATCGGTTTCTTCTGCGCTTGGGCAGGAACGAATGCACCCATTGCAATCGCTCCTGTCAGCCGTATAAAACTTTATTTTTGCATATATAATAAATTAGTTTATCGCAATTATTTATCCCATCCGGGGTTCTGCTTCCACAGATTGTTAGTCAGTGTGAGCATACGCGTTTCGAACGGAAGGAGGTAATCACGCTTTGGATTAAACTTCCAACCCGTCTCATAACCTGATGGATTCACTGGCAATACGTAACGCTGTGCGTCGCCAGGCTTGCCAGAGAGGTAGAGATTATTGCCTTTTGGCTTGTCATAAACGAGGCTTGTGCCATACTTTGCATGATGTTCAAGGTTGCTACCAATGAACAATGCACCGTGTGCACGCTTTCCAACGATCACTCATCGGCTGCTGCCCAACGGAAGATATCGTCCAATCGACGGCCTTCACAAGCCTGCTCAACACGACGTTCACGGCGAACTGCCTGCAAATACTTGTCGAGATTGCGGAAAGGATAGTCTGCCTCTGTGTTATACTCTCTGTCGAAGTCGACTGCTGGCATACCAACTCGGTCGCGCAAAGGCTTCAAGATAGTAATAATCTGACTTGCGTTAGCAGCACCATCAAGCTCTGCCAAAGCCTCAGCATAGTTTAAGAGGATGTCAGCATAGCGATACTGAATAGCTGGTGTGCTGCCTTTTCCTTCCTGATCAAGGCTTCCCTTATAGTCAATCTGTACGTGCTTGAGCATTGAATAGCCAGTTTCATTCTTGTTATAGCCCGAACCATTGAGTGGTGGAACAATGTAACCGCCTTGGTCTGGACGTAGAATCTGCCCCGGCATACATACCGTCTGGCACAAACGTGGGTCACGAACAGTTGGCTTTAACTCGTCGCCAAAGGTTGCCTTTGCGGTCAACACGGCTGGTCCCACAAATGGTTTACCATCGATGGTGAGGTAGTCGTCGACCAATGATGCTGTAACACCGCTACTACCACCACCCTGATTGAGGTAGCGGTCAACGCTGTTACCAACGTTCACGCCGTCATATCGCTTGAACCATAACACCTCAGAGTTGTTGCTTAGGTCCTCTGTCTGGAAGATAACGCGGTAGTCATTCAGTGTGTTACCAGTCGTATAGATTTTCCAAACACCTCTGTCTACAACGTCCTTACAAGCCTCAACGCACTGATCTAAGTAAGACTTAATCTTCGCATCGGTAACAGTTGGATCGAAGAAGGCGTCGTTCTTAGCCTTATGATACTTCTCCCATGTAGCCTCATAGAGTGCCACCTCGCTCTTGAAGGCACGTGCCACGTCCTTGTGAATACGCATTGTAGCACTGCTGTTCTGTAAGTTAAGGTTGGCAATAGCCTTATCGAGGTCGGCAAGAATACTATCGGCTATCACCGTACGTTCCTGCTGCGGCTGGTTCATCTCCTCCTCCTGTGGTTCGAGAGGGCGATTCACCCAAGCGATTTTACCATAGTTCTTGAACAACTGGAAGTAGAACCATGCACGGAAATAGTAAGCCTCGCCCACGCATTGTTTGTAGGCTGCAGAGTTCTTATCCTTGAAGTTGAGGTTATTCAAGAAGAAGTTGACGTTGCGAATATTATAGTAATGACCGAGTTTGCCCGCATTAGCGAGGGTCAAACCACCATTCAATCGTGTGTTAACAGAGCCACTTGCCATGTTATCACTGTTCATATCGATACCAGCAATACCACCGCTACCCCATGAGTTAAAGTCCTGAGCCTTCACACCAGTCTGATAGAACTGGTCGAGATAGCTGTTCATCTCACCCAAGGAGGTGAAAGGGTTGACCGTTGAAAGTACTCCCTCAGGAGACTTGTCTAAGTCAAAGCAACTTGTAAGAGTTGTTGCACTCAAGAGTGCTAAAACATATATATTTAAGTTTCATAGTTATATTCTTTTAAAAGATTAGAGATTAACCATAAGTCCAAACGAAAATGACCTTATTCATTGGATAGTTCTTACCGCCTTCGCCTGTGTAGCCATTAGCAGTGAAGATAACCTCTGGGTCGAGCATCTTCTTTAGCTTTGTGAAGGTAAGGAGGTTCTCACCAGAGAAGAACACCTTCACCTGCTGGAGTTTCATCTTCTGTGTCCATGTCTGTGGAAGGACGTAACTCAAGGTCAAGTTCTTCAAACGACAGTGTAAGCCGCACTCTGCAAGTATTGATCAGTAGGCTGGCTCTTTGTCTTCGCTGCGTATGGACGAACGCCACCTGCTGAATTGATATAAGGCTTTGGATAGTAGGCATTAGGATTGCTCTCTGACCAATAGTCAAGATGGTCTTTGAAGAGCGTTACCTGTGCGTAAGGACCTGTTCCCCAGAAGTAAACACTGTTGGTTGGGTCCCAATCACGCTTGCCTACACCTTGGAACATGAAACTCAAGCTAAGTCCCTTCCAGCTAACCATACCGTTGATTGTGTACTGATAGCGTGGTGAGGTGTTACCGATAATGGTCATATCGCCCATATCATCGAGTTTATTCTTACCATTGTTCACATATCCGTCGTTGTTAAGATCGCGGAAAGCAACGTCACCCGGTGTCCACTTCAAGGTTGAGAAGAAGGTGTTGTTATGGCTTGCATTGTAAGCATCAGCCTGCTCCTGTGTCTGCAATAAGCCGTCTGTACGATAGCCCCATATCTCTCCAACGCGTCTACCTCTATACCAGTTGCTTGCTGGTGCAGTACCCGTTGGGTTTGCATAGTCTGTTACAATAGAGGTATAGTCAGCCAAAGAACCACCGATACTATAGTCGATGTCCTTACCAATCTTACCACGATAATTCAGCGTGAGTTCCCAACCACGGTCGCGCAAAGAGGCGTTATTGGTTTGTGGAGCATTAGCACCAAAGAAGTCTGGGAAGTCCACACCAGGTCCCAACATATCCTTAGTCTTACGCTCGTAGACGTCAAGACTACCCGTAAGGGCATTGTTCATGAAGCCGAAGTCTAAACCGATATTCTTGCTACTCACCTTCTCCCATGTTGTTGCTGGGTTTACAACGCCCGGCGCAAGGAGGTAAGCATGACGACCATCAGCAAAGATATAGCTTCCCAATCCACTGCTGAGATTCATCGTTGAAGCGAAGGTGTAGAGGCCAGCACCAGCCTGATTACCCAGCTTACCGTATGACATACGCAACTTCAACTGCGATACCTTCTGGCTAAGCGGCTCCATAAACTTCTCACGACTGATGTTCCAACCGAGTGAAACAGATGGGAAGAAGCCCCAACGATGGTCGCGTGCAAAGCGTGAAGAACCGTCATAACGGCCGTTTACTTCAAGAAGATAACGACCCTGATAGTCGTAGTTGATACGGCCGAAGAAGCCACGTGTTGCCCATCCATTGCGGATATCATCTGGCTGCTTGTCGCCTGTTCCCATTGCAGTATTTGGATTGTGCATTGAGTAAAGACCAGAGATACCGTTCTTCAAGTAGTCTACCTTATTGTTTTCTTCCTGATAACCAGCCATCAAAACGATGTTATGATCCTCTGCAAGAGTCAATGAGTAGTTACCATAAAGGCTAATATTCTGATAGTGGATGTTATAATTTGAACGCTGATACTTGCCATCAGGACTTGCATCCAACTCTCCACGAACACCCTTTGAAGTCGTCACACCATCAGCTGCATAGATGTCTGGCGCAACATTCAAAGCCTCGTAAGAGGTTGTGATAAACTTATTAGTATAATCAGCATTGATAATCAATCCCTTTACTGGATTAACCTCAAAGCCTAAGGTGATGTCATAGTGATTGCGCTTTGTACGGGTGAAGGTACCACTCTGCAAGTAAGGAATCATTGACAACTCTGTGAAATGACCATGAGGATCAACCACTGATATCGTCGGACGGAAACGTGCTAATGAGTGATAGAAGCCTTCGCTCAAACCGCCTGCACCAAATGGAGTGTTGTCAACAGAGTGAACATACTTCAAGTTAAGTTTCATCTTCATCCATGAGGTAAGACGAGAAGTGAGGTTAGAAGCGAGGTTCATGCGCTCAAAGTTCATCTTCGCATAACGCAGAATACCGTCTTCCTTGAAGTAACCTCCTGATACATAATACTGTGCCTGCTTACCGCCACCGCTCAAACTTACGTTGTGCTGCTGCTTAAAGGCATAGTCTTTATAATGTAATCTGAAGTAGTCAACGTTTCCAATACCCTTCTCTGTATTTTCAAAAGGCAGGGTTCATCGAAGCGTTAGCAGGAGTTCTTTGCCAGGGTTAACACTTGATGGGTCGTTCATATACTGCTCTAACAGCTTAATCTTTTCGTCGCTGTAGAGACGAGAGGAGTTGGCATTCGTAACAGATGCATTCCACATCTTCGCAAACTCTACGGCATTTGCCATCTCAGGCAGTACGGTAGGACGGTTCCAACCCATACTTCCCTGATAGTTTACGTGCATCTTGCCTTCCTCTCCTCGCTTGGTCGTAACCAAGATAACACCGTAGGCAGCACGCGCACCATAGATAGAACAAGCGGATGCATCTTTCAATACGGAGATTGACTCGATATCATTTGGATTGACATCGGCAAGACTCATCTCAATTCCATCTACTAAGACGTAAGGATGACCAGTACCAGAGAGGTTACCCTGACCACGCAATGACAAGGCTGCAGTAGCACCCGGACGACCAGAGCTACCATTTGATACCATCAAACCCGGTACCAAACCCTGAAGACTCTGTGACGCGTCTGTCACTGGGCGCATCTCAAGTGCATCGCCCTTAACAGATGAAACAGAACCCGTGAGGTTTACCTTCTTTTGTACACCATAACCTACGACAACCACTTCGTTCAATGCTTGGTTGTCATCTTGCAGACTAACAGTGTAATTGGTCATACCCGCTTTGACGGTTACAGACTGAGGCTTAAAGCCCACATAACTTACTTGTAGCACAGCACCGGGTGCAGCGGCAAGCGAGAAGTTACCATCAACATCAGTAACAGCCATTGCGACTCCATTAACCATAACAGAGGCACCGATAACGGGTTCACCATGAGTATCTTTCACAACACCCTTGATAGTTTGCTTTTGTTGCTGTGTACTCTCAAACGTTTTTACATTCGCACTCGTAGAACTAAGTACTGGGGTAGCAGCCAATAAACTCAGACACAAAGAGAGTGCCACCCTTCTTGTTGCGAATGGGGATGCTTCCTCATACCAAGGAAGACAGTAGTAGATTTAGACATAATTACATTGATTTAGGGTTTACGGGTGCAAATATAACACTTTTTCATGAATTCAACATTCATAATCCATAATTCATAATTATGATTACAATTTTTATTCACAATCCTCTATTAATTCATAATTCACAATTCATAATCCATAATTATGATTACTATTGTAATTTAGGATGAGGGTGTATCAAAATGTAAATATCAGTTTGATAATCTTACAGTTTGACATAATTCATTTTTCTACTTGTTAACCTCGTCAACTAAAATTCTGTGCTATCTATGACCTTTAGGTCTCTGAGCGTTCAGCAAGCAAAAAGATCTGTTCTTTCTGTTTATCTGTGAGTTCTGTGAGAGAATGCACCGCAACTTTAAGCTTAAAACTTTGAATGCCGAGGTTTGAAATATTGTACAAATCGTCCGATAAAAAGGACGGAGAAAAGAGCTAAAAACGCACATTTTTAGCACCCTTGTCAAAAGTATTTTGTTATCAAGTAGTTGAAGTGGTTTTCCAAAAAGGTGCTTAGTAAGGCTTCAAAAGGGCGTTAGTAAGACCTCAAGAGCATCTTTTTGCAAGCCAAAGGCGTTAATTCGAATGGAATTAACGCCCTTTTATTCAACCTTTGAATTTCTTTTACAATACAGAGTGACTGAAGAAGACAGAGTGACATAAAAACAAAAAGAGACAGAATAAAAAGCTGACTCTACCCACAACCCCATCGATCGGGGCTTGCTTACCGATACATATCTATCACGTAGTGAAAGCTTTTAATCCCAATCACTCATTAGACCACACATGTCTAATTTTTTACTATGGTATGGTTTTCCGATTTGTATTTGATTATCCCTCAGCAAACTGTTTCCTGCACTCCCCTCTCTGCAGGAGAGGGGTGAAAATGAGGCTACTCTCCCTTCCCGATAGGAGTATAATCACGTTAAATAAGTCTAACTTTATACCCGTTAGGGATTGTTCGTTTTGTTTTTCGTAGATATTTTGTATATTTGTACCCGTAAAGGTATAAATAGTATGGAGAAAAATCAATTATCAGCCACATTAAAACAACTGCGGAAGGAATACCATCTTACGCAGGAAGACATGACTTTCAAAGCTGGTGTAGGGCTGCGCTTTGTGCGTGAAATGGAACAAGGAAAAGCTACATTACGCATGGACAAAGTCAATCAAGTGCTTGAGTTGTTCAACCTACAGTTAGGACCAGTACCCATTCCAAAGGACTAAGTGGAAAAAGATTCAACATCATGAGACAAGGAAAAGTATATGTAAAAGATAAGCTGGCAGGCATTATCACAGAAGACGAGAGGGGATATAGCTTCGCTTATCTTCCAGAGTATTTGGATGGTAGTAAGCCAACTCCCGTTAGTCTGACATTGCCATTGCGTGCAGAACATTATCAGAGTAACGTTCTTTTTTCCTTCTTCGATGGTCTTATTCCAGAAGGTTGGATGCTGAATATTGCTGAACGAAACTGGAAAATCAATCGTAGAGACCGCATGGGATTACTCCTCTCGTGCTGCCGTGACTGTATAGGAGATATTAGCATCGTACCCATAGAAAAGGAGGAGGAAAGAAGATGAGGCGTTGTCTGTACTGTTATAAACCATTAAAAGCTGGGGAGGTTGACTATCATCCGCTTTGTGCAAAGAAAATGTTTGGGGCAGCAATAGCCCCTATCCTACCCTACACACGGAAGGATATTAACCGCTTAGCGCAGATTGTCGTTGAAAAACGAACAACAGTGACAGGTGTGCAAACAAAACTATCAATAGACCTTGAGCATGACGCAGCAGGAAATCCACAACGACTTACGATTGTAGGCGTCATGGGACGATATATCCTTAAACCCCAAACAGAGCAGTTTGAATGCCTCCCAGAGATAGAGGATTTATCCATGCATCTGGCTGAGATTGCGAAGATTCCTACTGTTCCACATTCTCTTATCCGTTTTGCTGATGGTGAACTAAACTATATAACAAAAAGAATTGATAGAACCGATGATGGGCGAAAGCTTCCTATGGAGGATATGTGCCAACTAAGTGGTAAGCTGACAGAACAAAAATACCAAGGAAGTTATGAAATGATAGCCCGTTTCCTCGACCAATATTCCAGTGTATCTATGTTAGACAAAGTGAACTATTGGCAGCAGGTTGTCTTCTCGTGGATTATAGGCAATGCGGATATGCACCTTAAAAACTTCTCTTTGTATAGCACACGAGAAGGACACTATGTACTCTGTCCAACCCTACGATCGGGGTTTCCACAAAGATTGTTATGCCAGAAGATACAGAGGAAATGGCATTGTCGCTCAACGGCTTCAAAAAGTCACTCCTCGTCTATGACTTCCGAGAGGCTATGCTTTCGACAGGACTCTCCGACGTGGTTGCCAACAGAATCATATCTGGTTTTGCTAAGTTTAGGGACAAATGGATGATGTGTATTGACAACTCTTTTATTCCTGATAATCAGAAAGAACAATACAAGAAACTTATTGACCACAGATTGGAAACCTTAGCAAAGGAATAAGGGTGAGGATCACAATCCTCTATTAATTCATAATTCATAATCCTCTATTAATTCATAATTCACAATTCATAATCCATAATTATGATTACTATTGTAATTTAGGATGAGGGTGTATCAAAATGTAAATATCAGTTTGATAATCTTACAGTTTGACATAATTCATTTTCTACTTGTTAACTCGTCAACTAAAATTCTGTGCTATCTATGACCTTTAGGTCTCTGAGCGTTTCAGCAAGCAAAAAAAGCCCGTTCTTTCTGTTTATCTGTGAGTTCTGTGAGAGAAATGCACCGCAACTTCAAGCTTAAAAATTTGAATGCCGAGGTTTGAAATATTATTACAAATCATCCGATAAAAGGCGGAAAAAAGGGCTAAAAATGAGACTTTTTAGCACCCTTGTAAGTGTTTTTGTTATCAAGTAGTTGCAGAAGTGGTTTTCAAAAGGTGCTTAGTAAGGCTTCAAAAGGGCGTTAGTAAGACCTCAAAAGGGCATCTTTTGCAAGCCAAAAGGGCGTTAATTCGAATGGAATTAACGCCCTTTTATTTTTCAGCCTTTGATTTTTATTTACAAAATGGAGTGGCGGATACGATAGGAGAAACAAAGTGAAGAAGCGAATATACACGCAACTCGTCAACTTCTCACATGGGGTATCTCCATTTCCGCCCCTCTCCACTCGGAGAGGGTTGAAAGTGAGTTTTCCCCCTCCCCTTCGGGAGAGGAAGGGTGAGAGCTTTTTACTTGCATACCCCGGATTCTGCTCCAACTTAGGATTATCAGAGATATTCCACTGTGGGATTGGCAGGTATCTGTTGAAGGTTTGGAACGTACGGTCCTCAACCTTGCTGCTACCACTGACTACGGCACGCATGGTTGGGTCGGTAGCGGATGTGTTAATAGTACCTGTGATACGGTTCAATGGACCATTCAATACTGTCTCTGCGACCATCTTACCATTGCTTGTCCAACGTAAGATATCAGCACGACGGAGACCCTCACCAGCGAATTCTGAGCCACGCTCACGACGAATCAGCTCACGAAGCTTGTCCTTAGTGTTATACTTTGACTGGTCAACAGCAGGCATACCCACGCGGGTACGCACCTTGTCAATCATTGCAAAGACGTTGGCAGAAGGACCATTCAACTCGTTCTCAGCCTCTGCCCATGTCAAGAGCACCTCTGCATAACGGAAGACGATTGGGCAAGCCTCTGTGTCCCATACGTCAGCATACTGACTCATTGGATCTAAGTACTTACGCCATGTGAGGGCAGTCTTAGAAGAGTTGGCAGCATTGGTTGGATAGTTAGGATTCTTCTTACCATTAACATTCTCGTCGAGCGTATTGAAGATAGTACCATTCCAGTCGCAACCGGGATAGAGAATCGTCATTGCCATACGTGGGTCACGACCATGGAAAGGATGCGTTGCATCGTATCCAGAACCCGCCTCATCGATAGTCTTACCATTACTCATCTCATAATTATCAACACACTTCTGTGTTGGAACAACTGATGACCAGCCACCATCGCCATTGTTATAGAGCTGTCCGATAGTACCAATTGGGCGAGTACCGCTCTTATACTGTACGGCAAGGATGATTTCCTTTGAGTCAACACCAGCCAACTTAAAGAGATTGGTATAGTCAGGATCGAGTTCATACTTACCCAAGTCGATGATAGCCTGAGCAGCATCCTTCGCCTTCTGATAGTCGCCCCAGTAGAGAGCAGCACGCATCTTCATAGCCAAGGCAGCACCCTTTGCGATACGTCCACGTGCAGCAGGAGACGTATTGATATCGGCAATCGCCTCATCAAGGTCTTTGAATACCAAATCCTTCACCTCTTGCTCCGTATTACGTGGCACGCGTGCCTCCTGAGCACTGGTGAAAGGCTTAACGATTGGCACACCACCATAGAGGAAACCCATGCGGAAATAGTTATAAGCGCGGATAGCCTTCACCTGCGCAACGAGGTCTTTCTTCACCGCATCGCTACTGAATACACACTTATCAACATTCTCAAGGAAGGTGTTACATCTACCAATGATAGTATAATCGTAGAACGACCAGCCCGGAGATGATGGTGAGAGCGAACCATTACCGATATTGGTAAAGCCTTCCCAAGGGAAGTTGTTGTACGCAAAAGTCAGAGCCAGCATCCCAATAAAGTAAGGCTGCACCTTCTTCCCAACCATCATAACAGCCCACAAGGAACTTCTCAGCATCGTCGCCCGTCTTCCATGTTGTAGCTGGCGACATTGCATCCTTCGGCACAGTGGTAAGGTAGTCATTACAAGATGTGAGCGCAAAGGCTGCCACACCTGCTAATATATATGTTCTTACAGTTTTTCATAATGTATATCGGGTATTTACGGTTAGAATGTGATATTGATACCGATAGAATGTGAACGCAGCAATGGATAAGATGATCCACGCTCGCTGGTCACTTCTGGGTCAATATTGAATGGTAATGCATCGAAGGTAAGGAGGTTTTCACCTGCATAGTAGATACGTACCTTCTCAAGACCAACTGCTTTGAGCACGCTCTTTGGAAGGGTGTAACCCAACTGCAAAGTCTTCAAACGCAAGTAGGCTGTGTTCCACAACCAGAAGGTTGACATAGCACGAGTCATGTCGCTTGGGCTGTTTCCTGTCTCGAATACACGTGGCAACTTAGCATTGTGATTGTCGTCTGTCCATGAGTCTTTCCACAGTGTTGAAGGGTGGCTGGCATCACCAGAGAACTCACCAAGTACCTCACGGTTGTAGATATGAGATACTGCACCAACACCCTGCCAAATCATAGAGAAGTCTACGTTCTTCCATGTTGCACCGAGGTTGAAGCCGTAAGTAATTGCTGGGATATCCGTATGGTCGGTGTAGATGCGGTCGTTTGAATCGAGCTTACCATCACCGTTTGTGTCCTCATAGATAAGGTCACCCGCCATAAACTTACGTCCGAATGGGTTGCCATACTTCGCTGTGTAGTCGTCAGCCTCCTGCTGTGAGTTGAAGAACTTACCAGTTGCCTTGTACATAAAGAAGCTATTGTACTGCTGACCGATAGCTGTACGACGGTTGCGGTTATCCTTGTCTTCAATGTATTCTGTGCCTTCGCCCAAGTCGAGAATCTTATTCTTGTTGTAAGCGAAGTTTGCACCGACATTGATTGTCCAATCCTTGTTCAACTGCTTTGCATAAGCCAATGAGAGCTCAACACCCTGATTGCGCAATGCACCGATATTATCCTTGTAAGCACCGAGTGCAAACTCTGCAGGAGCAGACACGTCCATGATGATACCAGTCGTCTTGCGGTTATAGTAATCCAACGAACCTGTCAAACCACCGAAGAGGGTAAAGTCAAGACCAACGCCCCATGTGGTAGAACGCTCCCAAGAGATTGTCTCAAGGTGATAGCTACCCTGATAGTAACCCGGAGTAAGCTGACCACCAAATGGATACTTCGCATTGAGGTTGTAAGTGTTCATCCAAGGATAGTAATCGTTCAGTGCGTCCTGATTACCAAGCTGACCCCATGATGCACGCAGCTTCAAGTTGTTCAACCATGACTTTGAACTCTCCATGAATGGTTCCTCAGAGATACGCCATGCAGCAGAGAATGATGGGAAGAAACCCCAGCGATGAGCCTCAGCAAAGCGTGAAGAAGCATCAGAACGGAAGTTTGCCTCAAAGAGGTAACGACCAGCATAGTCGTAATTCAGACGACCGAAGTAAGACACCATCGTCAGCTCGCGAGTGTTACCAGCATTCTGCTGTGTCGAAGCATCACCAGCGTTCATATCAGTAAGTTCGTTGTTAGGGAAGTTCTTACGATACATCCAATCTGGCAGATACTTATAGCGTTCAGTATGCCATCCGAGCATAGCCTTGAAAGTTATGCTTCGCAAATGACTTGTCATAGTTCAGGAACGCATCGAAGGTTGTACGATGCCAATCATAGTGAGCAATCTCCAACTTGTTAGGATCAGTTGCCTTATTAGGGTTATACTGAATGAACTTTTGGAAGTAAGAATAACGCTGTGAAGCATCAACGTATGCACCCTGCAGCGTCAACTTCAAGTCTTTCAGAATCTGATAGTCAATACCCAGCATACCCGTAAAGTTACGGTTGTTGCGATTTACGGTCATACCTGACTCCAGCCAAGCCATTGGATTACCATCAGAAACAGTACCGTATGTACCATCTTCATACTTATAAACAATCCAAGGGGCGATGATATTCAGCTGACGAATAATCTGATCGCTACTACCACCAGCGTATGCACTACTTGCATCGCGATAGTTGTTTTGGATATAAGCGAGGTTAAGATGGGCAGTGATGCGCTTTGACAACACCATGTCGAGATTCGCACGACCATTAAACTGCTCACGACCTGCATTAGGAAGAATACTGCTCTGCTTGAGATAACCAGCAGAAGCCAGATACTTCACATACTCGTTACCACCTGTAACATTCACGCTGTGGCGGTTCTGCCAAGCGGTTTTGAATGCAAGATCGTACCAGTCTGTATTAGGATAGTTGTAAGGGTCTGAACCATCACGGAACTTCTTAATCGCTTCATCAGAGAAACGTGCAGCCTTACCACTACGCTCCAATGCCTTATTATAATAGTAAGCGGCATCGGCAGAATTCATCCTTTCCATCAAGGCTGTTGCATTCTGAATACCAAAATAACCTGAATAACTAACCTTTGGCGCACCGTTCTGCCCTCGTTTTGTAGTTACCAGTATCACACCATTAGATGCTTTAGAACCATAGATGGCTGCTGAAGAAGCATCTTTTAGGACAGAAATACTCGCTATATCCTCTGGGTCGAGCGAGTTCAGTGTTCCTGCTTCAACACCATCAATCAAGATATATGGCGTAGCTGAGTTCAATGTTCCCACACCACGCACAAGAATCGTACCATTATCAAAACCCGGCGCACCGTCAGCTCCAGTCACCGTGATACCTGGAAGTAAGCCCTGCAAGCCTGAAGACACGTTAGAGATAGGGCGGTTTTCGAGTGCCTTACTATCAAGCTGTGCAACAGAACCAGAGAGGTTTGCCTTCTTCTGTGTACCATAACCGACAACAACAACCTCATTCAAGGCGCTGTTCTCATCCTTTAGAGTAATGTTATAGTTCGTCACACCACTTCTCACCATGACACTTTGAGTAGCGAAACCAACATAACTAATCTTCAACTCCGTACCCGGAGCAACAGAGACTGAGAAGCGACCATCCATGTCGGTCACCCCTACTGGAGTACCATTTGCCAGTACAGAAGCACCAATGACAGGGTCGCCATTAGCGTCTTTTACCACACCATTAATACTCTGCTTTTGCTGCTGAACACTCATACTCGTGTTCGCATCCACATTGGCTAATACTGGGGATGGTGCAAATGCCATCAACCCAAGTGCAAAAGAGAAAGCTAAGCGACCACTAACAAATGGTGGGTGCTTTCTGCGGTTCTGACTTACTTTCATAAAATTAGACATATATTCTATTGATTTAGGTTTATGCTACAAATATAGTCGTTTATACAATAAACACCAAAAGAAAAACTTCTTTTTCAATATGAAGTATTGTTCACGCACACAAGTAGTTAACGGAATTCAAAAATTCATAATTCATAATTCATAATTATGATTATTATTGTAATTCAAAAATTCATAATCCATAATTCATAATTATGATTACTATTATAATTTAGGATGAGGGTGTATCAAAATGTAAATATCATTTTGATGATCTTTACAGTTTGATATAATTCTTTTAAATGTAACTTTGTCTACTTGTTAACTCGTCAACTAAAATTCTGTGCTATCTATGACCTTTTAGGTCTCTGGGCGTTCAGCAAGCAAAAAGGCTCTGTTCTTTCTGTTTATCTGTGAACTCTGTGAGAGAATGCACCGCAACATTAAGATTGAAATTTTGAACCTCTCACTTTGAAATATTATTACAATTTATTCGATAAAAAAGGCGAAGAAAAGAACTAAAAACAAGCATTTTTTTAGCATCGCTGTAAGTAACGCTTTCAAACAGTTGTGAGAGTGCATTTCAAAAAGGTGCTAATTGGACTTCAAAAGGGCGTTAGTAAGACCTCAAAAGGGCATCTTTTGCAAGCAAAGGGCGTTAATTGAAAAGCCAATTAACGCCCTTTATTTTTCAACATTTGAATTATTTTTACAAGACAGAATAACAGAAGGAAACAGAAGAAGACAAAAAGACAAAAAGAAAAAGGAAGACGTAAAATCATCTTTTACATCTTCCCTTTGCTATAAAGCTTTTCTCAGTCCCCTACTTTCAACTCCCCACTACGTGTATATCCATAGAGATATTGTCGTATCTGTTCCTCCTCCCTGCATGGGAGGAGGTTGGGAAGATTTCGTTGGCTGACCTTCTAAATTACTGTCCTACATAGATTGGACGGATACTGTGCATATTATTCTTATTAATCAAAGCTTTCTGAGTAGAACCAGGGAAGCCCTGATAAATAGTCATACCATTGTACATCACCTGTGGCATAAATGCTGTTGCAGTATTATTGTTAGCAGTATTACTTGTTGAAGTCCAATATCCAGCCTGAGTACCTGGCTTACCAATATAACCTGTATAATCAGCATATATACCAGCCATAGGGAAGAATAATGCATTGTCAAAATCTGACTTAACAAACTGTCTCAAATTCTTCTTATCTGCCTTAACTATAGGAGTCGCCGTATTACTTGAACCAAGTACTTTATTGTTCTTATCTAAGACTTTACCCTTAAGGTTACTTGGCACGTTTGGATCAAACAATACGCCATAAACCTTGTTGCCATTATCATCGATAAAGTAACCAAGATACTCTCCAGTCGCTTTCATCAGATTATTGAAATCCGTAGCACTTGGAAGTTTCCACTTATTGTTAGAAGCGTATGCAGCCAAATCACCATACTTCTTGTCTGAGCTAATAACACCTTGTATATCTCTCTTCTCTGTCCAATAATGTCCTGACTTTGTATAGTCGTAAGCATATTCAATATCACCCCATCTGAAGTGATCAAACTTAACATTATCTGGATCATAAGTAGGAAGAAACATTCGTAAATCTTCCTGCTGAAGCGGCTCTTCGAATTTCGCAGGTGTATATGTATAATAGTCCCAAGGGTTCTCTGCAAGATGATAACCATCTACCCAACCATCAACTTTAGTACCTGTAGAATACTGGAGGTTATACTTACTCCACTTAACACCACCGATTTTAATGTATGGAGGATTTGGAGTAAACTCCTTAACCTGCACTGTGAATGGATAAACCTTAGCAGCAACGAGATTAAAGTTTGGAGTGTTTACTGCGAAACGATATGACTTATTATCAGTAGTATATACTTCAAATGTAGGGCTGAAGCCATTCTGTGGCAATATTACTACATATACCTTCTCAAGTGCTACTGGTGAATTAACTTCAATAGCACCTGTTTCATAATCTTCTAACTTATCATTCGGAATATTGTAAACAGCCTCTGTATAAACATTAGAAAGAACAAGTTTCTTGATATTTGTAAGCTTAGTACCGCCGACAGTGAAGTCTAACTCCAAGACTGAATACAACTTTTTCATATCAACGCTACCTGATGCAGAAGCACCACTCACAGTAACCCTTCCAGTTCCATAGCTATAATCAAAGTACTTTAGATTCTCCTTAGAACCATCTTGCCCCTTATTACCATTGATATAACTTGCAGTCATAATTACTGGCATTTTGCCTTGATCAAAATCCTGTAACGTATGAACCAGGATAGAAAATGCCTAACTCGTCACCATTCTTACATGCGATATGACCATCAAGTGTTGTTCTTGTACCAGTGCTACTTGCAGTTAACATACCATGACGAGACTCAGAAGAATGCCATGTAAGAGCGCGGTTATAAGCCATAAACTTATCACCAGCAACCCACTTATTATCAGCATCAATATTAACTTCTGAACGAGTTTTTGCATCGCCGGTAGAAATACTCAGCGCACGCTTCGCTGTCTCATTAGGACTAACAGGAGCTTTCTCCTCGTTATTCAAATCACTTGAACATGATGTCAAGCCTGCGGCAACGACACCAAGGATAAGACCGTAAATCTTCTTGAAATTCATTTGTTTTCTTTTTAATGGTTTTACTTACTCTTCATCATCGTACTCGAATGGGTTTTCCTTAGCAGGTGTAGAACCGATTGTGGTGTGAGGCGCCCTGTCAAGGTTTTGGTTATTAGCACCAAAACTATCCTTCAACATAGGCAGTTCAACAGTCATGACTATACATGAACTGCATGGTTTTTCATAATCATTTAAATTGAGTAATTTAATTTATTGTTCTTTTATATGATTTCTTGAGTTCTATTATATCTTAGTGTAAAGACCTAAATACATTATAATAAAGAACAATACCATTTTGTTCTTTTAATAACGCTCTCAATTACTTTTTTTCAGGGACAAATTTATAATAATTTTTATAATATAGAAAAATAACAGAATGTTAAAATTACAACCACAAAACTCTTTTAACAAAGCCCTGCTCTTTTGCAACAAACATACACTTAATTTACTTTTAAATTTAACTAAAAGACAGAAATGGACAGAAAAAGGTTCTTTCGAAATATAAAATGACAAACGAAAAGTCTTAAAAACCAAACCGAATTATTAGAGCCTAAACATCTTTTGTTTTTATTATCAAGCAGATTGTTTGGCTTTGGGTGAAGACGTAGCAGACTACATTAAGTTACAAATATAAACAAGGTGCCGTTAAAAAAGAAAAAGGATAGGAAACAATACCATAGAAATTAAGAACTATACATATTGCTGTCTATCGACCGATTGGGTTTAATAAACCGCCATAAACTCCATATCTCCGTGTGAAATTTAGTACAGTAAAAACAAAAGAAAAATAGGTGTAATGGACATTTGGTAGGCTGAAAAACTCTCGGGTTTTAGTAATGGACATTTGGTAGGCTGATTATTCCAGCCTACTTTTTTGTATTTATGAATCCATCTATAAACTTCTTCTTGTTAGCTTCATTCAATCCATTATGATTATGTAGTGCTCTTTTAAGTTGTGAGTTAAATCCTTCCAACAGGTTTGTTGTATTAGGTATTTGCATATCCGGATACTCCTCACACGTATAGATGCTATGGCAGATGTGTCTTAATAGAACGTCTTGCCGTTCTCAGCCCTTCTGTGTGTATAAGTTGTCTTACCGAGAGTTAGGAGAGTTCGTTCGTTTAGGAACTCTTTCCATTTATCACACCATTTATTAAAAGCGGTTATAAACTCTTCTTTTCTCATAGAGAACATCCTTCTCATTAATGCCAACAGCTCAACGCCTGCAGGCAAATGTGGGTTGTTAGTAAGGAGTCTTCTAACTATCTGAAATTGGTGAAATTGACACATTTGTACGGGACAGAAACTTATAGCTTGTAAAAGTCCTACATGCCCATCACACACCACTGCTTTTATCATAGTTCCACGCTCCGCAATATACTGAAGTCCATCAAGATAATCTCTGTTAGTTTTCGTTTTTGACAAACTTGCGATAGAGTATTTTGCCTGATGAAGCATCCTGAAACAGCATCACACCAAATGTCCTGGAAAAGTATGTTGTGTCCAATATTATTACTGCAGATTTGGGGTAAGTAGCAGTAAAGCTATCTACTACTAAGCTCAACCTACGTCGTATGGTTCGTTCTGAACATTTATAAAGAGTGGATAGATCAGATATCGTTCGATTTGCCGTCAGATAGTCGTTCCATAGAGAAATATTATTTATACGCAGACCACCTTGAAATTGTCTCACCACAATCCTTGCAGGAATACATCTGAACAGAACGTCGATGCCCATTCTTTTTAACATTTGATTTTCATTACAGAAGATACAGTTTTTATTCATAGATTTTCAAATGCTGCAAAAGGTAGTAAATAAAAAGAATTCCGAGAGTTTTTCAGCCTACCAAATGTCCATTACACGAAAAATATTAACAAAATAATCAATAAAAAGACAGACAAAAAGAAGTTTAAAAACACGCATTTTCGCTACCTCAGTAAGTCGTTTATTATCAAATAGTTGCAAAATTAGTTTTTCAAAAAGGTGCTCAATTGGACTTCAAAGGGCGTTAGTAAGACCTCAAAAGGCATCTTTGCAAAGCTTAAAGGGCGTTAATTGGAGCCAATTAACGCCCTTTTACTCCCTTTATTTGAATTTCCTTTACAATACAGAGTAAAAACAAGAGACATAATGTAAATAATAAATAGAGGAAGAAAGTACATAAGACACAGTAACAGAGGAACAAAGTTCTTTCGAGTAACAAGTTGACATGTAGAGAAGTTGACCTGTTGCTTGATAGATAAAAATAAACCAGTTGATAGAAAACAAATCATATAACTTGTTTACTTATCAACTGGTTTACTCAGTCTACTAAAAACTTGTTAACTAAAAATTTGTTCATCTGTTACTCTGTCCTTACATACCCTGTCTACAAGCAACTCATCCACATGTCAACTTGTTACTCGAAAGAACTTTTGTTCATCTGTTACTCTGTCTACAATTACCCTGTCTACAAGCAACTTGTCAACTACTTCTCTGGATAAACGAGGTTGGCGTCTGTGATATTGTTCAGCACCTCAGTGAGGAACTTTCGTGACTCCCACTTCGCCATAGGCAGGTCGTGGAGCAGGTAGTTACCACAGTCGCGTGGAGCAGCACCAGGGATTTCACCCTCGAAGTCGGCAACGAATTGGAAGGTGCGACGCATGAGGTCGACAACATCTTTCGACTCAAGGTCGCCACGAAGGATAAGATAGTTACCTGTTAGGGCAGCCCATTGGACCCCAATAGATAACACGATCTTCCACTCGTCATCATTGCGGAGGAAGGTGGCAGCCAAGTGTTCAATAGCGTGGATAGCACCGACGTGCAACACTGGCTCACGATTGGGTTCTTTCATACGGATGTCGAAGGTGGTAACTGTCTCGCCACCCACTTCGTCCTTACGACTCACATAAATGCCACGCAGCAAACGCTCGTGGTCAATGAGTAAAGGAAGGAATCTTGTTTAATTCAGAATTCATAATTCAAAATCCGTTATTAATTCATAATTCATAATTCACAATTCATAATTATGATTACTATATATAATTCAAAATTCATAATTCAAAATTCATAATTCAAAATTCATAATTATGATTACCACTAGTTAGCTTCAGTTTATTGCCACAAGTTGCTTGTAAACTTATAAACTCGTTATTTACCTATTAAGTTTATCGATATTAGCTTCAGTTTATCCACGAACTTTAGATTATACATCGGGAGAGGTAGCTAAAAGGAAATCTAATCATTTGTGGGGATTAAGTGGACGAGTAAATGAGTTGCTTGTACCTATAAACTCTACCCACATCGGTAATCATAATTATGAATTGTGAATTATGAATTATGAATTAAATTAATAAAGTGTTTCGTCACCTCAAAGCTGCCGTTGGCAATGCGCTCCCAGAAGTCATAGTAGCTGGCTGGCTTTTGTTGTCTTTGAGCGGAACATCGCTGATAACACGGAAGGAGACGAAAGGTGTTTGATAGATGTGGCAGACCTGCGCAATCGAACAACTCTCCATATCGACGGCTGTTGCCTCTGGGAAGTGGTCCATTATCTCTTGCATCTTCTCACGCGAGTTAACAAACCATTCGCCACTGACGGTCAGTCCAGCCTTGATGTGTAAGTCCTTACAATCAGGTAGATTATTCAACGACAGTGCTTTTCAATCAACTCCGTAGAGCTAAGCGAGCAGGCATACCGATAATCTGACCGTAAAGCCACCTCATCTCCACAGTAGGCATCGTGATAAGCACACTCTGTTGCCACCACCACATCAGTAACCTCCAATGACGTGTCGGCCCCACCCGCACAACCACTTGAGATAACAAGGTCAGGGTGGTAATGATTAATCATCTCCACCGCACCGATGGTAGAGTTAACCTTACCAATACCGCACTGCTGCAGGATGATTTCCTTCTCTCCCAATCGTCCCGTAACGAAGTCTTTATGGTTGAAATGCTCCGTCTCGGTATTGGAAAGAATTGCTTTAAGTTGCTCGAACTCCTTGTCCATTGCAACGATGATTCCTATTTTCATACTGCAAAGGTACGAAAAAGTTACAAGTTGGATATTGTAAGTGCTTTGTTTTTTGTAACTTTGCAGAGATTAATCATTTGTCAGAACAAAAGCAATATTAAATAAGAATGAAAACTTGGAAAAAGATTTCTACCCGATGTATTGGTAGTCGTATTGTTTGCGGTCATCTCGTTCGCTTACTTCTTCGTACCAGTCACTCAGGGTAAGATTCTCTATCGCCACGATGCCTCAGCAGGTGTCGGTTCGGCACAGGAAATGACAGAGTATCAGAACCGTACTGGTGAGGCAACACGCTGGACAAACGCCATCTTCGGTGGTATGCCTACCTATCAGATGTCGCCATCGTATCAGTCAACAGACGGACTGTCGCAGGTGATGAACGCTTACCACCTTTGGTTGCCTGAGAATGTATGGTTCCTTTTCGCCTATCTCTTAGGCTTTTATATTCTGTTGCGAGCCTTTGACTTCCGACAGTCGTTGGCAGCATTGGGTAGTATCATGTGGGCTTTCTCGTCCTATTTCCTCATCATCATTGCTGCCGGTCACCTCTGGAAGGTAATGGCGTTGGCTTATCTTCCACCAATGATTGCCGGTATTGTCTTGGCTTATCGAGGACGTTACTTGTCGGGATTCATCGTGACGGCTATCTTCACAGCCTTTGAGGTGAAAGCCAACCACGTGCAGATGACTTATTATTATCTGTTTATCATTCTCTTTATGGTCATCGGCTATCTCGTTCAAGCCGTTCGCCAGAAGCAACTTGCGGGCTTCCTCAAGGCTACGGGCGTATTGGCAGTAGCGGCATTGATTGGTATATTAATCAATCTCTCAAGCCTTTACCACACATGGCAGTATCAGAAAGAGAGTATGCGTGGCAAGAGCGAGTTGCTGAAAGCTGATGGCGCGAACCAGACAAGTTCAGGACTTGATCGCGACTATATCACGCAGTGGAGTTATGGTATTGATGAGACAATGACCTTACTCGTGCCTGATGCAAAGGGTGGAGCGAGTGTTCCATTAAGCCAAAGCAGTACGGCTATGTCGAAGGTTGACCCACAGATACAGTCAATGATTCCACAGCTCTACGATGCTTTCCCACAGTATTTCGGTACACAGCCAGGTACGAGCGGACCAGTTTACGTCGGTGCCTTCGTGCTTTTCCTCTTCATCTTAGGTCTTTTCGTGGTAAAAGGCACAACGAAGTGGGCACTCTTAGCAGCCACAATCCTTTCCGTTCTCCTATCATGGGGACATAACTTCATGGGTTTCACCAATTTCTTCCTCGATTACATCCCAATGTATGCGAAGTTCCGAACGGTGGCAAGTATCCTTGTTATCGCTGAGTTCACCATCCCACTCTTGGCAGCACTGACCTTAAAGCGCCTTGTTGAGGAGCCTGAACTCTTAGGACAGAAGATGAAGTATGCTTATATCAGCCTCGCTCTGACAGCGGGTGTGGCAGTCTTAGTGGCTGTATTCCCAGACATTATGGGTCCATTCGTCAGCGATCAGGAACGCCAGATGATTAATAGCATTCAGGGTATGGACGGCAATACGGCAGGAACAATCCTCGCGAATGTCTCTGCTATGCGTGCTGCAATGGTCAGGGCTCTGATGCTTGGCGTTCGGTTATCGTTATCCCTCATCGGCTTTGCGCTGCTCTTCGCTTACAAGATGAAGAAGCTGCGTGCCGACTATATGGTGGCTGGTCTTTTGGTGCTTTGCCTCGTTGATATGTGGCAGGTGGACAAGCGTTACCTCAATGACGAGATGTTCGTACCAAAGAGTGAGCGCGATATGCCACAGCAGCCAACAGCAGCCGACCTTGAGATTAATAAGGATAAGAGTCTTGACTATCGTGTGCTGAACTTTGCTCAAACACATTCAACGAGAACGAGACTTCTTACTTCCATAAAAGTATCGGTGGATATCACCCTGCTAAAGTCTGCGTCGTTATCAGGAAATGATTGATGCTTACATCGCTCCAGAGATGCAGAAGACGATGCAGGCGATTGCTGCTGCAGGGTGGTAATATGCAGGCGGTAGATGGCGTAAAGACCTTCCCAGTGCTGAATATGCTGAACACGAAAGTACTTTATCCTTCCGTTGCAGGGTGGTGCAACGGCACCAACTCAAGAATCCTTACGCACAGGGGCAACGGCTGGTTTGTTAACAAACTCACCTATGTCAACGATGCCAACGCTGAGTATGCCGAGGTGGGTAAGATTGATGTGCGCCATGAGGCGGTAGCTGATAAGAAGTTTGAGGCTACTTTGGGTCAGGCAAAGGCGAACGACTCAACAGCAACGGTGAAGCTCGACAAGTATGAGCCCTAACAACCCTGCAATACACCGTCAACTCAAAGAATGGTGGTGTGGTAGTCTTCTCGAGGTCTACTATCCGGGTTGGACCGCAACCATCGACGGTCAGCCAGCAGAGACTGGTCGTGTCAACTACATCCTCCGTGCTGTGAGCGTAAAGCCGGGTAAGCACACCGTAGTACTCGACTTCCACTCAACAAGTATCTCTACTACTGAGACCATTGCTTACATTGCGATTGTTATCTTGCTCTTAGCGATTGCGGGAGCAGGGTATATGGAGTGGAGGAAGAAGTAAACAAATAGACCAACCAACTAGCCCTCACCCCTGTCCCTCCCCATAGGGAGGGGCGTGATTATGAGATACCCCTAAATATTTCTAAACTTGCGATACACTGACAGAAGGGGAGTTAGGGGAAAGGACGAGGAACTTCCCCATAAAGGATGAAAGCTGGAAGATAAAGGATAAAGACAGAATACCCTCGCAAGTATATTGGCTTATGAGGGTATTCCGTTTAAAACCGAAGAGTGTTTAGGGGCATAGGCTTTTATATGCTTTTTATTATATAGGGCTTATTGCGTTCTTCACCTATTATATATATTCTAAAATAAGGATAAGAAGAAAATTATGAGACAACGAGTTGAAAAGAAGCTAAACCAGCATTTGATGCTACCGATAAAGCTGTTTATGGGTAGGGAGAAGTCAGGAGGTATCGTTCTGATTCTCAGTGTCACCTTAGCAATGATATTGGCAAACAGCAATATTGCTGAGAGCTATTTCCATTTCTTTGAACAGGAAGTTGGCTTTATCGTCAACGGAGAGCCGTATCTGAATTATAGTCTGCACCATTGGATTAATGATGGCTTAATGTCTATGTTCTTCTTTGTGGTCGGCTTAGAGTTGAAAAGAGAATTCATCGGTGGCGAACTGGCTGACATCAGAAACACCATTCTACCTATCGGTGCAGCAATAGGCGGTATGATTGTACCTGCCTTGATATTTTTAAGTCTGAACATAGGTACCCCACAAACGATGGGATGGGGAATACCGATGGCAACTGACATTGCTTTTGCCTTAGGAGTAGTATATCTTTTGGGCGATAAAGTACCCGTATCGGCTAAGGTTTTCCTTACAACGCTTGCCATAGTAGACGACCTTGGGGCAGTGCTTGTCATCGCCTTCTTCTACACTTCCGAACTCTCTATTGCGAGTTTGCTCTTTGGTTTGGGCTTTCTTGCAGTGATGTTTATAGGCAACAGACTCGGTATCAAGAGCCTATTCTTCTATGCCGCACTCGGTATCGGTGGTGTATGGGTAACCTTCTTGCTGTCGGGAATCCACGCAACGATTGCTGCCGTACTTGCTGCCTTTATGATTCCAGCCGATGCAAAGATTAACGAGTCGGTCTATCTCAAGCGTATAAAGAAACTGACAAGACGTTTCGAGAAAGAGGAACCTAACGAGGTGAGAACCTTGGAGGAGGGACAGGTGGACGTACTGACACATATCCAGCACGACACTACTATTGCAATTCCCTTGCTGCAACAGCTTGAACATAAGATGGTACCTATCGTTACCTTCTTGATCATGCCTATCTTCGCGATTGCCAATGCTGGTATCAGTTTCACAGATTTAAGTCTATCAGACATCTTCTCACCCACGTAGCACTCAGGTGACATTGGGTCTGCTCTTAGGGAAAACCGATTGGCATTATCGGAGCAACTTTCTTAATGGTAAAAATGCGTTGGGCAACCCTTCCAAGTGCCATCACTCGTCGCACACTGCTGGGCTTAGGTATGCTTGCTTCTATCGGCTTCACCATGTCAATGTTCATTTCTACCCTCGCCTTCACCGACGAGCTATTGATGACACAAGCAAAATTGGGTATCTTCCTCGCCTCCATCTTAGGGTGGAATAGGTGGGTATGTGCTGCTGAATAAGAAAAAGTGATAACATAAGAAAAGTCAAAATGCAGCCTTCACTTACCCTCCCCCGTAGGGAGGGGCGTAGAAATCTGTCAAAACGAGCAACCAGCCCTTACTTCATGTACCTCCCCATAGGGAGTGGCAGTAGAAACTCGCGTGATACCCCTATAGTTGGAAAAAGCTGTTTAGTCATTTTTAAAGCAAACGGTGCTGCACTCCCCTCTCCCTTCGGAGAGGGGTGAAAAGTGAGCTTCTCTTTCCCTTCGAAAGGGGGTTGAGGGTGAGCTTCTTTTGTCATATTTTTCCCATTTCCTTTTTCAATAGATGCTCTTTTGCCTTTCAATTAACGCCCTTTTGGCTTGCAAAAGATGCCCTTTAAGAACGTTACTAACGCCCTTTTGAAGTCCAATTAAGCACCTTTTGAGAGTCATCTTTGCACACTATCTGAATACAAAGTAGTTGTAAAAGGTACTCAAAAATGACTTGATTTTTAGCTTTTTCTTAGCCTTTTTACCAAATTAATTGTAATGAAAAAATATTTCAGATGTTGATGATTGACTTACTGACCCCCTCAATTCTCAAATCATAAAGTTCAATGCACTCAGTTCAAAGGATCAAAAGATGCTTTACCGTATATACAGTAGAGGTCAGTTTCATCTTTTCGACATCAAATGTAGTGAGGTAAGAAGTATCTGCGAAAGCTGTTGAGAGAACCGAGAACTTCTTTATCCTATATAGGTCGTGACCGTAAAGCATATAGTTAGCAATGTCTGTTGCTGTGAAATAAGGTGTCATCGGAGTATGTGAGTGCATTACCTCTGTTATCTTTTCACCATTCATTGTTATTGGCTGCTCAAGAAAGCTACGGTGATATCTGCGCCAACTGAGCACATTCATCTCCTTATCTAAATCGAAAGAGTAATCATCACCGATAGGAATCACCCCATGTTTTATTGTACCATGCAGAAGATAGAGTCTATAACCACCTTTCTCCAAAGGGAGCAAGTCCCAGTTCAAGCCAGAAGTGTTAGCCAAGAAAATACTATCTCCCTTCTCCTTTATAACCTTACGAGGTGCAAGCCGCTTTGCTTTGAGCAGTTCAATCTCATTTAGTTTGAGTTTACGTGGAGTGACAGAACTGACATAGAAACTCGTGTCGTTACTTAAGTGGAATGTCAGTTCAAAGACGGTCTGTTCTTTCTCAAGATTAGCAAAGATATAACGCCAAGTTAAGTTTCCGTCTTCAATAGCGGTAGCAGAATTAATCTCCGTTCTATTAACATTATATTTCATAAGAGAATCAGTAGCTTGCCACGCCAGTTTTCTCATAAGTATATAACAACATTCCTTCCACAAGAATAGAGTCATTGATAGCTTGGAAACGCTCTGGAGAAGGTGCGATCAGACTTATTTGGTGCAGTCTGTGCCTTACCATGAAAGGAAAAACATAAAAGTAGAAGTGCGAACAAGATAAGTTTTACGCTTGGACTCTGCATAAGTAATGTTTTCATAATAATATCTGTTTAGAAAGCCTCACTTTCAACCCCTCTCCGAAGAGAGGGGAGTGCTGAGAACAGTTTGCTTAGGAATGACTAAACAGCTTTTCCAACCATAGGGGTATCTCGCATTCACGCCCCTCCCTACGGGAGGGGTTGAATGGGGCCAGTTGGTTGCCAGTTGGTTGGCTGTTTGATTGTTTGCCTTTACTCCTCCATCAACTTTCTATATCTACCCTTCTTAATCTCCTCATTGCCCAATCGGCGTGCCTTATTGATTTCGTAATCAGAGAAGCCACCTTCGAAGTAGACAACTTCACCATTACCCTCAAAGGCGAGGATGTGGGTACAGATACGGTCGAGGAACCAACGGTCGTGGCTGATGACAACAGCACAACCGGCAAATGCCTCAAGACCTTCCTCCAATGCACGGAGTGTGTTTACGTCGATATCGTTGGTAGGCTCATCGAGGAGGAGGACGTTACCTTCCTGCTTCAATGCCATAGCCAACTGAAGACGGTTACGCTCACCACCAGAGAGTACTGAACAAAGCTTGCTCTGGTCGGTTCCTGAGAAGTTGAAACGTGAGAGATAAGCACGTGAGTTGATGTCACGTCCACCCATACGAATTGTCTCGTTGCCCTGTGACACTACATCATATACTGTCTTGTTAGGGTCGATATCCTTATGCTGCTGGTCAACGTAAGCAAGCTTAACGGTCTCACCCACCTCGAATGTACCGCCATCTGCCTGCTCCAAGCCCATGATAAGGCGGAAGAGCGTTGTCTTACCCGCACCGTTAGGACCGATAACACCCTACGATGCCGTTAGGAGGCAACATGAAGTTGAGGTCGTTGAAGAGTACCTTCTCGCCGAAAGCCTTCTGCACGTGCTGTGCTTCGATAACCTTATTACCCAAACGTGGACCGTTAGGAATAAAGATTTCGAGCTTCTCCTCACGCTGCTTCTGCTCCTCGTTGAGCATCTGCTCGTAAGAGTTCAGACGAGCCTTACCCTTTGCCTGACGCGCCTTCGGTGCCCATACGCACCCACTCCAACTCACGCTCCAGATGTCTTGCGACGCTTAGAAGCCGACTTCTTCCTGCTCCATGCGCTTTGTCTTTCTGGATCAAGCCACGAAGAGTAGTTACCCTTCCATAGGAATACCCTCGCCACGGTCGAGCTCGAGAATCCACTCGCTCACATCGTCGAGGAAGTAACGGTCGTGGGTAACAGCGATGACAGTACCCTCATACTGCTGCAAGTGCTGCTCCAACCAATCGATACTCTCAGCATCAAGGTGGTTGGTAGGCTCATCGAGCAACAATACGTCTGGCTTCTGAAGGAGCAGACGACAGAGTGCAACACGACGACGCTCACCTCCAGATAGGTTGGTCACAGGCAAATCGCCCTTTGGACAACGCAGTGCATCCATTGCACGCTCCAAGCGTGAATCAACATTCCAAGCATCTGTTGCATCGATAATATCCTGCAACTCAGCCTGACGCTGCATCAGTTTGTCCATCTTGTCAGCATCAGAGTAATACTCCTCCAAGCCGAACTTTACGTTGATATCGTCGTATTCCTTCAGTGCATCATAGATATGTTGCACACCCTCCATAACATTCTCCTTCACGGTCTTAGCCTCATCGAGCGGTGGATCCTGTGGGAGATAGCCCACAGAGTAGCCCGGACTCCATACCACTTCGCCCTGTGTTGGTTCCACAAGACCAGCGATAATCTTCATCAGCGTAGACTTACCTGCGCCGTTGAGACCAATAATACCTATCTTTGCACCATAGAAGAACGAGAGGTAAATGTTCTTCAGAATCTGTTTCTGGTTCTGTGGGATAATCTTCGATACACCCACCATTGAGAAGATAATCTTCTTGTCGTCTACTGTTGCCATTAATTCTTTCGTTTGTTTTGTAGGCAAAGATAACGAAAATAATTCATATTGGCAAATAAAGACAGAAGGACAGAAGACAGAATGATGGGGGGAAGACATAATGACAAAAGGACAGAAGGTATAATGACATAAAAGAAATAGGAGCCAGAATGTGCTTAATGAAAAGACAGAATGACATAATGAACAAAAGGTATAATGACAAAAGAAAAGACAGAATGTGCTTAATGAAAAGACAGAATGACATAATGAACAAAGGGTATAATGACAAAATGAAAAACAGAATGAATCTAAACTATATAATAATTTGAAAAAGACAGGAGAAGGAGAAGACAGGTAACAGGTTAACATTTAACCCAAATGCAGGCATTAGAGCCCAAAAATATATTGTGACTTAATGAGATTTGATTTTATTTCATAGATAAGAAGAAATCACTGTAAAAGACTTCTATTATTATTCTTTTCAAGGATTTTGCGTTTGTTGATTATTACCTGCTTCTGGCAAGAGAGGATCGAATTCGACCCCTTTGAGGTTAGGGGTGTTTAGTTTCTCCCATCAACAAAAACTAATAAAACCTTTAATAATTCAGAATAATGTTTACCTTTGCAGGGGGTAATCATAAACAGAATACTAACGTAACGTGTTGACAGACAACATGAATGTACGGAGCTCTTAACTTTACTTACAAACACCCTCAGACAGGGATGCTTATCTGCAAGCTTAGAAAGTATAATCTTATAAAACAAACAATTATGAAGGAAAAAAACTCATGCCCATATAGATGGATAGCTTACGTATTAATGTGGTATATCTTTAAGATGTCTCCTGCCTATCTCAGAGATGAGCTATACGTCAGAAGAATATCTCATAACGAGTTTCCTAATATCAGTAGTGGTAATTCTCTTTTGTTCTTACAAATTTGGTTCAGAGAAAGGAAAAGGTTCTTGGCATACTGATGTTTTTAGTTGGTGTGTGTATCGACGTATTTATTGCGCTTATGCCATATATCATATTTTTGGGATTGAACTGGGATGATTAACTCTTTAGATTTATATTCCAGCTTTTTATTCCTATTTTTGTTACTTAAGAGCTGTCCAAATAGCACAATGAAATATATATTCCCCCAAAAACAGTGTGTTCTTTTCGTCTCATTCAGCCCTTAATTACATCGTTAGAACCCGCTCACACTGTTTGAATTTTCCTTACAAAAACAAAGAACCAACACTCTTTAAATCACCCCAAAAAGGCCTTTACTTTTACCTTCATAACCAACGAGAATCAATAAGTTGTAAAACTGTGCAAGAAAAGGTGTAATTGGACTCCAAAAGGGCGTTAATAAAACCTCAAAAGGGCATCTTTTGCAAGCTAAAAGGGCGTTAATTGGAAGCCAATTAACGCCCTTTTTATTTTTAAGGTTTGATTTTTATTTACAATACGGAGGTGGTCAAAGGAAAGAAGTGGAATATTATATTAGGCAAAAAAACAAGTGTAAACGGTGTTGTCTTAACTCCTTTAACTCCATTTAACTCCTAAACTCCTCAAGTTCCTACTTCTTCGTACGAATCTTGTAGCCTGCAAGTCCGTAGTAAAGGATGAAGAGGAAACAAGGAACGCTGACCCAGTAAGAGGTCTGGAAAGACGTTGCATCCTGTACCACACCACGCAACCAAGGCATAACAGCACCACCGGCAATCGCCATTGTCAGCAAAGAAGCACCAGACTTAGTGAACTTACCAAGGTCTGCCATTGCCAAAGGCCACAACGCTGGCCACATCAATGAACAGCCTAATGCCATCAAGAAGATGCAATAAACAGAGATAACTGGATCTGGCACTACGGCTACTGCCACACTACCCACGAGGGCAATGATAGCACAGATACGCATTGCAGCTGCCTGAGAGAGGTAACGTGGGATGAAGATTACACCACAGATGTAACCCACAATCATACCCACAGAAGGGATAAATCCGTACTTATCACCCTCCAAACCTAATGACTGTGCGTAACCCGTTGCCGTAGCGAGCGAAATAGTCTCTACACCTACATAGAGGAAGAGTGCCAAACAGCCCAACAACAAGTGTGGGAACTGCAAAATACTTGTCTTACCCTCAGCGTATGAGTTAGCTGCTGCCTCCTCACCGTCCTCGCTATCGTCCTCACCTGCTGCCTTTACGTCTGGCAGTGGAGCCATCAAAGCGATAACACCCAAGAGCAAGAAAATACCGATAATAATGGTGAATGGCATATAAAGGTCGCTGAGCTGTGTATCGCCAATACCCTTACCAATCACCAAAGTGATGAAGAGGGTTGTCACTGGCCAAGCCAATTTATTGCTGATACCCATGCAGGAAATACGACGTACAGCCGAGTCCATCGGACCGAGAATTGTCACGTATGGATTGACTGATGCCTGCAAAACGGCATTGGCAGCACCACTCACGAAACTCGCAATGAGGAACCATGTCAGAGAGTTCTGCTTCGCTGCAAGGATGAAAAGTCCGAAAGCAGCGGCAAAGATAGCGAACGACAAAGCCATCGTACGCTTATAACCGATTGCCTTAATACAATGGGTTGCAGGAATACCGAACAAGAGGAACGGAATAAAAGTCGCTGCAAGCAACAGACTTGAAGCCGCACCAGAGATGTGCATTGACTTCTCTAATACTGGCATCAAATAAGAGTTGATACCCAAGGCAAAGCCAATAGAGAAGAAGAATAAGCCGATAATGGCTAAAGGAAATAGATAGTTAGTTTTTGTTTCATAATAAAGATATGTTTTATTTACTACTTCATAATAAGCATTTAAGCGTTCTTTCTCCCTTTCGGAGTCATCGCTTGTCTGCGTGCTAAGCCTCCACACCAATAGTGTTTACCATCCGCACGACATGTGCTAAGTCTCCGCACATACATTGACAACGGAAAGAGGAGTGCATTATTATAGTGTAGACTTACTTTATCACTCAATATTCGTATTTTTAGTTAACCAGTGGGATTCCCCTTTTAAATCCCAATCGGTCATTAGACACAAAGTATTTAGGCACTTATAACCGATTTGGACTGAATTGTAAAGACGCACGAACGTACATCCGTGCGTCCCTACCCTACTGTCAAGTCTTTCTCACTTGAAACAGTAGTACGTTAGTTTGCTATAACTTTACCACCCTGAATATAAAGTCCTTTGACAGGAGCTTCAGGGAGTCTACGACCCGAGAGATCGTAGACTTGTGTGGTTGTTGTCGATGGATTTATTACGGCAGAGATTCCGTTTGCGGTATCATCTGCCGCTTCTGAAAAAGGGATGAAACGCACGGTGTTAGTGTATTTCTTGCCCTGCTGAACCTTATACTCATTCAATGGGCCAGGACCACAAGAGCCGTTACCCACACCCTGCTGGATAGCATCAAAGTGAGCTACGGTGCGATTGCTTGCTGGCAACTCCCATTCGTGGCGTGCTGTGCGCAACTCTGCGTCTGTCCAAGGAGTCAGAGAGAAGGCTACATCGCCCGCTGTCTCAACCTTCACACCATTGCCCTCGTTATTAGTGAGGGTGAACCAACGAAGACCAACTCGGTTGCCGTTGCTCTGTGGATGTGCGAATGGCTCGTACATATCCTTTACAGAGGTCTCATAGATACCGAAGTCTGAACCATCGAGACGGTCAACATAGTTTGCCAACGGTCCACGTGCATAGTAGCGTACCTTTGACAATTCGCTTGGGAAGCCCAACGCGAAGCCTAAACGTCTTGCGCCATTGCCCTGTGCCTCATACGAACTGGTGAGGTCGATGGTACCGTTAGCATGGATAGTGTACTATAAGTAGCCTTGCAGTAGTTGCCGTTCTGTGTAACGTTCACAGTAGCAGTCTTACCATCGCCAGAGAGCTGGAAGGTAGCAGACTGTGAGATAACACCATTATCGGTAGGACCATTGTGATAAGCCTCCATCGGACCATCATTCTCAATCCAACGATAACGCTCGAAACGTGGACCCTCATTCTGTACAAAGAGGTCCTTACCCTCGTATGACCAAACAGAGATATTACCCTGTCCGTCGAATGTAACCTTCTGCTTGCCGTTTGCATAGGGTGTAACCACCATCTGCATTCTTAGTAGCATGGAGGGTATCAGCCTTCGTATTATCAACAGCTGGGAGAACCTCTGTGCGCTGTGCCAACTGCTGCTGGAACTCAGCTACAGGATAGTCACGGTCGCACCAGTTGGTTGCCTCCTTCGTGTAGAGTGCAATATTGAGGAAGAGTTCCTTACCTGCATAGGTAGCAGGGTTATACTTCAAATCAACAGTCTGTGTAGCACCTGCAGCACAATTCAACTTCTTGAAAGTACCATCCTCTACTGGCTTACCATCAGCGAGGAGGGTCCACTTAAGATAGAACTGGTCGAGGTTGCGGTCAAGATACTTATTAGTCAACTTCACCTGACGGCTTGTTGTATTCAAATCGAAGGCTACCCACTGGTAAACACGCTTCACCTCGTCTAACTCAGCACTCCATGCACGGTCAGCATTAACGAGTCCGTTGTTAACGAAGTTATACTGATGAGGACCCGGACGGTCGAAACCAGTGATGTAAGCAGGGAAGCCATTCTGTGTCAACTGATTGTTACGAATAGCATCGTAAGAGTAGATACTCTGGTCAACAAAGTCCCAGATACAGCCACCAACACCCATCTGAGAGCCTTCCATAGCCTCCCAATACTCGCGCAAGTTGCCCACAGCGTTACCCATAGCGTGAGCATACTCGCACATGAAGTAAGGCTTATTGGTGTTTGGATGGTTCACATCAGAAGTAACAGGACCCGTTGTTCCGCTGCGCCAGTCGTGCATTGCAGGGTACATGACAGAGTGAATATCAGTGCCCTCAGCCTTATCACGGGTTGAACCCTCATAGTGAATATAGCGGTTGTCGAGTTCTTTCACAGCATTGTAAGCCGCCATGATATTCAGACCAGAGCCACTCTCGTTACCCAAACTCCAGAAGACAACACTTGGATGGTTGCGGTCGCGGAGGGTATTGCGTACGTTACGGTCAACGATAGCACCGGTCCAATCTCTGTTATTGATGATTGTCTTTACGCCATCCCAGTTCTTGTGAAGCTCCATATCAGCCTCATCAACAACGAAGAGACCATAGTGGTCGAACATTGCCATCATCTTCGCATGACGTGGATAGTGGCTGGTACGGATGGTATTCATGTTAGACTGCTTCATCAATGTGATATCCTTTAACATGAGATCAGTACCAAAGGTGCGACCATGCAATGGGTCAGTGTCCTGTGTGTTAGCACCCTTGAGGTAAGTACGACGGCCGTTCACCTCAAGATAACCCTTGCTAAGATCAATCTTTCTAAATCCATACTTTGTAGAGAAAGCCTCCTCTTCCTTGCCGTCTTGCGACTGGCTGAAGGTGAAGGTGTAGAGGGTTGGGGTCTCAGCTGACCAGAGTTTTACGCCAGAGAGTGTTCCGAAGTCAACAGTCTGTGTCTTCAAGCTGTCGCCAGCAGCAAAGACAAAGTCAGACTTCATCTTCTTTAATTCCTTACCAGATGGGTCGAAGAGCGTAACAGTAACGGTCTTCTGTGCTGCTGTCTTATCACGATTGCAGACGGTAAGTTCTACGGATGTAGCTGCGCTACCCGTAGCAACGGTGGTAGCACCCGGTGTAACAGTAGACTTGATATAATGGTCTGCCAAGTAAGTCTTTGGTGTAGCCACGAGGTAAACATCACGATGAATACCACTCATGTGCCACATATCCTGCCCCTCAAGATAAGAGCCATCGGTCCAACGAATCACCTGTACGGCAACATTGTTCTTACCAGTGCGAACGTATTTGGTAATATCAAACTCGCTGACATTGTTTGCTCCTCGGTATAACCAATCTCATTGCCATTTACATAAACGTAAGCAGCAGAATAGATACCATCAAAATGGAGGAAGACACGCTTATTCTCCCAGCCCTCAGGCAAGTTGAAATCGCGACGATAAGAACCCACTGAGTTCTTCAAACCTGCCTTCATACGAATGTATGGCTGGCGATCCTCAAATGGATAGTCTACATTCACGTACATTGGCTCACCATAGCCATTCATCTCAAGACAAGAAGGAACATTGATTTCGTTCCACGCAGAGCCCTCAGTGCTAACGCCATCGCCCCAGAAGTCGTCCTTACCAAGCAAGACAGGCTTAGGACCCTCGCTCCAACGCAACTTCCATGTACCATTGAGGCTAAGGTAGTTTGCCCCCGTTGGTTCCAACCAAGGCTTGTCATAACGCTGACCGTCTGCCTTCATTGCCTTTGTTGATGGGTAAGGCATATAGGTTGCGTGTGCACGCTCCTTGTTGCGCTCATAGATCTTAGCATTCTCCCAGTCGCCTCCCTCAGGGATAACAACCGCAGGCACTTCCTTAAACTGGAGTGTAGCGGCAGAGGCTTCGCTGTTCTCATAACCACAGTAATATCCGTTAACAGAAGAGATAGAACCTGTTGTTATGTAATAGGTCTGACCGTTCCTTGCTGACACCGCACTGAGACGATAACCATTGCCGTTCTTTGTGATATAGACCTGCTGATTAGGATTGGTGATGGTCTGACGCCACAAACAAGGCCATCCCCAAGTTTTATTTGGGTCGTTGAGTGCCATGTCAAGTGCATCCTCACCATCAGCATTCACAAACTGATAGCAGTCAGACTTACCAGCAACAGCAACGAGTTTCCACTTCTGTGAGTCGTTGCCTTCAGTGTAAGTCTGGAACGCAAGTCCAGTGTCTCTTAACCAAGAATACTTATAGGGTGTGAGCACACTATTGTTATCATACCCCAAAGAGATAAGATAGGTCTTACCATTCACTGGTTTGTCTCCCCAGTTTCCAGCCCACAGAGCTGTTGGCAGAAGTGCCATCAGCAATGAAAGAAGACCATAATTTTTGATTGTTTTCATATAAATGAAAGATAAATAGATGTTTTTAGTTGAACCCACACCTCAACCAAAGCCGAAGTGTGGGTTAAATCTATAACGTAATTAATTGATTACTTTTTTAGTACTTGTTGCACCGTTGCTATACTTCATCTGCTTGATACGTACACCACGCTTCTGTGATGAGTTTGCCTTTGTACCATCAAGGCTGTAGTAGTCTACTGAAACTACCTTTCCGTCCTGATTGCCCTGAACAGTTGAGATAGCGTTTGCTGTGTTAGGAACAAGAAGATAGGCACCGCCCTTCACGGTTGGGAAGCTGATTTCGTCATCGCTGATGCGTGTCGCAGCCACGGCATTGCCGTCGGTAGTTGTCACCTTATAGTCCTTTGCAACACCTGCATACTTCACAACACAAGTGGTACCCATGTTTGAAACAATCTGTACCTTTGTTGCCTTTGTAGCATCCCAATCGATGTCAACAGTGAAGTTGCCGACAGCCTTCAAGCCCTTCACTGAGCCCTTCTGCCAGAACATTGTTGGCAAGGCAGGGAGGATAACGAGCTTATCATTATGACTCTGGAGCAACATCTCTGCTACACCCGCTGTATAACCGAAGTTACCATCAATCTGATAAGGGGCATGAGCATCCCAAAGGTTCTCATAGATACCACCTGCTGCCTCGTTTGTTCCAGTCTCCCAAGTCTGCTGCAAAGCTCGCTTGATAAGGTTATGACAGTGCTGACCTTCGTAAGCACGGGCATTAAGATTAATCTTATGACCGAGCGACCAACCTGTTCCGTGACCATCGCCACGAGCAATCAGGGAAGCACGTGCAGCCTCAAAGACTGTGTTATCAACGTCTTCGCTGATCTGTGTACAAGGATAAAGACCCATGAGATGTGAGATGTGGCGGTGTGCCTTATACTCGTTTACACCAATCTTGCTTGGATTATTGAACTGTGAAGAGTACTTCCACTCACGGAGATAAGTCTTGCCATCGGCTGGATTAACCTCTGTATGGCATCCGTTGTCGAGCTTTTCAAAATACTTTGCAAGCTCATCACGGAATGTCTTTGACACTACGTCATTACCGAGGATATCGATTGCCTTGCGGGTATTGTTAAACAAGTCCCAAACCAACTGCTGGCTGTGTGCGGTAGCATTCTCTGTTGGTCCGTGCTCTGGTGACCACTCATTAGGACACTCATAGGTGCCATCAGCAGCCTTCACGAGCTTCTTAAACCAATACTCAACAGCCGACTTCATCGCAGGGAACGCCTTTGTGCGAAGGAAGTCCTTATCCATTGTGTAGGTGTAGTGCTGCCAGAGGTGCTGGCAATACCACGCATTAGCTACGGTATAGGTATTGGCAAAGGTAGTACCAGAGCCATAGATGTTATTCTCAGTTGGCAAAGTCCAACCTGTATTCACGTGACCCATGTCCTGTGCAAAGCGACGCCATGTAGGCTTCACACACGCCTCACGATAGATATAGTCGAGGAATGGGCGGTGAAGTTCAGAGAGGTTGGTTGGCTCAGCAGGCCAGTAATTCATCTGAACATTGATGTTTGCATGGATATCAGCGTGCCATGCTGGGGTGTTATTGTCGTTCCAAATACCCTGCAAGTTAGCTGGGAGCGATACGCCACGGCTTGAACTGATAAGGAGGTAACGACCATAATTGAAGTAGAGTTCCTCTAAGAAGAGGTTGTCATGCTGGTTGTTACGATAGTTGCTGATGAGCTGTGGAGTTGGAATATTATTCTTAATGTCACCGAGGGTCAGCTGACAACGCTCGAAGAGTGACTTATAATCGGTTTTATGTGCTGCAAACAAAGCATCGTAACCCTTTGTCTGTGCGCCATTAACAGTCGCAGTTGCACGACCTGGAAGGAGGTTAGCCCCAGACACATACTCTGGTGCCTCTGGGTCGAAGTCGGTCAAACCACGGAGGTAAACAGTCATGCTGTTAGCCCCATTCACCTCAATAATACCCTTTGCGTTCTTAGTGATTGTACCGCCATCAGTCACGATGCGCACTGCACAATAATAGCTCTCTGGTGTTGTTGCACCATAGTCGTTACGACGGGCTACCTGACCATCAAAGGTTATCGTTGCCTGATTGTTATTATCAACGGTATAACTTACGTTACGTCCGTTCTGATTTTTCAGTGTAAGTGTTGTATTGATTTTACCATTCTGTGAGGCTGTGTAACGAACTACCACACAGCTATCAGGATTGCTTGCGAAGTAAGTACGATTGTACTCTACGCCATCCATCGTATATTTCACACCTGCTACGGCATCGTTGATATCGAGATAACGCACATAGTCTGTCACCGTTGTCATACCACGACTACGAATATAAAGATTACCAAAGTTAAGGTAATAACCGTAAGAGGCTGTGCCAGTCAGACCACCGAGCTTACCGCTCCAGAGGGTCTTATCGTTAAACTGTACGTCGTCAATGGCAACATCGCCCATCAAAGTGGCACCAAACTGACCGTTACCGATTGGCAGACAAGAGGTCATCCAGTTCGTTGCGGGCTTTGTGTACCAAAGCGTATATTTGTTGGCTGGGTTGAATGTAGCAATACCTGACACTGGTACCAACTCTTCTGCTGGCACAAAGCGAACCACATTACCACCATCGCCTAAATCCCAGAAGCTGATATATTTGCCATCACCAGCACCTTGGTACATATTAAAGAAGTTACGTCCATAGGTAGACTTACCAATCTCGAAGCCACCCAATGAGTTCTTTGATTCAACCATCGTAAAGAGCGTATCCTTCACGTTGCGAGTCATTGTAGCGTTGACGTATGAATCGCTGATATAAAGAATCTTTCCACTCTTGCTTACGAAAGAGTATTTGCCATCGGTCTCTGACACACGCCACAGCATATCGTCAGGGTTTCCGGTATGCAATGAGGCTGTCTGGCAGGTAGCCTTCTCGCCCTTAGCACTCAGAAGCCAGTTACCAGTCTGGAACTGAATGTAATAATAAACAGGATTTGTAGCTGTTGAAGTCGTAGGGAGATAATATGGGAATACCATCTCATCCTTGCTGACAAAGGTCAAGACATTGTTGATGTCGCCCTTATCCCATAGTCCTATTTCCTGTCCAGCCCTAATCTCTCCCACTTGGTTCATCGCGTGACTGTTAGTAGAGTCTGGTGCCAACTCGAACGAAGCCGTACCAAAGCTGTTGTTCATGCTCTGGAAGATATGGAATGAGGTAATATCTGTTGCATTCGTAGCCGACATGAAGCGTGAGCTATAAGGATTTGTGCCATTGACATAAAGGGTACGACCGCTCTTGCTTATCAACTTATATTTCTTATTGGTAGCGAAAACCTTCATCAGCAACAACCTTCCATAACTGTTTGTCACTACTCATGACTTGTGGAACAGCAGTACGACAATTTACATTGTTGCCCTTTTCTTCTAACACATTATTAGAACGAAGATATTTAACGTAATACCAATGCTCATTACCATTGGTACTGATGAGAGGGTAACCTTGTGCAAAAACTTGTCCGACACTTACGGCAGACAAGAGGAAAGCAGCACAAATACTCTTACAGATATTCATAGGAGTAAAGGAAAAAGATATTGAGATAGTTTAAATTATAGAGATTTCTATTATAAGACAAAAAGGATTGTATCAAAATTGTGTCAGTGGCAAGTTGTAGAAAAACACGTGTCGTGTATCTATCCTTAGCCTGCTGGCGAGCGCATTCACTTGTGCGCCCTTGCTTTTGATACAACCCCTTAAATTATTTATTGCGAATTACTTTCACAACAACCTTCTTACCATTTACGATATACAAGCCCTTAGTAAGACCATTGAGGCTCTTTGCTACCATGCGACCATCGAGGGTGTAAACATAACCGTCAGCCTGCTTCTCCTGTACCTTAACGTTAGAGATACCAGTAGCTGCGTCCATAGCTGCGATCTGCTCACTGGTCAATACATCAGTGATAGGAACGAACTTGAGAGCGTTGTTAGGGTCGTTAACCTCCCACTTACCCATGAAGTGGTGCCATCCTACGTTACCCCATGCGTTAAGGAACTCTCTTTGTGTTCTGTCGCTGCTTACACCGATAGAGTAAACCTCGCTACCCTTATTGCTATCGAAGATGTAGAGTCTGTGGCTCAGTAGTTGCCATGAAAGCACCTGTCATCTTACCACCACCGCTCTTACCGTTGCGTACCCACTCGTCAGCATCGTTCTTCTTATACATATCGTTACCACCAGGCATCTCTGCTGCTAAATCAGTGTACTTGATGTACTGACCAGCCTCGTTAACAAGAGCAATCTGATTGGTAGCAGCATCGAAGCTTGTTACGTGCCATACCTTATTACGGAAGTTTACGTCGTTCTCTACGAGAGAGTCAGCGATCAATGTGTCGTTATCTACAGAAGAGAATCAACTTGTTACCAGTAAGACCATTCAAACCAGTAGGACCAAATGTTGGGTTGTTTGCTGCTACTCTATTGAACTGGATGAAGTAACGAGATTCGTTGTTGTTCTTGTCGAAGATAGTGAAATCATAGTTCCAGTGTGGAATATCTACCTCAGAAGCCTCGATAAAGTAAACCTTTGAACCATTATCGCCATCAGACCAAGGACCATATTCTTTTCCTAACTCCTGACCACCATAGATGTTTACGTAAGAGTTTCCCTCTTCAGCAACCATCTTGATAGCACCATAAGCTGCTGATGGATCGTCATCATGAGCTACAATAGTGTAATCCTTGAAGTTCTCACCTGGATTTGTACCAGCTGCAAGACGCTTACCCTCTGTGGTAAACATTGTCCAAGTCTCGCCTTCTACTGAAAGAGTGAATGACCAAACATCGTTCTCACCCTTTGTACAAGTCCAAGCCTGCTTTTCTACGTCACCCTGAGAAGCTACCTTAGCTGTCAACTTCTCGCCATCACCATTGGCTGTGATGTAACCCACCTTGTTGGTACCAACAGCGATGTAGTACTTCTTTCCACTCTCAGGAGCTGAAACCCACTGAGCGAAAGTTGTCATTGCGACCATACACAATGAAAGTAGAGTAAAGATTTTCTTCATAATCTGTAATAAATAATTGGTTTTTTGTTTTATTTTTAAATAGTTGTTTATTGTCTACCGTTAGGTTTTTATTTTTAGGTCCTATTAATAAGGAGTCGTTTACTTCATAAAGTCGACAGCAAATATAAACATATTCTTTCGAATATTCATTGTTGTAAATACAATATTTAATATTTTTAACAATTGGGTAGCAAGTTGACGCGTTGACGAGTGAACGAGTTGACAAGTTGCTTGTAAAGAAGACAGAGTAACAGAAAGACAAAGAAACAAGTTGCTCGTAAAAAAGACAGAGTAACAGAAGGACAAAGAAACAAGTTGCTTGTAAAGAAGACAGAGTAACAGAAGGACAAAGAAACAAGTTGCACGTAAAAAAGACAGAGTAACAGAAAGACAAAAAACAAAATAATAAAAGAGCGGTCATTATGTATGTTCTGGCTTACGAACTTTTCTTTTTGTGTGCATAATGTACATGATGACTGATACGCCTTATGTGTGGTTCTTCCGAAATATGGAGTGATAAACTGAAAGGCTTATATAATAGGCACACGGAGTAACAGAGAGACGGAGGTAATGCTATGTCACGGAGTTGCCGACGGCACAAAGAGCGACGGAGGTATAGCGTACAGATTCTTGATAACTATTTTGAGGTAAACGCTTTGTATATAAATTGCTAATAGAATTGGCAAACAAGCTCCGTCGCTCTATGCACCGACGGTGCCTCCGTGACTTCCATTGCTTTGTTTTAACCCAAATCGGTCATTAGAGCCTATACAGATTTTATTTTATTGTCGAGCAGATTGCCTGTCTTTGTAACGCAGGCGTAGCGGGCTACGTCAAGTTGTAAAGACAGGCAAGATGCCGACAAGAAAATATAAAGATGTTAGGAAACAACACAAAAAAAAGAATTCCTGAGACATTGTGGTCTAATGACCGATTTGGGTTAAATAATCCTCCGTCCTCTCCGTGCCTCCGTGTGACATTGCTGCAAACTCTAAACACAAGTGGCAAACCTTATCACTCCAAAATCCTAAAGACCCTTATGTGTATTCTGTCTTATGCTCGTTCCGTCTTATGCGTACACGCTGTTTTGTAAATATAATTCAAACATTAAAAACAAAAGGGCATAAATAGTCTACCTTAAAAAGCCTAATATTCCTCTGATTCACAGTATATTATACTACAAATCATTTGCTTTATATCTGCAAGTTTTTTGTACCTTTACATTATAAATCTTGCAGATATTTATGCTTAAAACGTACATCCAAACAGATTTCTCTATGTTCTCTTCTTTAGAGGACATGCTTAGTCATCAACATCCCCTTTTTCCAACTTAGTAATAAGATTAATTGGGAGTGTTTTGAAAATGCTTTTTCTCCATTGTATTGCAATACTATGGTCGCCCTGCTCATCCTATTCGCTTGATGTGTGGTCTTTTTAATCTTAAAACATTTGCGTAATGTTTCAGATGAAATGGTGGTTTCTCAATGGAGTGAGAATGCTTACTATCAATATTTTTGTGGTGGACTTGAATTTGTGCCCAAACAACCCTGTGACGCTTCCGAGTTAGTTCACTTCAGAAATCGTATAGGGTGAGGAAGGTATGGAGTTAATATTAGCAGAGAGCATCCGTAGTTAATACCGACCATGATGACGAAGATCATTTTGATACGGCTTTCATTGATTCTACCGTGCAGGAGAAGAATATAACCTATCCTACAGATGCGAAGTTGCATAAAAAGATAATCAAAAACGTTCTGAAGATAGTTCATGACAAGTGTCTTCCTCTACGACAGAGTTACACGCGTACGTTGAAAAGGGGATTTACTGTTCCCAACGTTTTCGTAATCATCCCAAGAATCGTAAGAAAGTCTCTTAAGGCAGATAGACAACTAAGAACCATAGCAGGAAGATTGGTAAGAGAATTAGAGCGTAATCTTGAGGGGAAAGAAAGGATATGAGAAGATGTTTGAACTATATTATAGAGTTCTTTCTCAGAATCGAAAGTCAAAGAACAAAGTATATTCTCTGCACGAACCAGATGTGGTTTGCCTCAGCAAAGGTAAGGAACATAAGCAATATGAGTTTGGTAATAAAGTATCTATTCTTCGCTCATGGTCAGGACTTATTTTTGGGTGCATGTTCTTTTAGGAATGAATATGATGGGCATACTATCGAAAAGACGTTGGAACAAAACCCAAAGGATGACAGGAAAGCAGGTTGATAAGTTAGCAGGAGATAGAGGGTATAGAGGTGTAAAGCAGATTGGGCAGACAAAGATACTCATTCCAGACACTCCTAAAGCTAAAGATAGCTACTACCAAAAGAAAAAGAAACACAAACTATTTTGTAAACGAGCAGGTATAGAGCCAACCATAGGACATCTTAAAGCAGACCATCGATTATCTCGCAACTTTTATAAAGGTGTGAAAGGAGATGCTATCAATGTATTATTAGCGGCGGCAGCATATAACTTCAAAAGAGCTATGAGAGTTCTTTTGGACCTTATAAAAAGAATCAGCATAGAGCTTTTGTCAGTACAGGCTTTATGCTGAAATATAGTTTTTAAGGGATGACTAAATAGCATTCAAATAAACGCCTAATAGGCTTGCAAAAGATGCCCTTTAAGCATCTAACTAACGCCCTTTTGAACCCTTACTAAGCACCTTTTGAAATGCCCCTCTATAATATCTTGATAGCTAACAACTTACAAAAGCACCAAAATCACTTAATTTTTAGCCTTTTTACCAATATTCATCCTCGATTTTGTAAGAATATTTCAAAGTTCTCAACCCACCTCTACCAGCCTCACCCCCACCCCTTTTCCTACAGAGAAGGGAGTGCGAAAACTAATCTGCAAAAAGAATAACTAAAAGATTTCCCTAACCAGTAGGGGTATCACCTATCACTCCCTCTCCCTTCGGAGAGGGTTTGAAATGAGCTGCTATCTCATTTCACTCCCTATGGGAGAGGGGTGAGGCTCCTCCACTCTCCCCCTTTCAACACCATAGCTTTGCCATTCACGACGTGGCGATGATTAGCGATGCTATCATATTCCAAAGGGACAACCTCGTTGCCCTGCTTATCTATGAAGCCCCACTTACCTCCAACAGTATATTCATGCTCTGGGTCGTCAGCTGGTCGCACTTCCTTACTTCCCACTGCCACAGCCGCCAAGCCGTCATGATATGGGAAGATTGCATCATACTTCGGACTGACAATAACCTTGCCTTCCATATTCGCAATGCCCATCTTCTGTCCGCTCTCATCTAAGATTCTGAAAAGCCCATCAACAGGACGGTCATTACCATTATCCGCCATGTAGACCCTAAACAGCTCCTGCCCCTGATTATTGATAGCAACACAACCCACATTCGACTTAAAGACAAAGCCAACAGTACGGATTGTATCAGTATAACAGAGTGGGTAACGCTTATAAGGCACTACCGTCTCACCCTTTTGGTTAACGTAACTATACTCCTCATACTTTTGAGTCGTATCAACTTGTAAGACTAAATAGAATCTTTATCATCGGTGAAAATGACAAAAAGGGTGCTGTCAAACAGCAAGCTAAAAATGGGAACAATAAACATTAATTTCTTCATCGTAAGATAATAGTTAGTTAGGATTAGTCATTTTTCTTTTTCAAAAAGTAATAAAATAACAAATAACAAGCAAATACACTACAAATCTTTTAATTTACTATAACATATCGTTGAATGGTTAACAAAGTTAACGAGTGGACAAGTGGACAAGTGACTGGTTGACGAAGAAACAAATTTCATCAATTCTTTCCAATCTTGCAAACATTGGAAAGAATTTTATTAAAAGAGAACTTCCCTCCAATCCCTTCCAAGGGGTATATACGAATTTCCTTTGAGTTAGTAAACAAGTTAAGCCCTTTGTTTCAACAAATTATCGCACCCCATAAAAATAACTTCAAAAACTTGGAATTAACCTTTTTAATTTTATACTTTTGCAGTATTAAAAGCATCGCTCTGCTTTCTTGCAGAGTTTTTTAGCCACTTCCGAGTGGCTTTTTAATTTAATCTACATACTATGCCAAAGAGTAACATTTTATTTCGATGGTTTCAATTTCTATTTTTGCATTGAAACGAAAAAGAAGAATAGTTAGAAGGTATAAAATGAATCATCCCAAATCGGTCATTAGACTCACAAAATAAAAAGACAGAGTAACACGTCCGTTTGTTACTCTGTCTTTTTCTATTGAGGGTATCCGCTATTTTCACGCCCCTCCCTTTGGGGGAGGGGACGGGGAGGGGCCTTCTTACCCACTACCACCTTCTTACCACCAACAACGTAAACGCCGTTAGGTAAGCCGTTGAGGGCTGTCTCAGCGTCAACCTTGCGCGAACGAGGACACCATAGATGCTATAAACATCTACCTTACCACCATTAGCCTGAGCCGAGAAGGTCTTGATACCTGTTGGAACAACGCCTGGGTCAACCTCAGAACCGTCTCGAACCACAAACCTTAATCTTGATATCATTCTTAGCATCCTCCATCACCTTCTTAGGAATAGTGAAGGTCTTAGTGTTAGCAAAGTAGATAAGATTGCCCTTACTGTCGTAAATCTTGAAACCTACAACGTGGCTGTTCTTAGCCTCCATAGTATAGGTGCGCTACCATTAGCATCGCTCTGAGACTTGATGATAGCATAACCCTGACCGAGGCTGTCTCTCTTGAACTGATCCCATGAACCGAAGTCGCCCATAGTACCAACGCGTACAGCACCATTGAAGTCCTCACGCATTGTGCCAGGAGCAGCACCAGGATAGATAGCTGGGGTAGGACGGATATGATCGTCGATGAAAATCATGTTGTTTGCAGGACCCTTAGGGAACTGCTGCATGAACCTCTTAGCCTCCATCCACTGTGCCTGTGTGGTGTACATGGTTGTATTGCTGTAGTCACCGATAACAGAACCGTTCACATTATAGAAGTGGCCCCATGCCTCGAAGAAGCTTGAGAGGTCCTGCTGAGCTGCAAAAGAACAAGCCTTAGCAAAGAGTAAGTAGTCTTTCTGACCCTGACAGTTGGCTGTACCCTGACCCTCAAGGCGGTTCTTACGGAGATAATCAAGACACTTGTTCCAGAACTGATTGTCAAGACCAGTCGAATGGAACATCATATAGAGCTTGTAATACATCTGAGTTGTACCCCATGTACCATATTCAAACCACTTCTTCTTATTAGCAAAGCGGTCAGCGTAAGTAGCAACGGCACTCTCGCAAACACCATCATACTTCTTACCGTCAACATCTGTATAAGAACAGTTTTCTGAACGACTGGTTACACGACCAGAAGTAAACATAATCATGTTAGAGTACATATTCACTGAGATCTCAGTCATACCTGCTGTATTGAACAGCTGCTGGTGGTTATGACCGAACTCATGAGCAGGACCCCAGAGTGTACCATTACCCCACTTCATCTTGTCGTAGTTGAGTACGTCACCCAAAGTGTTGTAGTTATAATAGGTACCACCAGTTGTAGCATACATATAACCATGGTCAACGGCAGTAGCATTGAGAACGTTGTTGCACTTATCCTTCTTAGAAGCACGGAAGCCCATGAGGTCGTCCTCACGCTGTACGATGCTGTTCCAGATCTCAACAAGTTCCTTCATGTTAACAGGAGTGTACTGCTTGCAAGCATCACTTGGCATGTTCATAACAACCAATTCGCCCTTCATGTTGAAAGCCTTAGCCCAAACAAGACCGTCAGACTGCATCTTCTGCCAATCCTCATTGGTGTGACCCTTTGTGAGGTCAAAGTAACCATTCACCTTACCACCCTCAATGTGGATGTTCATATCCTTATAATCTCTGAGGTACTTACCGTTGTTGTAGGTACGACCGATATAGTTTACGAAGACGTTGTTCTCACCCTGATTGAGGATGATATTCAAACCCTTCTTCAAGTCATAGTACTTACCTGCACTACGTGTACCTAATGGTACTAACTCAATCTGTACAGTTGCATTCTGTGGGATGTCATCACCGAGGAATACGAAGAGGTCTTCGCCATCGCGAGCAGTGATACCAGTTGGGTTTGTCATGCTACCATAATCGTAGCCGATACCCATTGAACGCGCCCAAGCATTATAGTTATTCTCGCTATAAGGCTTGTAGGCAGCGATACGGAACTCTTTCTCCCAGTTGCGACCACTTGTATAGCTTGTCCAGCTCTGGTTCTTAATCTTCAATACAACATCCTGCAAACCCTGTGGAAGCTTATCGTCATTCATCTTTGCCTTCAATGCAGCATCAGACATATTCTTCACATCAGCAGTAACCTCAGTAGCTGTGCTGTTAGTGAAATACTTTGCAACAGCTGTCGCATACTTGTCTACATTCTTAGTCAAGTCAATACGTGCCTTGTAAGAAGCCTGCTGCTCTCTGAGCTTTGCCTGATCAATAGTAGCCTCCTTAAAGATCCACTTATTAGCATCGTTATTGTTGTACCAACCTACTGGATGATAGCCCTGACTCTCAGCACAGTGAATACCTACGTTGTAAGCATCAAGCATCTCGAAAGCCAATGCGTATGGGTCGCTTTCATTAAGGTCGAACTGGAAACCATTGCCCTGCTCCTCAGCTGTTGTATAATAACGGCTTGTCTGACCATTCTGCTGAGCGATATACTTACCTGTAACAGCATTCTGGAAAGCATAACGACCGCTACCCAACTTCACTAACTTCCAACAGTAGCTATAGTCAGTTGCAACGAAACTGCCCGTAGACACTTCGCCAACAATATAGTCCTCACGCATTGATCTGCCGTAAGGCTCAGAAACAATCTGATAGTACTTATTCAAGTCCTTACGTGGGTCGACAACCTTTGTCAACTGAGCCAGACGATCGAGCACCTGCTGCTTGCTGAGAGAGGTCACTGGATCAAGACGGAACTCACTTGGTCCGAGTGCTGTTCTGCCATTGTCTCTCAAAGGATACCAACGTACAACGTGTCTCTGCCCATCAAGGTGCCAGCAGAAATCGTTTGCTCCTACTCTCTCATTATAGATATTGAAGTAAGACTTACCAGTGCCACTTGACTGTGTCTGATAAACGATTTGGAACTTGTGCGCGTCGTTGCCAGTCTTGTAAGGAACACTGTTGGCAGTGACATTCTGCACATACTTACCATCCTTCAAACTCTGAATGGTGTACTTGTCGCCCTTAGCATGGAGGACAAAAACATTGGCAAAGTCTGCAGCTGGAGACGTGTAATTCTTTCCGTGCAAACCATTCTCGTCAACATAGACATGGAGGTCTGTACCTGCCTGACGCTTGTCATTGACAATGTAATAAACTCCCGCTTTGAGTTGCTGGTTCTCTCCTTCAGCCGTTGGAGCTGCAGAAGCCTTCGCAACGCTTGGCACGATAGCAGTCAATGCCATTGCCGCTATCAGAGACTTATTGCGTAAAATTCTTTCGAATAACATAAATGTATAAAATAAATAATTGTTTTCTTAAGTTTTCTTCGGTAATGTTCAAGCACTTATTCATGTCCTTTTAAGATTGTGTGGACGTCCCGCACCAATGGTGTTAACCCTCCGCACACTCCGTGCTAAGCCTTCGAACATTACTTATATCGTATTAAAGTTAAATCAGTCATTAGACTACAATGCTCATAAGTCTTATTAATTATATTGATTTCTAACGCCTTTTATCTTCTAATCAGCATCGTGTTAGTCTTCATAACATGACGTAATCTACTATTTCCAGGTTACAAAGATAATCAATCTAATTGATAATTATACAAAAAAAGCTTAAAATTTAACGATCCGATAGGGACTTTAACGAAAACAACCCACTGGCACAGGGCGACCTATGCCAGCAGGTTGGGATATAGGAATTAGAGACCCTAACTGCTCTTTCTTCCAAAGCCTCATCGTGATAAACGTAGAGGTGAAGTTCAGCGAGGTACCAGTAGAAAGAACCACCACCATTGTTGATCTTTTGTACCGTTCTTGCGCTCTGTTGGTTCAAAGCGGATATGAGTGATAGTTGCACCATTTGTCTTTGTGTAGAAAGTGGCTCACTCAATGCATTCGCAGAACGATAAGTTACATGAGTTGCTACAGGAGTAGCAGCTGTGATAACATCAGCAGAAGCATAGATGTTAACTCGCTTAGGGTTACGGTCATTGGTTGTCACCTTGTTCTCATCGAATGCAAGATAGAATGTACCGTTGATACCCTCGTTCAAAGTGATGTCGATGTAAGGACGTGGGTCGCTTGTGCTACCATTACTCTTTGTCTGGAAGAAGGTTGTCTTGTTACCATCAACAGCAGACCCAATCTCGTGACCTGCCTGCATTGAGTTAGAAGAAACCATGCTTGCAGTGAGAGGAATCAGAACAGACTCTGACCACTCGTTAGCCTGAGCAGTAGCTGTTGCAGGAGCATTAGTGTTCTTGCCTCTGAGACCCTGAGTTGTTACGGTGATAGTGTAGTCGCCTGCGAAGTTGAATACATCGTTGAGTACACAAGATGTCTCAGTTGCAGCAACCTCCTTCACTGACTCCAGGAACGCCAGCCATGTTGCTCTTTGCTCTAACGATAACCTTCTCATAGTTCACATCGTCTGGAGCCTTCCATGTAACATTGAACTGACCCTTACCCGGAGTTACGTTCAAGTCGTTCACACCCGTAGGAACGATATCCTGGAATGGCTGCTGTGACACGTGGATAATGAATGGCTGTGCGCTTCCGTTAGAAGGCTTGCAAACCACGTCACAAGAACGAGCATTGTCAGTAGTATTGAGGGTTGCAGTGAAGACTACCTCAGAACCAGAGATGAACTTCTTAGTAGTAGACAACCAGTCCTTAGCATCGTCTGGGATAATAATCTCATAGTTACCATCAGAGACTGCACGCTGGAATGGGATACGATAAGTGCGACCGAGGTCGACCATCTCAACAGAAGCCTGCTTAGATGCCATTGGATAGATAGGACGAACCTTATAACCCTTAGCCGACTGCTCGATAACGTACTCGATAGAAGCATCCCAGTTGTCAGAACTCTTCAAACGAACTGTACAGTAACGCGTCTCACCGCTTGTGTTAGCATCCATATCGAAGTGGAGCTTAACGATACCATTGTCCTTCACTGTCTTGCTTGCATCCAAACGAACGAAAGAAACAGTATCAGGAACGATGATGTTGTCAAGGTTGAGGTTGGTCTCAACTGGTACGTCGATACTTGTCACGTTGCTTTCAAGCAGCGAATAGAAAGTACCCTCACGGTTGAAGAATGGATTCTCCTCAGGAATACGGAGCACACTCTCAAGACCCATCTGTGATACCTTAATATCGTATGATGCACGCTCACCATGAGAGATAGTAATCTTAGCCTCACGAGCCTTGAAGCCATCGTAAGCTGGTGCCTTAACAGTTACACCCTTACCATCGGCATTCTTAGTGATAGTAAGCCATTCAGCATTGCTCACTGCCTTCCACTCATCGAGAGGAACGTTGGTCTCAACAACAATCTGATGCTCGCCACCCTCCTTATTGAATGAGATCATTCGCTGAGAAGAATGAGGAACTTCAAGTTCCTTGCCAGTAAAGTCGGTGTCATAGTCTGCTGCACAAGATGCGAGTCCTAAGGTACCCACGAAGAGTACTGACAATATGAATAGGAAATTAATCTTAAGTTTCATTATTCGTAGTTATTTATCGTTAAAGTTTATCTGCTCTTGGATTATACTGATAACGCATCTTGGTCATCACTTCCTTCCATGGGCCAGCCTTCCAAGTACCATCGTTCTGCTTAGCGTTCTTCATCACGCGATAACGATAGTGAAGACGGAACTCCTTGAAGTGAGTAGCGTTAGTAGATGCACTACCACCTAACTCGTTAAGCAAGAATGTATTGTTATACTCACCAACTGGAGTCAGCATCTCTACCTCGAGTGAATCCTGCTTGAAAGGCTTCAGCGTTACGTTGTAAGCCGAAGGATTCGTAACAGTCTGCGAACCGATAGTAGCAACGATACTCTTGACATTGATGTCGTGGAGTGCCTTCTCGTAGTTATCCCACTTCTCGTCACCAGCAAGGAAACGAACAGCGTTAGCTGCGATAGGGAATGCACGAACCGTATTGGTAGGACGAGTAGTTGACTTTGTCTCAAGGTTAGTTACCTGTGAAGATACCAACTGATAGTTCCAGCCCTCAGCAGTAGAACCGTAAGCGTTCTTCCATGTCACCTTAATCAAGACATGATTCAACTTAACACCTAACTTGTTATTGTCAGTAGCGAGTGCACTTGCATCGTGACTAACAATCTTGTAGTTGAGGAAGTCAGTACTGTCTGGTGACAAGGTACCGAGGTTCTTCAACTTGATATCAAAGAGGCACTTGTTTGAACCTGATGGGATAGTACCCGTCAAAGCTGGGTCCTCATAGCAGTTCTGTGGCAGAAGACGCGCAAACTTTGTGCTATCAATATCGAAGTTTGATTTGTTATAAGCATTGAAGAGTGAATCATCATGAGCAATTGTCACGTGATAGTCACGGTCAGCCATCTGCGAACCACTCCAGATTTGCTACCAGCTGAACAGAAGCTGTACCGTTCTCCACGGCAGAAAGTTCTACCGTGGTACGATCATAGATACGATTGGAACCTGCCATCAATCCTACCTTGTGAGGATAGAAATTCTGCTCAAAGTCATAATTGTTACATGATGACAATGCTAAAGCAGCCAAGGCACATCCTAAAATATACTTGTATTTTTTCATATATAGTTACAATATTAACGTTATTAACGATCCCAACCTGGGTTCTGATCCATCTTAGGACTCTTCACCAACTCACGATGCTGGAGTGGGAGGAATACCATACGTGGGAGAGCCTTACGGTCGCGGATATTCTGCTCGTTGATGGTTACGAGGTTGAAGAATGGACCATCGTTGTTACCCTTCTTCTCGCTGTAAACATCAAGACCACGCCAGTTAGAGCTGTTAGCGTCCTCTGTGAAGTAAGTACCCCAACGACGTGTGTCGAAGTAGCGGTGACCTTCATTGAAGAGCTCAACCTGACGCTCGTTCTTGATAACCTCATCGAAAGCATTCTCTGAGCTGAGTGTTGCAACTTCTACGCCTGGGAGACCAACACGATAACGAATCATATTGAAGTAACGTGCCATAGCAGCCTCATCACGACTTACAGCAACATCAACTAATCTGCCGCTTGCATCCCATGTCTTCACGGTTTCAGCACCCTGAACATGGTTAGCAGCCTCACAGTAAGCCAACAAGATTTCAGCATAACGGATGATTGGGAATGGCTTAGGAATAACAGCAGCACCATCCTTACCATGCCAAGAGTCATCTGGGTGGATGTACTTGAATGGCACGTAACCACTGATACAGTAGTCGTTAGGGTTGTTACCAGCTGCGTTCTTACCAGCCTTAGAATCATCAATAGAGTACCAGAATGTCTGGTTGTTAAAACTACCATCGGTAGTAGAGTTCATCTTCCAGATACGACCCGGGAAGCCAATACTTGCATAGAAGCGAGCCGAACGGTTCGTGTAAGCCAATGGTGTACCGTTTGCCATATCACAATCACCGATAGACTTCTTCTGTGTCACGTGCTTAGTAAGGTCAGCCTCATAGAGTGGAGACTCTGCTGGCTTCTTACCATCCTTCATCAAGAAGCAGTCGATTACACGCTGTGGAACTGACATACCACCCCATCCACCATAGTTAACAGGGAATGAGTGACGAGAATAGGTCATTACAGGACCTGAGTACTCATCAGCCCAGATAAGCTCACGGTTTACCTTTGCTGTACCCTCACCATTGAACATGTCAGCAAAAGAGTGATATGGGTCGATACCACCAGCACCATCAGGGAACTTCGCTGTTGGAACCGATGCGTCGAGTGGATATGGATTATCCTTATCAGCATCAACTGTGAAGAGTGTATAGTAGTTGAGGTCGATTACCTGCTTAGCTGCAGCTGCGGCAACAGCCCAACGCTTAGCATCATAGTCCTGATTTACATAATACTTACCATCGCTCGTACGCTTCCACTCACCAAAGCAACGCTTTGCATAAGTACCACCATTAAAGGTTGGTGAAGCCTGAACAAGGCGAAGACGTGCGATAAGTGCCAACGCAGTACCCTTTGTTGGACGACCGAAGTAAGCAGTTGACTGCTCGCTTGGACGTTTCAAACCTGGGAGTGACTGTGCGAACTCATTACAGATATAGTCGATTGACTCATCCATTGTTGCACGCTCACGGTTATAGTACTCAGCTGTCTCACTGGTTGATACAACCTCGTCACCAACGATGAGGCAAGGACCCCAGTTCTGCAACAATACGTAGTAAGCATAACCACGGATGAAGTGAACCATTGCCTTATAGTCTGCCTTATCATTAGAAGACATATCACCAATCTTGTCAACCTTCGATAACATGAGGTTGCATCGTCTGATAATCTTATACATCTGGTACCAATAACCCCAGTTAGGAACGTTCTCAGCATTAACATTACCTACTGTGAACTTTGCACCCCAGAACTCATTCGTCTGCCAGCGCACACAGATCTCGTCTGACGCTGTCTCACCCGGAGTCCATGAGTTACCCCAGATGTTACCAGCTGATGGGAACATCGTTGGAGTAGCATAGAGATAGCCATTTGCATTCTGGGCTGAGTGGAAGACAGAGTCCTCCTTGAAGATAGCATTAAAGTTGTCGTCCTGATCCAAGAAGTTACATGATGTGAATGTCATGCTTGAGAACAGAGCTGCAACAGCGCCCAAAGCTAAAATATGTTTTTTCATTATTACAATCTAATTAAGAGGTGAAACCTTAGAATCTAAAGTACATCTGCAATGAATAGGTGGTTGGGATTGGATAAGCCGCACCATTGAACCAAGCCTGCTCTGGATCGAAGTACTTCGCGCTGTCGATAGTGAAGAGGTTGTTGATAACGAAGTCACACTCTAATGCACTAAGACCAGCTGCACGCAGCCACTTACGATGACGGAAGACATAACGGAAGTTCAACTCCTGAAAACGGAGGAAAGAACCATTCTGCTTCCAGAAAGTAGAAAGCTGTGAGTTGTTATTGTTCGATCGTAAGAGACGATGGGAACATTGCGTTAGGATTCTCTGTTGATGGATCACCAGAGTACCATGATGGAATCCAACGATTCTTTGGATTGTTCACCATCTTCAATACATTACCCATCTCACCATTGTAGAATGGAATCCAACCTGCGTCGTGACCCATACCTACACGGTAGTAGTTAACACCTGTATTACCCTTGAAGAGCAAGCTTACAGTGAAGTCCTTATAGTTGAACTCACCACCAAGACCGAACATTACACGAGGAACGTTGTTACCGTAAGACAATGGCACGCGGTCGTCCTTATTGATGACACCATCACCATTCACGTCACGATACTTGATATCACCAGGACGAACAACACCGAAGGCTGCTGTCTGGTCTGGACTCTGACGAATATCAGCCTCATCCTTGAAGAGACCCTCAGAAACATAACCACGCAATACACCGAGTGGCATACCTGTCACACTCTGATAATCGTAAGCAAGCTTGTTCTCCTCGAAGTAGTCAACAATGTTCTGTGACCATGTATAGTTGGCACGAACGGTAAAGTTCATCTCCTTGTTAATCTTGTGGAAATAAGAGATGTTACCATCTGAACCGAATGAGTGCATACGACCCACGTTAGACTTAGGATAAGTTACCATACCAGCAAACTCTGGCAATGTAACACGGTCTTGGAAGATATGGTCACGTGTGTCACGGAAGAAGTCAACTGTCACCTTGATAGCATCGTTGAAGAAGTTAGCATCAATACCGACGTTCAACTTCTTAGCAACCTCCCACTTCAAGTTGTCAGCACCCTGCTGCTTCTCAACAATACCCCTGTCCAGTATAACCCCATGTGGTACCAGCGTGGTTGTTGATAATTGTCAAGTATGGGAAACGAGTGTTTGCAATATTATCGTTACCTGCAAGACCGTAAGAACCACGAATCTTGAAGAAGTTTACGAATGGAAGATGCTTCTGTACCCACTTGTATGAAGTTGGAGCCCAACCCACAGCTACTGATGGGAAGAAGCCGAAACGCTCACCCTTAGGGAAGAGGTCTGAACCAGTGTAACCGAAGTTAGCATCTACGAAGTAAGTTGAGTTATAACCCCATGACAAACGACCAGATACGTTCTGACGACGCTTAGCGATAGCAGCGATACCGAGGGCATCACCATTACCCCACTCTGAACCCTTTGCATCTTCCATATAATAAAAGAGGAGGGCACCGAGGTTATGAGCACCGAAACTTGTGTTATAGTCTCAACTTAGCCTCCATGTAGTACTTTCTCCATGAGTCATTGTTAGAAGAGTATCTCATATCCTGCTGCTTAGAACGCAAGGTCTTGATAAGGTCACCAGTAGAGGTACGACCTGTTGCACGATAGTAGTCAGGACTAACGAAGCGACGCTCGCTGAAACCTGCTGTACGGTCGTTAACAGCCTGAACAGAACCTACAAGTCCTTTAAGGATACCACCAAAGCGATGTGTAAACTTCAAGGTAATCATGTTACGGCTATAATCTGATGAATTGTAACCCTGATAATTGAGGGCAGCAAATGGAGAGATAAGGTCGCTCTGACCGTAGGTTGGCAATGTTCCGTCAGCGTATGTAACAGGGAACATCAATGGATTCAGCTGGAGTACATCCTCCCACACTTGGTTGGTATTCTTACCACCCGGAGTTGTGTGGTTAGAGATGCTACCATCAACACCGAAGTAAAGCTCAGAACGCTTTGTAAGGTTCATGTTGATGTTTGCACGATAAGTCAGCTGGTCGTAAGACAATGGACGGTGGAACTGGTTCTCCTTCTGCTTATAGGCAGCACCTTCATGACGATAACCTACAGAAACGAAGTACTGTGCAACATCACCACCACCACGCGCACTTGCATAGTAGTTCTCCTGCAAAGAGGTCTTCTTCATAATCTGGTCAATCCAGTTTACGTTTGGATAAAGCTCTGGGTCAAGATTGTTCTTGATGATATCCAACTGAATTGGCGTATAGAGATCTGACTCACCTGACATTGCACGTGCCTCATTAGCAAGTCTTGCATAGTCGTAAGATGAGAGATACTCAGGCAGACGCTTGATCTGTGACAACTTCACTGTCGCACGAGCTGTAACCTGAATCTTCTCCTTAGAACCGCGCTTGGTAGTAACCAATACAACACCGTTAGCACCACGCACACCATAGACAGCTGTTGCGGCAGCATCCTTTAATACAGAGATGCTCTCAACGTCGTCTACATCAATATCATTGAGGCTGCCCTCGATACCGTCAATGAGAACCAACGCACCTGCACCAGCACCGAAGGTCGATACACCACGCACCCAGAAGTTGGAAAGGTTCTGGCCCGGCTCACCAGAAACCTGCATGGTGATAACACCCGGCATACGACCACCAATCATGTTTACGAGTGAAGTACCCGGAGTACGCAACTCTTCCATATTAATAGTAGACACAGCACCTACCACCGATACCTTCTTCTGAGAGACAAGACCTGTCACGACAACCTCGTCGATAGCATTTGTCTTGGCTACCTTAAACTTAACTGAAAGGGAAGGCTCGTCCTTAAGGATAGTGCGCTGTATGGTCTCCATACCGACGTACTCGAACATAAGCGTAGCACCCGGCTTAACCTTAATAGCAAACTTACCGTCAACGTCGGAAATTGTTCCTACACCCGGTTCGTTCTTTACACGAACGGTAGCACCAATACATGGCTCACCTGTATCATCGAGGATGACACCCGCTACCGAGAACTGCTTTGCAGTACCATTATCTTGTGAATAGGCGTAGCCTGCATGAGTCAGCAGAGCCACCATAAGACACAAGACATATAATGTTCTTCTCATATATCTATGTTTGTAGTATAATAAGGCAATAGCTATTTAATTGATAACTCTCGTATCACCTGATTCTTCGAATCGGCGACATAAACCGTACTTCCGTCTGCACTCACGGCGACACCCGTCGGCCAATTAAACTTGGCTAACTCGACACCACCATCGTGGAAACCTGCACTCTGTGGTACACCAATAGGTGTGGTTACACGTGCGTTCTTACCTTGAGTGGTATCAATCATACGAATACAGTGGTTACCAGAGTCGGCAATATAAAGCTTACCGTCCTTAGTGAAGGTCATCTGACGTGGATAACAGAACTTAGCATTCTTCAACGCTCCGTCTTCCCAACCCTTACCTTCAGTTACGTTTACTGTACCGAAAGAAGAAATACCTGCGTATGGCTCACCTGCGTATGTCAGAGAGTCCTTGTCTGACAACTGGTCAACGTCTACATACCAAATCTGGTGTGCATCACTGAAAGAGATAAACAAACGGTTAGGCTGTGTAGGGCTGAAAGTACAGAAAGCATCTGAACCACTATTCTTAGGACCATCCTTACCAACACGCTTCAAGAGCAACTCTGCCTTACGTGTCTTAGGATTGATACGAATAAGCTGACCCTTAAACATCACAGAGTAAATCATCTGGTCGTTCTTATTAATCACGAAGCAAAACTTCCAGTTGCTTTCGTCAAGGTTTGCATAACCATTAGGATTGATGAACTGCTGCTTATGAAGGGCATAGCCCTGATCCTTCAACAGGCTGTAGTATTTACGTCCAGCATCATCTGGAACATACACACACCCTCATAACCATCAAGTGTAGAGTAAGCTGGTGCATTGATTTTTTCTTTTGTATTACTATTCACCTGAAGAACTGATAACTGATCTTTCTTTAAGTCAGCTTTCAACACCATACCACCGACATTATCGTTCTTCTCATTGCGACATTCGATAAAAGCACTACTTCCATTCTCATTAAAGTAGTCATCAAATCTATGTTGTACAATAAAGATATTGTTTTCATTGTCAACACAAAGGTAACCCGGAGCTGAGAGGTTTGATGTCAACAGTTTGTCAATCTTAGTAGCGTGCGCATCACTTGTCTGTGTTCCAACAATTGTTGTAACAGCAGTCTGTGTGATATACTTAAAGTCGCGGCTTCCAGCACCCTTAATGGTATCAGTACCATTAGCACGTGTCACCTCAAGTTTGATGTTACGCTTGTAAGTCAAACCTGCTGGCACGTAGCTGTAAAGTTTCTCGCCATTAGATGATACAAGTCCACCACGATGACGCTTGCCATCCTCATCAACATACCAAAGTGCAAGACCTGTGGTATCATTACCAAAGTTCTTACCCGTGATAATCATTGGGGTAGCAATACCACCACTGTCTGGATAAAAGTCACTAATGACAATCGGTTGTGAAGGGTCAAAAGCTGTACCAGCTGTGCCTCCTACCTCTTTATCAGAGCAGGAAACCCATGTGAGCGAGCCCATCAAGACCATCCACAAATAAGATTTGAAAAGTCTCTTCATAGAAACGGCTTAGTTAAATGATTTATAGTTTTTAATTAATATTTATTTCTTAGATAATGCGTCAGTACATCCTTATATAGGGTGGCAAATTTATATATTTATTTTTAAGATATGTATTGAGTACAACCATTTATTAACTATTTTTAAAGATTAAAATGTTAAATGCCTTGAAACTTGTAAAGGAAAGCGATTTTCACTACCAAAAAGTATTAATTTCGAGTCCAAAAATTATTCATTTTTCACTTTCCTTTCGACACTAAAACCCATTTCGATTCGAAAGCCCAAAAGCATTCCCTCTTTTTGAAAAATCACAACACTTCTACCCCCAAAACCTCCGAAAAACAAGCAAAAAGCCCCCTAAAAAGCGGCTCTGCAACCATCACGAAATCAAACAGTTATAAGGTAGCAAAAGTAAAGGTGCTTAATTGGACTTCAAAAGGGCGTCTTTTGCAAGCTTTAAAAGGGCATCTTTAAGAAGCCAATTGGGCGTTAATTTGAAGCTAAAAGACCATCTATTGAAAAAGGAAATGGGAAAAATTATGACAAAAGAAGCCCCACCTTTCAACCCCTCCCCCATAGGGAGGGGCGTGATGTAGGGATACCCCTATTGTTTAGGGAAAATCTTTAGTCATTCTTTAGCAAATTGTTACCAGCACTCCCCTCTCCCTTCGGAGAGGGGTTGGGGAGTGAGGCTTTTCTTTTCCTAAGGGGAGGGTAAGGGGAGGGCTGCTATCTATCTCTCATTTTCACGCCCCTCCCTATGGGGGAGGGGTTGAAGGCTACTATAGGGGTATCACGTATTCACTCCCCTCTCCATTCGGAGAGGGGCTGAAAGTGAGGCTTAACTGCTTATCCACCAACAAGCCCTTGGCTGTTGTGTTCTTAACGGTGAATGGTTTGAGCGCCTTCATACGGATGACAAGCAAGTCGGCATCACCATTGAACGTATGGTGGTCGCCCACATTCACGAAAGGTTGGGTAGAGCACCTGCGAACCATCGCTATGACGGCGGTCGTAGGTGAGGTTGCGCATTACCATTGATGGGTCGGTCTCAACCTTAACAAACTGCAATTCCTTCGGACTGTATGGGAAGACGAGGTTGAAGGCGTTGACAGCCTGCAGGTCCTTACCCTTCACCTTGATGATGACATCATCGCCTGCTGCGTAAGACTTACGGTTGTATTCGTAATAAACCTTACCGCCAACAGGGGCTACGTCATCATCGTTCCAACCATCCTCAAGGTGCATGGCAACATTCGAAATGTCGTAAGCATCAATGAGTCCGTTGCCGTTGAGGTCGCCACCAGAGATATAGCCGTCGAAGTCGGCATCGCCCTTTCTGAGTCCGGTATAGTTCATATAAGAGGTGAAATCGTTCTCGTCAATCTTACCATCGAGGTTGATGTCGCCCGGAAGAACAGACTTTGTGCCCGGCACCTTGAAGACATAGAACTCACGACCAGAACCGAAGTTGCCGACAGCTTCCTTCACACTCACCTTCACAAAGCGAGCCACTGGATGCTCGGTCAGTGTCACCTCCTTCGTTCTGCCATCACGTGCCCACTGCTGTGGACCAATCTCAATCCAGTTTCTTCCGTCCTTGCTGACAGCGATGTCACACTTTGTAATCGTTCCGTTACCGCCATTTGCACGTGGCACATACTGAAGTTTGTCGAGTGTGTTGGTGCTATGGAGGTCGACAGTGAACTCGAATGGCACTGCCTTCTTAGAATAATGTGTATGCCAGAGGTCGCCTGTCGTATTGAAGTCGAAGAGATGCCAGATACCGAAGCCGTCCATGTCTGGTGCGGTTGAGGTAGCTGTGAGTCCCTTGATAGCATACTCCAATGGGTTGACAGCCGTCTTCACGTGCAGCGGAGTCCACTCTCTGCCCCATCGCTATTCACCGCACGCACCTTAAAGTCGTAGTCGGTTGCTGGCTGGAGGTCTTCGAAAAGAAGCGAGTTGTGGCGGATAGTGGTATAGGTCTGACCATTGAAGTCTATCTCATAGTAGTCAGCATTCTGCACAGGCTTCCACTTTGGCGTAACGCTATAAGGCTGAACGTCAGCTTCGAGGAGTTCAGGAGCCGTCAAGACACCCTTCTTGCGCAGGGTTTCGTTCGACTTGTTCAGACGTGCGAAACCCTCCACGCGAAGCGTTACAGCCTCCTTTGTGATGTCGCAGGAAGCCAAACGCACGATGATTTGGGCATTTTTAGTTACCAGTAGACGTTCCATCTCGCTGTTAGCGGTTGAGAAACGGTTAATATTCGAAGCTTGAACATACTGCCAAGTGTTATCGCCCTGCTCTGCCTCTGTGAGTCGAATCTTCCTGCCACCGACAACGGCAGTGAGCTTCTTTGGCTTTGCGTTGGTGTTCAGATAGAAGGTAGTTGACTGATTCTTCACCATACCTTCGAACGCTCCTTCGGTCTTGTCGATGCTTACGGTCAGCACCTGCTTGTCGTTAAGGTCGGAGGTGATGAGCGTTGTAGCCTTCTCATTAGCGAGATACTTCTGAGTTGTACCGTCGTCATCATAGAGTGTAAACTCGGTCTTGCCGTCTGGATAAATCTCAAAGACACGACGGCTCTTGTCGATTTCTGAAGGGTTGTTATTCGGATTGACCATCGGAATGATAGCACCCGACTTCACCAAGACTGGCAATTTCCAGATTGGTGCGAAGTAATCATTGAGGATGCAACCGCCTTCGTAGGTAGCACCCGTGAAGTAATCGTACCATGTTCCCTTTGGCAAATAGATGCCATTGCGCACATCGTTGCCCTCCTTGTCGGCTGCGGTGTTCTGATAGATAGGTGCAACGAGGAACGAAGGACCATACATATACTGATAGCGTGTTGCGCTGCCGTGGGTGTAATCATTGCTATCATCGAGGAACATCGCACGCATCAATGGCTTGCCTGTCACTGCCTCATACGAACAAGAATAGGTATATGGCAGGAGCATCGACTTGAGTTTGAGGTAAGAACGGTTGATACTTGTGGCAGGTTCGCCCAAGGCTTGCGGATACTTAGGGTTGCTACCCCATCCGTCCATGTTCAACTGCATAGGTGTAAAGGTCTTCCACTGAAAGTCGCGGATGTTCACCGATAGGTTCTTTCCACCAAAGATACCGTCCATATCGCTCGTTATATTACCCATTCCAGAGAGTCCAGAGCCGATATAAGTTGGGATGTGGAAACGGATATACTCCCACTCGCCACCGGTCTGGTCGCCCGACCATACACCGCCATAACGCTGTGTACCTGCCCAACCGTCGAGGGTAATAATGAATGGGCGGGCATCGCTGCCGTAGTAAGGCATGATGTTAGCCACGTCAGCAATACCATTGAGTCCAAAGGAATAACCCGCTCCGACCCATGCTACGTCGGTCTTCAACACACGTACGCCTGCATCGCGCACCTCTTTAACGATGTCGCGTTGCAAGAGTGCTGGAATGCTATCGACTGGGTGGAGGTTTGACTGTGTCCATAGACCTATCTCTACTCCATTCTTACGAGCATAGTCGCCAAGGCTTTTGAGGTTGGCAATATTCCCATCGAGGGTCGAAGTTTGCCCATAGCCAGCTCCGTAACCATCGTTAGGGAGAATCCAACCCAATGGCATATCGTCTTTCTTATATCGATCGATAACGGCACGAGCAGAGAACTGATAGTTATCCTTCTCGCCATTCAGGCTTTCCTTGATACCACCATTGTCTTTCTGACTTTCTACATATCGCTTGCCGTCTTCAAAAAGGATTCCCTTACCTTCTTCGGTTGTCTCCTTCCAATAGTCTCGGTTGTAGGCATTGAGGTGGCCCTCATAGAAAGCAAACTTTGGTAACAAGACGGGGTTGCCAGTGAGCTGATAATAATCTTGAAGCAAAGAAACGGGAGTCGTGTCGACCATCAGGAAGAGATCGAGATAAGGCATATCATGACTAATCGTCACCGTGTTCTTATCCACACTGCCAAAGTCGTAGGCTCCGGGCGCAAAGGTGTAAGGCATGGCAGCATAACCACCCGTCGACCAATAGAACGGAGCTGGCGAAGCAACACCGCCATCGGTCCAGCTATTCGTATTGACAATCTCAATGCGCTTGCCACGATGTGAGAAGCGACCGTTCTGCACACCGCCACCATAGAAATACTCTCCCGCTGCATTGGCGAGGGTTACAGTGGTGCGGTTCTTCTGGAAGTCGACTCCCTTCACCTCTTTAACGACCTCCTTGCCATTGCGAAGGTCGGTAACGCTCATCAAACCCGTGCTGCGGTCGAAGCGCACACGTACCTCAGCGGTTGCGACTGCCACATCGGCATCGGTCGCATTGACGGTCAATCGTCCTGCGCTCTTACGTGGGTTGTCAAGGAGGATACGTGCTGGAGGATTGCTCGCTGGGTCACGAACGATACCACCCTTTGGGTCGCGGAAAAGGCGGAAGACATTCTGACCATAGAAGTCTACTGTCATCACGCCCCCATCGCTATAAGTAATCTCTACCGTTGTTGGATTGATTTGTCGAATACCGCTCACTGCCTTTCCGTCAGCAAATGCGGTTTCTCCCACTGCCAATAACAAGGCAGCAAGTAAAAATCTTGGCTTTCTTTTTCTTCATTTTATAGATCTCGTCTATCGTTCCCAAGCTTAGGTCTACTTGGTTCCCGAACTACTTTTTGGTTTTTAGCTATTTGTTGTTGTTGTAACTGAGTGGCAAAAGATACACTATATTTTATAAATTACAATGATTTAAGCTAATATTTTTTTGAACTATGAACTTGAATGTTTGAAGTGTGTGCTTTTAACCATTGATATTTGACCCCTATTCGTTAAGATATGCGCTGTGAGAGAACTGTTTGAACATTGAAATTTGATGGTTTATTATATGAAATAACATTACAAAAACAAGGATAGATATTGCGAAAAACCTAAAAACGAGTGCTTTCAGCCACCCCCGTAGTTGTTGGCTACTAAGAGGTTGAAGATATACTTTTTCAAAAAGGTGCTTAGTAAGGTTTCAAAAAGGGCGTTAGTTAGCGTCTTAAAGGGCATCTTTTGCAAGCTTTATTAGGCGTCTTTTTCAAAGCTAAAAAGAGCATGTATTGTTTTTGAGTTGTTTGAAAAGAGTTTACAAATTACACACAGCAATAAACATAGCAAATAAAAAGTAATCATAATTATGACGTATGAATTATGAATTATGGATTAAGAATTATGGATTATGATGTCTTTTGCTCATAATTTTTCTCAGTTATTCTTTATTAATCTCTCACAGAGTTCACAGAGTACACGGAGAATTAAAAGATATCAAGGTCACAGAGAGACCTAAAGGTCTGCGGAGTACACAGAGGTTTGCTAACGAGTTAACAAGTTATATACAACAATAAACATAGCAAATAAAAGTAATCATAATTATGAATTGTGAATTATGAATTGTGAATTATGAATTGTGAATTATGAATTGTGAATTGTGAATTATGAATTGTGAATTATGAATTGTGAATTATGAATTATGAATTATGAGATTATGATGTCTTTTGCTCATAATTTTCTCAGTTATTCTTTATTAATCTCTCACAGAGTTCACAGAGTACACGGAGAATTAAAAAGATATCAAGGTCACAGAGAGACCTAAAGGTCTGCGGAGTACACAGAGGTTTGCTAACGAGTTAACAAGTTATATACAACAATAAACATAGCAGATAAAAGTAATCATAATTATAAATTATGGATTATGAATTATGATGTCTTTTGCTCATAAGTAACTATTCAGCGATACCCGATATATACAGTGCATATCAAACCTTAAATAAGGCTTGAATCGCATTATATGGAGTTTTTGTCGTGCTTCGTTGGAAGAAAAGACAGATAAATATTAGGATAATATTATTAATCTTAAAAATCATATTATAAATTGATAGTGACTTATGCAAAAGATAAAGCTGCTATTTTTTTAATAAAAGAAATGAATTGGTGCTTTTTACTGAATAACAATTCAGTAAAAAGAGACGTTTTGCTTGTTTATAACAATCATTTAAACTATCTTTGCAATCGAAAAATAAAATAAATCTAAATAAATTATGGACTTAAAATCTTTTATTATTGGAATGTTGTCAGGAATAGCCTTGACAATAGTTGGAGTATTCTTTTTAGCTTTTTATAGGTCTACAGGAGGTAAAGACGATGATATACAGTTTCTTGAACATCCTGTTAGCTACGAAAACAAAAACAACTTCATTTAAGGTGTTTCAAGTTATTGAAAAAAACAAAGCTTTTAGCAAACGAAATATCAGACAAAGAATACAAATGGTTCAATGGAAATACAGTTGTACTTGTTGGTGATGATTTTTATAGTGATCAGTAATAACTGTAAAAGAACCACAACGAGTAGGAACATATAGTTATACTAACAAAGGTGGTATGCCTATGACTGTACCTGTCATAAAAGGGAAATCAAAGAATAATAGTTTCTACTTTTGAGTGATGATATATAAAATTAACTCATTCATGATAAACCGATCATTGTTTCTGACAATAATTAAAAAGTAGCTTTGTCAACAAAATAAAAAAAGAGAAAATGTCTGTTTTAAGGTAACTGTTCTTCTGACAATCTCATCCTTCATACGCTCCTTGCTTGGTGGAGTGCTGCTGTTATTAGAGTTCTTGTTGGGGTTTTCATACTTGACCAAGCGTTCCCGTAAGTTTGTAAGTTCCGTATCTTTATAGTCTTTATACGAAGATTTTAGAGGGAAAAATACAAACAGATTAATACCGCTGAATAGTTACGCTCATAATTTTTCTCAGTTATTATTTATTAATCTCTCACAGAGTTCACAGAGTACACGGAGAATTAAAAGATATCAAGGTCACAGAGAGACCTAAAAGGTCTGCGGAGTACACAGAGGTTTGCTAACAAGTTATATACAGCACAAACATAGCAGATAAAAAGTAATCATAATTATGACGTACTGATGAGAACTCTGTTCGAATAATTATGAATTACAGATTATAAACTCGTATATCGCTCCTTATTCTCCGCAAGTTTGCGGAGAATAATCGTTGTTTTCTCCGCAAAGACTTGGATTTATAGCAAAAAAGTCGTAAGTTTGCTGCAATAAATTAGAAGTGTATGAATAATCAATATATATGGCAGAATGCAGATTTGCGTAAGATGACGTGGCAAGACAATGCTTTTAGCACCCTTATCTCTGAGGTCAGTCTTCGTCGTGGAAACTTACTCGGTAGGCTTTCTATGTTCGGATTTAAAGAGCAGGGCGATTCTATGTTAGACTCGCTAACGGAGGAGATTGTTCATTCGTCTGAGATAGAAGGAGAAAGTCTTAATCGGGATAGCGTGCGCTCCTCTGTTGCACGACAGTTAGGACTGGAACATGATGGTTTGCCTAAGACCGACCATTATATAGAAGGTGTGGTGCAGGTGATGCTCGATGCAACCCAGCACTTCCGTGAACCACTTACGAAAGAAAGGCTCTTTGGCTGGCATTCAGCCTTATTCCCAACAGGATATAGCGGTATGTATAAGATTACCGTAGGAGATTGGCGAAAAGGCGAAGAGGCTATGCAGGTGGTGTCGGGCGCAATGGGTCGGCAGAAAGTGCATTATGAAGCACCACCAAGTTGTTCCGTGCCAGATATGATGACACAGCTATTAGCATGGGTTGATGATGACACACTTGGTATTGACCCACTGGTAAAGGCGGCAGTAGCTCACCTTTGGTTTGTAACGATTCACCCATTCGACGATGGTAACGGACGACTCTGCCGTACGGTGACAGAGATGCTACTATCAAGAGCCGACAATACTTCACAACGATATTACAGCCTTTCGTCTGAAATCCTTAAGCATAGAAAGGATTACTACATCCAATTAGAGAAAGCACAACACGGCGGATTGGATATAACGGAATGGATTGTATGGTTTATTGAAACGCTTAGTAGGGCTTTAAACACTGCACTTGAAAAGACAGAACGTATCATCAGAAAGGTGCGCTTCTGGGATAAACATAAAGACCTTCAACTGAACGACCGACAAAGAAAGGTGCTCAATATGCTCCTCGATGGTTTTGAGGGGAAACTGACTTCTTCTAAATGGTATAAGATTAATCACTGCTCGCAGGACACCGCTACCCGCGACTTAAACGACCTTGTCAAAAAGAATATATTGAAGAAAAGTAGCGAGGGTGGACGCAGCACTGCATACGAACTGATGGGGTAAAGGAAATAGTAGCCCTCCCCTTGCCCCTCCCCATAGGGAGGGAGTGAAATCGAGACACCCCTTGTGGTTAGTTGACGAGGTTACAAGTTGGCAAGTAAATAAGCTATACCCTTTGTAACACATAACTTGTCAACTTGTTACTAAAAACTGTTCACTTGTTACTTAAAAAGGACTTTGTTCCTCTGTTACTTTGTCTTTTATTTAACCTGTCTACAAGCAACACGTTAACCAGTCTACTCGTTAACTCGTCAACTTAAAAATGTTCTTATGTTACTTTGTCTTTTTATTTACCCTGTCTACACGTTAACTCGTCAACTTTATTTTTGTCTTTTTGAAAATAATTGTAGAAATATTTGGTACAATCATTTTTATTTCATACCTTTGCTCCCGAAATGAATAAATAAAAGAAAAAAAGAACTAATAAAGTTTCATATTTCAACGACAGTCAGCTATCCAAAGGCAAATGCTAACATCGAAGTCGCTATGCCGAAAAAGAATTTGACACGATACTACTTTTGAAAAAGTAAATCAATAACTATACTACCGAATTTAACGCTATAAACAATCATAACAATGAAAAATCTTTTATCTTGCAATAAGTTTAGCTGTATGCTTGGCTTCTGCACCACTTACCACCAACGCACAGTGCACTCGAGAAAAGGCAACGACATGTACTATGAACGAAACTCAAATAGAAAAGCTGCAATTCGCTTATGGTTTTTATAATACCTATATGAACAGCCTTATCTATCAGCTCTCAGACCTTAGTACGGTGATTGCGAAGAAGTTTGTTAGTCCAAAGGTTTTGAAGAAGACTGCCGACACTGGTGCTGACGTACTCCTTGATGCACAAGACTGCATAGAGGAGAATGTTCGTACGCTACAAGTTGTTCCTATCAATAACGATTGGTTCCGCGTTGCATTTATGTGGACTTCAACTTATGATAAAATCCCATCACAGAAAAAAAGTTATTTATATCAAGATAAAGGAGCAGGGCAACTCATTTATCATCGAGGATGCTACTTCTGAGAAACCAAAGCTGACGAAAATATAATTCACAATTCATAATTCATAATTATTCGAACAGAGTTCTCATCAGTACGTCATAATTATGATTACCGCTGTTGACTATGATTTACCTAAACGCACAGGCAAACACGTCAATTCGTAAACTCATAAACTCGTAAACTGATAATAAACTGCTGTTGGCTATCGTCTGCCTGAACGCACAGGCAAACACGTCAATTCGTAAACTCATAAACTCGTAAACTGATAATAAACTGTTGTTGGCTATCGTCTGCCTGAACGCACAGACAAACAAGTCAACTCGTAAACTAACCAAAAAGGGGTATCTCGATTTCACGCCCCTCCCTATAGGGGAGGGGAAGGGAAAGGGGAGGGCCAGTTGTTGCAGTTTTTGTTAGTAGATGGCATAATATTGGAACAAATTGGATTTTTAAATTATTAATTTCTAATCTAAATTTGAATATGAACAGAATTAAGAACATTATCTATGCTATCTTTTTAGCATTCCTATTCTGCAATCCTACATGTGCACAGAATGACGTAAAGATTACAAAGGTGGGGAAACTCATTCAAGAGTCCCTCCCTTCAACTTGGGAGCGCGACACCTTTATGACCTATTACATCGCTGCTGATGCGGATAGTACGGAACGCTTTATCAAAGAAGGAAACTGGAAGCCCGCATACGAGAAACGATATACACCTTACAATAATGTGTCACTACCTTTAATCGACGAATGCTTTGCTGAGTCCATAAGTGCGGTTCTTACAGAAGAACAAAAGAAAATTTTAAACCTCATTGGAAAGCGAAGTAATATTATGTGGTCTGAGTTCTATGTCTTTATAAATAGCAAAAAGAGGTTTGTAAAGATAAAAATGATGAGTAGCACCGCTAAACACTTAACCCAAGAGCAGATTTATGAGATTCTCCGTTTATACAGTAAGTGTGAGCTACCAATACATCCTGTAGTGGGAGCGTTTAAAGAAAAAGAATACTATATTACAGGGGCAAATATCAAAAGAATAAAATAATAGTTCGAACAGAGTTCTCATCAGTACGTCATAATTATGATTACCTTTATTTGCTATGTTTATTGCTGTATATAACTTGTTAACTCGTTAGCAAACCTCTGTGTACTCCGCAGACCTTTAGGTCTCTCTGTGACCTTGATATCTTTTTAATTCTCCGTGAACTCTGTGAGAGATTAATAAAGTATAACTGAGAAAAATAATGAGCAAAAAGACATCACAATTCATAATTATGATTACCGCTGAGGAAAAAGTCAAAAGATCAAACATCAAATTAAACAAATCATAACAATATGAAAAAAAGCTAATTTTATTCTGTTGCGTACTCTTTGGAGCAAACGCAATTTCTCAAGCTCAGACAACAAAGTGTGGTGTTTATCAACTCATTAACACAAAGGAAAGTAAGAATGTTTTGAAAGACCACAACATCGTACTTGAGAAGGGTGCAAACGGTAAAATCTCTGGTAGATTCTATGGTACCACAGACGACTTCGTGGATGCCCGTGAAGGTTATCTCCCCGGTCATTTTGTAGCACCAATGGAGAATCTCCGAGTAACAAAGGATAGTATCTTCTTCACTATCAACGTGGCGCACAAAGACCTCTTTAAGAATCCTATCCCTCGCAACGTGAAAACAGCCAAAGCCGCTCACAACCTCAAAAGAGCTGCGTGGAAGAGTGGCTGGATAGGCGACAACCTACAACGTAGCTATGCTGCAGCAATCGGAAAGGGTGTGGTTAAATATTAAAAAGGGACCAAATAGCCCTCTCCCACCCCCACCATAGGGAGGGGAGTGATTAGCGAGATACCCTGAAAACTGGTTCTTCCGTTAAATGCTTGGATGCTTTTTCGTATAGCTTTTAACGGAAAAACCGAGGTTATTCAATAAACAAAAATATAGTCAAGACTGTCAATTGTCTATTCTATTATCACTCTCAACACCGCCACTTTTTTCTTTTAATACTTCAAAATGTAGATAAGGCTCTGAAAAAAATCATTACATAATTCAGAATAAAAATATCTATAAATAAAGACAAAAACACGTATAAAAAGCAATTTTACAACTAACAGAAAATCAATTAGTTATAAAGTTGTGCAAGAAAAAGGTGCTAATTGGACTTCAAAAGGGCGTTAGTAACACTCCAAAAAGAGCATCTTTTGCAAGTCAATTAGGTGTCTTTTAGAAGCCAAAAGAGCATGTATTAGTTTTGAGTTGCATAAAAAAATAGTTTACAAATATCAATTAATAAAAGAATAAACTGTTTGTAAAAAGACAAAAGACATGCTAATGGATAGACATATTTTTAATTTGCCTTTGCTACGTTATATCTTGTAGTTTATCCCTTTTTATATATACCTAATGGGATATATCTATCCATTTAACGGAAGAACCTAAGATTTCGTCAATAGTTTATTCCTTAAATTGACTCCTTAATTAATCCTTCCACTTCGGTTGGAGTAAATACTAACCATTCTCTGTAGCTCTCACAATCATAAACAGTTGTTCTTTTGTACTCTCCCCCAACCCAAAGGGTAGGCATCTCTGGGGTTCCCATAAGGAATGTAATTTCTTGATAATTAGAATCCCTTATCTTGTCATAGTTTGGGTCTTCAAATATAAATCTCCACCTTTTCTTTTTGAACCCCAAACTTATATGTAAAGGCTTAAACATAAGCCCAGAATTTACTATCCCCATCGGAGAACTCGGTATTGCTCCTATATAGTTGAAAATTTCCACCAAATCCCCACCAGATTCGTCAACTTCTATCAACCGACCGAAAGCATAGCGTTCTGTTGGGGGAAAGTCAACAGAAGCATAGCTCTTGATGTTATCAGTACATTCACTGGGCAAGAACAGTGGTACAATGAATATACTTCCTACTCGTTTCTGAAAAAACTTCATCAATGAAAATTATTTGGGGCTACTTTTATTATGATTAGCTACGATATCATCGCATTCCGCCTTAAAGGCTTTGCCAGAACCATTCGTGTAAGGGTACATTACCATCCCACAAGAATTTCCAGACAGCCCCACGGTTTATATCCTTTCCGAAATAGACCTTTCTTGAGGAGTTATGTCTATACTATCACTAAACTGCAACCCCTTTAAGCCTGCGTCAAATAACGCTTTCTTAATTTTCTCATTCACAACAATACAACGATGCATTTCTCGACAACGAACGATATCTATATCGAGTCCCTTAAAAAGATTTTCTTTTAGCCTCATGTAGTAAAACATATATTCAGGCTCTTGCGTGTTGAAATTTGTTAGGCGAAATTCGCTGCGCTCTATATCAACACAATTAATCTTATAAAGTAAATTCGCCGCATAGAACCCTTCTATCTTTTCACCTTCACAAAATAGCTCAACATCAAAAAATTGAATACTTTTTGATGTTGCTTCTAAGGCCTCTTTCAAGCGTCTACTTACTAGTTCTGGTCCTGATGACTCTAAGAGTATGGCTTTTTCAACCTTTTTCATATATGCTTTTTTTGAAATGCGATAAAAAAGAGTGGGGGGAGAGGCTATAAAATCTCCCTGAAAAAAAAAATGATAGTCTGTTGATATATCATTCTCATAAAACTACCCAGCCATGCGTATTTTTGGGTCGTCGTTAAAATGTATCCATTCATAATTTAGTGATTATTTACTAAAGTTTCCCACCTAAATAAATAGATAGAAAAATAACAGTTTGTCGAATTTTCTTTGTAAATTAGTAATCGCAAAACAACTGATTTTAAAGACAAAACAACAAAACTATTATGGAAGCAAAATAGAGAAAATAAGTGAGTTATCCAAACTTTTGAGTGTTAAAACTCGAATGAGTGATGAAAACTCGTCCACTTGCCACCTCGTCCACATAGTCATCCCTTAAAAATAATATTTCAGCACAAAGCTTGTACTGACAAGCTCTATGCTGAATCTTTTTATAAGGTACCAACAATGTTCAAACCTCAAAGTTTAAAGGTAACACTTATGATTACCGATGTTAGTAAAATGTTTAATTGGGAAAAATCAAGGATTAAACTCAAATCATAAAGTTCAAAGTTCAAACCTCAATGCTCAAAGTTCTAAGTTCAAACCTCAAAGTTCAAAGTAAATTATTCCGTGTCGTATCTGCCGTGATTTGGAAGGTCTGTTTCTCTTGAAGTACCTCTATCACATATACCGTATCTGGTCGGAAATTAAAGTCCATCTCTTTTTTATAAATAACATTACGCGTATTGCGCTTTGCAAGAAAACGATCCTCATAGAATTCAAACACCACTCTGTGTCTTCCTACGGAAATAAAAGATCCATCAAACCATGAGAAACTTACGCCACGACCATAAGCAATATTGTCTATCTTACTTATTGACACACATAAATTCTTTAAACCTTTATTCCATGAGGGCAGCATCAATCTACTATATTTGAGATTATGACGTAGCCAAACACGTTTCTCGTATCGAAAAATACCTACTATCGCAACTACCAACAGAACTGTCAGAATTATAGGTAGATATATGTACATATTCCCAGAACAGAGCCTGGTTTATTTCTCTATTAAAAATGGTAAAATAAATGAGTGCACCAAAGTAGGCGAATATAGCTATAATTACTCCAAAGATACCCCTCGCAGGAAGGGTCTTGATGCTTGGCAACATACGAAAAGGAGAGAAACGATAGAAAAGATAATTTATCGCATATATTACGCTTAATATTGCTAAAATAAAAAAACACTACTTATAATCAATGACTTCATTCTATATATTCCTTTTATTCGATAAAATTAATAATGCCCTATTATAATTACCAATATTAGCTGTATTTTTCTTAAACAGCCAGAAAACATGTAAACTCGTGAACTAATAAACTTGTAAATTACTATGAGTAAGAGTAAAAATGGCAAAAACAAAAGTTCATCTCATCTTACCGCTCTTCAAAAACTTTGTCATCAACATCAACACTCAAAAGACAACCAATTAGTTCCCCAAAGTACTTATATGACCTTAGTTAACGATCCTTTAAATTCCAAGTAAACACCTATCAAGATACTACTCTAAAAACTAAAGTTTATAAGGAAATTTGACTTTATAATTTACATGGAAAAAAACTAAATTTAGGTTTCTTCTCTATCCATTCTCTAAGCGGTACTTTATATTTATCAGCAAACTCACAACATATTCTAAGCCATTCTTCATACGCATTATTTTTGTGATAAAAGAATAGGATTATACTCTTTATCATCATTTCCATTTCAGTAGTCAGATTGGTTAGCATAGCCTTAATATCATCTGCATATTCAACAATGATATTAAAAACTTGCGCAGCTGGGGTTTCAAGACGCTCTCCATCCACATGCGTTATTCTACCACCTGCAGAATATAAATCTCGAATATTAGGATTAAGAACTTGGTTATACGAGCACAACCATAAAGTAGTGTTGTTATACTTTTGTCTTACTTTGTTGCAGGGATTAAGAGCTTTCAGGAAAAAAAGAATCATACATTTTACTTGAAGTTCCTTCTTCTCTTGAGATGCAAGTGTACTCCATAATTGAATATTAAAAGAATGAGCAGTATCAACATTATCAGATGTTATCCACCAAGGCATTTCATAACGTTTACGTTCTATTGCACGCCTCGATAATATTTTTCTCACTTGTGAAATATTATCAGGTGATAACCTGAATTCATCATAAGTTGTACCCATCTTTGAAAAATATAGTATTGGTCTTTTTCTAACTCCATATTAATAAGATAACGCGGAGAATGAGTTACAGCTATATCACAAAGAACATCTTCGTATGGTCTACATTTAAATTCAGGTATCTCACCACCTAACTTACCAAATAACATATAAATATCATCTACATCTTTAACACGTGTTGTTTCTACGATACTACTTCCAGTTGAAGTCCAATGATTTTTCTTTCGTAGTCTTAACTTCTATTCCATAGTATTTTTTTCTGCAACGATATCAGGGAAACGCTGACCTGATATAGTTTCAACTTCAGCTGGATTAAATGGAGATCCCGAACATGCCAATTTGATTTTCTCAACAGCACATCTTTCTAAGGTTGATGAATTTAATTGCTTATATTCCCTAGGATTATTTCTTGCTTCAGTATTTAAAAATATCCTCGGTTTTTATTCATTAATGTAACAAAAAGCATTATAAGCATCTGTTATATTTCTCTCCTAATTGCAATAATATTATTTTTCAGTTTCCATAATTATTCAAAATATAAAGGCCAAACTCTTGAATTCTTCTAGCAATATTAAATGCCAACATTGGGGGACAGCATTTCCTATGACCTTATAAAGCTCCAGAAGGACTAACTTCATACCTCTTTGCACCAAACTTCCGAAAAACAAATGGGAAATCAGGAGGAAATGTTTGAATAAGTGCACATTCACGAGGTGTCAATCGACGTTCTTGAAGCCCTTTATTGAGTTCTTCTTCTATTTTCCCTCCATGCTCTTTTGCTAATCTTCTAAACTCTATATTACCATGATGCTCTGAACGGATTGTCGGAGCTAATCCATCGAAGTTTATCTCTGTTTGCCCTTGGCTACCATTGCTTAAATACTTTGCCTTTGAATAAAATTGTTGAGCCAAATCTGCAGAATTAGAAGGTTCAGGTAAATCCTGAAGAACATCTCTACAACTTACAGGCTCAGGCAAGTTTTTATTATTTACATTAAAATTATGTGTGGGAGAAGGGTACGGGGTATATTCTACAGGAATTACTTCTTTCTCTAATGCTTCTACTGCTGCTGGATTTAACGCAGAACGCTTTATACCTATAAAAAAGACTCGTTCTCTTGTTTCTGGAACTCCATAATTTGCTGCGTGTAGTACTTGAGGATTCAAAACAATATAATCATTACCATTTGCAGAAGAGAAATCACGCTGTATTATATCCTTTACATCACCAAGACTTACAAGTCCTTTTACGTTTTCTGCTATAAACATCTTTGGTTGAACAATATCAATTACTTCTTTCATCCACATATATAACTTACCACGTGTTTCCTCAGAAGGCTCATCTTTTATTCTTCTTTCACCATTATGTGACACAGAAGACTCGAAGCCTTTTCTTTTGCCAGCAACACTAAAGTCTTGACAAGGGAAGCCACCTGTTACCACATCAATATTGTCAGGGAAAATATTTATATTTCCTTGTTTATGGAGTTTTACAAGGTCAACTATGCTATCTAAATGATAAATATCTGGATTAATTTTATATCTTGACATATAGCGCAGCCATGTAAGTCTAGCTTCTTCTAATATGTCGCAAGCAAAAAAACTGTGCGGAAGAGATTTCTCTGAAGTAATACCCAATTTTTATTTACTTTATGATGTATCCAATTAGGATTTGTTACAGAATTTCTATGACATATAAAGCCACCTTCTAATCCTAAATCCATTCCACCACAGCCAGAAAATAATGAAAAGAACTTTCAAAGTTCCTTCTTCTTTACGCTCATTTTGTCCATTATTAAAGAACAATCTACATATAGGTTCAACTATTAAATCTGATTGTAGTTCAAACTCTTCATCAGTATATTTTTATTACTTTCTGATCATTAATAGTTTTTATTCGGATAAAATAAAAATCTTGTCATCGAAAATCACATGCCTCCATCATTTTTTGTCCAATAACAAAAAGGTATAGACAGAAACATTCTGCGCACACATTTCATTCAACAAAAGTCTTACAAAAAAACAAGAAAATGAACCATTAATCACAATATAACCATTGTGATAAGCAACTTGTTTCCTTGTCTACTAAAGACTCCCGCCTCTGGAGGGAGAGAGGTTACAACAAGCTCTCTCCAAATATTGCGTTCTTTATATCCTTCTCGTGTTCGAATACGAAGCGGGCAACGATAGCACTCAGCAGGGCTGTTGAAGGTAGCTTCACGCTCGTAGCAGACTTCAGACGATCGAGGACACCCTTTGAGATCCGAGTCGATATAAACCGTTGCCAGACGAGAGTCACGAGCCTTATAGTCGCGTGCCATATCGAGGAAAATCTGCCAGCTATCCTCACCGCTGTCCTTAGCAAGCGAATACTCGCGTGCTAACTGTCTGCCCTCCGCCTTTGGAAGTTTCTTTGCAGCTGGTGCAGTACGGTCCTTGCGATCAGTGCCCTCTTGCTTTGGCTCTACACGACCAAACGGACTTGCAGGGGTCGTTGGTGGTGCTGCTGGCTCGTCAACATCTCCAATAGCTTCAGCATACTCCTCTGGCTGCTGTTCCGCAACCTGCGTACGTGTTTCCTGCTCAACGGCAGTTGTATCATATTGGATAGACTCAACCTCTATCTCAGCCTGCTCGTCAGTCGTATTATCTTCTACGTTAGTTGTAGGAGTTGGTCTTGCACCCTTCTGTACGCTATGTGCCAAGTCGGTCATTGCACCAGGCATCACAACCATTGTTTTCTTCTTCTTAGCCATTGTATCTTAATTTCTTTGTTTTTACTTTATTATATATAAACGTGGGACCTTCTCATTACTCTTTCTTTTGTGTGTCCCTTCGTCATCCTCTCTCCCCTATTGCGCCCTCTTGAAGTCTTCTCGGTTAACATCGTTTGTCCAACCAGCTTTATTAAACTTTATTTGTCTAACCCACATTGTTTGAATTTCTTTATCTAACCAGTTTTATCCAACTTCATCCCGGTAGGCACTCCCCTCTCCCTTCGGAGAGGGGTTGGGGGTGAGGCTTTTTTTACTTCATCCTCCTCAGCATATAATCAAACGCCTTCTTCACCGCATCACGCTGTGTACCGAGCAATTCGAAAGTGTTTGTACGCTTCAGTGTCGCGCGGCTGTTGACAACTGGTGTGACACGTCCAAAGTTTCCAAACACCTCATCGGTTCTGCGCCACATCTCCTGCTCCTCAGCCGTACCGATACGTGGGTCGATGCGATTTGGAACGAAGAATAGCTGTGCGGTCATCTGTGGGTTATGCTCACGCAACACGTTAAGCACCTGCACGAAGACACCCGTTGAGTCTAACGCCTTATCCTCGTATTCGTAAGGACAAACGATGTAGTCGGCACCTACAAAGAGCGGAGCAAGACCGTCCTCACTGATATTACCTGGTGAGTCAAACAACACGAATCCTTCTACCTGTGAAGCTGAGTCAACCAGTGTCTGCATTGTCTCGACATTAGTCACGTCGAAGTCCTGCACGTTATAAGGTTCTTCCTCGCCCTCATAGATCAGCTTATCCTTTCGACGCTGCATCAGAATCGTCTTCTGCAAGTCGGTATCGATAATACATACATCCTTACCCTTTGCAGCGAGATAGTTGGCAAAGAGAATACACAACGTGCTCTTCCCTTACTCCACCTTTCTGATTTGCGAAAACAATTTTTCTTATTCTTCATTGTTTATATATTTATATTTTTAATTTCTTATCTTTTTCTTTATTTACGTATTTGCGTGTTCGAATATTTATATTTTCATTCGTTCATCTATTTACGTATTTGCCTTCTTTGCTTCATCCACCTTTTGGACTCTTTCGAGTTGGCAGCCTCTCTCCTACTGCTCTCTTCGTGACGATTCTCACTTTTTTTGAGCGAAGAAAGGACTTTTCATTACTTTTTCTCCTTTCAAATTGCTTTTTTTACGCCTTTCGTGCGCTATTTTATCTCCTTTCATCAACAACGCTGACAGTATTAAAAATATCATTTTGACATTTATCCCTATCATTATTGTTTCCATGACAGTACGAACGCTTACCTTTTAATATATATTCTACGCCGCACGCTTTCTTTCTGTCAATTCTCCTCAACTTCATCAGGGCTCATTTCAGCGATATTTTAAATTCGTCGCCCCTCTACCCACAAATTCTCAAGTTATGAATCACTTTTTCTTCCTTCTCATCAGAGCAGCTAATCTTTCTAATATCTATAAGGTAGAGTCGAGCAGGAAGCAACGAATACTAATTTTAGCCTCTTATTCTCCTTGTCTATTCCTCAACTACCATTGTCGTCTTTAACACGCAGAATGGAATCAAAGCAAGAACAAAGTTTACCAAAGAGGTAATGGTAAAAACATTCGTAATGTCTGTCATCGTAGCACCGCCAACAAATGTATATACAATAATGTATACGGATTCTATCAACCATGTAAAAACCCTGACAACCAAACAAAAATGCACCAAACCAACGAATCTTACCAGCATAAGTACGCACTAACTGCACAAACAAAACTAACTTCGTAAAAGCAAGCACAAGGAAAGCTACTTTCGAGAACTTTGTAAAATATGATGGTAATCCTCCATGAAGTATTGCCTCAATTTCCTCCTCTTGAGTAAAGAGAAACTTTGGCAAAATGCCTACAATTAACAAGCAAAAGATAAGCGCCATCATGATAGTGACTGTCAACTGGGCAGCCTTATCACCTTTCTTATTTAAGCATCTACGAAATACCTCCAGCATCGCCAACTGTGTTGCAGCAACGACAGAATGCTCGATAACACGAACAAAGTCACTCGACTGCATTGTCGCAAAAAGCATTCGTAAGAACTCCTTGACCAGCATTGGGCACTGATACCCATCCGTCGATCAAATTGAAAAACACTAAAAGCAAGAAACAGGCCCAAGCCCAATTCAGAACCCTGGCCTTCTTTAGGTGTAATAGAAAAAAAGTCTTTAATTTCATATATATTTATATAAATGTTGAATCAAATAAACACACACATATCGATGTGGTTATATTTTTTTATACTTGCAAATATACACTTATTTATCGAAACAAGCAAATACATCTAAACATTTTTAATGAGAAAGATAAAAAGATAAGAAAGCAAAAATACAATAAAATATTTATTCTTTTTACTCTTTAATCTTTTTATATATTTGTATATTTATTTGCTGCCATTTATAAGCAAAGATATAAACAAATAAATATCAAAAAAACAGAAAAGGATAAGACTTAATCATAAAAACACTTTTTATGTTTTTTTATATATTTCTATACTTTCGATAGAAACAAAAGAATAAAAACAACTATATATTTATATTATTAGGAGATACATAAAGAAATAATTACACAAATACTTAAGCAAAATCAGGAAGAGGAATAATAAAAGCAGAAAAACGTAAAATAGCAGCAATGAAAAATAATGACGAAAAACAAATATATTACAAGCTGAAGATAATGGCATATAAGAAAAAAACAGCAGGGGATCATGACATCAGACAACGTAGTACTAAAAAGACTCGATGAAATGAAAGAAAAATACAAGAATATAATTACATGAATATATAAAAATACAGAATACTAATAATCAATGGGTAACTACAGATATTGGGGAAAGAATAAAAAGAGAGCAACACGAAAGTACTAAGTAAAAACAAAAGAAAAAAACACTAAAAACAATGATTTCATCGAAAAACAAGAAATAAAAAAAGCTATTAGAAAACTGACACAAGACGCTCGAAAAATAAAACAAATAAGAATCAGATAAATAAAAAGAAAAATAAAAACATAAATAATGATTTCAATAAATATATAGAATATTAATATACAAGTAGTTAAGATATAAAAAAATGGCTCGAATGTAAATTATATAAAGAAGAAGAACTCAAAAATAAGATCGAAAACAAAGAAAAGGCTTCCGAAATAAACAAAACAACAAAGCATCAAGAAAGAAAAGTATGAAGACAATTAAGAAAAAAAGAAAAATAGACCAAATATTAAAAGTACCAACCAATGAAAAAAAGAGATTTAAGAAGAATATGTAAAAAGAAATAGATAAATATAAGAATAAACCACGAATAAAGAAAAAGAAAAATTAAGCGGTAATATAAGAAAATAATAAATGAATAAAAACAATATAGTTTTTATATAATTATATATATTAAAAGTAAGAAAAAGAAGAGAAGCCAAATCTAAACATATTTATATATTTCCTTATTTAAGCATCTATATACGTTAAGACATATTTATATATTTATAAAAACTAAGTACACAAAAATAATAATATATGCTTATATAAATATAGAATTATATTATAACACATTAAACTAAAAACGCACTTAAATAAATAAACAACAAAAAAAGAAAAAAACAAAGTAGATAAACAAACAAAAGAAATAAAACGATAAAAGTATTTTTTTATACTTAAATATTCAAGCAAAAATATCAAAAATAAACAAGCGAAAAAGGTAAAAATGAAGCCTAAAAATGAAAGAAAAATAGGAGTGAAGAAGTGCGACAAAAAAAGATGAAAAAGAGACAGAATAAGAAAAAAAGACAGAGCCTATAAGAGAGACAGAATGACATAAAGACAAAAGTAACATAAAAACAAAATAGAAAAAAATTGCAATAGAAAGACTTAGTAAAATAAGAGAGACAGAATGGCATAAAGACAAAAGTAACATAAAAAAATAAAATAGAAAAAAATTGCAATAGAAAGACTTAGTAAAATAAGAGAGACAGAATGACATAAAGACAAAATAGCAAGAAAGACAGAGTAAAAAAACATAAAGAACAAGAAAAGTAAAGCTGCAAGATAGGCAGAATGACATAAAGAAAAAAATATAAAGTAAAAAGATTAGGAGATAAAAAGACAAAAACAGGCGGTAGACAAAAAGGATGACAAACAAATATGAAAAAGACTAATAAGAAGAGTTTAGATTAAAGTTGCTGTCACTTTTAACAATTAAAATAAAACAACTATAAACCAAACGGTTTACAACATAAAAACTGAGTGAGAGGAGTGACAGCAAAACGAAAAATACTTCAAAACAATGAAAAGGAAAGACAATGATCATCTGAAATATAGAGGAATAAAACAAAACTCTTATATCCTTAATTCCGCAGTATTTTTTCTTGTGAGAAAATTTTATATGTTGAGACGTCTTTTTGGGGCTCTATATGTTGATATGAGGTGCTTCGGTGTTTCTTGGCTCTTTTCTAAGCATAAAATCCCCCACCCAAACCAATGGGGAAGTATGATAACCACAAAAAATACTTCCATAACAGAATGCTTTGCCGCTACTTCCACGTTTACCCAATACAGATTCGGTAAGTTTTTCAAAGCCCAACTTTGAGAAAACGTCCATAATGTGATAAATTCCACCGAAAGAAGTGATATTCACGTTTTTAATTGCTACCTTTGCCATGTCAGATTTTTGCTTACTTGTTATGTTTGCAGCACCAAGATAGGTGAAATTTCTGACATATCCAAGTGTTTTGAGAACTTTGTTTCTCAGACACATGGAGTTCTTACAAGAATTTATGCTGCGGAGTTAAAGGATATTGCAAAAGAATAACCATTCAATGAGAAAATTTGTTATATTTTTAATGATTATGCCAATGTTTGTTTTTGGTTCTTGTAAAACGGATGATAGTACAAGAACAAAGTTTCCATGGATTCCCTCTATTGCAGCCCCCAGACATTATCCGGTACAGATAAAGTATGCTTTTGTCGATTTTGGAACAAAAGACAGACGCATACCTGTTTATGAGAGTTCTGTGGGGGGAGGTATCGGTCAGCCCGGTAGTGAGGTAGATTATGTAGACTTTAACGAGAAAGGAGGGCGGGATATGCCAACGGCAGTCCATCTTCTGTGGTTGTCTTATGCAGAAAGGAAATTTTATCAATTGGATGCCGAACTCTCTGAGAATACCAAAGAGCGAATGCTGAAAATGTTTCGTAAACCTTATTATATGAGCGATGATAATGAACATTGCAGATATTTTAATTTGGTAATTACAATGCTTCCCGGTGGTAAAGTTTGGTTGCATTTAAACGGCATCGGAAGGACTGCGATAGTCTGTGATACCTTACAAGCCAAAGAAGTGCACATGGAGTTAGAGGATTTCGACAAAGATGCTTTCTACACTTTTAAAACCTTGGATAATTCCTGCAAATTATTGTTGAGCGACTTTGAAGGTGCTGCAGAAAACTTAGAGAAGCATGGCGTTCCCTTAGGATTATGGGATAAATACAAGGAATGGTATAGATATACCACTAAGATTGAGTTTGAGAATAAAGAGACAAAAATCGACCCACACTATGTTGCTTACTTTACTAATGGAGACCGTTATTGGGATGACGATAGTATTCCTAAGAATATACAAACAAGTATGAAATATTTGTCTTTTTATGGCAGGTTAAAGATTCATTGTATTCCGGGTATTTTTTCTTCGATGAAGATGAAATATTACGTGTCTATCCTAAAGCTTTTTGGAAACGAAGGAAAGTTAAAGGGTGAATTGGTCGTGCAAGTAAGTAAATATAACAATTGGTTTGATATATTTCTACAAGTAGGAGATAAAAAAATATAAACTGAGAAGACCAAAAATACATGTGTTTATAGATACGCCTCAAAAGAAAGATGATGAGCCTTTCTATTGTAATTATTGGGACAGCGATGTTGAAGAGTATATAGGAGAATAGGTTATGGTAAATGGATATACAAATAGGATTTGTGGTATTGGGTTACCTCCAACTTCAACTAAAAAGAATATAACAAATATATGATGAACAGATTACCTTTATTTATAATAATAACAATGACTTCGATTTTAAGTTTCGGTTCTTGCTAAAACGGATGATAGTACAAGAACAAAGTTTCCATGGATTCCCTCTATTGCAGCCCCCAGACATTATCCGGTACAGATAAAGTATGCTTTTGTCGATTTTTGGAACAAAAGACAGACGCATACCTGTTTATGAGAGTTCTGTGGGGGGAGGTATCGGTCAGCCCGGTAGTGAGGTAGATTATGTAGATTTTAACGAGAAAGGAGGGCGAGATATGCCAACGGCAGTCCATCTTTTATGGTTGTCTTATGCAGAAAGGAAATTTTATCAATTGGATGCCGAACTCTCTGAGAATACCAAAGAGAGAATGTTAGAAATGTTTCGTAAGCCTTATTACATTTCTATTGAAAAAAAGCATTATAGATATTCCAATCTCATCATCACGATGCTTCCCGGTGGTAAAGTGTGGTTGCACTTAAACGGCATCGGGAGGACGGCAATTGTTTGCGATACCTTGCAAGCCAAAAGAAGTGCACATGGAGTTAGAAGATTTCGACAAAGATGCTTTCTACACTTTTAAAACTTTGGACAACTCCTGCAAACTCCTGCTAAGCGATTTTTGAAGGTGCAGCAGACAACTTAGAGAAACATGGTGTGCCCTTGGGATTATGGGATAAATACGAAGAATGGTATAGATACACCCTTAAAATTGAATTTGAAAATAAAGAGACAAAAAAATCAATCCACATATTCTTTTCCTATTTCACAAATGGAGATTTCTATTGGGATGATGACAGTATAACTAAAGAGATACAGACTTCTACCAAATATTTATCTTTTTAACTGGCAAGTCAAAGACACAATATATAATGGGCATTTTTTTATTTTTGATGAAGATGAGATATTGCGTGTCTATCCCGAAGCATTTAGAAATGAAGGTAAATTAAAAAGGCGAATTGGTCGTGCAAGTAAGTAAATATAACAATTGGTTCGATATATTTCTACAAGTAGGAGATAAAAAAATATAAACTGGAGAAGACTAAAATACATGTGTTTAGAGATACACCTCAAAAGAAAGATGATGATGAGCCTTTCTATTGTAATTATTGGGACAGCGATGTTGAAGAGTATATAGGAGAATAGGTTATGGTAAATGGATATACAAACAGAATTTGTGGTATTGGCTTGCCTCCAAAGACTTATCAAATCCGAAAAGTCAATATCACCATGGGCGTCTTTTTTGATGGTACCAAAAACAATAAGTATAATATTGATTTTTGGAGATAATATCAAAAAGGGGTGGAGGTACTTAACTTCTAAATTTAAAAACTACAGATAGTTATGAAAGTAGTTATAGCAATGTGGCAAAGTTATGGGATATGTATTATGTGAATAATAAGGGAAATGCAGATTCTATAGCTAAGGTCTACATTGAGGGACCGGGAACATCTTCTCCAGAAAGAGATTGGAACTCGAGATTTAAAGATGAAGAAGGATTTGTTTCTTCCAAGGAAGGGGATACTACAGGTGGTTCGGCATTTGGGAATGGACAAACCGGTGTGAATGCAAAGGTAGAAAAGAGCATGTGACTTGATTTGCCAAAAACTGTCTTCTTTAGTTAATCAAACAAATATTTCTCTCGGCACCTTAACCCTTGATGTCTTCGGCTTTTAGTCGTGAGCAGCAGAAGCAAGATGCTTTGTAAATTGTATGAGAAAGACAAACGGCAAATTGCAAATGTTAGTAAAAAGAATTCCAATGAATAGTTTGGGAGCTGCTTATTATAAAAATAGTCACCTCCGATGAAATAAGAAATTACAAGGTTTGTTTAAGAAACAAACTCCCTGAACGATTTAAGAAAATCAATATCAAAGTTCGTTTTATGGGAATCTTTGATACCGTTTCTTCTTTTGCTCCGAATTCTTCGATTTCTCCCTGATTTTACTAACGATGTCAAAGAACTGGCTCTAAATATTCCTAAGTCTATGCCGAGCGTAGAAGAAATTGTTCATTTCGTGGCTGCAGATGAGTATCGTGAAAATTTTTCTTTAACGACAATCGACTCCGCATCAAATGGAATGCAAGTTGTCTTACCGGGTGCACACAGCGATGTTGGAGGAGGATATAACGAACATGAGAAAGAAAAAATAATATTAGAAGGAAGTTGGACCGATAGTAAGAGAGAGTATAGGGGCTATATGTCTTTGGAAGAATTAAAAAGAGAAGGGTGGTTACCTCCAACATGGAATGTGCCCCTCCCAACTTTTTATAGTCTGATGGGTCTGTAAGAAATTATAAAGATACCATGAGACATGTTTTTAACGACTATGCCCGTATTCCTCTTTATGCGATGTGGTTCCTATCAATAAAGAAATCAAAAGCTTCTATATAAAGCTAATGCTATGAATAGGAATACTCTCTTCGAGACAAAAAGTTGATACAAGTAAGAACTTTGATAATGGGGAAAAATTAATAATAATAATATGTATGAAATAAAATGGGACTATAAGGGAGCAAAAACCCAAAGGACGTCTTTACTTTGTTGGAACTGGGGAGGAAAAGAAATTGATACACTCTATTCGCGCAGAGTATATCCATCTATCCGCCCATCGCTCTACATGGCCTATACACCCTCATGAGGCAACGAAAGATAATCAACGAATCTTTATAAAAGGATAGCAATGAACCAAGAGGGTGTGTCAAAATGCAAATATCATTTTGATGATTTTACAGTTTGAAACAATCCAATAAAAAATGACCATTTCTATACTCGATTTTGAGTAAAGAAATGGTCTTTTCTTTGCCTTTAGAAGAATCCTACTTAGTCATCCCTTAAAAACTATATTTCAGCATAAAGCCTGTACTGACAGGCTCTATGCTGATTCTTTTTATAAGGTCCAAAAGAACTCTCATAGCTCTTTTGAAGTTATATGCTGCCGCCGCTAATAATACATTGATAGCATCTCCTTTCACACCTTTATAAAAGTTGCGAGATAATCGATGGTCTGCTTTAAGATGTCCTATGGTTGGCTCTATACCTGCTCGTTTACAAAATAGTTTGTGTTTCTTTTTCTTTTGGTAGTAGCTATCTTTAGCTTTAGGAGTGTCTGGAATGAGTATCTTTGTCTGCCCAATCTGCTTTTACACCTCTATACCCTCTATCTCCTGCTAACTTATCAACCTGCTTTCCTGTCATCCTTTGGGTTTGTTCCAACGTCTTTTCGATAGTATGCCCATCATATTCATTCCTAAAAGAACATGCACCCAAAATAAGTCCTGACCATGAGCGAAGAATAGATACTTTATTACCAAACTCATATTGCTTTATGTTCCTTACCTTTGCTGAGGCAAACCACATCTGGTTCGTGCAGAGAATATACTTTTGTTCTTTGACTTTCGATTCTGAGAAAGAACTCTATAATATAGTTCAAACATCTTCTCATATCCTTTTCTTTCCCTCAAGATTACGCTCTAATTCTCTTACCAATCTTCCTGCTATGGTTCTTAGTTGTCTATCTGCCTTAAGAGCTTTTCTTACGATTCTTGGGATGATTACGAAAACGTTGGGAACGGTAAATCCCTTTCAACGTACGCGGTAACTCTGTCGTAGAGGAAGACACTTGTCATGAACTATCTTCAGAACGTTTTTTTGATTATCTTTTTATGCAACTTCGCATCTGTAGGATAGGTTATATTCTTCTCCTGCACGGTAGAATCAATGAAAGCCGTATCAAAATGATCTTCGTCATCATGGTCGGTATTAACACGGATGCTCTCTGCTAATATTAACTCCATACCTTCCTCACCTATACGATTTCTGAAGTGAACTAACTCGGAAGCGTCACAGGGTTGTTTGGGCATAAATTCAAGTCCACCACAAAAATATTGATAGTAAGCATTCTCACTCCATTGAGAAACCACCATTTCATCTGAAACATTACGCAAATGTTTTAAGATTAAAAGACCACACATCAAGCGAATAGGATGAGCGGGGCGACCATTAGTATTGCAATACAATGGAGAAAAAGCATTTTCAAAACACTCCCCAATTAATCTTATTACTAAGTTGGAAAAAGGGGATGTTGATGACTAAGCATGTCCTCTAAAGAAGAGAACATAGAGAGCTGTTTGGATGTACGTTTAAGCATAAATATCTGCAAGATTTATAATGTAAAGGTACAAAAACTTGCAGATATAAGCAAATGATTTGTAGTATAATATACTGTGAATCAGAGGAATATTAGGCTTTTAAGGGTAGACTACTTATAGATTGAAAGTTGTCAAGTTATTAATTTGCATTTTGACACACCCTCATTCGATATATGCCTCTATACAACGGACCTTTCCAACTTAAAAAAATAGATGTTATTCAATAATACCCTCAATTCCGCAGCATTATTCCTTGTGAGGTACTTTTATATATTGAAGTGACATTTTTGGGATTTATCCATTGATATGGGGGTTATATGGGGTTCTTGGTTCTTGCATAATCATAAAAGCCCCCACCCAAACCAATGGGGAAGTATGATAACCACAAAAAACACTTCCATAACAGAATGCTTTGCCGCTACTTCCACGTTTACCCAATACCGATTCGGTAAGTTTTTCAAAGCCCAACTTTGAGAAAACGTCCATAATGTGATAAATTCCACCGAAAGAAGTGATATTCATGTTTTTTATTGCTACCTTTGCCATGTCAGAATTTTGCTTACTTGTTATGTTTGCAGCACCAAGATAGGTGAAATTTCTGACATATCCAAGTGTTTTGAGAACTTTGTTTCTCAGACACTTGGAGTTCTTACAAGAGTTTATGCTGCGGAATTAAGGTAAGGTAAACCATATATGAACCATCATTTTATCAACTCTATACTTCAATGGCTGCTCATTGCTATTGTCTTGACGGCAATCGAAGCATTGGTCTTAAGGGTCGTTGCCGTTGGCGGTAAGGGGCCGATAGTGATTGGTCTACTCATCGGCGGGGCGCTCATCTGGGCAGAGCATTACACCAAGAAGCGGGCCGAGAAGCGTGACGTGCTGGAGATGGAGACGTCGGCAGATAAGGCGGAGGACGGCACGGATACATTGCCAGCGAGCGAGGAAGCACCGACCAAGAGTCTATCGCATCAAACGGGAAGACAATTTTGCCACAGCCATAGAGGCACTGACGCATCAGGAGATTGCCGCAGGGCAGAATAGAGTGCTTGCTTTTGAAGACTCGATGGTGTACGCCTATGAGCTGACGGAGATAGGATTGCTCACGGGAAACGGAGAGCAGATGCGCTTCTCGGTGGTGATTCCGCTGCGTCGCAGCAACTGGCAGACGGAGCAGGAAGAGATAGAGAGAAGGCTCGCAGAGGTGTGGAGGTGTCTGTGGCAAGACTATGGTTTTGAGACGGCGCATGCGTTGTCAGAGAGCAGCCTGATGCTCAAGATAGAGGCTTGCGGGCCGGTAGCCCACGCCGTGAAAGCGTTGAAGCCCACGCAAGATATACTTCACGAGATTATCATACGTCGGGATCTGCATCTGTTAGACTCGTATTTGCTCATTCACGGCTATGATTGGCCAGAATATGCCTATCTTAGAGGTGGACAGGTGGTGCACGATTTCAGAGAAGAAGAGGGTGTGGCAAGAAATGTGTACCATGAAGATGAGGCGATGGCTGTGGCACGACTGTACGACTTCCAAGACTGCCAACGCATCAGCGAGGCGGAGTATTTAAAGGCACTTTCCTCTTACGCCCACCTGCCTTTTGCGTATCATGGTTCTTACATGGCGTATAAAAACAATAAGTTCAAAGGCGTAGTCTTCACCCTGATTGCGGGCAAATTCCACTTGTTTTGCGGTATTGACGAGGCCTACTTCACGACGGATCTGAGCATGTTTAACCTTTGGGAGGAGACACGTCAGTATAACTGTCGAGTGATGGAGGTACGCTTCAGATACGACCATCTGCCCATAATGCGCCTGCTGACAGGAGAGATATTATATATTGATGTGGTGCTGGAGAAGTATGGAGAGAAATTATATTATCTTGTTTCAAGCTCGTATGGCGGCAGAGATTATGCTCGCATCAAGGCCGATTATGATGCTGCGAAGGTGGCAGAGATAGGGGTGAAGATAAAACTTTAATATAGTATAGCCTCAAATCCGCAACTGAGCCCTTCAACGTTCTTATTGCGTGTACATGTCCTCTCATTACTGAATTTACAGATAATTTGAACTTGAAGCACCCACTTTTGCCTACAATATCCCCTTACCCCACAATGTGACTTGAGGCAATACGCAATATCATTCCCATAAGTTGGGCCCTTAAGCAATAGGGAGTGATAATCTGAATCTATTACACAATAAGCCAGACTGAGTTACAAAAGAACTATTTCCTCTTTACTTTCTTCAACACTATTCTCAGCGAATCAGTGAGCACTCTTTTCTCATTACACATAAGAAAATCTGATGGTAGAATAGACAAGGCTAATGAATCTTCGTTACCTTTGTCTTGGCGTTCATAACGTAATTGAACTGAGATGATTCTGTTCTTTACGTGCGTATTATTAGTCTTATATGTATTGGTTCCAGAGAACGGAAAAGATTTCCCCACCTTTATATTCTTATCACAAAAGTGCAACCGTAAGGAATCGGATTCAATACATATTCTCCCTTTAACCCCAATCGGTCATTAGAGCCTAAACATATTTTGTTTTATTATCAAGCAGATTGTTTGGCTTTGGAACGCAGGCGTAGCGGGCTACGTCAAGTTACAAAGACACACAAGATGCCGATAAGAAAATAAGAGATGTTAGGAAACAATACCATAGTAATAAGAATTATACATATTGAGGTCTAATGACCGATTGGGGTTATAATTAAAGAGAAGGTAATACCAGCCATTAAAGTACATACTGCTAACCTTCACCATACGATTCTCTGATAAATGAATATCGTGGCTAAACTTGTTATTATCTAACGGAAGAATAAATCCAGTATCACAAGATTGAAGAGATAACAAGAAGAAAAACGTAAAGCCCCAAACATCTAACGCGCTGGTAACTAACTATCTGTTTCGACAATATATTCATATACAACTTGTATAAGCCCATACTAATCAAATTGATAATCTATAAAAATCTTGTTTTCAAAAACAATTCTTTATTTTTGTACATGCCAATCTCATACTTATATCTACCAAAAAGTATTTGTGGGTTTACACCATGCTTTTCAGCTTCAGCCTTTATATAAGGAGCAATCTTATAAGGAACAACATCGCGAGTCCTAACTAAAAATTTCTTCCATTCTGGAGTTGGAATAACAGCATTCAAAGCAAATTCGTCAGCCTCTGCTTCCTCCAAAGTAGTCTTTTCTACTTATTATATACCTTAATTCCGCAGCATAAATTCTTGAGAGAACTCCAAGTGTCTGAGAAACAAAGTTCTCAAAACACTTGGATATGTCAGAAATTTCACCTATTCACCTATCATGGTGCTACAAACATAACAAGTAAGCAAAAATCTGACATGACAAAGGTAGCAATTAAAAACGTGAATATCACTTCTTTCGGTGGAATTTATCATATTATGGACGTTTTCTCAAAGTTAGGCTTTGAAAAACTTACCGAATCTGTATTGGGCAAACGTGGAAGTAGCGGCAAAGCATTCTGTTATGGAAGTATTTTTGGCTCTATCTTCTTCAGTTACCTTTGTGGTGGAGAATGCCTTGAGGACATCAATACGCTTATTGGGCAGTTCAAGCAGAGACCTGATACGTTGTTACCCGGTGCCGACACTGTGGGGCGCAGACTGAAGGAGCTTACCGAGAAAGACATCATTACATTTTATAATGAGCGTGGAGCAAGCGAAAAGAACTTCGACATACAGAACAATGACTTTGGATGGTCGCATCTGCCCTTTTCCTTTATGGCTGAGAACATGGTTTTCATGATGGTTACCGCCATGCTGAAAAACCTCTATCTCTATCTCGTCCGTCATATCAGCGATAAGGTCAAGCCATTGAAAAAGACAAGCAGGCTGAAAGCCTTTATCCTGCATTTTGTCAGCGTGCCAGCAAAATGGGTGCGCACTGGAAAGCAGAACGTTCTGAACCTATATACAAATAAAACCTACTACACTGAAGTCTTCATTGAATAAACAGTATTTCTTTGTGGTTATCATACTTCCCCATTGGTTTGGATGAGGGATTTTATGCTTAGAAAAGACCCAAGAAACACCGAAGCACCTCATATCAACATATAGAGACCCAAAAATGTCACTTCAATATATAAAAGTACCTCACAAGGAATAATGCTGCGGAATTGAGGTATTTGAGCAATGAAATATAGGAAGATTTCCCTCTTACTGGGTTGAAGAATTGGTTATTAACACAGCGTAGTGCATGCTACTCCTGTGGAGGCTATAACAAGCTTCAAACTATTATTTTGACAAGTTTAAATTCTCTAACTCACCTTCCATAAAAAACTTCGTGTTTTCTTTGGTATAAACACGAAATGTTATACCTTTGTTGTAACTTGAAAGAGGTGTTCTGTTTATAGTAGGATATTACAAATCCGTCTACCCTTCTACAAGGGTAACTTAAAGACAGTACAAACACTTCGATGGTGTGAATAATAATTCAAAATGTTTTATATCAAAATAGGATTATGGGAGAATGGTCTAAAAAAATCGGCGAATACGGAGAAAATGTTGTTGAGAACTTTTCTATCCGTAGTAGGTTGGCAAGACTTAGCCAAGGGGAAACTATTAAATGTTCAAAACAAAAAGGAGAACACACTGACCAACAGGGAAAAACGAAACACACTCATGGAATTGATTTTTCTGTATTCTTACAAGAGTCCGTTAGTCGATTCTCAATTGAATAATATTATAATTTCTTGGCCTATATGACAAAAAAATGTGCTTAAAAATCCTTGTAACTATCTAATAATCATTATCTTTGTTCTATTTATATTTTTTTATGGCAAAAAAATCTGCTTTTTATTGTGGCTCAAAATCGACTATAAAACGTGGTCATCTTAATGGTAGTCAACGCTGGTATTGTAAGTGCTGTAAGAGGAGCTTTGTTGGACATAATCGCCTTACCAATACCATTGTCAATAATCGTTATTCCAAGGGTAATCTAACTGTCAAAGATCTATCAGAGGAGTACGGAGTTTCAACCAGGACAATTTATAGAAAACTCAGTAAATCTTATAAAGAAGAACTTCCCAATCTTCTTGTTCGCCCTGTAGTGGTTTTAATGGATACCACCTATTGGGGACGTAATTTTGGTGTTGTCATCATGAAGGATTCATTGTCTGGTAATGTACTTTGGTTTAAGTTTATCAATAGGCATGAACGTCTTGAAGACTATAAGGAGGGCATAAGCTACTTGGAGTCACTTGGATATACCATTCAAGGGCTTGTATGCGATGGTTTTAAGGGACTTAGGCAAGCTTTTCCCAATTATAAATTCCAATTATGCCAGTTCCATCAAGTAATGACTATAAAGACAAAACTAACTTCAAGACCCAAGCTTGAGGCTTCAAAAGAACTGCTTGAAATATCCAAGATGTTATGTCATACGGACAAGGAGTCCTTTATTGGGGCTTTAAAGGAATGGTACACCAAGTGGGAGGATTTTCTTAAGGAACGGACAACAACAGAAGATGGAAAATCACATTATACTCATAAAGCTCTACGTAGTGCTTTTTTGAGCCTTAAAAGGAATATGTCGTCATTGTGGACATACTATGATTACCCTGAGTTGAAGATGCCAAATACAAACAATGCTATTGAATCACTCAATGCAGATTTAAAGACAAAATTGAACCTACACAAGGGGATCAGTATGGAAAGAAGAAAGATCTTCATCCAAGACTTTATAAAGTCCCATTCTCCTAAGAAATAAAAGGGAATGGGAGATTTTACACATTTTTTTGTCACATAGAGAAAACGACGCTAAAAATAAGCACATTTTTGTCACATAAGCCAATTTCTTCAAAAATTTGAAACACAAAAATATCCTAATAGTGCTACAAAAAAAGTTTAAATGGTTTATTACTGACTTGATTAATACAATGGATTGTTTTCGATTATTCAGACTTAAAAAGATCAGTTATTGCAGGAATACTCATACAATTCCATTAATGATGTTGGTGTACTATTTTGGCTCAATAATCAAGAAAATAGTAATGATGACATAATCAGCGTAGTTTCTTCTACAAGATTTGATATCTGTCAAAACAATTCCATTTACATAATGGATAATAAAAAGAGTTGGATTCATACTAGAAATTATGAAATTCATAAAGGCAAAAAAATGAATATAACTACTCTTTTTTTATTATCCAGTTACAGGTCAAAAATTTAAACCCCTTAACTCGAAATAATAGTGGGTCGATACTACCTGTAGAATATCTAAATTCAAGTATTATCCCAATTAGACTGGAAAAAAATAATAACCAGCAAGAAGTAAGCTTTCTTTTTGGGGATTATAGATGGATTTGAAAAAGATACATTTATGCGTCTCATGGGACTTGCAAAGGATATTTCTACAAATTTAGTTGGTCAAGTTATAATAGGATTTCCTGATTACAACGAGTTAAATCATAAACATATAGTTTTCAATTGCTAAACAGGGTTTTTCAAGATGTAGCTTTCACTAAGACCGTTAATGTTGTAAACTTCATTAATCCATCAAGCATATTCTAATTATGAATACAGAACATAACGATATAAATAAGTTTATTCCTTATGGAGAAGCTCTTCATGTTTTTGCAGACCAAAAATTCATTTCTGCAGCTGAAATTCATCGAATATTGAAAGAACGTGGCATATTTACATTTAATAACAACAAAGATTATACAGTGCCAATAATGCAAACTCTTTTATTATCACCAAATGAATTTGATAAAGTTAAAAGATGCATTTGTTCAAAAGGAAGATTCTGAGAAAAATCTCAAGGGAAATAAAATTTAACAATGATGCTCAATTATCAACACCTGAATTGCTATCTGTTGAGTCTAGATGATTTTTATAAAAAGCAATTGTCCACTTGTAGCCTTAAACGGTCTCATCCGCTTTTCACAGGTAGATGGAAATCCAAATCATTTAAAAGGCTTCTTTTTTTATTGAACAGAAAAGATATAAACAAATCATGGTATGAACAGACACATCAATTTTCAGGTTCGGTAGAATTTATTAATGAAAAAGGAAAAGGAACTATTATCATTACTCATACAGCCCCAGAAACAAAAAGATTTGGCAGAGCAAATAGTTAAGGAACAAGTAAAGAGATACAAAGAAAAAGGGATTATACCCAATGATGAACAACCTAAAAAGATTCTTTTTTCAGAGTTTACAAATTCTACAAGATTTGTTTTTTCTATAGGCTGACTACAAAATTGGAGAGTGATGACTTTTACTTGTAAGAATATTAAAAATATTTCAGTAAAAACCACAAGATAATTATACTCTTCCTGAACAAATTCAGTGGATGGAGAAGATAAATAAGTTGCTTATTTCAGGGGAATCGCTAGACAAAAAAAGTTTTTTTATGAAAGAAGAGATATACTATAAGGCTCTCGAATTATGGAGTATTGATGCTTTTCTTTTCATATAATTACAAAGGTGAAAAAGGGAGAAATGACAGTAAGTTTAGGTTTCCTGACTTCACTTCCAAACAAGGTAATGCTGAATTTGAAATCAATATTGTCACATTAAAAAAATAAACACAGCCTTAATGCCAAAGACCGGAAGAAATTGAAATCTAGCTTATTATCAGAAATGGATAAGCAGAAGTCAGTTGTTTACAATAATTTTTTTAATCTATTTAGCGAGCATAAATAAATAATGATGATAGTGTACTTAGACACATATATATTAGGTGTATGTTTACATTATGTAGGTAATAAAATTGCGGATGAAGGATTCTTGATGTCTACATTACCTATTGAATTAAACGAGAATATCAAGAATGTTTTTATCTTCATATTTTATAAATGCTTTCACATCCGAAAAATATTATCAACTCTACCACGAAAGTGATTTTGGTGTTAAAATGAGGTTTATACCTATGTCTCTAAGATTTTTTGATGAGCCTGAGCACCTTTATGAACAATCGGTAAATCTGGCAAAACATTTGTATGAGCAAAGTACCCACCCAAAAATCAAAGGCGGAGAGTTTTATACTGTCTATTTTAAAGATTGTATATTGGACGGAGAAACTCTTGATGCGGTAGGATTATTCAAGTCTGAGAATAAGGATACTTTTTGAAAGTGTTGCATGAAAACGGCAGTTTCAACTTAGAAAGCGACAAGGGTATCAACATTAAAAAAACTGGACAAAGGTTGCCTAATTTTCAATAAGGATAGAGAAAAACGGATATGTAGTTGCTGTGGTTGATAATACCAATAAGGGCGTAGAAGCTCAATACTGGATTGACGATTTCCTGCATGTCCGCCAACGTAAAGACGAATACACCAATACGCAAAATTTTATGGCGTTAGCAAAAAACTTTGTAACCAAAGAATTGCCTAAGGAATTTGAGGTTTCCAAAGCAGACCAAATTGATTTACTCAACAAGTCGTTGCATTTTTTTCAAAGAGAAAGAAACTTTTGATATTAATGATTTTTGCTCATGAAATAATTGCTCAACCTGAAGTGATTGAAAGATTTCATCAGTATAAGCAAGAGTATGAGGATCTATGTGATATTGTCATCGATAATCAATTTGAAATTTCCGAATCTGCTTGTAAAAAGCAGCAACGTTCCTATAAACGAGTCATCAATTTGGATAAGAAAATCCAAATCGTCATTGCCGGCAATCGCCAAAATGTAGAACAGGGAGAAGATGAGCGTGGAAAATTTTACAAGGTGTATTATAAAGATGAAGATTGAATTGTGCAAAAAGATATTCGTGTTTTTATCGGAGTAAAACGAATTTATGAACGAAAATATTTCAGAAATAGTAAGAAACAAAAATAGAGAAAACGGATTATGGTATCGTGTTTTCTGCAAAGCTATTTTTCCTGTTGAAGTTACCAAGCAAAAATAAGTAAACAAGGTCTTGGAAAACTTGACTAAAAGCTGGTGAAATCAGGCGTTTGTCGAAAGGGCGATATTATAAAACCAAAATGACAGAGTTTGGTGAAACTATACCAAGTAGTTATCAGAATGTAAAGGACTTACTGGAAGAGAACGGCAAACAGATTGGTTATATTATAGGATATCTAATTTTTAATGAGCTTGGATTAACTACACAAGTTTCTGCCATTTTGCAGATAGGGACCATCAAAGATAAGAAAAGCACAAAACGTGGTTATTACAGGATAAAAATTTGTGAAGCAATGAATACGATTACAAAAGAGAATATCCCTCTTTTGCAGTTGCTCGATTGCCTTCGTTTCTTCAAAAATATCATAAACTCATGATAAGTCTCTGTACACATTATTTATTATCGTGCGAAGGCTCCGCACACTTGGTGCGAAGGCTTAGCACTGCACGTGCGAAGGGCATATAACATTACAAGAATAGGAAAAACCTCAGCAAGCCTATGGTGAATGGTACGACAAATAGGGAGAGAAAACCGAATAAAAAGCAATTGTGAGAGTCGACAAAATAGGAACATTCTTACTACTCATAGATTAAATAGGCAAAGAAAAACTGTCGATAGCTGTGGTATAAATCAAAATTACCATGCTTTGAGAGCATAAAAACGACAAAAAGGGAATATTTTTAATTGACTTAAGAAAGCGTCATAAAAAGACTGAATATCAGTAGAAAACAAATATTGATAAAAGTAAAGTGCGACAAAAAGTGACAAGTTTTTGTACTTTTTGAAGCTAAAAACGAAGAAAATAAGCATAACTATCTTATTATTAAATGTTTATAGCATGAGTAAAAGCAAAAAAACTAAGGAAAATAGCTTCCCTATTTGTCTCACTTTTCTTTGCTTACAAAACTGCGTTATTACAGGCAGGCAAAACATGAAAAACGGAAAGGTGCGACAAAATAGGAAGAAAAACTCAATCTACAAAAAGCAAAAATTTAAGCTCGACAATGCCATGAAAAATGAAAACTCTACTCCATTAAAGGCGATAAATTCAAACACAAAATTTCGAGAAAACCTACTATCAAAAAGAAAAGAATAAAGAGTAAAAGCAAATTGATATCAGACAAGATAATAAGAAAGAAAAATGAACATCCAACCTAAGCTGACATCAAGAGATAAAACATTATGCAAGAGTGGGGGGAGAACTGATTATCAATCCCATAGCCGACTATAATATATTGAAACACAAATATATAAAAATATATTTACAGCTAACTTGTAGTACGCTAAAACACGTAAAAACCAAGCTATCGAACGCAAAACTGACGGCAACAAAAAGAAGAAATCGATACAAAGTAGGCTACTCATCCGAATCGTTTTTCACACAAAACTGCGACGCGCAACCACCTCGTCTTCGCCAACAAAAACTATAAAACAAATACAAAACCCGACTCCCAAATGCGCAGCCGACAACCGAAATGCGCAACAAAAACCGCCCCCAGTACCCTAAAAACGTATGTAAAGGACAAAAAGGGAGGTTGCACCCAAAAACCTTTGTTTAAAGTCTTCTTCCCCCACCAAAAATATATATTTTCTTAAAACAAAAACTCTCTTCATAACTTAGAATATCGTTATATAATCTTTATTAGATATTAGTAGAGGCCCTGCAAAACCATTGAACACTAAATACTTACAGCTTTAATTGGCGACAAATTAGTAAGTTAGCGGCGACAAATTAGTAAGTAGGATGCGACAAATTAGTAAGGATGGTGCGACATTTTAGTAGCTATTGGGGTGGGGTGGTCGACAATTTAGGAGGTTAGGTGCGACGAATAGGGAGGAATCAGCCTTTATTATGAAAAAAATATAAACAAATACTCCCTTTTTATAACGAATCTTCCTTTCTTTCAATTCTTTTTCCTGCGTTTCTTCCATAAACAAACTTGTGATTTTTCCAAATTTCTCCTTCTTTGTTTTATCTTATAAACGATTGTATTTTTTTGATAGTTACGAATTAATCTCTAAACGTTCGAGACAAAAAAAGGGAAGATATTGTCCAATCTTCTGTTTACTATTTCTTGACAAATTAGTAAGTTTTTGAAAAATAATTTACATAAAGACGTGGTTTAAGACCATTGAAGACATAATGAACAGTAAGTACAGAGACATAGTAGGAGTGGGGACGACATGATGAGCAGCAGGTATGAGAGATAGTAACATGTGAACAGGAAATGTGATAAAGGGTAACGAGAATGGTCTTTTTGTAATAATAAAGTCATGCGCTGTTTGCTAAAGAGGCTTTTATAGCGTTTTAATTAAGCCTTACTTGACTTGCAAAAGGTGCCCTTTAAGCTCTTACTAACGCCCTTTTGAAGTCCAACTAAGCACCTTTTTAAAAACATAACCTTACAAGTCTCTGATAACGTGAGAGTTACAAGACCAGTAAAAAAAGGCTGTTTTAATTATGTTGTGAAAGCTAAACACCCAAGATAATGTAAACATATTTCAAACAATCCTACCATTATCTACTCGTTATCCCACCCACCCAAAACTTGTTAACTTTGTTACTCTTTCCTTATTTATTCTGACTCTATAACATTTCGTGTGGGTAATTCGTCATAGAGCCTAAAATATCTCCTTATCAATTAGGGCTTCGCTTGCAAACAGCGACTCATGCCGTTCTTCAACCGCTCCAACAACCCCGACCTTATCTTTGCCATCCAATCGGCAGGAGTCAGCCGAGATCGCAACGGCTTCCGTAAGGACAAGTCAGGCGAGAAGCTCGCCGAATCCGAGGAAGACCTCCTCGAACACCGCACCGCCGGATCCGACACTTTCGACACTCTATATTGGTTGCGAGAAATTCCCTGTACATGATATAGTGAGTGTACCTGTCAGCGGAGTGATGTAGCCGCAATATGTTTTATAGAGCGACAAGAGAAACTCATATTCTTGTAGCTTTCTCACATTTATATGCTAAAAAAACTTGCAAAAAAACACTTATTTTTTTAGCTTGTCTAGTAGATTCTTTGGTTTTTCAAATAAAATCAAAATAAAAAGAATTACATTTGCATTAGCAAATAAAAAGCGAGTAATGGATAAAGATTTAAATAGAAAAAAGTCGTTCTAGTTGAGCAGAAACGAACTAGCAGATGGCTTGCAAATGAACTTGGAAGAGATGAAAGAACTGTTTCCAAATGGTGCACTAATAAAGTACAGCCTATACTGGAAGCAATGTTTGCTATAGCCAAAGTCTTAAATGTGCCAGTACAAGATTTGCTAACTAATGAGACTTTAACTAATGTCGACATATATATTCAAAAACACATATTAAAAAAATGTTTGCGCCGCTCAAGTGGCTAATACTTTAGCTTCATTTGATGGATGCAAAATGGATGCAGAAAACATCTATATAGACTATACAGATAGAAATTATCTGTGCGAACCTCAAATTGATATAATTCGCGACAGTGGCATTCATGCTATTTCTATGTTTTCGGGATGTGGAGGATTGGATATCGGTACTCAAATGGCTGGAGCAAAGGTTATATCAACCCTTGATTTTGAGTCAGATACAGTAAAAACTGTAAAAGCAAATAAATTCTTTTCATTTGCAGACCATCAATGTGAAGATATTCGAAACATTACAGCCCAAAACTATGCGGAAGTATTGAGAAAGAATAATCCAAATAAGTTAATAATGGTTGGCGGACCTCCATGTCAGCCATTTTCTAAAGCGGGCTATTGGATAACTAATGAGAAAAGAGCTGCGGTTGATGACGAGCGAAATATGGTAGGGGAATATATCAGACTTATCTCTGAGATTCGTCCAGATGGAGCAATTCTAGAGAATGTAGAAAGTATTCTTCATCCCACTAATCGCACTGCTGTTGAGTTTATTGAGAATGAATTGACGAAAATGGGTTATCACTTTAAAAGAGTCCTTGCAAATGCTGTGGATTTTGGTGTCCCTCAGAAAAGGAAACGTGTTATCTTTATGATTAGTCGTAATCATATAGATGGCGAACCAATGAAATTGACTCCTGAAGAAGCCACTAAAGTTAACGTATTGGACTGGATAGGTAGGTATGATAGTTCAGAGTTTACAGAAATCGAAGAATCTGTCGAAGGGAAAACCTATGGATTTGAACTATCAGAAGTTCCCCCAGGACATAACTATATCGCACTGTCTGCGAGAGATGGATATCCGAATCCTAAGTTTATTGCAAATAAACGATTCTGGAATTTCCTACTAAAGTTGCATCCAATGACACCATCATGGACTATTGCTGCTCAGCCTGGTCCATGGGTCGGCCCTTTTTCATTGGGAGAATAGAAGATTACGTGTTAACGAGGTTGCAGCAATACAAACTTTTCCAATGGACTATAAGTTTGTCGGAACAAGGAGAACCATTCAAAAACAAATTGGCAACGCAGTACCGTCAATATTGGCAAAAAGCCTTTGTTGAACATTTGATTAAATTTTTGTAATGACACTTAAATTAGTAAGTATATTTTCAGGAGTCGGAGGTATTGATACAGGTTTTCACGCAGCTGGTTTCGATACTATATTTGCTAATGATAATTGGCAAAATGCTTGTGATAGTTTCAAAAACTACCCCAAGGCAGAAGTTATATGCTCTAGTATCGCAGATGTAGATTTTAAGGCGGTGAAAGAAAAGTATGGTCCAATAGATGGACTTGTCGGAGGTCCTCCTTGTCCTCCATTCTCTAAATCTCGTTTTTATCGCACTGAAAAACGAGGAATAGAGGATGAGAGCGGTTTTCTAACCGTTAGCAATTATTTCAGGGCATTAGAGGAATTAAATCCCCGATTCTTCTTCTTTGAGAATGTTGCGGGTTTTGTTTTCAAACCCCATAAGGCAGCTCTTGAAATGGTACAAGAGGAGAGTGAGAGGTTAGGCTATAAGATAGTATACAAAGTTATTAATGCAGCAAATTATGGTGTACCCCAAATCAGACAACGCTTCATTTGTGTTGGCGTGAAAAAGGATATGCAAGATTTTAAATTTCCCAAGGAAACCCATTCTGAAAAAGGTACTAACGGTACGAAAAAATGGGTAACTTGTGGAGATGTTATTTCTGATATAGACTATGATTTGCCAGAAGATAAAGATAAACAAGCAGGTTCTAAACATAAAGATCTGCTCCCTTTAATCCCTCCTGGAGATAACTATCTTTTCTTCACTGCAGAAAGAGGATACCCCAATCCTATTTTCAAGTGGAGGTCAAGATATTGGTCATTTTTGCTAAAACTTTCCCCTTTGAAACCCTCGTGGACAATACAGGCAAGTTTCTCTAACAACATGGGACCTTTCCATTGGAAGAATAGATTCCTTCGTATTCAGGAGATTCAACGTATTCAAACATTTCCTGACGGATATACGTTCTTAGGGAAATTTACAGATCAATGGAGATTGATAGGAAATGCCGTTCCTCCAAAATTGGTAGAGGCAATAGCAAAACAGATAAAAAAGCTATATTTCTAAATTACTCAATAATATGGCAATAGTTTATAAAAAAATAGACACCCTTTCGACTGGATATCCTCTAGTCGAAGGGGACTTTTATAATAAATTTGATTCTGGAAGCCTATTTCAAGAAACGATAGAGAAGTATTTCCCTAATTGCTTTGCCTTTGATGAAATATCTAGAAGAAAAGGGAATGGAATGTCCGAATCTTTATTTGAGTGCAAATTTAAATTTGCTGGCTCAAGTAACGAACCATTCTATATCTATGTTGCTGAAATGGAGGGAGGAGGCAGATCTACACTTCCAGATGAGCAACGTTTGCAGTTCCGTCAGCATGATAGTTGGAGCCCAGATATTAGAGATTTAGCAAAAGCTAAGAACTTTTGTGATACAGATAATTTATGTGAGAAGGAATGTTATGTTATCTGCATTTATAAGCCTTCACAAACAGAGGAAGACATTTGTTTTGTCGGTATATATCCAGATATGATTTTAAATGGAGAACAAAATGCATCTTCTCCTACATCCGTCCAAATAAAAATAGATAAAATAAAAGAAGCTTACATAAATGGTGTTTCTGTTTATGAAAAAGCAGCAGATAAAAGAATTGTATCATTTAAGCCAAAATATTTGTTGTGGTATATGAAAAATCGCGATGAACTACATCTTGGAGATATGAGAAAGCAATGAATAATCGTTTTGAGAATTCATCTTCTCAAGTCTCTCAAATTACAGAATCAGAATACGTTAAAGACAATATTGAGTACTTATCAGCTCTCCGCACGAAACCTTTCTTGCTCCTTGCCGGTATCTCAGGCACAGGTAAGAGCCGCATTGTAAAGGAAATGGCATACGCCAGCTGCCCCGACGAAGGCGACCTGCGCGAGGATAAGACGTCACCGGGCAACTACTGCCTTGTAGAGGTGAAACCAAACTGGAACGACTCCACTGAACTGCTCGGTTATGAAACCGTACTTGACGGTGGTAATTACCACCTGACAAAGTTCGTGAAGTTCCTCATTAAAGCCATGCAACACGAGAATGTACCATTCTTCGTGTGCCTTGATGAAATGAATCTTGCAGCTGTTGAGCAGTACTTCGCCGAGTTCCTGAGCATATTGGAAAGCCGCAAGGATGTGGACGGAACTATCAAGAGCGAACCACTTATTCCTGCTACTATCTTTAATAAGTATGACAACAAGTTGCTCAAAGAGTTGTTCCCTTCAAAAGAGAAACAGGAGAAAGGCAGAAGCTACCCTGTTGTCGATGAGGAGTTAGCTCCATATGGCAATGCCACTTACGATACCCTCAGAGAGGAAGGTCTGCGCATCCCTCGCAACCTTATCGTAGTAGGGACAGTGAACATGGACGATACCACCTACCAGTTCAGCCGTAAGGTGATAGACCGCGCCATGACCATTGAGATGAACGAGGTGAACCTAAACGATATGTTTGACATAGAGAAACCTGACGCACTCAGCTATCGTGAAGACGTTGTGGATAAGGGTTGGTTTTTCGCTCCATTTGCGCAGAGCAATAACGCACTGCAGCAAATGAACAACGACGAGCGTGAACTGCTTGCAAAGAAGATTAAGGCTACCATCGGACAAACCGATGCCGACGGCACAACAACGTCCGGCAGCCTTGAAGCTATCCTCGGCAAGACCCCTTTCCGTATCGCTTACCGTGTAGTAAACGAGTTGATACTCCACTTCTACGCTCTGCGCCAGGAGAACAAGGAAGCTGAGTTTGAGGAACTCTACAACAAGGCACTTGACAATATCCTGATGATGAAAGTGCTGCCACGCATTGAGGGTAATGAGGACTTGGTGAAAGAGCCATTGGCACAATTGGCAACATGGACGAAGGAAGCATACCTCAAAGCCAACGCTAAGATTATAGAAATGCGTGAACGCCTCGAACGATCTCATTTCACCAGTTTCTGGCCATAAATGATAGCAAAACATGGATGCGCTGAAATTTGCAGACAAGGCAGGGAATGTGGAGCTAACTATCACCACACGCTCCATACAGAACTCGCTCCGACGACTTAAAAGCCGTGTAGGTGCGGATGCTGCCATGCACTACTGCGACTACCGCTCGTCAGCCGAGGGCACGTTGCAGTTGGATAGTGTGCCGCCTCTTCCTGAGGGCAAGGAGTGGGCGGCACTGCCCCCTGTGATGTTCGAGACTTGCCAGTACAACATCACGCTGCACTTCACTGACATTGAGGGAGAGCCTCGCATCATCCACATCAACAAAGACGTGGCAGAGGCATTCCAGTGGTATGCCGCTGACAATGGTGGTTTCCTCATGGCGGCTCTTGATTTCCTCAACGAGCCAGGCATCTTCCGTCTGCAATATGCTTATAAGCCCAAAGGACTGACCGAACGCTTGGCATGGATAGAGTTTCGTGTGGTATCACCGAAACTTGACACGAAGCGTGACCTCATGCACATGATGAGCATGATTAACGCCGAGTATGAAAACCTTGTGTTCAAGTATCTTACCAAGACGTTTCAGTCGCTAAACCTGTCGAGCAGTCAGAGCAATGAAATGATTTGGCTCTCTATCTTTAAGGGTGTGATAGACGAGTATATCACCGCTTTGGAGTTTGTGACCAACCGTCCTAACACCCGAGGCGAGCGTATTACCTATTACGACCGTGTGGATAAGATAAAGCGTTGGTCGCCCAAGATGCTCAACCAATATGAGGAGCAAAAGGCTGCCAAGACGCTTGACCACTACCTGTTCCGTCACGACGAGACGCAGAAGACCATCGACACAAAGGAGAACCGCTTTTGTGAAGTACACCGTCAAGCAGATTGGTAAGAAACTTGTGGACGTGCTGGGAGAGTTGCAGCGCAACTATCAAGGTCAGCTTTTGGGAGAAGAACTGGACTGGCTGAAAAGCAAAGGAGAACGCTTGCAGAACATCTTACACCACCGCATCTGGCGACAGATTGGCGAGTTCAAAGGTTTTCGTCAGGAGAGTAGTGTGCTGCAAAAAGCGCACTGGTTATTCGCAGATTTACCGCTCGTGGTACATTCTGCAAAGCGGTCTCGGTTTCTACGAGGGTAGCAACGAGATTGGCGTGCGCCCCATTTGGGAACTGTACGAGCTGTGGTGCTTTCTAAAGATGAAGCAACTGGTGATGGACGTGTTGGAGATAGATCTTACCGACCCCGACCAAGCGTCACTTGTGGAGGAGAACCGCAAAACGATGCTCACACCGTTTACCGACAGCACCGTGGAGCACAAGATTACCTACCACAACCGCTTCAACGATGACATTGTGGAACTGTGCTATCAGCACACCTACAACCGCCGTTCGGGCGAGGTGCATACCGCTACCACGGAGCAGCGGCCCGACATTGTGCTCAACATTCAAAAGGCAGACGGCTTTGTACTGACCTACCTCTACGATGCCAAGTACCGTGTGCTTGACGATACGAACAAGGATATTGATAACCTTGAAGATGACTATGATATCTCGGACTATCCGCCACCCGATGCGCTTAACCAGATGCACCGCTACCGTGATGCTATCTACTATGGCAGCACACACTTCAAGCACACTGCTAAAGAGATTATCGGTGGCTACATCCTTTTTCCAGGACGCTATCGCAAAGGAAACGGTTCAGAATCACCTTACTACATTAAATCTATAAAGGAGGTGAACATCGGCGCTTTTCCCCTATTGCCTAACGACGAACAGCCAGAGGAAGAGGGCAAGATGCTGCGCGACCACCTTGTGCAGATACTACGCACCGAAGAACGCTATGAGCAAATCAAGGACAGCATACCGCAAAAGGGGTTGACCTACACCATTGTTCCCGACGAGAGCAACCTTGTGCTTGTGGGCTACTACAGGAGTGGACAACTTGAACCCATCAAGAAGAACAAACTCTACTATGTCCGTGCTGGCATGGATCAAGGCTCGCTCCGCCTGACAGCAGGTTTTGAGCATTGCCACTATGTGTTGCTCCATAACAAGCAAAGTCAGGAACTTTACAAGTTGTCTTCTAACGGTCCACGCATCGTGTCGGGTACGCAACTGCAAGCCAAAGGCTTTGACGCAAAGCGTGAGTTCTACCTTGCCTTCGACTTGGAGAGCACCGAGCCTATAGTATGTGTTCGTAACCCCGATGGCAGCACGTTCAAAGTGAAACAAAGTAAGACACCATATGCTAAAGACCCATACTTCATGACACTTACAGAGTTGTTGGAAGAGGAGAAACCAAAGGATACGCTATTTGGCGATGTATAAATTGTTATCTCATATCTTATTAGACTTCAGATTCGCCATTGGTGGCACCAAGTCTGCTCAAAATTGCTAACTAAATGAGTTCATACGATAAAGGCAATGATTTTGAATTGAAAGTATTCAATGGTTTCAAAAGAATCATTGAGCAAGGCGAAATGCCAGGTGTGTCTCGTCATTACAATATTTTTTTCACAAGAAAAAGTATAAAAGCATTGATTCAAATGCAACTCTACATCCAGACATCACGATTGAAATTTATCATGATGAAGAGGATAAGCAGAAGGAGGAATGGTGTAATCTTTTCATAATCGAGTGTAAGGATAATGGAAGAAAGGTTAACAACCCTAAATATCGTGAGTTTATTGGCAACCGAACTTCTTATCCTAAATCGGGAGTTAAGTTAATAATGGTATCAAGTGCAGGTTTCTCTGAACCTGTAATTGACCAAGCACAATCAGACCACACAGCTTTAATTTCACTTTCAAACGAAGATGAGTTTAAATGGTTAGTAAAAAGACAAATTCATGATTGGCAATATAGACATTACCAAAAGCGAAAGTTAGCAGGAGAGTCGCAAACTCTTAAAGAGGTGGTCGTTTGGGACGAAGGTGAGTTTTGCTCCATTTCAGATCTTCTAAAAGCAAATGGCCTTGCGATGAAATGTTTCTATGTGCCATACTTAACAGTTGAAGAAATCGAATCAAAGGCACAAGAAGTTTTAACAGCAACCAATCGCAAGGTAGCTCTTTCTAATGTTGATAGGGCTGTTACTTTCTTAAAAGGAGAATATCGCTTTGATTTTGTCGGATTACCAGAGAATACTTTAGGCTATTTGAATTGTGCAACTAAAATTATAACTATTTCATCTGATATTAGTATTGAAAAGAAGAAATTTCACTATTGCCCACGAAATAGGTCATATACTACTTCATCAAGAATTGATTGAAGAATATATTGGTGGTTTCTGTGAATCCGAAGGAACTATTGAGCCAACCATTAAGCCTTCTGATAAAATGATTGCGAAATTGGAGTGGCAAGCAAATATGTTCGCTTCATTTATACTTCTACCTTTGTATTCCATTTGTCAATAGGGTAAACAGATATTTCAAAGATAGGTCGATAACAAAAGGATATTTATTTATTGATTATCAGAGATGTAATCGAGCTGATAGTGATTATGTAATAGGGCATTTATCACAAGATTTCAGCGTTTCCAAAGAAGTAGTTAAAATTAGAATGCAGAATTTGGGACTACTGGAATATGGGAGTGATACTCCAAAAAGAGTGCGAGAAATAATTTGGTAGTGGGGTATTAAACTCCTATTTTACAAAGCAAGTCTTGATTCGCCCTTGTGCGGCACCAAGGCTTGCTTTTTTTATCGGTAGTCGCTTTGCTTTGGTGGACACGCTGTCGCCCAGTGGTTGGCTACTGTCCATCGTCTGTATGCCCGAGGAAGGGGAAGTGCATCCTGTGGGCTTGATGGTATCGGTAGGTACAATCATTCTCGCACGGTGGTTGGTGATTGTGGGTATTCGTGCTTGGTTTGGGGCATCGCTTCAATATACGGCGGATTCCCAATAACAATATCGAAGCCCTCTTTTGAGGGTCACAGATTCTGTCCACTTCTATTCAGCAGGAAATCAAAAATATTCAGAATGAGTATACCGTCATCATTGCGGAAAGTGGGTTGCATGCCTCCTACGATGACAACTTTCAGAAAACTGTCTTTAATCTGTTTTAGCGATCTTAGTTCTTGTTCCGTTTTTTCAGATAGCAAAGCGTAAGCTGACTGGATGTAGATTCTGTCCTGCCCCCTATTGCATACGAAGTCCACTTCAAGTTGCTTGCGTTCACTTATTCCATTTTTGTTTTTCGTATTTTGGATAACCTGTCCTACATCCACAGAATAGCCACGCATTCGCAACTCATTGTATATAAGATTCTCCATCAAGTGTGTGTGTCCTATCTGACGGAAATTCAATCGAACATTGCGTAATCCTAAGTCTTCAAAATAGTATTTTGCTGGAGTATCAATATATTTGCGCCTACAAAGACATGGTTATTTCCTCACAACTTCAAGATTCTATTCGTTTTTTTTGCGTAAATACGCATTAGTCAAGAAATAGGAAAGTGCAATATATGTATAGTGTGGAAACTATCTGATTAACTTTCTGTTGCTCCGTTTCACAGTCTTGTCCGCCAAGCATCCACCAAACATGTGGAATATCAACACACAATTCCATACAATGCGTTATAGACCCGTTATTTGTAGGAAAAAACATAGCAAACTGAGCATATCATAATTATGATTTGTGAAATATGAATTATGAATTAAAGCCGTTCTTTTGTTACTCTGTCTTAAATTACCCCTCTCAACAAGCAACTTGTTCACCCGTCTAACTTGTTCACTTGTCCACCTGTTCACTCGTCTACTCACATTACTACCTATATCTTCCTTGGAATCGGTTTTTTTGTGTTGTACCTTTGCATCGTCATCAGGAATGAAGGGATGACGAACTGAGTTTTAGTAAAGAAAACAATCTATAATAATAAATGTGTATGATTAAGAATATTGATTCAACTGAGATAGATTTTTGAGGAGCGACTCTTCCACATTTTACGGTGGGCGAGATGATGCGCTCGGGAAAGGCGGTGGGCATGGGTGTTAAGAACGTGCCTGAGGTGAATCCTGCGCCTGGGGAGGCTTCGAGAGAGGAGGTGATAGAGAACCTTCGGGAGCTTTGTAGATGCGTCTTAGAACCGCTTAGACGGCGTGTGGGACGTGTGATAGTCGTGGGAGGTTATCGCTGCGAGGCAGTGAATAAGGCTGTTATGGGGGCTGAACATTCGCAACATTTGCGAGGAGAGGCGGCTGATATTCATGTGACGGGACTGGAAATGTGTCGGAAATATGCGGCAATTCTTGCTCAAAACGGACTTCGATCAGATGATTCTTGAGCCGCAGGAGTCGATAAAAAAAGCGGTGGATTCACATCAGCTATAAACGAAATGGGAAGAATAGACACCAGATTCTTGGGGCAAAAATAGGGGAGAAAAGGGGGATTTCACTTTTTTTGTCGCCGAAAGTATGAAAAATAACATTTAACCCCCTGAGTAGAAAGATTTTTAATTATTTACGTGAATATCTTTTCATATTTTTAGTCTTTTATGTTTATGATGAAGTATGTTTTTACGTTTTTTGTGTTTTTCCAACTTTTACCTTTTATATTTTTTATACGTTTTTAGGTTATTGTTTTTTTAGTTATTTCTTTGTTTATCTTTTTATTTGTTTACGTGTTCACTTATTTACTTGTTTACTCTTTTTACATATTTTTTTACACTTTTTGTCGCAGTATGTCTTTTTAGGTAGTTGTCCCTCCCCTTCTTTTTTTCTGTGGGGAGGGGTGAGGACTAGCGAACGACAAGGGCGATAAGGAGTGGGAAGAAGGGTCTTCAGTAATAGGTTTGCCACTTAGTTTTAAGGTAGTATCACACAGAGAAAAAGGAGGACACGGAGGAGTAATAAAAATAAAGCGATGTAAGTCACGGAGGCACCGTCGTGCGTGGAGCCACGGAGAGGATTTGCCTCTGTCTTATTAGAGCATTGAGTTAAGATTTCATTTTTCATTTCAATAATTTCTTTGTTTCACTTTTTAAATTTTTCATGTTATGTCAATCAAATTTCGTATGTATCAGGACAATCGTAAGAACAGCAAGCGCAAGGGTTTTTGGTATGCCCGTGCGGTGTGTCCAGACCTTGTTGGTGTTAAGGATCTCGCTCAGCGTATCAGTGAGCGTTGTACCGTAACAGAGCCAGATATTCTGGCGGTAATCAGTGCGTTGGTGTTCGAGATGAATCAGGTTCTCAAGGATGGTAACCGTGTGAAGTCTCGACGGATTGGGGAACTTTCCGTGTAGGTATTCACTCTTTAGGTGTTGAGAAGGCTGCAGACTTCAATGCGCAGCGTGACATCTATGGTGCTCATGTTCTCTTTGCGCCAACGGTGACCATTGATGCTATGCACCGTCGTGTGAAGAACCTTCTCAGCGGTTTGCGTGTTCAGGAGGCTGTGCAGTATGATGCGCCTAAGGCTGCCGAGAAGGGCAAGAAGAAGGCAGCAAGAAGGAAAATAAGCCTTCTGTTGGTCCAGAGCCAGGTGAGGCTGCATCGACTACTGAGAGCCACGCATAGTAGATTGGTTTTGAGAGGTGAGAGTGGGGAGTGCTGCGTTTGCGCCCTCCGCTCTCCGTTTAGCCCAAATTGTACATTAGAACCTAAACATATTGTGGTTGAATGACTGATTTGGGTTTAGTATTCACTACTTCAGATCGGTTCAGTAGCAACGTTAAGGCAATCATGGCTGTTGATGATTGGGAGTTTTTAATTTATTCAAATGTTATGATTAAACCTATTTGGAAGAATATTTTGCATATTCTCGTTACCGTACTCACAGCACTGGCAACCCTCATTGGGCGTCAGTTCTTGTATGTAAAAACTTCTCTTATAAAACCCCGTCTTGAACTTAGACAGTCATTGTTGGTCACTTGTAAGACTTAGTTAAGGACTTTTATCTTGTTGAACGACAGATGCTTACACTGTAAATAAGCGACGTATAAGTAGGTTACTCACGACTCCGAGGGAGGTTGTCCCCGACAGCGAAGTAGGTTCTGTGCGACAAAAAGGGAGTCTTTTTCTTGATAGTTCGACGGATAGGGAGGAGAGGAGAGACAGATAGGGAGCTTTGAAGGCTTCGTCTTTCTCTTTTCTTTACAAATATTGCGTGTTTGTATTCTTTTTTCTTTTGTTATTCTCGTTACTAATTTGTTTCCTGCTTTATATCGCTTGATTTTTGTGCCTTTGTAATCATGTGTAAATCAATAGATTGTGAAGTGGCGCGACAAATTAGTAACTTTCTTCGGTTGAGGCTGTTTGCATATTTGCGACAAATAGGTAGATTACTGAAATAATTAAACTTTACACTTTTTTGTCGCCGAATTATATAAATATATATTCTTTTGTTTAGACATGAGGCAACTTGGCTGTAGACAGGGTAAATAAAAGACATAGTAACAGATGAACACGAGCTGCTTGTAGACAGAATAATCGAAAGACATAGTAACATAAGAACAATGTGGTGGTAACATTTTTCTCACAGATGACACGGATAAACAGAGTCTATAGGACACACAGAAACCTAACGGTTATTGATAGCACAGAATATAAAAAAATAGTATGAAAAAGTATTACAAGTAACTTGTTCACTCGTCTAACTTGTCTACTTGTTCACTTACTATGTTACTCTGTCTTTTATTACAAGCAACTTGTTCACTCGTCTAACTTGTCTACTTGTTTACTTACTATGTTACTCTGTCTTTTATTACAAGCAACTTGTTCACCTCGTCTAACTTGTCTACTTGTTTACTTACTATGTTACTCTGTCTTTTATTACAAGCAACTTGTTGACCTCGTCTAACTTGTTCACTCGTCAACTTTATCTACTAAAAAAAAAGTGCCAAGACCTTTCGATCTTGGCACTGTGTGACTCAACGTTATGGAATTATTATTGCGTTGATTTAATAGTTTGACTCCTCAACCTGGAAGAAGCTCTGTGGGTGGTTACATACAGGGCAAACGGCTGGAGCCTTCTTGCCGATAACGATGTGACCACAGTTGCGGCACTGCCAGATGCAGTCGCCATCGCGAGAGAATACCACGCTGTCCTCGATATTCTTCAAGAGCTTGCGATAACGCTCCTCGTGGTGCTTCTCAACCTTACCAACGCTGCGGAACTTAACAGCCAACTCTGGGAAGCCCTCTTCGATAGCGTCCTTTGCCATCTGCTCGTACATATCAGTCCACTCGTAGTTTTCACCAGCAGCTGCGTCAGCGAGGTTCTGAGTAGTTGTAGGGATGTCACCCTCATGGAGGAACTTGAACCAGATCTTAGCGTGCTCCTTCTCGTTGCGTGCTGTCTCCTCGAAGAAGCCTGCAATCTGCTCAAAGCCGTCCTTCTTAGCCTTTGAAGCATAGTAGAGGTACTTAGTATGTGCCTGGCTCTCACCTGCGAAAGCATCCTTGAGGTTCTGCTCAGTCTTAGTACCCTTCAATGCAGCTGGGTTGAACTCCTTAAACTTCTCTGCCTTAACGTGGCATACTGGGCACTCTTCTGGTGCCTCTGTTCCTTCGTGGATATAACCACAAACGGTGCAAACAAATTTCTTTTTCATAATGTTCTTGTATTTGTATAATGTTCTTATATTATAATAAACTGTATGCTATTTATAGACAGTTTCGTCTTTATATCCACTGATAATCAGTAGGATAAATATTGTGTTTGTGTTCTGTAATATTTACAATCTTTCTGAATGCAAAGGTATTAATTATTTCGAGTCTGTCAACCTTATTCGTTGTTTTTCATGGAAAAGGGGCTATTTAGACAGTGGATAATTAAAACAGAAGGTTAGCTATCACCTTTGAATTATCACCTTTGAACTTTGAGGTTTGAACTTCCTATCCTTTGAACTTTGAGGTTTTGAAGTTTGAACTTTATGATTTGTGTTTAACCCTTGAGATCATATCGGTAATCATAATTATGGATTATGAATTCTGAATTGTGAATTATGAATTAATATAGTAATCATAATTATGAATTCTGAATTGTGAATTCTGAATTACAAAACATTCTCTTGTTTACTCGTCAACTATTTTTTTATCGTTTTATTTGCTTACCTTTTTATTTTTCCTTATCTTTGCATCATCTTTCAAAAGATAATTTCGTACCAATAAAAACCAAATGAATCATCATTTTAAAAGCAGTTGTATGAAGAAAATTATAACTCTCTTAGCCAGCACACTGTTGGCAACATCATCATTTGCTATCCCTGCCATGCGGATGTGGCGCAGCTTTAAGCAGGCTGACGGAACAATCCTGAAGGTTATGACCGTGGGCGACGAGCATTTTAATTATGCGCTGACGGAAGATGGCATACCCGTGTTGCCGCATGATGGTAGTTACTATTATGCCTGCATTGAGGACAATCAGTTAGTGGCATCATCGGTGTTGGCACATGAGAAGGGATTACGCAAAGATAGAGAGGAACTCGTTGCGGCTGCCCTTCAGCAGGTAAGAAAACTACAAAGACAGAAGGAGATACACCTTAGTTCTAAGCCTTTCGGACAGGGGTTAGGATGACTTGGGAAGGTAAGAAGAAAGGTCTTGTTATCTTGGTTGAGTTTGAGGATATGTCTTTCAAAGATCCGAAGAATGTGTTGACACTCCGACCACGTGCGAATGATGTCAAGACGCTCTATGAGGATATGCTCAACAAGGTGGGATATACCAATAACAATGGGGCTATAGGTAGTGTTCACGACTATTTCCTCGATCAGAGTAACGGCAAGTTCGACCTCACTTTCGATGTCGTAGGACCCGTAAAGCTCAAGCATCCTTATAAGTTTTATGGTGAGCGGACTGGTAATCAGAATGATGCGAATGCGCCACAGATGATCATCGACGCCTGCAATGCTATCAAAGGTCAGGTTGACTTTAGCAAGTACGACTGGGACAATGATGGCGAGGTAGAGCAGGTTTATGTCATCTATGCTGGTGAGGGTGAGGCGACAGGTGGTGAGTCAAGCACCATCTGGCCACATAAGTATTCGCTCACAGATGCAGGACTTGACGCATTGACTTTCAACGGGCAAACAATAAATACCTACGCTTGTAGCAACGAGATTATCCGTGCACAGCTCAATGGCAAGGAGCGTGTATTCTATTCTGGTATCGGCACCATCTGCCATGAGTTCTCACATTGTCTTGGATTACCCGACTTTTATGATACTCGTGGCGGTAATAACGTTGGTTCAGGGCGATACGACTTGATGTGTGCGGGCAGTTATAACGGCGGTCCAGAGAGTCTGATAAACGCATACGGCGGTACGGGAATCGGTACGGTGCCAGCTGGCTATGATGCCTACGAGAAAGCATATATGGGTTGGTTGAAGCCTATCACACTTGGCGATGAGGCTGTTGAGGTGAAGAATATGAAGGGACTTGCTGAGGGTGGCGATGCCTACTTCCTCTATAATCCTGACACGAAGGATGAATATTATATCTTTGAAAATCGTACGCCTTACCGCTGGGATGCTGAGTTGCCGGGGCACGGACTGATGGTTTTCCACGTTGATTTCGATGCTTATTCATGGATGATGAACAACGTGAATGCTGCTTCGGTGCAACGTCATCCACGCTTCACGATTGTTCCTGCCGATGCTCGACTCGATAATGACACACAGAGCAGTGACCCATTCCCAGCGAATATGAGCAATAGTCTGACGAAGTCTACCGACCCTCGTCTGAGTTTCTATACGAACTATAACGTTAGTCCTCAGGCTGGAGTCAAGCAGATTGTTCGGAATAATGACAATACAATCTCCTTTAGCTATACGCCGTTAAAGGCTGCGACGGGCATCAATACCCTCTCTACCGACCGCGAACAGCCAGCTGAGACCTACACGCTCTCTGGCGTGAAGGTTGCAGACATTCAGAATCTCCACAATCAGATTGTGATTGTTAAAGGGTAGAGAAGGTGAGGAAGTAGGTGAGATAAAAAGTGAACGAGCTCACAAGTGAGACAAGTGAACAAGTTGTATGCGTTGTTGAGTGTACGCATATACCTTGTTCAATTCGTCAACTCAAACGGTATGGATTTCTACACACTTTGCCCACATTGAGATTACATTTAATCAAAAAAAGAGAAGTAATCAATATAAAACCATTATGAAACAACACTTTATTGAAAAGATTATTCTGAGTTCTATCATTACCATACTTATAGTATCTTGTGCATCAAGTAAGATAGTTTTATCAAATAGTGTAGATATAAGTAAGTATAAGTATGTTATTTTTTTGGAAAAGAAACAGCTGGTGATAGAGAACTGGACGACATTGTAATGTCTGTCCAAAACCAAATAGCTGCAACAAACCTAACCGTATTATCTGAAGCGAATACCTCCAAAAATATCCGAGTGTGCTGATAGTATTCTCACCCCGAATATTCACGTTACAACTGAAAAAAATGGGATGGAGGGCATACATATATTATCGTAACTCTTTACGATTATACGACTAATCAAAGTATTGCTGTTATAAAAAAAGTAGCGGTATAGGAATGACTATAAAGAACGACCAAAATATTGCATTAGCAGCGATAGGGAAAGAAATTAATAAGCTTTTTTAAATAAATACAGGACCTCTTTAACAATAAAAATTGATATGTACCCACATGATAATATCTTCAATATTTATTATAACATTGGTAAACGAACTCCATTCTTGGTTAAAAGATGTGAGTTAGGTTTGGCAAGATCAACAAGTGAAGAAAGACGTATAGACCCTAATCAAGACAGAACCTTTTTGGTAGAGAAGGTAAAGCCACGAGGTAAATACGGTAAGGCTTATGGTAAATGTTTTGTAAATGGTAAACCCTGATGATAGTTATAGGCAAGAGTGTTATCCTAATATTATAGATGAGGAAATTCCTTGTGCAGGATGTGGTGAGTGGGTATTGATAGATGTCCCTGGCGTTTCACTCGATGAAATCTTCCCTATTCATAAAGCAGATGAAATACTAATGTTTGGAAAATACAAGGGGAAATCCTTTGGCGAAGTTTATAAAATAGACCCTCAATACCTCTATTGGTTAGAAACAACAGATAGATTTTTCAAAATTGACTTTTGAGGAACTTAAACGGTTATTCCCCGAGGTTTTATGTCCTAAATAAAGTTTTCAACTGTAGAAGAGGAATACATTTGCGTTATGTCTCTTTTCTAAGTTAGATGTGGTGTAATGAGAACTGCTCGTAGTTTTCCATCTACAAGTAACTTATTCCCTTATCTATGTGTTTGCATGTAAACTCGTCTAACTATTAATCTGATAACTGATAAAGATGATATAGTGCATGAGATTGTCAACTTTTTTTCACACGTCATAAAACTAAGTATATGGTCTTTTGGTTTCTAAAAGACGCCTAATTGGCTTGCAAAAGGTGCCCTTTTGCGTTCTTACTAACGCCCTTTTGAAGTGCTATTAGGCACCTTTCACTTTGCTACTCTATAACTATTTGATTCACTGTTGGTTGCAGAGTAGCTTTTTAAGCGGCTTTTGCTCGACTTTTGCGGGAGGTTTAAGCTATAGAATGTAATGATATTTCTGCTCCTTATCTGTATTGTTCCTTTGTCTTTTACAATTATCTTGTTCCCTCGTCTTCTCGTATCCTTGTCAACTAAATCCTTGTTCATCTGTTACTTTGTCTTCTATTGCAAGCAACTCGTTAACCTGTATGTACTCAGAGACCTAAAGGTCATAGAAGGCACAGAGCCTTATCCTTTGAGCCTTTTGAGCATTGAACTTTATGATGTGAGCATTAACCTTTGATTTACCAATTATTTGTAAAGATAAAGCACAGCTAACATCGGTATTCATAATTATGAATTCTGAATTGTGAATTCTGAATTAATATAGTAATCATAATTATGAATTATGAATTGTGAATTATGAATTAACAGAGATTCTGAATTAAATATGAGGGGTATATAAAAAGAAACGGCAGAGCAATTGCTCTTCCGTTATCTCCGAATAACCACCGTCTCACGACGATAATATTTCTACAATCTTTACCTAAAATATAACTAAAAACCTAAATCTATTACTAACCTAAACAAATCTTCTTTCTTAAATAATAATCCTGAGCAATCTTAAATACCTGTAAAGTCTAAACCTTAGTAACCAGATATATTTCTCTTGAATTACAATGCAAAGGTATAGATAAAATTCATATTGTCAAAATTAAACGACGAAAAATATCAATTCATCGGTCAATTCTTGATATATGTCAAAGGCGATGGGTTGAAACATCACTCTCAACCCCCTCTCCGATGGGAGAGGGGAGTGCTGAAAACAGTTGCCATGGAGTATTGTTAATCGTTTTTCAGTGTTTGGATTGATAAATGATATACCTAATTAATATAGTTAACTGCTTGCAGTTTTTGGGATAGCTAAATGTATTTCCTAATCAATAGGGATATCTCGCATTTCCTCCCCTCCCTTTGGGGGAGGGGTTGAGAGTGGGGCCGCTTATTGTTTTTATTTCCATCCCTCCTTATTTCCAACCTCATTGGGTCTTGTATATTCGCCTTACTTATCAGTTGCAAGTAGCGTTCACGGAGCGGACCGACCCTTACATTCTTTCGTGCGCGGACTGATGAGATAACTGATGAGGGGTTACAAGGTTCACGCACATGAAGTACTCTGCAGATATGGCGAACTATTGTTTGGAAGTCCATCGGTCGACCACATCTATCTCTTAGCGTACCACTCTCCCAAACCATGTGAGCCAGCTCGATGAGGTCACACTTCAACCCCGTCCAATACAATCCTTCCTCTTCGCTTCTATTGATTAAATCATAGAAATTATCAACAATCCTCTTTATCAGTCGGTCTTCCTCCTCTTGTGTCCAGAACTGAGCAGCCTTTATTACGATATTAACTTTCTTATCCATTGGTCTTAGTGTTTTTTGTTATAGAATAATGGTTTTAATCATCTACCACCTTATTTTATTCGTGACGCAGTGTAGGTCAGTAGGAGAAGTCGTCGGGTGGCATTCGCATCGTCCCCCTATGGAAACAGCCTACTGGGGAGAAGACTGTTCCGTGAGGTTGCTGCAAAGTTAAAACCCTTAAGTGCAGTATATGTTCAATACTAAAAATTTTTCTTTAAATAAAACTAACAAAAAAACAGCAAAACCATTTAGGCGGTATAAAATAAGTAAGGCACCTTGAAAGTTAAGTGTTGGTCTATAAAAAAACTACTAAGTCTTACGAATGCGACAACTACTTTTTGTTCTTTGAACCTTATGATTTACTTTTCACCAACTACGAATTACTTGAATAGATATGGTGTAGAAGACGGAATGACATAGTGAGTAAGCAGCTGGAACGTAGGAGGTGTGAAGGTCTCAAAGAATAATAGCCAGTAACACTCTGTTTATCCCTGCTTTGTATCTCAGTTTTTTCATATAGACGCATAATCCTATAAAAGATAGTATTTTTATAGTGTTTTTCTCATTTTTATTACCTTTGCATCCGAAAGTTAAATAGGTAAGTTTTTATTAAATAAAGGATAACGTATGAAGACTAATCAGAAGCAGGAGTATTTTTCTCCTCGTATGGAAATTATAAGCATAAATAATGAATCGTTATTAGGTGGTGCAAGTATTACTGCAGAGGATAAGAATGCCTTTAAGAAAGAAGATTATACAACCCCAGGAGCTGAACATAACGGAGGTGAGGCAGAATGGTAGAAAATGTTTTTATATTAGGAAAAGGGATGTATCAAATAAGAGTTTTTGATACATCCTTTTTATGTCGTTATGTTTGCTTTGTTGCGTATTGTGATGTATCACTAAACACATTTAGGTGTAATGGACATTTGGTAGGCTGAAAAACTCTCGGAATTCTTTTATTTACTACCTTTGCAGCATTTGAAAATCTATGAATAAAAAAACTGTATCTTCTGTAATAGCTCAAATGTTAAAAAGAATGGGCATCGACGTTCTGTTCAGATGTATTCCTGCAAGGATTGTGGTAGACAATTTCAAGGTGGTCTGCGTATAAATAATATTTCTCTATGGAACGACTATCTGACGGCAAATCGAACGATATCTGATCTATCCACTCTTTATAAATGTTCAGAACGAACCATACGACGTAGGTTGAGCTTAGTAGTAGATAGCTTTTACTGCTACTTACCCCAAATCTGCAGTAATAATATTGGACACAACATACTTTTCCAGGACATTTGGTGTGATGCTGTTTCAGGATGCTTCATCAGGCAAAATACTCTATCGCAAGTTTGTCAAAAACGAAACTAACAGAGATTATCTTGATGGACTTCAGTATATTGCGGAGCGTGGAACTATGATAAAAGCAGTGGTGTGTGATGGGCATGTAGGACTTTTACAAGCTATAAGTTTCTGTCCCGTACAAATGTGTCAATTTCACCAATTTCAGATAGTTAGAAGACTCCTTACTAACAACCCACATTTGCCTGCAGGCGTTGAGACTGTTGGCATTAATGAGAAGGATGTTCTCTATGAGAAAAAGAAGAGTTTATAACCGCTTTTTAATAAATGGTGTGATAAATGGAAAGAGTTCCTAAACAGAACGAACTCTCCTAATCTCGGGTAAGACAACTTATACACACAGAAGGCTGAGAACGGCAAGACGTTCTATTAAGACACATCTGCCATGGATCTATACGTGTGAGGAGTATCCGGATATGCAAATACCTAATACAACAAACCTGTTGGAAGGATTTAACTCACAACTTAAAAAGAGCACTACATAATCATAATGGATTGAATGAAGCTAACAAGAAGAAGTTTATAGATGGATTCATAAATACACAAAAAGTAGGCTGGAATAATCAGCCTACCAAATGTCCATTACTAAAACCCGAGAGTTTTTCAGCCTACCAAATGTCCATTACACCCACATTTATAGAAAATCGAGAACCTTTATTATAACGGTAACACGTAAGCTATCATTCCTTAAATGGCATTATCTCTTTCGGAAAGACAAAAGGTAATGCCTTAAAAGGATTGCCTATAAGGGTGAAACTAAAAGAGGGCTAAACGCTTTGATAGCGTTTAGCCTCCTTTTAGATTATAATTGTAAGTTTTCTATTTGCAGATTAGTACTTGATAAACGCACGTACTTGAGCTGTGTTATCTTTTTCAGCACCACCAAAATGTACCTTATCAGGCTTTGTGTTATCATAAATAAGTACACTTATTGCTGCTGCATTAGCAGAGTTCCACGCATTTGCAGTCCAATACCAATCGTTAAATGGATCTCCTCCAGCCTGATAGAATAAGATTTCTGCCAACTGATAACCTAAACCAGATGTTGCCCATTCATGCTTTGTCTGACGACCTTTACTATAACCTGCCGCAGCATCAGAGAAGCCAAAGAACTTCAAGGCTTTATCCCAATCACCAGCACCTGGCAAGTACCAGTCTTTTCCATTTACCTGAGCCTTATATCTTGCAGCATAATAGAAAGCTGGGAAACTTTCGCTATTTGCTTTTACAGCATTTCTTGGGGTTGTTGTATAGCTTCCGTTCCACGTTTCATTGTAGCCATCTGCATTTGCAATAGCTTTTCTTAGACCATTAAGGTCATAAGAGTAATTTGTCTTAGCTACACCGCCACGACCTTGTCTGCCAAGATTAGACCATGCGTAATTACCAACATTAGAGATACCAATCGCTAATTTATCACCAAGACTTGCATTATCATTCAGAACCAAACCAACAGGGGTCTTACCCTTATTGCTCAACAATGTACCAACGGTACCATCGCTAAACAAATACTTTTCTGAATAATGGATCGTAACAAATACCGTGTAGTTATTACCAGCCTTCAGATTTTCAGACATAGCCTCTGTAATGTTCAAAGTCTTACCGGCAACAGCCTTACCATAAACAGTACCACCAGCTGTACTCTTAAACTTAAATCTCAACTTTGTTACGTCTGTTCCAGGGAGGAAGCAAGTTCCATTATTTGTTACGATATAAGAGGTCTTTACATTGTCTGATTTATTAGCTGTGAAAGAGCCTACATCAATTGAGCCAGCAGAAGCGTTGTTCTCAGAAGTTCTGCTCTGAGTAGTTGGGTCAACAGTCTCTGTACTTGGAATTGTACTTGCTGCATACTCGAAGGTACCGCTCATGTCGTTTTTGAAGGCGGCGTTGCTATAACCCTTAATCTTAAAGAATAACTGAGCGAATACAGGGTTCAGTATGAAAGACAACTTATGCTTCTTAGTGTTAGGGATTGTAACAGTACCCTCATAATACAAAGCATCCTTGTTTGCATTTGCCAATGACTTTACAATCTTGTTATTAGAGAATGTAACCTTGTCATTGAATACATAGAACTGATAAGCACCTGCAGGGAGATACTGCTCTGCTTTGCCTTCAGCCATAGTATAATTTGAACCTGAATAGTTCAGTACCCACTTTGCCTTCTGCACACCATCCTTATAAGCTAAGATAGTGTACTTACCTGCTGGTGCATTAGAGGTAGCACGTGTAGCCGCTTTAGCTGCAGGAGTTTCTACTACTTCAACCAAAGCTTCCAAGCCCTCGCCAAGCTTCTCAGTTGAAGTCGATACCACACGACCATTGCCCTTTTCGCTTGTGGCACGTGTTGTAGCCGTGTTATTACTATAATCTGACGCTCCTAATTGGAAAGAGATTAAACTTCCACGTGCATCAGCAGGTGCGTTGTCATCATCTTCATTAGTTGAGTTTACTTCGTTAGAGCATCCTGAAAATAATGTTACCGCCAATAATAGAATTAATGGCAGGAACCAAAAACTTGATTTCTTCATACTTATTTTTTGTTGTCCTAATAAAATAGGTAATCGAAGTGGAATACGTTACCCTTTTTAATCTTTTTATAAAATCTCGGATGCAAAGTTACAACATATATATAATGGATATATAATAGCATATATTGCATAATAACAGTAAAATAGTATGGGGAGTTTTATTTATAATCTATAATTATGGTTGCTGCTATAATTTATAGTTCATAATTATTCGAACGAAGCTGTCATCAGCACGTCATAATTCTGAATATCGATGTTAGCTGTGCTTTATTGCTACAAAGCAATTCTTTATTTTTCTCACAGATAGCACAGATAAACAGAGTCCAGACACACAGAAACCTAATGGTTATGGATAACACAGAACCTTAAAAGAATAAAATCAGCTACAAACAACTCGTCCACTTGCTAACTTGTTAACCCGTCAACTATAAATCTGTAGAATTCTCCGACCTTTAGGGTCTCTGAGCATTGAGTGTGCAAAAAGGAAATCTGTTCTTTCTGTTTATCTGTGTCATCTGTGAGAGAATGCTGTGATAGAGTCGCTATTGTTTTATTTTTCTCACAGATAGCACAGATAAACAGAGTCCATAGGACGCACAGAAACCTAATGGTTATGGATAACACAGAACCTTAAAGAATAAAATCAGCACAAACAACTCGTCCACTTGCTAACTTGTTAACCCGTCAACTATAAATCTGTGAATTCTCCGACCTTTAGGTCTCTGAGCATTTGAGTGTGCAAAAAGGAAATCTGTTCTTTCTGTTTATCTGTGTCATCTGTGAGAGAATGCTGTGATAGAGTCGCTATTGTTTTATTTTCTCACAGATAGCACAGAAGAACGGAGTCCATAGGACACACAGAAACCTAAAGGTTATTGATAACACAGAACATTAAAACACAAATTCAGCACAAGCAACTCGTTCACTTGCTAACTTGTTACCAAAAAGAACTTTGTTCATCTGTTACTCTGTCTTTTTATTTACCCCGTCTACAAGCAACTGGTTAACTTGTTAACTAATAACTTGTTCATCTGTTACTTTGTCTTTTATTATTCTGTCTTTTTGTTTCAAATATGTTGTAAATCTAAAAACATTATCTTTGTCACGGAAATAGTTTTAGTTTTATGCAGACATCAAGGCAGTAATGCTTTGTCTGGCAGAAAACAACTACTAACCTTGACAATGAGTTATCTTAATATTTAAAACCAAATCATACTTAAAACTATGAATCGTAATTTTCTTTTTGGCAGTATCGCTATTCATGTTTCTAACGTTGACATCCTGTAATGCGCAGGACAACAAAAACTTTGCTGTGGACATAAACCTGACCCAGCTGTAATCGAGTTACACAACCAGGCGGTGGGACGCTTATACATATCACTCAAACTCACCTGACTCTGTGAAGAAGGCGATGACCCTGCTTGATCGTGCTATCGAGAAGGACCCCGACTATCAGCTTGCTTACGCTCACAAGGCAGAATATCTCAAAAATCAAGGTGATTTGACACAGGCGTTAGAGACGCTAAATGCTTATCTCAAGCGTAACCCAACAGAGCCTTACACACTTCTTGGTGCAGGGTCTATTCTATGAGAAGTCGGGAAACAAGAAGGAGGCAATGGACTACTACAAACGTGCTGAAGAAAACTTCAAGAGACTTTATGAGAAAGATAATAATAGTGCACACGAGATAAACCGATATTTTGCCATCAGGTTGATGGAGGGTCCTGAGAAGGCAAAGGCACTGTATGAGGCTGAGAGAGACCGACTTGCCTCAAACGAAGAGCGACGCAAAGTGAATGATGCCCTTATGATGACTATCCTTGAAACTCCACGTGAGCAGTTTTTTAAGTAGACAAGTTTATCACGTAAACGAGTGGACGAGTTAACCAGTTGCTTGTAGACAGGGGAAATAAAAGACAAAGTAACAGGGGAACAAAGGGGAGTCAAGTGAACAAGTTTACGAGTAGACAAGTAAACGAGTTACTTGTTATAAAGGATAAACTTGTTCCTATGTTACTTTGTCTTCTTTCGCTATCAACTTGTTAACTTGTCAACTTGTTGACCTGTCAACTTACTATGTTACTTTGTCTATGTTCGCAAGCAACTTGTTAACTTGTCAACTTGTTGACCTGTCAACTTACTATGTTACTTTGTCTATCTTCGCAAGCAACTGATTAACCTGTCCACTCGTCCACCTGTCAACTACCCCTCTTAACCATAAATGCCCCTAAGGTGAAGGACTTTTTCTTATGGTTGTAGACCTTGAGGGAATACATACCGTCGGACAAGGAACCGATATATAACTGGTTGTTTTTTACTGATTTAGCATTAACGATGCGGAGGATAATACCCTGCAAAGAGAGGATTACGTAATGATCGGCATCCGTTAGCTTTGCTGATGCAGGGAGGGTGAGCGTGTTACCATCATTAGCGAGCAATGAAATAGGAGACTTAGAAAGCGTCGAAGACTTCATATTCTCCTGTAAAGCAGGTGTTTCATGTCCGTAACGGTCCATTCCTCTAACCGCAAAATAGAGGTTAGGATTGACGTTCTTCAACTGGAGCGTCTGACCAGAATAGCGTGCAAAGAGCAGGTTTCGCGCATCCTCAGTATCAACGGGATAGGTGTAGCTGGCGTAGATATTATAATAAGGAGTGACCGCCTTCCACCTCAGTATCACCGACTTATCCTCTCGACGTTCTACCAATGAGGAGTTGACAGCGTATGGCATAGCAGCCGTTGACACAACACCCTGCATCTTATGAGGAAGGGAAAGGACGGCATTAAACTGTTTCTCAAAGTCGTAAACACCCTGCTTATTAGCCGTGAGGAAGTAAGAACGGAAGTGAGCATGTCCCACTCCGAGGTCACGACTGACGTACATCTGGCGAGTCAGTTCACCCAAAGTCCAATTACCCTCACGTGGATCGAGGAAGTAAGTGCCCAAACCTGTCACGATCTCACGCTTATAAGCATTCTCAACCCAGTCGGCAACGAAGGGATAATAGTTGTCGCCACGGAAGTATTGCATCGGATAGAGCTGGTCCATCAGTCCTAATCTCATCCACTCCTGCGCCTCTTGTGAAACACGATCGTGCGCATTAAAATTCTTTGAACTATAACGACTAAGATCGGAATGCTTACCGATTGGTGAGCACGACATCTTCACCCATGGCTTCACAGCCTTTACCTCGTCGTGGATAGCACGCACAATGGCTGTGATATTGCTACGACGCTCATCGGGCGTGTCGCCACTACGATAAGAAGGGCGTGGCCATCCGTCAGGATAGCGGATATAATCGAGGTTGATACCGTCGACATCATACTTCCTTACAATCTCTCCACAGATAGAGGCAAGGTAAGGTGCAACACCGGGATCGGATGGGTCGAGATAAGAACCCGTTGAGAAGTTTCTAATTCGAAAACCCTTCTGCATCAGTCTTCTACAACCCAAAGAGCTCTTTGCACCCACCGGAATCGTCGCTATCCATGCGTGAATCTCCATGCCACGCTTGTGACATTCCTCCACGGCAAAGCTGAGTGGGTCGTAGCCATAGCCCGGTGCCCTACCCTCAACACCAGTGATACACTGGTCCCATGGCTCGATATCCGACGGATAAATCGTTGCTGCACGCACACGCGCCTGCAAGAGTACGGTGTTGATATTTGCCTTCTGATATTTATCGAGGATATCAATGAGTTCCTGCTTCTGCTGCTCAATACTCTCTTCCGACCGTGCATAAATCTTTGGCCAGTCAAGGCTGGCAAGTGTCGTCAGCCATACGGCACGCGTCTCCCGCTTCGGCATTCGCTTCGTGAGATAGTCAGAGAGATTCGTCTGTGCTTGTGCAGTAATCGTTATTACGCAAAGGAGCGTAAATAAAAAAAGCTTCTTCATATATGAAATAATAATATACGTGAATTTGAGGGACTAAATAATCTGAGTTCAATGGGGTATAAGTATCTGTAAATTCAGTGATAATGCAATTCTACCCCTTTATCGTGTGCTCTCTAAAGAACTACAAACAGAAACCACAATAGCCACCGAGGACAAAATTACTAAATTATTTCGTATGGCAGATGACTTCTATTCGTTTTTTAATATATTGTGACGAAATACACGTTAAATCCATGCCAAAAAGCGGTTTATGTGGAATAAGGGTGATAAAATCTGCTTTTCTTCATGGAATCTATCTCTCTTTCTTTCCGATGAATATGCGGTTTTTCTCTCTTGTGACCAAAAGTGTCTTTGAAACTTTGCCACTTGAAGCATTGGAATTTTATTTACAAAACAAGCCGTAAAAAAAGCCCGAAAATAAACCTAAAAACGAGTATCAAAATCACCCATGTGAAAGTTACTTGCCATCAAGCATTTGCAAGACTGTATTTCAAAAGGTGCTTAGTAAGGGTTCAAAAGGGCGTTAGTAAGAACCTTAAAGGCATCTTTTGCAAAGCCAAAAGAGCCTCTTTAGAACCCTAAAAGAGCATGTATTGGTTTTGAGATGAGTGAAAAATAGTTTACAAACACTTTTTAAACCAGAGAACAATAGCTTTTCTATTCATACTTCAATTTACCTTTCTCAATGATTTTTCAAAGATTTACTCTAAAGACTTGCAAGATTAACATAAAAGAACTATCTTTGTCGTGACAGTTTCCACCACGCCTCTTTTTAAATGCGTACCAGGGTGGAACTTTTGCTTTAATACACTTATGAGTAAGCAAATAGCTTGATAAAAGAACCAATAAATAATACATGGACTAAGAAACTATAGACCCTTCAACACATTCGACTAAATCGCTTAAAATACGAAGCGGTAAGAAAGCAGACGCAATTTATAACACAATCTGAAATTAAATTAACAAGAATGACAAATCTAAAAACAGGAAGTCATAACCTTCAAATAACACATGAGTTATGAAACGTAGTAGATTATTATTAATAATAATAAATTATATTTATCACGATAATATTTATTTGATGTCTCCAATTGTTGATTGGAATTTATTAGATATGCTAAATAAAAAAATATTCGAAAATAATTATGAAAGAATTAGACCCATTTTGTTGAAATGGCAGGGAAAAATGGATATATAAAATTAATAGAAGATAACGAGATTGCTTTTTCTTTTTATTCCAGAGAAATTACCATCAAAAGAAAAAACTAATAGAAGAAGCCTGAATTTCAAATAATGATTGATGAGAATGGTGAACTTGAAAATAGGGTAGAACAATAACATTAAAAATAATATGAAGAGAATAAAAATTATTCGTGTATTGGCAACTTATATTTGTCATGATCCATTTGCATATAGTCCTATCTGGACATGGGATGGCTTTCCTCCAATTATATATACAGAAAGGGAAAGAATACTTCCTGTATTAAAAGAATGGGAACATAAAGGATATTTAACTTTTAATATATGATGAGAAAATAGCCTTTATCATTAACGTGAGAAATTACCATCAAAAGAAAAACTAATAGAAGAAAGTCGTAATATTAAATAAAGAATTGTAGAAAGTGAAAAGGAATTAACGAAGAAAGTATGGGACTTTGCCTATATCTGCTTTATTTGTTCAAAGACAAATCATAGATAGAAGATAACCTGCATGTTACATGGCATAATAGAATATCAAAGGGGAAAAATGCAAAGAGTTGGCACGCACTGTAATACATTTGCCATCTCCATTCAAAGAGCATGTCAAGTCTATTTCAAGTGACAATGGTACTGAATTCGCTTGCTATGAAATGATAGGAATAAGTCTTGGGGGGCACCTCTATTTTATAAAGAATGTCAATTTTTCCTCATTCCAAATATTATCCTTACCTTTGTCTTAAGTTTATTGACATAAACCTATGGTATTACTTGTCAATCCTAAATTATTATTTATATCGTAAATATTGCTATGATAAAAAGATTTATGCTGCTCGTTGCAGCAATGGTAGTGAGCATCGGTGCATTTGCGCAGTTTCAGGAGGGTAAGGGCTACTTAGGTGCTTCCCTGACAGGACTCGACTTGCACTATAATGGTCATGACGGCATGAATATTGGTGTGCAGGCTAAGGCGGGTTACTTCCCTTGGGATAACCTCATGGTACTTGCTACATTCGATGCGGCACACAATGGTTCTGAGGCTGTTGCCGACCATATCAGCGTAGGTGTTGGTGGACGTTATTATATCACACAGAACGGACTCTACTTGGGTGCGGGTGTGAAGCTTCTTCATGCCAACCATAATTATAACGACCTGATGCCGGGTGTTGAGGTGGGTTATGCCTTCTTCATCAACCGTTCGGTGACGATTGAGCCTGCGCTTTTACTATGACCAGTCATTCAAGACACATAACTATTCGACAGTGGGCTTGAAGGTTGGTCTCGGCATCTACCTCTTTGATGATTAATCAAGAGGAAGCAACAGATATTATTTTAAGGACTGGCTGTCTGTATAGGGATGCACTTTCTGGGTGTGTCCCTATATCTCTCAAAATCAAAGCTATTGTCCTAATCGACTATATAGAATAAAAAAGAGGATTACAAGTGTAACCCTCCTTTCGATTATCTCCAGCCTACGAGAATTAATTTTAAATGCAACAATACCCTTCTCAACTCTTAGAACGTGCCGTAGAGGCTTTCTCACAGTTGCCAGGTGTGGGGCGTAAGACCGCTCTGCGCCTTGTTTTGCATCTGCTACGCCAGTCAACTGAAGACGTGGATAGCTTTGCGGATGCTGTCATACGTGTGAAACACGATGTGAAGTATTGCAAGGTTTGCCATAATATTTCCGATAATGAGGTTTGTTCTATCTGTTCTGACCCACGCCGAGACGGCTCGGTGGTTTGTGTGGTAGAGAACATTCAGGACGTCATGGCGATTGAGAACACGCAGCAGTTCCATGGATTGTACCACGTTTTGGGGGGCATCATCTCTCCGATGGATGGAATCGGACCGCACGACTTAGAGATTGAATCGCTCGTAGAACGCGTAGAAGAGGGTACGGTGAAGGAAATCATCCTTGCCCTTGCCAGTACGATGGAGGGCGACACAACCAACTTTTATATCTCCCGCAAGCTGAAAGACACAGGCGTGAAGCTATCGGTTATCGCACGAGGTATCTCTGTTGGCGACGAACTTGAATATACTGATGAGGTGACGCTGGGCAGAAGTATTCTGAACCGAACACCTTTTGAATCTTAATCATGACTATGGATAAAACAAGAAAAGTACTTCTTACAGAGCTAATTAGCTCGTGCATTATTACACTGCTCATCATTGCGGTGTATGAACTTAAGCTGATTTTGCCCGGTGGTTGGGCTGATGCAGAAAGCAGCAACATGGTGACTGTGCAGTTTCTTATGCAGTTGCTGACCCTCGCTGCTATCCCACTTGCACTCTTCCTTTTCAAGATTGGCTACGTAAGTTCCGACCTACACACCGACGAAAGCCACGTCAGTCGTAAGCTTCTCTTCTGGGGTAGCGTGCGAATGATGATGCTTTTGCGTTCCGATGATACTCAACACCTTCTTCTACTATGCCTTCGGCGATAGCGTAAGCTTCTTCTATCTTGCCGTCATCTTAGCGTTGAGCTTATTCTTCGTCTTCCCCAACAAGAAGCGTTGCGAGCATGAATGTTCTATGGATAATTCAGAACAAGCATAAATGAAACTGAGCGTTGTCATCGTTAATTATAACGTAAAATATTATCTCCAACAGTGTCTTGAGAGTCTTCAGCGTGCTTTGAAAGGCGTTGAAGCAGAGGTGTTTGTGGTTGACAACCATTCCCATGACGGCTCCGTAGCCCTATCTTCGCAGCCGTTTCCCTGATGTTCATTTCATTGCCAGTGCGCATAACTTAGGCTTTGCGTGTGGCAATAATATTGCAATTCGCCAAAGTAAGGGCGAATATGTCTTGCTACTCAATCCCGACACGGTTGTCGGCGAGGATGTTATCCGCTCGTCTATCGACTTTATGGATAGCCACCCTGCGGCTGGAGGACATGGCGTACAGATGCTTACCCACCTCGGCGAACGAGCCTTAGAAAGCCGTCGTGGCTTGCCCTCGCCCGTGGTTTCGTTCTATAAGATGATAGGACTTTGCAAGCACTTCCCACAGAGCGACCGCTTTGCACATTATTATATGGGCAGTCTGCCGTGGGACGTTCCGGGCAAGATTGAGGTAATCAGCGGAGCTTACTGCTTCCTGCGCAAGTCTGCCTTAGACAAGGTAGGACTCTTAGACGAGGATTTCTTTATGTATGGCGAGGATGTCGACCTCAGCTATCGACTGCTGAAAGGCGGCTTCGAGAACTGGTATCTCCCCGTGCGCATCCTGCATTACAAGGGCGAGAGTACGCAGAAGTCGAGTTTCCGATATGTCCACGTCTTCTATGATGCCATGCTCATCTTCTTCCGCAAGCATTATGGCGGTATGAACGCATTGTGGCGACTACCGATTAAGACGGCTATCTACGTGAAAGCCTTTGGCTCACTAATAGGTACTACCATTCGAGCAACGAGAAAGAAATTGGGATTCCGCACTTCAATAGCAAAATCATTCCCACATTATATATTTGTTGCAGGCGAAGACGTAATGGGAAAGTGTCAACGTCTGGCAACGGATAACGCCTTAGTGGCAGAGTATCGAGTCGCAGACAAAGATAACTTGAAGCGTACACATTCCGACCTGCTCAAGGAGTTTGGAGGCAAGAACAGACCTTACTGCATCGTCTATGACACCGACTTATTCAGCTATCAAGACATCCTGAATGTCTTTGCTGAACAACCACAGCAGAATATTCACATTGGTTTCTATCATAGAAAGGAGAACAGAGTCGTCACCATGATGGAAGTTATAGGAGATTAAAGCATGGAAAAGAAACAGCACGTGAGGGTTAGACTAAGAGCGATGGAGCCGGAAGACCTCGATATGCTCTATCACATTGAGAACGACCGCAGCCTATGGAACATCAGTGCAACAAACGTTCCTTACAGCCGTTATGCCCTGCATAATTACATCGCTGACGCGAAAAACGATATCTATATCGACGGACAACTGCGCATGATGATTGAAAACCATGAGCAGGAACTTGTCGGAGTGATAGACCTTGTCAACTTCGACCCAAAGCATCAGCGGGCGGAAATGGGTATTATCATCATGAAACCATTTCGCCAACAAGGCTATGCCCACGCCGCTATCTCAGCCCTTATCGACTATACACGCGACGGCCTACACCTCAAACAAATCTACGCTGTGGTAGACGTTGATAACGAGGTGTCGCTCCACTGTCTTACCTCCTTTGGTTTTACCAATGGCAGCATACTAAAAGAGTGGCTTTATTGCGATGGAAAATACAAAGATGCAAGGATAATGCAACTTTTTATATAAAAAGAATAAATTAATTTTGGTAGAATAGATTTTTATTGTTACCTTTGCACACGCAAAACAGAAAAAGGGTTTAAAACATCCATTTTGGTGCGTTAGTTCAGTTGGTTAGAATGCCTGCCTGTCACGCAGGAGGTCACGAGTTCGAGTCTCGTACGCACCGCTGAAAACTCCAAATCTGTAATGCATGGTGCGTTAGTTCAGTTGGTTAGAATGCCTGCCTGTCACGCAGGAGGTCACGAGTTCGAGTCTCGTACGCACCGCTGAAACCTTGGCTCCCGCCAAGGTTTTTTTGTTTTTGACAAGTTAGCAGGGTGGACAAGAGAACCGCGGCTCAGTAGAAAAAAAGGGGCAGTAGATATTTTTGTGGGGATAGGCATATATTTTAGTAAGCCTAAAAAGAAAGAAATTTTTATCTACAACTCCTCTTAAGTTAGCCCTAAATAGTTTTATTTTTGCATTGAAGGATTCCGCAGCAGCGTTTGTAGATCTGTTAATATAAAAGTTAAGTATGTCTTCGTAATGCTCGTAGACGGTTGCAGCAATGATATTAAAGGAATGGAAGCCAGCTTCTGCGACGTTATTATACCATTTTGCCAATGATAGTCTGGCTGCATCTTTGATAGTATTCTTAGGGCTCAGTAGGAAAAAGGTGTGGAAATTTCTTTATTTGATATCTTTTTCTTTCCTTTGCATTATGGAAGATACTTATCTATATCATTTAGCATCGTTGGTTCTCCCTAAGGATGTATTGAAATACTTCTCTGTAGTTAAAAATAGAACCTAGTCCTTCATTATTGCGTATCCATCTTGATGAGAAGATGGAGAAAGAACTTTCCGATGACCTTCATTTTTGAGTCTAAAGGCTTTATGGACGCTGTTGAGGTTACCGACTTCCCTATTCGTGACCATAAAGTTATTCTTGTTCTTCGCCGTCGTCGTTGGTTAGATACGCGTACAGGCAGAGTTTCTCTCTTCCTTTACAGATTGATATTACAGCCTCCGGTACTCGTTATTCCAAAGAGTTCGGAGCTTTTTTAAAAGAAACGTATGGAGACATCCCCAGTGACCTGCCGTACGCTTGAGGAATTTTATCATATCGATGGACATCAGTTTGAGAAACAATATAAGGAGGTGCTTAGCGGCTATAGGGATTGGGATCGACTAGATCGCGCTGAGGCCTGGCTTCTGTTTCCTGATAATATTGGTTCACATCTTGCTATAGATGAGACCGCTCTCTCCAACGGAGAACTTTATACGATAGTAACTAATAGGGATAGACATGGCAAGAAGGGCTGCCTTGTAGCAGTAGTTGCTGGAACAAAGTCTGAGAAGGTATGTGAGGCACTCGATAGGATAGATGAACAAAAGCGTGAGAAGGTCGAGGAGGTAACACTAGACTTGTCAGACAGTATGCGTAAGATAGTACGCCATAGCTTCCCTAAAGCCAAAAGAGTCATTGATAGGTTTCATGTTCAAAAGCTTGCCTGTGATGCTGTACAGCAGATGAGGATAGACTATCGTTGGAGAGCCATACAGGAGGCAAATGATGAAATGGAGGAAGCCAAACTTATAGGAAAGAAGTATCAACCTCGCACCTTTGAGAATGGAGATACGAAGAAGGAACTGCTAGCCAGGAGTAGATATCTTCTGTTCAAGTCTTCAGAGAAATGGACAGATTCACAGAAACAGAGAGCTAAGATACTCTTCGAACTTTATCCTAAGCTTCAGACGGCCTATGGTCTGTGTCATTCCTTAAGAATGATTTTTGCCAAGAATACCATTAAAAATGCAGCAAGGTTATCAATGGCTAAATGGTACAATAAGGTGGAAGAGGCAGGGTTTGATTCTTTCAATGTTATTGCAGCTACATTCTATGAGCATTATGATGATATCCTTAATTTTTACAACAATAGAGCATCAAATGCGGCAGCAGAATCTTTCAACTCAAAAATAAAATTATTCAGAACGAATCTGAGAGGAGTCAGGGACAAAAAGTTTCTTTTTTTGTTTAGAATCAAAAACCTATATGCATAATCCCCACCTTTTTTCCTACTGAGCCATTCTTAGCAAAAATCATTCTTAGCGAATGTGATAAACCATAAGCCTTCTTAATGTCAGGATATTCTCTGAACAGTATTTTGGCTCTTAGCTCTGTTCATCAGTCCATTTCTCTGATGATTTGAACAACAGGTACCTACTTCTTACCAGCAGTTCACTACGTGTATCTCCATTTTCAAAAGTCAGTGGTTGATACGCCATCTTTTCTAACTTCGCATTCTCTTTCTCGTCATTTTGCTTGCTGTAAAAGCTGCCCAGCGATACTCTATTCTCATCTGTTGCACGGCATCACTTGCAAGTTTCTGTATATGAAAGCGATCGATCACTCGTTTAGCCTTTGGAAAACAATGCCTTACAATCTTACGCATACTATCGGACAAGTCCAAGGTGACCTCTTCTACGTCTTCCCGTTTCTTCTCATCTATCTTATCCAATACCTTGCAGACATCCAAGGATTTAGTTCCAGCAACAATGGCTACAAGACATCCTTGCTTGCCGTGTTTATCCCTATTAGTGATAATCGTATAGAGTTCACCATTGGACAAGGATGTTTCGTCTATTGCTATGTTCTTACCAATATTATCCTCAAAGAGAAGCCACTTCGAGCATGAGACAACTGATTCCAGAACCTGTAACCACTTAACGTTTCCTTGTATTGTTTCTCAAAACTACGTCCATTGATATGATAGAATTCCTCAAGCGTACGGCAGGGCACTGGGGATGTCTCCATACGTTTCTTTTAAAAAAGCTCCGAACTCTTTGGAATAACGAGTGCCGGAGGCTGTAATATCAATCTGCAAGGGAAGAGAGAAACTCTTACCTGTACGAATATCTATCCAGCGACGTCGACGAAGAACCAAAAATAACCTTATGGTCACGAATCGGAAAATCCGTCACCTCAACAGCTTCCATAAAGCCTTTTGATTCAAAATGAAGATCATCGGAAAGTTCTTTCTCCATCTTCTCATCAAGATAAATACGTAACAATGAAGAATCAGACTCTATCTTAATAATAGAGAAATAATGTAATAAATCACTGGGCAAAACGAATTCGGCTAACTGATATAGATATTTTTCTTCCATGATACAAAGGAAAAGAAAATATATTAATTAGAAAATTTCCCCACCTTTTTCTACTGAGCCAGTTTTAGGACTGACCCCGATAATATACATATCATAAAGTTCAATGTTCAAACCTCAATGTTCAAAGGTAAACTGGTTCAAAGAAAAAAAAGGAACACTCTTTCGAATGTTCCTTTTGTGGATTCCGACAGGATTCAAACCTGTAACCTCTTGATCCGTAGTCAAGTGCTCTATTCAGTTGAGTTTACGGAACCATAATTATGGTCGCAACAGATAATAACTAAGTTGTCATTTCTGATTTGCGAGTGCAAAGGTATTGCTTTTTATTCGTTCCACCAAATGTTTTCGCAATCTTTTTATTATTTTTTTCTTCATCATCTTGCAACGTAGGGAGGAGATGTGATAACCCACTGCAATAAAACGAATTAAACAGATTGCAAGGAATGTAACGATAACGGTTATTGGAAGCGACAACCCAAGTGAAAAGAGTGCCCAATAGATGAGTCCTCCCGCTACACTCGCCACAGCGTAAATCTCTTTATGGAAGATTACGGGTATATTGTTCAACAAGACATCACGGATAACACCACCTGCCACACCAGTGATACAACCCATGATAACGGCTACCCAGAAGGGATGACCTAATGCGATAGTCTTCTGAATACCCGCAATGGTGAAGAGTGCTAAGCCGAGCGTATCGAAGACAAACCACGCATTGTTAAGGCGTTGAATCCACCTACGTGACAAGATGACGAGGAAGAGCGCAAGACCTGTACAGAGAACGTACATGATGTTTGCCGTCCAGAATGGTCGCACTCCTAACATAGTGTCACGAATCGTACCGCCACCAATAGCGACGGCAAAGCCACAGACATAACCTCCGAACCAGTCGAAGCGTTTCTGTGCGGCATGGCGGATGCCTGATATGGCAAACGCAAACGTTCCGAGAAACTCCAGTATCACCTGAAGCGTACGGACAAGATGTGGATCGGTGTAGATCGTATTTGAATAAAAAGGAAGCCCCACCCTGACCCTCCCCGAAGGGGAGGAGAAAGCCTCCCCAACCCCTCCGAAGGGAGGAGTGCAGATAGCTATGGGTAGTACTCTAAGTTGATGTAGCCAATGAGAATAGCTTACATAGAGGGGTTAAGTAATTATAATATGTAAATCAAATTTCTTTATTACTCCACAATGAGAAGATAGTCTTATTAGACCACGATAAGAAGATAGTCTTATTACTCTACCAAGAACATACAGCGAACCTTATCCTGTTGCTCCTCCCCTTTCGGGGAGGGTCGAGTGAGGGCTTCTTCTTACACCACGTTCTGTGGCTCTCCTGCAATAAACTGCTTAATATTCTCAACGCAGATTGTCATTAGGCGTTCGCGTGCCTCACGTGTTGCCCATGCAATATGTGGAGTGATAAACGCATTTGGCTGATGGAAGAGTGGATTGTCAGTGCGAGGAGGCTCCGCAGTCAGCACGTCAGCACAATAAGCACCGAGCTGACCACTCTCAAGCGCATCGGCAACAGCCTGCTCGTCGATGAGTCCGCCACGTCCGGTATTGATAAGGATGGCACCACGACGTACGCTCTTCAGTGTCTCAGCGTTAATCATACCAGCGTTCTCCGCTGTCAGTGGACAATGCAAGCTGATGACGTCAGACGTACTGAGCAAGCCCTCAAGGGTTGTCTTACGAATACACTCTGGTAGGTCGCTGCTATTCTTACTGGTGCAAGCAGAGATGTCCATTCCCATTGCATGCGCAATCATAGCCACCTTCTGACCAATATTGCCCAAGCCAACGATACCGAGTGTTTTACCAGCAAGTTCCATGAGTGGTGTGTCCCAGTAGCAGAAGTCTTGCTGCTTGCTCCATTCACCACGGCGCACAGCCTCAGCATAATGGTCGACATGTGTGGTAGCGTTCAAGAGAAGGGCAAAGACGTGCTGTGCAACGCTATCCGTGCTATATGCAGGGATGTTGCATACGACGATGCCACGCTCACGTGCTGCTTCAACATCGATATTGTTATATCCTGTTGCTAACTCACCGATATACTTCAATTGTGGCAATTGATCGAGCACTTCACGAGTGATATTAACCTTATTAATAAGGATACCGTCCGCATCCTTTGCTCGCTCAATAACTTGTTCCTGACTTGTGCGCTCATAGATAACGCACTCTGCTATTTCCTTTATCGGCTCCCATGAGAGGTCACCTGGATTGACTGCATGGCAGTCGAGAATTGCTATTTTCATGTTTGTTGGGTGTTAGGTGTTAAATGTTGGGTGTTGAGGATGTGAGATATTGGGTGATGGGTGTTAGGTATTGATGAATAGTATTTCTAAGTATTCAATGCACCATACTTTATCCCATTTTGTCCCCTTCCCCCATTACTTCCCTTGGGTCAGTGACCGTTGGTTCGAGGGAGGAGCTTTTATCCTATTTGCCTCCCTCTCCCTTCGGGGAGGGTCGGGGTGGGAGCTAACTCATCCAGCATATACTGCTGCTCGACATAATGTCCAGGGTAATCGTGAGGATACTTATATCCATCGCTATAACCGAGGTCTTTCATCAGTTTTGTTGGTGCATTGCGAAGGTGGAGGGGAACAGGGAGGTTGCCTGTCTGTCGCACTAACTCTATCGCTTTATTGATACCTACGTATGCAGAATTATCCTTCTTCGAGCGTGCTAAATAGACTACCGCCTCAGCCAATGGGATTCTGCCTTCGGGCCAACCAATCTTCGTCACAGCGTCAAAGGCTGCATTCGCTAACAATAGGGCATTAGGATTGGCGAGTCCGATATCTTCTGCCGCACTGATTACGACACGACGCGCAATAAACTTTGGGTCTTCGCCACCTTCTATCATGCGTGCCATCCAGTAGAGTGCTGCATCAGGGTCGGAGCCACGAATCGACTTGATGAATGCCGAGATAATATCATAGTGCATCTCACCATCCTTGTCATACGCCAATGGATTCTCTTGCAGTCGTTCCTCCACCATTTTATCGGTAATTACAACATCGTTGCCCGATTCGGCTGAGATAATCAAGTCGAGGATATTCAGTAGCTTACGCGCATCACCCCCACTGTACCGCAGCAGAGCGCCCGTCTCATGCAGTTCGATATTACGCTTCTTCAGTTCCACATCCTCCGTAATGGCTCGATGCAACAGCTTCAGCAAATCGTCTTTCTCCAGCGACTTCAGCGTATAGAGTTGACAACGAGAGAGCAACGGACGAATCACTTCGAACGATGGGTTCTCTGTTGTTGCACCAATAAGCGTCACCGTTCCCTTCTCTACCGCACCCAAGAGCGAATCTTGCTGCGACTTTGAGAAACGATGGATTTCGTCAATAAAGAGAATCGGTGAAGCGGAATTGAAGAAACGACCGCTCTGTGCTCTTTCGATAACGTCGCGCACATCCTTCACACCACTCGTCACGGCAGAAAGCGTATAGAACGGTGTCTCTAAGCGATTAGCGATAATCTGTGCTAACGTAGTTTTGCCCACTCCCGGTGGTCCCCAAAGGATAAACGACGCAATACGCCCCGAGTCGATCATACGTCGGAGCACAGCCCCCTCACCAACGAGGTGTTCCTGTCCGATATAATCGTCGAGCGTGCGTGGTCGCAATCGTTCTGCCAATGGTTCCATATCTCTTCCTCTTTTATTATTGTTACAAAAAGTACTGAATTTATCTCATAATAACAAAGAATGAAAGAAAGTTCTTCTGAAATATGGAGCGATAAAATAAACTTACTACATGATAATTAACATTACAAAAATACAAGCCATAAGTTTGTATTTTGATAACACTACTGCTTTAATGTCTTTCTTAACTTCAAATCTCTAAGTTTGCAAGATGAATTACAAACTTAGAGATTTGGGGATAACTATAGATAAATTTAATAAAGAGCAAAAGCAGGTTAACGAATCTGCAATTCTTAGTACAGAAGAAAAAGGTTTCTGTACCTTTGTGCACATAAAACCAAATGACTTTTTTACAATGAAACTTCCCAAATCAAAGTTATTTATTGCGCTCGCATGTTTAGTCCTTCCACTTTTTGTTTGCTTCATGTTCAAAAAGATGAAGAAAACGCAAACGACCACATGCCTTTTTGTTCCTATCGAACATCATGATTTCACAGCTGATATCCTGCAACCTAAAATTAATTATTCAATTCCTATCCAAAGAGACGACGCTAATCAATATTTCTTTAAGGCTGTGGGCACCTACGAGGGAACGCTAACCGTTTATGACCCTAAAACCAAACAGGTAATTCCTTCTAATTTTTGATAATCATGTAAGTGCCAAATTCGAATTATACTTACATCAGTTTAACCTGAGTCCTATTCCCCTTCCTTTTACATTATATGCGTTAAAGAAGGATCAATATGCTTATGACTTACTATACAAAATAATCAAGAATGAAACTTGGAGGAAGAATGAAAAGATACATGATTATCGTACAAGACTCATAGGACGAAACAAGAAGAATCCTTCAGAAGTGGCATTCCAATTGTATGACCCATATAATTTCTACCCATATCTGACCGATCACCACCAGAATCGTTATGACTTGACCGAATTGTATTTTAATGTCTGTGGAACTATCAACAATACAACGAAAGAATTAACGGTTTACATAAAGCCTATGGGTGCCTTGTTTTATGACAGTATGGTTCAAAACAATAAAATAAAAGCCGAATTCAACGACGTTTATTTTATATGCAAATTAAAGAAGACAGCATAGGATAAACTGACTTCCCTTTTAACAAAAAGAATAAACTATGAATAAAGAATAGATTATGAATAAAAAGAACAAATACAACCTACTCGTCGCTCTTTTCCTACTGTTGATAGGCAGCTTTGCCGTTTCATGTACGAAAGACGATGACGCTACGACAGACAACACCTCTACTTTTGCACCTATCAGTAGTGAAGAAGCACTTAAAATACAGAATTCTTTACCCGGTAAGTATAGAGGTAATGTGCATGTTTACGACCCTTCAACCAAGAAGAATTATTACTCCAATTCAAGGCTTGACCTCGACTCTCTAATCATATACATATAACTATGGCTATTTAACCTGTCACGCGACACGTATGTGCAGCTACACAATATTGAAAAAACTGGGATAAACGATACACTACCAGAGATATTTACTAAACGAGACAAAGAGGCTAATATAGAACTTGAGGGAATTCGTTTCACCAGTCGCAACCAACAAGACAGTTGCGTATATCGGTTTGAAGTATCACGAGGGGATGTTGACTTCGTAGACCGCAGTCACAAAAAAACCAAGCGCATGGTATCTTAGAAGTTATTTTTAACGGCTACGGATATTATAATGTAAAAACAAGTAAGTTCAAAATTTATCTTCGTCCTTTCAATGCCCTACACAATGCTATATCATGAAACCGTGGAATACGGAAGAATTCCACTCACAGGACGTTATCTGATTTATGAACTCACAAAGGTTCAATAAGCTGTACTGACACATCTTCTTTTGTTAGATAATTTCATAACCTAAAAATCAAAAGGGCGTTAATTCCATTCGAATTAACGCCTTTTTGGCTTGCTAAAGATGCCCTTTAAGCACCTTACTAACGCCCTTTTGAAGTCCAATAAAGCCCCTTTTTGCTTTACGGCTTTATAACTATTTGATTTTCTGTTGGTTGTAGAATCGCTCTTGAACTGGGTTTTTTGTATGCTTTTTAAGGTGATTTGTTTAAGGGAGTGTAATGTTTTTTCAAAGTGGGGAAATGCGAGAATGAAATAAGTTTCTCCCGAAATATGAAGTGATAAAGTAAGTCTACTACACATAATTATTAGCATTACAATACTATAAGCCATGAACTTGTATTCTAATAACACTGCTGCTTTTACGTCTTTCTTTAATTCTTAAACCATCTATTTCCCACCCTTTGATTCTTGTATTCAAAGCTCCTTATTTAATATACAGACTTCAATAAATCATCAAACAATAGCCTTATTTAACTCGCTTAGATAAATTTAATAAAGAGAAAAGCAGGTTAATGAATCTGCAATTCTTAGTACATAAGAAAAAGTAAACTGTATCTTTGTACACATAAAAGCGAATAACTTTTTTTCAACATAAAATAGGCGTTCTGATGACCAAAAGATTTTGAAGATTATCTGCTTCAAAGGGTTAAGACCACGGGATAATACAACATTATCTGATAAAGCATCAGAACTGTTATTAGCGAAAACAAATAAAAATTTACGTGAAATACCTCCTCCCTATTATTGATTAATTTAGAAACACAAAAAAAGATGAAACTTCCCAAATCAAAGTTACTTATTGCGCTCGCATGTTTAGTCCTTCCACTTTTGTTTGCTTCATGTTCAAAAGATGAAGAAAGCGCAAACGACCCCATGCCCTTTTGTTCCTATCGAACATCATGATTTCATAGCTGATATCCTGCAACCTAATATTAACTATTCAATTCCTATCCAAAGAGAAGATGCTGACGATTTCTATTCTAAGGCTGTGGGCAGCTACGAAGGTACGCTAACCGTTTATGACCCTAAGACCAAACAGGTAATTCCTTCTAATTTTGATAATCATATAAGCGTCCAACTCGAATTAGATTCATATAAGTTTAAACTGAATCCTGTTCCCCTTCCTTTTTACATTATATGCGTTAAAGAAGGACCAATATGCTTATGACATACTATACCAAATAATCAAAAAATAAAACTTGGTGGAAGAAAGACAAGCTACGTGATGATCCCACAAAACTCATCGGAAGAAACAAGAAGAATCCTTCAGAAGTGGCATTCCAATTGTATAACCCATATATGTTATTCTCAAGTATAATCTATATCCACCAGGATCGTTATGACTTGACTGAATTGTTTTTAATATCTGTGGAACTATCAACAATACAACGAAAGAATTAACGGTTTACATAAAAGCCTGTGGGGGCCTTGTTTCATGACGGTATGTTTATAAACAATAAAATAAAAAGCCGAATTCAACGACGTTTATTTTATATGTAAATTAAAGAAGACAGCATAGGATAAACTAATTTTCCTTTTACAAAAAGAATAAACTATGATTAAAGAATAGATTATGAATAAAAAGAACAAATACAACCTACTCTTCGCTCTTTTTCCTATTGTTGATAGGCAGCTTTGCCGTTTCATGTACGAAAAGATGATGAAAATACAACAGACAACACCTCTTCTTTTTGCACCTATCAGTAGAGAAGAAGCAGTTAAAATACAGAATTCTTTACCCGGTACGTATAAAGGTAATGTGCATGTTTACGACCCTTCAACCAAGAAAAAAATATTATTCCAATTCAAGGCTTGACCTCGACTCTCTAATCATATACGATGACCGCAATATTGTCTATAGCCGTTTAACATTGCCACGCGACACGTATGAGCAGTTACACAATATTGGCAAAAATGGGATAAACGATACACTACCAGGGATATTTACTAAACGAGACGAAAATAATTCTTTAGTACTTGAGGGAATTCGTTTCAGCAGTCGCAACCAACAAGACAGTTGCGTATATCGGTTTGAAGTATCACGAGGGATAGTTGCCTTTATAGACTATGGTCACAAAACAAAAAAAACAAGGATACTTAGAACTTATTTTAACGGCTACGGCTATTATAACGTTAAAACAAGTAAGTTCAAAATTTATCTTCTTCCTTACAATGCATACGTAATACCATATTATGATACCTTTCAAACAACAAGGATTCCACTCACAGGACGTTATCTGATTTATGAACTCACAAAGGTTCAATAAGATGTACTGACTCATCTTCTTTTGTCAGATAATTTCATAACCTAAAAATCAAAAGGGCGTTAATTCGAATGGAATTAACGCCCTTTTGGCTTGCTAAAGATGCCCTTTAAGACGCTTACTAACGCCCTTTTAGAACCCTTACAAAGCACCTTTTTGAAAACTACCTTCGCAACTACTTGATTGAAAGCGATTTACAATAGCGCAAAAACTGTTCATTCTTAGCTCTTTTATCAGCCTTCTTACTTGATAATTTGTAAGGGATTTTCATAACGTTGGGTGCTGCATCCTCTCACAGATTTATAGTTGACGAGTTAACAAGTGGACAAGTTGACCAGTTGCTTGTAGACAGAGTAAATAAAAGACAGAGTAAATAAAAAAACAGAGTAAATAAAAAGACAAAGTAACAGATGAACAAAGTTCTTTTTAGTAACAAGTTAGCAAGTAAACGAGTTGCTCGTGCTGAATTTCTGTTTTAACGTTCTGTGTCATCAATAACCTTTAGGTTTCTGTGTGTCCTATGGACTCTGTTTATCTGTGCTATCTGTGAGAAAATAAAACAATAGCGACTCTATCACAACATTCTCTCACAGATGACACAGAGGAACAGAAAGAACAGATTTCCTTTTTATACACTCAAACGCTCAGAGACCTAAAGGTCGGGGAACTCACAGAGAGTTACTTGTGCTGACGAACCCTCCTATCTTTCCATAAAAAAAGCAAGTTGATAAGTTTATTACAACTCATCAACTTGCTATGATTTAGCTAAACTTGTCAACTAACAAAGTCGACTACCATCCCTTCTTTGTTTGCTGGGTCTGCTGGCTTTGTTGTGTTTTAGAATCGCTGTTAACGCATACTGGGCGAATACTATACATGTTGTACCTAGGATTGTTACCACTTCCGCAGCCGTTAACAGTACCTGGATAGATCCAGCCATTGTTCATGTAGTAAGCTGAGAAAGCTGCTGCTTGTTTATAGTTACAACTATTCGCATTAGAAGTCCAGTAGTAAGCCTGACCGCCTGGACGTTGGAGACGTGGTGCACAATCGTTGTACTCAGTGTAAGCTCCAGCGAATGGGAAGAACACACCCTTATCGATATCCTCCTTAGAGAACTTCTTCATACGTGTGTTGCGCTCGTAATACTTACCAACATAGATACCATTTGGACAGTTTGTCCTACCTATAACACGGCCGTTCTTGTCGAGTACCTTACCCTTATTGCAAGTAGGAACGGTTGGGTCGAAGAGCACACCAACGATGATGTTGCAGCCCTCTTGATAATAACCTACATACTCACCAGTCTTTGCCATCAGCTTATCGAAGTCAGCCTTTGTAGGCATCACCCACTGACCATTAGAAGCATAGTAAGCAAGGTCGCCATAGCATTTATTCTCAATCACACCCTGAAGATTGCCCATGTGGTATGAATGATAACGTGAATAATCGTAGCTGTAATTATTCGCTGCTGCAATACTACCCCAACGGAAGTGGTCGAAAGCAGAGGTACTGAAAGCACGTGGGAGGAATTCTGGGCAGAGGTTGAAAGGATTAGAATTAGTATAGAAGTAATCCCAAGGCTGCTTAGCAAGTCTATAACATGGAACCCAACCCTCTACTCTTGTGCAAGGATCATACTGCAAGTTATACTTTCCCCATCTCTTTCCATCAATATCAACCCATGGACATGGTGATTTAGTAGCATTAATAGTGTACTCATAGTACTTTGCGCTTGATAATTTAGTGGTTCAGCGACTGTAGCATAATACCTATCTCCACTTACAGTTTCAATGACATAGGTAGGCTTGAACTTATCATCTGGGAAAAGTGCTACATAGAAAGTCTCTAACGGAGTATCAGCTGTTATTCTCAAGCTACCTTTAGGCTTCTCATAAGTCATCTTACCTGTAGCAAGATCAAACGTAGCCTCATCATAAACGTTCTGAAGGGTTACATGCTTAATATCGCTCACTGGTTGACCTTCAAAAACAACTTTAAGACATAGAATCGTGTACTGACGTTGCAAGCGGAAGTTTGCCCATACATCTTTACCAGCTGTATTGACATTCTTCAACTTACCCCAAGCATAATCAAAATATCTAAGATTCTCCATTGTTCCGTTCTGTCTACGAACAACAAGCTCGCCCTTGTGATAGAGTGTATTCTCTGATAAGCCTAAATCAACCTTACCCATGTTCTCTCTATAAACATGTCTAAATGGATAGAAAAGGGCTAACTCATCACCCTCTTTCCAATGGATATCGCCCTTAAGATTAGATCTACGACCATCACTAATAGCAGTCAGATAGTCATATCCTTGAGGATTAGTTACGTTATAGGCAAAGAGTCGGTCACCTGCATTCCATGTAATTCCATCCGTCAGTGATATATTTGTACGTGTCATAGGAGCATTATCCTGCGCCAATACAAACGTACGAGTTGATGAACCGACTGATTCGGAATGTTCTTCAGCATTCTCAGATGAACAAGATATCAGACCAAGAACTGCTACACTAAGCAATAAAGAGTAAAGACTTTTTAATTATCATGATTTTTAAGTTTTTTAGTAATTAATCAACAAATGCTTTTTATTCTTCGTTTGAAGTAAAAAGAATCCATTTGTTACTGACTTTTCGAGTAGACTTGCTTGGATGTTTTGTACTACCACAATCACCACATCCTCCACCTCCTTTGTTTCCACCACCTTGATTACCACCACCAGGAGTGAAACCATCATTTTTCTGCCGAAGGGCTTCCTGCTAACAAGTAGCCTTCATTCTCAACTGTTGTACACGCTGTGTACGGTTTCAAATAACTTTTTCATACTCATTCTAATTTTTGGGTTATTTCAATTTAATTTTAGGAACTATAAGTTCTATATATATGCATTTTTTCGAGCCAAGTTCTATCTGAAGATGTAACAAGATATAGCAAGTTAACCTACGAAAATCTCTCCTTATATATAAGAGAGTATTGTACATAAAAATCCAGATATACTATACGCATTTTTTAAGTGTAACATAAAAGTTTGACAAAGCAAAGATATACAAAAAAACATATACACAATTAGATTTCGATTAATAAAAATAGCTAATAAAGTTTTACGAATCTGACATTCTTAAATTACGTAAATTTCCGTGTTAAAGAGGCTTTCAAAACGGCAAAATCTGACTAAAATAAACAACCAAAAATACAACATAAGTTAAGCGAAAAAGTAAGACTTAACTCCTTTAAGCCTAATATGTTTACGTGATAAGTGTAAAAATTATACTTTTTCGAGTGCTTTTTTAAGGTAAAAACCTGATTAAAAAAAGAGATATAAAAAAACTCACTTTTCAACTCAAAAAGATAGTACCAAAAAGGAGCAAGTTTTACACATTATAAAAATACAGTTTTTTGCAATTAGCATTAACTTATTTTTCTTCTATCTTAAAAATCTCAATAACAGAATTAGGCTAACAAGTAAACAAGTCGACGAGTTGACGCATTTCATGTTAAAAAGCATATAACTTACCTGCTTATTTAGGTACAACTCAAAAAAACTTATTAACATCTAAACATGTAAGTTTATGCATATAACTTGTATTTTTTTAATCTACAATCTAATTAAGACGACTGAAACAGCTTTATTACCCAAACAACTTCATTACCTATTAATCAAACATCACATTACAGCCCCTCACCAGCAATTCTATGACCAGATTAATCCTTGAATACAAATCTAATTGTTATCTAATAGTTATACAAAATCATACTAATGAGTTTTTCAATATAATATCAAAGTATTAAGCTACTCCCAATTCTTTCCAATCTTGTAAACATTGGAAAGAATCTGCAAGTTTTTCAGACTTAAATTGGCTACTATTGAATAAGAACACAACTAATATTACAATACTGCTATCTGATAAGCCTTAGATAGCACATCCTCTTATACTATCAATCTTTTAAAGAGGTAACACATTATTTTATAAAGGAAAGAATGATGTTAGCTACTCAGCACAATCGGTGCTTACCAATAACACAAAACGTGCGAAGCAACAACACGGTATAAAGAGGACAAGTAGACGAGTTAACGAGTGGACGAGTAAACAAGTTGCTTGTAAAGAAGACAGAGTAACATAGTAAGTTGACAAGTTAACAAGTTAACAAGTTGACAAGTAGACAAGGTAATTGTGGATAAGTCAGGTGAAAAAGAAAACGAGTGAACAAGTTTAAAAACTCATTCCCTCGTCATCTGAAAGATGTTCGTATGTTACTTTGGCTCTCTTTGAAGTGGACGAGTTGACAAGTAGACGAGTAAAACAAGTTACTTGTAATAAAGAAGAAATTTGTTCTCATGTTACCATGTCTTCTTCACAAGCAACTTGTTAACTTGTCCACTCGTTTAACTTGTTAACTCGTTTAACTTGTTAACTTGTCTACTTGTCAACTCTTCCTTGTAAGTCTTGGCTGTACGTAGACCTCACCGATACCACGGTAGGCACCCATGACTGGCTTAGAGTCAGAGAAACGGTTCCAGCCGTAAGAGGAGAAGGTTTGCTCAGAGGCAAGCTTCTGAGCCTCCTTGAAGACAAGGTTGCCAGCATCGTCGATAGAGAGGAGGATGCTTTCCTGCGTACCATTGATGGCTGTTTCATGCTCCTTACTGAAGTCGTCAGCCACGATGACAGAGATAAGGTATTCGTAAACACCAGTCTGCACCTCGTTCTTCGCAACCACCTTACCATTGGTCATCTTGAAACCCTTACCGGGGATAAAGTCTACTGACCATGTGTATTTGTTATCAACGATGAAGTTCGCCTTGTTGTTGCCAGCAGCAGCCTCGATACGCACGTCAGAGGTTCTCTCAGACAATGTACGATCAGTATTACGCATCTTTGCTATCTGCTTGTATTCGCCAACGAAGTCAGTCAATGAAGCCTGAACCACCTTCAGCGAGTCAACTAAGCCCACTGCCTTAGCGATAACCCAGCCAACACGTGCCTTACCCGTTGTATTCTCAGTCACCTTCACGCCAACCTCGTTGCCTTTCTGTTCAACGCTCGATCCAGTCGCCAGTCGTTGTATAGGTAACAGGAACGTTAGCCGCAGCAATCAGCGTCTTCTGAACAGCCTTGTCGTCGGTGAAGATATCCTCACCAGCAGGCAGACCGAAGGTGATACCCTCCTGCTGAACATTAAGGGTGATAGAGTCGCCCTGCACGTTCTTGATAACCAAGAGCGTGTTACGCGTCTGTGGACTGGTATTAGTAGCAGCAGTCAACAAGAGCGTTTCAGCCTTCTTTGTAACCGTCAGCCACGCATCCTGCGCATAAGCCTGAGCAGGTTCAGAAGCCATCTTCACCTCATTCGTACCACCGACTACGTTAAACGCTGTCTGCGCCTTTACGACATTCAATCCTACAGCGTACTCAGGCAGTTCGTTATTATCGTTGCTGCATGCCGTTCCAAGAACGGCAGCTGCAACGAGCATGAAATATAGAAATATACTTCTTCATAAATTAATTAATTTTCGTCATGTACTGGATATTTGGCAATGTGAAGGCAAATACGTAGTTGCCATCAGCATCGGTAACAGGCTGGAGGTCTTCGCCGTATGCCACACCGAAGAAGGAGTCAACGGCATGTCCTGTAATCTGACCACTGTCTTCAGCCTTAGCACGCTGCATATCTTCGTCCCATGTGAAGAACAAGCTACCCTTACCTTCACCAAAGAGTTTACCCTCCTTCTGCGATGCTGGAATCATTACGATACCTGCTGGATACTTATAGGTTGGGTCGGTCACTGGCTGTCCAGGAAGCTCAAGACGTCCCGTTGCTGGGTCGTAAGTAATGAGAATCTCATAGTTGACATTATTAATATTCAACTTACCCTTCAGCGTGTTTGCCACAGAACCCATCTCCAAGGTAAGCTTGATACGCTTACGCAGGTTCGTCTTCAACTGCCATTCGCCAATCCAGAAGTCAATGCTCTTATGTGTCTTAGGCAAGAACTGAACGATTTTAAGGTCGTCCTGAGTCAGCGAGTGGTCAGCATCGTTCCATGTGAAATACTGATACTTCTTGTTACCGATGACGATAGGCTCACGGAGTGCGATACCCGTATTGGTAGTACAATAAGGCATCTCCCACGTTTTATCGCCCAAGGTAACGCTAAGACGTCTTACCTCCTGCGTGAGGGTTCCCTGTCCTAAGGTGTCATTACCCAAGATGAAGTCGTAGGTCTCAACATTCATACCCTCCATCACAGTTACAAGCCCGAGCATATACTCCTCCCAGTTAGTACCCTTTGGCAGACGAGTAAGCACCATCTCGTTGTGCCACTTACGTCCTTTCAGGAAGATACTATCGTTGGTTGCACGGAGGATAGAGAACTCATAGTCGCCCTGCGCACCATCAGGACTACCCAGCCAAGTCTCAGCTAATGGGTGAATCACTGCGTTATACTCATTGAATGACAAGGTAGGACCCAAGTCTTTCACTACATCGTAGCCCGAAGTAGCCTTTGCCTCAACATCTTTCACGTCGCCCATAGCGGTAACATGGCCATTCTTGAACTTCAGCAACAGCGTGTAACCACCGTAGCTATAGTTCTTTCCCGTATAATACTGCATTACCCAACCATCCTCTGACGACTCTAAAAGTGCCTTATAATCAGCAACCTTCTTCTCAATTCGTTCAGCCGCAGGGAGGTCGAAAGTGGTCTTATCGTCATGCAGACACGATTGCAAAGAAAGTGTCAGTACGATAGCCATGAATAGTAAATATACCTTTTTCATTTGCGTATTCATTTACTTTTGTCAGGTTCTGAGCTTAGTCCCTTAATGCTCAGTCTAAGTCAGAAACCCTTGTTTATTTATTTATTGATAATATGCACACTCACGGCTCTGTTAGTTGAGCGTGTTCAAATCGAGTGTACCAATCTTTCCACCTCTTCTGAGGATTGCAGTGCGCAACACTTCGATATCAACATTCCAAGAGTTACGCATATATTCGCGAATCATCTTGAGCTTTCTGTTGATAATGCTACCGCCCTTGTTACCCGCATTCTTCATGATTGTAGCCCAATCCTCTGGCGTACTGGTCACATAGATAGAGTAAAGTTCAGCGATATCCTCAGCAGGATTCTCCATAGAGTAAGCCGAAACGAAACCCATGCTCTGCGCCTTCTTGTCAGGGATAGAAGTCCAGTTACCACTTACGTAGTCAGAGCGTGAGATATTATCATACGACTCATCGTAAGGCTTCTTCTGATTAAGAATGTGCATGAACTCATGGTGCATCGTGTGGAAATAGTAGTTATTCATACTACCATAGTCCTTCAGCTGGTCATCGGTAAGGGCATTTACCTTACCTAATCTTACCTTATAGCCACCCTCAGCACTACCGATCACCTCTGTGCGATAACGTGTGTAACCCGGTGTACCTGTCACTAAGATGATACGTGGCGCATTCTCCTTGATGAAGTCAAGTCCGACGGTCTCTGCATAAGCATCAAACCACATATACTTTGTGAGGATAGCAAGCTTAACAGTCTTTGCAGAGTCAGCAGGCACGAAGTTATAAGCCTGCTCGGTCTCCTCTGTCTTCAGACGATACTGGAAGTCTATATTATAAGGCATGGTGTAGTTCTTATACAACCACTGGTCAAAGGCATTGCGCTCCACAGCCTTCGTTGAGAAGATAGAGTCACCGCTTATCTTGTCATCACTACATGAAGACAAGATTGCGCCACAACTGACGAGAGCGATTGCAACCAAATATAAATACTTTTTCATAACCTATCGTTTTTAATTATTACGTGGATTAGCTGTCACACCAGCTGTGATTACATCCTGTGGCAACTGAATAGCTAAACGTGGGTCGCCAACCTTCATTGAGTCGGTTACTGCAGTTACATTAGACTGTGCGTCAACCTTTCTACGATACATTGTGATACCATAACGCTTAACATCCTGTAGACGGAAACCCTCATGGATGGTAACCAATCGCTTCAACTGTAAGAGACACTGCAAAAGAGGTTCTTGTGTGGTAGCCTCAACAGTGAACAATGGATTCAGCTTCTTCTTTGGTGTTGGCTTTGTTGATGTGTAATAAGCCATTGAACCGTAGAAGTCCTGAATGTCTGCAAGTGTAAGCTGCTTTCTATTCTTTGAGAAGACTGTCAACTCGGTATTGATGTCTTTCAATGCCTTGTCATACTGACCTAAGAGGGCATAAGCCTCAGCACGCTCAAGCAAGGTGATATCTGTGCTGAACACAGCATACTCACCGTAAGGTACTCCAATCTCTGCTGTTGCATCAATCACCTTTGGTACGTATGGAAGCTTGCGCAAGCAATACTTTGATACACCATTATTATAAAGAACGGTATAGTTAAGTGTTGAACCGCTATCAGCCCATGGACCTGGCGCCTGCAAGGTTTCGTTCTTGCTAATCAATTCGCCATGCGCATACTTGCTACCTGCCTGAATAGGAATACTAATAACACCCCACTGTGAAGGAACTGGCAACAACATGATGTTTGCCGTATTGCTTGCATTCACAAAGGCATTTGGCTGTACGTTACCACTTGGACCCAAGCGGTTCCATTCTGCCCAGTTGCGAAGGATGTCTGCTGGCTGTTCGCCCAATACCATGTTAGCATACTTCACAGCCTTGTCATACTGCTGTGCATAGAGATAGAAGCGAGTTGCGAAAGCGTAAGCTGCCTGCTTGGTGAAGTGGAACTTAGGCTTTGCATACTTTGTACCAACGAGGGCAATACCCTTCAGCATGTCTGCCTCAATCTTCTGATAAAGTTCAGCTAATGTACTACGCTCTATCAATCTACCAACAACCTTCTCTGGCTCTGTTGGATAAGGCAAACCTAACTGGTTGGCAGCCGTAGTCTTGTCGTAAGCCTGACAGAAGACAGTTGACAACTGGAACATTGAGAACGCTCTGCAGAGCAAAGCCTCGCCCAACTGTGCACGATAGTCTTCCTCTGACTGCGCATCCTTGACAGTACGCTCAATGTATTCAATCGCCTCATTACAAGCTGATATAGCTGCATAATGTGCCGACCACAACTGGTAAGGAGTCTCCGTGTTGCTCACGTCGTCAATATCTTTCCACTGATAAGCCTGCTCTTGGAAACGATCGAACGCACTCCAAGTACTATGCACTGCTCGTCAGTATTGTCCGAATACATCTCAGTGAGGTAAGCTGGGTGCGCTTGTGGATAAGCACTCACCAACAACTGGCTCACTTCCGTAGGATTCTTAAGGTCCATACGGCTATCTGGATACTTGTCAAGGAAGTCGTTACACGACATAAGTGCTAACGATAACGCAGCCACTGGCAAGTATATAATATATTTTTTTGACTTTCATCTTCATAAAGTTTTTAAAGTCCAAGTTTTACTGTTAACGTAAATTGTTTTGGCATAGGCGATGCTACACCACCCACATTATAGAACTCTGGATCCTGACCATTGAGTCGCTTGTCAGCATAGAGCAGGAAGAGGTTGGTAGCCTGAAGCTTCAACGATACGTTCTTGATCATGCTACTCTGGAACATCTGTGCAGGGAAGTCATAACCCAAAGAAATCTCTTTGAGGCGGATGAAGTCACCCTTTGCAATACGTGCATCGCTGTAGTTGTAAGCGTTGTAGCCCAAGCGAACATTGGTGTTTGCCATGTACTGGCTCTTAGAAAGAATACCAGGAACGTTGGTTTCCTTCTCCTCCCCAGCTGCCATCCAACGGTTCTTGAATGCATTGGTCATTGAAACGAGGTCGTTATAACGTGCACGGAACTTAGGATCAAGGCGTACGACGTTGCCGAAGGCATAAGTGAAGAACACGTTCAGACGGAAACCACGATAGGTAAACATATTGCCCACAGAACCTGTATGCGTTGGATCAGTAGGACCTTCATACTTCAAGAAGTCGGTCTTTGTACGCTCTTGGAAGTTGATATCGTCGGTTGTCACCTGTCCCTTCTCGTTGAGTACCATTGGCATACCCTCGCTGTTCAAGCCCACGAATGGGATTGAGAACAAGGCACGAGCAGGATAACCCTTCTTCGCAAAACCATTACCGCTTACTAAACTCATCACATTACCTTGGTTGAAGAGCTTTGTAATCTCGGTTGTTGCGTAAGAATAGATGAAACTGGTTGTCCAAGAGAAGTTCTTCTTCTTGATGTTAACAGAAGAGATACTCAACTCAAGACCATTAGAATTCATCTCGGCAACGTTGGCAGCACGGATAATCTCACCACCCAAACCAGCTGTTACCATCGGACCAATCTCGTCGAAGTTTCTACGTGTGTAGTAGTCGAAGGTGATACCCAAGCGGTTGTTCCACAGTGAAGCATCGAAGCCAAGGTTCAACTCGTTCTTCTTCTCGTAGGTAAGGGTTGAGTTTGCCAACTCGCTCAGTTCAAGCTGTGGCTCCTGATCTTCTGCAAAGAGACGGAAAGGAGTTGAAGCGGTGATGATAGCGGTTGAGTTGCTATAAGACGCATCTGGAGGTGTACCCGTAAGACTGTAAGAGGCACGCAGGGTAAGTTTGTTCAATGGAGAGAGCTTGTTAAACCAGTTCTCCTCATGTACGTTCCATGCACCAGACACGTTCCATGTAGGCATCCAGCGTGCGCTTGAGTTACGACCCATCTGGTTTGAACCCTCATAACGAAGTGTACCATTGAATACGTAACGGCCCTGATAGCTGTACGTAGTGTTACCATAGAAGGCTACACTGCGTGAATTGGTTGGGTTAATAGTATAATAGGTATTGCCCGACTCCAATGCACGCTTGAAATACTGATAGATATAGAATGGTACCATACCTGCATCATAACGCAGACCAGCACCCTCGAAGGCATTGCGCTGGCGTTCGATGCTCTTCAACTCCATACCACCAAAGAGATTTACGATATGCTTATCGGCAAAGGTGCGGCTATAGTTTGCCGTTGCACGAATGTCATAATCGCTCATACGGTTATCGCCCTTATGATACAACCACCGTATGGTAACACGGTCATTGGCAACACGTAAGGGTTATTAGGGTCCTTATAAAGATACTTGTTGGCATCGCGGATAATTCCGTTTGACATCGCACGATAAGCCAATGCCTGATTAGAATTGTCCTTCACAAAATGCTCCTGTGTTGAAGCCATATACTTGAATGCACCCAAGAGTGACAGTTCCAAACCCTTAACAGGCTTATACTTCAATTCCAATTGGAAACGAGCATCAAGCGTATTGAGGTCGATATAGTTGTTATTCAACTCGTTGAAGATGTTGAATGGTGCATAATTCGCTACGTAGGTTGCTGATGGGTCAAGTACACGTGAGGTGTTACTTGCGTAGGAGTAAGGGTTGATATCGAAGTCACGCTTCACCTCACCACCTACAACGTCAACGTCCTGACCAAGTGTTCCCGGTGCACGCTGCTTACGATAAGCCGCACCACCAATGAGGTTCAACGACAGCTTGTCTGACAAGTGCTGTGTGAGATTCACAATTGAGCGTATAACGGTTTACGTTGCTCTGCTTATACCATCCTGGGTCTAACAATGCACTGAACGATGCATAGTAGTTTGACTTCTGTGTACCACCGCTCAAGCTGATAGAGTGGCTCTGCATAATATTAGATGAGAACAACTCCTTAAACCAGTTGGTGTTGCGGAACTCTGCACGCTGTAGATAGCGGTTGCGTGCCTCTGTGGTGTTCTCCAAAGCAAACTGACCAGTGTTAGCATTGTACTTGTTAATCAACTCGTACATCTTTCCATATACACCATACTCGCTACCATTGAGTACTTCTGAGAAGTTCAGCCAACCTTTGTCTGCCAACTCTCTATAAATACCCATCTGCTCCTTTGAGTCGAGGATATCGAAGTTGCTGTAAGAGGGAACAAGACGAGTAGTGAACTCACCGGTATAGCTGATGTGTGCCTGTCCTTGCTTACCTTTCTTGGTAGTAACAACAATCACACCTGCCATCGCACGCGCACCATAGATAGAGGGTTGCCGAACCGTCCTTCAAAAATCTGGAAACTCTCGATATCGTCGGCATTAAGACCTGCTATCGCTGAAGAGATAAGCGTCTCTGGATTACCTGATGCTAAGTCGTCTGCACCGACATTGGCTGCGTCTTCCATGATGACACCATCGACAACCCAAAGTGGCTTACTGCTACCATAGATAGAGGTGGCACCACGGATACGAATCTTTGGTGACGTACCGAAGGTTCCGCTGACGTTCTGAACAGACACACCCGCTGCCTGACCTTCAAGCGAACGGCTGATATCTGCCACACCACTCAGGCGTGCCTTCTCAGCATCAACCTTGTCCGTAGCACCCGTAAAGAGACGGCGGTCGGTGCGGGTAAGACCCGTCACAACAACCTCGTTCAGTGTCTGAGTGCTTGACTTGAGCACCACCTTCATGTCGGTAGTACCCTTCAGTGTCTGCGACGCCATACCGATGTAACCAACGGTAATCTGAGGGTTAGCGACGTCAGTGGTAGCGAGAACTTACCATCAACATCGGTTACTGCACCCGACTTGGTGCCCACTACCATAATGGTAGCACCGATAACGGGTTCGTTATCTTCGGCAGCCACTACGGTACCCGAGATTTTAGTTTGTGCAAATGCTGCGTTTATACACATAAACAGCATGACAAAACACATTAGTAACTTTTTACTCATAAACTTTTTGTTATATTTAGTCTGATATTATTTAATGCGGTTATTAAAACTCTTTTCTGTCCGATTAAAGGACAAACAAAAAAACGCTCTCTTGCGTCTTTCACACTTAGCCATTATACAAAGTCATAGTATGAAAACATCTATAATTTTAACAAACTTACAATACATACATATTATATTAAGATGCAAATTTAGCAAAAATATCCAAAAAAACAAGTTATTGCAACATTTATGACACATTTACACATAATTAACAGTGGGAAGAGAGTACGCGCACACGGAGAAAAAGGAGAATACGAAGGCTGATTAATTTCTTTATTTTTCTCACAGATAGCACAGATAAACAGAGTCCATAGGACGCACAGAAACCTAAAGGTTATGGATAACACAGAACGTTAAAACATAAATTCATTACAAGCAACTCGTCCACCCGTAAATTTGTTACTCAAAAGAACTTTGTTCATCTGTTACTTTGTCTTTTATTTACTCTGTCTACAAGCAACTGGTTAACTTGTCCACTTGTTAACTCGTCAACTATAAATCTGTGAATTCTCCGACCTTTAGGTCTCTGAGCGTTTGAGTGTGCAAAAAGGAAATCTGTTCTTTCTGTTCATCTGTGTCATCTGTGAGAGAATGCTTTGATAGAGTATCTATTTGTTTTATTTTCTCACAGATAGCACAGATAAACAGAGTCCATAGGACGCACAGAAACCTAAAGGTTATTGATGACACAGAACATTAAAACAGAAATCCTGCACAAGCAACTCGTTTACTTGCTAACTTTTATTGCCAGTCCAAAAACTTTGAATAATTTTCATCTCTCTTATTTTATTTCTTAATATCTGGCAGGCGATTCATTTCGCTGTTATTGATATTTACATCCGTTCGTTTGGCTTTATGCTTTCCAAAATTATACGTTAACCCTACACGTAACGAAGTATTGTCATTATCTATGTTATTTCTGAACATATAATCGTTGTATGCCACTCGGTTATGAAACTTTGGTACCTCAAAAGATATCCTGCGCCAGAACATTCAGCAGAGAACTATTCTTTAGGGAGATTGATTTTGCAGCCCAAACCTAAGCAATCGATATTCCCAGTATGAAAAAGATTCTTCCACTCCCGAAATACATGATAATAATTTGCAAAAATGGTCATAGCCTTGTAGCGATAACTAAGATTTGCAGAGAGTCGTGTTCAAACTCTTCAAATCCGAATCATCCAGTTCTTCTGCCATGGACTTGGCCTTCTGATAGTACATAGAAGCACTTGTATACAAGTTAAATTTACCCCACGAGAAATTATAACTAACATCTCCGCCGTAGGTGTTTATGGTTAGGCAGTTCTTGGGATAATATTTGGTATATAAATCATCAACCACTTGTATCAGGCTCTGTATGGCGTCAGAAGTGTGATAGTAGTACAAATCTACATTAAGGTTTCCCTTAAAGACATAGTTAAACTCTAAATTATCCATGATGGACGGAACAAGCCTGTCGTTTCCTTCCGAGTAAGAATAAGTGTCGCGATAAACCTTTGTCGGATTCATATTGTTCATACTTGGTCGGTCGATTCGCTTGCTATATCCTAAAGAGAAAGGAATGGTCGTCGGAAGGATTATAGGAAAACTCTGCGAACGGAAACCAATGATGATATTTATTGGAAACGGTTAAACCGCCAAGCGTTATCCCATTATTGCTTGTATGCTCATAGCGCAACCCTGCCTTGGCATAAAAAGGACCAAAGTTCCGGTGAACATCTGCATAGAGGGCCGTTATTGTTTCCTTGAACAAGAAACCATTGCTGCCTCCGTAATCCGAAATGTTGTTCGTTCTGAAATGGGAGTACTTGCCACCCACCTCAAAGTTCAGCCACGTAAAGGGAAGGTTTAAGTCTGCGCTGAGAGTATTCACCACATTGCTGTAATTGTCCCAACTGCTCGAAAAGAGGTGAGCCGAGCCAGAATCGTACACCTGGTTGACATCATCGCTTAAATAAATGTAATTATAATTCAGCGTTAGCTTCTTACCTATACTGTCCAGCTTCCATTCCACATAAAGGGAAATTGTTTTCCAAACGATACTTGTCGTGAGTCTGCTCCGAATAGGTGTTCGACGGATAAGAACCATCACTGAAGTTCATTTCGCCCTTGTGAAAGCCCTTATTACGGGAACGGTTGAGAGTGGAAAAGAATCCTATTTTTACATGCCCTATTTGATAGCTGCTATTAAGATTCTGGCTCAATATGTCATAGCGGTTAAGAGTATAATCGTTCGTAACACGTGTGTATGTCGGATAGATGTGAAAACTTTTTCATCTTCTGAGGGCGTTTTCTCGTTGGAGTTGTCGACTTTGTACTCTACCGAAAAAAATTACCTGATGAGAATGACAAGTCAGCTCCCTCCTCGGCTGCAAAAATGAGAGCGTTGTGTCAGAAAGGTGTGGATTTTCCATCAAAAACCTACTGGCTTGCTCTTTAGGATAATGTTCAGCACTCCGCTGTTACCCGTAGCATCAAATCCGGCTGAAGGATTTGTGATGAGTTCTATTTTACTAATGTTCTCAGAGGGTAACGTACGCAAATACATATCCAAATCCTTTCCCTCCAAATTAACCCTGTGTCCGTCCACCAATACAAGAACATTGCTCTTGCCTATTATCTTTATCTCTTCGCTTGTTGGGTCTATGCGAGGGATATTATGAAGTAAATCGCGTGTACTGAACCCCTGGGCAAAAGGACTGTTCTGAACTAAATATACAAGTTTTCCAGCTTTCTGACTAAGCATTCTGCGCTGAGAGGTAACCGTTACCTCCTTCATTGTGTATTTCTTTATTTCTAAAGGAATATCACCCAAATCGGTGTCGGCTTGCACATCGAGGGTGTCGGTCTTAAGAATATCGCCCAACTGTCGGTATCTGAACACATACTTGCCCGAAGAAAGCGAAAAGAGCAAACCTGCCTTCTTCATCCGATAAGCTGCTGGAAGTGACATCCCCGCCAAGAGGGCTTACTAATATCTCAGCGGCATCCAAGGGAGTAGTCCTGTCGACCTTCTCCACCAGCCTCCCCCTCAGCTGCCATTGCTGGGCATACATAGGCTGGCTCGATAGTAAAAGAAATATAAAACTTATAGGTGTGAACTGCAAAATTGAATGTAAAGATTTTTACCATTATCATATTACATGGTATCTTTTATATTAGGTTTATAAAACATATATTATACTAAGCGCAAAAATAGTAAAAAAATATCGGAAAAACAAACTATTACTGTTTTTATGTCATTTTTATGTTGAGTTGATGATTTTATGAGTGCTGAGTTTACAAGTTGTTTTGTAGACAGGGTAATAGAAAGACAGAGTAACATAAGAACGTTTTTGTGACGAGTTTTTGAGTGCACAGGTCAGCAAGTAGACAAGCAACTCGTTAACTTGTCCACTCATAAATTTGTTACTCAAAAGAACTTTGTTCATCTGTTACTCTGTCTTTTATTTACCCTGTCTTTCTTGGCAAGCAGCTCGTCAACTAAATACGTTCATCAGTGGTATTAATACGCTTTCCTGCAATGTTTCTTTGTCAATAGCGGGGCGCATCTCGTTGCCTATGATTTTAAATGATGGGGTAATACAAAGGATGTAGACACTGCCGTTTATAAAGTATGGAACAGCATACAAGGGTGCCTTGCATTCTTCTATCATGAAATACTCCTTGTCGAAGGGAGTAAAACTCCATCCCGCCTCTGCTGACTCCAAGGCAATGATTGTTACTACTTCTTTTCGCAGGCTGTCTTTAAGCAATCTCACCTCCTTTGTTGTAATCGAAAGAGGATGCTTGAGCCATTTGGCATCCAAGCCTTTCACCACAGCCTTGATAAGCCATGCATTTGCTTTGTCTTTGTGGACACCAGTAAAAGCCTTACCCGTCCATCGTAGTTTATAAGTGTTCTCTACAGATATAATGCTGTAAGTTGGTGTAGACTCCTGCCCTTTGGCGTTTTGTAGCAGTTGCTTATTCCGATTTTGTAGTGTATTATCTTTTGCCGACGATAATACTGTTTGCGCTGTACAATTACAAAGTATGCAAACCAGAGCTGCGAAATATAATGCTAATCTCTTCATATTATTGTTATATTTTAAACCTATACCGATTCGACATTGGAGTAATAGAAGGCTTTGGAGCCGCCTCAATCTCTATATATAACTTTCCAGCCCTTATCAAGGCTGTGAATTATTTAAGCGTAAAGATAGTTTTTCCACCTTATACAACATACTTTTGTGTATTAATTATTCTTAATTGTCTGTTTTCTTGAGGATTTGAAAAAGAATAAACCAGTTAATCGTAAACAAAAGCATATAACTGGTTTACTTGTTAACTAAAAACTTGTTCATCTGTTACTCTGTCTTTTATTTACCCCATCTACAAGCAACTGGTTTACTTGTTAACTCGTCAACTCGTCAACTATAAATCTGTGATTTCCCCGACCTTTAGGTCTCTGAGCCTTTCAGTGTGCAAAAAGGAAATCTGTTCTTTCTGTTTCTCTGTGTCATCTGTGAGAGAATGCTTTGATAGAGTATCTATTTGTTTTATTTTCTCACAGATAGCACAGATAAACAGAGTCCATAGGACGCACAGAAACCTAAAGGTTATGGATAACACAGAACATTAAAAACACAAATCCAGCACAAGCAACTCGTTTACTTGCTAACTTGTTACTCAAAAGAACTTTGTTCATCTGTTACTCTGTCTTTTATTTACCCCGTCTACAAGCAACTCGTTCACTTGCTAACTTGTGACCTCGTTAATCAAAAACCTTGTCAACTAAATAGGCTTTTTCCTTTTATGTATTAGTTTTTTTACCATTAACCTTTTTTAGTCTATTGTCACTTGACACTAAAGAATCTTATACCTATTTTTACAAGCGTTAATAATAAAACCTAATTTGCTATCTTAATCTTTTAAATGTACAATAGGATTTTAAAAGTAAAAACATTCAATTGATACAATTATAAACCTCAGATAAACATTCAATAGCCTTCCTAACCAACAACAGGATTGCCTTAATGTATATCTACAAACATTTTTTTATGGATAAACTTTACAAACGACCAACCTGTGCGATTTTTCCCCACTTGTATTGACTTTCCTTTGCTCGCTGGCAGTGAAGGTCTTGGCAAAAGGTAGTCCAAGACATGGAGGAGAGGACAAATTAGCAAAGCCAGACCCTTTTGAGCATGATCAAAGCTTGGAGGATCAAACATGGAATGATGAACTTTAAATAGAGAAGCGGAAATGAAAAGGTATGATTTATTATCCCTGTGTGGTGTGCTGACCATGATAGGGCTTGTGGCATGTAGCGATAATGAGAACAATAATGCACTTGTTTCAGGTGTTGATGGATATGTTAACAACATAGTCGTTACAGTTGATAACAACCGAGGGTCTGGTCCAGATACGCGGCAGCTAATACTTGATGACAATAACAATGTCATTTCTAAGTGGGCTAAGAACGACAAACTCTTTGTTTATAATCTCTCAGACAATAATAATAGCAAACAAACAACCTATAGTTTGGTAGAGACGAATGGTGATGGAACCACGCAAACTACCTATCGCGGAAAGGTGAAAAAGTCATTACAGGGTGAAGAAAGGTGATATCTTTACTTTCTTCTATCCTGGCAGTGGTCTGGTCGAAGGTTCTATCGGTCTGGTAAGTAATATCATAACTTCAGAATCTAATCAAGGTGTGACGATTTCTTATCATGACCAATCATCAAAGTATAACAAACTTTGTGTCACTTGATTTAAAGAAACAGGACGGTACATTAGAGACCATTGACAGAAAGTTCGACTTTAATTGGGGTACCGATGAACTAAAGGCTGTACCTGTTGATAGGGAAGACATTAAGCTAAAACCAAATCTAAAGCGTAAGATAGCCATCTGGGGATTGAAATTTATGGTCACTGGCGACCCCAGTAGTAGCGGTCAGATTGTAGATGTTGACAGTGTGAAAATCAATGGACTGCGTTCGTATGATGTTCTCAACCTCAGTAACGGAGAATTTGTCGGTACGAGTGATGAAAAAGAATATGCAATCACAATTGCCAATAAAGACAAGACGAAATTGCAACTTACTAACGGCTATGTATGGGTAGCACTGCTGGCTGAGAATGCCGATACAAAGTTTACTATAACGCTCTACACGCAACATGGTGTCTTCACAAAGACTGCTACCAAGAAGTTTGAGACCGACTATGACTATCGTTCTGTCATCACTGTTGAGAAGACTGTTCCACAGCCATACGTTGAAGTAAATAATGTGAAGTGGGCAACGGGTAACTTTATACATTATAAGACTGGCTCAGCTGAGTATTGGGGTATCGCACCAGCACAATGGTGGATAAGCAGCTATGGTGAGAATCCAACGAGTGTTAACAGAGCAGATAATCAGAATATAAAATATGATGGATTAGGTTCGCAAAACTGGTTTATTAACGATCATATTGGTAGATTTACACAGACGGAGGAAGATATAGACCTCTTCCAGTGGGGTGTCATTAAGGATGCACTGAAGTTTAAAGATGTCTATTACCTCTTAGGTTTTAGTCGTTATGATATTGCAGGTAAATACTATAAGAATAGAGGTGGATTGGTACATGTCAACGAGACGAGCAACAGAGCAGAAGCTACTCATGGTGACATCGTAAGGTATTACACCGAACATGGGCAAAAGCATTACCACTATCAGTATCCTTCAGATGCAGATTTCAATGCGTTATTCTCGGCAAACACCTGCATCCCTGCTTATTGTTACACAGATAAAGGCAATAAGATTTATGGTGCTTACTTTAGTGATACAAAGCTTAGTGGTACGGCACCAAAATTCCCAACGGGAAGAAAGATATGGAAATATCAAGATGTGACGGGACTTGTTCTGGCGAATCAAGGTTTGTTCCTCCCTATTGGTGGACGTCGTCCAATAAAAAGTGCTTATGTAGAGTTCCGCCATGTTGCCTATAACAGCGGATTCTATGGACAGTACTATACATCTCAAAGTACAACCTACTCCATTCCACATGGTGTCTTCTTTGGTGCTGCATTCAAAATGAATATTGCCGTACCATCAAAAGATCAAGGCAGCAATATCCGTCCTGTATATGTGGGAGCAGAAAATAATGATGAAACGCAACCAATTGATGCCGCCAAGTTTGAAGCATTCAGCAATATTGATTGATGCCAACGGCCGTAAGCGTTAACTGTAACTGATGACTGCGTAATCATAAATTTATTTCTTAACCACTATAAACAAGATGGGGGTGTGTCAAAATTGATACACCTCCTCTTTTTAGTTTACGAGTTAACAAGTTTACGAGTTAACAAGTTATTTGTTGTGATAATGATTTGTGGCATTCGCGTAATTCGTAGTTTGTTCTTTCTTTTCTCACAGATAGCACAGATAAACAGAGTCCATAGGACGCACAGAAACCTAAAGGTTATGGATAACACAGAGCGTTAAAACAGAAAATCAGCACAAGCAACTCGTCAACTCTCTCACTCGTCCACTTGTAAACTCGTTCACTATAACTCTGTGAGTTCTCCGACCTTTAGGTCTCTGAGCGTTTTAGTGTGTAAAAAGGAAATCTGTTCTTTCTGTTCCTCTGTGTCATCTGTGAGAGAATGCTGTGATAGAGTCGCTGTTTCTTTATTTTCTCACAGATAGCACAGATAAACAGAGTCCATGGACGCACAGAAACCTAAAGGTTATTATTTCTTTATTCTCTCACAGATAGCACAGAAAAACAGAGTTCATGGACGCACAGAAACCTAAAGGTTATTGATAACACAGAACGTTAATACACAAAATCAGCACAAGCAAATCGTTCACTATAAATCTGTGCTTTCCCCGACCTTTAGGTCTCTGAGCGTTTCAATGTTCAAAAAGGAAATCTGTTCTTTCTGTTCCTCTGTGTCATCTGTGAGAGAATGCTATGATAGAGTGGCTGTTTCTTTATTCTCTCACAGATAGCACAGAAAAACAGAGTCTATAGGACACACAGAAACCTAACGGTTATTATTTCTTTATTTTCTCACAGATAACACAGATAAACAGAGTCCATAGGACGCACAGAAACCTAAAGGTTATTGATGACACAGAACCTTAAAACACAAATTCAGCACAAGCAACTCGTTCACTATAAATCTGTGCTTTCCCCGACCTTTAGGTCTCTGAGCGTTTTAGTGTGTAAAAAGGAAATCTGTTCTTTCTGTTCCTCTGTGTCATCTGTGAGAGAATGCTATGATAGAGTAGCTGTTTCTTTATTTTCTCACAGATAGCACAGATAAACAGAGCCCATGGACACACAGAAACCTAAAGGTTATGGATAACACAGAGACCTCCCCCAACCCCTCCAAAGGAGGGGAGTTACTTGACGGATAAAGATTTGAAGAGTAAGGCGATAGCAGGTAGGCTTATTTAGTTTTCTCCATCACTCCGTTAGGTAGCTCCCCTCCTTTGGAGGGGTTGGGGGAGGTCCTTCTGTGCGAGAATCCACTCACCTAACATTATGAAATATAATTACAAAAATATTCAAAGAAAAGGCGAAGGAAAGGGCTAAAAATGAGTATTTTGAGCATCCCTCGTAAGCCTTTTATTATCAGATGGTTGCAGAAATGGTTTTCAAAAGGTGCTTAATTGGACTTCAAAAGGGCGTTAGTAAGGAGCTTAAAGGGCATCTTTTGCAAGCCAAAAGGGCGTTAATTCGAATGCTATTTGTACCCTTCTGACTTTCGGTTTTTGATTTTTGACAGACAGAATGATGAAATAAGATAGGATGACATGTAAAACTTGTCGGTGAATGTTTTTATAAAACGCAAAAGGACAGTTATTGCATATTTGAAGTTATATGCTTCGCTTGCCAACTTTATAATTTATAACCCCGCGTTTTATACATTCATTAAGGCTGTGAGATAGTCATTTTGAAGGCTAAGGATATAACATAAGCGATATAAAATATAAATAAAAACGTGTTTTATTATTTTTTTCTTATACAAATGAAAAAGGTATGTAAAATAACAGATATTTCAATGGTAGCAGCTTATTTCACGTTTTTAATTTGGTAGATTATTTGATTATTTTTATCACATGTAGTAAGTGTTAAATATAATAAAAAAATATTGTGTATTATGAAATAAATAACTAATTTTGCACCAAAATAACGACAATTATAAAAATATACAAACTGTTAGGGTTTATCACCTTATTCATTTGTATTCAAGATATAAACTTTACAAGATCGGAAAAGATATGAAAAACGAAATGATGGCAGTAGAAACTATTGCCAAAAGGCGTGAAAAGAAGCCTACATGAGACCGTCGTGTGCAACCTATTGCATAGACTCAGAGTCTATGATTTGTAGTAGCGTGACTGGTGAGACTGACAATAAGAATGTCAGTGAGGACCCAAGTGATGCTTGGAATACAGGTCAACAGGATTAAAAAGATCTGTTAACAGTAAAACTTTCTTTGTAGATAACATGTTAACTCGACTACGAGTTGGCTATTCTACATGAAGTAAAAAATGAATTAACTCAAGAATTTTAATACGTAATTAAAGAAATAAAGGATGAAAAAGAGAATTCTTTTGCCAGCTCTATTATGCATGGCAATATCAATCTTTACTGCTTCTTGTTCTTCTGATGATATTGAGTCACCAGAAGCAAAAGAGAAGATGGTAACCCTTACAGTATCAGCAGGTTCGGAAGATGACGCTGCTGCGACACGCGCTGAGTTGAGCGAGGCGGATGCAGCTACGAGTCCATGGAAGTGGGAGACAGGTGACCAGCTATTGTTTGTGTCAACCAATAGTGCGGGTAAGAAGGTGGCGAGCAAGCTTACATTAAAGTCAACAAAACGTAACGGACTCAGTGGTGAGTTTGAGGGAGAGGTACCAGCGAGTGGTTTGACAACTGGTACAAAGTATCGTTTCTTCTATATTGGTAAGACCGCTGATGGTAGTGCTGACAGAGCAATCAGCGACGAGGAGGCTAATGCTGGTTCTATCAATATCGATCTTACAAGCCAGACGGGTAACCTTGCTGACTTAAAGCGTAACTGTGTATTGACAGGTGAGGCTAAGGTTAGCGTTTCTAATGGAAAGGCAACAGTGGATGAAAATGTTAAGTTGTCAAATGTGTTTGCTGTAGCTCACTTTAACATCAAGGCAAATGACGGCACTACGATAACCAAAGTTGGACTTCGTGGTAAGGGTGTCTATCGCTCTGCAAAAGTTAACTTGGCAAACGGAACCGTAACAGGTGTTTCTGAGATTGGTATAGTGGCTGACCCAGAAGAGAACATCTTCTTTAATGATGGTAAGACTGACTTCTACGTGACTTTCGTTCCTGGTAACGTAGCTCCATCTTTCGATGGCTATTATGCTGATTCATATAAGAGTGCATTGACTGAAGAGCCAAAGACACGTGACTATGAAGAAAGTAAGTCATTTGTTTATTATGATCATAAGAAGGCAAAGTTCTCTGTTGGTAATGGAAAATATGTAGCTTTTACAAATGGTAATATGCAGTATGTTATGCCGATTGTAACATACACATACGACTTGGCTGCAAGAAACCTCAAGGCAAATTCTCTTATCAGATGGAAGAACTCTGTAGCCCTAAAGCTCTCAGGTGAAAAAACTGTACACCCAGGTTACTATCAATTAGCACCAGAGCAGTGGGAGATGGCAATTCAAAGAGCTTCCAGAAAAAAAGGAGTTACCTATATTGACATGATAGAGGTGGGGGGTAAAAAATATGTTTCTCCTGAAAAGTATCGACTTTTCGATTTGCCATCATGGGGAACTCTCAATAATCCAACATTGCTCAATAATAGTTTTTCTGCCACAAATGATCAAGTAGTAAATGAGCAAGACTATGGTCATAAGTTGAGAGTTGGAGGCAAAGATACACGTGTCATGACAGCAGAAGAGTGGCAGTATCTTTTGCCTTATAATAAAGTGTTTGACAATAATCTTGATGACACTAAGCGTGTTTGGAATATAAACGGACAAAAATCTGCTAAATGGGCAAGATGTCATATTAAAGCATTATATGAACAGCGTGGGGATGATCCTGTATGGTTGCGTGGTTGTCTTATCTTCCCTGATGATATGCCAATTTCAGAGGCTAAGGCTTTGTTTACAACGTTTACTAAATTTGGTCGTCATTCTACAACAGATAGTAACGAAACAACATTTGAAAAGATTAGAAATAGTGGTGCCGTGTTTATCCCATTCTCAGCTTATAGAGCGAGTAATAGCAACAAGTTAGACCAATGGGGTACACATGGTAATTATGCAACTTCTTCGCACTCTGGAAGAACCATGGTTCATATAAAACTCACACCTTTACATGCTGGTTCTAACTTTTATGACACATCAGACGCTAACCAGGGTTGTGCGGCCCGTTTGGTACAGGATTATTAATTTCTTTATCCGATAACGTTCGGATTATATAAATAAGAATCGGTCATTATGATTTCTTGCTGTTTTAAGGCAGTACGAGGTTGTAATGACCGATTTGCTTTTGTTCTTTTGTTCTTTTGTTACTCTGTCTTCCCTTTTATTCTGTTTTCTCTTTTATCTTGTCTTGTTTCCCTTGTTACTCTGTCTTTATATTATCCTATCTTGTTTCCTTTGTTACTTTGTCTTTTCTTTTATCCTGTCCTGTTTCCATGTTACTCTGTTTTCCCTTTACCTTGTCTATTCTTTATCTTTCTACCAAGCACCTTGTCTACTTGTCAACCCGTTCACTCGTCCACTTTATGTTTATAAATGTTAAATATCAATGTTAAAAGTAAGTATTATTAGTAGTTTAGTTGTTTTTGGATTGTAGATGCCGTTTGACACAATCTTATTTACCGTGAGTGAATAGAGCATAATGAAAGTTTGGTGTTCAGGAGTTTAGGAAAGACGCAGTTTTTCTTAATAAACGCCTGTGACTAAAGTAAGTTAGAGACTGAAAGGAGACAAAGAGATGTGAACAAGAAAACCCCAAAAACTACACCTTATTATATATATATAGGTGTAAAAAACAAGATGGAACTTTTGGCATTACCCAATATCAGTTGAAACAAAATTAGGAAAATAAATAAATAAAAGTTTAAAACCTAAACCTGATGAGTATCTTTAAAGAAACAAAGCAGAAGCATCTGTACTTCTCGGCTGCCTTTGCTCTATCATTGGCATTGGCACCTACAGGTGTCTACGCAGGTACAAACACCAGCACTGCAGTACAGTCTGTACAGCAGAATGGTAATCACAAAGTGACCGGTCGTGTCGTTGACTCTGCCGGCGAACCGCTCATTGGTGCTACCGTCCTCGTTGAGGGTACCACTAATGGCACAGTAACGGATATTGATGGTAACTACACCCTCAATACAACCGCAAATGCGAAGCTTGTCTTCTCTTACATCGGTTATGCTGCACAGACCATCCCTGTTGGTGGTAAGGGCACAATCGATGTTACATTGAAGGAGGAAGCTAACACCATGAACGAGGTCGTTGTTACCGCCATGGGTATTATGCGTAAGGAGAAGTCTCTTACCTACGCTACCCAGCAGGTGAAGGCAGAGGACCTCATGAAGGTGCAGGATCCTAACGCTGCTAACTCTCTCGAGGGTAAGGTAGCTGGTATTACAATTACTCCAAGTGCCGGTGGTGCCGGTGGTGCTTCAAAGATTGTTCTTCGTGGTAACCGCTCAATCCTCGGTAACAGTTCTCCACTTATCGTTGTTGACGGTGTGCCAATGAGTAATGGTATTCGTGGTCAGCAGGGTATGGACGCTTCGGGCTTCGGTTCAACGGGTACATCTGAGGGTTCTGACCCATTGTCATTGATCAACCCAGACGATATCGAGTCAATCAACGTCCTCAAGGGTGCTAACGCTGCTGCGCTTTACGGTTCACGTGCTGCCAACGGTGTTATCGATGATTACAACAAAGAAGGGTCGTGAGGGTAAGGTTGATATCAACGTTACTTCAAACATCACCTTCGACTCTCCATTGTTGACTCCAAAGATTCAGAAGGTTTACGGTTCTACCGTTGACCCAACAACAGGTGCGTTGTCACTGAACAACTGGGGCGGTAAGATTGCAGACCGTTCAAGCAACGACCTCATCTTGCGTTCACCATTGGATGAGCGTTGGGTAGGTTATGCAGAGGAGCAGATTGGTGTTGATGCACAGAAGAACCCGAGTATGGCACGTCGTCATAACGTTTACCTCCGCAATTCGGCAGTAGACGATGTGGCTGACTTCTTCCGTACTGGTGTGACAACTAACAACTCTATCTCACTTTCTGGTGGTACTGAGATTGCACGTACATACGTTTCGTTGGCTAATAGCCACGCTACTGGTATGATGCGTAACAATTCATACAACCGTAACTCTATCAGCTTCCGTCAGACTTATAATTTCTTCAAGCGTCTTCACATTGATGCTTCGCTGAACTATACTGAGTCTAAGACAAAGAACCGTCCTGGTGGTGGTACTGTTGGTAACCCACTTTACCATCTCTACACCACTCCTCAGAATATCAACATGGATTACTACCGTGATCATTACATGATTTCAGAGGGTCAGTGGCTTTCTAACCCAGGTTCTTACTATAAGTTGAATGGTTCAAACTTCGCTTGGACACAGGAGTGCTCGTACTACTCTTACTGGTCCTCAGCAGGAGTGGGCGTTCCTCTCTCATCCTAACAACAACCCATATTGGTTGTTGAACATGACTAACAGCCAGCAGAAGGAGAGCCGTCTCTTCGGTACCTTGCAGGCAAACATTGATATCTATGATGGTTTGACCTTCCAGGCACGTGTTAACTATAGCCAGTTGCGTTTCAAGAATCGTTCTTTGCGTTACGCTACTACCTTCCTTCCTGCTTCTATGGAGGATTACGGACGTTTCTGGGATTCTGACGAGAGACAACTGAACTCTATACTGACTACCTCTTGTCTTACAACAAGGCATTCGGTGACTACTCTGTATCTGCAACAGCAGGGTTTCGTTGAGTCACACCGTTAGAGGGTGAGTCAAAGGGTACAGACGCTGTAGCTACATTCTACGATCGTCTTATGCGTAAGCTGCCAACAATGGTTAACTACTTCGATACCAGTGCAGGTGGCTATGGTGTAACAAACACTGACAAGAGCTCTAACTGGGACCGCTCTTACCTCTTCACAGGTCAGGTAGGTTGGAAGGAGACAGTTTACCTCGATGCTTCTTATCGTCGTGACTGGTACCGTCCATTCCGTTACTTCAAGCAGCTCGGTAAGATTGACACTGATAACTATGGTTACTTCGGTGTTGGTGCCAACGCTATCGTTAGCCAGTTGGTTAAGTTGCCAGAGTGGTTTAACTTCTTGAAGTATCGTGTTTCTTACTCTTCTGTAGGTAACTCTATTCCTAACAAGGCATACGGTGCGATGAGCCGCAACCTCCAGACAGGTGCACTCTCTGGTAACAAGTACCTCGATTTCTCTCCAATTCCTGAGGAGACAGGTTCTTTCGAGACTGGTATCGAGTCATTGTTCTTGAATAACCGTTTGAGCTTCGACTTCACATTCTATAATACAATTGTGAAGAACCTCTACATGGAGTTGGGTTCTCTCGGTGGTAGCACTGAGTTGTTGAACTCTGCTAAGGTTCGCAACACTGGTTTCGAGACAACTATCGGTTATGACTTCAAGTTTGCTAACAAACTTCGTTGGCGTACTTCTTACAACGTATCATTCAATGATAACGAGATTCTTGAGACTGGTTATGACAAGGATGGTACATCACGTAAGTATCAGCAGACTGTAGGTGAGGCTAAGGTTATCTACCAGAAGGGTGGTTCTATTGGTGACATCTATGCAGGTGACTTCTTGCGCGACGCTAATGGTCATATCGTTCTCACTGCTAAGGGTGAGCCTACATTCGATAAGACTGGTTCTAACGACCGTTTTCCTCGGTAACATGAACTCTAAGTGGCAGATGGGTTGGACTAATACCTTTAACTATAAGGAGTTCCAGCTTTCATTCCTCATCAATGGTCGTATCGGTGGTAAGGTACTCTCTTTGACAGAGGCTTATCTTGACTATATCGGTGCTTCTGAGCGTACTGCTGATGCTCGTTTGAATGCAGAGAAGAACAATATCGTAGCTACTAACTATGGTAACGTTCCTGGTATGGAGCTCAACGATGGTAGCGGACGTATCGTTCCTGTTCAGACTTACTATCAGGCACTTGGTGCATCAAGCAACCCATCATCTTATCTCTACAACGGAACTAACTTCCGTCTTCGTGAGCTTTCATTGGGTTACACCTTCCGTGATCTCTTCGGTCAGAACCGTAACTTGACACTCTCATTCATCGCTCGTAACCTGTTCTTCATCTATAAGGATGCACCAACAGACCCAGATGTATCTCTGTCTACACAGAATGGTCTCGGAGCGTTTGAGAGCACAATATGCCATCTTCACGTTCATTCGGTTTCTCATTGAAGGCTAACTTCTAAACCAAATATCTATAGTGAAGGAAAATTAATAAAGGAAGGAAACTGAAGGGCAGCGGTCCTGATGGGAATACCCACAAAACGAATGTCTTTCAGTTTCCCCTCCAACATAATCAGAACTTCAATAATTAACAATCTAAAGAAATAAGACAATGAAAAGTAAGCATATAATCGTGCTCATGACGATGGCATTGCCGGCACTGGGACTTCAGTCCTGTCTCGACTATGACAACCTAGGTGATGAGTTCAACGCAACAACTAAGAATGTTGAGAAGGTGACCGCTCGTGGTGCTGTTGATAGCATTCCTTATCGTACAGCAACTGATGCTGCTGCAGCTGGCGATGCTATGACAGCTATGCAGGACCTCCTTGACGCTGGTGTTGGTGGTCAGTTCTCTATGCGTGGTGGTAGAGAGGTGAGCACCCTGGTGCACTATGCTTATCAGTACCAGTATTCTCTCGGTGTTGATAACTATGCAGAGTACACAGTTGTTCCTCACACTTTCTTCCAGTACTCTAAGATTCGTCTTGCATCTTCTTATGCAATCGATCAGAAGTGCTACGGTGGTGCTTGGGGTTCATTCACTGAGATGAAGACTGCAATGGTGCCAATCTTGAACCATTCTAAGGTAAACGCTATCCCTGAGATGAAGGCAGCTTACCTGACACTCTTTAATCAGCAGGCTGTTGAGGTAGCTGACGTTTATGGTCCTATGCCTTACCGCGAGTTGAAGACTAACCTTCAGGTAGGTCCTTATACATATAACAAGGTAGAGGATGTTTACAACGATGTTCTCGCTAACCTTGATACTGCAATCGCTTGTTTCCACTACTTCGATCAGAAGCCAGCTGCTTACAAGCAGAAGCTCGTTAATGAGTTCAAGACACGTTTCCTCGTGATGAATGAGGGTGGTGTTGCTGACGGCACAATGAAGAATTGGGCACGTTATGCAAACTCTCTTAAGCTTCGTCTTGCTATGCACCTCGTGAAGAGCGACCCTACTCGCGCACAGAAGTTGGCTGAGGAGGCTGTTGCTGATGGCGTTATCGAAAGCGTAAGCCAAGAGGTTTCTGTACGTCCAGGCGTACTCGGTTTCTCTAACCCATTGTGTGGTGTTGAGGATTGGGGTGATGCTCGTATGAGCGCAACTATGGAGATTGTTCTCAAGACCTTCGATCACCCTTGGTTGAAGTACCTCTTTGAGAAGAACTCTAACCAGATTAAGAACAACAAGACTGGTGAGATTACTAACACTGGCACACGTATCTGCGGTATTCGTACCGGTACACACCCAGGTGAGGGTCAGGGTTACGATGAGAACCAGTACATCGCTTTCAGTAAGTTGAGCGCACAGTATTTCAGCAATGCACCACTTCAGATTATGAAGTATGCAGAGGTTTGCTTCCTCCGTGCAGAGGGTGCACTCCGTGGTTGGAACATGGGTGGTTCAGCACAGCACTTCTATGAGCTCGGTATTCGCAATGCTAACTGCGAGGATCGCGAGATGAAGTCAATGGATGGTGAGAGTCAACAGGTGCTTCTGGTGTAAACTGGTATGATGCTTGGGTTGATACTTACTTGGCACAGGAGAACCCTGTAGCATACGTTTACAAGGATCCAACAGGTGACACACCTGACGCTGCTTCTCCAATTACTATTGGTGTTAAGTGGAACGACAGTGATTCACAGGAGACAAAGCTTGAGAAGATTATCACTCAGAAGTATATTGCAATTTATCCTAACGGTTTCGAGGCTTGGAACGACCTCCGTCGTACTGGCTATCCACGTAAGTTGGATGTTCTGAACATCGATGAGGCTGATGGTAGCCTCTTCCCTGGTGACATCATGCGCCGTCTGCCATTCCCTGGCACACAGGACATCGCTACTAAGCAGGATGTTGACAACACTGGTATCCCAGCGTTGGGCGGTCCTGACAAGATGGCAACTCGTCTCTTCTGGGATAAGACTACATCTAACTTCTAATTGACTTAGTTTTTTTCAAAACGAAATACTTTAATCCCAGCAGCGGGGTAGCAGTTACTCTACTGCTGGGATTTAAAATACCTAACAACATTACTAAACAAACAATTATATGAATAAAAAATTTACTCTTAGTGCGTGGGTAGTAGCAGCAATGTTGTCTATGGCACCAATGGGTGCTGCAGCTCAGACAAATATGTCTCCTACAGCTTCTACGCAAATCTACGACCTTTCAAAAACTTGGTGACCAGACTTTGTTGGAGAACTTTGCAAAGTTGATTGAGCAGGGTCGCAAATATCCTACAGATGCCGACCTTGAGGCATGGGGCATCAAGGATGAGGTTGAGTTTATCCGTACTCACGTGAAGAAGCGTAATATTGAGTCACGTAATGACCGTCTTATTCAGGACACTTACGAGAATCGTAACCTCTTCATGAATATTCCTGGTGGTGCAGGTAAGAACCTCGGTGGTTATCCTTCAAGCACATTTGCTAACGATAACTTCTCAATGTGGAACTATACCAACCTCTTCGGTGCATGGAACTACGGTTTGTTCCAGGCTCCAGGTTCTTGGGCTGATGCTGCTCACCGTAACGGTACAAGCATCTTCGCTGGTATTAAGTTCTTCGATCATACAACAGGTGGTGCGGCTAATAGCTGGCAGGACTTCATTATGAGAAGAAATGCTGATGGTAAGTTCCGCTATACACAGCCAATCATCAACTGTATGCGCTTCCTCGGTTTCGATGGTATCAACTATAACTGGGAGAGCACAAGCAACTACACGAATGAAGATAACGTTAAATTCCACAAGGAGCTTTACAAGATTGCGAAGGCTGAAGGTTTCAATGACTTCAAAATCATGTATTATACAACCAGCTCAAGTCTGACTGGCTATAACTCAAGCTATATGTGGGGTACAAGTCCAGACGAGCGTATTTCTGAGGTGATGCTGAACTATGCAAGCGATGACTTTAGCTGGAATATGGACGGTTCTGTTAGAGAGGCTGAGAGAACAATGGGTTCTGCTGATGGTCTGTACGCTGGTGTATGGATGGTAAGCATGAACAGAAGATGGAACAGCCTTAATAAGAATGCGGGAAGCTAAGCGTTGTGGTATCTGCCTTTGGGGTGAGCATGCAGAAAGTCGTTTCTGGAGCTATAACACCGGTGGTAACGCTATGGAGCGTATGCATAACTATCAGGCGCACCTTGAGCGTGCCTTCTCTGGTGGTAATCGTAACCCATTGTCTCGTCCAGAGATTAGAAACTATGGTAATGAGGTTGAGGCACATGGTGGTGTACCAGCATTGACTAACTTTGCTGGTCTTGCTTCTTGGATTCCAGAGCGTACAGCTATCTCTGGCAATCTTCCTTTCGCTACCCACTTCAATACTGGTGCTGGTGAGCGTTATCACTACAAGGGAAAGAAGACAGCAGGTTCATGGTATAACATGTCTGCACAGGACGTAGTTCCAACTTATCGTTGGATGGTTGTTCAGCCAGGTACAGAGAACGCAAGCTTTGACGTACAGCCTTCATTCACTAATGAGGATGCTTACAACGGTGGTGCAGCACTTCGCTTGAAGGGCGTTAACAACGCAACTGCTACAGACGTTGTTCTCTTTAAGACTAACCTCACTCCTTCTGCTGGTAAGGTAGTTGCTAAGGTAGCTATCAAGACTGGTAAGGCTGGTAATACAGACTCAAAACTTTCTCTCATCGTTCGCGTGAACGGTTCATGGAAGGCTTACGAATTGGGTAACACCGAGAGTGCAAGCTGGGCAGAGAAGAAGGTTGAGCTGAATGATATCGCTGTTGGTCAGAAAATCGAGCGTATCGGTTTGCGCGTTAAGAACGCTACTCCTGACTACGATGTTCTCGTTGGTAAGCTCGAACTCAATGATGACGTGACAGCTACACCAGCAAATGTAAAGAACTTGACTGTTCAGGTGAAGGAAGAAACAAAGACTTCTCTCTCTGTTAAGGCAGTTTGGGGTATCGATAAGGAGGCTGGTAACAACGCAACCGTTTACAACGATGAGGCTAATATCGACCACTTCGAGATTCTCTATAAGAATGGTGAGAATGGTAAGGTGTCTGAGGTAGGACGTACTTCACAGTGGGCTACTTACATTCCTAACATTCAGTTCACAAGTGCTGCAGACAAACCATACATTGGTGTACGTTCAGTAAGTACTGACTTAAAGACCTATTCAAAGGTTCAGTGGATTGCTGTTCCACGTGCTGATCAGTCTCAGCTCCCTGCACAGCAGGAAGAGTCATACGGTACTGTTGAGTTGGATGAGTCTGCTGCTGGTGCTGAAACAGCTCGTAAGATTCGTTTTGTAAAGAAGTTCCAGACAGAGGGTGGTACAAAGAACATCGACTATACAGCAGCAGGTCCTGCAGGTAATCAAACTAACTATGTTGATGCAACAGCTGACCACGAGTTAATCGTTGAGCAGGGTGCAACTGTTAAGGTGAAGATTCAGGGCTATCAGGCATTCCAAGGTACAGATGGCAGTCAGGACGACCTCCGCTACTGTATGGGTAAGGCTTGGATGGATTTCAACGGCGACAAGCAGTTTAATCCTGAGAACCTTTCTGACAATCAGGCTGAGGGTGAGTGCGTAGTATTCTTTGGTAAGGTTCGTAAGGGTGTTCCTGAGCAGGTTACTCAGTTGAATGAGTACACCTTCCAGGTTCCTACCGACGCTAAGCCAGGTAAGAGCCGTATTCGTCTCGTATTCTGTGATGCTTGGTTCCAGGGTGGTTTGACACCAACTGGTAAGTTCAATAAGGGCTTCGCTATCGACTTCGCTGTAACCATCACTGGTTCTAATCCAGCTCGTGGTGCTAAGACTGATACCCACGATCAGGGTGTTGCTGATGAGCCAGAGTTGCTCGAGGGTGGTTCTACTAATATTGCTTCTTCTGCTGTTGGTGGTGCTTCACAGCTCACAGTTGCAGGTGGTAAGGTAGTATTCCAGAACGTTGAGCGTGCTTGGGTATTCTCTACTGACGGCCAGACCGTGAAGAGCTTGGTTAATCCAAAGTCATTCAACACAAATGAGTTGCCAGCAGGTGTTTATCTTGTTAAGATGCAGAACAACAATGTTATCCGTACACAGAAAAATTACAATTAAGTAATAAGTGATATCATAATAATAAGGTTATCTGGCTTGACAAAATCGAGTCGGATAACCTTGTTTTTCTTAAATAGTAAGTTTTTCGCTGTCTATATCGAATAGTTTTTCTCATAATACGGCAACATTTGAAAGGCTATTAGGCATCAACACGGGTGGTGCTTAGCATTAACACAACACGTGCGGGGCGTTAGCACATCAGATGAAGATGGTCAGAGGAATTCATAAAGATTACGTCGTAAAGGCGATGGTGAGTGACTTATGTGAGAAAAGATAGCAGACAGCACTGCTTCAAAATATTGTCCTTGGACATAACCTGCACTCCCAAAAGGGAGGAAAGCAGATACAAACGGTAATTAGATTTTCAATTATTCAATAACATTAAACCCAAAAATCAATCATGAGAAGAATTCATTTACTTCTTTTCGGTTGCTGCTTGATTCCATCTACCTTGATGGCACAGGAACTCAAGAGCGACTACATTCAGTGGGGCTTTGACTCTCATCGGTTTGCAAACAAACTGAGCGGTTAGTCGAAAGGCAAACCCTACAATTAATGAGGATGATAACTTCTTCATCTCTCGTGTAAGACCAAAGACACGTTTCCGTAACGTAGACACACAGGTTCGTCAGGATCTCACAGATGCTAACGACAAGAAGCTCCTTGCATGGCTCCCATGGAACGTGCCAAGCAAGAACGCTCTTCCTGATGGTGTCTTCGACTCTGAGGTGTTCTCAATGTGGCCATACGTTACTCACTGGGGTGATTGGAACTGTGGTCTCGGTCGTATTCCAGCATCGTTGCTCGATGTAGCACACAAGAATGGTGTGCCTGTTTCTTCTGTTGCTGGTATTCCTTGGGGTGGTCTCAAGGGCGATTGGAGAACAACTTTGAACAACCTCTCTAATGCGAATGTTCAGAATGCAGCAGACTTCATGAACTACTTCGGTTACGATGGTCTCGGCTATAACTCTGAGTTCTCTGACTATTTTGGTAGTGGTCGTTTGGTTCGTGCTCTTAAAGATTTCCATGTTAATCTCAATAAGGCAATCAAGCCTTACAACCCAATCTACGAGAATCTTTGGTATGATGGTACCAATGAGAGAGGTAATATTGATTTTGACAAAGGTCTGAACGACAACAACAAGAATCTCTTTGGAGCAAAAGGCAGCGAGGCTGCTAACCTTTTCTTCAACTACAACTGGAACTCAGATTGGTTGTTGCAGGGTTCAGTAGATAAGGCTGCGGAAATTGAACGTAGCCCATTGGATCTCTACGCTGGTGTCAATATGCAGGGTGGTGAGCCAAGAAGCAACCCACGTTGGACTTTGTTGAAGAAGTATCCTATCTCTATCGGTCTCTGGGGTGCACACTCACAGAATATGTTCTTTGAGAGCCGTGGTGAGAAGGGTAGTGACCCTGAGACACAGCAGCGCACTTATATGTTGCGTACTGAGCGTTGGTTCTCAAGCGGTTCACGTAACCCAGTTAACTCTATTGCAATCAATAACAGCTTGAACTACAATGCTGATAATACAGACTTCGCTGGTATGTCAGCGATGATGACTGCACGTAGTTCTATGTCTTGGGATCTCGCAGTAGAGCCATTCATCACTTACTTCAACCTCGGTAACGGTAAGTTCTTCAACTACGGTGGTGTACGTAAGAACGATCGTCCTTGGGCTAACGTAGGTGTACAGGACTATTTGCCAACATGGCGTTGGTGGTTTGCAAGCAAGTTGCTCGGTCGTACCGCAGCTGATGTTCCTGCAAACGGCCTTGATGCAGAGTTTGTATGGGACGATGCTTACATGGGCGGTTCTACTGTACGTGTACACGGTTCTACTTCTAAGGAGTATCTCCACCTCTTCAAGACAAAGTATGCTTTGAAGTCTGGCGACGTTATCACTTTCCGTTATAAGGTTAAGGGTGGTAAGGCTGATGCTTCTTTGGTATTCACAACAGAGGACGCTGTAAACACTGAGAAGGCTTATCCAGTACTCGCTTCTACTGATGAGGCTGATGAGGACAAGTGGGTAGAGAAGACTATCACTGTTGATGGTACTTTGAACGGTAAGACACTTGCACTCGTTGCTTTGAAGATGGAGAATGCTGCTGACTTGAACCTCTACCTCGGTGAGTTCTCAATCGTTCGTGGCACATTCGATGCTCCAGCAAAGCCAGTAATCGCAAAGACTGCTCTCTTGCACTCTGCAAAGAATGGTGTTGACGGTAAGATTATCTTCAACATGCCTAACTCTAAGGCATCTGGTGAGCCTTGCTACAACACAGACGTGAAGACTTCTCTCTTCCAGCTCTGGGCTAAGCAGGAAGGTAAGGAGCCAATCCTCATGGGTGTAACAACATCATGGGCAGGTATGTACTACTCAGTTCCTGTTGACGTTAAGGGTCAGGGCAAGATTAAGTTCGGTGTATCTGCAGTATCTCTCGATATGAAGAAGGAGAGTGATATCGCTTGGGGCGAGGATCACGACATCTTCACAACCTATGACTACAGCGACGAGATCAAGGCAGACAAGTCTGTTATCAAGCCAAACGAGGCATTCACAATCTCTTATGTTGACCCACGTCACGAGGCTGGTAACTGGAAGATTGAGCACAATGGTTCAGTTGTTGCAAGCAGCAATGGTACTTCTGAAATCAAGGTTAACGGTTTGAATCAGGTTGGTTTCTACGACCTCGTTCTTACTGGTTATGTAACTGAGAATGGTACTCGCGTTGATAAGGAGGTAAGATATGCTAACTACGTTCAGATTACTTCTGATGCAGTAGGTGCTGTTCCTCATATCAACAAGCTTACAGCTAACGACAGCGAGACTTCTATCGAGGTTGTTGCTAATAGCGAGGTAACAATGAAGTATGAGGGTAAGAAGGCTGATGGTTCTGGTTCAAGAGGTATCAAGACACTCGAGAAGCCAGTAGGCGTTAAGGTTTCTGAGCTCGGTTTGACAAATAACAACCAGCCTTGGTCACTTGCATTCTGGGTTAAGTTTAACAGCTTGTCTGGTGGTACTCAGATTGTTGATATGCGTTATCCAGGTTATAAGTGGCCAGCAAATAACTGGGGAACTCTTTGGTCTACATACGATCCAAGTACAGGTGTATTGGATGTAACACTTCGTAAGAAGAATGGTGAGAGTAACCCTGAATACCATCAGCGTTGGAAGGTTGACTTCATCCCAGGTGCATGGACACACTTCGTCTTGGCTATGGATGGTAATGGAACCGATACTAAGCCAATGGTTTATATCAATGGTAAGGAAGCTAAGGCTCACAATTGGAAGATTGGAAATGATAGAGAGGGCGATGGCTTGTGTCCTGAGCGTTATGCAAGTGAGAGCTGGTGGCCAGAGAATATCCTCGGTATCAGTCTTGGTCGTCACGGCACAGCTGCTATGAATGCTACTATTGACGATGTTAAGTTCTTCAACAAGTATATCTCAGCTGCTGAGGCTACACAGGCTATGACATCTACTTCTACTTCAGATGCAGGTTTGAAGGCTTATTGGGACTTCGAGACTGATGCTGATGCAAGTCACTACTTCACAAGCAAGGTGGGCAATGCTAAGTTGGCTCACGGTGAGTTGAAGGTTGGTACTAGTGAAGGTGTTGCAAGTCTTGTTCCAGATGCTCCAACATACGACGCAGGTAGCGCATTCGTTTCTGGTAACTATCAGGTGAAGACTACTGCAGAGTGGACAGCTAAGAAGGCTACTATCGTTTCACAGGATGGTACTGATATGGCTGGTACAGCGAAGTTGAAGTATGCTAAGGCAGGTGACTATGAGGTTACATTGACATTGAAGAACGCTCATGGTTCTGACACTCGTACCTTCCAGGTAATCAAGGTGAAGGCTGATCCAACAGGTATCAACGGCACTGAGGCTACTGACATGAAGGTTTACGCTATCGATCGTGACGTATTGTTCGACGTAGAGACACCGGGTAACTACCTCGTTCAGGTATTCTCTACCAATGGTCAGATGGTTGCAAGCAAGGCAGTTTCTGTGAATGGTGCTGAGTCTGTACGTCTCCATCTTGGTGCTCAGGGCGTTTACGTCGTGAATGTTAAGAAGGACGGTAAGACCCTCCGTACAGTGAAATTCATCTGTAAGTAAACATATCTTTAAGTGCTGGAAGGAGCTCGACTCCTTCTGGCACTTATGTTTTAACCCTAATCTTATAGCTTATTAAAAGCATCTAAACTTTAATACAACTAATATAGTTAAATAGCATAATAGCTAAACAGAATTGAGAACAAACCTTATATGGCTATACGCGTATGGCTGTATAAACCTAAAATCATTTATAAACTAAACATTTATTATTCATGAAAAGGATTACGTTATTTGCATCCTTGGCATTGGCAAGCTGTCTCACTGTGAGTGCACAGCGTACGCCGACACACCCATTGGACATTAAGGATGCTAAGTTTGAAAACCTGCCTAACTACCTTGAAGCGTGGTTGAAAGGCGAGATGAAGCAGCCACAGGGCGTCAGCGATATTGACGACCAGTTCTTTATCTCACGTGTTCGCCCACTTGAACGTATTAAAGGATGGCGACTATCAGGTTCATTCAAATGTGAAGCGCGATCGTAAGATGTGTCTGTGGACACCGCTTGACGACCCTACCGCTCAGTGGAAGGCGCTTCCTCGTTATTGCTTTGAGGGCGATAACTTTAGTTTGTGGTCATACATTGACATCCACGGAAACTGGACTTCACCTTGGATTCGTTCTACTGCAGGTCTGACGGACGTTGCTCATAAGAATGGTGTTACCGTAGGTACTTTGATGTCTATTCCTTTTGGAAATTCACTTTACTTGACTTCTTGGAGAAGTGATGTTTATAGTAGAGTATTGTTCAGACTTACTCAGAAGAGTGGTGATAAGTATTTGTATGCAGAGCCATTGGTTCGTATGATGAAGTACTATGGTATTAATGGTATTGGTTTTAACTCTGAGTTCCGTACCAGCTCTTCTGTTATGACACAGTTATCAGAGTTCTTTGTTGCTTGTCATAAGGAAGCAGAGAAACTCAACTGGAAGTTTGAAGTGCACTGGTATGACGGTACAAGTGATGATGGTCAGATTCACTTTGATGGTGGTTTGAGCTATCATAACCAAAAAATCTTCGGTGATAAGGACAACATTGCAACTGATATGTTGTTTGCTAACTACAATTGGGGTCCTGGTCATCTGAGTGCTTCTGTCAATACAGCTAAGCGTTTAGGTCGTAGCAGTTTTGACTATTATGCAGGCTTTGATATTCAAGGTCGTGGCTTGCGTCAGGCAAGTTGGAGCGCATTGTTGGATAACGATATCTCTATTGGTTTCTGGGGTGCTCACAAGCAGAGTCTTATCCACCAGAGTGCAACAGACAATGGAACATCTGACATTGCTATCCAGAAGACTTATCTGAAGAAGCAGGAGCATATGTTTAGTGGTGGTTATAACAACCCAGCTTTGTTGCCAGCTATCAATACTGATTGTAACTTGGCTAATGCAAGCTTGAAGAACTTCCATGGTCTTGCTACCTTCCTTACAGCGAAGTCTACTATCCAGCAGGTTCCATTCGTATCACGCTTTAACCTTGGTAATGGTTTGAGCTCCGCAAGGATGGTAAGGTTGTTTTCAACCACAAGTGGTATAACCTTAATACGCAGGATTATATGCCAACATGGCGTTGGTGGATTACTGACCGTGCAGACCAAGTAAACGCTGGTAATATCAATAGTCTTGCAAAGGCAGAACTTACCTTTGATGATGCTTACTGGGGTGGCTCATGTTTGTCAATCTCTGGTCAGACAGAGTTCTCACGTGTGAAACTCTTTAAGACAATGCTTGAGGTAAAGCCAGACTATGAGTTCTCTGTTACCTATAAGACAGTCGCAGGCATGGATTCTCATGCTAAGTTCTTTGTTGCTTTGAAAGATCATGTTACTGAATACAAGGAGGTAGCTTTGCCAGCTGTTGAGGCTGAAGGCGAGTGGAAGACTTTCACTGTAAAGGCTTCTGACCTTGGTTTGGCTGCTGGTGATAAGGTAGCAATGATGGGTCTTGTTGTTGAGAATACTCCAGCCAACTATGAGTTGCGTGTTGGTGAGATGGCTCTCCGCGACAATGCAAAGGACTTTGCTACTGCCACTCCAACTATTAAGAAGATTGAGATTCTCCGTGGTCGTTACAACGCTTGTGACTTCAAGATGCAGTATGCTTCTAAGGAAGAATCAGGATGGGATAAGACTTATAACGATGAGGTAGGTACATGGTATTATGAAATCTACTTCCAGCAGAAGGATCAGCCACAGCAGTTGCTTACCGCTACTACTTCTTGGGCTGCATACGTTGTTGATGCTCCAATGGTATCAGGTGCTGACAAGCGCGACTGCCGTTTCGGTGTACGTGCCGTTTCTCCTGATGGCAAGAAGGGTTCTGAGATTGTTTGGTCAGAGTATAAGACTGTTGCTTACGACCAGCCATTGAGCGATGTTGTTGCTGACCGTCCTGTTATCAAGCCAAACGAAGAATTCACACTCAAGTATCTTGATGACATGGTTCCTGCCGCTCAGTCATGGAAGTTGAAGAATTCTGTTACTGGTGCTGTTGTTGCTCAGGGCGAAAGCGGTACAAGTGCTAAGTTTACTGTTCCAACAGAGGGTACATACGACCTCGTTGTTATGGATAGCAATGGCAAGGAAAGCGTTATCCGTGGTAAGGTAAAGGTTACTCCAGAGGCTACTGGTGCTGTTCCTCAGATTACCGATATCACTGCTGACAAGACAATGGAGAAGGTAGGTCAGAACGTAACTTACACTTACGAGGGTCGTCTCGGTGAGGGTAAGGCGTCACGTGGTCTTGAGATTACAGACCCTAAGATGTTCCGCATCCCTGGTGATGTTCAGCAGGGTAAGTCTTATTCATACGCTCTCTGGTTCAAGGCAGACAAGTTCAGCCACGATAGTCAGGGTACAAACCTTATCAATAAGAACTCTATTCATGACAAGTGGCCACACAACAACTGGGGTGACCTTTGGGTAACTATCCGTCCAGAGTGGCAGGGTCATAGAACGAAGCATGAGGCGAATGAGATTTCGTTCAACACTATGGGTTGGACTGCTCACGATAATCCATACGAGGATGTGATGTCTACTGGTTACAATGTTACTCCTGGTGTATGGAACCACATCGTAGTAACTCATGATGAGGGTAATATTCAGAAGATTTACTTCAATGGTCGTATGGTAGCAAGCCACAGCTTCGCAAGCTCTAAGCGTCGTGAGGATGTTGCACAGAGCGATCACGTATCGATGCTAACAAGGTAGCTGACATCTTCATCGGTGGTGGTGGTGTCTCACAAGAGTGGCTTCAATGGTGTCATTGATGAGGTTCAGGTATGGAGCAAGCCACTCTCTGACGATGAGGTGTTGCCAGGCTATGAAGGGCTATAAGGAAGGTCAGGTTCCTACTGACTTGAAGGCTACTCACATTCGAGGGAGGCTAATGGTATGAAGTTTAAGAACCTCGAGTAGTGCAGGTAGTGCTTTTGATGGTTCTGTTGTCGTTGTCGCTGGTAGTGGTGGCGAGAATACATCAAGTGCTTCTTACGTTGACCAGAAGCCTAACAACGATGTATTAGGCTTCCCTGGTGTTGTAGGTACATACGAGATTAAGACTGTTCCTACTTGGACTTTGGGCGATGGTGTTATCTCTTCATCTACTGATAAGACAGCTGTCGTTACCTATGCTGCTCCTGGTAAGAAGAATGTAACCTTGAAGCTGAAGAACGGCTGGGGTGAAGCTGAGAAGACAGTAGAGGATATCGTTGAGATTACCTCTGAGGGCTAACGCTATCGATGCAGTCGATGCTCAGCTTGGCTTCTCTGTTTATCCTAACCCATTCGTTGAGAGCGTAAATCTTCGCTTTGCTGAAAATGGTCGTTACACTGTTAACGTGCTCGGTACTACTGGCGCACTCCTCCAGAGCAATAGCTTTGAGGCTGCACAGGGTCAGGTCGTTAATGTAGCTATCACTGGCACAAAGGGTATGTACCTCGTTCAGGTGCTTAAGAATGGTAAGGTTTACAAGACTGTGAAGGTTGTGAAGAAGTAACAACCTCACCCCCGTCCCCTCTCCGAAAGGAGAGGGGTGTAATTACCAAGATACCCCTATTGGTTGGGGAAGTCTTTCCTCACTCCTAAGAAAAATATAGTAGGGGTGAATACTTGACATATCAAGTAAATATAAGTAATTTCCTCACTCCTAAAAATATAGTAGGGGTAAATTCTTGAGATATCTAAGTAAATATAAATAGTCTACCCTTAAAAAGCCTAATATTCCTCTGATTCACAGTATATTATACTACAAATCATTTGCTTATATCTGCAAGTTTTTGTACCTTTTACATTATAAATCTTGCAGATATTTATGCTAAACGTACATCCAAACATCTCTCTATGTTCTCTTCTCTAGAGGACATGCTGATCATCAACATCCCCTTTTCCAACTTAGTAATAAGATTAATTGGGAGTGTTTTGAAAATGCTTTTTCTCCATTGTATTGCAATACTAATGGTCGCCCCTGCTCATCCTATTCGCTTGATGTGTGGTCTTTTAATCTTAAAACATTTGCGTAATGTTTCAGATGAAATGGTGGTTTCTCAATGGAGTGAGAATGCTTACTATCAATATTTTTGTGGTGGACTTGATTTATGCCCAAAACAACCCTGTGACGCTTCCGAGTTAGTTCACTTCAGAAATCGTATAGGTGAGGAAGGTATGGAGTTAATATGCAGAGAACATCCGTGTTAATACCGACCATGATGACGAAGATCGTTTGATACGGCTTTCATTGATTCTACCGTGCAGGAGAAGAATATAACCTATCCTACAGATGCGAAGTTGCATAAAAAGATAATCAAAAACGTTCTGAAGATAGTTCATGACAAAGTGTCTTCCTCTACGACAGAGTTACACGCGTACGTTGAAAAGGGATTTACCGTTCCCAACGTTTTTCGTAATCATCCCAAGAATCGTAAGAAAAGTTCTTAAGGCAGATAGACAACTAAGAACCATAGCAGGAAGATTGGTAAGAAATTAGAGCGTAATCTTGAGGGAAAGAAAAGGATATGAGAAGATGTTTGAACTATATTATAGAGTTCTTTCTCAGAATCGAAAGTCAAAGAACAAAGTATATTCTCTGCACGAACCAGATGTGGTTTGCTCTCAGCAAAGGTAAGGAACATAAGCAATATGAGTTTGGTAATAAAGTATCTATTCTTCGCTCATGGTCAGGACTTATTTTGGGTGCATGTTCTTTTAGGAATGAATATGATGGGCATACTATCGAAAAGACGTTGGAACAAACCCAAGGATGACAGGAAAAGCAGGTTGATAAGTTAGCAGGAGATAGAGGGGTATAGAGGTGTAAAGCAGATTGGGCAGACAAAGATACTCATTCCAGACACTCCTAAAGCTAAAGATGGCTACTACCAAAAGAAAAAAAGAAACACAAACTATTTTGTAAACGAGCAGGTATAGAGCCAACCATGGGACATCTTAAAGCAGACCATCGATTATCTCGCAACTTTTTATAAAGGTGTGAAAGGAGATGCTATCAATGTATTATTAGCGGCGAGCATATAACTCAAAAGAAGCTGTGAGAGTTCTTTTTGGACCTTATAAAAAGAATCAGCATAGAGACTTGTCGGTACAGGCTTTATGCTGAAAATATAATTTTAAGGGATGACTAAATAATTTCCTCACTCTAAACAAATTTGTTGAGGCAAGTATTTTATAATTCCCAAGCAAATTGTTTCCAGCACTCCCCCTCTCTGTAGGAGAGGGGTGGGGGGTGAGGCTTCTTATTTTTATTATCATGCCCACACTCACTCAATCATCCTACAAGACTACCACATGGAAGGGTGGTGTCACACGTCAGATTTTTATCTCACCTGCTGACGGCGACTTGTCTGCACGGCAATTCGATGTGCGTATCTCGTCTGCCATTATCGATGATGTGGCGAGCGACTTCTCTGATTTTACGGGTTTTACGCGTTATATCTTGCCCCTTGGAGGGAGAGATAACGCTGATAAAAGATGGTCGTCATGTTACTTTGTCTCACAATGCTTTGTATGAGTTTGAGGGTGACGAGAAAGTCAGTTCGGAGAATACGCAGGGAGCTGTAGATTTTAATATCATCGTGCGACACGGTATAAGTGTTGAGGTGGGGATAATGGAAGATACAGCGTTCGCGGACAGCCGTCGAACGATTGTTTTTGCCCTTGAAGATTGTATCGTTGAGGGTGAGGCTCTTTCTAAACACGATACGGCACTCCTTGACGAGCCTTTCAGCCTAAAAGGAAAAGCCGTCATTGCTCGATTTATGTAATAACGGATGGTCAGCATTGTTTGTTCTGACCATCCGTTTTGTAAATATAAATTCCTGCTTCAAAAAATAAAGACGGCTCAGTAGGAAAAAGGTGTGGAAATTTCTTTATTTGATATCTTTTTCTTTCCTTTGCATTATGGAAGATACTTATCTATATCATTTAGCATCGTTGGTTCTCCCCTAAGGATGTATGAAATACTTCTCTGTAGTTAAAAATAGAACCCTAGTCCTTCATTGTGCATCCATCTTGATGAGAAGATGGAGAAAGAACTCCGATGACCTTCATTTTGAGTCTCAAAAGGCTTTATGGACGCTGTTGAGGTTACCGACTTCCCTATTCGTGACCATAAAGTTATTCTTGTTCTTCAGCCGTCGTCGTTGGTTAGATCCGCGTACAGGCGAGAGTTTCTCTCTTCCTTTACAGATTGATGTACAGCCTCCGGTACTCGTTATTCCAAAGAGTTCGGAGTTTTTTAAAAAAACGTATGGAGACATCCCCAGTGACCTGCCGTACGCTTGAGGAATTTTATCATATCGATGGACATCAGTTTGAGAAACAATATAAGGAGGTGCTTAGCGGCTATAGGGATTAGGGATCGAGCTAGATACGCTGAGGCCTGGCTTCTGTTTCCTGATAATATTGGTTCACATCTTGCTATAGATGAGACCGCTCTCTCCAACGGAGAACTTTGATACGATAGTAACTAATAGGGATAGACATGGCAAGAAGGGCTGCCTTGAGCAGTAGTTGCTGGAACAAAGTCTGAGAAGGTATGTGGGGGCACTCGATAGGATAGATGAACAAAAAGCGTGAGAGGTCGAGGAGGTAACACTAGACTTGTCAGACAGTATGCGTAGATAGTACCCTGCCAAGCTTCCCTAAAGCCAAAAAGAGTCATTGATAGGTTTCATGTTCAAAAGCTTGCCTGTGATGCTGTACAGCAGATGAGGATAGACTATCGTTGGAGAGCCATACAGGAGGCAAATGATGAAATGGAGGAAGCCAAACTTATAGGAAAAGAAGTATCAACCTCGCACCTTTGAGAATGGAGATACGAAGAAGGAACTGCTAGCAGGAGTAGATATCTTCTGTTCAAGTCTTCAGAGAAATGGACAGATTCACAGAAACAGAGAGCTGAGATACTCTTCGAACTTTATCCTAAGCTTCAGACGGCCTATGGTCTGTGTCATTCCTTAAGAATGATTTTTGCCAAGAATACCATTAAAAATGCAGCAAGGTTATTAATGGCTAAATGGTACAATAAAGTGGAAGAGGCAGGGTTTGATTCTTTCAATGTTATTGCAGCTACATTCTATGAGCATTATGATGATATCCTTAATTTTTACAACAATAGAGCATCAAATGCGCAGCAGAATCTTTCAACTCAAAAAAATAAAATTATTCAGAACGAATCTGAGAGGAGTCAGGGGACAAAAGTTTCTTTTGTTTAGAATCAAAAACCTATATGCATAATCCCCACCTTTTTCCTACTGAGCCATAAAGACGCCTAATAGCGATTGAATTAAGGCTCTTTTGGCTTGCAAAAGATGCCCTTTAAGCCCCTTTACTAACGCCCTTTTGAAATCAATTAAGCACCTTTTTGAAAACCACTTCTGCAACTGTTTGATAATAAAAAGACTTATGAGGGTGCAGAAATTGCTGATTCTTAACTAAAAATCCTGTCTTTTCTTACATCTAAATGTAAAAATAAATTCAAAACCGACTACAATTTTTAGCCTTTGAACTTTGTGGTTTGAACTTTGAACTTTATGATATGTACCTTTTACTGACTACGAATTTCTCTAATTACGCTAATGCTTATTGGTAGTTTACGAGTTGACTGGTTTGCAGTGAACAAGTTGCTTGCAACAATAAATATATCAGGCAGAGTAATCATAATTCTGAATTGTGAATGTGAATTTTGAATTATAGTAGTAATCATAATTATGAATTCTGAATTGTGAATTCTGAATTATAGTATTAATTTATATTAAATCTTAATAGACTAATGCAATAAAAATGAGTAGATGTATTCTTAAATTTGTTATCTTTGTAGCTAACATAAAAGCATAGTCTATGATAAAATATATATTTACTCCTTTTCTTTTCACATTACTGCTTTCAGTGAAAAGCTTCACCGCTCCAGTGCAAGCGCGTGCAGCGATTGATTTGATTGACTTCGATACAGACTGACTTTCAATCTCGGTTGTTGGCAACGTGTTGCACGTGGTAGGTGCTGAGGACGAACAGTTGGCAGTGTATAATGTGACGGGTGTACGCGTGATGAGCGTGAAGGTTGACGGTAGCGATAAGCACTATCCGCTCAACCTCCCGAAGGGATGCTATATCGTTAAGGTGGGCAATATCGTCCGCAAGGTATCTATCCGTTAAGACGCCGTTCGGCTCTTGACAATCAAAAGCCTTTTCCTGAAGAGTAGTGACTCCCCTCGATGAACCTGAAGTGATTCGCCAGTTGGCGAGTCCCGAAGGAAGACAGAAGGTTTTCCCCGTGATTGTTGACCAGTACAGCCAATCGTTGTACTGGAAGATTCGTAGTATAGTCCTTACGCATGAGGATGCTGACGACGTATTACAAAACACGTTTCTCAAAGCATGGAAGAGTCTTCCGACCTTTCAGGAAAAAGCTAAAATTGTCCACTTGGCTCTATCGCATAGCTATTAACGAGTCGCTCGATTTTCTTCGTCGTCAAAAGGCGGCAACGCTGTCCAGTGCTGATGCCGACCTCTCAGTAGCCAATCGCTTATTAGCAGACGACTACTTCGATGGCGATAAGAGTCAGGCATTGTTGCAGGAAGCCATTGCAACCTTGCCCGATGTGCAGCGTACGGTGTTCACACTTCGTTATTATGACGATGAAATACTCTGATATTAGCGAGATATTGAGGAACCAGCGAGGGTTCGCTGAAAGCCTCTTATCACATTGCTGTCGAAGATTACTGACTACGTGAAGCGGTATGAATAATATTTTACCTTGATAATTAAACCATTCAGCCTTTCTGCGGTCTAAGTTATATCAAAGAAAAACTTTATGGGAATCAACTGAATCATTTACAAAAGGAATACGGCACTCAACGCCCTTTCACAGTTCGAGAATTATTTCTCTGAATTGTCTTCTCGTGTGATGGCTCAGATACCAACTGAAGAGCAGAAAGAGACGGTTGTGGAAGTAAAACCACGTCGTGCTACTTTGCGTTATCTCGTCCATGTGGCAGCAGCGATGACAATCGGGGTTGTGCTGGTAGGTTTCCTTGCTTATCAAGAATTTTGATGGTGCGCAGGGAAACATTCTTTGGCAGACAGTCATTTAGCACAGGGAGCACACGAGGCGTCGGCTTCATCAGAAGATGATTTCGATCAGGCAGCCGATTACTTTATGATAGACGAGGTCGGATATGTATGTATCTGGCGAGTGAAGAATAATAGAGGAGAAGGAATGAAAATACAAAGAATAATCCTATTGCTTTTGCGTTTTCTTCAGTGTGTCTTTGCTGCACGCACAAGGCAAGTTTGATTTTAACAGAATCAAGGCAGAATCGCATGGTTTTGATGACGAAAGAGGCGGGGTTGACAGCGCAGGAGGCTGCACGATTCTTCCCTGTATATGATGAGATGAGGGATAAACAGCGTGGTTATTTCGAAAGGCGCGTGCTATTCATAATTCAAAACCTTCGTCAGAACGTGAGGCAAGTAAGATGATTGAACAGGCTGACGCCTGAAATACAATTAAAACAGATAGAGACAGCGTTATCATAGGAAATGCTAAAGGTGATTCCTGCCACAAAAGCTGCTGCCGGTGTTAGAGGCTGAACGCGCTTCCACCGTCAGACGTTTTAGGAAGATGGCAGGGAGGAATAAGCCTCACCCCAAAAACACACAAGCCTCACCCCCAACCCCCTCTCCGCAGAGAGGGTGCTAAGACAGTTTGCTTGGGTGTGATGGAAAAGACTAATCCTAATTAATTTGCTTGGGAAATGATGAAAATCCTGATTCTAATTAATTAACTTGGGAAAGCCTAATAGTTATTTCCAATAACTACAAGGTATCCGCATACTCTCCCCTCCCTTTGGGAGGGGTAAGGGGAGGGGCTTTGTTCCTTTTTCGTATATAACTAAATTAAAATAATAGGACAACTTCATTCTCTATTGAGATTATTGATTGCCGCAATGCTTTTCATTGGGGCAGTAATGCCGTGTATGGACAAGTCCCAGCTAAGAAAACGAGAGTTCCGCGGTGCGTGGATTCAGTGTGTGAACGGACAGTTCAAGGTATTGGTACAGAGGAAATGCAGCGTACGTTGCGTTATCAGTTGGACGAACTGCAGCGAGATGGTGTGAATGCTATCATCTTTCAGGTGCGTGCAGAGTGTGATGCGCTCTATCCAAGTAAGTATGAGCCATGGAGTAAGTTCCTTACAGGACGTCAGGGCACACCTCCTTCGCCTTATTGGGACCCATTGCAATGGATGATTACGGAGTGTCACGATCGTGGTATGGAACTTCATGCGTGGATTAATCCTTATCGTGCTAGACAAAGAATACCACACAGTTGGCAACGAATCATGTAGCAATAACCAACCCTAATAGTGTCTTCTCTTACGATGGTCTTTATATCCTCAACCCTGCTTTGCCAGAGAATCGCAATTATATCTGTGCGGTTGTTGATGATATCGTGAGTCGATATGATATTGATGGCTTGCATATTGACGATTATTTCTATCCTTATCCTGCTGCAGGACAGACCATTCCTGATCAAGCTTACTTCCAACGTGACAGACGTGGTTTCACCAATATCAATGATTGGAGACGTAATAATGTAGACCTCTTCATCAAGCAGTTGGGCGAGTCTATCCGTCGTCGTAAGCCTTGGGTGAAGTTTGGTGTGTCTCCTTTCGGTATCTATCGCAATCAGAAGAACGACCCAAAGAATGGTAGTCGTACAAATGGTTTGCAGAACTATGACGACCTCTATGCCGACGTATTGAAGTGGGTGAACAATGGTTGGATAGACTATTGCGTACCACAGATTTATTGGGAGATTGGCAATCGTGCGGCAGATTATAAGGAACTCATCGGATGGTGGAACCGTTATGCAGGCAATCGTCCGTTGTATATTGGTGAGGATGTACTCCGTACGGTGAAGTATGCTGATCCACAGAACCCTAACTCAAATCAGCTTCCAGCGAAACGTCGTCTACATCAGCAGTGTCAGAACGTGAATGGTACGGTGTTGTGGTATGCTAAGTCGGTTGTTGATAACCCTGGTAACTATAATGTACTGCTTCGCACAAACTATTGGCGTTATCCAGCTTTGCAGCCTTTGATGCCATTCATCGACGATGAGGCTCCATCGAAACCAAAAGAAGGTGAAGGCAAGACAGGAGAGTGATGGCTACTATTATCTGACATGGAAGGCTCCACGAGGAGAGGTTGGAAGGATGCTCCTTATCGTTATATTGTTTATCGCTTCTATGCTGATGAGCCAATCAATCTCAATGATCCTTCAAAGATTGTGGGAATGCCTTACGGAAATAAGCTACGTCTTAATTATAGAGATGGCAATACAAAATACGTCTATGTCGTTGACTGCTCTGACCGAATGAGTAACGAGGTAATGGAAAAAGAAAAAGTGAAGCTTTAGGCTTCACTTTTTATTGAGAAATATTGGGCTGATAAGGGCTTATTAGCCTGATTGTTAGTCTATTAGCTATTGGCCCAATTGTTAGTCCAATAGGGCTGTAGCTAATAATTATTGGCCCAATTAGCCCAATAAGGCTAATACTCCTTCTCCTAACACGCCCGATAAAGCTCCTCATACTGGCGGGCAACCTTGATAAACTCATGGTGTTTGCGTACATATTCGTAGCTTTCGCGGCGCAGTTGTGGAATGAGTGACAGGGTTATTAACGAGGCAGGTGAGCTCTCAGCAACACAGCTTTCGTAAGTCGGAAGGACGTTGATGATGGGGCGAGCATGGTCTCGTTGATGATTTCATAGTTTTCTGGCTCGCCGCCACCGATACAGATAATACCATGTGCCATCGCTTCAAGGGGATTCATCGAGGGTGTATAGCTATAGAGTTGGTCCATGATAGCATCAGAACCAAGCATCGTTCGCACGTATTCGTCAAAGGGTAAGCCTGTTACAACCTTCAGATTCAGTCTGTCGGGATATTGTTCTTTCACTGTTTCAGCCGCTCGCAGCATGATGTCTGTCCCTTTATGAGACAGAGCGATTCTTACTGATTCCAATAAAAAGATTCAACTTCTCGGGTGTTTCGTCGGCTATGATAGGCGGCTCACCGACAACGATAGGGAAGGGGATAAAGCTTGTCTTTTTGGGGAAATACGGCTCGTAACAGCACCAGTACTCATAGAGTCCTGTCACGATCGCATCGCATTGCTCAGCCATCAGTCGGTTTAGGCGTTCCTTTTCTGTACCAATCCAATCCTTTCTCTCGACTATCGCCTCCTTATTTTGGCGCAGTTCCTTACCGATATTGAAGTCGCTGTAACGCAGTGGTATCGTCGTTGAGCAGGTGTTCACCCAATAATAATCCATTCCGACCACAGAGAACAACCTTTTTGTTATGCTTTTTCAGATAATGAAAGAGTGGAAAGAGCCGTTCTGCCTTCAGTTCAAAGAACATAGGATTGATGAACTGTACGATGTCATAGCCTCGCAGACGGGGCAATAGAGCATAGATTTTAGCCATCAAAGCTACCACCCAGCTTACCTGACCGTCTGGAAACATCGATGTCACGTGGGTAATTCTTCCAAAAATCCCCATTCGACACCACGGTCACCGTATGTCCAAGTTCACGCAAGCCTCGTGCCAGCGTGTTATGTACGTTGCTATATTCACCCTAATAGTAGGACTTTCATAATTCATAATTTATAATTCATAGTTCATAATTACAGATTACTACTATAATTCATAATTCACAATTCACAATTCACAATTATGATTACCAGGTTTGCTACTATTGTTTGATAGGCTGAGTAGTCATAAATATGATTAATCATCTATCTCTGAAAGTTATTTTTAATTCATAATTTATAATTCATAATTCATAATTATGATTACCGAGTTTACTATTGTATGATAGGCTGGTTAGTCATAAATATGAATTACTCATTTATCTCTGAAAGTAATCATCATTATTCATTGAGAACTCTGAGTTAGGGGTTGCATATTGCCAGCTATTGCGGTAATCATAATTATGACGTACTGATGAGAACTTCGTTCGAATAATTGTGAATTCTGAATTATGAATTACAGCATTTACTTCTCTATTGTTCATGGCAAAGGTAACTTATAAATTACGTTTATACAAGTTTTATGGGGTGTTTTCTCCGTTGCTCCCTGCACCGACGGTGCCTCCGTGTCATTAAAAAAGGCTCCGTAAACCCCGTGTCTCCGTGTGAAATTTAAAACCAACAGGATAAGAAATATCTTGACAAAATATTCGATGAAAAAGGCGGTGAAAAAGGATTTAAAAACAAAGCCTTTTGAGCACCCTTTGATAAGTGTTTTGTAGTCAAGTAGTTGCAAAGGTGGTTTCTCAAAAGGTGTAGTGGACTCCAAAAGGGCGTTAGTAAAGAGGGCTTAAAGGGCATCTATTGCAAGTCAATTAGGCGTCTTTTAGAAGCTAAAAGAGCATGTAGTGGTTTTGAACTACATGAAAATAGTTTACAAGAACCAATTAGTAAGGGAGTAGTTTGTTTGTAGAAGATGGATAGATATTGTATCTACTTGCTTTTTATCCCTTGTTTACCCTTAACAGCATTATCAATGTCTTGCGCCCGAAACTGCTGTTGGTCATTCTTCTGAACCACTTATACCTACTTGTATAGTCCTTATCAGGCAGGGGGAAAAGCCCACGTCGGGACGAACGTTGTAGCACATGGTTGAGATGAGTCTCGTCATGTGTCATCGTTATCACGTTGTAAATGTGGTCCATTGTCAGTTGGGCGATGCGCCTTTCCATTGCAATACGCTCTTTAACAGGGAGGTAATCTACTCGCTCTTTCAAACGATAGATTACTTGTTCGGCATCAGACAGGCGGCGGATATGCCAACGCTTGTCACGCTTGTGCATCGTCGAGTTCTCACGTTTACGATAGAAATACGCCTTATTATTGGTTGTATAAATGCTTTCTGCACGCAACATAATCTGTGGCACAAACTCCTCATCCTCATGGAATATGCCCTTTGTGAAACGAAGATCGTGCAAAATATCCTTACGGAAGAGGAAGGTCCACACGAAACCACGTAGGTTGTTGTGTGTCATATACTCCGTTCCACTTATCGGACCCTCAGCATGGCAAGTGGTTTTGACGTTTTCTTGTCAGTTGACAGGAACAGAACCATATCTGTTTCGCGGTATCTGATGATGTCCAAACACTGCTCGTAGGCACTTGTCAGTAACAAGTCATCACCATCAATAAACTGAATGAACCGACCTTCTGCCAACTCTATACCCGTGTTTCGTGCTTGTCCCGGTCCTTGATTAGGCTGCCTAACGTAGACAATGTTCGATGAAAGGGCAAGCAATTCGTTGAGAGGCGAATAGTCCGCACCGTCATCCACGACGATAATCTGGCGTTCTGTCTCGTTCAGACTCAATGCCAAGATACTGCTGATACACTCTTTCAGCATATCAACAGGCTCGCTATAGAAAGTTACAACGAAGCTTACGAGTGGCTTATCTTCCTTATTTTGTGAATAAACTGGGTGAGTTGACATAAGCGTTTTAATCCGATTAAGTGGAGAATAAAGAGTTTCAAGGTGCCTTTATAGGGCAGAACGGGCAGGATAGGCTCAGCGTGAGTAGCCTCATAGACATCTATTTGAATATTAACCAATGCCTGATAATATGCAGGTGTCAGTTCGCCCCACTGCTTGAGATGCTTGAGATGTGCCTCTAAGAGGTCGGTCAATTCCTTTCCCCCAGCCTGAGCGGTGATGCCTTTATCGTTTTGACAATAATAATATAGCCCCACAGACGTTGTTGCCACTACTTTTGCCTGCTGCAATAGGTGAGATAAGTGTAGACATCCTCAAACACTTTTGCCTCTGGAAAGCGTGTCTGCGCAAAGAGTTCACGTCGAAAAAGCTTATTGCAAGCGTAGGTGTGGAGGTGAGCTCCGCCCAGCCAATAGTCACGAATAGAACCGATTGTTGTGTCCGTAAAGCTTAGCAGTCGTTGTTTCGTCGCACTTCCGTAATACAGCATAGCAGGATATTCAAGGATGTCATAGTCAGGATGTGCTGCCACGACAGCCAACAGCGCATCAGTGTACCCCTCAGCAACAAGTCATCAGAGTCGACAAAGGTAAGATAATCCCCTTGCCACTTCTATTCCGCGTTTCTTGCAGCGAAAGACCCTTGTTTGTTTGGTGGATAAGCCTACAATTCCCCTTGCCAGCCGTCATTTCTTCAGCAATCTGCCCAGAGGAATCCGTCGACCCATCATCAATGAGAATGACCTCCATCCTCTCATCCGTCTGTGATAATACACTCTCCAGACATCTATGGAGTGTGTCTTCAACGTTAAAGATAGGGATAATGATAGACAGTCTCATGTAATAATTGTTTGATGCAAAAATAATAAAAACTTTTAAATCCGTTGAGATAATGTGATGAAAAAGCCTCTAATACTGATAGCTATTTGCATCTTGAGTACATCAGCCTCTTTGGTGGTGTACAGGTTATCAATGTGCTGATTGGTATCGTTCGCAATAAGTTTGTTGCCATGCTGCTCGGACCGCAGGGAGTAGGACTTATCTCGCTTTTTAATTCCACAACTAAGCTCATCAGCGACTCTACAAACTTTGGTATATCTATGAGTGCAGTGCGCAATATATCAGAGGATTACGATAAGAATGATGAGAAGAAGCTGACAGAAGACATTGCCGTTGTGCGGTCATGGAGTCTGCTTGCAGCCTTGTTGGGATTCTTTGTTTGTGCCTTCCTTAGTCCGTTGCTTAGCCGTTACACCTTTTCGTGGGACGGTCACACGCTTCATTTCATCCTTCTTTCTCCTTGTGTGGCATTGGCAGCCTTAGCAGGAGGCGAGTTCGCTATCCTTAAAGGAGTCCGTAAACTGCGTGCCTTAGCTGCTATCTCGGTGTATAATGTGCTGGCAGCCTTAGTCTTAACCGTTCCACTTTATTATTTCTTTGGCAATGCAGCCATTGTTCCTTCGTTGGTATTGATGGCGTTCGTGCAACTACTACTGACGATAATGGTATCGTGTCGGCTCTATCCTTTCCGCGTTTCTTTCCAAAAAGCGTTCTTAGACAAGGGTTGGGGCATGATTCGTTTGGGTACAGCCTTTGTCTTTGCAGGCATCTTGGGCTCTGGTGCTGAACTGATAATACGCAGCTACCTCAATAATGTTGCTGAGATTGAGACCGTCGGTTTCTATAATTCTGCCTTCATGATGACGATGGTTTATGCAGGTATGATCTTCTCAGCGATGGAAACTGACTACTTTCCACGCCTTTCAGGGGCTAACAACTTGAAGTTTACTTTTAATCAGATAGTCAACCGACAGATAGAAGTGACACTCCTGCTTATCTCTCCTTTGCTTACCTTCTTCCTCTTGTTCTTGCCCCAGTTGATACTCTTCCTTTATTCCGATAAATTCCTTCCAGCCCTCGGTATGGCACAAGTGTTGGTGTTGGCGATGTATATCCGTGCTATTCGCCTCCCTGTGAGAGTATATTCCTTTGGCAAAGGGCGACTCAAAGTCCTATCTACTCTTAGAGGGATTGTATGACATTTTCCTTGTTGCACTCGTGCTTCTTGGCTTCTGTCAGTGGGGACTTCTTGGTGCAGGACTCGGTATGGCAGCAGCAGGTTTTCTCAATTTCATTTGTGTCTACATCTATGCTTACGCTCGTTATGGCTATCGGTTGTCTTCATCGGTGATGCTCTATGCCATTCTCCATTTATCCATCGGAGTCCTTGTCTTCCTTTGTGTACGCTCCGATAATGATTGGCTACGCTGAGGGGTAGCGGTCTCGTTTATGCTTTTGTCAGTACATTCATCTCTTCCGTGTCATAGAAGTCGAAGGTAGAAACTATGGAACGCTTTGGTTCATAAAATAAAAAACAAGTTCAGCCATCATGCCAAAGATTAGTCTACTCGTAGCCGTTTATAACACGGCAGCCTATCTATCGCAATGCCTTGACTCCTTACTGAGTCAGACATTAGAGGATATTGAGGTTATCTGTGTCGATGATGCGTCAACGGATAACTCATTGGATATTCTCCATCAATATGCTGAAAAGGACCAGCGTGTGAAGGTCTTTGCCTTGAAGGAGAATAAGGGACAGGCACACGCTCGTAACATAGGACTATCTCATGCCACAGGCGAGTATATCGGCTTTGTAGATAGTGATGACTGGCTTGGACAAGATGCGTTAGAGAAAGTGTGTGATGCCTTCCGTGAGGATGTCGACAGTGTCTTGTTTCGTATGCTCTATGTTTATAGCGATGGCAGTCAGAAGGATTATCAGATGGCTCCATTCCGCACGATGACTGGCGTAGAAGCTTTTCAGGCGAGTCTTACGTGGAAGATTCATGGTTGTTATGTGGTTCGCAATTCTATCCACATGGCGTACCCATACGATGAGTCGCAACGAGCTTACAGCGATGATAACACCACACGCATCCATTATTATTATTCACGTAAGGTTGCTTACTGCGAGGGAATATATTACTATCGTCAGCAAGTCGCATCAGTAACCCATAAGGTTGGCGTGCGCCGTTTCGACTTCCTGCTTGCAATGAGGTCTATGCGTCGTCAGCTCATTGCCTTGGGTGCATCAGAGGAGAACCTCCGTTGTTTTCGAAACGGTCAGATGGCTTAATTTGAGTAGGGGAGTGTATATGTTTTATTATCTCCATCGCAACGAACTGTCAGATGCTGACCGCCAACAAGGCTTATCAATCATGCACCATGTTTGGCATACTATCAATATCAAGCAGGTGAGTCGTTCCATTAGATGTAAGTTTGGTTATATGCCCCTCCGCTTCTCGTGGTCCCTTTTTCCGTTTGCAGGAAGAGTTGTATTTTTGGTTGAGGAGGGCTGTGTGGGGAAGAATAGGGAATAAGCCAACCGGCCCCTAACCGCCTCAACTTGCCCTAACCGCCTCAACTGGCCCTCCCCAGCCCCTCCCCATAGGGAGGGAGTGATGTGAGATACCCCTATTGATTAGGAAATACATTTAGCTACCCCAACACTGCAAACAGTCTCATATAAATTAGAAATTTAGTTTATCAATCAACACTGCAAACGATTACCAATACCCTATAACAAACTGTTTTCCAGCCTCCCCCTCTCTCTTGGAGAGGGGTTGAAAGTGAGGAGTTCTGTGTATAAAATATCCTTACAAAATATTGATTGAAAAAGGTCGAAAAACGGCTAAAAATGTGCTTTTCTTCTACCTTGTAAGTTCTTTGTTATCAAATAGTTGCAAAGAGGGTTTTTAAAAGGTGCTTAGTAAGGCTTCAAAAGGGCGTTAGTAAGACCTCAAAAGGGACATCTTTGCAAGCCAATTGGGCGTTAATTGAAAGCTTAAGAACCATGTATTGGTTGTGAAGAGTGTGATTTTACAAATCACTCCCCTTCCTATGAGGGAGGGTCGAGGAGGACTGCTTGGTGTATGTGAGAATAAGACTTCACTTATTTCTCAATCAGCGGTCGGAAGACTTGAGGAAACGTTCCCTGTTTCGCTTGTTGTTGAAGAAAAGCCTTTATATCTGAGAAGTTCTTGTATTTTTTTCTTCTTGGGAAATCATATCTTTAAGAATGTCATAACTCCACGGTGCAGGGTAGCTCCAAAGGAGGCTGATGTAACGAGTTTCACCGTAATGTGTCTTCTTTTTGGCTGCAGCTTGGCAGATGGTCTTTACATACCATTCAAAGTCTGGGTCCTCCCACTTCTTAAGCAGCCAATAAGATTCGTTGGTCATTTCCCCATTCTTCTTCAAATCGCGCTTCAGAAACTTATTGATTCGAGCGATATCGTTCTTGTTCTTGTATCGAGCGAGGAACATCAAAACCCCGTCATTGCCTTTGTCAGCCTCTTTGATGATGGTTGGGTAATAGGATTTGAGTGGTTGGAGGTCCTGAAGGAAGGCTTCTTCATATCCATATTTCTTCATATAATCAAAGAACACTAAGCTGTCAATGGCTGCTTGCTGTTGTGCTGGCAGGTCCTCGTCTACGTTACGATAGTAGACGCTGAGAATAGAACGGTGGAAGGGAACTTTGAATTCTTCTTCAGAGCTTGATATACAGTTTACTCTTGTTGTGTCGTTTATAGCCTGTTTGAGAATGTTGAATATTTGCCCATTGGGTTTCTCCAACAGGATTTTGAATGCCCAAAGGCGTGTGATACGCGAAGGACTTGTTTGGGCAAATCTCACCAACTGGTCGCTTGTAGCATTGTAGCGCAATGAGTCAGCATAGTCAAATTGCATTAAACGATAATAACGATCGTGCCCTGCAGTCTCATACATGGAAAAGAAAGTCTCCTTGTTTAAGGCGTCAAGAGCCATTCTAAGCGTTTTAAGCGACTCTTCCGTTTGTGGTCTTCCACTTCTGACAGTACGTCTTTCCTTTAGATATCTGTCGTACAGCGGTTGGAAAATCGGAGGGATAGGTCCTTCCTTTGCATACTGTATAAAGTGTTTCTTTATTTCGCGAATGTTACTATATCTGTCTTTACCAGAAAGGATATTGTCGAGAAGTTGATAACTCCAAGGCGCAGGATATTGCCACAGAAGAGGGAAATAATCCTCTACGCTAAAGTAATCTGGTTTGCCGATAACGGCTTGACAAACGCTTTTTGCGTATTCTTCAAAGTCTGGTTTGCCCCATTCTTCGAGGATTTCACGGGTATCGTATGTCAGTCGCTTGTTCTCCTCAAAGTCAGCTTGCAGCAACTTACGGATGTGCTGTAAGTCGTTAGGATTCTTATATTTGATGAGCAATGGCAGGACTTCTACCTGTCCGTTGTCGGCAGCTTCGACTACAGCTGCATAGTATTTCTGTCGGGGTTTGAAGTGTTCGAGTATTCCATAGGAATATCCATAACGCTTCATATAGTCGAAGAAAGCTAAACTGTCAATCGCCTCTTGCATTTCTGGTGTCTGACTATTCACTTGATCAAAATAATAGAGAGAGAAAGCTCTGAGGTTATAAGGTTCCTTGCTATATAAACAATAACTCATCTGCTCAGTCTCTGTGGTGTCGTTGATAGCCGCTTTAAGGACATCATAGACTTGCTTGTTAGGTTTCTCTAACAAGATTCTGAAAGCCCAAAGACGTGTGGCAGGATTAGGATTTGTCTTAGCTATCTCGGCTAACTGGTTGGGTGTGGCGTGACGGCGCAACCAATCAGCATAATTATATTGTTTTGATCGATGATGCTCTGGACCGAGTACGTAGGTAGAGGCAAATATACCATGCTTGTTTATAGAGTCGATAGCCATCTGAATGCTGTCTGGCATCTCGTATGCATCAGTCTTACCACTTCTGAAACTACTACCAAGAAGGGTGATAGAGAGGAGCGTTGCGACAAGGCAAACAGGCTGTTTAAAGTTGAACTTTTTAATTCTTTGAACTTTGAGCATAAAACTTTGAACTTTGAGTATTGAACCTTGAACTTTATGATTTGGGTTTATAGCTTTTTCTTTTCTCATAGTAAGTAGTCATATTTATGAATTACTATTCTTGTTATTCAGTCAGTGTATAGCCGAGTCGGACGTTAAGGCGGTGGGCAAGTTGTTCTATCTTCTTCCTCCTTTCAGAATCTATTTCGTAGTCGCGGAGCTGTTCGATGACACGGATAGGGGCAATGGTGTCGCTGACCCATGGGTCTTCTACTATCCTTGTAGGGCAATAGAAAGCGATGACATTCAATGAATCGTAAACCTTGATAGAGTCGGGACTGCTGTAACTATAGAATGATATTCTCTTTTCTGTTAGTCCGTTAACTTTATAAACACCTATCAAGTTGTTGTCACAGAAGTCGTACTCTCGTCTTACGAGGTAATCACCATCTTTACAAAAAGTAGGTGGAAGGGAGAAAAATATCGCCCCCTATGACTTGAAGGAAAATGGCAAGTAGCCAAAGCCCTATGCCTATCACCCCACTGTAAAGGCGTATAACCAACTTCCTTTTGCTTTTTCGTGCTGCAATCATCAGTGCAATCGGTGACAGAAGAGCAACCCAAATCAGCACGTAGGTCAATCCCCAGCGTAGGTGTACGTCTTCGGGTAGAAGGATATAAATCACTCCACAGAGGAATATTGCACCAAGGTGTAAGCCCATTGCAAGCGATAGTTCTTTGCGTTGAACAAAGTCTTTTATCCTATTCCATTGCGGTTTTTTTGCATATTGTTAAAGTTAGTTATGGGACAAATTTACGTTTTTTTCTACATTAATAAGCAAGTATTTGTTATGTTTTTGTGGTTCTCACTATCTTTTCTTTTTCTCATCCTCTGAAATAGAAGACCCTTTTATCATACTCCTTCGAAGAGGTGGATAACGCTTTGAAAAAAATCATGACATAAATTCAAATAAAATCCCTATAAATAAGGATAAAAACACATATAAAAAGCGTGTTTGTAACCAATAGAAAATCAGTTAGTTATAAAGTAGCATCTGAAAAGGTGCTTAATTGGACTTCAAAAGGGCGTTAGTTAGACCTCAAAAGGGCACCTCTTGCAAGTCAATTAGGCATCTTTTAGAAGCTAAAGGTCATGTATTGGTTTTGAGTTGTATGAAAATAGTTTACAAATATCAATATATGGGAATTAGTTGTTTGCAGAAGACGGATAGGTTTAATATCTATTTGCATTTTATCTTGTAGTTTATCCTCCTTTGTAAGACCAAGTCATTTGAGATATTAATACCCTACAGGCGTATAAATCTTTACCCTATCTCTACTCTATGAATTTAACAGACGAACCCCTCTTGTTTATAAAGTGATTGCAGAATAACTACTGGATAGTTTCTGTGTTAACGATGTTTAAAATCGCAAAAAATAAATAGGTTGTGGAGAAATACGTGCTGTTTTTTTCGTAATTTTACCCCCAAAATTCATTTAAGGCATGAGTAACAACTCACTTACATGCCGCATATTGGAAATAGATGAAGCAAAAGACAACGATAAAACTTATCTATGCGTGGGCACTCCTTTTAGTGTTCACTTCGATGCTTTTGCTCAAAGATTTCCACTATCATAACACTTCTTATCCTTGTTCTGACAAGGCTTCGGTAAGCCACAATGCTTCGTTGAAGCAGGTTTGTAGTACTTGTGACTTCACAATGCACGAGTCTACTGCAGCCAAGGCAACCGTCTTTCAGCCTGTTGTAGCGATAAGTTGGGTTCCAAAACGTATTTTCACAGAACAAACTGTCTATCAGGTTATTGTCTCTCTCAATAGCCATTCGCCTCCGACAGTGGGCTAATTATCACCTTATTTATATGGGATAGGTGCGCACTAAGGCGTGCATACATGTCCGTATGACAAACTTTTCGTAGGTTCTTTGCCCATTAAAGGGGGCGAAAGAGCCGTCTATTGACATTTAATATTTAGTCTATGATGCTTAAATTAAAATTAGACAGGCATCAGTGGGCTGGTGTTTTATTCGCATTGCTGTGTTGGTCTATGCCATTAGTAGCACAGAATGAGAATACCACTAAGCCTGCTCATGATTCCATTTGCCTAAGTGAAGTTGTGGTTTCTACTCGTCGCCAGATGATGAGTGTAAACCAAATAGGCAGTCAAATCAATCAAACCGCCATTACAAACGCTATGGGACGCTCCTTGGGTTCGCTGCTTGAGGGAGTCAGTGGTATAAGTTCTATCCAGACAGGAACAATCGTTTCAAAGCCAGTGATACATGGAATGTATGGTAATCGCATACTCTTGGTGAGCAATGGTGCACGTTTGACGGGTCAGCAATGGGGTGCAGATCATGCCCCAGAGGTCGATAAGAACAGTTATAGTAACATCGAAGTGGTGAAAGGCGCAGATGCTGTAAGATATGGTTCTGAGGCACTTGGCGGTATTGTGCTTATGCAACCTTCCCCCTTACCTTATGAAGTCAGTGGTCTTCATGGTATGGTATCGGGGCTTTATGGCACCAATGGCAGACGCTTCGGAGCTTCAGGTTATGTTGAAAGTAGCTTTAAGTGGCTGGGTAATTGGGCGTGGCGTTTACATCTGAATACCGAGAATGGTGGTGACAGAAGTACGGCTCATTACTTGCTAAACAATACCGGAATGCGTGAAAACGACCTATCCCTCGCCTTAGGTTACAGCCGTGATCGCTGGCGATTGGAGGCAGGGTATAGTCTTTTTACACAGAAATTAGGTGTTATGCAGAGTGCACAGATGGGCAACGAGCAGTTGCTTCAAGAGCGTATTAGACTCGGTCAGCCTGTCGACTTCACACCTTTCAGTCGGCACATAGACTATCCTTTTCAGCAGATCACTCATCATAATGCTTACCTCAAAGCCTTTTTTGATCACGAAAAGATAGGACATTTCGCTTTTCAATCAACCTTTCAGCAAGACAATCGACGTGAGAACCGCATCCGACGTCTGAACCATTCGGACATTCCTACCGTCAGTTTGCACTTGAATTCGTTGCAGAACTCACTCGTTTGGAACAAGGGTTATCAGCATTGGAAGAGTGAGGCTGGAGCGCAACTGCTGATAACTGATAACACAAATGAGCGTGGAACGGGTGTTGTTCCTATCATTCCAAACTACACGGAGGTGGCTTTCGGACTCTATGCGTTGCAGAAATACACTGCCGATCGGTGGGGAATGGAGGCTGGAGTGCGCTTCGATGGACAGCAAACGAAGGCTGACGGCTATGATTGGACAGGACGAAGATATGGCGGAAAGCGTGACTTTACGAACTTTACTTACAGTCTTGGCGGTCATTACCACATCAATAAACAACTGAAACTGACGTCACATTTCGGTGTGGCTTGGCGTGCCCCACACGTCTATGAGCTGTATAGTAATGGCAATGAACTTAGTTCTGGTATCTTTGTTAAGGGTGATTCAACCCTTCTTTCAGAGCAGAGTTACAAGTGGATTACCTCGTTGAAATATGCAAGTAAGTACTTTGATATTCAGCTCGATGGCTATCTTCAGTGGATTAATAACTACATCTTCGACCAGCCAACGGGACGAAATATCACGGTCATATCAGGTGCTTACCCTGTCTTCCAATACAGACAGACACGTGCTTTCTTCCAAGGAGTTGACTTAGATGCCCACGTTCGCCCTGTATCATCGCTCGATTATCATCTTGTTACGGCAATGATTTGGGCGCGCGAGATGCCTTCTCACGCTTATCTCCCTTATATTCCGAGCTTCCGTCTGACCCATTCGCTGACGTGGTCGCTGCCTTTCTTCAAGGCATTCTCGCCAAAGATAGGACTCAGTCATCGCTTTGTGGCTAAGCAAACACGCTTCAACCCATCCACAGACCTCATCGCAACGAGTCCTGAGGCGTATCATCTCATGGGCTTTGATGTTAGCTTCTCGGTGCCAATGCGTGAGGGACAGTCGCTTCGTGTGGGACTGATGGGCGACAATATCTTTAATCGTGAGTACAAGGAATACACCAACCGCAGCCGCTACTATGCCCATGATATGGGTCGTGACGTGCGCTGTATGATTACATGGAACTTCTAATTAAAAAATTAAAAACGATGAAAACAAAAAGATTAATAAATGGTCTTGTGCTTGCTTTTGGTGCAGTAATGACCATGCTGTTCGTGGGTTGTAACCCAGAACAGCCTGAGAATGAGAAAGAAAACAAACTGCATGAAGACCCTGTTCGTGCTGTCTTCACACTGCAGGAAGGAACGCTCAACAATGCTTCTGCCTTCGACAATACGCCAAAAATGGCTAATTTCAAGGCGGCTTCTGCCCCTGCACAAGTGATAGAATGGCAGACAACAGCTGGTCAAGGATGGCATGTGACGAGTGCAACAAAGTCGTTCAACGTAAAGAATAGCGTAGACAACCCTTCTGTCGTTTACCTTTTGAAGATGGAGTATTATAATGCAAAGGGCGAAATGATGAACAGTCAGTTCTATAACCTTGGTCAGGACAAGATTCATCAGCACTTCTTCTCAATGTTCAAGCAGGTGATGTATGAAGGACAGATAAGCTCTGTGCGTGTCACAAACAAAGCAGAACTGCCTTACGACTACCGTTATATAGACGAGTTGAACGGCACTTTCATTGGCGACACAAACCCTATGGGCTTCCAAGGTCTTATCAAGTTCGTGAAGCCTGGACGTGAGTTTACACTCTCTGTCGACCTGCTCCACGCTGCAGGAAGTAAGTTTGGTGACGACGGAAAGGCCTCTCCTTTCTACAATCCAGCTGGAAAGTTGCTTAGCACTGGACTTTGGGATATCAACGTTAAACTGCCTATCGTGATTGATGGGCAGTCAACCGAGGAGAGTACTACCGACCCTTCACTTATCAATCCTGCAAAGGCTGTGATTGAAATCTATAACGGTCACTTGCATGGACCAAAGGCTTTTCATCAGAACCCAACACCAAAAGAATTGAAGTATATCGGACGTAACTACAAGCTTACCTATACTTTGGAGAACGGAAAGTGGGTGGCTGATGCACAGAATGGTAAGAGCGTGAACCTTATGGGAAGCAGTCAGGACATTATGTGTCGGCTTTTGTCATCCACTATTACGACAAGGCAGGCAAAGAAATTACCTCTCAAATCGTCAATAATGGCGAAGACAGCCACTATCAGCACTTCTTTATGGTAGATAAGATTCGCCCTTCTTATGGCGGAAAAAAGGAGACAACGGACGTTAACTCTACTGATTTCTTTAAGTATGTCTACTGTGATACAGACCCATGGAATAAGACTAACAAGTTTGATGGTGCTAAATTCTTTGGTAAAAACAATCCTATCGGGCTTAAAGGTTACTTCGAATTCTTGCGTACGCATAAGCAGTTTAACCTCGAAATTCGCCTGATGCGTGCTCGTAATTCTAAGTTGACCAATGGCGAAGCAAGCTCTTTCTGTGCGCCAACCGAACGCCAGTTGAAGGAGGAAGCATGGTTGCCAACCATCGTCGTGCCGATGAATATCTATATGGATAGCGATGAGCGCGAACTCGATTCAAAGATTTACGACACTGATTTCGATAAGTTAAGCAACGATGCAAAGGATTATTCAGAGAGCAACTTGTCGTCAATTCGCTCGCTTATGGATGCTTTTGAAATAACCGACATAAAGACAGCTGTCCTCGACTTCTGGTGGAATTTCCACGGAGATAGCAAGCACAGCGATGCCGGTTTCTGGTTCTAAACGAGAAAATTAATGGCTTATCCCTATCGCTCTTGATGCCGATAGGGGAGGAAATAATATGGTCGCTGTTTCTTTATCTTCTCACAGATAGCACAGATAAACAGAGTCCATAGGACGCACAGAAACCTAACGGTTATGGATAACACAGAGAGTTAAAACACAAATCCAGCACAAGCAAATCGTCAACTATAACTCTGTGAGTTCTCCGACCTTTAGGTCTCTGAGCGTTTGAGTGTACAAAAAGGAAATCTGTTCTTTCTGTTCATCTGTGTCATCTGTGAGAGAATGCTGTGATAGAATGCCGTGATAGAGTCGCTGTTTCTTTATCTTCTCACGAGATAGCATAGATAAACAGAGTCCATAGGACGCACAGAAAACCTAAAGGTTATTGATGACACAGAACCTTTGTTTTATGCTTTCTGTCTTCTTTATTTATGTGTGATTGTAAAAATCTTTCACACCTTCAAAATTAAAACATCATCTTTTGGCTTTGAAAAGACGCCCAATTGGCTTGCAAAAGATGCCCTTTAAGCCCCTTACTAACGCCCTTTTGAAGTCTTATTAACGCCCTTTTGAAAACCGCTTTTGCAACAACCTGAACACGAGAGAGTTATAACGATGTTTAAAATACTTGTTTTTAGTCTTTTATTCCACCTTTTTTCTTGCTATTTTGTAACAATATTTCATAACGTTGTGCGGATGAAATTTCTCACAGAGGGCACAGGTTTACGGTGATATGATTTTGTTTCCTAACAGCTTTTATTTTCTTATCGGCATCTTGTCTGTCTTCGTAACTTGACGTAGCCCGCTACGTCTGCGCCTAAAAGACAAACAATCTGCTCGATGATAAAACAAAATAAGTTTAGGCTCTAATAATCAATTTGGGTTAAAATACCTATTAGTAAGTATTGACAAGACGGAAATCTTCGCCTATCTTTGCAGCAAAAGTAGATAGAATGGAGAAGAGATTAAAATGCCATAGAGCACCAAACAATTGAAAGCGTACTGCAGAATGAATGCAATACGCTTTTTTTTATGAACAAAATAAACATTGTCCGTTAATAAGATAATAATGAAAAACATTAAAAGAAGATGTGCGGAGTAGGATTGTTATGGCTGCCCGCAGTGAATTTATTAAGTATGGATATAGGAAGACCTCGATGCGTACAATCTCGGCAAAGTCCGGTGTTGTGCTGGGGAATATATATAATTATTTTAAGACAAAGGACGATATCTTCTGTGCTGTCCTTCGTCCGCTGCTCTCTGTGATAGGCGAGTGTATGGCGGAGCACAGCAAGGGTGAGCACGAGGAAAAGCGTCTTGATTTCTCCCGACAACGGCAGAAGGAATTCTTATCGAGTATGCTTCGCATTATCTTCTTATATAAGGAGGAGTTGAGGCTACTACTCTTTGAGTCGCAGGGCACCTCCTTAGAGAATTTCCGTGAGACCTTTATCGACGAACAGGTGGCGATAAGTAGGACTTACATGGAGCAGGTGGAGACGAGTGTGTCGCCCCTCTTCTTTCGTATCAGCGCCTCTACATGGCTGACGATTATCGGTGAGATTGTGTCGCGACCCGACCTTCAGCAGGAGGAGGTGAGGCAGGCTCTGGCTGAATATATACGCTACAACACGGCAGGGTGGCAAGAACTCATAAAACAATAAGTTAGGTATGAAAAGACTAATCTTTATTACAATGTTATGTCTGTGCCCTCTGCTCGTGGCAGCCCAACGGCTGTTAAGGGGTAAGATCATGGAGAAAGAGACGTCGACTCCTATCTGTGGAGCATGCATAGCAGTCAAGGGAACGAAGCAGAAGACCCTCTCTGACAAGGCAGGCGACTATCAGCTGACGGTTCCCACAGCGGGTGCTTACACGATAGAGGTGTCGGCAGTAGGCTACAAACGGCTGAGGGAGGTCGTTGCAGCGGGTGGTGATGTGACAAGAGACTACTATCTTGAACCCTCATCGACCTCGTTGCGTGAGGTTGTCGTGCGGAGTTCGGCACAGAGTGCAGAGATAAACCAGATACGACAAAGCCCTATGGCTGTGACAGTTGTGGATGGGGTAAAACTGAGAGGACGAGCGAGTAGCATAGAGGAGATACTTACACAGACATCAGGAATTAAGGTTCGGAAGGCAGGCGGACTGGGGAGTGCGTCGCGCATCTCGGTTCATGGCTTAGAAGGGAAGCGTGTGGCTGTGTATATTGATGGGTTCCCACTGAACAGTCCTGACGGGTCCTTTGATATTAATGACATCCCGATAGACGTCATCAAGTATATCGAGGTGTATAAAGGGATTGTTCCTGCGGAGTATGGTGGAGATGGCTTAGGAGGCGCTATCAATATCGTCACGCGAGAAGACGAGTGCGACTTGGTGGGCTTCACACAAGAACTGGCATCCTTTGGGACGGTGAAGACACTCGTAAGTGGACAAAAGCTCTTTAGCCGACCGGGGATATTATTTAACGTGGCATTCTTTAAGAATAAGTCGAAAAACGACTATATGATGTCGTGGCCAGTGTTCGAGACCAATCTGCCTGCCTCGGCATATAGAAAGGTGAGACGTAGGAACGACTATTACGAAGCCAATTTTTATCATGTTGGGTTAGGGTTTAGGAAACTTTACTTTGATAAGTTCGACTTAGAATGTGCCTTTTATCAGAACAAGAAGGGGATACAGTCGCTTAATTTCGACGCTCGTCATGCCTATACAAAAGGGATAAATATCATGCCAAACCTCGTGTTGGAGAAACAAGACTTCCTCGTTAAAGGATTGGATATGAAGTACACTATCGTCACACCTATCATCCGCTCGAATATGACAGACACCGCCACTACGAGGCGACAGTGGGACGGAACAGTCACGCAAGCCGTAGGAGAGACGGACGACAATCTTTTTAACGAGTCGCATGATCGGCAGTTTGAGGTGAGGAGTAAGTTTAACTTGAAATATACACGGGGTCGGCACACTCTTAATCTCAATGACCAATACGCCTACTCGGCTTATACTCCTAAGGACGAACGCATGAAAGGCTATCTTGGCTTTGACCCCAGTGCCTATCCAAGTAGGATGACTGCAAACAACATTGGGCTCAGTCATCTGTTTGTGTCGGATAATCGTCGACTACAAAACTCATTGACAATCAGCATATACTACCTTAAATCAAGGGTTTACAGAACCAGTGACGCACTGGCGAAAGGGCAGGTAACAGACGAGTTAGCACCGAAGCAGACTCGTGTGGAACGGTCGTATTATGGATTCAGTGAGGGCTTCAGCTATGAACTGTGGAAGGATGTGCGGGCAAAGCTGTCGTTCTCGCATAACGTGAGGATACCCTGATACAGGCGAACTCTTTGGCAATGGGATAAGCATCAAACCATCGGTGAACCTGCAGCCAGAGGTGGGGAATAATCTGAACCTTGGCTTTATCGTCGATAGAAGAGGACTATGTGGACTCATGAGGGTACAGTGGGAGACGAATTTCTACTATATGATGATGAAGAACATGATAAGACTCTTTCCTGCTGACACACGTTCTATCTATACGAACTTAGGGAAAACAAGGACCATTGGAATGGACACTGACGTGAAGGTGGACGTCACACGCAATGTCTATCTCTACTTTAATCTCACCTTACAGGATATCCGAGATAGGCAAAGATGGTTTAATGACGAACAAGGAACGAGCAACCCTACCTATAATAAGCAGGTCCCTAACATCCCTGCCTTTTACTATAACTATGGCATGGAGTACCATGCTGAGGGCTTGATAGGTCGCCGAGAACTGTCGAGAGTATATATTGACGTGTCGCATGTGGGCGAGTTTGACTGGGGATGGCAGATGAGTACACTCGCAGAGGAGCGTAGGAAATGGCGTATCCCATCCAATGATGTCTTCACGATAGGCCTCCAGCAGTCTTTATGGCATAATAACATGTCGCTAAGCTTTGAGTTAGAAAACATCTTCAATAAGGAGAATTACATGGAATTTAAGATGCCTCTACCCGGAAGAACATTAAAGGCAAAACTACGCTTCAACCTGTTCAGAGACAAACTGGCAGGTGGGGCAATGAGCTTATAATTATTAACTTCTTTAATCAAAACACAATGAAACATTATTTCTTAACCGCAGCTATAATGCTGCTCACAACCGTCGGACTACTATCTTGCGACAAAGACTCACCTGACACACCGCCTGCACCGGCAAAGACGGAGATGGGTTTCGTCCATAGTGTTAACATTGGAGACAATACATACGTAAGTGTTTTCAAAGACATGAACGTTGGTTCGCTCAATACGGACAATGCACTGGTGATGACGAAGGGTGCTTATACCTTCGTATATAAGGCGAAAGTGTATATAACCGACACCGAACGCATCTATAAATATGGCCAGAAAGAGGGAAAGTTAGTGCAGGAGGGGAATACTATCCTACTCCCAAGTGGGGCTAAGGCAATGTGCATCACCTTCGCTTCCGACAATAAGGCATACGTCTCTTGTCCTGGTTTAGGAAAGGTAATCATCATCAATCCTACTACAATGGAGAAGGTTGGAGAGATTGATTTAGCGGAGTACTCCTTGGGGAAAGCTGCCGGTGATAATAATCCAGAGCCTGCCGCATCTATCATAAGAGACGGAATACTCTATGTGGCACTTAGTCAGATGAAGTCTACATACGTCTGTGAAGCAGGGGCTTACGTGGCTTTGATTGACACAAAAACCGATAAACCTATCAAAGTCGTTAGTGATCCTCGTGTCTCAATGGCCTCTGGTGAGTCGCCAGCTGGCGACCCTTTCATCGATGAGAAGGGTGATATCTATTTTTATTGTGTAGCGATGTTTGGCTATCAACCTGGTGTCAAGGAGGGATTTCTGCGTATTAAGAAAGGTCAGATAGACTTTGATAAATCCTACTGCTTCACCCTTGCAGATGTTGACTTAGTAGGAGTCAAAGGCAATAAAACCTCGTATGCTTACATGAAGGTGTATGGCGGCAACGGAAAGGTGTATGCTTACCTGAACATCCCAGGTGCTGCAAGCAATCCACCAGACTATGTTCACGATAAATGCTTCCAACCTTTTCGAGATTAATCTCTACAATATGACCTGCAAGAAGTTGGACCTCTCTGCCACAGCTGGGTGGGCTGCAACCCTCTGTAAGTCGGGTAATGACATCATCTTCGGTATGTCCACCGACCAAGGCATGGGCTATTCTGTCTATCATCCAGCCACTGCCACCTATGAGATCCTCAAGGTAAAAACCTCTGGTGCACCATATTTTGTGCATGAGTTGAGGTAGTTTGTATACATATCGAATCCCACAGAAAGAGTAGTAGTCCCTTCCCTTGAGGGTGTTCCAATTTTGATATACCCTCAAGGGAAGGGACCGCTTGGTTGCTGGTAGCTCTTTGTGTGGTTGTTAGGGTGGAGATATTTTTCTTTCCCTTTTCTGATTTAACCCAAATATCTAGTTTGCAATGTGAATTGCAATATTTTTATTTATTGCAATCTACATTGCAAACTTAGAGAACTTTTGAGTTTAGGGTTGGCTGATACTCAGCTAAGTCTTCTGCACATGATATTGAGCATGGTCACTTAAGAGTACCGCCTTTGTGCTTAACTGAAAAAAGGCTGAAGTTCGATTGAGAACTTCAGCCATATATATAAAGATCTATAAATTGTTTTTACTCTGCTATATACATTCAGTTTTTGGCAAAGGGTTTGAAGCTACAACCCAGATGAACCATTACTGCATCTATCGCCATAATTGGCAAAGGCATGCTGGTAAGCTACATCGAGTTTGAGGTTTTTTATCTGTCCGCCAGCACCAAAGGTTATGGCATCCGAAGCCTTGTTAGCACATTGATAGCCCACACGTGCTGAAAGCATCTTGTTGTAGGTGTATTCTAAACCAGTACCAACCAACGTTTCATGGGCATCCTTAGGTGTAAAGTAGCGAGTTGAAAGTGCATAAGTCAAACGATGCTTAGGCGCAAGGTTGACTTGCCAATCTCCACCAATCACCACCGATGTAGGTAGACTTTGAGGGATACCCGTATTGTTAAACTTCACAGCCTACCAAAGTCCATCAGTCGGACACCCAGAGTAAGTGTTGAATTCATGTTCTTAGTCACTGCAAATGGTAGTTGGTAAGCACCGCCTAATGAGAAAGTCAGTGCGTTGGTGCTCGTAGCAGAATGACTATGTACATAGGTGGCAGTGGTATATACAGCCACATGCTCTGTAACGGTGAACGAATAACCCATGTCAAGTGTGAGGTCATAAGGCGAAACACTGTTGGTAGCACTTGTAGAACCCACAACTGGAACAGTCAGTCCACCCAAGTAACGTAAACCAGCCATCAAAGCCGACCGGTTGTTGAATCGGTAGCCTGTTGCAAAATTATATTGATCAGTCGTCCCGTGTCGGTCTTAGGCTGTGCTTCAAGCGAAGCCTCTGCTGAGAATTGTGTCTCACCAAAAGACAGGGCAGCGGGGTTAGAGTAGATAAACATTTGGTTGGTATTGCCAAGCTGTGTCGCACCCATTGCCGCGCTTCTTACATCAGGTGTGCCTTCGAGTATAGGGAGAATGCGACTTTGTGCCGTAACTTCCATCGCCAGGCAAGAGCCCAGTGCGACAAGTACCATTGATATCTTATTCATAATGTGTTGCTTATTTCTTGATAAAAAGTATGTTTGCTTGTTAGTCGCTCGGTTTTGAGCAGCAGATAGTAGGTGCCAGGAGCAAGGCGATCGATACCTAAAGTCACTTCGTGTGTCGCAGCATTAGGTGTTAATTTCTCATCGATCAGTTTCTGACCACGTAAAGAGGTTACTGTTGCTTGTACTTGTTTTACTTCGCTACGCATAAGTGCTTTGATGTAACTATGTGCTGGGATAGGGTAGATTACGTGAACGTCAGGAGCATTCTTATCCGTTACGCGACTTTGATGGTTGTTGAGGTACGTTTACCTTGATCGTTAGCGGTTATGGTGATTGTGGCTTCACCCTTTCCTGCTGGTGTAGAGTAAGCTATATTACCTTTCACTGATGCCTTTACAACAGATTCATTGCTTGTAGTAGCAGAGAATTGCATTTCGTTGCCACCCATAGCCTTGAAGACATTTTCCAGACTGATTTGGGCTGCTTCTCCCTGTTCGAAAAGTGATACGTCGCTAAGTGTACTTACAAGTTGTGGAGCAGTGTGTGAAACGACTTTATATACAAAGTTCTGTTGTGTCTGTCCGCCAATCTGGTCGGTAAGCGTAATGCTAAATTCGTAAGTACCCGTTTTCTCAACCTTGATAAGCAAGTCGAAATTGTTGTCAACACGCTTCAACTCAACGCCTCGAGGTAGCTCCGTGGTAGTATAAGTCCATGTGTGGCCGTCTTCATCCTTTACTGGTAGTATTTTATGGTAGTAAGGTTGTGTGTCGAGCAGTACCAATGTGTCGGCAATAGTTGTACTAAAAGCAGGCGCATGGTTGAGTCGTGTAGTGAAGTTAGCCGTAACTTCAGGTGACATATTATTGAAGCGGTCGTATGCAACCATCTTTACAACATAGTCAGTACCTGTTTCAAGTTCGGTAAAGTTTTCCTCCATCGGTGTACCTACAGCCAATTCGTAAGAATAGCGTGTAACTGTTTGTACAGGTTTAGAGAGGTCGTCTTTCTTAAAGAGACTTTTGATACTATATGCAAATGCTGTATCGTTCTGGGTTCAAGGCATCTTCGTCAGCTGTTACATTCCATGTGATTTGTGCATCGTAGTAGCCATGGATAGCATCGGTAGACCAGTCAGTCACGTTAAGTACAGGAGTCTCAGGCTTAATCGTTTCAGGGTCAGAGAGTGCAAAGTTAGCATCAATATAACCTATTCCCATTTTCCCAGCAAGGTTAGCATCAGTCTTTACAGCGTAAGGACTGCTTGCCTTTACAGCATTCAGCAAACGTTGGCGTAAATCGGTGTTGGTGAAGTTAGGATTAGACTTGCCAAACTTTGATACTACCAGTGCAGCCACACCCGATACGTGAGGCGCAGCCATTGACGTACCTTGTGCGAAGGCATAGTTGTTATCTGTAGGCAAAGTGAAGTCCGTATTAGGATATTCACCTGTAAATTGCTGGTCGAAGTTTGCTGGTACAGTACTCAGTACGCCCCTATAAACTTCATTTGAATTGGTAGTTCCACCAGGAGCAAGCACGTCAACCCACGGTCCTTTGTTCATGTAGTCGGTAGGTGTTCCAAGGCTATTGAAGGCACCTACAGCCAATACACGTGGATAGGAAGCAGGAATCATGTCAATATCGTATTGAGAATCAGTTACCTGAAGCAAAGACAACGAGTCCTCCCTTCATGTAAGCATTTGGCTTCTTGTTGCCCTGTGGGTCGCATCCTGCAATGTCAGTGAAGTAATCAATACCCTCTTTGAGCAAGTCAAACTGTGTCTTAAAGATGCGTTGGAAGTTCGCATTGTTAAGATATTTTTTACGGTCGAAGGCATAGCCCCATGAGCAGTTACAAACAGAAGCCCCGTTTTCGGCAGCAAATTCAAAAGCTTTAACGATGTAAGCGGTAGAGGCTGTCTCGTTATATCCATCGCGTCCGTATATCTCACAGCTCATTAGTCGTACACCCGAATTGGCATCACCATTACCACCAGCGACACCACAGACGCCCAATCCGTTGTTGTTACGTGCAGCAATGGTTCCTGCTACGTGGGTACCATGTCCGCCTGCAATAATAACATTCGGGTCACCACTTCCTTTCTCGGCAGCATAGAAGTTGCGACCATGGATAGTCGCACCTGTAACTGGGTCTACACCCTGCCATGCTGAAGCAGACAAGTCCTCGTGTTCAAAGTCGATACCTGAGTCCATTACTGCCACTACGACATTGGGGTCGCCTGTTTCTTTCTGCCAAGCAGAGAAGAGGTTGATGTCGGCACCCTCCTTAAATGTGGCGTATCTGCTGATAGTTGTTGTGTAATGCCATTGATATTGTAAGTATGGGTCGGTGAAGCCCAGATATCCTGTACCATCATTAGCAGGTCTCAGACTTCTTGGATTGATAGGAGTACGCGTTGGTGAGGTGTATTTCACCTGAGAAGGAGCAACCTGAACGTTGCCATGTACCTTCTCAATTGCTGGGTCACGGCGTAGCTCATTGATTACTTGTTCAACGCTTTTAGTACTATCGAACCTCGCTGATAAACCATCGGTCCAAGCCCTGGCACGTTTAGAGTTGGCATAGTCATTATTCATATCAAACACCTGTTCACTTTTATACGTCGTGTTTTCAAATACTTTAGCACGTGTTACGCTTTGTGATGCTGCACGTGTGGTGGGGGTATGGTTGGCTTTTAGTTTAATGAAAGCCAGTCCTGGTTGCCAAGGAAAAGTTTCGTTGACAGATGATTGGGTTGCATCGGTATTGGCTTGTGAGGCAGTATATCATCGCTACATGCCGAGAATAAGCCCTGCAGTCAATGACATGCAAGCCGTCAATGCGTATATATAACTGTTTCGTAGGATTAGTTGTCTATAAAGTTGAGGGTTTTCTTGATTTGGTCTATAATGCTTTACTTATAGTATGTGATGACTGTGCGCGTTTCCTGTGGTCGCATATCAATAAGGTCAGACTCACCACGGAAGAAAGTAACAAAGCCGTTACCATCGCCACGGAAGAAAGTGTAACCTTTATCTTCGATGACGTTTCTTATACTTACTGGTAAGGTATATGTGTACCATTCGTAAACGCCAGGAGTACCTTCCTGCTCACGATTATATATAATATCACTGCCCATATAGAACATGTGGCACAAACCAATGGTTCCACTTAGTTCGGCATCAGGAACTAAACCTGCGTCAAGATCTTCGGGAGTTGCTCCTTGCCAGTTGAAATAGTAAATCACATTAGACAAAGAACCATTCTCATAGCTGGCATTCTCAGGTACAAAAAGCAGTCGTGAATACTTGCAGAGAGGGTCTTCGGTTGTGGTGGTGATTTTCTCATCATTGAATTCGTTGTTGAAGTCGGGTTTCATACCGCGTTTTTTCTCAAACTCAATGACCTCCTTGAGCTTGAAGTTCTTGTTATGCAAAAGGCTGGATCTGAACACAGGGAAGCTTGTAATCTTACCATTACTACCCAACTTTATGTTGTTCGAACTCACAACATACTTCATACATGCGCTTTTATATATACCACCATCATCTTAAAGTTCATCGGGTCATTGTAAACGTGCATTAAACGGGTTACATCTTCCTCTTCACAATAGTACTGTGTTTCGGTTTCCACGCGCTGTTTGTTGCCAAGCATGAAGTTGTTTTGTTTTAGCCAAGGGTCGTAAGATTCTTTCTGGAAAGTCTGTCCCTTAGGAGCTTTGAGCCAAGCACTAAAAATCTTCTTGGTCATGTAGTTAGGCATATAGAATATTCGTGGTGACTGCTCACCAGGCGAGTGAAAAGCATAATATATCTTATCAACATCCTCCTTGAACGGCAAGAGAGAGTCTATTTCGAATACTTTATCTCGGCTATTGTTTCTTTGTGCTTCCAGTTCAGTTACACGCGCCAAGTCAAAGTTTTCGATATCCCAAACAGGGAATTGGAACTGTACGTATCCATTCTGGGTTACATTCAATAAGAAATGCTTGTTACCATTTGTGAGGAAGAGTTTCTCGCTTCGGCTGGTTTGTGCCCATTGCTATTGCGTTCGATGGCAGTGAGGTTTAGTTTCAGCTTATGTTGCTTGATGTCTACCTCATAAGTAAGCCAGTCGTTTTTCTCTTTATCAACTTGCTCTACACGCCAGTTCTCCGAGTTAGAGAGAACGTTCAGCTCTACGGCTGTATGTGCTTCATGGCTGAAGATAGCCGTTCCATTACTACCCTCTACGGTGATGTAAGGTTCAGAACCAAACTGGGTGATGTCAAGTACTTGCTTACCATTAGGCGTAATAACTACTACTTGCGCTTTACGTTCATCAGCTCCTTCGTTGGCTGAGGCTATAAGTTCAAGCATATTCCCTACTTTCTTAGCAGAGAGCCAGTCACTATAAGTTCCATTCTCCACTTGCCATTCGTCACCAAGAGCAGCCATATCAACCATCTTAGTCTCACCTTCCTGATTGAAGGTGAAGGTTTGGGTCTCACCTTGAACAAACTTTTCAGCTCCACCTAAGGTAAGATCCTTCTGGCATGCGCTTGCCAATGCAACAATGATGAGCAAGGCGCATAGTCTTATATTCTTATACATAGCGTGTAATTTATTTGTTTGCGTATGTCTCATTGTAGTTCTCATCTGGGATTTTGTACGATGTTAGGATTAATTCTAATTTCGTTTTCAGGGATTGGCCATACAAACATCTTGTTGTCGGGCTGTATGTTCACATTGAAGCCAGGAGCATAGAAGGTTGCTGGAACTTGATAATAGCCTTATGCACCTTGGAAAGAACGCTTAGAAAAGCCCTGCTTCCAGCGGCGTAAATCCCAGAGTCTGAAACCCTCAAAAGCCAATTCACGAGCACGTTCAGCCTTTATCTCATTGTAGAGTTCGTCGCCAGTAGCACTGGTTGTAGGTACTCCTCTCGATGTTCTTAATATGTTAAGATAATCTTGTGCATCAGCTTCATTTCCCAACTTATAGGCTGCTTCTGCCACGATAAGATACTGCTCGGCAATACGGAAAGGCTTAGGAGCTTGATTACCATTAGGAACATATCCTCCCCAATGGGTACTGGTGAGGTTAGCATAGCTCGGGTTACCCTTGAACTTAGAAACGACATAAAGCTGTGTAGACACATTCTTGTCGTTTACGGTAGTACTAACGAATTCAAAGAGAGCCAGTGCACGATGATCGGTTTCGCTTGAAAAGAGATCATTTATGACTTCTCGTGTAGGAACATAAGGTGGTTTATTGTAGTCAGCAACCCTATCTGGCTGTTTTGACTCGTCCCAATAGGTTGTTGTAGAGAGGTCAGCACCATAGAGTGACGTAACCGTTGGCACCTCATTTTCTTTTGCTACGTATGGTTGCCAGATTTGTTCTGTACCCTTATCATAGAACCACATCTGTGCGAAAGCATCTTCTTGCGGGTTGATTTTTCCTTCGCTATTTACAGAAGAAGTATAAGGTGCAATGAGTGGATAAGTATTTTTATTTATCAATAGTTTTAGCTTCTTGATAAGCCTTGTTCATGTCACCCATATAAAGGAATACACGTGCGCGTAAAGCTCGCACAGCATCAGCACTTATTTCACTATTCCCTGCCTTTGTTTCAACGGAAGCCAAGTAGGTTTCTGCTTGATTTAAGTCGTCTAATATTTGCTTATATGTTTGAGTGTTATTACTTTTTGAGGCTTATTTTGGTTCACTTCTCCTGTTTCCAAAACTACTCCCAAGTCTTTATCAGCTGTAGCAGCATTGTAAGGCATACCCCATCTTAATGCCAAGTTAAAGTGATAGAACGCTCTGGCAAAGTAGGCATCACCAAGATATTGGTTTTTCAGCGGCTTCTCTGCCTCTGTGACATTCAGTTTAGGAAGCTTTGTCAGTACCACATTGGCATCAACAAGTGCCGAATAATATGAGTGGTAGATTTCTTGTAGTACGTTACTCTCAGGCAATAAGGTCCATCCATGGAAGTCTCCATAGAGGTTTCCGAAAGCAGCATGGGCATTAAGCATGTCTGCCTGTGCCTCTTGTGGGAGTACATATCCCCCTCCAAACTTACCACGAAGTGTGGAGTAAATACCATTGTCCCATTTAGCAGCGTCTTGCATATTAAGAAACGAGACGTTATAATCAATGAAGTCTGCTGGTTCGCGGTCAAGATTACAACCTTGAAGTATAGTCGCAAAGGCAAGCAAGCATAAATATATCTTCGTTGTTTTCATTTTTTTATTCATTAGTTGACGGTTGTTATTAGAGTCCAATCTCAACACCTACGCTCATCTGCTTGGTGTTTGGATTGACACCATACGAAACATTGCGATTTACTTCGGGATCGATACCTCTGAATTTGGTAAATGTTAGCAGATTTCTACCCGTGAAGAACACTTTAGCAGAGCGTATGATATTTTGCTTTCCAAGGCTTTTACGCGGAATGTCATAGCCTAAGGTAAAAATTCTTTCAAGCGCATGAACGAAGCATTCTCAAGCATTTTCGAGTCGAGGTAAGTACTTTGGTGATTAGGCTGGCGTACCCATTCCAAAGAAGGGAACTCGGCATTGTCACCAGCTTGTTTCCAGTAATCAAACAAACGGTGTGAACCATTATAGTTGCCTTCGCGATTACGAATGTGATAGTCATTCTCATAGAACTGCTTATCCATAGAAATCATGTGCTTACCAAGGGCAAAGAAGAAATCGGCATTCATATAGAAGCCTTTCCAATAAGCTGATATGCCCCAGCCACCTGTAACTGGTGTGTAGGCATTGATGCCTGTGTTTTGGCTGAGCGAGGTAGTATATTCAGACACTACATCGTTATCGTCACGACGGGTTTGATTTAAGTCGGTTCCTGGATTATACCATTCTGGTACACCAGTATCCTTGATGACACCCTTATAAAGTGGAAGAACGAAGGTTACTGGTTTTCCCACAATATATGCTAACTGCCCGCCTGGTTCTTGCCATGACTGTCTTCCTTCAAAGAGTTCAAGCACTTTATCGCGATTGTAGTTAAAGTTTACGTTGGCAGAAACGCCCCAATCACGACCACGAAGGATGTCGGCACTTACCTGTAAGTCTATACCATGGTTAAGATAACGGCCTGCATTTTCATACCGAGTGGCATACCCTGCGCTACCTACTGGCATACCCGATGTATAAGGTAGAGGTACTTCGAAGAGCATATCACTGGTGATTCGGTTGTAATATTCAAGGTTAAGGTCGAATCTATTGAGCATACGAGCCTTCACACCAATTGTGAATTTGCTTTGGTGTTCCCATCCCAAGTCAGGATTACCAAGGCTAATGAAGCCCAGACTCATGCCACCTTTCTTCTGTCCTACCTTTCCTACATAGGATGATGTACTGTAAGGAGGAATTGAGGAGTTACCTTGTGTTCCGTAACTGGCTTTGAAATCAAGTTCGTTTAACCATGAAACGTCTTTCAAGAAGTGTTCACTCTTAGCTTTCCATAGCAAACCTACAGACCAGAACAGACCATTGCGCTTTATTTCGGCCAAAGCGTGAAGAAGCATCGTTACGAAGAACCCAATCGATGAAGTAACGCTCAGAGAAATCGTAAGACAACTGAGAGAAATAGGAAAGAAAGGCGTAGCCATTCGTATCCTCACCAACCGACTTGTTTTGGGTTACGTTATTAAGCAGGTAAAGGCGGTCGTCTAAGATGCCAGAACCTGATGCTGAGAAATTATCATCTTTATAGTTGGTATATTCATGACCGAGCAATGCCGTAAGATGATGCTCACCAAAGCTCATGTTATAAGCAGCAGTATTTGTGATGGTGATGTTAGATGCCATTGAATAAGCGCGTTCCGAACTACCATTGCCGTATGCACGATAATAACTTGGTAGCGTACGTGAGCGGCTGTCTCCATAGTTTAGCTCCAAACCAATCAGCGAACGTACTGTAAGATTTTTATTGGTGTGAGCGTTAAGTTACCATTCGCAGAAAGAATGAAAGCATTAGTCTTCGCAGGATTGGTAGATATCACGTGCTTAGGTGTTGCCAAGTCGAGCAGTGGAACACGTTCGAGTTCCAAACCAGTGTTAGGGTCGTAAGGAGAAGCAAAAGGTGCGTTCATTGCAGCTAAACCTCCGCCTACGGCATTGTTGTTACCAAAAGGAGATACGCGGGTGTCAGCATACGAAACCTGTGTGCTGACGTTTGCTTTTGCCCAGTCTGCAAGATTTGCATCAACATTAATACGACCGAATGCCTTTTTATAGCTTGAACCCATACGCAAGCCTTCTTGACTTAAGGCACCACCAGAGAGATAGTATCTTACACCTGAGGAACCACCCGATACTGATACGTCAGCAGAATACATTGGTGCAGGCTGATACACATATTTATACCATTGGAAGTCGGTCTCCTTAAAATACTTTTCCTTAAAGGTCATTATCTCCGCTTCGCTATAAATACCTGTCTCCTTATAATAGCGTAATAGTTCAGGGCCAGACATAAGCTGATCAAAATAATCGGTGTTAGCCAAAGACGAAACCGCATATTGTGCTCTTAGCGTCACGGCTGGACGTGTTTCTGTCTTACCACGCTTGGTGGTTACATACATTACACCATTGGCAGCACGAGCACCATAAATAGAAGTTGCAGCAGCATCTTTGAGGAACTGAACGCTCTCAATATCGTTTTGATTCATTGACTGAAGCACAGCCATACTGACCTGCATACCATCGAGAATGACAAGCAAACCTGTTCCTGCTCCCAAAGAACCTTGTCCGTGCAAAGACATTGATAGGCGAGCAGATGGCTCACCTGATGATGAAAAGACCTGCAAACCACTCACTTTGCCCTGAACGGCGTCCAAGGGGTTGGCAACAGGTTTCATCGCCAGGTCTTTGGCACTAACCTTTACTACGGAAGCTGAAGTGTTGGCTACCTTTCGCTCCATGTAACCCACGACAACAACATCATTTAGCATGAGGTCAGAGGGTTGCATACGTACATTCATCCGAGGAGTAGCAGCCAGTTCCTGACTTTCATAACCGATAAAACTAAACGTAAGTTTTTCTCCACTTTTTATGCTGATGGAGAAGTTTCCGTCAATGTTTGACACTGTGCCTGATTTAGGTGCTAACTTAGGGATAATACTTACACCAGGTAATGGCTCCCCATTCTCATCTACGATGTTTCCTTTACGGTAATCGCTTGAGCAAAAGACTTCACTGAGTCCAGCAAGTAAACAAAGGTTAACATCCAAATCCTTAGTTTCATAAATGTTTTTATTTAGGTTGGTTTATTTCTGCATGGTACCTTAACAGGTATTGTCACTATTTAGTCTCTTAGGCCTTAAAAGACCTTATATTAGTGCCTTATGATATGTTGTATGACAGGGTTGTATACATTTGCAAATATATTCTTTTTCTAAATAATAAGCAAATGCGGGCTTATTTGTTCGGTTTTTGTCACAATTCTGCATATTGTGAAATTTTTATTAATATTATGCATTAATTATACAAAAGGCTTTCTTCTACTTTTTCTCACTCTAATACATTATTTAATTATATCACTTAAAGGTTTTTAGAACCAAAACTCTTTTTAATCCAAATCAGTCATTAGGGCCTAAGCATTATACATATTAGTGGTCTAATGACCGATTGGGAGATTTAATATTATGTTGTTTGGGATTTTGAAATATCGTTACAAAAACAGGCAGCGGGAAGTCTGAAAAGCGCAAGAAAAGGAGTGCTTTTTAATGCCTTTTGTAAGTAGTTGTATGTCAGAGTGTTGCTGATGTGGTTTTTTAAAAGGTGCCCTAATTAGACTTCAAAAGGGCGTTAGTAAAGGGTCTTAAAGGGCATCTTTTGCAAAGCTAATAGGGCGTCTTTTAGAAGGCAATTAGGCATCTGTTAGTTTTTGATAGGTGAATTTTTATTACAAAATGAAGGTTTGTGCTTGGAGTATTCAGAGTAGGACGAAATAAAATTTTTTTCAAAGAACAATACATTTACATATTAGATAACATATTTCATAGACAAAAAGATTTTTAAAAAGAACAACAAGCTAAGAATACAATAATATAATATTTTCTTAAATGAGAGAAAACTAAAAAGTGCTACGGAAATTGTCTGTGTAAGAATACAGGATTTTTTATAACTTTTGATGATGATGCTTTTAGAATGTTTTCAGTACTAATGATGTGTTGTTGTATGAAATAAGAACAATAGGGAAAAAGAGGAAGGTATTGCCTCCTCTAAATTGTCGTCAATTAAAAACAATTTCTTGTAAAGGAGATAAAGTCTACACAACATTCTATAAGGGGGAATGTTCTTTGTTTCAGTTAGGACTAAGAGAAAGTTTTATTAACTTTAGGAAAAAGAATAAAAATATCTTATAACAATGTAACAATTCAAAAGAAGATGGACGGAACTTTTTCTATTACTGCATCTTATGAAATTATCTTTCTTCCTGAACATAGTGTCTCAAGCGTAATAGGAGGTTATTATTTAGTTTACCTAAAAGTTTAGAGAAAGATCTTATTCTGGCTGCAATTGCACGTCAATCTTATGATAATATTATTCTCAAGCAATTACAATAATTTATACTACGATACATTAGGATGTAGGATTTTTGAATTGATAGATTACTTTTGTAACTGTGTTTTCTTGGCTATAAAAATTAATAATATGTATTTTTGTAATCCTTAACAACATATAATAATTTAAATACTATTTAATTTAAGAACCATAAATCTTTTTCATAGGTACTCTTATATATTTAGAATCAAAATGTATGCAAACTCATTTATTATATCAGCGTTATATACTCCACAATGTGATTCTTCTTTAGGATTAAAAAGATGAATGGTTTTTATTTAACGACAGTGTCAGGCTTGAAGGACTCCTAATAGTCCGCAATCATAAAAATAGTATGAAAGGAGATTATTATGGTAAAAACATATCTATCTCTGCTATTGTTGGGGTTAATGGAGTGGAAAGTCATCTCTTTTGAGATGCTTTATCGCATAATCAATAATGTTAGTGCTTTATTTGAGCGTTATGAGAATAGAAATGCTGCAAGAAAACTCTACTTTATAAAAAGGATTATATTGTGAATTATTTTACATAGTAGATGGAAAGTTGTGTCATATTTCTTGTCAAGGATCAACGATAAAAATTAGCTACCTAATGGAGAAAAAGAGTTTGTCTACAGTTAAAGAACGTACAAATGATAATTTATTAAATGACTTTATAAAAGATGCATGGGAAGGGTTATTTTTTACCATCGTTACCAATTACTCTATGCAATCATTTATATCCAATGATTATATAAATGAGAGGGTTATTGATTTAGAAACGCAAACTGAGAAAGAAGAAGCATCATGGATTAACAGTTTGTTTCATAAGAATGATGGTTATATGACGCCAATCGTCCTTAATCCATATCGTGATAATGGTAAAAATTGATATGAATAAAGAACATCGACTAACAATTTCTCGTTTATCATCATGCCTCATTCATGCTAGAAATAATAAGAAGAATTTCATCAATGGCTATGACCTTCATGATATTAAGTACGAGTATAATGCCAATTTTGTAACCGAAAAAATACAAGAAGAGACTGGATTTTCTGAGAAGATATATGGAAATATGATCCCTAATAAAAATGGTACCTCCTTATATGTTGATGAAATATTAAAAATTATGAAATCGATCTGCAGGATTCTGCAAATAGAGATGGAATGGGTGAAATCTATAAGAGAGTTCGCAGTTTATCTTGCATTTAAAACCCTAATAATAGCTACACGTTATCCTAGTTATAACGAATACCAGAAAGATGCAATGCCTACGAAATTATTTTTCAAAAAGTAGATATAACTACCTCAACGGCATTAGAAAATCTTGTAAAGGCTATTAATGCGGATAATTCTCATATAACACTTAAAGTGTGACAAATGAAACATTTTTTGAAAGCACTAAAAATAATGCATTTGAAAAATGTGGGATTTAATGATTGGCTCAATATGTATCGATTCCTATATTAAACGTGTTGGAGGAAAATCTGAAAGCAAGGATATCAATGATATACAAGAATCTTTACCACCTTCATTTTTACTTGTGAAATTGAACTTAAAACGAATTAAAGATGAAAAATAGAGATTATTCCGTTAGCCAGATTGAGTTCTGGAGAACGACAATATTTATATACATTCAGTACTTTTATCTATCATACATTAAATTTGTTGAGTATACACTCTGATAATCGTGTGCGCTTTTGTAGAGTAAATCTTGTAATGGATGAGGGTTGAGATTTGTTTTCATCCAGAATATCAGAGAAGGTTTATAAGTGAAATGATTGGATATATCGAGAATTAGGTTTGAAACAAGAATATGGCTTTTAATATTCTTATAGCTACCCATTCTCCCTTTATTTTAAGTGATATACTCAAAGGGCAATATCTTGTATCTGGATAATGGAAAAACGCTAATATAACAGATGAATTTAAAAATCCTTTTTGTGCTAATATTTGTGACCTTTTATATCAAAGTTTTTTTCTTGAAAGAAGGTTTTATAGGTGAGTATAGTAGGCAAAAATTACGTAGTATATTTTTACTTCTTAATGAACCAAAAGTATTTATCTACTAAAGAGATAAGGGAGAAAAGAATTGAGGAACAGCTTAGATTTTATATTGAAGAGTTGGAATCCCTTTATTATTATGCAAATTAAGCAGTTAGCAAAACTTCAAGGTTTGAATATTAATGAGAAAATTATTAATAGACGATAAGATCCGTAATTTTGCAGTAAAGTACAAAAATACTGTGAATAATGAATCGATAGCGTTATTGAAGATTTAGAAACGCTAAAGGACGAGGTATTAAAATCTCATCTGTGGAAAAAAATAAAGATGGGATTAGAGATTATTTTGATAAATTTATTTCTGAATATCCTGATTTTACTTGCGTTAGAACCTGAAAAATGGGATATGGAGGATATGACGATCTTGTAAAAGGATGATCCAGATTTTCTTTCACAGATTATTGTATTTGAAAAGAAAAACTAAGAGTACAGAAAGAAGAATATACGAAAAATAATGGAATGCCTCCAGTACCCAAAGATTCGAAAGATTCTTGGAGAAATTCATATGGAGATGGGCTTAAAAACCTGTGTTTATTGTAACAGCTAAAGCAGCTGAATATGGAGCCTGGAAAGCTTTTTACCAGTTTTGACTCATTTTTATGCCCCAAAGTAAGTATCCTTATCTCGGCACATGCTAATCTCCAACCTTCTGACAGTTCGTGTAATGGACACAAGTCTAATAGATTGTGTAATTTCCATTTATACGTTAATGGTAAAGAAACTACATTATCACCATTCAAAATTACAAGTTAAGATTTTTAAATGATGTTCTGATTAACAAAGATAATTTTACAATTAATCTAATTGGAAATACAGGAGTCGAGACAAAACAAAGTAAAGAATATAACGAGATGTTTCATATTGATGATAAATATCTTTCCCATAGACAAAAAGCAGCAACATTTTTATAAAGCTCTCGTTTGAATGAAAGCAACCAAAAAGCGTTGAGAGAAGCCTTAGGAGATTTTCAGACACAGAATGAATTTATAGAAGAATGGCTGGAAATGTCATTAGATGAACGTTTAATTCATGAGGAGCCGTTTAGAAAATTAAAAGTATGATTTTTCTAAAATGATTTATTGGATAATAATGTTTTTGAAATTAGAGTAGTGGTAGTCAAGCTATATATCTCCATGGGACTCTATGATGTTTACATTATATATACTAATCTATTATATTTATAGCGATATGTTTACCTGCCTTTTTGTGTGCCTTATAAAGTCGTGCTTTTTGTTGTTTCTATCTTGGGAGAGTTTGTGTAAGCCTACTTCTTTTGAAAAATAAATAAACCAGAGAGGGGTAGGGTGAAGGTAGTGCGGATTTGTTGTGATAATCTCGGGTTAGCATATATTAATGAAGTCATAGAAACGTCGTGAAAGTTGGTAGAATATAAGATATTTTTAAAGATGTTGGTAACTTTTTCCATTGTGCTTTGCTTTTGTACTTTTTATTTGTTATCTTTGCGGTAGATTTAGTTTAAAAAGTGTTCTAAGACGATATATGGCTAAAATAAAGACAATTGGAATTCTGACCTCTGGTGGTGACGCCCCAGGAATGAATGCAGCGATACGTGCTGTGACCAGAGCCGGCATCTATAATGGTTTTGAAATCAAGGGTATCTATCGTGGTTATGAAGGATTGATAACAGGTGATATTAAGTCTTTTACCACAGAGAATGTTAGTGGTATTATCGGTCAGGGCGGTACGATTCTCAAGACGGCTCGCTCAAAAAGCTTTTGTAACGATAGAAGGTCGCCAGCAGGCATACGACAATCTTGTGAAGGAAGGCATTGATGCGTTAGTAGTCATTGGCGGTAATGGATCGTTGACGGGAGCGACGATCTCTTGCACAGGAGTTTGATATTTGTTGCATTGGTCTGCCTCGTACGATTGACAACGACCTTTATGGTACGGATAGCACTATCGGTTATGACACGACGATGAACACTATTATGGAATGTGTTGACCGTATTCGTGATACTGCCCAGAGCCATGAGCGTATCTTCTTCGTGGAGGTGATGGGACGTGATGCAGGTTTCTTGGCTCAGAACTCGGCTATTGCCAGTGGTGCTGAGGCTGCGATTATCCCAGAGGATTCAAACCGGTGTCGACCAGTTGGCCGTTTCATGGAGCGTGGTATCTCGCAAGTCAAAGAGAAGTTGTATCGTTATTGTCTCTGAGAGTCCTAAGTGCGGTGCAATGTATTATGCAGACCGTGTGCGTAAGGAGTTCCCTGACTACGATGTGCGTGTGTCAATTCTGGGCACCTACAGCGTGGCGGTCGTCCTTCAGCACGTGACCGAATCTTCGCCAGCCGTACAGGTGTTGGTGCTATTGAGGCTATTCTTCAAGGTCAGCGCAACATCATGGTTGGTGTTAGAAACAATGAGGTGGTTTATGTACCATTGTCTGAGGCTATTCTGTTCTGATAAGCCTTTCGACAGAAAAACTTATTAAGGTTCTCGACGAGTTGAGTATCTAAAGAGGTTTTTCCACCTTATTTATATATAGAGGAAATAATAATAAAAACAATAAAGATATTTTATGTCACAGATTAATGGGCGCATCTCCCAGATTATCGGTCCTGTTATCGATGTCTATTTTGATACCAAGGGAGAGAATCCTGAGAAGGTTCTGCCAAAGATTCATGATGCCCTACGCGTAAAACGTCCTAATGGGCAGGATTTGATTATCGAGGTACAGCAGCACATCGGTGAAGATACCGTGCGTTGTGTGGCTATGGATAATACAGACGGTTTGCAGCGTAACCTTGAGGTTGTACCAACAGGCAGTCCTATTGTCATGCCAGCTGGCGACCAGATCAAGGGTCGTATGATGAACGTTATCGGTCAGCCTATCGACGGTATGGAGGCACTGAGTATGGAAGGTGCTTATCCTATCCACCGTGAGGCTCCAAAGTTTGAAGACCTCTCTACGCATAAGGAGATGCTTCAGACCGGTATTAAGGTCATCGACTTGCTTGAACCTTATATGAAGGGTGGTAAGATTGGACTCTTCGGTGGTGCTGGTGTAGGTAAGACGGTGCTTATCATGGAGTTGATTAACAACATCGCTAAGGGTCACAATGGTTACTCAGTATTTGCTGGTGTAGGTGAGCGTACTCGTGAGGGTAACGACTTGATTCGAGATATGTTGGAGTCAGGCGTTATCCGTTATGGTGAGAAGTTCCGCAAGGCAATGGATGAAGGCAAGTGGGATCTTTCGCTTGTTGATCAGGAGGAGTTGCAGAAGTCACAGGCAACACTTGTGTATGGACAGATGAATGAGCCACCTGGCGCACGTGCATCAGTGGCACTCTCTGGTCTGACTGTTGCTGAGGAGTTCCGCGATCACGGAGGTAAGAATGGTGAGGCAGCTGATATCATGTTCTTCATCGATAACATCTTCCGTTTTACACAGGCTGGTTCTGAGGTGTCAGCGTTGTTGGGTCGTATGCCATCAGCCGTAGGTTATCAGCCTACTTTGGCGAGTGAGATGGGTACGATGCAGGAGCGTATTACTTCTACAAAGCATGGTTCAATTACTTCAGTACAGGCTGTTTATGTGCCTGCTGACGACTTGACCGACCCTGCTCCAGCTACTACCTTTACCCACTTGGATGCAACAACAGAGTTGAGCCGTAAGATTACCGAGCTTTGGTATCTATCCTGCGGTAGACCCATTGGTAGTACCTCACGTATCCTTGACCCACTGATTGTTGGTAAGGAGCATTATGAGTGTGCTCAGAGAGTAAAGCAGTTGCTGCAGCATTATAACGAATTGCAGGATATCATCGCCATCTTGGGTATGGATGAGTTGTCAGACGAGGATAAGTTGGTTGTGAACCGTGCTCGTCGTGTACAGCGTTTCCTTTCTCAGCCATTTACAGTTGCTGAGCAGTTCACTGGTGTTAAGGGTGTTATGGTACCAATCGAGGATACTATCAAGGGCTTTAACGCTATCTTGAATGGTGAGGTTGACGACCTACCAGAGCAGGCGTTCTTGAACGTTGGTACGATTGAGGATGTCAAGGAGAAGGCTAAGCGTCTCTTGGAGGCAACTAAGTAATTATCTTCTTGCACAAACAGAATAATAATTGAATTGTCTATGTTGACACTTAGAATAGTTTCTCCCGAAAGGATTGTCTTTACAGGCGAGGTGGATAGCGTGTTGGTACCTGGTACAGTGGGACCGTTTGAGATTCTTGATAATCACGCACCTATCATCTCTACGCTCAGTGAGGGCAAGGTAGCTTATAGCATAAAAGGGGCGAAGACGGAGCTTCAGATCGTTGGCGGATTCGTTGAGGTGAAGAAGAACTTGGTCAGCCTTTGTGTAGAAATCTAAAAAAATATAACTGACAGACAGCTGAATACGAATGATGGATGCTAACAAAGTATATAAGAAGTACTATAAGAATAACTTGTGGATTATCGTGGGTCTCTTTCTTATTGGCTTACTCGGAGTGCAGCTAACGCAGCAAACGGCTTATATCAATGTGCTGACCATCTGTGCTGTTTATTCGCTTATCACCTCTTCTATCTATGGAGGAGCTTGGAAGGCGATAGCCAGTCAGTCGCCCGCAGTACTGAATAACTTCTATCTTGCGGCTTCTGGTTTTCGTATGCTGTTGGCGTTCTTGACCGTTTTGGTTTTATGCAATGGTGGTGAAGGAACGCACAATGAGTAATTAGCTGTCGTTATCTTCATGATATTCTATCTTGTGCTGTTGGCATTTGATACCGTCTATTTTTATAAAGTGGAAAAGAACAATAAAATTAATAATTAACGAATGAAATATCTCAAGCATCTGATTTGTATGGTAATGATGCTCTTCCTGTTAGTGCCTGGTGCTGCTGCATCAAGCAGTAAGGGGGGAGAGATTGACCTGCAGGAGATATTGTGGGACATATCAGGACTCATACAGAGTGGCATGTTACCAGTATCGGCGATAAAGCATATCATCATCAATCTGCCAGTCTTTGTGAAAACATCAAAAAGGCTGGTACACGGGTTGGGCTGAAGACTTTGCTGAAGAGCCGTTAGAGGAAGGTCCACACGCTGGCTATCGTCCTTGTAAAAATAACCCAGACCTGTTCATTGCAACGAAGGGAAACTACGAACGACGTATCGTTGAGTTGCAGGAGGATGGCACGGAAGTGCGTCCTATCGACCTCTCTATAACGAAGACGGTGTGCGTACTCTTCATTGATACCATCATTCTCTTGCTGTATCTTGATTCCAGCACGCTGGTGTCGCCGTCATAAGTTTATGGATAAGGCTCCAAAAGGATTCACGGGATTGATGCACATGATGATTATGTATGTTTATGATGAGGTGATTAAGCCTGCATTAGGTAAGGAGGCAGACAAGTATGCGCCTTATCTGCTGACCTGTTTCTTCTTCATATTCATCTCTAACCTCATGGGTATCATACCATTCCCACCGGGTGGCGGTAACTTGACAGGTAACATTACGGTAACATTCTTCCTTGCAGTGTGTACGTTCTTGATAACAAACTTCTCTGGAACAAAGCATTATTGGAAGGAAATCTTCTGGCCAGAGGTTCCTGTATGGATGAAGGTTCCAGTGCCATTGATGCCATTCATTGAAATCTTCGGTATCTTCACGAAACCGTTTGCTTTGATGGTCCGTCTCTTTGCCAATATGATGGCAGGTCATGCGATAGCATTGGCTTTGACGTGTGTCATCTTTATTACAGCAACAATGAGTGTTGTTATCAGCACTTCTATGACGATTGTGAGTGTGGGTATGAGTATCTTCATGATGCTCCTCGAGTTGCTTGTTTGCTTCATTCAGGCAATGGTATTCACGATGTTGAGTGCGGTGTTCATCTCATTTGCAAGAGTACACGAGTCTGAGGCGTAGGAGAATGGCTGCGGGTTGTCCTATCCAAACTTAGGGATTTTAGCCTTGATAGGAGCCCCATGAACTTAGCCTAACTAGGAATACCAGGACAACTAGAAGCCCTAGGAATACTAAGATAACTATCTTCACTATTCCTATTAGAATAGCAAGTCTCGTTAGTAAGCCTGTTTCCTCTTCTCACAAGAATAAAAACAAAGAAAGTAAGAAAATAAAAACAATTAATAATTAAAAGCAAAAAAACTATGTTGACATCATTGTTATTAGCAGCAGAAACTGCAAAGTTGGGCGCCGCTATCGGTGCAGGTATCGCAGCCGTAGGCGCAGGTCTTGGTATTGGTCGTATCGGTGGTCAGGCGATGGATGCCATGGCTCGCCAGCCAGAGAAGATCGGTGATCTCCGTTCTGCTATGATCGTTGCTGCCGCTTTGGTTGAGGTGTTGCCTTCTTCGCGGTTATCGTTGCTGCTCTCTGTGTATTCTAAACCACAGAAGAGAGCTATTTAAACAAAATTGGTAAGAAAAGTAATTTAGCAGCTTATGTCATTATTATTGCCAGATAGTGGCTACTCTTTTTGGATGACCCTTGTCTTCTTAGTGGTCTTCTTCATCTTGAAGAAATGGGGTTTCCCATCAATCATCAAGATGGTGAACGAGCGCAAGGAGTATATTGACGAGAGTCTTGCAAAGGCAGAGGAAGCCAACTTGAGGCTTGCCAACATTCAGAAACAAGGTGAGGAGGCGCTTATGAGGCACGTGAGAAACAGGCGCAAATCCTCAGGGAGGCGTCTGAGACGCGTGACACCATAGTCGGTCAGAGCACAGGAGAAGGCACACGAAGAGTGCTCGCATCCTTTCTGAAGCCAAGGCAGAGATTGAAAGTCAGAAGCAGGCTGCCATCCGTGACATTCGAGCACAGGTTGCAGAGACTTTTCTGTGCAGATTGCTGAGAAGATTTTGCACAAGGAACTGTCTGGTTCTACCGAGCAGACTCAGCTTATCGACAGCTTATTGGATGAAGTTGCTTCTTCTAACGGAACAGAAAGTAAATAATCGCTTATGAATACAGGTGTAATATCGGTTCGCTATGCTCGTGCGCTGTTGAAGTCTGCCTGTGAGCAAGGTCTCGAGGACAAGGTATATGCTATCATGCAAACACTTGCCCAGAATTACCTTCAGGTGCCCGAACTCCGCATGACGATTGAAAGCCCGATGCCTCGAAGGAGAAGAAGCGCAAGCTATTGGAAGTAGCCTGTGGCGACAACTGTCCTGAGACTTTGTTGGTAACTTCCCTTTCCCTTGTCTTGAAGGGAGATAGAGAGAGTTGCTGCAGCTTATGGCGAATGACTATGTCACTCTGTATCGTAAGCAGAAGAACATCATTCGCGGAAAGGTCATCACAGCCTCGCCTGTCTCTTCCCAGACGGAAGACAAGATGAAAGCACTGGTACAGTCCAGAGCGCAGGGAACCGTTGAGTTCAACACTGAGGTTGACCCTTCACTCATTGGTGGCTTTATTCTTGAGTACGATACTTACAGAATGGATGCCAGCGTGAAGAGCAAACTGAACGCTATCCTCACACAATTAAAAAGTAATTAGATTAATAACATGTCAGATAAAAATTAAACCAAGTGAGGTGTCTGAGATTCTTTTTGAAAGAACTTCAAGGCATCAACTCTGAGGAGAAGTTTGATGAAGTCGGTACCGTACTGACCGTTAGCGACGGTGTGGCACGTGTTTATGGTCTTCGCAATGCTGAAGCCAACGAGTTGCTTGAATTCGAGAATGGCACCATGGCTAGTGTCATGAACTTGGAGGAAGACAATGTGAGGTTGTGTCCTTCTTGGTCCTACGTCAGGTATCAAGGAGGGACAGAGCGTGAAGCGTACACACCGCATTGCCTCTATCCGTGTCAATGACAACTTCTTGGGACGTGTAGTCAATCCGCTTGGAGAGGCTATCGATGGTAAGGGTGATATCGACCTGACTGAATCTTTCGAGATGCCATTGGACCGTAAGGCTCCGGGTGTTATCTATCGTCAGCCAGTGAAGGAGCCACTCCAGACTGGTCTGAAGGCTGTTGACTCAATGATTCCTATCGGTCGTGGTCAGCGTGAGACTTTATCATTGGTGACCGCCAGACAGGTAAGACAGCCATTGCCGTTGATGCTATCATCAATCAGAAGAGCTTCTATGAGCAGGGCAATCCTGTTTATTGTATCTATGTTGCCATTGGTCAGAAGGCTTCTACCGTTGCTACATTGGTACAGAACCTCAAGGAGCGTGGCGCATTGCCCTATACGATTATCGTAAGTGCAACAGCGGCTGACCCAGCTGCTATGCAGTATTATGCACCATTTGCTGGTGCTGCTATCGGTGAGTACTTCCGCGATCGTGGCTACTCAGCCCTCGTTATCTACGATGACTTGTCAAAGCAAGCTGTTGCCTATCGTGAGGTATCATTGATTCTTCGTCGTCCTTCAGGTCGTGAGGCTTATCCTGGTGACGTCTTCTATCTCCACTCTCGTCTGCTTGAGCGTGCTGCACGTATCAATAACCAGCAGGAGATTGCTGAGAAGATGAACGACCTCCCAGAGTGTATGAAGGGCCATGTAAAGGGTGGTGGTTCGCTTACAGCGTTGCCTATCATTGAGACACAGGCAGGTGACGTGTCAGCCTACATCCCTACTAACGTGATTTCCATTACCGACGGTCAGATTTATCTTGAGTCAGACCTCTTCAATCAGGGCTTCCGTCCAGCTATTAACGTAGGTATTTCCGTATCTCGTGTAGGTGGTTCAGCACAGGTTAAGAGTATGAAGAAGGTAGCTGGTACGTTGAAGATTGATATGGCGCAGTATCGCGAGTTGGAGGCATTCTCTAAGTTCTCATCAGATATGGACAAGGTCACAGCGATGACCCTCGACCGTGGACGTAAGAACAACCAGTTGCTTATCCAGCCACAGTACAGTCCAATGCCAGTAGGTGAGCAGATTGCTATCCTCTATTGTGGTGTGAACGGACTGATGCGCGACGTACCTGTCGACCAGATTCGCCAGTGTCAGGACCAGTTCCTCGACAGTATGCGCTCTTCTCATGCCGATGTAATCAGCGAGTTAGCTTCTGGTAAGCTCGAAGATGCTTCTATCAAGGTAATCGAAGAAGTCATGGGCAATATTGCCGGACAATATAAATAAAGACAATACAGAATGGCATCCTTAAAGGAAATCAAGACTCGTATCGCCAGTGTTCAGAGTACTCGTAAGATTACGAGTGCCATGAAGATGGTTGCGTCGAGTAAGTTACACCATGCCCAGAATGCCATCGAGAGTATGCTTCCATACGCGGCTATGCTCGAACATATTCTCAAGGCTTTCCTTGTCTCTACGCCCGATACGGACACTCCGTTCGACGAGCAGAGACCGGTGAAACGTGTTGCCTTACTCGTGTTCTCCTCAAACAGTTCTCTCTGTGGTGGATTCAATGCGAATGTCATCAAGCTGATGCAGCAGACGATAGACGAATATCGTGCGCAGGGCTTGACCGACAAGGATATTGTCATCTATCCAGTAGGACGTAAGGTGTTTGAAACAGCTAAGAAGCGCGGATATACCTGTGTATATCCTTATCCGCAGCTTGCTGATAAACCAAATTCTGAGGAGTGCCGCAATCTCGCTAAAGAGTTAAGTCAGAAATGGCTGGATGGCGAGTTCGACAAGGTGGAGATAATTTATCATCACTTCAAAGAGTGCAGGAAGCCAGATTCTCCAACGTAAGAATTTCCTTCCAATTGACCTTGAGGAAGAACTCAATGCCGACTCTACGCGCGATCTTTCATCGAATATTGCAACTAAGGCTGCACAGGAATATCTCAAGAGGAAAGGACAGTCTGGAACACAGAAGTCTAATAATGAGGCTGTTGTTCCTCTGAATGATAACTTCATCATTGAGCCAGACCTGCGCACAGTCTTGACGGCATTGGTACCGAAACTGCTACATCACATGGTTTATACTGCCCTTCTGGATAGTAATGCCTCTGAGCACGCAGCGCGAATGGTTGCCATGCAGACCGCAACAGATAATGCTGACGATTTGCTTCGTGGACTCAACTTGCAATATAACAAGTCGCGTCAGGCAGCCATCACATCTGAGTTGCTCGATATTGTAGGTGGTACGGTAAATAATTAATTTCTTGTTTGCCCTTGTGGTAGGCAGTGAATAGAATCAATAAACAGGGATAGGCGTTTGCTTATCCCTGTTTTTTATTAGGGATAATAAGCCTAATAGTTTATCAGCCAAATTAGCCAAATTAGCCCAATAAGGCAAATAAGCCCTATAACCCTAATAGTTTCTTAGCCCAATTAGCCTAATAAGGCTAATGAGCCTTATAATTAATCAGCCTAATTAGCCCAATTAGGCCAACACTTAATTCCCCTGCTTATTGTTGGAAAATAATTAACAAAAAGTCCGCTCAATCCTCCCTTGAATCCCTCCAAAATCCTTTTAAAGAACCTTCTTTGTAACTATCATATAATCAATAACTTGCAGAAGTACTTTTCAAAAGGTGCTTACTTGGACTTCAAAAGGGCGTTAGTAAGGGTCTTAAAGGGCATCTTTTGCAAGCCAAAAGGGCGTCTTTACGAACCTAAAAGAGCATGTGTTGAATTTCAAGCGTTGAATTTTTTATTACAAAACAGATAATCGTTTGGTTCTTCCGAAATATGGAGTGCTAAACTAAACGTCTTATATAATAGGCACACGGAGTTACGGAGGGGACGGAGCTAAACGTAATGTCACGGAGGTACCGACGGCACAAAGAGCGACACAGAGGTGTAGCGTACAGATTCTTAATAAATATTTAGGGATAAACGCTTTGTTGATAAATTGCTAATAGAATTTCCAAACAAAAGCTCCGTCGCTCTATGCACCGACGGTGCCTCTGTAACTTCTATCGCTTTTTAATAATCCTCCGTTTTCTCCTTTTCTCCGTGTGACATTTCGTTAGAAACCTAACTTTAAGTGTCAAACCTTATCACTCCAAAATCCTGAAAATCTATAAATAAACCTTAGCATAAGTATAGGTTATGAGAGATAATGATTCATGATGAAAAAGCGTAGAAAGTCAGAGGTTATAAAGTTTGTTTTTATAGAAAAGGTCCAATTTTGTAAAACCAAACTTTATAAAAAGTATGATTCTTATTAAATGTGATTTATAAGAGTATTAATAAAGCTGTTGTCCCTTACAAATTTTATCAATAATTCCAGATAAAGTCTGCTTTGTTTAATACTTTCTTTATATCTTTGTAGGTGAAAATCGTTCACATAAAAGGAGGTGACACGGTGTTGTGTGGGTGAAGATAATCACTTGAGCATAAGCGTGTTTGAAAAAAAGAATCAGATAGTAATGCTTTGTTATATCAATACAGATATCGTCTTTCAGGAGTTTCCCGATGAGGTGACACTTGCCATTAATATTTTGGGATGTCCGTGTCGTTGTCCAGGCTGCCATAGTCAGTTCTTGTGGGCAAATAGGGGAGATGAATTGACGGCTGAAGCACTGTCTGCACTGATTCATGGTGCGAAAGATACCATTACCTATGTGGGTTTTATGGGTGGCGATGGTGACCCAGCAGCTGTTGACCTGCTTGCAAAATATGTCCAAGAATGTCACCACGGTTTGAAGGTTGGTTGGTACACTGGGCGCATAGCAATCTCTCCGCTCATCAATCAACAGCATTTTCGACTATATCAAAGTGGGAGCCTACTTCCGCCATCTTGGTGGACTCGATTCCCCACGCACCAATCAACGAATGTACCGCCGCTGCACAGATGGAAGCTTTGAGGATATCACTTTCCGCTTTTGGAAACATCAGATAGGCAATAACCTATGCATGCTTAATATTTCCTTACAATTCCTTGGTCTAGTTATGAAAAAGGTTTAACTTTGCGGTAAGAGAAAAGGCATTGCATAGAAGTCTAACTCTTAGCCTGTAAGGCTGTTCATTCCTCACCTTAAAGAGGAGAATAGGCTTGTAGGTATAAGTACGATTCTGCTCACCCTGATATGGATTTTACTAAGGGACATGATAAACCGCATATTGGAGTTCAAACTCAAGGGAAGCGTTCTGATGGTGGAAGTAAGAGGTTTAATCTTACCTATGATGGTAACACCCACCCTCATAGATCTCCCAAGAAGGGTGAGGGTGTGATAGATGGACATTAACTATGTATGTAATTGCAAATGGATGAACAATATCAAGAGCTATTGAGATGTATAGAGAGCCTTGATGCAAGAGAGAGAATTCAGGAGCTTGGAGGTGATGTCTTGGATAGAATCAAAAATCGATTTGTACTAGGCAATCCTAGAGTTTGGTGGCTATCTTTTCGTTTTCCCCCGAAGGAGCATCATTATGATGATGATTATCAATACAAACGGATATCTTGCTTCTTGAACAATGAAGACTTCTGCTATTTTATTGCTGAATTGGATGTCACACACATATTCAAGGCAAGGGTCGCAGATGTGGTATTCATAATTGGAGAATGCTCGTTTTTTGAATACTATGTTGTTTCTATGGACTTGAAGAAGTTGATTTGTGAAACAGAGCATGGAGATTTTCTGGAAATAACGATTTGAGGTGGACTTCAAGCAGGGTTATGAGAGTCGAATGTGATACATTATCGTTTAGATTGTCTTCCCAATGTTTCTCAGATTTTTCTGCGTTTTTGTTTGTGGCTCCGAGGAAAAAAATAGCTCAATATCTTTGCCGAGAAATACAAGTAAATTCGAAGTCTGGTCATGTAGAGAAAGTCGGATTTACTTACTTCTTACAATAAAGGGAGAATGGCTGCCCAAAAAGCATTGAGTTTGATGACTCCTTTTGGGCGAGCCTTTGTGCAATCTAATCCTTCTCATTCACCTTTGTTCTCAGCAGCAATTTCTGACAAAATTGAAGGTAGAATCAAAGCATATACCAAATGGAAAGGACTTGTTGCGGCAGGATGTCCTTGGGATCATAAGAAAGCAATACAAAGGTTTCAAGGAAATAAACATTGATCTTTGTGATAAGAGCAAACATATCATTTTTCTATGATTTGTGGTCTAATATACATTATGGTTTTATCGGAAAAGCAGTTGGGTTTACAGAATGGGAATTAACAGCCGGGGCAGGAGCAGTACAACTGAAAGATAATAACCGAAGTTGGGGAGCATGGGCCTCTCAATACTTGAAAAATCGAATTAAGGAACTTGGGGATGCAGACTTTTTAGCAGCTTTTGATGATGCAAGTGACAATGAAGCAATCAAAATAGGTTTTTAGATTATATGATAGATATGGAGGAACTCCTTCTTTCTTAACGGCTCAAGCCTATAAAAAGTCACCTTTGGTTGATAAGATTTAACCCAGCGTTCCTTGACATTTTGCTTAAAAATTACTACCTTTGCATTCGCTTAGAAAGCAGTTGATTTCTGTTAACAAGAGCAGGCACTATTGGTCTTATAAATACCAATCCAGCTTATACAAAGGATTCGTATGTCTTGCTCTCTGAGAGTATCTTCCATTAAAACAAGGATTAAGACCGACGAATAGCAACAAGTTGTAAAGTCTTGTTATCTCTGAGAGTATTTTCCATTAAAACAAGGATTAAGACTTAACGGCTCTTTTTAATTCCTCATAATTTGCCATAATCTCTGAGAGTATCTTCCAATAAAACAAGGATTAAGACTCTGCTTTAAATTCCTCTACTGTAATTGTTCTCTTCTCTGAGAGTTTCTTCCAATAAAACAAGGATTAAGACTTCATAGGAATTGTATATTCCAAGAAGTTCTCTCTCTGAGAGTATCTTCCATTAAAACAAGGATTAAGACCTCTGGTACTTTTTCTGATACTCTGCGACGAGTGCTCTGAGAGCATCTTCCATTAAAACAAGGATTAAGACACGTATTTGAATTGCTCTATATAGTTCATAGTAAACCTCTGGGAGTATCTTCCATTAAAACAAGGATTAAGACTGTTAGAACTCAAGTACAATATTATTTGTACCTTTGCCTCTGAGCGTATCTTCCATTACAACAAGGATTAAGACAACAGTCCACTGTCAGACACACGAAATACGAATCTCTGAGATTATCTTCCATTTAAACAAGGATAAATAGAGCTGGCAAAAGTTGAGGTGGATTATTGTTTAGTATTTTTAAGCATGATACTTCTACCTTTTTTTAGTAGTATTCTCACTTTTAGGAAAGGTCAGTCAGAGAGTAGCTTATAAGAAAAAAAGTCTGCTCCGCTTGACATTCTGCTTTAGAATCATTACCTTTTGCAATCGCTTTACGGCTACTCCTAAATAATGGAAAATGTATTTTTAGAGTCCTTGTAAGTCAAAGAATAACAGAATAATAATGAAAAAGTTTAAGATAATAATCATGTTACTATTGGTTGCTATTGCATTGTATGCGCAGCGAACTCCAAGAGTGACGAATGATTTTAAGGAGGGAGACTTAATCTTTCAGGTATCATAAAGTCGTCAGTCGCCTTTTATTCAATTAGCAACTAATTCTCCGTGGTCACATTGTGGTGTGATTGTAGAGAAGGAAGGAAAACTCTATGTGCTTGAAGCCTCTAATGTTGTCAAGCTCACTCCACTAAAAAAATGGATTGATAGGGGTAAGATGGGAAGGTATAAGAGAAGACAGTACTGAGACAAACCTGTCAAAATTAAAGTACGCTAAATACCTTGGTAAGCGTTATGATTTAGCTTTAAGTTTAATAATGACAAGTACTATTGTTTCCAGAACTTATATACGATATCTATAAGGATCGGGTTTGATATTCAACTCGCTACGCCCTAAAGCCTATCAAGTCTTATCATATTTTTCGGACTTGGTAAACTAATGAAAAAGACGTGGTATGGACCCAAATCAGAAAGTCGTTGCCCCTTGTGACTTGTTATAGATTTAGCAGCATAATGAAACCGAGTTCTCATGTTGTCTTGTATTCTCCATAAGCAACCTGTTAACTTGTCGGCTCGTTCACTCGTTTAGTGTGCCCCCTCATGTCGCTTTGTTCTCCCAATACATTTCTATAAAACAAACTTTGCTGTCACTCCTATCACTCGAAGAACTCGTCTAACTTGTTAGTTTACAGTGTGATTACTTGAAGTGTTAAAAGTGACAGCAAATAAAAACTAAACTCTTCTTGTAAGAAGTGTATTAGTCTCTTGCTTTTTTCAACCCCTTCTCACCCCATATATTATAAGTACTTACCCCTGTTCTCCTGTTACTTTGTCTTTCTTCGCAATCAACTCGTTTACTCGTCAACTCGTTTCCTTGTCAACTTGTTCCCTTGTTACTCTGTCTTCCTCCACAATCAACTTGTTTACTCGTCAACTCGTCTACCTTGTCCACCTGTTCCCTTGTTACTTTGTCTTCCTCCACAATTAACTTGTTCACCTGTCCACTCGTCCACTCGTCCACCCGTTCACTTGTCCACTTTCTCCCAAGAGTGTATTATTTACGTAATATCCTTGCTTTCCTATTGCTTATTTGTTTTTTTTTATTAACTTTGCCTACGTTGTAAAATGGAGTGGGGCTTGCAAGCTGAGTAGCAGTCTCATAGCGTCTTTGAAGAAGCCTTGAAAAAGGCGGTCAGAGACAGTTCAGAAAGCGTATAACACCTAACTATTATGCATAAACAATTATTATTCGGTTTATTATTATCGTCATTAACAGCTGCGCCTTTACAGGCTGATGACTATCCTGCTGGAGGCTATCTCTTCGGTCAGGCAACAGCACCAACGGGTAATGAATGGCAGTCACCCGGTGCATTGGGTTATAACAAGCTGCCAGCGCATGCGTTGTTCTCTTCTTTCTCGTCAGTTGATGAGGCAAAGAAAGGTTTTGCCAGAGTTTGCAAAGGATTATCTTTCTCTTAACGGAGAATGGCATTTTCACTTCTCAAAGAACCCTGATGAGCGTCCAAAGGACTTCTTTACAAAGGGTTATGATGACAGCAAGTGGGATCGTTTGCAGGTGCCTGTAAGCTGGAATATGGCGGGTATTCAGAAGGATGGAACATTGAAGTATGGTGTGCCAATCTATGTAAATCAGTGGGTTATCTTCAAATATAACATCGAACCGGGTGACTGGAAGAAGGGTGTTATGCGTGAGCCGCCAAAGAACTACACTACTTACGAATATCGTAATGAGGTGGGTTCGTTCAGAAGAAGCTTTGATATCCCAGCAACTTGGGACGGTAAGGAAGTCTACCTGAACTTTGATGGTGTAGACTCATTCTTCTATTTGTGGATTAACGGTCGTTACGTGGGCTTCTCAAAGAACTCGCGCAATACGGCACAATTCGATATTACTCCTTATATCACTAAGGGAAAGAACGAGGTAGCAGTAGAGGTTTATCGTTCGTCTGACGGTAGCTTCCTCGAGGCACAGGATATGTTCCGTCTGCCAGGTATCTTCCGTAGCGTGAGCGTTACAGCAACTCCGAAGGTACACGTTGCTGATGTGAAGGCAATCCCTTCATTCGCTGATGGTAAGGGTACTGTCGATCTCAATACAACATTGCAGAACCTCACAACCAAGAATGCAAAGGACTTGCACCTTCGTTGGAGTATTTATAAGAATAGACTCTTTGCGGATGACAACGAGTTGGTGGCTACTTTTGAAGATGCGAAGGCAAAGACCACTTGTAGCAGCAACGGACAGACTAACGTTCGACAGACGCTCACAGTGAACAATGCGGCAGCATGGACAGCTGAAGAGCCTAACGTCTATGTTCTCGTTGGTGAGTTGATGCAAGGAAAGAAAGTTGTTGAAACGATAAGTTTCCAAACTGGTTTCCGTACTGTTGAGATTAAGGATACACCTGCAAGTCAGGACGAGTTCGGTTTGGCTGGAAGATATTACTATATCAATGGTAAACCAGTGAAACTCAAGGGTGTAAACCGCCACGATACCAACCCATTGACGGGTAAGGTTATCTCTCGTGAGCAGATGGAACGTGAGATTATGCTGATGAAGCGTGCGAATATCAACCACGTGCGTACCTCTCACTATCCTAACGACCCTTACTTCTATTATCTCTGTAACAAGTATGGTATCTACTTGGAGAGCGAGGCAAACATCGAGAGCCATGAGTACTTCTATGGCAAGGCATCGCTTTCTCACGTGCCAGAGTTCCAAGCAGCCCACGTTGATCGTGTAATGGCAATGACACGTCAGTTGGTTAATCAGCCTTCAATCGTTATCTGGAGTTTGGGTAACGAGGCTGGACCGGGGCATAACTTCGTTGTTGCTTACGACTCTTTGAAGGCTTACGATGCTTCAAGACCAGTACAGTATGAGCGCAATAACGACATCGTTGACATGGGTTCTAACCAATATCCAAGTATCGCGTGGACACGCGATGCGGTGGGGAAAGATGGGTATTAAGTATCCTTTCCATATCTCTGAGTATGCCCATTCAATGGGTAACGCTGTTGGTAACCTCGTTGACTATTGGGAGGCAATGGAGTCTACTAACTTCTTCATGGGTGGTGCTATCTGGGACTGGATTGACCAGAGTATGTACAACTACACAAAGGACGGCAAGCGTTACCTTGCTTACGGTGGTGACTTCGGTGATACGCCTAACGATGGACAGTTTGTTATGAACGGTGTTATCTTCGGTGATGAGGCTCCAAAACCACAGTATTTTGAAGTGAAGAAGGTGTATCAGTATATTGGTACAAGTTGGAAGGACGCTAAGACAGCTACTTTGGACGTGTTCAATAAGAACTACTACTCTGATGACCTTAGTGGTTATGCAATGTCTTATAGCCTGACAGCTGATGGTGTAATCGTTAAGAAGGGCAACCTTGAGCTTGGTAGCGTACCAGCAAGAAGTCATAAGAGCATTACAATCGCAGGACTCAACGAGGGTCTTGACCCAAATAAGGACTACCTCCTCCACGTAACCTATCGTCTTAAGCATGATATGCCATGGGCAAAGGCAGGTTATGTTCAGGCTGAGGAGCAGTTGCCTGTACAGGTGGCAGCGGCTCGTCCAGCTATCGCTGCAGCAGGTAAGGTGAATATGTCAGCCGTAAAGGACAATAAGATTGTCTTCTCTGGCAAGACCTTTACAACGACTTTCGACCTCGCAAAGGGTACGATTTATAACCTTCAGTACGATGGTAAGACCGTCATTCCAGATGGTTGTGGACCAGAGTTGAACGCTTTCCGTGCATGGGTTAACAATGATAACTGGGCTTACGAGGCATGGTATGCAAATGGTTTAAACAACCTGCAGCACAAGTGTACTAACTATACAACCCACGCAAATGCTGACGGTTCGGTTTCTGTTGTATTCAATGTTGAGTCACAGGCACCTTATGGTTATCGCCTTGAGGGTGGTAATGCCAACTGGAAGAAGCTCATCGAGTACAAGGAAAAGCCATTCGGTAAGGACGACTTCCGCTTTAATACACAGGTGGTTTACACTATCTTCCCTGACGGTAGCATCGAGAGCGAGAGCGCAATCACAAGCAATAAGCCTAATTTGACACTTGCTAAGTTGGGCTATACAGTACGTGTTCCAAAGGCACTCAGACTGTTGAATTACTATGGTCGTGGTACTGTTGACAACTATCCAGACCGTAAGACGGGTCAGATGATTGGTATCTATGAGCAGCAGGAGGTTGAGGATGAGTTCGTTGCCTTCCCTAAACCACAAGATACGGGTAACCATCAGGATACTCGTTGGCTCTCTCTTACAGGCAATGATGGCGGCGATGCCCTCTATGGTGCTATCTTCGTGGCTAAGGATAAGATGAGTTTCTCTGCGCTTCCTTGGTCAGATAATACCATTGCAATGGCTAATCACCCACACGAGTTGCCACAGAGTGAATACACTCATTTGCACCTTGACATGGCTATCACTGGTCTTGGTGGTAACAGTTGTGGACAGGGTGGTCCGTTGCTGCGCGACCGTGTGATGGCAACGCCACACACCTTCGGTTATATGATACGCCCAATGAACTCTGTTAAGACTACTGACCTCGTTAGCAATGCGAATGTAAGTCTTAACGGTGCTACACCACTTACTATCATTCGTGATGGTGAGGGCAATGTGACAATCAATGCTAACGGTGCGAAGGGCGATATCTACTATCGTGTTAACGACAGCAAGAAGGCGGTGAAGTACACTGGTTCTGTAAGCTTGCGCGACGGTGGTACAATCTCAGCTTGGACAAAGGAGAATGATTGGCTCGTAGCTTCTCAGACCTTCTCACGCATTGAGAGTATTCCATTGTCAGTGGTCTTCGCTTCAAGTCAGGAGAGTGGTGAGGGTGATGCAAGCCATCTTACTGATGGAAATCCAAGCAGCTACTGGCACACAATGTATTCTGTTACGGTGGCTAACCACCCACACTGGGTTGACTTCGACTGTGGTGGCATGAAGACTATCAAGGGTTTTACCTACCTTCCACGTCAGGACAGCAACAATGGTAACATCAAGAAGTACAGCATTCAGGTAAGCAACGACGGCAAGACATGGGGCAAGGCTGTTGCAGAGGGTGAGTTTGAAAACAACAGAAAGGAAAAGACTATCCTCCTCACCACAGCAGTTAAGGCTCGCTTCGTTCGTCTGACAGCCCTCAGTGAGCAGTCTGGTCAGGACTTTGCAACAGGTGCTGAGTTTAAGGTATTGGAGAAGTAAAGGCTTTCTATCAGTTGTAGGGCATCCCAATAATTGCTGCCCTTGCTTCTGATAGAGCTACATTGAAATAAAAAAGGAGTGGAAGAAACAGTGTTTTCTTTCACTCTTTTTTATTTGCCAAAGTAAAGTATGTTAGTAGAATCCACGTCCCATTTCGTTCTATTTATTATTTGTTGTAGATGGGAAAAGATTCTTTTCGCACCAAGTGATGAGGCTTGAGACGAGTGGATAGAGTTCCTTTCCGAGGGTTGAAAGGCTGTATAGCTTATTGTTTTCAACGATAATATTGTCTTCTTTCAAGACCATTAACGAGGCGGATAGAGGTCTATCGGGCAAGTCTTGACTTAACGCTTCGTAGCTCACCTCACCTTTCCTACCTAATTCTTGGATAAGGCAAAGCGTGTCCGGCACGCATACCCTTGCAAGGATATTACGTATCGGACACGTTGGGAAGAGTGGGTCAATTACCATTTTAGTTTGTCATTTTAATATCACACCGTCGGTCATGAGAATCTTCCTCTGCAAAGCTGTTAGCTTTTATACTGGATGCAGAGACATTAACATCTCGTCATTACCAGTATTCTTCAGCGCACGCTTGCCTTCTGGGGCAACGCGAATAATACTACCTTCAGTTACTGGGAAGACCTCACCATCAACCTGATATTCGCCTTCACCTCTAAGGATAAAGTATAGTTCTTCGTGTGTCTTGTGGCTATGGAGGAAGCCGCTGTCCTGACCAGGAATAAGAGTTTGGAATGAAAGTTCGCTACCTGTCGTCTGTAATGCCTGACCAACGAATACCTTACCCGGAATCTCTATTTCTCCGAATGGGAGTACATAGTCCTTGATATCGCTGAGCTTACCTACGTTTACTGCTGTGAAGTTCTTACCATTCTTGATCGTTTCAATTGCTTTCATAATTCTTTTTGTTTTATTGTTTTATTTGTTTTGATGATGCAAAAGGTATTGACTTTCAGTCTGTTCTACAAGTAGGCACGCAAATGTCAGCCAGTTACCTTGAGGTAAGTAATGCTGATAATAAAGCTTTTAATGGGTATATGTTTTACATAGTTTAACACTAAAAGATATGAGCCTTAGCTTATAATAGTTACTTTTGTGCAGTAATATGACTTAAAGAACTTATAAGTATGAATAGAAATGAAGTAAGAGATGCCCTTTATCCAGATTGTCCTATACGTAATGTACTGTCAAGAGTAGGGGATAAGTGGTCGATGTTGGTGCTTTTCACATTAGAAAACCATAATAGCCAACGCTTTAAGGAACTTCAACGTAATATACCCGATATCTCTCAAAAGATGCTTACAGCAACGTTGAAGACGTTGGAGGGAGATGGGCTTATCTTTCGTGAAGCCTTCCCTGAGATACCGCCTCGTGTCGAATATTCGCTTACACAGAAAGGGCAAAGCCTCTTACCACTTATCAATAACCTGATTTCATGGGCAAGCGAAAATATGGAAGATATTATAGAGTCGAGAAAACAGTATCTGTTGAAGTAGATTTTTTAGAGTTTTTAGTGGTCAACGAATTAAGTAACAGCAATCTTCTTTGTAAACATTTTTCCTCTCCTCATTTTTAGTTTAGGCTTAATTGCATTCGAATTAACGCCCAATTGGCTTGTAAAAGATGCCCTTTAAGCCCCTTACTAACGCCCTTTTGAAAAGCATTCTTGTAACTTGTTTATAACTAAAGGGTTACAAAGGCGGTGAAAGAGGTGTTTTTCTCGGTTGTTTTTAGTAAATAAGTTAGTGAGAAATGTAAATAAAAAAATCAGCTGAACGATTTTTTTATAGGATATGAATTGATAAAGTTGAGCATAGCTATAGAATACATGTCGTAACCATTTGTAAGATCTGAAAGCAACTAAAAACCGATAGGAACCCTGAGAAACGGAGAGAACTCTAAACATGCAAGTGCTAAATCTTATCACTCCAAATTCTTGAAGACCTATTTTTATTTAGAATATTCAGTAAGTGTCTTTTTATTAGAAAAGTAATAGGTCTTTAAAAATATTTACGGAGATAACTTGATTATTATACAGCCACTAGTCATTTTTGTTAATTTGCAGAAATATCACAAATTCCCTAAAAATATTTTTTTAATTCCATTAATATATTTATATTTGCAAAAAGACTACGATATTATGATTATAGAATTTAGTGTAAAGAACTATCGCTCGATAAAAGATTTGCAAACAATCAGTTTCAAAGGCAACTGGTCTGAAAAAGTCCAGCAGGTAGTAAAACTGATGATAATAATATCTTTAAAAGTAATGATGTACCACTTTTAAAGACAGTTGGATTGTATGGAGCAAATGCAAGTGGCAAATCAAATATGCTAATGGCATTGAGTTACTTTGCACAGGCAGTTAGTTACCAAACAATAAATGCAGAGAGGATAGGACCTCTCTATGATCCATTTCTTTTTGAGCCATCTGGCGAGGGATGTTTTCAGATTGTATTGATGTTAAATGGGAAGAAGTATCGTTATGGTTTTGTTGTAAACAAGGTTAAGGATACGTCTGGTGATGGTGAGTCTGCGGTTATTGGCATTGAGGCGAATGGCTTTTATGGTAATGTAGATAAAAACATGAAGTGTTTGTTTTTTACGGGTAGGCAATGAGGTAAAAGAGAATAATCTTCCTTCTTCAGAGGGAACTATCATACCTACCAAGATACCATATCCCAATACGTTATTTTTAACGCATGCAGCAGCATTTGATGCAGAAGGTATTCCTGTGAAGATTGTAAAATACTTAGCATACAAAATAATTAGTAACATAGGGCAAAAAGAAGGTCTTCAGAGGTGTGTCTATAAATATGATAGAGGCTGCAAAAGAAGGTTTTCTTCTCTTCCTGAAAAGTTTTTAATATGTATATGATGATATTGAACTTGTTGAGGATGGAAGTAGCAAAGAAAAAGACTACCTCAATTTTTAATCTAAATAAGATTTTTGTTAAAGAGAAAATTGTCTTTAAGTAATAGTAGAGTTTATTTATAAATCTTGAATATAGTGAGTCAGCGGAAATAAAAATATTTGATTTAACAGGGGTTTTATTGGCTGCTTTTGAGGGAATAGATGGTCAGTATTTAATAATCATTGACGAAATAGATAGTAATTTTCACCCATCTTTGCTTATCAAATTAATTGAAATGTTCAATGACCCCAAAATAAACAAGAATAATTCTCAATTATTATTTACCAGTCACGACACCAACTTGATGTCGCCATCTATTATGCGTCGTGATCGATTCTTCTTTTGCAGAGAAGCAGAGTGATGAATCAACTAAGTTCTATTCTTTGGCTGATTTGCGAGGAATAAGAAACGATGCAGATTTTGCAAAGCAGTACCTTGCAGGTTATTATGGTGCGTTGCCAGTATTGAATAGTTATAGAGAAAAAGAGGAGGAAGGGGATGAATAACAGTAATAATCCTTGGGAGTTACGATCGGATGATAGTCGAATAGAAGATAAACTATCGACTTTTATCATTTTTACGGAAGATGAGGTTTCTGAAAGAGTTTATTTTAAGTCTTTTGAAACAGGTAATGTCAAAGTCAATGCAATAGGAAATCAAAAGAGTAAGATTGCAAATGTTTTCAATGCGATAAAGCATTGTCAAGATAATACTCTCTTTGATGAGGATGATAAAATATCAGAGGAAGGAATACAAGTTTGGTGTGTATATGATAGAGATTTTAGCTGTGACCCAAACGAAACAAATCAAAACGATATATCTTTTAACGAGTCACTGTTAAACGCTAAGGCGCATAATATAAAGGTTGCATGGAGTAATGATAGTTTCGAACTATGGGTCTTATTACACTTTGAAGATGTAGAATGTACGGAGGTTCTTTTGCGAGATAGATATTATGACCGGCTTACTAAAATAATGGAGACAAACGAAGAATTATGCAAGAATTTCAGTGAAGCTATAGCGAGAGGTATTATAGTTACAAGAATACTTTTTAAGGATAAACGTAATTTCAAAAAGTATATATTGCCGGAATTGCAAGAAGTGAAACGGAGGACAAGAGCAATTGAACGTGCAGAAAATTTAGTACAACAACATTTGTCTAAAAGAAAAGCACACGAAAAGTGTCCATGTACAATGGTTCATTATTTAGTAAAAGAACTCTTGAGCTCGTCAATGATATGGTAATTGAAATTAAGATATTTCTATACGTGGCAATCTAAGATGCTGAATAAGATAGCATAATTTCATTTCCTGTCATTTCTGTCATTTATAGTCTTTTATGTAAGTGGTTGGTTTACAAAGAGTTTATGATAAATGTTAAAAAGTGACGGCAAAATGAATTTAAGAGTTATGTTATAATTAGTATCCTTATAGAATTATCACAAGTTCTCTGGAATCTGTTTCTTAGGGTTGATACCTAATGTTTTCAGACCTTCTAAGCGGCGAACGATGTTGCCCTTACCCTCGTTTAGCTGGCCCTTAGCCTTGTTGAAGTCTTGTTGTAGGCGTTCGATATTTGTACCAATCTTCACGAAAGTCTCTGCAAAGGTGACAAACTTATCAAAGAGTTCATTCGACTGATAGAGGATTTCCTCTACATTCTTTGTCATACGGAAGTTCTGCCACATGGTGTGTGTCAGCTGCAAAGCCATGAGCAGGTTGCTTGGACTCAGGATGATAATATGCTTGCGATAGGCGTATTGCAAGATGGATGGGTCGGTCTTCAGGGCAGCTGAATAACCACTTTCGTAAGGAACAAACATCAGAACGAAACCGATACAACCTGGTACAAGTTTCTCGTAGTTCTTAGCCGATAACTCGTCGACATGCTTTTTGATAGAGGTAACGTGTTCCTTCATATAGCGTTCTCGCAGAGTAGCATCTTCTTCTCTGATAGCTGCCTGATAAGCCGTTAGTGAAACCTTCGCATCAATCACCGCATGTTCTTCATTTGGGAAGACAATCACGGCATCTGGTCGGAAGTTATTACCGTCCTTATCCTTGTAGTTCTCTTGCAGAAAAATACTGTTGACCCTGAATGAGCCCGCAGTCTTCCAGTGTTTTTGTCGAGAATCATCTCACCCCAATCACCCCTGCATCTTCGAGTCGCCTTTGAGTGCTTGCGTGAGCGAAGCAGCATCGTTACCAATACGTTCCGTCTGCTCGCGCAATTCCTTTACAGCACGTTCTTGGTCCTCACGCATCGCTTTGATGGTCATTTCCTGCTCTGCATGAAGGCGTTTCATCGCCTCTTCAAAGGTCGTTTTGATTTCCGTTTTATTGGCAGTATTCTCCTTGCTGTTGTTTGTAACAGTCTGATTAAAAAGCCTCTAAACGCTCTTTTTAGTGGTGAGAGAAGGGCATCTAAGCGTTCTTTGTCAGCCGTATTCATCTTCTTTCGACTCTCATCCAACATCTGTGCAGCCATGTTGCGCACCTCCTCTTGCAGCAGTCTGTTCTTTGCTTCAGCCTGCTTTTGGAGTTCGTTGCGTAGCTGTTCGCCATGCTTTCGTTCTGCTTCAAGTTGCTGGTTAGCATTCTCTTTGACTGCAGCAATACGTTCATCAACATTCCTCCGTTCCGTGTCAAGTTGGCTGCGGAGCACTGCTAATTCCTCACCAGCCTTCTTCTGCTCTAATGTTGACTTGTTTTTCATCCAAAAGCAGCATAATGCTTGCGCCGATGATGATGCCGAGTAAAGTAGATAATTGCCATAATCTAAAAAATAAATAGCCTCACCCCCAGCCCCTCTCCGATTGGAGAGGGGAGTGAATGGCGAGGTTCCCCTATCCGTTAGACAAGTAATGGGATATAAAAACCCAAAAGAAAACTTTATTATAGGGGTATCTCGCTGTTTACTCCCCTCTCCAATCGGAGAGGGGTTGGGGGTGAGGCCAGTCGGTTTTGTCTTATCTCATTCTAATCTTGGAAGTAAACTCTCTTCACGCGGTTGCTGATAGTCGTCAGAACCTCGTATGGAATAGTGCCGAGCGTATCACTGAGAACGGTGACAGGGAGGTGGTCACCGAAGATTTCAACACTATCGCCTTCCTTGCAATCAATACCTGTTACGTCAATCATCGCTACGTCCATACAGATGTTACCGACGTACTCTGCCTTCTGACCATTTACCAAACAATAACAGTTGCGGTTACCCAAATGGCGGTTCAAGCCGTCAGCATAGCCGATTGGAATTGCTGCAATCACACTGTCACGGTCGATGGTTCCCTTGCGAGAATAGCCTACCGTGTCACCAGCCGGTACGTTACGCAGCTGAAGGATGGTAGTCTTCAACGTAGAGATATTGTTGATTGTCTTGTTTGTACGTGGGTTAATACCATAAAGACCTAAGCCCAATCGACACATATCCATCTGTCGTTCAGGGAAATGTTCGATGCCCGAAGAGTTGTCCATGTGGCGGATAATCTTATGGCTGAAAGCAGCTTGAAGCTTCTTACTACCCTCATCGAAGAGGGCAAACTGACGTGCAGAGAACTCGTCGAAGTTGTCGGCATCAGAGCCAACAAAGTGAGAGAAGACCGAACGAGGGATGATAGCGTTCTGATGTTTCAGTCGGTCAATCAACTCATCCATATCCTTCTGTGGGTCAAAGCCCAATCGGTGCATACCCGTATCGAGCTTTATATGAACAGGGAAACCCGTGATACCCTCCTTCTGTGCTGCCTTTACGAGTGCATCCATGAGTCGGAAACTATACACCTCAGGCTCAAGGTCGTAGTCGAAGAGCGTTTTGAAGGAAGTCATCTCAGGGTTCATGATCATGATATTGCTTGTGATACCGTTCTTACGAAGCGTCACACCCTCATCGGCAACAGCCACAGCAAGATAGTCAACACGATGATCCTGCAAGGTTTTGGCAATCTCTACCGCACCCGCTCCATAGCCGTCAGCCTTAATCATACAAACCAATTTCGTCTCAGGTTTGAGGAAAGAGCGATACCAGTTGAGGTTGTCAACAACAGCATTGAGGTTCACCTCCAATACTGTTTCATGCACCTTCTTCACCAAGAGTTCTGTCAATCGGTCGAAACCAAACTGTCGTGCACCCTTTAATAAGATAACCTCATCGTGCAAGTTAGCAAAGATATCGCTGTGAATAAAGGAGTTGACGGTAGCAAAGAAATGCTTTTCGCCTAAATGCTTAAAGGCAGAACGCTGTGCTAACAGACCTTCACCGATACCAATAAACTTCTCAACACCACGCTTTTCGCAGAGGAAAGCAACCTTGTTATATAAGTCTTTGTCCGTGTCACCACTCTGTAGAATATCGCTAAGAATCAGTGTGCGACGACGTCCCTTATGGTCAGGACGACGGTTCATGAAGTCGAGTGCAATATCGAGTGAGTTGAAATCAGAGTTATAAGAATCGTTGATAAGCGTACAACCATGCTGTCCCTCCTTCACCTCTAAGCGCATAGCGACAGGCTCTAATTGCACCATTCGCTCGCTGATAGTAGCAGGGGTGAGTCCTAAATGAAGTGAAACGACTGCGCAGGTGATAGAGTTTTCAACGCTGGCATCGTCAATGAAAGGCAGTTTATATTGTCCTTCTGTCTTTCTTTTCCAAATATATGAAACGGTTGTTTCAATGTCTTTCTTTTCAATGGATTTGATATAGAAAGCAGCATCTTCATTCTTTACAGACCAATCAAGCTTCTGCCCCTTATAATCATATTGGCTTAAACACTGCATCATCACCTCATCATCCGAAGAATAGACTATCGCCTCTGTGTCATGGAAGAGTTTTATCTTCTCATGACACTTCGCTCTATGGATGGGAAGTTCTCTTGATGGGCAGTACCTAACGTGGTGAAGACGCCGATAGTAGGCTGGATAATGTCGCGCAAAGCCATCATCTCACCCGGAAGACTGATGCCCGCTTCAAACACACCGACCTGTGTATTTTCACTCAAGAGCAATACTGACAGCGGAACACCAATCTGGGAATTATAGCTACGAGGTGATCGTGTGACCACCATCTGCGGAGAAAGCAACTGATAAAGCCACTCCTTGACCATCGTCTTACCATTTGAACCTGTGATTCCCACAATCGGAATCAAGTATTCATCACGATGACGTTCAGCCAGTCGCTGCAAAGCTTCCAGCGAACCAACAACTTTCAAGAAGTTTGAATCAGGATGACGCGTAGCCCAACCCTCAGGTACTACCTCTACGACAAAGTTTCTCACACCCCTTGCATAAAGTTCTGGGATGTAATTATGTCCGTCGTTACGCTCAGACTTAAGCGCAAAGAACAATGTTTCTTCAGGGAAACAGAGAGAACGGCTGTCGGTAAGTACAAAGCTTATATTTGCATCCTTATCACCATAACGGCGTGCGCCAATGAGCGTCGTTACTTTCTCAATAGTATAATTCATTACTATCTATATTGTTTTATATCTTATGCAAAGGTAGTGAAAAGTCTTAATACAGCATATTATCCTTGTGGTTTTTTCGTCTTATCATTTAAGATAATATCGGTGAGCACATTTAGGACATATTCCTTTTATCATATAATTGATTGAAAACTGCTCATATCCTCCGGGCAGTTCTACCTGTGGAACAGGTATGTCATTGAAGCAGTAGGTTTGATGGCAACGCTCACAATAGAAGTGTACGTGCATATCCTCATCCTCTTCATAGTCATCGCTAAGACATAATTCGTAGCGCACCACATCATTCCCGTCCTCCAATTGATGTACTAAGTGCTGCTGTTTAAACAATGATAGTGTACGGAATATATTTGACTTGTCAATCGTTTGGATCTTTGCTTCTAACTCTTTCATAGAGGCTGGATTGTCCAATCCTGACAATGTGCGTGCTATGAGTATGCGATTTGCGGTCAGTCTAACGCCATGTGCTTTCAGCAGTGCTTCTATCTGCTTGTCGTTCATTTCGTCCATAGTTATAAATTCAATTCTATATTGGGATATTTTAGTTTCAACATTTTTGCTTTTTCCATTGTTTTCTTTATGAAATCCTGATAAGCCGCTGCCTCTGGATTAAACGGGCGATGCGCCAACGCCTCTTTGATAGGTCGCCATTCCTCAAGAAACTGTTGGGCTTCTGCAGAGAAACAGGTTGCTACAAGCTGTTCCCAAATATATTCTACAGCCTGCTCGTTGGGGTGCAGCATATCTGCTTTGTAGAAACGATAGTCGCGTAGTTCGTCGTTCACAATCTCATAAGCTGGGAAATAATAGACCGTCTCACCTTCTTCCTTCTCCAATTTGTCAGCAGCCAACAGCAGCACAGCCTTTGATAACTGACTTCCGTGATAGCCATATTTGGCATAACGGATAGGGCTAATCGTGATGATAACTTTGACCTTTGGATTCGCTTGTCGCAATAGGGTGATAGCCTCACGTAGTGCCTCTGCACATTCCTCAACCGTAAGTTCGCGCTCTTCAAACTCTCGTTGTGGACGTTTCTGGCAGTTGTCAACAATCTCGCCTGTAGCTCGCTCCACATAGACATGGTTTGTTCCCAATGTGAATACGGCTGTGTCAAAAGTATGGTTTGCCACCTTCCTCACCGTATGTAACACTGACACAGGGTTATACATCACACCGAAGGGGTTTACCATGGCACGGAATTTCTCCTCTTCGAATCGCTTACCAATATTGTCGGCAAAGCACGACCCTACAAAAAGAATCCTCTCACAAGGTTCCAACTCAAATGTTGGACGGGGGATGTTGACAATTGTTCTAAAATTCCATAGGGCGCAAAGGTAAGAAAAAAATGGATAGAATACTTAAATGAAAAGAATATTTTTCATACTTTTGCCAAAGAAAGTTTCTTTGTAAAATTTAGCTAATGTACACATACAATTACCACACCCAGCCGTAACGGCTGACTGTCTTGTTTTTGCACGAAGTGATGAGGGGATGAAGCTGCTGTTGATTCAGCGGAAAAACGAACCTTGTAAGGGGAAATGGGCATTCCCAGGTGGCTTCATGGATATTGACGAAACAACTATTGATGCTGCTCGTCGTGAGTTGAAAGAAGAGACTGGTTTAGTGGTTGGCGAGTCGCATCGTGTTGGTATCTTTGATGCGGTAGACCGTGATCCACGCGAGCGAATCATCACTGTGACTTATTACACGATTCTTGACAAACCCGCAGAAGTCAGCGGCTTGGATGATGCAGCACAAGCAAAGTGGTTCCCCTTGACCGAACTTCCCGACTTAGCATTTGACCATAAAGAAATTCTCCAAGAGGCAGAAAGGGTGATGGGTGATGACTGATAGGTGTTGGGTGGTCAATGAGAACAATAAGTTTAATTAGCCTAATTAGTCCAATTAGTCTAATTAGGCAGATTCTCCCCCTTCTTCTTGGAAAGATTAGAATCTTTTATCAGCTTGTAAGTTCCCCAGAAACTTATAATTTGCAGTATAATAATAGGTATTGTGGGCTTAAAATCTGTTCCCAATAGCAATAAACCATTGCTAATAATATAGAGCAATAATATTAGAATAGTTTTTTCTCATACCTTTAATTGCTTTTTAATTGTGAGTAGATTCTGTTTGCAAATATAATTTATTTGGATGAAAGTTCCAAATTTATACTGTGATTTTAGATAGCAAATGATTTTCTTCTAATATCTTTGTCATTTGTTCTTTCCAATAAACATTGCTGTTTTTGCTCCTTTGCTCCCTGACTGTCGGCACCTCTGTGGCAGTGTTTCTTGAAATTAAACCTCCGCAACCTCCGTTTCCTTCATGTGAAATTTAGCATAGTAAGATGAAGAAATATGTTGACAAAATATTCGGAGAAAAAGGTCGGAAAATGTCTTAAAAACCGAGCTTGTTTTAGTATCTCTGTAAGTTACTTGTTATCAAGTAGTTGTAAAATAGGCTTTCAAAAGGTGCTTTTTTAAGGCTCTAAAAGGGCGTTAGTAAGACCTTAAAAGGGCATCTTTGCAAGCTAAAAGGGCGTTATTTGCAAGCCGTTTGGTGGTCTTTATAAAAATCTGTACGTGAAAAAAATAGGACAAAAAGGAGTCTTCGGAGGTTTGAGAGGATGGGGCTTATCTTTGGCTTTTTCAGCAATTTAGAGTGATAAGTATCTCCTAAGTTTAAAGCTTTGATGAAATGTCACACAGAGGAAAGGAGACTACGGAGGATTATCAAAAATACAGCACAGGTAGTTACGGAGGCACCGTCGGTGCGTGGAGCAACGGAGGTTGTTAGCAAACTTTGTTAGAGTTATTATGCACAGAGCATTTAACTTAAAACGTATCAGGAATCTATACGCTACACCTCTGTTGCTCTTTGTGCCGTCGGCACCTCTGTAATATTGACTTTACCTCCGTCCCCTCCGTCCCTCTGTGTGCCATATTATTTAATAGTTTTAGCCGTATAGTCAGGCATCTTACAGCCTACACACAGCGGATTACCCTCACGAAAAGAAATGTTTTCTTTGGGAAGATAAACATTTCTTTCCATGAAAGTAAAGCCTTATTCTCACGAAAACAACTCCGAGAGTGTTGTTATAAGCAAGCAACTGTAAGTCCTGCCATGACGATGCTGACCATGCTCATGAGTTTGATAAGGATGTTAAGCGATGGACCAGAAGTGTCTTTGAATGGGTCGCCAACGGTGTCACCGACGATAGTTGCCTTGTGAGCGTCAGAGCCTTTACCACCAAAGTTGCCTTCCTCGACATACTTCTTCGCATTGTCCCACGCGCCACCAGCATTCGACATGAAGACGGCAAGGGTGAAGCCGGCTGCTAAACCGCCTACTAACAAGCCTAATACACCTGCCACTCCGAGCAAAAAGACCGACGACAACGGGGATGACGATAGCTAAAAGCGATGGGAATATCATCTCGTGTTGTGCACTCTGTGTACTGATTTCCACGCATCGTCCGTAATCAGGTGTACCTGTTCCTTCTAATATTCCCTTAATCTCACGGAACTGGCGACGCACCTCTTCCACCATCTTTCCAGCTGCTCTACCAACGGCACCCATCGTGAGTCCGCAGAAAAGGAAGGCTGCCATAGCACCGATGAAAGCACCGACAAGAACCTTTGGATTCATCAAGTTTACTTGGAAGAAGTTCATGAAGTCTGGGATAGTAGCCTTTGTGGCATCAATGGTTTCGCCTGCAACGTTGGTCATCTGTACGCCAACGCGTGCCATAGCAATCTTGATTTCTTCGATATAAGAAGCCAACAACGCCAATGCTGTCAGGGCAGCCGAACCAATAGCAAAGCCCTTACCCGTAGCGGCTGTGGTATTACCTAAGGCGTCAAGGGCATCAGTACGCTGGCGCACCTCCGCTCCTAACTCGCTCATCTCTGCGTTTCCGCCAGCGTTGTCGGCAATCGGTCCGTAGGCGTCTGTTGCCAAGGTGATACCCAAGGTTGAGAGCATACCGACCGCAGCGATACCGATACCATAGAGTCCGTGCTGAATAGAAAGTGCCGACATTGACATGTCAAAGCCGTTGGCACAGAGATAACTCAGCATGATAGCCACTGAAATGGAAAGGACAGGGATGCAAGTTGAAATCATACCCGTACCAATACCTTTTTATAATAACTGTTGCCGAGCCCGTCTGACTTGCCTCCGAAATTCCCTTTGTTGGCATATAACTTTGAGAAGTATAGTACTCCGTTGCCTGACCGATGATAACTCCAGCAGCCAAACCAGCAATGACAGAGAAGCTAACACCGAGCCAATTCTCCAAGCCTAAGAGGTGAGAATAAGAAACTAACAGCAGCAATGAGTACGGCAGCCGTGTTCGTGCCGAGTCCTAAGGCGTGGAGAAGGTCCTTCATCGTGGCTCCTTCCTTCGTTCTTACGAGGAAAATACCGAATAAACTAGGAAAACACCGACGGCAGCGATGAGCATTGGTGCGATGACAGCCTTTGAGTTGCATATCACCTGATGAGGCAGCAAAGGCAGTTGCACCCAAGGCAGCGGTAGAAAGAATCGAACCGCAATAGCTCTCGTATAGGTCGGCACCCATACCCGCCACGTCACCCACGTTGTCGCCTACGTTGTCGGCAATCGTTGCAGGGTTGCGTGGGTCGTCTTCAGGGATGTTAGCTTCGACCTTACCCACGAGGTCGGCGCCCACGTCGGCAGCCTTTGTATAGATGCCGCCACCCACACGAGCAAACAAAGCCTGAGTCGATGCGCCCATACCGAAGGTTAACATCGTAGTTGTGATCGTGATAAGCATTTCGCTCGTTGTCATCTTATCAGAATAGAACCAAGTGAGGACAATGAACCAAATGGCTATGTCTAATAAGCCTAATCCTACGACAACGAGTCCCATGACTGCGCCCGAGCGGAAGGCAATTTTGAGTCCGTCGTTGAGTCCGTTACGTGCTGCATTGGCTGTTCTGGCACTGGCGTAGGTAGCCGTTTTCATACCGAAGAAGCCCGCAAGACCAGAGAAGAATCCGCCAGTCAGGAAGGCGAAAGGCACCCATTCATTCTGAGCATTGAAGCCGTATGCCATGATGGCGAAGACAATAGCAAGAACGACAAAAACCATCAAAACGACTTTGTACTGCTGTTTCAGATACGCCATGGCACCACGGCGCACGTATTCAGCAATCTCAACCATGCGGGGTGTACCTTCCTCCGCTTGCATCATATACTTAAAGAAATACCATGCCATACCCAGTGCGCACACTGATGCAATGGGAATGAGCCAAAAAAACCTGTGGGATGTGTTCCATAATTCAAAAATATTTAGGTTGTGTAATAAATTTTTTCATGTTCGTTCGCAAATATATAAAAATATTGAAAAGCAAGGGAATTTTGGAAAAAGAAAGCCTCACCCCCAACCCCTCTCACAACAAGCAGCCCTCCCTTGCCCTCCCCCAAAGGGAGGGAGTAGTATGCGTGATACCCCTATAAATTAGGGAAAGGCTTTCAGTTATTCACAAGCATGGTGTTTCCTGCACTTCCTCTCTTTCATGCGCGAAGATGGGGCTGGGGTGAGTTTTTATTATCTTCTGCCATACTGTTAACGCCTCGCACATAGCGTGCTAACGTTCCGCACATGATGTGCGGGGCGTTAGCACCATCTAAAACACATGAAAAAGAGGGCAAAAATAGATGTAATAAGTAGAAAGTTTAGAAAATATTTGTAAGAAAAGGGTGTTATTATTATCTTTGCAAATATGTTGTACTAAAACTATTAATTATGAAGAAAAACTTATTTTTACTAATCCTATTATTTTTGTGCCAATCGTGCTTATGGCACAAGATAAGAAGTTCTATTGCGAAGCAGAAGGCTATTTAAATAGGCAGAGTTATATCGTTTATCTTGATTTTTGGTGATTTGAGAGAAAACCCTTCTCTTTTTGAATCAGAAAAAGAAGACACGACCAGTAGATGAGCAAGGGAAATTTATTAAATTCTTAACAGCTGTAAGTTTCCTTAATTGGATGGTTGATAAAGGCTGGAACTTGGAGTTCAAGGTTCTTGAGCCAGATAATGCAAACAATGCTGTTTATACATTCTCCAAAGTAACATCAAGGAGTAAAAATAAAAGAGGGATTATATTAAAGGGAGATAAGTGATATTAAGTAAAAACGGAGATTTATATAAATCTCCGTTTTTTAGTTTTGCAGTGTTGGCTGTTGGTTGTTGATGGTTTGTTTACTCCTTTATAAATCCTTGATTTTTAAGTGAATTTATCAACACTTTAGAAAGGGCTTCGTTCGCCTCTTTCGTATATCTTAGGTCGGTGAAGACTTGTGCGAGGGTTTCCTTGTTGTTGATTTCCACAAAGTATTTGTTTTCTTCTAACTGCTCCTTTGGCGTATAGAAAGCATCGATACGGTCGGGGGTATAGTCTTCGTAAGTCTCACGGTGGATGATACTGTCAATAGGAAGGCGGTCAACAAGGGCTGGATTTTCATCAGGCCAACCGAGGGTAATCGTAGCGATGGGCATCACTAAGCGAGGGAGTTGTAATGCTTCAATGATGGTTTTAGGGTTGTAGATGGTTGTTCCCAAGAAGCAAGTACCTAAGCCTTCTTCCTCTGCAAGGTTGCAGAAAGTCTGACAATAGAGCAGCGCATCAGTAGCAGCATTGAGGAAAGAAAGGAAGTTGTCGTAACCCGGTGTTGCCTTACGGTTCTCCGCCCAGAGCGTAGTACGACGGAAGTCAGCGCAGAAGGTGAGGACCACAGGTGCCCCCTATGACCATCGGTTGGTTGAAATGAGCAGGTGCCAGTTGCGCCTTCTTTTCCTCGTTGCGAGTGATGACAACCGAGTAAAGCTGCAGGTTTCCCATTGTTGGGGTACGTTCAGCCTTCTCTAATAGAGTTTTCAGTAAATCCTCCGATACATCCTTGTTGGTGTATTTTTCTTATCGTCTTTCTTGTATTAATAGTTTTTCATTTTAGATAATTTTGATGCTACAAAGTTAAGTAAATGTTTTTCTATTTTTGGAAAACAATTCGTAACTGCATGATCGAAATATTTTTCTAAAACGACAATAATGGAAAACCAAACAAACTTACTCATTTGATGAAGCATTTCAAGCTACTTTAGCTTATTTTCGGTGGAGACGAACTTGCTGCCCGCGTGTGGGTCAACAAGTATGCGATGAAGGATAGCTTCGGAAATATCTATGAGAAGTCGCCAGAACAGATGCATTGGCGCATTGCTAACGAGATAGCTCGTATTGAGAATAAATATAAGAATCCATTGACGGCACAGGAGGTATTCGACCTCTTGGACCATTTCAGATATATTATCCCTGCTGGTAGTCCGATGACAGGTATCGGTAATAGCTATCAGGTAGCATCACTTTCTAACTGTTTCGTAATCGGCTTGGACGGTGATGCCGATTCATACGGTGCCATTATGCGCATTGATGAAGAGCAGGTACAGCTGATGAAGCGTCGTGGTGGAGTGGGACATGACCTGACCCATATCCGTCCGAAAGGCTCACCAGTGAACAACTCAGCCCTAACTTCAACGGGTCTTGTTCCTTTCATGGAGCGTTATTCAAACAGTACTCGTGAGGTCGCGCAGGACGGTCGTCGTGGTGCCTTGATGCTTTCGGTAAGTATTAAGCATCCAGATTCAGAGGCATTTATCGATGCCAAGATGGAAGAAGGTAAGGTGACCGGTGCTAACGTGTCTGTAAAGATTACCGATGAGTTCATGCAGGCAGTCGTTGAGGATAAGACTTACGTACAGCAGTTCCCTACCAATAGTAGCGAACCAAGCGTAACGAAGGAGATTTCTGCTAAGGAATTATGGGAAAAGATTGTACATAACGCATGGAAGAGTGCCGAGCCGGGCGTGCTGTTCTGGGATACAATTATCCGAGAGAGTATTCCTGATTGTTATGCAGACCTTGGTTTCCAGACTGTTTCAACGAATCCATGTGGTGAGATTCCACTCTGTCCATACGATAGTTGTCGACTCCTTTCGTTGAATCTCTATTCATACGTTATCGACCCATTTACAGACCATGCACGCTTCGATATGGAATTGTTTAAGCGTCATGCACAACTCGCACAGCGATTGATGGACGACATCATCGACCTTGAGATGGAGAAAATCGACCTCATTATGTCGAAGATAAAGACTGATCCTCAGGTTGATGAGGTGAAGAGTGCAGAGTATCATCTTTGGGAGAAGATTAAGAAGAAGAGCTGCCTGGGTCGTCGTACAGGTGTGGGAATCACTGCTGAAGGCGATATGATTGCAGCTATGGGCTTGCGTTATGGAACACAAGAAGCAACCGACTTCTCGGTTGATATTCACCGCACTTTGGCACTGAATGCTTATCGTTCATCAGTGACAATGGCACAGGAGCGTGGTGCGTTTGAGATATATGATGCTAAGCGTGAGGAGAAGAATCCGTTTATCCTTCGTTTGAAGGAGGCTGACGGTCAGCTCTACGAGGATATGAAAAAGTATGGTCGTAGAAATATTGCCTGCCTGACGATTGCTCCTACGGGTACAACCTCGCTCATGACACAGACGACATCGGGTATTGAACCTGTCTTCATGCCTGTATATAAGCGTCGTCGTAAGGTGAATCCAAACGATACGGACGTACGTGTAGACTTCGTTGATGAGGTGGGCGACTCTTTTGAGGAGTACATTGTTTACCACCGTAAGTTCTTGACATGGATGGAGGTGAACGGAATTGATACGCAGAAGAAGTATAGTCAGGAAGAAATTGACGAACTCGTGAAGCGTTCTCCTTATTATAAAGCTACCGCAAACGATGTCGACTGGTTGATGAAGGTGCGTATGCAGGGCGAAATTCAGAAGTGGGTTGACCACTCAATCTCTGTGACTGTGAACCTTCCAAATCAGGTTGATGAGGAGTTGGTGAACAAACTTTATGTAGAGGCATGGCGTAGTGGTTGCAAGGGTTGTACTATCTATCGTGATGGAAGTCGCTCGGGTGTGATGATTTCTGTATCGAAGAAGGATAAGACGAAGGAAGAAAAGCCTGTCGATGAGGAGAAGGCAAAAGACCTTAACTCAGCTGAGGAACATCATGAGCATATCTGTAACCATCCAAACGTTATTGAGGTTCGTCCAAAAGAATTGGAGTGTGACGTCGTACGTTTCCAAAAACAATAAAGAGAAATGGGTAGCTTTCGTTGGCTTGTTAGATGGTTATCCTTACGAAATCTTTTACAGGTTTGCAGGACGATGAGGAGGTATTGCCCTTCCAAAGAGCGTAACCAAGGGTAAGATTATCAAGCAGACAGCCGAAGATGGTAACCATCGTTACGACTTCCAGTTTGAGAATAAGCGTGGCTATAAGACCACTGTTGAAGGCTTGTCAGAGAAGTTTAACCCAGAGTATTGGAATTATGCGAAGTTGATTTCAGGTGTATTGCGTTATCGTATGCCAATCGATCATGTCATCAAAGACTCGTTGGTTCGCTGCAATTGAAGAACGAAAGTATCAATACTTGGAAGAATGGTGTTGAGCGAGCTTTGAAGAAGTATGTTACTGATGGTACGAGTGCGTCAGGCTTGAAATGTCCTGTTTGTGCCCAAGAAACCCTTGTTTATCAAGAAGGATGCTTGATTTGTACCAACTGTGGAGCTTCACGTTGTGGCTAAACGGTTAGCAGTAATGTTCAATAAAATCCCAATTCGGTCATTAGAAAACCATACATATACCTATTGTAGGCTAATGACTGATTTGGGTTAACACAGAGGGCGGACAGCTCGTCTTGCTCTCACTTCTCTTAACGAATGATGAAATTAATGACAAGTTATATTCTTCTGGAAGGTCTTCACTTCCATGCTCGTATTGGAGTAGGGGAGCAGGAGCGTGTGGTCGGTAATGAATATGTGCTCGACTTGCGGTTAGGTTATCCGTTCGCAAAGGCAATGGAGAGCGATGATGTAGCTGACACGTTGAACTATGCAGAGGCTTTTAACGTCGTAAGAGAAGTAATGAAACAACCCGCTCGCCTGTTAGAGTCAGTCGCAGGTTCCATTGTTGAAGCATTGTGTGCGGCTTTTCCAATGATAAGTAGTATCGACTTAAAACTCGTGAAGCTTAATCCTCCAATGGGTGCTGATAGTGATGGGGCAGGCGTGGAATTACACTTAATAAATGATAAAACCATGGATTAGAGCCTTGGTTTCCCAAGGAAAAGCCGTATCTTTGCCCTTTAAATAATTAAGTATGTTTAAGAAAATATCGCTTCTCTTTGTTTTCTTGGTCTTGTCAGTAGGTCTTTCATGGGCTGCAGACGGACGATTTACACTGGTTATTGACCCCGGTCATGGTGGTCATGACGCTGGTGCGATAGGTGCAATATCAAAGGAGAAGGACATCAACTTGAATATAGCTTTGGCTTTTGGCCGTTATGTTGAGAGGAATTTGCCAGATGTCAATGTGATATATACTCGTAAGACAGACGTGTTTATCCCTTTGCATCAGCGTGCCGATATAGCCAACAAAGCTAAGGCAGACCTTTTTATCTCAGTACATACGAACTCTGTGGCATCGGGTCGTTATGTAAAGGGATTTCAGGTTTATACCTTAGGTATGCACCGTGCGAAAGCTAACCTTGATGTTGCTATGCGTGAGAATGGCGTTATCTCAATGGAGAAGGGCTATCAGCAGACTTATCAGGGTTTTGATCCAAACTCTTCAGAGAGTTATATCATGTTTGAATTCATGCAGAATGCGAACATGGAACGAAGTGTTGAGTTGGCACGAATGATACAAAATTCTGTTTGTTCTACTGCTGGACGTATCGATAAGGGTGTTCATCAGGCTGGTTTCCTCGTGTTGCGAGAGACCTTTATGCCTGGCTGTTTGATAGAGTTAGGCTTTATCACAGCAGCAGACGAGGAGGAGTATCTGAACTCTTCGACAGGTATAGATGCCATGGCAAAAGGCATTTACAATGCTTTTGTAGAATACAAGAACACATACGACACACGTATCGTAGTGCCTTACCGCCCTGTTGAGAACAAGAGAATCGTAGTGGATCGCGTTATTCCAACTGCTCCAGTAGACAAGCCGCGCCCTGTTACACCAGTTGAGAAACCTCGCACAACGGCTCCTGTGCAGCGTTCTCGTTCTACAGTGCCTGTGGAACAACCTCGTTCATCAGAGCCTGCACCAAAGCCTCGCCCTATGAATAAGGTACAAGAAGCAAAGAAGAGGATTTCAGATGCCATTCGAGAGTTGCTCCCTTGTAATGATTCTGAAGCTGGAGCGTCAAATAGCGTACCCGTGTTTAAGGTGCAGGTGCTTGCTGCCAACCGTCAGTTACGACCAGGTAGCGAACAGTTCCGTGGTCGTACAGATCTTGACTGTATACAGGAAGGTAATTTTTATAAGTATGTTATAGGCTCCAGTACGAATTATAATGAGATAGCACGAATGCGCGAAAAGCTGTTGAAAGACTTCCCACAAGCTTTCATCATTGCTTATAAAGACGGTGCTCGTATGGATGTCAATCAGGCAATAGCAGAGTTTCTTAAGAATAAAAAGAATAAGTAAATAAAACGGATATGAAGAAAATTTTCACACCACAGGTAAAGATTGCAGTTATAGCTATACTTGCAGTTGTTGTGCTGTTCTTTGGAATGGAGTTCTTAAAGGGTTTGTCAATCTTTGGGAACGACGCACATTACAAGATCAAGTTCAACGACATCACTGGTTTGTCTACATCAACCCCTGTCTATGCTCGCGGTTTTAAGGTGGGTGTCGTTAGGAATATTGATTATGACTATGATAGGTTAGGTGAGTCAATCACAGTCGATATCGATGTTGAAAAGACATTGAGAATCCCAGAGGGTAGCACAGCAGAGATTGTTAGCGACATCATGGGTAATGTGAAGGTTATACTGCAGTTTGGCAAAAGCACGAAGTTTTTGGAGCCAAATGGTTGGATTGACGGTGGTATCAACGATGGTACCTTAGGCGACTTGAAGAGTATGGTGCCTTCAATGCAGAAGATGTTGCCAAAGTTGGATAGCATCCTTGCCAGCGTGAATACGCTCCTTGCTGACCCAGCTCTCCAGAGTTCGGTTCACAACGTGGATAAGATAACAGCTAACCTCACTACTTCTACTCGCGAGCTTAACACGTTGTTGGCTCAGGTTAATGCTTCTTTGCCTGCTATGACAGCGAAGGCTGGTAAGGTGATGGACAATGCCAACGGCATGATGGTCAACGCTAACAGCGGTATTACAGAGGCACGTGGGGCTATCCGTGGCGCAAATACGATGATGTCTACCCTTAATAATAAGGTGAACGGACTCGATGTTGAGGCTACAATGGCTAAGGTGAACGCAACTTTAGACAATATGAACTCGCTCACAGCTAAGCTGAATAGCAATGAGGGTACAATGGGCTTGATGCTCAATGATGCCTCTTTGTACAATAATCTTAATAGCACGATGCGCTCTGCAGATAGTCTTTTGACAAATCTCAAGGCACATCCAAAGCGTTATGTTCACTTCTCTATCTTTGGTAGAAAAGACAAGTAATTTAAATATAGTCTAAATAATATTGTCAATGTTTCACACGCAGGGAAAGTGTTTTGAAGCTGTTTGAATATCAGCTTCTTTGCGCTTTCCCTGCGTTTGTTTCACTCTCAGCATTATAAAGGGTATAAGCTGGGTAAAACTTATTGTTTTTCAAACACTTACAATTACACAACTACGCAAAATGAGAGGTTGATAAGAAAGATAACGCAACCTCCACAGATATAACGATTTACAAACTTTCTTGTCTTTGAGATGTAATATTGCAGATAGTTCTCTTTATAAATAAATTACTATCTTTGCACTATCAAAAATCAAAACAGAGATAGTCGGCAAGCCACTATTTCGAGAAAGACATAGATATTTATAGATAACCAATTATGAACGTCAGTCCTAAAAAAATCTTTGGGATAGTTGCCTCCAGGCTCATAAAGGAGAATGTGACCGAGCAGCAATTTGATACTTGGTTTCGTCCGATTGTTTTACAGTCGTACAAGCCAGCATCAAAGACATTGTTAGTTCAGGTCCCAAGCCAATTCGTATATGAGTATTTGGAAGGTCATTACGTAGACTTACTACGTAAGGTGTTGACGCGTGTCTTCGGACAAGGCGTACAACTGACGTATCGTGTAATGGTTGATCAGGAGAATCACTTGTCACAAGACTTAGAGCAGGACACCGTAGAAGACATCTCTTCACAGCGTCCCTACTGCTCGCGCTAATCAGAGCCCAACCGTGCTGGATACAGTGCCACAGGACCTCGATTCGCGAGCTCGATCCTCATAAGTCATTCAGCAACTATGTTGAAGGCGACAGCAACAAACTCCCTCGTTCTATCGGTCTTTCTATCGCAGAACACCCTAACACAACACAGTTTAACCCAATGTTCATCTATGGACCATCGGGCTGTGGAAAGACTCACCTTGTGAATGCTATTGGATTAAGAGCAAAGCAGCTTTATCCACAAAAGCGTGTGTTATACGTGTCTGCACGTCTGTTCCAAGTACAGTACACCGATTCTGTACGACAGAACACAACAAATGATTTCATCAATTTCTATCAGACAATTGACATTCTGATAGTCGATGATATTCAGGAATGGGTTACTGCAACAAAGACGCAGGACACCTTCTTCCATATTTTCAACCACCTTTTCCGTAACGGAAAACGTATCATCTTAGCGAGCGACCGCCCACCAGTAGATCTCAAGGGTATGAACGACCGCCTGCTGACTCGTTTCTCTTGCGGACTGATCGCAGAGTTGGAAAAGCCAAACGTACAGCTTTGTGTGGATATTCTCCATAGCAAGATTAAGCGTGATGGTCTTAACATTCCAGAGGATGTAGTGCGCTTCATCGCCGAGACTGCTAATGGTAGCGTACGTGACCTTCAAGGTGTTATCAACTCACTCCTCGCTTACAGCGTCGTTTACAATAGTAATATTGATATGCGATTGGCTGAGCGTGTTATCAAACGTGCAGTGAAGATTGACGACGAACCGCTGACAATTGACGATATCATGGACAAGGTTTGCTCACATTATAATGTCACGATGTCGGCAGTCAACTCTCGTTCTCGCAAGAAAGACATTGTGATGGCACGCCAAGTGAGCATGTATATGGCACAGAAGTATACGAAGATGCCTGCAAGTCGTATCGGAAAAATTAGTTGGTAATCGTGACCACAGCACCGTAATCCACAGTTGCTCTAAGATTGAAGACCGTCTTAAGGTTGACAAGGGATTCCATGCTGAAATCGCAAGTATTGAAAACTCTTTTAAGTTAAAAGCATAAGGTATTAGTTTGAAAGTCTGTCGCATGGTCGTGGCAGGCTTTTTTAATTGACTTAAACCTTACTCCCTCACCTGAAAATAACCTTTCCCTCACTCTGAAAAATTATTACAAAACAAGCGTAGAAAACTCTCTTAAAAGCTCCAAAAAGTACTGGTTTTAATGTCTTTGTAACTTGCATAGAATCAACAACTTACAAAGTTGCTTTCTAATAGGTGCTTACTTAGGCATGAAAAGGGCGTTAGTTAGCTTTCAAAAGGGCATCTTTTGCAAGCCAATTGGGCGTCTTTTCGAAGCTAAAAGAGCATCTTTTAAAAACGAGGATGTGAAAAATAATTACATTTGGTGTAAGGAGTAGCTTTGGAGATGGTTAAGGATACCCATTTAAAATTGTACATTTTGGGTAGGACTGTTTGGCATTAAACGTAATAAAAAAGTGACTATACATAGTTTTAAAACAAAAATGGTACTTATGAAATATGGATTGATGAGGTAAGGTGCATACATAATAAGGCACACAGAGCCACGGAGAGGACGGAGCTAAGTGCAATGTCAGGGAGGTGCCAATGGCACAATGAGCGACGGAGATGAAGCGTACAGATTCCTGATAAGTTTTGGGGTAAATGCTTTGGGCATAAAATCTCTAATAAAACTGGCAAATAACCTCCGTTTCTCCACGCACCGACGGTGCCTCTGTGACTTCCATTGCCTTGTATGCAATAAGCCTCTGTACACTCCTTTTCTCTGTGTGACATTCCGTCAGAGTCAAAATTTAGGCGGACAGCCTTATGATTCCAAGTTTCAGAAGACCCAACAAAATGAGTAATTAAGCAATGAAAACCTATGATTTCCATTATTCTGTTCACGAAGTGGACGGAAAAGAATTTGAGTTAATTGAATGTACTACATGGCCTCGCCTGAATGTTCAAGTCATACGTACTACACCCGAACGCTTTGAGGAGGATGTGAAGACCATTAAAAGTCGTGCTCTCTGTGGCTATTCGCTGCTGGATAAGACTTTTATCCCTAATGCATGTAGGTGGTGAGGGCAACGGTGAATTAAACCAAAGTAATGTCCATGAGATTCTCAACGGCATGAAGGAGATTATGAATGCTGCTGTGAGGTGGTGGATGGTAAATAAAAAAACACTTAACACAACACACAACAAGTAGCCCCTCCTTGCCCCTCCCCAAGGGAGGGGTAGAAATCGTGATATCCCTGTGTGCAGGAAAGAAAAGATGTTTGTTATAATCCCTCATCGGGTACTAAAAGAAGAATACAATGGATGATGAGTAAAATTATTTATCGTTTTTAATAAAGATACAAAAAAATAAATGTACCTTTACGGCGAATAACTATTAAACCTTTATTGACATGAAAAAAATCTTTTTGCTTTCATCCCTTGTACTGCGTACAACGTTCTGTTTTGGAATGCTCTAATGACGAGAATGAGTTTGTTATTTCTTCTGAAAGATAACAAGTGTCGAACAATACTTAAACACATAAAAGGTGATAAAAATGAAACTAAATAAAAATAATATTATCATTTTGCGTCTCTATCTTAGGGCTTTACTCTTGTTCTATTGCACCTACATTGTCTAAATTTCCGGTGTCAGACATTCGTTTAGGAGTCAATAAAGCAGATGTAAAAAAACAATGTGGTTTCCCATTTAGGTCTGATGTTTTTACAAGAAACCATAAGAGAATAGACGTTTTTGTATTATAAGGAACCTGCTCGTGTCCTATGTGAAGGATTCATTATAACAACGGCATTAACATTTGAAAATGATTCGTTAGTTTCTATTATACAGAGTGACAGACTAATATCTGGGTCTGACTCTCTGTAGATTCTCTTCGAAGGAGATAAGAACATTTATAAGGACGGTATGTAAAAATGTAAGTTCCATTTTGATAATCATACTGTTTGAAACAATTCAATAAAAAAATGACCATTTCTATACTCGATTTTTGAGTAAAGAAATGGTCTTTTTCTTACTTTAATAGAATCCTACTTATAGATTGAAAGTTGTCAAGTTATTAATTTGCATTTTGACACACCCTCCAGAGGGTGAGGCTTTTTCCCTACTTCTAGGTATTGCACTATTCCTTACAACATCCTACCTTTGCATTAACAAATCAAAGGTGAACTCTAGAATCATTGATAAGGTCACAAAAAGCCCTATGGGGCGTGCTGTGACTATATCGAAGATTTACAGAACATACCTGAATTTAAAACAATTTAAAATGATAAAGAAAAGAACCGTAAAACAGATTTTATGTAAATCGGCGTTTGTTTTCGCCGCTACGTTCGTTCTTTCGCTGCCCACTTACGCAAGGCACGAGAACGAAGTGAAAGTTAATACCGAAGCCAACATTAAGGGACGCGTTGTGGATAGTAAAACACAACATCCTCTTTCGCACGCGAGCGTGCTGGTTTTGGGTACAGTTATCACTACCACCACCGATGCCGATGGCCATTTTATGCTGCGAAATCTGCCTGTGGGAAAGGTGATTGTGGAAGTGCGCTCGGCTGGTTATAGGGCTTACAAACACGAGGTGACAACGCAAAAAAATAATACCCATGAGTCGAATGTGATGCTCAAACCCGACGAAATTGCGCTCGACGAGGTTGTTGTGTCGGCCAATCGTAGTCAAACACTTAGACGTGAGTCGCCTGTGGTTGTGAATGTTCTGGACACGAAGTTGCTCGAGTCTACCCATTCTACAACCTTGGCGCAGGGTTTAAACTTCCAACCGGGCGTGCGAACCGAAGATAATTGCACCAATTGCGGATTCTCGCAGGTGCGCATCAATGGGCTTGATGGTCATTATTCGCAAATATTAATCGACTCGCGACCCGTTTTCACGGCCCTTCAAGGTGTTTATGGACTCGAACAGATACCCTCTAACATGGTGCAACGTGTTGAAATTGTTCGCGGTGGTGGCTCGGCGCTCTTCGGTGCTTCGGCCATTGGTGGCACCATCAACATCATTACCAAAGAACCTAGCGAAAATTCGGCCGATGTGGCGCACACCATCACAGGCGCAACAAATGGCTCTACTGCTTTCGACAACAACACCACGGGCAACCTATCGGTTGTTACAACCAATAATGAAGTGGGTTTTATCTCTATGGACAAAGCCGACACCGCGCTGCTTACGACCGCGATGGCGATGGTTACACCGACCTTCCCACGCTAGATAATAAAACTGTGGGGCTTAAGCTCTTTCTTCCGACTCACCGATTACTCCAAAATAACCCTTAAATACCACGGCTTGAAGGAGTATAGACGTGGCGGAAACAAACTTTACTTGCCTGCTCACGAGGCCAATATTGCCGAACAAATCGAACATACCATCAACGGCGGAAGTTTGGGCTACGACCTCTTTAGCCTTAATGGTAAGGACATTTCAGTGCTTATGCCTCGTTTCAAAACGTTGACCGTAAGAGTTATTACGGCGGACTGGGCGAACTGGCCACCGCTGCCGATGGACTTAAGGCCTTGAACGAAGCCTATAAACTGGGACTTAACCTCGATATGAGCGAAGACGATGCCGCCACGCTGCCCGCCAACCAACAACAAACGCTGGCCGATGCGCAAGCCTACGACAAAAGCACAACGAGCCTATAACCTTACGTATAACATCAATTACATAGCTGGTGCGCAATATGTGCACAATTTCGACCAGTCTGTGGTTCATGCCTTCGAGTCTTGTTGTGGGGGCCGAATATAGCTACGACCGCATTAAAGACCACTCTCTGAGCTACAACAGCCTGATGGAACAGCGCGTGAATATTGGTAGCTTCTTTGCTCAAAACGAATGGAAAAACAACCATTGGGGCTTGCTTCTGGGCGGACGACTAGACAAACACAACCTTATCTCGCATCTTATCTTTAGTCCGCGCGTTAATCTGCGCTACAATCCCAGCCCTAACACCAATTTCCGACTTACTTACGCTGGCGGATTTAGAGCCCCACAGGCTTTTTGATGAAGACCTTCATCGCGTATTGCTGATGGCGACCGTGTGAAAATTGCGTTGGCTAAGGATTTGAAAGAGGAACGTTCGCACAGCTTTGGTGCATCGGCCGACCTCTATAAAAAGTTTTGGAACAGTACAAACCAACGTTCTTATTGAGGGCTTTTACACACGCCTTAACAACATGTTTGCTACACGCAAACTGGCTGATGATGTGATTATTGATGGCGCACGTGTTGAAGAACGCTTCAATTCTAACGGTGCAACGGTGTATGGAATTAACCTCGAGGGCAAGGCTTCGCTCTCGTCTTGGGCGCAATTGCAAGCTGGTTTTTACTTGGCAAAGCAGCCGTTTTATCGCACGCCCGAAGAATGGGACGACGATGCTGCTCCCGAGTTTAAAACCACTAAACGTCTGCTGCGAACGCCCAACACCTACGGATATTTCACCCTCACTGTGCATCCCACCATCGATTTTGCCCTATCGTTATCGGGCGTTTACACGGGTAGAATGTATGTTGGCCACCCCAAAGGGGGGAGCGAGCGCACCAACGACTTTGCTATCATTGAGCACACTCCCGCGTTTCTCACGCTTAACCTGAAGCTTGCCTATAATTTCTACATAACTAAGCAGGTGAAATTGGAGGCTAGTGCGGGGGTGCAAAACATGCTCGATGCTTACCAAAAGGATTTGGATAAAGGGGCTTCGCGTGCCTCCGACTATGTTTACGGACCTACTCAACCCCGCAGTTTGTTTCTTGGGGTGAAGTTTTCGTACTAGGTATTATGTCTTTTTTACCCAAAAACAGTGGGTAGAGTTGTTTTGATTTTGTGTATTGCTGGACACATTGCCGATGTTGTTATTGAAAATGTGGTGCACTACGCTCAAACAATATCATAGGCAAGATGCCGACAAGCCAACAAAAGATGAACTGGATGAAATGTAAGCAACATCAATTGTGTGATTAGTGGTCTTACAATTGATTTGGGTTTAAAAAGCTGGGTGTAATGATTGAAAGCTACGGTAAATAGACTTTACAAAACGCATTTCAGTACTACACCACTTCTAGAAAGGCAAAAACGCCTGTAGGCGATGCCCCAAAATAGGCTTTTAATGCCCCAAACGAGACCAAAATGGTGTAAGTGCTTGTGCATAAGCACGCTAACACAAAAATGAATATTGCATAAAGGCAGGAGCTTAAATCATAACTTTTGCGCTGCTTTTTGAGTTTTTAGTGAGAAAAAGGTGCTAATTCTATGCTTATTGCGCCTTTTTCCCACTTTTTTTTGTGGTTCACGTCAGTTGTTTTTGCATAAATTGGGTCGCGCCCTTTGCTCACACGCCTTGCGTTTTGCTGCATTTAGTCTTGCATTTAGCCTTGCGTTTAGCACGAGTTAGCACTGCGTTTAGCACGAGTTAGCAGTGCGTTTTGCTGCAAAACGCAGTGTATTTTGCACCATTTTGCAAAGTGTTGAGACTAAGTGGTACGCCAGTTCGGGATAAGAAAGTTCTCTAAAAAGTTGGTAATCTCGCTATTATTTTGTAACTTTATAGTTGAAAATCAATCACTTACAAAACATATATAGCGATGATTACCACAGACAAAAGTTACAGAAATATTTTTGTATATTGGATGAGTTCTGCAGAAATTTAGATGCCGAGTTAACTAAAAACCTACACATTGCCCCCCATAGACGAGGGATATAAGCGCATGCGAAACCGTAAAGGGCAGATGTCCAAGAGCGAAATCATGACCATCCTATTGTGCTACCATTTTGGCTCTTTCCGCAACTTCAAGCACTATTACCTCTTCTTCATCAAGGAGCATATGGCAAGCTACTTCCCTAAGGCCGTGTCCTACACGCGTTTCGTGGAACTCATGCCTCGCGTGTTCTTCGAGTGATGGCCTTCATGCGCATCAAGGTTTTGGAAAGTGCACGGGCATTAGTTTCGTGGACAGCACGATGATTCCCGTATGCCACAACATGAGAAGGAATTTCAACAAGGTGTTTGATGGACTTGCTAAGAACGGAAAGGGAACAATGGGGTGGTGTCATGGCTTCAAGCTTCATCTGCTGTGCTACGAGATGGGCGATGTACTCACGTTCTGCCTAACTCCCGCAAACGTGGACGATAGGGACCCTAGGGTGTGGCAGGTCTTCACCAAGGTGCTCTACGGCAAAGTATTTGCCGATAAGGGCTACATCAAGCAAGAGTTCTTTGAGAACCTCTTCAACCAAGGTATCCATCTCGTTCACGGGCTCAAATCAAACATGAAAAACAAGCTTATGCCCTTGTGGGACAAGATGATGCTGCGCAAGCGATATATAATAGAATGCATCAACGAACTGCTCAAGAACAAGGCCAACCTTGTTCATTCACGCCATCGCTCCGTACATAACTTTCTCATGAATCTCTGTGCGGCATTGGCTGCATACTATTTCTTCGAGAATAAGCCAGAGGCACTTCCCGTGCGCATTGAAAAGACTAGGCAATTGGAACTTTTCTAAGCAAATCCTTATCCCGAACTGGCGTAAAATGGTACTTATGAAATATGGATTGATGAGGTAAGGTGCATACATAATAAGGCACACAGAGCCACGGAGAGGACGGAGCTAAGTGCAATGTCAGGGAGGTGCCAGTGGCACAATGAGCGACGGAGATGAAGCGTACAGATTCCTGATAAGTTTTGGGGTAAATGCTTTGGGCATAAAATCTCTAATAAAACTGGCAAATAACCTCCGTATCTCCACGCACCGACGGTGCCTCTGTGACTTCCATTTCCTTGTATGCAATAGGCCTCTGTACACTCCTTTTCTCTGTGTGACATTCCGTCAGAGTTCAAAAATTTAGGGCGGACAGCCTTATGATTCAAGTTTCAGAAGACCCAACAAAATGAGTAATTAAGCAATGAAAACCTATGATTTCCATTATTCTGTTCACGAAGTGGACGGAAAAAAGTTTGAGTTAATTGAATGTACTACATGGCCTCGCCTGAATGTTCAAGTCATACACACCACACCCGAACGCTTTTGAGGAGGATGTGAAAATCGTTAAAAAGCCGTGCGCTCTGTGGCTATTCCCTGCTGGATAAGACTTTTTATCCTAATGCATGTAGGTGGTGAGGGCAACAGTGAATTAAACCAAAGTAATGTCCATGAGATTCTCAACGGCATGAAGGAGATTATAGATGCTGCGGTGAAGTGGTGGATGGTAAATAAGAAAATAACACAACAACAGCCCTCCCTTGCCCCTCCCCCAAGGGAGGGAGTAGAATCGCGATATCCCTGTGAGCAGGAAAGAAAAGGTGTTTGTTATAATCCCTCATCGGGTATTAAAGAAAAAGATAATGGAAACGGAGTAAAATTATTTATCGCTTTTAATGAAGATACAAAAAAATAAATGTACCTTTACGGCGAATAACTATTAAACCTTTATTGACATGAAAAAAATCTTTTTACTTTTCATCCCTTGTACTGCGTACAACGTTCTGTTTTAGGGATGTTCTAATGACGAGAATGAGTTTGTTATTTCTTCTGAAAAAAATAACAAGTGTCGAACAATACTTAAACATAAAAGGTGATAAAAATGAAACTAAATAAAAATAATATTATCATTTTGCGTCTCTATCTTAGGGCTCTACTCTTGTTCTATTGCACCTACATTGTCTAAATTTCCGGTGTCAGACATTCCTTTAGGACTCAATAAAAGCAGATGTGAAAAAAACAATGTGGTTTTTCCATTTAGGTCTGATGTTTTTACAAGAAACCATAAGAGAATAGATGTTTTTTTATTATAAGGAACCTGCTCGTGTCCAATGTGAAGGATTCATTATAACAACAGCATTAACATTTGAAAATGATTCGTTAGTTTCTATTATACAGAGTGACAAACTAATATCTGAACTTGATCTCTGTAGATTCCCTTCGAAGGAGATAAGAACAATATAAGGACGGTATGTCAAAGTGTAAGTTCCATTTTGATAATCATACTGTTTTGAAACAAGTCTTTAAGAATGACCATTTCTGTACTCGCTTTTTGAGTATAGAAATGGTTTTTATGCTAATAGCGGCTGCTCGCCCTCCCAAACTCCTCGATGGTTTTTTTAGTATAGATGATGAAGCTACACCTACGCGTGGGATTGCAGTTCTATGTTGAACTTGCGGAAAATATATAATATAAAATTTGTAAACATAAAATAACGATATGTCAGACAAAGTCGCTATATTTGTAGTTCGGCACTTTAAAACAAACTTTCCTGTCACTGCTGTCATCAGTTGTGGTAGTTTAACTTGTTGATTTACAATGAACTCTACGCAAATGTTAAAATGACAGCAAATGAAAATAAAAAGTAAGTTGTGAGGATATTAATAACGAATTATAACTGAAGATTGCTAAGTTTATGGCTGTAAAGACATTATATAAGACGATAAATACAAACGGAGAATATAGCTGCGGTGATATAGGTGTCACCACGGAGGAATGGCTTGATTTATTAAATGATGAGAAGTCAATGCCATATCATGAAGTATTGCTGTGTTTCTTACGTCAAAAAGAACATAAGGCAACTTGTACAAAGGTTTCCCAAGTGTATGGAAAGCCTGCTGAGCATTATAACAGTAAGGTGTATAACTTCTCAAGGTGGGTACAAAAACGCTTGAATAGATTTAGCGTAAAAGACGCAGACGGTAAAGATACTTACTGGTGCATTACGATGCAAAAAGGTTGGGACACAAAGCAAGGGTTCCAATGGCAGTTGCGTGATGAGCTTGTAGAAGCCCTTAGAATCTATTTGATGAAAGCGCTTATAGATGTTTTCAGAAATGGAAAACCTTTCAATGGTTATTATGAAGAATATAAGTGGGACTTACTTGATAGGTCGGAAGGGAAAGATGTCCTTGCAGTCTTTGATGGTCTTAGAGGAGAGAATGTTATAGATAATCCTCGCACTGACACAGTTATAAAGTATTTGGTTGAGAATGAAGCCGACAAGACAAAAGTTTGTTGTCAACATTTGACTGACGAGTCTGTTCCATTAAACGAACGATTAGCAGCTTTTAAGTCAGAGATAAAGGCATTGTGTCCAAGTAAATGGAAGAATACTGCAAATGATGAGCGTACAGCTTCTGGTTTGCTCACCTGTGTTTATCCAGAGACTTATACCTTCTATAAGGATGAAATCTATCAGAATATTTGTGATTACTTCGGTTATACTTCTCGAAAGGCAGGAAAGAAATATGAGCATTTTTTGGAACTTATCAATGGTTTCGTAAAGAGTTATGGAGAGGAAATACAGCAGATAATGCTGAATGAAATCAAAGGATTTAATAATAAACCGCTCAACCTTGCGGTTCAGACTTTATTCTGGTGTATGAAAGATTACATAAAAGAAGAATTAAAAAAATAAGATGACTACAGAGACAAATAATAGTTCAAAAGGGACATGGTATGATGATGTTGTCCGTATATGGGAGCGACGTAAGAATATAGTATTGTATGGTGCACCGGGTACTGGTAAGACTTATGACGTACCAGAGCTTGCTGTTCGTCTTTGTGATCCTGCGTTTATGGCTGCAGAACCGAGTAGAGAGGAGATAGTAAGCAGATATAATCAGCTTAAAACGGAAAAGCGTATTGCCTTTACTACCTTCCATCAGTCCTTAGACTATGAGGATTGGATTGAAGGATTGCGCCCTGACGTCAATAAGAATAGTCAGGTAACCTACAAGATTGTAAGTGGAATCTTCAAGAAATTGTGTGAAGAGGCAGAACGTCCAGTAGATAAGGACAAGCAGGTGGATATCTCTGATAATGCTGTTATCTGGAAGGTTTCACTTCAAGGAGCGAGAGATAATGATGTTCGTCGTGAGTGTATGGAGAATAACCATATACGTATAGGATGGGACGGCTATGGTCCTGTTATCTCAGATGAGACAGACTGGAGTATTTATAAAGGAGCAGGTAGACAGATATTGGATGCTTATATCAATAAGATGAAGATAGGCGATATCGTTATGTCGTGTTATTCAAGTCAGACGATTGATGCGATTGGAGTCGTTGTTGGTGATTATGAGTTTGATGATAGTCTGCCAAACTATAAGCGTGTTAGGCATGTTAACTGGCTCGTAAAGAACATTAATGAGAACATTGTGGAGATGAATGATGGTAAGGCAATGGTACAGTCTTCTGTCTACCGTCTTAATTCTATCACGCTTGACAATGTAAAATCAATTCTTGAGAAGTACGATACCTCTTCTAAGATGGAGGAGAACGACAAAGCCTATGTGATGGTTATTGACGAGTTGAACCGTGGAAACGTGTCGAAGGTGTTTGGCAGTGATAACACTGCTCGAAGCAGACAAGCGTAAAGGGACGTATTAATGCTGAAAGTGTGGTGTTACCTTACTCTAAGAAAGGTTTTCATATCCCAAACAATGTCTATCTGATTGCAACAATGAATACTGCCGACCGCTCTTTAGGTTCGCTTGATTATGCTATCAGACGACGTTTTGCCTTTATCGCAGAAAGCCATTTGGCTTAGAAGTAGAAGGATTCAATGAGGAACTGTTTGAGTTGGTTAGTAGTCTGTTTGTTAAGAACTTTGATGAATATAAAGAGAGTGGTTGGGACCTGACGATGAAACTCGAATCAGCAGATACCTTGTCTGAAGAATATAAGCCAGAAGATGTTTGGATTGGTCATAGTTACTTCCTGATGCAGGATGAGGAAGGGAATGATAATACAACCGATCGTCTTCTATATGAGATTATTCCGCTTTTAGAAGAGTATGTTCGTGATGGTGTGCTGACAGCAGAGGCACAAGATGTTATCGACGAACTCTATAAGCAAGCAACCGAGTAATGAGAGTGGTGCAACTTCAAGAGCAGTTGTTGGAGAATACTTATCTTCAGCAAACTGAGTGTGAGGCTATCATCCCTTATATGGATGATGGCTCGGAAGTTGTGCGTGGAGTTAAAAGAGGTCGTGAGGAGAAGGAACTCTGTCTTAAGCTATCTCGTAAAGCGGATAGAATCTGTGCTACTGGCTCTTATTTTGTTGGTGTAGACTGGATTAAGGAGGAGGAGTTAGCTGTACAAGTCAGTCCTAAGATGAATGATGGATTTGAGATAGACTATGTGCGTATGTTGAACGAGGCATTGGCAGAACCCGATAACATGGACCATCTGAAAGACTTACTCACCATTCGTTTTGACAAACCTTCTATCCGTATCAGTCAGCAGCAAGACCTGTTGAGTATCTTCTTGATTACAGAGTATCTGAATATTCTTCAGCGTATCGTAAGAAAGGGGTTGAAGAAGAGTTACTATAGGGTTGAAGAAAACCTAAACAATAAGGTTAAAGGACATATCCTTGTCAGTAGAACGATTCAACGAAACCTTGCGAAGGGACGTATTACAGACAATGTATGTCGTTACCAAGTGTATGACATTGACTCACCAGAGAACAGAATACTAAAGAAAGCACTTGCTTTTTGTAAGAAACAGTTGGAGGTTTATAAGCATGCACTTGACACAAAGGCTTTGGAAAAGAAGATAAGATACGTTCAGCCTTCTTTTTGAGCGGGTGGGCGATGAGATAAGTGTTAAGGCAATGAAGACGTTTAAGGGGAATCCTGTTTTCAAAGAATACTTCACGGCTCTTGAGTATGCGCAACTACTGCTAAGGCGTTTCAGTTATGACATTACCCTTGCTGGTAAGAAAGAGATAGACACGCCTCCTTTCTGGATTGATATGAGTAAGCTCTTTGAGTTATATGTCTTTGGTAAGCTTAAGAAGATTTTTACAGGAAAAAGAGAGATTCAATATCATGTGAAAGCTCATTATCAAGAACTTGACTATCTCCTGAAACCGGCAGAGTGGGCTGAACCTTACGTTATTGATGCGAAATATAAACCACGTTATAAGCAGGGGTGGTGGTATAACTATGGACGATGCAAAGGGAGGTCAGTGGTTATGCCCGATTAAGCAAAGTCTATAAAAAGTTGAGGCTTGAATGAAGAGACAGCACTGCCTATTAAGTGTCTCATTATCTATCCCGACCAAGATCAAGAAGAACAATTTACTTTTACAAGGACAGAAGAACCTGCATTTGAAAAGGTTTCTAATTATGTACGTTTCTACAAATTAGGAATCAGATTGACTGTTATTTCTGTGTGAACCACTATTAAATCAATCGTTTTTTTCCTTTTTATTTTTCGTCCCTTTTTTTAGGTCTTTATTGTTTTATAATGTTATTTCTTACTTTATATTTTTTTCTATAAAGTAGTACTTTTTATGTGGGTTTTTGTTTGTTGTTATATATCTGATATATAGATTGTTATGATTTATATTGAGGTTTAAAAAGGTTGTAGAAAGGCTTATATTGGTTTATATTATATCAGTGGAAAGTTTGTACTCACCTTTTGTGTCGTATTTTTCTTTGTAATATTGTACTCGGAAAAGGAAATGGAAAGCCTAAATCATTATTGGTGAGTAAGAGGATTCGATTTATATTATGAGATAAAATCTGATTTAAATAACCTTTTTAATATATAAGTTTATGGGATTAAAAACATTTACAAAATCTATTTTTATGTTGCGCTTTATTCGTTGTTGGCGCGTTGTCTGCAAAAAGCTGCTGACCGCTTAGTAATTGTCGGTGAGGCTACGTGGGGTGGTTGGAATCTTGGTCAATCTACCGTTATGCAGAAGTCTGATGAGAACGCTGATGTCTTCAAGGCAACTGTTCATTTAGATGCAAACAAGGAGTTTAAGTTCTTGACTGAGAGCTTGATTGGGGTAAGTTGGAGTATCGTGCTGGTGCAGGTCCCGTGACATTGCAGTCGGGTGTTGCAGCTACATTGGTTAGTAGCGATGAGAATGCTGATGATAATAAGTTTAGTGTTTCTGAGTCTGCTAACTACGAGATTGTTTGTAACTTGGCTGAGAAGACAGTGGTTCTTACTAAGGCTACCTATCAGACTACAGCATTGAAGCATACTGCTTTATGGATGATTGGTAGTGCTACAAAGGGCGGTTGGAGTATCGGTGAAGGTACGATTATGAAGGCAGATGCAACTAATCCTGCTAAGTTTTCAGCACGAACAGAGTTGAAGGCTGGTGAGTTGAAGTTTGGTACGAATGTTTATGCTGGCTTCGACCAGATGTTCTATTTGCGCGACTTGTCAGACGAGGGTAAGATTGTCTTTGGTGGTGATGATAACAAATGGAACATCACAGAGGAGGCTACATACGATGTTACCGTTGATGTTGCTGCGATGACAGTGTCATTTACTAAGGTAGATCCAACAGCAATTAGCAGTGTAGAGACAGCAAATAATGCACCTGCAGTTTACTACACATTGGGCGGTGTGAAGGTTGAGAAGCCTGTTGCTGGTGTTTATGTAAAGCGTCAGGGTGGTAAGTCAGTGAAGGTTGTAGTGAAATAAAACCTTGTTTCTTACTATAATTGGGGTGAGAGAATAAGCCCCTTTGTATAATAAAAACTTCTTACATTCGGTTATAAATAAAGCCATATCGACATCTCCCTACGGAGATGAAGATATGGCATTTTTGATTTGTAGAAAAGGTTTGTTATATTTTATGCGTACGGTAAATTAAGTAATCACCATCCGCTTGGATTGTAAATTCATTCGATAAGGCTTCGTTCAGTGTTCCCTGCCATAGTTCGCTGAATGGATAGACGTCCCATTTTAGTCCGTTGCTACTTAGCTCCTTGCAGGTAGCATTGAAGATACTGACTTGCTGTCCAGGGAAAGAATCAAAACGAGTTGTACCTGATGCTGCGACAAAATAACCATAATCGGTAATCATCACTGGGTCGATAGCCAACTGGCGATAGTAATAGAGCATGAGAGAGATGTTGCCCAGGTGTGATCCTCACGCTTGCCAGTTGCTCCGAGGTAGCAGAAGCGTGGACGAGTATGTGTAGATGCGTCCATCTTCAAGTGTGAACGAGCAAAGAGAGTAGCCTTGGTCAGGTCGTTAAACTCCTGCTCCGAAATCGGATGATAGATGTGTGCATAGCGTTGTTTCAGCTCTTCTGAGAGTGAATCGCCATCACCCACCACTGCTGTTGGCTCTATATCATATTCCAATAAATCCTCCAAAGCACCATCACATACAATCAGATTCTCTGCAGTACGTAGGATGTGAAGGGGTAGGATGTGGGTCGGAAAGTCGCCAGCAGCAAGGATGACGGCACTAAAGCCTCCCCCGAAGACCTCCCTAACCCCCTCAAAGGAGGGGAAAGCCTAACAGGGTGTTCGTTGGTAATGTGTTGGTGTTGTCCGTCCTTATTATTTTCTTTATTATTGATAATCATTTGCTTTGCAGTTCTATTTTATTCTTTCTCTCTTTGAGATATATTTATTGCAGTAACTTTTTTCAGCCTATGAACCTATTTTGGAGAACTCTGAAGGAACCTTTATCCCGTTAGGCATTCCCCTCCTTTGGAGGGGTTAGGGGAGGTCTTTGTGTGAGGCTCCTCCTCCACTTAAAATACCCTGCCACTGCAATAACAGCATAGAACGCATAGAGTCCTGCGGTGAAAGGAATCTCTTTATATACATAAAGTCCTGCCAATTCGATATCAACAACAAACCATATCCACCACTGTTCGATGTATTTCTTTGCTAACGCCCACAGTCCGATGAAGCTGAGTGCATTGCCGAAGCTATCTAATACAGGTACGGTAGAGTTTGTGAACTTAATGAGGATGAGATAGAGAGCACCCCAGAGGACAAGGAAGACAAGCAGTGAGGGGAGTATCAACTGTCGAGGATAGCGTGTGATAGGAATCTCCTCCGCCCCTTTCTTCCTTCCGAACTTCCAATACAAGAAGCCATAGATAGCTGCCAAAGTATAGTATATCTGCATTCCAAAGTCCGCATACAGTCCTGCCTCGTAATAGACAAACATATAGATGACAGGCATAATAATACCCGTCAACCAAAGCCATATACTCGCTTTGTATTCTTGATAGATGTAAATTAGGCCGACGATGCAGCCCAGCATGTCTAATGTCATAATAACAACAGCCTCACCCCCAGCCCCTCTCCGAATGGAGAGGGGAGTGAAATATCGAGTTTCCCCTATTTATTGATACTATACTTTATGAAGTATTTCATTCACTTTATTTGTTCTATTGTCTCATATAAGTTTTCGCAAATATCAGATTCTCTTCCTCTTTGATTGGTGAGAGTAGTAGATAGCGAGTTTCCCTACTTATTGATTATATTTCATTCACTTTATTTGTTCTATTGTTTTATATAAGTTTAGCAAATATCACATTTCCTCCCCTCTCCATTCGGAGAGGGGCTGAAAGTGAGCTAAAACTTCACCGCAACACTTCCCATCACATTAAACCCCTGCCATTGGGATAAAAACCAATCTGTGTGTAACGGTTCTCATTAGGATGACCGTTGTTGTCGAGGATTGTGCTGTACACCCATCCGCTGGCTGCATAATGGCGATTGAAGATATTGTTGAGGTTCACACCGAAGACAGCTTCCTTCAAACCTGCAATGTGCTTGGTAGGACGAAGGGTATAGCTGAGGTTGACATTCGTCTGTGAATAGCATGGCAACGAACGTGTCATATTCTCGGTATTGTCGAGATACTGACGACTGACGAAGTTTGTATGCCATACTGCCTCAAAGCCTTTATAATGGAGATTGAGCATACCATTGAGGATGGCTGATGGTGAGAATGCCAAAGTAGAGTGGTTGTAATGAATCTTACGGAATGAAGCCTCCCAATCTACACTTGCCATCTCGTCAAAGTCCTTGATGATATTACGGCTCAAAGCTGCGTTACCCTCAACGGTCAACCATGACAATGGGCTCCAGCCTGCCTCCAACTCAGCACCCATACGATAGCTGTCCTTGATGTTTGTAGTCAGATTCGCACCGATATCACTCTGTGCACCAGTCTGTACAAACTGGTTGTTATAGTTCATATAATAGAGGTTCACCCCTGCTCTCCAGTTGCGACCATTGTATTGATAGCCCATTTCGATATCTACCATACGCTCTGGCGATGGTGCAGGATAACTACCGTTATTGGTGAAGTTATTACGTTCTGGCTCACGACTGGCATGCGCAATAGATGCATAAGCCTTGTGACCACCACGATAATAGCTGATTCCTGCTTTTGGATTAACGAAGTCATAACGCTCGTTGATGTCTAAGAGCTGGTTCTGATAGCCACTTCCGACCTTATAGAAGCGGTCGTTCTGACCATCGGTCATATATTCTACATGACGAATCTGCAGGTCCATAAACACGTTCCAATAGTCTGCAAAGTTGTATTTTGCCTTGAAGAATCCACTGTAATCATACTTATGTGCCTTAGAGTCATAATACTTATAATCATTGCCACCAGCGCGATATTTCGCATCTGCCTCCTCGTTCTTTATATAAGTAAGGTAGCCGAAGTGACTGCCACGGAACTGCTGCAGGTTCAGTCCACCTGTCACATCCCAACTCTCGTCCTTGTAATTGCTGGTGTAAACAATGCCGTAGGTGTGCTGTGACAAACCTTTCAGGCGTACGAAGTCTGACTTCTTAATAAACTTACCATTGCTATCGGTGAATGCCAAACCGAATTTTGCAAACTTTGTATTATGCTTAAATTCGCTGTAATAGCCGTAACCGTAGGTGTAATGCAGGGTTACGTTATGACTCCAATGGTTGGAAGGGTGGAAAGCAAACGATAAGAGGTTATGATTCTGATAGAAATTATCTGTCGTCTTGTTCCAGAATGAGCCGTCACGCATCGTGTAACGTGCTGTCTGGTAGTTGCCGTTTGCATCCTTTATGAAGGCTCCGTTAGCATCGGTCTGCAGGTATTCATAGAGTTGGTTGAATTTACCTAACCCTCTCTCGTACATGTCTTTATAGGTCATGATACCTGTCTTAGCACCGTATGTACCATCCATTAGACTCAAGTCATTACTACCCGTAACGACACCATTCCATGCCTGTCCAGTCTTCTCGAAGTTGCCAATGTTCTTATAGCTGATGCGGAAGTTATCGCCCAACCATGTCAGACCACCATAGTAAGAACCCGAACGTCCACTCGTTCCGTTGACATATCCGTCTGTTGCGGTCTCGTGGTAGGCTCCATCGAAGACAAGATGATTGAAGAGCAGACCCGTAGAAAACTTCACACCAGCGTTATACGTATTGTATGAACCGTATGAACCACTCACCTCTACGCTTGGTTTTCTACTTGGTGCACTCGTTGCCAACGACACCGAACCACCGAAAGCACCGTCACCATTGGTTGAAGTACCGATACCACGCTGTATCTGTACGCTATTCATCAGCGATGCGTAAGAGTTCATGTTTGCCCAGAAAACGGTCTGATCTTCTGGTGAATTGAGCGATACTCCGTCTAACGTAATATTGATTCTACTGCCCGCAGCACCACGAATGCGCATCGCTGCCGTAGCCGTTCCGAGTCCGTTCTCACCCCAAGCTAATACGCCCGGTGTCTGTGAGAGGAGGAAAGGTAGTTCACGTCCACTCTTTGAAAACGCCTCAAGTTCCGTTTTTTTGATATTAGAAACAGCGTATGGTGCACTCTTTGGCGCACGTACACCTGCCACGACGACCTCATCAAGATGCTGTTGTCTCAGTGTGTCCGTCACTGTTTGCGCCTTTATACCTGCCACGCACGTCAGTGCAGCAGTAAATAGGATAATTCTTTTCATATCCCAGGTTGATGATTTAAGAAAAAAGTATAAGGGGGAATCTTCCTACGCCGGCATTATCCGTATCAGGTCAATGGGTATAATCTCAGCAAGCCCAAACAGGCAAGCACCCCTTAGTTTCCATTTTGAAAACCATTGCAAAAGTAATACTTTCTTATCAAACTGCCAAAAGTAATCTGTACAAATATCGGATTCGCGTGTTTATATTCGTGTCTTTCTATACGTGGAGTGGTAAAACTGGCTCAGCAGAAATACTGAGGAATAAATTAAAACTCTTACATATAAAGCACACAGAGCCACAGAGTTGACAGAGCTTATAGCAATATCATGGAGGTGCCAGTGGCACAAAGAGTGACGGAGATATAGCGTACAGACTCCTCATACCTTTTGGGATAAATATTTTGAACAGAATGTGTCTAATATGATTGGCAAACAAAGTCTCTGTCGCTCCATGCACCGACGGTGTCTCCGTGCCTACCGTCGCTTTGTCTTAATAATTCTCCATTTTACTCCGTGCCTCTGTGTGACATTTCTTTAAAACTCTAAACTCAAGAGGTAAACCTTATCTCACCAAACTACTGTTGACCTATAAATATTCTCTTATGGAAGAAACTATTACACTGCTCACAATATAAGTTTTGTTTTGATTTGCTGTCACTTTTAACATTTCATCCTTTCCTTCTGTAATCTAATGAGTTAGCTTGTTCCTTTAAGTGATAGCAGTGACAGCAAATTTGAAATATGCAAAAAGGAAAGAAGATGCGAAGTAATTAAAACCATAGCTTATAGTAGTTCATAGCTGTTTTAGTTTACGAGTTTACGAGTTAACAAGTTCACAAGTCATTTGTTGTGATAATGATTCGTGGCATTCGCGTAATTCGTAGTTTGTTTTAGGAGTCTTCAGCAATTTGGAGTGATACCTTTTGAGATTAGAACTTTGATGTATTGTCACACAGAGCAAAGGAGAACACAGAGGTTTTATATAGTAGAAATCGTTAGGCACAGAGGCACCGTTGGTGTGTGGAGCATCAGAGGATATTTGCGAGTTTTATTAATGTTTTTGTCTACTTCATTACAAAGCAGTGGGTTTACAAGATTTCTTAAAACGTTTATTACCAAAGTTATCAGCAACACGTACACTACGGCTCTGTCGCTCTTTGTGCCTTCGGCACCTCCATGATATTGTCTTTTATGTTTTTCATCTCCGTGTTCTCCTCCTCTCTGTGTGCCTTTTTATATGTAGTAGGCTTACTTTATCACTCCATATTTCGGAAGAACCGTATTTTTTTATTTATAAATATTTTGCGAATCAATAAAAATATCCTTATTTTTGCGTCATTAATTTTTTTAAATGATAAAGTTATGTTGCATTTTTCAAATCCATCAGAAGATCAGTAAAACACTGGTACATTCCCCTTATATTAGGGATTTTGTTCATTCTTTGTGGTATAGGGGTAATTATGTCACCACAAGATTCTTATCTTACCCTTTCAATACTCTTTAGTCTTTCGTTCTTAGTATCGGGGATAATTGAAACCTTCTTTGCCCTACAGAATACTAAAAAAATCTTAATGGTTGGGGCTGGTATTTGGTAAGCGGACTTATTTCATTGATAATGGGTATCTTTTTACTTATGTATCCTGCCCTATCAATGTCTATATTACCATTGGTAGTAGGTTTTTACGTTGCTATTCCGTTCGTTTGAGTACTTGGTTTTTGCCTTCGAAGAAAAAGAAGCAGGCGTACTGAATTGGGGAACTTAGCCATAGTGAGCGTATTGAGTATTATCCTCTCGTTCATTTTGATTGCTAATCCTGTCTTTACAGGTATCTCATTAGTAGTATTCACAGGTTTATCATTTTATCTCCACAGGTATTTCATCTGTAATACTTTCGTTCAATCTGAAAAAAAGTTAAAAGGTTCTGCTCAAAAGTTATCAGATGATTTAAAGAACCGCATAGAAGACGTCGAAAAAGAAGTGAAAGAAGCTACGAAATAATAGCAAATTAGTAAAAATATCACTGGCACAAGTCTATAGTTATACCTATGATTACAGAGCTATAGTGCTTTTTGCAGAAAAATACCTCCAAAGAATTAAATACTCTTTGGAGGTATTATGATTTTATAATTGACGCGCCTACGTCCAATATCCAGCACTCTTTTTAAGAGTTGTCTTTATCTTATCTTTTTATCTTCAGTAATTGGCATTATTGGCTTTGTGGTATTAAAAGAATACTCCATTGGTAAACCCATACCACCGCAATACCGTTTCACCCCCACAAGAGTATCATCAACCAACTGATAAACATTATCGTAATACCAAACTTGAAGGTATCGCTCCAGCTGTATTGATTGGTAGTGTACAGTAGGGCAGCAGGTTTACTGTTAAAAAGGCAGTACATACACGTGTCCCACAAGCATTGCCACCGGGAAGGCAAGACTCATTCAGCATTTTATCTTGTAGTTTATCTTCCTTTGTCAGACCATTTAATTTGGGATAGTCATATCCTGCAAGTGTATAAGTTTTTATTTAATTTCCAATCTACACATTTAACGAAAGAGCCCATTTTTCTCCTTGGATATCATTTCTTATTTATGAATCAATAGTAGAAGGAATTACTTTCTCTTGTGTCCAACACTCCCCTCTCTCTCGGAGAGGGGTTGGGGAGAGGACTTTTTTTTCTTCTGTCCTTCTGTCTTGTAAAGATAATTCTAATATCGAAAAATCAAAAGGCATTAGTACCTTTCAATTAACGCCCTTTTTGGCTTGCAAAAAGATGCCCTTTACGCCCCTTATTAACGCCCTTTTGGAGTCCAATTAAGCACCTTTTCTGTATCGCCTTTGTAACTAATTGAATTTATGACTGTTGTAGGCTTGCCCCTTATATGTGTTTTCTACCTTTATTTTTAGTGTTTTTACAGGATTTGAAGTAAATATTTTTTTCACTAAACACTCCGTGTTTTATAGCTTACAAATGGATAGCGATTTTATGTCGGCAGGAGGATACTAAAAAGAGGTTATTGGCTATCTAAGTCATCTGTTTCTCACTATAAAGTGTTATCTTTGTGGGCGAGTATTACTCAAGTATGTTTTATCAATGAAAGCATTGTTTTATGGAGAAGAAGGTTTATTTC